>JAESGX010000007.1_pt1 | contig 1020678 bp, 881 predicted proteins | sample 9269801 | NCBI WGS metagenome assembly JAESGX01 (sample SAMN16773122, study PRJNA677054) | algae metagenome | isolation source: Pleurocapsa minor GSE-CHR-MK-17-07R and co-occurring heterotrophs from wet... | place: USA: Lower Calf Creek Falls, Grand Staircase Escalante National Monument, UT ... | reverse complement strand
TTACTCGAACAGAGCCTTCGCTCCCTGGTGGGGTTTATGGCGGGGGCCCAATTGCGTGGAATCCGCAGGATAACCGGCTGGCTGCCAGTCGGGCACGACAGGCGTATATCTCAAGCGCAGAATCGCCGGACGTGATCAGCTTCGGTGACGATATGACGACCAGCGAAATCACTGATATGGGTTGGTCACCGGATGGAAATACGTTTGCGATATCCACCTACGATATCCACACAGAAGCCCAGCACATCACGCTCTGGGAAATCAGCGGAAATACGGACCCCACTGAACCCACGCTGCGAATTGTAGGGGACAGCACTGGCTTGCTCGACTGGAAACCGGATGGAACCGCCATCGCCGCTTCAACGGTAGATGGCGTGGTCATCTATGACGCTGCGTCGGGAGAAGTGCTACAAAGACTGCTGACAGATGAAGGGCCGGGCTACGTGTTTGAGGTTCGGTGGAGTCCTGACGGCCTTCAAATTGCGATTGGGTTCAATTACAGTCTTTGGATCTGGGATGTCGCGACTGGGGAAGCCGTTTCACATTTCATCATGCCACAGCCCTTGACAGATATCGCCTGGCTCCCGAATGGGCAGGTGCTGCATACCGGCGGCGAAGTCGGATTAGCGATCAACGGCAGCAGCATTGAAGGATTTACTCTGCCGCCAGTTCAGCCTTCCTTCACGCCGACAGCAACGGATACGCTTATACCGACTGATACACCCACCTCAACTTTCACACCAACACCAACTGCAACTCACACCCCAACCGATACTGCCACCCCGACGCCGACGGTAACTCCCACAGAAACAGCCACCACGTTGGCAAGGTTGCGCTTAACCTCGCTGTGTTCACCTGATCCGGCCAGTGTTCGCGTGTGGCGCGTGCGTAACACCAATCCTCAGGCGGTCGATTTCACCTGGGATGTGTATCAGACCCCCCAAACAGGCAGTGGCACCGTGCCAGCGGGCAGCACAGCAGTGCCATCTGATGTGACCTTCCAGACGCAAACTGTCCCCAATTCGCCCAACACAGTGCGTCTGTTCGTCAATGGGGTGCAGCAAGACGTTAAAGCGAGCAGTCCAGGTGCATGCACTGGTGTCGCGACACAGACGTTCACGCCAACACCTGACGATCCTTCACTGGTGACCGTTACCCCTACACCCTTCGTTACCTGCACCGTGACCGTTGCGGCCAGCGACGCGCTTGGCTTGGTCAATGAGATCAATGCCGCCAACGCAAACGGCGCATCGGCAGAGGCGATCTGCCTGACGAACAGCACGTATACCTTCGCCAGCGCGGCTAACAGCATCGCGCTGCCGTCGATCACGACGCCGATTACGATTGTCGGCGATGGCGCGATTCTGGAGCGCGGCAGTGCTGCGCCGCAGTTCCGTTTGTTCAACGTCACGGCGACCGGGTCGCTCACGCTGCAAAACATGACCGTCCGCAACTTCAACGCGGGTGGCGGCAATGGCGGCGCGATCCAGAATGCGGGGACAGTGTCTCTCGATGGCGTCACGCTGACAGGCAACAGCGCGCGCTTTGGCGGCGGCATCCATAGCAGCGGGGCGCTGAATATCACAAACAGCACGCTCTCGTCGAACTCAGCCCAGGAGGACGCTGGCGCGATCTACCTGAACGGCGGCACGCTCTCTATCAGCAATTCGACCCTTCAGTCCAACAGCGCGCGCTACGGCAGCGGCGTCTACCTCAACAATGGCAGCGCCACCCTGATCAGTGTCACCATGCGCTCGAATACAGCCAACGAGCAGGGCGCAGGCGTCTATCAGCGCGCCGGGACGCTCAGCATCACGAGTGGGTTGTTCGAATCCAATACAGCGCGTTTCGGGAACGGCGTGTATGTTGATGCCGGTACGGCCACCATCAGCGGGGCCGCATTCCTGAACAATATCGCCACCGAGGAAGGCGCGGCCATCGCGAATCGCACCGGGACGCTCGCAGTAAGCAGCGGTACGTTCACGGGCAACCGGGCACGCTTCGGCGGAGCACTGGCCAACGGCGGCACGCTCACGCTGACCAACAGCACGTTCACCAATAATACGGCAGTGGAAAACGGCGGGGCTGTATACAACACGGGCACTGCCGCTGCCAGCCAGGTGCAGAATGTCTGTTTCAGTGGCAATACAGCGCGCTTCGGCGGGGCCGTCTTCAGCTCGACCGCGAACTTCAATGCTCGCGAGAACTGGTGGGGCGATGCATCGGGTCCGACGGCCGCGCTGGCGAATACCAACGTGCAGACGACACCGTTCCTGACGGCTGGCTGCCCGAACTGAGAATTAACTTGGAGGGCGTCAGAAGTTGATGCCCTCCAATTTTGGGAGTCCGCTCATGGCGTCAGGTCCCTCAGCGTGAACGGGTTGTGGGGACAGCGGGATGGACTCTGATCCGGTTGAATTTAACCCATCTGCGGGACTTTTTGGTTTTTTGCCGCCAGTTCAGCAGTCTGCGCAATCCGTTTCTCACGCGTCGGCGTCGTTTTCGCTCCAGCTATCCAGCGCAGCACATTACGCCGCGAGGACAGTGAAAATGCCATAAAGTTTTCCAGTGCCGAAGGATGTGCGGTCAGCGCCGCTGTCAGGTCATCGGGCATTATCAGCGCGTCCACGTCCGCCTGTGCATCCCATAAGCCGCTCGCCTTTGCGTCATCAATGGCCTGCTGGCCCGCCGGCTGCATTTTGCCCTCAGCAATCAGGCGGGCAGCGCGTTCCTGATAAGTTTTCGCCCAATGCTGTACACGGCGCGGGGAAACAAGCTGCATTGTGCGCTGATCGTCCAGTTTGCGCCGAATGCCATCAATCCACCCGAAACACAGTAAGGCATCCAGAACTTCGTCACGCGACACATACTTGTCCGCCGCCTCTTTTTTCCATGTGACCAGCCATACGGCCTCTGCCTGATGGTGGTGCTTTTCCAGCCACAGATGCAGTTCGGCGGATGAGGTGACCTCGACCTGGCTGAAATCTTCGCTGCGAATCATAGCCTATTCCTCGTGGATAATGGTTGTGTCAAGCAATGCAGCTGCTTTCTCCGCCAGTGAACGCAAGATGTCATGCAGTTCGGGCGGTTGCACGATGTGAATGGGAAAGGGCAGTGTCAGCAGCAGTGCCGCTACCCACTCCAGGCGATATGCTGGCCGGCGGAAGATCACCCCTTCCTCGATGACTTCCAGCGACCCCAGCTCAGGCGGGAGTGCGCGCCGTGCTTCATCAAGCGACGCCTTGAATAAAACCTCGATCGAGGGCATTCCCGGTGAGTCGCTTAACGACGTGACGACATGCCCGACAATATCAAAATCAGTCGGGTATGCAAAAGTGATGCCTGACGGTTGTGCGCTTTGGATGCGATCGAGACGAAAGGTACGGACATTCTGTCTAAGATGACAGAACCCACTCACATACCACCAGCCATCCTGAAAGACGATGCCATAGGGATCGATAGTGCGCCGGCTCGGTTCATCGTTCCATGTTCTGTATGCAATCTGCACGCGTAATCGTTGGCTGATGGCTGTAGCGAGGACCTGGACGACATGACTGTCTACAGGCACGGGGGCATGAACGGTGCTGAAATGCAGTGCTGATTGAATTGATCGTGAACGATCCAGTGCCGCCTGCGGCATAACGCGTTCGATCTTGGCCTGTGCGCCCGCCACACCTGCCTGATCGACCGGAAAGCGCAGGGCGCGCATCACCATTAACCCAAGCGTGAGGGCGACCGCTTCCTCTTCCGTGAACATCATAGGAGGCAGGCGGAACCCGCGATCCAGACGATACGCTCCGTAACGCCCGCGTTCAGCATCGACCGGGATGCCCATTTCCTGAAGGGCCTGAATGTAGCGCCTGACAGAGCGCACATCGACATTCATGCGTGCTGCAATCTCGCTGCCCGTCATCACCTCGCGTGACTGAAGCAGTTCCAGCACTGTCAGCAGGCGCGCTGTTCCTGATACCATTTCATCAGCCTTTCATGTCAATCAGGCGGGTTTCTGCCCTGATTAAATTGTAGCATAAATGCCATCTGTAACCTATCGAAGGGATGACCTCATGTCGCTGCAAATTACGCTGGAATTTCTTCGCGAGCTCCGCGAGAACAACTCGAAAGAGTGGTTCGATGCGCACCGCAAACACTATGATGCTGCGCGCAAGGCATTTGAAGATTTGGTGGCGAATCTGATTGCTGGCTTTTCAGCGGTTGATGACCTGCCGCCGCTCGACCCCAAAGACGCCATTCACCGCATCAACCGCGATGTGCGCTTCTCGAATGACAAATCGCCCTACAATACGGTCATGTCTGCGCTGATTGGTCCAGAGGGCAGGAAAAGCCTGGGGAAGGCCTATTATGTGCGGGTTGCCCCTGATGGCGAATCCATGGCGGCTAGCGGCGCGTTCGCGCTGACGGATGCCGAGCTGTTTACGGTGCGCCAGGCCATTGCCGAGGATGCGCGTCCGCTCCGGAATATCATCGACGCGCCGATGTTTCAGCAGATGTTTGGCGGACTGACGGGGGAACAGGTCAAAACAGCACCCCGGGGCTTTGCCAAAGATCATCCGGAAATAGACCTGCTGCGCTACAAGGAATTTATGGCGCAGCGCGCCTTTTCAGATGTCGTGGCCACACAGGCAGATTTTCCCGATCAGGTCATTGCGACGTTTCAGGCAGCAAAGCCGCTCACCCTGTATTTTCACGAGCTGCTTGGCGTGCGCATCAAGCCGGAAATGCATAAACACAGTTAAACTCACCGTCTGGTCTATGGCCGGCGCATCATCCGATTCGGCAGGTTGCGTTGGGTATGGCTTGCGATGTGGCAGGGTGGTTGAGCGCTCTTTTGGCTGGATGGCGCGGTTTCGGCGCCTGCTCGCGATTGCGAGCGCTTGCCTGAGCAGTGTCTACCATGCGCTCCAATACACCCAACGTGCAGGGCGCTGGTGTGTATCGGCGGGCCGGGACGCTCAGCATTGAGGGCCGGTTGTTCGAGACCAACACAGCGCGTTTCGGGAACGGTGTGTATGTTGATGCTGGGACAGCCACCATCTGTACAGGCTGCTCTTGGGTCGGTTCCCGCAAAGCGAGGCTGTCTTTGCCTCCCCGCTTCTGGCAGACTGGCCGAAGGTTCGGTGCGGAAAGACCGACATGTTTAAGCAGGTAGGGGAGATTAGTGTTGTGAAGGTAAATTTTGGCTTAAGCTTGGCGGCTGTATGGCGACAGGATTCGAACATTGTCAGGCAAGAAAAAAGCCTGTCTGGTGGTTTCAGACAGGCTTTTTTCTCGTAAATTGTCAATTGCGGGAAGGACAAGTCGTTAGAGCCTGTTAGAGACCTATTTCGACTGGAAAGCGAAGCCATTGTTGCATCGTTCGGCTGTCGAAGATGGCAGCCGTGGGCACCGGTTCTTTTCCCTCGCAGATGCGCGGCAGCACGCGCAGGTTATGGACCATATCCTCGAACACACCGGTTTTGAGCCATCGCTGCGTCTGCCGATACACGATCTCCCACGGCGGCAGGTCATTGGGTATCCAGCGCCAGGGAACACCCGTCTTGAGGATGTAGCACATGTCATTGAAGACTTCGCGTAACTTATACACCCGCTATGAGACATCTTCGGGCAATAACGACAAATAGGGTGCTACAAATGCCCATTCTTCATCCGAAACATCTGCTGGATAGGGCTTGCGCATGGCCTTATTCTCCCCGTAAAGCCGCCACCTTTTCCCTCAAGCGTAGCCCACTTCCTAGGTCCCTAACAGGCTCTAGGGACTTGGCGTTATACACAATATGGAGCAGGCAAGGCTACTTCAAATCACTGATGTCCGTTAACCCATAGCGCAGCCCGAGCAGTGCCGCTTGTGTCCGATCTGATACATCCAGCTTGGAAAACAGCGCACTGATGTAGTTTCGCACCGTGCCTTCAGACAGATGAATCGTCTCGGCGATCTCGGTGTTGCTGTAGCCGCGTGAGATCAACCGGAGGATCTCGACCTCACGTTCGTTCAGGATGCTCAATAGCTGGGTATTTGGGACAGGCATCCGCTGCGCGGCATGGTCGAACAGCTTACGAGCGACCTTCGGATCAATGTGCGTATCTCCGGCAATGGTGCCGCGAATGGCGCTGAACAACTCGCCGTGCGGGATGTCTTTCAGCAGGAATCCGTCGGCACCGCTGCGAATCGCATCAAATAGCCAGTCGTCGTCGCCATAGGTCGTCAGGATCAGCACCTTGACCGCCGGGAAACGCTGCTTGATGATCTCGGTCGCTTTGACCCCGTTCATAATGGGCATTTTCAGGTCCATCAGCACCAGATCGGGTTGTTTCTCCGCCACCCTATCGACCGCCTGCGCGCCATCAGATGCGGTCATCACGCTGAAATCTGCCTGAGATTCGAGAATCAGTTTCAGCCCTTCAGTGATGATGTCTTGATCGTCACAGATGAGAATTTTCACCGGGTTCCCTATTTAACAACATTTCGACTTGTGTGCCTTGCCCAACCCGGCTGGATACATTGAGTTCCGCACCAATCATAGCGGCTCGTTCGCGCATCCCCTGTACACCGAAGTGGGCGCTTACATCAACGGCTGATGGATCAAAGCCATTTCCGTCGTCGATTACTATTAGACACAGTTTCTCCCTTGTTTCTTCGATTTTGATACTGATGTGCTGTGCCTGCGCGTGCTGAGTACTGTTTAACAGGGCTTCTTGCGCAACGCGATAGAAAACGTGTTCCTGCTCTTGGGTAAGCCAGACCACATCATCTGCCGTCTCGACGGTTGTCTTGACTTTGTACCGGGCTTGAATGGATTCAGCCAGCAAGTGAATTGATGCCAGGAAGCCAATACTTTCCAGTGTTTCCGCACGAAGGGCTTGCAGCGCACGGCGGGTATCCTGCAAGCCGCTCCGCATCGTCACCGCAGATTCTTCGACAAGCTGCTTTGCCCGTTCCGGCTGCGTGTTCCAAATGACCTGCACAGCTTCGAGTTGAACGGTGGCTGCTGCCAGCGTGTGTGCTAGCGTATCGTGCAATTCCCTTGCCAAACGATTCCGTTCCTGACTGGTGATGAGCTGTTCGCGGGTCGCAGCGTAATCGCGCAATCGGGCATTGGCATCGTGCAGTGCTTGGGCTTGCGCACGCTGCACCGTAACGAGGAGGTTAACCATCAACCCTACTAAACCCAAAATGACGAGGCGAAAGCCAATCAAGCTAAGTGCCACAGCCAGATTAGCTTCATTTAAGGGGACAAACAGAATGATTACTGCGATGTCGAGGACACTTGTGCCGAGGCAGAACTGAATTACTCTTTGCCGTGTATAGCGCCAGCTCACGATCAACAGCGGAATGAGCAATACAGCCAGAGTTTGTGCGATGTTGCTCAACACCACAAAATTCGCGACCTGTTCGATGGGATCCTGAAGTTGAGCGGGTGTCGGCGTGCTGAAGAAGTGGTACATGGTGTAGCTGCTGATCAGCAGTGGCGTGATGACTGCCCATGTCAGCGCGATCGGCATGTAGCGATCACCTAAAAGGCGTCGCAGAGGATCAACCGAGAGATAGATCGCCAGCAGCACTGCGTCAAAAATCGCCAAGAGCCTGCCAGGGTTTTGCTCACCGACCGTCGTAGTCAACACCAGATAGAAGATCAACGCCATCACAAAACGACTGATGGTTGCAATGTGAAAGATCGTCAGCAGATTGTCTGCGGATAAAGTGATTATCTTGGTACGCTCACCCGCCATTGTCTTGTTTTCCAGCAGCACTTTTCGTAAATGAACGGTATCTCCCCTAATCATAGCAGTTGCTTCATGAACAAACGCGATGTGAGCAAAAGTCCATGTGCAGTTTCAACGAAGACGCCAGTTTATGTCAGTGATGCGGGTCAGCAACGGATGTGACACGGATCACATGGTTCATGACACGGGTCATACGAGGACATGACGCACAGCAATCGAAAGATCATGGCGGTTGTGCTTCAGTAGAGACACCAAAGTAGATGAGGCAGTCGTAGGAATGGAAAGGTGTAGATCATGAGGAGGAAATTGCTCATCGCAGCAGGCGCAGTGGTAGGCGTAGTCGCGCTTATCGTAGCGTTGCTGCCACAGATTTTGAGTCTAATCGGGTTGCATCCGCATTATGACCGCACGGAATACGATCTTGAGGGACAACGTGCGCTCATCGTCGCCACCAACCACGCCACATTGGGCGATCCGGAAGATGGTGTAGCCACCGGGGTATATGGCTCAGAACTGACGATTGCCTATTACGAGTTCCTGGATGCCGGCATGACCGTTGATGTTGCCAGCATCGAGGGCGGCGTGATCCCATTTGAACCCGTCAGTATGCGCTGGCCCCTTGCCACACCGACCGATAACCGTTTTCTGAACGATGAGGACGCACAGAGCAAGACGACCAATTCACTCCGCATCGAGGACCTGGATTTCACGGAATATGACGTCATCTGGTTGGCAGGCGGTTGGGGTGCGGCTTACGACCTCGGCTTTAGCGAAGTGCTCGGTCAAAAAATCTCCGAAGCGCATGCCGCAGGTATTTTGCTGGGGTCGGTGTGTCATGGTGCGCTCGGTTTTCTGATGGCAACCGACACCGATGGCAGCCCGCTGGTCGAAGGTCGCACGATGACGGGTGTTACCGACAAGCAGGTGGATGAACTCGGCATCGGCATCACCCCGCAGCATCCCGAAACCGAACTGCGCCGCCTCGGTGCCAACTTCGTCAGCGAGACGGCATTCCGCGACTTTTTCGCCACGTATGTCGCCGTCGATGGCAATATCGTCACCGGTCAGAACCAGAATTCATCGGGCGAGACTGCCCAGACCTTGCTGCGTATGCTGGCAGAACAAAGCTGACCTCATTCTGTATTGATAGCCCATATGCCATGTATTTAACCTGGAGGAGATCACAATGGCTGATGTAAAGCAAGAGAATGCAGGACGCGAACCCGAAGAAAAGTCCGGTAAGGAAACCCGCGCTAAGGGGATTTCTCGGCGTGACCTGCTGATTGGTGCAGGATTGGGTGCCAGCGGTCTCCTCGTCGCTGGGGGGACACAATTAGTGAATAACTTGCCGGATTTCGCCGTTGAAACACTCATCAATAGTGCAGTGGCAAACGGGCGCAAACCCAGTTATTTTGCAGATGATGCCATACATGTCATTACAACCGGAACAGGTGCTCCATTACCCGATCCCGCACGAGTCGGCCCGCAGACGGTGGTAGTCGTCGGCGACCAGTTTTTAGTCTTTGATGCGGGTCCCGGCAGTACACGCCAACTTGCACTCACCGGGTTGAATCTTAGTGCAATCACTGCGCTGTTCTTGACCCATTACCACTCAGACCACATTAACGATCTGGGTGAGTTGATGCTGCAACACTGGACAAGTGCTGGTGCTGTAGAACCTTTACAAGTCTACGGTCCCCCTGGGGTAGAAGAAGTGGTGGCGGGCTATGTGGCTGCATATCAACTCGACAAAGGTTATCGAATTGAACACCATGGTGAAGATGTTATGCCGCCTTCAGGATTTGGGGGCGTGGCGTATACCTTCGATCTCGGCGACGATCTCATGTCCAGTGAGGTGGTCTATACAGCGGGTGACGTAGAGGTGATTGCCTTCAATGTGGACCATCCCCCAGTGAGGCCGGCGGTTGGCTTCCGCGTGAATTACAAAGGCAGAAGCGTCCTGATTACAGGCGATACGATCTACTCCGATAGTCTCATTCAACACGCGATGGGTGCTGATTTGATGGTCAGTGACGCCTTGAATCACAAGATTTCACAAATGGTATCTGACGCGGGGAAAGATGCCGACAACAATCTCTCCACTGTTACTGAAGACATTCAGGAATCGCACATCAGACCGGAAGAAGCGGCGCTCGTCGCCGCAGAAGCCGGAGTGAAAAAGCTGCTCATCACCCACGTTCTGCCCCCGGTACCCGATTTGCTAATCAACCCGTTCTTGCGGGATGCACGCGCCGTCTTCCCTGGTGAAGTGCGGATGGCGAATGACGGCACGATGGCGAAACTGCCGGTCAACTCAGATGAAATCATCATTACAGAATTGTTGAGGTAGACGCACCATGATGAACAAAACCAATTATATCCGTGCTGTGCTTGTCGTTTTCTGGCTGCTCTTCCTGACACGCATTCCCGCTTTCATGATGGGCAACCTGGATGCTATCACGATTGTATCAACTGTCGTGGAACTGGGCTTCTTCATCTGGGGCATCGTGATTCTCAGAAGGCACTCCCGTACCGCTAATTCAGCCAATCAACGAGTCTCGGAGTAAAACACACATGCACAAAGTGATTCGTCTTATCACTATCGCCATGCTCGTGTCCCTTATGCTAGGGGCTGCATCCGCACAGGGCGACGCATGTTTCGTCGAACCCGAAGTCATGACCACTGCCGAGGTCGTTGAATTTGTCCGCACACCGGATGCGTGCTTCGACAATCTGCCCGATTGGGACTACGAACCGCTGTACGTCGAAATTGACGGGCTGCGTCAGGCTTATGTCGATGTCGGCACGGGCGAGTCGGGCGAAACTATTCTGCTGGTGCATGGGCAACCGGCATGGTCGTATTTGTACCGCAAAATGATCCCTGTTCTGGCAGATGCGGGTCACCGTGTGATTGCAATGGATCATGTCGGCATGGGGCGCAGCGACAAGCCCATCGACCCCGATTACTACACCTATATGGGCCATGTCGAACGTATGGAAACCTTCATTCAGGAACTCGAACTGGAACAGGGCAACCTGACGATCTTCGTGCAGGATTGGGGGAGTTTGATCGGTCTGAACGTGATCGGTAGAAATACCGATTGGTTTGACCGTGTCGTACTCGGAAATGGTCGCCTACCCACCACTGGTAATGGTGGGTTAACGCTCAATGATGAAGGCGTAGCACACTCCCTACCAGACAACCCCAGAGTGACCCGTCAAGTGTATTACTCGCGGATCACATCAATGCCGGAGCAGCAACCGATGCTTCGTGATGTCGAAGGTAACTTGATTGAAGAAGCCAATGAGGGTGGCTTCGGTATATGGATCGACTATGCCCGCAATGATGAACGCTTCCGCCCGTCGCAGATTATTGAAGCTGAAACGTGGTTCGATGTATCCGATGAAGAACTGGCTGCATACGATGCGCCCTTCCCTTCCCGCATATATCTGGGTGGCCCACGCGCATTCCCTGGACTTGTAAATCAGATGGCCGGTAATACCGATGAAGGTTGGGAAGGCTTGGGAAATTACGAGAATCCTTTCATCACCATTTGGGGTGTTAACGATCCTCTAGTGCTTGGATCACCTCAGATACAGCAACAGTTTATTGACCATGTACCGGGGGCAGAAGGGTTAGTTCATGTCCGGTTGCCGGAAGCTGGTCACTTCCTGCAGGACGATCAGGGCGAAGATATTGCCCGTCGCGTGAACGAGTTCATCGCACAAAGCCAATAACCGTCTTTGCTGCAACATGACACAACCGGCAGTCGCAAGTCGATGCCTGCGACTGCCAGTTTAAATAGCCCTGACCAAACATCCAACGAAAGGATCGAACGTGGCAGACACGCTTAAACAAACATGGTGGACACTACTCCTGCGGGGCATCGCCGCAATCCTGTTCGCACTACTGCTTCTCTTTGCACCAGGACTCACACTGGCGACAGGCGTATTCAGCTTTGTTATCCTGTTTGGCGCATATGCCCTCGTCGAAGGTATCGCCACCATTGTTGGCTCGCTGATGACACGCGAAGGTCAGTGGTTTCTGCTGCTGCTGTTCGGCGTTATTAGCGTCATTGCTGGTTTGGCTGCACTTGCCAATCCCCTATGGTTTGGCGTAATGACCTACATTGTCATGGTCTACATCGTGGCATTCCGGTCGATCTTCGGCGGGATTGTTGAAATGATCAGTGCGTGGCAGCTTCGGCGGGAAATCGACAACGAATGGTTACTCGCCTTGAATGGCTTGTTCGCACTGCTGTTCGGGTTGATTCTGCTGCGCCGCCCGATTACCGGCATTGAGGTACTGGTGCTGATTACGTCGTTGTACCTGCTTATCGCAGGTGCGATGCAGATCATTCTCGGCTTCAAGGTGCGTGGCTGGTCAAATACGCCGTCAGAGCAGAAAGCACCCGCTGCTAGTCTGTCATGAACAACGATTTCCTGCTATCCCTGCGCATTCAAGCAAGTTTGAAGCGAGTGCCCCGCTACACAGGTGATGCAGGTAGATGATTCTGGCACGCACCGTCTTTTGCCAGGCCGCTTCGGTATCCATGTTGGAGGTGGGCAGCCAGGGAAGGGCGCAGAAGGCGCAAAAGCAGCTATTGAAGTCGAGGATGCATAACGCGCGATACTTGTTCCTGAAGTGTCATGCTCGGGAACATGACATCCTGCGGATTGAGGCGAGTCGCTTTCGCGCTGAGCACATACCAGGGCAGGCCGAATGCCTCGGCCAGATGCCGCCCGTGCCCCATCGGTTCGAGCAGGTCGAAGGCGATGCCGTGCTCGGCATAATCGCGCGTCAGGTAGCAGTTGAGCGCGAAGGTCTTGCCGTAGCCCGACCCGCCGACCCAGACCTCGTGCGTGGCGCGCTTGTCCTTCCAGCTGTTGTGGAAGACGGGGTATGCGCCGCCGACCGCCTCGCCGCGCAGCACGCCGTCGGTGCTCGACAGCTTGCGGAAGCCGAGCGGCGCCAGCATGAGCGCCAGTTCGCGCGACGTGACCGGCCAGGTCGTGGCTGGCAGGGCGATATCTTTGCTGCGCTTCGCGGTGAAGAAGCCCATCGAGCGCGAGAGCAGTTCACCGGCTTCCTGACGCAGCGAAAACCACGCCCGCGTCTCGTTGGTGACCGCACCGTGGACGGCAACTTTGTCTATGGTGAGGGCGAGAATCGCCAGGTGTTGCAGCCGGGCTTCCGGTCGTTCGTGGGGCTGGACAATATCACCCGTGTGATCACAGACCGCAATGTGCGCGACCCTTTCGTGCGCGTCTTTCTGTGGTCGGTCATGTTTGCAGGAGGGTCTGTGGCCCTCACCCTCGGCCTCGGACTGCTGCTGGCGGTCGTGCTGAACTCACGGGATGTCGTTCTGCGCACCCTGTTTCGCTCCATCCTCATCATTCCATATGCGCTTCCCGGTTGGCTGATGGTCACAACATGGCGCGGCCTGTTGAATCCGGTGTATGGCCCTGTGAATGCAGCGATTGAAAGCCTGATCGGTGTTTCTCCACAGTGGTTTGCCGATCCCACACTGGCCAAGGCGGGGGTGCTGTTCGTCAATATGTATCTCGGGTTTCCCTATATGATGCTCATTTCACTGGGTGTCCTGCAAAGCATCCCGCCAGATATGATGGAAGCTGCTACCATCGACGGTGCCAATGCATGGCAGCGTTTTCGGAAGATCACTTTCCCCCTGCTGCTGGTGGCACTGGCACCGCTGCTGGTGGTCGCATTTGCGTTCAATTTCAACAACTTCACTGTGATTGAGCTGTTCAACACAGGCGGGCCGCCGATCAGCGTGGCGACAGTCGCCGGACACACGGATATCCTGTTGTCATATACCTATCGGCTGGCTTTTGCCGGGGCAAGCGGAACAGATTACGGTTTTGCTGCAGCCGTGAGCATCTTTATCTTCATCATTGTTGGATCACTTACCATCTTCAACTTTCGGCTGACGCGACGGTTTGAAGAGATTGGGGCATCCTCATGAACCAGGTTGCACAAAGCAGGACGAAGCTGAAATCCGACCGGGATGGTATGGTCGTGGCGCATCGCACGCGGGGCATGGTGCTGCGCTTCATCATCCTTGTGCTGGCCAGCATGTTCGCGCTGTATCCGATGCTGATTGTGGTTGGCGCAGCTTTTGACCCGCACAACACCCTGGTTGGGGCCCGCATCATCCCGCAGAACCCGTCGCTGGACAACTTTGCACTGCTGTTTTCGGGCTCGCAGACGCCGATTCTGCGCTGGTTGCTCAATTCCATTCTGGTCTCCGGCATCAGTACCATCATCGTGCTGACCCTGACCACCCTGGCTGCCTATTCTCTCTCGCGCTTTCGCTTTCGCGGACGGCGCACAACGCTGACGCTGATGCTGGTGGTGCAGGTCTTTCCAACGGTTGCTTCGCTGGTGGCGTTTTACCTGCTGCTGGACCAGCTGGGAAACATCATCCCGATACTGGGCCTGAATACGCTGGGCGGATTGATCCTACTCTATTGTAGCAGCGCGCTGGGGGCCAATGCCTTCCTGATGAAAGGCTACTTTGACACCATCCCGCGTGAGCTGGATGAATCCGCGAAAGTGGATGGGGCCGGCGAATGGACCACTTTTACAAGCATCATCCTGCCGCTCATTCGCCCGATTCTGGCGGTCATCGGCATCCTGACATTCATCGGCACGTTCAATGATTTTCTGCTGCCACGGGTATTCCTTCGTGATGCCGAGGTGTATACCCTCGCGGTAGGGTTGTCCACATTTATCGGCAATAATTTCGCGGTGAACTGGGGCGTCTTTGCCGCAGGTGCGCTGATCGGCGCACTGCCCATCACCGTGGTATTTCTTCTGTTGCAGACGCAGTTCATCAGTGGATTGGCACAGGGAGCAGTCAAAGGATGAAACATAAGGAAGTTACGCGTTATTCCACAGCCCAGGCGCTGGACATGCGCGCATCTGAGCCTGTGCATGTCGCGCCTGGGGCGCAGCCAGTTAACCAGGAGATCTCCCTGGTGATTTCACACTGCCCGGCACAGCCTTCCATCCTCGTCACAGACCGGCAGCGCGGCATTCACTGGCGGGTCGGAATGCAGCCAGCAAACGAAGCGGCCAGTTGGACAGCGGTACTGAGAATGCCCAGCGTGCCCTGCATGATCGATTATCACTTTGAGTTTGCTGAAGGTGAACCGCTGTACGCGCTTCGGCAGGTAGAAGCGTTAATCCCCGGCACCGCGAATCCGACATTTGGCGCGTGGATGCGGCAGCCGTTCCAGATTACGGTCTATGATCCGGCGGCGATGCCCCCGCTGTGGGCGCAGGGACAGGTCATCTAGCAGATCTTCCCGGACCGCTTTGCACGCAGCAGCGAATCGCCATCCCTGCAGCGGCGCGCAAAGCATGTTCACGGACGCGTCCCGTTGTGGATGCGCTGGGGCGATCCACCGGAAAACCCGCCCGCAGGGCGCGACTTTTACGGAGGCAATTTGCGCGGCATTCAGGAGAAGCTCGATTATCTGCACACTCTGGGGATTGAGTGCATCTACCTGACGCCGATTTTTGAGTCTCCCAGTAACCACCGCTATGACGCTATGGATTACTTCCAGATCGATCCGCTGCTTGGCACTGAAGCCGATCTGGCGGCGCTGATTGAAGCAGCGCATCAGCGCTCTATGCGGGTCGTCCTCGACCTAGTGGCCAACCATTGTTCAAACGACAGCGTGTATTTCAACCAGTCCGGCTGGTACGGCGAGGATGTGGGCGCGTATCGCTCGATGCACTCACCGTATTTCAGGATGTTCGAGTTCGAGCGCCATCCTGACAAATATCAGGGATGGGTCGGCGTCAGATCCATGCCAGAATTCGTCGAATGCCCGGAGCATGAGGCCTTCTTTCTGGGGCCTGACGGCGTGGTGCCCTATTGGACTGGCCTTGGTGTGGATGGCTGGCGCACGGATGTCACGCCGTGGATGTCAGACGAGTTCTGGCGGCGCGTCCGGCGCTCGCTGTCCGCTATCGACCCCCGCTTGCTACTTATTGCTGAAGCCTGGGACAATGCCTCTCATTATCTGGTTGGGGACAGTTATCATGCGACGATGAACTATCGGTTCGCATGGGCAGCCCTAGGCTTTTTTGCGCTTGAGATCCTGTCTGTGGCTGAATTTGTCGAGCGCCTGGACGAGCTGCGCCGCGATACCCCGCCGCCTGCGCTGCTGGCGCAGGTGAATCTGGTAAGCTCACACGATACAGCCAGAATACTGACGCGCGCCGATGGAAATGCACTCAAAGTCAGGCAGTTGTTCGCCTTTATGCTGGCTTATCCGGGCTCACCCATGCTCTATTATGGAGAAGAAGCAGGCTTGGAGGGGGCATTCGCTGAGGATGGGCGGCGTGCCTTCCCGTGGGGCCATGAAAACAATCTGACGCTGGATTTCGTACGAGGCGCGCTGGCAGCGAGGCAGACCTCTGCTGCGCTGCGGCTGGGTGATTTTAACCTGCTGTATCGCGATGAACGCACGCGCACCGTGGTCTTCCAGCGCCGCAGTAACGAGGAAGTAGTGATTGCTGCCTTCAATGCAGGCAATGTCATCGCAGAGGTGGCGCTGCCCCTGACGGCCGATATCGGTGCAGAGGCAACCTGGCGCGATGCCCTGAACTGGAACGCTGAGGCCACCAGCGCTGATGGTCTGCTGAAGCTACAGCTCGCCGCCCACAGTGCCGCCTGGTATCAGCCAATCACGCGTTGATGGTGGCCGTGTTTTCAGGCGTAGAATAGAGGGCAGGACAAGGGACGGCTCTTTTGGGCCGCCCCACCTGTCGCTTCCTGCTGAGGCGCCAGCGCGTACAGGCCTGCGAACGGTCGGCAGCCGACAAACACTTGCATCGCACACCCCGGCTTCATGCCGCAGACCTTCACGCGCGTACGCTCGACCACCTTCATCGATACCGGCTACGACTTCTCCACTTCTGATGGCTACGATCTCATGCAGACCGTGTCCGGGGCGCCCATGACCATTCGCGTCCGCAACGATGACACCGTCGCCCGCGCAATCGTGCTCGACGTCGATAACCCGTACAAGGATCTGATCCTCGGGTTCACAAAATCGGGCAGCGTCGACCAGGTCGTGCTGCTTCAGCCAGGGCAGACCTTTGACGCGCCGCTGCGCGTGTTCACCCAGGAGACCGAGCGCGAGGTGTACACGCTGAGCGTGCGGCTGAAGAACGAGCAAGGTGATGTTGACCGGATCCCGCTGGCCATCCGGGTGCAGCAGCCGCAGGTGGCGCTCGACATTCAGATACTGTCGGTCGATCCGCGCACGCTGGTGACGATCGCGCGGCTGACCAACCTGGGCGATACGCTGACCGATCTGGCGCTCGACTGTAGTAGCAATAAATCCAACTTGGGACCAGTATAATCCGACGATCTGACCGTTTCGAGCAACCCATTCATCGATGATCTGGTATTTCATCTATCTTGCTGTACATCTACTTTGGGACAGTCTGCGTTTCAGGCGGCTTGCACCGGATGACAAAACCATTGAACTACTGCTGATGCTGTGACCCTGGTTGAGTAACTCTGACTGTTCACCGAGTTGCCCAAAGCCCAATTGGGGCAGTTGGTCCTGATCTTCAAACCCGATACGCTACTCCGGTGGCAGCGCGAGCTTTTCAGGCGCAAGTGGACCTTCAACCAGCAAGTGAAGAAAGTGGGGCGACCCCCAGTCGAGCCCCAGATCATCCAGATGGTGCTCCAACTCGCTCGAGAAAACAAGTGGGCGATGACCGCATCACGGGAGAACTGATAAACTGGGCTATCGGATCAGCCACGAAACGGTTCGGCAGATTCTGCGCTGTCTCGGCATTCTCCCTGTTCCCCACAGGAAGACATCTTCGACATGGCGAAACTTCTTCAATCACTACAAGGACACGTTGTTGGCGTCTGATGTCTTCACTGTCGAAACCATTCGCCTTCAAACCCTCTAGGTGTTCTTTTTCATCGAGGTCGGGACACGCCGTGTACATATCGCCGATGCGACTGCGCATCCGACTCCAAAATGTTTAACCAAGTTTTCGGTATGGGTAATCATGATGCACCTTTTCTCAATTTTGTTTCGGTCGTCCACGAGGTTGTGGAAACGGGGTACCGGCTGATACTGCTTCAGCTCGGCAATCCGCTGGATACAAATTTCCAGCCAACGAATATCGGCTTCGATATGAACCACAACAGTTTCGAGCAGGAGCAGCAGCGGAAGTTCGTTCTGAGGGTTGGTCTGTGCCTGCATCTCCACGACCTGATGCAGTTCCTGGTAAAGACGACGGCGCTGATTAAGCAGCACTGCTTCCGGCGTCACTAGTGCGCCAGTCAGGCTGAAGAAGAGATTGAGATAAAGCGAATCTCCCATACGGTAATCCCGGATCTCGGCTTGCAAATATCATTCGCGCAGGGTTTGCAGTCCTAGTTCCGTCAAGCGATACATCTTGCGATCCGGGGCGGCATCCGTTTCAGCGAACTCATACTCAACCAGCCCCGATTGCTTCAGACGCCCTAAGGTCACAGCGACATGACCTGCTTTGATGTCCCTATCCGTTTTCAGTGTTAAGCCGAATTGCCGACTGAGCTCGTAACCGTGGGATTCATGTTGGTAGAGCAGTGCGAGAACAGCAAATTTGATCACGATTGAGCCTATCAACACTCTAGCTAGATTCTACGAGAAATATAGACGTTGTAGATAGGTTTTATCAACAGGGTAAGTTATTGGGAAATCCTCCCGACCGCTTTCGGTGTGTGCCCCCATGACATTGGGAAATGTCGGCGTATAACGTGAAGAGCAGGGTTAAGCGTTCTACCAGAGGATTAACAACTATGATAAAAAAGCCGCTCAATCTCGTTTTAGCCATGCTGTTCAGCATCACGATTACGCTGGCGCATGCACAAGGCGATGCACCCGCCCAACTGCGCGTGATGCAACTTTCGTATCTGCCGGAAATCAGCTCAACGATTTACATTATGTTAGATGACACTGTGATCTTTGAGCAAGTTGGATGGCCATTTGCGACAGAATACGTCGAAATCGCCGCCGGTGAACACACGCTGACGACAGCGATTGTCGACCAACCTGACGCAAGCGCATCCACCGTACTTACCTTAGAAGCAGGACACAGTTATAGCGTGATCGTCGATGGTGAATACAGCCAAGCGGTGGCGTTTATCACGCTAGACGAAACCGAACTGCGGGCGGATGCGGAAGGCAGCGGCGCGATCATCGTCAATCTCACCGAACAGCCGATCTCGAACGTTACGGTGGACGATGCGCCGGGCTTATCGGAAATTCCCGCTGATGGCTATGGGTTTCTGGTGCTGCCGCCAACCGAAGCCACGATTGGTGGCATGGTAGGTGACTTAGAATATTCGGAAGTGTTCACGCCACATGCCAACACCGATTTTCTGATCGCGGTGCGGTCGATGCCGTCGGGCGAACCGCAAATCATCTATCACCGTTCCAGCCGCTTGACAATTGCCGAATATCTGCTATCGATCCATGAAGGCGCACAGTTCGCACGAGTCGCGACACTCCTCGCGCAGACAGACCTGCTGGACACCCTTTCGCCCGACGAACATTACACGCTGTTCCTGCCCGTCAACGGCGTGGTTGACGATCTGGTTGCCGCAAGTCTGATCCCCGATGCGGCGCAGTTGGGTGACCTTTTTGCCACGCATATCACGGCTCAAAACCTGCCACCTTATGCGCTCCCGCAGCATCCAACCCTGACGACGGTCGCCAGAAATACGGTTTCCATTAACTTCGGCGCGACCGACAGCGGCTATTGGGAAATTGAAGGCGCACCGATCCTGTGGGATGTACGGCTCGCCAACGGCGTAATCTACGGTATCGACGGCGTGATCAACACCGCTCAGTGAAAGGGTATCAGCCATGTCGAACCTCCCGATTGATGTGGGTCCTCTTGAGCCATTGTTGGCTGATCCGGCGATAACCGCTGTATACGTGGATGAAACGGGTGTCCGCTTCGCCAAAGAAGACATCACACAATCCAGCAGTGTCGCTTTCGTGAATGATGACCAACGCTGGCAGGTGATCGCGAGCATTCTGACAGCTTGCGGCGAGACCCTTTCAGCCGATCACGACAGGGTAGATTGTGTCCTCACGGATGGTACACAAGTACATGTCGAGTATGACCCACTCACCGTGTCCCTTATCAAATCAGCAAAACCCTTTGCATCGCCGTAAACTCCGTTCGAAAGCGGGAGAATCTCCCGATGACTTTGGGGGTATGCCCCCATGACATCGGGAAAGCACCTTTCGTAAAGTGAGCAGAAGCAACATTCGCTTTTATGCCTGAAAAGGAGAAATATGATGAAAAACCTGTACACGGTGTTACGAGTACTGTTTGTTGGTTTATTTGTCGTGGGTGCTTTCAGTAGGGCACTCGCTCAGGATGTAGTCCCGGTTGAGCCGCTTGGTCTGTCCTTCGAACCTGTCGTTCTCGAATACAGCCTTGGCGCTGCCGGCCCGCCGACCATTGAGCCGCTCATCGACGGTCGAATGACCTTCCGCATTCAGGGAGCAGGTGAGGTCAGAGGTACGTTTGAGGGAAGTATCTCGGCACTCATCTCGGAAGTCACCGCCATGCCTTCACCGCCGCTTCATCCAGTCACGATCATGTTCACTATCGAAACGGAAGATGGTACGCTCGAAGGTTTTTACGCAGGAAGCCTTTATCTCGCAGAAGGATCTGATCAGGCGAGTATCAATGCTTCTGGAATGATTCTGTCCGTCTCCGGCTCGTATGCCGATCTGTATCTCGCGGATGTATACGTGACGAGCGCCGTGCAGTTCGTTGACGGGCGCTCAGTCGGCGAAAGCGGCACGATGACCATTACCGCACGTTAGCAGTTAGATCAAGGGTGTCAAATGATCCATAAACGCTTTGTTCAGACTGTGCTGCTTCTCGCACTCTTGGTGTTGATCGGCGGGGCGGTGCTTGGTCAAGACACGATCTCAGCAGCTACCGTGACGCTGGCGGCGGAAGGATTGATCGCGCTGGAATCATTGCCAGCGGGTTGAGTGACGTTAGAGATCGCCAATAATGCTGAAGCGCTTCAACGATGAGCTGGTGGCTGATGACGTGTTCACGACGATGGCTGAAAACCCGTTGGGGATGCTGCCGCTGGTCACGTTAAAAGGTGGGGGCGCTGTCATGCCGGGACAATCGGAAAGCATCCCTTTGATCTGGATGCTGGCAGATATGTGCTGGCAAATTTCGCGGGCGATATACCACACAGATCGCCCCGATCATAGTTGCAGACTCAGCCGAAGCGGCATATGAAGCTCCCGCCGCCGATCTGGAAGTCATTACGGTCGATTTCGGTTATGGCCTGCCGCTGATCGCCCCAGCAGGCGAGAGCATCTGGCGTATCGAAAACGGCGGAGAGCAGTGGAAGGAACTCGCCATCGCTCCGGTTGAACCCGGAACGACTATCGAAGGTGTACAGGCATTGCTGGCGGAAGGCGAAGAGTCTGCGTCCCAGCAGTTCCATGTGCTGATGCCAATGAGCAGCGGTGAGTCCGTGTATGTCGGCGTGGACTTGCAGCCGGGAAAGTATGCCATCATCTGCAATCTGTCCGACCTGATGAACATGGATGAGATGCACACGCATTCCGAACTCGGCATGATCCAGTTGGTCAAGGTAACGGATACCGTCACTTACGCCGATCCCGCCGGGATGTTCACGCTCGATCACGCGGCTGCGCTGACGACAGTGGGTCCTGATATTGCCCGCACTTTTGGTTTCCCGTTCCCCAGTGTGGCGCTTGCTGACAGCGATGCGACGATTGACCTTTCCATCGTCGCACAGCCAGTGCCGGAGGGCGGCTGGGGAATCGCCGCGATGTTCATCCCGGCGGCCTTCTTCACGCATAAGGGACTGCCTGCCGATGCCTCGTTGAGCGATTTGGCCATGGTGTTCGCTCCGCAACCGGACAATGCCGAAGGTGCGGAAGTGGTGAGTGCGAGCGTGATCGCGATCAGTGATGGCACGCCAGCCATTCAGCGGGTAAACGTGGGGGTCACGGAAAATAATCTCACTCTATTTTATGAAGTCACCGATGGGGTATACGTATTGGCGGCGCTGCTGTCATCTCCTGTCGGGCGATCCGACGCGCTGGTTGAAGCGCTCATGATGAGCGTCACCAGCATCGCGTTCACCGGGGCAGCCGAAACGCTCATGGCAGGTATGGGCGGCGAATAAATCACTGCCGAATACAATGAAGAGATGGGCAGTAGTTGGATTGTCCATCTCTTCATTTGTGGAGGATAGATGTACATCGGGCAAAGGCGGGTAGCTCATGAACACAACAGGCGGCTTTCTGGGATTAGCGAATCTGGCAAAACTGCGGGCAAATCCCTTTGCGTTTCTGATGGGGCTGGCTGAGTCTCAGGGTGGAGTTGCATACTTCAAGTTCGGTCCGTTCGTCGATCTATATCTGGTTACTGAACCTGAGTACATCCGTGAAGTACTAGTGAAGGATTGGACGAAAACTATCAAATGGGAACGTCTAACTCAAGCGTCCAATCGAGTTGCCAAATTCAATATTGTTTTCTTAGAAGGTGAGATTTGGCGTTCACAACGCCATCTACTCACCCCCGCGTTTCATACCAAGCGCGTTCAGGATTATTTGAACTTGATGGGCAACCATACCCTACGATTTACCCAAAGATGGGAGTCGGGTCAGGTGTATGACATCAGGCAAGAAATGACACGTCTTACGATGGGCATCATCGGTGAAATCCTGTTCGGATATCAGGATATTCACCGGGAAGCCGCTCCCCTCAGTCGAGCAATCGACATACTGCTAGGGCAGTTTGTGCTCGATGCCGGGTCGCTGTTTGTCTTGCCCAAATGGCTGCCACTGGAACGAAGCAAGCGCGAACGACAGGCAAAAGAAACCCTAGTCACCTATCTGCGTGATGTGATTCAATGCCGCCGCACGGAAGATTTGGATCACGGAGATGTGCTGTCTGCCCTGATTTTGGCTAAAGACGCAGAGACGGGCGAGTCGTTAACAGATGAACAGATCGGCGATGAGCTTTACAGCCTGTTTGTTGCCGGGCATGAGACGACTGCATTATGGGTATGCTGGGCGCTGTACCTACTCGCAAAACATCCTGAAACACAAACGCAACTACACGATGAAATCAGCAACAGTTCGGGTGATATACCGTTGCTGGATCGTGTACTGAAAGAAACACTGCGAATGTATCCTCCGGCATGGTCACTTTTCATGCGACGGGTGGTCGAAGATATTCATGTGGGTAGGCACACTATCCCGAAAGGCAGTGTTATCTATATCAGTCCTTATATACAGCATCATCTGGCGCAGTTCTGGAACGCTCCCGACAGCTTTGACCCTTCACGCTTTGAAGGTGACTGGAGAGCAAAGTATCCTCCCTATGTATACATGCCTTTCGGTGGTGGGCCGCGTGTCTGCCTGGGGGCGTATCTGGCTGAGATGGAAGCAAAAATTATCCTGCAAATCATCCTCACACATTATGAGGTCTTGCTGGTAGATCCTGGGCAATCTGTGTTGATGGATGGAGGCTTCACGCTGCGTCCTTATCCTGGTTTAGACCTTCGGGTTCGGGAGCGTCTGTAATGCACATCTCAATCTTTGTCTATGGCACATGGGGCGATATTCGTCCGCATGTGGTGCTGGGGATGGCACTGCAAAAAGCCGGGCATACGGTGCAAGTAGTTGCTTCTCAAGGTTACGAGTCGTGGATACGCTCCCGCAATCTGGATTTTTATTCCCTCTCAACGGATGCAGATACCTTTGCGAGAGAGAATGCCGGAGTGCTGGATGAAAATGTCATCCGCCAATTTCAGATTATGCGGAAATCCATGCGCCCAAACCTTGTTCGGACGAGGACGGATGTGTTAGAGGCAACGCGCAAAACAGATGTGTTGATAACAGGGGAATTTGGCATCTCATTCCTGTTTGACATCATAAAGGTCAACAAACTCAGATCACTTTTCATCAACACATTTCCCCTGAGCTTTTCCCGTGATGTTCCGTCTGTAATAACACCTCCAGCACCCGATTGGTTGCCTCTTCCACAGCTCTATAACCGGATGAGCCACAGCATGGTTCGCCGTATGCAGTGGCTTTTGTTCGGTCAATCAAGCAGTAGTTATAAAGAGTTTCAAGCTTTTGTCGACGCGGCGTCTGCGCTTACTATCGTGAGCCAGCACGTTTTTCCACGCCCGTTAGATTGGCGTGAAAACTGGCAGGTGACCGGTTATCTGTTTGATGATGATCCTGATTGGACTCCTCCACAGGATTTACTTGATTTCCTAAATATGGGTGAACCGCCAGTATATATTGGTTTTGGCAGTATGCCGGACAGCAAACCAGAAACCACGACGCGCACAGTCATTGAGGCAGTCCAACGCACCGGTAAGCGAGCGATAATTCTGACCGGTTGGGCGGGGTTAGGCGCTGAAAATGTGCAGGAAAATATCCATATTCTGAAATACGCACCACATAGCTGGCTCTTTCCGCGCACGGCAGCAGTCATCCATCACGGCGGGGCAGGGACAACCGCAGCAGGATTCCGCGCCGGTGTGCCAACGATTATTGCGCCGCATACCGCTGACCAACCGTACTGGGGCAGACGCGCTCAAGAACTTGGTGTCGGCACAGCCCCGATTCCACGCAAGAAGTTGACGGTGGAAAATCTTGCAGCGGCAATCAATCAAGCGACAACAATTCGCACTATGCAAACCAACGCGAAGGCACTCGGCGAAAAAATCCGACAGGAAGATGGACTGGGGGAAACGGTGAAATGGGTAGAGCGATTTCTGAGCATTTGAAATACCCCTACATTTTGCTGTTGGTACTGAGCATAGGCATTTTCGCGGTTGCCAATTACGGTCAAGCGGCTCAATGGGTGTTCGGTGACTGTGATGTGATCTACTTCACACCGGAATACCGTCCCAACTGTATGCTGTGGCGCACGGCCATTATGAATACAGGACTGACTCCAGCATTCTTTGAGGGCTATTTCATTTTTTTGCGTGTGGCTGCCGCGCTGCCTTTCATTTTTCTGAGCATTGTGCTGATGCGACAGCGTGGCGGTGATCTGAGGGTCATTCTTCTAGCGGGATTCTTGCTGCTGGTGGGCACGGCGGGACCCATCTATAACCCGTTCTGGCAGTGGTCAACAGCATGGTTTACCTTTGAGCATCAATTACCTGCCTTACCGATGTTGAACCGCTTACTCGATTTTCTACTGTCTGTTGGCACGTTGATGTTTGTATTTCTCTTTCCAGACGGTAAGTTTGTGCCGGGATGGGCGCGCTGGATTTCGTTTGCATGGTTGATCATGCGAGGTGGTGATGTATTTTTCCCCGATACACCCCTGTCACTTTACAGCTTGGCGTATCCTGTGGCGGTTACTCTCAATACGACCTTCACCCTCTGCGCAGTTGGCGCGTTAATCTGGCGATACCGCGTTCATACGGATGCGGTGCAGCGCCAGCAAATCAAGTGGATCACCGCCGGGGCACTGCTCCTCGCATTGAACTATGCGCTTGATTACACAGTCTTTGAAATCTACCCTGCGGTAACAAACGAATATCTTGTTGCCACACGCGAACAGGGTGTCCTGTGGGAACTTATACAGGATACTTTGTGGTATCTCAGTCAGATTGTATTTTCCATCTGTCTGGGTCTGGCGGTCTTTCGCCATCGGTTGTGGGATATCGACGCAATCCTAAGCCGAACGCTGGTGTACGGCACGCTCACTCTGCTAATTATCACCTTGTATGTGATGATTGTGGGCAGCATCGGCGCACTTCTGCACAGTCAAACCACTACTGTGAATGGGTTGATTGCGACAGGGATCATCGCTGTGTTGTTTCAACCACTGCGGGATCGCTTGCAGCGCGGCGTAGATCGTCTGCTGTATGGTGACCGCGATGATCCAGCGGTCGTATTTACCCGGTTGGCGCACCAGCTTCAAACGACCGATACCCGCGCTGCCATTCTTCCAAATCTCGCACACACCATCGCGCAGACGCTCAAAATCCCTTATGTGGCCATCCAACTGCCCGCCGCGAACTTAGAAACCCAACTGGCGGCAACTTGGGGGGAGAACCGTGAACCCGCCCAGCATATTCCATTGATCTACCGAACTGAGACCGTTGGAAATCTGCTGGTCGCCCAGCGCAGCCCGCACGAGCAGTTCAACCAGCATGAGCAGACGTTGTTGAGTGCCATCGCGGCACTGACCGCGACGACTGTTCGCGCCGTGCAGATGTGGGATGAATTACAACAGTCGCGTCAGCGCCTCGTTACGACTCGGGAAGAAGAACGCCGTCGCTTGAGACGAGATCTGCACGACGGCTTGGGTCCGGCGCTCGCCAGCCTTCCGCTCAAAGTGGATGCAGCGATTGATCTCATGGAGAGTGACCGCGATACATCCATACGACTACTCGGTGAAGTCAAAAGGCTGGCGCAGCAGCTTGTCGGGGACGTTCGACAGGTGGTGAACGATCTGCGTCCGCCGACGCTCGACGAGTTGGGCTTGGTCGAAGCGATACGCGGCGCGCTGGCGCATTTACACAGCCATCCATCATCGCCGCTCATGCTGCTCGAAGCGGACAGCGTGCCGCGCCAGCTTCCAGCAGCCATCGAAGCGGTGAGCTATCGCATCATCATGGAAGCGGTGACGAACGTCGTCAAGCACGCTCACGCACACCACTGCACTATCGCGCTGCGGTTGCTGGAAACGCCACCCGCGCTAGAGGTTACAATCGAAGATGATGGCGTGGGGTTGCCGGAAAAAGTACAGGCAAACGTAGGGCTGCGCTCGATGCGGGAACGTGCCGAAGAACTGGGCGGCACGCTATTCATGACGACAACCGCAAACGGAGGAACGTGTATCACTGTTTCTCTGCCGCTGCTTGGAGAAAGAGAGTAAAACGTGACCGAAATCCCGATTCGCCTCTTGATCGTCGATGATCACACGCTGTTCCGTGAAGGACTCGCAGCGATCTTCCTTGCCGTCAGCGATTTTGAAGTGGTGGGCGAAGCCGCCAGCGGTGAAGATGCCGTCGAGAAGGCACAGCAAATGCACCCGCACGTGATCCTAATAGACATTCAAATGGGTGAACTAAACGGCATTGAAGCGACTGCACGAATACTCGAACGTCTGCCAGATACGAAGATCATCATTCTGACGATGATGGAAGACAGCGAGTCGCTCTTTGCGGCGATGATGGCGGGGGCGAGGGGCTATGTCCTCAAAGGGGCGGACAAATCGGAAGTGTTGCGGACGATTCGTGCTGTTGCCAGCGGAGATGTATTGTTCGGCGCGGCGATTGCCAACCGCGTCACCGACTACTTCCGCAGCTTAAACCGCTTGCAAAGTCCGCAGCCACCGACAGTCGCGTTTCCTGAACTTTCCGAGCGCGAACTCGACGTGCTTGACCGGATCGCACGCGGGCTGAACAACCATGAGATCGCCGAGCAGCTTCATATTACGGTCAAGACGGTCAGCAACCACATCTCCAACATTTTTAGCAAATTACAAGTCGCTGACCGCGCACAGGCGATCATTCGGGCGCGTGATGCAGGGTTGGGAAGAGACAATCAACCATGAGCGCGCATGATTTCTACACACGCCTGCAAACCGAGCTGGTCGCATGGGCGGAACAGCTCGTGGAGATTCGGGCGATACTTGTGGTGGGATCACAAGCGCGGCAAATCAATCCAGCGGACGAATACTCTAGTCTCGATGTGTCGCTGTATATCGTCGGGGGATTTGAGCAAAAAAGCGAAACGTATCTTGAATGGATGCGCGATTTTGCCGCGGTCTGGATGATACTTGAAGAACACCATGATGAGACGAAAAGTTTACTCATCCTGTATCAGGGTGGCATTAAAGTCGATTTCTCTGTGACACAGATCAGCGCGCTTCAAGCGCTCATCGATGAAAAAACCTTTAGGACGATCAGCAGCGCGGCTACAAAATCCTGCTGGACAAAGATAGAATCGCCGCGCAGCTTCCCGCCCCTACACCGCTCGATCCCCGGCGTACACGCCTGTAGTAGCAATAAATCCAACTTGGGACCAGTATAATCCGACGATCTGACCGCTTCGAGCAACCCATTCATCGATGATCTGGTATTTCATCTATCTTGCTGTACATCTACTTTGGGACAGTCTGCGTTTCAGGCGGCTTGCACCGGATGACAAAACCATTGAACTACTGCTGATGCTGTGACCCTGGTTGAGTAACTCTGACTGTTCACCGAGTTGCCCAAAGCCCAATTGGGGCAGTTGGTCCTGATCTTCAAACCCGATACGCTACTCCGGTGGCAGCGCGAGCTTTTCAGGCGCAAGTGGACCTTCAACCAGCAAGTGAAGAAAGCGGGGCGACCCCCAGTCGAGCCCCAGATCATCCAGATGGTGCTCGAACTCGCTCGAGAAAACAAGTGGGGCGATGACCGCATCAAGGGAGAACTGAAAAAACTTGGCTATCGGATCAGCCACGAAACGGTTCGGCAGATTCTGCGCCGTCATGGCATTCTCCCTGTTCCCCACAGGAAGTCATCTTCGACATGGCGAACCTTCCTCAATCACTACAAGGACACCTTGTTGGCGTGTGATTTTTTCACGGTCGAAACCTTTCGCCTTCAAACCCTCTAGGTGTTCCTTTTCATCGAGGTCGGGACACGCGCCGTGTCCATATCGCCGATGTGACTGTCCATCCGACGCAAGCGTGGGTGATCCAGCAAGCGCGCCAGTTCGTCTGGAACCTGACGGAACAGAAACAAAGTTCACGCATCTGATTCGAGATAATGATGGCAAGTACGGAGCCGCCTTTGATGCCGTGTTTGCGTTTGAAGGGATCGAGGTTGTCCACACACTTGTTCGAGCTCCCCGTGCAAACGCCTATGCCGAACGCTGAGAGCGCTCAGTCCGCGAGGAATCTCTCGACCGGCTGATCATTCTCAACCCGGCGCATCTAAAGTACGTGTTGCAAGCGTATAAACACTATTTTACATGGCGCGACCGCATCAGGGGATTGGGCAAGAGATCCCGGATCCAGCGCTGGAAGTTTCAAGTGGCGGACGAGTCAGACGGCGCGACCTGCTCGGAGGCGTCCTCCATGACTACTACCGAGCCGCTTGACTCACGGGAAAAATCGCGCGTATAGGGTTTTTTGCTACTACAGGCCTGGACAGTAGCAAGTATCGCGTTGTTGTATATCCTGGGCGTCCTGCTGGGATGATGACTTCCGGGGTACCGTCAGATAGGGTGAACAAAACGTGGACGGGACGGCGTTGCGCTGTGAGCATCCGTACGGCCTGATAAGGCAGACAATACCAGAGGACAAATGGGAGTCCACTTTCCCCCAGACCTGAATGGCTTGGGGGAAAAATGCAGCCGCCTCGTCACCCAGCGCTAAGGTATTTACTGAATCATCAATTGTTCACGTTTATTCATCTTCAGGCGCATTGCCGGAAATAGAACGGACGCGAACGCGGTGCCCAAAGCCCCGACAATCCTCGTATACTTTTGGAAATCACATTCTTAAAGCCATTTCAAATGCGCTTTACGAGATGCTTGAGAGAAACCTCAATGCCGACTGCGCTGCATGATAGCCACACATCCCATGCACACCCCCACCCGGCGGCGTGGAAGACGAGCACAGATAGACTCCTTTGAGTGGCGTGCGATAGGGATCGACGCGCATTACCGGACGGGTGAACAACTGCCGCAAATCCTGCACACCGCCGTTGATGTCACCCCCGATGTAGTTAGCGTTATAGGCTTCCATCTGGGTGGCAGAGGTGACATGCCGAGCCAGCACGCAGTCTCGAAAGCCAGGGGCGAAACGCTCGATTTGGTGTTCGATGGCAGCGGTCATATCGGCGCCTGAGCCGTTAGGGACATGACAGTACACCCAGCCAATGTGCTTACCCGAGGGGGCACGACTGGTATCAAACAGAGTTGGCTGTACCACCAGCGAAAAAGGGGCAGCAGGCTGCCCCGTCCAGGCTGCGCGTTCACTATTGCGAATGGCATCCAGAGTTCCGCCTAAATGCACAGTTCCTGCCTGCAAACACTCCTTTGCAGTCCATGGGATGGGTTCGCTCAGTGCATAGTCGATCTTGTACACGCCGGGTCCATAGCGGTAACGCTCAAGCGCATAACGGTAGGATGAGGGCAGGGCGTCGCCCATGATGCGGATGAACTGTCGTGGGGTGACATCAAACAGCGTCGTTGCAGCGGGTGGGATATCGCGCAGCGATCTCACTTCTGCGTTCGTTATGATTTCTCCACCGAGTGCGGTCAAATAACTCACAATCGCACCGGCGATTTTTGCCGATCCACCGCGTGCCAGGGGCCACCCAACAGCGTGAGCAAGCATCCCCAGTATCAGGCCGAAAGCGGCCGTCGCGGGCTGCTCAAGCGGCATAATCGAATGTGCCGCCATGCCGGCAAATACTCCGCGAACCGCTTCCGTGCGAAATGCACGCCTGGAGAACCATGATGCTGACGGCAGCGCCAGCATCCCAAACCCAGCCATTACAAGCGGGTGCCGGGGTAGATGCAAGGGCGCAAGGAATTCGTCGAGTATCGACTCGTAATTCCGAACGAGAAAGTGCATCAGGCGGCGATAGGCTGCGGCATCTTTTCCCATCCGCGCAGCTGTAACTGCAATCGAACGCTCGATGAGCACGGCTGTGCCATCATCGTAAGGATGCGCCAGCTCCGCAGGCGGGAACACCCACTCCAGTCCATGTTGTTGCAGGGGCAGCGAACGAAAAAACGGTGACGCCATGGCCAGTGGATGAACGCTGGAACACATATCATGATAAAAGCCGGGTAGAGTCAGTTCCAGCGTCCGCATCCCGCCGCCGACGGTGTCCTTCGCCTCCAGCACGAGAACTTTTCGCCCGCTCTGTGCCAATGTGATCGCTGCCGCCAGACCGTTGGGCCCTGAGCCGACGATTACTGCGTCATACTCCCGCATCGGTTTACGTTGCATTACCCCTGACAAGCTTTCGCAGACGCGAACTTATCGTATAGATCAGCGTGTGAAGTTGAGCATTATGGCGGATGTTTCCCACTTCAGACCACTGCAAGCGCGGATCCACACATTGTTTCGTCAATGTGACCACGGCAGGTGCGCCAAAATGAGCTGCCAGAGCTGTCAGGACGTGTTGCCAGATTCTATCCTGCATACCAGACGCAATGAGGCGGAAAGCGACTTCATAGAGGGGGTCGCTGGCGCGCGCCAGCGTTTGCACCTGAAGGACGATATTCTGATCGACCTGCGAGGCGCTGAAGGTGACCCATCCCGACTCAGGGTGACCCTGTGGCGTTATCAACGTGAAAGAATCCTCGTCGGAATACATCACCATCACGCCGGTTGACATGATTCCTCCAGGAGTCGAAGCATTGATCAAAACGACTTCACCGGGTTTGACACCGGTTACGGAAGGGAAAAATCGATTCTCTGGCGGCTGAAATTCGGGAAAGCGCTCCTTCCAGACACGCACGATCTCCGCAGGCGTATGATTACTGCCGACCAGCGTGGCTTGAAAGGTTTTTTGCCATAACTGCCCGAAACCCTTTAATGGGCTGAGGGTCTGGCGACCCTGCACATTCAGGTGAAGGGCGCCCGTAGGTGTTCCTGTGACGTTCAAACGATCAACCGACTTTGCCCAGTTTTCGGCATCGCGGGGTGTCCGTGGTTGCTGATCCGAAGGATTCATTCAGGCACTTCCTCATTCCTAAATGCGAGAAATGTTGAGTGATTCAAGCACGTCGCTTTCAATGTTGAACAACGTGATCGCCTCATTGAGACGGGTGAGCTCGAAGATATCGCGGTAGTGTTCGGTCAGTCCGAATGCCAGCAGCCGTTGACCCTGCCGCTGTGCCCGAATCAACAGTGTGACCAGCAGCCCAATCCCCGAACTGTTCATATACTCCAGCGCCGTAAAATTCAGGATGATCGTACTGCTGGTGCTGGCGCTGGTATAAGCATCAGTCAAGGCGGAATCAGCAGCACCCGTAACATCACCATGAATATCGATGATGCTGATGTGCTGTGCGACCGAACGCACAGCCAGAGAAAGCTTGCCTGGAGTCATTTTTGATCCCCCTCTATTCTGGTTACTGCAGCTGGGATAGCTGAGCAACAGCAGATTGTTCATCGGGATAGACATTCATGAAATCGACGAGGCGCGTGATATTGAAAATATCCATATAGTGATCGCTCAACCCAAAAACGATCAACAAACGACTGGATTTGCGCGCACGCGCCAGTAACCCAACGATCAGGGCAATGCCGGTGCTGTTAATGTAGTCGACGCCGCCGAAATTCAGCACGATCGAGTGGACATCCTCCGCTTCAGCGCGGTCATATGCGGCATTTAGGGCTACCTCGACGGTGCCGTTGATCTCCCCATGCAGATCGATGATCACGCCCTTGTTCAGGTGCATCACCGGTTCACGCAGAGATGCTGAAAAGGGTTTATTTGGCATCATGAGCTCCTGCCAGATGAAATACAAGCTGCACGGTATGGTCGGTAGGCGTGGCGGAAACATGCAGGTCATCAACCATCGCCTTGATCAGGAACAGGCCCCAACCGCGTGCTGACTGTGTTCCCGCCAGTTTTGCTTCCAGGTCAGGGGTCGGCGCCTGAGAGATCGGCACATCGCCGCCCTGATCGGTGACGAAAACAGACAGCCGCCTGGCATCCGCCTGCACGCGCACTTTAATCGGCAGATCGGCGCGATAGTGATTGCCATGTTCCATCGCATTCATCACCGTTTCGGCAACCGCTGTTTTCAGGCGTTCAATACGGGCAGGCGGGAAATCCACGGCGCTAACCGCTCTGGCAACGCGCTCCATCACGGCGCGTTCGCCGCCCGGTTCGCTGGGCGATTCGAATTCATCCAGTACGGTCGAGTCCCCATCGCCTGATTCAGGATCGGCAGACGGCTGCATATGCCGCTGAACGACGACGAACGTGACATCGTCTTCCTGTTCCCATTCTGCGCCCGTAAAATTAAACAGGGCATCGCGCAGATAGGCAATCAAAGCATCTCCGCCGCGATGCTCCCCGATCAGAGTTTCGAGCCGTTTCATGCCAAACATGTCGCGTTCGCTGTCATGGGCTTCTACCAACCCATCGCTGTACATGAACACCGTATCCTCTGGCGCGAGAATCGTCTCTTTCTCCTCATAGGTCATGCCCGGCATCAGGCCCAGGGGCATGCCGCGCGCGCGCAGTTCGATCACACCGTCGCAGGTGCGCTGAAGCGACGCATTATGGCCTGCATTTGCATACTGCATCCGCCCGGTATGGGGATCAAGAACAGCGCACAGACAGGTAACGAACATTTTCGGAGGCATATCGGGGTGAAGCACATCGTTGGCGCGGCGTAAAATTTCTCCGGGAGAGATCAATCGTTCGGCGGCAGCGCGCAGGATCGTGCGCGTCGATGCCATCACCAGCGCGGCAGGAACGCCCTTATCGGTCACATCCCCGATGACGATCATCAAACGGCCATCCTGCAGCGGGACGAAATCATAAAAGTCACCACCGACGGTGCGCGCGGGCTGCCAGTACGCCGCGAATTGCCAACCGTCGATGCTGGGGACTGCTTTCGGCAGCAGCGTCTGCTGAATAATGCCCGCAACGCGCAGTTCCTGATCGAGGCGTTCACGACGACGGGCTTCCACTTGCTGCTGATACGCCAGATGGGCGACGCGCAGTGCGGCAGCGGCTTGCGGCGCCAGATTGCCCAGGAGGCGCAGATCGTCGGACGTATATTCCTGATCACTCATGCGCGCGCCAAGCTGAATCATCCCGACCAGTTCACCCTGATTAACCAGCGGGATCAGGAGGCGGATGCCTGCTGTGCGCAGCTGCCTGACTGCGTCAGACTCGAGCCGCAGTGTTTCCAGATCGATCACGCCAGACGCGCTCAGACACAACGAATACAGGGGATCGTTTGGCAGTATCTCGACGGCAGACAATACGGACGCTGAACGGGTTTCAACCGCGCGAACCGAAGCTGGCGCAGGGTTACGACGTATCAGTTTGCGCAGCGGAACCGTTAAAACGGACATACCCGACCCTCCATTTGACCCCAGCGTACCGAGTGATCGTCCTAACATCGTTACGACGTATCACGCATCGAAATCCCCTATTTTGTAGTGGAATCACGCACCCACAGCGCGATCCTGTTTGGCTGCATGGTGCCGCTGACCACGCCGACCAGATTCGCTTTCAACGTCTCCATATCGACTTCATCGCGTAAGGTCTGCTGGAAGCCCGCCAGCGTATTTTCCACGTCATATTTACGACGGTACAGGCGGCGGTCGATCACGTTCTGCACCCGTCTGCGAATGGGTGAAAACAACCCGGCGATCAATAGTGTTGAAATGACAATGGCGATGTCTGGCGTTTCTCCCGTCGCAGCGCGGAAGAGCTGCTGGGTGAGTATGATCGCACCAAAGTAAACGATAGCGAGAATACCCGTCAGCACTGAGTAGATCAGCGTGCGCCGGATGATGATGTCGATGTCATACAGCTTGTGCCGGAGGATGGCGTTGCTAACTGCCAGGGCGGGCAATGTGAACACCAGAGTCGTACTGATCGCGCTCACTGTATTGCCAAGCCCTGGCAATTCCAATGCAACCAGGATCCTCTGGACGATAGCTGCTAACATCATTACGAGAACGCCCCACAAGATCCAGCGAATTTGCGCGCGTTCCTGATGTCCGGCGGCACGATAGCGCAAGAAGACAGACAATGGCAGCAGAATAATGAAAACAGGTAACAATATCGCTGACATGATTCCAAGGAACGCTTGATAGATGGGTACCATCGTTGGTAAAAAAAACGGATTCTCGATCAAGCGGTTTGGCGCATCGTCAGCGCCATAAATGAAGTTCGGCGACCCCAGAGGAAAAAATACACCGTAACCCGATGCGATAATGAGCACCACGATTAAAAACCAGCGCATCCAATGAGGATGGGGTTTACCGTTCGGAAACAACAGTACCAGCACAAAAAAACCAACCCACCCCAAAAAACCGCCTACGAAGAAGAGTAATGCACCAAAAGCCGGATCGAAACCAGCGCGAATTGATTGTGCTGTGAGTCCAGAACCGTAAATGATCAGAAGAGGTCCAATGATGTTGTCGCGGACTCGGCGAATACACAGAGCACCGATCACGATGTTGGCGATTGGGAAGATAGAACCATACACCCAGCGAGTCCAGAATGGTTGATAGCCTATGCTGGGTTCAAATGGATGCAGCGCCAAATCAACTATCAAGAACAACGCGCCGACAGCGACTGGAATGGTCAGAAAGGTTAGGAAACGGAAAAGTCGTGTTGCTTTCATCATCTACTTCTCGTTCACCCACACCTCGATCTTGTTCAGTTGCATCGCCTCGCTGACCACACTTATGACTGGTAATGCCAACTAGATTAAACTCTGGGACAGTCGAGTTTCGTTTGATCCCTTCATTTATATCAGGACGCTGGCGGATCATTCACCGTAAGTGTCACGCGCAGTTCACCTTCGCCCAATGATTCCCATGTGCCGAGATTCTGGCAGACGATACAGGTATAGCTGCCTGTGTCCGCGAGTACCGCAGTCAGGGTAACACGGGCGTCCGGTGTATCCGCCTGCGATGCGTACAGGACAGAGTGAGCGATGACGCTGCCATCCGGACCAATAAGCGCGGTGAATGGCGCAACCAGTCTGGCATCGTCACTTTCCGCGGTGATCTTAACGCTCTCTCCGCTGTTACCGCTGAATGCAAGGCGATGCGTCAGGTTTGGCAGGATGGGCAGTGTGATCGGGTCACCTGTATCGAGCGCCCGGACGTCCTGTAAATAAGTACGTGGAGCCAGCAGCGCATCTGCCGCGCCGCGCATATCGTTGATGCTCAAATAGCATTTAAGCAGTGAAAAACGCCCGTTGGGACTGTCGGGGTTCACCTTGAGGGCATATTCAAGATCGGTAATCGCAGCGGCGTGATTTCCTAATTCGATCTGCGCTGCCGCCCGCATATTGCGGAACGGATAGTGATCTGGCGACAGTTCAACCGCGCGGTCATAATCCTTGAATGCAGCAGCATGGTCGTTGAGCGCGATACCGTAGATATCACCACGCACAATGTGATACCACGCGACATCAGGTTCAGCCGCCATCGCCTGATGGATCATCTCCAAGCCTCGCTGAGGCATTTTCCAGTCCAATGCGTACATGCTGGCACATATCGCTACCATGTCCGGGTTGCCGGCATCCATCGCCAAGGCGCGGTCCATATAGGGCTTCGCCTCCTCTTTTTCGCCAGTGCGCACCAGATAGCTTCCGACAACCAACTCGGTGAACGGATGATTCGGCAAATCCGCCTTTACCCGCTCGACGGCCGCCCGCCATACTAGCAGCATCAGAAAGTCAGACAGGTTTACAGCGAAGATCAGGTGAGATTTGTCTTTTGGCTGGGCTTCGTAGCGGAGTATCGCCTCGTCATAAAGGCGTTGAAGCAGCTCGTCTCCGCCGATTGCCCACAACTGCACCAGCGGCTCGCTCGAGCGCAGATAGTGACCCACGCTTACCAGTGTGCGCTAGCGCGAGACACGTGCCTCCGTGTCTGTCGTCAAAATGGTGTCCATGTTTTCAGCCATGTGTGCATCTCCTGTTATGAAATTGGCAAACAATGCAATCCACCCTGAGCAACAGCGTATCAGGCCATAGTCCTGAAATCGTTACGATTGTGCGTTTATAGGAATCTTCCTATTTTGTGCTGCTTTCGCGCACCCACAGCGCGATCTTGTCCGGCTGCATGGTCTCGCTGACCACGCCTACCAGATTTTCCTTCAGCGTCTCCATATCGACTTCATCGCGTAAATTCTGCTGAAATTCTGCCAGCGTCTTTTCCACATCATATTTGCGACGGTACAAGCGGCGGTCGATCACGTTCTGCACGCGGCGGCGAATGGGCGAAAACAGCGCGGCGATCAAAAGGGTTGAAATGACGATGGCGATATCCTGCGTTTCGCCCGTGGCGGCGCGGAAGATCTGCTGGGTGAGGATGATGCCGCCGAAGTAAATCACCGCGAGAATCGTTGTCAGCACAGAATAAATCAGGGTACGGCGGATGACGTTATTGACCGACCACAGCCGGTAACGAAAGATGGCAATCATAAAGCACGCGCTTGGCACGATGACCGCCAGCACGAGCTGAATGAGCTGACGCAGCAGCTCCAGGCGGTGAATGCCCTCATCCAGAGCTGTGGGCGGAAAGAGGATGTAGACAGCGTAGTACAGGATGGTGCCTGCCACCATTGTCGTCATGCCTAATGCCGTCCATTTGATCTGACTGCGCTGTTCTGGAGAGGCACGACGGAAACGCACAACCTGCGCGACAATTCCGATCATGAACGGGACCGTTGCCGTGACGAACGAGAGCTCCAGCGTCTTTCGCCAGGTCGCGCCATACACCGTATTGGTCGGGAAATCGGGAAAAATGAGATAAATCATGGTGAGCAGCGTATAGGCCGCCACCAACCAGCGTGACCATCGGGGCGCAAATTTGCCATCTGGAAAACTAAACAACAGCGCGAGAGCAAGCGGAAGCGATGCCGCCCGCAGCGTGAGGATCACCGGAGCAAACAGGGCCGCCAGCGGAGTGTTCTCCGACTTGGTTAGTAGGTCGAAAGGCGTGCTGTTCATCGACCAATACAGCATCATGGTGGTCGCAAGGAGCAAACCCACTGCTTTCGACTGCGCTTTCCAGAAAATCAGCGTGGCAGATATGCATACCACTCCGAGCAGCAGCACCATGGTGGCCACATTTAGCAGCGCCAGAATGCGGTACTCGCCTCCAATCTGGATCATTGACGCCAGGCGTTGCAGCCAGTACTCGATGCCGATGCATAGGATAACGGCGAGCGTCAGGACAAAGCAGGACCAGGCGATGTACCACTTTCGATAACGGAATCGGTTTGCTGTTGCTGGGGCGACCATCATGACACAACCTCAGACAGTCCAGATCAAGATGTATGAAGTTGTAACATTATTCGACTGTGTTGGCTGCATGAAAAACGGCATCAGGTTTCACCCAAAGTGCGATCCTGGTCGGCTGCATCGTTTCGCTGACCACGCCCACCAGATTCGACTTCAACGTCTCCATGTCCACTTCATCGCGCAAGGTCTGCTGAAAACCCGCCAGCGTTTTTTCCACGTCATATTTGCGGCGATACAGGCGGCGGTCGATCACGTCCTGCACGCGCCGGCGCACAGGGCTGAACAGCGCGGCAATCAGCAGAGTTGAAATGACTATGGCGATGTCTGGCGTTTCGCCGGTCGCGGCCCGGAAGAGCTGTTGCGTCAGGATGATCGCGCCGAAGTAGACAATGGCGAGAATACCCGTCAGCACTGAATAGATCAGCGTGCGCCGGATAATGATGTCGATGTCGTACAGGCGATGACGCAGGATGGCATTGCTGACGGCGATGTATGGGGAAAGATAGACGAAAATCGTGAACCCTGTCAGGGCAAGTCTCTCGAAAGTACTCAAACTCGACACAGGCGATTGTAGAATACCTGTTGGGGCAAGCAGCAGGCCCACGAATACTACGATGGAAAACACCCAGCCCAGCCATGTCATCTGGCGGCGGGTCGTCAGATTGCCTGCTCGAAAACGCATCATCAGAGACGGAATGATGAAGGCTGCGAGCATCACTAGGGAAGCCGACTCGACGATGTTGATCAGCGGGAACAGTGCCGCTAAGGCAGGAACATACCAGTGATTAAGCACAGTGCTGGAAGCAAAATCGGGAGTCGTCAGGGTATAGAACCAGGCGGCAACAATTAGTATGGTCGCCAAAACTTTAATTACGCCTGACCATCGAATGGGGAAAATGCGACCATCCGGGAAAAAGAAGGGGATCAGCCAAAACCCAATCCAGCCCAGTGCAATACCGCTGTAACTCGACAAGAAGCTGTCTGTACGAAGCGTTGCACTTGCAATCTGAGTCCCCCAAAGCAGCAGCAGCACCCCAACGACACTGGTTGGTTGACGCCTGATGACGATAAACGCGGTGCAAAATGCGAGCGGCATGATCAGAAGTGCCAAAATTAAACGAAAGATGGACGATGGAAACATGAGTGTTTGGGCGAGTGGATACATTATGAAGTCCACTACCAACCCAGCAGTCCACACAAGCTGGACACCTGTAAATGCCAGAATGACCCAGTAAAACCAGTCGCGTTTTGGCGTTTGTTTAGGCATTGGCTACTCTTTCACCCACAGCGCGATCTTGTTCGGCTGCATCGTTTCGCTGACCACGCCCACCAGATTCGACTTCAATGTCTCCATGTCCACTTCATCGCGTAAGGTCTGCTGGAAGCCCGCCAGTGTTTTTTCCATGTCATATTTGCGGCGATACAGGCGGCGGTCGATCACGTCCTGCACGCGCCGACGAATGGGGCTGAACAGCGCGGCAATAAGCAATGTGGAGAGGACAATGGCGATGTCCGGGGTTTCTCCGGTCGCGGCGCGTAAGAGTTGCTGGGTCAGGATGATCGCGCCGAAGTAAACGATAGCAAGAATACCTGTCAGCACCGCGTAAATCAGCGTGCGCCGGATGATGATGTCGATGTCGTACAGGCGGTGGCGCAGGATGGAATAGCCGATGGCGATGGGAGGGAACAAACCAATTACGCCAACCAGGGCGTTACCGATCGTCGCGACAATCGGGGGAGCATCCGCGATGTCAGCATACTGTGTGACTGCCCACAAATAAAACAGGAGGTAAGGGACGAACAGGATTGCCGACCACCAGACGAACCACTTCAACTGCTGGCGCTCATGCAGGGTTGCGCGTCGGTAGCGCATTACAGGCGACACCAGTACACCAGGAATCAGCGGCAGAAAGATGACCGTCCAGAAAGCCGACAGGGTGGAGCGTATCTCTGCTAATCCAGCGATATAGAGCGGATTGAGCGGCACACCCGCCAAGTTTGGCACTTCAAATGCTGAGAAGACCGTAATCACGCCTAACACCGACGGTGTGAGCATGTTTGCGAACAGGATTGGCATCAGCCACGCAGGAAACGATTTTCCATTGGGAAATAGTAGGGGCATGAGAATGAGTGCCGCCCACGTTACGCCGATCATCAGCGAAGACAGGCTGTACCATAGGGGATCAATTTCAACAGACATACCGAAACCAAACAGTCCGCCACCCCAGATTATCATCAACAGCCCAATCACGTTACCTTTTGTACGCCGGAGGATCAGCCCACCAATCAGCATCGTTGCGGGTCCTGCCAGCAGAACCACGAACCAACGATAGATCGGGCTTCCATTAAAGGCGTTGTATGGGCTGAAAGCGGTTGGATGTTGGATAAAGTCTATCAACGTTATCAGGCAGACGACGATGTTGTAGCACACCAGTCCCCATAATAACCTTCGAAACCATGCTTCTGAGCGAATAATCACGCCTTGCATAGGCTTAGCTCCGGCCAGATCGATACAGATAGCCTAGCATGATCCCATAGATTGCGTGCGCGATTCCCCAATGCACTGCGGGAATATCGAGCAGGGGCGATTGTATAGCGGGCAGGATTATCCACTCAGCTGTGACAAATAGGATCAGCCCGTACACGATGCCAGCCATGACGCGGATGAATCGGCGATCACTGCCCCGCACGACGCGCCACAGGATGCTGAATGCCATACCATAGATCGCGCAGACCGCAAGATGACCAACTGCCCCCAACAGTGCTGAAGGCTGCATCCCCATGCCACTGAAACGACTGAGTAACTCAGCGGGTGCTTCGCCAGCGGTGGGCAGCAAATAGGCTATCATGGCCACGCCCGCAGCGCCCCCGGCAATCAGTCCATCGACGGCAATACTGCCCATGCTGGACCTATGGCTAAGGTGGTTTTGTGCTGCACGGCTGTTCATACTTGACCTTTCTATGCGGGGTTGAATCTGTCTGAAGCCTACCCTTACACCGTCCTTCAATCGTTACGATGCATAAAAGCGGGCATGATGCACACGCATCGTGCCCGCTGGAGCTGGATGCCGCGACGATACTCAAAAGCGCAATTCTGCATCTGCGATACTGATCATCATTTCTCCCCTGCTGCCCGCGCCGGAATGCGTGGCGAGAAGAAAATAACGACCGGTCACCTCGGGCGTAATTGTGACAACTGCGCTGTAGTCTCCACCTTCCAAATCAACATCATCATTGTAAGAGACAGCGCCTCCAGCAGGGTCGATCACCACCAGCAGCGGGTCAAGGCTGGCAGGGTCTGAGGCTACGGCGCTGATGATGACCGTCTTTCCAGCTTCCAGACGGACAGGAACCCGCACCATACGTCCGGCATTGATGGATATCGCCATAGGTGCCTGCCCGATCAGTGGTCGGCTTTCTACGATTTCACTGCGGGCGTTGAGGAATGAGTCGGCCGCCAGGACTCGGTCTTCCAAACTGCCTGTAAGCAGGCTGATTTCGATGATGGACTCCAGTGCTGTCGGGCTGGCAGGGTTGACGCTCAAGACATAGCGGAAATCGTCGAGTGCTGCGGGGTAGTTTTCCTGCTGGAAACTGAGGACTCCACGCTGATTGTATTGCGTGTAATTGTAGGGATTGAGCGCAATTGCCTGGCTGAGCGACAGGGTTGCCATCTCCAGATTGCCTGTCTGAGCGTAATAGCTGGAGCGGTCGGCATAGACAGGTGCAAAATTAGGATCGACAGCAATCGCCTGTTCGATGAGCGCCAGCGCTCGTTCAGTATCGCCAATGCCGAACAGGTGAATCTGAGCGGCAAAGCTCAGAATCTCCGGATCATTCGGCGCCAATTCTACGGCGCGTTCGATGGCTGCACGCGCGGCGTCTGCATCGCTGCCAGTCCAGATCGCGCTTGCCCCGCGGTAGGCATAGGCGACAGCGCTCTCCGGATCAAGCGCCAGCAGCTGGTCAATTTCTGCCTGGTCGATCACCAGGCGTGCGCCGCACAGGATGATGAGCGCTCCCTGGTCGGTGGGATCAGCTGCCAGCGCCGCTTCAGCATCCGCAATGATCTGATCGAAGCGTGCGGGATCAAGTGTGCCAAGCACTGCGCTCGGTCCATACGCGGTTGATATATGCCCGGTGCGTTGAAGTGCCTCGAAATATGCCGCCTGTATGTCAATATTCTGCGGGTCAAGCCCGGTCGCGCAATAGAGATTTGGCAGCGACGCTTCGTAGTCGCCCCCGTCAAAATCAATCATGGCGGCTGTTGCGTAATCGACAACCGGGTTACAGGGTTCGACCTGGGCACTGACGCTGGTGACGGCCGCCAGCAGGACCAGGACGAAAACGAGTGTGAGGCGAGTAACTCTGTGAATGACAGACATGGGAACTCCTGCTGTGACTGATCTGAAAAGCTTTCGTGTAGAGTTTCCTCTCTCCATACGTCTGAGCACGGAGAGGGGAAACAGGGGCAGGGGGTGTCGTAAGCCTTACTCGCCGACTGTAAAAATCGTAATCATGCCGTGTGCCAAATGCGTGGTCATTTCTTCTGATTCGACATCGGGGATGAAACAAAGGGCGGCATACGTCCCAGGTTCCAGATTGACATTCATCCAGGCATTCTCACCCGGGCTCATCCCTATAAACGAGAATGCCTCTTCATAGGGAAACTCAGGCGGCGCGCCAGGTCCCGCGGACATCAACGCTTCAGTGACGCCATTTGTCACGCCTTCGACAGTCGCATCCTCGTCCACGCTGAAGATGACGATTTCATGCGTCTGTTCTCCCTCGTTGGTGAAATGCCAGACGGCATCGCCGGTCGTGAGCTCGACGGGCATCGCAAAGGCGAAATCGACCATGACAATCTCGACATCGGCCTCCGGTGCTTCTACTGCATCGCCCTCGTACTGCATAACGGTGAAGGGGATGAGAGTCGGCGGCCCTGCCGGGCTGAAGTTCAGGAAGAGGTAATCGCCAGCCTGAAGATCATAGGTGACGCTGGCAGATTCGCCGGGTTCAGCGGTAACCGAGCCGAGCGCCGAGACTGTCGCCAGCATACCCGCGAAGTCCTGCGCCATCATTGCCGCTGTGAAATCTTCCATCGTTGCGCCGTCGATGAAACGGGCCAGGGTGGGTTGGAAGGCAATTTCTGTGTCGTTTTGCAGGGTAATGGCGGTCATACCGCTAACCCAGGCTTCTGGCAGCGTGATACCGTCTTCGGTAGCGGCGATCACCAGCGGTTCGACATCCTGAGCATTGACCAGATTTACGAGGACAGCACATACGACTATGACGCACAGTAGTTTTAAACGGACAAGGCGCGAGCGAAGCATTGGAGAACCTCTTTCGTAATAAATGAACCTGCCGCCAGCGTATGCAATCATCGTCCCACAAGCGTTACGGGCAATCGGCGTTACAGGATTTCCCGTCGTACTGTTTTCGTAACGCTTTCGGGATATAGTGACATTGTGAAGCCTGGGGATGATTCATAATGGGCATTTCGCTGCACCTGCTTGGCGCACCGCGCATCGAACGTGATCGGCAGCTCGTCCATGTCGACACCCGCAAAGCTCTTGCGCTCATCGCATATCTGGTGGTGCAGGGGAGCTATCAAAGCCGCGATACGTTAAGTGCGTTGCTGTGGGCAGATAATGACAACGTTAGTGGACGCGGCGCACTCCGCCGTACTTTGTCGGCATTGAACAGCGCGCTCGGTGGAAGCGGACTGTCGATCGAACGGGAAGCGGTTGCCTTCGATTCAAATGGTCTGTGGTGTGATCTGGTGCTGTTTAACGAATCCATTTTGAGCTGTGAAACACACGGACATACGTCTCAGGAAAGCTGTTCGCGCTGCATGCAACCGTTGACCACAGCCATCGATGCATATAAGGGCGATTTTTTGCAGGGATTTACGCTGCGTGACAGTGCCGAGTTCGATCTGTGGCAGTTTCAACAAACAGAATATTTTCGCCGCCTTTATGCCAGCGCTCTTGAAAAACTGGTGCGTCTGCACAGCCAGCGCGAGGAATACAGCCGTGCCATCGAACTGGCACAGCGCTGGCTGGCGCTCGATCCGCTGCATGAAGCGGCTCACGTTCACCTGATTCAGTTATATGCGTGGTCAGGCCAGCGGATGCTGGCCATGCGCCAGTATAAGGAATGTGTTCGCGTTCTTGATCAGGAGTTAGGGGTGGCGCCGTTGGATGAAACCGCCCGCATCTATCAAAGGGTGCTGGAGACTGCGATTCAGTCTCGGGCTATGGCCGCCGCTGGCAGCGATCGGAAAACGAAGGAGCAGGGACAGGCTCAGGCTGAACCAGCATCACTAGAGCACTCACTGCCGATGGTGGGGCGTGACGACGAAATCCGGCGGTTAACGGCAGTCTATCAGCAGGTCAGAAGTGGCAGTACACACATGCTTGTCGTGCTGGAGGGCGAAGCTGGAATTGGCAAGACACGCCTGGCAGACGCTTTTATCAGGCAAAGACGCGCCGATTTCGCTCAGGTCTTTAAAATTCGCTGTTACGAAAGCGAATCCAGTGTCGCCTACGCGCCGTTGATCCGGTCGCTCTACAGCAGTATGCGCGACGGAGAGCGGCTTCATTCGCTGGCTGATCACTGGCTGGCTGAGCTGTCACGCCTGCTCCCTGACATCCTGGCACTGCGCCCCGGCTTATCGCCTGCAGCCGTGATGGATGGCGCGGGTGCGCAAACTCGCTTGTTCGAGTCGATCTGCCACGCGCTGCTGTGCCTTGTTCAGGGGGAACAGCCGGGCATTTTAGTGTTTGAGGATTTACAGTGGGCGGATGGTGCGACGCTCGATCTGCTTGCCTATCTGATGCGAAGGGTGACAGACGATTCGCTGCTGTTGATGCTGACTTGGCGAAAAGAGGATGTGCCGCGTTCTCACCGTCTGCGCCTGCTGCTGGCAGAACATGGGCGCGGTATCGGTCAGGTGATCACGCTGCAGCTGCGACGCCTTGATCGCACTGCGGTTCACACGCTCGTCAAGGCTGCCGGAATCCCCAACTCTGAAGCGCTGACCGAACGACTCTATCAGGAATCAGAAGGACTTCCGCTGTTTTTGCACGAATACCTCACCCTGCTTCGGGCGAATACTGCGACAGTCGATGAGGCCGAATGGTCGCTGCCGATGGGCATTCAAGACCTTGTGCGCTCGCGTCTGACCCTCCTCGATGAAACCGCGCAGCAAATTCTGGAAACATCCGCCGTGATTGGTCGCTCGTTTGATCTCGATCTGGTGCGCGAATGCAGCGGACGCAGCGAGGAGGAAGCAGTTGATGCGCTGGATGAACTCTTGCGACTGGGCGTGCTGAGCGAAGCCGCCAATACTGACCCCGCACACAAACATCTGACTTCCAAGTCTGCTTCCATGATCGCGTACGAGTTTTATCATGAGAAGCTGCGCGCTGTGATCTATCAGGATACTAGTATGGCGCGCCGTCGTCTGCTGCATCGCCGCGTGGCACAGGCGATCCTGAATCGTGTGCGGCACACAGGCAGACTTCCGGCACTCGCCGCGCAAATCGCTGCTCACTTTTATGCAGGTGGCCAGGAACGAGAGGCCGCTGAATATTTTGTTTTGGCCGGGCGTTCGGCACGCAGCATGTATGCCAATCGCGAAGCACTGGCACACTTTGAGACGGCACTCGCCCTGGGCAGCACCAACCCAGACGTTCATCGGGAAATTGGTGATCTCTACACACTGCTTGGTGACTATCGCGCAGCGCTGCGCAGCTATGAAACGGGAATCGCCCGTGCCGATGAGCGCCTGATGCCCAGGTTAGAACATGCCCTCGCCGGTGTCTATCATCGACTGGGAGAATGGGACACAGCCGAAAATTACTACAACTCCGCTTATCGCAGATTGCCGGAAAATGGCCTCGTTGAACGCGCTGCGCTCCTCTCGGACTGGAGTCTCACCAAGTATACGCGAGGGGATGCGCAGGCGGCTCAAGGGTTGGCGCAAACAGCGATGACGATCGCGGAACAAACTGAAGTTCCGCGCGTGAAAGCTCAGGCGCACAATATCCTGGGTATTCTCGCGCGGAAGCAGGAGGTCTTTAATCTGGCTGTCGATCACCTGAGCCAGAGCCTTCGTATCGCAGCGACACTGGAGGATCGGGGAATGCACGTTGCCGCGCTCAATAATCTGGCGCTGACGCTGTCTGATTCCGGAGAATACGCGCGATCGGAACAGCTTCTCCGTGAGGCACTGGAACTTTGTTTGCAGCAGGGTGACGTGCATCATGCCGCCGCCCTGCAAAATAACCTGGCGGACTTGTTCCATGTTACGGGCCAAAGCGAACAGGCGATGATCCATTTGAAAGCGGCGGTTAGTTTTTTCGCACAGGTAGGGCTACGCGGTGACCCAATGAAACCCGATATCTGGAAACTCGCGGAATGGTAATGCCAAAAAGCATAACCGAACGGTGGTGCCGAAGCTGGTTCCGCCGGGTCATGGACCTCCTTCGAACCGAATCTTCATCTGATGCTGGTAGATTTAAGGTGTAAATCATTGCCTTTGCCTCCCCGCTTCCGGCAGCTAGGTCGGAGATTCAGTGCGGAAATGACTGCCACGTTTAAAAGGGCAGGGGAGGTTAGTGTTGTGAAGTCAAGTTTGGCTTAACTATAGCGGCTGCATGGCGACAGGATTCGAACATTATCAGTCAAGAAAAAAGCCTGTATGATGGCTTCAGACAGGCTTTTTTTCTCGTAAATTGCCAATTGCGGGGAGGAAAGGATTCGAACCTTCGATACAAGGTTACCCTCATATACCCACTTAGCAGGCGGGCCCATTCGACCACTCTGGCACCTCCCCCGATGACGCTATTGTGTTGTTACCAAGCGGAGGGAGTGGGATTCGAACCCACGGTACCGCAGGGCGATACGGTGGTTTTCAAGACCACTGCCTTAAACCACTCGGCCATCCCTCCATCTGCTGGAGTGGAAAAGAGTATATCATAGGGGGCATTCGTCGGTCAATGCCGTGAGTGCCCCGGAAATGCTGCGTTTTTCCCCCATGCTGGTGCTGCTGGTCATGCTGCAAGTCATTTTCTGCGCAGGGGCGATTGCGGCTGGCATGCTGATGAACCGTGCGATCATCAGCTTTGTGACCGTGAAAGATATTTATCCGCAGGTCACCCTGCTGGATGCGGACCGGGGCATGCAGCGCGCGCTGACTGGGCGGGGGCGTTATTTTGACCTGCCGATCTGGTCGGATACGGGATTGCTGGCCTATTCACAGCCACGGCAGGGTAGTCTCGCGGTTATCATCACGTCATCGACGATGGCAGAGCAGTGTATGCTGGGCGATGACGCCGAGGATGATATCGCGCCGATCTGGTCGCCAGACGGGAACTGGCTCGCTTTTGTGGGGCAGCGACAGGGAAAATGGGATATCTTTGTGCAGGCGGGCTGCGATGGACCGTTGAGGGCCGTCACCCATGATCCGGCTGATGATATTGCGCCGGCATGGGTCGATAATCAGCGCCTGTCTTTCGTCAGCAACCGCACCGGCAATCGCGATGTCTATGTGATTGATCTGACAACCGGCGTGCTGGACAATCTGACCGATCACCCGCGTGGCGATTTCGACCCGGCATGGTATGGCGCCCTCATGGCCTTTGTGTCTGACCGCGAAGGTAATGACGAAATCTACGTGCTCGACACGATGACCGGCGCGCTGGAAAACATCAGCCGTGCCACGGCAACCGATACCTCACCGGTATGGTCGCCAGACGGCCGATTGGCATTCGTGTCATATCGTGATGGCAATGCGGAGATTTATCTTGCGGCGCTGGATGGCAGCCCGCCGGTCAATATCAGCCAGTCGTCTCGCGGTGATGTGTCGCCCACCTGGTCATCGGATGGCAGGCTCGCATGGCTGTCTGAATTTCAGCTTGTGTACGATGTTTTTGTGCTGGATGCGGGCGAGACTGTCGGACAAAACATCACGCAGTCATCACACAGCGAATATTATTTGTCATGGGTACCATGATTCTTATGCGACAGTGAGGAAGATCATGAAGAAGATTTTTGACGGGGTATACATGCTGGAAGGCGACGTGGTTGGCCGTCCGCTGCAACTGATGTATCTGCGCGGAAATCGTGCATCGCTGCTGCTGGATACTGGCTGCGCAGGTGACCCCGAGCGCTTCATCGTGCCGCAGATTCGGGAAGCCGGTGGCGATCCGGCCGCGCTGACATGGATCATAAATTCCCACACCGACTTCGACCATACGGGTGGCAACCACGCCATGAAGCGGATTGCTCCGCGTGCGCTGCTGGCCTGCGGGGATGATGATGCTGAAGCCGCCGCCGACCCCAACGAGCTGTTCAGCGTGCGCTACGATGCGTACCGCGAGCCGCACGGTATCTTCTATGACGAAGGCTCGGTGCGCTTTATTCTGGGGCAAAGCGGCAGCCCGGAGCCGATCGATGTTACATTCGTGGACGGAGAAACGATCCGCCTCGGTGACGACTGGGAAGTGCAGGTGATCGCGCTGCCCGGCCACGCTGACGGGCATATTGGCATTTATGACGAGAAGCATCATGCGCTGTATGGCGCCGATGCCATTCATGGGGCCGTCTATACGGGCCTTGATGGACTACCGAAGCTGCCGCCGACCTACCTGTTTGTGGATGACTATTTAGATACGATTGACCTGATCGAAAGCCTGCCGCTGGATGTCTATATTGGCTGCCATTGGCCTGTCAAGCGGGGCGCCGAGATTGCTGCGTTCTGCAAAGAGAGCCGCGATTTCGTGTATAAGGCAGATGAGGCGCTGATGGCGCTGCTGGCCAAAGGGCCGGTGACAGCGCGCGAGGCCTGCCTGACACTGGGCCCGATACTGGGCGATTGGGAGCACACGCCTGGGCTGGATGTGGAACTCATCTTTGCCATCAACGGACATCTGGAGCGTCTGGTCGATCAGGAGAAGGCCGTCGTCAGCCGTCGCGGTGGCATCAACTTATATCAGCGGGCCTGGTGAACGAAGATGCCGACATGGGATGTCACCAGTTTTGGCGAGTCGATGCTGCGCCTGAGCGTGCCCGCCGGGGAACGTCTGGAAGCGGCGGATTCATTGCGCGTAGAGACGGCTGGCGCGGAAAGCAATGTGTGCGCGGCGCTGGCGCAGCTGGGCTGGAAGACGGCCTGGGCCAGTCGCGTCCCGGACAATCCGCTGGGGCGCCGCATCGTCAATTCACTGCGCGAGCTGGGCGTCGATACCAGCCTGGTGGCGCATGTGCCGGGTGAACGACTGGGCCTGAATTTTGTCGAGTTTTCGGTGCCGCCGCGCCCGACCGAAGTAATCTATGATCGGGCGAATTCCAGCGCAGCCGCTATGTCACCCGATCAACTGCCGTGGCCTGACCTGCTGAATACCCGTCTGCTGCATCTGACTGGCATCACGGCTGCGCTGTCTGAAAGCGCCTTTGCCTGTGTGGCGGAGGCGCGCAAGCGGGCTGCCGAGGCAGGCGTGCCGGTCAGCTTTGATATCAACTACAGATCGCGCCTGTGGTCGGTGGAGTCTGCCCGCGACGGGTTGCTCAGGCTGGCACAGCAGGCCGATATGCTGTTCTGCAAGCTGGACGACGCGCAGCTGTTGTTTGGCGTTGCGGGTGACCATAAGCAGATTGTTCGCAGGCTGGCAGGTCTGTTTGGCGTCCCGATGGTGGTGATGACATGTGGGGCGCACGGAGTGTATGGTTTGCAGGGTGATGAGGTCGAGCATGTGCCCGCCCGTAAAGTCACCATCCTTGACCGCATTGGGGCAGGGGATGCCATGAGCGCGGGTGTGCTGCATGGCTGGCTGAAGGGCAATTTTGCGCTGGGCCTGCGCGCCGGCACCACGCTGGCTGCCCTTGCGCTGAGCCAGCATGGCGATATGGTGCGGACGCATCCGGCAGAGTTTGAGGCGCTGCTGGATATGTCTGACACGATGATACGCCGCTAACTTCGGACTGTCTGTCCAGTAATAATCGTGATGTTCAGAATCGGTGGTCATGGATCCGTTTAACATTCTCTCGTCTGTATTGCTGATCGGTTATATCTGCCTGGTGATTTATGTCGCCAATATGGAGCTGCTGAATCCGAACGCGCCGCGTCTGACGCGCCCGCTGCTGTTTGGCGTGGTGGGGATGATGCTGCTGTTTGCGCTGGTGGTGTTGCAGGCCGGGCTGTTCACTGAAATTGACCTGCCTGCGGATGTGACCGAGGCGGAGATGGGTTTCCCGACCGTGTCGATGGCCGCCAGCGTGGGATTCACCGTGCTGGCGGTCGCCTGTGCCGGGGCCAGCCTGGCCGTCATCCACAGTGCCCGGCTGCGCATTCGGCTGAAGCGCATGATTGGCGAGACGGCGCTTTATGACCCGGCGTCCCCGGTCCATACCGCAGCCATTGTGCTGTGTCTGGCGCTGATCGTTTCCACGCTGGGCAATCTGGTGCTGGGCGGCGGACTGGCCGGCATGGCGGACCAGCTTGGCGAGACGGGGGTGTCGCTGGGCGAAGCGGTTTTCAATCAGGTGTTATGGGTGGTCGCCGCCTTTCTGGGCATCGGGTTGTTTTTTCGTCGTTCTCCGGCCGCCAGCATGTTCCGCCTGCGACTGCGCTGGCCTAACGGGCAGGACCTGGTGGTGGGGGTGGGGGCGGGCATCGGCATGTACATCGGCATCCTTGGCTTTGCGGCCGTCTGGAGCCTGCTGGTGCCGCCTGAATCACTGGCCGAGCAAACTTCGGCCGCGCAGGCGGTCACACAGGCGTTTAATACGCTGCCGAGCGCATTTTTACTGGCTGTTTCCGTCGCCATCGGGGAAGAATTATTCTTTCGCGGGGCGCTTCAGCCTGTTTTTGGCGTGCTGCCCACGACGATTTTTTTCGTGCTCCTGCACACACAGTATACGCTGACACCCGCCTCAGTCGGTATTTTCGGCGTTGCACTGGTGCTGGCGCTGGTGGCAAAGCGCGTCAGCGTGACTTCTGCCATCGTGGCGCATTTCGTTTATAATTTCATACAGCTTGCGCTGGCCATTGTGGCTGCGCGAATGCTTGGCGGGGGAGGGGTGCCTTGATGCGTCGATTGGTTGCCGGGTTGCTGGCCGTCGCCTGTTTGTCACTGCTGCCTGTCTCTGCTCAGGAGAATGCGCTACAGCCCACAGGAACATTTTCGCTGATCACGGTGACTGCGTTCCAGGTGCTTCCTACGTCGACCTATACGCCATCGATCACGCCGACATCTGTCACGTCCACGCCATTGCCCCGTCCGACCGATGATCCCCCGACCAGCCTCGATGGCATCATCCGCGAAGTGGTTGCAACGCCGATTTTTCCGATTGGCATCCGTTTTGATATTCGGCTGTCATCCCCGGTGGAGGCGCTCGATGCCTTCCAGATGACGGTGCGCTATCCGGGCATGGCTGGCGCGGGGGATATCCTCATGCGCGATCAGTTTGAAGTGCTGGACGAGAATACGCTGGTCGGTATCTACGAAGTGCAGTCAGACACGCCGCCAGGTATTTATTCGCTTGTGCGTTTTGAAGTGGGTGTCGAGGCAGGAGATGACATGGGGCAGGCGTCCGGCGCGGTGACGTTTGATGATCGCCGCGTACCCTGGGTGCAGTACCGGTTTGAGGAAGGGCGCCTGGCGATTGCCTCTGCCGGGCGTGGACGCCTGACGCTTGTGCGTGAGGTTCAGTCGATCTATCAGCTGCTGGTGCGGGTGACCGGCCGTTCGCCGCAGGCCGGCGTGCTGTTGTATGACGAGACAGCCCGGCCGGGATGCCCGGAGTTTGCGGCAGAACAAATTGCCGACGACGACCTTGCCCGCCAGCGTATCAGCCGTCTACTGCAAACGCTGGTCGATAACTGTTCGCCAGCCATCGCTGCGGCCAGCTATGCCGCCGGGGGCTTCACCCCGTTTCAGAATTTACCCGATGTCGATGTGCAGATCAGCCGGACGCTGGTCGCGCGGTTTCTGGATGAAGCGTGGGACGAACGCGATGTTCCCGACTGGGTACGCGAAGGCCTGACCCGCTTTGTGAATCCCAGGCCGATGGCGCGCGCGCAGATTGCCAGCCAGGATGCCGAGCGCGGCCGCTTGACATTCACGCTGGAGGAAATGCGCCAGCGCCCGGCTGACCCGGATGCTGAGCAGGTGCGCTGGGATGCCCAGGCATATGGCATGATGCTGTATGTGCTTGACCGGGCCGGGCTGGAGGGGGTGCTGTCGCTGGCCTCGCGCGCGCGGTCTGAGCCGCTGGCTGATGCCTATGCCGATATTGTGGGAGAGCCACTGTCGTCGCTGATTTCGCGCTGGTCACGCTGGATTTTTGACCCGCGCGCTGCGGCTGTCTATGGGCTGACGCCGTACCTGCCACCCACGCCGACACCTTCACCGACGCGCACGCCCTCGCTGACATTCACGCCATCCGCGTCGTTTACTCCGCAGCCGCCGACCGAACCACCGACCGCGACCCCGACGCGTGTGCCCGCCACGGCCACCGTTACGCCAACGCCAGAGCCGCCGACCGCTACCGTGACCCCGCGCAGCGCCAGCGCGCTGGTCACGCCGACGGCTGTCCCGGCTGCCGTCGATGGCCTGGGGGGTGTGAGCGCGGAAAGCAGAGCTATTATTCTGGTGGGTGTGCTGGCAGTATTAGGGACACTGGCAGTCGCCGTGGTCCTGCTGGGGCGCAGGAAGTGACGACGATCAGCCTCTGCACCTGTAAATATGAGAGAATTGCAAGACGATGACGATAGTACTGCCGCAAAAAGCGGATATCTATGGGCTGACACTGCAAGACCTGACCGGCCTGCTGGCGGGCTGGGGCCAGCCGAAGTTTCGCGCCAAACAGGTGTGGGACTGGCTGTATGACAGCCGCGTGGACAGCTTTGACAAAATGACCAATCTGCCGCGCGCGCTGCGCGAACAGCTTGATGGCGCATACCGCCTGGGTGCGCTGGAAGTGGATGCCGAGCAGCACAGCGTCGATGGCACAGTGAAGCGCCTGTTTCGCCTGCACGACGGTCAGTTGATTGAGTCTGTGCTGATGGAATATGACGATGAGCGCCGCACCGCGTGTATTTCCACGCAGGCGGGCTGCGCGATGGGCTGCGTGTTCTGCGCGACCGGCCAGATGGGCTTTGCGCGCCAGCTCACGGCCGATGAGATTTTCGAGCAGGCGCTGTATTTCGCGCGCGACCTGGAGGCAAAGGGTGACCGCCTGAGCAACGTCGTGCTGATGGGCATGGGCGAGCCGTTCCACAACTACGACAATTCGATTGCCGCGGTGCGCAGGCTGATGAACGACCTGGGCATCGGCGCGCGCCACATCACCATCAGCACGGTGGGTCTGGTGCCGATGATCCGGCGCTTTGCCGATGAGGATTTACAGGTGAAGCTGGCGGTCAGCCTGCACGCGGCCACCGATGCCGAGCGCAGCGCGCTGCTGCCCGTGAACCGCCGCTATCCGCTGAACGATCTGATCGCGGCCTGTCGCTACTACGTGCGCAAGTCTGGCCGCCGCATGACGTTTGAGTGGACGCTGATTAACGGCCAGAACGACACGCCTGTGCAGGCGCACACGCTGGGCCAACTTCTCAATGGCCTGAATTGCCATGTGAACGTGATTCCGCTCAATCCCACGGGCGGCTTTGAAGGCGACCCGTCGGTGACGGCACGTGTGGAACAGTTCATCGCCATCCTGGCCACGTACAACATCACCGCGACTTCACGTGTGCGGCGCGGCATCGACATCGACGCCGGCTGCGGACAGCTGAAGTCGAAAGTGGAACGGGCACGCCGCGCCGGTGGCGACGACACCGCCACGGTTGATCTAGAGGATGCGCTGCCCGAATAAGCTGGCGACCAGTTCTACCGCGACGGTCGCCGTGCGGTTAGTGTCGTCCAGGATGGGGTTGATTTCCACCACGTCCAGCGAGCGCACGCGCCCGTCGTCAGCCAGCATTTCCATCAGCAGGTGCGCCTCACGATAGGTCAGGCCACCAGGCACCGGCGTGCCCACGCCGTGCGCCACCTGCGGGTCCAGCGAGTCCATATCCAGGCTGACATGAATGGCGTCGCAGTCGGCAAACGTGCGGATGATTTCCTGCACGACGAAGGCCATGCCGCGCTCGTCGATGTCGCGCATGGTGCGCACGGTCACGCCGCTGGCCGCCAGCGCCACGCGTTCCTCAGCATCCAGGTCGCGGATGCCAATCATGGCGACCTGGCTGTCTTCGACGACTTTTGGCGAAATTTGCAGCGGGGCAGGGCAGCGCCCGGTCAGCGAAGCCACGACCATGCCGTGCACGTTGCCGGATGGCGTCGTGAAGGGCGTATTGAAGTCCCCGTGGGCATCCACCCACAACACGCCGAGGCGCTTGCAGGCTTCGTTAGCCGCCGAGACGGTGCCCATCGAGATGCTGTGGTCGCCGCCCATCGCGATGACGGTGTGGCCGTCCGCCATGCTGGCTTTGGTCAGGCGATAGGCCTCGGTGCAGACGTCGATGATCGACTTGGCATTGTGTGCCAGCCCGTCAATCGGGTCGTCGTCCACCTGTTCCACCACCGGCGTATTGACATTGCCCAGGTCGGTCACGTCATAGCCGAGGCGTTCGAGTCGGTTTTGCAACCCGGCATAGCGCAGGGCGCTGCCGCCCATATCGACGCCGCGGCGCTTCTGGCCCAGGTCCATCGGCACGCCAAAAATCTGCAGGGATGGCTTCTTGGTTTCGCTCATAGTGTCTCCGTTTGTGTGCGGCCGCTTAAGCGGGCAATACGCCGCGCGATGACGACCAGGATGATGCTGAGCAGATACAGCGCCAACAGCGGCCCAACGACGAGAAACATGTTCACAGGGTCCACGGTGGGGGTGATAATCGCGGCAGCGACAGCCGCGCCCACGATAGCGATGCGCCAGTTTTTGATCAGCGTCCTGGCTTCGACAATGCCAAGGATGCCGAGCACAAAGAAGATCAGCGGGGTCTCAAAGGCGACACCCATCCAGAAGATGAGTGCGGTCACGAACCCCAGGTAGCGGTCGGCCGTCCACTGTGCGACAAACAGCTCCGGCATGAAATTGTCAAAAAAGCCGATGGCAGGCGGAATCAGTACCGCCCAGGTGAAGACCACGCCCACGATGAACAGCAGGAAGATGGCCGGCAAGGCCATCAGGAAGATGCGCCGTTCCCGATTGGTCAGCCCCGGCAGCACGAACATCAGCAGTTGGTAGGTGATGACGGGAATGGCGATGATGCCGCCGATCAGCAGCGCGACGCGGAAATAGGCGACGACTGAGTCGGTCGGGCCGAGCGTGACAAATTGCGATGCGCCGTAGGGTTGCTTCAGAAATTCCAGCACCGGCCCCGATATCGCCATGCCGATGGCAAAGCCGATGACCAGCATGATGGCCGCTTTGGTGAAGCGCGACCGCAGCTCATTCAGATGGTCGAAAATCGACATCCGCAGTTCTGTGTCAGTCTGCTCCGGCGCGGGGGGCGCCGGCCTGGGGCGACGGCGGGGCAGGATACGCATAATTCTAGCTTTCGCTTTCAGACGCCGTGCCTGCTTTTGGGCCGCGCAGCGCCTCATAATCCGACGGATTTGCGGCAATGGCCCCCAGCACGCCATTGGTGAAGCTGGCACTGCCATCCGCACCGAACACCTTGGACAGCTCCACGGCTTCGTCGATGGCCGCACCAACCGGCGTGCGGGTATCAATCGCGAATTCAAAAATCGCGATGCGCAGGATGTTGCGGTCGATGACTGCAATCTGGTCCAGGGGGAATTCCGGCGCGTACTTCGCGATCAGCGGGTCCATATCCGGATAGTGATTGAATACACCTTCCACCAGTTCGCGCACGCGGATGGCGATCGGCTGTTCGGGCTGTCGCTCATCCAGCACGCGCGCCATGACCAGGCCGGGGAAGTGTCCGGCGATATCGGCCTCATACAGCACCTGCAGAGCGATCCTGCGCGCCATGCTTTCGGTGGCATGCAGCGGCTCTTTGAATTCAATTTCGGTGATGTCTGTTTCTTCAGGGTCTAGGTCGGGGAGTCTTTTCACCATGACTGGCTTGTTTCCTGTGTGCATAATGACTGGTTATAGTACCGTATTCCCGCCTGAAAAAGAACTGACAAGTTGCCCTGTTCAGGGAGAGCGCGTGCGCTCTGGCAGGGACGACACCGGGCGAATGTCGATGGTGACCTGGGTGCTGTGCTCGTCTGGTGGCGACACAAAGTACAGGATGTACCACGCGTTCAGCGCCGCGCACAGCTCTGCACAGACCAGAAAGATGGTCGCGATCAGAAATGCCCAGAACAGCAGGATGATGCCGGTGGCCAGCGTGCCATAGATGAACTGATAATTGGCGACATTGGCCAGATACCAGCCGAATGCTGCTTTCGCCATTTCCCATGCCAGTGCGCCGATCAGGGCGGCCGGCCACACGGCATCCCAGTGCACCCGCCGCGCTGGCACGAATTTGAACAACAGGCTGAAGATCACCAGGTTCAGTCCCACGGGCAGGGCATAGGCACCCACGCTGATCCAGAAGTTTGAGGGATCGAAGATAAACACCCCGACCAACCGAATCACAGCCGAGCTGAGGAAGGACAGGGTGAGCAGGCCCAGCAGCGCGAAGGCCATCAGCAGGGCCACCAGCCGCTGCCGCCAGATCGAGCGGGCTGGGGCATCAAAAATCTGGTCGAGCGCATTGCTGATGCCCGTGAACAGCCCCAGTCCCGACCACAGCAAGCCCAGCAGCGCGATGATGGTGAACGAACCACTTTGTTCCAGTGCCTGCTGCACATTGCTTTGCACGCTGACGAGCGCCTCGCTGGTGTTGGGTGGCAGCAGCGACGACAGCGCGAGCGTGATTTGTTGTTCGGCCAGCGCCGGCCCCAGCAAGCGCGAGACACCTACGGCGATCAGCAGTGTCAGCGGAAACAACGAGAAGACGGCATAGTAAGCCAGCGCCGATGCCCGCAGCGGCCCAAATTTGAAGTAGCTGAGCACGGCAGCCCACAGGAATCGGGGCAGCGCCTGCACCGGCTCTGCCTGCTGCTTCCACAAGGCTGCATACGGGCCGGCCATGACTTGCAACCGGCTTCTCAGCCGGGCCTGCCAGGGGGGAAGCGATGGGGTCATTGAATCGTGTGCCTTATTTGGTCAACGAAACTCTATACCTGACAATGGTAACATGCGTTACACTGTGGGCGAATTATTTGTGTGATGAGGATCGCTATGAATGGCCTGCAACTGAATGACATTCTCGCCTTACTCGGACCGGGCACAGGCGATGCCATCTGGAATATTTTCCTGTATACCATCTTTGTACTTTCGTTACTTGCGCTGTTCCTGATGCCCGACAAAAATCTGCTGGCGACCCTGCTGGTTGGCGCTATCCTGCTGGCAGTCGTTATCGCCAAGCTGAGCCTGTCGGCCAGGCCACCGCTGCTGAGAAACACCGATTTCGGCATGTTCGTGCTGAACATTATTCCGTTTGTGTTTCCGATGCTGGCCGCCGGCATTATCCGCGCCAAAAAGAAGGCGAAGGTTGTCATTCCGCTCGTTCTGACGGCGCTGGTTGGGGCTGTGTATTTCTTCTGGTTCTGGTTCACCGAGCAGAGCACGCTGTAAAGTGCACGTCAGCCCGATGACTGGCTGTGCCATACCTGAGTGCCGTCCGTCCAGAAATGAATATCCCCGTAGAAGGTGTCGTATAGCCCGACATCAGGCAGCATAGTTGCAAAAGACCGCGCCACATCGGACGCTTCAGCAGCCACCCGGTTGTGCAGCACGATGTGGCCAGGCTCAGCAGCCGTCCAGAAGGCTTCGTTGATGCGCCCGAAGCTGGTTGATCCCTGTACGACATGGGCGGCCAGCGCATCGGCGCAGCAGGTGGTCAGCTCTTCCTGAAGCCCACCGCTGGCATCCCCACCCAGTAAGAAGCGAATGTCACCATACTGCACCGTCGTCACGAGCGCATGGTCGGTTTGTGCCTCATCCAGCCCCGGCGTGCCCGCAGGCGACAGGATGTCGAGGTGTACGCCATCGCTGAAGGTCATGCGATAGCCACGCTGTGCCGAGACAATAGTGCCGCTGTGGGCGGCCATCAGCGCCGCAAACTGGCTGTCGAGCGCGCTCTGCCCATTGGTGACGATGCTGCCCACGCTGTAACGGCTCAGCACATCCCCCAGCGCGCCAAAAGACGCGGCCGCTGGTCGCGTAATCAGCGCGAGTGCCAGATGGCGATCATGAAAAGGCAGGCGTTCGCCCAGCGCCGTTAGCAGATTGGCGGGCATGGCGCCACCGTCGACCAGCACATTGGCGCCGTCTGGCGTGCGCATGAGCACCGCATTTTGCCCGCCCATATTCAGAAACCAGAGATGCAGCAGGCCATCGGGCCGCTTGCCCAGCGCGTCACTGCCCAGGCCAAACAGGATGAGCGCGCACACGATCAGCCCCGTGCTGAGCCTGCGCGATGCAAAGAATGCCCTGGCGCGATTCGTCATTTCAGGGACAGCCGCAGCCACCATCGTCACTCCTATCCATAACGCCAGCGCAAGGCCGAGGATCGTCGGCGCGATATCGGTTGTGATCTGTGCAAACGGGATCGCGGCTCCCAGCCGGACGATCTGTATCGTAAAGGCGATTGGCACATAGCAGGCTGTCAGCAGCAATCCTGCCAGGCCGTCCCAGAGGAGTCCGATCAAAGTCGCCGACGCGCCTACCATCATGATGAAGGGTTGCAGCGGCACAATCAACAGGCTGACTATTGGCGACACCAGCGAAATGGCGCCAAAGTGAAGCGCGGTCAGCGGGACAGCGGCGATGCTGGCGGCCAGATTCGGCGCTGCCAGTCTGCCGACTGTCAGAAGTGTGCTTTGGGTCGCGCCGCGACGAGGAATTAACCAGGTGGCCATGCCTGCCAATCTTCGCTCGACCGGCATGCTGAACTGCCACAGCGCAAGCGTGGTCAGTGTGCTGAGCTGGAAACCGATGTCCCACAATGCGTTCGGGTCGAGCAGCGTAATGCCGATGACCGCTGCACACAGCGAGGCAGGCAGGAACGACTTTCGGCGCAGGGCGGCTCCCACGATCAGCAGCGCGCTCATCAGGGCAGCGCGCAGGATCGCCGGGGATGCGCCGGTCATCAGCGTATAGGCGAGGATCACGGCCAGCGCCAGGAGGGCAGACAGCTCACGCCGGACCGGCAGGCGGGAGAATAAGGCCTGCACAGTTGAGGCCAGCACCAGCATATTGAATCCGCTGACCGCCAGCACATGGGCCGCCCCGCTGACTGCAAACGCCTCACGCACGCCATCTGACAGCGTGCTGTCATCTCCGAAGACGATGCTGACCAGCAGCCCTGCCGCTGGCTCTGGCAGATGCCTGCGGATCGTGTCGCTCAGCCGGTCACGAAAGCCATATAGCCCCCGTTGTACGGAAAAGGCCGAGTTTTCTCCAGTGACCTGGATGCTGGCATCTGTCATGAGCGCGAAAATGCCCTGTCGCTCCAGCGAATCGGCATACGAAAAACGATCGAAGACATACGGGCTGATGATCTGCCCCGTGGCAATGATCGTATCTCCCACCTGCACGGGGGCGCTGATGCTGGCGCGAATGCGGATATTTTCGCTGGCGGGAACGGTTTGTCCGTCCTGCGTGACGGACTGAACGGAAGCACGCACGATAAGCGTACTTCCAGAGCGCCGGGGTGGCTGCGTCACCACACCTTCGATGCTCAGGCCGCCGCGGTCCGCTCGGTCAGCGAGGAGGCTTTGCACGGGGCTGGCCGTCAGTCGTGCGCCGCCCAGCGCAGCGGCCGTGATAATGACAACGGGGAGTCGCCATCCGCTGGGCATCAGGCAGGCCAGCACGGCCAGGGCAAGGCCTGCGGCCAGCCATACGGTCACGGGTAGGAAAGTCAGCCCGCTGGCCGCAATAATCCCGGCGCACCAGCCGATGCTGAGATAGATCAGGCGCATCGCGCGTTCTTGCCTGCCTGGTCATCAATAATAAAAACAGCAGCCGAGGATGGAAATCGGCTGCTGTGGTAGATCAGAGAACTTATTCCTGCTCTTTAGCGCGTGGGGGCTGGTTGAGCGGCACCTCGACTGAAGAGGAGGAGGCTGCCGGTCGCGCAAACTGCGACGCCTGTACTGCCGTGCCCTTGGGGTCGCCCGATTCCCGTTCGGTGGTGACGACGGTGTTGATGCCTTTACGCACGACGGCCATCATCTTGTCGAGCTGGGATTCCAGCGTGGAGAGCTGTTCCAGCACATAGGCATCTGCGCCCTTCGTGATTTCTTCGGCTTCCTGACGGGCTTCTTCCACGATGTTGGCGGCGCGATTGGCGGCCGCCTGTACCGTCGCTTCGCGGTCCACCAGTAATTCACCGCGCTCGCGGGCCAGCTGCACCAGGCGGGCGGCTTCTTCATTGGCCTGGGCCAGGATGCGGTCACGCTGGGCCAGCACGCGGGCGGCCTTTTCGATTTCCTCTGGAATGGAGATACGCATCTGGTCGATCAGTTCCAGGGCGCGCTCCTCATCGATCAGCGTGAACTTGCTGAAGGGCATGTGACGGCCTTCATCAATCAGTTCTTCCAGGCGATCCACAAGATGTTGAATATCCATATTAACGCCCCTTATTTGAAACAGTCATTCGCGCCGCGATGAGCCTGATTCGGATCTGCTGACAGACTATTATGATGAACTATTGCGTTCAGTATAGCGATTTTTCAGCGCTGTCGCGATAAACGGAGGTACCATACTGCTGACATCTCCGCCTAGCTCGGCAATTTCGCGTATGGTGCTGGAACTTATTGCGATATGCTGCTCATCTGTCATGATTGAGACTGTTTCAATTGTGGGGTCAAGGCGTTTATTGGCCAGGCCCATACGAAACTCGAACTCAAAATCAGAGAAGACGCGCAGCCCGCGCACCAGCACAATTGCGCCAACCTGTTTAGCATAGTCTACAGTAAATCCGGAGAATTTCGCAACCTTGATGTTAGAGACGTGACTTAAGGCATCCTTAGCCATCGCCAGTCGCTCATCAACGGTGAACAACAGCTTCTTCTTGGGAAGGTCGTACACGCCCACAATAACCTCATCAAAAATACGCGAGGCGCGGGTGGCAATATCGATGTGCCCGTTATGAATAGGATCAAACGATCCCGGATAGACGGCTCGCGCTGGCATGATATGACGATCCTCTCCTGCGTGCGCTTCAGCTAAGGTCGCTTCGTTCGTCAATAAGCATTTGCACACGCTGTGCCAGCAGGCGATGATGCGGCATTTCCAGCGCGGGATCTTCCGCATAAATCGTGCGCGCTTCGCGTTGCGCCAGCTCCACCAGCTCGGGCGTGATCGATTCCATCAGCCGGAAAACGGGCTGGCCGCTCTGGCGCGTGCCCACCAGGTCTCCAGGGCCGCGCAGCTTCCAGTCAATTTCGGCCAGGCGGAAGCCATCGTTGGTCAGCTCCAGTGCGCGCAAACGCTCCTGGGCGCTGGGCTCCTGCGTGTCTGAAATCAGGATGCAGTAGGATGACAGCCCGCCACGACCGACGCGTCCGCGGAACTGATGCAGCGAGGCCAGGCCGAAACGGTTGGCATCGTGAATCACAATCACGCTGGCATTCGGGATATCCACGCCGACTTCGGCCACACTGGTGGTGACCAGCACGTCAAAGTTGCCTTCGCGGAAATCGCGCATCACGGCATCTTTCTCGTCGGCTTTCATGCGTCCGTGCAGCAGGCCAATCTTGTGCCGGTGAAAGACCTGTTTGAGTTCTTCATAAGCATCGACGGCTGCTTTGGCATTGATCGATTCGCTCGATTCGACCAGCGGATACACGATGAATGCCTGCTGACCCTCATTCAGCCGATTGGTCACAAATTCATAGACGGGCTCGACAGCTACCGGCGACGCAACGCGCGTGCGCACAGGCGTACGCCCAGGCGGCATCTCATCAATGATCGACAGGTCGAGGTCGGCATAAATCGTCAGCGCCAGCGTGCGCGGGATGGGCGTGGCGGTCATCACCAGCAGGTGCGGATTGCGCCCCTTGCCGCGCAGCGCGCCGCGCTGTTCCACGCCGAAACGATGCTGTTCGTCGATGATGGCGACGCCCAGATTGGCAAACTCGACATCCGACTGAATCAGCGCGTGCGTACCCACCACCATATCGATCGAGCCATCTACCAGGCCGGCGCGCACGGCGTCGCGCTCGGCAGACGAAATCACGCTCGTCAGCAGGGCGATATTGGGCTTGCGCTCCATCGGCAGGTTGGCCATGGTGCGCATCAGGTTCTGGTAATGCTGTTCGGCCAGAATGCCGGTCGGGGCCATGATCGCGCTCTGGTAGCCGCCGATGAAGGCGACTGCCATGGTGGTGAAAGCGACCGCCGTCTTGCCGCTGCCCACGTCGCCCTGCAACAGGCGATTCATCGGCGTGGCCGTGGCGATGTCCGTGCGAATCTCATCAATGACGCGCCGCTGCGCTTTGGTCAGCTCGTAGCTGTACAGGGCGCTGACCAGCGTATTCAGGTCATCGTCGCTGACGCCCATCTGCGGGGCAGGGGACAACTGCCATACGCGGCGGTTGCCCAGGATGGCCAGTTGTGTCAGCAGAAGTTGGTCAAAAATCAGGCGCCGACGTGCATGTGCCAGGTGGTCCATGCCTTCCGGGAAATGCATATTGGCATAGGCCCAGCCCAGGTCGGCCAGCTCGGCGCGCTCCAGCGTGCCTTCCGGGACATAGTCCGGCACCTGTTCGGCCCAGAATTCGACAATGCGCTTCATCAGCGTGCGCATCGACTTGCTGGACAGGCCTTCTGTCAGCGGATAGACCGGCAGGATGCCCAGCGTCTTCAGGTCATCCGGATCGAGGAATTCCCAGTCCGGGTTGGTGACCATGATGCGCTCACGGAATTGTTTGGCCTGTCCGTGGACCACCACCATCGCGCCTTTGCGGATGGTATTGACCAGCCAGTGCCCGCCGAAGAACAACACTTCCAGAGCGGCCGAGCCATCGTCGACCTTCATCCAGAAGTCTTTGCGGCCGTTTTGACCGGCGCGCGGCATACACATCGTCACCGTGCCGATGACCGTGATGGTCTGCTCGGCCTGCACGTGCCGAATCAGGCTGACCTGCGTGTAGTCGTCGTAACGGCGCGGGTAGAATGACAGGCCATCCTCGATAGTGTTGATGCCCAGCCGGCGCAGTTGTTCCGCCTTGGCCGGGCCGATGCCGCGCACAATCTCGATATCCGACTTCAGGCCGCGCAGCAGGTCGGCGGCTTCGTCATCACTCAGGGGGCGCCGGGGCGTGCGTGGGGGGCGTGCGAGTTTCACGGGTGCTGGAATGTCCGATTGTAGATTGCCACTGCGAAACTCCAGATTATCCAGGCTGGTGAAGTCACCACCGCCATGATTGTCGAAAATGGACTCGATTTCTTCGCGATTGTCGGGGCGCGGCGGGCGCTGCTTGGGCCGGTTCTGCTGACCCTGATTCTGACCCTGGCGCTGCTGGTCATTACGCTGTTCGCGCGGGGCGTCACGCCGCTCTGGCTTGCGTCCCTCACTGGCGGCAGGGGCATCCGTCCGCGTGCGCCGTTCCGGTCGTTCGCCACGCTCAGGGCGGTCTGCCCGCTCCGGCCGGTCGGCCCGTGGCGGACGCGCTTCGGCGTCACCATTCTGGCGCGGACGAGGCTCGCTGTTCGGCTGAGTTCCGCGTGGGGGAGCATTCTCATCGCGCTGACGGCGTTCCTTGCGCGGCGTTTGGCCCGCGTCACCTGCGGGGCGCTCCGGCCGCTCGGCGCGGGGAGGGCGTTCGCCCCGTTCAGGACGGTCAGCCTGCTCCGGTCGCTCGGCACGCGGAGGACGTTCGCCGCGTTCGGGACGGTCTTTGCGGCTACGACGGCCCTGGCCTGGCTGGCTGTTCTCGGCTGATTCCCCGGTCGGTGCGGCCGCATCCGTTTGCTCTGCGGGTGCGGGCGCCGGTGTGCTGGCCATACGCTGCGCCCATTCCGCAACGCGTGGCAGCCACTGTGCAGGCATCTGCACGCGGCCGGTGATGCGCCCCATCATATAGTCGACGGCACGCTTGCGCCCGTCCTTGTCTGGAACGGCATTGTAACGCTGCATGGCGTCGCCCAGTTCATCCACCAGCGCGTGATGCTCTGGCTTGCGCGCCTGCTGATGCGCCTGCGACGTCCATTGATGACTGAAGGCGGAAAGCCCGCCTTCAACCGCCGAGTTGCTGAAATCTTTCTCTCGTTCCAGTTTCAGAACTTTTACGAGTGTTTCCAACGCTGAGGGCATATTCCGCCAGTTCTATTTCTTCCACGAAGCTCTGACCGGCACCACGCCGAGCCCGTTCGGGCCCAGGTGCGTGCCAACCGCCGAGCAAATCTGCACGACATAGGTGTGACCTGCCGGGGCAATGTCCTTCAGGCGTTCCTGTAACGCCAGCGCCCCTTCACGGTCTACAGTATACAGGATGACGAGGCGATCCAGCGGCGCATATTCGTGGGCGACATGAACCAGCTCATCCACGGCGCGGCTGAAGGTGCGCACCTTCGCCATTTGTTTCACTTCGCCATCTTCTACTTTCAGCAGCGGCTTGATCTGCAACAGCGAGCCGATGCCCGCGGCAGCCCAGCCGACGCGCCCACTGCGATGCAGGAACTCCAGCGTGCCCACAGCGGCATACACCATGCTGCCCTCGCGCATGCGTGTGATGGTGTCGATGGTCTTTTGCACATCGCCCGTTTCGGCAGCCGCTTCAACCCCGGCGATCACCTGCAGGCCCAGACCGCTGGTGACAGACATGCTGTCGATGAGGGTGTATTTGTCCGACGGCAGCTTTTGCGTGCCCAGGCGGAAGGCGTTATGGACGCCGCTCAGCTTGCTGGAGACCGTCAGAATGATGACATGATCGGCATCCTGCATCGCTTCCATGACTGCTTTTTCAGTCAGGCTGCTGGGCATGGCGGACGTAGTGGGGAAGGGGCGCAGCTCGGCCAGGTGTTTGTAGTACTCGGCGCGATTCAGCTCTTTCCCGTCGTCAGCATAGCTGGTGTTATTGTAATTGACAAATACGGGCACGACGCGGATATCGTACTTGCTGAGATACTCCTCAGGGATATCCGCGGTGCTGTCGGTGACAAACTTAATCTTCTTGAAGGCCATTTTCATCATCCATTTCATGTTCAATAACCACTAAGCCGGTAGCGTCCAGGCCAATCAGCGCCGCCAGGGATGGGCTGTACGACACGACCGGAAATGAACGCCCCGGAAATTCCTGTAATAAACGGTCATGCAGCATGCGCGAAGCATCGCCCTGACCATGACGTCCGTGCACAATTAAGGCGTCGGCAATGTCCGTAAATTCTATCGCAAACTCGGCGATGCGCTCTACCGCCTGTGCGCGACTCTTTACCTTTTCAATCGCGACCAGATGGCCATTTTCACAGGCGAGCAGCGGCTTGACGCCAATCATGGTGCTGATAACCGCATGCGCTGGCTCGATGATGCGATTTTGCAGCAAATAATCTGCGTTGTCTACAAAGTAGATGCTGTATGTGCGCTCGACCGCGCTGCGCACCTGCACGGCAACTTCTTCAAAGGGCAGGCCACTGCTGGCCAGCCGCAGCGCCATGCGTGCCAGCATCGTCTGTGCGGCAGACAGGCTGCGTGAATCGATGACGGCAATTGGGATCTGGGTAAACTGCGCCGCCGCAATGCGTGCGTTGGCCCAGCTGCGTGACATTTCCCGCGAGGCATGCAGCGAAATAATGCCTGAGGACTGCTGGGCCAGCCGCGTGTAAATGGCCAGAAAGTCTTCCGGCGATGGGGCTGTCAGCGCGGGTGCCAGTCGCTGCCCGGCGATCTGGCGCAATCCCTCGTCCAGCGTCAGATCGATGCCTTCGCGGAAAGATGTGCCGTTCATGGCGATACGATTTGGTGCGATATAAACACGATGCGTGTCTGAGCCGGGAAATCCGCTCAGACACGCAAAGCTGTCGGTAACGACAGAGATGGTGGTTCCGTTGGTCATTACTCGACGCTGATGATATACGGGTAAAGCGCCTGGCCACCCTCGACGATCTCGAATTCCTGCTTGCTGAAGGTCGGTTGCAGGCCGGCGACGAGTTTCTTGGCTTCGTCCATGCTGGAGTCGCTGCCGTAATACAGGGTGATGCGTTCTTTCCTGCTGGCGTTGGCGTTCGACAGCAGGTCGGTAGCGACCGTGAGCATATGGTCACCACTGACGACCAGATTGTCGTTGATCAGGCCGATGATCTGGCCGGCGCCCACCTGGACATCGCCCAGGTCGACATCGCGCGTTGCGTAGGTCAGCTCGCAGGTGACCACATGGGTCAGTGCGGCCGTCATCGCTTCCGCGACTTCGTGAATCTCGCACGGGGCTTGTTCGTCACCGCACACATTGATGTATTCGAACATGGCGGCGATGCCCTGCGGGATGAAGAAGCTGGGCACCACATGTACGCGCTTGTCCTGGGCGCGCTCGGCCGCCTGTTTCGCCGCCAGCAGGACATTCTTGTTGTTCGGCAGCAGGATAATCTCGTCATTGGGCAGGGCGGCAATCGCGGTTTCAAAGTCGCCCGTGCTGGGATTCATCGTCTGGCCACCCGTAATCACATAGGCGGCGTTGAACTGGTCATGGAACAGCCGCTTCAGGCCAACGCCATTGGCCACAGTGACGACCGCCACGCCCTTGATATCGGTGCGTGCCAGCGGCCCGGAGTCTTTGGCAGCGCGGCTGGCGACATAGTCTTCATACTGGCGCTGCATGTTCTCGACCACGATATCGTCCAGGCTGGCCCCGGACGTGATGGCGTAGCCCAGCGGGTCTGCCGGATTATGCACGTGCACATGCACCTTGATGAGCGAATTATCGCCCACCACCAGCGTGGACCAGCCCATCGCCTGGATGTCGGCGCGCACTTTCTCGATGCTCATGTTCTCGCCGCGCATCAGGAACTGCACGTCGTAGCCGTATCCCAGCTCATCTTCAGGGACCAGCGCATCTTCCCAGGTTTCGGCTTTTTCAGGCACAATGACTTCGCTGGTGGCTTCGGCGGTCAGCGCCTTGCCGCAGAGCGCGCGCAGCATGCCCTCGAAGATAAATACGAGGCCCTGTCCACCGCTGTCGACGACGCCGGCTTTCTTGAGCAGCGGCATCATTTCAGGCGTGCGGCGCAGGGCAGCGCGGCCCGCGAAGACCATGCGCTTCATCAGCACAATTAGGTCTTCCTGGCCCTCGGCATGCGCTTTTTCAACCGCCATCGCCATATGGCGCGACACGGTGAGGATGGTGCCTTCCACCGGCTTTTCCACGGCGTTATAGGCATATTCGGCAGCCGTCTTACAGGCATCCGCAAACAGCTTGGCATTCAGCTTGTCATGGCCTTCCAGTGATTTCGCTGTCCCCGCCAGAATCTGCGACAGGATAACGCCGGAGTTTCCACGAGCGCCCTTCAGCGCACCTTCAGCGACTGCACGCGCCAGCTTGCCCACATTGGTTTCTTCCATGTTGGCAATTTCCATATAGGCACCGCGCATCGTCAGATGCATGTTGGTGCCGGTATCGCCATCTGGCACGGGGAACACGTTGAGACGGTTCACCAGGTCGCGGTTGTGTTCCAGCCACTGTAGGCCAGCGCCGATCAGCTGTTTAACCAGATATCCATCGGCAAGTGTATTCGCGTTGGCGCGAAAGGCCCGACGAGTGATCATACTAGTTCCTCTACAATACGTTTGGGTTGACGGGAAAGGGAATGCAGGTCACTGGCTGATGCCAGCCATGGGGCCAGTCGGAATGCCAGTGTGCGTTGGGAAGATGAGGCGGCTGATGAAGTCCGGGGCACTCGGATCATGGCGACGCTGCGCGCCTGGGTTGTGAAAACCCGGAAATCCTGGGTGCCTGTCGAGACCAACGTTCTGTGCCTCATTAACGTTTCACTAAGATTCGTCATATTCTAAAAGAAAAGTAGTGCACGCGGTATTGTTAGTTTTTGGCCGGTTCCCGTGCCTGAACCACACACTGCACTAGTTATAACACCAAATCCGGAGAATTGTCACAAAGCTTTACGAAGTCATCGCCTGTGCGGCCCGTCATGACTCGCTATACTCTCATCATCCTGAGCGACGCAGATGGGGAAGGGGACGATGATGCAATATCGCAATCTGGGCAGGTCTGGGCTGAAGGTCAGCGCGATTTCACTGGGCGCATGGATCAACTATGGCAGCAGCGTGACCGAAGAGAACCACGCTGTTGAGATCATTCATGCTGCCGTGGACAGGGGCATCAACTACATCGATGTGGCGGATGTGTATGCCACCGGCGCGGCTGAGGGGGTGGTGGGCCGGGCGATCAAGGGCATGAAACGCAGTGACCTGGTCATCAGCACCAAGGCCTATTTTCCGATGAGCGACAATGTCAATGACAGGGGGCTGTCGCGCAAACATATCATCGAGAGCGTGAATGCGTCACTCGTCCGTTTCGATCAGGACTATATCGATATCTTCTTCTGCCATCGCTACGATAAAGAGACGCCGGTGGAAGAAACGGTACGCGCCATCGAGACGCTGATTCAGCAGGGCAAGATTCTGTACTGGGGCACGAGCATGTGGACGGCCGAAAATCTGGATGAAGGGCTGGCTGCGGTCCGCGAAGCCAATGCTTCACGCCCGGTCGTGGAGCAGCCGTTGTACAACATGCTTGACCGTGATGTGGTGGAGGGTGATCTGGAAAGTGCGATGGAGCGCCATGGCATGAGCATGGTGGTGTGGAGTCCGCTGGCGCAGGGCGTGCTGACCGGCAAGTATAACGACGGCATTCCTGAAGACAGCCGCTATAACCATGTCGACAAAGACTGGTTCTCCAAACAGCTTTCTGAAGAACGCCTGTCCAGGTCACGCGCGCTGAATATGCTGGCGCGCGAGATGGGCACCACACAGGCTGCGCTGGCGCTGGCATGGACGCTGAAAAACAAACATGTCGCCAGCGCGATCATCGGCGCGACGAAGCCGAAGCAGCTGGATGAGAACCTGAAGGCGCTCGATGTGGTCATCTGCGACGAGATCAATGCGCGCATCAATGCGATTCTGAAGCCCGCGTAGACGGGCAGCATTCCGGTATGGCTCAAAAAAAGGTGGCCGGCTGAATGCTCAGCCGGCCACCTTTTTGGGTTGTGCGATGACTTGTTATGCGTGGGCGGGCTTGCGCTGGCGGCTGATCAGCTTGCCTGCTTCCACCGCGAAGAACATGATGGAGGCGATGCCGATCGCGACCAGCATTTCATCCAGCGCGACGGGGTAGGTGTTGAAGATGCCCTGCAGGAACGGCACATAAATGACCGCGAACTGAAGCGCCACAGTGCCCAGAATGGCATACAGCATGAACTTGTTCTTGCGGAACCAGACCTCGACCAGCAGGGTGTGTTCTCCCGCGTGAATCGCCAGTACGTGGAAAATCTGTCCCAGCGCCAGCACCGTGAACGCGATCGTGCGCGGCAGATGCTCCACCTGGTCGAGCAGGGTTTCGTCACCTTCGCTGTGGCCGCCAGTCGATGCCTCGGCGCCAGCGGGCAGCAGCAGCTCGCGGCGCTCAGCCTCTGTCAACGTGTCCCAGTTGGCGGGCGCTTCGCCTTCGGTCAGCTCAGATACACTGGCCGCGTTCAGGTATTCCACGCCCAGCGTGCGGCTGAGCGGATCGAGATTATGCGCCGCATGGCCATACACGAAGGCCGCCAGCGTGAGCACGCCCAGCAGGCTGGAACGAAGAATAATCTGCCGGCCGACGCCATTGGCAAAGATGCCTTCCGACTTCGGGCGTGGCTTGCGTTTCATCAGGTCTGGCTCGGCAGGTTCGAAGCCCAGCGCAATGGCGGGCAGGCCGTCGGTCAGCAGATTGACCCACAGGATCTGAATAGCCAGCAGCGGCACCGGCAGTCCGATCAGGATGCCGACGAACATGACCAGGATTTCACCGATGTTCGAGCTGAGTAGAAAGAGCACAAATTTGCGGATGTTGTCGTAAACGAGGCGGCCTTCTTCGACCGCGTTGACGATGCTGGCATAGTTGTCGTCCACCAGCACCATATCGGCAGCGCTCTTGCTGACCTCGGTGCCGGTGATGCCCATCGCCACGCCGATATCGGCCTGTTTCAGCGCGGGTGCATCATTAACGCCGTCACCTGTCATCGCCGCGACCTCGCCCTTGCTTTGCAGCACCTTGACCAGGCGCAGCTTGTGTTCAGGCGCGACGCGAGCAAATACGGTGGTCGTTTCCAGCGCGGTGGCCAGCTGTTCGTCGGTCATCTCGTCAATCTGGCTGCCGGTGATGGCCTTTTTCCCGGCGGCCAGAATGCCCAGGTCATGGCCAATCGCCTCGCCAGTCAGGGCATGGTCGCCGGTGATCATGATCGAGCGGATGCCTGCACCCTTTGCCAGCGCGATCGCCTCGCGGGCCTCAGGGCGCGCCGGGTCCAGAATGCCAACCAGGCCAACGAGCACCAGCTCGCGCTCGATCTCTGGCGTGATGCTCGAGGGAATGGCGTCATGCAGGCGGTAAGCCACGCCGATGACGCGCAGTCCCTGCGAGGCCAGGCGGTCCACCTGCGACTGCCACTGGGCACGGCGTTCTTCACTGAGCGGCTGCACGCCGTCCGGCATATGTTCGCCGGATGCCCAGCTGATCAGCCGGTCGGGTGCGCCTTTGGTGATGGCGATAAATGGCTTGCTGCCAAACAGCGCGCTTGGATCGTTGGTCTTGTATTCGTGAATCGTGGTCATGGCCTTGCGTTCGCTGCTGAAGGGCAGCTCTGCCACGCGGGGCAGGTCTTTCTCCAGCGCCTCGCGTGACCAGCCGACTTTCTCCGCGGCGATAATCAGCGCCGCCTCGGTGGTGTCGCCCACCACGCGCAGGTTATCGCTGTCCGACCCTTCCAGATAGGCGTCGGTATTGAGTGCCATCGCCTTCAGGAAACGAGCGACAGCGCCATCTTTCACCGGGTCCAGCGGCGTCTTGCCATTTTCCAGGAACTGCCCGTCGGTGGTGTAGCCGATGCCGGTGATGTGCACGTCCTCGTGGCCGGGCAGCGACAGCAGCGTGGCGGTCATCTCGTTCTTGGTCAGCGTACCGGTCTTGTCGGTGCAGATGGTCGTGACCGAGCCCAGCGTTTCGACGGCGGGCAGCTTGCGGATGAGCGCATTGCGGCGCACCATGCGTGCCGCCCCCAGCGAAAGCGAAATGGTGATGATGGCAGGCAGGCCCTCCGGTACAGCGGCCACGGCCAGGCTGATCGATGTGAGCAGCATTTCCTGCAGGGGGAACTGGCGCAGCAGCCCAACCACAAACACCGCGCCTACAACCGCCACCGCCCCGATGACCAGCGTCCGGCTGAGCTGGTCGAGGCGCTTTTGCAGCGGCGTTTCCGTGTCCTCGACGTTCATCAGCATGGTGGCGATCTTGCCCAGCTCGGTCTTCAGCCCGGTTCCGGTGACAACCATTTCCCCGCGCCCGTAGGTGACGCTGGTGCCCATGAAGGCCATATTCTTGCGGTCACCCAGCGGAGGTTTCTCTTTATCAATCGGCGTGATTTCTTTGAAGACGCCCTGGCTTTCGCCGGTCAGGGCAGCTTCCTCAATCTGCATATTGTTGCTGACGATCACGCGGCCATCGGCCGGCACGCGGTCGCCTTCGCCCAGCAGCACGATATCGCCTGGCACCAGCTCCGTTGCCGGAACTTGCTCGACCTTGCCGTTGCGGCGCACACGCACCTGCGGCACCTGCATCGCGCTGAGGGCGGACAGCGCCTTTTCCGCGCGATATTCCTGGTAAGTGCCCAGTGCGGCATTCAGCACGATGATGACCAGGATCACGATGGCATCTTCGATATCACCCAGCACGACCGAAATGATGACCGCGATGACCAGCACGATCACCATGATGTTCTTGAACTGGCTGAGGACAACGCTGAGGAGCGAATTACCGCCTTCGGTGGGCAGTTCGTTGTGGCCGTGCTCTGCCAGGCGTTCGGTCACTGCCCCTGCGGTCAGCCCTGCTTCTGCATTGGTTTTCAGCTCTGACAGCGCGGCTGGCACATCCAGACGAAAATAATCGGTCATCGTTTCTTCCCTCGGTGCTGTGAGCTGCGGATTTATCAATTTCAGGCCAGACAGCCTTTAACTGTAACCTACCATGTCCTAAATACAATGTGGCCGACTGGCCAGAATTTATCTGGGTCAACTCACCTGCTTGGCTACGCTCTGCCGACGCTGATACTGCCCCCCACTAAACCGGGTTGCGTTCACTGTGAATCGGCTTACAGTAAAGGGTATAGAGATAGCTTCTGTCTTCTTTTGGGAGGGTGTTATGCGGCGCTTACGGCGGGTGATTCTGATTGTTGTGGGTTTGATGGCCGCATTCGCGGTGACGATTGGCCCGGTGGCGGCGCAGGCCGAAACCCCTATCACTGTTGGTGAGAACAAAACAGGGGCGCTGTCCCAGCAGGCGACGACGGCCGATTTTGTGCTGGCCGTTGCACAGCCGCAGGTGATCAGCGTGCAGGTGCTAAGCATCACGGCGGGGTATGCGCCCGTGCTGCGCGTGGTCGACGCGAATGGCGTGATCATCCGTTTGCTGGACAACCCCAGTAATCTGTCAGTGGTGCAGGGCAGCATCCCGCTGACCGCTGCGGGCACCTTCACGCTCACGGTGGGCAGCAACAACGGGACATTTGGCCAGTTTCTGATCAGCGTGCAGGGTGGCCCCGCGCTGCCCGCGCCTGTTGCCCTGAATGTGGGCCAGGTCATTAACGGCGTGGTCGATGCCGAACAGCCGATCGCGCTGTATGCGTTCGCATCGACGCCCGAAACCATGGGCATCGTCGTGCGCGCCTCGGACATTAACGGCGTCCCACCCAGCATCGGGCCTGGCATTGTGCTGCGTGATACGCAGACCGGCGCGATTCTGGCCTCGCTGTCCAGCCAGCTCACGGGCGGGCGTTTCCGTATTCCGCCCGGCGACAGCACCCTGATCGTGGAAGTCTCGCATGCGGGCGGCATCAACACGGAGCCGTTCACCATCTGCCTCGAGAACGAGACGCGCGGCCAGATCTGCCCGACCAGCATCGCCCAGGTGGTGCCGACTTCGATTCCGCCGACTGCCATCGTGCTGCAACCCACGTTCACGCCGTTTATCCCCAGTCCGACGCCGTTTGTGCCGGTCGTGATTCCGCCGGGCGGCCCGTGTTCCGTGGCGACTGCGCGTAACCAGTCGGTCAATGTGCGTTCCGGCCCGGGTCTTACCTTCAGCATCCTTGGCCAGCTTGCGCCCTCCGGACTGGGCTTTGTGATTCAGCGTATGCCCGATGCCTCGTGGTATCAGGTCAATGTGAACGGCGTCATTGGCTGGGTCAGTGCGACCGTGATCATCACGGGTGGTCAGTGCGGCGTCGTGCCTGTCGCGACGATTGCGCCGACCGCGATCATCATCCCCACGCTGACGCCGTCGCCAATCGTGAGCAGCACACCCGCGCCGACTTTGACGGTTGCACCGGCGCCGACGCTTAACTTCTCGCTTCCGGCAGTGTTTGGCAGCACGTCGCTGATCAGCGGTTTCGTGCCTGATCCGTTCTCGGTTTCACTGACTGGCGGCGGGCCGGTTGGTGCTGCCTATCTTGGTCGTGGCTGCGCGGGCAGCACAACATCCGCGCCCACCTTCAGCGTGAACTATACCGCTGGCGCATTCCCCCTGCTGCGTTTCTACTTTGTCGGCGGCACCGATACGACAATGATCATCAATTCACCAAGCAGTGCATTCTTCTGTGCGTTCGGCACGTTAGGCGCTGAGAATCCGACGCTCGACTTTTCTTCTCCGTCCAGTGGTCGATATGATGTGTGGATCGGATCGTTGTCTGGTAGCCCCGTAGGCGGCACCTTGTTCGTGACTGAAAGTTCCAGTAACCCGTAACAGTCAAGCACAACAAAAAAGCGGGCGTCCTGGTTTTCAGGACGCCCGCTTTTTTTGACTATGGCAAGAGCTACATGAAGCTCTTCATCAGGTTGGTCAGGGCTTCTTCTGACGGGCGCAGCTTGGCGTCGGGCAGCAGGGCCAGCGGCTCATCGACGATGCGCAGCGTCTCAGTCAGGATCGGGCGCGGCTCTTCGTAGTACAGCAGGCCGGTCAGGAAAAGCTGTTCGCGCTGGGCCTGTTCCAGCACGTCGATGGCCTGGCGGCGGTTGCGCGGGTCATGGCCGTTGTCCAGTTTCTTCAGCTTGATGAATGAGCCGTCGTGCATCTGCACTTCGATAGCGTCCTCATAGTCCGCGACGATTTCCTCGCGCGGCTGCACATAGCCCGCCGGGATGAATTCGTATTCGTGCAGCGGCTTTTCGTTCGCCTTGCCATAGGCATAGCTCTTGTTGGCTTCATCGGCGTTGTTGAAGGTCACGCATGGGCTGATGATGTCCACGACGGCCGTGCCACGATGCGCCATGGCCGCCTTGAGCAGCGTCTGCACCTGCTTGCTGTCACCGCTGAAGCTGCGCGCCACGAAGGTCGCGCCGCCGACGACGGCTTCCAGGCACAGGTCGATGGCAGGCAATTCGTTCAGCCCATAATACTTCAGCTTCTGTCCCTCATCGGACGTGGCCGAGAATTGACCTTTGGTCAGGCCGTACACGCCGTTGTTTTCGATGACGTACACGAGCGGCACGTTGCGGCGGATCAGGTGCTTGTACTGGCCCAGGCCGATCGAGCCGGTATCGCCGTCACCGCTGACCGCAATCGCGATCAACTGGTTATTGGCGGTCGTGGCACCCGTCGCCACAGAGGGCATACGGCCGTGTACTGCGTTGAAGGCATGCGACCGACCGAGGAAGTAGGCCGGGGTCTTGCTGCTGCACCCGATGCCGCTCAGCTTGATGACGCGGTGCATCGGCAGGCTCATATCGTATGCCACGCTGATGATCTGATTCGAGATCGAGTCGTGACCGCATCCGGGGCAGAGTGTGCTGGGGCTGCCCTTGTAATCTGCGCGTTCCAAACCAATTGCGTTTGCCATGATTTAGCCTTCTGTCTGAACGATGCGGTCGATAATCCACTGCGCGGTCATGGGCAGCGAATCGCCCAGCGACAGTGACTTCAGGTGGGACAGGTTCTCCGACGATTCCATGCGGATGATCTGCGCCATCTGCCCGTCGAAGTTGTTCTCGATGACGAGCACCTGCTCATGCGTGCGGATGAACTCGTACACGCTGGCGGCCAGGGGCAGGGCGCGGACGCGCAGGTAGTCGGTCTGGATGCCGCGGGCAGCCAGCAGTTCACGCGCTTCCACGATGGCCGGGTCATTCGATCCATACGAGATGATGCCGATACGCGCGGGCTGGTCACCGGCATTGCTGATGACCGGCTGCGGCACGATAGCGCGTGCCGTCTCAAACTTGTGGTGGATGCGCTTGAGGTTGGCCACCCAGTCTTCACTGCGCTCGCTGTAGATGGCCTTTTCGTTGTGGCCGGTGCCGCGCGTGAAATAGGCCGCCTTCGGGTGGTCGATGCCGGGAATGGTGCGATAGCCCACGCCGTCCTGGTCATAGTCTTTATAGCGATACCACTCGCCATACTGCTCGATGAAGCCTTCCAGCGTCTCTTTGGAGAGCGTCTTGCCACGCTGGATCGGCTTGTCGGGATAGGCAAACGGATCGCTCATCCAGATGTTCATGCCCAGGTCCAGGTCGCTCATCACAAAGACCGGCGTTTGCAGTTGTTCGGCCAGGTCCAGCGACTGCCAGCCCATGTCGAAGCATTCGCCCACGCTGCCGGGCAGCAGCACCACATGGCGGGTGTCGCCGTGGCTGAGCACATACAGGAACAGCAGGTCGCCCTGGCCGGTGCGCGTGGGCAGGCCGGTGCTGGGGCCGACGCGCGTCACGTCCCACACGACGCACGGGATTTCAGCGAAGTAGGCCAGGCCAGTGAATTCGGCCATCAGGCTGATGCCGGGGCCGCTGGTGCTGGTCATGGCACGTGCGCCCGCCCAGCCTGCGCCGATCAGCATGCCGATGGCGGCCAGCTCATCTTCCGCCTGCACGACGGCGACGGTTTCCTTGCCGGTGTCGGGGTCGCGGCGGATGTGGCGGTAATCCAGCACGCCATCGACCAGGCTGGTGGAGGGGGTGATCGGGTACCAGGCCACGACCGAGACGCCGCCGAACAGTGAGCCGAGCGCGGCGGCCTCGTTGCCGGTGATCAGGATTTTGCCAGCTGTCTCGTTCATCGGTTCAAACACATACGGGTCGCGCTTGGGCAGGTTGGCCTGCGCCCAGTTGAACGCACGCTCCACCACGCCAAAGTTCATCATGGCGGGCTTTTCCTTCTGGTTGAAGGTGTCCAGCAGCGCCTGACGCACCACATCCATCGAGATGCCAAACAGGTATGCGCACGCGCCCACATACACCATGTTGGCGATGCGGTCGCGGAATTCCTGTGGTACGGCGGCGGCAGTAACGGTCTCTTTGACCGGCAGCTCGTAGTAGGTGATATCGTGGCGGCTCTGGCCCCACTTCCAGTCGGCCGGGATGATGCACACGCCGCCAGCGGGAATCTTGGAGATATCTTCGGCGGCCGTCAGTTCGTTGAAAGTGACGGCAATTTCGTTGTATTCCTTGCGGCCGATGTAGCCGTCCTTGCTGGCCCGGATGGAATACCAGGTAGGCAGGCCTTTAATGTTCGACGGGAAGAGATTCTTGCCGCTGACAGGGATCCCCATGCGGAAGAGCGAGCGGATGAGGACTTCGTTCGAGGTCTGGCTGCCGGAACCATTCTTGGTGGCCACCATCAGCGTGAAGTCGTTGACCACGTGGCTGGGGTTGGCGGTTTCGGACCTGGGCTGCATTTCGAGTACCATGTTCACTCCTGAAAAACATCAGCACCACTGCTGATCGTCTGCTGGATGTAAGAATTAATCTATTCCAAAAGGCTTCGCCGCGATCATTTCTCCTTTGCGCTGTGGTTGTCGTGATGGGCGTGATCAGCAGCGTCCGGCCGCGATAAGTGCTGCATGCGGGGCTGGTGCCGTATCAGGCGGGTATGCTCGACGAAAATGTCGCGCGCTGTGTCATAGTTACCCTCGCAGATGGCATTCAGGATGCGCTCGTGGTATTCCCACACATTCTGCAGGTAGTCGTAATCGGCATAACGGTTGAGCTCCACCGCGTCATAGGCATCCCAGTAGGCTTCGAGGATGCCCATCACAAACGGGTTCTCCAGCCGTTTGAAGACAGTCAGGTGAAACTGGCGATGCTCTTCATTGGGGATGCGCACGGTGCGGCCGGTCAGCTTGGCGCGGGCGGCGTGCACATAGCCGCGCATGGCCTGTTTGTCTTCATCGGTGAGAGAAAGGCAGGCCTCGTGCCAGAAAGTCGCTTCCAGGTGATTACGCAGCTCGCTGAACTGCTCGAAGTGATGCTGGTCGATGGAGAGCGCAAACAGCAGGCTCAGGCGCACCGCCGGAGTGAAGCTGTAGTCGCGCATCTTCATGCCGGTCTTGGAGCGCACTTCCACCAGCCCCAGCGCGCGCGCCACTTCCAGTTGTTCGCGCACCTTGCTGGCGCTGAGGCCGAGGTGCTCGCGCGCCTGAAGCTCGCTGATGGTGGGCAGGCGGTCGCCTGGCTGAAAGCCGCGGTCGACCATGTATTCGAGAAGCTCAGAATTGAGATTGATATCCGTCATCAGGTATTTATCAGATGAATACTATTAATATGATTGATAACAGTATAGCACGGAAAGCAGACCGTGTCCATTAACGCAGGCCGCCCGCGCTTGGGCAGATTGTCCGTATTTTTCTGAGTGCCAGGTCGGTTTTCAGCAGGCTGTCTGCGGCAGCATCTCGCGGATGCGGGCGACGATGGCATCCAGGTCAGACGGGTTATGCTGAAAGTCCATCGCATCCATGTCGATCGGCAGCACAGGGCAGGTGGTCCAGCTGCCCGTCCAGTCGTCGTACAGCTGATTGAGCTGGGCCAGATACTCCGGCGCAATCTTCTGTTCATAGTCATGGCCGCGGCGCGTGATGTGGCGCTGCAGGCTGTCGACGCTGGCGCGCAGATAAACGATCAGGTCGGGCGGCGGCAGGAAGCTGCTGACTGCGCGGTACAGCCGGCGATAGGCGTCATAATCGCGTTCGTTCATGTGCCCCTGCACATACAGGTTGCGCGCGAAGATTTCGGCATCTTCATACACGGTACGGTCCTGCACCACGCTGAAGGGATGGTCGACCAACTGGCGGTGATGCTCCAGTCGTTTGCCCAGGTAAAACACCTGCGAGTGAAAGCTCCAGCGCTGCATGTCGGCATAGAAATCGGCCAGATAGGGGTTCTCGGCGGCCGCTTCAAAAAACGGCTGCCAGCCAAAACGATCGGAAATCAGGCGCGTCAGGGTGCTCTTGCCAGCGCCGATATTGCCGGCAATCGCGATAAAGCACTTGGGCTGTGAGGACATAGCAGGCATTCCCGGAGGGTGATATTAGAACGAGCGTACTATAGTGAAAGCCGCCCGGTTTGCCAAGACTCAGGCGTGCGATTTGCCCACGGGACGCAACGCAATTGCAGATGCTGCGTATAATAAGAGCATATACGAAATTCATTCGACAGGCAGGGGGTTACACATTATGGCAACCGATAACTTGAGGGCAGGTATTGAGGCGCTTCAGCGTGGGGACAGGGGTACGGCACGCGAACTGCTGCGCGAGGCTGCATCCGCTGATCCACAGAATGAAAACGCCTGGTACTACCTGGCCGCGGCCCAGGATGACCCTGCACTGCGGCGCACCTATCTGGAGCGCGTGCTGATTATTAATCCGCTGAACGAAAAGGCGCGCCAGGTGCTGGTGAAGCTGGATGAGGCCGAAGCTGCTGCGTCCAGCACGACAGCAGCCCCGGCCACCCCGCCACCAGCCTCACGTTCGTCGTCCGTTGGCGCAGGGGTGCGCAAGCTGAGTGAAGCAGCCAGCGCCAAGCCGAAAGCGGACAGCACCGGCCTGGGTGCCGCGGCCACGACGCCAGGCTTTGCCCTGCCGTTCACGATTCCGGGGGCGCCTGCGCGCGTGGGCATCGTTGAATTATTCCGTGACGGGTTCGCGCTGTTCATGCGCGGCGTCGAGGCGATTCAGCAGAAGCCCGGTGCGTGGGATGAAGAAGTGCGCAGCGCGACCTGGTGGCGTTTCTGGTTGCTGGTGGGCTGGTGCGCCGTGGTTGGCATCGCCCTGACGACGGTGGGCACGCTGGTTGGCAGCATCTTCGGGCTGTTTCTGGGGCGCGGGTTTAATCCGCTGATCATCATCGGGCTGGTGCTGGGGCTGATCGTGGCGATTCCGATCAACATGGCCGTGCTTTACGGTGGTGTCTTTGCCAGCCACTGGTTCGCCAAAGAACAGCAGCGCAGCAATGTCTCGCAGATTGAGCATGCCTACGCGACGGCCATCTTCTGGTCGCCCGCCGCCGTGATTGGCGCGGCGCTGACGGCCATCACAGGCATCGTCGGGCTGGGTTTTATCGGCGCTCTGGCCTCGTTCGCGCTGAACATCTACGCACTGTATCTGATCGGCCTGCATTACCGCCGCCTGCATACGTATCAGGCAGAGAACCAGGAATGGTTCACGACGGCGGTATTTTTCGTCGCGGTGATCGTGCTGGGCGCGATCCTGGGCGTGTTTGCGGGTGTGTTTGGAACGATTGGCCTGCTGGCCAGCTAGTTCGTTGACGCACTGCATTTCAGAAACAAACAGGGCTTCCCGTCACGACGAGGGAAGCCCTGTTTTATATGCTCAGCGGCTCAGGCGGGCAAGGCGGTTTCCGGCCTCCTGAAGCAGGCTGTCTGACTTGCAGAAAGCGAAGCGCGCCTGTGTGGCAGCCATGTGCGCATGTTCGGTGCTGAAGAAGCCCGTCGGCGGGATACAGGCGACGCCAATCTCCGAGGTCAGGTAACGGGCAAATTCCAGGTCGTCCCCATCAAACACGTCGGAAAAGTCGGCCATGATGAAATAGGTGCCTTCAGGCGCATTGACCTTCATGCCAGCATTCTTGAGCGCGCTGGTCAGCAGGTCACGCTTGGCGGTATACATGGCCTGGAATTCTTCGAAATAGGTGCCGGGCAGGGAAAGCGCGTGGGCCGCCGCAATCTGCGCCGGGTGGTTGGCGCTGAAGGTGACGAACTGATGCGCGCGCGACACACCCTCCAGCAGCTCTGGCGCGCCGTAGACCCAGCCGATTTTCCAGCCGGTCACGCTGAATGACTTGCCCATGCTGCTGACCGTCAGCGTGCGCTCCAGCATGCCGGGCAGGGTTGCCATCGGGATGTGGCGTGCATCGTCGAAAATCAAATGCTCATAGACCTCGTCAGAAATGACGGTGACATCGTGTTCCTTGCACAGGTCTGCGATCAGCGTCATTTCTTCCATCGTGAACACGCGGCCGGTCGGGTTTTGCGGCGTATTCAGGATGATGGCACGCGTCTTGCTGGTGAAGGCGGCGCGCAGCTCGTCCGGGTCAAATGTCCAGGTGGGCGGATGCAGCGGCACATACACAGGCGTGATGCCCGCGAAAATCAGGTTGGGCAGGTAGCTGTCGAAATACGGCTCGATCAGGATGACTTCGTCGCCGCGATCGACCGTGCCCAGGATGCACGAGAAAATCGCCTCGGTCGCGCCAGCCGTGACCAGCGCGCCTTTGACCGGGTCAATCTCCAGGTTGTAAAAGCGCGACGCATGGTCGGCAATCGCCTTGCGCAGGGTGGATGTGCCTGCGCCGGGCGGATACTGATTGGCATTGGCATTATGCAGCAGGGCATCGACCGCAGCCTGAATCACTTCGGCAGGGCCATCGAAGTCCGGGCGGCCCTGGCCGAGATTGATCGCCTTGTGCTGCAGCGCCAGCTCGTTGATTTCAGTGAAGATGGTGGTGCCAAATCCTGCGACCCGATTTGCGATACGCGCCATTGCGCTCTAGCTCCGTTCCCGTTCAGCGGACTGTTTTATGGTCTGAATTGCCTGCCTGGCGATCTTGTCGCAGCGTTCGTTGTATTCATGGCCTGCATGGCCGCGCACATATTTCCATTTGACCTTGTGCGGCTTGAGCGCCGCGTCCAGCTCCGCCCACAGGTCCTGATTGGCCTTGCGCTGCCAGCCTTTTGTCATGGTATAGATGACGTACTGGGAATCAGAATATATCGTGACGGGGGTCGGTGTCGTTAAGGCCATCAGACCAGCGATGACCGCCTTGATTTCCATGCGGTTATTGGTGGTATGGCGTTCGCCGCCGCTGACCTCTTTTTCGTTGATGATGGTCCCGTCGTCTTCAGTCGCCACCAGGATGGCCGCATAGCCGCCTGCGCCTGGATTGCCGGAGCACGCGCCGTCTGTATAAAGCGATATCTGCATGTGTGAATGCCTGTGTGGAAATCAACCTGCGCAGTATAACAAAAAGTTAAAGGGCGCAGTATAACTTTCGCCTGCGCCCTTTAACGAAGAATGTCAGTAACCGTGCGCTAGTTCAGGAACTTGCGCAGCACGGTCGGCAGGATGCCCCCGTTGCGGTAGTACTCCACTTCGACCGGCGTGTCGATACGGGCGATGGCTGTGAAGGTCTTTTGTGTTCTGTCATCGGCGGTGGCGATCACGGTGACTTCGGCCTTCGGGGCCATCGTGTCGCTGATGCCGCGAATCTCGAACGTTTCCTGTCCGGTCAGGCCCAGGCTGGCGGCCGATTCGCCGTCCTTGAATTGCAGCGGCAGCACACCCATCATCACCAGATTGCTGCGGTGGATGCGCTCGAAGCTGCGGGCGATGACGGCGCGCACGCCCAGCAGCGCGGTGCCCTTGGCCGCCCAGTCGCGGCTGGAGCCAGTGCCGTATTCTGCACCTGCCAGGATGACCAGCGGCGTGCCGGATTCCTGATAGCGGTTGCTGGCTTCATAGATGCTCATGACCTGCTTTTCGGGCATGTACAGCGTGACGCCGCCTTCGCTGCCCGGCACCAGCTGGTTGCGCAGGCGGATGTTGGCGAAGGTGCCGCGAATCATGACCTCGTGATTGCCACGGCGCGCACCATACTGGTTGAAGTCGGCCTTCTGGATGCCGCGTTCCTGCAGGTACTTGCCGGCTGGGCTGTTCAGCGGGATATCGCTGGCGGGCGAGATGTGGTCGGTGGTGATCGAGTCGCCCAGCAGGGCCAGCACGCGCGCGCCGGTGATCGGCTGCACGCCCGGCGCGTTCTTGTCGAAGTCGAGGAAGAACGGCGGCTCCTGAATGTAGGTGCTGTTCTTGTCCCAGGTGAACACATCACCCTTCGTGCCCTCGATGGCATTCCACTGCGGATTGCCGTCAAACACGTTGCCATACTGGTTCTGATACAGCTCCGGCGTGATGACCGCCTGCACTGTCTGATTGATTTCTTCCTGCGTCGGCCACAGGTCCTTCAGGTAAACGGGGTTGCCGTCGCGGTCAGTACCCACCGGCTCGCTGGTCAGGTCGATGTCGACCGTGCCGGCCAGCGCATAGGCCACCACCAGCGGCGGCGAGGCCAGATAGTTCGCCTTCACCAGCGGGTTGACGCGGCCTTCAAAGTTGCGGTTGCCGCTGATGACCGCCGAGGCGACCAGCTCGCCGCTGGTGACAGCTTCGGCCACGCGCGTGGGCAGGGGACCGCTGTTGCCGATGCAGGTCGTACAGCCATAGCCGACGGTATGGAAGCCGAGCGCCTGCAGATAGGGCGTCAGGCCAGCGCGGTCCAGATAATCGGTGACGACGCGCGAGCCGGGCGCGAGGCTGGTCTTCACGTATGGCTTGACCTGTAAACCGCGCTCGACGGCCTTTTTGGCCAGCAGGCCAGCGCCGACCATCACGCTGGTGTTGCTGGTGTTGGTGCAGCTGGTGATCGCAGCCAGCACGACCACGCCGTGTTTGACTTCGCTCGTGCGTCCGTTATCATGCACGATGGCGGCGCGCTCGATGCCTGCTTCGTCCAGGCCATAGCCGCGTTCTTCGACCGGCGCGCGCAGCGCCTTCTCAAACGACTCTTTCATATTGCGCAGCAGCACGCGGTCCTGCGGGCGCTTCGGCCCGGCCATGCTGGGCTCGACATCTTCAAGGTTCAGCTCCAGCACGTCGGTGTATTCCGGATCGGGCGTGTGATCGGTGCGGAACAGGCCCTGTTCGCGGCTGTACGCTTCCACAAGCTGCACCAGCGACTCATCGCGGCCGGTCACGCGCAGATAGCTCAGCGAGGCGGCATCGACGGGGAAGAATCCCATCGTCGCGCCGTATTCAGGGGCCATATTGGCGATGGTGGCGCGGTCGGTCAGGCTGAGGCTGCTCAGGCCTGCGCCGTAGAACTCGACGAACTTGTCGACGACGCCCTTCTTGCGCAGCATCTGCGTGATGGCCAGCACCAGGTCGGTCGCGGTGACGCCTTCGCGCAGCCTGCCTTGCAGCTTGACGCCCACCACCTGCGGCATCAGCATGTAGATCGGCTGGCCCAGCATGGCAGCCTCGGCTTCAATGCCGCCGACGCCCCAGCCCAGCACACCCAGGCCGTTGATCATGGTGGTATGGCTATCGGTGCCCACCAGCGTGTCGGGCAGGGCGACGATCGCGCCGTTTTCTTCCTTGGTCAGCACGACTTTGGCCAGGTATTCCAGGTTGACCTGATGCACGATGCCCGTGGCTGGCGGCACGACGCGGAAATTATTGAATGCCTTCTGGCCCCAGTGCAGGAACTCGTAGCGTTCGCGGTTGCGGTCGAATTCCAGATTGGCATTGAAGACGATGCTGTCGCTGGAGCCGAAACGGTCCACCTGCACCGAATGGTCGATGACCAGATCGACGGGCACGCCGGGATTAATGACGCGCGGATTTTCGTCCAGGCGCTGCATGGCGCTGCGCAGCGCGGCCAGGTCGACGACCGTGGGCACGCCGGTGAAGTCCTGCAGCACGACGCGGGCCGGCTTGTACGGAATCTCGACCTGCTGGGGCGACTTGGCGTTCCAGCCGGCGATATTGCGCACATCCTGCTCGCTGACTTCGTAGTTGTCCAGGTTGCGCAGCGCGTTTTCCAGCAGCACCTTGATGCTGAAAGGAAGACGGTCGATGCCAGGGAGCCCGCTTTGGGCGAGGGCGTTCAGGCGGTAGATGACGTAGTCAGTGTCACCCACGCGCAGCGTGCCGCGAGCGTTAAAGCTGTCCAGTTTTTGGCTCATATTTTGATTCCCTGCTTCATTGACGTCGGGGCGGGCGCCCCGAAACGAATTGGAATGATGTTCAGACGCCGCTATATCGTGCACATTGTACCTAATTCAGCGCCATTTGTCAGATGAATTTGTCAGGTTTTTTGTCTCGTCTGGCAGGCATATGCTGGCCTTGTAGGGCAGACGCGCAATGCGTACACTTGTCGTCATAGTGCAGATTCATCAGAGGGTATGATGCCAAACGAGAAAAAAACTGATCCAAAGCAGACCACGCCGGCCGCGTCCAGCCGCTCGGTTGACCGCCGCAAGGAACGTGAGCAGACGCGCCAGCGCAACACCGTGCTGTTTGTGGTGGGCGGGATCGCGCTGGTCATTGGCCTGATCGTGCTGGGGCTGGTGGAAGGGCGCCGCCCGGTGGATGCGCCGATCCCTGAAGGCGCGCTGACCCGTTACGAGGGCATTCCGCAGGGCCGCACCGTCACCACCAACTATCCGCGTCTGGGCGATCCGGGCGCCAGCGTGCAGGTGGCGCTGTATTCGAGCTTCGACTGCGAGCCATGCAAGCTGTATTTTGAAAACCTGCGCGACCCGCTGCTGGAGCGCGTGCGTGCCGGGCAGATCAACCTGACATTTGTGCCGCTGTATGGCTATGGCACGATCACCAATGGGCAGGGTGCCGCCCGCGCTGCTTTGTGCGCTGCCGAACAAGGTAAATTCTGGGAGTTTACGGAGGGCCTGTTTGACTGGCAGCAGTATGGGCGCGCGGCCTATTCCAACGCGCGCATCGTCAGCGGTGTGGCCAACATGGGGCTGGATGCTGGCGCGCACGATGGCTGCACGCGCGGCGGCGGCACCGATGGCATCATCAATACGGCGCGTGTGCAGGCGCGCGACCTACTCAACTTTGAGATTCCGCCCGCCATCACCATCAACAACGCCATCCCGCTGGATGACAACAACGTGGCGATTGTCGAGCCTGAGGCGCTGATTGCGGCTGTCGACCGCGCAATCGCGAACCTCACCAGTTCACCTCAGCCGGAAGCCACGCCTGACCCAGAAGCCACGCCGGATGCAGAAGCGACGCCCGAAGCGACGATGGAAGGCACCGAAGAAGCCACTCCAGAGGCCGATATGACCGAAGAGGCCTCGGCGACGCCACGCCCAACGCGCACCAGCCGCCCAACCGCTGAGCCGACCAGCGAAGCGACCGAGGAAACCACGCCAGAGGCCACCGCCGCCTCGTAATTTGGGTGTTCGTCCGATAATAAAAAAGGCCAGCTTTCTGGAATCATCCCAGAAAGCTGGCCTTTTTGTGACGAGTTTGATTCAGGGTTACTCGCTCGACAGCATACGCCCGAGCTTTTTGCCGCCCAGCAGATGCATATGCACGTGATAGACTTCCTGCCCGCCGTCGTCCTTCACATTGACGATGAGGCGGTAGCCGCTCTCGCTGATGCCCAGGTCGCGGGCGATCTGCCTGGCCGCCGTGAACATGCGGCCCATGGCGGCTTCGTGCGCCGCCTCCACGTCGTCAACGGTGGCGATTTCCGTGTTGGGCACGATCAGGATATGAACCGGCGCAAGCGGGTTGATATCGCGGAAGGCAGTCACCAGCTCGTCACGGTAGACGATTTGGCCGGGGATTTCCCCGCTGATGATGCGTGAAAAAATGCTTGGCATGGGCACGGACCTTTCTGGAATACAGGCTGACTACATCGCCAGGCCGCCGTCCACCACCAGCACGTGGCCAGTGATGTACGAGGCTTCATCCGACGAGAGAAAAGCGGTGGCTTTCGCCACATCGTCCACATTGCCCCAGCGGCCCAGCGGAATATTCTCGTTCAGCTTGCTGGTGATGTCTTCAGGCAGGCCGGAGGTCAGGTCGGTGAGCACGAAACCGGGCGCGACCGCATTCACGGTGATGCCGCGCGAGGCCACTTCGCGGGCCAGCGACTTGGTCAGGCCGATGATGCCCGCCTTGCTGGCGCTGTAGTTGGTCTGGCCACCATTGCCCATGATGCCGCTGATGCTGGTGATATTGACGATGCGGCCGTACCGCTTGCGCATCATCGAGCGCACCGCGGCTTTTGAGACCAGCCAGGTGCTGCGCAGGTTGGTATCGATCACGCTGTCAAAGTCGTCCGCGCTCATCAGCATGATGACGTTGTCGCGGGTGGTGCCGGCGTTGTTGACGACGATATCCACGCGGCCATAGGTTTCGATGGTTGATTTGATCAGGCGGTTGGCATCTTCTTCCTGGCTGACATCGGCCTGCACGGCCAGCGCCTGCACGCCCAGCGCGGTGATTTCCTGCGCCAGTTCTTCAGCGGCGGTCGCGCTTTTCTGGTAATTGACGACGACGCTGGCACCGCGCGCGGCCAGTTCCAGCGCGATCGCCTTGCCAATGCCACGGCTGGCGCCTGTCACAACGGTAATCTTGTCCTGAAGTGTTTTCGACATGGTTTCCCCCATCTTTGTCAACAAATGTTTGCGTGGCAGACGCATACGCCCGCCAGAATCTGCACATTGAGCATGATAACCCCGCCACGGGGGCAGGGTTACCGCATCAGCCGCCGCCCACCCAGCCCAGCAGGCGAATGTTCCCGCGCAGGTTGACGGTCAGGTTCTGCGCGCCGAAGCCGTTGGCGTTTGCCACATACACGTCCATGCGGCCATCGATGCGCGGATTGACGCCTGTGAAGGCGATCAGGTTGCCATTGGGCGAATAGGTCGGCTGGCACATGCTGGGCGGCGGATTGCCCCGCGCGATGAAGTCGAAGTCTGGCTCGGTGACGATCACGCCATACGGGCATTGTCCCTCGATGCCGCCGACCGCGATGGCATTGCCGCTCGGCGCCCAGGCTGCCGACAGGCCGTAGCGCGTAAACGTGAGTGCATTCCCGCGATACAGCGTGCTGCCGTCAATCGATGCGACCACCAGCTCGGTTGCTGTGCCGGCCGCCTGATAAATCACGGTGCGGCCGTTGGGCGCCCATGCTTCGGATAGCTTGTAGGCATCGTCTCCAGACGACAGGGTGACGCGCTGCGTCTGCCCGGTGATGACATCGGCAATCCACAGGCTGCGCTCCGGGTCACCAAACGCGGGGTCCCCGCTGGCATACGAGAGCTGGCGCGGATTCACCCAGCGCGGCGGCTCCGTCACCCACTGCTGGGAAATCTGGCGTACCTCACGGGTGGCCGGGTCGATCACGTACACGTACCCGCCGGTGGGCCTGGGCGCGCCGGTGCCGTCACATGTTTCTGGTTCGCCGGGACGCCAGCTTGGGCAGCGCGCGCGGTCACTCACAAACGCGATGCTGCTGCCATCGGGCGACCACACCGGCCAGAAGTCGTAGCTGCCGGAATTGGTCAGGTTGGTGGGGCTTGAGCCGTCTCGACCGACCGTATAGATATCCAGGTCATAGCCGGATTCCAGCGCGAGTGCCAGCCGCTCACCGCTGGGCGACCAGCTTGGGCGGCTGTAAATGCCGCGCTGCACCAGCGATGTGAAAGGCAGGATGCGCCCGCGAATGGGCGTATCAAGCGTGAGGTCGACCACATAGAAGCCGTCTGTCGACGGGTTGTTTTCGATGCGCATATAGGCCAGCGCATTGCCCGACGGCGCCACGAAGATCTGGTCTCCCGTCTGCGCGGTCATCTGCAGGATCGGGATCGGCGCGCCGCCGTTCGGGTTGAGATAGTACAGCGTCGCGTTATCGTTGGCGGGCTGGGGCGTGCGCACATCGCCGACGGCATCGCGGTTGTTGGTATTCACGAAGGCTAGCAGCGACGAATTCAGCGCGCCGATGATGCCAGCCGGCGCATCCACGAAGTCCCAATTGTCATACAGGAAGCCGCTGACCGGCACTGGTGTCGTCGTGGGCGGCGCAGTGTTGGTCGCTGTGGGTGTGATCGTCGGCGTGTGCGTCTCGGTTGGGCTGCTGGTGGGCGTGGGCGTGACCGAAGGCGTCAGCGTGGGTTCGGGCGTCGGGGTCGTGCTGGGTGTCTCGCTGGGCTGCGCTGTCGGGGTAGGCTCTGGCGCCTGGGCACCACAGGCCGCCGTCAGCAGGGCGAGCAGAACAAGACTGGTCAGGAATTTACGCTGCAGCATGTATCGTCTTTCGCGTTTAATTCATCCGTGCGCGAAAGCATACCATGAACACGGGGCCATGATAAGCCAGCGTACGGGTTACGCCGGTTTCAGCACATAGTACGAGCCGCGCTTTTCGCCCAGTTTGCGCAGGATATTCTTGCCCACCAGGTCGGCCAGGTCGCGCCGGATTGTCTCGGCATGCACATCCGGATACAGGGTTTGCAGGTCCTTGTTGGTGATGCGCGTGCTGCCATTGTGCAGCATCCTGAGCGCTGCTTCCTGGCGCGAATTGACGGGCAGGCCATGATACGTGCCCTGCACGACCAGTGACTCGACCTCTGGCGACGCGGCGCGTTCCGAAGACTGGTTGTAGAGCACCGCCTTGAAGGTGACCGAGGTGTCTTCAAAGACAGGCGCATGCAGGCCGCGGTCGCGCATCAGGCCGATGATGCGGTCCACGCCATAGCCCAGCCGCTCGATGAAGCCCATGTCAGACAGCACCTGCACGATGATCGGATTGCGCGAGAAGCGCTCGTGCGTCATGTTATCGACGGTGATGGGGCCGGGCAGCCCGCCGGGGCTGACGATCTCCAGTCGGTCCCGATACAGGTTCAGATGCACGCAGTCCCCGGTCTGGTCATAGTCGCGATGGGCCACAGCATTCACGACCAGCTCACGGGCGGCCTCCAGCGGTACCTCAAAGGCTTCGGCGCGCGCCATCGTGCGGCCCAGTTGCAGTTCTTTACGCAGATTGTCTTTCAGGAACGCTTCGGCCTTGCGCAGTTGATCGGGCAGGGTGCCGGTGATGTCCTGCCGGATCAGCCGGTCTTCCATAACTTCGCCGTGGAAACGGGCCGCGGTGATCTCGCTGGTGCGCACAAACTGCTGCGGGAATTTGCCAAACAGCAGGATGCCCGCATGGGTGGGGCGCAGGCTGCCATCGGCATGGGTCAGGCAGCCGCGGCGAATCAGGACATTTTCGGTCGATCCCGCCAGCCCCGTGCTGCTGACCTTCTCGGCATAGGCATCGGCAGCAGACCAGTCGATATCCTCAAGCGTGGCGTGGGCGGCAGGTTCGGTCTCAAACGAGAGTTCGCCGCGCTCCAGAAACAGGCGGCGCAGATCGCGCGGCTTCAGCGGCACGTTTTCGTATTCGCTGCGCACCAGGAAGCGGCCTTCGAAGCTGTACACATGGGGCATGCCACGCGGGACCGTGGCCACCACCAGCGATCTGTCCTGATATTTGACCACGTCGGGATACGGGATGACCAGCCGCGGCTCGACAGACAGGGCTGCCTGCACGATGCGGTCAAGCGCCGCGCGCGCATCCTTCACGCCGATGACGGCCGCGGCTGGCCCCAGAATGCCGACGACGATGGTGCCGCCGCCGGAATTGGCCAGAGCCGTCAGCGTGAGCGCAATGGCGTCCTGGGGGGCGCTCTCAGGAAACCAGTCAAGGCGGGGGCTTTTGCCCTGCTTCAACAGTTGGCTGAGTTCGTCTGATGATACGGTCATGTTGCCCCCACAAGCGATGTACGGTCTTGCCCGGTTTATTCTTCTTCTTTTTCTTCGCGTTCTTCGCGCTCACGGCGCAGGCGTTCCAGCCGCCGTTCTTCGGGCGCGGTGCCCAGCACGGCATCTAAAACCTGCTGCATATCTTCCACGCGGATGATGTCCAGTTCCTTCAGCACCGCTTTGGGAATATCTTCCAGGTCGCGCTCATTCTGCTTCGGAATCAGAATGCGCTTCAGTCGCGCACGCCTGGCCGCCAGCACTTTTTCCTTGATGCCGCCCACGGGCAGAATCTTGCCGCGCAGGGTGACCTCACCGGTCATGGCAAAAGCGGCATGCACCGGTCGTTCGGTGAACGCGCTGATGAGCGCCACCGCCAGCGTCACGCCGGCAGACGGGCCATCTTTGGGCACGGCGCCTTCGGGCACATGCACATGCACATCGAAGAAGTCGAAATCGTCGTTGGGCACGCCCAGGTCTTCGGCGCGCGAACGCAGATAGCTGAGCGCGGTTTGCGCCGATTCCTGCATGACTTCGCCCAGCGAGCCGGTCATGAGCAGGTTGCCTTTGCCGGGCATCACCGAGACTTCGATGGTGAGCACGTCCCCGCCGAAGGGCGTCCAGGCCAGGCCGGTCGCCACGCCGATGCTGTCCTTGTCGTTCGCGTACAGGTCATCGAACGGGGCCGGGCCCAGCAGCTTGCGGATGTGGCGCGCGCTCAGCCGATGCGTATAGGCCCGATCCTCAGCGATCTGGCGGGCGATTTTGCGCAGCACGTTGGCGATTTCGCGGTCCAGGTTGCGCACGCCCGCTTCATAGGTGTATTCGCGTATAAGCGCCTGCAAGGCCGACTCGTCGAAGGTGATGCTGGCGTCGGACAGGCCGTGCGCCTTTAACTCGCGCGGGATCAGGAACTGGCGCGCAATGGCCAGCTTTTCCTCGTCTGTGTAGCCGGTGAACTCGATGATTTCCAGGCGGTCCATCAGGGCAGGGGGCAGCGGCTCGAGGTCGTTGGCCGTGGTGATGAACATGACCTTCGACAGGTCATAAGGCACATCGAGGTAATGGTCGATAAACGCGTTATTCTGTTCGGGATCGAGCGTTTCCAGCAGCGCCGACGCCGGGTCGCCGCGGAAATCGCTGCCCAGCTTGTCGATTTCGTCCAGCATGAAGACGGGATTGATCGTGCCAGCGCGCTTCATGGTCTGCACGATGCGGCCGGGCAGCGCGCCGATATACGTGCGCCGATGCCCGCGGATTTCGGCTTCGTCGCGCACGCCGCCCAGGCTGACGCGCACGAATTCGCGCCCCAGCGCCTCGGCGATGCTCTTGCCCAGCGATGTCTTGCCCACGCCTGGCGGCCCGACAAAGCACAGGATCGGGCTGGTCATATCGTCGCCAGCCAGCTTCTTCACGGCGATGAATTCGAGGATGCGGTCCTTGATTTTGTTCAGGCCAAAGTGACCTTCATCGAGGATTTTCGCGGCCTTCTTCACGTCAAGCTGGTCATCGGTTTCCTTCGTCCACGGAATTTCCGTCAGCCAGTCGATATACGTGCGCGTCATGCCAAATTCGGGGGCCATCGGCGCCATCTGCGCCAGCCGCGACACTTCTTTCAGCGCCTTTTCCTGCACTTCGGCGGGCATGCTGGCATTCATGATCTGTTCGCGCACTTCGGTCAGCTCGGCCTGGAACGGGTCTTCCTCGCCCAGCTCACCCTGGATGACGCGCATTTGTTCGCGCAGGAACATTTCGCGCTGGCTGCGGTCCATTTCCTGCTGAATCTGGCCGGAGATTTCGTTGCGCAGCTCCAGCACCTTCAGTTCTTCGGCCAGCAGCTTGCTGACCGCATCCAGTCGGCGCGATTCATCTGTGATTTGCAGGATGCGCTGGCGCTGGTCGAGCGAGATTGACATCGACGAGGCGACCATGTCGGCCAGATGACCAGGCGTTTCAGCGTTGAGTATGAAGAACAGCACTTCTTCGGGCACGCTGTCGTTCAGTTCCACCAGCCGCCTGAACAGGTTGGAGACCACCTGCATGGTGGCCTTCACCTTGCGCGATGCGCTCAGCTTCTCGTCGACCACGCGGCAGAGCGCCAGCATCATGTCGCCATTGGGCTGGAGCGCCATAATCTCGACGCGGCGGCGGCCCTGGGCGAACGCATTCTGTGTGCCATCTGGCATGTTGATAACGCGGCTGACGGCCATCTCCACGCCAAACGCGTGGATATCGCTCATCGTCAGCACATCGCTGTCAAAGTCCTCGGACTTCATCAGGGCGCAGATGGCCGTCTGGCGCAAATTCTGGGCGGTCGTGACGGCGGCCACGGCGGCAGGTGACTCCAGCGCGAGCGGGGCCACGATACGAGGGTACATCACCATGTTGTACAGCGGCACGAAAGGGCGGACGAAAAGTCCTTCGCTGTCTGCTGCCGCGTCGGAAATATTCTGGAAATCCTGCATGCCTGAAGGCGCGTTCAAATCGGTTGATCCTGCCTGGAATAGCAATTTAAATGGGATTGAGTATTGTAACGCAGGGGGGTAGCAGGGTAAAGCGGAGGCTTTTCATCTGGCACTGGGGCGCAGGGTTGATTAGACTTGGCAGACTGCGTGGCCCGAATAGGATCACCCACGATGCCGAAATTTCTGGAAGGGTAAGTATGCGCCTTTCGCTCAAATGGATCATTCCTGCCGCGCTGGCCGTGGCTGTGCTGCTGACTGCCGCCCTTGCCGTGCTGCTGCGCCCCTCATCGGCGCTGTTCGCAGCGTCGGCGGTGGAGCCGGCCGTTATTTCGCCCAATGCCGATGGCAGTGACGATGTGACGATGGTCAGTTATTCGCTGTCGCGCGCGGCCAGCGTGACCATCCTGTTTGAACATACGGACGGACGGCGGTTTGTCTTCCGCGAAGATGAAGCGCGTACGGCGGGCGATTACAGCGTGCTGTTCAGCGGCGTCGTCGATGGCTACCTGAACGAGGGCGAGACGGTGCAGGGCGAAGTCCTGCGTCGCCTGATGCCCGATGGTGACTACACGTGGCAGATGATCGCCACGGAAGCCTCTGGCGCGCAGGAAACGGCCACTGGCATACTGACGCTGACGGACGGCGAGCCTGCCCTGCCGGAAATTTATGAATTCACCATTTTCCCGGAAGTGTTCACACCCAATCAGGACGGCATCACCGACCGCACGGCCATTAACGTGGGGCTGAGCAAGCCGTCTGAATTGCAGGTGTATCTGGAGCGCGAGGGCATGCAGCCGATTTTTGTGCCAGAGCGCCTGGAAGTGAACGACTCGAATGCCTCCATGCTGCGCCACCTGTTTGACTATGAAGGCGGCGTCGACCTGGGCGCGGATCCGCCGCCGGATGGCGAGTATACCGTGGTCGCGCTGGCGCAGGATGCCGTCGGCCAGCGGGTGCAGCGCACGGGGACGCTGACACTGCTGAATGGCGGCAAGCCGTTCGCGCAGATTGTGCCCCAGCCCAGCGGCGCAACCGTGATTTTTGAGGCGCAGCCGTACGACGAAGCCTACTACACGACGGCCGAGACACGCGGCGCGCTGATTGGCCAGCCCGAAAGCCCGGCCGGGCTGAGCACCAATGCCATCACTATGAATGTGGGCGATATGCTGGTATTTCAGCTCACTGTGGAAAATTACAGCGATATCCCGATTCGCACGGCCGGGTCTCCCCCAGGCACGGTCTATGACTGGACGCAGCGGGCCGCCACGCTGGGCGAATTTGACCAGTCTGGCGCATGGCGCGTGGGCATCGACTGCGACACCGCGGCCAGTGACTATCCGTGGCGCTGGCGACTGGGCACCGATGAGCAGATTCTCACGGTCGATGACCCCGACACTGGCGACACGTTCTACTATCTGCCAGCGGGCGCGCGCGTGGTGGTGTGGGGCGCCATTCGTATGACCGAGGTGGAAGCGCGCAATCCGCAGAACTGCTGGGCGGGCCTGATTCATGAAGATGTGGGCATCAGCCAGCTCAATGCGTCGGTGGGGCCGCGCCGCATCTTCCTGGAAGACCTGTCTGAAACGGCAGAGGATACGAATTAAGAAACGCCTGATTGTGTCATGCGCTGTTTCTCGGTACAGTTAGCATGAAGTGTGTAAAGCCTTGCTCACCGCGGGAGAGTGTGCCATTAACCGCAGGCCAACCTTTCATTCGCTGACGTTCCTGCTGTTTGTGCTCATGCTGACTGCATTGGCGCTGGGCGCATGTCGCGCGCCACGCGGGTCTGTGCCAACTGTGATTCCGTCTGACACGCCCACGCCGCGCTCCACACCGCTGCCAGAGTTAACGCCCACGCCGCAGGTTGGCTCTGAAGACAACCCGCTGACGCTGGTGCTGGTGCGCCCGGAAGGCGTTGGCACGGCGGCTGGCCGGGCGGCTGCCTCTGATATTGCCGAGGCGCTGTCTGAAGCGTCCGACCTGACCGTGACTGTCGAACTCGTGAATACCCAGTCCGACGCGGTGCTGTTCCTGTGCCAGGCTGGCCTGTCCAGCCCGACCGCCGCGCTGCTGGATGCATGGGGCTATGCCCAGCTTGCCGGGCTGAACTGCGCATCACCGTCGCTGCTGCTGGCGCAGGGCAGCCGCGTGCTGCAGGATATCGATGTCTTTACTCCGCGCGCCGCAGGCATCACGCGTGTGCGCGAGTTACAGGCCGGCACGTTCTGCCGCCTGGACTATCAGGATGTGGAAACCTGGCTGATTCCCTCGTTGATTCTGCGCGCCAATGGCGTCAACCCGACGACGAGCCTGGGCTTCGTACGCGATGTGGACGACTATGGTGAAATGATCGCCGCCGTCGCGTCTGGTGATTGCCAGGGCGGGGCGATGACTACCTCCAATCTGGAAGAAGAAGCGACCAGCGCGCAGTCGCGCCAGATTTCCGTAATTGAAGACGCCCGTCTCAGCGTGCCGTATGGTGTGATTGTCTATACCTCGTCGGTGCCGCTGGCCGAGCGCGATGAGTTCGCAAGCGGGTTGTCTGCTGCGCGTGGAGAGGCCGAAGATGCCTTTGATACGCTGATCGGCGGGACTGCCTTCGAAACTGTGGGCGAGAGTGCGCTTGAAGCCTTTGACGCGCTGCTCCAGCGCGCGGGTGTGCCGCTGGTCGATGCTGAGGGCACGTAAAGCGCAACTGGAATGTTGAACCCATCTGAGCCGCTCGATATCGGCGCTGTCGTCGTGAGCTGGAATACGCGCATCGACACCCTGAATGCTGTTCGCAGCCTGCGCGATGACCTGCTGAACAGCGGGCTGCACTGGCGTATCATTGTGGTAGACAACGGATCGGCAGATGGCACAGTCGAGGCGCTGCGCGTCGAGCTCCCCGATGTAGAGGTTGTTGCCAGCGACGAAAATCTGGGCTTTGTGCGCGCCAATAACCTGGGTATGACCATGCTCGGGCTGGGCGCAGATGACAACGGCCCGCGTGCCGTCTACCTGCTTAATCCCGATACGGTCACCCATCCAGGCGCGACACGCAGACTATTTGATGCGCTCATGGCCGACCCGCGCGCTGGGTTGGCCGGCGCCGGCCTGCGTTTTGGGGACGGGACATTTCAGCACAGCGCATTCATGTTTCCCGGCTTGTTCCAGCTCTGGATGGAGCTGTTTCCTGCGCCGGGCCGACTGTACGAGTCTCGGCTGAACGGGCGCTACCCGCGCACGGCATATGCCAGTTCGACGCCGTTCGAGGTCGATTTTGTGCTGGGCGCGACGATGATGGCCTGCTCTGATGTGGTGCGCCGGGTGGGTATGCTGGACGAAGCCTTCTTCATGTACTGCGAGGAAATTGACTGGGCGTGGCGGATGCATCGCGCGGGCTATCGCGTGCTGTGCGATCCGTCGGCGCTGGTCACGCATCTGGGCGGACAGTCGTCCGGGCAGGTGCGCCCGCAGACGATTTTGCGCCTGTGGACCAGCCGACTGACGCTGTTTGCGCGCATGTATCCTCTCTGGAAGCAGCGCATTGCCGGGCAGATGATTCGTATCGGGATGCGTCGGCGTGTGCAGCAGGCGCAGCGTGAAGGCCAGGATGCCTCCGTGATTGAGGCGTATCAGCAGGTAGCTGTGCTGGCCGGGGAGATGCTGCCATGACCGCGCTGACCGTGTGCATCCTGACCTACAACGAAGCTGAACACGTTCGTGCCTGCATCGAGTCGGCTGCATTTGCAGACCGCGTGATGGTGTTTGACTCGTTCAGCACAGATGCAACGGTTGAGATTGCCCGCGCATCCGGTGCAACGGTGGTTCAACGCCCGTTTGACAACTATGCAGGCCAGCGCAACGCGGCCCTCGATGCTATCGGCGCAGGGGAATGGGTGCTGTTTGTCGATGCTGACGAACGGGTGACTCCCGCGCTGGCCGGGGAAGTGCGCTCGGTCATCGCCACGGGCAGTGCAACGGCATATCGCATTCCGCGCCACAATTATATCTTTGGCAGGCTGACGCTGGGCGCGGGATGGTATCCCGATTTCCAGACGCGTCTGCTTCGGCAGGGCAGGGTGCAGTATGACCCGAAAGTGCTGGTGCATGAGGTGGTGCTGGTGGATGGTGAGACCGGCACGCTGAGCCAGCCGCTGGTGCATTATAACTATCGCGATGCGGCCCAGTTTGCGGCCAAGCAGGCGCGCTACACGGCCTACGACGCCCGCATCCTGTTTGAGCAGGGCATGCGGCCTAAAGTGTATACACCCTTTACACAGCCGGTGCGCCATTTCATCTGGCGTTTTGTCACGCTGAAGGGCTACCGCGACGGCCTGCACGGGCTGCGCCTGAGCCTGCTGATGGCGTGGTACGAAGGCGTGAAATATCGCAGGCTGGCCGGGCTGATCCGGGAAAACAATCAGCCGACAGGGGCCGGTAACTGACTCCGAAAACACCCTGTTGGCTGACAGACCTGCGCTGATGAACTAGGCGTGTGACGGGATCAGCACGCCATACGAATTATCGCTGCGGCGATAGAGCACGTTCACGAGTCCGGTCTCTCCATTCATGAACATGAAGAAGCTGTGGCCCAGCAGTTCCATCTGGGCGACGGCTTCCAGTTCGGTCATCGGCTCCAGCTCCATCACCTTGTGGCGGGCGATGACCGGCTCTGCGGCCGCATCCTCGATGGCCGCGTACTCAATTTCTGTTGCGGCTGGCACGGGCTCTGCCTCGGCCTGCGACAATTCCTCTACTGTGGCGCTGAAGCGTTCGCGTCCCTTGCGTGTGAGGACCTTTCCCTTGAAGCGCGAAATGCGCGTATACATCTTGTCGAGTGCCTGATTGATGGCTGCCTCGTGATCTCCCTGAACACGTTCCTCGGTGCGCAGCAGCGCGCCGCGATAATGGCGAATCGTAAGCTGGGCTACGGCCAGATCTTCACCCCGCCTGGTGCGCTCCTTCGAGAGCTCCAGGCGCACATCAACGATATTCGGCAGATATCTCTCCAGCCGTTCGAGCTTCTTGTGCGCGAACTTCTCCAGTGACAGAGGAAGGGGAGCATCCTGCATGTGAATGTTGACGTCCATTGTACCGCTCCTTCAAGATGTGGCAGCCGAATGATCAACTGCCGCCGATACCGTAATGCCGAAGACGGCCTGTGCGCCCGCCTCCAGCAGTGCCGCCGCGCACGCCTGTAAGGTGGCGCCGGTGGTGAACACATCATCGACCAATAGGATGGTCTGTCCTGCTGCTGCCTGACGGCTGGCAGAGAAGGCATGCAGCACATTCTGGCGCCGTTCCCCACCGGATAAACCCACCTGATGTGGGGTATTGCGCAGGCGGGAAAGCGAGTCATAATCAGGGGCAATGTGCGAATAGACAGACAGTACATCGGCCAGCCGTTCCGACTGGTTGAAGCCTCGTTCGCGCAGTCGCCGGGCATGCAGCGGCACCGGCACAATCCGGGTGGGCTCATCAGCCCAGGGCGTTTGCTGTAATGCCTCGTGCATCCGCGCAGCCAGAAACGCCACCAGTCCCTCAGGATCAGTATCCTTCAGTGTCACCACACATTCGCGCAGGATGCCTTCATGCCATCCCGTGCTGACAGAGCCGGATAACAGACCGTCTGACGGGCGAATAATGGGAGAGGCATCGTGCGTGATGCTTTGTGCACAAGACGGGCAGACCGCGTGATCGACACGCCCGCAGCCGGCGCAGCACGGGGGGAAAATGAAGTCGAGCGTTTCCTGAAAGAGCCTGTTCAGTACCATAAGTGCAGCGACTCTCGTGCTTTAAACAGCAGAAGCCCACGCGAACATGGGCTTCCGGGACATTACTGTGTGAACTGCTTCGCCTGCATTGTTACACCTGCATCTGGCGAGAATCAGAAGGTTGAATTGACGGCGCTGCTGCCCTGAATAATGATCAGCGAGGGGCCCAGCAGCACGATCCAGAGCGACGGGAAGATGAGGAACACCATCGGGAGCATCATCTTCACAGGGGCCTGATGGGCCTTTTCCTGGGCGCGCTGGCGGCGCTTCGTGCGCATCTGGTCGGCCTGGACGCGCAGGATCTTCGACATACTTACGCCAAGCTGGTCGGCCTGGATAATGGCGGCGACGAAGCCGGTCACATCGGGCACATCCATGCGGCGGGCCATGTCGCGCATGGCTTCACGGCGCTGCTTGCCCAGCTGAATTTCCTTCAGCACGCGGCCAAAGGCAATCGCCAGGTCGTTGTCCCACTTCTCGTACACCTTGCCCATTGCCATGTCGAAGCCGAGGCCGGCTTCCACGCAGATGACCAGCAGGTCGAGCGCGTCTGGCAGCGCCTTGATGACATTGTTCTGGCGGCGCTTGATGCGGCTGCTGAGCGACATCTGCGGCAAAATGTAGCCGAGGCCAGCAAAACCCATCGTGTAGAGCAGGGCGGTGCCTTTTGGCGTCGACGGGCTGCTGATGAAAAAGACAAAGAAGCCAGCCAGGCCCAGCGCGATCGTCAGGGCGATACGCATGGCGAAGAACGCGCCCGGTTCGGTGGACATACCCGCCAATTCCAGCTTGGCACGGGTGTCTTCGATCTGCTTCTGCGGGGTGAATTTCGTCGTGATTTCAGCAACCTTACGCACCATTGGCAAAATGATGCGGTCGCGGAAGGACAGCGATAATTCGATGTCTTCCAGTGACTGGGGCATTTCCTTGTCTTCAAACTGGGCCAGGCGTTCCTGAAGCGGGTCGCGGCCTTTGTCGTCGCGCATGCCCACATAGACCAGGGTGACAACGATCACCATGCCTACCAGAGCGATAATCAGAATAAGCAGCGGATCCATACAATAATCCTCTAGATCTCGATATCGACGATTTTCTGAATCACGGCCATACCAATACCGATCATCGCCAGACCAATGCCAAGCATCGGCCAGCCGCAGCCGCGGTTTTCAAACAGATTCCCCATGTAGTCGGGGTTGATGCCATACAGGAACAGCGCCAGCACGATCGGCAGGCCGCTGATCAGATAGCCGGTGATGCGTCCCTGCGCCGTCAGCACGCGAATCTCGCCTTTCAGCTTGATACGCTCGCGAATGGTGTGGCTGATGACATCGAGGATTTCTGCCAGGTTGCCACCGACCTCACGCTGGATATTCACAGCGGTGATGACCAGGTCGAGGTCTTCGCTTTCCATGCGATTGAGCAGATGCGCCAGCGCGTCTTCCTGGTCGATGCCAAGCGAGACTTCCTGCACCACACGGCGGAATTCGCTGGCCGTCGGCTCCGGTGAGTCGCGGCCGATGGCTTCCATGGACTGGAGCACGCTGTAGCCGGAACGGAGCGCGTTCACCCACAGGCCCAGCGTATCCGGGAGCTGTGTTTCAAACTTGACCAGGCGCGTCTGAATCTTGCGTGACACCACAATGCGCGGGGCAAAGAAGCCGACGAAGCCGGACAGAATGCCCATCACGATCTGCTGGCCGAACAGGACGAAGTAGCCCAGGAAGAAGAAGCCGAACATGCTGATCACATGCAGCGCGGCAAATTCAGCCACCGTCAGCTTGACATCGGCGCGGGCAAGCTGCGTGCGCCAGCCCTTGGCAAACGGTCGGTCTTCCACGATCTTGTCGATGCGGTCACGCAGGAACTGCTTGCGTTCTTCTTTCTCGCGCAGGCGCTTTTCTTCCGGGTCTTCGGTCAGCTCCAGCGAAAACTGGTTGCCTTCTTCATAGCGACCCAGGCGTTCCTCGATGATGTCCTTTTCGGAGCGCACGCTGACGATGCCCCAGATGATGATGCCTACGGCGGCGACAGCGGCGGCTGCGATAATGACAATCTGAATGCCAGTCATACCACACTCCCAAAACTAAATCAGTACGTGCGACCCACGCCGAAGACCTGGGGCGGCAGGTAGATGCCGGCAGCTTCCAGTCGATCGGTGAACTTGGGCCGGATGCCGGTCGGGCGGATGCGGCCGACGATCTTGCCGTCTTCCACGCCCGTCTGCTCATATTCAAAGATGTCGGACATGGTGATCATGTCACCTTCCATGCCCTGGACTTCCGAAATCTTGACGACTTTACGCGTGCCGTCGCGCAGACGCTCCTGATGCGCCACGCAGTCAACCGCGCTGGCGATCTGCTCACGAATAGCGCGGATGGGCAAGTCCATGCCTGCCATTAGACACATCACTTCCAGGCGCGCGATCGTGTCACGCGGGCTGTTGGAGTGCAGGGTGGTCAGGGAGCCGTCATGGCCCGTGTTCATGGCCTGGAGCATGTCGAGTGCTTCACCGGAACGGCACTCACCAACCACGATGCGGTCGGGGCGCATACGGAGCGAGTTCACCACCAGGTCCTGAATGGTGATCTGGCCTTTGCCTTCAATGTTGGGCGGGCGACTTTCCAGTGTGACCACATGTTCCTGTCGAAGCTGAAGCTCGGCCGCATTCTCGATGGTGACGATGCGTTCGTCATTCGGGATGAAGCTGGAGAGGATGTTGAGCAGGGTCGTTTTGCCGGAACCCGTGCCGCCGCTGACCACCATGTTCAGGCGCGAAATGATGCAGGCGCGCAGGAATTCGGCGATTTCCTTGGTGATCGAACCGTAGCGGATGAGGTCTTCCACCGTAAGCGGTTTCTTGAAGAATTTACGAATTGTGATGGTGGGGCCGGCCAGCGCGATCGGGCGAATGACCGCGTTCACGCGAGATCCATCCGGCAGACGGGCGTCGACCAGCGGCGAGCTTTCGTCCACGCGACGGCCCAGAGGCGCCACGATACGGTCGAGGATGCGCAGCACGTGATCGTCATCTTCAAACATGACCTGTGCGCGCGTGATGATACCTTTTTTCTCGACGAAGATATTTTTGGCGCCATTGACCATGATTTCGGTGATCGACTCGTCTGCCAGCAGCGGCTCCAGCGGGCCGAAGCCGAGGATTTCAGCGACGATCTGTTCGAACAGGCGCTCGCGTTCGGCACGTGCCAGCACCATGCTTTCTTCAGCGAGGATCGCGTTAAAGAGTTCCTGGATGTGGGCGCGGACTTCATGCTTGCGCGAGATGTCCATGCCGTCCTGGCTGATTTCGGTCAGCAGGCGGCTCTGCACGCGGGACTTGAGGTCCATGTAGTTGTTTTCGGGACGGGTAGGTGCGCCAGCGCGGCCCTGAAGCGCCTGGTTGCGCGCGCGCATGGCTGCCAGACGAGATTCGTCTGCCGCGCCACCGCCGCCAGGATCCTGCGGCCCACGCGGCGGCTCGTTGCCACCACCTGCGTTACCACCACCACCAGGGGGTTTGGCAGCACCGCCGCCACCCTGAATACGGTTGAGCAAAGACATGTTTCTTGACTCCCCGTGCAATTGACACTCTTGTTTCTATACGATAAGGCAACTATGGCTTACGCGTCAATCAAGGATTCGGTGAGCGTCAGTTCTTGCCCAGGCGCAGGCCGATGCCTGATTTCTTCGCGCCGCTGTCGTTCTTGCGCTCTTCTTCTTCCTCGTTCGCCATGAGCATATTGAAGATGTGGTCAGACAGCTCCATTAGCTCTTTTACAGGTGACTTGCCGCGTTCGCGCACGTTGGCGACCAGCGGGACACCGCGATTCACGGCAGACAGAATGATCGGTTCGTTGTCCGGGATTTTGGCTTCGATACGGCGCTTGAGATGGCGCTCGATGACGTCGCTAGGAATGGTGACGCGATTCTTGGCGCGTTCGTCTTCCACCCGGTTGAGGACGAAGATCGTCTTTTCGGGCGAATAATTCATTTTGTCGAACAGGTCCAGCACGAAGCGGCTGTTCTTGATGCTTGACAGCGTGGGCGTGCTGACGAGCACGATTTTGGTGGCGATGTCGGTGATCGATAGCAGCAGTTCATCGAGGCGGCGGCTGGTGTCAACGACGATGAAGTCGTAGGCGTCGGCCACTTTCTCGATAATCGATGCAATCGCACGTGGATTGGCTTCCACGTCCTGGGCAAATTCCGGGCGCTGCGGGCCAAGCAGCACTTTCAGGCCGCTTTCATGCGTGGAGACCACACTGTCGAAGAAATCGGTATCGAGGTCCTCGACCTTTGACACCAGATCCAGAATGGTGGACTGGGATTGCAGCTTCAGGAATACGCCCACGTCGCCAAACTGCACGTCAGCGTCAATGAGCAGCACCTTGATATTCTTTTTCATCAGGCCGCTGGCCAGGTTGGTGGCGATGGTGGTGACGCCGGTGCCGCCCTGCGGGCTGTACACGACGACAATGTGCCCGGCGCGCACACCGCCTTCTTCCGTCTGCACGGATGATTTGCGGGTGACGACTTCCGCGGGCATGGACGCCATCTGCTGGGCCTGCTGGCGGAAGGGCGCATGATTTTTATAGACTTCGCGGATGGTGCCGTAGAGTTCATCCGGCGCGACAGGCTTGTTCAGGAAATAACGGGCGCCTGCCTGCATCGCCTTCTTCAGATAATCTGCGTCTGTCTGCACAGACATCATGATGACGGCGGCGGCGGGAACGAGCTTGGTGATTTCGTTCGTCGCCGTAATGCCGTCCATGTCCGGCATATTTATATCCATAATGATAATATCCGGCCGAAATTCCAGCGCGGCCTTGATCGCCTCGCGACCGGTACCGACCGATCCAACTACCTTGAAGTCCTGGTCTTCAAAGGCCAGCAGCTTCTTGATATTTTCTCTGGTTTCGGGAATGTCGTCTACCAACAAGACACTAATCACGACGCTTCACCTTTTGATAATGATTGCTGTTTCAGGAACGAAGAGACTGACCGAGGGTCACATCCATAGGGATTGCAGTGAAAATGTCACGGGGAAGTCTGGCTTCCCCGTGACGGATTTGAGCCTTGGGTACTACGGTGCCGCGATCTGCGTATCCAGTGTCACCTGATCTTCAGAGACCAGCTGGCGGATGCTGCGGATGGCCGGTTCAATCGAGTACGGCGCGCGCGGCGGCAGGTCGATGCCGTAGGTCGTCATGATGTAATCGAGCGAGACATCGGTCGTCGGTGTGCGGCTGGTGTCATTGACCGAGCGCAGCGCCAGCGTGACCGGAATGCGCGATTCGATGTACCACGTCAGCACAACGGCGTCCTGGGGCGAGATGCCCAGGGTGATGACGTCGGGGCGGGACGGTGTGGCGGTGGGCGGCGGCGGTGTGCCTTCGCCAACTTCTTCGTCAACCGGCAGCGGTGTCGGGGTGGGCGGCACGCCAATGAAACGGCCATCGGGCGGGAAGTTGCCGACATGGACGACGAGCGCATCCTGAATCGTCATCTGCGTGACCAGGCGCGGGCGCTGGCGTTCAGACGGCCCAACGATCACCGGGCCAAGCTGGCTGCTGTCGGCGCGGCCTTCGATGCCTTCCTGAAGCTCGATGCTGCCGTCTTCAAGCTGCGTGAACAGCGTGAGCGAGTTCGGCTGGATCGTCTGGAAGACTTCATCCACGTCCACGAACAGCAGCGAGATGATCAGGTCGACACGGTCGCCATCCTGCACGCCGTAGGCGACGCTGGTCAGGCGGTCCACCGGCAGCGAGACTGCGCGCAGGCCGCTGGGCAGAATCGCCGCTGCGTCCGAGCCGACGCGCGCCAGGCTCTGGAAGCTATCGACGATCATATTGGAGAGGATCGGCTGTTCGCGGTAGATGTCGGTGCGGGCAATGCGTCCGACGACATCCTCAAGGTTGGTGACAGCGTTAAACGGCACCGACTGTTCGGGGAACTGGCGCAGGGCCACGGCGTTCGGCGGAATGACTGAGCCGCGCGAAAGCTCCTGAACGGCAATGACGATGTCTACAAACGTGATCGGCGTTGCGGTCGGAAGCGGTGTTTCCTGCGCCACCTGAACAACCTGATTCGCGGAGTTATCTGTTGTGGCCACGGGAGCCGGTGCGGGGTTCAGGGCGGGCAGTACCACCAGAACCACCACAGCTACCAGCGCAACGACCAGCAGCAGAATAAGGAGCAGGCGAGTTCGATTCATGAAAGAGCCTCCGTCGGTAACGCGATGCCGACCAGCGCAGAATAAAACGATTGCAATGTGAATTGCTTATTTGTATTGCACTTTAGTGTAAGCGATGCAGGCGATATGTCAAACAAAGTTTCTGACAGAAATCGTCATGCAGCGGTTAGAAACCCGTTTGCTGTCCCGCTCAGTCATGATCGGGAATCTCAAGCCGTACAGAAGTACCATCGGTTTCGGTGCTCATGATCGAGGTCGTGCCCCCGACCAGTTCAAAGCGTTCGCGCAGTGTGACCAGAGACTGAATGCGCGGGTCCTGGAAATGCTCATCACCCGATGAAAAAGCGGCTTCGGCATCGAATCCGCGACCATTGTCCTGCACCTGAATACGAATCGGCGTACCGCTCATATCCAGCTTGATTTCGATGCTCGAGGCGTTGGCATAGTCGCGCGCCTGGCCCATCAGCTCCTGCATGCTGCGGAAAATCATCACCTCGCGGTGCGTCTCCAGACGGCGTTCTTCACCGACGATGTCCAGGCGCACATCGATATCATTCTTCTCTTTGAACGAATCGACATACTTGCGCACGGTGGGGATAACGCCCAGGTCGTCCAGCATCATTGGGCGCAGGTCGAAGATGAAATCGCGCACCTTCTGGAAAGTCGTCGTCGCTACCATTTTCAGGTTGTTCAGTTCTTCACCGGCGCGCTGCGGGCTGCGGTCAAACAGGCGCTGACAGATTTCTGTCTGCAGGATGAAGTTGGTCAGCGATTGAGCAGGGCCGTCGTGCATCTGGCGGGCGAGGCGCTGGCGTTCTTCTTCCTGCGCCGTAATGATGCGGACGATATTCAGCGCCGTCTTGGGCACCACTGGCGCGTCGTCTCCGCCGCTGGCAGGCAGCGAGTCGATGCCCTGAAGGCGGCTGAGGATGGCGCCATACAACTGCTGTTCGCGCTCCAGCGTCTCGCGCGTGCTCTGAAACTTTTCAAGCTGGCCGCGCATCGTCGTCAGGCGGTTACGCACATCCAGCGCTTCATCATACTTGGCGCGGATGTCTGTGCGCGGGGTGGTCTCGATATTGTCCTGGATGGTGCGCAGCTCCATCATCACGTCAGAGTGTTTCTGACTTTCGCGGTTGACGACCATCTGCGTCTGATCAATCTGCAGTTTCATTTCCTGCAGCTTGTCGCGCACGCGCTTCATTTCCTGCGTCACAATCTCGATGAGTTCGTCGCGGCTGCGGCTGTCTGTGCGATAGGCATCCATAGGCGTTCCTCGGTCTGGTCAATCTTCTTCGGGTAAATGCAGATCGGCAGGATCAATTGAAAGGCGCACCCAGCCGTGACGCAGGGCGGTGACAGCGGCCTGTGTGCGATCCTGCACATTGAGTTTCTTCAGAATAGAGGTCATGTGGTTCTTGACCGTCTGCTGGCTGATTTGCAGCCTGGATGCGATTTCCTTGTTGCTCATGCCGTTGGTGACGAACTGAAGAATCTCCATTTCGCGCGGCGACAGCGGGCTGTAGTGCTCGCTGGGATCCGGCGTATAGGGCGATCTGGCTTCCACCCCACGGTTGATCCACTTTTGCAGCCCCTGCCAGTCCATCCGCTGATTGCCCACAACATAGTAGCCTGCGGCCGCCATGCGGATAATCTCGATCAGCTTTTCCGGCTCGATGTCTTTCGCGCAGTAGGCGGAGGCCCCGGCGCGCATGGCATGCAGCACCTGTTCGCTGTCGTGGTAGGCGGTCAGCACGACGACGGCGGGCGCCAGCGGCTGGCTGCGCAGCATTCGGGTGACCTGCAACCCGTTCATATTGGGCAGATTGACATCCGTGACGACAACGTCAGGCTCGTGCTGTTCAGACAGGCGCAGCGCGGTTTCGCCGTCTGCACAGGATGCCACCACCCGAAAATCATCCTCTATCGAGATGGCAGCGTTCAGGCCATCGCGAAAGAGCGGATGGTCATCGACGATGATCACCCTGATGAAAGGGTCTGGATGAAGCTGGTGGTCTGGGTTCATAGGGATCCGGGCATGCGCGACGGTATCTTCGGCGTTCAGTACACCGTATTCATTCCGCTAGTATAACGCGTAAAATCCGCTGGCGTGAATGAAGGTGGTGGTGATGCTGTGTCCAATCATCCTGAAAAGTATATGAACAGGCCGATGAACGGGCAAATTCTCTCAATAAATGGTGCTAAATGCGTATAATGGCGCGTCTGGGAGTTTGAGCAATTGATGAAGGAATGCCTGTGGATCGCGTCGAAAAAGATGGGCTCGTGTTCTATCAGTTTGAACAGTGGCGTGATGCCCCGATCCGTCACGGCCTGTTCACACGGCTGGGCGGCACCAGCAGCGCCCCGTTCGACTCGCTGAACATGGGGGGTAATATCGGGGATGACCCGCTGAACGTGCGCGCCAATCATGTGCGTATGTATGCCGCCGCAGGGATGCGTGACGAACGCGCGTGTTCGGTCTGGCAGGTGCACAGCGCGGATGTCGTGCTGGCGCGGCGTCCGGCGCGCAATCGCCGCTGGCTGGGCAGCGCAGACGCGCTGATTACCGATCAGCCGGATCTGCCGCTCTCGATGCGCTTTGCCGACTGCACGCCGCTGTTCTTTCTTGATCGTGTGCGTGGGGCCGTGGGCATGGCCCATGCCGGCTGGCGCGGCACCGTGCAGGGGGTGGGCGCGGCGACCGTGCGGGCGATGTGCGCGTTTCTGGGCAGTCGTCCGGCGGATATTCAGGTGGGCATCGGGGCCAGCATCGGGCCGGAATACTATCAGGTGGGCGAAGAAGTGGTTGCGGCCGTCCGTCGTCATTTTGGCGAGACAGACGGGCTGATCCGGCGCGACCCTGCCGATGGCACGGCGTATCTTGATTTGTGGGAAGCCAACAGGCGCGACGTGATGCGCGCGGGAGTAGAACAGGTGGAAGTATCGGGATTGTGCACCGTAGCGCGGAATCACGAGTTCTTCTCACATCGCGCTGAAAAAGGGCGCACCGGTCGTTTCGGCGCGGTGATTTCGCTGTGAGCGGGCTGTCTGCTGGCGAGATTCAGGCCAATTATCTGGCGGTGCTGGCGCGGGTGCAGCAGGCAGCCGAGCGCGCCGGGCGTGACCCGGCTTCGGTGACGCTGATCGCTGTCAGCAAGACGCATCCGGCCAGCTATGTGCTGGCGGCCTCGGCGGCTGGCGCGCAACATTTTGGCGAGAATCGCGTAGAAGAAGCTGTGGGGAAGATCCCACAGGTGGCGGCGCAGTCTCCGGCACCAGAACCTGTCTGGCACATGATCGGTCATGTGCAGAGCCGTAAAGGCAGGGATGTGGGTGCGCTGTTTGACGTGGTGCACTCGCTGGACTCGCTGAAGCTGGCGCGCAAGCTGGCCGAGGGTGTGCCTGAAGGTCGTCGACTGCCAGCCTATATCGAGGTCAACGTGAGCGGTGAGGCCAGCAAAGAGGGTTTTCAGCTGGCGGGCTGGGAAAGCGATGCGGGCATCGTGCAGCGTTTCGGGGAAGAACTGCGCGCCATCATGGCGCTGGAGCGCGTGCAGCCAGTCGGCCTGATGACGATGGCCCCGATCGTCGAGGATATGGAGGCAGCGCGGCCGATCTTTCGGTCACTGCGCCTGCTGCGTGACGCAATTCAGGATAAAACGGGCGTGCATCTGCCCGGCCTGAGCATGGGAATGACCGATGATTTCCCGATTGCGATTGACGAAGGTGCGACTGTGGTGCGGGTGGGACGGGCCATTTTCGGCGAACGTGCCCCGCGAATCTGAAGTGTATTGGTATCAGGGACGAAGGAACAGACCATGGGTTTTATAGGTGTCATTCTCTACTACGTGCTGACGGCATATAACCTGATTCTGCTGGCCCGTGTGCTGATGACGTGGCTGCCGAACGTAGACCGCTATCACCCGGTAGTGAAATTCATTTACGATGTGACGGAGCCGGTGCTGAAGCCAATTCGCCAGGTGCTGCCGCAGGGCATGGGCATCGATTTCAGCCCGATGATCGTTATCCTCATCATCGGCGTGCTGATGCAGGTGGTCATCTGAATCGCTGAACCGTTGATGCAGGCATAGTTGTCAGGACGACCAAAAGGCGCATACAATTGGAATTGTCCCGACAAACTGCGAAATGGACAGAGCGACGATGACGCGGAAATTTGAAATTACCGATGTGCGAGGTGGAGCGGCGCTGACCGTACGCGTGGTCACCCAGTCGGAAACCACCGAAATTGCATCGATTCAGGATGGCATACTCAGGATTCGTTTGATTGCACAGGAGGCGGGTGATGCCGCTGCAAATGCCGAGCTGATTGGTTTTCTGGCGGCTAAGCTGGAAGTTTCGATGGATAAGGTGCAGATTGTGGCCGGAGAAGGTGGCCGCGAAAAGCTGATCACCATCGAGGGCCTGAGCGTGGAACACGTCAATCAACTGCTGGGCAGCTAGACCGATGGCAGGCATAAGAGGATTTGTCATCCGTGCGGGCGTGAGCTGCATGCTGATGTCCGCTGTGGCAGGCTGTGCGACCGCCCCGGCTGAAACGACGGTCGAGCCGACGATTGCGCTGATGCCGCCGACGGTGACTCCACTGCCCACCCGTGTGCCGCCCACCAGCACGCCGGAAACGCAATTCGATGCGCAGGCGCTGAATACGCGCCAGGCTGTTCCCACCCAGGATGCGACGCCTTCTTCACTGGCCGAGAGTGATCCGGTCGCGGCGTCGCTGGTCAGTGCGGCCCAGCGGTCGCTTAGCGGATTGCTGAACATCACGCAGCGGCGCGTGCAGTTGGTTGAAGTGCGCCAGGTGACCTGGCCGGATGGCAGCCTAGGCTGCCCGCAGCCTGATGTCGCCTATACGCAGGCGCTGGTCAATGGCTACCGCATCGTGCTGCGCGCCGGAGACACCGAGTACATTTACCACACGGACTTCGACCGCGTGTATCCTTGCGCCGAAGATGCCGAGGTGCTGCCGGCTGATTTCTTTGGCACGCCGGAGGCAACCGCTGAAGCCACCCCCGAAATGACCGCTGAAGCGACCGAACCCGCCTGAGAAAATCAGGCGGGGGAGGGCAGTGCTTCTCCCGAATACGCTTCAATCAGGGCCAGGCTGCGATGCGCGGCGGCACGCACGGGCTCGTGACGGTCACGCAGGGCTGCATACAGCGGCTTCACTGCTGACACAGCGCCCAGCTGGCCCAGATTTTCGGCAGCCAACGCTCGCAGCCCCGGATCACCTTCCTGAAGCGCGCGAATCAGCATTTGCACGGCTGCATCGCCAGACGGGATATTCTCGCCCTGGCTGCTGGCCCATTTCGCCAGCCACTCGATCTGATCGGCGCTGGGCAGCGGGGCGGTCAGCGCGACATCTCGTCCATACTGTAGTTCCTGAAAGGCCTGCTGCGCGGCCGAACGCACATACCACTGCTCATCTTCCAGAAATGCGCGATAGATTTCAATCAGCGACCAGGTGGTGCGCAGGCGGCGCAGCCCGAATACGGCCGCACGGCGCAGCATCATATCCTCGTGCGAGATGGCATCAAACAGGATCGGGTAGCCTTCTTCCGGCAGCGCGGCGAACGCCTCGGCCATCGCCTGGCGCAGCTGCTCTGACCCCTGCGTGAAACTGATGACCATCGTCTCCAGCGCCTCGTCTGTGCCGATCGCGCCCAGCGCCATGCCGGCAGCAAGCTGAACGTCCGCGTTCTGGTCGTTCATCAGCGGCTTGAGGTCTTTCAGGGCTTCTTCGTCACCCAGCGCGCCCATACCCAGGCAGGCGAGGCGGCGAATATCCGGATTGATATTGCGCACGGCGCGGCGGAACACCAGCAGCGCGGATTTGTCGCGTGTACTGATGAGGGCTGCCGCCGCGCGTTCGCGTGCCAGCGGATACTGGTTGGGCGCAATGAGCTGGTTGCTGAGCTGGCGCATCACATCGCCGCGCCAACTGGCATCCATCGGCGCATAAGCCATCCAGCGCGCGGTGTCCAGCACCGAGATGCCGAGCACGTCCGACGGCGCGCTTAGGCGCTTGCGCACCAGTGTCTCGACATCCCCATGCAGGCCCATATAAGCGAAGGCCTGCCGCCACGGGGTGAGCACGGCGCGCTGATTCTGCTCTTCTTTGGTGGCAGTCTTCAGCCACAGGCTGGCGACATAGCTGGCCAGGAACATGTGGCGAAACTGATATCTGTCGCCGCGATAACGCACCAGCAGCCCGCTCTTGCGCAGCGAAGCCAGCAGGCGCCCCTGTTCGCTGGCTGTCTCGCTGTCTTCGGCGGCTCCTTCGCCTTTTTTACCTTTTTTGCCCTTGGCTGCTTCAGGCTCGGCCGCGTTATCAGCTTCAGCCGATGGCGCAGGCGCTGCAATGCCGGAAATGGCTAGCGTCTGCATGCGCGCTGCCGTGATAAATCCATCATCCAGCTGGAGCGTTGCCAGCCGCGACAGGCGCGAAATGGTCGTTTCCAGCGGCTGATCCTTGGGCAGCAGCCGCGCCAGTGCGTTGCGCATCCAGCCTTCGTAGCCGGGGCGCTCGACTGAGTCTTCGAGGTTGGCCCATGTCTTGATGACATTTTCAGCCGGGAACAAGCCGCGATTGTTGGCCAGTGCGCGTTCCAGCGCTTGTGCTGCCGCCGTTTCTGCCTTCTTCTTTGACTTCCGGCCGTTAAAGGCCGACCAGGCGTCTTTCCATTTCTGCACGCTGGTGACCAGATCATTGTCATTCCACGGACGCAGATAGACCGGCGTGAAACCGTGCTGGAGCACGTCCCCAGCGCCCACGACCGGCGCGGCCACCACCATGAAGTTGGCGCCATACTGCTTTTTGAACGCGGCCAGCCAGACCAGGGCGCGCTGCTGGTCGCCCGGCGGCAGGTCGTCATAACCGTCGATCAGCACCAGACAGGTGCCCTGGCTCAGGCGTTTGTAAACAGCGCGCGGAATTGTGCTGGAGGTAACGCGCTTGACGTTGTACTGCACGGCGCGCACGATCGGCTCGGCCGGGTCAATTTCCTTGCCCAACTCACTGTTGGCGGCCAGCAGGTCCGCAAAGTGCACATAGATAGGCATCACGCGCCTGAACAGCGGCACTGCCGCCTGGGTCGCAGCGTCGGCGGTCGCGTCGAAATCGTTGCCCTGTTCGTTGGCGAGGCGTTCCTTGGCGCGCTGCTCGATGGTGATGCGCTCTTTCACGCGGACGGCCCGTTCCTTTTCATTCAGGGCGGCCTCTTCGCTGTCCATCTTCGCCTGAATCTTGTCCGCCGGTGGCTTGAAATCAACCTTGTTCAGGCTGTAGAGCGCCATGGCCATCAGGGCGGTCGTGCGGCCGCTGCCTGGCTCACCCAGCAGCGCCAGCGCATTGTCGCCAGCCCCCAGCTCAGCAATCGAGAGCGTCTCCAGGTTGTAGGGCGCATGCATGAACGGGTGATCGTGAATGGTGGGCAGCACGTGGAAAATGTCGTGGATGGTCTCGTCATCAGGCGGACGCGTCAGTGAGGGCGCAGGGATGAAGCGCGGCTCCACCAGCACGGCGCTGAGCGGAATATTCAGGCCGCCCAGGTGGGCCGACTCGGCCATGTCAATGACGTCATTGATGTAGCGGGCATCAGACGTGCGCGTGGCGGACTGCCCGGCTGTGGCTGCGCCGCCGCGTAAAGACAGATACACGCCGTTGAGCTGGCGCCGGAAACGATACACACCGTAGGCAGACGCCCATCCTGCCAGCATCCCCAGGCCGAAATTTTCGACATCAAACCCCATCGCGCGCCCCTGTATTCCCCGCCCTGACGGACGGGCGTAAATTTCTGCGATTCGTAAATTGTAGCGTTGTCTGTGTAAGGATAGTGTTAGGATTAGGCTTTTGCTGGAAAATCTTGAGAAATTGCAGGCCGATTCTTCGCGTACAATGGCCAAAGACGCATGCACTGCCAGGAAAGGCCACCGGCATGAACCTGCCAACTCACATTCAGCCTAAAGTTCGCGTGCCACAGGATGCCCAGCCGATTGTGGAAGGGGCCCATGTGATGCCTGCTGAATGGCGCTGGGTCATGATGGTAGGCGGCCTGCTGGTGCTGCTGGCCAGCGTAACCGTGATTATTGCCGCCCTGACAGTGGAGCCGGGCTATCGCTTCAATGGTGTGCTCTACAATTATCTGGACGGCGCAAGCTATTTCTCCAAGATGCGCCTGGGGGCAGATGGCGAGCTGATGGTGTCGTTCCTGCACACGCCGGAACTGCATGAAGGCGCATTCATCCAGACGCTGTATCCGCTGCTTGGATATCTGTCGCGCATCACGGCGCTGCCTGATGTGGTGTTGTTTCACATCATGCGCGCGTTCGCGGGGCTGTTTATGTATGCCGCGCTGTATCAGTTTGGCGCGATGATCTGGTGGCGGGTGAGCACGCGGCGCATCTTCTTCCTGTTTACGGCCTTTGGTGGCGGACTGGGCTGGCTGCTCGCGCCTCTGACGGGTATCAGCGACTTCCCTGACTTTGCGCTGCTGCCGGAAGCGTATCCATTCTACAGTTCGCTGATGAACGTGCATTTCCCGATGACGATTGGCTGTCTGGCGCTGCTGTCTGTGCTGCTGCTGGGCACCGTGCGCCCGGAATCGCGGCGCGACCCGTCGCTTCGGCGGGCCTGGATTCCGGCCGGCGGCCTGGCCGCAATCATCTGCCTGCTGTATCCGCAGGGGCTGGTGCCGCTGGTGGCCGCGCTCGCGCTCAGCATCGGCCTGACCTATTTGCGTGACCGACGACTGCCATTACCTGCGGTGCGCTGTCTGCTGGCGATCCTGGTCGTGGCCGTGCCGTATGCCGGTTATGTCGCGCTGGCCGTCAGCCAGGACGCCATCCTGCGGGAATGGAACAGCCAGAATGTAACGGCTGCGCCGCCGCTATTTGTCTTTCTCGCTGGCTTCGCCATCCTGCTGCTGATTGGCCTGCCAGCGATGTATCGTGCGCTGCGGCGAATGGAGGCAGACGGCGACCGCCTGATGCTGCTGTGGCTGGTTATGATCGTCGCGGCAGTCTATTTCCCGAGTAATATTCAGCGCCGCTTTGCTGTGGGCATGGTGGTGCCGCTGGGCTATTTCGCTGTACGCGCTTATGCAGATGTGTGGATGCCCCGTTTCAGGGGCCAGACGCGGAAGCTGCTGACAGGTGTGGCGATCACGGGCATGGCGCTCAGTCCGATGCTGCTGATGCTGGTCCCTGCGCTGGGCCTGCGCGCCATGCCAGAGGAGTCCGCCGGGATTATCCTGGAAAGCGGATATGAGGATGCTTTTGCGTGGATGGCCGCTAACGGCGACCGTAATGATGTCGTGCTGGCCGCCCCGCCTGTGAGCGCGTGGATCCCTGCGGAGACCGGTCTGCGGGTGGTGTATGGCCATCCGTATGAGACGATGGATGCCGCCAATCGCCTGCCTGCGGTGCGCGCCTGGTATGCCGCGCCGGATAGCGTCGATTGCGAAACACTGCTGACCAATAACCGTGTGCGCTTCGTGGTGATGGGCCCGCAGGAGCGCCTGCTGGGGGAGGCCGCCTGCACTGACTCCCTGCGCCTGGAATACAATGCACAGGGCGTAATGGTGTATGGGCGTTAGCCATCGTTGGGGCTGGGCGGGCCTGCTGGCCTGCGCCGTCGTTGCACTCCTGCTGCTGATTGCACTTAATGGACTGCCATTCACCCCCGGGTCACGCTACAGCGATGCCGCGACTTCGCATTATCCGGCGGCGCTGTATCTGCGCGACACGGTGCTGACCGAGCGCGAATTCCCGGAGTGGCGTGAGACCTTCATGGGTGGCGCGCCTTTCGCCGCCAATCCCCTCAACAAAACGGCCTATCCGCTTCAGTGGCTGGCCATCGTGCTGCCTCCTATTACGCACTTGAATGTCATGATCGTCGTGCACAGCCTGATTGGCCTTGTCGGCATGTGGCGTTTCGCGCGGACGCTGGGCATGACCGGGCGGGGAGCACTGGTTGCCGCGCTGGCCTGGGCCTTCACGCCGCGCTGGTTCACCACGCTGGGGGCCGGTCATCTGGATCTGATCTATGCGCTGGCATGGCTTCCCTGGCTGATGGCTGCGGCGCATACGCTGGTGCGTCAGCCGGGCGGAGGCAGTGCAATCACAACGGGCGTGTTTGCCGCGCTGATGGTGACGGCAGACCTGCGCCTGGCTTTCCTCGGCTTTTTACTGGCGGGGGCCTACGGGCTATTTGGCAACGGTCGTGCGCCGGCCCTGCTGAGGATGAAGATCGTGCTGTGGGTGATGCTGGCCTGGGGGCTGGTACTCGTGCTGACGAGCGCGCTGTGGGCGCCCTTGCTGTACTGGTGGCCCTATCTCTCGCGGGCCGGGCTGACACAGGCCGACAGCGGCCTGTTCTCGCTGGACACGGCCGCGCTGTTTGGCGTGCTGCTGCCTCAGCCGATGGGCAATCCGGAGCTGGTGACGTATACCGGGCTGGTGGCGCTGCTGCTGGCTGGTTGTGCGCTGGTGTTATCGCCGCGCAGGCATGCCTTCTGGATCGTCGCGCTGCTGGCGGCTGTTCTCTGGGGACTGGGCCAGAACAGCATCGTCTGGCAGGCGCTGAACGGGCTGATTCCGGCCCTGAACTGGCTGCGCGTCCCGGCCCGCGCGTGGCTGATTGTCGCGTTCATCGTGCCGCTGCTGGCGGGCTGGGGCGTGTCATCGCTGGGGCTGCTGACCGCCAGGCAGGTTCGCCGGGCACGCCTGCTCATCATTGCGCTGGGCGGGGCATGCGCGGCGACCGGGGCATTTGCGCTGATTGCCATTCCGGCTGCGCGGGCCTCCGGCCTGCATGCGCTGGTGTTCGGACTGTTGGGCGCGGGGCTGGCGGTGCTGCTGACGATGCGTACAAGTCGGGGACATCGCCCGTGGCTGGTGCCCGCAGCTTGCGCGCTCATCTCCCTCGATGGGCTGGTCTTTGCACGCGGTTGGGTGGAATGGCGCGGGGTCAATGCCTGGCTGGCGCCTTATCAGCCGCTGGCAGAGACGCTCGTTTCGTTGGATGCGGATCGCGTGTATTCGCCAACTTACAGCCTGCCGCAGGAAGCAGCCGAGACGTATGGCGTGAAGCTGTACGGCGGAGTCGATCCCTTTCAGCTGGCGGTTGCCTCGGATGCCATCATGCGGGCTGGCGGGCAGAATGCAACGGGCTACAGCATTGTCATCCCGCCGCTGCTGGGCAGCCTGGATGGCGACCCCTCGACAGCCAACCGGGACGCGGTGCCCGATGCCGAGGCATTGGCTGCCGGGGGAGTCAGTCATGTGATTGCGGCCTATCCGCTTGATGTGGCCGGGCTGGCGCTGGCCGGGCAGAGCGATGCGGTATTCATCTATGCCAACGAACGCTATACGGGGGAGAGTCGCGTGAATGAGGCTGCGCAGGCGCGCCGTGCTGCCGGTGCTGATGTGACGACTGCTGCTTATGCGCTGTCCGCTGCGGGCTGGCTGGTGCTGGGTTTCATTGGCGCGTGGCGCGGATGGCGGCGGCTGTGAGACGAGATTGGTCTGCCTGGGCGTGGATGCCCATCCTGATGCTGGCGCTGGGGGTGCTGTTCTGGCCGCTGCTGGCCGGTGCGTCATTTACGTGGGGACTGCCGACGCTGCAATTTGTGCCCTGGCGCGAGCTGGCCGCGGTTCAGCTTGCTGATGGACAGTTTCCCCTGTGGAACCTGCTCAATGGCGGAGGCGCGCCGCTGCTGGCCAATTACCAGAGCGCGCTGCTGTATCCGCCGAATTGGGTCACATTTTTACTGCCTGCTGCCTGGTCGATGAGCGTGCTGGCCGTGCTGCATCTGCTGGCCGCAGGCGCGGGCATGACGCTGCTGACGCGGGCGCTGGGTGCCAATGTGCTGGGCGCATCGGCAGCCGGTGTGGCCTTTGCGCTGAGTGGCTATATGGTCGCCCGGCTGGGCACATATCCGATCATCCTGGCCGCGACCTGGATCCCGTGGATGCTGTGGGCGGCCCAACGCGTTTTGTCTGCTGGCCGGCTGCGTGATGCGGGCTGGTTTTCGCTGTTTGTCGCGTTTGGCCTGCTGGCGGGACACGCGCAGACGATGTGGTATGCCGGGTTGCTGGTTGGCTTGTTTTCTCTGTGGCGCGTCGTTCAGCTCAGAAAGCCGCTGCGACTGCTGCCGCTGGCGTTAGGCGGGCTGGTCGCGCTGGCGGTATCGGCTGTGCAGCTGTCCGCGACCGCTGAACTGCTGAGCGTCTCGCAGCGCAGCGACGGCGTCGATTTTGCGTTTGCTATGAATTACAGCTTGTCTCCGCTTAGCCTGCTCACGTTTTTATCGCCGAATCTGTTTGGCACCCCCGCAGACGGGTCCTTCCTGACCGGCGGGGCCTACTTTGAGGTGGCTGCGTATATTGGCCTGCTGCCGATCAGCGCCGCAGTCTCTGCCGCGTGGCAAGGGTTGCGACACGGAGCGGCGGGAAAGCGAGGCGATGTCGTCTTCTGGGTCGTCTTGTGGGCGATTGGGCTACTGTTTGCGCTGGGCGACCGCACGCCCGTGTTTCCGTTCCTGTACCGGAATATCCCAACCTTCGATCTGTTCCAGGCGCCTGCGCGCTGGCTGATCTGGGTGGTCATCGCAGGGTGCGTGCTGGCGGCCTTCGGCCTGACATGGTGGACTGGCTCGCGGAAATCGATGCGCGTCGTGCGCCGCCTGCAAATCGTGAGCGTCGCGCTGGCGCTGGTGGGTGGCGTTGGCTGGGCCGGCGCCGGATTATCCTCACGTGAGCCCAGTGCCGTGCTCATGCGCGCCCTTTGCCTGACTGGAACCGTCGGCATTGCGTATACCGTCGCCATTCGCCTGCAGCACGGACGTACGGCCAGGAGCAACCGCTGGCCGCTGGCCATAATCGGGCTGGTCGCGCTCGACCTTGCCGTGGCGCACAACGGCCTGAATGTGATGGAGGCCGTTGGCGACAGCGCGGCCAGAGAAGCTGCTGTCAGCGATGGTCGCATCTACTGGACTGCTGAGGCGGTCGAGCAGACTGCCTATGGTGAGTATTTCAGGTTTGAGGATTATCCTGCTTCCTTGGGGCGCCATGCCGAGATCGTCGCCAGCCGCCTGCCGAATGTGAATCTAATTACCGGGACGCGGCTGTTCAACAATTTTGATCCGCTGCTGCCGGCACACTATGCCGCCTTTGTGCGCCTGCTGGAAGCACATCCGGCGCATGACGGCCTGCATCGCGCGGCTGGCATCACCGAGCGTCGCGATCTTGACGGCGTCACCATCTTCGAATCGGACGCGCGCGCCTTTTTCGTGACGGAAGCCATCTTTGCGGGGGACGATGAGGAAGCCTTTGCGCTGCTGGCGAATCCTGCTTTTGACCCGTCGAGGCAGGTTATTCTGACCGGGGCAGGGCAGGCAGAGGGTACTCTAGAAGGGAATGCACGGGTTACTGAGTTGGCCAATAGACAGGGGTTCACGGTTGTCAGCGATGCCCCCGGCTGGCTGGTCACGAGTGATACATTCTATCCTGGCTGGCGTGCGACCATTGACGGCGAAACCGCTGATATCATTCGCGCAAATCTGGCCTTCCGCGCTGTCCCCCTGCCTGCCGGGACGCACGAGGTCGTCTTCAGTTATCAGCCTGTATGGCTGACCCCCGCGGTGTTTGTCTCGCTGGGCGGACTTGTGCTGCTGGTGACGCTCTTTATGGGGGACAGGCTCAGGAGCGCTTACAATAGAGACAGTACGGCAGCATGAGAGAGAATAAGTTCCCCGTGTATTACAGCCCGATCAACCGACGCAAAGGGCGTCAGCTGCAGTTTTCAGAGCGCAAGCTAGTGATTCTGGCTGGCGATGTGCTGGCGATATGCGCGGCGATCTTCTTGGCGCTGCGTATCTGGGCGGCCGTGGCCGAACGCGACTTCTCGGCGGGCTTTGTGCTGGAGCAGGCGGTGTGGTTCCCGGTGCTGGTGCTGCTGTGGGTGCTGCTGGCACGCGCCAATGATTTTTATGACCTGCGGCTGGCGTCAAAGCCATGGAAGTCGTTTGGCAAGCTGCTGATTATTGAGGTGCAGCTGGTCATCGTGTACATGATCGTGTTTTTTGTTTCGCCGCGCGATGCCCTGCCGCGACTGTTCATCTTGTATTACGGCGTTGGTTCGTTCGCGCTGATCGGTATGTGGCGTTTTGCCCGCCCAGCGCTGGTCGGCTGGGTCAGCCAGCCCCGGCGGACGATGATCGTGGGCTCTGGCTGGTCTGCACAAACTATAATCGAGGCCGTGCGCGAATACGCTACCGATGAATATGAGTTGCGCGGCGTGATCGCGCTGCCGGATGACGTGGGCACGACGATTGCCGACCTGCCGGTGGTCGGGTCTGGCGCCGACCTGATGAATTTCGTCCTGCGCGACGGCATCACCGAGCTGGTGGTGACTGAAACGAGCGGCCTGAATGGATCGCTGTTTCAGGGCGTGATGGATGCCTATGAACGCGGCATTCGCGTGGTGCCCATGAGCATCCTGTATGAGGCGATCACCGGCCGGGTGCCGGTTGAACACGTCAACAATGACTGGGCGGTCATCTTTCTGCAGAACACATCCGGCGATAATCTGGATGCCTATGGCGTGCTGAAGCGGCTGATCGATGTCGGGCTGTCGCTGGCCGGCCTGCTGGTTTTTGCGCTGATACTGCCGTTTATCGCGCTGGCGATTCGCCTGAACAGCGCCGGGCCCATCTTCTATACGCAGCAGCGCGTGGGCAAAAATGGCGCGATATTCAGGATCTATAAGCTGCGCACGATGGTGCAGAACGCAGAACGGGCCACCGGCGCAGTCTTTGCCCAGAAGGGTGATGCCCGTGTGACGCAGGTAGGGCGTTTTCTGCGCAAGACGCGCATAGATGAGCTGCCCCAACTATATAACGTACTGGTCGGGCATATGAGCCTGGTGGGCCCGCGCCCGGAACGGCCGGAGCATGTCGACCGCCTGATGCAGAAAATCCCGTTTTACCGCACGCGCCATATCGTGCGCCCCGGCCTGACCGGCTGGGCACAGGTGCGCTACAGCTACGGCTCTACCGACGAGGATGCGATGGTGAAGCTGCAATATGACCTGTATTACGTGCGCCACGTGTCGCTGCTGCTGGATGTGAATATCCTGCTGCGCACAGTGGGCAAAGTCCTCAGCATGAGTGGCATATGATCCGCCGTTTTACCATCGAAAAGACGGTTGCGCTGATCGTGTTCATGCTGATTTTTGCGATGGCCGCCCGCGTGCCGCTGGATACAGATACGTGGTGGCATATCCGCAGCGGCGGCGAAACCCTGCAAAACGGCATCATCCGGGCCGACACTTTCTCGCACAGCGTGGATGGCACGCCGTGGGTGAACCACAGTTGGGGCGCACAGGTGATCCTGTACGCGGCGTGGTCGCTGGCCGGCTACACTGGCCTGGTCGTGTACATGGCCGGGCTGGCGACGATTGGGCTGATTTTCGTGTGGAAGTCGAGCGCGGGAAACACCTATCTGCGCGCCTTTGCGATGATATTGTGCGCTGCCACGGCGGCGGTGTTCTGGTCGCCACGCCCGCAGATGCTTTCGTTTGCCCTCAGCGCGGTTGTATTCTGGATTTTGAGTGAGGCGCGTACCCCCGGAAAACGTGACCGGCTGTGGTGGCTGGTGCCGATCATGGGCGTGTGGGGCAACCTACACGCCGGCTTCTCCATTGGCTTCATCTTTATGGGCGCGTTTCTGGTGGGCGATACGCTCTCGCGCCTGGCGCGCACGCCACGCACGGTGCTGACTTGGCCGCAGCTGCGCAGGCTGGTGCTCGTCATTGCACTCAGCATCGTGGCATTGTGCATCAACCCTTATGGCCTGCAAATGCTGGCCGTTCCGTTTCAGACGGTGGGCATTGGCGCGCTGCAAAACTTCATCCAGGAATGGAACTCGCCTAATTTTCACGCGCGTCAGACGTGGCCGTTTCTTGCGCTGCTGTTTGGTGCGGCCGCTGCGCTGGGCCTTTCGCGGCAGCGCATCACCTGGACGGAATTCTTCCTACTGGCGGGCACCGGCTTTCTGGCCTTTTCGGCTGGGCGCAATATCGCCGTATTCGCTGTGGCCGTCACGCCGATGTTTACCGTGCATGTGGACGATTACCTGCGCGAACGCGGTTGGGTGCTGCGTCCGCTGCAGCGCGTGACCGCACTCTCTGGCGCGCTGAACATCGTGATTGTCGTCGTGATTGGCGCCTTCTGCCTGCTGAAAGTCGCCTCGGTGGTGCTGCCCCGGCTGGTGCAGGAAGTGCTGGACGACACCTATCCCACGGCGGCTGTGACCGCCCTTCAGGAGCGTCGTCCGCCTGGAACGATGTTCAACAGCTACAACTGGGGCGGCTACCTGATTTATGCGCTGCCGGAATACCCGGTGTTTGTTGATGGCCGCACTGATTTGTACGGTGATGCGTTCCTGACCGATGACTATCTGCATGTCGCGCTGGGGGGCTCGCGTACGCCGGAGGTGTTGACCGAATACGGCGTGAACATCGTGCTGGTGGAGACGGGCAGCGGTCTGGCCCGCCTGCTGATGGCTGACCCTGAATGGGAGACGGTCACGACGGATGATCTGGCGACGCTGCTGCTGCGCCGTGAGCCGATCGGGGATGCCTCATGAAGCGGGCAGCTGAGACGATTTCGCCCAGCGCATTGTTCTCCGATTTTCGCCTGTTGGTGATTCTCGCTGTCTCGCTGCGCCTGCTGCTGCTGGTGGTTCACCAGCCGATTGTGCTGGATGGCGGCGAACGCGGCATCACGGCAGGTGGTGATTTCCTGACTTATTTTCAGCTCGGCTCGCTGAGCGCCGATGGCCTGCTGCCGTTTCGCGACTGGTGGAGCGAGTTTCCGCCTGTTCCGTCTGCGCTGAATGTGCTGCTGTTTCAGCTGGGCGGCCGCGCTGGATACACCGGTTTCGCCATGTTGTACGGCCTGCTGATGCTGGCCTGCGATGCGCTGATTCTGGCGCAGGTGCGTGCGATTGGGTCGCGCATACACGGCGCGCAGACGGGTATGGCACTGGCCTGGATTTATGCGCTGCTGGCCGCGCCGCTGGTGCTCATCTGGTGGACGTTTGAGCCGCTGGTCGCGCTGACATTCCTGCTGGGCCTGCGCTGGCTGCTGGAAGGGCGCGACCTCCGGGCAGGGGCGATGATCGGCTTTGGCGCGCTGGTGAAGTTCACCCCGGCGCTGCTGCTGGGCGCGCTGCTGCGCTATCGGGCGGGGCGATCGTTTGCCCGCGTGGCCGTGGTCGCGGGAGCTGTGTTTGGCGTCGTGTACGGCCTGCTGTTCGTGCAGAACGCGGCGATGACCGCTCCGTCAGTGACCGCGCAGTTCAGCAAAGCCAGCTATCAGACGGTGTGGGCCTTGCTGGACGGTAACTATCGCACGGGTAATTTTGGCAGTATTGACGAGCGTCTCGACCCGGCCAATGCCGCTGTGCTGATTGGCAATCCCAGCGTCGTGCCGGGGTGGCTGCGCCTGGCTGCTGCTGCGGCCATCGGCCTGCTGATTTTTGCCCGCACGCGCCGCTTTGATGACAAAGGCATGGTGTATTTTGCCGCCATCACGCTGGTGATTTTCTTTCTCCAGGCGCAGGGCTGGAGCCCGCAGTGGCTGGCGCAGATTGTGCCGCTGCTGCTGCTGGCCTTTCCCACGCGCGACGGCATCCTGACGATTGTGCTGCTGAGCGCGGTCACGTTTGCCGAGTATCCTTTTCTATGGATTCGCACAGGGGATACGGGTGGCGTGATGACTGGCGCGCTGGTGACGCCGTATGCCATCCTGGTCATCGCGCGCACGCTGACTCTGGTCGGCGCGTGCGTCGGGCTGTATCAGAAGCTGCGCCAGAAAGCTGTGCTCGCATGAAACGCCCGGCGTCGTGGTTCGCCATCCTGGCGCTGATCGCCTCACTGGTCATGACTTCGGGCATTGTGCGTGCGCCTGCCTTCACCGATGCATACTATCACTACAACGCTGCTGTTCGTATCGCCAGAGGTGGCGGCCTGAACGAGCCGTATCTGTGGACCTACACAGGCGCGCCTGCAACTATTTCCCCGGATGGGACATTTCCATCGCACCTGTACTGGATGCCAATGAGCAGCCTGATGGCTGCGTTCGGCATGGCCATCACGGGCAGCGAAGCGTTCATGGCTGCACAGTTTCTGCTCTCGCTCAGCCTGTGGGGGGCCTCGCTGATCGCCTACGCGACTGCGCGCAGGCTGGATGCCGCGCAGGTACGCACGGCGTGGTATGCCGGCATCATCGTGCTTGGGGGCGGCTTTTATGCGCGCTTCTGGGGCACGACTGATACGTTTGCGCCGTATGCGCTGCTGGGCGGCGGGTGCATGTTTGTGCTGGGCATCGGCCTGCATCGGCTGACTACAGCCCAGAGCGGACGTGCCACGCTACCCCTGTGGGCGCTGGCCGGCGGGTTGGCCGCCTGCGCGCATCTCACCCGTCCCGACGGCCTGCTGATGCTGCTGGTGGGTATAGCGCTGCTGCTGCTTGGGCTGGTGCGCAGTTGGGCGTCCGCGCGCATGATTCTGGCGTCTCTCGCACTGTTTGCCGGACTGTATCTGCTGGTGATGCTGCCCTGGTTCGCCCGCAACCTGGGTGCAATCGGGACGCCGCTGCCGCTTGGCGGGACTGCATCTGCCTGGTTTCTGACCTACGATGATCTGTTTGTATGGCCGCAAACAGCGTCGCTTGGGAAGTTCTGGTCGGCTGGCGGGCTGGGGCTGTTTGTGCAAACGCGCTGGGAAGCATTCGCCGGAAACAGCGGCCTGCTGTCTGGCAATCTGGGCACCTTCATCGCCGTGGAAGGCATGATCGTGATGGGGCCGCTGATGCTGCTGGGCGCGTGGAAGCGGCGGCGCGAGGTCTTCCTGTGGCCATTCCTCTTGTTCGCAATCGGCATTCATGCTGCCATGACGCTGGCGTTTCCTTTTCCCGGCGTGCGCGGCGGCCTGCTGCATGCTGCCTCTGCGCTGATGCCCTTCTGGGCGGTACTTGGCCTGCTGGGCACGGCGGACGCTGTGCTGTGGGTGGCGAAGCGTCGGCGGTCGTGGCGGCCAGCCAGCGCGACCGCATTTTTCTCGTTTGCGCTGATGGCCTATACGGTCGTGCTGAGCGCATTGATCGCCTCACGCGCCGGCGTCCCTGCCTCTGATGTGATGCCATCGTTCTACCAGGAATTGACGGCGCTCCTGCCAGCCGATGCCCGCGTGATGATTAACGATCCGTCTGCGTTGTACTACTACACCGGGCTGGGCGGGGCGGTCGTGCCGGCCAGCCCGCAGGACGTCATTCCTGCGCTTGCGGAAGCTTATGACCTGGACTATGTTGTGCTGGAGCAGGCCGGGCTTACCGTCCAGATGGCACCCGCCTTTGAGTCGCCGGCCGCGTTTCTGCGGCGACTGCCTTTTTCCGATGAACGTGTGAGGGTGTATGAAATTACGTCGCCTGCTCCCTGACAGCCTGATTGCTTTTTTGGCCGTGCTGGTAACCGCGATTTATGCAGCCGCAGGGCAGGGCGGTTTTCCGCTGGATGACTCGTGGATTCATCAGACCTATGCGCGCAATCTGGCCGAGACGGGCGTGTGGTCCTTTGTGCCCGGCGTGCCCAGTGCCGCCTCGACATCGCCGCTGTATACGGTGCTGCTGGCGACAGGCTATCTGCTTGGGGTGCCGTTCCTCATCTGGACCCATGCGCTGGGTGCTGCCGCGCTGGCATCGGCGGGGATCATCGGTCGGCGGCTGGCATCGGCGGCATTTCCTGCTTATAAGGGTATCGGCTTGGCCTGCGGCCTCGCAATCGTACTCTCGTGGCATCTGGTGTGGGCGGCCGCCAGCGGCATGGAGACGGCAGTCTTCAGCGCGCTCACCATGGCGACGATTGCGCTGGCGTGGGCATCCGGCTCACGTGAAGTGGCCGACGAGACGCGCCGCCTGATCGGGCTGGGCATCGCCTTCGGGGCTGTCGGCGGGCTGATGACGCTGGCACGGCCGGAAGGGGCGCTGCTGCTGGGTATCAGCGGGCTGTGCATCGCTGCCTCGTGGCGCGCCGACCGATTTGCCAGGCTGGTCGTGTTTGCCGGGGTAGCCCTCGTGTCCTGTGCTCTCGTGCTGGCACCCTATCTCTCCTTTAATCTGGCGCAGACGGGTGGCCTGCTGCCGGATACCGCCGCCGCCAAGCAGGCCTATGCCCAGCCGATTCGCGCCCTGGGGCTGTGGTGGGGTTTCCAGCAGATGACGCTGCCGCTGGTGGCAGGCGGCCAACTGCTGCTGATTCCCGGCTATGTGGTGCTGGTCAGCTTTGTTGCGCGTGGGCTGGCAGGCAATCGCCAAATGGTTCGGCTGCTGCCTGCGCTGCTATGGGGCCCCGCCCTGGTGCTGCTGTATGCCTGGTGGCTGCCGCTGAACTTTCAGCATGGCCGCTATGTTATCCCGGCACTGCCTGCCTTTATCTGGTGCGGGGCGGCAGGCATGGTCATGCTGGTCGTGCAGGCACGTCGACAACTACTGCCGAGGTTGTTCTCTCGCGTGCTGGCGTTGTCTGCCGCCCTGGTGTTTGTGCTCATGTTGTTCACGCTGGGCTTGTCTGCCTACGCCCTGGACGTCCGTGTGATTGAGGACGAAATGGTTGCGCCGGCACAGTGGATCGCTGCCAATGTGCCCCCTGAAGACCTGCTGGCGGTTCATGATATTGGCGCGGTGGGCTATTTCGCACCCCGGCCAATTGTGGACATCGCTGGCCTGGTCACACCGGAAATCGTCCCACTCATCGGGGATGCGGATGCCATGTGGGCATTTATTGAGGCGCAGGGCGCGCAGTATCTGATGGCGCTGCCCGATCAGCTTCCAGGAGAAGCTACCCGTGATTCACGTCTGTGTCTGATATATCAGTCAGAAGGGAATGCGGCGGCGGTGGCAGGAGGAGAAAAGATGAGTGTCTATCGCATCTCATGGGATGCGGACTGTCCCCCATAGGCCTCTTGTTGGTGAATAACTATTACTTGTCGTAAAATATTGTTTCTTTGTTGATTCTGACTATACAATGTTCATATATGACAAACCTGATGCAGAAACTCTCTGTTCTGGTCAAGGCGACGCTGAATGACACCAGCGGCGTTGACCATTCGGCCCCCGGCAGCGGCGGTGATGTGCGTTCGCGCCTGCGCCGCGACCTGCCGGAATTGCAGCGTCGTCTGGATGATGCGCTGGCGTATGAGCATACGCTGGTCCGCCGCATCGAGACGCTGGAAGTGGAAATCGGCGACATGCGCGTTGAAGAGCAGACAGCCATTCGTGACGGTCTGCGCGAACGGGCGCGCGTGGTCTCGGATGCGATTCGCCGGGCTGAGAACCGGCTGACCATGACGCGCGCCGACCTTCGCGAACACAAAGCATCCGCGCTTCAGCTTGAAGCTGCGGTGTTTGAGCTGGAACAGATCCTTGAGCAGCAGGGTGAAGAGCCCGCCAGCGCCAGTCGTGCGGCCGCTGCTATGGACACCGTGAGCGATTTTCTGCGCCGCGCACGCGAGCGATTCACTGCCTCTGCCGAGACACGCGGGCAAGCAACGGAGTCCGCGCAGGCACCCCCCGATCCCCCGCCTGCATCGCGTGAGGATCCGCCCGACGATGATATGGCGCAGCGTCTCTCCCGCCTCAGCAAGCGGTGATTTCATGCAAACCGCGAAGATTCTGGTGGCCACCGGGGACTATGACGTACTACAGCGCATACGCGGCGCATTTGCGTCGGAAAATGTCACCATTCAGCCGACCTATTCTCATCTCGATGCCATCTATCTGCTGAATATTCATCAGTTCGACGGGGCATTTATCGATTCCGCGATGAGCGATCGACGCACCGGCGAACCGACGTATGCGGTCTTTAACCGGGTGGCGCAGGATATGCCCCGCGTGATTTACATGGCCCAGTCGGCCATGCTCAACCAGGGGCCCGCCAAGCCTGTCAATGGCACGCTGACAGTCGCCACGCTGGATGACCGCTCATTACAGCGGGCTGTCCGGTATATCATGCGCCGCGACAGTGGCTCACTGGCCACCGGTGGCATTGGCGACAACGCCTCGCTGGAAACCGAGGCTCACTGGACGCCGGAAGAAGTGCAGACGTTTCTGCGCTTGACACAGTCGCTGACACAGGTGCTGGAGCTGAGCGAGGTGCTCAATCGTGTCGTGACCGCTGCGCGCGACCTGACCAATGCCGAGGCTGGCATGATCCTGCTGCCGGATGGCGATAGTGATCAACTCTATTTGCGCGCCCGCGTGGGTATGGACATCAATATTGCCCAGAATTTCCGCGTGAAAACCGAGGATAATCTGGCTGGCTATGTGTATCGGCACGGCGAGCCCGCCCTGGTTGGGCATAGTGGGCCGCAGAAGGTGAAGACCGAGTATTTCGTCAAATCGCTGCTGTATGTGCCGATCATGCTCAATGGCAAGCCGATTGGCGTGCTCGGCGTAAACAACAAGCAGCGTGATGACACGTTCACAGAGCGACATCAGGCGCTGCTGCTGAACATGGCGGCCTTTGCCGCGATCGGCATTGAGAATGCGCGCGTGCATGGTCAGTCGGTAAAGCGGGCGCGCGAGTTGAAGCTGCTGGTGGATGCCAGCGAGCGCATGAATGAGACACTGGCGCTGGACAGTACGCTGCGCACAGTGTGCGACCAGATCGTGACCGTGCTGAATGTGCACGATGCCATGCTGCTGGAATGGGATGCGCAGCGGGGCAGCCTGAGGCTGGTGTCCCGTCGGCGCCAGCTCATCTGGCGGGCGGGGCAGGAGCCCACGCTGCGTTTGCGTCAGTATGACCAGATCAGGCAGGTGACGGAAAAGTCGCGCCTGGTGCTGGTGAGGTTGAATGATCCCAGTGAAGAATCTGAACTGCTGCGCAACAGCGGCGCTGGCAGCATGCTGATTCTGCCCGTATCCAGCAGCGGACAGATGGTTGGTGTGCTGCTGGCCTATGCGGTCAACGAAAATGCGCTGAACATGGCGCATGTCAGTGACGAGATACATAAATCGATTCGGACGCTGGCCTTGAAGGTCGTGAGTGAGCTGTCAAAAGGGCGGGAGCGTTCCAGCACGGTCATCACGCGCACGATGGACGAAATCAACAGTCTGATCGGGAGCGACTGGTGCGATCTGGGCATCAGCCAGGATGGGGAAAAGCTGACGATTCAGGCATCTGTGGGTATGGCCACGTGGATGCAATCGCGTGCACTTACGCTAGAATTAAGTGTCGGTGATCCCGTGCGCGATGCGGTCGCGGCACAGAATCTGCTGAATGCGCATCGAACTGGACCGGACGTTCCCGAGACGCTGCGACGGCTGATGGACTACGCCACGACCAATATGCTGCTGGGCCTGCCGCTCATGCAGCGCGGCACGGTGACTGGCCTGATGCTGGTAGGCGATTCGGAACATGACCATTTCTTCAGCCCGCGTGAAGTCGATCTGGCGCGTGCGTTCGTGCATCATGCGGCATCGTCGCTGGATAACGCGCGCCTGTATCATGACCTCCAGGACAGCCTGCAAGAGCTGAAGGCGACGCAGTCTCGGCTGATCAAAGCGGAGCGGCTGTCGGCGATGGGCGAGCTTTCGGCGGCTGTTGCACATCAGATCAATAATCCGCTGGCAGCAATTCTCTCTAACAGCCAGCTTCTGCTGGAGGCTGCCTCGCAGGAATCACCGCAGTTTGAGGTGCTGGATTCGATTGTGCGCTCGACCAAGCGCGCCAGCGCAGTTGTGCGCCGCCTGTTGGGCGCGGTCCGCAGCAGCCCGGCTGATCGGTATGATGATGTGGATGTCACCAGCACAATTACCGAGACGCTGGCCCTGGTGCGTCCGCATATTTATCGGGCAGGCGTGCGCCTGATTGAGCACCTGCCCGACAGGCCGCTGCCGATGGTGTATGCCGTCCCTGGTGAACTGGAAGATGTCTGGCTGAATCTGATGCTGAATGCGGCCGATGCGCTGGCTGGCTCCAGCGGGGGTGAGATTGGCCTCGCCGCCGAAGCATCAGGAGAACGCGGCGCCATTGTGGTGACCGTGTGGGACAATGGACCCGGAATTCCGGAAGCCATTCGGGCGCAGATTTTTGAGCCTTTCTTCACGACCAAGCCGAGGGGTGAGGGTACAGGTTTGGGGCTGCATATTGCCAAACAGGTGATTGATCGGGTGGGTGGCACAATTCGGGTTGAGAGTGTGGTGGGTTCAGGCACGCAGTTTATTGTGACGCTGCCTGTGCGCAACGGGGAGGCTAGGTAATGGCGTTTATCTGTGTGGTGGATGACGAAGTCGATGTGCTGGATGCTGTTGGCCGTGTGCTGAAGTTTGAAGGCTACGAAGTGTTGCTGCTCGATCATCCGGCCAAGCTGCTCGATCAGCTGGAGAAACGTCCGCCTGACCTGGTGGTGCTGGATATCAATATGCCTGAGATGGATGGCATCACCGTATGCCGCCGCCTGCGCGCTGACCCCCGTTTTATCGCGCTGCCGATTGTGTTTCTGACGGCGCGTGGCACCACAGACGATGTTGTGATCGGGTTTGAGGCTGGCGCGGACGACTATATCCCCAAGCCGTTTGAGGTGCCTGAGCTGCGAGCCCGTATTGCCGCGGTGCTGCGTCGCAGTATCCGCGACCGCGTGGCGAATGTGCTTCAGCTGGGCGACCTGCGCCTGGATTCGGATACGTATCGTGTCGCTGTGGATAACCGCGAAATCCAGCTCACATCGACGGAACATCGGTTGCTGCGTTACATGATGGAGCATCCTGACCAGGCGCTGTCGCCCGGCCATCTGCTCCAGGCCGTTTGGGAGTATCCGCCCAATACAGGCGATGCTGACCTTGTGCGTGCCCACATGCGCAACCTGCGCGCGAAGGTGGAACACGGCAATACAAGAAAGTACATCCGGACCATTCACGGTGTCGGCTACATGATATCCGGATAATTCACGATAATTTCATAGCGGCTTCGGATTATTTCAGGCCCAATCCTATATACTCAGTGAGTAGCAGGATGGCTTGAAAAAGTGGGTTACCGATGTATCAAATCCTGATAGTCGATGATGATGTCCAGATGCTGGATATGGTCGAAATTGTTCTGAAACGCGAGGGCTATCATGTCCTCCGTGCGAACTCGGCCGAAGCTGCGCTGCAACTCGTGGACACCAATGTCCCGGATTTATTTGTAATTGACGTGATGATGCCAAACGTGGATGGCGTGCAATTGTGCAGGCAGCTGCGCGAACGGCCAGATACAGCCCGGCACCCGATTATTTTCCTGACGGGCATTGCGACACAAAGCCTCTCCCCGGACCGCGCGCTTGACAGCGGTGCCGATGACTACATTCGCAAGCCTTTTATGCCTCGTGAGCTGGTTGCCAGGGTGCGCGCGCTCATCCGCCGCACGGCCCAGTATAATGAACGTAATGCCACCCCGATACAGCTTATCGCTTCCGAGTGCAGGGTCATCATCGGCGAACGCGTAATTTCGCTGACGCGCATGGAATTTGACCTGCTGCGCTTCCTGTGCCAGACGCCCTTTCAAATGTATACAGCTGAGGACCTGCTGGCGCGCGTGTGGCGCTACCCGGATGGGGTGGGGGATGCTGCGCTGGTGCGTAATCACATCCGCAACATCCGCCGAAAGATTGAGATCGACCCTGAACGCCCGTTGATTTTGCAGTCGCGCCATGGACGGGGCTACGTGGTCAAGGCCAATCCCCGCATCGAAAATGACTACGCGCTCGGCTTGAGCTGAGCGTTTGTAATACAGCCGTTATAATCACGGACGGGCACACAGTTTATGGCTGTTGTGCCCGTTTTGCTGTCGAGGGGTGCTTTGCTTGTCATTGTCTGCACAAAACTCTATCAACATCTTTACAGTAGGCGTGTTCCGAGAAAAAGGCGCTATGGTATGATCAAATTGCAGGAAAGTCTTGCGCTTTCCGTATGGATTGTCAGGGAGTGTGGCCAGCGATGCGAAAACTGTTGAAACGCCTCGTTGAAATACTGGACGGAACACCCGTCGTCACTGGTCCTAAACAGGCCGGTCAGAGCGTGGTGGAGCTGGCGCTCATCACCCCGATCCTGATTACGCTGCTTGCCGGGTTGGTGGAAATCGGCTGGTTTGCCAACAATTATCTCACGCTGCTGGACGTGGCCCGTGCCGGTGCGCGCCGTGGCGCCACCCTGCAGGACGATGTCTCGGTGACGACCTGGGAAGACAACTTCAGGGCCAGCGTGTACATGCCTGTTGGCGAGCTGCCTGCTGATTACCAGGCTGCCAGCATTGGCGTGATGCCTTATACCAATACACTGCCCGGTCCGGCTCAGGATGCCGAGATTGCCGCGCGCAACCGGTTCCGTCTGTGCCCGGGTGATGCGGCCTTTGCCGGCGAGCTGGCGTTTTACAACGAAATTGTGTGTCTGATGCTGCAAACGATGCAGCCGCTGGAGTTTGACGCCTCGAACGGGGTGGATGACATCGTGATTTCCGGTTTCGCGATTGAACTGGTGGACCCGCGCGAAAATGGCGCCCCTGGCAGCAGCCCGGCCTGGCTGGGTGTCAGCCGCCCGATCACGGGTGACCTGCCGCAGATGGTGGTCGTCGGGCGCTACCCGTCTAACGCCAACGAATGTGATGCCACGATCGCCGGCCCGCGTCTGGAGCCGCGTGACCCGTTTGACTTCAACGAAAATGGCCTGATCGATGTGTATGCGCCGACAGCGCGCACCTATGCCCTCGGCTATATCTGGAACGATGATTACAGTGAGCTGTTTAATGGTGATGAAAATGCGGGTACGGTGGCGTGGGGCTTCGATGCGCCGGGTTCGCCTGGTTTCGAAGAGCGCCAGGTTGGCTTCGTGTGGACGGGCAACCGCCGCATCCCGGATACCAACTGCATCGGCAGCAACTTCCGCATCGCGGATGTGGAACAGCGTTTCAATCTGAATAGTTTCATCCAGACGACCGATCAGCGCATTTTCCTCCCCGGACAGGGCATGGTGCTGGTGGAAGTCTTCTGGCAGCACAAGCTGCTGCTCAACCTGCCGTTCTTCACGGTGCTGGAACAGAATGCCGAGATTAACGTGTGGGCAGCTTTCCCGATGCAGGCCGCGCAGGCCAACATCCAGTTCAATCCTCCAGGCTAACTAGAGAATAAGGCGCAGCGATGGGTACGTCTCGCAAGTGGTCCAAACTGTTCAAAAAAGGTCAGACCGGCCAGTCGATCGTCATTCTGGCGATTGGCTTCCTGGCGCTGCTGGCCTTTGTCGGCATCGTGACTGACGTGTCGCTGCTGTTCGTGCGCTACAGCACGCTGCGGCGCGCCGTGGACGCGGCAGCGATTGCGGCTGCCGGGCAGATGCGGCGCGTGGTGGACGACACCATGACGACTGAAAACGAAATTCAGGCGGCCAGTATAGCCAACCTGAATCTGGCGGCGCGCCAGTTCATCGAATATTACGGGCTGAACCCGCAGACGGTGCTGGTGGAAACCTGCTATACGCAGGATGTCGCGCTGTCTGCCACTAACCCTGACCGCCCGCTGGACCGCGCTGGCGTCGAAATGTTCCTGTACGACGCGAATGGCTCGGTCACCGGCCCGAATCCGCTGGCAAACAACGAAGACCGCCTCGACTACGAGGAGCTGTGCACGCGTGACGAGCTGAAGCTGGTGCGCGTGACCGCCCAGATCGAAGCGCCGACGGTGTTCCTGTATCTGTTCGGCTTCCGCTCGGTCACATTGCAGGAATCGGCCATCTCGCAGACCGCCGTCATCGATGTGGTGCTGATGATCGACGTGTCTGAATCGATGGTGTACAACACCACATTCGACTCGTATGAGGGCCAAAATTACTGGGACCGCTATTACCCGCCTCAAATCCGTAATGCCAGTGGCCTGCAGGATACTGTGCCGTGGATCCCTCTGCTGAACCAGTCGCAATCGCAGATCGTAGCTGGTATTCCCGGCGGCATTCAAAGCTGGCGCCCAGGTGATGCCCCCACAGACGGCACTGCCCGCACCATCCGCAATCAGTGCCAGACGCGCATCTGGCCGCGCTCTCAGTACAATCAGTTTCCCGTGAATGTGGGGCTTTACGACAGCGAGTATCAGCCCAACATTCCAACGAACATTCCGTTCCAGGACATGATTGTGCTGACTAATGCCGCCGGCGATCGACAGATTCGCTCGGTCGGCTTCGTTCCCACATTTGACTACTACGGCTGCTGCAATGACCCGGATGGCAACGGTACTTTTGATGACCTCGTGTGCCAGCCGTTCCGTATCGTGCGCGATTCGGCCCGCAACTTCCTCGACCGCCTGGACTTCATTCGCGGTGACCGTGTGGCGCTGGTCACCTTCGACCGCACCTCGCACCTGATGGACCCGGACGGCCCGTCCACCGGTGCCGGCACTGGCCTGCAGAATGCCTTCATCGAAACGCTGGAGAATATTCCTGATCCGGGTGGCTCGGCCACGCCGCTGCGCATTGGCGCTACTGAAGTACTGGAAGATCGCGTGGGTGTGCGCAGTGAGCCCGCCTTCTACGTCGATATGAACAATGACGGCGTGTGGGACGGCTTCCGCGTCACCAGTCCAGTCACGGGTGGTGGCGCTTCCTGGGCACCTGGAATCCAGTCCGGCACTACCATCATCGACGGGACCAGCACACCGGTGACATTCCTCGATTTTGACGATGCCGCCAATTACTACGATAACGTGCCCATTAACCTGATGTTTGAACATCCGGTGCGTGAAAGCTGCCCGATCGACGGTGCCTTCACACACAATAACCTGACCTCGATCGACTATTACACGTCGGCGACAGCGGGTTGGGGCGATGCCCGTGCCGGTGTGAATGACACGCCGCTCGACAATGTTGCCAACCCGCCCTGGATCAGCAGTGTGCTGAATCCTGCCAATGGTCTGCCGTATACCAACTATCGCCAGCTGTCGTACGAGTTCCGCGCGGCCTGCCGTGGTACCAACATCGCCGCATCGCTGGAAGAAGCTGCCGCTGCGTTCTACCTGTACGGCCGCCGCGAAGGCTCGGTGTGGATCATGGTGCTACTGAGCGACGGTGCTGCCGGCGCGACCGACCCGATCCGCCGCCAGTACTTCAACGCACTGGGCGAGGTGACCAGCACGGACATTGCTGACGCGCCGAATTTCTATAATGACTTCCAGCTGATCACAGCCGACGCGTTTGGTGTGCCCCATGCAGAAGCTGGCTATGGCGTGAATCCGATCGCGGGTGAATACGGCGGTTACGGCCTGTGCCCGTATGGCACCCAGGCCAATCCCACCGAGTTGACCAGCGACCTCGTGTTCCCCTACTGCTCCGACGAGCGGCCCGAAACACGCTATTTCTGCAGCGAAGCCACCGTGAACCCGCGCCTGCGCCCGATCAATACGCTGCCGCTGTATATCTCGGATTCAGCCCGAAACCTGACCTGTGAGCAGGTGTATGACGTGGACGACTATGCGCGTGACTGGGCCGACTTCGTGGGCCTGGCCAATCTGAATATTCAGGGCTCCAGCAACCAGCTTGGTGACGAGCGCCTGCCGACGATCTTCACCATCGGCTTTGGTCTGCCGTTTGCCAACACGCGTGATAATCCGACCCAGTGCGGCGCATTCGCACCTCTGAGCCAGGAACGCAGCGACTGCAACCGCCGCATCAACAACATTGGCGACTATCTGGGCGAGGAACTGCTGCGCTATATCTCTGACGTGGGCGACAATGCCCGCCTGGATAACGACTACTGGCAGCAGGTGATGAACCTGTCGCCAACCACATCGCGCATCCCCAATGCCGCGCCGTCGGCCGGTGGAGCTGACTGGGGGCCGCCTGGCGAGTGTGAGGCGACGACGGGCACACGCGGATCATGGCGTCCCCAGTCCCCGGCGACGGCCTGCGGCAATTACTTTGTGGTGACCGATGTTTCCAATATCGGCCAGCTTGACTTTGTGTTTAACCAGATTTCATCGCGGATGTTCACACGCCTGGCGCAGTAGGCCAGCGGTTGGATCGAACCTGAGCAGATTTCGGGGGACGAAAAGGGATACTATGAACGAGCAAGAGCTTTCGATCGACCGCCACAGGCGCAGCGGACAGACACTGGCAGAATTTGCCATCACGCTGCCGATCCTGCTGCTGCTGCTGTTCGGCATTATCGAGTTCGGTCGCATCTTTCAGGCTTGGGTGACGCTGCAGAACTCTGCACGCGCGGCCATCCGACTGGCGACGACCGGCGCCTATGATGAGCGCACGTATGACCTTGAACTGGAATTCGTGTATGACCCCAGCGGCGGCACCGGGCAGGGCGACCTGAACTCGATTGTGCCCTGCGAATTCACGGATCCCGCAGCTGCAAACTTCAACGCCCTGGTACTGGCGCAGCGTGGCCAGCAGGTGAACGTGTATCCCAACGACGATGGCAATCCGGCTGACGTCATTGAGGTGTATGTGAATGGCGTCGAAAGCCTGTATGCCACCTGGTATGGTGGCGACGACTGCGACCCCAGCGACCCAGAAGACCAGGACCGCCGTAAAGACATGGCGCGCCTGCTCTCGATTTACGATGAAGCCCGTGTGGGTGCTGCTGGTCTGGCGCTGAACGACCAGAACCTCGGCGTCCCGATTGTGGGCAACAGCGGTGGCATGTCCGGCATCACCGTGACGGGCACTGGCGAAATCGACCCGGTGGCGATTGCCAATATCCCCTGGTTCCGCCAGTGGTTCCGCCCTGTGCCTGGTGATCCCGATGGCGCAGGCCCGCTTCCTGCCGAATACACCGATATTGTCGGCAGCGATGTGGCTGGCTTCTTTGACGTGGCTATCTGCTCGTCGCGTCCGAAAATTGACATCAATAACATTCCGGCTCCGGGCGTGAATACCGACGCCGCCACGCGCTTCTCGCGCAACGAATATTTCCAGGAAGGCGACCCGCGAGTACCGGTCTGTTTGCTGCGCGAGGAACCGCTGGAAAACAGCACGGCTGACAATGCCGGATTCGCCCGCAACGGTGGCGATGGCACGGCGGGTGTCCCGTGGATGGATGCCGGCGGCCCTGGCGATACTGTGTGGATCGTCATCACGTTCAATCATCCGCTGATTACGCCGATTCGCGTGGCGCCTTTCCTGCCGCTGACGGCCCGCCGTACAGGCGTCAACGAAACCTTCCGTAATCCGCGTCCGCTGAACCTGGAAGGCAGCCAGCCGGGCAATAACGTCAATGCCGATACGCCCACGCCCACCCAGTCCCCGACCAATACGCTGACGGCGACGGCGACGGAAACCGGCACCCAGACGAATACGCCGACCAATACGGCCACTTTTACGCCAACCGATGTGCCACCATTCGAGTGCACCAGCCTGTCCGTGGGCGCAGCCACCTTTACTGGCCAGAGCGTGCGCTTCCCGATCCTGAACAGCGCCCTGCAGGAAACCGAGCTGAAGCGTGTCGCGCTGAGCTGGCCGGATAACATGCCGCCGCTGTCTCCGGCCATCACCAGCATGACGCTGGATGGTTCACCCATCTGGAGCGGTAACGATCCGAACAGCCAGACCGTCGTCGGGCGTGACGATATCCTGCCCGCACTGCCGGCTGCCGAGTATCCGTTTGCTGGTTCGGCGAACCTGACACTGGCAGGCAATGGCAACACAATCTTCACTGCCCTGGTCAACAACATTGGCGCGAATATCTCCGATGTGCTGACGCAGTCTGACTTTAACGGGACGACCTTCTACATTGACGACCCGGACAGCGACAATGACTGCGCGCTGATCTATACCGCACCGCCGGTGGTCCCGTCACCGACGACCAGTGGCACGCCGGCTACTCCGACAGCGACACGCACGCCAGACTGCGTCGCGGGCACGGTGCGCACCGGCTTCTCACGCTACTACGAGTTTGATAACACGGTCGTGTGGTATGTGACCAACAACAGTACCGTGGTGCAGACGATCGTTGGCTTCAACTTCCAGTGGGTGCAGATTGACCCGCCGGGTATGTGGTTGACGCACGTGTGGGCAGGTGGCACCGGGCCGTCGTCGGGCCTGGGCAGCCAGATGATGTGGAGCTCGAACGACATCGCCACCCAGGACAACACGGCTGATACGGTAGGGTATGACCCGACCGCGCCCGGCTATGCGGCGGTCAGCAGCTCGGTTGAAGGCCAGTGGCAGGCGCCCGGTGGCAACCCGGTGCGTGTGACTGTCGGCCCCGGCCAGACGCTGCTGATGTATATGCGCTTTGCGATCGATGGCAGTGATGCCCTGCGTTCGCTGCCAGAAAATGCGCCTGGTGCACAGCCGCCCGACTACAACAACACGATCGTGTACCTGCTGCGTCCGGAGTGCGGTGACGTGGTCTCGGTGAACGCGCAGAACCCGCCGACGAGCACATTCACCCCGACGAGCACGTTCACGGCGACAAACACGGCGACCTTTACGGCGTCGAGCACGTTCACTCAGACTTTCACGCCGACCAGCACGTTCACGCGTACGTTTACGTTCACACCGTCGAATACGCCAACCTTCACGGCCACGTTCACGGCGTCGAACACGTTCACCCGTACGTTCACACCGACGCGCACGCCGACGCGCACGCCGTCGAATACCCGCACCCCAACGCGTACCCGCACGCCAACGCGCACGCGTACTTTTACGCTGACGCCGACGATTACGCTGACGCCGTCGATCACGCTGACGCCGTCGAGTACATTTACGCCTACGTTCACGCCGACCGCGACGATCACGCTGACGCCGAGCAACACGTTCACGCCGAGCAACACGTTTACGGCAACGAATACACGGACGAACACGCCGACGCGCACACCGACCAACACGTGGACGCCGAGTAACACGCCGTCGCGCACGTTCACGCCCAGCAATACGCCGATTCCGCCGACGTCGACTTTCACGCCAACGCGGACCGCATCGCTGACGCCGAGCCGGACGTTCACGCCGACCAACACGGCGCTGCCGCCGACAGCTACCTTTACGCCGACGAATTCGCCGACGGCCACACGTACGCCAACGGCCTCACCGACGCCATCACGCACCCCGACGTTTACGCCGACGCTGGAACCGACGGATCCAGGTGGCGGTTGCTCGGACGGCACCTGCTAGTCGTCCCGGATCATCCATAAGCAAAAAGACACCCCCGGTCATGGGGGTGTCTTTTTTGTGCTTCGTCCCCAGTTACTGCGGGTTACGGTTTCAGGAAACGGCGGCCCTTCAGCGCGTCCGGCAGCAGGTCGTCATCGGTATACATGTCGTAGCCCGCGCCGTAGCCGAGCTGTTTCATCAGGCCTGTTGGTGCATTGCGCAGCGGCAGCGGAATCGGCAGCGCGCCAGACAGATTAACTTCGTCCAGCGCGGCGAAAAATGCTTCGCACGAGGCCCGGCTCTTGGGTGCCTGGGCCAGCGCGACTGTCCCGTGAGCCAGCGAAATCTGTGCCTCCGGATAGCCGATCGACTGAACCGCCGCGAATACCGCGTTGGCCAGCGGCAGTGCACTCACATCCGCGATGCCGATATCCTCGCTGGCGAAAATGACCATGCGCCGCGCGATGAAGACGGGATCCTCACCGGCGGCCACCATGCGCGCCAGATAATACAGCGCGGCGTCGGGGTTGCTGGCGCGCATGCTCTTGATGAACGCGCTGATGGTGTTGTAGTGCTCTTCTGCCTGTTTGTCATAGCGCAGATGTTTGCTTTGCGCGGCGTTTTTCAGGCCTTCCACGTCCAGCACGCGGCTGTCCCCGGCATACAGCTCGGCGGCCGTCTGCATCAGGTTCAGCGCCTGGCGTCCGTCTCCACCTGCGTAATACACGAGAAAATCCTCGGCTGACTCGTCGACACTGATGCCCAGGGCGCCAGCCCCGCGCCGGATAATTACGCGAATGTCGTCTGCTGACAGCGACTCCAGCACAAACACGCGCGAGCGCGAGAGCAGCGCAGGGATGACCTCGAAACTGGGATTCTCGGTGGTGGCGCCGATCAGCACCAGCGTACCGTTTTCGACATAGGGGAGCAGGAAATCCTGCTGGGCCTTGTTGAACCGGTGGATTTCATCCAGAAACAGGACCGGTGCGGCGGGGGCTTTGTCGGCCGTCTGCATCATGCTGAACATATCGCGCGGCGGATCGCTGGCACGCTGGGCCTGTTCGATGATAGCGCGGATCTCGTCCTTGCCCGCCGAGACAGCCGACAGCTCGAAGAACTGGCGGCCGGTAGCCAGCGCGAGGATGCGCGCCAGCGTCGTCTTGCCTACGCCGGGCGGCCCCCACAGGATCATCGATGACAGCCGCCCGGTGGTCACCATCTGATAGAGCGGCTTGCCCTCGGCCACCAGATGCTGCTGACCCACGAATGCGTCCAGCCCGGAAGGCCGCACCCGTTCCGGCAGCGGCTGTGCCTCATTGGGAGTCCTGTGCTGGCTGGCTGTTGGCCGCGCTTTACTCTTCATACACCAGTCCTTTGAAGTTCATGCGAAGCGTTATTATACTCTACGCCAGCACCCGATTTCGGAGAAGACGAGCCTGATTATGGCAAACGAACCCGCGTCACCCCTTGGCGCAAATGTGGAGCATTACAACGGCATCAGTACGCTGCGCGGCGGCGGCATGAACCGCCAGTGGAATGGCATCCACTATAAGCAGGGCCTGTCTGGCAAGAACGTGAACGCGCAGGGCCTGTCGATGAATGTCGCGACAATTCCGCCGGGCGCGGTGGCTAAAGCCCACATTCATGACGGCTTCGAGGTCATGCTGTACATCCTGGAGGGTCGCGTGCGCCATATTTTTGGCCCTGGCCTGAAACAGGAACTGCTCAATGAAGCAGGGGACTTCATCTTCATCGAGCCCGGGGTGCCGCACGAGGTGTATAACATGAGCGATACCGAGCACGTGGTCGCGATCGTGGCACGCTCTGCGGCGGACGAGTGGGACAAAATCATCACCTATGACCCGACATCCGACACAACATCTGGCTGAATTCCGCGCGGCGGCCGGATGCGCTGCTGCGTGTCTATCCCGTTCATGAACAGGCTTTTCGCAGCTTGGCACGCTTACCACGCCTGACATGACGCTACCCATGGAGCTGAATGCATATGCTTTCGATCGTGCGCGCCTGTGCGCTGGTCGGCCTGGATGGTCACATCATCGAGGTGCAGACTGACTTTAATCCGCGTGCCGGAGTCCCCTCGTTTATCATCGTTGGCCTGGCGGATTCGGCTGTCAAGGAAAGCCGCGAGCGTGTGCGTGCGGCGATCAAGAACAGCGGGCTTCAGTTTCCCCCCAAAGGCTATATCGTCAATCTCAGCCCGGCGGACCTGCCCAAGACCAGCACGGCCTACGACCTGGCGATTGCGGTTGGGGTGCTGGCCGCCACCGATCAGGCCCCGATGGCGCGCACAGAAAATGCGATGTTCATTGGTGAGCTGTCGCTGGATGGCATTGTGCGCCATGTGGGCGGGGCACTGTCGATGGCGTATGCGGCCCAGGCCGCCGGGCTGGGTACGGTCTATGTGCCTGCCGAAGATGCCGCTGTCGCCGCGCTCGTGCCCAATATCGATGTGATTCCCGTGACCAGCCTGGGCGAGCTGGTGGAGCATTTGTATGGCATGCGGGCCATAGCGCCGGTTGACCGCTCCACGCTGCATCTGCTCGATGCGTCTCAGCCACCCGACGGCATCACCGACTTTGCCGATATCCGCGGGCAGGAGCACATCAAGCGCGCGCTGGAGATTGCCGCGGGCGGCAACCATAACGTGCTGCTCAGCGGGCCGCCGGGCACCGGCAAGACGCTGCTGGCCCGGGCGATGCCTGGCATCCTGCCGACGATGTCGATGGAAGAAGCGCTTGAAGTCACGCGTGTGTACAACGCGGCCGACCTGCTGGTGGGCAATACGCCGCTGATGCGCAATCGCCCGTTCCGTGCGCCGCATCATACGATCAGCTATGCTGGCATGATTGGCGGAGGCAGTGTGCCACGCCCCGGCGAGGTCACGCTGGCGCACCGCGGCGTGCTGTTTCTCGATGAAGTGGCCGAGGCGCCCACCCGCGTGATTGAAGTGCTGCGCCAGCCAATTGAAGACAAAGTTGTCACGATCAGCCGGGCCACGACAAGCATCACTTATCCGGCCAATTTCCTGCTCATGCTGGCGCTGAACCCGTGCCCGTGCGGCTATTATGGCGACCCGATTCGCGCTTGCACCTGCACGCCGACGATGATCGCCCGCTACCTGAGCAAGATTTCCGGCCCGCTGCTGGACCGCATCGACATCTACGTCACGGTGCCGCGGCTGGACCACGACAAGCTGATGGCCGATACACGCGCCGAGTCGTCTGCCGATGTGCGTGCCCGCGTGGAGAATGCCCGTTCACGCCAGCGTGCGCGCTTTGCTGGTATGGAGGGCATGTATGCCAACAGCGATATGCGTATCCGCGATATCGATGCCTTCTGTCGCCTGACGAATGATGCCCGCCAGTTGCTGGAGCTGTCAGTCAAGCGGATGCAGCTGAGCGCGCGGGCATATCACCGCATCCTCAAGCTGGCGCGCACGATTGCTGACCTGGCGGACACCGACATTATCGAGCTGCCACACGCTGCTGAGGCGATCCAGTACCGGCCAGCCGCGTCGCTGGTAGGGTCAAGCTAGCCGGGCAGGGCAGATGTACCCAGATAGCGCATGCGCGTGGCCTCGGTGGCTGCCAGTTCCTCCAGCGAGAGCAGTCGCCAGATATCGCCCGGCTGCACGATGCGGTCTGCCCCAGCGGCGGCATAACGCGCCAGCCACGCAAAGAATGCTTCGGTGCCGATGTCTGTGCGCAGAGACTCCAGCATACGCGCACCGTTCAGGTAGACCGCATTGATGTAGTCGCGCACGCTGGCGAAGTCGTAGACCGTGCTGGCGACCGACGGCCCGGCAAAGTCCGCAGGTACGAAGGTGCCCACCCGGAAATCCCACCACCAGTCGCGCAGGTCCGGATAGAATTCCTCGATGAAAATCAGTTCGCTGTAGGTAGCCAGGGCCTCGTCCAGCCACGGCGCATTGGCCTGGTCGCTGCCCACGCGCGCAAACCACCACTGATGCGCCACCTCGTGAATGGTGATCAGAAACAGGTACGACGCCGGGCTGTTGTTATAGGTGCGGAACCATTCACCGCCCACATAGACGATACCGCCGAATTCCATGCCGTCGGGGAATTCACTCTGCACCAGCACCAGCCGACTGTGCGGATACTGGCCGAACAGGTCGCTGAACATCTCCACGGCGCGTGAAGCGGCCTCCAGCGCGTGCGCCGGGCCGTTGTAGATGCGCCCGTTGTCCGCCTGCACCGGCGCATCGCTGTAGGTGTAATATTCCACGGTGACGCCGTTAGAGGTGACCTGTGAGGCCATTTGCAGCGTCGGGCTGAGCGTGAAGGCGAAGTCGCGCATCCCCCGGGTGATGACCTGCCACGCGCCGTCTGAATCGCTGGTGACGATGCCCGGCGCGGCCAGGACCAGGTTCGCCGGGCCGTTGTCGATAGTGATGCTGGCCTGCCAGTTGGCGACCGGCGAGGTGACCTGTTCGCCGATGGTGGCGGGGTCATAGGTGATCCATTGGCCATTGAAGCGCGGCGCGACGGTCGGGAACGCATTGCCCAGGTTGAACTGGCGCGCGCCGAAGCCAAAATAGCCCTGTGTGGCGGGCGATACCGAGCCGATGGCCGGGACAGTCAGCGTGTAGGTCATCGAAACGGTCAGGCTGCAACCCGGCTGCAAAGGCTCCAGCGGCACCACCGTCAGGCGACGTCCGGTCAGCTCGGCAGACTGCGGCGCGTCATCATCCACGGTGACGCTGGCCATGCTGAAGACATCGAGCAGTCGGTTTGGCTCCACACTGAACACGACATAGTCGTAGGCGCTATCTGAACCGTTGTACACGATGACCTCATGCACAGCCTCTACCACATGGTTCGCATAGTCAATAACCAGAGCGAGACGATGCTGATCGATAGGCAGCGTGTTGTCGTGATCACATTCGTTCACCGGGATAGAGTCTGTGGGCAGCAATGCCACCTGATTCGCGTCGGGGGTGTCGGTGGGCGGGGCAGGGGTGACCGGCTGAATACTGCGCGTTTCTGGAATGGCTGTCGATGCTTCGACCACACGCAGTGTGGTGGGCGTGGGGGGCAGGGCAGCAGTGGTGCTATTGGTGCAGGCAGTGCCCAGCAAAAACAGGAAGAAGGCAAAAGTGCGGAAAATGATGCTGGTCATCGGCTGCTATGCTCGCTTATCATCACCAAAATGGAAAGTGGCCCGTAACATTCATTCATCGAGTGTGTTATTCTTATCGGACGCTCATATGAATTACAAGGCGGAGGATCAGGTTGACTACAACGACCACCACTAAAGACCAAATCGCGGGACTGGTACAGCTTACCCGCTGGAAAGAATATGTGCCTTTTGTCGTGCCGCTGACGTTTGTCGGCGCGCTGCTGGCCTCCCGCCCCGAAACGGCCGGGATCGACTGGCGCATTATCGCCGTCACGCTGGCCAATATTCTTGCCGTTGCTTATGCCTTTATGATCAATGATATCGAAGATGCGCCCGATGATGCACGCGATCCGGATCGCGCAGCACGCAATCCTATCACGATGGGGCGCATCGGGGTGAAATTTGGTTACGCGGCCTGCCGCCTGGTGGCGGTGGTGACGCTGGTGCTGTATGCGCTGGGCGGGTCCTGGGTGCTGCTGATTGGTGTGGCGACGCTGCTGCTCTCGCACCTGTATTCATGGCGCCCGGTGCGCCTGAAGGCGTGGCCGGTCACTGACATCCTGTCGCATTCGCTGATGCTGAGCGGCCTGCTGCTGCTGGCTGGCTACTTCCTGTATGACGTGAATCCCGGCATGGTGTGGTTTGTCGCCGCGGGGGCTACGCTGATTTCCGTGTATGGCCAGCTGTATAACCAGCTGCGCGACTACGACATGGACAAGGCCGCCGGCCTGAAGAACACCGCGATCATGCTGGGCGAGATCAATACGCGCCGCGCCATGTATCTGGCGGTTGGACTGGCTGCGGTGTGCCTGATTGTGGCGATTGTGCGCGGAGTCTTCCCGTTCTGGCTGGCGGCAGTGCTGATCGGATCGGTCGTGCTGGTGTCGCTCGTGTATCGCCCGAAAACGGATATGCGCGGCACGGCGACGGTCGATGTCAGCGGCGCGATGCAGGGGCAGGCGGTCATGGTGCTCAACCTGACGATCATGGCGTGGTTTGTCGTGGCCATCATCCAGCAGGTGACACTCGTCTAGCTCTATGGATGGCCTCAACTCGATTCATCAGATCATGTTCAACGCGGGCATTATGTACTCGTTCGCGCTGGGTATCTGGGCGGCTGTAATGGCCGCCCGTGGTCGTTCTGTCTCCGGAAACTTTTGGGGGGCAGTGGCCACTTTTGCGGTGCTGGCAGGCATCACCGCCGTGCTGGGCATCATCATGGCGCTCAGCGGGCTGACGCTGCCGCGCCTGTTCACCTATTTCCTGTATATGGGCTGGCTGGTGGTGATTATGCCCGGCCTGTTCACCATCCTGCGCGGCCGCGATGACCGCAGCGCCGCGATCGCCTTTGCGATCCTGTGCTTCTTCAATGGCGCGACGGCCATCAGCATGGTGCAGCGCGGGCTTGTGGGGCCGTGGCTTCCCTCAGCATAGCGAAACGTGTGGTCGTGTGTGCTGGCATGCTGCTGTTGACGGCATGCCAGCCCGAACCGACGCCGCTGCCGGTCGTCACCGCGGCACCCACCGCCACCGCGACGCCCCTGCCGGTCAGCGCGGATGCCAGCCGTGGGCCCGTCATGTATGTCAGCGGACTGGCCGAGTCGCTGCTGGGCCAGCGGCTGCTGGCGCTCTATCCCGACGCAGACATTATCCCCGCCACAGACTATGACAGCCCGATTGCACGCAGTCCGCAGGCGGATGTCGTGTTTGGCCGCGAGATTGTGCCGGCCGATGGGGCATCTGTCACTGTGCCGATCGTGCTGCCCGTCGCCCTGCTGCTGGACCGCACACAACCTCCCCTGACTGATGCCAATGTGTTTGATCTGTCAGGGCGTTTCCTGCGCGACGCGGCCGTGGGAAGCCTGTCTGCCCGGGACAGCCGTATTGCGCTGGCCAATGTCGGCTACCCGGATGGCATCGCGCTAGCAGGCGCTCCCGCAGCTGTTGACCAGGCCGCGTTGCTGGCATCTGCCGGATGGGTGCTGACTTTTGATAATCGCAACCTGACGCCTGCCGTGCAGGTGCTTTATGCGCCGGAAGCCATTCAGGCTGCCCGCGAAGCTTCCCCGGATGGGCTGATTGAAGGCTTTAGCCTGACGCTGTCTGTCTGGGTGAATCCAGCCTCGGTGAAAGTGGATGCCGCTGGCCTGATTGCCGCGTTATCGGCACCGTGAGTAGTTCAATAACACTGATTCATTCTGCCCCCGATAGCCGTATAATCTGAAACTGTGACGGTTTCACCGAATGCTGGCGACCGTGAATATCATCCTCAGTCATGAAAACGCAGATTTCGATGCCGTGGCCTCCATGCTGGCTGCCGCACGCCTGTTCCCAGGCTATACGCCAGTGTTGTCGCAGCGGCAGAATGCCAATGTGAGTGGCTTTCTTGCGCTGTATGGGGGCACACTGCCGTTTGTCGAGACGGACGCACTGCCGAGCGGCCGCATCAACAACGTGATCGTCACCGATACCTACCAGATTCCGTCCTTCCGGGGCATCAAGAAATATACCCGTGTCCACGTGATCGATCATCATCCGGTCACGCAGACACTGGATCCGCGTATCGACCTGTATGATGGCGAAGTGATTGGCGCTGCCAGTACTTTACTGGCCGAACGCTTGCAGAAGGCGGACGTGGTATTGGCGCCCATTGAAGCGACCCTGCTGCTGCTGGGCATCTACGAAGACACGGGTTCGCTGACCTATGGCGCGACCACCCCGCGTGATGTGCGCGCCTGTGCCTGGCTGCTGGAACAGGGCGCCGACCTGAACACGGTGCGCCGCTTTCTGGAGCCCCCGCTGACGCCGGAACAAAGCCGCCTGCTGGAGCATTTCATCCGCAGCGCCGAAACCAGGGTCATTGAGGGATTCACGGTCATCGTGGGCACGGCTGTGACCGAGCAGGTGATGCCGGAACTTAAAAATATCGCCCACAAGCTGATGGATATCTTCGACCCGGCCGCGATTTTCCTGCTGGTTTCTTCCCCTGAGATGACCAATTTCGTGGCGCGCTCGCGTGACGATGCCGTCGATGTGGGTGTCGTGGCCGCGGCGCTGGGCGGTGGCGGACATCCGCGTGCGGCAGCTGCGGTGATTCGCGGCCACAGCCTGGAGGCCCTGGTTACGCAGGTGTGGTCTGAGACGGGGGCGATGATTGCGTTGTCTGACGGGATCGTGCGCGTGCGCGATCTGATGTCGAATTCCGCACATACTGTCGATGCTGACGTGCTGGTATCGGAAATCCTGCTCAATATGCGCCGGATCGGCCACGAAGGCTACCCGGTTATCGCTGACGGTCGTGTGGTCGGGCTACTGGTGCGCGGTGACGCGGACCGGATCGCGTCGCATGAGCTGCTGGCCACCCGCGTGCGCGATATCATGCAGACCGGGGATATCACGCTGGGCCCGACGGCCACGCTGAGTGAACTGGAAGCCCTGATGGTGCATCGGGGCATCGGGCAGGTGCCGGTGGTGGACGAGGCCGGGCACTTGCTGGGCATCGTCACGCGCACGGACGTGATGCGTCACTGGGTGCGCACGCGGGAAGGGGCGCAGGCGCGGCCGCCGCAGCTCACCATGCCAGACTTGCAGCAGGTGCTGGGGCTGGATGCCGCGCTGCTGGTGGAGCGGGTGCAAAAGCTGGCCGCTGAGCAGAAAGTGACGGTGTATCTGGTGGGCGGGGTGGTGCGCGACCTGCTGCTGAAGCGCCCCAATCTGGACCTGGATTTCGTCATCGAAGGTGATGCCATCGGCTTTGCGAATCTGGTCGCTGCACGGCATGGCGGCAGCGTGATGCCGCACGACGCCTTCGGCACGGCCGTGTGGACGCTGCCGCAACCCGTCGGCTCTGCCTCGACTGTCGACTTCGTATCCGCGCGTAATGAATACTATACCGAGCCGGCCCGCCTGCCGACGGTGTATAAAGGATCGATCAAGCTGGACCTGCGGCGGCGCGACTTCACCATCAATGCACTGGCGATGCATGTGTCTCCGCCGTCACGCTTTGGCCAGATTGTCGATCATGCAGGCGGTGTGGATGACCTGCATGCTGGCTTGATTCGCATCCTGCACAACGTCAGCTTTGTCGATGACCCGACACGCATTTTTCGCGCGGTGCGATTTGCCTCGCGCCTGGGATTTGCGATTGAACCGCGCACGCTGGAGCTGCTGCATGGGGCTGTGCCTTTCGTCACGAAGGTGCTGGGCGAGCGCGTGCGCAATGAACTGACCTATCAGCTGGAAGAAGCGCAGCCGGAAACAGGACTGCGGTTGCTGGATGAGATGGGCGTGCTGCAGCAGATTCATCCGGAGCTTGAATTTGATGAGCGGCATGCACGGCTGTTTGAGCGCGCCAGGGCACCTCAGGTCGTCACGGCTGATCTGCTGTGGCACGTGTGGATGTCTGGTCTGTCTCCGCAGGTTGTGCGCCTGCTGACGGAGTCGCTGTTGATGGGCCGGGGCCGGGGCCAGTCGCTGGTGGATGCCGCGACGTTGCGCGAAACTGCGCCATCCCTGATGGATCCTGTATTGAAACCCTCCCAGGTGGCCGGGCTGCTGCGTGGATTCAGCGAGGCGTCGCTGAATGCGTCATTCGTGTTTCTGCATGAGCCGCTGGTGCTGGAACGTATCGCCTGGTATCAGAAGAAGGGCCATCGCGTGCGGCCGGGCATGAACGGCAATGACCTGCTGGCAGCAGGCGTCCCGTCTGGCCCGTGTATCCGCAGGCTGCTGGATGCCCTGCGGGATAATCGCCTGGACGGGCAGATTCAGTCGCAGGAAGATGAGATCTCGTTTGTGAAGCAGGCAGTGGCTGAAGGATGGTGCGATGATCCCCGTGCGTGAGGAATTAACGCTCGCGCTGCCCATTGTCATTCGGCGTGCTGTGGCGCAGGACCTGCCGCTGCTGGAATGGTACGGCCGTTATGCCAAATACAGGCGCGTGTTCTGGCGCACGTTTCAGCAGCAGCAGCGTGGTGAGCGGCTGATGCTGCTGGCGGTATGTAACGGATTTCCGATCGGGCAGGTCTTTGTCTTTTTCCATAATGGTGAACGTCCGGAACATGGCGCGCGCGCGTATATGTATTCACTGCGTGTGATGGACATGTTTCGCGGGCAGGGCATCGGCACTGCGCTGATTCACTCGGCTGAACGCCATGCGCGGGAGCAGGGCTGTGTGGTCATGTCGCTGGGCGTGGCCAAAACCAATCAGCGTGCCCGGGCGCTGTATGAGCGGCTCGGCTACACCGTGTACGGGGAAGACTCAGGGGAGTGGATGTACGTCGACCAACACGGAAAACGACGAAAAGTTACGGAACCGTCATGGGTATTGGAAAAAACACTCTTCATGGGTTAAACTGAATGAAGCTGTGTATACTGGAACTTATGTATGCTCAACGGAAGATCGGCTAGGAGCATTACCTGAATGGCAACCGAACAACAATCGGTACGCGTCATGCGATGGACGGGTGGACAGCACCCAACAGTGTCAACGATATCGCGGACGATGCAGAAAGAGGGACTTCGTCCCTTCCTGTGGGAAAACAGCCCCAATTACCGCTATGCGGTGCGTTCTCACAATTACAAGAAAATCATGTATGTGGTCGAGGGCGTCCTCGAATTCACATTTCCCGACAGCAACCAGCGTGTAAAGCTGAAAACGGGCGACCGGGTGGAAATTCCCGCCGGTGTGCGCCACAGCGCGATTGTCGGCTCGACCGGCGCCAAGTGTCTTGAGGCAGCCCAGTAGTCGTCAGCAAAATACAACACAACCGCAGTACAAAAATTACGCTTATTGCGACGTCCGATACCTGCAATCGAACGGTGAATTTGCCCTATGTGTCAGTGGGATGCCGCAAATAAACGCAGCCTGAAGCGCGCTGAGTGGGGTCTGGCCTGTCTGTCCAGTGTGCATGTCCCGCGCATCTGGTCTGCCTCAGACCTGGCGCAGATGCCCATCGTTGGCCGCCACGCCGTCGCGTACTGTGCTCATGCGCCGGATGATCAGACGCAGTTTGAGGCTGGCACCTGGTACGGCGTGCCCGTGACGGCCCTGCTGGATGAGTCCCGTCCGTTGGCCAGCGCACGGTCGGCACAGTTCATCAGCCTGAGCGGGGCATCCGTCACGCTGCCCCTCAGCGCGCTGGGGGATGCCGTGATCGCGCTCCCTTCCCAAACAGACCCCGCTATACCATTTGACGCCCGCCTGATTGTGCCTGGCCTGCCTGTGTGCCAGATGCTGCATGGCCTGTCGCGCATTGTCGTGCAGGAAGCCACAGCCCCGGCATTGCCATCACTGCCGACGCGTGCCTGGGTGACCGATGTGCTGCCACACGCGGTCACAGGTTTGGCCTTTCACGGGGTGGATGGGCTGACTGGCGTGGCGGTGCGCCTGAATCACGGGCCTGCTGTGCATCTTGGAATGACCGGCCGCGCCGGGGCGTTTACGCGCTGGACGCTGCCGCTTCCCCCTGGCTATGCCGGGCGACCACACGCCGCTGTCACGGCAGTATCTTCGGCGGTGCTGGCATGACGATTTCGCGCCGTGGCTTTCTCTCGTCCGTTGGGGCCGGTGCTGCCAGTTTGCCCTTTGCCCGCCTGCCATCATTTGGGCTGACTGCCGCTCATGCCCCACGCTTCTCACGCGGGCGGGTGCTGGCGCCTGTCACGCTTGCCGACGGCAGCCTGCTGCTTCCCGATACCATCATTCCCCTGCATGGAGAGCCGTACGGACGTTCAATGGCCACGGCTTACGGGTCGCTGCCTGCCGAAACAATTCAGCCGTTGCATGATATCGATCAGCTGACGATCGACGTCCTGCCTGCGCCGGTCCGGGTGGTGACGCCGGTCGCGCCAGTGCTGTCCTACTGTGACGATCATGCGTCACTGGCAGGACTGCCGGGCTATGGGACGCCGCTGCTGGCACTTTCGTCGCTCAACGTGGGCGGCGCTGACTGGCTGGAGCTGGCCGACAGCGATGGGCAATCTCTGGGCTGGAGCCGCGCATCCCACTGGACGGGCTGGGTGATGAATCAACAGGCCACGATTTCACGTATAGTGATTCATCGCTCGACGCTGACGCTGTCTGTTGGGCAGCGCGCTGCGCTGACCGAATTTTGTCCTGTCAGCCTGTCCCATCTGCCTGAAGTTGGCCGGTATCCGCTTATGCGTATGGCCTATGCCGAGGCGCAGTCAGCCTTTGCGCCGCACGTCGTCGTGCCTTTTGTCATGCAGGCTGACGGGTTGAATCTGGCTGGAGCCTACTGGCACAATGCGTTCGGCCGCCCGGAAATTCCGGTAGCAGGCGGGGCAGATGTGCATGTGCCCATGTGGGCTGCCCAGTGGCTGTATGAAAATACGCACCTCGATGCGATAATTGAGGTGGTCCAGGCAGACAGCGCATTACCACTGCCTGTGGACGAAAGGTTTCCCTCATGACATTGACGCTTGGCATCGCGGTTCTGGCGGGGCTGGTGTCTTTTCTCTCTCCCTGCGTTTTTCCGCTGGTTCCCGCATACATCGGCTATATGAGTGGTCGCGTGACGCGCACGGTGGCCGTACAGACCGCTGGTGGCCCCGCTGTGCAGATTCCAGTCGCAATGCGCATCAATACCCTGATGCACGGCATGGCGTTTGTGCTGGGCTTCACGCTGGTGTTTGTGGTGTTCGGCCTGGCGACGACGGCCTTCCTGTTTCAGATTGGCGGGCAGAATATTGCCCTGTTTCGCGACATCATCGGTCGCGCTGGCGGTCTGCTCATTATCTTCTTTGGCTTGCAGTTTTCCGGCCTGCTGGGCATCGCCATCACCCGCATTCAGGCCCGTGGCTGGACGCGCAGCATCGTCTTCACCGGCGTCATGCTGGCCCTGCTGATCGGCCTGTCGCTGTGGGCGATGGTCGACATCCTGTTCGCGATTCCGCTGATTGCCGTGGTGCTGGTGTGGTTTGTGCTGGGCAATGCATTCCAGACGCCAGAGGACTTCTGGACGCGGGCATTCACGCGTTTGCAGCGCGGCCTGTATGCCGACACGCGCCGCCAGATGGATGCCGCCAACGGACGCCCCGCCGGGCTGCTGTCGTCTGTGCTGATGGGCATCATCTTCGCCGCTGGCTGGACGCCGTGTATCGGCCCGATTTATGGCAGCATCCTCACGCTGGCTGCCAATGGCTCGGACATTGGCCAGGCAGCAGGGTTGATGGTGGCCTACTCGCTCGGCCTGGGCATTCCTTTCCTGATCGCCGCGCTGGCGCTGGATGGCGCGCAGGGCTTTTTGCGCCGTATGCGCAAGGCACTGCCGACGATTGAACGTGTCGCGGGCATCTTCATGATCGCTGTCGGTATCCTGGTGGCCAGCGGACAGTTGCAGCTTCTCAGTCAAAATGCCGCCGTCCAGTTTGCCGACCTGTCGTATCGCCTGGAAGAATGTGCTGTGCAGCTGTCTAACGGCACCATCAACTTGGGTGAGTTTCCCGCCTGCGTGAATGGTGACGCTCCCACCAGTGCCGGAACGTAACCTGCGCCGTGTCTTGCTTGCCATCGCCGGGGCCATCAGCCTGGCGGTTGGTGCTGGCATCATCGCGCTGACACCCGTGGGTGACGCGTCCGGGGCAGGGCTGATTCGCCTTGAAAGCAGCTGGTTTACGCCCGCAACCGGCGGTGTCGCGCCAGAGCTTGTGCTGCCGGGCAGAGAGGGACCGCCTGTTCGCCTGTCTGAGCTGCGCGGGATGCCGGTCGTGATCAACTTCTGGGCGACCTGGTGCGTCCCGTGCGAAGTCGAAATGCCTGAGCTTCAGGCGCTTGCCGACAGCCGCCCGGACGTGCGCGTGCTGGCCGTCAATGTGGGAGAGCCGCCCGCCCAGGCGATGGCCTGGCTGGCCGCCCGTGGCCTGACGCTGGACGTCTTGTTTGATGTGGACGGGCAGGCAGCGCGGGATTTTGCTATTCGCGGGCAGCCGACGACTTTCGTGATTTCGCCAGAGGGCGCCATAGATGCGATATACTTTGGCCCGACGACGCTTCAACAACTTATAACCACCCTTCAGGACAATGTATGACGCAGACTCCCCAGATTGCCCCGCAGCCCCCGCGCCCGCCGCGTCCATTTGCCGTGCGCGTGAACAAGGGCCTGTTGTGGACGACGAAGCACTGGCTACGCATCATGATCGTGGTGCTAGGCCTGTATTCCACGCTGCCGATTATCACACCTGTCCTAATGAAAATAGGCCTGACCGGGCCCGCCCGCGCGCTGTATACGTTCTATGCACCGTTCTGCCATCAGTTCGGCTTTCGCTCGCTCTGGCTGTTTGGCCCACAGGCCACTTATCCGCGTGCGGTGGCGGGCATGGACACGGTGCCGTTTGAAGCGGTCGTGGTCAATGAGCCGGAGTTTCTGTCCAGTTATGATTTCTACTATCGCCGGTCGAACGGCGGCGCGCCGCCGGCATCGGTGACGGAAGCTGACCTGGCCTCGACGTTCACGCCGTGGTATCAGTTTGCCTCGAAAGACTTCGTCGGCAGCGAGGCGATGGGCTACAAGACGACGCTGTGCGCCCGCGACGTGGCCATTTATCTGGCGATGTTTGGCGGGGTGATGCTGTATGCGCTGCCCGTCGTGCGCCGCCGCCTGCGGCCAGTCCCCATATGGCTGTATCTGATTCTGGGCATCGGGCCCATTGGCATCGACGGTGTGAGCCAGTTGCTGGGCTATCCGCCCTTTAACCTGTGGCCTCCACGTGAGACGCTGCCTGTGTTCAGGCTGCTGACAGGCGCGTTGTTTGGCATTATGAATATCTGGCTGGCGCTGCCCTATCTGGACGACAGCATGCGCGAGACGCGTAACAGCATCGAGGTCAAGCTGCGCCGCGCCGGAATTCCGATTCCATAACAGGCGCAGAATTCCTCGTGTTTTTGGGGGAAGCGCAATTGACACACGGCTAAAGTGACCCGTATAATGGGTCCGTTATTGTACGAACTGTGTGCACTACAGGAGCGCAATCGTGGGTCCGTTACCTAAGAAAAAAATCTCCCCCAGCCGACGCAACAAGCGTCGTGCTCATGACGCGCTCACGCTCAAACAGCTTGCCAAGTGCGAGACTTGCGGTGCCTATCATCTGGCGCATCACGTTTGCATGAAGTGTGGAAGCTACCGCGGCGTGACCGTCCTCGATGTCAAGAAAGACGATTAGCCCGAATTTCAGAGTGACCTAAAGGGCCGTACACGAGTGCGGCTCTTTTGTTTTGGAGTATGAAGATGACTTTTGATACGACCGCGTTTGTATTTCCGGGGCAGGGCTCGCAGGTGATTGGCATGGGGCAGGATGTCGCGGCGGCCTATGACATCGCCCGCCAGACATTTGCTGAAGCTGACGACGTGCTTGGGTTTTCGCTCAGCGAGATGTGCTTTAGCGGGCCGGAAGAAGCGCTGAACAGTACGATTAACACCCAACCTGCGCTGTTTGTGTGCAGCATCGCTATCCTGCGCGCGCTGCAATCGCAGCGTGCGGATGCGTCACCCCGCGTGATGGCCGGCCACAGCCTGGGTGAACTGACGGCACTGACCGCTGCTGGTGCGCTCTCGTTCGCCGATGGCCTGCGCCTCGTGCGTGAACGCGGCCGCCTGATGGAAGCCGCCGGCCAGCGGAATCCCGGGGCGATGGCGGCGCTGCTGGGGCCGGATACTGCCGCTGTACGCGAGCTGTGCGCCCGCATTGCTGAACAAACCGGCAAGGTGCTGGTGCTGGCCAACGATAACTGCCCTGGGCAGGCGGTGATTTCGGGCGACGTGGAGGCCGTGGACGCGGCCATTGCCGACGCGAAGTCGATTGGCGCACGCCGGGCGCTCAAGCTGGCGGTCAGCATCGCCTCGCACTCGCCACTGATGGCGCCCGCCCAGGACGGCTTCCGAGCCGCGCTGGCCAATACGCCAATCTCGGCACCATCCACGCCGGTCGTGGGCAATGTGAGCGCCGCGCTGCTGTCTGATGCCGATGCCATCCGCGAAGAACTGGCCAATCAGCTCACGCAGTCGGTGCGCTGGACCGAGAGCGTGCAGGCGATGATCGCAACCGGCGTGACGCAGATTGTCGAGATTGGCTCGAAGGATGTGCTGGCCGGACTGGTGAAGCGCATTGATGCCTCGGTCACGTCGACGGCGCTGAACTCAGCCGACGCATTACGGGCATTTGTGGGATAAAGCATTACTTCACCGAAATAAAAACAGGGACTCCGGCGAACCGGAATCCCTGTTTTTGTTGTCTGGTCTGGTGCTTATTTCAGCGCATTCAGCCCGGCAAACAGCCGTTCAACCGCGCCTGCCGTGACATCCGGCGGCAGCGCATACGAGAAGCGGATCCAGTTGGCGCCAGCAGGTGAGAAGTACACGCCGGGCACTACGGCCAGGCCATAGTTTTCGCCCAGATACTTCAGCAGGCCTTCCGAGTCTTTCAGGTAATCATACTTCGCGCTGCCAGACTCGATATGCTGCGTGCAGTCGATGAAGGCATAGTAGCCGTCGCCAATGATGTGCCCCACGCCGGATTCCTCCAGCGCCGTACGCAGGACTTTGCGGCTGGCGCTGCATGCCTGAATAATGTCCTTGGCGGCTTCGCCAAAGCCCATCTCATAGGCAGCGATGGCGACAGCCTGCGAGAAGAACGCGGGAATCACGCTGTGCGACGCCTGGCTGGTGATGTGCTTGACGACTGCCTTGCCAGCCACCAGATGCGCGGAACGCACATTGGAACCGCCCAGGCTCTTGGTCAGGCCGTCCAGGAAAATCAGCTTCTCGCGCTCGGCGGGCGAGAACGCGTTCAGGATGACGTTGATGTCGTTCGGACCGTGGTCGGTCACCCAGTGGTAAATCCAGTCAAACAGCACAAACGGATAGCCCGCTTCAATGGCCGTGCGCGCCAGCAGAATCTGCTCTTCGAGGGGAATCGTGCGGCCGGTCGGATTGTCTGGTGAGGTGATGACCAGTCCCGCGACGCCGCGGCCTTCACGCTGGGCAAATTCTGCTGTCGCACGGATACTGTCCGGCGTATAGCGCCAGCCTTCTTCGGGGCGGCCGGGCGCCAGCAGCACATTCAGGCCGACGGCATACGGGCCCCAGTTGTAGCTGATCCACGGCACGCGCGAGACGACTAGAGCGTCGCCGACGCGCTTGTGGCCCAGCGCGATCATCGCGCCATAGGCCTTTTGCAGGCCATCGCGGCCACCCTGCACAAACACGATATTCTCGCCAGACCAGCCGGTGCTGCTGTCAAACTTCCAGTACGACTCGGCAGCGGCCTTGCGGAAACGGGCCGTGCCCCACGGCTGGTCGTAGGCAGTGCCGTGGTCGATTTGCAGCTTGAGCGCGGCTTCCAGAATATGGGTGGGCGTGCCGGGCAGGCTGGCCCCGCCGTCGCCCTGCGAGGCGTCAAAGGTGACGGCGCCGGCCCCTTCGCGGTCCTTATAGGCCTTCAGCGCGTCACGGATGAGAAACATGCGCGACGGCGGAATATCCTGCATGTGTGCCGGATAATCGTTGACGGCGACGCGATTTGCCAACGGATGCGCGTATTCGGGCGTATCCAGCGATGAGGTGACAACGGGTTGTGCTGACAAAGTTTCCTCCACCTTTAACTGTCTGCAAACAACAAAAACGCCCCTGTGCGGGGCGGTAATTCACTCGGTGTGAACAACACGTATACGACCCCGTCATCTACCTGGGAGGCAGAGTATCAGTATCAGTGGTCATATTCATCGTACGGCGCATGGTTATTCCCATCGCTTCACCAGTAAAGCGATTGTCACATATTCACAAATGCCCGTCAATGGACAAGGCGCAGCATGCAGTCGTCCACATGCTTGTGTAAATGTGACAACTGATGGATTGAACGCAGGGGTAGGGTGCTATTGCTGATGACCGGGTATCAGACGGGTTTCTTGCCTGCGTCTGTGGCCACACGCGCGCGCCAGTCGTTCAGCACATCGGTCACGGTCTGTTCCAGCGGGATGATCGGTTCCCAGCCGGTGACCGTGCGCAGGTGAGACGCATCGCCCCATGATTTCTGCACGCCAGATGAGCGCACATAGCCAGCTTTTGATTCCACACGAATCTCGCTGCCGCTGATGCCTAGCATCATATTCAGGATGTGGCCGATGGTGACGGTGCGTCCGGTGGCTACGTTGTACGCGTCTCCGGGGATACCGCGCTCGGCCATCAGCACATAGGCGCGCACGATGTCGCGGACATCGGTGAAGTCGCGCTCGCCCGACAAGTCGCCGCAGGTGATGACGGGCGACTGCTGTCCGGCCTCTATCAGCGCGATCTGGCGGGCAAAGTCTGGCGCGACAAAGCCAGGCCCCTGGCCGGGACCCAGATGATTGAAGGGGCGCGCCCGCATGATTGGCAGCTTGTGGCTGAGCGAGTATTGCAGGCCGAGCATGTCCTGCGTCACCTTGCTCACTGCATATGGATTGGCGGGGCGCATGGCCGCGCTTTCCGGCGTGGGTACATTTAAGGACTGTTCGACGCCGTACACTTCGCCGCTGGTGACCAGCACGATGCGCGGTGACAGTTTTTGCTTTACGCAGGCATCCAGCACGTTGAGCTGGGTGCGAATATTATTCTCCAGTGTGGCCCACGGATCCTCAAATGACCGATGCACGACGGCAAATGCGGCCAGATGATAAATCCTGTCAGGGGTGACCTGTGCGACAAGCTGTGCGACCGCCTCAGGATTCATCAGGTTCAGGGCGTGCGGGGTGGCATCCGGGACGGCCAGCGCGTGAGCTGGATCGAGCACGGTGCCGTGCAGCTCTGCATGTGGAAATTCTGCCCGCAGCAGGCGCAGCAGATGACTGCCAACGAACCCGGCCGCCCCGGTGACTAGTACACGCACGGAAATCCCTCTAGAAGTGCCTGATAAAAAGCTGCAATTTTGCCCGTCAACCGATACGGAGTATAACGCGCCCTCACTCTACCGTCACACTCTTGGCCAGATTGCGCGGCTGGTCGACATCAGCACCACGGCGGACGGCGATGCTGTAGGCCAGCATTTGCAGCGGAATCACCGCGACGATCGGCGCCAGCATCGGATCGACTTCAGGCACATGTATTACATGATCGGCTTTCTGGCCGATGTCCTCGTCACCTTCGGTGGCGACCGCGATGACAATGCCGCCGCGCGCCTTGGCCTGCTCAATCTGGCTGATCATTTTTTCATACAGGGCGTCTTTTAGCGCGATGGCCAGCACCGGCATATTCTCGTCGATCAGCGCGATCGGGCCGTGCTTCATCTCGCCAGCAGGATAGCCTTCGGCATGGATATAGCTGATTTCTTTCAGCTTCAGCGCGCCTTCCAGCGCGATCGGGTAATTGATGCCGCGCCCCAGATACAGGAAATCGCGGTAGTTGTGGAACTTGCTGGCCAGCGCCTGCACCACGGGGAAGGTCTCCAGCGTGCGGCCGACCAGGTCCGGGATGCGGGTGAGCTGATGCAGGTAGTGCAGCCGGTCCGCTTCAGACAGCGTGCCGCGCAGCTGGCCGAGATACAGCGCCAGCAGGAACTGGTCGACGATGCTGGAGGTAAATGCTTTGGTGGAAGCCACGCCGATTTCCGGCCCGGCGTTCATGGTGATGTGCCCGTCAGACACACGCATCGCCTGGCTGCCCATCGCATTGACGATCGCCCACAGCAGCGCGCCCTTGTGACGGGCTTCTTCCATCGCCGCCAGGGTATCGACCGTCTCGCCGCTTTGCGTGATCGCCAGCACGGCCGTGTTCGGGCCGATAATCGGGTCGCGGTAGCGAAACTCGCTGCCATAGTCCACCTCGACAGGCAGGCGCGCCAGGTGTTCGATGTAGAACTTTCCTACCAGGCTGCTGTAGTAGCTGGTGCCGCACGCGACGGAGATGATGCGCTGCAATTGCTGTGCTGTCTCGGTTGACAGATTCAGGTCGGGCAGCACCACCTGCTGCGTTTCAAAGTCCACCCGCCCGCGAATGGTGTCGGTCAGGCTGCGCGCCTGGTCGAAGATTTCTTTCTGCATGAAATGCTGATATTCGCCTTTGGCCGCGCTGACCGCATCCCAGCCGATCGTGTGGATGACCGGCTTCACGGGCGCGCCGTCGGCCGTCTGAATGTCCACGTGATCGGCAAACACGGTGGCCACCTGACGGTGTTCGAGGAAAATCATGCGGCGGGTTTCTTCTATGATCGCCGGGATATCCGAGGCGATGAAGTTTGACCCGTCGCCCAGGCCAACAGCCACACCGCCGGCATTGCCGATGCGCACGGCCACCAGCCGGTCCGGCTGGGCGCTGTTCATGACCACGATAGCGTGGGCGCCGCGCAGCAGGCCAATCGTCTGGCGGACGGCGCTGGTCACGTCGCCGTCGCCCCCGGCCGCAAATTTGGCCACCAGATGCACGATCACTTCGGTGTCAGTTTCCGACGAAAACTGCACGCCCTCAGCGATCAGTTCTGCGCGCAGTTCGCGGTAATTCTCGACGATGCCGTTGTGCACGACGACGAAATTGCCGTCCATGCTGATATGCGGGTGTGCGTTGTGTTCGGCGGGGACGCCGTGCGTGGCCCAGCGCGTGTGGCCGATGCCGATGGGGCCGGCCAGCGGATCAGCTTCCACACGGCGGCGCAGGTTGATCAGCTTGCCCACGTCACGGCGCAGCGCAATTTTACTGTTTTGCAGCACGGCGATACCGGCCGAGTCATAGCCGCGATACTCCAGGCGGCTCAGGCCATCCAGGATGATCGGCGTGGCATTGTCGGCACCCACAACTCCAACGATTCCGCACATGACAGTATCTCCGGTTCAGGGTTTTCGTCTCGGCAAGGGGCAGGACAGTGAGGCGGTGTTACTCCGGCTTCACAAATTCCAGATACTGGGTTGTCGCTTTGCTCAGGTCGCTGTATTCACCACGCAGCTTTTCATCGCGGATATGCGAAGACAGCTGGTACATGGCCTCATCCGTCATCGCGGTCAGTTCTTCGCGCGGGATGCGTGTACGTCCCTCAGTCTTGAACCTGAAGGGCCTGCCGAACACGATCTGGATTTTTGGCCGCTGAAGCGTGAGGATTTTCTTGATCCAGGCGTCATCCACGCCGGTGATGGCCATCGGCACGATGGTCGCATCCGACTTGGTGGCGTAGAACGAAAAGCCATCTTTAGGCTGGGTCAGGCTGGGCTGGCGCGTGCCTTCCGGCGCAATCAGGATGAGCTGGCCGGATTTGATCAGCTCGATCGAGTTCATGAGCGCGGTGCGGTCGACAGCGCCGCGATTCACGTAATACGAGCCCCACCACCAGATCAGGAAAGCCAGCAGCGGATTCTTGCGGTTTTCGGCCTTGCTCATAGGGATGCAGAAACGGTTGTTCACCGCGCCCATCCCCAGAACAGGGTCGAGATAGCTGATGTGGTTGATGATGACGATGCCCGGCTGCGTCGCCGGGACATTTTCCTCGCCCGTGACAGTAACACGGGCAAGGATTCTAAATACGAAGGTGCGGATCAGCCACCGCATGATATGTCTGCGCCAGGCAATTTTCGGCTGCATGGCGATGTACTGTTGTACGGTTTGTTCGTCGGCCAAAACCAGATCCTTCGGCTACAGTCTATTCTTCAGCATCGTCCGATTTTTTAGTATTCGGACGGGTATCACCAAACGGGCGGCGCGCGCGCGGGACATCACCCTCGGCGCGGCGCGGACGGTCGTGATTCACGGGCTTCGCAGGGCGGTCGCTGGAACTCTCGCGGCGAGGAGGACGCGAATCCCCATCACGACGCGGCGGACGGTCTCCGAACGAACGCGCAGGACGATCGCTGGAACCTTCGCGGCGGGGAGGACGTGAGTCCCCATCGCGACGCGGTGGACGGTCGCCAAACGAACGCGCAGGGCGATCGCTGGAACCTTCACGACGCGGCGGACGCGAGTCGCCATCACGGCGCGGCGGACGATCTCCGAACGAACGTGCAGGACGGTCGCTGGAATCGCCTTCACGGCGGGGAGGACGATCCCCAAACGAACGCGCAGGACGATCGCTGGAATCGCCTTCACGGCGGGGAGGACGCGAATCCCCATCACGGCGCGGCGGACGATCGCTGAACGAGCGTGCAGGACGGTCGCTGGAATCGCCTTCACGGCGGGGAGGACGCGAATCCCCATCACGGCGGGGCGGACGATCACCGAATGAACGCGCAGGGCGGTCGCTGGAACCTTCACGGCGCGGCGGACGGTCTCCAAACGAACGTGCAGGACGTTCGCTGGAACCTTCACGGCGCGGCGGACGATCTCCGAATGAACGTGCAGGACGGTCGCTGGAATCACCCTCGCGGCGGGGAGGACGTGAATCGCCATCACGACGCGGCGGACGATCGCCGAACGAGCGCGCAGGACGATCGCTGGAATCGCCTTCACGGCGGGGAGGACGCGAGTCCCCATCACGGCGCGGTGGACGGTCTCCAAACGAACGTGCAGGACGGTCACTGGAACCTTCGCGACGCGGTGGACGATCACCGAACGAGCGCGCAGGGCGGTCGCTGGAACCTTCGCGACGCGGCGGACGATCCCCAAATGAGCGCGCAGGACGATCGCTGGAATCACCATCGCGGCGCGGCGGACGCGAGTCACCATCACGGCGCGGTGGACGATCACCGAACGAGCGCGCAGGGCGGTCGCTGGAACCTTCACGGCGCGGCGGACGATCGCCGAACGAACGTGCAGGACGATCGCTGGAACCTTCACGACGCGGCGGACGATCACCGAATGAACGTGCAGGACGGTCGCTGGAATCGCCTTCGCGGCGGGGAGGACGCGAATCACCATCACGGCGCGGCGGACGGTCTCCAAACGAACGCGCAGGGCGGTCGCTTGAACCTTCACGGCGCGGCGGACGATCGCCGAACGAGCGCGCAGGACGGTCGCTGGAATCACCCTCGCGGCGGGGAGGACGATCACCGAATGAACGCGCAGGGCGGTCGCTGGAACCTTCACGGCGCGGCGGACGGTCTCCGAACGAGCGTGCAGGACGGTCACTAGACCCTTCGCGGCGCGGCGGACGATCCCCGAACGAGCGCGCAGGACGGTCGCTGGACCCTTCACGGCGTTCCGGACGAGGATTCTTGCCCTGATAGCCCTTGGAAATACGGGGCGGCTTGTATTCGAAGGTCGGCGTCTGCAGCTGTTCGATTTCTTCGGCAGTCAGCTCGCGGTATTCACCCGACTTCAGGTCTTCGACCGTCAGTGAGCCAATCTGTGTGCGGATCAGGCGCTGGACCGGATGGCCGAGCGCATTCGCTACGCGGCGAATCTGGCGTTTCTTGCCCTCAGTCATGATGATCTTGAGGATGGTTTCCTTGGCACCAGACTTGATGACCTTGACCACGCACGGGGCAGTGCGTTCTTCGTCGATGGTGATGCCGCGCTGCCACACTTCAATCGTGCGCTCGCTGGGCTCACCCAGGACTGTGACGAGATACGTCTTGGTGTGGCGATAACGCGGGTGCGTCAGCTTGTTGGCCATCTCCCCGTCGTTGGTCAGCACGACCAGGCCTTCACTGTCGGCGTCCAGGCGACCCACGGCAAACAGGTGCTCGCCACGCGGCACCAGGTCGTAGACTGTCTTGCGGTCGTCGGTGGAGTGGGTGTCACTGGTCGTCAGAATGTTTTTGGGCTTATACAGCGCAATATAAACCTTCGGCTGTTTGTCAAAGCGCAGCGTCTCGCCGTCCAACTGAATGGTATCAGTCTCGGGGTCCGCCTTCGCGCCAAGCGTGATGACCTCGCCATTTACCGTGACGCGGCCCTGTAGGATGAGTTCTTCGGAGGCACGTCTGCTGGCGACATTCGCCATGGCCATCAGCTTTTGTACGCGTACTATCACTTCTTGATTTCTTTCCGTTGTTGAGGCAATCGGTCTATTATACGCTATGACTTCAGGGGTTCGTCTAGGCTGATTCCTGACAGGGATTCATATACGCTGATGACGGCGCTGTTGTCCAGCTCACGATTCCCCTGTTCCAGCATGGCAGTGAACATCTGCGTCACGAGAGCGGTCATTGGCAGGGGGATGCCATAGGTGCGGGCCGTGTCCATCACAATACCCAGGTCTTTGTGCTGCATATAGGCCTTGAAGCCCGGCGTGCGATTGCCTGCAAACAGGCGCGGCGGCTTGACATCCAGCGACCACATCTGTGCAGCGCCGCCCTTGATCGCTTCGACCATGCGCATGGGATCCACGCCGGCTTTCTGCGCGGTGATCAGCGCCTCAGCCATCGCGACCATCTGCGCACCGACGATAATCTGATTACACGCCTTGGCAATCTGCCCGGCTCCGGCATCGCCCACCAGCACCCAGGCCTTGCCCATGGCGGCGAAAATCGGCTCGACCAGTTTGAATGCATGTTCGTCCCCACCGACCATGATCGTCAGCGTGCCGTTTTTGGCGCCCACATCGCCGCCGCTGACCGGCGCATCCAGCGCGGCCACGCCGTGCGCTTTCAGGCGTTCATAAATCGACCGCGCCAGCTCTGGTTTGATGGTGCTGTTGTCGATGTAAATCAGGCCTTCGTGCGCCCCGTGCACGATACCATGCTCGCCAAGAACGACCAGCTCCACATCTGGCGAATCGGGCAGGTTAGTGAACACGATATCCACCTGCGCCGCCACTTCCTGCGGGCTGTGAGCGCGTACGGCTCCCTCGGATACCAGCGTCTCCACAATCGCCTGGCTGCGGTTATGGATGACGAGCGTGTGGCCCGCCTTCATCAGGTTGCGGGCGATCGCTGCGCCCATGATGCCGAGGCCAATATAGCCGATTTTTGCCATGCTTCAGACTCCGCCGTAAAAGCTCCAGAATGTGGATGAAAGTGTACCTGAAAATACGCGCGACGGGGCGGGGATTTTCTGCATGACCCACGGGTGTGAATGTGGTAGTATCTGCAGCACTGTGGAACTTGAAGCGCAGGGACACAGTCCCTCAAATGGCGGAGTAATGTGTCATGGCATCGCACGTACTGATTATTGAGGACGATAAAGAGCTCTCGAAAATGCTCCAGCTCGAGCTGAAAGGGCAGGGCTATGAAACCACCATCGCCCGGGACGGCCTGGAAGGGCTGCGCCAGTTTCATGCCGTGCATCCCGACCTGGTGATGCTGGATATCGCGCTGCCGATGATGGATGGACGGGCTGTGTGCCAGCGCATCCGCGAAGTGAGCGACGTGCCGATTCTGATGATGACGGCCCACGCCGTGAGTGAAGAAGATATCGTGCAGGGGCTGAATATCGGCGCTGATGAATTCATGATCAAGCCGCTGCGCCCGATGGAGATGCAGGCACGCATACGTGCGCTGCTGCGTCGGGCCCGCGCTTATGATCCCAATCAAAGCCTGCCCACCCGCTATCAGGATGACTTTCTGCATGTGGATGTGTCCATGCGCCGTGTGACCGCGCATGGTGAAGATGTCCGCCTGACGCCGACCGAATTCAAATTGCTGACGCTGTTTGTGCAGCATCCGGGGGCTGTGCTCTCATTTCAGCATTTGCTGGAGCAGGTGTGGGGCTTTGAATATACGACCGAGCACCATTATCCCAGAATCTATGTCTCGCATCTGCGCCGCAAGATTGAGCCAGACGTGAAAGAGCCGACGTATATTCAGAGCGAATATGGCGTCGGCTATCGTTTCATGATGAAGGAAGGCGCGGTGCTGACCTAAGGCGACAGGAACAGCCTCGGCGTCACGCTGATGCTGTCGGTCGTGCTGTTGACCTGCGGGTTGCGGAAGGTCAGGCGAATCTGCACGCGGGTTTCGCCGGCGTTATATGCTGCGCGCACGGACTCTGTGAAATCGAGTGCGCCGCAATCGGTGGCACGGGCGACAACGCGCGCGCCGCTGGTCACGCGCGACAGGTCGCGGTCCGCGCTGACCAGTTCCCCAAACGGTTCTTCCAGGATGCTCATTTCGCCCAGCGCGGCGAATCCGCCTTCAGCTTCCCGACACGGCTCAAAGGCCAGGGCGGCGCTCGTCCATGCATCCGCATCGATGGGCGGCAGCGTGAACGTCACCAGGGCATCGATACGGGTGCCGGTCGTCTGCGAGGTTGGCTGAAATTCCCCGATCAGGAAACCACCGTAGGTCTGATTGAGCGCCGTCACCAGGGTCGTGTTGGCGCCGTCGATGACCGCCTCATAGCGGAAGTCGTCGGCTGACACGATGCCCAGGTCATCCACTTTCAGGCGATACGACCCCGTCGACAGCGTCGGTGAATTCTCAAAGAAGCGCGTCGCCAGCAGGCTGTAAAAGCCGGTTCGCGCCAGCACATAGCCATTGATGCGCGAGTCGACGTTGCCTGGCGGTTGCTCGAAGTCGTCATCGTTGCTGCTGATCATGCGCCCGGCATTGTCGTACAACAGGATGCGCGAGTCCAGCGTGCCCGCGGCATCCATCACCGCGCTGATGCTGGTGCCTTCCTGGCCGAAAAATACATAGAGCTGCTCCGGTACTTCGTTAGAAATGGCGCCGGAGACCACCTGGTTGAGCGTCAGCGACTGGGCGGTGATGCCCGTATTCGTGCCGAGGGATCCCTCCGTCACGGCCACGGTGAAATCTCCCTCTGTGCGGCCATATTCGCCGTTCACACGGGTCGCGATCACGGTATACACGCCATTGATAGGCGCGGTGAAGCCGCGTATGGCGGCCGAGAATTCGGTGTTGTAGATGGAGGTGCGCGCCAGCTCTGCGCCGTCAGGGTCGATCACCATCAGCATAGGCCGCAGCGTAATTGAGCGGCTGTCGGCGGCGTCCATCTGGATGTTGTAGGTCTGGCCGGAGGATGCTTCAAAGGCGAAATAGACCAACGGCGTTGTGCTGTCGATTCTGCCTGACACGGGGGCATCGAGAGGCAGGCTGGCAGTATAGGTGGCCGGGTACAGGCTGGCGCTGTTCGCTAGTGCCGTCCCTGCCAGCGCATCGGGTGCATCAGTTGGAACCTGGGTTTCTGTGGGGGTATCTGTGCTTACGGGCGCTTCTGTCGGCGTCGCTGTTTCGGTGGGCGCGGCAGTAGTACTGGTGGCCGATTCGGTCGGCGCGAGGGATGGTTCGTCCGTCGGCGTCGCGGAAGCTGCCTCGGTGCTGGTCGCACTTGCCTCGATAGTTGGCGTCAGCGTGAGAGAGGGCTGGCGCGTAGGCACGATCGCACCGGCGGGCGTGCTGGTCGGCGCCAGGACAAGCTGTTCAGGCTGGCGCGCGCACGCAGAAGCAATCAGCAAAGCGAGCGTCAGCAAAAGTGTGATTTTCAAACGTGGCATGTAAGACAGTTTCCCCTGGTGACGTGCAGGTTGCTTTGATCGCAAGGCACTGTTCGGCTATTTTAGTCCACTGCGCCATATTCGGCCAATGCAGGGCGGCGCACGCATGTCTGATTTACGGACGCTTGGTGCCGCCCTTGCTGCCTTTTGCCCCGCGCGACACGGTCAGTGCGATCAGGTTGGTCTGATAGTTATAGGTGCTGCGGCGCTTTTCGGCCTGGGCATTGCTGGCAATTTCCAGCATCCGCTGGATGACGTCGCCGGCTGACATGCCGGTGTCCCGCCACAAATAGAACGCGATCGAGCCAGGCATGGTGTTGACTTCGTTGAGGAAGACCTCATTTGTCTCAGGGCGCACCAGAAAGTCGATGCGCGCCGTGCCCCGGCCGTCTAATGCACGAAAGGCCTGCAGCGCGATATCCTGAATGCGCTTTGTCAGCTCCGGCGTCAGCGGGGCGGGAATCAGCCGGTCGGCGCTCTTCATGCCTTCGCCGCCGCGCAGATACTTTTCTTCGTAGGTGAGAAACTGCTCCCACGAGACAGGCTGTTCCAGCACGCTGGCTTCCAGTCGCTCGTCGTCGCCCAGCACGGCGCAGTTGATTTCGACGCAGTTGGTCACCGCCGGCTCGATGAGCACGCGCCGGTCCAGGCTGGCGGCCACTCCGATGAAGGCGCGCAGCATGGCCTCGTCTGTGGCGCGGCCAATGCCAATGCTGGAGCCGAGCGTCACCGGCTTGACGAAGATCGGGAAGGCAAACTTATGGGTGATGGACTTGACGAGCGCATCCGGGTCGCGGTCCCAGGCAGCGCGGGTGAAGCTGATGCCATCGACGACTGGCACGCCGGCCTGGCGCAGCGTCTGTTTGCTCACCCATTTGTCGTTGGCCAGCGCAGAGGCCAGCACGCCGCACCCGGCATAGGGGATATCGGCCAGCTCGAACAGGCCTTGCAGCGTGCCATCTTCGCCATGCGAACCGTGAATAGCCGGAAATACGGCGTCCAGCTTCAGGCCCTGGCTTTTCGCAAACAGCCCCGTGGGCAGCGGATTGACAATCAGGCCATGCTGGCGGATGTCTGGCGAGAAGACCACGCTGTGCACACCTTCCAGCTTCGCCACATCGCCCTGAAATGACTTGAGGTCGCGCAGCGGCTCGCCGGTAAACCAGCGTCCCTCGCGGTCAATGTACAGCGGCACGACGCGATAGCGCGCGGGGTCGCAGGCTTCCATCACCTGATGCCCGGTCACGACCGAGACGTCGTGTTCCACGCTTCTGCCGCCGAAAATAACGCCCAGCGTAATCTGGCGCGATGCATTCATCATGGTACAAATCCCTCCGCGGGCCTGACGCGCCTCAGGCGGTCAGGGCGATGCTGATGAGAAAAATAACAAAGACCAGGCTGACGCCAGCCAGCTCCAGCACATAGCTGATGGCGAACAGCTTGGCGGCTGTTTTTCCGGCCACTACTCCGCGCGACACCCGCCGCACCAGGATGATTTCCACGACAGCCGCGCCGATCACACTGCCAATCAGTGCGTTGAGGATGGGAATCGGGATGATCAGCACGCCGATGATGCCGCCCACCAGCGTGCCGACAGAGGCCAGACAGCTCAAGCCTGCCATTTTAACCCCAAAGACGGGCAGCCAGAAATCCCGCGTTTGCGTGAGCAGCATCACCAGCGTCATGATGATGACCGCCAATACGGTGACGCGCTCAAAACCGGTCAGATAGGCGGTCAGCGTGCCGATGCCCCATACCATGAGCGTCGCGGGCAGAAAAGGCACGAGCGCGAGCAGCACGCCAATGCCCATGGCGATGGCGGCGAGCAGGAGCTGGACATTCTGCGAAAATTCCATGCGGTTTGGGTGCGCCTCAGCGATTATACGTATCGGGCAGATCGTTCAGGAATAATACGCAGTCCCCGGCCGTCAGGTTGCCCTGATACCAGGCCACGGCCTCACCCAGCGCTTCAACTACCTGAATACGGCTTTCCGGGAACCCAGCTTCCAGCAGGCCTGCCTTAATTGGCCTTGTTTGAATTTCGCCCACCAGAATGACATCGGTGGCCGACCCCGCCGCGGCGATGCCCAGCTTGTGATTCTCCGATTCCATCAGCTCGCCCAGCTCGACGATGCCAGGGGTAATCAGCAGGCGGCGGCCCGTCTGGTGCATGGCCAGCACGGCCAGCGAGGACAGCACGCCGACAGGGTTGGCGCTGTAGGCATCGTTGATAATAGTGATGCCCTGCGCCGTCGTCTGGCTGACGAGGCGGCTTTCGGCGGGTTTCAGGCTGGCCGCGCGGCGGGCGATATCGCGCAGCGGGATACGCTCGTGCAGCGCGACGGCCGCGGCCAGCAGGATGTTGGTCACGTTGTGCTGGCCCACCAATGGCGTCATGATCTCGACGGATTCGCCCTGCTGCGTATCGTGCAGCATGAAGCGCAGTCCCGCCAGCGACTCGCTGATATCTGTCGCGACCAGCCGTACGCCCTGTGCTTTGCCTTCCTCAGGCGACAGCAGTTTGCTGATCCCAATGCGCGTCGCGGGATAGCCGCGCCCAAACATCTCGCGGATGTACGGATTATCGATGTTGAATACGCCGGTTCCGTCAGGGGGCAGGGCGCTGATAATCTCGTATTTGGCGATGGCGACGTTCTCCACGCTTCCAAAACGCTCCAGATGCTGCGGCCCCACTTCGACGACGATGCTGATGGTGGGATGCGTCAGGTCGGCGATGCGGCGGATTTCACCGGGGATATACGCGCCCATTTCCGCGATGAAGTACTCGATGCTGCGGTCATTGGCCAGGTCATTGTTGATGGCGATGCACACGCCCATCATGGTGTTATAGCTTTTGGGCGTGGCATAGGCGCGGTAGCGGCTGTTCAGCAGGTGCGCCAGATAATTCTTAGTGGTCGTTTTGCCATAGCTGCCGGTGATGCCGATGACGACCGGGTGCGTTTCGGCCAGTGCCCGGCGTGCGCGCGCAATAAATCGCCTGCGCATCCATGCCTCGAGAGGCGTCATCGTCAGGTTGCCCAGAATCAGCCAGACAGGCGCGAGCATGAAACCAAAGGCGCCCAGCAGCGTCAGTGCGACGAAAGCGCCATCTTCAAATCGTGCTGCCACGGCGGATGTCAGCACACCAGCGACCACCATGAACGCGAGAGTCCAGGCAAATGAGGCGCCCAGCAGGCGCCTGGCGCGCGCTGTGGCATTAAACTTCTTCTTGACTTCGCCCTCGTCGGGCGGGATGGCAGTAACGCCGGCGATGACCAGCCCCAGCAGGCCGGGCAGCAGCACGCCGCCCTCAGACGTGAAGAACTGCACAATGCAGCCGACAAAGATGACAAGGAAGAAGCGCTGCGGATACCAGCGCGCACGGTTCGTCCACAGCCAGCGCAAGAAGCGCCGCCCCATGTATTCTTCAATCTGGTAAAAACGTGCCATCCGATAGGCCCGCAGACAGGTCGCGGCGGCCCAGGCGGCGCATACGAGAATGATCAGTATCGGCGTCACAAATCACTCACTAGTGTGTAAGAAAATGATGGGCGATGGTGGCAAATTCGGCCGGGCGCTCCAGATAGCTGTAGTGTCCCGCGCCTTTCAGCGTGACCAGTCCCGCGTCCGGTATCAGCTTTTCCAGCGTCTGGCCCTGCCACAGCGGGGTGTCCTCGTCCTGGTCACCCCACACCAGCAGGGTGGAGACACCCACGCGCCGGGCATAATCGGACAGGTCCTGATTGACGACGCGTACAAAAATCTCGCGCAGGGCGCCCGCCGACTGAAAGTCTGACGAGCCGTATTTGCTGCTGTACCACCCGCGCAGCCGGTCAGACAGGCCGCGTGCGCCGACAGCTTTCAGGCCATCGCGCACCAGTTTATACGTACGCAGGCGAAGCTGTGAAGACGTCGAACGCTTTGGCGGAATGCCTGCACTGTCCACCAGGATCATTTTACCCAGGCGCGCGGCATGTTCCGCACCCAGAATCAGGCCCAGTCGCCCGCCAAATGAGTGCCCGATCAGATGGCAGCGCTCCATGCCAAGCGCGTCGAGCAGCGCCAGCACCCAATTGGCATAGCTGAAGACGTCCCATGTCGCGGGAGGGAGTGCGCTGTCGCCAAAGCCTGGCAGGTCTGGCGCGACGACAACTGCCCCCTGTGCCGACAGCCGGTCCAGGATGACCTGCACCAGCCCGGCATTGGCGCCCCAGCCGTGCAGCACCAGCACGGGCAGGGGGATATTTCGGCGGTCCGGTGTCGCTTGTAGCATATGCGTCTGAATGCCCTGCACGTCCAGCGTGCGCGGCTGAATCATGCTGGCTGCTCGATCTGGATATTGGCGCCGACGGCCTGCAGCTTGGTCAGCACATCGCCGAAGGTGTGATTGAGCGCTTGGGCATTGTCAATGACCGTCTCTCGTTCGGCACACAGGGCGGCCGCCACCATGCCCAGGCCGGCGCGTACATCCGGCGTGTCCATGTAGATGCCGCGCAGGCGTGACGCCCCGATGACGATGGCGCGATGCGGGTCGCACAACACGATTTGCGCGCCCATCGCCTTCAGCTTGTCCACAAACAGCAGACGGTTGCTGAACAGCTTCTCGTGAATGAGCGAGGTGCCACGTGCCTGTGTGGCGATCACAGTGGCCACCGCCACCAGGTCGGACGGGAAGCCGGGCCACGGGGCTGTCTCGATTGAGGCATCCACGTCTTCTTCGCGGTTGGAGACGGTCAGAATGTCGTGGCGCGGCACATACAGCGCATCGTTATCCAGCTCCAGCGTGATGCCGATGCGCTGGTAAATTTTGGCGATCAGGCGCATGGGACGCGATGAGATGCCATTGATCTGCATGCGACCGCCCGTAATGGCGCACATCGCGGCGATGCTGGCAGCCTCGACGTGGTCAGCGGCGATGCTGGCCTGTGCGCCCTGCAGCGCATCGACACCGTGGATGGTCAGCACGCTGGAGCCGATGCCCTCTATATGCGCGCCCATGTCCAGCAGCAGGTGTCCCAGCTCCTGAATATGCGGCTCACTGGCAGCATTCTGGATGATCGTCTCACGGCCCATGCGCGCGGCCAGCATCATGACAATCGCCGTCGCCGTCACGCTCGTCTGCGTGAGAATGATGTCGCGCTTCTCCCATGCCGCGGCTTTGATATCCACCGCGCCGTTGTTGACCAGAATGTCCAGTCCGAGGTCGCGCAGGGCTTCCAAATGGGTGCGGATGCGGTTGAGCGGGTAGTCGAGCTCCAGGCGAGCAAACCCACGACGCAGCAGCATCGGCGCCAGAAACAACAGCGCCCCGACCGATGCTTCGTTTTCACCCTGTTCGATGGTGCGGCGCGTGATCTGGCCGGCGTGAATCGTGAGGGACGTTGGGTTGGCCTGCCGCGTAATCGTGACGCCCATCGCTTCAGCCTGATGCAGCATCGATGTGGTGCTGAGCGTCGTGGGGAAGTTATGCAGGGTCACGGGAGCGTCTGCCATCAGCGCGGCGGCCGTCAGGGCCTGCGCGCTGTTGCTGCTGCCAGAGGGCATATAGCTGCCCTGGAGGGGATTGCGCCCCTCAATTCGAATACGCATATGCGAATCTCTCGTGTCAGGTGGTACGGGCCACATTATAGCAGGCCGACGCCAGTGCGCGTACTATAGGCCTGTGCCGGTCGTATTGGGGAGAAATGTCATGACACGTGAAGAAATGCAGCAGCTGCTTGACTACAACGCATGGGCCCATGCGCGCGTGTGGTCGTGCATTAACACATTGACAGATGAGCAGTTCAACCGGAATGTGGGATATGCCTTTGAACACATCCGCGGTCAGGTGACGCACTGTATGAACGTCGAGCGTCGCTGGGCAGTGCGGTTGACAGGACAGCAGCCGCCTGAGCGCCTGACCACCGACGATGCACCATCGATTGCGGCAGTCAGGCAGTTGTGGGATGTTCTCCAGGCGGAAACCCGCGCGCTGCTGGACGGGCTAACCGAGGATGACCTGGAACAGTATATTGAGTATGACGTGCCACAGCGTGGCGGCAAAAAGCGCGATCTGCGCAGCGATATTGTGCGCCATATGATTAATCACGGCACGGATCATCGCGCCCAGATATTGGCGATGCTGTATATGCTGGGCGCGAAAACCCTTGAACAGGATTTGTTAATTTACATCTGGGAGCAGCAAGACCAGCTGGAAGGCTGATTGATAGGCGGCGAATCAGGCTCCGGCAGACAAGGCTGACAGCGCGACTGCAATCTGCCCGCCCACGAAGGCGTTATTGCGCAGCAGGGCCATGTTTGCCGTGCGCGACGTGCCGCCGGTCAGCTCGGCCACGCGTCCCAGCACAAACGGCGTGATGAGCTTGCCGCTGATGCCCTGGGCATCTGCCTCGGCGGTGGCCTGCACAATTGCAGCCTCGACGATGGCCTGGTCGATGTCTTTGCCTTCCGGCACGGGCACCGCGATCAGGATACCGTGCGTCTGGCCCAGCTTGCCAGCCGCGGCAATCACGCTGGCGGCCTGCTCGGGCGTGTCGATGCGCGCATCGATCGGCAGGGTGGTCGCCCGCGAATAGAACGAGGGCAGCACATCCGTGCCATAGCCCAGAATCGGCACGCCCTGCGTCTCCAGCACTTCCAGCGTCAGGGGCAGGTCGAGAATCGATTTCGCGCCTGAGCAGACCACCGCGACTGGCGTGCGTCCCAGCTCGATCAGGTCCGCCGAGACATCGAAGGGATGCCCGCGATGCACGCCGCCGATGCCGCCGGTCGAGAACACGCGAATCCCGGCCATATTGGCGGCAATCATCGTGCCTGCCACGGTTGTGGCCGCATTTTCTTTCAGGCCTACCGCGATGCCCAGGTCACGGCGGCTGCATTTACGCACATTCTGCAGGTGCGCCAGTCGGTCAATTTCCGAATGCGTCAGTCCGACGCGAATCTCGCCGTTCAGGATGGCGATCGTGGCCGGCACCGCGCCGCCTTCACGCACGGCTGTTTCCATCGCCAGCGCGGTCTCGACATTTTCGGGATAGGGCAGCCCGTGGGTAATCAGGGTGGATTCGAGTGCGACAACCGGACTATTTTCTGACAATGCATCGGCCACTTCAGGGGAAATGTGCAGGTTGCTCATGTGCGCTCCGTTGTTCCGCGGCGTCGGACTCAGTACAATACATCTTACTTGTTGTCTTTCACGGATGGAAGATCCTGCATGCAGGCGGATAAACAGCAGTTGTTAGACGCGACACAGAAGCGCATCCGGCAGGTCCGGTGGCGTTCGCTGCGCCTGCCCATGATCGTGGGCGTGGCTGTGCTGGTCGGCCTGGTGGTGCTGGCGGGGGTCTCGCCACGGCCATCGCTGACGGCCAATGTGATGATGATGGTGATGATGCTGTGCCCGGCACTGCTGTGCATGTTCGCGCTGTTTATCGTCATGGTTGTGAGTGTTTTTGGCATGAATAAGGTGACAGGTGCTGTTGCCAGTCCGCTGCGTCGTGTCGAGTCGCTGACGGTGACTGCGCGGCAGAAAGTGGAAGAGGTCAGTGATGTGGCAGCGCAGCAGTCCGCGAACTTCAGCGTGCGCACGGCCCCGCTGGAAAACTGGATGAACAAGGCATTTGACCGTAAATCGACCTCATCGAAGGATGCGACCCATGAATAAGCAGAATCTGGTGGACGCTGTGCAGGATGTGACGGCTGGAACGGCCTCAACCGACGGCTGGAAAGGCCAGAACTATCTGGTTGGCCTGGTGGGCGGCCTGATCCTGGGCGCGCTGTCGGCTTATATGTATAACCGCGCCGCTGAAGAAGAAGTGCGCCGCACGGGCATGCGTCCGTCCCCCGCGACCGGCGAATTGATGGGCCTGGTGTTGGCGCTGCTGGCGACGGTACGCCAGATTGCCGAAATGGGCCGCAGCGATCAGAAACGCAGGAAATAGCGGCGCCTGTGCCGCCTGAAAGAGGTCTTCATGTGTGGCCGATTTGTGATTGCCGCCGACAGCACGGCGCTTCAGCAGGCGTTTGACCTGGCCAGCGTCCCGGAACTGACGCCGCGCTACAACGTGGCGCCGACGCAGCTGGCCCCGGTAATCATCAACGAAGATGGCGGGCGCGAGCTGGTCATGTATCGCTGGGGACTGGTGCCATCGTGGGCCAAAGACCTGGCGATGGGCGCCAAGATGATCAATGCGCGTTCCGAGACGATTGAAGAAAAGCCGTCGTTCAAGCACGCCTTTCGCCGCCGCCGCTGCCTGGTGCCTGCTAACGGCTTCTATGAGTGGAAGGCCGAAGGCACGAAGAAGATGCCGCGCTATATCCACCTGAAGGATGTGCCGCTGTTTGCGATGGCCGGGCTGTGGGAAACCTGGCACGATGTCGAGAAGCGACCCATCCACACCTTCACGATTCTGACCACCGGCGCCAATGACTTCATGCGCCAGTTTCACGAGCGGATGCCCGTGATTGTCAGGCCCGCTGACTACGGTCTGTGGCTGGATCAGCAGGCGCCGACCGAGCCTCTGCGTGCGCTGCTGACGCAGTACGACCCGAATGCGATGACCGCGTACGAAGTCAGCACGGCGGTGAATAAGCCGGTCTTCGACGGGCCGGAGCTGATCGAACCTCTCGCACGGCTACTCTGAGTCTGGAGACTGCTGTCTCTTCATGCGCTTTTCGATCAGGTCCTTAAAGGGATCCTGTCCCGGCTTGATGAGCACGAAACGACTGCGCCGGTCTGGCTTGAACTCCCCGACAATACCCAGCTCCACCAGCAGGTCGACCAGACGTGCCGCACGCGGATAGCCGATGCCCATCTTGCGCTGAATCTGCGACGCGCTGGCTTCCTGGTCGGCCACCACCAGCGCGATTGCCTGCTCCAGCAGCGGATCCGTCTCAGACAGGAATTCGCGCCGCGTCAGGCCGCGTTCCCACGGCGCGACACTGGGTGCAGGCGGTGCAGGCACTTCCGCGACGACTTCGGGCTCTGATGTTTCGGCGGTTGCTGCCGGGGCAGCGGGTGTCAGCCTGCCTGCCGCCTGATCGCGCCAGAACTGCGTAATCTCGCGCACTTCATCGTCAGACACCCAGCATCCCTGCAAACGGCGCGGAGCCAGCGCGTCAGCAGCCTGGTACAACATGTCCCCGCGGCCCATCAGGTTTTCCGCGCCAACAGCGTCCAGAATCACGCGTGAGTCGGTGCCGCTGGCCACCGAAAAGGCGATGCGCGACGGGAAATTCGCCTTGATCAGCCCGGTGATGACATCCACGCTGGGCCGCTGTGTGGCGATGACCATGTGCATGCCCACGGCACGCGCCATTTGCGCCAGGCGCGTGATCGATTTTTCGGTCTCATCCGGGTTGTTCATCATCAGGTCACCGATTTCATCGACGAAGATGACGATATAGGGCAGCATTTCGTCCTTGCGCCTGCGCCCCAGCCGCTGGTTGTAGGTGTCGATGTTGCGCGCCGCGCTTTCTTCCAGCAGCTTGTAGCGCCGGTCCATCTCACGCGTCAGCCAGCGCAGCACGCCGATCATGCGCTCGTGGTCGGTTTCCACCGGCCCCAGCAGGTGCGGGATGCCGTTGAAGCGGCTCAGCTCGACGCGTTTCGGGTCGAGCATGACCATTTTAACCATGTCAGGCGAGTTGTCCATCAGCAGGGCCGCCGCCAGCGCAGCGATACACACCGATTTGCCGGAGCCGGTCGTGCCCGCGATCAGCAGATGTGGCATCTGGCCCAGGTCAATGCCGACCGGCGCCCCGGCCACGTCACGTCCCAGCGGCACAAACAGCGGGCTTTTACGCTTTGAGGCGTCGTCCTGATACTGTTTGCTCTCGTAGACAGAGCGCAGCGCGACCGTGCTCGGCTTGCGATTCGGCACTTCGATGCCAATGTAATTGGTGCCTGGAATTGGCGTCTCCAGGCGCAGGCGCTTGGCGCTGAGCGACAGCGCCAGGTCGCTGGCCAGCGAGGCAATCTTGCTGACGCGCGTGCGGCTGAACGCGACCTCACCTTCTTCGTTGGCTTTCTCGCGATAGGGCTGCACGGCATACTGTGTCACGGTGGGGCCGATCTTCACATCCGCCACGTCTACGTCGATATCGAATTCCAGCAGCGTGTTTTCAATCAGCACGACGTTGTTGTTGATTTCGCGCTCGTCCGGCAGCGTCAGGTCGATGTCTTTGAAAATGGACAGCGGCGGCAGGGCGGGATCGCGCCGGATATTTCCCCGGGATTCGCGCAGTCCAGACACGACAAAGTAACGTTTCAGGCGTCCATCCGGTCGCTCAACAGGCACATACGTGCTGCCCTTGACAGGCTTGCCCTTCACAGTGCCGATGGCATTGAACTGCGGGATGCCATCCCGTTTGCCAAACAAGGCCAGTTCTTCGGGCGTGGGCTGCTGGGCGGTTGTGCTGCTGAGCAGGGCCGCGCGCGCAGATGGCGGCAGGCTTTCCAGATTGATCTTCACGCGCATGATGTGAAAGGCTTTCACACGCTGAGCCTGGGCCACTGTCGGCATCATCAGCGCGGGCGCGCCGGAGTCGTCCAGGGCGCGTTTCGGCCCTTTTAAGGCCTCATCGAAACGCGATACGGTGACGCGTGCACCTGAGTCGGCAGGCTTCAGCTCGCGACCGATGGTCAGCAGACGGGTGCTGGCACGATTGAGCACGGTCTTGATATGCACGCGCCGAACGCCCAGCACGATGGCTACCGAAATGGTGAAGATAACTGAGAAGATGATCACCGACATGGGCACGCCGACGACGCCTGTGGTCACCGAGCTGAGCGCCCAGCCCACCTGTCCGCCGCCGCGGCCCAGCCTGGCCAGCGAGCGTAATTCGTTTGCGCCAGACAGCAGATGCAGCAGCGCCAGTGCCGAGAAGAAAGCCATCTCGATGCTGAGGATGCGCCGCGCTGGAAAGCGAATGACGATGCCCGCGCGCGGCAGCAGCAGCACAATGCCTAGCCCCAGCAGTCCAGCACACACGATGGTGCTGCCATAGCCGAACAGACTGATGAGGGCGTTGGACCAGGCCGCCGCGATGGTGCTGTCACCGGAGACATTCAGCAGCGACAGAAACGAGACCAGCCCGAATACAATCAGCAGCACAGCAGCGATTTCATCGCCCCACGGGGGGATGATGTCCATCACGCTGTCCCAGAATTCGGGCTTTACGGTATAGCGTTCGTCGCGCGAACGCCGGGGTTCTTCTGGCGGAACGGCAGCACGCGTGCCGGGCTTCTTTGAGCCGGGGCCGCCCTGGGTGCTGGCAGGTGGACGCGTTTTGGGACGCTCGCCCTGTGATTTCTTCTGAGTCACTCGGTCAATTGTCCTTGAACTGGGTGAAAAACGATGCGGCACCGGCGGAAGTGCCAGTGCCGTCTTCGTACATCTATTCTACCGTTTTGGGCGGCTTTGGGCAACGCGCGGTGTGTGCTTACGCGTCGGCTGGGGTGGACCTGAGCGTGAGGCCCAGGCGGCGGGCGCGCCCATCTATGCTGAGGATGCGCGCGCGGACTTCCTGCCCTTCGGACAGTACATTGCGCGGGTGCAGGAAATGTCCCTCAGCCAGCTCCGAGACGTGGATCAGGCCTTCCAGGCCTTCTTCGATGCGGGCAAATGCCCCGAAATCGACCACATTGGTGACGATGCCCGTGACATACTCGCCGATACGATAGCGTTCATTCACCGTGGCCCACGGGTCCGGATGCAGGCGTTTCATGCTCAGCGCCACACGGCCAGCGTCCGGCTTCACTTCCAGCACTTTCACATCCACGATCTGTCCACGGCGCAGGACTTCGTTGGGATGGCCGACGCGCCCCCAGCTCAATTCGCTGATATGGATCAGCCCTTCGATGCCGCCCAGGTCGATAAAAGCGCCGAACTCGCACAGGTTGGTCACCACGCCCTGAACCTGTTCACCGGTCTGAATGCGCGTCAGCAGGCCGGCCCGCTCGCCGGGGCGCACTTTGGCCGCACGCTCGGACAGAATCAATCGATTGTGTTCCTGATTCAGCTCAATGACGCGCAGCGACAGCATCTGGCCCACGCGGGCGGCCAGGGACTTCTGGCGCACGGTTGGATTTGCAGTGGCGGGAAAGTCGATCAGCTGGCTGGCGGGCACGAATCCGCGCAGCGCGTTCCATTCCACCAGCAGTCCGCCTCGGTTGTAGCCGCTGACATAGAGCTGAAGGGTTTCGTCTTTTTCGGTGCAGGCGCGAATGGTCGCCCAGTCTGAGCTGTTATCGGCGGCTGAACGTGCCTGCTGGATGACCGATGTGAAACGTATGACATCGTCATCCGCCGACTCGTGAGCTTCAGGCGTATCTTCTGCTTCCTGAAGCAGTGCACGCCAGTAACTTTCGTCAATTTCTGGTTGGGGAGAAGCGTTGAATTCCCGCTGAAAGTCAGCCGACATGCAGTTCCCTCGTAAACCTTACAATAAGTAGACAGTCGCGGAACTTTTATGAGTATAGCATTAATATGCGGACATGATGCAATAGATCCATCGCGACTGTGGAGCAGAAAGATCAGGCGCTCTCTTCTTTGAGGGAAGCCATTTCCATTTCCATCAGGGTGTCCGCGACGGCATCGATGGCGACACGCTGCTTGCGATACAGGTCTGCTTCGCTCATGGCCAGCTTGACGCCCACATCCTTGACCTTTTCGCCCTTGATGAACCGCAGCTCAAGAATGTTGTAGAGCGTCCATTCCGGGCTGAGCATTTTGCGGTCAGTCATCGGTTTCTGCGCATCAATGGCTTTCAGAAGCAGGCCGCGCAGCGTCTGCGTCGGATTCTCATCGGCAGAGCTGGGCCCATGCCGCACAATGTTCAGGTCGAGCAGGCGGCTGTTGGTCAGGCCGGGGCCACCCCAGTAATGGCGCAGCGCGGCGCGCACCTGTTCCTTGAACTGCTCCGCGTCGGCGAGGTCGGGCGGCAGCGCGGGCTGATGGGCCGGCGCGGGCAGCGTCACGCTGGGCGTGCGATACTCGATTTCGCCGCGGGTGTCGGCGGACAGCATAATCTGCGGCAGCAGGCCCTCCAGCGCGGACAGGATATCCGTCTGCACAGACAGATCCTCGAACGTCTGGTCAGCACGGCGCAGGAACCGGGCCAGCTCCACCTGTTCGTCGGCGGTCAGGTCAATGTCATTGCCACGCGCCTGAATCGCCAGGATGCCAATGGGCACCTGACGGCCGGTGCTGTCACGCCGATTCAGCGGGGCGGCCCAGAAGCCGTTCCACACCACCAGCTGCGCTTCCTCCGCGCTGGCGAGCTGTTCACGCAGCAGAGCGGCCTCATCGCGCAGCTTGGTCACGTTCGGGCGCACCGGCCCAACGGCCGCGATAATTTCCGGCTCAGACTCCAGCAGCGAGACGACAAAGGCGGTCGGCACGCGCAGGTAGTCGCAAATGGCAGCCAGCGTGGCCTCCAGCAGCTGCACATAGTCCTCACGCGTGAGCAGCTTGTCGGTCAGGGTTTGCAGGCGGGTGAACTGGTCGCGCTCGTCGGCCGCAAAGACCAGCCATTTCTCCAGATAGGGCAGGGCAATCGAGACGAACCACTGCCAAAGCAGCACCACCGCGACCACGGCAAATGGCGCGAAGCTGGCCCCGGTGATGCCGAGGATGCGCGTGGCCGGCGTGACATACAGGATGGTCACCAGCGCGATCAGGCCGGTCATCGGGCCGCGCAGCAGAAAGCGCAGCAGTTCTGTTTTGACCACGCGGTCGGGCACGCGCGAGCCAAAGAAGGACAGCGGATAGGCCAGAAACACCAGCAGCAGGATGATGACCAGATTGGCTACATTGACCAGCAGCAGGCCCAGCAGAGAATATTCCTGGCCGGGCCCAAGGACGACCGCGAACGGGAAACTGCCCAGCGCGGGCGTGAGCAGGGCGAGCTGCAGGTAACGCATCCGGCGGCGCGTGCTGCGCGTCAGGCAGCGCTGGGCAGCACGGCCCACGTTGACCCATGCAAAAACCGTCGCAATGATGAAGTAGACGACATATACCGGAAACAGGACACCGCTGCTGACGCTGTAGAATGCGCCGGAAAAGAATTCAGGGGCGATGTTCACGGGGACGATCAGCAGGTTGCTGAAGGCCGCCAGCAGCAAAAAAGCCGCGCTGAGCACATAGAAGATGCGGATAACACGGCGGCGGCGGCCGCGCGAGGGCTGGCCGGTGGTCGCCAGCAGGCTGTCACTGAGATGCACCATCGCCACCGGCATGAAGGCGATGCCGATCCACTGAATACGCAGGATGGCGCGGTATGTCACCATGCTGGGGTCGAGCGCGATCAGCACATCGCAGACATAAATCACGGTAATGCAGCCTAGCATCAGGGCGGACGTGCGCGCCACGCCGCTTTGCTGATTGCGCGACAGGTTATAGAGCAGCATCGATGCGGACACAATCACGATGGCCGATGCGAATGTCTCGTTTACCAGGCTGAGGATGTAGGCGATGGTTTCGCTCATGGTGACGATCTACCGAAGGGATGTGCTGAGAAAGAGCGCGACATCCTGGTTGGGAAAGTGACGGTCATTGTACCCACAGAAGTTGAATCCCAGGCCCTCAAAAAACAGCACACCATGCAGGTTCTTGGACTGAACTTCGACGTTGATGCGGGTAATGTGCTGTTCCTTTGCCCAGATGCGCGCTGCGCCATACAGGCGGGTGCCAATTTGCTGGCGGCGTTCTGGCCGGTCTACCACCAGGTCATGAATCAGGCCGAGGCGGTGACGGCGGTCGTGCTGCATGGCCAGATAGCCGAGAATGTCACCTGTTTCGCGCTGCTGGGCCACCAGAAAACACTCCGCATCGGGGACAGCCAGCTTCAGCCGCGAGGGGTCTGCCATGCCGCCCATCTCGACAGGCCGAGGCAGTCGCTCTTTCCTTAATACAATCGACCAGCCACTTTCCTCATCGGTGTTGACCTGGATCTGATACACATATTCGGCATCATACGAGTGGTCGAGAGCAACACAGCGCGGGACATCAGCCTCGACGCCGTCACGAATCACGGCTCGTGATGGGGTGGACGGGGGCATAGTCAGCCAGCCTTTTGTGGATTACGCGAGATAGAGATCACCAAAGGTGCCGGTGACCCGGATTTCGACCGTGGGCGCGCCTGGCCGTGGGTCACGGCTGAGGTAGGTGCTGCTGGTTTCACGCTCATAGCGGACATCATCACTGTGCACACGGAAAATCTTCGGGCCGGAAACGACAATACGCGCCCGAATACCTGGCGGTGTCAGCACGCGGATGCTGCCCGCGGCCGAACGAATCTGAATGGGCTCGAAGGCTTCCGGCGGGCAGACAAATCGAATGCCGCCCAGGCCTGTCGCCAGCACAGCACGCGACAGAATCAGACCGGAACAGTCAGCGTTTATCTGGCCGATGGAAGTAGAGACGAACAGTCCCCACGGCAGGTCGCGCGCGACTTCGATCGTCCAGTCGGCAAAATTGACCCAGGGCACGGCGGCGCGGTCAAAATGCAGGTAGGCTTCTTCGTTTTCGACGGTGAGCTGGGGGCGGCTGTCGTGTGCGTACTGGCCGGCAATCAGGCGGCCTTCGCGCTCCAGGCCGCCGACAAAGACATCCACCAGTCCGGCATTGACCTCTATATTGCCAGACTCCACGCTGCCGCGGGTGATGCCAAAGGGCCGGGAAGCAGCAGTCGGGACGATATCCCCACGCAGCAGGATAATCGCCCCGACGATGACCAGCGTCAGCGGCAGCAGAGCTGTCACATTAAAGCCGGTCAGAAAGAGAAAGTTGTTCAGCAGCAGCACCACGCCGAGTGCGATGAGGGCAATTGCACCTGCCAGTAAGCCCCGTGTTCCTTTCGCGCCCAAGCTAATGCTCCTCTGTGGCTATTCCTCGTAGAGATAGTCCCGAAGAATAACGTGCGCAGACGACTGGCGCAAACGGTTCAGGGCCTGCGCCTCCAGCTGGCGGACGCGCTCACGCGTGACGCCGATGGCCTGGCCCACTTCTTCAAGCGTATACACGCGGCCGTCTTCGAGGCCGTAGCGCAGGCGCAGGATCTGCGCTTCACGCACTGGCAGGCGGTCCAGCGCGGCCTTCAGCTGCTCGTGCAGCAGATTGGTCGCCACTTCCTCGGCCGGGGCAGGGCTGTTCACATCTTCGACGAAATCGCCAAAGGTGCTGTCGCCTTCCTCGTCGATCGGCGTTTCCAGGCTCACCGGGCGACGGGCAATTTCGAGCAGATTCTCGATCTTGTCCGGCGTCAGCTCCATGCCCACGGCGATCTCGTCAATCGTCGGGTCGCGGCCCAGTTCCTGCGTCAGGCGCATTTGCACGCGGCGCATACGGTTGAGCTGGTCGCCCATGTGCACGGGCACACGAATGGTGCGGCCCTGGTCGGCAACAGCGCGGCTGACGGCCTGGCGAATCCACCAGGTGGCATACGTGCTGAATTTGTGCCCACGGCGATAGTCAAATTTCTTGGTCGCCCGAATCAGGCCGATGTTGCCTTCCTGAATCAGGTCCAGGAACGGGACGCCACGGCCAATGTACTTCTTGGCCACGCTGATGACCAGGCGGGCATTGGCGCGCACCAGGTGTTCCTGGGCCAGCTCGCCGTCAGAAATCTGATCCTTCAGCGTATACACGTCATCCAGCGGCAGGCGGTCGCCATATTCAGCGATCTGCTGTGTGGCCAGCTCGGCGATTTCCATGCGTTTGGCCAGCGAGACTTCCTCGTCGGCTGTCAGCAGGGGCACGCGTCCGGCTTCCTTCAGGTACAGGCCAACGACGTCATCGCTGTCCAGCGCATGCTGATAGCCAGCATCGTCGGTCAGGTCGTTATCCATCCAGGCGCCGTACTCGAGTTCTTCGTCCTCGATCCATTCCAGCTCGCCTTCGAGGGCGTTTGCACGCGCGTCGAAAATGGCTTCGTCTGGTTCTGGCTCAGGCGTAGCAGTTAGTTCGATGCCTGCGTCAAGCAGGTCATCCATAATTTCATCCAGCAGCGCGACATCGCGCTCCGCGTTGGGGAGAAGCTGGAGTATTTCGTCGACGGAAATGCTGCCCTGTTTACGTGCTTTTTCCAGCACTTGCTTGCGCAGCTCTTCCTTTCGTGCAGCCATTGTGAGCATTCAAGATCCATTTCAACTTGCTACCACCGGCGTTCACAGGGAAAGCCTGCCGCGGGTGACAATATACTGAACTCAAATAACGATAAATCGGGTATAGGCGCAAAAATAGACGGCAAAGCCGTCTACCCGAAACGCATCGCGAAGATTTACATTTACAGATTATCCGTATTTGAAATCTTTGTCAAGAAGGTGCGACTGTTCTTAATTGTTGCAGCATGTAATCGACGGCCGGGCGTAGCAATATATAGACGCTGTCTTCATCATCAATCTTAGCATAGTAGGCCCGTTCACCGGGCGCCAGATACCCCACGACCGCGATGTGCGCCTCCCCATTAAAGAGCAGCGCCTGCATCTCCAGCGTGCCATAGGGTGTGAAGCCGTACAGCGACGGGTCTTCCTGGTCTTCTGGCGCGATGATCCCGTCGTAGGGCAGCAGGGCGAAAGTGCGCGCGATCAGCGTGCCCGCGTCGTGCACGTCCACGCCTGCGGCGGTTATCCAGCGCCCATTCTCGGCGCGCGTGATCGTGAGCTGTTCGTTAGTGAGCAGGTCGCTGATGCGCACAGCCGCGATCTCGCTTTCGGCGATGGTCTCAAACACGCGCGTAAACGGGTAGGGCGTCGTCTGCGGCAGATTGGCCTGGCGGGTCGTGACCAGCAGCCCCAGCACGAGCAATATCCCAAATGTGACGACGAGTGCGACCAGCGTGTGACGTGAGCTTTTTGGCATAAAGGTCGTCCTTTAGCGGCGCACGCGGCGGGCATAGATCGCCAGGCCGCTGACCAGCAGGATGCCCGGCACCAGAATCACGCTGAGGAAGACCACCAGGTCCACCTGCTGCTGCGAGACAAATACCGTGGGCAAGCCGGAGGTGAAGGCCTGGGGCGCAAACTGGATCTCGTCAGAGAAGCCGCTCACCCACGACAGCGCATCGGTGAACAGGATGCCATTTCCCGGAGCGCTGAGCACCTGGCCGTTGGAGACAAAGTCGCTGTCGCCGATCAGCACGACGCGTGAGCCGGTCACCTGATGGGTGGCCCACACCGCGGTCGACACTGGCCCGGGGATGTCTTCGCCTTCGTCAAAGCCGAAGGTATTGGTCGCGCCCAGGTCGGCCAGGTTGCGTTCGCCAAAGCCGAACGGCGTGGTCATGATGATGCGCCCGTTGGCGATATTGGCCGGCGTGGATAACAGATCAGCCTCTACCACGCGGGCGACGCGGAACAGCGTTTGCGTGCCGGCTTCGGGATTAATGCGCGAGGCGATGGGCGATTCGGTGAACACGACGGCGCTGATGACATCCAGCGCGCTGCTGGCGCTGGCATCCGGGTCGACCACAGCGGCATCCAGCGCACGCAGCCCAAAGGTCTGCCACAGCCAGGTGTTGAAGGTGCCCGTCTCGGACATGAAGCGGTCTTCGTTATAGGTGACGTCTGGCATCAGCAGTAGTCCGCCGCCACCGTCCATGTAGCGCCGAATGACATCCGTCTCCGCACCTGTCAGGTCGCGCAGCGGTCGCGTGATGATGAGTGCTGCTGCGTCGTTGGGGATATCGCCGTTGGCCATCGCGATCTGGCTGATGTTGAGCGTGTCGGTCAGCAGGCCGCTTTCGCGAATGCCGTTGTTGATGCCGGCGATGCCTTCCGCCGTGGTATCAAATGCATCGCGCTCGTCTGCCCCGGTGGCGAAATAAATCTTGATGGTGCCGGCAATCAGCATGCGCGAAATGGCCTGCGTGACATCGCGTTCCTGGCTTTCGCCACGCGGCACACGTGACACGGTTGTCATATCGATTTCACCGGCGGCGTCCAGATAGCTGATGTACAACTGGCCATCTTCCTGCACCCCAAAGCGACCGGCCATCGCCGGATTCTGCTCCGGGTCGATATAGTCGCGCTCGATCAGGCCATTGGTTGCCGTTGTATACAGCCGGAAAAATTGATCGTCCAGCTCGCGCGCGGCCAGATTGCGCGCTGTATAGAAGCCGGTCAGCCGGATCGGCCGACTGACGCGGCGCAGCACGTTCAGCGTTTCCTGGCTGAGTGTGAAGCTCTGGTTCTGCGTGACATCCAGCGTGAGCGCGGCGGATTGCAGCAGCATGTAGGTCAGCGTGACGATGCCGATCAGCAGCGCGGTCGAGACGATGGTCACGGTGCCGTAGCGCACGCGCTTGCCAGTGATCGTCTCGCGGAATTCCCTGGGCGTGAGCCCTGCCCACAGCGCGATGCCCAGCCCGCCGATGATGATTGCGATGAGGGCATAATTGGCGGAGGCGCCGCTGCGCCACACCATCCCGATTGCGCCCGTGATCAGCCCGGTGATGCCAACGAAGCTGGCAATCTGCGCGGCGCGCCCACGCGTGAGTACATAGCCCGATTTCTGCGTCATTCAGCGCCACCGATTCGATTCTAGGATGCGCATGGTCAGAAACAGCATGATGACGATCACCCCTGCATAGAAAGCGGCATCCTCTGCGCGAAACAGCCCGGCGGCAAACGAGGTGCTGTAGTGTGCTTCCAGCGAAAGCGAACGCATGATTTCGGAAAGCTGGATGTTTCCGATGATGCCGCCGACGCCATCGCCCACATACAGAATCAACAAGGTGAGCAGGCTGCTGAAGGCGGAAACGATCTGATTCTCGGTCAGCGCCGAGAACATCATGCCGATAGATATGACAGTCCCGCTATATAGCCATATACCGATATAGGCCAAGATCGTATGTCCGATGTCCTGGGGCGCATAAGTGGCCAGGATAGCCTGATACACCAGCGTGATGCCCAGCAGAATCGTCACGTAGGCCCAGGCTGCCATGAACTTCGCCACGACAATGCTGGCCTCGCTCACGGGTGCAGTCAGCAGCAGCTCGACCGTGCCTTCGCGTTTCTCCTCGGCAAACAGCCGCATCGTGAACAGCGGGGCGAAAAAAACCAGCATATACGAGACCAGGCTGGGAATCGTCGCCGGATTAATCGGGATGCGGCGCACGGCGGCCACCTGAAATTCCTGAGAGAAAAACACGCCTGTGAACAGCATGAACCCTGCTGCGATGATATACGCGGTGGGCGTGACAAAAAATGAGGCGAACTCGCGCCGGAAAATCGTCCACGTCACGGTCATGATTTTTTCTGTCCCTGAGGGTTGTCAGCGGCAGACTGCACGGCACGCAGGAACACATCCTCCAGCGAGCTTTTCACCTGTTTCATCTCCAGTAGTTCACCGCCCGCCGCGACAATCGCTCCGGAAATATCCCCGCGCACATCGCGTGAGCCATCGGTCTCGACGGAGAAATGGGCATCCCGCCGCTTCACGGATGCCACGCCGGGGATGGCCCGCAGCACTTCCAGCACCCGTTCGGGCGCCAGCCTGCCCACCTCGAGGGTGAACGAATTGGCGCGCACCTGCTTTTCGAGCGCGTCTGGCGTGCCCTGGGCGACGATCCTGCCTTTGTCGATGATGACCACGCGGTCGCAGATTTCTTCGGCCTCGCTGAGGATGTGCGTGCTGAACAGCACCGTATGCGACTTGCGCAGGTCGCGCACGGCCTGGCGCACCTCGATCACCTGCTGCGGGTCGATGCCGATGGTAGGTTCGTCCAGGATAATCACCGGTGGGTCGTGCACGAGTGCCTGGGCCAGCCCCAGCCGCTGGCGCAGCCCTTTGGAAAGCTGGCGCACCAGTTTGTCGCGCCTGCCCAGCAGGTCGAAGCGCTTCAGCACGTCGACGGTGCGGTCGCGCGGGGCTTTTACCTGGCGCAGTTGTGCCCAGAACAGGATGTAGCCAAACACGGTCATATCCTGATAGAGCGGCACGCGTTCCGGCAGATAGCCCACGCGGCGGCGCGCCTCCATCGAATCTTCCACGATGTCGTACTTGCCGATTTTCGCGCTGCCGCTGGTGGGCGGCAGGAAGCCGGTCAGCATGCGCATGGTGGTGGTTTTGCCAGCGCCATTAGGCCCCAGCAGGCCGACGATTTCGCCGGATGCCGCTTTAAAGCTGATGTGATCGACAGCGATCACTTCCCCGTACAGACGGGTGAGAGATTTAACTTCAATCACGGGAATGCCCCAGTTATGTCACACAGATCTGCACTCAATGCGTACTGAACAGGGTAACGCGTGTGGGCAAACGGCGTCAAGCACAAGCGCAGAAACCCGCACAATTTCTGCATGGTTATGCAGACCATCTGCCGTTGACACACCGCGTGTTTTTCGCTACAGTATCGGCGTTATCTTGCAGGACTTCGACAAGGTTGTCATGTCCATGACTTGCGTTGTGATTTCTATCCCGCGTCGTCGCAGCCGTCGCCCTATGATCCGTGAGGTCATTGAGGGATTTTTGCGTTAACGACAGCGGCGTGCAAGTGGGACGCCCGGATTCGCCAGCAAATCCCCTGACCTCACCTGATGAGGCGGGGGATTTTTATTTCGGAAGGTATGGTCAATGACACAGGTGCAGTACAGAGTTGGGGTATACGGCGGGTCTGGCTACGCGGGGCAGGACCTGGTGGAAATTCTCTCGCGGCATCCGGCGGTGGAAATCGTATTTGCGACTTCCAGTACCTACGCGGGTCAGCCCGTCCCGTTCGCAGACGGCCTGTCCTATGTCACTCCGGACAAGGCGGACCTGATCGAGCTGGATGTGGCGTTCCTGGCGCTGCCGCACGGCGTGAGCGCGAAGATGGCCAAGCAGTGTCTTGAGGCAGGCGTGCGCGTGATCGACCTGTCGGCGGACCTGCGGCTGGATACGGCCGAAAGCTACAAGAAATGGTATGAGCACGACCATCCGTTTCCGGAGCTGCTCGATACCCCGTATGGCCTGCCTGAGATTAACCGTGAAAAGCTGGCAGGCGTGCCGGCCATTGCAGCGCCGGGCTGCTATCCCACCACGACGATCCTGGGCCTGATGCCGCTGCTGAAGGCTGGCTGGCTGAAGCCCGGCGCGCCGATCATCGTCGATGCCAAGTCGGGCGTGTCCGGTGCCGGGCGCGAGCCGAAGCCCAACCTCCAGTTTGTCGAGGTGTACAGCAATTTTTCCCCATATAATCCCGGCCGTGTACATCGTCACGTAGGCGAAATCGAACAGGAAATCCACAAGCTGGACGCGCACGCGGGCATGCTGATTTTCACGCCACATCTGCTGCCGGTTGATCGCGGGCTGATGAGCAGCATTTACGTCACGCTGAAGGAAGGCGTTGATGCCTTTGAGGCACAGGCGCTGTATGCCGAGACGTATCAGGCCGAGCCGCTGGTGAAAGTGCTGCCGAAAGGCCAGCAGGCCACGCTGAAGCACGTGGTGCGGAGCAATGGCGCAGCGATCAGCCTGACGCCGATTACGCCGGAATACCTGCATATCACCAGCGTGACCGACAATCTGCGCAAGGGCGCCAGCGGCCAGGCGGTGCAGTGCATGAACATTATGCTGGGCCTGCCTGAATTTACGGCGCTGCTGTGAGGGATGCACAACCGATGACCTCTCCGATTCTTATCAAGATCAGCGGGCACGAGTTGGACGATGAAGCCGTGCTGACACAGTTTGCCAGCGTGGTCAAGGCGCTGTCGGTGCCCGCCGTCATCGTGCACGGCGGTGGCAAAGAGATTTCCCAGCTTCAGGAGCGCATGGGTATTCAGCCGCGCTATGTGCAGGGCATCCGCGTGACCGATGCCGACTCGCTGCAACTGGTGGAGATGGTACTGGCCGGCGCCGTGAACAAGCGACTGGTGCGCACGCTGCTGAATGCAGGCGTACGGGCGCTCGGCCTCAGCGGTGTGGATGCGGGCCTGGCGCGTGCGCGCACGATCACGGTTGATGGCCAGGATATGGGCTTCACCGGCGAGATTGAGTCGGTCGATGCCAGCATCCTGACGGACCTGCTGGGCCTGGGCGTGGTGCCGGTGGTCGCGCCCATCTGCGGAGGAACAGCGCATAATTTCAACGTCAATGCGGATATCGTGGCTGGCGCGCTGGCCGCCGCGTTGGATGCCGATCGCATCGTGTTTCTGTCGAACGTGCCCGGCGTGCTGAAGGATGGCGCGCTGCTGCCTTCTCTGACGCCTGCGCAGGTGGAATCTATGATTGCTGACGGGACAATTTTCGGGGGCATGATCCCCAAAGTGACGACGGCGCTGCGCGCGCTGCAGGATGGCGTCAACCAGGCGGTCATCACCAATCTGGCCGGCCTGGAAGCGGGCACAGGCACAGTATTTCACAGCTGAAGATGCGTTTTGACGACGGATGTTTGAGGGAAGGGCAGAGCACACGTGGTGAACACAGCACAATCGATTATCGAGCTGGAAAATGACAATCTCGTGCAGACCTACAAGCGTCCGCCATTTGTGCTGACGCATGGCGATGGCGTGACACTGTACGACGAATCGGGCAAGGCCTACACCGACTGGGTGGCGGGTATCGCGGTCAATGCGCTGGGCTATAACGATGCCGGTTTGCAGGCCGCCATCCAGAAAGCCAGCATAGGGCTGATTCATACCAGCAACCTGTATTACACCGCGCCACAGGCAGAACTGGCCGCCGCCCTGGTGGAAAAATCGTTTGCCGACCGCGTATTTTTCAGCAACAGCGGCACCGAGGCCAACGAAGGCGCGATCAAGTTTGCGCGCAAAGTCGCCTATGACTCTGGCGCGCCGGACAAGACGCAGATTGTCGCGTTCAGCCACGCGTTCCACGGCCGCACGATGGGCTCGCTGGCGATGACGCCGAAAGACAAGTATCAGGTGCCGTTTCGCCCGCTGATGAGCGATGTGGTGATCGCGGAATATAACGATATCGCGTCGGCGGATGCGGCCATTACCGAGCGCACGTGCGCGGTATTCATCGAGCCGGTGCAGGGCGAAGGCGGCATTCACCCGGCGACGGATGAATTCCTTCAGTTTCTGCGGGGGAAGTGTGATGCCGTGGGGGCGCTGCTGGTATTTGACGAGGTGCAGTGTGGCATGGGGCGCACCGGCACGCTGTGGTCGAATGAGCCAAGCGGCGTAAATCCGGACATCATGACGCTGGCCAAGCCGCTGGCGGGTGGCATGCCGATTGGTGCGATCCTGACGACCGAAAAAGTGGCCGCGCATATTCAGCCTGGCGACCATGGCACGACGTTTGGCGGCGGGCCTTTCATCACAGGCGTGGCGAAATATGTGCTCGACCGCGTGAGCGAACCCGCCTTCCTGGCGCACGTGCGCGAGACGGGTGAGTATTTGCAGGAGCGCCTGAGCGAAATCAACAGTCCGCTGGTGGTCGAAGTGCGCGGTCGCGGCCTGATGGTGGGCATGGAGCTAAACGTGGACGTTGGGCCGGTCATCGAGGCAGGCTATCAGCATGGCCTGCTGATGGTGAACGCCGGGCCGAACGTGATCCGGTTTGTGCCGCCGCTGACAATTGGCAAGCCTGAGGTCGACGAACTGGTTGAAAAACTGACGATAATCCTGGCAGGGATGGGGGAAAAGCCGTGACGAATGTTTCGCAGACGATTGAACAGGTGGCCGGATTTCGTGTCGCGGGTGTGGCTGCCGGGCTGAAGGCCAGCGGGGCCGAAGATATGTCGCTGATCGTGAGCGACAGGCCGTGCGCTGCTGCCGCCGTATTCACCACCAACCTGATGAAGGCCGCACCGGTGCTGCTGGACATGGAGCGCATGGCTGAGAGCGCGGGGGATATCCGCGCCGTGACGGTGAATACCCGCTGCGCCAATGCCTGCACGGGTGAGCAGGGGCTGGCCAATGCCCGCGAAATGTCGCGCCTGACGGCCGATGCCCTCGGCATCTCGGAGTCGAGCGTGCTGGTGATGAGCACCGGTGTGATCGGCACGCATCTGCAAATGGACAAGATCGCACATGGCATCAATCTGGCCGTGAATGCGCTGGGCGATGACTGGGCCGCAGCTGCGCGCGGCATCATGACCACTGACACGCGTCCGAAGTCTGCCAGCGCGCGCATCGAGACGCCCGAAGGTGTGATTACGATCGCGGGTATCACCAAAGGGTCGGGCATGATCGCCCCGAACATGGCGACCATGCTGGGCGTGATCGTCACAGATGCGGTGCTGACCCCGGCGCAGGCGTCCGATGCGCTCAAGGCCGCCAACGACATTAGCTTCAACCGCATCGTCGTCGATGGCGACATGAGCACCAATGACACGGTCATCCTGCTGGCCAACGGCGCGTCGGGCATCGCGGTGCATCCGAACCACGCCAGGCAATTTGACGAGGCCTTCCGTGCCGTCGCGCTGAGCCTGGCGATGGCGATTGTGCGCGATGGCGAAGGCGCTACCAAGTTTATTTCGCTGGAGGTGACCGGCGCGGCGGATGATGCCAGCGCCAAAGTGATCGCCAACACGATCGCGACTTCTCCGCTGGTCAAGACAGCATTTTATGGCGGTGATGCCAACTGGGGGCGCATCGTTGCCGCTGCCGGGCGTGCCAATGTGCCGTTTGACCCGGACGCGGTCACGCTGACGATGGCGGCGGGCCTGGCGCCCGGGGCGGAGGATAGTCTGCTGCTGTTTGAAAACGGCATGCCGACCGCCTACAACGAGGCGACGGCGACAGAAATCGTCAAGGCCAGCGAGGTCACCGTCACGCTGGCCGTGGGCAGCGGCCCCGGCAGTGCGATTGTTTACACATGCGACCTCAGCCACGATTATGTATCGATCAACGGCAGTTATCGCAGCTAGAGGGGCGTGACACCCTCTGCCTGAATACAACCTCACCCCAAAACCCTGACGGGTTTTTGCCCCTCTCCACAACGTGGAGAGGGGCGGTTGAGCGGAGCGAAACGGGGTGAGGTGGCACGAAAGATCCGAAATCGAGATACCTACCAACACAGTGGGGCACCGGCCTCGCTTCTGAAAGGGACATAATGCAGGCAGCACTTGCGCTTGAAGACGGCATGATCTTCACCGGAGAGGGGTTTGGCGCCACCGGCGTGCAAACGGGTGAAGTCGTGTTTAATACCTCGATGACCGGGTATCAGGAAATCCTGACCGACCCCAGCTATCACCGCCAGATCGTGGTGATGACCGTGCCCCATGTGGGCAATACCGGCATCAACCCGGAAGACGTGGAGTCCGACCGCGTGTGGGTGTCTGGCTTTGTGGTGCGTTCGCTTAGCCCGGTGGTCAGCAACTGGCGTAGCCAGCTCGATCTGGATGGCTATCTGCGCGAACAGGGCGTGATTGGCCTGTCGGAAGTGACCACCCGCATGCTGGTGCGCCATCTGCGCACGCGCGGCGTGATGCGCGCCGCCATCGCCCACGGCGAAGCCGCCCATGACACGACCGCGCTGGTGAAGCTGGCGCGTTCCGCCCCGGATATGTCTGGCGCGAACCTGGTGGATGAGGTAACCTGCCCGGAGCCGTATCACTGGACACAGGCCAGCGACCCGGCCTGGTATCGCACCCATGCTTATGACCCGGCGGGCCCGCTGGTGGTGGCCTACGACACCGGCATCAAGCGCAATATCCTCAAGATGCTGACCGACCGCGGCCTGCGCGTGACGGTCGTGCCGGCATCCACCCCCGCCAAAGAAGTGCTCAAGATGAAGCCTCAGGGGATTTTCCTCAGCAATGGGCCGGGCGATCCGGCCGCAGTGACGGGCATGATTACCAATACGCAGCAGTTGCTGGGCAAGGTGCCGGTCTTTGGCATCTGCCTCGGACATCAGATTCTCGCGCTGGCGCTGGGTGGCAAGACCGAAAAAATGCGCTTCGGCCATCGCGGGGGCAATCAGCCGGTCAAAAATCTATTGACGGGTGAAGTGGAAATCAGCTCGCACAATCATGGCTTCGCCGTGACCGCCGACAGCAATTTGCAGGGCGCGGAAATTACGCACATTAACCTGAACGACAACACGATCGAGGGCCTGCGCCACGAGGGGCTGGGCGCGTTCAGCGTGCAGTACCACCCGGAGGCCTCGCCCGGCCCACACGACTCACTGTATCTGTTCGATGAATTTGTCAGCCGGGTTAAAAAGAGTTTCTCGGCTAAACTGTTAGAGTAGAGAGAATCTAACATCAGACAAACTGGGAGCAATGAAGCATATGGCTGGAAAAGGACGCCGCTCGTCCAAGATCTTTATCAGTTATAAGAGTGCAGATCGGCCAATAGTTGAGCAGATAGCAAGCCTCTTGCGGCGTCTTTATTCCGAACAAGGTGTTTGGTTTGACAAAGAACTGATTGGCGGACAAAAGTGGTGGAATGAGATCGTACGACAAATTGCGTCGCGTGATACGTTTATCTATCTCATATCACGGGAAGCGATCGAATCCATTTATTGTCGCATGGAACTTACTGAGGCATGGTTGAGAGGCAAACATATAGTTCCATTAAAAATCCGAAATGCTGTAGTTCCACCAGTCATTGCAAGCTCTTTTCAGACCATAGAAATCAGCGATTTTCAGCCATCGGCCAAAGACATTGTGGAAATTATTGCAAGCATCTTTGAGCCTTCATCACAAGACGCTGCTCCACCTACTTCGATCTGGAAGTCTCGTAACGTTAAGCCGATTGAACATAATTGTCTTCGAATCAACATGGAAGTCTCATCGCATATTGAACCGACGCATATCAATCGATCTGTATGTAATACGGGTATTTTTTTAATTCGTGGGGATGAAATAAGTATTCATGCCAGCGGAAGAATAACGATTGATTCGGGTCAAACTTTTATGCAACCAGATGGTCGATACTTGGATTTGCCGCCAGATGTGGTTCAGTATTTTCAACACCCAGAAGCCTTTTCCGTTAAAGGCCACCCGGCGTTTCCAAACCAGTCAATTGGCGTAATTGGGAGTCTGTTCGGTTGGATTGGTGATGAGGGGCCAGATAATGGGTTTTTCATAGGTCTAAACCATAGGCAAATTGTGCATAGCAGTGGATTTCTGCACTTAGCAATCAATGATTCTAAAGGTGCATACGCTGATAACAGCGGTGTATTTGAAGTAACGGTAGATCTTCGTCATCCACAGGAATAATGAAGGAATATTACACAACATGCCGATTCGTAAAGACCTGCGCACCATCCTGATTATCGGCTCTGGCCCCATCGTCATCGGGCAGGGCAGCGAATTTGACTACAGCGGCGTGCAGGCGTGCAAGGTGCTGCGCAAGTCTGGCTACCGCGTGGTGCTGGTCAATTCCAACCCGGCCACCATCATGACCGACCCTGAATTTGCCGATGCCACCTATGTCGAGCCGCTGACGCCGGAAATCCTGCGCCAGATCATCGAGATCGAGCGGCCGGATGCGCTGCTGCCGACTGTTGGCGGGCAGACCGCGCTCAACCTGGCGAAGTCGCTGGCGGAAAGCGGCGTGCTCAAAGAGTACGGCGTGGAGCTGATCGGTGCTTCGCTGGAAAGTATCGACCTGGCCGAAGACCGCCAGTTGTTCAAGCAGGCGATGCAGGAAGTCGGGCTGGAGTGCCCGCCCAGCGTGATCGTCTCCACCGTGGATGAGGCGCTGGCGGCCGCCCAGCAGGTCGGCTATCCGTGCCTGATTCGCCCGTCGTTTACGCTGGGCGGTTCTGGCGGCGGCGTGGCCTATAACGAGACTGACCTGCGCGACATCAGCGAACGCGGGATCAAGCTCAGCCCAGTTGGCCAGGTGCTGATCGAGATGAGCGTGCTGGGCTGGAAGGAATACGAGCTGGAAGTGATGCGCGACCACAGCGGCAACTTTGTGGTGGTGTGCAGCATCGAGAATATCGACCCGATGGGCGTGCACACCGGCGACAGCATCACTGTGGCGCCCGCGCAAACGCTGACCGACAAAGAGCTGCAGCGCCTGCGCAACATGTCGCGCATCGTGCTGGACCGCATTGGCCTGGCGACCGGCGGCGCGAATGTGCAGTTTGCCATCAATCCTGCCGACGGGCGCGTGTTCGTGATCGAGATGAATCCGCGCGTATCGCGCTCGTCGGCGCTGGCCAGCAAGGCGACCGGCTTCCCGATCGCCAAGATTGCCGCGCTGCTGGCCGTCGGCTGCACGCTGGATGAAATCCCGAACGACATCACGCGCGTGACGCCCGCCAGCTTCGAGCCGTCGCTGGACTACGTCGTGGTCAAGATTCCGCGCTGGGACTTCGCCAAGTTCCCCGGCGCAGACAAGACACTCGGCCCGCAGATGAAAGCGATCGGCGAAGTGATGGCGATCGGCCGCACCTTCCCTGAGGCGCTGCAAAAGGGCATTCGTTCGCTCGATATCGGGATTCACGGCTTTGGCTATCAGGCGACCAATACCGCGCCGGAAGTGTTGAGCGTGCCCACCGCCCAGCGTCTGTTTCAGGTGGCTGGCGCGCTTCAGGCGGGCATGACCCCGGAGCAGATCGAGCAGACGACGAAGTTTGACCCGTGGTGGGTGCGCCAGATGGCCGACATCGTCGCGCTGGGCAAGTCGCTGGTGGAGGGTCGCCATCTGGATGACCTGCTGGTGGACGACTTTATCGCGCTCAAGCAGGCGGGCTACAGCGATCGTCACCTGGCCGAGATGCTGGGTGTGAAAGAAATGGACGTGCGCCTGCGCCGCAAGAGCCTGGGCGTCGTGCCCAGCTATTATCGCGTGGACACCTGCGCGGCTGAATTTGAGGCCCATACGCCTTACCTGTATTCCACCTATGAAGAAGGCGACGAGACCGAGCGCACGCCGCGCAAGAAGGTCATTATCCTCGGCGGCGGGCCCAATCGCATCGGGCAGGGCATCGAATTTGACTACTGCTGCGTGCATGCCTGCTTCGCGCTGAAGAATCTCGGCTACGAAACGATCATGGTCAACTGCAATCCGGAGACGGTGAGCACCGACTACGACACCGCCGACCGTCTGTACTTTGAGCCGCTGACCGTGGAAGATGTGCTCAATATCATCGACAACGAGCGCCCCGATGGCGTGCTGGTGCAGTTTGGCGGGCAAACGCCGCTGAATATCGCGCAGGCGCTGCACGACGCGGGCGCGCCGATCTGGGGCACCAGCGTGGAGACGATCGCGCTGGCCGAAGACCGCGAGAAGTTTCATGCGCTGATGCAGGAGCTGGAGATTCCCCAGCCGCCCGGCGCCATGGCCTACAGCAAGGGCGAAGCAGTGCAGGCCGCGCATCAGGTCGGGTTCCCGGTGCTGGTGCGCCCCAGCTACGTGCTGGGCGGGCGCGGCATGGCGATTGTGTTTGACGATGCCATGCTGAAGAACTGGATCGAGACGGTGCCGATTGCGTGGGGTGAACACCCGGTGCTGATCGACCAGTTCCTCGATGATGCCTTTGAAGTGGACGTGGACGCGCTGTGTGATGGCGAGCATGTCACCATCGGCGGCATCATGCAGCACATCGAGGAGGCGGGCGTGCACAGCGGCGACAGCGCGTGCGTGCTACCCCCGTACAAGATCAGCTACTACCACGTGGAGATTATCCGCGAGTACACCGACCGCATCGGCAAAGCGCTGGGCGTGAAAGGGTTGTTCAACATCCAGTTTGCCATTAAAGATGAAGTGGTTTACGTGCTGGAAGTGAATCCCCGCGCCAGCCGGACGGTGCCGTTTGTCAGCAAGGCCACCAGCTTCCCGCTGGCGCGCTATGCCAGCGAGATTGCCGCCGGGCACACGCTGGCGCAGATCGGTTTCCTGGAAGAACCGCATGTCGATGGCTTCTTCGTCAAGGAGGCTGTGCTGCCATTCCAGAAGTTCCCCGGCGTGGATGCACGACTGGGCCCGGAGATGCGCTCGACCGGCGAGGTGATGGGCCATGCCAGCAGCTTCGGCCATGCCTTCGCCAAGGCGGAGATGGCCGCCAATACGCGCGTGCCGCTGACGGGTACCGTCTTCATCAGCGTCAACCCGTTTGACCGCGGGGCGATTGCCAAAATGGCGCGTGATCTGCATCAGATGGGCTTCACGCTGAAAGCGACCGTAGGCACGGCGGCGTTCCTGCGCGCGCTTAATTTACCTGTCGAGGAAATCCGCAAAGTGAGCGATGGCTCGCCCAATATCGTCGATGCGATTCGTGGCGGCCAGATCGACCTGATCATCAACACGCCGCGCGGCGGCCAGGCGCATTACGATGGCAACCTGATTCGCGGGGCGGCTCATTTGTATGGCGTGCCGATTGTGACCACGATGAGCGCGGCGATGGCCGTCACGCAGGCGATCAAGGCGCTGCGCCTGCGTCCGCTGCGTACGCGCAGCCTGCAAAAGCATCACGAGGTCTAGCGCAGCACTTATTCACCCGACTGCCAGCCTCTGCCCGCGCATCAGCGAAGCGGCAGAGGCTGGCGTGTCATGGCTTTCGGGATGTCGATGCCTAGCTGATGCAGCACCGTCGGCGCCACCTGGAGCAGATGCGCATTATCAATCTGCCTGCCGCGCAGGTTTTCCGGAAGCTGCGGGTCATGCACGATGAACAGGCCGTGCTGGGCATGATTGGCGTCATCGGGGCCGGTGTCGTTTTCGCGCACGTGCACCCGTCCCCAGCCAATCGTGCCGATGCTGCGCCAGGCCAGATCCCCGAAATACACCATCAGGTCCGGCGCGATGCCGTTCACGACTGGATACACGTCTTCCGGTCGGAAGCAGCGCGTGCCAATATGGTTCCCGTCCTCGTCGCCCAGCGCGCTGAACCGCGCCTCGATCTCTGCCAGCAGGGCGGGCACAGCTTCCGGCGCGACGATGCCCTGTGGCTCGCGTCCGTGGATATTCAGGAATAGTCTCCCAAAGTAACCGCCTTCGCCCCACGCTGTCGTGCGCGACCAGTCAATCATGTCAGGCGCCAGGCGCGTCTGCTGGGTGGGAATATCACCTTTCAGCGCCAGATAGCCATTGGCGATCAGCCATTCATTGATGGCGATGCCGCCGTCCATCCTGCGCGCGCCGTGGTCGCTGACAATCCACACGATCGTGTCTTTGTCGAACGATGCGATCAACTGACCAATGCGCGTATCCAGCACGCGATAGTAGTCCAGAATGGCCGAGGCCAGCGGCGAATCGGGGACGTAGTCGCGATGCAGCTCGTCCATGTGCCGCCAGAACGCGTGATGCATGCGGTCCAGCCCGATTTCCACGCTGACAAACAGGTCCCAGTCATTACCGGACGTCGCCAGTTGCGCGATATCAAAATGGACACGCGTCATCGCGCCGATGGATTCGGCCAGCCCGGATTTGTCATCGGTGCGGAATTCCTTCACATCAAACGGATACTCGTTCAGTTGATGTGCCCCTAGATACGCCTCGATCTCATGCTGAAAGGCTAGGGGATAGGCGTAGTCGTGCGCGCCGGGTGGGGTGAGGAAACAGCCGAGCATTTTGCCATTCAGCGGGCGCACCGGATAGGTGCCCGGCACATTCAGCGCGATGCTGGTTTTGCCGTAGTGCGACAGGATGTCCCACAGGCGCGGCTCCAGCACGGCGTCCCCGTTGCTGGTTTTCAGGCCGCCGTAGCTGTGGTCGGCCCGGTTGCGGAAGCCGTAAATGCCCAGCGCGCCGGGGTCCTGCCCGCTCATCATGCACGACCACGCCGGCACAGTGATGGCGGGAATCACGCTTTCCAGCCTGCCCGAAACGCCTTGTGTCCGCAGACGGTCGAACGTGGGCAGGTGGCCAGCATAATGCTCAAACAGCAGCGAGGGTTCCGCGCAGTCCAGGCCAATGATGGCGACGCGACGGCGTTTTTCCTTACGAAACAGCCGCATCATAAACCACGCTTCCGCCGACCAGCGTCTTCTGCACCACAAAATCCTCGTTTAGCAGCACCAGGTCGGCATCGCGGCCGGGCTCCAGGCTGCCCTTTCGGCCAGCAATACCCAGCGCGCGTGCGGCATTCAGGCTGCTCGTCTGCCACACAGTCTCCAGCGGTGCGCCAGTGGCCGCGATGAAATTCTTCAATGCGTTTTCCATGGTGAGGATGCTGCCCGCCAGCGTGCCATCGGGCAGGCGGACGGCGCCATGTTTCACCGTAATAGTGCGGTCGTCAATCGGATAATCTCCATCGGGCAACCCGGCGGCGCGGATCGCGTCTGAAATCAGGATGATGCCATCAGGGCCTTTGGCCTTGTACAGCGCCCGCATCGCGCCCGGATGCACATGGATGTTGTCCGCGATCAGCTCGCACACCAGTTCATCGCACGCCATCGCCGCGCCCACGGTTCCCGGCTCGCGGTGCTGCAAGCCCACCATCGCGTTGAACGTGTGCGTGGTCTGCGTGACGCCGCGCTCGATGGCTTTCAGCATGTCGTCATAGCTGGCCGCCGTATGCGCTGCGCTGACGACCACGCCTCGCCGGACACATTCTTCAATCAGCCAGTGATTGCCCTCTATTTCCGGGGCCAGCGCCATCAGCCGAATGACATTCAGGTTCAGGAATTCAGTCGCCTCGTCAGGCGGGGCAGGGCGCACATGGGCTGGATTCTGCGCGCCAACTTTGCTGACATTGATATACGGCCCTTCCTGATGTACGCCCAGCAGCGCAGCGCCGGGCAGTGCTTCGCCGGACTGCATGGCTGAGGCACACATCAGCAGGGCGGCCTTGATGCGTTCGTAGGTGTCGGTCCAGGTGGTGGCCAGAAAGCCGGTCACGCCGTGCCGCGCATAAAAGCGTGACAGCGCGGGCAGCGTTTCGGCGCGGGCATCCATCACTTCGTGGCCGTCCCCGCCATGCACATGCACGTCGATGAATCCGGGCAGCAGCAATGATTCGTCGGCATCCAGCATGGACTCGGCAGTTGGCATGACGGCCGGATCAAATCCCAGTGCGCGGATGCGTCCATTGTCGCAGTGCAGCCAGCCGTTGGCGATGCCCGCGAAAGGCGTTACGAGCTGCGCGTTGGTGATGAGCAAAGACGTCATTGAAATCCGCCTTTCGTTAGAGAGAACGTTAGTATACCCCGCTGTGCCAGCCAATTCATGGCTGGTTGGTCTGTGGACTCCTATGACCCGCCGGGGTGATAAGCCTCCAGAATTGATCCGCCGACGAACTCGCGCAGCAGCGAGGTGTCTGGAATCTGGGCGCGCTGCTCTGGCGTGAATGGCGTCACCCAGCGCAGGAAAGACAGCAGGCGATTGGCCTCAATGTGCGGCTTGCTGCCCGGTTCCACTTGCAGCAGCAGCGGCTCGGCGATGGCGCGCAGGGCGGCCAGCTCATACGTCAGCGACGAATTGAAGATGTAATCGGCGTTCTCCTGATACGGGAAAATGTACTTTTTTTCGCCTGCCCGCACGCTGGGCCACTGGTTGATCGTCGCCTGCGCATTGTATCCACGCGAGACAGCGTCGCGACAGATGCGGCGCAGCAGGCGCACATCGGTCGTGGCGATGCGGTTGTGTGGGTCGATATTGAGCACGGTCAGCGCCGACACATAAATGCGGAACACGGCGTCCTGGGGCAGCGAGGTCACCAGGCGTGGATTGATGCCGTGGATGCCCTCGATGATCAGGACATGATTCTTCTCAAGCTGTACCGTCGGGCCTTCGCTGCTTTTGCCCATCTTGAAGTTGAACTTCGGCAGCGTGACCTGTTCCTGCGCGATGAGCTGGCTCAGGTGACGGTTGAACAGCGCCAGATTGACTGTCTCCAGGGCTTCAAAATCATAGTTGCCATTGGCATCCCGTGGCGTGAATTCCCGGTCGACGAAATAATTGTCCAGTTCCAGCGTGAATGGCTTCAGGCCAAAGGCGAGCAATTGAATCGCCAGCCGCTTCGAGAAGGTCGTTTTGCCTGAGGATGACGGCCCGGCGATCATCACCAGGCGCAGGCCGCGCTGCTGATAAGCGGTCGTGATCTGCTGTGCGACGCTGGCAATCTGTTGTTCATGAATGGCCTCGGCCACCAGAATCTGCTCCTGCACCTTGCCACTGCGCACGATCTGGTTCAGCTTGCCGATGTCCTCGATGTCGAGTCGCGAGATCAGTTCCTCGGCCCGGTCAAACACGGCACACAGCTTGCCCTGATTATCTACCGTGGCGTTCAGTTCATTGGGCATGTCTGATTGCGGATACTGGAGGATGAAACCGCCGGTCTGCGTGGGCACCAGCCTGAACAGGCTCAGAAAGCCGGTCGAGGGCAGCATATACCCGAAGAAATAATCGCTGTAGCCGCGCAGCGCATACATATTCAGGTCATTGCGCGACCGCTGTTCCAGCAGCCTCAGCTTGGGCGTCACATTGCGCTTGCCATAAATTTCGATGGCCTGCCTGATCGTGACGGTGCTCTTGACGATCGGGTCGTCGGCCTGGACGATTTCTTTCATGCGCGTTTCCAGCGCGACCAGCTCATCCCCGGAGAACGGCAGCCGATTGCGCACGAGGCAGTAGTAGCCGCCATCTGGCACGGCGTAGCTGACATTGATCTGTGCATCCGGATACAGCTCGGCGGCGGCGACGACCAGCAGTAGCACCAGCGTGCGCCGGTATATGCGGCGGCCATCGCCAGACGAGAGCAGGACAGGCGCGATGGTCGCGTCTGATTCCAGTCGATAGCTCAGCTCGCGCAGCTTGTTGTTGATGATCGCGCCCATGAATTCGCTGTCGTAGCTGGCCGGATAAAGCGAGCGATGCGCGCGCAGAAATTCCTGCGCGGTGGTGCCCACCCTGCCTTCCAGCACCTTGCCATCCGGAAAGGTGGCACGAATGTGCGAACGTGCTTTGGACAGCGTGACATGTAGACCGGGTTTGGTGGATTTGCGCATAGTACATAGCCTGAAATGACGGAAATGTTATCCACTATATCTGACATCGGAGGGAGTGTCTATGCTGCGGGAAGCGCCCCGCATCCGGCATGATCTGCTGCTATAATGGGCCTCGTCGCGCGAAGGAGCCTCCATGACCCACTCTTACGACCACTACCTGCAGGAAATTCTCATCCCTTCTGACGCCCTTCAGCAGCGGATAGCCGAGCTTGGCGCCCGGATTTCTGCCGACTACGCCGATTCGCCCGGTCTGATGCTGGTGTGCATCCTGAAAGGCGGCGTGCTGTTTCTGACCGACCTGATGCGCCATATCACGGTGCCCCACGAGATCGACTTTCTGGCTGTATCCAGCTATGGCAAAGGCGCGCGCGAAAGCACGGGCAAGGTTCGCATCGACAAGGACCTGACAAGCGAGTGCGAGGGTAAAGATATCCTGATTGTGGAAGACATCATCGACAGCGGATTTACGCTGAAGTTCGTGAAGCAGCTGCTGCGCGCCCGCCATCCCAACAGCGTCAAAATCGTCACGCTGCTGGACAAGCCTTCCCGCCGCACCCTGGAAATCGCGATTGACTACACCGGTTTCGAGATTGAAGACAAGTTTGTGTTTGGCTATGGCCTCGACCTGGATGAGAAATTCCGCAATCTGCCCTTTGTGGGCGTGGTGCGGAAGGAGGCGCTGATTGAAGAATGAGTTTGAGCGTGAAGCAGTGCTGGTCTGGACGGATGAAATTTTGGCCGTGCAGGAGATCGTGCAGGAACTGCCTGAAGATATCTATATCGTGGGTGGCGCTGTGCGTGACGCCTATCGCCGCGCCCCGATTCACGATCTGGACCTGGCCACCAGCGGCAGCGGCCTGAAAGTGGCGCGGGCGCTGGCCAATCGGCTGGGCGGCGCGTTTTATCCGCTGGACGAGGAACGCGATGTGGGCCGGGCGATCATCCGCATGAATACGCCCACGCTGCAGGGAAATCTGACCATCGATGTATCACGTTTCCGGGTTGGGACCCTGCTCGATGACCTGCGCGACCGCGATTTCACCATCAACGCCATGGCGGTTGATTTCAAGCAGGATGCCCTGAACATCGTCATCGACCCGACCGGCGGGCTGGATGACCTGGCGGCGAAAATCCTGCGGCCATGCTCCCCCGAAGCGCTGACCAACGACCCAATCCGGGCGATGCGCGCGGTGCGCTATGCCATCAGTCTGGGCATGCGCATTAAGTCTGAGTCGTCACAATTGATTATCGCTGCGGCTCCTGGCCTGGCGAATGTCTCACGTGAGCGGGTGCGCGACGAACTGTTCAAAATCCTCTCGCTGGGTAAGCCGCGCACGGCGTTGATTCTGGCTGATCTGCTGGGCGTGATGCGGGCCGCCGTGCCGGATGCTTCCCCGCTGTCTGCTGAGCAGAAGACGCTGATGCAGCGCACGGCAGAGCAGGTCTATCAGTTTGCGCTGGCGGCCAGCCCGAATCGCACTGACGAGACGGCAGCCCGCTTTGGCCTGGGCATGTTTGTGATCGCGCTGGATCGCTTTCGGGCGCCCCTGCACGCCCACTTTAGCCACCTGTGGCCGAATGATCGGGTGCATCGCGCGCTGATGATCCTGATGGTGATGCTGGGGCATTTGTCCAGCGAGCTGGTGGAAGAAAATGCGATGGACCTGCGCCTCAGCCGCGCGGAAATAGATCGCTGGCTGGGCGCGCTGGCCGGGATGGGACTTGTAGCTGGCGTAGCCAAAGACGATGTCCTTGGCGCGCACCGTTTCTGGAAAGCGACAGGCGCCAGCGGCGTGGATGCCATCATCCTGCATTTGTCACGCGTGCTGTGCAACCAGGATATCGACCTCGATCAGGATAACTGGCTGATCGAGCTGGAGCGCGCGCAGTGGCTGTTTCATGCGTACTTCGAGGCATACGACCGCATTGTGGAGCCACCCGTGCTGGTGACAGGCGCAGACCTGATGGCCGCGCTTAAGCTGAAGCAGGGAAAAATTATCGGGGAACTGCTGTCCGCGATTCAGGAAGCGCAGGTAACGGGTGAAGTGGCCAGCCCGGAGGACGCGCTGACGTTCGCGCGCCGGGCGCTGGGCGACGCCTGAGCCAGGCTACTTCAGCTTGCCCACTTCGTGCAGCCGACTCTCGGCTTCGGATATGGGAACCTCGAAATGTTCGCTGATGGCTTTTGCATTTCTGGCCGACGGCGGGAGTGTCATCAGCATCTGATGGGGCATGACGATGGCGCGGGCCAGCCGGCTGATGGCGTCCGGATCGCTGGTGAGCGGGCTGACCTGCATCGCTTTGCCCCATTCGCTGCCCGCGATCAGGCGCGCCAGCACGCGGGTGAGGGACATGCGTGGCTTGTAGGGCACATTCATATTCATGAAGCTGCCCGACACCAGCGAAATATCAACGACTTCCCACATGTTTTCACGGGGATGCTGCAGCATGTATTCAATAGGCACGGGCGGGCTGGTCACATCAAACAGGCCCAGCAAGGCTTCCGCGATCCGCTCCAGGCTCGCCTGATCATTCGACATGAATTACTCCGCTTGTCCGGATGTATGCTCGAGAAACAATAACAGCGTACTGCCATATTTTCTCTGATCGTATAGTGAAAAGTGCCGTAATGTTAGCTCCACCAGTTCGGATGGATCGATCTGGATGATGATGCTGCCTTCCGGCGCCACCCAGCCGGGCTGGTCATCCACCAGCTGCACAGCTTTGAGCCACATGCCGGCATACTGAGGCGGCGCGATGTATACGTAATCGAAGGCCTGATAGGGGACGGCAGACAGGAAGGAAAATGCATCGGCACGGCGCACATCAGCGCGGTCTTCCAGGCGCGTCAGCCTGAGATTCTCTTTGATGGTATCGACCGCTTTTTTCTCCAGATCGAGCAGCGTGGCAGATTTTGCCCCGCGGCTGAGCGCCTCGATGCCCACACTGCCGGTGCCGGAAAACACATCAAGGAAGGCGGTGTCATAGATATCTGGCCCGATGATATTGAACAGCGCTTCTTTCACGCGGTCCATGATAGGCCGGGTGGTATCTCCTGGAACCAGCTTCAACTGGCGCCCGCGGGCAGTGCCTGCAATCACGCGAATCGACATCTCATCACCCCTCTACAGCTTCGCGCACAGCGCGGTAATTGGACAGCGGCGCGATGACGGGCGCGGCACCCCCGCATGACAGAATCAGTCGTCTGCCGGCCGTGCGGTGAATCGCGTCATGCACGACATCGCGGATGGTGGCTGGCGTGCCATTCAGCACGTGCGCTGCCCCAGCCAGCCCGCCACACACTGCACCGCTGATGAGGGTCTTGCCGATATTGAGCTCCGGCTCGGTGTCGCGGTCCGCCCACTGCACGACCTGCACAGGCATCCCGGCAGCAAACTTGAACATGGGCAGATCCCCGCGCAGATTGACGCTGTTGAGCCACCATTTCTGCGGCAGGGCTTCGAGTATTTTCAGGTCAGAAGGCAGCCCGAACGCAGCATACTCGTCTTCGCTGAAGCGGGTAATCGATGCGTGTTCGACGATGTAATGCAGTCCGGCCAGCGGCAGGCGCTTCAATACATCGATCAGGCGCAGGATGTTTTCGGTCAGCGTGTTCAGGGCCGTGCGCAGACGCTCTGGTTCGGTGCGCAGGTGCCGCAGCAGCAGCGTATCACCTGCCATCATCGCAGCGTGGGCCAGCGGGCTGAACACGGCGGCACACACCGGCACGGCGTCACCCAGCCCGCGCGTGACCTGGTCGAGTGTTTCCAGATATCGGCCGCTGCCGCCGCGCAGCGGATCGAGGACGCGCAGCGTCGTCCAGTCAATCGACCGCTGGATGGGGTGCTTGTGCACCGTGCGGACACCATCGGCCCGGCCTTCCCATGCATCCAGCAGACCATAGTCGGTCGCGATAGACGATGCGCATGGCAGGCCGACCAGCACGTCCCAGTCATACGCTCGCTGATACTCGATCAGGGAGCGTGCATGGTCCCCAGCGCGCAGGTCATCTCCCGGGAAATGACGCCACAGCGCGACGGGCGGACGGTCAGTGGCCTCACCCGCGATGGTGCGCTCAAGCCGAGTTCGTTTGTCCATCACGCCGAATTACTTGGCGCGCTGCTTCAGCTCGTCAATGCGCTGGGTCACCATGCGCTGCAGCATCTCGAAGTGGTCGTCACCTTTGTTGCTGGCGAGCTGACGGGTGACTTCCGCGAGGCACTTCTCAAAGGTGGAAAGCGCGCCGCTCATATCGCCAGAAACGCGCTGGGACAGACCGAGACCGTACATCGCGTCAATATTGCTGGATTCAGAGCCGAGCACCTGCGCGAATACACCCTGGGCGCCCTTGTGGTCACCCCTGCGATGCATATCCCATGCTTTGCCGAGCTGGTCTGAATTCACTTCGGTACCGGCCATGTTGATCTCCCTGTTTGTGCAAAGTTACCCGATGATTGTAGTCGGCCGGGGCCAAAATTCAACCCGGTACGCGGATGCCGGACGGGTAATTGTTTCCAGCCCGGTCAACTAGTGTAACAGATGTGCCGTCTGTACAGCGTGCGGATTCACAGGTGATTATTTCGATGAACAAGTCACCTGCCGGTTCTCCCTCCACCTCCAGCACATGCGTATCTCGAATGAGCCTGCCTGTGGGCCACTGCTGGCTGGGCAGCCCGCCAATCAGCGAGATGGGACCACGTTCGAGGGGCGCGCCAGTAACCGGGTCGATACGCGAAAGGCGCACGCCGTAGCTGGCTTCCACAAAGCGCGCGATGCGCCAGTACAGCACGACCTGTTCGCTGGAACCAGGAACCAGCGGCCCGCGTTCGATCGAAACCAGTTCGATGCCGTTTTCTGTACGGACGGGTGCTGATGTCAGATAGCCTGTGGTTACCGCTGGGAAGGGCATGAACGTTGCCGACAGCGCAGGCCCGCTGTACAGCGTGAGGACGGCCAGCGCCACCGCGGGCAAAACTGCGGCGATATCGCGTAGTGATAATGCAGGTGCGTCGTTAAGGTGTAAGGGTGTGGGCTGCTCCTGTGGCCTGAGGACGACCAGCGCCAGTACGGCAGTGACGACGACGCCACCCCAGGTGAGGATCCAGGCGAGCATACGCGTAGGCGTGGGGCCCAGGCCTACATATAATTCTCCGCTGGCACCCTGAAGCTGAATCTGTATGAAGCCATCGGCATCCGGCGTAATTTCGATGGGCTGACCGTTGATGGTGGCCGCCCAGCCGGGAAAATAACCCGTCAGGATGCGCAATGGGCGATCGGACTGGTTGAAAATCTGGAAGCGGTCGCCGTGCGATTCGTGGGCGATCAGGCCGACATCAATGCCAGTCGTTTCGCCCAGCGCGACTTTCAGGATGCTGCCCGAACTGTAGCTGTCCAGCAGCGACGGAATGGCGCCGTAATCGGGCGTGATGTTCGATGGCAGCGATTGCCGGGAGGGCAGCACAGCTTCGCCCAGGCCGCGCCGCTGATAGTCAATTTCGCTGCGCTGGGAATAGTCCCCCGGCAGGCTGGGCCAGCGCGCGGCAATCAGCACAGGCGCCCCAGCCAGCACGATCACGCCCAGCACGACGGCCATCTGGCGCGGGCCGGGCATCATGCTGGGCATGAGTGCCCCGGCGCACAGGGCCAGTGCCAGCGCGGTGACTGCATTCCACGTGTCGACCTCCGGTGTGGACCAGGCGGCCAGCGCACAGACCAGCCCTGCCAGCCCAAATATCACCACAGTGCGAATGTGTGCCATGCGCCGGGCGGCGGCGATGGCGACGCCCGCCAGCACGAGCATTCCGCCCAGCCCGATGCTTTCAATCAGCGGCGGATTGGCCAGCCACGGGCTGATGACAGGGAACGGATGCAGCAGATCGGTGATCTGCGCGGCCCACGGACGCTGGGCTGCGCTGTCCCACCAGGACACGGCGGAGGCCTCCAGTGCTGCGGGCAGCCAGTAGCACGCGGCTGCACACAGCCCCAGCACGACCGCCGTCATGGCCTCTGGCAGTTGTGCTCGCTCCCATGACGGGCGCGGATTGTTCAGCGCGCGGCACACGAATAGTCCTGCGGCTGCCGGCAGCGCGACGGGCAGGGTGAACATCAGCCCCGCTGTGGACAGCATGACGAACACAAATGCCCTGCGCGGCCGGCCGGGTCGCAGCATGATTTCCACGGAAAGCAGCCACACGGGCATCAGGCAGGCAGCCAGAAATACGGGAATCTCGCCGGAGACATACAGTGCTGCCAGGCCGATCATCGGGGTATAGCTCCACATCAGCGCGCTGACAGCCCCGGCGCGAAATCCCCACAACAGCGTGGCATAGCGATACACAGAAATTGCGCTGACGACCTGTGCGATCAGCACGGTGAGCTTGATGGCGACTTCCGGGCTGTCGGTCAGCGTGACCTGAATCAGTCCGGGCAGCAGCGATGGCAGGGGAGGGGTGAAGCTGGGCAGTGGCGACCCAAACCCTGAGACAGCGTTGGCCGACCAGCGCGGATACAGGCGGCCTTCGCGCAGCGACTGTGCGCTGTTTTCGACCTGAAAGGCATAATGATCGAGCTGGCTGTTGCCCGGAAAACCTGTTTGCAGCAGCAGTGGCAGTAGAGGCAGGAGGCACAGCGCGAGAATCAGCCATCCTGCGCGGTCTGGCCTGCGACGGGCGCGCTGAATCCACAGCGGGGCGCGAGCTGCGGATTCAGGGATGCCGGTGCGCAAAGCAAGACCTGTGTTCATAGCCTGTATTGTACGTGTACCATGCTTGAAGTGCATATGTTGTCCTGATATGCTAGGGACACGACTGAATGAAAGAGTGCTCATTTGGCATATCTCATCCGCGCCGCATCTTCAGGCGATCTGCCGGTTCTGTGCGAGCTGTGGTACGAACACAAAACACTTCTGGCTGGTGACCCTCGTTTTGCGCTGTCCCCGACTGCGCGTCAGGATTGGATGGATGCCGCTGTAGGCTGGCTGGCGCGCCCGGATTTACGGTTTGCGGCGGCATATGATGCGGACAACACACCGGTCGCTTACTGTCTGACGCGCATCGAGCCGACGCCGGGCATGGCGTCACGCGCGCTGGGTGTGATTTTTGACGCCGCTGCAGACAGTCACAATTATCATGGCGGCGTGATGCGCGATCTGGTGGCGGATGCCCGCAAGTGGCTGGCTGCACAGCAGATCGATCAGTTAACAGCACTGGTGCCGCGGCTGGCGACCGCCGATCAGGCATTCTGGCGGGGGCTTGGCGCCTCTGATTGGACACAATGGTTATGGCTGAAATCATAGTACGACAGGCACGCGCCGAAGATGCGGAAGCGATCGCACGCCTGTGGACGGAACTGGTGGAGTATCACAGCGCGCTTGATGCGACCCTGCCGAAGGCATCGCCGCTGGGCGCGGTGCAGTATGCCCGCCGCACGGAAGACCAGATGCGCAATCCGTCTGCGCGGGTGTTGGTGGCCGAAGATACAGACAATCACCGCCTGGTGGGCTATGTCATGGGCGTCGTGGTAGACCTGATGCCGGATATTTTCACGCAGGAGCCGAGCGGTTTCCTGGCGGATATCTATGTGGCGGCCGACTATCGCCAGGCCGGGGTGGGGCGCGCGCTGGTCAATGCGCTGGCCGACTGGTTCCGCGAACGCGGGCTGCATTTCTTTGAATGGCATGTTGCCGCACAGAATCAGGTGGGTATCGACTTCTGGCACGCCATGAACGGCCGGCAGGTGATGATTCGCATGCGGTCTGAACTGTAATCAGGATTGAGGGAAGCATGACAGAACTCATTTATCACCATGATGCCACGGTACGCGAATTTAATGCCGTGGTGACCGCCGTGCATCCCGAACAGAATGGGTTATCGCTCGACCGCACGGCCTTTTATGGCGGTGGCGGGGGCCAGCCGCATGACCTGGGGACGATCCGCTGGGGCGATACACAGGTGCCGCTGGTGAAGATCGAACGTGGCAACGTTCACGTGCTGCCCGTCGATGTGCCTCTGCCGGATGTGGGGCAGGCTGTGCATGGCGTCGTCGATTGGGACAGGCGCTATAAGCTGATGCGCACGCACACGGCGATGCACATTCTGTGCGGCGTCGTCTGGCGCGACTATGGCGCCAGCGTGACAGGCGGCAGTATGGACCCTTTGAGCGGGCGCATGGACTTTGAATTTGAGCGCCTGCAAAAGGAACTCGTGTCTGAAATTGAAGCAAAGATCAATGCGGAAGTCGCCGCCGAGCGTGACGTGCGTGTGCTTATCCTGCCGCGCGACGAAGCGTTTCAGATTCCCGATCTGATCCGCACAAAGATTAACCTTCTGCCGGAGGGCATCCAGGAAGTGCGCACGGTCGAAATCGTCGGTCTGGATTTACAGGCTGACGGCGGTACCCATGTGGCGAATACGCGCGAAGTGGGCCGCCTGCGCATCACCGATTACAAAAGCAAGGGCGGCATCAACAAGCGCCTGTACATAGAGCTGGAATAGCCGATGTTTGCACGCGCATTCGAACGTTTTTCGCTTTTTCTGGGCCCGGCACGTCTGCGGGCGCTGTTCATACTGATTGCGGCGACCGGCCTGACCAGCCTGATACTCAACGTCATCGTCGATGATTTTGCCTGGGTGGCACCCGTGCAGACGGTGCTGGCTTTGGGCACGGTCATCGGTGCGCTCATCATCATCGGCGGGCGCATGGACCCAGTCGACAGACGGCGCTGGATCGTCATTCTGATTCCGGCGTTTGGGGCGGTGCTGCTGGCATTGTTCGCGCCGCAGGAGTTCCGCATCGCGCTGCTGGGCGGTGCGCTGGGCTGGCTGATTGCTGCGTCGCTGCTGATGCGCGGGCGCACACCAACCGGCTATAAAACGGCTGTGCGCGCCCTGCGTAAGGGGGACCTGGAGACGGCCGTCAAAAGCATGGATGAAGTCATCAGGGAAGAACCTGAGGACTCCAATCACTATCGTTTCCGTGCTGAGCTGCTGCGACTGTGGGGCAAGCTGGACCGTGCGCGCCGCGATTATGCCCGGATGGCGGAGCTGCTGCCTGACAGCGCAGTCGCCTATAACGGCCTGGCCGAAGTCGATCTTCAGTCGGGAAATTTTGAGCGTGCACATGCGTCTGCCCTGAAGGCGGTCGAGCTGGCCCCGGGTGAGTGGGTCGCGCTCTATAACCTCGGCATGATTGAGGACCGCATGGGCCGCTCCGAAGCGGTCGTGGACAGCCTGATGAAAGCGGCTGCCATGAAGATTCCGGATGCGCGCCATCGCGTCCTGATCTGCCTGTATCTGGCGCGGGCGCATGCCCGGCTGGGTGAGGCCGATAAAGCAGCAGCGGCCGTGATGGAAATCAAAAAGCAGCGCGCCGGTCTGGCTGAATGGCAGAAGATCCTCCAGTCTGAACAGGCGGAAGTGCTGCGCAACATGCTGGGCGAGGATATCGCGCTGGCCCAGCAGCTTGTGGACGGCGATGCCACAGTTGAAACCCTGGGGACAGCCTGACCGATGCGCAGACTGATCCTGATTGTCGCCTATGCCGCGGTCATCGTCGCCTTCGTGGGCATCTTTATTTTCGTCGGCGGCATCGTCGCAGAGTTCCTGTCGTCTGACCGCTCGATGGATCTCGATGGCCTGTCGCCTGCCGTGGCGGTCGCGCTGTTGGGGCTGTGCCTGTCGGCCGTGATGTTCGTGGTGGCCTTCACGATTGTCGGGATCCTGCTGGCCCGTCAGACGCGCGCGTCTGGCTCCGGCTATGGCGATGCTTATCGCCTGATCGAGCAATTGAAGTTCCGTGAGGCGATTCCCCATCTGGAGCGATCGATTCAGGAAGGTAAGGAAACCAGCGAAGTGCTGATGCTGCTCACCAGCGCGTATGGCTACTCCGGCCAGCTGGCACGCGCCCAGGCTACCGCTGACCGCGCTGTGCAGCTTTTTCCGGAAGACCCTGATGCCTATGTCACGCTTGCCAACGGCTATCGTATGCAGGCGGCTTACGATGAGGCAGCACGTGCCTTGCAGCGTGCTTCAGAGCTGACGCCGGACCAGCCGATTATCTGGGCCGAACTGGGATTCGTGCAGCGTCATGCTGGCGACGAATCAGGATCAATCAAGTCGTTTGAGCGGGCGGCGACCCATGCCATGCCCGCCAGTTATGCCGTGCGAGTGTTCTATCATCTGGCAAAGGCGGCCGAGCGCGAGGGGCGCACCCGCGATGCTGTGCGTGCCACCGCCAAAATGATGAGCGCGCGCGATGGACTGGCTGGCTGGAAACACAGCCTGCGCGCCCTGCAGGGCACGGCCTATGGACAGGCGCTGAAGTATGAGCTGATGCAGATTGAACAGGCGATTGTGGACGCAGACGCCGGTAACCTGGGATGATTGCACCATGCTGCAGATGATCCTGAAAGTCGCCCGAGATTTCCCGACTTTTGAACGACCAGTGCGGCTGGCGCTCATCATCGGCGTGCTGCTGCTGGTCGTGACCGGCGCGTTTGTATTCATCCTGCCTCAGGAGACGCGCCTCGCGGCCTGTTTCGGTGCGCTGGGCCTGACGGTGGTCATGCAGATCGCCGTGCTATACGCCTACCGCAATATGGTCACGCCGCTGGGGCGCGCCCAGCGTGATTATCTGGCCGGGCGCTATCAGGATGTGGTGGATGTCCTTGTGCCGCTTCGTGAAACCGACACTCTGGATGCCAAAGGCCTGACCCTGCTGGGAAATACATTCCGCCAGCTGGGCGACTTGCCGGCCAGCAGCGCTGTTTTGTATGAGGCTCTGAACAAATCCCCCCAACATCATTTCGCGTTGTATGCAATTGGGCGTACACTGCTATCAGAGGGTGATTACGCTTCTGCCGCGGGGCAGTTTAGCCTTGCCCTGGAAAATGGGTCGCCAGACGGGGTGTATCTCGACCTGGCTGAGGCGCAGTGGCGTGCAGGCGACAGCGAGGCCGCGCTTGTTTCCCTCGCGAGGGTCCCGTTGGCAGAAACGCAGGCTGAACCAGTGCGCGCCTGGATGCTGGGGCTGCTTCAGCTGAAACTGCTGAAGCAATCGCCTGACGCGGGTGGCCTTGACGGAGATGCCGACTGGCAGGGCGTGGCGGATCGGCTTGCGCATACGCCCTATGGGCAGGCGCTATTACACGATATCGATGACATGCGGAGAGCACGCACACTATGACTCAAGCAAGGATACGAACCAGGCAAGGCTCACCAGTGATTCGCATCGGCTTGCTGGCGGGCGGCATCGGGGTGCTAATGGTGGTGGTCGGTGTGTTGATTTTTCTGAGCGATCAGCAGGCCCGGCGCAGCCCCTTCACCCCGGCGGTCTATCCCGGCCTGTCGGAATGGGGTATGAACGATGTGCAGTCAAATTCGCGCACCGTATTTTACCGGGGAGCCGATATTGCCCCCGACGCTGTGGCGGAGTTTTATAACCAGCAGCTTCGTAATCATTATGGGGATGCCGAAGAACAATGCGTGCGCGTCCCTGCGACTGGTGAATATCCGGTCAATCCCAATAATCCGTTTGCCATCCCGTATCAGTTCAAGTGCATGTTTGACAATTCCGGATTCAATGCCACCCAGTACACGCAGGTCGTGATTTATCCGGGGTATACCAATAACCCCGATCCTGCGGTGAATCTGCCTGGCGGAACCATTGTCGAATATCAGCAGTTCTGGGCATCGTGAGCGAGAGTCAATCCACCGCTTCCCCCGAAACAGCGCAGGCTAAAGGGCGCCCGTCAGTCATCCTGATTGGCGTCCTTGTCATTGTGCTGGTCATCGCGTTTGTGGTGGGGCGGCAGCTGATTGGCGTGCTGATTACCGTGATCAGTCCGCCGACCGGGCCGCTGCCGGATGGGGCTGTGGTCCAGGTGCACGAGAATGAATCGCACGGCGTGGACGACTGGACTTACAGCGTGCCGCTGGATGCCTGCACCGTGACCCAGTTCTACATCGATGCCGGGGCGCAGTGCGTGGTATCACCGCTGCAATGCGGCGCTGGTTCCAACAGTATTGCCGCGGATGCGGCGCTGATCGCGCGCTGCTATGGCCAGTATGACGTCTCTATTTTCAGCCTGCGCTACGAGGCGATCGTGGGGCGCGGTGAGGGGGATGGCACCATGCTGCGCGTTGTGCGTGAAATGCTCTGGTCGGGCGCTGGCTCATCGAATACAGACACTACCCCGGAAGCCACGTCTGCGCCATAATTACCGCCTGTTTTATCGACATCGATTAATGCGCCACAAGGAGGTGATTCCGTGATCTGGGAAGACGTTTTCCCGTCGCGGGTGATTGCCTGCGCCCTGTACGCCTGATTATCGCGCACGGACAGAACCCGGCAAGCAACCCAATTCAACATGGAGCATCAGGATGTTTAAGGCAGTCAACCCGAAGGTTGATATCCCGAAGTTAGAGAAGGAACAGCAGGACTTCTGGCGTGAGCAGCGCATCTTCCAGCGTTCGATGACGGAACGTGAAGGAAATGAGCGCTATGTCACGTATGAAGGCCCGCCGACGGTCAATGGTCAGCCGGGCGTGCACCACGTGCTGGCCCGTGCATTCAAGGACATTTTCCCGCGCTATAAGACGATGCGGGGCTTCCACGCGGTCCGCAAGGGCGGCTGGGATACCCACGGCCTGCCCGTGGAGCTTCAGATCGAGAAGGAACTCGGTTTCGAGCACAAGCACGAGATTGAGGAATACGGCGTGGCCGCGTTCAACGAAAAGTGCCGTGCGGCTGTGATGCGCAATATCGGCACCTGGGAACGCTTTACCGAGCGCATGGCCTACTGGACCGATCTCGATAACGCGTATGTCACCTTCACCAACGACTATATCGAGAGCGTGTGGTGGGTGCTGAAGCAGTTGTACCAGAAAGACCTGCTGTACAAGGGACTGAAGGTCGTTCCGTACTGCCCGCGCTGCGGCACCCCGCTGAGCAGCCACGAGGTTGCGCTGGGCTACAAGGAAACGCGTGACCCCAGCGTGTATGTGCGCTTCCCGCTGCGCGACAAGCCGGGTGTGTATTTCCTGGTGTGGACGACCACCCCGTGGACGCTGCCTGCCAACGTCGCCGTCGCCGTGGGCGAGAACATCGACTACGTGCAGGTGGAAGGCCCCGCGCAGGATGGCGAAGGCACCGAGCAGCTCATTCTGGCTGAGGCGCGCGTCGCCCATGTGCTGAAAGACCATGAACAGTATCGCGTGGTCAAGAAGCTGAAGGGCAAGGATCTGCTGGGCATGCACTACAGCCCGCTGTATACGTTCCTGCCGGTGGAACAGGACTATGCCTATGTCGTCTCGGGCGACTTCGTCAGCACCGACGATGGCTCGGGTGTGGTGCATATTGCGCCTGCCTATGGCGTGGACGACATGAGCATCGGCAAGCAGTATGGCCTGCCTGTGCTGCAGACGGTCTCGTCGGAAGGCACTTTCATCGACGCCGTGAGCGACTTTCGCGGCCAGTGGGTGAAAGATGCTGACCCGGAAATCACGCGTGACCTGCGCCGCCGTGGCCTGCTGTACAAGTCTGGTGACTACGAGCACACGTATCCGTTCTGCTGGCGCTGTGGCACGCCGCTGCTGTACTTCGCGCGCGACACCTGGTTCATCCGCACGACGGATTACCGCGAGAAAATGATCTCGGAAAATCAGAAGATCAACTGGGTGCCCGGCCACGTGCGTGATGGCCGTTTCGGCAACTGGCTGAACGAGCTGAAAGACTGGGCGCTGGGTCGTGAACGCTACTGGGGCACGACGCTGCCGATCTGGGTGGATGAGACCACCGGGGAAGCGATCTGCGTTGGCAGTGTAGCCGAGCTGAGCGCACTGGCTGGACGTGAGCTGTCCGGGCTGGACCTGCATCGTCCGTATGTGGATGAAATCACCTTCCCGAACCCCAGCGGCAAGGGCGGCATCATGCGCCGTGTGCCGGAAGTCATCGACGTGTGGTTTGACAGCGGTGCCATGCCTGTGGCGCAGTGGGGCTATCCGCACAAGAATCAGGATGTGTTCGCCCAGCAGTTCCCGGCCGATTACATCTGCGAGGCCGTCGACCAGACGCGTGGCTGGTTCTACACGCTGCATTCGATCAGCACGATGGTGTTTGAGCAGGCCACCTTCCGCAACGTGGTGTGTCTGGGGCTGATTCTCGACGAAAAAGGCGAGAAGATGTCCAAGTCAAAGGGCAATGTGATCGATCCGTGGGACGTGATGAATGTCCACGGCGCTGATGCTTTCCGCTGGTATCTGTACACCAGCGGGCCTCCGGGTGAGCCGCGCCGCTTCTCCAAGGACCTGGTGGGGAAGGTGGTGAGCAACTACTGGCTGACGCTGTGGAACACCTACAGCTTCTTCGTCACCTATGCCAATCTGGATGGCTGGACGCCTGACAAGTCCGTGCCGCCTGTCAGCCAGCGCGACCCGATGGACCAGTGGGTGCTGGCCGAGCTGCATCAGCTGGTGAAGCAGGTTGGCGAGGCCTATGACAGCTATGATGTGCCTGGTGCCACGCGCCCGATTCAGGCGTTTGTGGACAACCTGAGCAACTGGTATGTCCGCCTCAGCCGTCGCCGTTTCTGGAAAAGCGAAAGCGATGCCGACAAGGCCGGCGCGTATGCCACCCTGTATGAGTGCCTGGTCACCATCAGCAAGCTGATCGCCCCGGCGATGCCGTTTGTGGCCGATGCGCTGTATCGCAATCTGGTGGCCGGTGTGGACAAGTCGGCGCCGGAAAGCGTGCACCTGGCGATGTTCCCGGATGCCGACAGCTCGCTCATCAACCGTGCGCTGATTGACGAAATGCGCCTGGCGCAGCGTCTGGTCAGCCTGGGGCGCGCGGCCCGCGAGTCCGTCAATATCGGCGTGCGTCAGCCGCTGGCGAAGGCGCTGTTCTCGGTGCGCGATGCGAAGGAATCCGAGACGGTGGGCCGCCTGCGCGACCTGATCTTGAGCGAACTGAATGTCAAGGATATGGGCGTGATGCAGGACGCCTCCGGCATTGTCGGATACAAGCTGAATCCGCTGCCCAGCGTGCTGGGCAAGAAATTCGGCAAGGAATTCCCGCGCATCCAGAAGCTGCTGCGTGAAGGCGATGCTGAAGACGTGCGCCGCTATGCCGAGACGCTGCTGCGCGGCGAAAACGTGATCGTCTCGCTGGACGGAACTGACTACGAAGTGACGCCGGCGGAATGCGAAGTCAAGCGCCTGGCGAAGGAAGGCTATGCGGTCGCAGAAGATGGCGGCTATGTCGCGGCAATCGAGACCACGCTGAACGAAGACTTGGTGCAGGAAGGGCTGGCGCGTGAAGTCGTGCGCCGCATCCAGACGATGCGCCGCGATGCCGATTTCAACATCAGCGACAATATCACCGTGCAGTTTGCCGCGGGCGAACGCCTGACCGGGGCAATCACGCGCTTTGCCGACTACATCCAGACGGAGACGCTGGCCATATCGCTGACGGCCGGTGATGCGTCCAACGGCGCGCATCGCGCCACCTTCGGGCCAGACCCGTCTGGCGATCCGAAGAAAGACACCAGCATCGAAGGCGAAACGCTGACGCTGAGCATCAGCCGCGTTCAATAGCTTTTGGTGTAATCTCACAACAAAGCAGGTCGGGACCCTGAAAAACAGGCGTTCCCGACCTGCTTTGTGTTTGTTTTGGTTATTTGTCACAAAATAGCTTGCGCCATGTTCGGGGATTTCGTTCTAAAGTACCGACAGGTCATTCGTTAAAATGAACTGTATGGATGGCGGAATTCGGGAATTTTAGACAAAGTGACGGAAACCAACAGCGTAACGATTCAGGCGCTTATCCAGTTTGCCCTGCCGCTGGGCACCACGCTGGTCACGGGCTCCCCGGACCAGACCGTGACCTATGCGGTGACCGTGCGCGCCCAGCCTCCCGCTTTCCCCGATATTTATGGCGGCGAACTGGCATTGGTCAGCATGGATGTGCTGCGCAGCTATGACAGCCGCATCACGCTGGCCGAGGTCATCCGTTCACTGGCCAATGCGGGCGTGACCGCGCTGGCCGTGCAGGAAGATGTGACCAATGCGGCGGCCAATGCCGCGTCTGACGTGAATATCGCGCTGCTGGTGCTGCCCGAAGACAGCAGTCTGCCACGCGTCGAGCGTGCCGTGAACACGCTGATTATCAATCACAAGGCGCAGATGCAGCAGCGTGCGATTGAGATTCAACGCCAGCTGACGCGGCTGGCCGCTGAGAATCGCGACTTCAACAGCCTGCTGCAGATTCTGGCGCGTGCCACAGCCAAGCCGGTCGTCGTGCATGATGACGCGGGCGTGCTGATGGCGCAGGTGTATCCCAATGTGGCGCGTCGGCCTGGCGCGGGCGGCCGCACGCTGCTGCAAAGTCTGCCCTATGGCGCGTTCCAGAACTGGCTGCTGCGCGAGGCGCCCAGCGGCGAGGGCATGATCGTGCAGTCGCCGCTGGGACATACCACTGTACTGAAGGTGGAAAAGCGCGTCGCCGGCTATTTGTCACTTGTAGACAATCACGAGCAGATTGATGAATTTGACCGATTGGTGCTGGCCTATGGGGCGGATGTGTGCGCGATCGAGCTGGCCAAGAGCCGTGCCATTGCTTTTGCGGTGGAGCAGGCCCGTGGTGACTGGGTGCAGATGTGGCTGAGCGGCACCCCTGCAGACGATGACATGCTGACCACGCGCGCCCAGCAGGCCGGCTTTGACCCCGGCACGCTGTACATGGTGGCGGTCTATCGGGCGCTGACGGAGCAGGGCACCAGCCTGCCGCTGGAATCGCTGATACCGCTGGTGCGCGATGACCAGGCGCGCAGGCAGGTGAATGGCGCTGCCGGGCAGTATGTGGACGTGATCGTCGCGCTGTATCCGCTGGAGAATGCTTCCCAGGTGATGCGCGTGCGGCGCATGGTGGACGAGGTGCGTGCACAATTGGCCACCCGCACGCCCAGCGGCCTGGTCGCGTCTGGCATCAGCCGCCCGGCGTTGGGGTTATCCGCCCTGCGCGAAGCCTACCGTGAGGCGAAAGATGCCGTCAGCATCGCCAATCAGTTAGGTGACCGCGAACAAACGACGTTTTATGGGGACCTGAAGCTGTTTCAACTGCTGCTGGCGCTGAAAGAGCGCAATCTGGAACAGATGCGCCGCTTTTACGCCGAGACACTGGGCGCGCTGGTGGAGCATGACGACCGCAAGCAGGGGGACCTTATTCGCACGCTGAATGGCTTTTTTGAGGCAAATGGGAATCTGGCGAAAGCGGCCACCGACCTGGATGTGCACCGCAACACGCTCGTTTATCGTTTAGACAGAATCGCTGAATTGACAGGGCTGGACCTGAATGATGCCGATAATCGCCTGATCCTTCATCTGGCCTTAAAAGTCCAGCGCGTTCTGGCCACAATTCCCACGGGATGACACGGGGAAAAGCGTAAATATGAGTAAAAGTTTGTGTTTAATACTGCTATTATGATGCTTTATAACGAATTACAAACTGTTTTCCCGTGTTTTCCCTGACACAAGACGAAAATCCTATGGTATATTCAATTTTGGTAATAGGTTTTTTCTTTCACAAGCCACACAAGGAGTCTTACCATGGCTAAGGTTGAATTCTACGACGTCAAGACCCGTACGAAGGTTCAGGTGGACGAGAAGAGCGTCAAGAAGACCACCTTCACCACCAAGACCGGCCAGACTCGTTACGGTCTGCGCGGCGAGCACGACGGCCGCACCCTCACCAAGTTCGTCAGCAAGGCGGACTGGGAAAAGGCCAAGTACGAAGTCGCCAAGTAAAGCGACATAGTGCCTGCGTCTCATTAGTTGAGGAGCCGGCCCGCTCAACAGGGTCGGCTTCCTCCATTTTTTTGAAAAGATATCCGTTTGACCGACCCGTTCCACAAGAATTTAAGAGGGGAAGCATCTGACACACTGGATGCTTCCCCTCTTGTGTTTTACTGTACGCGCGGCGGCGGAGCGATACGGACGAAATACTCACCGGGGCGCGCCAGCAGCGAATGCAGGTGGGCCACTTCTTCGCCCTGGTTGTACTGCACCAGCGTGGTGATGTAGAAGCCAAGCAGGTCGCGCACATCGGCGATGCCCTGCTCATCCAGGCGCGTGATTTCCACGATGGCACCTTTGGCGATGCGGCGTTCCAGCGCCTGGATGGTCAGGCCCATTTCCGGTTGCACGCGCTGATAGATCGCGCCGCCGCTCATGCCTGCGCACATCCACGGGCCGGGATCGCCCAGCACCAGCACGCGGCCAGAGGTCATATACTCGCAGGCGTAGCCTTTCAGGTTAGAGCGCGCCGCCAGTCCGCCCAGCTCATCGCGCAGCGGATGCTTGATTTCCCCGCCGAAGACGACATCTGCGCCGCTGAGGCGGATGCACGCGCGTGTGTCGGCGTTCCCCTGCACGATGAAGCGGCCACCCTGCGCGCCGTAGGCGAAGCTCTTGCCGACAGAACCATCGAGGCGCTGGCCGTTGTGGTTCAGGCCTTTCAGCACGGCCACGGTGCCGCCGCGGGCACACTTGCCTACGCCGTCCTGCGCGCCGCCCTCCACCAGCACATCCACAGGCGCGTCGATGAACGCCGCCAGGCCGTTGCCGGGCACTGCCGAGTTGCTGAAGCTCAGATGCACGGCGGTCAGATTGGCCGTGTCGATTTCACCACGCTGCAGCGCGCCCGACAGGTGCGTTCCCAGTGCGCGGTCCATCGCCATCACCTGCTCATCGTCATAGGTAATTTCATTGTCGCCATACTCGACGCGCTCGGCGATCAGCGATGTGATCTGCTTGCTCAGGGTGTTGCGCGGGCGTGCCAGGCGCGTGCCGACGCCCGGCAGGGGAGCGCGCTTGGTCACCGACGGCACCGACTGCGTCAGCGGGGTCAGGTCGATCTGGTCATGCATCGCCACCTGTTCCAGCAGCTCGGCATGGCCTACCAGGTCCTGCGCACGGGTGTAGCCGAGCGCGGCCGTCCAGCGGCGGATGTCTTCCGCCAGCAGGTTGAACACGTTCACGATGCCCTGTACTGAGTTGTCATAGTCACGCGGTTCAAAGTGCTTAATGCCTTTGTCCAGCGCCTCTTCTTTGGTCTTGATGTGCGTGGTGATGCCGACGTGGCAGGTGCCCTCATGACACTTGCGGCAGATCGTACAGCCCACCGCCACCATGGCCATCGTGCCAAAGCCGACGCGGTTGGCGCCCAGGCACAGCATCTTGACGACATCGCGGCCGCTCTTCATGCCGCCGTCGACCCACAGCTCCACGTCTTCGCGCAGGCCGCTTTCGGTCAGCGCGCGATGCGCCAGCCACACGCCAATTTCGGCAGGCAGGCCCACATGGCGCAGTGAGTGCGCACGGGCCGCGCCAGTGCCGCCTTCGTAGCCGGTGATGTTGATGACATCCGCGCCGGCTTTGGCGATGCCGACCGCGATAATGCCGACGCCGGGCACAACCGGGATCTTGACCGAGACTTTCGCCTTCGGATTGGCTGTCTTCAGCTCGTCGATCAGCTGGGCCAGGTCTTCAATCGAGTACAGGTCGTGATTGTTGCTCGGCGAGATCAGGTCGACGCCGGGCGTGGTGTGGCGGGCCAGCGCCACCTGTTCGGTGACTTTGTAGCCGGGAAGCTGGCCGCCTTCGCCTGGTTTGGCGCCCTGGCCGATCTTGATTTCGAGGAAATCGCACGAGTTCAGGAACTCGATATTCACGCCAAAGCGCGCAGAGGCGATCTGGTTGCCACGGTTGCGCGGGAATCGGCCCATCATATGGGGCAGCTCGCCGCCTTCGCCGTTCACGCACAGGATATTGAGCTTCGCGGCGGCTTCACCGTAAGCGGTGTAGGCCAGCTCACCCTGCGAGCCAAACGACATCGCGCCGATCAGGATGGGCAGGTCGTGGCCGGCAATCGTCAGGTCGACATCGGCCGGGCTGACGGGTGAATCGGTCACACGCAGGCCAATCAGATGGCGCGGCGCGACCGGCATCTCTTTTTCCAGCGCCAGCATGGCCGGTTCGTATTCTTCGAGCGTCATCTCACCGAGGGCGATATCCTCGACTTTTTTCCACATCTTCGGATACAGGCGATCCGGGTTTTCCAGCTTGACGGCTTTTTCACCGCGCATCTCGGCAGCACGAATTTCTGCGCCTGCCTTCAGGCCGCTCCACGTCAGTCCGCGCTCGGCAGAGCCAAAGTAGTTGGCCGTGCCAAAGATGTCCGCGATGGCGGTCGACAGGCCAATCGAGCTGAATGACAGGCCATAGCCGCGCAGCTCATGACAGCCGATGGTCGAGGTGACTTTCTGCAGGCCGCCGATCAGCGCACCGACCACGTTCGACAGGCGCTTGAAGGCTTCTTCCTCAGCCAGCGGCTCGCGCGGCGGGCGCGGGGCGATGCCCAGCCCGACGGCATACAGCGCATACGGGACCAGCGCGTTGGCACCAAGGCCCAGCGCCATCGTCACATCATGCAGGTCACGCAGCGCGCCGGAACGCAGCACCAGGCCGGTCTGGCGGCGCAGATTGGGCGATGTGTCAGACTCGCGCAGGGCGCGGTCCACAGCAGCCACGGCCAGCAGCGGATCAATCCACAGTTCACGGCCGTCCAGCGCAGCGGTGTCATCCAGCACGATAAGCTGCGCGCCATGCAGCACGGCATCAATGGCCGCGGCTTTCAGGCGATTCAGGCCCTCTTCGATGCGTTCGTTGATGCCGGCGGTCATTTGCAGCACGACGGCGCGCTCACCAAATGCGGCCAGTACATCATCGACCGTGCGCGTGCCGTGCTTCGCCGCCACAGATTTGAGCAGGGCTTCGTCGCCCAGCTCATTCAGACCGCCCACCAGCAGCGGAATGTCCAAGGCGATGCAGATGTCATCAGGATGATTGGCATAGCCCAGTTCCGGGCGCGGGCCAAGATAGACGGTGCTGGAGAACTGCGCGCGTTCACGCTCACGGTCGATAGCCGGATTGGTGACGACAGCCACGGTTTCCTTGAAGAAGTCGGCAATGTTCACGCGGGTCTTGCTGATGGCACCCACTGGGCCGTCCCAGCCCAGCGAACCGACCAGTTCCTTGTTGGTTTCTGCCAGTGATTCAACCACCTGCGTGTGATAGCGTTCCCAGCCCAGTGCCGCCATAGTGGTCGCATTGATGCCGGCCACTTTTTGCTTCCACAGGGGGGATCCGGGCGCTGCTACCGCCGCGACAGCGACGGCCGCGGCCTGTGCAGCAGTGGCAGTCAGCGCACCCGTGCGAATTGTTCCGCCACCGTTGGGCATCTGCGGGCGGCCGGCATACGGATTGGGGCGCGGGGCACCGTTGCCAGACAATTTCCATTCGCCTGTGCTGGTGCCCGTGGGGTCAAACATGCCGCGGTCACGGCTGCGCTGATACACATGGCGCTGAATCGCAGGGTAGTCCAGCACTTCGATAGACCGGCCGGGCTTGATGATGAGGGCGATTTTCTCGCCAGGGGCAAGCGGTTTCGGGTCGGCGGACATCATGTCCAGCGGGTACACGCCGCGCTCTGACGACGCGAAATATTCTTTCTCGGTCTCCCCGAACCACAGCGGACGCAGACCCAGCGCATCCACGCTGAACACGCACTGATCGCCCACACGGGCGGCCACGGCTGCCGGCCCCTGCGCAAATGGGCCGAAGGCGCCGCGAATATTCTGGTACATCTGGTGAATTTCAGTCGCATTGTCCATCAGGTCATGCGAGAAGGGCGGGAAGATGTATTCCATCGCTTCGATCAGGTCGAGGCCAAACTGCTGGCAAAGGGCGTCGATCATGCCGTCGATATCCTGCGAGTCCGAGTTGTTCGGGTCCAGGTTGACACCCAGCATGGAGGCTTCCAGGCGAAAGCGCGAAATCGTGTTGAATTCGCCGTTGTGGCCGATCACGTTGAAGGGCTGCACGCGCTCGAAAATCGGGTTGGTATTGGTGCTGTAGCGCGCATGGCCCAGCGTGACCGTGCTGGCATATTCGGGGTCGCGCAGCTCGGGATAATAGCGGCGCAGAATTTCCACCGTGCCCTGTACTTTATACACGACGCTGCGTGAGGAAAAGGACGGAAAGTGCACGCCGGTTTCACGTTCGATCTGCGTTTGCAGGCGGTAGAGCAGGCTTTCCAGCTTGTCTGGCGGGGTGCGGCCGTTCAGCCCGGCCAGCTGCCAGAAAGCGGGTTCGTTGCGCTCGGCACTGCGGCCCAGCACGCGGCGGTCGGTCTTGCCCGGCTGTTCCACCAGGACTTCCAGGCCGGCATCGCTCAGCGTGTGCGCAATCGACTCGATGATCTGCGCGGCATTGGCGCGCTGATCGGCGGGAACCATCACATGCGCGACCCAGAAATTCGGGTCGATGGCCAGTGACGAGCGCATGCCCTTCAGCGCCAGCGTCTTGGCCCATAACTGGCGCGGAATGTCGGTCATGATGCCGACGCCGTCGCCTTCGCCATCCACAAAGCCGGTACGGTGGCCCATGCGTGCCAGCGCCTCAATCGTGCGCTTGACGTTGCCGTGTGTGGCCTGGCCGCCTTTGCGTACCGAGCAGATCAGCGCGCAGGCATCGCGTTCGCGCGTGTCTTCGGAGTGAAGCGGCCAGAGTCCCATATCGGCGGAGGGCGGTTCGTGCTGATCCATAGCGATTTGTCTCGATCTCCGTGCAGGATGCCCGGTTTTTTAGCAAGTAGACACAAAAAGAGCGTGTCGCTCTTTGTTACAATGTATCAAGTTGCATGGGCATAGGTCTACTTGCACAATGACAGAGATTTTCAGAACGTGACTCTGGCACTTTGCACAAGTGTCAGGGCGGGGGAGTGCAAAAGGAGACTGTGCACGCGGCACAGTCTCCTCGGTGGAGTCAGACTTAAGGCGTCAGGTCAGCGCCAGCAGTCGGCGGATCGTCAGCGCGAGATGCAGCGCAAGCCGAATTTCCGGGCGCTCCAGATCGACCTGTGCAATTTCGTTGATGCGGTTCATGCGGTAGAGCAGCGTATTGCGGTGCACAATCAGCATTTCGGCTGTCTGGCTCAGATTGCCGTGACAGGCGAAAAAGGCTTCCAGCGTCTTGATCAGGTCGGCGTGCTGGCGCATGTCATAGTCAAGCAGGGAACCCAGCGTTTTCTCGTAAAAATGCACCAGCTTCTCGCGGTCGCTCAGGCTGAGGATGAGCTGATACACGCCCAGGTCACCGATGTACAGCGGCATGTCAGTTTGCAGGCGGCGTGCCAGGTCCAGCGCCTGGGTGGCATCGCGGTAGCTGCTGCGCCACGCGGTGATGTCACGCGCTGGCTGGCCCAGGCCAATGGCCACGCGTGCGCCGGGATACTGCTTCTGGATTTCAGACGTGAACACTTTGGCCAGTTTCATGGCCGCGCTGATCGGGTCTTTTTCGTCGGTGGCGTGAAACACCAGCACTTCTTCTTCGCGCTCCCGCTGCCACGTCAGGGCATGGGCGCGCTGTGAGCTGACCAGGCTGTTGACGATCGTTTCCAGCCTGCGCAGTGACGGCGTCTTGTCGCCCTGCCAGGCCATCACGATGGCCATGTGCGTCTGTGTCATGTCGTGGTCAAAGCGTTCGCCCTGGCGAATGGCTTCCTGCTGGCTGACATCACCGATCAGCAGGCGGTCGAGAAATGTGCCGCGCAGGCGCTTTTCGGTGTCGCTGATCGCTTTGGCTTTCGCCATTTCCAGGGCGCAGGCGGCCGCGCCATGCTCTGCCACCAGCGCATCAATATCATCGAGGTCATTATCTCGCCCGACGATGCTCAGATAGCCGCGCCCGATATCCTTGGTGATGATGGGCGAGACCAGCCTCGCCAGGCCGGGGGTGGGCAGCGACTGCATCAGCACCGGATTCTCGACTTCAGTCACCTTCAGGCGGTCCTGAAGCTCCACCGGCAGGTTGTCCAGCTTCTTGAGGAAGCCCTCGATATCGTCCCAGTAAGCGACAAACTGCGGCTGCACGCTGCTGTACAGAATCTGCAGGCGCTTGTCCTGCACGACGACCGCTTTGTTGGTCAGGCGGGCCATCGCGCTGATCAGCTCTGGCATGCCTTCATTGCGCGAAGAAATCTGCGTGAGCTGGCGATAAATCTGCGTGCCGCGCAGCTCAATCTGGCCCTTGCGGTCCACCAGCAGCGAGACAATTTGTTTTTCCACCATACGTACGCGCGTGTTGGGTGGCAGCGTCAGTACAGGGATACCATAGGCATTGGCCTCCATCAGCGCGGTGGCGGATGGATTGTCGCTCATCACGACGGCCGAGGCCTGATTGTCATAGGCCCAGCGGATTATCTCGACATCGCTGGAGCCGCCAGTCTTGTTTTCGCGCTGCGCCACCAGGATAAGCTCCTCGGTTTGCAGCGTCTTGGCGGCAGTCGTTTCATCGGGTGAAATGACGGTTGTCCATGCCACGGTTCTTTGCAGCAGGCCGTCGCCGGATACGACTTTGGTGCCCAGCGGCAAGGCCAGTTTACGAACATCTTCTATGGTGACGCGGTGTGCTGCATCGGTCATGGTGGCCTTCGGATATAATGCACAATACCATGTCAATGGGATAACCCATTTTGTGCAGATTGTCAACAAAGTGAGGGTAATACTCACAGTATCATTGTGCTCTTCGGAATTCTGGGCAGCGGATTGCCTGTGGCGGACAACATGAAACGACGGATTGGAATTTTAACCGGCGGCGGCGATGCGCCCGGCCTGAACGCGGTCATCCGGGCAGTGGCGCTGACTGCCCGCAACAAGTATGGCTGGGAAGTCGTCGGCATTCGTGAGGGATTCGATGGGCTGATGCATGGCGCATCGACGGTGCCGCTGCCCAAAGGCCGTGTGCGCGACCTGCTGGCGCGGGGCGGCACAATTCTGGGCGCTGTCAACCGCGGAAATCCGTTCTCGCACACCGTCATTGCGCCCGACGGCAGTGAGCAGGTTGTCGATGTGTCGGATCAGGCGCTTCAGCGCATACACGACCTCGACCTCGATGCGCTGGTCGCCGCCGGGGGCGATGGCACGATGGCGATTGCGCAGTCGCTGGTGGCGATGGGTGCCAAAATCGTGGGCGTACCCAAGACGATCGACAATGACCTGGCGATGACGGACGTCACTTTTGGGTTTGATACTGCCATTCTGACGGCGACCGAGGCGCTGGACAAGCTGCAAACGACGGCCGAGAGCCATCACCGCATCATGATTATGGAAGTGATGGGGCGTGATGCTGGATGGATCGCGCTGTATTCGGGGATTGCCGGCGGGGCGGACGCCATCCTGATTCCTGAAATCCCGTTTGACATCGACAAGGTGGCGGCCAAGATGGAGACCACCCGCATTGGACGCCGGGGCTATGGCCTGGTCGTGGTGGCAGAAGGCGCGGCGATGCTGGGCGGTGACCAGCACTACTATATCGGCGACAAGGGCAGTGCTGCCGGGCGCCTGGGGGGTGTGGGGTATCTGGTGGGCAATCTGCTGGCGGACAAGCTGGATGCGGATGTGCGCGTGACCGTGCTGGGGCATTTGCAGCGCGGCGGCCAGCCCACCCCGCGTGACCGTCTTCTGGCGACGCAGTTCGGTCACGCGGCGGTGGATCTGATTGCGCAGGAAAAATGGGGCTATATGGTGGCGTTGCGCGGCAACGATATCGTGCCAGTGCTGATGACTGAGGCTATCCGCCACCTGAAGGCTGTCGATCCCGCAGGGGACATGGTGCGGATGGCCCGCGATCTGGGTATCTCGTTCGGCACCTGAGCTGGGGCCTAGCGCGTTTTGCGCTGTTCCTCCAGCAGCTTGGCATACATCCCCTGCCAGTCTGACGGCTTGCTGGTGAACTTGACCACGGTGATATCGGCAAAGTAGGGCAGCAGCTTCACCAGCGTAGCCGGAAGGTCCACCCAGCGTTCCTCCAGCGCCAGCGACTTGATGTTGTCTTTAGCACGGCTGACCCAGTCCCAGCGGCGGCGCAGCTCTTCTGCCTTCAGATAGTAGTCACGGTCTTCCCACACGCCCGCAGAAGACTCAATGCCGTCTTCGATCTTGCGGAAAGCAAAATAGAGCGTGGCCACCATGTCCAGTGCTTCATCGTCCAGCTCGGTCTTTTGCATCAGGCGGCGCAGAATCTCTGCTGCCAGGCGCATCTGCTGGTTACGGTTCTTGCCTGTGCTGTCTGTATTGATCACGCGGCCCATGCGTGCCGTGCCTCCGGTTAGACGGGTCTGATACCTTTGTAAACATGCGTGCCGTTGCTCAGCGTCTTCAGGATGGTGGCGGCGCTCTTGCCGATGCGCTCTTCCAGCTGATTCGGGCTGAGCGGCTCATTGCCGTTGCCCAGAAATACGCGGAAAACGCTGTCCACAACGGGGGTATGCGGATTGATAAAGCTGGGGTCCTTGGCGGCGTCGCGCAGCGCGGCGCCCAGCTCGTCAAGCTGCGTCACTTCGGCGGTTTCCGGGTCCACATAGTCAATCGTCGCATTGTTGCTCGACTGCGACATTTTCTCGCGGACTTCTGCGGGGAGCTGATTCAGGATGATCAGCCGAAGGTCTTCACCTGAACGCTCGAACCATGTGTAATCGATGTGAAATGGCGTGTCTACGGTCGGTTTCCGCAGCATCGCTGGCTTTCCGGGTAATGGCTGCACTGCTGTACCTCTGTCTATGCTTTCAAGTCCGCCTGAGCCGGTCAACGGCCGGCGAGCTTCCAGTAATTGTTGCCCACTTCCTCGAAATCTTCGCTGCTCACCAGCTCGGCAAAGATTTCTCCGGGGGAGACGCGGCGCAGCACGTTGGCCGTGCTGTACAGCATTTTGGCATGCACGGTGCCCTGCGGGGACGTCCTGCTGAGCTCTGTGACGAGATTGTGCAGGATGCCGACGAGTGTTTTTCGGCTTTGCTGCTGCTGCGCCACAAACTCATCCAGGCCCGCGAGGTCATCCACGCCGAAGATCAGCAGATCATCGTACTCCGCGCCAATCGAACGACGGTCATACTGGAACGTCATGCGATTGTCTTTCGGGTTGATCAGCGTGATGTATTCGGTGCGCGGCTTGTGCGCGTTGAAATTGACGATGATCTTGCCGGGTGCATCGCCGTGGCTGATGTGGATATAGGCGCCCACCGGCAGACGATGCTTTTTGTAGAATTTCGCCAGCCCCAGCACATAACGCTCTTTGCGCACTACCCAACCGGGGAATTCCTCGCCGTCCTGACCATCCACCAGCGTGACATAAATGCGTGCCGTGCGTCGCGCCGTCGGGAAGATGAGGCGCATTTTGGCATTCAGCGGCAGGGTGCCCGCGCGCCGATGTGGATAGCCCAGCGTGATGGTGACCTCATCGGCCGCCTCGGCTTCTTCGTCCAGCTCCGACCACTCATCGTCGATTTCGGCTTCCAGCGCCTTCATTTCGGCTGAGAGGAGGGCTTCGTCGTAATTGATTGGCGTGTAGCGCAGGAACGACGGCACCGTGGCGATTTCTGCGGGTTCTGCCCGTTTCAGGAACCACAACACCTGGTCTTTCGGACCAACTTCATCAAAGCGGTTGTCCTGGCTGAGGGCCAGATTGAGCGAGAATATCTGCAGGTCAGCCGGGGCATTGCCGAGGCCGCCAATCTGCTCGATCAGGTCCTGAGTGGAAAGCGGGCCGCCTTCGCTAATGTCCAGCACGGCTTCGCACAGGTTCAGATGGCCCTGATTGACATCCATGACCAGCGACTTTGGAAACCACAGGCCGGCCACGCTGACAATTTCTTCGTTCTCGCGCAGTTTATGTTCCAGCGGCCTGACAATAGCATCGCGTGAGCTGGCCAGGATATCCTCAGCCGTCAGCGTCTCCGTGCCGGGCAGCGTGAAATCGGTGTTTTCCTGCTGGCTGAGGGCATGGTTAGGGAAATCAGTTGCGAACTGTCGAACGTCGGGCTGTGTGTCCTCGTTCTCAAATGCGACCTCGATGACCGAGAAGTTCTCGACCTCAGGATTGACGCCTGCTCGAACCGCCTGCACAGTGCCGACGATAGAACCCAGATGCGCGAACAGCAGTTTCTGACCCACCTGATAAGCCGCTGCGGGGTCATAGCGCTTTACATCTTTGTATTTGTCCGCGAGGGTGGCTGCTTGTTCATTCAACCGGCGCTGAACCAACTCACGCGCCAGTGCATCTATCTTGAGGGGCGTTTCTGTGACGAGCAGAAATTCTGAGAGGTATTCAAGATCGTCATCTGTAACGGTGAATTGTTTCGCCCAGGATAGGCTAGGCATCAAGTTGATCGCCTCCGGCTTGTGTACAGAATGACTGTATTGGTGCGAATATTAGCCGAATTATAACCGACGTCGTCGCGTGTTTGCAAGCGTTGGGTTGACCCGCCAAAGCCCCTCGGGTATACTACACCGCTTGTAGTAAAATTCCCTGTGAGCCAGGATCAGGTACCATGTCGACCAAACGTACATATCAACCCAAAATCCGCCGTCGTGCCCGCGTGCACGGCTTTCGTGAGCGCATGTCGACCAAGAACGGGCGCAATGTGCTGAAGCGCCGTCGTTTGTCCGGTCGCTGGGTGCTGGCGGTGCAGCCCGTGCACGTCAAGAAGATCAACTGGAAGTCGCACTAGATCCTGACCGATGCTTCCGCGCGATCTGCGGCTTAGCCGCCCGGATGATTATGCGCGTGTGAAGCGCGAGGGGCGCAACTATACGAGCCGGTTGTTCGTACTTGGTATTGCGCCAAATACCGTTGGGCATAATCGCTATGGCTTCATCGCCAGCAAGCGATTGGGCGGGGCAGTAGAGCGTAATCGGGCCAGGCGTGTGATGAGGGCGTGCGTGCAGGCGCTGCATCCCACGCTGCGCCCCGGTTATGATGTTACCGTCATTTGTCGGCAGGGCATCCTGTCTCAGTCAACACTCGCAATGATTCCAGAGTTGGCTCGCCTGTTGAGACAGGCCGGGCTGGTTGAGGATGCTTCATCATGAAATGGCTGGCCCTCCGCTTGCTTCGTTTCTACAAGCGATTTCTCTCGCCGATGCTTCCCTCCGCCTGTCGTTTTGAACCAACATGTTCCGTTTACATGTATCAGGCCATCGAGAAGCACGGGGTGTTTAAAGGTGGCTGGATGGGCATTCGGCGCATTGGCCGCTGCCATCCTTTCCATCCCGGCGGCTACGATCCTGTTCCTTGATCCCGTTGGAGAATCTGTGTTGCAATCCTCATCCAGATGGTGGAAACGCGGCAGCACTGCCGTGGTACTTGGTGTGCTTTTGCTGGTGCTGGCTGGATGCGCGGGTGGCCCGCTGGACCCGGTTTGGGGTTCACTCAGCATCCTTCCTGAAAATCAGTCCATTCTCTTTGCTTTTGATACCCATATCACACAGCTCAATCCGATCGATGGGTCACGCCTGCCACTTCGCGATGCGGATGGTAATGTGCGCCTGGATGATGCTGGCAACCCCCGTACGTGGGATGTGACGACGACTGGCACCCCGGCGAAGTTTTTCGCGGCGCCGATCCTGATCGCGCCGGAGACACTGCTGGCAGTGTCGTATGACCGCGGTATTTATGAACTGGATATCGAGACGGCCCGCTTCAACACGGCCGAAGGCCAGTCGTTGAATGCCCAGGTCGTAGGCAATCCGCTGCTGGTCGATGATCGGCTGTATGTGCCTTTCAACGGGCGCAACCTGACGGCCTATGATGCGGTAGCGTATACCCCGTTGTGGACGCTGGAAACCGAACAGAGCGTGTATGCCCAGCCGCTGCTGGTTGAAAACACGCTGTATGTCACCTCGCTTGATCACAACCTGTATGCCTTGGATGCCGAAAACGGCACCGTGATCTGGACGCTCGATATGGGCGGTGCAGTCACGTCGCAGCCGCTGTATGTGGACGGCTATCTGTATTTTGGCAGCTTCGCGCGCAAATTCTACAAGGTTGATGCCGTCGAAGGCGCAATCGTTGCCGAGTTCACCACCCGGGACTGGGTGTGGGGCTCGCCGCTGCTCTACAATGACATCCTGTACTTCGGTGATGTCAGTGGCTACCTGTATGGCCTGATCGACGATGGCAGTGCCTTCACCACAGCCTTTGAGGCGACCCAGGTGACCACGCGCGCCATCCTTTCCACGCCGGTCGTCACCTCTGATGGCCAGATCGTCGTTGGCTCGCGCGACCGCAAGCTGGTCTGGGTGAATGCCGAGACGGGTGTGGCCGAAGTGACGCGTGAACTGGCCGGCGAAGTGCTGGGCAATATCTTGGTCATTCCGGCTGGTGAGCTGGGTAATTCCCGCGAACTGGTCGTCATCAGCACGCTGGCACGCAGCGAACTGGTCGTCGCGTTTGCCGCCGATAACGGTGAGCGCCTGTGGTCATTCGCCCGTTAACTCTTGAAGGTGATGTGGAGTAATCTCTATGGATATCATCCTTAATCCGTTCGTCTCGGTGCTCACCTTCCTGTATTCGATTCTTGGGCAGAACATGGTGCTGGCCATCGTGGTCTTCACCCTGATCGTGCGCCTGGTGATGTATCCGCTGACCGCTCAGCAGATGAAGTCGTCGCAGTCGATGCAGAAGCTGCAGCCGGAGCTGAAAAAGCTTCAGGAAAAGTACAAGGGCGACCGCGAGAAGCTTGCTGCTGAGCAGATGAAACTGTATCGCGAATATGGCTTCAACCCGCTGGGTGGCTGCCTGCCGCTGATTATCCAGTTCCCGATCTTCATCGCGCTCTATCAGGCCATCATCATTGCGCTGGCGGCGACCCCGCTCCAGCTGCTTGACCTGAGCGGCCGCCTGATTATTCCCGGCTTCGACAGCATTATTCCGCTGAACAACGAATTCCTGGGACTGAACCTGACGCAGCCGCCCGCCATTGGTGGTGCCAGCGTACTGGCGACGGTCGTGGGTATCGTGCTGGTTGCCGGCGTGGTCATCACCACGTGGCTCCAGTTCAAGGTCACCATGCCAGCGCCTGCTGCCAACTCTGATCCGAACGCCAAGCCAGATCCGTCTGCATCGATGACCCAGTCAATGGGCACAATCATGCCGCTGATGTACGGCTTCTTCGCGCTTTCGTTCTCGATTGGTATCTCGATCTACTTCATTGTCTCGAACATCGCCGGTATCGTGCAGGCTGCGCTGATGGGCCGCGCTAACTTCAAAAATCTGTTTGGCAAGCCCAAACCAGCCATTGTGACGGCTGGCGGACCAGCCAAGATTGAAGGCCGCGCCACCGGCAAGCAATCGACCCAGCGCCCGGCAAAGTCAAAATAGTATCGGTCTTTTTCGCAAGGAACAGGTCACCTATGAGCTACGAAAACTCGGTCGAAACGACGGGCGATTCCGTAGAAGAAGCGATTGCAAAGGGGCTGGAAGCGCTTGGTGCCCGCCCTGGTGAAGTGATCGTCGAAGTGCTTGATGAGCCTATTCCCAGCGTGTTTGGGCTGGAAGGGCGTCCGGCGCGTGTGCGCCTGCAAAAGATCATGGTCAAGAAGTCGTCGGAATCGGTGACCAGCGTCAGCGCTACGCCGATTTCGAAGCCATATGTCGAAAGCACGCCGATTGTCATCCCGCAGTCTCCCTCGTCGTACGAGGAAATGCCGTCCTATATGGACATCGAAATTGACGACGGGGAGGACGCCTCGGTGCCTTTCCTGTCGGATACAGACGACGTGGCTGAGGCGGATTTTGACGAAGAAGTTGCCATTGGCAAGGTCGTGCTGGCCGAGCTGCTGGAGAAGCTGGGTATTCGCGGCAAGGTGAATGTCAAGCGCGCCCGCCCCAGCGACCAGAACGACAGGGCCCCGTGGATTCTTGACCTGTCCGGCGGCAATTCGTCGCGTCTGGTGGGGAAGCGCGGCGATACGCTGGCCGCGTTGCAGTACATCACTCGCCTGATTACCAGCCGGGAGCTTCAGCGCCGCTCTGAAGTCATCATCGACGTGGATGGCTACAAGGGACGTCGTGCCCGTCAGCTGCACACGCTGGCTCTGCGCATGGCCGAAGAAGCCGTGCAGCGCGGCCGTATCGTCACGATGGAGCCGATGCCACCGCATGAACGCCGTATCGTCCATCTGGCGCTACGCGGCCGCGAAGATGTCGCGACCAAGAGCGTGGGCGAGGGGACTGGCCGCAAAGTGACGATTGTCCCGAAGGCGTCTGGCGCATGACATCCGCCCCTCCGGATTATCTGCTGATCGGCCATATCACGGCGGATATCACGCCCAATGGCCGTGTGCCCGGCGGCACCGTGGCCTACGCGATTCGCACGGCAGCCGCGTTTGGGCTGCGTGTGGGTGTGCTGACCAGTATGGCGGTCGATGAACCCCTGCTGGATGAACTGCGCCCGTATGCCGAGATTGTCTCGCTGCCTGCAAAAGAAAGCACGACCTTCGAGAATCTGTATTTTCCCGAAGGTCGTGTGCAGTATGTGCGCGGGGTGGCATCCAATATCTACCCGGCCGATATCCCGCCCGCATTTCTGGACGCCAAACTGGTGCATCTGGCCCCTATCGCCGGTGAGCTGGATTCACGGGTGACGTTCTCGTTCCCGCAGGCACATCAGCTGCTGACCCTGCAGGGCTGGCTGCGCAAGTGGGATCTGGATGGCCGCGTTCGCTTCAAGCGTTTTTATGAACCGGATGTGCTGCGCATGATCGGCACAGTCGTGTTCAGCGAAGAAGATATTATGGAATCGCCCGACATGGAAGCGGACTACGCGCGCATCGTGCGTAATCTGTTCGTCACGCGGGCTGAAAAGGGCGGCACCTACTACGATAATGGCGTGCCGTATGGCTACGAGACGCCGCAGGTCGAGATGGTGCATCCCACTGGCGCGGGTGATGTGTTCGCCACGTCGCTACTGGCCAGCCTGCCCGCCGTTGGCTTTGACTATCATAAAGCGGTGCTGGTGGCTGCCAAGCTGGGCGCGATTTCGGTGACGCGTTTTGGCCTGGACAGCGCGCCCACGCCCGAAGAAGTGCAGCGCGTACTGCATGAGGTGCTTCACCCATGACCCATCTGCTTGTCGTCGATCTGGTGCTGTATAACGGTTCAGTCCATACCCTCGATGATGAGCAGCCTATTGTGAGTGCGGTGGCCATTGCGGGAAACCGCATCGCTGCCGTGGGTACAAACGAAGACATGCTCGCCCTTGCATCAGAGCGCACCCAGCGCATTGATTTGCAGGGGCGAGTCGTTATTCCCGGCCTGACCGATGCGCATGTGCATTGGTGGCTGTATTCGCGCATGCTGCAGAATATCGCCTGCTACAGCCAGCCGAACCGCGCTGCGATTGTCGAGATGGTGCGCCAGCGGGTGCAGGTGACGCCGCCCGGCCAGTGGGTGCTGGGGCAGGGCTGGTTACAGGATGACTGGGACGACAAGTCTTTTCCGACTGCTGCTGACCTGGATGCGGTCAGCCCGGATCACCCAGTCTATCTGGTGGCGCGCAGCTGCCATGCTGGCTGGGCAAACAGCGCGGCACTGCGTGCAGCTGGCATCACCCGCGCGACGCCTGATCCTGAAGGCAGCGAAATCGCCCGTGATGCGCACGGCGATGCGACCGGGCTGCTGCTGGAAATCGGTGCGATGAAGCTGATTGAGGCGGCTATCCCAACGCCGACACCGGAGCAGATGGCCGATGCCATGCTGGCCGCGCAGCAGGTCGCGCTTTCCCGCGGCGTAACTGCAATTCACGACTATGATGACCCGAATGTGCTGGCGGCACTTCAGGTGCTGCGCGAGCGCGGCCAACTGGCTATTCGTGTGCTGAAGCATATCAATAAGCCGTTTCTGGATGCCGCGCTGGCGTCTGGCCTGCGGCACGGGTTTGGCGATGACTGGCTGCGTATCGGCCACCTGAAGATGTTCGCCGACGGCGCGATTGGCCCGCACACGGCATGGATGCTGGAGCCGTATCTGGGCGAGCCGGACAACTTCGGCATGCCCACGCTGACCAAGGAGGACATGATGGCGTGCGCCGAGCGGGCGACGCTGTCCGGCCTGCCGACGACCATTCACGCCATTGGTGACCGGGCCGTGCGCGAGGTGCTGGATGTCTTCGAGCATGTGCGCGCTGTCGAGGCCAGGCACGGTATTCCGCGGGACCAGCGGCGGCATCGCGTGGAGCACGTGCAGATTATCAGCCCGCAGGATGTCTATCGCCTGGCCGAGCTTGATTTGATTGCGTCCATGCAGCCCAGCCACGCCACCACAGACTACCCCGTGGCGGACCGCGTGTGGGGGCATCCGCGCCTGGCGCTGGCCTATAACCCACGCGCCCAGATCGACCGTGGCGTCGTCGTGGCTTTCGGGTCGGATGCGCCGGTCGATGACTTTGATCCGTTCCTGGGCATGTATGCGGCCGTAGCGCGCCGACGCCTGGATGGTTCCCCGTCCCCTGAGGGCTGGCTGCCTGAGGGCAAAGTCACGCTGGACGAGGCCTTGCGCGGCTATACGTTCGGCGGCGCCTATGCGGCCAGCATGGACGACCGCAAGGGCAGGCTGCGCGCTGGCTATCTGGCCGACCTGGTCGTGCTGAACCGCGATATCTTTGCGGAGCCGGCCGATGCCCTGAAGGACGTGCGCGTGCTGCTGACGATGGTCGACGGTGTCGTGCGCTACAGCGCCTCGTGAGTCTATTCACCGCAGGCTAAGCTGGATTCGTTACAGTGTGTGCAGACCATACTGAAACGAGGAAAACACCCCATGACCCGCCCCGGATTCCTGATTGTGGGCAATGAACTGCCCGTGCAGCGCGATATGCTGCAAGAGGGCCAGACTGCGCCTGACTTTACCCTGACGAGCAATTACTGGACCCCGAAAACGCTGGCTGACTACGCGGGCAAGGTCAAAATCATCAGCGTGGTGCCGTCACTGGATACCAGCGTGTGCGCCAACCAGACGCGCCGCTTCAATCAGGCGGCCAGCGATATGAGCGAAGCGGTGGTCGTGCTGACAGTGAGCGCCGATTTGCCTTATGCCCAGGGGCGCTGGTGCGCTGCCGAAGGCATCAGCCGCGTGGAGACGTTGAGCGACCATAAAGACATGAACTTCGCGGATGCCTATGGCGTACATGTGCTGCCTGCCCGCATCACCCAGCGCGCGGTCTTCGTGGTGGACCAGGCGGATATCGTGCGCCATGCCGAATATGTCTACAATATCGACGATGATGTCAATTTTGACGCGGCACTTTCCGCCGCGCGCGCCTGCCTCTCGTAAAGGAGATTGTTGATGACCGATCCGCGTATGTCCAAGCTGGCCGATGTGCTGGTGAATTATTCCACTGCGGTGCAGCCCGGTGAGTGGGTGGGCATCCTGGGCGAAACTGCCGCGCTGCCGCTGCTGCGCGAAATCTACAAGGCAGTCGTGATCGCAGGCGGCAACCCGACCCTCATCATGTCGGATGAGGCCATGCGCCGCGATTTCTATCGCTATGCCACCGATGAGCAGATGGCGTGGCTGGACCCGACCATGAACCACTACATCGAAAATGCCGATGTCTATATCCGCATCAATGCGCCGCAGAATACCCGTGCGATGACCAATATCGACCCGAAGCGTATCCAGAAAGTGGCGACCGCCCAGCGCGGCTGGCTGGATCGCCGCATGACCCGTGCGTCCGAGGGCAAGTTCAAGTGGGTGGGCGCGCTGTTCCCGACCGAGGCGCTGGCGCAGGACGCCGGTATGAGCCTGGAGGAATACGAGGACTTCGTGTATTCGGCCACGTTTGCTGACCGCGAAGACCCGGTGGCCGAATGGAAGAAGATGGGCGCGATGCAGCAGGAAAAGATTGACTGGCTGGCCGGCAAGAAGAAGATCAAGTGCCAGGGCCCGAACATCGACCTGGAGCTGTCCATCGAAGGGCGCACATTTATCAATGCATCCGGCCTGCGCAACATGCCCGATGGCGAGATTTTCACCGGCCCGGTGGAAGATTCGGTGAATGGCTGGGTGCGCTTCAGCTATCCCAGCATCAAGGACGGCCGTGCTGTCGAAGGTATCGAGCTGGAATTTGTGAATGGCCGCGTGGAGAAGGCCAGCGCGCGCACCAACGAAAACGTGCTGTTTGCGCAGTTGGACACGGATGATCGCTCGCGCTATCTGGGCGAATTCGCCATCGGCACCAACTTCGGCATCAACAAATTCACCGGCCAGATTCTGTATGATGAGAAAATCGGCGGCACGGTGCATATGGCGATCGGCCTGGGCTATCCCGACAGCGGAAGCATCAACAAGAGCGCCGTGCACTGGGATATGATCTGTGACATGCGCACTGACAGCACCATCACCGTCGATGGAGAGCTGTTCTACAAGGACGGCCAGTTCGTCGTTTAGGACCATTGAACCGAATCAGCATAAAGGGGCCGATGACACCGCGAATCATCGGCCCCGTTGTGTGTCTAGGCATCGTCTGCGTCAATGGCCGCGTGCGTGATGCCGATGACGTCTTCCAGTGAACGGCCACGCGCAGCCAGCAGCCGCGCATAGCGCTTCTGATACTGCATCATGGCATAGGTCGCGAATTCATCGATGCTGAGGCCAAACGGGATCGGGTCGTACAGGTCGAGCGTCTCGCTGATGACGCTCAGCGCCGGGCCGATGAGCGTGTTCATGGTCTCCTCGGCCACGTCCCACAGGTTGTCGTCTGCCGCCACCAGGCGTGAAATCAGGTAGATGCCATAGGCGATATGGCGTGATTCATCCTGTTTGAGCAGCGTTATGCCCCGGCACTGTCCTGGCATCAGGTCGTTGCGTTCCAGCATGGTCTTATAAGCGTGATAGCCTGTCTCGGCCAGCACCCCTTCGACGATCATGTTATAGGTCACCGAGGCGCGCACCTGCGCGGCCGGCGACGGGTCGTCGGACAGGGCATTCAGCGCGGCGGGCAGCGCCTCATACACTATCGTGCGGTAGCCGGGTACTGCCATGTCGCTCAGGTCGTGCGCGTTTCCCGTGACTTCATCCAGGAAGCGGCGAAAAAAGTCGGTATGTTTGGCTTCTTCCCACAGGAAAGTCGTGAGGAACATTTCTTCCTCGATGCGTCCTTCGCGTGCGATCGTCATGATGAGCGGCAGCAGATCGAGCGTGACGGCCTCTTCGCCGCTCTGGAACATGCTCGTCAGCCGCAGGATGATCTCCTGTTCCATCGGCTTCAGGTGCGCCCAGTCCTGTTTATCCTGTGAAAAATCGATATCGGTCGGGTTCCAGATGCCCAGTCGCTTCGCCTTTTCAAATAATTTCATGGGTGGGCTGTCGCGGCGCAGTCCACGGGTCGTGGTGGCAAATCCGGCATGTGCCCCTTGTGCTTGGGTCATGAATTTTTTCCTCAAACAATCTTCACAAAAGCGCTCTTTTACTTATTAGAGTATACGCAATAATCGCAGGCTATGCGGGCTGTTCTTTTACCGGTGGCAGCGAAAGTTGTATAATACGGGTATCGAACGAAAGTTCTGAAACACGAGGCAATCTATGCCACAGAAATTTGAACTGGTATCCGATTTTCAGCCTACCGGCGACCAGCCTACCGCGATTGAATCGCTGGTGCGCGGTGTGCAGGCGGGCCTGCGTAACCAGACGCTGCTGGGCGCGACCGGCACCGGCAAGACATTCACCATCGCCCAGGTGATTCAGCGCCTGCAGCGTCCCGCGCTCATCATCGCGCACAACAAGACGCTGGCCGCCCAGCTCTATTCCGAATTCAAGGAATTTTTCCCGAAGAATGCGGTCGAGTACTACGTGAGTTACTACGACTACTATCAGCCAGAGTCGTATGTGCCGCGTTATGACCTGTTCATCGAGAAGCAGACCGATATCAACGAGCAGATTGAGCGCCTGCGCATCGCCGCGAAAGCCGCGCTGCTCAGCCGCCAGGACACGATCATTGTGGCCTCCATCTCGTGCATCTACGGCACGGGCGACCCTGTCACGTGGGGACAGAGCACGGTCACGCTGCGGGTAGGCGAGGAAGTAAGGCGCGAGGCCGTGCTGCGCAAGCTGGTGCAGCTACAGTATGCCCGCAGTGATATGGACCTGACGCATGGGAATTTCCGCGCCAAGGGCGATGTACTGGAGATTTTTCCGCCGTACGAACACGCCGCGTTTCGGGTGACGCTGTTTGGCGATGAAGTCGAGCGGATCGTCGAGTTTGACCCGCTGACGGGCGAACTGCTGGCCGCGCACGAGACGATCGTGGTCTTCCCGGCGTCGCAGTTTATGGCTGACCAGGAGAAGCTGCAAAAGGCGATCCAGGATATCGAGAAAGAACTGGAAGACCAGCTGAACCTGTTCAAGTCGCAGGGGAAGCTGCTGGAGGCGCAGCGGCTGGAGCAGCGCACGCATTATGACCTGGAGATGCTGCGCGAAATGGGCTTCACCAGCGGCATCGAGAACTATTCGCGCCATATCGAGCAGCGCCAGCCAGGCAGCCCGCCGTGGACGCTGCTGGACTATTATCCGAGAGACTACCTGCTCATCATCGACGAAAGCCATATGAGCATCCCGCAGGCACGCGGCATGTACAACGGCGACCGCGCGCGTAAAGAGACGCTGGTGGATTACGGCTTCCGCCTGCCCAGCGCGATGGACAACCGTCCGCTGCGCTTTGACGAGTTTCAGGAACGGGCGGGCTATACCATTTACACCAGCGCGACACCCGGCCCGTATGAGGGTGAAGTCAGCGAGAATGTCGCCCAGCAGGTGATTCGCCCGACCGGCATCCTCGATCCGCAGATTTCTGTGCGCCCGTCCAAGGGGCAGGTCGATGACCTGCTGCAGGAGATTGCTGCACGCGTGGCCAAGAAACAGCGCGTGATTGTCACCACGCTCACCCAGCGCATGTCCGAGGAACTGGCTGGCTACATCAACGAGATTGGCATCAAGGCGCACTTCCTGCATGCCGAGATTCAGACGCTGGAGCGCGTGGAAATCCTGCGTGACCTGCGCCTCGGCGTATATGATGTCGTGGTGGGCGTCAACCTGCTGCGTGAAGGCCTGGACCTCCCGGAAGTCTCGCTGGTGGCTATTCTGGATGCAGACAAGGAAGGTTTCCTGCGCTCCGAGCAGGCGCTCATCCAGACGATTGGCCGTGCGGCGCGCCATATCGAGGGGCAGGTCATCATGTATGCCGACCATATGACGCCCAGCATGACTGCCGCGATTGGCGAGACAGATCGCCGCCGTGCCGTGCAGCACGCCTATAACGAGGCACATGGCATCACGCCACTGTCGATTGTGAAGCAGGTGCGCGACCTGACCGACCGCGTGCGCGCCGCAGTCACTGACGAACACGCAGCGGCAGCGGACAGTGATGTGGTGCCGCTGGACATGCTGCCCAAGCACGAGATCAACCGCATGATCAAAGAGCTGGAAATGGAAATGAAGAATGCGGCAAAGGCGCTGGAATTCGAGAAAGCGGCGTTGCTGCGTGATCAGGTGCTGGAGCTGAAACGAGTGATGATTGAGCGCGAGCCCGACAATCTGCTGATGGGTGGCTGAATGGCAAAAGGGGGTGTTTCGGCCAAGTCACCGTTGACACCCCCTGGGCCGCATGATAACATGCATTACATCGACGCGGGGTAGAGCAGTGGTAGCTCGTCGGGCTCATAACCCGGAGGCCGCAGGTTCGAGTCCTGCCCCCGCAACTCAACGGCGACATAGCTCAGTGGTTAGAGCGATTCACTCATAATGAATAGGTCCTTGGTTCAAATCCAAGTGTCGCCAACCGAAAGCCCACTCAAGCGAGTGGGCTTTGTCGTTATCTACAGCCTGTAGGTGTCGTCGCGCAGATCCGTCCGCACCAGGTCGTCCCAGTTTTCACGCCTGCGGGTGACGCGCCACTTTGTCCCGTCCGGGTCGATGGCGATTTCAGGCGGGCGCAGGCGGGCGTTGTAGTTGCTGGCCATGACTGAGCCATACGCGCCGGTCGTCAGAATCGCCATCAGGTCGCCCACCTGCACGGGCGGCAGCAGCACATCTTCCGCAAACTGATCGGTGCTCTCGCACACTGGCCCCACGATGGTCACGGGAGACAGCGGGCCGTCGCGCCGCGTGACCGGCACAATGGCATGATGCGCCTGATACAGCATGGGGCGGATGAGTTCGGTCATGCCCGCATCCAGAATGACGATCTGGCGGCCGCCCTGATGCTTGATATACAGCACCCGCGCCAGCAGCACGCCCGCATTGGCGGCGATATAGCGCCCCGGTTCGACAATCAGCGTGTAATCGCGCACCAGCGGCAGAATCTGCGCGGCGAAGTCGGCCGGCGCAGGCAGTGACTGGCTTGCCCTGTAGGCCACCGGGAAGCCGCCGCCAATATCCAGCGTGCGGATGAACGGATAGTCGTGCGCCAGCCGCAGCGCCTGCTGCACCGCCTGCGTGGTCGCGCTGGTGTCGCCAAGCTGGCTGCCGATATGAATATGGATCCCCTCAAAGCGCAGATTTGGATACGACTCTTTTTTGTCCAGCAGGCCACGGGCCGCCTGTTCGGTCATGCCGAATTTGGCGTAGGTGTGGCCGGTGGCGATGTGTTTGTGCGTATTGGCCTGCACTTCGGGGTTGAAACGAATGGCGATGCGAGGGCGGGAGCCGTGTTCCCCTGCGATGACATTGATCGTGGCTGCCTCGGATTCGTTCTCGATATTGAACCAGCCCACGCCACGCGAGACCGCGTAGTACAGCTCGCCCACCGTTTTACCCACGCCTGCAAACACCACATCCTCAGAATGCGCGCCAGCCCGCCGCGCCAGGTGAATTTCGCCCGCGCTGACAGCATCAATGCCCGCGCCATCTTCGATGAGCTGGCGCAGAATGGCCGGATTATTATTGCATTTCGCGCTGAAGTGGATGCGGCTGTCAGGGAAAGCAGCGCGCAGCGCCTGGAAATTGTCGCGAATGGCTTTCAGGCTGTAGACATACGCGGGTGTGCCAACCTCGTTAGCCAGCAGATCGAGGCGCACGTCATCCACGTGCAGCGCATCGCTCACATAACGGATCGATTGCGTAAAGGGCGCATCGTCCACGCTGCTGAGGTCAGTTGCCGGGGCGTCCACAGGCTGTGCCTGAAGCTGGCGCATGTGCACGATGGCCGTGTCAAGCTGGCTGCACAGTGCATCCATCAGCCGGTAATCGGAGCGCGTGAACAACGACTCGCGTCCCAGCACCACCGAACCCAGGCGTATGCCGTGCGTAATCAGCGGCGCGGAGATGAACACGGCTTCGGTGACGCCGGTTGGCGTGGCCAGTCCGCTGAAGCTGGCGTGGCCATGGGCCTGCTCGAACAGGCGTGCGATGCTGTCGTCGGGCAGCCCACGCCCATTGATGACGAATTCGCCGGGCGCGCCGTCTGCATCGGTCAGTGAGATGCCCACGAAATCAGCGCTAAACAGCGTCCCCACGTAGGCCGCAAATTTCTCCAGCAGCGACCGCTCATTGCTGCCGGTTTCATCGCGTAACCTGTCCACGTGATAGATGGCTTCCAGCTCGCGCGTGCGGTGGATCAGCTTCCAGGCGGTGCGCGCCTGAATGATGGCGGAATCGACCTGTTTTTCGGCCACTGACAGCATATGCAGGTCATGTGTCGTGAACGGCTCGGACTGGCGCACGAGGATCATGGCGCCCAGCGGCTGTCCGCGCAACGTGATCTCGTTGCCCATCGTATAAGCCCAGTAGGGATTATCGATGATGCCCGGCTCGGTAGCGCGCATGGCAGCGCGACACAGGTCAAGCGCCTCGCCCTGGCTGATGCCGTTGTTGATGATCGTGTCGGGCTCGTCCATGCCTTCTTCAAGCAGCACGATAGCGCCGGCCTCGGCCGCGAAATGCGTTCTCAGCAGGTCCAGAATCGCGACAAACATCTCGCGTGGCTCACTGCGTTCATCGAAGGTATCGCGGATCTGGTCAAGCGCAAATGTGAGCTTCAGTCCATCGTCTTGCGCGTCTGGATAGGGCGCGGGTGGGTTAGTCATCCGATATCACCATAGGTTAAGCGTAGTATTGCGGCGCGGGTTAACGCGTATTATCCTCAAAGTATATCGATTGATGAGAAGGATGCCCAACTTGATCGCCGAGAACACGTCATCGAAACTCGCGGTACAGTATGAGGCAGTCCGCCGACAGGAATATCAGCTTATCACCGCCATGCTGGAGGTCATGCCCCGCGTGGATGGTTTGCCGGAGGATCGCCTGTCCCAGCTTCGGGACGCCTTGTTTCACGCAGACTCCCCCTACCTGATGGTGTTTGTGGGCCCGTTCAGCTCAGGCAAGTCCAGCCTGATCAATGCGCTGCTGGGCAAGCCGAATCTGCTGCCAGTGGGCATCACACCCACCACCGAACGCATCACTTATCTGCGCAGCGCGGAAGCGCCACAGACTGCCCGCTCGGGCGACTTTGATACTATCTTCGACCCGGCGCCGCTGCTGCAAAAAGTCAGCCTGGTGGATACCCCGGGGCTGGAATCTGTGTTCACTAGCCACGACGAGGTCACCCGGAAATTTCTGCACCGCAGCGACGCCGTGCTGCTGGTCATGCTGGCGACGCAGGCGATGACTGCCGGCAACGCCGAGTATCTGCAACTGCTCAAGACCTATGGCAAGCAGGTCATCATCGTGCTGAATCAGGCCGATTTGCTCACGCCGGATGAGCGCGAACAGGTGCGCGAGCATGTGCGCACGCAAAGCAAAAGCCAGCTTGGGTATCAGCCTGATGTGTGGATGATGTCGGCCAAGCTGGGCCTGGAGGCGGTGCGGCCTGATGGCATGCGCGATGCCGGGCTGTGGGCGCAGAGCGGGCTGGACCAGCTTGAAAAGCACCTGGCGAAGCAGCTTGGCGATGCGGCGCGCCTGCGCCAGAAGCTGCAAACGCCGCTGGATATCGCCCGCAGCGTGCATGCCGTGGCCTTGCAGGGCAACAAGCAGGAGATCGCCACGCTCGATCATTACCAGGGCATCCGCGAAAATGTGAACAGCCAGATCGCAGGCTACGGCCGTGAAAACGAAGCCATCGTCAGCGAGATTGCCGGACGCGTCTCGGCGCGTTTTGATGCCGCCGCCGAAGCTTCGGCGTCGACCATCTCTGATATGTTCACATTTGGAAAGCTGCCGCGGGCATTCATGAGCGGGCTGAGCGATCTGTTGGGCGTGCGCCGCCTGCTGGGCAGCAAGTCGCGTTTCGAATCTGCGACCACGTCGGGGCAGGTCGATCAGGCGCTGGCCGATGTGCGCGGCATCGCCGATGCGCTGGCCCCGCGCCTGGAAGGCAAAGACATTCAGGACATCGACGATCTGGTCAGCTATGGCCGACGCGAGCTGGAGCGTCTGCCAGACGCCTTGAAAACGCGTGTGATCGGCTCGATTCAGCCGCCGGTGCAGTATGATCGCGCTCCGATGCAGGCGATGCGAACGACACTGGATGAGGCCGAGTCGCGCGTGCGCAAAAGCGTCGCCGAGCGCATCGAGGACTGGGTGCAGGGTGCAGACGCGTTTTATGCGGCGTACATGGTGGTCATGCTGCTGCTGACCATTCTGGTGCTGGTCACCCGCCCGGAATCGGCCGATGCGCCCGGCCTGTGGCTGCTGCTGCTCGTCGGCGTATTTGTGTTGGCGTTGATCGGAAGCGTCGCCTGGCTGGTGCGCGGCAGGGTGATTGTGCGTAATATCAGGCAGGCGCTGGCCTTGGAACGGGATGCTTACCTGAAGATCCTGAAAGCCGCGGGGGCTGCCCAGATTGAAACTGGCCTGCGCCTGCGCAGCGAATCAGTGCTGCCGCTGATGCGCCTCATTGAGACACAAACCAGCGCACTGGCCGAGCAGCAGAAATCGCTGCATGCGTTCAGCCAGCAGATGGGCGAGATTGATGCCGCGCTGGCAAAGATGAATTAGCGACTGAAAGGTTTGCCTTGACTGACGAAAATATGCATCGTGAAGATGCCCAGCCCGACGAGAATAATGCGCCTGCCCGGCCAGAGGAGCAGCTCGTCGAAGATGTGCTGGCGTCTGACATGCCTGACGTGACCGAAGACGCGCTGGAAAATGACCGGCCGGAGGAGAAGCCGGTCGAAGGTGCGCTGGCGTCTGACACCCCTGAAGTGACCAAAGACCCGGCAGATCAGCCGGGCGCGCTGGCATTGCGCCAGGAGCCTGAAATTGCCGAGGTTGTGGAATCAGCGCCGCCGGTCATTACGATTCCAGGGCACTCTGCACCTCCGCCGCTGGAACAGGCCCGTCCGATGACGGGCGCGCTGGCCGCCCTGCGCGAGGCCGAGATTCGCCTGCTGGGGGATATCGCGGCCAGCTTTGATGCCTTTGGCGAAAGCGCCCGCTCTGACCGGCAGCGCCTGCTGGAAGTAGCCGAAGACCTGCGGGATATGTTTTTCCTGGTGGTGATCATCGGTGAGTTCAACGCAGGAAAGTCGTCGCTGGTGAATGCGATGCTGCGCGACAGGCTGCTGCCGACAGGCATCACGCCGACGACCGAGGCGATCGAGCTGATCAAATATGGCGAGATGGGCGCACGCACGCCGGAGATTCGTCCGGATTATATGCGCGTGTGGCAGCACCCGAATACCGGTGCGCCGGGCGTTGCCCTGGTCGATACTCCGGGGACGGGCTCTGTCTTCCAGCGCCACGAGACGACTGCCAAAGCCTTCCTGCATCGCAGCGACCTGGTGATTTTCGTGCTGTCTGCCAAGCGTGCGCTGGCCGATACCGAGCGCGTGTATCTGGAGCTGGCGCGTGAATTCGGCAAGAAGATCATCATCGTGATCAACCAGGTGGACCTGCTGACCCCGCAGGAGCGCGTGGAAGTGCGCCGCTTTGTCGAGGCGCAGGTGAAGTCACTGCTGGGGCTGGATGGGCTGATCTTCATGGTGTCTGCCCGCGAATCGCTGGAGAGCATCGCGGCGGGCGGCGTGGAAACGGGCGGGGTGGATGCTTTGCGTGGGCACCTGCGCAGCCTGTTCAGTGCGATGCCGCCCGCCCGTCAGAAGATGCTGTCGCAGCTCGACCTGGCGGCGCATCTGGTGGGCAAGTACACCGCGATTGCCGGCGAACGCGTCAAACTGGTGGGTACGGACCGCGAAAAGGTGCAGTCTGTGCATGCAGAGTTTGATCAGCAGGCGACCGGGCTGGCTGCCCAGCTTCGCCAGACACGCGCCTCTGTCGACGAGATTTTCGAGGGGATGCGCGCCCGTGGCCTGGGCTTCATCAACGAGAATTTATCCATCCGCAAGTTGGGCCGTGGTGTCAGCCGTGAGAAGCTGCAAAAGGACTTTCAGGATGTCGTAATCGGCTACTCGCTGGACGATGTGCAGCAGGCGACCAATCAATACGTCAACGCTCTGATTGACCAGAGCCGGGCCTACTGGCGCGGTGTGATTGACCGGCTGAATCGGCTGCAGGATGTGCTGGAATCGGATGTCAGCGGGCTGGATGCCAATGTGTATGCGGAACAGCGCGAGGCGCTGCAGGATGCGATCCGCGCTGCCGAGGCGGAAATGCGCTCGTATTCCAGCGGGCGTGTGCTGTCCGACATGGAAACGGCATTTCGTTCCAATATGGGGAACTTTACGATGACAGCGGCCGCATCAGTGGCTGGCGTCGTCGCGACGGTGCTGGCGTTGGCTGCACCCGGCCCGCTGATCGGCGGGGCTGTGGCGGCCGCGCCGCTGGCGATTCCGGCTTTCATCCTGGGCGCGCCTGTCGCAGTGGTCGGCGGTGCGCTGGCCATTCGCTACTATCGGCGCATGTCCAGCGGCGCCAAACGTGACTTCAGCCTGCAGATCGATGCGCTGCAAAAGTCGTATGACGATGCACTCGATCAGCTGACGGCACGTGAACGCACCCGCCTGCGCGAATTTGGGTCACAATTGCTGTCGCCTATTTTCGCCCGGCTGGAGGCTGTCGTGCAGCGCAACAACGCACTGAGGGACTCGCTGGGCAAGTTTGAGGGAGAATTGACGACCCTGCGCCGAGGCATCGAAACGGCTAACTGATCGTGACTCTGGAAACACAGTTTGAAATCGCTCTGCGCCTGCTGCTGGCCTGCGTGTTGGGGAGCTTGATCGGCCTGGACCGCGAGCGCAAGAAATTTGGCGCGGGTGTGCGCACGCATATGCTGATCGCATCTGGTGCCTGCCTGTTTACTGCGCTGTCGGTTTACGGGTTTTCGGGCGGTGACCCAGCCCGTGTAGCCTCGCAGATTTTGCCCGGTCTGGGCTTCCTGGGCGCAGGCGCCATCCTGAAATACAAGAACAGCGTGCGCGGCATCACCACCGCCGCCAGCATCTGGGTGACTGCGGCGATGGGCATGGCAGTGGGGGTGGGCGCGTGGTTTCTGGCCATGACGACCACCCTGATGATCTGGTTCGTGCTGGTGATCGTCAAGATGTTCGAGCATCGCAGCAGCGCGACAGCGGATGAGGAAAATCAGCCAATCGATTAGCGCACCTGACTATAAATTATGCAGCGTTTTCAGCTCGGTAATCAGCGGGCTGATATTCGGCTCTGGTCGCGCCTGATCTGGCTCTCCCAACGGATCCTGGGGCGCGTCCCCCAGCAGGATGCGGGCGACATTGACCAGCCCGTAGGCCAGCGCCTCGACGTAGTAGCCGCCTTCCATGGCGAAGATGATTTTCCCGCCGCAGGTGTCGTCGGCCAGCGCCTTCAGCTTCTGGCCCAGCGCAGCGAAGCCGTTCAGCGTGAGCTGCATGTTGGCCAGCGGGTCGGCCCAGTGCGCATCATAGCCTGCCGAGACGATCACCAGCTCTGGTTGGTAGCGCCGCGCGGCGGGGAGGATGACTTCGTCAAAGACGCGGGCATAGTTGCTGTCGCCGCAAAAGCGCGGCATTGGCACATTAAGCGTATAGCCCCGTCCGTCACCAGTGCCAATATCGGTGGTGACGCCTGACATGGGATACAGCGGATACTGGTGCGTGCTGACGAAGAACACGTCCGGCCGGGCAGTGAAGATATCATCGGTGCCGTTGCCGTGATGCACGTCGTAGTCGACGATCAGGACGCGCTTCAGGCCATAGGCGTCGATGGCATGCTGGGCGCCAATGGCGACATTGTTCAGCAGGCAGAAGCCCATGCCGCGTGGGCCGATGGCATGATGGCCGGGCGGACGGGTGACGACCAGCGCGTTGTCCACCGTGCCTGACAGCACGCCATCCACCGCGTCCACCATGCCGCCAGCCGAAAGATAGGCAACGTCGTTGGAGGCAGGGGTGATGTAGGTGTCGGCGTCCAGATGCAGGATGCGATCCTGACTGCCGGTGCGCGCCAGCAGCTTCAGGTAATCGCGGTCGTGGATGGCGGCGACCTGCGCGTCGGTCGCGGCGGATGCCTGTTTGCTCACGAGGCGCGGCAGCAGTCCGGATTCGTCCATGCGCTTCCATACCGCGCGAATGCGCCCGGCATGTTCAGGATGCTCTGTCAGGTGATGCTCAACACAGCGCGGATGAGTGACGTACAGTGTGGACATAGTGGCTTTCTAAAGTACTTATTCTGATAATGCCGGAAACGATTATAATAGCCGCATGACCGTAAAGCGAAGAACGACCCCGATGACCCCTGCGTCTTCCTCCAATGAATCAGAAGCGGCCTCGCAGCTTCTGTATGAACGCCTGGTGCTGTGGGCAAAAGAATACTGGGAGGGGCATTACCCTGACCAGTCTTTTGTGCCGCTGTGGGCGACGATTGAGTGTGCCAACCGCGTCGCGCATCATCAGGTGCGGCCCGGACGCAGGCTGAAAGGCAAGTCGAAGTTTGTGGGCATGGAAGCGATGGACTGCCCGGTAGTCGTGCCCATCAGCGACTTTGGCACGCGCGGCAATCAGATGGTGCTGACCTCCGGGGCAGGGGCGTACCTGTTTCATTTCAGGGACGACATCGGGCGTGAATATGACGTGGTGTATGCCTGCACGTATCTGGGCGATAACTCGCGCGACCTGATCGCCATTGCCCTGGTGCCGGAAGAGCGCCTGGAAAGCTGGGCGTCGTTTGAACTGATGTGTATGCGCGTGGTGCGTCCGCCGATTCGCCGCCGCCGCGACGTGTATATCGTCGGCGGCAGTGAGACGTTCTTTGAGCCTGCTGTCGACTGGGAAGATGTCATCCTGCCCGATGCGCTGAAGTCGACGCTGCTTGATGATATGGAAGCTTTTTTCACCCGCGGCGTAGGCATCTATCGCGAGCTGAAGCTGCCGCCGTTTCGCAAGCTGCTGCTGGCCGGCATTCCCGGCACGGGCAAGACGATGCTGTGTGCGGCGATGGCCAAGCTGGCGATCGACCGCAAACGGGTGGTTGTGTATGTCTCCGGCTCTGACCGCGATGGCGCGTCGTTTGAGAAGATCCAGCGCGCGCTGATGGCCGTCAGCGCGGCCAAGTTTCCCGTGCTGCTGATTGTCGAGGAACTGGACGCTTATCTTCAGGGGGACGACAAGGCGCGCATCCTCAATGTGCTGGATGGCATCGAAAGCCCGAACAACCCGCGTGGCGCGCTGCTGCTGGCAACTACGAATTATCCCGAAGCCATCGACGAACGCATCGCCAAGCGCCCCGGTCGCCTCGATCGCATTTTCATCGTGCCGCCGATTCAGGACGAAGTTCAGGCGGAGAAGATGCTGAAGCATTATATGGGCGATCACTGGTCACAGGATCACAGCACGGTGGTGCCGTACCTGGTGAATCAGCCGGGCGCGTTTGTGCGCGAAGTCGCGCTGCATGCCCGCATGCTGGCGGCCCATGCGCATCAGACTGTCGTGACGCCCTATATGCTGAACGAATCTGTGACCAGCCTGCTGCGTCAGATCAATTCCGAGAGTGATTTCCTGAAGCAGCGCAAACCAATCAGCCTGAGTGCGGCCAAGGTGCGCGATACCAATCCGTTTGGCTGGGGCACCTAAGCCGGGTTAATCGGCTCCCAGAGCAGATAGTCGAAGCCGTTCATGAAGATGCTGTCCACCTGCTCGTAGTGCTGGCCAATCGCGATCAGCACGTCGGTGGGATAGAACTGCGCGCGCAGCACGATCAGCCCAAACTCACGATTTTCCAGCATGCCCACCAGCTCGCTTGAATCCCACTGATTGTTCAGCCACAGATTGAGCAGCTGCGTGGGATTGGTGATGACGGGTCGGTCTGCGTAGATGGTGAAGGCCGCTTCCTCGCTTAACACCAGTCCAGGCGCCTGACGTACCCGCTCGACAATGCGCCAGCCCGCGTCAATATCCGCCTGCGATGTGAAATGCCCGATATCGGCATAGCCGCCCGCGATGCGTCCGGCCGAGTCGTAGAAGTTGTTATCCGCGTTGGGCGTCAGCCCCAGCACGGTCGCAATCGGGGCAAAAGCCCCATCGGTGGGCATCTTCAGCGTCGCCCGCGCATAGCCCAGGTATCCAAGCGGCACGACGATCAGCGCGATCATCGCCAGCGCCGGGGCTGCCCGCCGCAGCGGGGCGATCACCCCGCGCGTGAGATAGTTGTCCGGGAACGTCCAGTCTGCGCGAATACTGCGCGCTGCGAAGATCCCGCTGAGGATGCACATGGCCGCGATGCTGGTGGCGAAATAGCTGTCGCCGGCGCCCCATTTGCCCGACAGCGCGGCATTGGCCACCGCCGCGATGAACCACACGCTGTAGAAAGACAGCCGTGAAAAATACAGTTCATAGACGACCAGCAGGGCGGCCGGCACGATCAGGAAGCCGTGCAGGCTGAACCACAGCCGGTACAGACCGATCGTCTGGTCGGCATAAAATTCGTTCACGTTCGCGGAAATCGTTTGCAGCCACCACTGGCCGTTTGTAGCGATATTCAGCCACAGGAAGATCGCGCCGCCGATGACGCCCAGAATGGCCGTCCAAATGATCGCCCGGCGTGGCCCGCGAATGAACAGGAACAGGCACGCAGCACCCGCAGTGGCATAGGCAAGCTGCTTGGTATATCCCGCACACAAAATCGCGACCAGCCCCAGCCCCAGCGCGATACGCCTCTGACGCTGGTCGGGGATATCGCAGGCGCGCGCCAGGATGACGGCGGCCAGCGTCTCGAACATCACCATGGTCATGTGCTGGCGGAACAGCGGCCCAATGTGGTAAACCGTATTGGAGGCCAGAAAGGCCAGCGCAGACAGCACCCCAATCGTGCGGCTGCCCCCCTCCCGATAAACCGCATAGCCAATCGCCGCAGCGGTAATCAGCGTGCCCAGAAATCCAAGCAGCCTGCCGTACCAGTAACCAGGCCCGAACAGCCATACGAACGGCGCGGCAATCACATGGAATAATGGGGGATAGTTGCTGCTGTAAAACGGAAAGGTGTCCGTATCCTGATACGGCCATTGGCCCTGGCTGAACATGATCGTATCGACCAGCTCAAAGCCTTCCCCCTGATCATAATCGAAGGGGAACTGGATGAGATTTGCGGCAAAGGCGACATACACGGCAAAATAGCCAAGCAGCACCAGCAGCGCGCCGCCCATCAGCACGCGGTGAAAGAGCTGAAGCGGACGGGGCGAAACGACTGGCTGAGTTTGTGGCAGGACGCGCGTGGTCATGCGGGGGTGTCTCCCAGCGGAATAAGGGTCAGGCCAAGCAGGGCCAGCGCGGCGCATCCGGCCAGCGCCAGCTGCTGCGCCGGGCCGATGCCCCCTTCACGGCCCACATCCAGCACATCGATGCCGAGGATGCCGACGAAGCCAGCGACGCCGATGACTACCAGCAGCAGGCCAAGGTGGCGCTTGGTCAGGGCATAATCGGGCTTCGTGATCGTGCTGAGCAATTGCTTTGCAGATTGCATGATATTCATGCGCAACTCTTTACATCCAACATGCGTATAAGTCATTGTAACGAATCGATAACCCTAGTTTACCGACAATCGGCATCATTTCGAGGGTATGCATCATGACTGATAATACACAGCGTCCAGACGATTTCCCCATCGATGACGAAGCGCTGTTTGGCGATCTGGGCAATAAGGGCGATGACCAGCGTGTGTCCCGCCTGAGTGGTGGTCCGGCTTCTGCGCCGCCGCCCGCGGATACCAGCAGTGCTGACCAGGAAGCAGTGGTGCGCGAATACGAGCGCCGCTACAGCCGTCAGGAAGCTGACGCCATGCCTGAGAAGCCCAAGTTTGGCGAGAAGCCGAAGATGGATCGTCCCGGTTTTGGCGAGCGCGCCGGCGCTTTGTGGGAGAAGTCCCGCCGTGGCGCACCGCTCAGCTACAATGGCTCGACTACGACCCAGGATGAGCGCCTGTGGGCGGCGCTGGCACACGCCAGCATCTGGCTGACCGTGCTGGCCGGCGCATTCTCCGGCGGGATGCTGCTGCCGCTGACGGTGTTCATCCCGCTGGTGATCTATTTCGTCTTCCGCACAAAGTCGAACTTTGTGGCATTCCACTCGCTGCAGGCATTCGTGCTGCAACTGGTGGCCACCATCGGCGTGGCGGTCTTCGGGCTGGTGGGGGTGGTCGTCGCGGTGATCGCGTTGCTCATCATCATCGTGCTGTGCCTGGTGCTGATCGGCTTTGTGCTGCTGCCGGTCTGGCTGGGCGTGACGGCGCTGGGCGGCCTGGTCGTCTCGCTGCTGCCGGTGGCTGGCGTGATTCTGTCCACCATCGCCGCTATCGAGACCTACAATGGCCGCGATTACAGCCTGCCGTTCATCGGCCGCTTTGTTGACCGACAGCTGGCGGGCAGCTACCTGAACACAGTCGCCTGATTCCTGACGGCATCCCTGCAATTGTGACAGCGCATTGGCGACAATGCGCTGTTTTTATTGGCTACGCTTTATTTTAGTTTTTCTGCGTGCTATCCTTACCACCCTGTCAACTCCTCATACACCGAACATATCGAGGGCGGAATTATGTTAAAGACGCACAACTGCGGCGAACTGCGGGCAGAACATGCGGGTAAGGTGGTCACGCTGGCCGGTTGGGTCAATACCCGCCGTGACCAGGGCGGCGTCGTCTTTATTGACCTGCGCGATCGCTGGGGTATCACCCAGGTGGTGGTGAATCAGGAAAATTCCGCGCAGGCGCATGAAGTCGCCGAGAAACTCCGCAATGAGTATGTCGCACAGGTTCGTGGCGAAGTGCGCCTGCGCCCTGAAGGCACGCGGAATTCTGGCCTGGATACTGGCGATATCGAGCTGGTGGCCACCGAAATTGTGCTGCTGAACCCGAGCAAGACGCCCCCGTTCTACATCAACCAGGACAGCAAGGTGGATGAGACGGCGCGCATGAAGTATCGCTATCTCGACCTGCGCCGCCAGCGCATGCAGCGCAATATTGTGCTGCGCCACAAGGTCGTGAAGTTCATCCGCGATTACCTGGATGAGCAGGGCTTTGTCGAGGTTGAGACGCCGATCCTGTTTAAGACCACGCCGGAAGGCGCACGCGACTTTCTCGTGCCCAGCCGCCTGAACCCCGGCTCATTTTATGCGCTGCCGCAAAGCCCGCAGCAGCTCAAGCAGCTGCTCATGGTGGCCGGTTACGAGCGCTATTTCCAGATCGCGCGCTGTTTCCGCGACGAGGACCTGCGCGGCGACCGCCAGCCGGAATTCACCCAGCTTGACCTGGAGATGAGCTTTGTCGAGCGTGATGACATCATGGCGCTGATCGAAGCCCTGATGATCGACATCGTCGAAAAAGTGGCGGGCAAGACGCCGATGTTCAAGCCGTTCCCGCGCATCCGCTATGAGGATGCGATGGAGAAATATGGATCGGACAAACCAGACCTGCGCTACGACCTGGCCGCCGTCGATGTCTCGGATATTGCGGGAAAGAGCGGCTTCCCGGTATTTGTGAACAATGTCGCTGAGGGCAAGCCGGTCAAGGTGCTGCGTGCGCCTGGCCTGGGCAAGCGCAGCGGCACTGCACTGCGCAAGCTGGCCGAAGAACTGGAGACAATGGCGCGTGGGGCAGGGGCCAAAGGCCTCGCCTGGGTGACGCTGCCCGAAGATGAATCGGGCGAAATGAAGGGCCCCATCGGCAAGTATTTCACAGTCGATCAGGTGCTGGCGTTGGTGGAACGAACCGAAGCGCAGGGCGGCGACATGCTGCTGTTCATCAGCGACAAACGTGAAACAGTCTGGGCGGTCACTGACGTGCTGCGCCAGCACATCGCGCGCGAGCTGGGGCTGAATGACCCTGAAAAGCTGGCCTTCGGCTGGATCATCGACTTCCCGATGTTCTACTGGAACGAAGACGAAAAGCGCTGGGATCCGTCGCAGCACATGTTTACCATGCCGCTGCCGGAAGACCTGCCGCTGCTGGATACTGACCCCGGCAAGGCGCGTGGTTCGCAGTATGACCTGGCCTGCAACGGCTATGAAGTCGCGGGCGGCAGCATCCGCATCGCCAGCCGCGAAATTCAGGAGAAGATTTTCCCGCTGATTGGCCAGACGCCGGAAAACGCGCGTGAGCAGTTCGGGCATATGCTGGAAGCGTTTGAATATGGCGTACCCCCGCATGGTGGCATCGCCTCGGGCATCGACCGACTGGTGATGGTGCTGGCTGGTGAGCCGAACATCCGCGAAGTGATTGCCTTCCCGAAGACGCAGGCGGGTGCCGACATCATGGCTGGTGCGCCGTCACCTGCCGAGCAGAAACAGCTTGACGAGCTGTACATCCGCACGACGGTGCCCGATCCGGAGAAGTAATCTATTGTTCAGGTCAGAAAAACAGCCCCGGTCTGAAAAGGCCGGGGCTGTTTTTTTACCGCCGTACTGCGCTGGAAATACTTAGTTCGTCGGCTTGAGGAACATCGTATTGACGACGCCAGCCAGGATGCCGCCCGCGAAAATTGCGATCAGGTACACCGGCACATAATCGAAGTTGCCGCCGGCGATGGCTGGCCCCAGGGTGCGCGCCGGATTGAGTGAGGCGCCCGTTAATGTTCCCGTCGCGGCGATGCAGCCAGCCAGTGTGAAGCCAATGGCAACACCCGCCAGATTGCCCGCCTTGCCATACACGGCCGCCTGATAGACCACGGTGACCAGGATGAACGTCAGAATCAGCTCGACCACGCCAGCCAGGATCAGGCTGCTGGAGGTGAGCACGCCGGTCGTTTCGCCCGCGACGCCCGCGTATTCCGCGATACCGGTGCCATTGGCGACTGCCACGACCAGAAAGCCAGCCACCAGCGCGCCCACAATCTGGGCGATCCAGTTCTGCACGGCCTCTGCGATAGGCAGCTTGCCGCCCACCACCAGCCCGGCGGTGACCGCTGGATTGAACTGCGCGCCGCTGTGGTGGCCAAACATATAAATCAGACCCACCAGCACCAGCCCGTGGGCCAGCGCCGGGATAATCACCGCCAGCGTGCCCACATTGCCCGGGTTGTTGGTGACCAGCACGGCCAGCGCGCCAATAAATACCAGAATAAATGTCCCCAGCAGTTCCGCCAGAAACACGTTCAGTTTGAATTTCATGTGCATACCCTTCCACAGAGAATTACTACCCCGATTGATGGCGTATTCTAGAATTTTCGTCCAAAGCGCACAAGTTAAGACTCCATGACAGGCTTTCCGCTGAAGCTAACCTTTACACTACCTCGTGACGTTGGTATAACAGAGTGACCTGCTGTGCCCGTGATTGTGCGACAACGTCCCGGGCCAACACCCGAATTTCGGGAGCACCAATGTAGCGGTAAGGTGATAGGCCTGAGCCAAGACCCCAACGCCGATAGAGTTCCCACCTACTTATGTAGGTCCGAGACTCCGTGCACACGGCATGGTGGGTATTTTTCAGCAGGAAATGAAACGCGCGACAGCCTGTAACAAAGCTGTCGCGCGTTTTTGATTGGACGATACGCCCCTGGTTTTAGCCGCTGTAATTCTGCCCAAACGTATTGGAGAGCAGCTCGCCCAGCATGGCGCGGCGCGGCACCAGCACCTGTGCGCCAGCTGCCGTGGTGTAGGGCATGATGTAGGACCCGTCGATCACGCCTGTGCGGATGGCATCGCCGGGGACATCCTTGACCGTCACCGCGACCTGGATGAGCTGATCCAGCGTCAGGTTGGTATACAGATTATTGCTCAAAGAATTGAGCAGGGTGGGCGACTGCACGATCAGCTGCGGCAGCAGATTGAAATCGAGGATGCGGTCGCGCAGGGCGTAGACCAGCATCTGCTGGCGGCGGGCGCGCTCGAAGTCGTTGTCGCCGTGGCGCGTGCGTGCAAATTTCAGCGCCGTGCTCCCGTCCATCAGTTGCAGGCCAGCCTGCAGGATGAGCGGGTCGTATCCATAGTTCATGTCCGGGTATTCATAGTCAGCGATGTTGTAGGGTACATCGATTTCCACGCCGCCCAGCAGGTCGATCAGCGTGGTGACCGCTTCAAAGTCCACAGCGACATAGCCATGCACATACATGCCCAGGTTGTACTGCACGGTTTGCATGGCCAGGGTCGGGCCGTAGTTGGGCCGCTCCAGTTCGCCCAGCACCATGGCGCTGTTGATGCGCTGCAGCTCGCTGTAGCCCGGCACATCCACCCACAGGTCGCGCGGCAGGCTGAGGATGCCCACCGAGTTGGTATCGCGGTCCAGGCTGACCAGCATCATGGTGTCTGTGCGGTACATCAGGCCGGTTTCTTCCGGTCGGCGGTCGAGGCCCATCACCAGAATCGTCAGGCGTGATCCACCGTTCCACGGTTGCAGCACGATACTGCGTCCGTCGTCCAGCGTGACCTGCTGACCGGCAGCGATATCGCCGCTGGTGCTGGCAAACGTGTTTTGCGCCACGACGGCAGTCGGCAGGCTGATGGCTGCTGTGGGCAGGAAATTGGCCGTCGTGCCATTGGCGCGCAGAATCAGCGTCACGCTCAGGCTGGCCACCACCACCACCGACAGCAGCGCCCCGGCGATGATGACCCAGGCCCAGTCTGCGCCGCCATAACGACGTGTGCGCCGTTTGTGGGTGCGCACACGTGCCGCTGACACGCGGTCCAGGGGGACTTCGAACGGCGGGATCGGCCCCGGATTTACGGTAGAATAGGGATAGGCCGGGTAAGACTGAGCGGGCTTTACCGGGTCTGCTGGTGGTAAGGCGTCGTCAGCGGGGACACGGCGCATCCCGCCATTTTGGGTGGGTGCGCGATATGGGTTCTCGCGAACCTGTCCGCGTGGCGTGACATGATCTGAATTTTTGCGTGTGGCCTGGGGCATGAGGGCTGATTTCGACAATGATTACCGATACGACACAAGTTTAGTATAGGTCTGTGAGAAATATGCGTCAATATTCTGCCACATGGCGTCTTCTCGACGATGAGGCTATGCCCGGCGCGCGCAACATGGCGGTTGACGAGGCCATCGCCCGGGCCGTGGGCGCTGGGGCGGCACCGCCCACGGTGAGGCTGTATCGCTGGCAGCCGGCCTGCCTGTCGCTGGGATATGGCCAGCGGGCCGCCGTGATCGATACCGGTCGGCTGATGGCGCATGGCTGGGATGCAGTGCGTCGGCCGACAGGTGGCGGGGCCATCCTGCACACAGACGAACTGACCTACAGTATCGCACTGCCGCTGGATCATCCGCTGGCCGCCGGGGACATCGTCTCCAGCTATCGCACGATCAGCACGGCGCTGGTGACGGCCCTCAACCTGCTGGGCGCGGCGGTCTCGCAGCACGAGATGACCGGCCATCCCGAAGCGACCACGGTGTGCTTTGAAACGCCGTCGCATTATGAAATAACCGCGTTTAGCCGTAAGCTGGTGGGCAGCGCACAGGCGCGCAGATATAACGCGCTGCTTCAGCACGGCTCGCTGCCGCTGAACGGGGACATGAGGCGCATCTGTGATGTGCTGATGTATCCGAACGACGCTGCACGTGAGATGGCGCGGGCCCAGGTGCGCACGCGTGCCATCACGCTGGCCGAGGCACTGGGTGTCAGTTATGTGGACGATGCGCAGGTGAGCCAGGCTGTGGGTGCCGGATTCGCACAGTTGTTTGGGGCGGACCCGAACGAACACAGCCTGTCGCCCGACGAGTTGGCCGCCGCCGATGAACTGGAAGTCGCGCAGTATGGCGCGCCTGCCTGGACCGAACGACGATGAAGTCGAGGGGAAATATGGCCAAACAACATGTGACGTCGGCACGACAGATGCCGCTCTTTGAGGTTCCCGCGAAGGAAGCCGAAATCACGCGGGAGGCGAAGCTCCAGGTCGTGACGCCGCTGTTTCAGCGCCACTTGTTTCATGAGGGGCGCACAGAAAACACGGTCAATGCGTTCACGGCTGATTTACATCTGCTGGGAGAACACATCGGGGCGGGCACGCGCATCGGAGATATCAATACCAGCTTGTTACAGGAATTCATGGACTGGCTGGAGACCGGTCGTGGCGTACCGTGCAGCCGCAAGTCGTATGCGCGCCGCGTGACCACGCTCAAGGTGTTCTTCAAGTGGCTGACGGAATTGGGCGTGCTGGAGCATGACCCGGCGGTCGCCATTTTGCAGCGTTCCGGCCCGGCGCCGCTGGCGACCATCCTCGATGAAGGCGACATCATCAATGTGCTGGCCTACTGCTCCAGCCTGCGCCTGAACGAAAAGTCTGACCCGCGGCCGGAATTCTTGTTTCGTCTGCTGCTGGAGACCGGCATCAAGAAGAATGAGACGATGCGCCTTCGTCGCGATGACTTTGACGAGACAGACCCGAAAAACCCGATGATGCGCGTGCGCCAGGAAAGCGCGACCAATGCGCTGAAGGAGCGCATCCTGCGCGTGCCGCCCGGCCTGATCACGCTGATGGATGCCTATCTGCGCGTCTATACCACGAAGACGGGTATTCTGTTCCCGTGCACGCCGCGTAATCTGGAGTATGTGCTGGCGGATATCGCCGAGAAATCAGACCTGCCGCACAAGATCAGCTTTGAGATGATGCGCTGGACGAGTGCCGTACGCGACTACATGAACGGCACCGATCCGGAGGCGATCCGCGAGAAGCTGGGGCTCAGCCGCATCAGCTGGACGGAGACATTCCAGAAGATTCGGCGGCTGAGCGGCGAAGAAACCGAGTCGGACGAGGCGGACTAGAACACGCGCACCATCAGGCCCTTGAGGTAGGCGCCCTCAGGGAAGGTGAGCGCGACCGGATGATCCGGCCCGGCCGACAGATGGCGCACGATCTGGCCCTGACGGCCGCTGTCTGCCAGCGCGCCAAACACGATCTTCTGGAACAGGTCTGCGGTGATCGCGCCTGAGCACGAGAACGTGAACAGGTAGCCGCCCGACTTAATCAGCTTGAAGCTGTTCAGGTTGAGGTCTTTATAGCCGCGCGCGGCTTTGTCCACCTGGCTTGCATTGTGGGCGAATTTCGGCGGATCGCACACGATGATGTCGAACATGCGCCCGTCGTCGGCGAATTTGCGCAGTGCCTCGAAGGCATCGCCCTGCACATATTCGGCCGCATCAGCACTCGCCTTGTCAATATTCGCGGCCAGAATCTTTTTCCCCAGCGCCAGCGCATCGCCAGACGAATCGACATTGGTGACCGAGATAGCTGTCCGCGAGGCGGCATGCGCGCTGAATCCGCCGGTATAGCTGAACAGGTTCAGCAGCGCGGGGTTCTCTGTTTTGATCGACGCGGCGGTCGCACCAACCAGCGCGCGGTTCTCCGACTGGTCCAGATAGGTGCCTGTTTTGTGCCCATGCGCCACATCCACCAGCAGATGCACGCCACCGGTTTCGACAATCTCGATGCGTTCCGGCGGATTGTCGCCAGCCAGCACGCCAACCGCGCTGCTCAGGCCTTCCTTGCCGCGAATGTCCACGTCACTGCGCTCATAGACGCCGCGTGCGCCGGTCAGCTCCATCAGCAGGTCGGCGATGTACGACTTGTTCATGTCCACATACAGCGTCAGCGCCTGAATCACCAGCCAGTCACCGTACTGATCGACGATCAGTCCGGGCAGGAAATCGCTTTCGGCATTGACGAGGCGCATCCCGTACGGCGTGCCGTCAGTCGGGCGCAGCGACGCGCGCGATTCGATGGCGCGGGCCAGCATCGTGCGCCACCAGTCTTCGTCGATGGCCTCATCTTTCCAGGTCAGGATGCGTACCTGAATCTGCGAGCGCTCGTTCCAGTAGCCGCGCGCGAGAAACTCGCCTTCTTTTGAAACGACGGTGACAATCTGTCCTGCTTCTGGCTGCTGGGCGAGGCTGTCAATGGCGCCGGAGAAAATCCAGGGATGGCCCTGGCGTACCGGCTTTTCGCGGTCTGACCGCAGAATAATCTCACCCTGTACTGTCACGTTGTAGTCCTTCACTGATCATGCGCTGCAGATCGTCTTCGCTGATAATACTCACGCCGAGGGCTGCGGCTTTTTCGGCTTTGCTGCCGGGAGAATCGCCCATCAACACATAGCTGGTCTTCTTGCTCACGCTGCCCGTCACTTTGCCGCCGTGCGATGCAATCAGCGACTCGGCCTGGTCACGCGACAGCGTGGGCAGCGAGCCGGTCAGCACAAATGTCTTTCCTTCAAACACGGTGCTGGCTTTCTCGGCGGGGGCGTCCATCATATTGACGCCAGCTGCTTTCAGCTTGTCCAGCACACGCTGGTGATACGGGTCGGCAAACCAGGCGGCCACCTGCCGCGCCAGAATCGCACCGACGTTGTCCGTCTCCGTCAGGTCCTCGGGTGTCGCTGCCGCAATTGCATCCATCGACCGATAGCGCGAGGCCAGCGCCGCGGCCACCACGCTGCCCACGCCTTCGATGCCAAGTGCCGTCAGCACCTGCGCCAGCGGGCGCGTTTTGGCGGTCTCCAGCGAAGCCAGCAGATTGGTCACCTTCTTCTCAGCAAAGCCTTCCAGCCCCAGCAGATCTTCGGCTTTCAGCGAGAAAATATCGGCTTCGTCCTGAATCAGATGATTGTCAATCAGCGTCCTGACCGTTTGCCCGCCCAGGCCGTCCACATCCATCGCCGCCCGCGAGACGAAAAAGTCGACCTGCCGATAGACGCGCTCAGGGCAGTACATGTTCGGGCACATGATGTCGACTGCGCCATCGGGGTTGACCAGCGGCGTATTGCAGAAGGGGCAGTTTTCCGGCGGCTCGACCGGCAGTTCCGCGCCGGTGCGTTCGCCTGTGAGCACGCCAATCACATTCGGGATGACATCACCGGCACGCTTGACGATCACGCGGTCGCCAACGCGGATATCCAGCAGCCTGACGTAATCATAATTGTGCAGGGTGGCATTTGCTACGGTGACCCCGCCGATGAACACAGGTTCCAGCCTGGCGCTGGGCACCACGCGGCCGGTGCGCCCCACGGTGATGATAATCTCGGTCAGGCGGGTGGACGTTTCCTGCGCGGCAAACTTGTAGGCGATGGCGCCGCGCGGGTCTTTGCCGGCAAAGCCCAGTTCTTTGGCCAGTGGCAGGTTATTCACCTTCAGCACGACGCCGTCGATCTCGAAATCGAGCGTGTTGCGCTGGGCTTCCCAATGTGGAATCTGGGCGATGGCCTCGTCCAGGCTGGGCCACAGCGCGGCCCGGGGCGCAATCCGAAAGCCGAGCGCCTGCAGGTATTCGAGCGTCTCCCACTGCGTGTCCAGCCGCGCGCCCTGAATCTCGACAATGTTGTACAGGAACGCGCTCAGCGGGCGCGAGGCCGTGATGCGCGAGTCTTTCTGCTTGAGGGTGCCGCTGGCGGTGTTGCGCGCATTGATGTACTCCGCCAGCCCCAGCTCGCGCTGGCGGGCATTGACCGCCTCGAAGTCGTGCTTGAGGAACATCACCTCGCCGCGCACGACCAGCCGTTTGGGCGCAGGCGGGCCGTCCGGGGACTGGGGGATGCGCAGCGGCACGGTGCGAATCGTGCGGATATTGGCCGTCACATCGTCGCCAATTTCGCCGTTGCCACGTGTGGCCGCCCGCACCAGCACCCCATCCTCGTAGGTCAGCACGACGGTCAGGCCGTCCAGCTTGGGCTCCACCGTGTAGGCGAGCTGGATGCCCGCTGGCAGCAGCTTGCGGTTGCGTTCTTCCCATGCGCGCACGTCGTCTGGCGAGAACGCATTCGACAGGCTGAGGATGGGTGCCGGATGCGCGATCTTGGCGAAGTCTTCAGACAGGTCGCTGCCGGAGCGCTGCGTGGGCGAATCGAGCGTAATCAGCTCGGGATGTTCTGCCTCCAGCGCCTTCAGTTCGTTGAACAGCACATCGTATTCGGCGTCGGTGACGCTGGGTGTGCTGAGCACATAGTACTCGTAGCTGTACTGCGCCAGCAGACGACGAAGCTCTGCGGCGCGGGTGGAAGAGTCTGCGGATGTCATCGCGGTTGCACGTCCTGTGTTCGGATCAGCCTGGCTGCGCATCAAGGAATTCAGACGCCGCCCAGCCAATCTGGGACGGGTCTGCCGGGTTCTGGACCTGCCACCATGTCAGGCCTGTGGCGCTGCGCGGGCCATCGACCACGCGCAGAAGCGTGCCCAGCGAGGCCGTGAACAGCAGCTCCTGGTCGGTGCCGGCACCGGCGCGCACATTGAGCGAGTCGGCGTTAACCGACACGGTCGAGCCGATGTTGATCGTAATCGGCGTGGGCGACAGGATGACCGGTTGCAGCGTCGGCCCTTCCAGAGCGAACACCGGAGCCGGGCCGCTGGAGGTGGCATTCGGATTGACCGTGGCGATGACGACCGGTGGCGCTTCGCCCGTTTCACCGGGCAGCGGCGTGTCTGACGGGATGGCGGTGTAGATGACGATGCGCGGGCTGCTGGAGCTGGTCGCGCTGCCGCCCAGGCTGTACACGAGCGCCATCAGGCCAAAGGCCGCCACAAACACGATGCCCAGCATCAGCAGCACCGACCAGAGCGGCAGATACAGCGCGCTTTCCCCGCGCGAGCGCACGCGGGAACGGGCGGCCTCGGCGGCGGCGGCCCGGCGTGACGACTGCGGGTCCAGCGGCGGGGGAGGGGGGATTGGTGGATTAGACATGTTTGTTTCCTACCCAGTCCAGAAATTTGTCCAGCGGCCACGTGTTGACGACCTGGTCGGCCGACAGCCACGCGCGCCGGGCGGTCAGGATGCCAAAGCGCAGCAGGTCCATCTGGTCGATGCTGTGGGCGTCGGTATCGATGCAGATGGGGATGCCCATCTCTGCGGCCCGCCGCGCATACGACGCTTCCAGGTCCAGCCGTGCCGGATTGGCATTGATTTCCAGCGCGGTGCCGGTCTCTTTGGCGGTCGCAAATACGGCGTCCAGGTCGAGATCAGCGCCCTCGCGCTCGATGATGAGCTGGCCGCGCGGGTGGCCGATCAGGTCGACATGCGGGTTGCGCAGCGCATTCAGCACGCGCTGGGTGACCTGTTCCCGCGGCTGGCGCAGGCCGACATGCAGCGACGCCACCACAAAGTCGAGCTGTGCCAGGATCTCGTCGGGAAAGTCGAGCGAGCCATCGGCCCGAATCTCCATCTCGGTGCCATGCAGCACGCGAATCTTCCCGTTCATCTCGGCATCGACGCGGCGCACCTCCGCCTGCTGCGCCAGCAAACGCTCGACGTTCAGGCCGTTGGCGATGGTCGCGCCGTGCGAATGGTCGGTGATGACGATGTATTTGCGTCCGCGCGCATAAGCCGCCTCGGCCATTTCACGGATGCTGAAGCGGCCATCGCTCCAGGTGGTGTGCATGTGCAGGTCCGCGACGATATCCGCTTCAGTGAGTAGCGCCGGGATTTTCCCCGCCTGCGCTGCCTCAATTTCGCCCCAATCCTCGCGGATTTCGGGCGGCACGTATTGCAGGCCGAGGCGCGCATACAGGTCTTCTTCTTCAGCGCACAGGATTTCCGGGTCGCCATTTTCAGGCGTAAGCGCCCATTCGTTGAGCGACAGGCCTTTGTCCAGCGCGATGCGGCGCAGCTTCACGTTATGTTCTTTGCTGCCTGAGAAGTAATTCAGCGCGGTGCCCCAGCGCTCAGCCGGCAGCACGCGCAGGTCGACCTGCAATCCGTTCAAAAGCTCGATTGAGCTTTTGGTGGGGCCGTGGCCCAGCACCCGCGCCACGTTGTCCATGCTGGTGAAGACATCCATCACAGGAGCGGCGTCGTCAGCCGTGACCAGCAGATCGACATCGCCGATGGTCGGTTTGCCACGGCGGATGCTGCCTGCGATCGCGCCGCGTCCCACGCCCGGCAGCGCGGTCAGCACCGACAGGATGGCTTCAGCGGCGGGCAGCGCGACGCCCAGCGGCGTGCGCGTCTCTGCCGAGCGGCGCTTGAGCGATTCGATGCCTTCCAGGATGCGCGCGACACTTTTCTCGCCCATGCCCGGCAGGTTGTTCAGCTTGCCCGCCCGTGCGGCGGCTTCCAGTTCTTCCAGGCTGGTGATGCCGGCATCCTGCCAGAACATCTTTGCCTTTTTGGGGCCGACGCCGTTGACATGAAGGATGTCGACCACGCCGGCGGGCACCTCTGCGGCCAGCTTTTCGTAGAAGGTCAGTTGGCCGGTTTCCAGCAGTTCGTCGATTTTTTCAGCGATGACCTTGCCGACATTGGGGATGGCTTCCAGGCCGCCTTCTTTTGAGACCACGCGCAGGTCGCGCCCAAACTCGCGGATCGATTCTGCCGCGCGGCGATAGGCCAGGATACGGTGGATATTCTCGCCCTTGATCTCCAGCATGTCACCGATGCGTTCGAACAGCTCGGCTATTTCCCGATTCGACAGTGCCAATGCCGCGCCTTTCTGTGCCCAAAATATGTCTTGTTAATTATAGCGCAGGGGCAGGGCAGGCGCATCCTGCCGGGTATTAGGTCTCAAATTTTTGGAAGTACCTCAATCTGCGGACCTCTGACAACTTTCCCTTCCTGCCAGTAAACGCGTCCTTCTTGTAAGTAGTAAAACTCGAATTCCTGTTCACCATTCATTGCTTCAATCCGGCAGAGAATGTCCCCTCTGGCATCTGGCACAACTTGCGCGAACTCTTTTAAGAACTCCAGATACCAGCGATTGGCATCTCTCCCAGCGTACGAGACCTCCAGGCCCTGATGGTCAATTGAGGATGTTAGGCGATACTTCTCAAAAAGTTGTTTCAGTCGCAAATGAATAATGGACGAGACCAGGGGGTAGACCACTCGCCCCTGGTAGGTTATCAAGTCGGAGTTTACGGCATTCGCCTGTGTCAGTAATTGCAACGCGCTTTTTCTCACCTGTCCCACCTGGCAGTAAAGCTTGTTGTCCCGAATGGTGAAGTACTCTAGCCGTGCACTGTGCATGACATCATCGCACGTTGCTTGACCATCCACAGCACCAACCTGGCGAGCTAAATCCGATAGAAATTGAACGATGTGTTGGTAGGCTTTGCGATCAGGTCGCTGCAAGACGCTTTCAATCTCGATGGAGTTTTCGGAGATGTAAACGCTATCGACGTTTTCCGCTATTTCAGCCACTTTACGCTGTGCGTCTTCGGACAGCGTTTCGGTAGAGAACCATCCACTGAAAGTCAATGTGTCGTTCAAGACTCTTTGTCCCAGCGTTACATAGACGTGAAAAGGCAGGCGCGTCCTGCCGGGGTTATTCGCCGCGCAGTGCCCGCTCGACGGCGGATTGTCTGTCCGAGTAGTGATTCAGTTCTGCTTCCGTGTCGAAGCACACCGATTGCTCAGCCAGGTTGGTAATTGGATAGGCATAGCAGTATGCGCCAAAATTCTGATCGACAGTCCAGCGATCGCTGAGCAGCGCAACATACTGCGACTGCCGCATGCGCACGCCGTAGTAGTTGACGATCGGGTCGGTGACCAGGGAGGCTGCAAAGGCGACCACAACCACTGCCGCAACCGTCGAGACCGCAACCGGTGTCAGGAGCGACTTTCGTTTCATGTATTGCTCCACTACGACTCACCAGCGATAAACATCGTGCTGAAATAATCATTGTAATTAAAATCAGCTTGTTGACAAGCTGTGCATACTTGCGCTACGCTACTGGGCAAGTTCATAGCATCAACGGCGATGAACCGGACGAGTACGTTCCAGACGCATGTGTCCCAGAGAGCCCTCGGAAGCTGAGAAGAGGGTACACAGGCAGGAACCGAATGGCCCGGGGAGCCGCAGCGGCGAACCAGACATGCAGTAGCCGCTGCCGGGTGAGCGCACCCGTTATCAGGGCGCAGGGTCTCGGAAAGTTTCGGCACCCGAACAGAGTGTTCGCGCTGCATCGGCACGCGTTCATCAAGGTGGCACCACGGGAAACCTCTCTCGTCCTTGACTGGGAGAGGTTTTTGTTTGTCTACAGAATTGGAGACATCCCGATGGTTCAGGCGATGACCCGCGCGACCGCGCTTCCTGCACGCGAAGAAGTGTATGCCCTCTTTGACCAGGGTGATCTGGTGCCCGTTTACCGGCCGCTGCTTGCCGACCTCGAAACCCCCGTTTCCGTGTTCATGAAACTCTCGCGTATGGGCCAGGTGGCCTTCCTGCTGGAAAGCGTGGAAGGTGGCGAACAGGTGGGGCGCTATTCCTTCCTGGGCGTGAATCCCAAGGGCGTGGTGACCGTGCGCGAGAAGACCGTGACGCGCATGCTTCATGGCGTCGTGACCGAGCGCCCGCTGGCTGCTGGCGAAGACCCGCTAATGGCCGTGCAGGCCGAATTTGAGCGCGTCACCCCGGTGCATATTCCCGGACTGCCGCGCTTCGTCGGTGGGGCGGTGGGTGCGCTGGCGTATGACGTGGTGCGCCACTTCGAGCGCCTGCCCGATACAGCCGCCGACCCGCTCAAAGTCCCTGATGTCGCGTTCATGATGGTCGATACGCTGGTCATCTTCGACCATGCCAAGCATCAGCTGATGGTGCTGGCCAATGCGCACAATACAGGCGACCCGGACGCGGCTTATGACGACGCCCTGCGCCGCATCGACGAGATTCATGCGGTGCTGCGCCAGCCCATCCCCGATATCGACTTTCGCCCGGCGCCGCCCGTCGATGACGAGCCGGTGGCGAACATGACCAAGGAACAGTACGAGCACATGGTCGAACGCGGCAAGGAATACATCGCCGCCGGGGACGCCTTCCAGATCGTGCTCTCGCAGCGCCTGTCGCGCAAGACCAACGCGTCGCCGTTCGCCATTTACCGCGCCCTGCGCGCCACCAATCCATCCCCGTACATGTTTTTCCTGCGCTTCAGCGACGACCTGACGATGATCGGCGCGTCGCCGGAAATGCTGGTGCGTTTTGAAGACGGCGTCGCGACGACCAGGCCGATCGCCGGGTCGCGCCCACGTGGGAAAGATGTCGCTCAGGACAATGCGCTGGCCGAAGAACTCATCCGTGACCCGAAAGAGCGCGCCGAACACATCATGCTGGTCGACCTGGGGCGCAATGACCTGGGCCGCGTGTGCGAATACGGCTCGGTGCATGTGACCGACCTGATGACGATCGAGCGCTACTCGCAGATTATGCACATCGTCAGCAATGTCGAGGGCAGGCTGCGCGGCAGCGTGACCGCTTTTGACCTGCTGCGGGCGACCTTCCCGGCAGGTACTCTGAGCGGGGCGCCCAAGGTGCGCGCCATGGAAATCATCGAGGAACTGGAGGGCGTGCGCCGTGCCATGTATGGTGGCTCAGTGGGCTATTTCAGCTTTGATGGGTCGATGGATATGTGCATCACGATTCGGGCGGCGCTGATGCAGCGCGGTACACTTTATATTCAGGCTGGCGCGGGTATTGTGGCCGACAGCGTGCCTGAGACAGAATATTACGAGTCGATCAACAAGGCGAAAGCCATGCTGGTGGCTGTCCGTCGTGCCGAGGAAGGTCTCGCGTGATTGTCGCGAGGAAAGGGAATGCATCTTGGTCAAGCGCGTGATGTTTATCCGGCCTGGTGAAACGGAATGGAACCGCCAGGGGCGGTGGCAGGGATGGGTCGCGTCTCCATTGAGCGAACAGGGCAAGAAGCAGGCAGCGGCGCTGGCGAAGTACATTCGCCACCTCGACCTGAGCGTGTTGTACACGAGCACGCTGCGCCGCGCCCTGCAAACCGTGGACGCCCTGCGCCCTGGCCTGACGTGCGACGTGGTGGAAGACTATCGCCTGAACGAGCGCGGCGTCGGGCTGTGGCAGGGGCTGACCATTCACGAAATGCGCGAATGGTACCCTGAAGATTATGCCCGCCTGCTGGCGGACAGCGAAAACTTCCGCATCCCGGAGGGGGAATCGCGCGCTGATGTGCGCAAGCGCATCACCGCTGCTTTTAATGCCTATCTGGCCGAAGATCGCGGCGAGATGATTGGCATCCTGTCGCATACCGTGGCCATCAAGCTGCTGCTGGAATCGCTGATTCACGGCGTTGACGCCGAAAAGATCGGTATCGGCAATATGTCGGTGACGACCATCCGCCGCACGGAAGAGGGCTGGCAATTGCTGGTCGCCAATGATGTCGCCCATCTGGAAGGGCTTGAATCGAACGCAGTGAAAGAGCCGGAGGAACGTCAATGATCCTGGTGATCGACAACTACGATAGCTTCACTTACAACCTTGTGCAGTATTTCGGCCAGCTGGGCGCAGACGTGCACGTGGAACGCAACGATGCGCTGACCGTGGGCCAGATTGCCGAACTGGCACCGTCGCATATCGTCATTTCGCCGGGGCCGGGCACGCCCGATGACAGCGGCGTCTCGCTGGACGTGCTGCGCGTGCTCAGCACGACTATCCCCGTGCTGGGCGTGTGCCTTGGGCATCAGGCCATCGGCCAGGTCTTCGGCGGCGTGGTGAAGCGTGCCCCCCGGCTGATGCATGGCAAGACCAGCCTGGTCAGCCACACCGGCAAGGGCGTGTTTGCCGGTCTGCCCAATCCATTGGAGGCGACGCGTTACCACAGCCTGATCGTGGAGCCGGAAAGCCTGCCCGACTGCCTGGAAGTGACCGCAGTCACCGAGGATGACGGCCAGATTATGGGCCTTCAGCATAAAGAACTGAATGTGCACGGGGTGCAGTTTCACCCGGAAAGCATCCTGACCGCATCGGGCATGGACCTGCTGCGTAATTTCCTGGAAATCCGCGAACGCCAGCCGGCGTAGTCTGGTGCCTGTTGCCATGGATATTCAACGCGCAATTGACCTGCTGAGCCGCTTTGGCCAGCTTCAGACAGAAGAAGCAGAAGCCGTCATGCACCAGATCATGTCTGGCGGGGCGACCGAGGCGCAGATTGCCGCCTATCTGATGGCCCTGCGCATGAAGGGTGAAACCAAGGACGAAATTGCCGGCAGCGCGCGTGCCATGCGTGCCAACGCGCATCATGTGAAAACCGGCTTTGACGGTGCAGAACTGCTGGATACCTGCGGCACGGGTGGCGACAAGTCTGGCACCTTCAATATCAGCACCACGGTCGCGTTTGTGGCGGCGGGGGCAGGAGTGCGGGTGGCCAAGCACGGCAATCGCGCCAGCAGCAGCAAGTGCGGCAGCGCCGACGTGCTGGGCCAGCTTGGCCTGAACCTCGATCTGACGCCCGATCAGGTGGGGCAGTGCGTGGATGACGTGGGCATTGGCTTCCTGTTTGCGGCCAAGCTGCACCCGGCGATGAAGTATGCCGCGGGCGTGCGCCGCGAACTGGGCCTGCGCACCATGTTCAATATTCTCGGTCCGCTGACCAACCCGGCCGGGGCGAAACGCCAGTTGATGGGCGTCTTTGCGCCCGACCTGACCGACCTGCTGGCGCATGTGCTGGGCGAATTAGGCTCGGTGTGCGCGATTCTCGTCAGCGGTTACGGCGGGCTGGATGAGCTGACCACGACCGGCCCCAACCGCGTCAGTATGTTTTTCAACGGGCGTGTGGAGACCAGTGAGCTGTTGCCTGAAGACCTGGGCTTTCGCGGCGCGCACATTTCCGAATTGTTGGGCGGCGACGCGGCGACCAATGCCGCTATCCTGCGCGGGGTGCTGTCTGGCGAACTGCGCGACGCCAAACGCGATGTCGTCCTGCTGAATGCTGCTGCCGCCTTGCAGGCTGCCGGGGCGGTGACTTCGCTCAAGGATGGCGTCGCGCTGGCGGCAGAAGTCGTCGACAGCGGCAAGGCGCTGGGCAAGCTGGACGGCCTGATTTCGTATAGTCAGTCACTTGGCGCGCACACGGTCGCATAGGGAACATAATGGCTGATTTCGTCAATACGGGCACCATTCTGGATAAGATTCTGGCACAGAAAGTGGTTGAGGTTGCCGCGCTTCGTTCGTCTGCGGCAGAACTGCGCCAGCGTTCCGAACAGCGTTCGACGCCTGTCCGTGATTTTGCCGGGTCGCTTCAACGCGAGACGGTCGCGCTGATTGCCGAGGTCAAGAAGGCCTCGCCCAGCAAGGGACTGCTGATTGAGCATTTTGACCCAGTCGCGCTGGGCAGCACGTACGCTGAAAACGGCGCGGCCTGCATTTCGGTGCTGACCGATGAGCAGTTCTTTCAGGGCCACCTGGAGCACATGACATCCGTGCGGGCAGCGGTGTCCATACCCGTGCTGCGCAAAGACTTCGTGATCGACCCGCTACAAGTGTACGAGGGCTGCGCGCATGGGGCAGACGCCATGCTGCTGATCGTGATGGCGCTGGATGATGCCCGTCTGGCCGACCTGCATGCGTTGATCACCGGGCTGGGCATGTCCGCGCTGGTGGAGGTACACAACGAAGCCGAGATGGTGCGTGCGCTGAAGCTGGGTGCGACCCTGATTGGTGTGAATAACCGCGACCTGCGCAGCTTTCAGGAGGACCGCACCACGACGGCGCGGCTGGCGGGCATGGTTCCGGCTGGCGTGACGCTGGTGGCCGAAAGTGCCATTCGGAGTGCCGAGGATGTCGCTGCGGTGGGGCAGGCGGGCGCACGGGCCGTGCTGGTCGGCGAGGGTCTGGTGAAGTCGCCGGATATCGCGGCGGCGGTGCGCGCATTTTCGTCGCAGGCGCGCCAGCCACACGCGGTGCTGGGATGAGGCCGATGACGCTGGTCAAAATCTGCGGCATCAAATCAGTTCAGGACGGCGTGGCCGCGGCGCTGGCGGGTGCCGATATGCTGGGCATCAATTTCTACCAGCCCAGCCCACGCGGCATGACGCGAATCGAGGCGGCCGTGCTGGCGGCTGAGCTGCGCAATCGGCTGGGCGATCGATGCCCGACGCTGGTGGGGCTGATGGTGAATGAACATCCGGACACCGTGAATACGACCTGCGTCACGTGTTATCTGGACGCGATGCAGCTTTCCGGGGATGAGTCGCTGGACGACATGCGCGAGATAGAAGTGCCGGTTTTTAAATCAGTGCGGCCACAGAACGTCGCTGAGGCGCTGGAAAAAGCCCGGGCCTTTGCAGAACTGGGGACGCAGAATCCAGATTTGCCATCCGTGCTGATCGACGCCTTCAATCCGGCGTTATACGGAGGCACGGGCCATCTGATCGATATCGAGCTGGCGCAAGCGGTGATTGGGCAGGTGCCCCGCGTGATGATCGCCGGCGGCCTGAAACCGGAGAATGTCGGCAATATCGTGCGCATCCTGCGTCCGTTTGCCGTCGACGTGGCCAGCGGCGTGGAGCCAAACGGCCGCGCAGGCGTGAAAGACCACGATAAGATGCTCGCTTTTGTGCGGGCGGTCAAAGAAGCGTAAAACCAGGTTTTGAGGAAGAAGCGAATGAGTGTGGACAGCGGACTGTACATCAATACCCAGACCACGAGTGTGCCGGATGCGCGTGGCTACTATGGCGATTTTGGCGGCCGGTTTGTGCCCGAAACCCTGATTCCTGCGCTGGAAGAACTGGCTGCTGCCTACCGCGACGCCATGGCCGATCCCGCGTTTCAGGCGGAGCTGGAGCATTTGCAGCGCACCTTCACCGGCCGCCCCACGCCGGTCACGTTTGCGCGGCGCATGACCGAGGCATTGGGGGGCGCACAGATCTACATCAAGCGCGAGGACCTGGCCCACACCGGCGCGCACAAAATCAATAACGCGCTGGGGCAGGCGCTGCTGGCCAAACGCATGGGTAAATTTCGCGTCGTGGCCGAGACCGGCGCGGGGCAGCACGGCGTGGCCAGCGCGACCGCCTGCGCCATGCTGGGCCTGGACTGCCACGTGTATATGGGCACCGTCGATATGGCGCGGCAGAAGCCAAACGTCTTTCGAATGAAGCTGATGGGCGCGGAAGTCATTCCGGTGGAGAGCGGCACGCAGACGCTGAAGGATGCCGTGAACGATGCCATCCGCGACTGGGTGACCAACGTGCGCGATACGTTCTACTGCCTGGGGTCTGCCCTGGGGCCGCACCCGTATCCGATGATGGTGCGCGATTTCCAGAGCGTGATCGGCACCGAGGCGCGCGCGCAGATGCTGGAGCTGACCGGCCGCCTGCCGAATGTCGCGATCGCCTGCGTCGGCGGCGGCAGTAACGCGATTGGCTTGTTTCACGCCTTCCGCGAGGACGAATCGGTCGACCTGATTGGCGTCGAGGCGGGCGGCCACGGCGTGCTGAGCGGCGAACATGCGGCCCGTTTTGGCGACCCCACCATGGGCCGTCCCGGTGTGCTGCACGGAGCAAAGACGTTCGTGCTGCAAAACAGCGACGGCCAGATCATGAATACGCACAGCATTTCGGCTGGCCTGGACTACGCGGCCATTGGCCCGGAACACGCGTTCCTGCGCCAGGCCGAGCGCGCATACTACACCAGCGCGACCGACGAAGAAGCGATGGCCGCGCTGCAAATGCTGAGCACAAGCGAGGGCATTATCCCTGCGCTGGAAAGCGCCCACGCCGTGGCCGAAGTCATCAAGCGTGCCCCCACAATGCCCAAAGACAGCATCATCCTGATCAACCTGTCGGGCCGCGGCGACAAAGACCTGGACACTATCATGCGGACGATTGGCGATGCCTGAGATTACGCGTGATGTCGTCTGCGCGCTGCTGACGAATGCGCGCGGCGAGGTGCTGCTGCAACTGCGCGACGACAAACCTGGCCTGCGCTATGCCAATATGTGGACGCTGTTCGGCGGCAGTGTGGAAGAGGGCGAGCAGCAGGCCGATGCCATCCGCCGCGAGCTGATCGAGGAACTGGCGCTGTCGCCACGGCTGACCTACTGGAAGCGATTCACGTGCGGCGCGCGCACGATTCCCGGCGAGGTCATCACCTATAACCATGCCTGGATGGCGCGCCTGGATGAGACGCCTACAGTGCTGAATGAAGGGCAGGCGATGGCCTGGTTCTCGCGAGAATCGGCCGCCGGGCTGGAACTGGCCTTTGCGCAGCAAAATATTCTGGAAGAATTTTTCGCGTCACACCTGAATCTGATCGATACGGAGGCGTCACGATGACCGCCAGCACACACGGCACAGAGCGTATTTCCGAGATGTTTGCGCGGGCGAAGGCCGAGGGCCGCGCCGCCTTCCTGCCCTACTTCCCGATTGGCTTTCCCACGCTGGAAGCCTCGCTCGATGTGATCGAGACGATGGCGGCTTGCGGTGTGGACGGCTTTGAAATTGGCATCCCGTTCAGCGATCCGCTGGCCGATGGCCCGGTCATTCAGGCGGCTACCCAGCAGTCGCTGGACAACGGCACGACTGTGCAAAGCTGCCTGAATGCGGTCAGAACGCTGCGCGAACGCGGCGTCGACCAGCCGATGCTGATGATGGGCTACATCAATCCGCTGCTCAGCTATGGCGCTGAGGCCTTTGCTGCTGCGGCGCAGGCGGCCGGGGCCGATGGCCTGATCGTGCCCGACATGCCGATTGAAGAAGGGGCGGTCATCAGCGAGATTTGTGCGCGGCATGGGCTGGCGCTGGTGTTTTTCCTGGCGCCCACCAGCACGGCCGAGCGCGTCGCGCTGGTGGCGCAGAATGCGACCGGCTTCATTTATGTGGTGTCGCTGACGGGCGTGACTGGCGCGCGCTCGGAGCTGCCCGAAGACCTGACGAAATTCATCGCCCGAGTGCGCGAACATGCTAAAGAAGTGCCGCTGGTGATGGGTTTCGGCATCAGCCGCCCGGATCACGTGCAGCAGGTTAGCCAGCTGGTCGATGGCTTCATCGTCGGCAGCGCGCTGGTGAAAGCCGGGCGCGAAGGCCTTGACGCCGTGCGTGCGCTGACAGAGACGCTGGTCGGGGCCACGCGAATTGAACAGCGCTGACCAGCGTTTGTCACGTCACTTACTCAACGACGATGGTGGCCACAGGCAGGCGATCGGAGCCTGATTCATCGACCAGCCTGATGCCTGTGTTTCTGTCGTAGAAACCAGTGACCAGTTCGTAAGTTCCTTCAGGCAGGTCTTCAGGTAACGTCAGGCTGAAGCTCGACCCCATAATAACTTCAGCAGGATCGTTCCAGGTGCTTGTCGGGCGCCGGGCGTCAAGCGGATCGCCATCAACCTGCGCGACAATCTCGCCAGAATCAGGATCGATGAGGTGATTGAACACCGCGTAGGCTGAGTCGGTTGGCTGCGAAGCCTGCCAGTAGTAGTGAAAAGTTAGCGTCTCGCCTGGTCGGGCGGATGTGTCCGACAGATCGTATCCCGCAACCAGTATAGGACCCAATTGACCAATGGATGAATTCGCCATCGGATACAGGTGCAGGACGACCATGTTTGGCCCCCTGAACTGGTCGGATTCAGGATAACTCTTCAGCAAGGTGGTTTGTGCGAGCTGGGCCCGGCCTTCTTCTGAATTCTGCATCTCCCGATAGATGTATTGAGACACGATAGCGTATTCCACACCCAGTGCGCGCCATTCCTCAACGGATCTTGTTTCGAAGTTGACGACCTCATACAACTCAAACCGATTTGAGCCGGAATAACCGCCCCATTCTCGGTTGAATGTCTTATGGTTTTCAGTTTCGGAAATATATGTTCCGCCTGGCAGGGAAACATCCATCCACTGCGCCAGGTCATTTCGACGATCAGGCAGTGTATGTTCGTAGGCATTGAACCGTGATAACTGAAGGTCAGGGATATTGACGGCAACAAACAGTACCAGGAATGCAATTACAACGACGGCGTTTGCATTACGAAAGTCGGACAGCCTGGTTTTCAGCCGCTGCTTCAATGTGCTGTCAATCAGGAACAGAAGCCCGGTTAATCCGGCACTTTGAAGCAGCTGAAGGATCGCTCCTGCCGAGACGAACTGCCGAAACTGCTGAATGTTGAGTGTTCCATACAGACTCATGCCTAGCACCCAGAACAAGAGCGACAGTGCCAGCACCGCAAGGCCGATAATATTTATGTGACGACGGGCGAATCGCAAAGCAACGACCAGGAATAACCCTGCCCAGCCCAGCAGCCACAGCCAATCATTGGCGATTAACGGATAGAAAATGCCTGTGTTGTTTATGAATGCCTGTGGCGTTGGAAATGTCAGATCGGAGGTGGGTGCGCTCCAGTCTGGTGATGAGGTTGCTTCGAGTGCGGGAAATAAAAAGACCAGCCAGAAGCCAAACAGCGCCACGATAATGAAGGAACGCAGAAAATTCAACAGTACTGTGGACTTTTGAATTTCAGGATTGGTCAATCGCCATAGGGGAAAGAGGAAGAAGATGGGCAGGACAAAAATGGCCTGATACTTGAACAGAATGGACAATATAGACGCAATCAGCGCCGAATAGATCCATCCCTGGCGATTTAACTGCACTCCTGTAATGAGCAGATACAGGCCAAAGATCACGAAAAACGTGACAAAATTGTCGGCTGTGCCATAACGGCTGAATTCAACGACGGTCGGATTGAATGTCCAGGCTGCGGCGGCCAATAAACCAGTCAGTGGTGATGCGATACGGAAACCGAGCAGGGCAATTGCGACGATGGTGCCCATCGAAAACGTCACAGAGATCAGCCGAACCATCCAGAGAATCGTACCTGGTGGGGTGGTTGGATCATGAAAGAGATTCAGCAATACGTAGTTTACATAAACGATGCCTGGTGGATAGCCATGCATACCGATCGGCCTTGCTGAACCAGAGTCAATAATCATCTGGGCAGCAATGTTATACGAGGCTTCATCGACATGGTCGATATAAGGCAGACTAAAATTGTACCCAGTGTAACGGAGCATACCAGCCGCTAGCAACAATACGACGAGGGCGGCCCACCATTTCAGGCCTGGAACCAGAAGGGATCTTTGGTTTAGATTCATGTTTGACCCAGTTGAATTTTCCAGAAGTCATTATGCAGTTCCGGTGAAACAGTGTCAAGGCGGGCAAAATGCGGGTGAGGACAACCCACAAATCGCTCCTGTCTCATCGCTTCATCCAATCTGTTGACAAAACCAGCGCGGGCATGCTATGTTCTGTGGCAGCACGGTTCACACAGGGTGATCTTTCATCTTGCTTCGCCACCTCAGCAGCGCCTCTTACTATTATTACTTTAGCGGCTACATAGTCGAGGGTAGGGCGTTGCTCGTTTCCGGCAGTTCGTGCTGAAATAACACAGTTCACGATGAAGGCGCAGAGCAAACGCACTGCGCCTTTTTTATTGCGTTTTTTCGGGAGGTGCATCACGTCATGAAATTCAGGGGAGTGAGAGGAGCCACGACCGCCGAAGGCAACAGCGCCGAGGCGATTCTGCTGGCGACACGGGAACTGCTGGAGGCGCTTGTCAGCCAGAATGACATCGAGGAAGACGATGTCGCCAGCATCATTTTCACCACGACGCCAGACCTGACGGCGGCGTTTCCGGCCAGGGCTGCGCGCGACTTTGGCTGGCGGCGCACCGCCCTGATGGGCGCGCAGGAGATGGATGTGCCGGACGGCATCCGCTTTGCCATCCGCATCCTGATCCACTGGAACACGTCCAAGTCGCTGGACGAAATTGTACATGTGTATATGCGGGAGGCGATGGTGCTGCGTCCCGATCTGTATCCGGATAACAAGATAATCGTCGAGAAGAAGCACGAGGAAAACTCATGATCGTAGTGATGCAGCATGGCGCGTCTGAAGCATTGATTCAGGAAGTGGTCACGCAGGTGAAGGCCGACGGCTACATCCCGGCCATCACGCGCGGTGAAAACCAGGTCATCATCGGACTGGTGGGCGAGAGCAAGACCGGCCTGCACGAAGAGAACTATGCCACCATGGAAGGCGTGCAGAAGGTGCTGCGCGTGTCGTCGCCGTACAAGCTGGCGGGGCGCGACTTCCACCCGGCGGATACGTTGGTGCCGCTGAATGGGTCGCAGGTGGGCGGGCGCAAAATCCCGGTCATTGCCGGTCCGTGCTCGGTCGAGAGCCGCGAGCAGATCATCGAAATCGCCTGCGCGGTCAAGGAAATGGGCGCGACGGCCCTGCGCGGCGGCGCATTCAAGCCGCGCACATCGCCATACAGCTTCCAGGGCCACGGCGAAGAAGGCCTGAAGTGGCTGGCCGAGGCGCGCGAGGCCTCCGGCCTGCCGATCGTGACCGAAGTCATGGACCCGGCGCTGGTGCCGATGGTCGCCGAATATGCCGACGTGCTGCAGATCGGCGCGCGCAATATGCAGAATTTCGTGCTGCTGAACGAAGTGGGCAAGAGCCGCACGACCGTGCTGCTGAAGCGCGGCATGGCCAATACGATTGAAGACCTGCTGATGAGCGCGGAGTACATCCTGTCGCACGGCAACGCCAATGTCATGCTGTGTGAGCGCGGCATCCGCACGTTCGAGAAATACACCCGCAACACGTTTGACGTGAATGCCATCCCGGTGATGAAGCACCGCTCGCACCTGCCGGTCATCGCGGACCCCAGCCACGCTATCGGCTATTCCGAATATGTCATCCCGATCGCGCTGTCGGCGGTGGCGGCTGGCGCCGACGGGCTGATCGTGGAAGTGCATCCCACGCCGGCCAAGGCCGCCAGTGATGGCCGCCAGAGCCTGGACTATGCCGGCTTCCAGAAGCTGATGGACGCCGTGGGCAAGGTCGCTGAAGCTGTCGGGCGTTCGGCATAATGTCGGCAGGTGGCTTTAAGAGCCGTCGGCTCGTTATCGTGGGACTGGGGCTGATGGGCGGGTCGCTGGCACTCGCCCTCAGGCCGTATGCTGAACAGATTGTCGCGGTAGATTTAAATGCCGCCACGCGCGACTATGCGCTGCGCACGGGCATGGTGGATGAAGCGACCGATGATCTGCGGGCGGGCGTGCATGACGCCGACTGTGTGTTCCTGTGCGCTCCCGTGCGCACCATCATCGACGTGGTGCGCGGGCGCATTGGCTCTTACCTGCGCGCCAATACGCTGTTGATTGACATCGGCAGCACAAAAGAGGATATTTGTAACGCGATGGGCCTGCTGCCGATTGGCGTCGGTGCTGTGGGTGGCCACCCGATGACGGGCAAAGAATCGAGCGGCGTCGAGTCGAGCGATGCCACGCTGTATCGCGGGCGGCCCTTTGTGCTGTGCCCCACGCGCCGCACCACGCCGGCCGTTCGCCTGCGTGCGCTGGCGATGGTGGAAGCCCTGCAGGCCACGCCGATCGAGATGGATCCGCACCAGCACGACCGCGTCGTGGCCGCTATCAGCCATCTGCCGTACCTGCTCAGCGCCGCGCTGGTGGCGACGGTCGCGCAGGAAGGCGAGAAAGATGATGCGGTGTGGCGGCTGGCCGCGGGCGGTTTCCGCGACACATCCCGCCTGGCCGCGCAGGACCTGGATATGATGGGCGATATCCTCAGCACGAATACCCAGGCGGTGGCGACGCTGCTGGCGCATTTCCGCATGCAGCTGGCCATGATCGAGGCGAAACTGATCTCGCGCGAGTATGAACAGCTCGTCGAAACCCTGCGCCCGGCACGCGAGGCGCGCAATCACTGGGCCAGACATTACGATTCGAAACGACCACAGGCGAAATAACATGCACCAGGCCAAAGACTGTTTTCAGGTACATCCGGGCGCGCCCCTGCGCGGACAGACAATCGTCCCCGGTGACAAGTCGATTTCGCATCGCGCCGTGTTCTTCAGCGCGATTGCTCACGGGACGGCTCACGTGCGCGGCTGGCTTCCGGCTGGCGATACCGAGGCCTCGCTGCGCAGCGCACAGGCCCTGGGCGTGGCCATCGAGCGCCATTCGCCCACCGAAATGACGATTCACGGCGGCACGCTGCACAAGCCTGAGGCGCCGCTGAATCTGGTCAATGCGGGCACGGGCATCCGCCTGCTGACGGGCATCATGGCCGGGCAGGCATTTGAGAGTGTGCTCGACGGCAGTAGTCAACTGCGCCGCCGTCCGATGAAACGCATCACCGAGCCGCTGAAGCTGATGGGCGCGGATATCGAGAGCACGAATGGCTACTGCCCGCTGATTGTGCGTCCGGCGCAGCTTCACGGCATCCGCTATGACATGCCGATGGCCAGCGCGCAGGTGAAGAGCGCGATTCTGCTGGCCGGGTTGTATGCCGAGGGCGAAACCCTGGTCACCCAGCCGGGCCCGGCGCGCGACCACACCGAGCGTATGCTGCGGGCGATGGGCGCCGATTTAACGGACACCGGTACCGAAGTCACACTGCGGCCGGGGGCGCCCCTGCGTGCGGTCGATTTCACCGTGCCGGGCGACCTGTCCTCAGCGGCGTTTCTGGTGGCTGCTGCGCTGATTCTGCCGGGCAGCGAGGTCACGCTGACGGGCGTCAGCCTGAACCACACGCGCACGGGCATCCTGGATGTGTTCCAGCAGATGGGCGCAGACCTGACCGTGACCGAGACCGGCCTGGAAGCGGGCGACCCGGTGGGCACGATCGTGGCCCGCCACAGCACGTTAAAGGGCGTGCAGGTGGGCGGCGAAGTCGTCGTGCGCATGATTGACGAATTCCCGATTTTCATGGTGGCCGCGCTGCATGCCGAAGGCGAGACTTTCGTGCGTGATGCGGGCGAGCTGCGTGTGAAGGAAACCGACCGCCTGAAGGTGATGAGCGACGAACTGGCGAAGATGGGGGCGGTCATCACGGAAACTGCTGACGGCTTCATCGTGCAGGGTCCGCAAAAACTGCGTGCGGCAACCGTATATGGCCACGACGATCATCGCATTTCGATGAGCCTGACGGTGGCCGGGCTGGCCGCAGAAGGCCACACAACCGTGCTGGATGCGCGCTGCGCGTCTGACTCGTTTCCCGGTTTTGCGGCCACGCTGCAAGGGCTGGGCGCAGATGTTGTCGAAGAAGCGATCGCGGACGCATGAGTATGAACAAAGTCGGTGTGATTGGATGGCCCATCGAGCACAGCCTCAGCCCGGCAATGCACAACGCTGCCTTCGCCGCGCTGGGCATGACCGACTGGCAGTATGACAAAATGGCGATTCCGCCGGATATTGTGCGGCAAAGCCTGAAGGAATTCCGCGATCACAACTTTATCGGCCTGAACGTGACGGTGCCGCTCAAGCAGGCGGTCATGCCGTTCGTGAAGTCCGACGCTGTGGCGAAGGCCATCGGCGCGGTGAACACGATCGACTTCCGCAAGAATGTGGGCACCAACACTGATGCGTCTGGCTTTATGGATGATCTGGCGGCGCATGGCGTGGATGTGGCCGGGAAGCGCGTCGTCGTGCTGGGCGCGGGCGGGGCAGCACGTGCCGCCGTCTACGGGCTGTCGCAGGCAGGCGCGGAAGTCATCGTGGTCAACCGCACGCCAGAGCGCGCCGAGCGTCTGCTTCAGGATGTGCAGTCGTCAGGCAGGGCGCTCTCGCTGGAAGAGGCGTCTGGTCTGTCATTTGATGTGCTGGTGAACGCCACCAGCGTGGGCATGAGCCCGAAAGCTGATGAATCGCCCTGGCCGGACGAGCTGCCTTTCCCGCAGGGCATCGCCGTGTACGATATGGTGTATCGCCCGGCAAAGACCCGCCTGATGATGCGCGCGGATGGGGTCGGCTGCCGCGTGATTGGCGGGGTGGGTATGCTGGTGCGGCAGGGCGCGGCGGCATTCCGTTTGTGGACGGGTGTCGAGCCACCGATTGATGTGATGATGAAGGCCGTGCTGGACGGCTTGTCCGGCCAGACGGGGACAAAGGGCTGAGCATATGATTCGATTTCTGACCGCGGGTGAATCGCACGGGCCGCGCCTGACGGCCATTATGGACGGACTTCCTGCGGGACTGCCGCTGGGGCCGGAGGATATCAACCGCGAGCTGGCGCGCCGCCAGGAAGGCTATGGCAGCGGCGGACGCATGAATATTGAGCGCGACGAGGTACAGATTACGTCAGGCGTGGCGGCTGGCCTGACGACTGGCGCGCCGATCGCTATGACCGTGGAAAATCGCGACTTCAAGAACTGGCGCGAAAAAGATATCGCGCCGATGACCACGCCGCGCCCGGGTCATGCTGACCTGACAGGCGCGGTCAAGTATGGCTATCGCGACCTGCGCGTCTCGCTGGAGCGTGCCAGCGCCCGCGAAACGACGATGCGTGTGGCGGCCGGGGCTATCGCCCGGAAACTACTTGACGCCTTTGGCATCGTCGTGGGTGGCTACGTGACGCAAATTGGCAGTGTAATTGCAGACATTGATCCTGCACTCTCGTATCCGGAGCGTTTTGCGCTGGCCGAGTCGAACGATGTGCGCACGCCCAGCCTGGCCAGCGCCGAGCGCATGCACGAGGAAATCCGCCAGGCGAAGATCGACAAGGATACCCTGGGCGGCATCATCGAAGTGGTGGTGCTGAATGCGCCGGTGGGGCTGGGCACGCACGTACAGCATGATCGGCGCCTGGACGCCCGTGTGGTCGCCGCGCTGGTCAGCATCCATGCCATGAAAGGCGCGGAAATCGGCGATGGCTTCCTGAATGCCGGGCGGCGTGGCTCTGAAGTCCATGACGAAATCGGCCTGGCAGAAGGCGGCGTGATCACGCGCAAATCTAACCGCGCTGGTGGGTTCGAGGGTGGCATCACGACTGGTGAGCCGATCATTGCGCGGGTGGCGATGAAGCCGATTGCCACGGTGATGAAGTCGCTGGGGTCGGTCAATCTGGCCACCGGCGCAGAAGAAAAGACGGTCTATGAGCGCAGCGACTTCTGCGCGGTTACGCGGGCCGTGCCGATCTGCGAGGCGATGGTCGCGCTGGTGATCGCCGATGCGCTGGTGGAAAAGTTGGGCGGTGACAGCATCGGCGAGATGAAGCCTCGTTTTGACGCGCTGCGCCGTGCGCGGCTGGAGGATCTGCCGATGGACAACGTGGAGTGGCGTTTTGGCTACCCCGTCTGACGAGCGCACGATCGTCATCACCGGCTTTATGGGCACCGGCAAGAGCACGATTGCCAGCCGGTTATCAACCCGACTGGTCCGCCCGCTGATGGATACCGATGCCGTGATTGTCAGGCGGGCGGGCATGCCGATTGCGCGGATTTTTGCGACGCTGGGCGAGCCGGCCTTCCGCAAAATGGAGCGCGATCTGTGCCGTGAAATTGCCGCCAGCCACGGGATGGTGGTGGCCACCGGCGGCGGGATGCTGGTCGACCCTGCAAACCGCGAGCTGGTGGCGCAGAGCTGCTGGGTCGTGTGCCTGGAGGCGACACCTGATGTGCTGGCTGCGCGCCTGTCGCGCTCCACCGCGCGGCCGCTGGCGTCAACCTGGCGACCGTTGTACGAGGCGCGTCGTGAGGCGTATGCCACGATTCCCATCCACGTCGACACCTCGACGCGCTCGCCTGAGGAAACAGTAGAGGAAATCATTTCGCTATGGTCACGCTCCCGGTAAACAACCCTGAAGGCCGTTACGACATCCTGATTGAGCCGGGGCTGGTGCGCCGTCTGGCGCCCGTGGCCGAAAAGCTGGGGCTGACCGGCCGCGTCGCGGTGGTGGCCAACGAGACTGTAGGGCCGCTGTATGGCGAGACGATCGCTCGTGCGCTGCCCAATGCGACGCTCATCACCATCCCCGATGGCGAGCAGTACAAGACGCTGGCCACAGTCGAAAAGCTGTATGGCGATTTTGTCGCGGCTGGACTTGATCGTTCGTCCACGGTGATCGCGCTGGGCGGCGGCGTCACGGGCGACACGGTGGGGTTTGCTGCTGCATCGTATATGCGCGGCGTGCGCCTGATTCAATGGCCGACATCGCTGCTGGCGATCGTCGATTCCAGCGTGGGCGCAAAAGTGGGCGTCGATCTGCCGCAGGGAAAGAATCTGGTCGGCGCGTTCAAGCAACCGGAACATGTGCTGATCGACCCGACTGTGCTGCCGACACTGCCTGAACGCGAACTGCGCTGCGGTATGGCCGAGGCGATCAAGCACGGCCTGATTGCCGACAGCGGGTTGGTAGAGGAAATCATTGCGCTGCACAGCCCGCCGCACTGGCTGGATGATCGCATGATGAACTCAGCTTCCTATTTCGAGGCACTGGCCGGACTGCTGCCGCGCATGATTCAGGTCAAAATCAACGTGGTGCAGGAAGATCCGTACGAGAAGGGTATCCGCGCCCACCTGAACCTCGGGCATACGTTTGCGCATGCCATCGAACGCGTCTCCGGTTATGCGTGGCCGCATGGGGAAGCCGTCGGCGTTGGGCTGATTGCGGCGGCGCTGCTGTCGCTGCGGGTGGGGCTGTGCAGCACCGAGACGATCGACACCGTGCGCACGGCGCTGCGTGCTGTCGCCCTGCCGATGACCACGCGTGGTATGGACCCAGACGCCATCTATCAGGCGATGGCCACGGACAAGAAGTGGCAGGCGGGCAAGTCGCGCTTTGTGCTGCTGAAGGGCGTCGGCAAGCCCGTCGTGCGCGAGGGTGTGCCCGCCGACGATGTGCTGGCTGTGCTGCAAGACCTTGCCTGAGCGGGAGACAGTGTGATGGATGCCGAACTGAAGAAAAAGATCCTGCTGCTGCACGGGCCCAACCTGAACATGCTGGGTATTCGCGAGCCAGGCGTGTATGGCGCGATGACGCTGGCGGATATCAACCAGCGCGCCGATGTGCATACACGCGAATACGGGTTTCATCTGACCGCGCATCAGTCCAATCATGAGGGCCAGCTGATCGACTGGCTGCATGAGGCTTTCCAGAAAGTCGACGGCGTCGTCATTAATCCGGGCGCGTATACGCACACATCGATCGCCCTGCGCGATGCGATTTCGTCGGTCAGCCTGCCGGTCGTCGAGGTGCATCTGTCGAATATTCATGCGCGTGAGGCGTTCCGCCATACCAGCCTGCTGGCGCCGGTGTGCGTCGGGCAGATTTGCGGCTTTGGCTGGCGCAGCTATCTGCTGGGCATCGATGCGCTGGTGGGTCATCTGACAGGCGGCTGATCGCCCGGCTTTGTAACCGCTGACCAACACGGCCATCACGCGATTTGGTCAGTTCCACTGTGTGCGTGGCGGCATTCTGACTATACTCTTGAACGCACGACAAGAATTCCTGACTGGAAAATGTGAGCAGCTTATGGCGACCAAAGAGACGGTTCTGGCAGAAATCGAGCAGCAGCACGTGCGATTCGTGGTGCTGTGGTTTACGGATATCACGGGAATCGTGAAAAGCGTCACGGTGCCCGCGAACCGGATTGCCAGCGTGATCGATGACGGCCTGCATTTTGACGGTTCGTCGATCGAGGGCTTTGCCCGGGTGGCCGAAAGCGATATGGTGCTGCTTCCTGACCTGAGCACCTTTGTCGTGCTGCCGTGGGACCCCGAAGAAGAACGCACCGCCCGCCTGATCTGCTCGGTGCGCACGCCGGATGGGGATCCGTTCATTGGCGACCCGCGCAACGTGCTCATCCGTGTGCTGAAGGAAGCTGAATCGATGGGTTTCAGCTTCAAGACGGGTATGGAGCTGGAATTCTTCCTGTTTCGTACTGACCACGGCGCGACGCGTTCCAGTCATCCATACGATGATGCCAGCTATTTTGACATGTCGAATGATTTCGCCCAGAGCATGCGCCGCCGCATGATCTCTATCCTGAATGCGACCGGCATCCGCGTGGACTCGGCGCATCACGAGATTGGGGCAGGGCAGTATGAGATCGACCTCGACTACAACGACTCGCTGGTGTGTGCCGACCAGCTGCTGACCGCGCGCGTCGCCCTGAAGACGGTCGCTCAGCGTAATAACCTGCACTGCACGTTTATGCCGCGCCCGTCTGCCAATCTGCCGGGTTCCGGCATGCATACGCATCAGAGCCTGCACGACTTTTCGACCGGCGCAAATGTATTTTCAGATGTCAATCACGAGTATGGCCTGAGCGAAACGGCGCGCTGGTTCCTGGCGGGCCAGCTTCAGCATGCACGGGCGATGTGCGCGATTCTGGCCCCGCTGGTGAATTCTTATAAGCGCCTGTCGGTCAGCTTTGAAGCGCCCATTTATGTAACATGGGCGCACGTTAATCGAGCGGGTGCCGCGCTCATTCGGGTGCCGCATATCACGCCAGGCAAAGAGGAACACACGCGCCTGGAGCTGCGCTGCCCCGACCCCACGGCAAATCCGTATCTGGCCACGGCAGTCATGCTGGCCGCTGGCCTGGACGGTATCCGCCAGAAACTGCCCCTGCCGGATGCGATGGAAGAAACCGTGCTGCGGCGCGAGCGGTCGCGCATGCGCCAGGTCGAGATGCTCCCGAAATCGCTGGACGAGGCCGTCGACGCACTATCGCAGGACGATGTGATGATGCACGCGCTGGGGCCGTATGTGGCGGACCGCTATGTGGCCGCCAAGATGCAGGAACTGGAAGAATATCACCAGCAGATTACCGAGTGGGAGCTGGCGCGCTACTTCAGTCGCTATTAATCCTGCCTATGTGGGGCGAGCCTCAGCGCGTGGAGCGTCCGCCCTGGGGCACGACGATGACCTGATGCACGCGCTCCAGCGCATCTTCGGCGTCGCCCGTGTCGATGACCAGCGAGAAGCTGCAATTCGACGGGCTTTGGGACAGCGCCAGCAGACGAATGCCCGCCAGTGACGCGATAATCTCCGCGATCAGCGTATGCAGTTCGTTCACGCGCGTGCCGACGATCGTCAGGATCGTCACCGGACGGGCGGCCCACTTCGCCAGGAATTCATCCTGCGCCGCGCGGGCATCGAGCGCCAGCTCCAGCGAATGCAGGCCGTCCAGGCCGGCGCTGGTCGGCACGACGAACGCCAGAAAGCTTTGCCAGCTCGACTGGGACGAGAAAATCACATCCGTGTGCGCGCCGCCTACCTCGAACATCGCGTCATCGACGGTGGCGATCAGCCTGCCGATGCCGCCGGTCTGCGCGCACGCCATGCCCAGCCCGTTGATGAGCGTGACGGCTTTCAGCGCGGGGACAGACTCGACGAAGTCAGATACCAGGGTGCCGATGCTCTGGGGCTTGAAAATATTGCGGACGCGCAGTGGAATGCGGCGTTCCTGAAGCGGCGCGATCATGCGCGTGTGCAGCAGGCGTGCACCGAAATAGGCCAGTTCTGCGGCCTCGCTGTAGCTGAGCTGGGTCACGACGCGGGCCTGGTCGGTGTCACGCGGGTCGGCGCTCATCAGGCCGTCCACATCCGTCCAGATCCAGACTTCGCTGGCATCCGTGCATACGGCCATCACCGACGCGGTCAAATCGCTGCCGCCGCGTCCCAGCGTGGTCTGCTTGCCTGCTGTCGTGCTGGCGATGAAACCGGTGACGACGGGCACGATGCGGCGCTCCAGCATCGGGCTGAGCAGGGTGTTAATGCGTTCGCGGGTGAGCGCGAAATTTGGCGTGGCGTTGCCATGGATGCTGTCGGTGATGAGGATTTCGGTGCCGTCGATGGCGACGCTGCGCAGGTCATTCTGGCGCAGCAGGGCCGCGACGATGCGGGCAGACAGCCGTTCACCCACGCCAATGATCGCGTCCACGGCTTCCTGGCGCGAGGTCTTTTCCGGTCGGTCAGACAGCGCCTGGCAGGTATCCAGCATGTCAAACAGCAGGCGGTCGATATCGGCCTGCAGGGCGATGCGCTCGTTCACACCCAGCGGCAGATGCTCGATCAGGGCGAGATGGCGTGTGCGCAGCGTGGCGACGATGCGCCGGTATCCACGCCGATTGGCGAGCTGTGCCAGGCGGGCAGCTTCCAGCAGGGCATCAGTCACGCCTTCCAGCGCCGAGACAACCAGAATCAGCCGATCCCAGCGCTCGTATTCATACATCACGATGCTGAGCAGCTGCGTCAGTCCCGTCGTCATACCGACCGACGTTCCCCCAAACTTCATGACCAGCGTGCGCATTCTCTCACCGGCCTTATAAATGACAAACGCGAGACACAGGCTCGCGCTTTGCAATTTGCTTGTCTAGGTCACATACTTCTAACTGAAACTAGCATTTTGAGCGAATTTTGTCAATACTTTCGGAGATACTGGTCACAAGTACATTATCGTGATGACTTATGTAGATGCAATCCTAGGATGCCTGGATGACTGAGATCACGCGCGAGAACCAGCGACTTGTCGCCGGGGTGCGCTTTCACAAAGTGGGAAAGCTGTATTTTTTTGACGCTCAGGCCTATCCCGACCTGAAGGTGGGCGATGAAATCATCGCAGAGACGACCCGTGGCCGCCAGATGGGCCAGGTGCAGAGCTTCAAGGCCTACGAGTCGGTGGAGCAGCGCGAGGTGCAGCAGATCCTGCGCCTGGCCACACCGCGCGACCTGGTGCTGCGCCAGCACTGGGAAGCCAAGCAGGACGAGGTGCTGATGGCCGTGCAGATGCGCGCCAAAGCACTCGGCGTCCATGGGGCCAAATTCGTGAGCGCGGTGTACAACTATGACGGTTCGCAGCTGAGCATCCTCTACACAGCCGATGAGAAGCCCAGCCTGTCGCGCCTGACCAACGAGATGTCGCGCCAGTACGAGGTGCCGGTCGATATGCGCCAGATTGGTCCGCGTGACGTGGCCAAGCTGCTGGGTGGCTATGGCGCGTGCGGCACTGAACGCTGCTGCTCCACCTTCCTGACCGACTTCAGCCCTGTTTCCATCAAGATGGCCAAGGCGCAGGGAATTTCGCTCAATCCGACCGAAATTACCGGCATGTGCGGCCGCCTGCGCTGCTGTCTCGTGTATGAATACGAGCAGTATGTGGAGGCACGCAGCAAGCTGCCGCGCAAGAACAAGCGCGTTGGCACGCCGCATGGCGAGGGCAAGGTGCTGGATGTGCTGCCGATGCAGGATGCCGTGATGGTGCTGGTGGAAGACACCCGCTTCATCGTGCAGCGTGCAGACCTGCAACCGCTGGAAGAACTGGAAGCGCTGGCCAAGAAGGCGAAAGAGCCGTGCACCAAGCATGGCGACGGCCCGTGCGACTGCGGCGCAAAACCCGGCAAGGCGGCGAAGAATCAGGCGCCTGCCGAAACAGAAGATGACGAATAGCATTCTGGAAATACCCTTGCCGCGAGGAAAGGCCGCTGAATCGCTATGAAACCACAGGATTTTAAGTCTCTCGCTTATGCCCTGGAGGAAGACCTGGTTGCCGTGCGGCGCGACTTCCACAGGCATCCGGAGACGGCCTTTGAAGAAGTGCGCACAGCGGGCATTGTTGCTGGCGTGCTGGCCGATCTGGGCATGGAAGTGCAGACCGGCGTCGGGCGCACCGGCGTTGTCGGCATCCTGGAAGGCGCGCATGACGGGCCGACCGTGCTGGTCCGTGCCGATATGGATGCGCTGCCCATCCGCGAAGAAAACAGTGTCGATTATGTCTCGACGACAGGCGGCAAAATGCACGCCTGTGGCCACGACGGGCATACCTCGATTGCGCTGGGTGTCGCCCGCATTCTGGCCGGCCTGCGCGACGATATCCATGGTCGCGTGAAGTTCGTCTTTCAGCCTGCTGAAGAGGTGGGGCGCGGCGCGCAGGCCATGGTGTCTGACGGCGTGCTGGAAGACCCGCGCCCTGACTACAGCGTTGGCCTGCACCTGTGGAACAGCCTGCCAGTGGGTACGGTGGGCATCGCGCCGGGGCCGGTGATGGCGGGCGCGTCTACATTTATCATTCGGATTCAGGGGCGCGGCGGACATGCTGCCTCGCCTCACCAGAGCATCGATCCGGTGATCTGCGCTGCACAGATCGTGATGGGATTGCAGTCGATCATCAGCCGCAACGTCGACCCGTTTGAAAGCGGCGTCATCAGCGTGTCAGTGGTGAAGGCGGGCGAAACGCACAATGTCACCCCGCAATCCGCCGAGATGATCGGCACGATGCGCTATTTCAAAGATGACGTGCGCGATCTGATGGTGCGACGGATGCGCGAAGTGACCGAACACACTGCCATGGCGATGGGCTGCACGGCGGAGCTGGTCGTCACACCGATGACCTTTCCCGTGGTCAATGACCCGCAAGTGACGGCCACGCTGTCCCGGAAATTCGGCGACATTGTGGGGCCCGACCAGCTTGATGCCGGAGTGCGCACGATGGGCGCCGAGGATGTCGGCCTGTTTATGCGCGACATCCCAGGGACTTATTTCTTCGTCGGCGCCCGTGATGCTACAGCCGATGCATATTACCCGCATCATCATCCGCGCTTCACGATTGACGAGGCATCGCTTCCGCTGGGCGCAGCTCTGCTGGTGACTGCCGTGGCCGCTTATGTCATACCTGACGACGTGGACGCCTGAAATGCCCAGATTCACCGTATTTTCGTGGCGTGAAGGGGCAGGCACGCTGGTGTTGTCGGGCGCGCCAGGCGACGACGTGCGCGCGACGGTACTCATGCGCAATGTGGCGGATGGCGCGGTGGCATGCGTATTCATCGGCAGCGATCCGGGTGCGGCGGATGCCATGCTGGATGATCTTGAGGATCTGGGTGCGCCGTCTGGCTATCTGGTCGACGTGCTTTCAGAAGATGACGATCTCGTGCGTGACCGAATCGGTGAGGCCAGCATCATCGTCATAAACTCATATCTGGGCCCGAATGAAGTCCGCTCTGCCATGACCGGTGCGGCGTATGCGGGCCTGGAGGCGGCGTATGCAAACGGGGCCATCATCCTGGCGGAAGGCAGTGCCTGCGCCATGTTTGGCGATGCGGTGGTCGATGGCGAGGTGCGTGATGGCTTTGCATGGCTGGAAGGCGCGCTGATCGCTGCTGGCGGCACGCTGGATGACCTGCGCGAGTATGGGGCGCAGGTGCTGATAGAATATCCGGAGAAATTCATGCTGCTGCTGGGGTCCGGCGGCGCATTGGCTTTTTCGGCGGATGGACGTGTTGAAACGTGGGGCGATGGCGAAGTGACCATTCAGCTCGGCGCGAAATTTTCTCAGGCCTTTGGAGAGACATAAATGCCGGCAACGATTCTGATCGGTGCGCAGTGGGGTGATGAAGGCAAGGGACGTGTGGCGGATTCGCTAGCGGCTGAAAGTGCGCTGGTGGGCCGTTACGCGGGAGGTGACAATGCCGGGCATACGGTGGTTGTGGGGGAACATGTCCACAAGCTGCACCTGATCCCCTCAGGCATTCTGCATCCGCATGTGCTGTGCGTGCTGGGCAATGGCCTGGTGGTGAACCCGTTAACCCTGCTGCGGGAGATGGATGAGCTTGCTGCCACGGGCGTCGATATCTCGCCAGACCGCCTGGCGCTGAGCACTCGCGCACACATCATCACACCGGCGCATATCGCGCTGGATCGCGCGGCAGAGGCTGCCCGTGGCAAAGACGCCATCGGCACCACGCTGCGCGGCATTGGCCCGGCGTATATGGACAAGACCGGGCGTTCTGGCCTGCGCGCTGGCCAGATGATGGATGTAGAAGGATTCGTCGAGGCGCTTCAGCAGCATATTGAGGCCGCCAATGCGCGCCTGATTCAGCTTGGCGCAGAGCCGCTGGACCCCGCGACGGCGTCACAGGACTATGTGGATGCAGCAGAACGTCTGCGTCCGTATCTGAAGGACACGTCCAGCCTCGTGAATGATGCATTGACTGCCGGACAGCGCGTGCTGTGCGAGGGCGCGCAGGGCAGCCTGCTTGACATCGACCACGGTGACTATCCGTTTGTGACCAGTTCATCGCCCACAGCGGGCGGTGCGCTGATCGGCCTCGGCTTCGGCCCGACGTATGTGGACCGCGTGATCGGCGTGGCCAAGGCGTTTGCCACGCGCGTGGGTGGTGGTCCGTTCCCGACCGAACTCGATGGCCCGCTGGCCAGTCGTTTGCGCGGCACCGGAGCTAATTTCTGGGACGAATTTGGCACCACAACCGGGCGTCCGCGCCGCTGCGGCTGGATCGACAGCGTGCTGCTGCGCTACACCGCCCAGGTCAGCGGGTTTACGGAGCTGGTACTTACGAAACTGGATATTCTGTCCGGGTTTGATACGATCGATATCGCGGTGGCCTATGAGCTGGACGGCCAGCGTATCGACAGCCCGCCAGCCACCGTGCGCGAACTGGAACGTGTGGTGCCGATTTACGAGACGATGCCGGGCTGGAGCGAGGATGTCAGCGGCGTCCGCCGTCCTGAAGATCTGCCCCAGGCGCTGCTGAATTACGTGGATCGGATTGCTGACCTGGCGGGTGTTCCGATCACGATGCTGAGTGTTGGCCCGGAGCGCGAACAACTGGTGCGTTTTCGCGGCTGAAAGCATGTATACTAGCTGATTAGTAGATAGGCTGCCGCAGAAGGCTATGGACGATTTTCGGCCGTACTTTGTAGAGCTGGATGCGCCGGTACAGTTTCCGCCGCGCAGGGTAGTTTCACTTGTGCCGGCGCTGACCGAATCGCTCTATGACCTGGGTCTGAGTGCGCGCGTGAGTGGCGTGACGGACCTGTGTGTGCGGCCCCCGGAAATTATAGGTCGGGTTCCCACTGTGGGGATGCCGGGCCAGATTGATGTGGAACGCGTCAGTGCGCTGCGACCAGAACTGGTCATCGCCAGCGCAGACGAAAATGACCCGCAGCAGCTTGAGGCCTTGCAGGCCATGGGCCTGCCCGTTTGGGTGACACATCCCCGTTCAGTCCGGGATATGTTTAATCTTTTGTGGAATATGATGCACGTTTTTGATGAAGGGAAGTATGTCGAGCGTGTGCGCGCTATCGAGTGGACCTGCGACTGGCAGGAACGCCTGAGCGCGCAGCGTGAGCCGCGTTCTGTTTTTGTGCCCCTCAGCCTTGAGCCCCTGCGCACATGCGCCGCAGATACCTATGTCAGTGACCTGCTGCGCATCTGCGGCGGGGCCAGCATGGTCGTGCCTGTCGCTGCTGATGCGGCCGGGATGGACCGGCTCTATCCGCACGTGACCTGGGAACAGGTTGCGCAGGCAGCGCCAACCGTCATCCTGCTGCCGGTGGTGGATCCCGATCGCTATGCCAGCGATGTTGCAGCCGCAGCGTCGGCTGGAATCCCGGAAGCGTTTCGACCGCTGGTGCGTATGGTCGATGAGACCACCCTGACCTGGGCGGGCACCCGTATCGCCCATGCCTTTCAGGTGCTGCCTCAGCTTTTGGGGACAGGAGACATCTTGTGACCGAGAGCTCGCCCGGTCTTAATTTGACCATCCTGCTGCATGACCTGAAAAACAAGCTCGGCCAGATTAAGGGGAACATTGAGCTGGTGGAGATGTTCGGTCCGCTCAACGACGGGCAGGCCAACAGTATCTCCAGGGCCTTTGGCTGCATGAATGAGATGTTGGAGGCGATCAACATGTTCTTCAATGTTGAGGACGCCGATGAACGTGCAGACTCGGCCTTTACAACGGTCTCATGGACAGCGATTTATTTCGAGGTGGCCAGCCAGCTTGAAATGCATGCGCGCCCCAAAGATATCACGCTGGAATTGATCCATCCTTCTGAATCAATTCATTTTGAAGCCAATTACATGCAGTGTGAGCATATCCTGCTGAACCTGATGGGCAATGCCATCAAGTACGGCCGCCCTGGAGGGTATGTACACGTTTCTACATTCCTCGACCAGGAGACATCGGAAGTCGTGCTGATGGTCTCCGACAATGGCGCTGGTATCCCGGAGCATGAGCTGGCGTATGTGTTTGATCGCAATTTCCGCGCCTCAAATGTGGCTGACAGCCGGATTGAAGGCGGCGGCATGGGGCTGTACATCGTGCATGAAGTCGTCGAGCAACACGACGGCACCATCTCGCTGGCAAGTGTCGAGGGCGAGGGGACGACGATCACTATTCGCCTGCCGCTGATTCAGTCCCTGTATGGCTGATGAGACCAGTATTACTCTCGCTTGCAGTGGGTTGTGATAAACGGTACAATGTTCGCAGTTTTGTTGGTCAATTCTCAGGGTAATGGAGGTCGGCAGTGCGGCGACTTATCATTGTGGCGTTTTTCATTGTGCTGCTGGTCATCGGCGGTGGTCTGACATCTCTGTTGATCAACGGGGGTACGGATACGCTGCTGCCCGTGCTGACCACAACGATCGAGCCGACGGCCTCGCGCGAAATTATGCAGGGCTGGAAGGCTGAGCAGATGCTGCTGCTGATCGGCTTCATCGCCTTTAACATCGTGGGCATCGCGGCCACGCTGGCGATTGTGCTGTGGCTGCTGGACCGCAGCATGCAGAACACCAAACTGAAGGAGACGGGCGAAATCCCCAAGAGCGGCACCACGCTGGAAGTCCGTAATGCCGACAAGGTGAATCTCGGCGGCGGACAGAGCTCGATCACTTCCTCCTAAACCACTTGTCCCACTGTTTTTCCCGGACTGGTTCTTCTGGCAGGCAGACGGTTTCGTCTGCCTCGCTAATCGTAAGCAAAGACAATAGTTGGGGTATCGGAAAATGTCGCGTACGCGATGGTTTACGCTGCTCGCCCTCATTACGGCGTCGCTCACGCTTGGCCTGATTGTGTTTGGCGCGGTCGTCCGTGTGACGGACTCCGGGCTGGGCTGCAAGAATACCTGGCCGCTGTGCAATGGCACGATCATCCCCCCGCTGGATAATGTCACCGCCTGGATTGAATGGCTGCATCGCCTGTTTGCGCTACTGATTGGGGCATTTGGCATGGTGACGCTGGGTGTAGCGATCGCCGCCTACCGCCGCCGCAATCGCCCTGTGATTACTGCCACGGCCATCGCCGCTGTCCTGTTTTTTGTGCAGAGCACGCTGGGCGCGATCGTCGTGGTGATGGACCTGCCGCCGACGTTTGTCACCCTGCATCTGGGTACGGCGATGCTGCTGCTGGCCGCCCTGCTGACGGCTGCACTCTTTTCGATGCACAAGCCCGCCCGCATTTACAAGCCTGACCGCTTCACCGCGCTAGCCTATATTACGGCGGCATTGTCCCTCGTCATCATTCTGACAGGTGCGCTGGTGCGCGGCAGCGGCGCCACGCTGGCCTGCACCACCTGGCCGCTGTGTAACGGATCGGTGCTGCCGGTAGAGCAGGGGCAGTGGGCGCTGATTCACATGTTCCATCGGCTGGCGGTGGGCGCGCTGGGCATCACGGTAGTGATTCTGGTGTGGCTGGCCTTTGCCAGCCGCAGTGAGCGCGGTGTGCGCCAGCTGGCTGTGCTGGCAGGCGCGACTTATTTTGCGCAGGCTGGCGTTGGAGCGATGTTTGTACTTTCCAGTGCAGCCCCTGCATGGGGTGCCCTGCATGTATTGTTTGCGGCGCTCACCTGGGCCGCACTTGTCACTGTCTGCGTGGTTGAAGCGATCAATACGCGCCAGGTTCAGACTCAGGAGGCCACGTGGCAACCACAATCCAGTCCGGCACTCAACTAACCACGCAGCCTGCGGGCGTTTCAACCAGGCTGCGTACGTATATGGAGCTAGCAAAGCTCCGCATCGTGCTGCTGCTGCTGTTCACCACTGTCGTGGCGATGGTCGTGGCGGCCGATGGCATCCCGCAGCTGACCGTGCTGCTGCCGACGATTATCGGTGGTGCGCTGTCCGCGGGTGGCGCCAGTGTGATTAACCAGTACATCGATCGCGATATGGATGGCCGCATGTCGCGCACGGCGCGTCGGCCCATTCCGTCCGGCCGCGTGGCCCCGGTGAATGCGCTGCTGTTTGGCCTGGGCCTGATCGCCTGGTCCACACTGATCCTGTGGGTGCTGGTGAATCCGCTCACGTCGATGCTGGCGCTGGGCGGCGCAATTTACTATGTCGTCATCTACACCATGCTGCTCAAGCGCAATACCGTGCTGAACATCCTGATTGGCGGCGGGGCAGGCGCAATGCCCGTGCTGGTCGGTTGGGCGGCCGTGACGGGTACGCTGTCATATGAGCCGTTCATCCTGTTTGCGATTATCTTCTACTGGACGCCGCCGCACAGCTGGGCGCTGGCGCTGCTGGTAAACAGCGACTATGCCCGCGCCAAGGTGCCGATGATGCCGGTGGCGCGTGGCGAGGAAGTCACCCGCCAGCAGATTCTGTGGTACTCTGTGCAGCTGCTGATCGTCAGCCTGCTTCCGGTTCCGTTTGGCATTCTGGGCGCTATTTACTTTCTGGCGGCAGCGGGCCTGGGCCTGGGCCTGATCTGGCATGCGCTGCGCCTGATGAAGCTGAAGGACGGCGCCACGGCCAGGAAGACCTATAAGTATTCCACCATGTATCTGGCCTATCTTTTCCTGGTGATGATTCTTGACGTGCTCATTCTGTAGCCGCCAGACGCATCCCAGACAGGATTACACCCCGTGAAGAAGAATCCACTTACTGGCGCCCCGGTTGTCGTGGCGCTGGTATTGTTTGTCGTCGTGACTGTCGCGTTTATGGCGGTTTTCGCCCTCGGCAGCCAGACTGCCAATGGCGTGGAGACGCTCAGCGTCGCTGAGCTGAAAGACCGCGCCGATGCGCTGCTGGTCGATGCGGATCCAGAGCGCGGTGCGGCCCTGGTGGTGACCTACGCCTGCACGTCCTGCCATCGCGAAGGCGCTGCAAACGGGATTGCCCCGGCGTTTGAGGGCATCGCTGCACGATCCGCCGAGCGCGATTTGCAGCTCAGTGCGGCCGCCTATATCTACCAGTCAATCGCGCAGCCGGGCGCATTTCTCGTCGAAGGCTATGTCAATGCCATGCCGCAGAATTACGGCACGCGCATGACCGATCAGGAAATGGGCGACGTCATCGCTTACCTGCTGCAACCTGATGCGCGTTAACCGGCATTTGCCAGCTGCTGACGGGAGGGCGTAATGTATCTGGATGCCTTTACCATCTCCGCGCTTGTCGATGAACTGATGGATACCATCGTGGGTGGGCGCATCCAGGACTCGGTGGATGTGGAAGAAGACGCCATCGGCATGGAAATTTACGCCGGACGCAAGCGCCACTATCTGCTGATGAGCGCGAATAATCAGGTGCCGCGCGTACATCTGGTGCCGGAAAAGCTGCGCCGCGGCTTGCCAAAGCCGACCCAATTGGGCCTGTTGTTCCGGCGCATGGTGGAGGGCGGCATCATCGCGCATGTCAGCCAGCCGCCGTGGGAACGCATCCTCATGCTGGATATTGAGGGTCCCGAAGGCCCGGTGCAGATTGTCGTCGAGCCGATGGAGCGCCGCGCCAATGTGCTGCTGCTTCAGGGCGAGACGGTGCAGGACTGCATGCGCCGGGTCACGCCAGCCGTGAACCGTTATCGTGTGGCGCTGCCGAATCAGCCGTATAAGCTCCCCCCGCCGCAGACGACCAAAATATCGCCGTATGACCTGACAGAAGATGCGTTGGTCGCGATGCTGGCGACCGCTGCCGTCAATGGCCAGAAAGCCCAGCAGGCGCTGACGGCCTCGCTGCTTGGGTTCAGTCCGCTGCTGGCGAAAGAAGTCGTGCATCGTGCCACTGGGGACACCAATACAAAAGCGGAGCAGACCAATCCCACGCACCTGTTTGACGTACTGTCTGCGCAGATGACGAACTTCCGGGCGCGTACCTGGGACGCGGGCATGGCCCGCGAGGCCGGGATTCCGCGTGCGTTCAGCGTGTATCCGCTGACGAGCGTGGCTGGCTGGGAACGGACGTCGGGCATCAGCGCGGCGATGTCTGCCTACTACACCGCGCCTACGGGCATCGATTCGTACAACGCTGCCAAAGAGCCGGTGCACGCAGCTATCGTCGATGCGCTGGCGCGACTGCGTGGGAAGGAAGCATCGCTGGAATCGGCGTTGAAAGATGACAGCGAACGCGAAGTCCTGCGCCAGAGCGGCGAGCTGATCCTCGCCTATCAGTATGGGCTGAAGGGACAGACCGAACTGCGCACAGCCTATGACGTGGATGGGCCGGAGCTGGTCATTCCGCTGGATGCAGAGCTGACGCCGCTGGAGAATGCCCAGCGCTATTTTGAACGCTATAACAAGGCCAAGCGTGCGCTGGATGACGTGCCGACGCTGCTGGCCGAAACGCGTGCTGAGATTGCCACTTTGCAGCAGTTGGAAATGGACCTGGTGCTGGCGACCAACTGGCCCGAAATTGACGAGGTGCAGCAGGCATTGCAGGCGTCTGGCCAGTGGAAGGGCAAGCATGTCCAGAAAATGGGCGGCGGCAAGACCGGCCCGCTCAAGCATGTGACGGACGATGAGTTTTTGATTTACATCGGCCGCAACAGCCGCCAGAACGAACAGGTGACGTTTGAAAAGGGCACGGCCGCCGATCTGTGGCTGCATGCCCGCGGCGTCCCCGGTGCGCACGTAATCATTAAGTTCGACGGGCGCAGAGTACCGGACGAAGTCATCGTGCAGGCGGCTGGTTTTGCCGCGTATTACAGCGGATTGCAGGGCGAATCACGGGCTGAAGTGGATGTGACCGAGCGCAGGCATGTGCGCAAGATGCGCGGGGCCGGACCCGGAATGGTGACTTATCGCAACGAGCGCACACTGAATGTGGAGCCTGCGCCCGTCCCCAAAGGGTAGCAGCGCGTATGTCAGTACAGCGGAATTTGTATCTGGACGCTGGTTCCCTTTCCTAGTTCACTGTCCATGCGAATATGGCCATGCATGTTTCTGACCAGCCTGGACACGATTGCCAATCCCGCCCCGATCCCGTTGATTTCATCCAGATTGCTGGCCCGCACCAGCGGCAGAAAGACCTCCTGGTGTTCTTTGTCTGGGATGCCAATCCCGTGATCGACCACGCTGATTGTCAATTGCTCTGCCATCCACGAGACATCGAGCCTCACCTCGTCCCTCGAAAACTTGATGCCGTTAGACAGCAGATGTACCACGATGATTTGCAGGGCCGTCCGTGGAGCCGTGATACGGTGCGCGCCATCCCCCTGGGTCACTCTCAGCCGATCACCTGAGATGCGGTAACGGGCCAGATGCTCCAGCGCCCCGGCCACGAGCTCATCGATCGAAAATGTGGATTTCTGATAGACGGTGGCGTCGTCCCAGCTCAGCATATTGAGGATGTCATCGAGCATGACGGTCATCCAGCCGACCTGCTGATTGATGTTTTTCAGGTGTTCCTGGCGCTGCTGCAGGGACATGCGATCCAGGTAGGTCGAGAGCATATTCGATGATGATTCGATGATTGCCAGTGGTGTCCTGAATTCATGGGACAGCCGCCTCAGGATCGTGCTTTTCTGCTTGCCCAGATCAAGCTGCGCTTCCATGGCCTCTTTTTCGCGTGAAAATACCGTGCGCAGCACGGAGAAGCGCAGGTCATTGGTGTGCTTCTGCTGGGCCGGGATGTCTTCGGCCAGTCGCTTGTAGGTCCGTATCAGGCCTTCCGTATCCCCACTCAATTCGTAAACGGTTTTCAGGTCGTTCAGGGCTGTAATAGCCGCGAAGACCTCGGCCTGATCGGTAGCCGTTTTCAGGACACGTTCCCACACGTTTGCCGCCTCTTCATACTGGCCCCGGGCCATATGGAGCTGCGCTGTAAGCGACTCGACATTGACGTTATAGACGGGCGGTTGCGCATTTTCGACGACTGCCCGTGCTGTAGCGATACGCTCACTGGCCTGCTCCAGGTCTCCCTGCGCCAGATGCGCTGTGGCGACCCACAGATGCGCGTCGGACTGGTATCTGGGATAGTTATGCATGCGCTCCAGCACGATCTGGGCATGCCTGATCCCTTCCTCGTACTGTCCGGTCTTGACGCAGCCCCAGGCCAGATTCAGATGTGCGATCAGACCTTCCAGCGTTCCGGTGCCATTTTCCGGTGCATGCGCCAGCGACTGCCTCAGCAGGTAGGTGGCCGTAACGAAATCATTCTGTTCCATCTTAACAACGGAGAGATCGTTGTAGGCCATGCAGATGATGGGTGCGCTGCCTAACTGCTCACCCAGCCTGATCTGGTGTTCAAACAGCAGGCTGGCTTCATGCAGTAGTCCGCATTTCAGGAAGTCGATGGCGATCATGCCGACAGCCAGCGCTTCCACCTCTTTCAACTGAAAGTCATGCGACAGGCTGAGGGCTTCCAGCGCACAGCTCAGCGATACCTCAAACTTGTTGAGAAAGCTGTGTGCCCAGGCCTGATGCACCAGCGCACGCGCAAAACGCCTGAAATCGCCCAGTTGCTGGGCCAGCTGGGCGGCTTCTTCTGCCACCGCCAGCAGACGATTGGGATCGTCAAATTTGAGGGATAGTGCCTCTGCCAGCAAGGCATCGGTCTTGGTGGCCAGTTCGGATAGTTCGGGCTGCGGCACAGGGGGACTCCTGAACGATCGACTCCACATGCGTATTGTATGCCTTATGGCTGAGTTCAATCAATGAATACGCTTGTGCGAAGAGTCCCAATGCTGGTCAGGCACGCAGCGCCCGGCGGGCAGCATCCAGCACCGCTGACACATGAATGTCACGTACACATGGATGATTGGACAGATTATCGCCTTCCCAGTTCAGCACGCGGCAGGGGATGCAGGCCATCATCGTGCTGCGCAGGCCGATGTGCCGGCTGCCCGGCCCCCACGGCCCGAACTCAATCATGGAGGCGGGGCCATACAGGACGACGCTGGGCGTGCCGACTGCGGCGGCTACGTGCAGCGGGCCGCTGTCAGGGCCCATGACCAGCCGGGCGCGCTGATACAGGGCGGCCAGCGTGTCCAGCGTGGTTTCGCCGGTCATATCCAGCCACTGCACGCCTTTGCGCTCGCTGAGCGTGCTGATGATACGGTGCGTGAGCGGGGATTCGCTGTCTGACCCTGTCAGGACGATGCAGGCGTCGATTTCTTCGGCAAGGATTCCGGCTGTCGTCGCCCAGTCCGCATCATTCCACAGCTTGACCGCCGCGCCTGATCCAGGATGAATCACAATGATCGGTCTGGAAGCGCCGATGCCGAACTCACCCAGGTAACCGTTCACCCAATCGGCAGCATCCTGTGTCACCGTCAGGCGTAGTGGCGCGCTTTCTGGCCTGGCGGGGCGCAATTGTGAGAAGTCTTCGCCCGCCAGCCAGACATTCTGGGCGGCCGCATGGATGTCGTGCAGCGGCGCGGCATGCGTCAGAAACGGGGCTGTCTGGGCGTGCGCATAGCCGACACGAACGGGAATGCCCGCCCATTTGGCAACGGCCGCGCCCCACCAGTGATCCGGCCGCAGGATAAAGGCGCGTGAATAGCCGACGCGGCGCAGCCGTCGCGCGGCGTTCACGGCCAGCACATACGGGTCATAGACTTTGCCGGCCCCGCCACGCGAAAAGCCCGGAAACGGCAGCGTCAGCACATGGTCGATGTCCTGATTGTGCGCGAGTACGTCGGCTGCCCACGGGCCTACAAGCACATCGATAATCGCGTCTGGATAGCGCGCTCTGAGCACTGCAAGGGCCGGGGTAATCAGCAGCACATCGCCCAGGTGATCGGGGCGCTTCACGAGGATACGCTCACGCGTCGGGCGGGCATGAGGCACGGGGACCTGCGCCGCGGCATGCATCAGTTGTTCGCGTATGCGGTGCTTGACAGACAGCCTGTGGAAGGCATCTGCCATGGACTGATTGCGCGCCGACAGCGCGGCCCTATCCACGGGAAAGTCCTGCAAGACAGCGCTCCAGCTCAGGGATGATGACCGACCAGTCGTACTGGCGTGAGACCACGTCATAGGCGCGATTGCCTAGATCACGCCGCCGCGCTTCGTCGTTGAACAGCGACAAAACGGCCTGCGCAAACGCCGATGCATCCTCCACCAGGATCATACTACTCAGCGCGTCGTCAGACAGGCCCTCAGCCCCCAGACGGGTGCTGACGATGGCGCACGATGCGGCCATCGCTTCGAGGAGCTTCAGCCGTGTGCCGGAGCCCATGCGCAGCGGCGTCACAAACACGCACGCGCTCTTCAGGAAGGGAACCACGCTGGGCACCCAGCCGGTCAGCTCGATGTGCGCGCTGCCCGAGAGGTCGAGCAGGCTGGCGTGCGGCTTCTGTCCGACCACATACAGCCGGGCATCGGGCGCATTGTCGAGTATCTGCGGGAAAATGTCGCGCGTGAACCAGGTCACAGCGTCCACGTTAGGGCGATAGTCCATCTTGCCGGTAAAGACCAGCGCATGCTGATCGACCTGTACCGCGTCAGAGGCATCAGCATAATCGCTGACGAAGATGCCGTTTTGCACCACCGTGACCGGCTTGCTTCGGTCGAAGGCGCGCAGCTGACGGGCGTCTTCCTCACTGACAGAAATGACCGCGTCGGCAGCCGCACACAGGTCCTGCTCTGCACGCAGAATGCGTCCCACCTGAAGCGACGAGTATAGGGCCGCGGGCATGCGTTTTGCCTTACCACGGTCCACCTGCGAGATGCGTTTTTGCAGCAGATGCTCGACATTGGCCGCGTCGTAAATCTGCTTGCAGGCCGGCTGAAGCCGACGCATTTCATCCATGTAGATGGCCGACTCCAGCCCGATATAGATGGCAGCCTGATATTGGTTCTTTTCCGTCAGCCGACGCAGCGCAGCCCGTGCGGTCTCTGAGTCCAGCCGCGAGGCCATATCTGCCCTGCGCGTGGTCAGCAGCATTTTCAGGCGCTCAGATGTCGAACGCGTCGGTGTCTGGATGACTTCCACCCGGTCGCACAGACTATACAGGGGCGAGTCTTCGGGAATATCGGGCTTGTCGTGAAAGGCCAGCAGGTCGATGGTGACATCTTTCAGGGATGAGGCCATCGTCTTCAGCCCGCGAATCAGGCCGTATGCACGCAGTCCGCTGCCGCTCTGTGGAGGAAAGGGTACATTGGGGGTGACAAACAGTACACGCATGCCGCTTATAACACTCTTTCGTACGTTGAGAGCGCGATGCGCGCCGTGTTCTCCCAGCGGAAGCCCGCCGCCCGCGTGATACCGGCTTTACTCTGGGCATCACGCCAGGCGCTGTCCTGTTCGGCACGCAGCATCGCCGCCGCAATGGCTTCGCTGTCTTCAGGCTCCACCTGCAAGCCCACATCCCCGGCAACTTCCGGCAGCGATGACCGGTTGCTGATAATGGGTACGGTGCCGCAGGCCATGCCTTCAAGCGTGGGCAGCCCGAATCCCTCATAGAAACTGGGCGTCACGATGGCAATCGAACGGGCATACAGCACGGGAAGATGCTCGCGCGCTACATTTTCGCGCACTTGCACGCTTGCATCCAGACCCAATGCGCTGATTGTGGCCAGCGTTTCGTCATACAGCCAGCCGCGTGTGCCAGCCAGCAGCAGCGGCGGCGCACCAGGATATTTGTCACGGATAGACTTGTAGGCATGCAGCAGGCCGATGATATTCTTGCGCGGCTCGAAGGTGCCCAGCGCCAGCCAGTAGCGTTCAGGCAGGCTGTCCTGCGCGCTGACGCGGGCGATTTCTTCCGGCGAAGGCGGGCGGAACAGCGGGTCGACCCCCAGCATGTGCACGGTGATTTTGTCTGAGGGTACGCCCAGCATAGCGATCATATCGCGCTTGCTGCTCTCGCTGTCGGTCAGGATGTGGTCAGCCTGGCGCACTGCCGTTTCAATCTGGCCGTTATAGTAGCGGCGGCTTTCGGCGGTCAGATACTGCGGGTAATGCAGGAAGGTCAGGTCGTGCACGGTAATGACGTGGCGGCGCGCACCCCGGTAAGGCGGGATGAAGTCCGGGCTGTGCAGTACATCCAGCTGAAAACGCGCCAGCTCGACGCTGAGCGCCAGCCGCTCGATGCGATGATGGCACGGCGTCCACAACGGCGCAGCGTGGAAGCCCGATGGCGCGACGAAGCCCGCGTCTTTACGGCTGTGCAGCGCCGTCCAGCGATGTGCAGAGGCGCCATCCAGCAGGCTGAGGCTGTGCGTGAGGCGTGCGATATAGGTGCTGATGCCACCGGTCCGATAATACGTCAGGCGGTGGTCGATGCCGATGTGTGCCATTCCCTCAGTATAGCCGCCGCGAGGCGGGTTTTCCACTTGCTGCTTCACAGCCAGGCGTCGAGAATGCGCTCCAGGCTGCCGTCAGACAGCATCATGTCCAGCGCACGGTCAATCGCCACTGAGACATCAGAGCGTTCGGCACGGGTGGCGGCCACATAGGGCAGCACCGTGACATCGCTGACGATCGCTTCCCAGTCCGGATTTACGCGCAGGTAGGTGCGCGCAGCGATGTTATCCACCAGCGCAGCGTCTGACGCGCCAGCGCGCACCGCCTCCAGCGCGACGGCCTGCGTCTCGTAGGGACGCAGCTCAAACGCCCTGCGCGGGCGATGCCAGCGTTCGGCCACGGTATGCGCCGAGGTGCCATAGCCAAAGCTCAGCCGGGCGCCGGCCAGCCCGTCCATGCGCATGATCGGCTGGCTCGCCGGGCTGACCAGCACCAGGCCAGCATTGAAGTAGCCCTGCGAATAGTTCACGCGGTCGCGGCGTGCCGGATTCTCGATGATGGCGGAAAACAGCACATCGACCTGGTCAGTGAGCAGCGCGTCGTACAGTCCGTCGAACCCCAGCGGCACGAACTGAATGCCGACGCCCAAATGCGCCGCCACCCCGCGCGCGATATCTGCGTCTGCGCCCGTGACCTGACCGTCAGCCAGCATCCCGAAGGGCGCATAGCTGGTATCGATGCCGACACGCAGCGTGTTGTTTGCCAGCGCCGGGGCAGGGGGATTGGATTCACGCAGCGCGAGGGCGATGACGACCAGTATAGCCATCAGCAGCACGATCAGCGCACTCAGCCGCTTCATGATCCGGCCTCCATGACTGGGGCGGGCAGCCACAGCGCGTCGGTATGGCTTTCGCCTGCGGCAAAGGCGCGTAGCTCAAGATAGAGTGGATGCGGCCGAAACTCGGTATCGAGCAGGGTGAAATGATCAGGATAGCTGAAAGTGGGTGCGGGATAGCGCATCACCCAGATACAAAGCGCCTGCGCCCAGGGCCATTCTGCTGTCGCATATTCCAGCGCGCCCAGCGTGTAGGCGATGCGCTGTGCTGGGCTGACGCCAAATGTCCAGCGGTCACTGTCGTTCCAGCCCATCTCGGTCACATAGACCGGCTTGTCCGCGTCTCCGTTGCGCACCATGATGTCGCGCTGAAGCTCTGCGCGCCGGAAATTCAGCAGGGTTTCGTCTGGGGCATCCAGCGGGCCGGTCAGCAGGCCATACGGATGCATCGACAGCGCATCAAAATAGTTTGCTGCGCCAGCCTCGTAAAACTGTTCCAGATACAGCAGGTCGCTCATGGCGGCGGCGCTTTCGGGCGGCTCCAGATTAGGCGCCAGGCCCGCAGCGATCACTTCCGCACCCGGGTTGGCTGCATGAATGGCCGGATACACGGCCCGCAGCAGGTCGGCGTAAGCTGCTGGGTCGACCTGTCGGTAGCCCCATTCAAAGGCGAGATTTGGCTCGTTCCAGATGATGATGCGATCGATGACGCCGGCATAGCGTGCCGCAAAGGCCCCGGCAAAGCGGGCAAAATCGGGGAAGCGGTCAGCAGTGAGCGTGTTGATGGTGACGCGCGTATCATCGTCGGGCTGTGCCCACGCGGGCACCAGCCCAAGCCGCGCGATGACCGTGATGCCCTGGTCGGAGGCATGTCGTACGATGCGGTCAAAGCTGGCCCAGTTGTATTCGCCCTCGGTGGGCTCGGCATAGGCCCAGGGGAAGAATTCGACAATCGTGGGGCTGCCCATCTGGCGTACCATCTCCAGCGTGCGCTGGATTTTCCATTCTTCCACTTCGTCGATCAGGCGGGTGTGCACGCACATTTGCGGCACCTGCGTGATGACCTCATGCGGGCCGGTCAGCGTGACGACCGGGGGCGGCGGAAACGTCGCGATGACCAGCGCGGTCACGCAGGCCACCAGCACCAGCCACGAAATCTGAAATCTGCTTGGGAGCGAGAGTCTATTGCGCATGCACGGGATGATAGCCGGGCCGGGGCGCAATTGCACGAGGGTCATCCTTGCGCTTGCCCGACTGTTTGGATACCCTATAGAACATATTTTCTTGACGCGCATGCTTGCGGCGTGCGGGGTGGCCCTCATGACACACACGCATCAACTGACCCTTTCAACACAGACCGCCCGCCGTCTGTCGCTGGTAAAGCAGCGCCTGGCCGGCGAACAGGCTCCTCCCACGGCCGACGGCATCCTCGATGTCGTGCGTTCGATCCGCTGTTTGCAACTCGATCCGATCAGCGCAGTGGCGCGCAGTCACACGCTGGTCACGTTCAGCCGGGTGGGGCCGTATGCCCCGCAGGCGCTGGATGAGCTGTTGTGGCAGCGCCGCGCCCTGTTTGAGTACTGGGCGCATGCAGCATCGATTGTGCTGACCGAAGATTACCCGCTGCACCTGCCGATGATGCGCCAGCGCTACCAGGGCGACACCGACTGGGAGCGCAAGGTGCGTGAGTGGGCGGACGCCAATGCGCCGCTGCGCCAGTTCATTCTCGATGAGATTCGTGAGAAAGGGCCGCGTCTGTCGCGCCAGCTCGAAGGGGAGGGCATTCATCCATCTGACTGGGTGAGCACGGGCTGGACCAGCGGCCGCAACGTCAGCCGGATGCTCGATCATTTGTGGGTGACGGGCGAAATCTGCGTGGCCGGGCGCGTGGGCGGCCAGAAGCAGTGGGACCTGACAGAGCGCGTGTTTCCGCATATCGCCGGTGCATTACCGCCGCCTTCAGATCAAGTGACTGACGAGGCGATTGTGCTGGCGCTGGGGGCGATGGGCATCGGACGGCCGAAAGAGATCAACTATCACTTCATCCGGAACCGTTATGGCGACATGCGCGCGTCGTTGGACCGTTTGCAGGCCAAAGGCCGTCTGCTGGCCGCCCGCATCATTGGCGACGATGGCCGCTCCCCGATCGGGCCGCATTATGTGCTGGCCTCAGACGTGCCGCTGATTGAAAAGCTGGAACGCGGCGACGATTACGGCCCGCGCACGACGCTGCTTTCGCCGTTCGACAATCTGATCTGCGACCGCGAGCGCACCCGCCAGCTGTTCAGCTTTGACTTCAATATTGAGATTTATGTGCCGAAGGACAAACGTAAATTCGGTTACTACGTGCTGCCGATTGTGCACGAAGACCGGCTGATCGGGCGCGTCGATTCGTCGTATGACAAGAAGTCGAAACGCTACGATGTGCACGCGGTATTTGCCGAGGACGATGCGCCGGCATCAGCGGATACCGCGAAAGCTGTGCGCGGCGCAATTGGCCAGCTGGCGCAGTTCCTTGGCGCGCACGAACTCACCTTCACGGAACGCGTGCCGTCCATCTGGAAACGCGCCCTGAAAGCCTGATGCGCGTTATGCCAGCGATGCAGCTGCCTGATCGAGCGCGGCACGCACGGCACTGGCATCGACGGTCGGCGCGGCGCCCTGTGCCAGGGTTGGCTGTCCGCCGCCGCGCCCGCCTAATGCCGCCAACGTCGTCTTCAGCAGCGCGCCCATGTCAGCGTTGAGGTCTGCCGAGCGGGCGAACACGCAGTTTGTTTTATCATCCACCGAGGCCAGCAGCGCGACGGTGCCCGGCCGGGCGACCAGCGCGTTTGCCAGCGTCTTCAGGTCATCAGCCGCCCGCCGCTCGTACACGTGCACCAGCACGGCGCGTGTGTCAGGCTCCAGGGCGGCCAGAATGGCCTGCGCCTCGTGCATCAGCAGGGCGGAAGCCGCCGCTTTCAGCTCGCGCTGTGCGCTACGGAACGCATCCTGCAACCGTGCCACCGAAGCGGGAATATCACCCAGACCCACCGAGAGCGATGCAGCCAGCGCAGAGGTCACGTCATGGCGGGCACGATAATCCTGCAGGGCGCGTCCGCCGCAGCAGAATTCGATGCGCGTTTTGTCGCCACGCTTTTCGGCGCGAATGACCTTGAGCAGGCCAATTTCACCCGTCCCTGCGACATGCGTGCCGCCGCAGGCCGTGACATCGAAGCCATCGATATCGATTACGCGCAGGCCGCCCGTCAGCAGATGCGGCGGCAGCCGGCGGATGCGCACGTTGGCCGTGTCGTTCAGGTCGACAATCGTCGCGCTGACAGGATGATTCTCCCAGATGATGCGGTTGGCCAGCGCCTCTGCCTCGGCAATGTGTGCATCGGCCAGGGAAGGCGTCTCAAGGTCGATGGTCACGGTGCCACTGCTCAGGTGAAAGCCGACTGTCGGCACACCAGCGATCTGGACAAACGCCTGCGTGAGGATGTGCTGGCCCGTGTGATGCTGCATATGGTCGAAACGGCGCCCCCAGTCGACGTGGCCGGAAATCGCATCGACGTCTTCGGGAAGTTCGCCCTCCAGGACATGCAGCACCGCGGCATCCTCGTCGCGGGTGATGACGTCGATGACGCGCAGGCCATTGATCAGGCCGATATCATGGGGCTGGCCGCCGCTGCTGGGATAGAAATAGGTATGGTCCAGCACGAGCGCCGGACGATCCTGATGGCGGGTGCGCCCTGCCACGCGGGCCTCAAACTGATGGGTATACGAATCGGTATAGTAGGCACGCAGGGTCATGATAGGGCGTCCTCACCTGAAACAAAAACGCCAGCCGAGGCTGGACGAAAGGCTGTAGTGCCCCCAGCAGGAATCGAACCTGCGCCTTCGCCTCCGGAGGGCGACGCTCTATCCTCTGAGCTATGGGGGCGGATAGTGAAGGTATTGTATCAGTCAGACGGCAGTGGTGCAAGCGACGCCAGATGGTAGAATAGCGGGCATTGTGCTCGCATATGCCGACAGGACACCTGCTTGCGACCCTTCGTTTCTTCCAGAATTGTACGGCTGCTGGGCTTGTGGCTGCTGTGTGTATTGGTGGCTGGCTGTGGCATTGTGAACAGTAACGATACCCGCGCCACGCTGGCCGCCGAGGTGACTGCATTCGCTGACGAAAGCACGCAGATTGCGCTGGGCATCAATGCGCGCGCCACGCTGGTGGCTGCAACTGCTGCTGTTGCCCGCACAGAAGCCGCCAACGTGGATGGGGTCAATGTGCAGCTTGCCTCCACCATGCGTGCGGCTATTCCGCCGACACAGCAGATCGTCGCCAATTCCGGCCCGGTGACGCCCGGCATGATGGGGCCGATTGATGCGATGCCCACCGCGGACCCGAATCAGCCTATTCCCGAAGGCGGCGCGGTCAATCAGCTCACACAGGTGGGGGTGGCGCTGACGGTGCGTGATTCCGATGGCTGCGCGGTCTCGATACAGTCAACGGTGGGTGCAGGTTCCGCGCGGCTGTATGCGACGACGCGCATCATCAATGCGCTGGGCGGCACAGCCATCAGCGCGACATGGAGCACAGCCGGGCAGGTGGTCTATTCCAACAGCGCTTATCAGATTCCCCAGGATGATGCCGATTTCTGTCTGTGGTTCTATATCGAGCCGACCGATGTGACGTTCAGCCCTGGTACATGGGAAGTGCAGTTTCTGGTCAACAACCAGCCGACCGGGCAGACGGCAGTCTTCACGATGACTCCCTGACGATGGTCCCTGCGCCATAGCCGCGGGGTGCCGACTGTGCTAAGATGTTCGCTTGACCTTGAATGCGTTTTTCACCTGATGCAGGGTGTACATGCCACAGTTGGCCCGTAAGTTGTCTGTCTCGCGCCTGATTGCCGCCGCCGTGGTGACCGTTTTTGTCATGGGGCAGGCCTCTGCGCAGGAAACGCCTGAGACAGGTTTTGCCACCAACACGCTGGTGCCCTCCGCAACGCCCCGCTTCGCGGCCACCAATACCCCAAATGCCAACTGGGTCAACGTCGGTGAGGAAGGCGCGTTTTTGCGCAGCGGCCCCGGCCAGCGATTTCCAGTGGTGGGTTTTCTGGATGCGGGCGCACTGGTCGAGCCAGTCTCTCGTGACATCGATAATGGCTGGGTGCTAATTCGCACAGCAGACGGCTTCGCCTGGATTTCGCGTACGCTGGTGCAGTGGATCATCACCCCTGCGTCACTGCCGGTGCTGGTGCCGGGCGCACTGACGCCCAGCCCCACTTTCACCCAGTCACGCACGGCGACGCGCACCAGCACCATTACCCATACGCCCACGGTGACTGCTTCAGCCACGCGAACCGCGACAGCTACGCCGACGCGCACATCAACACCCACCCTGACAGCTTCTTTTACTATGACGGCGACAGCGACGCATACGCCCACGCTGACTCCGTCTTTAACGCCCACATTGCGCCCGACGCAGACGGCATCGCACCCGGCCACGCAGACCGCTGCGCCCACAGACATACAGGCCCCGACCAGCACCCGCACCGCCCGGCCAACGCGCACGCCACTGCCGCAGCAGGCTACGGCCACCATCGCGCCATCGGCCACCGCCAGCGAGACGCCCTCTCATACGCCGGTTGCAACGCGCACCCGCACACAGCTTCCGCTAACCAACACGCTGACGCCCAGCCTGATGCCGCCGACGGCGACAAATACGGCTGTCCCCCCCACGGAAACAGTAGTGCTGCCGACGGAAACTCGTGTGCCGCCGACGGCGACGGATGTGCCTCCTACCGAAACAGTGCTGCCAACTCAGACCGCCCCCCCGACCCAAACATCTCCGCCGACCCTGTCGAACAATGCGGCGACGGCAACGCGCATTGTGCTGGAGACGGCAGTCGTCAATACAATGCTCACGCAGACCGCCCAGGCGCTGGTGCCCATCGCAACAGATGTGCCCACGGATGAGCCTAGCCCGACGAATGCGCCCTCCACCGCGCCGGTCATGCCGACAGAGGCTCCAGCCAGCCCGACAGCGTCCTCAGCACCGGAAGCTGCCGCCTCCGGGACGCCAGCGCTCATCCCGGCGCAGGCCGATGGGCCCACGGAACAGGGCGGGGGCGTGCCGCTTGAGGCAGTAATTGCGGTGATTGCGCTGGCCGGCGTGGTCACCTATGCCGCGTTCTATTGGCGCGGCGTCACCCGTTCCGAGCGATTCTCGCAAGGTTTCGTCATTGACCAGTGTCCGGCCTGTGAAACAGGTACTCTGGTGCCTGAAACGCGTACCGGGCGCGTGCTGGGCATTCCTCGCCCTACGCACACGATCCGCTGCACAAACTGTCGTTCAGTGCTGCGCGAAGTTGGGGAGGGCGAATGGCGTTACGCGGTCGATCCGCTGGTCAACCAGCCCCTGTATCAGAAGTGGAATAATAAGGTCATCCGCAATGAGCAGCTGGCTAAGCTGCACGCCGTCTCCGCCCTGAAGTCACACCGAAAAGACGATGACGCAGCTGGTTGAGTGCATCCCTAATTTCAGCGAAGGCCGCCGCATGGACGTGGTGCAGGGCATTGCTGAAGCGATTGCGTCCGCTGGCGCCCAGGTGCTGAATGTCAACCTGGATGCCGACCATCACCGCAGCGTGGTGACCTTTATCGGGTCCCCGGACACAGTTGTGGAGGGCATGCTGCGCGGCGCGGCGGTGGCCCTGCGCGAGATTGATATCCGCGCGCACACGGGGGTACACCCGCGTATTGGCGCTGTCGATGTGGTGCCGTTTGTCCCCTTACGCAATATCAGCCTGGAGGCCTGCGTCGCGCTGGCGCACACCTTTGGCGCGCGCGCTGCCCAATCCTTCAGCGTGCCTGTGTACTACTATGAGTCGGCAGCACGGCAGGCCGATCGCGTGAATCTGGCGCATGTGCGCCAGGGCGGTTTTGAGTCTCTGCGCGATGGCATCGGCCACGACCCGCGCTGGCATCCAGACGAGGGACCGTCTCTGGTGGGCACAGGCGGCGGTATGATCGTGGGCGCACGCGGTCCGTTGATCGCGTTCAACGTGTACTTGTCCACGCGCGATGTCTCGATTGCGCGGGAAATTGCACTGGCGATTCGCGAATCTGGCGGCGGCCTGCGTGCTGTCAAGGCGTTGGGGCTGCTGGTGGATGGCCGGGCGCAGGTCTCGATGAATCTGACTGATTTCCGTGTCAACGGCCTGTTTGAGGTGATGACGCGCCTGCACGAGCTGGCTGCATCCTACGGTGTGCAGGTGACGGAGTCTGAGCTGATTGGCCTGACGCCGCGTGCCGCCCTGGCGGACTATGCCTTCAAGAGCCTGCGACTTCCGCAGGGCGCCCGCGCCCAGATTCTGGAAGATCGTATCGGCGAAATCACGAACGACTATAGCGAGTGTATTTTCGAATGAATCGACAGATTGGTTTTGCAGCGGCTCTGGCCGTATCGTTTTCGTTGTCGCTGGGCGCCGCCCTGATCACCTATGCCCAGGGTGCACCCCAGGCATCAGCCACGCCTACCATCGTGCTGCTGCCCACCAATACGCCGCGTATGCGCCCGATTGCCAGCGCCACTCCCAGCCCGACTGCCACGCTGTTCCTGCTGCCCACCAACACGCCGCGCGCATCTGTCACGCCCAGCACGTCGCCAACATCCGGCCCGCCGACCTATACACCGACCAGCGACGCGCCGCCGGGGGCGACCTGGACGCCGCCCGCGCAGATTGATCCGGCCTCACAGATCGCTGACCACTATTTCTTCCAGCGGCCGATCTCTGACCAGAACGTGAATTACATCGCGTGGACGTACCCGTATGGCAATACGGCTGGTGGCCGCCTGCAGGTGCATCGTGGTGTCGACCTGGTGAATCCGACTGGCACGGATGTGCTGGCCCCTGCGGACGGCACGGTGTTGTATGCCGGTGACGACCTGTCCACGCTGTACGGCCCCTACAACAACTACTATGGCAATATGATCGTCATCCAGCATAACCTGACGGATGGCGCTGGCCAGCCGGTCTATACGCTGTATGGCCACCTGAGCACGGTGGATGTCGCGCCGGGGCAGGGGGTTTCGGCGGGCAGCAAGATTGGCGAAGTGGGTGGCACTGGCATCGCGCAGGGGCCACACCTGCATTTTGAAGTGCGCGTGGGCAACCCGTATGACTTCAATGCCACGCGCAATCCGGCGCTGTGGATGCGGCCGTACTTCTCGTTTGGCACGCTGGCCGGGCGCATCGTGGATGCCGCGGGCAACCTGCTGTATGACGCCACGCTGATTGTCGAGCCACAGGGCGGGACGTCGCGCGCGATTCGTTATGCCTTCAGCTATGCCGATAACTCGGTGAATGGCGACAGCGTGTTTGGCGAAAATTATGTGCTGGGCGACCTGCCGGCGGGCTATTATCAGGTGACGCTGAGCGATAATGGCCGTGTGCTGTTCCGCGAGACGGTGTACGTGCCGAATGGCAGGACGACGTGGCTGGAGGTACGCGCGGGTTGACCTTTGCGCCAGTAATTCATATACTGGTCTTGTCACTTGTCTGAAAAAATCTAACCGAACACCAGCACGATGTCGCAGTGATGCGCCTGGCGGGGAGTTTGGTTTTGTCGATGATGGCCAGCAGGCAAAGTGTCTTCGTGAACACGCAGGGTAAGAGTAATCCAAGGAAGCAGTGAGCATGGCTGAAGTCCAGTATCTGACCGTAGAAGGCAAGGAAAACCTGGAACGCGAGTTGAACGAACTGAAGAATGTTCGTCGACCGGAACTGTCGATCAAGCTGGCGGAAGCTGTCTCGATGGGTGACCTGAAGGAAAACGCTGACTATCACGATGCAAAAGAGCAGCAGGGCTTCATCGAGGGGCGCATCAAACACATCGAGGCGATTCTGCGCGGCGCAGTCGTCGTTGAGACGCAGAATGGCGCGACCGCGGTCGGCGTGGGTTCGCGCGTGACCATCGTGGAAGATGGCACCAGCGACGAGGAAGTGTATACGATCGTGGGCGCTGCCGAGGCCAGCCCGAAAGATGGCAAAATCTCCAATCAGAGCCCGGTCGGTTCGGCGCTGCTGGGCCACAAAAAGGGCGATAAGGTCAAGGTGACTACGCCGGGTGGCGTTATCACCTTCAAAATCAAAAAGGTGGAGTAAGGCTGAGCGTCAACCAGGCATAACATCATCATAGAAACGGGGAGGTCTGCGAAACAAGCAGCCTCCCCGTTTTATATTGTTGATCCCCTGATTAATTGACCGGCGTGAAATCACCCGTGCCACCGAATGGGTCTTCCTCGTCGTTGATGGGCGGCGGAGCCGGCCGTGGTGGACGAGCGAGGTCGCCCAGTGAGCCGGGGTGTTGCGCAGGCAGGTTTTGGGGCGGCGTCAGCGGCCGCAGTGGCGGTGGTGACAGCGGCACCACCTGCGGAGCTGCCTTGGGGGCAGCAGGCTGCTGGCTGGGCGGCATATACGGCGCTGCCGGCGGCGGCATGTATGAGACCGTAGGCGGGGCCTGCACGGGTGCAGGCGGCGGCGTCATGACTGGCGCGGCGAAGCCAGTGTTCGGTGCTGCCGCTGCGGCGGAAACCGGCACCGTGACTGGCGTGGGCGCAGTGGTCGACTGCTTCGGCCACACAGCCAGCTCAAACGTGACCTTCTCAAAATAGCTGTTGGCAGGCAGAGACGGGTCGCTGCCCAGCTTGATATCGACGATGCGCGCCTGTAACCGCAGTGACGCTGTTTCTACCGTGACGGTGGCTCCCGGCGTAATCTGTGTGACGGGGCCCTTCTGCTGGAAACGTGCGCGCATGGCCGGGTCGTTATACGCATAGCCCGACGCATAGGTGTGCGTCATCGTGCGCACATAGTCGTCCTTGTCAAACAGCCACACTTCAAAGGCAGTCGGCTTGGTGCTGCCGTCGGTGCCGATATCCTCAGCGATGCTGACGCCGCATTCACCCAAAAACTTATCGGCCGCATCTTCCACGCTGAAGGTCTCGTCAAACGAGTTGTAGGCGGGCAGATACGTGGTCATGCGCTGGATAATCGGCGCACCGAGCGAGGATGTGGCAAAGTCAGTGCGCGACGTGGCCTCGGCCTGTTTGGCGGCTGCCGTCACCTGGCGGATGGCAATCGCTTCGGCGCTGTCTTTTTCACCACGCAGGCGACGCATCAGCGGATCATACACGTTGCCCTTGAGCAGCAATCCCCACAGCAGCGCCACCACGACCGCGATAATCGTCGCAATCAGGGGCGCGATGATGAACGGCACCAGGTTCCCCAGCAGGCTGGGGCTGGGCGCTGCGGCTGCGCTGGCCTGCGCCTGTTCGGCCAGCGGGCGAATCGCCTGCAGGCGGTCTGCATTCAGTTCTTCACCGGGCGTGATGGCCAGCCGATCAACCACTTCAAGCGGGTCATCAATACGGCCGAGCAGGTCGACCAGGTTTTGAGACACATCAAAATTGGCGGCCGCGTTGCGGTCTGCCAGCAGCTTCACCCATTCATCCTGCCAGCTTTGCTGGAGCGAACTGGGATCGCCGTCAAAAAAGATTGTGGGAGCGAGCACATATGCCCAGAACAACCCGATGACCACGCCTGCCACCAGCAGCAGGATTGTCTTGAGCCTGGGCATGTACGGTTCCAGCACAATTTTGTAGATGCCGTTATAGCTGTCCTGAAGAAACTTGGTCATGCGCGGTGACCTTTCGTAGTGGCACGCGTGCTACGAACGCTTATTTACGCATAGTCTACACGCGAACGCTGATAAGTTGCAAACAGTGCGCCTGATGCCACCGGGATATAAAACGGCGTATGCCAGTGACATACGCCGTTTTGTTTAAGGATTGTGACATCGGTCAGGCGGTTTCCATCGAGGTGCTGGCCTCACCTGCCAGTTTGGTCGTTTTGCCGCACACGGTGCATTTGGCGGTCGACTTGCCCACCTGAACCATCGCGCCACCGCAGTGCGGGCAGGGCATCGCCAGCGGCTTCTGCCAGCTTGTGAAGTCGCATTCCGGATAGCGTGAGCAGCCGTAGAATTCGCGGCCAGTGCGCGTGCGCTTGACGATGATGTCACCGCCAGCGGTCGGGCCGCAGGTGGGGCAGGATACCCCGATGCGCTCACGAATCTGCTCGGTATAGCGGCATTCGGGATAGTTGCTGCACGCGATAAACTTACCAAACTTGCCGTAGCGATACATCAGGTCACCCGTGCCGCAGGTGGGGCAGGTGCGCCCGACGGGTTCTTCCTGTTTGATGGTCTCGATGGTCTCGCGGGCGGTCTTCAGACTGGCCTCAAACGGGCGGTAGAATTCGCCCAGCATCGGCTGCCATTCGACATCCCCTTCGGCCACTTCGTCCAGATTGTCTTCCATGCGCGCCGTGAACTGGTAATCCATGATGTCCGGGAAGTGCTTCACCAGCAGGTCATTGACCAGCTTGCCGGTATCCGTGGGCACCAGGCGCTTGTCCTGTTTGGTCACATAGTCGCGGTCCTGAATGACCGATACTGTGGGGGCATACGTGCTGGGGCGGCCAATGCCGAATTCCTCCAGCGTGCGCACCAGCGTGGCTTCGGTATAGCGCGGCGGTGGCTGGGTGAAATGCTGTTCCGGCTTCAGGCTCACCATGCTCAGCAGTTCGTTCACATCCATTTCCGGAAGGATGCGGCCGTCATCTTCATCCAGCGCGGCATCGTCGTCGCGGGCATCTTCATACAACACCAGAAAGCCCTGAAACTTGATTGTGCTGCCGCTGACGCGCAGGCCGTACGGCTCGCTGCCTGGTTTGTCCCCGGCGGCGATATCGACACGCAGGGTATTGTACACGGCAGGGCTCATCTGGCTGGCGACAAAGCGCTGCCAGATCAGGTTATACAGTTTGAACTGGTCGCTGCTGAGCGCGCTCTTGATGGCGGCCGGATCACGGCTGACCAGGGTTGGGCGGACGGCCTCGTGTGCTTCCTGTGCGCCCTTCGATTTGGTCTTGTAGGTGGGCGCGCGGTCGGGCAGGAACGACTTGCCAAAACGGGACGTCACATAGTCACGCGCATCTTTCTGCGCCTGTGGCGACACCGACATGCTGTCTGTACGCATGTACGTGATCAGGCCGACATCGCCTTCGCCCTGAAGGTTGATGCCTTCGTAGAGCTGCTGCGCGATGGCCATCGTGCGGCTGGCGGAAAAACCCAGTCGACGTGAGGCCTCCTGCTGGAGCGTGCTGGTCGTGAAGGGAGCAGACGGCTTGCGCTGGCGTTCGCCGCGTTTGATATCGGCCACGCGATAGCGCGACTTTTCCAGCGCGGTCAGCACGGGTGTCACGCTGGCCTGATTCTCGAAAACAGGCTCTTCGCCCTTGACCGTGACCAGGCGTGCCAGAAATGGGCGCGCATCGAACTTGTTCTTCGCTTCCTGCTTTTGCAGCTCGGCGTCGATCGTCCAGTATTCTCGCGTGACGAAGGCTTCAATTTCGCGCTCGCGGTCGACGATCAGGCGGGTGGCGATGCTTTGCACGCGGCCAGCCGACAGGCGATAGCGCCCGCCCTGCACCTTGTCCCACAGCAGCTCGGTGATCGTGTAGCCCACCAGGCGGTCGAGGATGCGCCGCGCCTGCTGCGCATTCACCAGGTCCATATCCAGTTCGCGCGGGTGGTCAAAGGCTTCCTGGATAGCCGGCTTGGTAATCTCGTGAAAGACGACGCGCTTGACCGGTATCTGCGGGCCATTCTTGTCGATTTCGGTGGCGGCCAGCAGATGCCAGGCGATCGCTTCGCCTTCGCGGTCAGGGTCGGTGGCGAGGAAAATTTCCTTGGCGCGCTGCACCGACGAGACCAGGTCTTTGACCGTGTCTTTCTTGTCGTTAGGCACGCGATACTTGGGCGCGAAATTATTCTCGACATCGACCGAGAGCTGCGACACCAGCAGGTCGCGCACATGGCCCTTGGAGGCCTTCACGGTATAGCCCGCGCCGAGGAAATTGCCCACAGTACGTGCTTTGGCCGGTGATTCCACGATGACCAGCTTGGTGGTACGGCGGGCCGGGCTGCTGTCCGCTTTCGACGACGCAGACTTTTTGGCTGGTGCCTTCTTTGCAGCGGTCGTCTTTTTGGCCGCTGTGCCTGACGTCGCTGCTTTGGTGCCTGTCTTTACAGCGGACTTTGTGCTGGATTTGCTGGCGCTCTTCTTCGCCGGCTTCTTTTTGGCTGCTGATTTCTTGGCAGCAGGCTTGGCCGATGCCGTTGCCGGATCAGGCCTGGCGACACCTTCGTGCGCTGGCGTGGCCCCGAACAGCGTCAGCGCGGTGCCGCACACGGCACAGCTTCCCCGTGTGAAGGCGCGCCCTGAGGCGGAATATTCCGCACGGGGGTTCACCATATCGCGTTTAGTCTTGCATTTTACACAGTATGCCTGCATGGGCTTTACTCGTTATGTGATCGTGATGGACGAACACTGCCGCAAAGCAGTGTGCCGGGCAGGTGGTTCAGATGAGACCTGGTCCCATCAATCTTACGTTACAGGTAATTGTGACCCGGCTGGTCTTTCAACATATTAACGACTTCTTTGACATCCTGTGCGTTGTCGCGATGACACACCAGCAGGACGTCCGCGGTGTCGACGATGACCAGATTTTCGACGCCGATCGTCACGGTGAGCTTGTCGCTGTAGACGAGCGAGTTTTTCGTCTTCAGCATCAGCCGGTTGGCGCTGGCTCCCTTGAAGCCGTTTCCTTCTTCGTCCAGCTCCAGCACATCAAACAGGGCATCCCAGCTCCCAACATCGCTCCAGCCGATATCAACAGGCAGGATGGCGATATTTTTGGCACCCTCCATCACGGCGTAATCGAGCGATTTTTTGGGAATCGTCTCCCATACAGCCTGGAGTGTGCTGGCGTAGGTCGGGGTGCCGACTGTGGGCTGAAGCTGGTGCATGGCCTGATAGATGGCGGGCTGCTGCTGCTCGAATTCGCTCATGGCGCGGTCTGCACGCCACACAAACATGCCGGAATTCCAGCTGTAGGTGCCAGAGCGCAGGTAGCTGACCGCCGTCTCCAGATTGGGCTTTTCCTTGAAGCGCGCCGCTTCAAACACATTCAGGCCGCGCTCTACCCCCAGCTTTTCGCTGCGTTGAATATACCCGAATGCAGTCGATGGCAGGGAGGGTGAAATACCCAGCGTGACGATATAGCCGCGCTGCGCCACATCAAAGCAGGCATGCAGCGCATTCCTGAAACCTTCTTTATCAGTGATGTGATGGTCGGCAGTCAGCAGGGCAATCGTCGCATCCGGATCACGCTGCTGAATGATGGCGACGCCGAGGGCCGCCGCCGGGCCGCTGTCACGACCATAGGGCTCGGCGATAAAGTTCTCCGCCGGAATTTCAGGGGTCTGTTCGCGCAGCTGGTCCACATACTTCTCGCCGGTGACGACATAGATCTGATCCGCTGTAAACAGGGGAGCCAGGCGCTGCACGCTGACCTGGAACATCGACGCTTCCTCAATCAGAGGCAGCATTTGCTTGGGCGTCTCGCTGCGGCTCATTGGCCACAGTCTGGTCCCGCCGCCGCCTGCCATGATGAGTGCGTAATAATGTTCCATGCGCTTCTTTCCGGTTTATCCTGACAGAAATGCCGTGTTTGTGACCACCTTAGCGATCAACACTCAGGCTATATTGCATGTGTCCTATCATTCGCGCAAGACCTTTTAGCTCAAGCATGGTCAGCGTTCCCGTAATCACATGGATTGGCAGTCCGGATGTCCGGCAAATTTCATCGACATGCAGCGGCTCGTGCGAGAGCAGGGCGATGATGGCGCGCTCGTCGTCGCTCATCGGGCTGATGTCATTGGCGATCTGGCGCGTTTGCACATGCTCGTGCGCCACATTCAGTTCGGACAGGATATCGTCAATCGTCATGACCAGCTTGGCGCCGTCCTGAATCAGACGGTTGCCACCGGCCGCGCTGGCGCTGAAGATATTGCCCGGCACTGCGAACACATCGCGACCCTGTTCGGCGGCGGTGGCGGCAGTAATGAGCGCGCCGCTTTTGACGGGCGCTTCTGCAATCAGCACGCCGAGGCTGATGCCGCTGATGATGCGGTTGCGGCGCGGGAAGTTGAACGGCTCCGGCTGCGTGCCCATGGGAAATTCGCTCAGCAGCGCGCCATGTTCGATGATGCGACTCGCGAGACGGGCGTGCTCGCGCGGATAAATCACATCGACGCCAGTGCCCAGCACGGCAATCGTGCGGCCGTTATTGTCCAGCGCAGCGGTGTGTGCCACAGCGTCGATGCCCTGCGCCAGCCCGCTGACGACGGTCACCCGTGCCTGGGCGAGATGGCGCGCGAAATACAGGGCGGCGTCTTTTCCATAGCTGGTGGCGCGGCGGGTGCCGATGACGGCCAGCGCCAGCGCGTCGTCGGGTGATAACGCCCCGCGCACATACAGCACCGGGGGTGGGTCTGGAATCTGCTTCAGCAGGGCGGGATAGCGGTCATCAATGAAAGGGAGCAGCGTGACATCCAGCGCCTCGATCTTCTTCAGCGCGGCCTGCAAGGCTTTGCCGTCCTGGGCAGCGAGGATGGTATTGGCCAGACGGTGATCCAGCCCGGCATCGCGCATCTCGGCAATGCTGGCGTGAAACGCGCCCTGCAGGCTGCCAAACAGGTGCTCGATGTGGCGCATGCGCTTGTAGCCGATGTCTGGCATCAGGCTGAAGGCTAACCAGGCATGCGATTCGCTGATCACAGGTCGACTCACCTCATGGGGGACAGAAAGAAGCGGTTGTCGCGGGTACGCTGGCGTTAGTCTTCTTCGTCAGCGTCTGAAACGGTGTCCAGCAGGCCTTCGGGCAGGCGCACCGTCAGCAGGCTGTTTTCCACGTCGGTGCTGAGGATGACGCCGTCGATTACCGGAATCAGCACTTCGCCGTGGGCATCACCGCGTACGACATACACGTCATTGGCGCCGGTTTCCAGCACTTCAATCAGCGTGCCCAGCGGGCTGCCGTCTTCCTGCTGCACTTTCATGCCGATGAGCTGGTACAGGTAGAATTCGCCGTCTTCCAGCGGCACGGCATCGGCCAGCGCCACCATCAGCATCTGCATGCGAAAACGATCGGCGGCATTACGGTCCGGCACTTCTTCCAGCCGGATAATGGCATAGCCGTCGCCCAGGATTTTGATGCTGGACAGCGTGTAGGGCTTGACATTGCGTGCGCCGATACCGGCACCTACAAACACAGTTTTGAGTTGTTTCAGATGGTCGGGATGCGCGGTCAGCAGTTTGACACGCAGCTCACCACGCACCCCGTGGGGACGCAGGATCTCACCCAGGATCAGATGGGATGGTGTTTCGATGGGTGAGGGGACTTTGTTGGTCGTCAAGTATGCAAGTGCCTTACTGAATTTTAAGGATGATGCGGCGTCCGCGATTTTCGGCTTCGGCCACGCGCAGTAGTGAGCGCAGGGCGTTGGCCACGCGGCCACCCTTGCCGATGATGCGGCCGGTGTCTGGCTGGGCGACTTTGAGTTCAATCACGGTCGCGTTGCTGGAATTCCGTTCTTTGACCTTCACCTGGGTGGGATCATCCACGAGGCTCTTGGCCACGTATTCAATCAGTCCCGCCAGATCCTGGTCGGTGTTATTGCGATTCTGCGCCATGATTTGGGTGCATCCTTTTCAATAAAGAATGCACAGGGCCGCGCAGTGTTCACACGGCCCCATGCACAACCGCCAGATGATGCGTGGCCTACTTGCTGGCCTTCTTCATCGTGCCCTTGCCAGCTTCCGGCGCCGGGTACGACGTCTTCGGGCTGACAGGCTTGAAATTGGCTTCGGCTTCAGCAGCCAGAACCTCGACGGATTCGCCGGCGCGCATGCGTGCCAGACGATCCAGGGTGCCCGTGCGCTTGAGAATCGATTGCACGGCCTCGCTGGGCTGGGCGCCGACGCTCAGCCAGTACAGAGCACGGGCTTCCTGGATGATGTCGGTGCTCGGCTGGGTACGCGGGTTGTGGAAACCAATGATTTCGATAAAGCTGCCGTTACGGGGGCTGCGCTGATCGGTGACAACCACGCGATAGCTCGGCTGACCCTTGAGACCCATGCGGCGAAGACGAATACGGACCATAGCTGATGTTCTCCCAGAATATACGCGCTTTCATGCATCCACAACCTGCGTGATGCTCCTTCGCAGGGGCGTGGACGGAAAGCCACTGTCACGAAAATACCGCACTTAATTCAAAACACTCGCGGCTCGTGTTTCAGTTGCGGTAAAGCGGGTTGGCCGCTTTAGCGCATGAATCCGCCAGGAAGGTTGGGTGGCATCTTGAACCTTCCTTTGCGCATTTCACCCATTAAACGCTGCATGTCGGCAAACTGCTTGAGCAGGTCATTGACATCGCGTACTTCGACGCCAGAGCCGCGCGCGATGCGCTTCTTGCGGCTGGCATCCAGGACTTTCGGATTGTTCCGTTCATGAATCGTCATGGAGCTGATAATCGCTTCCACGCGCCTCATGCGCTGATTGGCTTCTTCAGGGTCGATCTGGTCTTTCAGCTTGTTCAGGCCGGGCACCATGCCCATGAGCTGGGTGATCGAGCCCAGCTTTTTGACCTTCTGCATCTGCTCAAGGAAGTCCTGCAGCGTGAACTGATTCTGCATCAGCTTCTTTTGCAGCTTTTTGGCTTCTTCCTCGTCGAAGGTTTCCTGCGCCTTCTCGATGAGCGTCATCACGTCGCCCATGCCGAGGATGCGCTGCGCCAGTCGATCAGGGTGGAATACCTCGAACCCGTCGATCTTTTCCGCTGTACCGAGGAACTTGATCGGCACGCCGGTGACAGCGCGCATCGAGAGCGCCGCGCCACCGCGTGCATCCCCGTCCACTTTGGTCAGGATCAGGCCGGTGATGCCCAAGCGCTTGTTGAAACCGTCCGCGATATTGACCGCTTCCTGGCCGGTCATGGCGTCTGCGACGAGCAGGATTTCAGCGGGTTTGGTGCGCCGCTTGATTTCTTCCAGCTCGTTCATCAGGTTGTCGTCGATTTGCAGGCGGCCTGCCGTGTCCAGAATGACGACCGCTGCATTGGCAGCGCGGGCCGCATCCACACCATGCACGCAGATATCCGGCGGGCTGGCTTTGGTGCCTTCCTGCCAGTGACCGACGTTGACCTGTTTGGCCAGCGTGACAAGCTGATCGACGGCGGCCGGGCGATACGTGTCGGCGGCCACCAGGAACGGCGTGCGGCCTTCACGGCGCATATGCACCGCGAGCTTGGCGGCAGTCGTCGTCTTGCCAGAGCCTTGCAGGCCCACCAGCATGATGACGTGCGGCTTCTGGCTGGAATTGAAATTCAGCCGGCCGCCTTCGCCCAGCATGACGAGCAGTTCATCGTGCACGATCTTGACGACCTGCTGGCTGGGTTTCAGGCTTTTGGCCACATCCGCGCCAACGGCCTGTTCCTTCACCTTGCGCACGAATTCTTTCACAACCGGCAGCGAGACGTCCGCTTCCAGCAGCGCCATGCGCACTTCGCGCATCGCTGTGTCCACGTCTTTCTCGGTCAGTTTACCCACGCGCCCCAGATTATCGAAGACGCTTTGCAGGCGGTTTGAAAGTTGTTCGAACATGTGTGTGGTTTAACCTGGTTTCAGACTATCGGCCATTGTAGTGGAGCGAAAAATGCACGTCAAGGCGTGGTTAGGTGCCCGTAACCTCGGCCAGCGCCCGATAGGCCCGGTCGAAATAGAGCAGGGGCGCGCTGCTGCTGCCCTTGCCGGTGGCCTGCACGCTGCCGACCACGATCCAGTGTGAATGGCCGTCATGCACCTCGGAGATGCGGCAGTCCAGCCAGCCAATAGCGTCGGCCAGCACGGGGGCACCTGTCACATGCGTAGATGTCTCTAGTCCATCAAAGCGGTCTTCCGGAGTGGCCAGCGGCACGCGCCCGGCAAAGCGATTGGAGATTTCTGCCTGGTCCGCGCCGAGGATGTTCACGGCGAAAATGCCGGACTGCTGAATCACCTGCGCTGTGCTGGCATCTTTCGACAGACAAACCAGAATCTGTGGGGGATCGAGCGAGAGCGAGTTGAACGCGCTGACGGTCATGCCTGCACGGCGGCCTTCGTGAGCTGTGGTAACTACCGAGACGCCGCTTGCCCACAGGCGCAGCGTCTCGCGCATTGCGTTTGCATCCATAGTTGAGTCGTGCTTTCCGGTGTATATGCGGCTTACAAGGCCGCAGGTTCAAATAAGTAGCGTTCCACACGCGGGGCGATATCCGCCAGCGTGCGGATGCCTGAAGCAAAGGCGCGCGCATCACGGCCGATGACCACGGTGGCCACGTCGTTTTCTGTGTGCTTGCCGTGGCTCAGGTCTTCCAGGTTGCCATGATCGCTGGTGATGATCATCAGGCCTTCATCATCATCCCATGCTTCCAGCGCGCCGGCCATCACCCCGTCGAACAGCTCCAGCAGGGCTTTGCCTTCGCTCAGCGTGCCGCGATGCCCCACAGTATCTGACCACCAGTGCGAGAAAAACGCAAATGTCGCCCGGCGTGATAACTCGACCATCTTGCGGCCAGCCTCAATGGGCGTATACACCGGGCTTTTTTCGTAGCCCAGATGCGCCCGCCATGCTTCGCCCGTCCAGTCGACCGAGAGCGCGTCACCGCTGAAAATATCCGACTCGCCAAACAGCTTGTAGCCCGCCTCGGCATAGGCCTGCTGATAGCTGGACAACAGGCGCTTGCCGCTGTTTACAGCATCGTGAAAGGGAGGGGGATAGGCCTCTAGCATGACAGCAGTGCCGCCGCGTGCGACCACCCGCTTGAACAGGTTATCTTCCGCGAGAATCGACCGGATGGCGAGGTTTGGGCGCGGGCCGTAATGTTCGCCGATCGTCTGCGGAATATTGAGGCCGGTCAGGATGGTGGCCTGGCCGCTGGCGCTTTGCGGGCGACCAGGCATGCCCAGGCGCGGGTCAGTCGGCACAAAGGTAGCCCTGTCTGAATGCTGGATACCGGTTTCAGACAGCCAGCGATGGCCGTTGGCCAGCGCATTCAGCGTGGGCGTTTCTGCCGTGCTGAACGGATTTGAAGCTGGATCGTCTGGCGCGAGGCCCACACCATCCAGAAAGATAAGCAATACGTGTTTGTCCATGTTCGATCTGTTTACTGGTCGTGCTGCAGGAAGGGGTTGGTGGCGCGTTCGGCACCAATGGTCGTCGGTTCGCCGTGTCCGCTGAGGACGATGACATTGTCCGGCAGGGCCATCAGCTTTGTGGCAATCGATTCCATCAGCAGGTCGTGATCGCTGCCGGGCAGGTCGGTGCGGCCGACACTGCCTTTGAACAGCGCATCGCCGCTGAAGACGATGTCCTGCTCGCGCATGTAGAAGGCGATATGGCCGGGCGCATGGCCGGGTGTGAACAGCGTCTCCAGGCGGATGCCATCCAGCGTGATGGTTTCCGGTTCGGTCGTCAGCAGGCGGTCAGGCACGGCCGCTTCAGGGAACTCGATGCCAAAGTAGAGCTTGCCCCGTGCGGGCATGTCCGGCAGGGTGGCCGCGGCATCTGCATGAATGGCAAATGGCGCGCGGGTGGCCTCTTTCAGGGGTGCGCTGGCCAGCACGTGATCAAAGTGCGCGTGCGTCGCCAGAATCAGGGCAATTGTCCAGCCTGCGTCCTGCGCCATCTTCAGCAGGGCAGGGGCATCATCCACCGGATCGATCAGAATCGCCCGTTTGGTATCTTCGTCGCCGATCAGATAGGCATTGGTCGACACAGGGCCAAGTGTCGTCATCCTGATTTTGAGGGTCATGCTGCCGCCTGCGCCGGTTTGCGCGTGATGGTGTCGCGAATTTTACTGACGCTTTGTGACAGGAAAATCTTAACTTCCTCGATGCGCAGCAGATAAGATGCGCCGATGAAGGTGACCAGCGCAGCCGCCACGATCAATCCCACGCGAATCACGGTCACGACCACGCCGCCGGTCAGCCCGACGGTTTCCAGGACAAGATTCACGCCAAACGCGACCGCACCCATGACGATGCTGGCCGCAATCGCCTTCACCATCACGCGGCCGATATGTGTTTCATCCAGGCCATGCCAGCGTTTGCGCAGCACGATTCCCAGCGCGATCACCTCGAACAGCACGCCGAGCGTATTGGCCAGCGCCAGCGCACCCACATTTTCCGGGCGCACATCACCGGTCAGCACGCCGCTGAAGACGAGTGCGACGATGATGTTCACGGCTGCGCCGCCGACAGCAACCAAAAGCGGCACGAGCGTGTCTTTGTCCGCATAAAAACTGCGCGCGACGACTTCCAGGATGGAATGGACGACAATGCCAAACGAGAACCAAACCAGCGCCGAATACACCAGCTGCGTGGCCGAGGCGTCAAAGGCGCCGCCTTCCAGCAGGCTGAGGATGGGCAGTCCCGCCGCGATCAGCAGCACCGCGCTGGGGATGGTCGCGATGAGGATGAAACGCAGTGAGCCGGAAAACGCAGCGCGTTTGCCGCTGACGTCACCCAGCGCACTGAGCGACGCCAGCGTGGGGAATATCACGATGCCCATCGCCGTACCAATCAGGGTTTCGGGAATCTGCATCAGCCGCCAGCCCCAGTCATAGGCGCTGGTGGCCCCTTCGCCGAGGCGCGAGAGCAGGTTGGTGACGACGATGCTGCTCACGCTGACGAGCGCAAGATCGAGCATGCGCGGGACAAACAGGATGAGGATGCGGCGGAATTCCGGGGCGCGCCAGTCCAGCGAGGCCGACCAGCGAATGCCGACGCGCAGCAGTCCCGGCACCTGAATCGCCAGATGCATCGCTGCACCGAGCACGGCGCCCCATGCCAGCCCATAGATACCCAGCACAGGCAGCAGGAAAATCACGCCGATGAGGATGCCAACGTCAAACAGGATGGGCGCCAGCGCCGGCAGCAGGAACCGATTGAAGCTTTGCAGGATGCCCATGACGGTGCCGCTGATCGAGAAGATCAGCGTGCTGAGCAGCAGGATGCGCATCATGTCGGCCGTCTGCTGCTGCACTTCTGGCGGGAAACCCGGCGCAATCGCGTTTTGCACCAGCCACGGTGACAGGATAAACGCGAGAATGCTGACGACTGCGGTCAGGCCAAAGATAGTGTTCAGCACGGTGCTGGCCGTGCGCCACGCAGTTGAACGATCGTCTTTGGCCAGCAGCCCGGCGAAGACCGGGATGAATGCGAATGCGACCGCCCCGCCCGCAATCAGATTGAAGATGACTTCCGGCAGCCGGTTGGCGGCCACGAACGCATCATATTCGGCGCTGATGCCAAACGAACGGGCGATGATGAAGGTCTGCAAAAAACTGATCGCCTTCGCTGCGGTGAAGGCGATCATGACAATCAGGGTAGAACTCGTAAGCTGCGCGGTGCGGGATGGTTCGGTCATCGGCGTGCTTTCCCGGAATCGGCGGAATCCGTGCGAATCGGCGCTTTTATAGATCGTCCAGGGCTTCCTGTGCCTGCGTAAACAGCGGATTGTTGTTTAGTGCGCGCTGGAACGAGGAGGTGGCTGCGCCGATGTCACCACGCGCGGCATGCACCCGGCCTTCCCAGTAGTAGGTTTCCTCGATGAACGAGCCGGCATTGTTGATATTGTTGCGCACCAGGCCCATTACATCGTCGTAACGACCGGTATTGAAGTAGGCTTCAAATGGCCCGAACTGGTACCACAGCATGCGGAAGGGAAGCTGACGCTGGGTGGCGGCATCATAGGCGGCCGCTGCCTGTTCGTATTCACCGAGGCGCACCAGGGAAGTGCCCATATTGAACCAGGGGAACGGGCTGGTGGGGTCGGCCTGGGCTTCCTGCCGTGCCACTTCCAGCGCACGTTCTGCGGCTGCTTCTACATCTGCCAGCGGGCCCAGCAGCCCGATCAGCTCGGCCTCGCGCGACTGCTCGTAGAGCACAATGAACACGCGGTTGAAGGCCTGCCAGTCGCGGTCAAACTGCTCGTAGGGCTCCGGGACGCCGCTGTTGGCGCTGCCTGTGCCCAGGTAGCTGTCGTAGACGAAGAAATTGCGCGAGCTGTCATCGTAGCCCACGACTGTCTGGTAATGCCCCAGCCAGTCGGAGCCTTCGGGTGTAAACGTAGTCTCTACCAGCACGGGGAAGTTATTGGCAATCAGCGTCTTCAGCAGCAACATATCGCCCCCAAGGCGCGTAATCGCTCGCACACCTGTCTGCGTGTTGACGAAATTGACCAGCTCAATCGGGCTGACATTCTTGTCTTCGGCATTCGGGCGCAGGAACTGCTGGGCATAGTTCTGGTCTTCCTGCCAACCGAAATGAGACAGTGCGATGGTGATGTTGGTCGGACCGCAGTTGTTCCATTCCTGGCGCTCCCAGCGGAAACCATACATGAATGCGGTGGTGGGCACGCTGGCCGCCTGGCTGACCAGCGGCGACAGCGTGGGTACACTGACCGGCACCAGGGCTGTCTCGGCCGTGGACACGAGCGCGGCTTCTGTGGGCTGTGGGCTGGGTGTCGGCGTGCTGCTGGGTGCCAGGGTGGCGCTGGGCTCAGGGGTGGGCTGTGATGTCGTCTCGCCTGTGGCTTCAGGTTGTGGCGTAGCCGTGCCCACCGTCATATTGAGCAGGTCCTCCGGTGAAATGGGATTATTGACCGCCGCTGCCGAAGTTGGCACGACGCCGCCGGCCGGCGTGGGGCGCATAAACTGGCGCATGAACGGGGCATAGTTCAGCAGCTCGGCCTGGTAGCGTGGCTCCAGCGAATCGCGGAAGAAGAACACGCCGCCGACAATGCCGCCCAGGGCAATCACACCCCACAGCACAACCAGCCACAGCCACATCCGGCGCGGCAGGCCTTTACGCAGCAGCAGGGCGCTGCCAATGCTGACGACGGGCAGGATGACCGCAGCTACGGCGACAAATGGAATCGTCACGCCCAGGCGTCCGCCGCCTGTGGCAAAGAGAAACACACCGATGACGGCCAGCAGCACCGCCACGATGAACACAACTGCGAACCAGATCAGCAGGCGCGGGGGGCCATGGAAGTGGTCGTTTTCAGGGTATGTCGAAGTCATGGGCTGAATTACTCTACACTCACAATACGAAATCCTGGCACTAAGTGTGCCACACTCGCATGCTGTTTACCTGACGGCCGTTATGCGAATGCGCTTCGTGCCTGGAGTCTGGGCCATTATAACACATCGATTTTGCGCAACTATTGGTTCTGTTGTGCGCTACAATGAGGGGCGTTTCCAGGAATAATGCTCAGGAATAAGTGCAATGACCGAAAAATGGCGCGTCGAGCTGCACAGTCACACGCTGTGGTCGAAAGACTGCGTGGTGTCTTTTGGGCGAATTGCTGCCCGCTGCGCTGCGCTGGGCATCGATAAAATCGCGATTACCGACCACAACACCGCGGACGGCGCGCTGGAGATGCAGCGCCTGTATCCGGAGCTGGTGATCGTGGGCGAAGAAATCATGACGCCACAGGGAGAACTGCTGGGCTACTTTATGAAAGAGAGCATCCCCGCTGGATTGTCTCCTGAGGAGACGATCACCCGCCTGCGCGCACAGGGGGCCGTCATCAGCGTTTCGCATCCGTTTGACCGGCTGCGCAAGGGCGCCTGGGAAGAGAGCGACCTGGCGCGTATTCTGCCGCTGGTGGACGCGATTGAGGTATTCAATGCGCGCTGCATGTTCGCTGAGGATAATACCCGTGCGCTGGCGTTTGCGCAGGCGCATGGGGCTATCGGCACGGCGGGCTCTGATGCGCACAGCCAAGTCGAGTACGGGCGCTCTGGCATGCTGATGGATCCGTTTCATACAGCGGACGAAATGCGTGCATCTCTCAGCACGGCGCAGTCGATTGACCGGCTGAGCCCGTGGTTTGTGCATGTGAACAGCAAAACGGCCAAGTGGTCGAAGAAGCTGGGGCTGGTGAAGCGACAGTGGCCGGGCGGCTAAGGGTTCTCTGCCAGTAGTGAGGCGTGGACAGCCGCCAAAATATCGCCGCCGATGTCTGCTGCAAGGCCGGTATCTGAGGTGTCCTCCAGCAGGATAGCCACTGCGCCGGCCTGTCGACCGGATGCGGTGACAAAGCCGATGAACCATGACATCGGGCGGCCATCGACATAGGCGAGGCCCACATGTCCGCCGATGTCGATATTGGGTCGGGCAGCATTCTGCGCCGCACCATTGACCACGTTATAGCGCATCAGGTCCTGCAAACGCCGCGCCGTCGTCGCTGTCGTGAAGGCGATGGTACGCGTTGGACGAGGTGCATGCACCCATGTAGACGCGCCAGGGGCAAGCGTCGCATCGAGCATGAACGGCACGGGTGTGTTGCCATCATTCACGATCGCTCCTGTGAGGATGGCCATCGCCAGCGGCGAGACGGTCAGGTCTGCCTGTCCAGTGACGACGGCTTCCATCCCTTCTATCGGGGTGTAGCCACGTATCTGCGCTGCCGGAGCCGCGCTTTCGTACCCGGAAATACGCACGGCAGTGAGCGCGTCCACCTGCTCAAAAATTGTGTTCATGGCGGTCTCGCCCACGGCGTTGGTCGCGCCGATGAAGGGCGTGGGACAGGCGAAGGCGAAGGCCTCGCGCAGGGTCAGCGAGAGTGCTGGCAGGCGAACGGCACATCCTATCGATAGTGCGTCAGACAGATCGACCGGCTCGGTGGCGTTGTCGATCATGGCATCCAGCGGCTGGCCGGTGAGCAGGCTGGCGATCATCAGCACGGGCTGAATGGCGGTGCCCAGCGGATAGCGGCGCTCGGTGGCCCGGTCCAGCAGCTGCATCGCCGCGTCTTCACGCAGTCTCTCGTAGTCAGCATCAATGGAATTCGGGTCAAAGACTGGCGCGCTGCTGATACCGAGCATACGCCCGTCCGGGATGCTGATGGCCACCGCCGCTCCGGCCTGCCCATCCAGTCTTTCGGATACCATGCGCTGCACGGCGCTGTCCAGGGTGACGCGAATGTTGGTCCCCTGAATGGGCGTATGCAGCAGCCGATTGGAGAGCGCAGCCTCGGCGCTGTCACCGCGCAATATTGTGTCAAAGGCGCCTTCGATGCGCGCAGCCCCGCGGACCATGCTGTAATAGCCCAGGCCGGGCCATGCCTCGGCGACTGAATACTGGCGCGTGACGATACCTGCATCGTTGACGTCTGTATGGGCCAGTAGCAGTCCGTCGGCGGAATAAATGTCGCCGCGCACGATACGGCGCTCACGTTCGACAGCGCGCGGATTGTCATCGCGGGTGTTCAGGCTGTCGGGCATGATGACGGCCCATTGGAACGCGCCAATCGCAATGACGATGAATCCGACCAGGATGGCCAGCATGATACGCTGGGATTCGCGCGCGAAAGGCACCATCGACGGGCTATCCTTTCACCGCGGACAGGCGCAGCAGGATGCCCACCATGAAGAAGCTGACGACCAGCGAGCTGCCCCCATAGCTGATAAACGGCAGGGTGACGCCAGTCAGCGGGATGATTTTCACGACGCCCCCCATGATCATCAGGCTTTGCACGGCAATCAGGCTGCAAAAACCTACTGCCAGCAGCGTCTGGTAAGGCTTGCCCTGCTGAAGCGCAGCAATTCGAAAACTGCGCGAGACCAGCACCATCAGCAGCGCGATCACGGTGATGACGCCCAGAAAGCCGAACTCCTCGGCAATGGCGGCGAACATGAAGTCTGAATGGATGACCGGCACGTATGACGGATAGCCGAGGCCGATGCCCTGGCCGAATACGCCCCCTGCCGAGAAGGTCATCAGGCTTTGCACGATCTGGTAGGCGCGATTGTCCGGGTCGATCCACGGATTAACCCAGATATCGACGCGCAACTGCACCACATCAAACAGAAAATAGGCGACGGCCCCGGCAGCCAGAATCAGGCCCGCCGCAGCCACCAGCACCCAGTTTGATCCGCTGGCGACATAGAGCAGGCAGACGAACAGCGCGAAAAACAGAATCGCCGTGCCCAGGTCGCGCTGCCAGACCAGAATAACCACACAGATGCCCCACATCAGCACCACTGGCCCGGCGATGCGCGGGGCGAGGAACAGGCGCCGTTTGCGCTCGAACAATGCCGCGCTGCGCAGGACTGGATACTGTTCGGCGAGATAGCTGGCCAGAAACACCACCAGCACGATTTTAAGCAGCTCGCTGGGTTGAAAGAAGACGCTGCCCGTGCCCAGCCACAGGGCGGGTGCAGATGCGAAGCCACTGGGATTGGTGCCAAACAGAATTGTCGCCAGCAGCAGCAGCGTCCCGCCCAACAGGATGCTGTAGCGATAGCGTCTCATTCGGCCGAGCAGGTCAGGGAAGCGCAAGGCCGTCAGCATGGCGACTGTGCCGACGACCAGCCAGACGGCCTGCCGATCGCCAAAATTGGGCAGCAGGCGGTAGATCATCAGCAGTCCCCAGCCAGACATCACCATACATGTCGCGAAAATCAGCCGGTCTGTGCCTGCCAGCAGCCGACGCGTCAGGATCCAGCCAATGCCCGTGCAGGCAATCCAGGTGGCGATGCCCAGCCATACGCGCGGATTGCCGGTGACCAGGGTGACCTGGAGCGCGTTGACGACCAGAAACACGCCCGCCAGCACCAGCAGGTAAAGCGCGCTGTGGCGCGGCTGCCGGGTCTGCACGACGGCCGGGGCGGCGAGGGGGACTGCGGACAGCGTGCTCATGGCGCGCTGGTGAACAGCCTGCCCATCACGGGCCCCAGGCGCGACTTGACAGATGCCGGAATCTTCTCTGGATGCGTCATCACAACGCCATCCAGGGCATGATGTGCCGGCCAGTCGGCGGATTTATCAATCAGAGCGACGGCCTCAGCCACGGCCTGGCGCGCCAGGGCCACGTTTTTGTTGAAGGTGGCGATCACCATCTCCACGGTGACGGCCTCTTCAGATGTGTGCCACACATCGTAATCGGTGACATGCGACATGGTGGCATAGGCGATTTCTGCCTCGCGCGCCAGAAATGCCTCCGGGCAGGTGGTCATGCCGATGATGCTGCATCCCCACTGGCGGAACAGATGGCTTTCCCCGCGCGTGCTGAAGCGCGGCCCCTCAATGGTGACAAATGTGCCGCCTTCATGGGCGCGCCCGCCCGCAGCGCGCACAGCCTGCGCGAGGACCTTGTTCATCTGCGGGCTGAAGGGCTCCGCCATCGTGACATGGCCGACCAGCCCGGTATCGAAAAAGGTGCGGTCACGCTCGTTTTTCGTCATGTCGATCAGCTGGTCGGGAATGACGATGTCGCCGGGCGCATAGTCTTCGCGCAGCGATCCGCACGCATTGACCGCCACGATAAAGCGGACGCCGAGCATCTTGAGCGCGCAGATATTGGCGCGATAGGGCACGGTCGAGGGGGTGAAGACGTGGCCGACGCCGTGGCGCGGCAGAAAGGCCACGCGTTTGCCGCGCAGTGTGCCAGTCACGATCTCGCCGCTGGGCGAACCAAACGGGGTATCGACGCTGACCCGCGCAATATCCGTCAGGCCGGGCATGTCATACAGGCCAGACCCACCGATGATGCCAATGTGAATATTGTCAGACATAGTGACTTCCTTTACAGAATCGACCTGCTGGCGCCGCCGTCAACAGGCAGGGCGACACCTGTGATAAAGCCTGCGACTGGCGAGCACAGAAAGACTGCCGCTGCCCCGAATTCACCGGGCGTACCCAGCCTGCCCAGCGGGATGTCAGCGGTCATGCGGGCACGTTCCTCATCGGATGTGGCGCCGGATTTCTGCGCGCGCGATGCCAGCAGCTTCTCGATGCGGCCGGTCTCGTGCATGCCAGGCAGCAGGCTGTTGAAACGGATGCCGAAGGGCGCATACTCCAGCGAGAGCGTTTTGGTCAGGCCGATGACGGCGGGCCGCAGCACATTGGAGAGCGTCAGATTGGCGACCGGCTGCTTTCCGGCGATCGAGACGATGGCCAGCACGGCGGCGCGCTTTGACTTTTTCAGGTAGGGCAGGACAGCACGGGTGAGCGTGACCGCGCTCATCAGCGTGAGATCGACTGCTTTCTGCCACGCTGCCAGGTCAAAATCGTCGAAGGAGCCGCCCGGCGGCCCGCCCGCGTTGATGACCAGGATATCCAGCCCGCCCAGCATTTCCGCCGTATTGCGCACCAGCTTTTCGGCCGAGACGGGATCGCTGACATCCGCTGGCAGGGTGAAGACCGCGTTGCCGGTTTCACTGTTAATGGCGGATGCGGTCGCCTGCAAATCCGCCAGCGTGCGGCTGCTGATGACGACCGCCGCGTTTTCCCGGCTGAACTGTGCGGCTGTGGCTGCGCCGAGGCCCTGGCTGGCCGCCGTCACCAGCACGCGCGCACCGCGAAGCTGCAGGTCCATGTTCTCAGTGCTCCAGTTCTATGCGGAAGCGTTTTTGCCCCACGCACACGATGTCGCCGTTGGTGACGATGACGGGCTGGGCGATGGTCATGTCGTTGAGCTGCGTGCCGTTGCGGCTGCCCCGGTCTTCCAGCCACCATTGCCCGCCGCGCATCGCGATGACCGCGTGTTCACTGCTCACAAACGAGTCGTCGATCATGATGGTGCTGCCGGGTGAGCGACCGATGGTGGTGACGGTGAGCAGGGGATAAATCTGCCCTGTGGGAATAAATGTCTTGCCGACCGGCTCGACTACAGTCAGGCGGCCCAGCGGGCGTCGCCCGGAGCTGACCTGCTGTTCGGTCGCTTTCAGGTCACGCCAGACCAGCCACATCAGGGCCAGCAGCAGGGTAAACAGCAGGACGCCTGATATCGCGCGCAGCAGGGTGATGAGCTCGATGTTCACGGGGGACCTGCTCACTCATCCAGCGGGGAAAAAGCGGCTGTGGCTTCATGTTCGACATCGTCCATGTACACGATGCGGGTTTTCCCCAGCCGGATGACGTCGCCGGATTGCAGCAGGACCTCGCGCACGCGGGACTCGTTCACAAAGGTGCCCGACTGGCTGCCCAGATCAAACAGCGTATAGCGGCCAAAACGCAGGCGAATCTGCGCGTGGTGGCGCGAGACGTGCTGGTCTTCCAGCACCAGCTGATTGTCCAAAGCGCGCCCGATCGTCACGAAAGGCATATGGAGCGCAAAGTCGTTGCCGCTTTCCAGATACAGCGTGGCCGATGGTGCGGCGGGCACAGCCGGACTGTACACAGGTTCCAGTAAACTGGTGTCGGTCTTTTTCTGCGTCACATGCCCGGCATGCACCTGCACTTCGCCGCGTGCCAGGGTGAGGTCTGCGATCATATGCACCTGCGGGCGTCGGGGCATGCGCAGGCCAAGGTCGCCAGCCAGATGAACCAGATGATTTCCGAATCTGTTTTCGAGGTCCGGGGCCGACTCCATCAGCCGGGCATGTTCGTCCGGACACAGGTGGATGACGAAACTGTTGGGGGCAGTAGGGGATTCAAGTGGATTGGCGGCGGGGGCAGCGGAGGCTTCCATCGCCCGGGCAAGCGCCAGCGCGAGGTCGTGCGGCTGCACAGATTTGCCAAAAATCTGCGCGAATGCACCCTCGATAAGCTGTTCGATGCCGGCTTCCAGCCGATTGAGCTTATAGTCTGTCATGACTGCCTATTATAAACGACAGGGCGCCGCTTGCGCGAACGGCTAAAAAGCGATGAGCCGGAATCAGGTCCGGCTCATCGGGTAATCAGTGCTTTGGAGTAGGGTTAGCCAAGCCCCTGAACGACCAGCGCCGGAGAGCTGGGGATGTAATCGATCCACGTATTGAAGCGTTCGATCGCCGCGGCTTCGCGGGTCGAATCGAGGAAGGCCTCGAAAGTATCGCTCTTTTGAGCGTCCTGCGCCTGCTCGTCCATGTCGCGTTCTTCACGGCCACGCACCTGCATAATGGCGTAGGTGCTGGTGGTGGTCGTCACCGGGCCGATGGTGTCACCGATGGCAGCTTCGGCTACGGCAGCAGACAGATCTGCGCCGTAGGTCGATTCGATGTTTTCGAGGGTCACCCAGTCCAGCTCGCCACCGTTCGCTGCGGATTCATCGGTCGAGTTGGCACGGGCCAGCTCGGCAAACGACTCACCGGCTTCCAGTGAGGCGATGATGGTATTGGCTTCGTCACTGGTGGCCACCACGATGAGGCGCGCATTCACAAACGGCGCGGTCGTGCCCATCTCTGCCGAAAGCGATTCAGTCAGGGCTTCGCGCAGGGCCAGGGTTTCGAAGTGACGGCGCAGCAGCGTATCATCGATACCGGCCAGGCTGCGGATCGAGCCCAGCACATCGTCACGCACTTCCACGTACTGCTCGGCAATCTCGGTGGGATTGAGCGTGGGCACGGCCGTATTGGTCGGCGCAGCAGTCACGGAAATGGTCGGCGTGGCGTCGATGGTGGCCTCGGCCGTCGCTTCAGGCGTGGCGGTCGGCGGCAGCGTGGGTGAAGCAGTTGGCGAGACGATCGGCGTCGGCGTGATCGAAGGTTCCGAGGTCGGCGTCGCCGTGCCGGAGGCGGCAATCGGGTCGTAGCCGAAGAAATCCTCAATCTGGGCGTCGATGTCTTCGTCGGTCACGGTGATGCCCAATGCTTCGGCCTGCTGGCGCACAAGCGTGTCATCGATAATCTGATTCAGCACGGTGTTGCCCAGCTGGTCTGGCACCTGGCTCTCATTGATCCAGGTGGAGAAGGGCGGCTGGCTTTGCAGGAATTCGATGATCTGGTCGTTGCCGATGCCGAACGACTGGTACTGGGCCACGGCATTGTTGATTTCATAGTTGCGCAGGGCGCGGGTCAGGCGGACTTCATCCTGAAATTCGCCCACGGTAATCGCATCACCGTTGACGATGACCGCATTCTGCGAGGGGGTAATGACCTGGTCGACGATCAGCGCACCGATGACGAGCACGGCAACAACTGCCCCGAGAATGCCCAGGCCCAGCAGCAGCCTACGCTGAACCAGCGCTTCGCGCTCAGCTTTTGAGCGATATGACTGCATCAGTCGCGGTTGCAGGCGGGGATTTGGTTTTGCCGGGGGGGTTGCCCCCGTAGTTGGCTCAGACGGCGTTTTTGGCTTTGGCACGCCGCTGGTTTGTCCGCGTTTCGCCATAATAAAAGGGCTCCCGGGGAAAGCAAATGGTTAGGACAGAATAAAAGAAGGGGCACAGGGCTGGCCGGGCTGGCCAATCACTGTGCCCGATGGAATGGCTAGTCGGTGACCAGCACGAACGGCAGCAGGGCCAGGTGGCGCGCACGCTTGATTTCGCGGGCGAGCTCGCGCTGGCAGCGCGCGCAGTTGTAGGTCTGGCGGCGCGGCTTGATTTTGCCGGTTTCGGTCACATAGCGGCGCAGCGTATCCACATCTTTGTAGTTGAAGCAGCGGCCGGACGGGCAGTAGACCGTGTTGCGAAAGCGGCCACGAGGGCCACGTTCGCGGCGTTCGCCACGATCATCATCATCACGGTCACGAGACTCACGCCCTTCGCGGGGTTCACGCGGCGGACGTGCATCGACATCGGTTGTTTCGACAGGACGGTCGGTCACTTTATACTCTCCAGATCGACACTTTCAGTGTTCGGGTTAGGTGCTAGAAGGCGTAATCGCCATCGTCAAGGTCATTCAGGAAGTCTTCGTCTTCCTGCGCCCGGCGCTCGCCGAGCATCAGCATTTCGTTGGCCACCACTTCAGTGCGAAAATGCTTTTTGCCCTGATCATCTTCCCATCCGCGCGTTTGCAGACGGCCTTCAATATAGACAAACTGGCCTCGTGTCAGGTGCTGCTTGCAGATTTCTGCCAGCTGGCCCCAGGCCACGATATTGAACCACTCTGTTTCCTCGCGGCGCTCACCTTCGGAAGACAACCACGTGCGGCTGACAGACATTGAAAAGCTGGTGACCGGGCGACCACTGGGGGTATAGCGCATTTCAGGGTCGCGCCCGACACTGCCAATCAGAATGACTTTATTGAGGCCGCGTGGCATGACTGAATCTCCCGAACCACCTGAGCAAACAGACTGTGTCTCAGGGGTTATTCGTCTGTGCGGACGACCAGATAACGCATGATGTAGGGCGACAGATTCAGATTGCGTTCCAGCTCTGGAATGGAGCGCGATTCAATCTGCGATTCCATCATCACATAATAGCCTTCGCGCTGCTTGTCGATTTCGTAGGCGAGCTTCTTACGGCCCCAGCGGTCGATCTTGGAGACCTGACCCTGTTCGCCAGCTTCAATCCAGGCGCGCACCTGATCGATCGTATTGTTGACCAGGTTCTCGTCGGCATTGTCGAGACGAACGATAATCGTAACTTCGTATGGACGTTTCATCGGGGTAACACTATTCTCCTTTCCCCGGGATTGCCCGCCGTGCCAGGATGGCAGCAGAGAGCGGAAAGCATGGAAAACGTCGCTCTTGGGTGCGGGCGACGCATCCCTCATGTTACATGATGCGCATAGCTGAATCAACGGTCACTTCGCGTGGGCATCGGCGCGGGTCGTGTGTGCTGTGGCCAGCAGCAGCGCGACAATCAGCCAGAACAGGGTGATGCTGCCCTGAAAGTCTGTCCTGAAGAAATACAGGTCAGCGACCGCGTTGACGAGTGCCGTGATGAGCGCCGCCGATGCGCCCAGCTGCAAGGGCCACAGGTCATCATCCTGCTGGGCGGCGCGCCAGCGCGAAATGCTGTAGCTCAGGCTGGCGATCATGGTCGCCGCAAAGATACCCACCCCGACCAGTCCGATCTGGTTGGCCATAATCAGGTACATGCTGGCGACATCGCTGTACAGGTCGATGCTGGGCGACCCGGTGAAACCGATGCCTGTGATGGGGTAACGGCTGATAAGTTCCAGGGCGTCACTGTATTCGCCGATGCGCATTTGCGTGGCCAGGTCTGTGCCGGTGAAGGCCTCTATAAAGCGGGTGACCAGGTCCTGCGTCTGCGGCAGCACCAGAATCAGCCCGGCACCCGCAGCCAGCAGCAGCAGGAAGATGCGGTTTCCCCTGAACAGCCCGATAAACGCCAGCCCGACCGCGAACGCCAGCAGCGATGCGCGCGAGAAGGTCAGCACCAGGCCCAGTCCCAGCATCCCCATGACCATCCAGAGCAGCCAGCGTGGACGCAGCACAGGTCGGCGCGCACGCAGCTGCGGGGCGATCAGCGCGGCGCAGATGGCCAGGAAGCCGCCCAGCGCGTTCGGATCCACCCAGGTGCCGATGGCCCGTTCCGCCTCGTCTGGATTGTCCTCGATATAGCGAATAACGCCGCCGTCCGGATAGCCGATGCGGCTGAGGCGAACCAGCGTGCGCTCGGCAGTCTGGTCATTCATGCCATACAGCACAAGCGTGGTCGCCCCCTGTAATGCCGCCGCGACCACGAAGATGAGCAGCATGCGCCGCAGCGCGATTTTGTCGCGCAGCACATCCACCAGGATAAACGTCATGCTGATGGCGAGCAGCGTTTCGGCAAACTGGCGCAAGTCGGCGCTGGTGGGGCGGGCCCAGCGCAGCCCAAGCACAAAAGATAGAATCAGCCATGCCATATACAGCGCGATGAAGCCATGCACCGGCGTGAAGCGGATGCCGCGTCTGCGTCCGGTCATAAACTGGACGATATAGACCACCAGAAAAGCGCCAAACGTGGCGTCAAGCAGGGTGGGGGTGAAGCCGATGCGAAAAGGGAACGTGCCAAACGGCAGCAGCGCCATCACCAGGATGATGCCATACAGGGCCGCGCTCAGGCTGGTGAGCAGATACAGCCCGGCCAGCACGCCCAGCACCGCGCCTGCCGCGATAATCGGACCGCCGATGGCCAGCAGCAGCCCGATGCCCACTGCCGACAGGCCAATGGTCCCGCCGATGACGAGCGCGTAAGAGCGCGGGTCCATGCCTGCGACGCGCTGTTGTAGTCCGTTGATTGTTGGCGTCATGCGCCCTGCCTTCGCCTGAACATAACAATCACCAGCCAGACGCCGATGATTCCGAGCGAGAAAAGCGATAGTAGCGACCCGAGTGTAAAACTGGCCGGGGTATACGACAAGGTCACGATATGCTCACCGGAGGGAAGCTGTATGGCGCTGGCGATGCCATAGGCGCGCAGCAGCGGCACAGGTTGGCCGTCGATGTCTGCCTGCCAGCCGGGATAATGCACCAGCGCGACTGACAGCCAGCCGGGCCGATCGGTCTGGGCCCGGATGACAATGCGTTCCGGCGCAAACGAGATGACCTCGGCGGGCTGTGGTGACGCCGATGACGCGTTGGCGAGTGAGGCATCTGCTTCCAGAACCAGCGTGTCGCGCAGATTGATCGCGCCAGACGTGACCGCTGCCAGCGGATCACTTTCTCCGACGGCGTTATACAGCACCTGGGCGAACGGGCGCGGGTCTTCCAGGGCAAACGCGCTGATGCCGCCCCAGCGGTCTGTGCCGCTGGCAATAATCCGCGACGCCACTGGCAGTTCGCCCCAGTCCGAGAATACATAGCGCACGGCCAGGATTTCCCACGCAGCCAGCGGCGGGAAGGGCGCCTCGATCAGGGCGCGCGCGTCCGCCAGAAACAGCGGGCTGATGCCGTGGATGTCCTGCACCCCATACAGGCTGCCGTAATTGTCATTCAGGCCGCGAAAGCCGTCGACGCGATACGGCCCCGCATTCGGCCCGGCATCGTCAAGTGCTGCAACTACGATTTCCGGGGCTGACGCAGACACCTGCGTTTCAGCCGGGCGCTGGTCATACACATACGGCGCATTCCGGCTGAGACTGAACAGCTCGATGACCGTCAGGGCCAGCAAAGTTGCCGCGATGGCGTGAATGGGGATGCGCACGAATGCGCGCCCCAGCACGATGCAAATGAAAATGATCAGCGCGACCAGCGGGACGAGCGTCGGGTTGCTGTCTGGTGAGACACGGGCGACAAGCCCGAAGACGAAAGCGGCGGTTCCCGCGCCCCCTAGCCCGACCGCCAGAATCGTCTCGCGGCGGAGGGCATGCGTCGTCGTGGCCTGAAGCATCGTCAGCAGCGATGGCAGACCGAGGCCAGCCAGAATCGCCAGCGCATAAGCGACCAGATAGGCGGCCCGTTCCTGCCCGCGAAAGTAACTGGCGCCAGGCAGCACCGAGTACAGCAGCGGATACAACGGGCCGTTGCCGCCGAAGCTCCACAGCAGCGCAAGCAGCGCGGCCAGCCCCCAGAACAGGCTGCCCGGCGCGCGCCTGAGCAGGCCAAATAGCCCTACGATCAATGCGACCGCGGCCACGTACAGCGGTGAAAACAGGCTGACGACGCCCGGCAGCACGAACTGAAGCACGTCCGCCAGCGGAAAGCCATTGGCTTTTTCGGCATACGACAGGTCGGCGCGTGCGGTCTGCGGCAGATATTCCAGCCCCGGCACAAGCTGAATGGCTGCCAGTCCCGCGCCCAGCCCGGCGAACAGCGCCAGCCCGAGCAGCGCCGTCGCCCAGCGCAGTCGATTTTCGATAACACGGCTGAGCCAGTAGGCTGCCAGCGTCAGCGACAGGAAGTAGCTGGTTTGCGGGTGCCCGGCCAGCCACGACAGGCCCAGCGCCAGCGCAGTCAGCATCAGCCAGCCAGCGCGCAGTCGGCCCAGTCGAGTGGCCTCAAAGATGCCCAGGGCGGCCAGCGGCAGCCAGATACCCGCCTCCAGCAGGGCAAGCTGAAGCGGCGGATACCCTGCCGTGAAGCCGCAGTATCCGGCGACGAGCGCGCTGAGTGTCGCTGCCGCAACGGAATACGGCCCGGACGCTGTCAGTCGGCGCACGAAGGCATACATGAACAGCGTCAGCGCCAGCACATGGAAGGCCATCTCCAGTTCCAGCGCGTGATAACTGAATCCGCCGGATAGCCGGGCCAGCGCAATCGTCAGCAGGCGCGGCGGATAGAAGACGGCCGCCTGCGTATCGGCCACAAACGGCAGTCCGCCATTGTTGTAGGGGTTCCACAGCGGGATTTCGCCAGCAGCGAAGCGGGCGTACTGATAGCCCGCGAAGGTATAGAACTGGCCGGAGAAATCACCCTGGCGCAGGCTGACCTGGTCCGGCACGTGCGGCGTCAGTAATCCCCAGAAGAAGACGCCCCACAGCAGCACCAGCAGGGCGACTGCCCATGCATCACTTGGGATGCGGCGCATCACGGTGACACCTCGGCAGCAAGCACGCGCATCCGTGTGAGCCCGACAAAGTCATCATTGGCGCTGCCGTCAGGCGCAATGACGTGCAGGCGCTCGAAAGTGTTTTCCGGCGTCAGCAGATAAGCCCCCACTTCCAGCACGTATGTTTCCGGGGTCGCGTCCGGGCTGATGACCAGCGTATGCGTGTCGATGATGATTTCGCCGGGCACCCAGGTCGTGGTCGGGCGCGTCCATGCCGCGGGCTGGGCATTGCTTTCGCCTGCTTTGCGCAGCGTGGCGCGGTCGAGAATCTGCACGAACACCGTGTAGTCGGAAGTCATTGGCTGAATGGCCTGCCACGTCAGCGTGACCGTCACTGTGTCGCCGGGCATGGGCGCAAGCGTGCTGATGTCGTAATCGATCAGGCGCATCTGCTGGCCGAAGTTGATGTTGATAGGCGTCTCGTTTTCACTGATCGGTCTCGGCTCAAGCAAGACAGTCCCCAGCGTGAGCGAATCGGCGCCGTCGGGCAGCGACATGCGCTCCATGCTGTCCAGCGCATACCAGCCCACGACGACCGAGAGCGTCAGTGGGGCGGGCGCCAGCGCAGGCACGGTCACCGCGACCGGGTGCAGCCACGCTGCGCTGGACTCCAGATCACTGGTTGCCAGCAGTCCGCGCGCGGGATACATATCGCGCTGGGCGATAATCACGCCGTCCTGCGTGACCAGATGCACAAACAGGCTCCAGTCGCGGCGGGTGGGCGAGACAACCTGCCACGTCAGGTCAAACAGCACGTCTTCGCCGGGGCGCACGCTTTCAGGCAGCGCAATCGCGCCGGTGTTCAGGGCAATCAGCCCGCCATCACGGTCACTGAACTCCGTATCGGTCTGGTCAATCGCGAAGGCTGGCAGCCGCGTCGGCGTGTAAGCGGGCTGGATGACCAGGAAGGGGGCCAGCAGCGCCGCCATGCCCAGCAGCCCGGCAAAGGCCGTCAGGGGTATCGGTCGCACCAGCCGGGGCAGCCACCAGCTCAGTCCCAGCGCAAACAGGATGCACAGCGTGCTCAGCGCGCCAAAGATCAGCCGTCCTTGCGACGCGGGCGTGTCTGCGGTCCAGCGCAGGTACGACACGAAGGTGACGGTCAGCCACAGCAGTGGCGGGACAAACGGCAGCCAGCGCGCCCCACTCCACTCGCGGCGCACGGCTGTTTTGACGAAAAAGGTCAGCGCGCCAAATAGTCCAATGCCACCTAACAAATTGGCTGCTGCATAGAAGCTATCAGGCAAGGGGACGTTCATGCCGCCGAACATGCCCCAGAAGGCGGCCAGAAAGCTGCCGCGCTCCGCCCATAATGTGCCCAGTCCGGCCGCGATCGGCCGCCTGCCGACCACGTCGAGAAACACATTCAGCCCGGTGGGGTCGCCATAAAGCTGGACATTGCGCAGGTACCACCAGCCCGCGATCACGATGGTGATGCCCCCTGATATGAAAAAGCCCATCAGCAGCGGACGAATCGACCGATGGCGGATGCTGGCCGCCAGAAACGACAGCCCGATCACAGGAATCAGGAAGCCAATGTTCAGCTTGGCCAGCAGTCCGGCCCCGGTGACGATGCCGATGATGAGTGTCTGGCGCAGGGTGGGGCGATGGCTTTGCTGAAGCATCAGCACGATCAGCAGCACGAGCAGATTGCCCAGCAGGTTCGACAGGTTATCGTTGTTGACCGAGCCGCTGATGAAGACGAACATCGGCAGAAAGGCGTTGAGCGCGGTCGCGCCAATAATCACGCCCGGCCTGTCCGGGAACAGCGCGGATGCCATGCGAAAGGTGACGATCACCGTGAGCGCACCCAGCGCGACCGAGAACAGACGCGCCACATGCACAGCCAGCGCCGCCCCCTGCCATGGAAATGCCTCGGCGTCCGGGCGATGCACGATCATGTTGGCGCTGAAAGGCGGGCGCACAATGCCAATGTCCGCATGCGGATTAATGCGCCGGATGGCGTCCAGATTCCCCGTGTCGATGCCGCTGGTCAGCGCCGCCGCCAGCAGATAATACAGCGGCGGCTGGCTGCCTTCCTGCCGCCAGGGCGTCTGCACGGCGGGATCCTGCACCGGCAGCGCGAAATTACTGGTCGCAATGACCTGCACCATCGGGTAATGCCACAGCTCGTCAGAGGCCTCGAAGATCGGCGTGACGATGCTGTACAGTGTCGCCAATACAACGTAACACGCCACGAGCGGCCACATCAGCCGATGTGGTGAGATAGCCCCCAGACGGTCGATCATTTACTTACCTGCGAGAAGAAATCGGCGCTGCGTCGGGCAATGGCATCCCACTGGAAGTGCGCGGACAGCGCGGCCGTCCCGCCAGCGATACGCTTCCAATGTTCGCCCTCGTGGCGCAGCGAGGCGACATGCCCCAGCATGGAGGCTAGCGCAGCTGGATCGTCTGGCGGAATCAGGAACAGCGGCTCGCCATGCGTAAATTCAGGAATGGTGACCTGGGGCTGTGTGGTGATGATGGGTCGGCCGTAACGGATGGCGGCCATCAGGCTGCCGCGCCGAAAGCTGGCCCCGTCACGGAAGGGCAGGGCGATAGCATCACAGGCCAGCAGAATTTCTGCCACGCGTGCTTCATCCACGAATCCGGTGAAGCGCACGTGTTCGGCCAGTCCCAGCCTGTCGTTTTGCGCGCGCAGGGCGGCGGCGGTCGCTGCATTGGTGGGGTCACTGGTGCCGACATCGCCAATCACGACCAGCGTCATGTCGGCATGCGCCTTACGACACTGCGCCAGCGCATCGATCAGCGTATCCAGCCCCTTGCTGGCATTCAGCAGGCCAAAGAAGACGATCAAAAACTCCCCATACGAGACGCGCAGACCTTCACGCACGGCGACCCTGTGCTGGTCGTTCATGTCTGGCATCGACAGGATGTTGCTGCCAATCGGGATGAGCACTTTGCGCGGCGCGCTGGTGGCGGCAAAATCCTCGTGATTGGTCAGGATAACGCCGGCCGAGCGCGACAGCATGCGTTGCACAAACCACGGGCGCAGCGGGCCAGCCTTCGGAAACAAATACGGGAAGCGCAGGTCATGCGCGGTGGTGACGACGGGTGCAAACCGGACCCGTTCGGGAATAAAATGAATCATCGGCGACATGCTGAACGCGGCGGTCTGGTATTGCAGATTCACGACGTCCAGCCGATTTAATTGTGCCCACGCATCAATATAACGCCAGACCGGGCCACGCCAACCCTGTCCGGGGGTGAGCCTCAGCCGACTGTCGGATTCTTCGGCTCCTGGTGAAGCATACAGGTAAAGGTCATGTCCCTGCTGCGCCAGTTCACGGGCCAGAATCTGCGTGTACGCGCCCACGCCGCCCTGCATCGGCGGGTATTCGCCCGCGATCATGCCAATGCGCATTCAGCCGCCTCTCAGCAGGGCGCGCATGACCTGAACATACGTCCGCAGGCGCTCGGCACGCAGCTCACGCTTGTGGTTGAGCAGGTATTTCACGCCTTCGAGCACTGTCTGCCAGGCATAGCCCTTGAGCAGCGACAGCCGAATCAGGGCGGCGGCGGCCCAGCCATGATGCTTGCGAAAATAGCGAATCTTGCTTTGCTGAAAGTGAATCTGGCTGCGCGCGCCGGACTGCCCGCTGCTTTGCCCGCCGTAATGCACAATCTGCGCATCGCCCACGTACACGATGCCAAAACCGGCATCTTTGGCACGGCGGCACCAGTCCAGTTCCTCGCTGTACATCACGAAACCTTCGTCCAGACCGCCGATGCGCTCGTAGACCTCGCGGCGCGCCATCAGCGCCGAACCCTGCACCCAGTCGACCGCAACGGTATCGCTATCCAGCGCATCACGCACGTAGAAGTGATCGAGCAGAGTTTTGGGTGCGATGCCTTGCAGCCACGTGCTTTCAAACAGCCCGGTCATCAGGGTGGGGAAGCGGCGGCGTGTGGATTGATGCGTCAGGTCCGGGTTGAGCGTATGCGGCCCGACGATGCCTGTATCCGGGTGTGCCTCCAGATATTCGACCAGCCCTTGCAGGCAGCCCTGCATCACCAGTGTGTCCGGGTTGAGCAGGAACAGATAGCGGCCGGTCGCTTGGGCCAGCCCGATATTGTTGCCGCGGGTGAACCCGACATTTTCCTGCTGGGCCAGTGTGATGACCTGTGGATAGTCTGCCATCAGCATACTGACAGTGTCATCGGTGCTGGCGGAATCCACCACAATCACCTGCACCGAGAGCGCCCCAGCCGTCGCGTAGATACTGGCCAGACAGCTGTGCAGCAGCGCGCGCGTATTCCAGCTGACGATGATGATCGAGAGGTCGGGTGAGGCCATACAGACAAGTTTCCTTTCGGCCGTCATTGTATCAAGAATTTACCGCCCGAAAATACTTTGATTACATCTGAGCGATAACGTAGAGATATCGAAGTTCACAACCACATGGAGGATATCGTGAACGCATTTCTCAAGAGCAGGAAGTTTATGGGTGGCGCGGCGCTGGCCGCAGTGATGGCACTGGGCGCAGTCGCCGTCAGCGCGCAGGATACCGACACATCCGGTCCATTTGGCGGACGCGGCGGGACTCTGATGGTCGGGCGCGCCCTGATCACCGAAACGGCGAACGCCGCGGGCATCACGCCGCGGGAACTGGCACAACTGCTGCAAGAGAATCAGAGCACCCTTCAGGCCTATATTGATGAGAATGGCCTGTCGCTGGAAGACATTACCGCCGCGGTGAATGAACAGTTTACTGCCCGCCTAGACCAGGCGCTGAGCAACGGCCGTATCACCGAGGAACAGGCCGCTACGCTGACCGAACAGTTTGGCACCGCGCTGGAGACGGTGCTCACGACGACGCTGCCGGAGCGCGGCAATCTGAGCGAAGGCACGCGCCTTGCGGATCAACTGCTGGTGGGCGTGCTGATGGAGAATACCGGGCTGATCGGCCGCGAACTGGCCGCTGCTGCTGAAGGCCAGACGCTGGAAGCGTATGCCGCGGCGACCGGCCTCGACCTGAACGCGGTATTCGCGGAGGTCACGGCGCGTGCCGAGGCTTTCCTGACGCAGCGGGTGGCTGCCGGCGAAATCACTGCTGAGGAAAGCGCGACGCTGCTGGCTGACCTGGGCACTTATCTGAGCGAAGTGTCGACGCAGACGCTGCGCGAGCACATGGGAATGCGCGTGCGTGACCGCATGAACGGCCCCGGAAATGGCGCCTTTGGTGGACCGCGTGGCGGGCAGGGCGGATTCGGCTTTGGTGGTCCTGGTGGTGACGGCGCGCCCGGCAACGGCGGTGCGGGAATCTAGTCTTCGCGAAAAGCGAATAACCGGCATGCGCTGGTCGTCGTCAGCACGGAGACTTCTTCCAGGCTGAGCGACCACAATGCAGCAAGACGTTCCGCAACGAGCCTGACATATGCAGGCTCGTTGCGTTTTCCGCGATGAGGCACGGGTGACAGGAACGGCCCGTCCGTCTCGATGATGATACGCTCGCGAGGCATTGCACTGGCGATCGTGCGCAGGCTGTCGCTGTTCTTATATGTGATTGGGCCCGTGAAGCCGAGATAGAACCCGGCAGCAATCGCACGCTCGGCAATTTCACGAGGCGCAGAGAAGGAATGCAGCACGCCGGCTCGTCCGCGCAGCGAATCAGGCAGTGCGCCCGCCCAGCTTTCCAGTATGCGCATCACGTCATCGCTGGCCTCGCGGTTATGGATGATGACCGGCAGCTCCAGCTCGGCGGCCAGCGCAAGCTGCGCTTCCAGGGCAGGAATCTGTGCCTCACGCGGGCTTTTGTCCCAGTAATAATCAAGGCCGATCTCGCCAATGGCGCGCACGACCGGGGCATACGTCAGCGCCAGCTCTCGTATGCGCGGGATATCGCGCTCAGCTGAGAAATCTGCTGTCGATGTGGGATGCACGCCGACCGCGGCATAGATGCCCGGATGCTCATTTGCCATCGCCACGACTTCGGCCATCGTGTCCATGTCGGTGGCAGGGATCAGCATGCGCGTGACCCCTGCCTCAAGTGCGCGTGCCAGAACATCCGCGAAATCCGGCGTGTAGGCCTCAAAATTCAGATGAACGTGCGAATCAAACAGTGCCATAGGCTCGCATGCCCTTACGGGCGGTGCTCCATCCGCAGACGTTCCAGATCAGCCTGCACCATCATTTCGATGAGCTGCTCGAAGCTGACCTTTGGCTCCCAGCCCAGGTCTTGCTTCGCTTTGGCCGGGTCACCGATGAGCAGATCGACTTCTGCCGGGCGCATGAAGCGCTCGTCCTGCACACAGTACTTTGTCCAGTCCAGGTCGACCGCGCCAAATGCGACTTCGATCAGGCGCTGCACCGAGTGCGTCTTGCCAGTGGCAATCACATAATCATCAGGCTTGTCCTGCTGCAGCATCAGCCACATGGCTTCCACATAGTCACCCGCGAAGCCCCAGTCACGGCGCGCATCCAGATTGCCGATACGCATTTCATTGGCCAGCCCCAGCTTGATTTTGGCCGCGTGATACGTCACCTTGCGCGTGACAAATTCCAGGCCACGGCGCGGTGATTCGTGGTTGAACAGGATGCCGCTGGTGGCATGCATGTTGTAGCTCTCACGATAGTTGACCGTGATCCAGTGGCCGTATACCTTGGCGACGCCATACGGGCTGCGCGGGTAAAACGATGTCGTTTCAGTCTGCGGGACGGCCTGCACTTTGCCGAACATCTCGCTGCTGCTGGCCTGGTAAAAGCGAATTTCCGGGTTCACCGCGCGGATGGCATCCAGCATGCGGGTGACGCCCAGACCAGTGACATCGCCTGTGAAGACCGGCTGCGGCCACGACGTCTGCACGAAGCTTTGCGCGGCCAGGTTATACACTTCTTCGGGGCGGGACTCGTTCAGCGCATGAATCAGGCTGGTTTGGTCGCTCATGTCCCCGGTGATCAGATTGATCTGGTCCTGGATGTGCTTGATGCGCTCGAAATTGTACATGCTGGAACGGCGCACCAGCCCGTATACATCGTAGCCTTTTTCGAGCAGAAGCTCGGCCAGATACGAGCCGTCCTGGCCAGTGATGCCGGTAATCAGGGCGCGTTTTTTCGCCATGAAAAACTCCTCTTGCTTGACGGGATAGAATGCGCCGCCGCGAGATTGTTCCCGCAGCGGCGCATATAGTGAGTGCAGGCCACGACGCAGAGGTTATGCGCCGGGTGTCGGTTCCAGCGTCGGCGTCGGCGTGGGGGTTGCCAGCACGATGATGTCCAGAGCTTCGATTGACTCACCGTTGAAGGTCAGCGACACGAACGACGAATTGATCCAGCCGGTGATGCCATTGTAGGTCACCTGCAGCCATTCGCCCGTGTCCAGGCGGCCTTCGACGATGAGCTGGGTCCCCGCGGGAATCAGCGCCAGCGATTCGCCTCCGGTGCTGGGCAGGCGGCGCAGGTGCAGGTTTGCACCTGGATTCAGCTGGTCGATCAGCGCGACCACCACATCTTCAAATTCGTTGGTGGGCAGCAGCGTGGGCACCGCCGAGGTATTCACAGTGCCTGCGCGGTTGTTCGGGATGAGCGGCAGGTCAGCGAGGCGGGTTTCCTCACCATCGGCATTGGTGACTTCCAGATACAGCGTATTGATCCAGCCGGTGATAGTGCCCCCATCGGCGGCCAGGTATGAGACAAATACCCATGTTTCTGCCGGTTCCAGGTCGTCATCCGGCCCAGCCAGCAGCGTGGCCGGGTCGATGAACGGCGTTGCGCTGGGATCAGGCGTCACGGTCACGCCGACCGGGAAGGTCGGTTCGCCGGGGCGGCCGAGCACTTCCAGGGATGACCCCGAAGAAATCAGCGCCAGCGAGAGTGCCTGCGAGCTGGGATACTGGCGAATGTGGACATTCACACCGGGGTCGGTCAGCACGCGGGCCGTCGGATTGCCGGTGGCCTCAGGAGCGACCGGGGCGGCGGTGGCGAGCACAGGTGCAGGTTCGGTTGGCGCGGGTGCAGGTGTAACCGCTTCAGGGCCTGCTGGTTCAGCGGTCGGTTCAGCAGTCGGCTGTGCGGCCACTTCTTCCACGAGCGTCACGTCGCCCGGGGCCGATTCGGCATCCATGGCGATACCTGCGGGCGGCAGCACGAAGAAATCGGGTCCGCCATCACCAGCGATTGCGACGGCGCTGTAGAGCACGCCGCCATAGATCGGCGCAGCGATTTCGGCTGTGGCGTCACTTACGTCCGTGGAGACGACGACGGCTAGCGGCGAAGGTGCTGCGGCGGCCCAACCAAATTCACCTGCCGCAATCGGATCAACGACGATGGTGCCATCGGACAGCGCGGCGCTGATGCTGCCATCAGGCAGCCCATTGATAAGCGAGACGACTGCCTGTTCTGACGAGAGATTGGCGACATCTTCAGCGACTGTCTGAATGAAGATTTCTTCCGGCGAACCCAGGGCGATAGCGGTCACATAAGCGCCGTCGGCGCCCAGTTCCAGGCTGGCTCCAGTGAGATCATCGGCAGAGCCGGGCAGACGCAGCGCAACGTCGATCGTGCCAGCCGGGATCGGCAGGAACGCGGTCGACTCGCCAAACGCCAGCGAGGGGGCAATCACGATGTCATTGGCGACGATGTCAACGGCCGGCGCGCCAGCGACACCATGGGCCACACGTACGAATGTGCCAGCGAATGCAGCGCCGCCGTCAGGCTGAGCAGCGGACGAAAGCACCAGCACGCGCGGATCTGCCGGTGTGCCGAATGCGACGACCATATACGAGGTGCCGCTGTTCAGCTTGAGTGCAGTCACGGGAATGATGGCGCTGTCGACGGCTGCGCCTTCCGGCACTACCGCGATTTCGTAGACCGACGAAGGAACGTCCAGGGTGCCATAGGGCACGCCATACTGAAGTCCGGGAATGACGGCGCGGCCATCGGCCAGCACGACATCCACCACCGGGCCGCCAGCAATGGCATGAATCGCGGTCAGGCGCGCCTTGCCGAGGGGCAGGGCGTTCAGGTCATCCTGGAACGCGGTGAACAGCAGCGGGTCAGTTGATGATGCCACGAGCGTCACCGCCGAGTCGGCCACAGCAGTGACTTCCTGCTGCCACAGCGGCGTGGTGACCCCGGTCTGGGTGGCGACGATGGTGTGCGGCCCCGCGCCGACGGGCACATACAGGCTGGCGGAGCCGTAGCCCAGGTTCGAGATGGTCAGTTCAGAATCGACGTACACGTCGATTGCGGTTGCGCCGGGGACGGCGTGCACGAAGCGCAGCACCGCCGAAGCCGAGTCCTGTGCGGCTGCCGGCAGCAGTGCCAGAAGCAGCAGTGCCAGGGCGACGATAATTCCCCAAGTCTTACGTTTCATTCGTTTTCTCCCTCTCGATCGCGACAGAAAATCAGATCCGATCTTTACGTGCCTTCTTCCCACTGGCTGAGGTAGTGCGTCTGATCCTCGGTCAGCATGTCGATGCGAACCCCCATCGACAGCAGCTTCAGACGGGCGATTTCGGCGTCGATTTCTTCAGGGATAGTGTACACGCTGGGCTTCATGCTCGCATAGTTCTTGACCAGGTATTCGGCGCCCAGTGCCTGGTTGGCAAAGCTCATGTCCATCACGCTGGCGGGGTGGCCTTCAGCGGCAGCCAGGTTGATCAGGCGGCCTTCACCCAGCACGTACAGGGCGCGGCCCCCGATGCGATATTCTTCCACGTATGGGCGCACCAGCTTGGGCGCGCCATCGGCCATGTCGGCCAGGCCCTTCAGGTTGATTTCCACGTTGAAATGGCCGCTGTTGCAGACCAGCGCGCCCGGCTTCATGCGGTCAAAGTGAATGGTGTCGAGCACGTTGATGTCGCCGGTGGCGGTGATGAAAATATCACCCACAGCGGCCGCTTCGATCATCGGCATCACGCGGAAACCGTCCATAACAGCTTCCAGGCCGCGCAGCGGGTTGATTTCGGTGACGATGACGTTGGCGCCCATGCCACGCGCACGGTCAGCAATACCCTTGCTGCACCAGCCGTAGCCAGCCACCACAATCGTGCGGCCTGCCAGCAGCAGGTTGGTGGCGCGGATGATGCCGTCCAGCGTGCTCTGGCCAGTGCCATAACGGTTGTCGAACATGTGCTTGGTGTTGCTGTCATTCACGGCCACAACCGGGAATTCCAGTGCGCCGTCCTTGGCCATGGCGCGCAGGCGAATCACACCCGTGGTGGTTTCTTCGGTGCCGCCGACGATATCGGTCAGCAGCTCGCGGCGGGTCTTGTGAATCACCGAGACCAGGTCTGCGCCGTCGTCCATCGTGATGTGCGGCTTGTGATCCAGCGCCGCCGTGATGTGGTCGTAGTACGTGCGGTTGTCTTCGCCCTTGATGGCGTAGACGGGAATCTCGAAGTCGCTGACCAGCGAGGCCGCGACGTCGTCCTGGGTGGACAGCGGGTTGGAGGCGCACAGCACCACATCGGCACCACCGACCTGCAGGGTGTGCATCAGGTTAGCAGTTTCAGTGGTGACGTGCAGGCACGCACTGACGCGCATGCCGGCCAGCGGCTTTTCCTTGGCGAAACGGTCGCGGATGGCGCGCAGCACGGGCATCTCATTTTCTGCCCACTCGATGCGGAAGCGCCCGCCGGTGGCCAGATCGAGATTCTTGACGTCGAACTCACGATTAAGTGTCATCTTGTCTCCTGAATGACAAACACATGAACAAAAGGAAGGTGGCGCCAGCGGTTATCGCTGCGCCTTCTTCAGCAGAATATCGAGCAGCCCACCATCATCGTAGGCTGTGCGGAATCGACCGATAAACTCGGGCACGGTGAAATGATGGCTTTGGGGGCCCACCTTTTCCAGCACATAGGCGGCGCACAGAGAACCCATTTCGCCGCAAATCTTCAGCGGCAGGCCGTGTGCCAGCCCGCAGATGAAGCCCGCACGGTAGCCGTCACCCACGCCCGTCGGGTCGAGGATGTCTTCCGCCGGAACGGGATACACCGGTACTGCAATCTTATCACCGTTTGTATAGATGTCTGAACCGTCGCGGCCCTGGGTGATGACGAGGATGCCGATCCTGGCACGCAGGTCGTCCACGGTCAGGCCGGTCTTGTTGCAGATCATCTCCGCTTCATAGGCATTGACGATCATCATGGCGGCGCCATTGATGCCGGCCAGAAGTTCGTCACCGTTCAGGCGCGGCACTTGCTGGCTGGGGTCGTAAATGAAGGGGATGCCGCGTTCACGACATTCATTGGCCAGGTCTTTCATGGCCGTGGGGTCGTTGGGCGAGATAATGATGTAGTCCGGCTTGCCGTTATAGACATCACTCAGGGAAAAGTCGCGCGCCCGTGCCATAGCGCCGCTGTAAAACGAGGCGATCTGGTTGTTTTCCAGGTCCGTGTTCACAAAGAATGAGGCGCAGAAAACATCGTCAAGCTGGCGGACGGTGCTGGTGTCCACCCCGGCATTTTCCAGCCAGGTGCGGTAATCGCTGAAATCCCGCCCGACAGTGCCGAATAGCTTCGGTCGCATACCCATCAGGCCCAGGGTGTAGGCGATATTCGCGGCCACGCCCCCCCAGTGACGGGTCATGTCTTCCACAAGGAAGCTCACGCTGAGTCGATGCAATTGTTCCGGAAGCAGGTGTTCGGAAAAGCGGCCAGGGAATCGCATGAGGTAGTCGTATGCGATCGAACCGGATACAATGATATCCATATGGCTGTGCGCTCATTCTCGCTTGGTGTAGGCAAACGGCAGGCAGTATACCACACGCAGACAGCTTCTTTGTAGATGAGAAAATACTGTGCGCCGGGACGGTGTGTGTGACCCAACCCCCTGAAAACAATCCAGCTCCCCACATTCCTCGTATGGTCAGCGGCCGTATGGGCACGCGACTGTATTCGTTGTCTGCGTTGGTGGAGCGCGTACTGGAGCAGTTTTTCTCTGAGCACGGCGGCGGATCGGCCGCGCTGGAACAGGCGCATACGGGCGCCGAAAAGATGCGCCTGGTGCACGACTCCGCGGGTTATGTGCTGGCTGTGGAAAGCGTGCAGATTAGCGATGCGGACCGGGCGTCGCTGCTGCGCCAGGCCTACAGCGAGATTTTTGGCTATGGTGCGCTTGATGCCCTGTTCGCCGATATGGCAATCACGACGATCAGCCTGCAAGGGGCGCGTCGTGCGTCTGTGCGCCGTGGCCACGGGGAACTGGTGACTATTCCGCTGAACTTTGATGATGACGCCCACCTGCGGCGCATTGTCGACCGGCTGCTGGCTGATGCAGGGGCTGCACTGAGCGAGACGGCTGGCATGATCGAGACCGGGCTGATGATCGGCGGGCGCCGTGCCGCGATCAATGTCGCTGCGCCGCCGTTCAGCCATGTGCTGTCGGTGGATATCCGGCTGCATCCACCTCAGGCACCCACACTGGCAGATCTGGTAGCACAGGACCGGCTGACCCCGGAGGCGGCCGAAATGCTGGGCAGGATTGCCGCGTCTGGCTACGGATTCACGGTGGTAGGAGAGTCTGAAAGCGGCAAGACGACGCTGCTGAATGCGCTTCTGATGAGCATGCCTGCTGCCAGAATAGCTGTTGTCGAGCGCAGCGGTGAACTGCTGCTGAGCGGCGATGTTTCGCGTTTCAGCCCGCGCTGGCAGGATGCCACGGGCACCGGGGTAGTGCGCTCGCTGACCGACTGCGTAGCAGAGGCATTGGCATCGCAGCCGGATATTCTGGTACTCGATGAAGTGCGTTCGGATGAGGCCCACGCGATTGGCCCGCTGCTGGAGGCGGACAGCGTGCCGCGCATGCTGTGGTCTGTGCGTGGCGTGCCAGACGCGAAGAGGTTACAGAGTGCGATGGGGATGCTGGCGCGCCGGGCTGGTTTTGGCAGCAGCGAGGAGCGCGTACATGCCCTGTATCAGCGGCTGCCGTTTGTCATCACCACGGCGCGCATTCGCGAGAAGCTGCGTCTGTTCAGTATCGCGGAATGGCAGTCGCGCATTGACACCGATTATCCTGATTATGTGATGCTGTTTCAGTTTCAGGACGGCGCATCTCGACCGACGGGCCAGCAGCTGGCGCGCTGGCTGGACTGACGGCCTAGCACACGGGGCGAATATGAGAATTCGCCCCGTGTCTGATGGTTGTTGTTACACCTGTTCACCGGCGGCTGCGCGGGGCAGATTGACCTCGAATGGCGCCCTGACGATCCCGTTTTCAGTGATGATGCCGGACAGGTACGATGCAGGCGTGACGTCGAACGCCGGGTTGCGCGCATGGTAGTGCGCAGGCGCGATAGCATTGCCGAACGGCGCCAGCACTTCCGACTTGTCGCGCTCCTCAATCGGGATGTCGTCCCCGCTGCTCAGCGACAGGTCGACCGTTGAAATCGGGGCGACGGTGTAAAACGGGATCCCGTTTTCTTTCGCCAGCACGCCCACCTGATAGGTGCCAATCTTGTTGGCGAAATCGCCATTGCCGGCGATGCGGTCGGCGCCCAGCAGCACCAGCTTGACCTCGCCCCTGCGCATATAGAAACCTGATGCGGTGTCTGGAATGATGTCATACGAGATGCCGAGCTGTTCCAGCTCCCACGCGCTCAGGCGTGCCCCTTGCAGGCGCGGACGCGTCTCATCCAGCAGCACATGGAAGCGTTTGCCCTGTTCCCACGCGGTACGAATCACGCCCAGCGCGGTGCCATAGTCCACGGCGGCCAGCGCGCCAGTGTTGCAGTGATGCAGCACGGTGTCGCCGTCCTTGATAAGCGCAGCCCCGACCTGGCCGATGCGCTTGTTGGTGGCCACATCGTCATCGGCAATCTGCTGGGCGGCGCGCAGCATTTCCGCCTTCAGGTCTTCGGCGTCAGCAGCCTGATAGGCAGCGGCATGGGCGATCAGCCGATCGACAGCCCACATCAGATTTACTGCGGTGGGGCGGCTCTGCTTGAGGATATCCCCGGCAGCCGAAAGATCATCCCGCACGCCTTCGACGGTTGTTGCTTTGCTGGCGCGTGCGGCCAGCGCCATGCCGAAAGCTGCGGTCGCGCCGATGGCCGGGGCGCCACGCACGGTCATGTCACGGATGGATTCCGCGACGGCTGCGTAGTCGTACAGGTCGACCAGGGAGAATTCCCACGGGATACGCTTCTGATCGATCATTCGTACGTGATTGTTTTGCCAGAACACCGTCCGCATGTGCATGACTCCAATGTTTTTTGTGAAGGGTTGTAAAGAATTCAGTGTAGCGCGGCCCCGGCGGCCTGTATATGCTGCCGGGCGAAGCTTTGCAGAAGCTTAACAGAATACGCCTGGCTTGTTAAGGAAAGAAGCGCCGCGCCTTGGTTTCAAGCTGGGCATCATCGCGAAAACGATACAACCGGGCAGGGCGCCCGCGGGTCTCGCGGTACTGATCGATTTCTTCCAGAATCTGGGCCTCGCGAATCTTCTTGCGGAAGTTCGCCTTGTCCAGCCTGAAATCGTTCAGGATGATCATGTAGGCGTCCTGAAGCTCGCGCAGGGTGAATGCCTCCGGCAGCAGCTCAAACGCCACGGCCGAATACTCAATTTTGTAACGCAGGCGCTGCAGCGCATAGCTGATAATGTCGCTGTGCCTGGGTGAAAGCTGGGGCATGTCGAGCACATCGACCCAATTGGCATCCGCGTGCTCCGCAGTCGCCAGTTTGTCGGCGGCGATGAGCGCAAACCAGGCGACGGTCAGCGTGTTGCCAGAGTGTGCGTCCATGTCAAACGTGTACAACTGTTGCAGATAGGCATCGGCGTGGCCGGTGAGCTGAAAAATCTGCTCTTTGGCGGCGTCTTCCAGGCTTTGCGACGCGGACACAGCAGTTTCAGGCAGGCTGGCGGGGGAGTGCCGGGCAGACAGGCAGACCTGAAGCTGGCCCGCCTTAAGCGTGAAGATGACGGTGGAGACGATGGCGCGCAGGGCGGGCGGGGCTTGCACAGATCGCTGCTCCTCAAAGGCCATAAGACAAGGCCCGCCTGTGGACGATCAGCACACAGACGGGCCTGAACTGTTGTAGGGTGAACTAGCTGTTCTGCGCAGCCTGATCCACCATCTGGGTCAGCACATCAAAGGTGGCATTCGCGCCGGCATACTGGGTGCCATTGACGACCAGCACCTGGGCATCGCCGTCGTTATAGCGCACGCGGATGGCCGGGGTGCCGGACACTTCGCGGGCGCGCCCAAAGGCCACATCGTCCGTCACCTGGGTGGCATCGCTGCTGCACGTCAGCAGGGTCCCAAAGTCGAGATTGAGCTCACTGGCGACCAGACGCCCAATGTCTTCGGTATAGCGACCGCTGGTTGCAAGGCGATACATGAGTTCGTGCGCTTCCCAGAAGGCGCCGGGGCGCTGGTCATCGGCGCATTCGGCCACCTGGCCAGCGAAGAAGCTGAGCTGTCCGCCTGCTGTGGGGAACATGCGGAATTCAAACTTGGCGCGGCCGGTGGCCACATATTCGGTGATAAACCGATTCATGGTGTCGTGGTAGTCCTGGCAGTGCGGGCAGGCCCAGTCCGCAAATTCGATCAGCGTGACAGGGGCGTCTTCGAAGCCAAGCACGAATGCGCCGTCTTCTGTGCGTGACTGCGGAATCGAGGCATAGTCAACTCCGGCGCTGGTCGGCTGGTTTCCCAGCGCGAGCACCACGACGAACGCGACGACGACAACCGCCACGACCCCGAGGATGATATACAGTTGGCGCTGCTGTGCATTTTTTGCGGTGGCCATAAGCTCTAACCCATCTCCCTATAGAGTTACAAAGTACCGGCGTGTGGTATTTCAGGTGCATAACCCATTGGACGAATCCGCATTGTTGGGTTATCACTTATACACATTTAGTCTGGCCGAAGCGTACCCGAAAAGACGCTCGTCAGAAAGGGCCATTGATGCGTGCAGTGGATATTATCACGCGTAAACGTGATGGTTATGAACTTTCTCGTGAAGAAATTACAAACTTTTTACAAGGCGTTGTCAATGGGACAATTCCAGACTATCAGGCTGCGGCCTGGCTGATGGCCGTGTTTCTGCGCGGTATGACGCGGCGCGAGACCGTCGATCTGACGCTGGCGATGGCGCACTCTGGCGACATTCTGGATTTGTCTGACCTGATTCCCTATGCTGTGGACAAGCACTCCTCCGGCGGCGTGGGCGATAAGACTTCGCTGGTGGTGGTGCCGCTGGTGGCAGCGTGTGGGGTCCCGCTGGCCAAAATGAGCGGCCGCGCCCTGGGCTATTCCGGTGGCACGCTTGACAAGCTGGAGGCGATTCCCGGCTTCCGTGTCGCGCTGACTGGCGAGGAATTCCGTGACCTGATCCGCAGGAATGGCATCGTGCTGGCGGGCCAGTCGCTGTCACTGGCACCTGCCGATGGGAAGTTGTATGCCCTGCGCGATGTGACGGGCACGGTGCCCAGTCTGCCGCTGATTGCCAGCAGCATCATGAGCAAGAAGATCGCAGCAGGCGCGAATGGCATTCTGCTGGATGTGAAGCTGGGCAGCGGCGCTTTCATGAAAACGCTGGACGAAGCGCGTGCGCTGGCTCAGATTATGGTGCAGATTGGGCTGGATGCCGGGCGCGATGTGACGGCTGTGCTGTCTGACATGAATCAGCCGCTGGGCGAGGCGATTGGCAATGCGCTGGAAGTGGAAGAAGCGGTGCACACCCTGCGCGGCCAGGGCCCGGCCGATTTCACCGAACACTGCCTGGTGGCGGGCAGCGAGATGCTGCGTCTGGCGGGGCAGGGGGCGCGCTGGACGGACGATGCCGAAAATCGGGCGCTGCTGGCCGAAAAACTGCGCAGCGGCGAAGCCTTCGAGAAATTCAAATTACTGGCATCGGCCCAGGGCGGTGATACCCGTGTTCTGGACGACACCAGCCTGCTGCCGCAGGCGCCGATTGTGGTGACGTACGGTGCAAAACAAGACGGCTATCTGTCGAAAGTGGATGCGCTTCAGGCCGCTATCGCTGCGTTTGATCTGGGCGCTGGCCGCGAGAAAAAGACCGACGATCTGGACCTGTCTGTGGGCATCAAAGTGCATGTGAAGCAGGGTGATAAAGTGCAGGCTGGCCAGACGCTGGCCACGTTCTACGCCAATAGTGCAGAGAAACTGGCCTCGGCCAGAGTGCTGATGGATGACGTGTTTGCCTACAGCCCGGAGTCCGTGCCAGAACTGCCGCTATTCTACGGCGTCATCCGTGGCAGTGAGCTGTCCTGAAGCATCAAAGATAAATCGGGAGGGCGATCTGTCGGCCAGAAAGCCATCCTGAAAACGGATATCGCCTGCTATACCGGGGAAACTTCGCGTAGTCATAAACCCAGGCAAATTGTCTGTCGAAGCGAGGAACCGGGTCATATCAAATACCAGACCCGCCAAATGGTTGGGCACTGGCACATATAAATCGCTGGCCTGAAAGCGCCCGGCAAACGCGCCATCGGGTGGCGACCCATCCGTAAGCAGCGTCACGCCAGACAAGTCATCGCGCAGAGCCGCAAAGGCGCGCAGACCGGCAAGGTCTGGTGCCAGCAGGGGAGACGAGCTCTCTGCCAGTGCATACAGGTCGAAATCTGCTTCGGCAAGCGCCTCGATCGTCTCCGGGCTGGATGCCATCCAAATATTGTCAGGCAAGGTCGGCGGGACGGCTGACCACAGTCCGATGATGATGGTTGGGGCATTTCTCCCGGCATCTGACGCATCATTCAGGACTGCCCCCGAAGCAGCTGGCCCCATGACCATGATGGCGCGGATCGAACTGTCCTGCTGGAGTGCACGATAGCGCGCATGCGCCTGTTCTGGCGTGCCACCATCATCGACGGCCAGCAGCCTCAGGTCTGTGGTGCTCTCTGACAAAGCCAGTCGCGCCGCGTAGAGGGCGTTGTAGCCAATTTCGGCATAGGTGCCCTCGAAGGGCGCAAGAAGCGCGATTCTGCCTGCGTCAGCCGTGCCAGCACAGGCTGGCAGTACCAGCAGCAGCGCAAGACCCGCCAGCAGCAGCAACAGCCTAGCACGCATTGGCCAGATGTTCCTCGAAGGTGACGGCAAAGTTGTGATAGCCGCTGCCATCACAGCGCGCCCGGAAGAAGAAATAGGGCGATTGCTGCGGAGACAGGGCGGCGTTGATCGCGCTCAGGCCGGGATTACCAATGGCGCCCGGGGGCAGTCCGGTGAAGATATAAGTGTTAAACGGACCCGGTGCGGAGGCATAGTCTGCCTGCGTGATTTGCGGCCACCACGAGCCGCCGCGAAAGCCGATGGCATACTGCACGGTCGGGTCAGCATCCATTTTCATGCCGATATCCAGCCGGTTCTGGTACGCGCTGGCGATCAATGGCATCTCGTCCACGCGCACGGCCTCGCGCTGCACAATGCTGGCCAGCCGAACCACGTCAAACAGGGTGCGTCCCCGTGAGGCGGCGGTCATCGCAGCCTGTTCGCCTACCTGCAAGCGGAATTCGCGCGTCAGGATATCGCGCAGCATCGGCGGCGTCACCTGCGCGGGCAGCTGATAGCTGTTCGGGAACAGGAAGCCTTCCAGCGATGTGCCTGCCGGCAGGCCCGCATACGCCGCGAAGTCCGCTTCAGGGATGGCACCCGGCCCGACCACAGCCAGAAAGTCCGCGCCGGAGAAGGGGAAATACGGGTTATCGTCGATGGCCGCAGCAATTTCTTCGCTGCGCCAGCCTTCCAGGATGCGGAACGGAAACTGCGAGCTGCGCGAATCGGTCAGTGCAGACGCGATTTCCGCCAGCGTCTGCGACTGTTGCAGGAAATATGTCCCTGCTTCAAGCTGGGTATCAAACCCGTTCACGCGCACATAATCCACGAACAGGTCCGCGTCGGTGATCAGATTTTGCGCGACAAGATTGCCCGCGATCGTGCGCGGCGCATCGCCCGCGTTGATGACAAAGCGGATAGGGTCTGTGCTGGTGCCAATGCTGCTGTTGATTTCTCCTTCACGGCCAGCAAGCTGGAAGCGAATGAGGCTGGTGCGCAGGAAGCCGCCCGGATCACCGCCGCTGAGGACCAGCAGACCAATCAGCAGGGTGATGCCGCACAGGGTGACGAGCGCGCCAAGCGCAAGCAGCAGGCGAACGAGCTTGCTCACAGGGATTAGCCTTTCAGAAAGTCCGGCGGGATAGTGAAGCCATCGCGCACGCTGTCGAGATAGCGCTGCAGGATGACACGGGCTGCCAGATCGTCGATGGGTGCCCGCGGGTGTCTGCGTTTTTCGCGGGCCAGATCCTGCGCGTCGTGGCTGGAAAACTGCTCATCGATGGGGATGATCGGCAGCGGGGTTTCAGGCTGAAAATAGGTGATCCAGTTGGCCACTTTAATGGCGTGATTCTGCGTCTCCGGGTCGCCATCCAGATTCTGCGGCATGCCAATCACCCAGGCGACGGCGCGCTCACGGGCCGCAATCTCGTTCAGCAACGCGAAGTCTTCCCGCTTTGACTTGCGCTCGATGATGGTCAGTTCGCGCGCGGCCATGCCCAGCGCATCGCTCACCGCAACGCCAATGCGCACCAGCCCGTGATCAAGTCCAAGCAGCTTTCCATGAATCATCATGGGGCAGCCGGGGCGGCCTGCGCCAGCGTCATCAGGTTGGTCGAAATGCGCAGGGGGATGATCGGCATCCGGCCCAGCCAGGCCGGGCTGAGTGCAATTTCGGCTGTGCTGCCCGGCTGGAGGTCGGTGTTCTGCTGCAGGTACGCCAGCGCCTCGTCAATCGACAGGCCGGCCAGACGCGAGTGAAGCTGGGCCGCATTGATGACGGCCTCTGCCTGCGCACGGGTGAACAGGTCAAAGCTGATGCGCCCCTGGGCATCCACGGTGATGTTTTCAGGTTCACCATAGGCCAGCGAGTTTTCCAGGATGGCGCGGCCGCGCGGGACCTGCGCGCTGAGGCGGGCATAGCCCACCTGCCGGGCGACATCCTCGCTGATTGCGGTTACGCCCACCACCACGCGCATGGTCAGCGTCAGGCTGTCGGCCACGTCACCCACCTCATGACTGAAGGTCATCCAGTCGGTGCGCTCCTCAACAATGCGGATGGTTTCCAGAATCAGCACCTGATCGTCGGCGGCCAGCGGCGCCAGGTCGCGGAAGGCGCGATCCTGAATCTGCTGACGCAGCACGGCAATCAGGGTGTCGCGGTCTGCGCTGGTGACGATGCCGGCGCTGCGGTTTTCGCCGCCAAACAGTGCGCTGAAGTTGCGCACTTCCACCTGTTCGCCCAGCGGGCCGATCACGGTGTTGATCAGGCCGGCGGCGACATTGCCGACCGTGCCATAGGACTCGGCCACGGCCTCGATGGCGACGACGGCCTGTTCGCCGATGCCGGGTTGCAGCACGCCGTCCGCCGTGGTGCGAAAGACAATCGGCGTGCCGGCACTCGTGCTGACGAGCGATCCAGCAGGGATATCGAGCCGCTGTTCGGTCAGATTGATGAAGGTCACGCTGCCTACGGCGGGGGTATTGGTCAGCGTTTGCTGTCCGGTGGTCGCGATGGTGCCGCGGTCCTCAATCTCAGCCCTAAATATAGTGGCTGGCATGAGCGCGTTCTCGATATCGATATCTGCCGCGGCCCGTGTGGAATCCGCCGTGATGCGCGTGCTCACTTCGAGCGTCTGAAAAGCAGGAATCAGCCTGATTTCGGCGTAAGGCAGCACAACATAGGCCACGGCCAGCAGCACTCCGATGATCAGCAGCAGCGTAACCAGGCGCGCAGCAATGCGCTTTGCCTTACTGCGCGGCGTATCCAGTTCCTCAGCGCGCACGCGGCTGGCAAATGGCGCCAGTTCATCGGCCAGTGGGGAATTGATCGGCCGCTTTGATCGGTTGATGAACGCGCGTGAACGGCCGCGTTTCCAGCGGCCCCGGCGGGCCGCCGGGATCGTCTCGAACGCGCTGATATCGAGGTCAGATGCATTGTGGATGGTTTGCGCGCTGTGGGTGACGATGGCGATACGCACGTTATGGCGGATGGCCTCGCGCTGCACCAGCACCAGGTCCAGTTTGCGCGTCAGGATATCGCCGGTTTCCGGCCAGACAAGCGCGACCCGCCGGCCCCGCATAAAGCGGAGCCGGTCGCTGACGCTGGCCGCATCGTCATCGCTGGCCAGCTGCAGAAATTCAATCGCGTATTCCGCCCTGGGCGCTCCGCGTGTCAAATCGCTTTACCCGCTGATCAAACTGCGGCCGGAGGCGAGCGCTTCATCCAGACGGTCAACGTCCTTGCCGCCCGCCTGCGCCATGGTCGGCCTGCCACCGCCACCGCCGCCGATGATCGGGGCGATCTGCTTGATCAGGTTGCCGGCATGCAGGCCCTGTTTGGTCAGGTCGTCGGTGACTGCGGCCACGAGCTGTGGCTTGCCGTCGCTGACGCTGCCGATAATCATCACGCCGCTGGGCACCGCCCCACGGAACCAGTCGGACATCTCGCGCAGGGTGTCTGACGGCACGTTGTCCACGCGGGCGATCAGCGCCTGCCTGCCGTTGATGGTTTCCAGACGGCCGATCAGTACTTCGAACTGCTTGCGGGCCAGGTCGCGCTGGAGGGCTGCCTGTGCCTTGCGCGCTGCCTGCAATTCTTCCTGCAGCGCTTCCACGCGGGCGGGAACCTGCTCAGGCAGTGCCCCCAGTCGGACGGCCGCCTCGTGCAATTGCTCTCGTGACTTCAGAACGTATTCCAGCGCGCCGGCCCCGGTCAGAGCCTCCACGCGGCGGATGCCCGCGCTCACGCTGCCTTCGCTCACGATCAGGAACAGGCCGATCTCGCTGGTGTCTTTCACATGCACGCCGCCGCACAGCTCGTAGCTGTAGCGGCTCTGGCCATCATCGCTGACGACCGAGACAGTGCGCACGGTGTCGCCGTACTTTTCACCGAACAGCGCCATCGCGCCTTCAGCACGGGCTTCCGCCAGCGACCGATTGACTATATTCACGCGGTAGCTGCGCAGGATGATGTCGTTCACGTCGCGGGTGACTTTTTCAATCGCGGCGGGCGACATTTTGGCATCGAGCACAAAGTCGAAACGCAGGCGATCCGGCGCAACCAGCGAGCCGCGCTGCTGCACCTGGCTGCCCAGGTTGTCGCGCAGGGCCGCGTGCAGCAGGTGCGTGGCTGTATGATTGCGGATAATGTTGGCGCGGCGGGCGGCATCGACCTGCGCGGTGGCGGCTGCGCCAACCTGCGGCGTGCCTTCCACCACTTCGCCCACGTGCAGGACGAGTCCGCCCAGCGGCTTCTTCATGTCTTCCACTTCAATGCGCCAGCCGTCCCCGCTGATGACGCCGGTATCGCTGACCTGTCCGCCAGACTCGACGTAGAAGGGCGTTGCGCCCAGCAGCACTTCCACTTTGTCGCCTGCGATCGGGCTGGTGACGACCTGGCCGTCCTGCACGAACGCCAGCACGGTTGTCTCGCGCGTGAGCGCGCCATACGGGTCATAGGCCACGCCGCTGTCAGGCAGTGCGCCGGACTGTGTCAGCGAGGCCAGCAGGGACTTGTAGGTGTCGCTGCTCTCGATGGTGCCCATCGCCTGGCCGCCGCCGCTGGCCAGCGCGTGCGCATCTTCAGCGGCCTGAAAGCCTTCCATGTCGACGGTGTAGCCGCGTTCTTCCATGATGTCTTTGGTGACCTGAATGGGCAGGCCGAGCGTGGCCTTCAGGTAAAACGCAGCCTCGCCAGACAACATGCCGCCGTCGGGCAGCGCTGCCAGATAGGCATTCAGTTCCTCCAGACCGCGATCCATCGTGCGGCGGAAGCGTTCTTCTTCCTGGGTGATGACTTTCTTGATGGCCTCGCGGCGTTCCAGCAGGTCGGTATAGTGCACGCCCATCACGTCAATAGCGGTATCCGCGACGGTCGCCAGGAACGGCTCGTTGAAGCCGATCTTCGAGCCGAAACGGGCAGCGCGACGAATCACAAGGCGGCAGACCGAGTCGCGGCCTTTGGCGCCGGGCAGTACGCCGTCTGCAATGAGGAACACGGCGGCACGGATGTGGTCAGCGATGACGCGATAAGGCACGTAGTTCGCGTGGCGTTCTTCGTCTGTGTGGCCGGTGAGCGCCTGCGTCGCCCTGATAATGGGCATGAACAGGTCGGTGTCATAGTTCGAGGTGACGCCATTGACCACGCTGAGGATGCGCTCCAGGCCCATGCCGGTATCGACGCCGGGCGCAGGCAGCGGCACGTCAAATTTGCCGGTATGGTCAGGATCGGCCTGGGTGCGGTTGTACTGCATGAACACCAGGTTCCACAGCTCGAGGAAACGATCGTCCTCGGCCTGCATCATCGGGATGATGTCGTCGGTACCCAGATCAGGCGTCTTGTCCCAGTGGATTTCGCTGGTGGGGCCGCACGGTCCCGTCTCGGCCATCTGCCAGAAATTCGTCTTCGGGCCCATACGCGCCACGCGCTTCGGGTCCACGCCGACGTCATTCACCCAGATATCATAGGCTTCATCGTCGTCTTTATAGACGGTGAAGGCCAGCCGCTCTGGCGGCAGCATAAACACCTGCGTGAGCAGCGTGTAGGCATATTTGATGGCGTCGCGCTTGAAGTAATCGCCGAAGCTGAAATTGCCCAGCATCTCGAAGAAGGTGTGATGGCGCGGGGATGGCCCGACGTTTTCCAGGTCGTTGTGCTTGCCCGACACACGCATCGACTTCTGCGACGTGGTGGCGCGCCTGTAATCACGCTTGTCCAGCCCCAGGAAAACATCCTTGAACTGCACCATGCCGGCATTGGTGAACAGCAGCGTGGGGTCATTACCGGGCACCAGTGAGGACGACGCAACCTCTTTGTGGCCCATTTCTGCGAAGAAATCAAGAAACGCCTGCCGCGCCTCGGCGCTGGTCATCGGTTTCATAAGATGTGAGTTCCCTGAATGTGTGTAAGTTCGCGTGATATTATAGGCGTCTGACGTGTGAATTTACAGGGACTGGCTGTTTAGCGCAAAGGGAATATTCATGTTGAATGACGCTGTGAGAGAATTTCTGGCCACGCCGCGGATTGCTCGCCTGGGCACGGTGACCGAAGATGGCTATCCGCATGTGGTGCCGCTCTGGTTTGATGTGGATGGCGACGATCTGGTCATCATCAGCGATATCAAGACACGCAAGATGAAGAATCTGCAGGCGAACCCGAAGGGAAGCGTGCAGGTGGGTGGCGATCCCGGCAGCGGCGACCCGGCTGGGTGGCTGTTTACTGGCGAGTTTGAATTGTCCAAAGATGAAGGGCATGCCTGGACCGAGCGCATCACACACCGCTACGAGACGCCGGAGGAAGCCGAGGAACATCTCAAGCTGTGGCGCAATGATGAAATCTGGCTGCTGCGCCTCAAGGTGAAAAAGAGCATCAAAGTGTGGTGATCTGTCTGCTATACTGTGCGGCGTGCAGACCTCATTTTCAGGAAACAGGGAAATGCCTACAATCGACGAACAGATAGATGTGTTGATGTCGGGCGCCGCCTACGGCGATCCACAGACAAACGAAACGATGCGCCGCGAGCTGAAACACCGCCTGAACGAGGCGCAGCAGGAAGGCCGCCCCCTGCGCGTGTATTGTGGTTATGACCCCCGCACGGCAGACCTGCATCTGGGCCACACGATCACCATGCGCAAGCTGCGCCAGTTTCAGGAATTTGGCCACGATGTCACGTTCCTGATCGGTACGTTCACCAGCCTGATCGGTGACCCCAGCGACAAAGACAAGGTGCGTGACCAGCTCACCCGAGAGCAGGTGGAAGAAAACGCGCGTACGTATGCCGAGCAGGCCTTCAAGATTCTTGACCGCAACCTGACGCGCGTGCGCTTTAACGACGAGTGGCTGTCCACGCTGGACTTTGCCGACATCATCCGCCTGGCGAGCAATTTCACCGTGCAGCAGTTCCTGGTGCGCGAGAATTTTTCCAAGCGTATTGAAGAAGGCCAGCCGATTTACCTGCACGAGTTGTTCTACGGCCTGATGCAGGGGTACGACGCCGTTGCCCAGGAAGCTGATGTGCAGATTGGCGGCCAGGACCAGTTGTTCAACATCCTGGTGGCGGGCCGCAAGCTGCAGGAAGGCATGGGCCAGAAGCCGCAGATTGCCATCATCATGGGCGAGAGCCTGCCGGGCACCGATGGCGAAGTAAAAATGAGCAAGAGCCTCGGCAATCACATTCCGCTGCTGGCCGAGCCGTGGGATATGTTTGGCAAGGTGATGAGCGTGCCCGACAAGGCCATGCCGATTTACCACAAGCTGATTCTGGGCTGGGGGCCCGCCCAGGTCAGTGAGCTGACCGCCGGGCTGGCTGATGGCAGCCTGCATCCGAACGAAGCCAAGATGCGCCTTGGGCGTGAAATCGTGTCGATTTTCCATTCGCCCGAAGCGGCGCAGGCAGCCCAGAAACGCTGGGACGAAGTGTTCCGCGGCGGCTCTGGCGTGCCAGAGGATATTCCTGAAGCAACACTTTCTGCTGAGGAACGCGTGACCGACCTGCTCAAGCGCCTGAATATGGCGGCCAGCGGCGGGGAAGCGCGCCGACTGATCGAGCAGAAAGGCGTGCGCCTGAATGATGTCGTGGTGGAGGATGTGTTTGCCGTGGTGAAGCCCGCTGATCTGCCGGCTGTGTTACAGGTGGGCAAGCGCAAGTTCATGCGCCTGGTGTCAAACTAGAGCTTGTGATGAGCCGCAGAGACCACTCTGCGGCTCTTTTTTTTGCTCAGCGCAGCAGGAGGACCAGCGCAGCCAGCGTGAGCACCCCCAGCATCAGCCGGTCAAAGGCGATCCGGTTGATGCGGCGAATCAGCCAGCGCCCCACAAAGATGCCAATCAGGATGATCGGCAGCACCCACAGGTTTTGCCACAGATTGTTGATATCGAAGATGCCGGTGATGATCAGGCCAGGCAGCTTGAGCGCATTGACAACCGCAAAAAACAGCGTCGTCGTGCCCACAAATACCATCGGGTCGATCGGCTGGAGCAGCATATAAGCGGTGAAGGGCGGCGCGCCCACGTTCGCCAGCGCAGATCCGGCCCCGGACAGCCCGCCAGCCAGCGGCGCATGCCAGTTTTTGGGATGGTATTCAAACCCGCGCAGGCGGTCTGACCCCAGCCTGTAAAGCACAAAAATGAGCGTGAACACGCCCATGATGCGGCGTAATGCCAGGTCTGGCAGGACGGCCAGCAACACACTGCCCACGGCCACGCCCAGCACCGCAGCGGGCAGCATGCGGCGGATGTAGCTGTTGTCCCAGGTGCCCCAGAACATCCACAGCGCGACGATATCGGCGGCGATCAGCAGGGGCAGGGCCAGGCTGATGGCGGTCTGCACGGGCATGACCATGCTGAGGATGGGCGTCGTCAGGACGACCAGCGCAGCCCCCATCCCGCCTTTGGACAAGCCGATCAGAAAGCCGATCAGCGCGATGATCAGATAGAATGCTATGGGCTGTGATGGGTTCAAGATCAGGCGTACTTTACGTGTTGTTGTGCTTGTTAATCTGGGCCAGGTAGTCGCGCATCTGCAAATCGGTATTGCGAATCTTCATGGCCAGGTCGGCGGCCAGATTGCGCATCAGCCGGAAGCCGAGATCGGGATAGGTCTCGCACATCCGCATCAGCCGGTCGCGCGGGACGACAACCAGCAGCGTGCCTTTTTCGACGGCGCGGGCGCCAGCAGAACGCAGGCCTTCGTCCACCAGGGCGACTTCACCGAAACACTGACCACGGCGCAGCGTCGCGATGGCCTGCGGGCCTTGTTCGCTGGCACGGCCGATCAGTTCGGTGCTGACGAAAATCTCCACTTCGCCTTTGCCGATGACATACAGCTCGTCACCAGTCGAGTTTTCCTCGAAGATGATATCTCCGGAGTTATACGTACGCTCCTGGCTGATCGAAGCAATCAGCTCGATCTGAAGGTTGGTCAGCTCGAAGAAGATGTCGGTTTGGCGCAGATAAGAGTCATTCGTCATGCGTAGTGTGCCCGTCCACCTGATTTCCAGTATCATTATCAGCCTATTGTATCATTGAAGCGCAGACGAATCCCATGACTAATCCGGAAAGCCAGACCGCCTACAGCATCGACGAACTCATTTCGGTGTGCATCAGCCGACAGATTGTGGACGGTGAAGTGGTCGCACAGGGCATCAATACGCCGCTTGTGATGGCGGGCATCATCCTGGCGAAGTGCACCCATGCGCCGAATATTCAGTTTGCCTCGGCCATCGGCGGCAGCGTCGGCAGCGACTGGGCGCCACTGGGAGTGGCCCGGATTGAGGATTTCTGGCTGACGCACGGCTTGCTGCATGTCAGTTTTGCGGCGGCCGCGCTCGACCTGCTGCCCCAGTTTCACCCAAAGGAATTTTTTCGCCCGGCGCAGGTGGATGCTGCTGGAAACTTCAACAATCTGGCCTTTGGCGACGATATTGCGCGGCCACGGATGCGCCTGCCTGGTTCTGGCGGCATCCCTGACGTGACCCCGCACTCCGACAAAATTTTCCTGTATGTGCCGCGTCACTCCCGCGTGACGTTTGTGGAGAAGGTGGATTTTGTCAGCGGGCTGGGCCACGTGACTGGCCGGACGTACGGGCATGGCCCGCGCTATCTCGTCAGCGACCTCGGCGAATTTGACTGGCAGGATGGCCGTATGCGCCTGCGTTCGCTGCACGAAGGCGTCACGCTGGCGCAGGTGCAGCGTAAGACCGGCTTTGATCTGCTGATTGCGCCTGACCTGCCTGTCACCACTCCGCCCACGGTCGAGGAACTTCGTCTGCTGCGCGAGGATATTGATCCGCTGGGTGTGCGTCGGCTGGAGACACTGGCTGGCAGCGCGCGCAAAGACCTGCTGCGCGAGATCCTGGCACGCGAAAACGCCCTGTAAATGACAGGGCGTCTCCGGCTGAGCTGACGATGTATTCGAACACGTCGGCTTAGTTCAGCAGCGTCCACTCGTTGATATTGCGGAAGCGGTCGGCGGCGGTGCCAATGAACCCAAGCTGTAATCCATCCACCCGCGCTGATGTGACATACGAGAAAATGGGATAGTACAGGGGCAGCGCGACCACGCGCTCGACAAACTCGCGCTGGAAGCTGTGATAGGCCTCAGAGCGATTGATGCCCCACGGGTCACGGCGGGCGCGCTCCAGCAGGATGCTGATGCGCCGGTCATCCACGCCGCCGTAGTTTTCGCCATCCGGATACTGACCCTGATTCCAGAAGGCATACACGTCCGGATCGCCACTGTCCCCAAGATTAAATTCGACGATGGCGCTGTCAAATTCGCCTGCGTCCAGCCTGCGGAAATATTCGTCCAGCGGCTGGGCATCGACGCTGACGGACAGCCCAAGCTGGCTCCATTGCAGTGCGATTTCCTGGGCGACGGCCGTGATCGCTGCGTCGTCTGGCACCAGGATGGTGAAGTTAAACGTGAAGACAGGCGGCGGTGTGGCGGTCGGCGTGGGTGTGGGCAGCGCGCCTGGGGCGACCAGATTCGAATCTGGCGGCGGGGCGACGTCTTCCTCTTCGCCGTCGAGGCGGTCAATGCGCGCTGCGGTCTGAGCCAGCAGGTCGCGTGACGTTGCCGGGTTGTATTCGGGCCATCCCAGGTCAGGCAGATAAGCCCACGAACCGGGCATCAGCGGGCTGTCGGCGGGGACAGCGGCATTGCCCAGCGTGCGGTCGATCACTGCATGGCGGTCCACGCCGGCAGCGAGGGCAACGCGCATGCGCTGGTCGCGGAAATAGGGCGCGGTCTCACTTTGCCAGTTGAAGATCAGCACACCGAGCGTGTTTTCAAGCTGGTTGTACATCGGCAGGTCGCGGTCATTGGCGGTCAGAAACAGCGGCGTGCGCTGTTCGCGCCGGACGGAACTCAGGCCATCGATCGCCCCCGCTTGCAGGTCGGCCAGCGCAGCGTCAAAGTCCGGGTAAATGCTGAAACGCACGCGGCTGATGGCCGGCGGCGTCACGCCAGGGCGAACGGCATAGTTCGGGGCGGCGCGCAGATTAATTTCGCGGATCGCTGTCTCATCCACGTGAATGCTTTCGATCTGGTAGGGGCCGGTGCCGATGGGGGACAGGTTGAACGGATGCGATTCCAGCTGTCCGGCACGGATGCCGCGCAGCGCGTGTTCTGGCAGGATGCCGATTTGCAGGCGATCGAGAAACAGGCCAAGCGGCTGGGCCAGACGGAAGCGCACCACAAAGGTGCCCAGCGATTCTGTCTCGACGGTACGCCAGAATGCGCCCAGTTCTTCCGGGCCACTGAATTCAGGCGAGCGCAGCAGCGACATCGTGTACAAAACATCGACGCTGGTAAACTGCGTCCCGTCCTGCCACAGCACGTCGTCGCGCAGGAAAACCGTGTATTCCAGCCCGTCAGACGAGATGACCCAGTTGCGCGCCAGCACCGGCACTGGTTCGCCATAGCCATTGGTATCGATCAGGCCTTCAAAGATCAGGCTGCTGATGTCGCGTTCGGTTGCATTACCTGGCGCATACAGCGGATTTAGTCGGTTTACACTGCCGATCAGGCCTTCACGGAACGTTGGTACGCCATCGGTGGACGCCTGAACAGGCTGTGGGGTCTGTGTGGGCAACGGCTGTTCTGGTGCTTCCGTGCCTGCCTGCCCGATGACCAGTGCTGACGCCGTCGGCGTGGCCGACAGTGTGGGTACGGGATCAGGCCCGGTTTGTGATGAACGAACCAGCAGCGCGGCTACAAATACCACGATAGCAGTGAACAAGGCCGCAAGTTGAATGCGATACCCTCGCATCATTGCTTCCCCTCATTTGTGTCTGACAATGGAAAAACAGGCGCATCGACGGTTGTCATGAGCGTGATGCGCCTGATGGGAATCGCGGGGAGCCTATGCGCGGGTGTAATAGACCGAAAGCACAGACACGAGCAGGAAAATGAACGCCAGCCCGATCGTGATCTGATACAGGGTCTTTTCCAGGCCGCGGCGTGTACGCGTGACCCCGGAATCGCTGCTGCCGCCGAGCAGGTCGCCAAGACCACTGCCCTTGACCTGCAGCAGGATGATGATAATCAGCACCACCGAAATGATGATCGATGCAATCTGTAAGGCTGCCTGCATAGCCTGAATCTCCGGAGCTGGAAGGACGCATAATCAGGCCGCAGTATAGCACGTGCCTCTCACGCTGTACAGGGAGTTGCGAATGTATGTCCGGATCAGGACGGATTGGCTTCGCCAGACACGCTGATCTGGTTGAGCTCGCCCAGATAATCCAGCGCGCCCTGTAACTGAACGTCCAGTTCATCCGGATCAAATGTACGCTCCCACGGAATGACCACATCCGGCGTGACACCTTGTTCGTGAATCCAGGTGCCATCGGGGGTCAGCCATCGGGCAATCGTCAGGCGAATGCCGCCGCCGTTGCTCAGCTGCTGCCAGGTCTGCACAGTGCCTTTGCCAAACGTGGTCTGGCCGATGACTTCGGCCACTTCCAGGTCCTGCATCGCACCGGCGACCAGCTCCGATGCGCTGGCACTGAGCTCGTTCACTAGCACGACCACCGGCACCTGAATGCCCGCGTATGTGCCATCTGTCTCGTAGACCTGCATGCTGCCGTCGCCAAATTCTTCGTTGACGATGACGCCGTCTTCGATGAACGCGCTGGCGACCTCAATGGCTGCACTGAGCAGTCCGCCGGAGTTATCGCGCAGGTCGAAAATCAGGCCGTTGCGCGAGTTAACATCCAGTTCGGCCAGCGCAGCATCAATATCCTGCCGTGCTGTGCTGGAAAAGCTGTTGAGCTGAAGGTAGGCGACATTGCCGTCCAGCACTTCAGACTCGACATTAGGGACGATGATGCGCGCACGCGGCACCACAAAGTCGATCAGCTCTTCGCCACGCAGCATGGTAATGTCGACCGTGGTGCCCACCGGCCCGCGCACGCGCACGGCCAGGTCGTGCTGGCTCATGGCGTCGACTGGCTCATCATTCACGAATGCAAAAATGTCGCCCGCCTGAATGCCGGATTCCTGAGCCGGGGTGCCTTCCAGCACGCCCACCACTTCAATCTGGCCGGTTTCCTCAATCGTGCGGATGACGACGCCGATGCCCTCGATCTCGCCTTCCAGGTCCGACGCCATCATGTCGTATTCCTCGGCGCTCATGTAGGCCGAGAACTGGTCGCCCAGTGAGTCTACAGCGCCACGCAGCGCGCCATCCGCCACCGTGGCCATATCCACGTCGTCAATGTAAGCTGACTCGATCAGATTGACGACATCCCAAAGCGGCGCGAAGGCCTGCTGGGCTTCTTCCGACAGATTCGGTTGTCCCTGTGCTGCCAGAACAGTGGTAAAGGTGCCGGCTGCGAAGCCCGCCCCAAAGATAATCAGCAGAGTGGCAAAGGTGAAAACGACTTTGCTCTGCAGGATGCGCTTGAAAGACATGCTGTGTTGCTCCACACTTTACGATACATGGCATGATTATACGACGGGTTCTGATGCGCCGAACTTAGCATCCACTGTGAAATTGAGCACAATGCTGATAGATAGGACGTGATATGGCGCAGGCTGTGATTGAGGGCATTATGTTTGGGTTGGCGCTGGGCGATGCACTGGGCTGGCCCGGAGAATTCGTCACGTCGTGGCGCGGGCTGGATGAGGCATTTGGCCCAAATGGCCTGCAGGAACCGCCTGATCCGGCGGTGTATACCGACGATACGCAGATGACGATTGCGCTCTGCGAGGGCGTGCTGGACGCGGGCCTGTCGGCCGATGATGATGCGCTGATGGCGGCTGTGGGACGGCGATTCCTGGACTGGTCGGTCAGCCATGAGAATAATCGTGCGCCGGGCAATACGGTCATGGCCGGCCTGCGCCGGTATGCCGACGGCGTGCCCTGGCGCGAATCTGGCCTGCCGTCGTCAAAGGGATGTGGTGCTGCCATGCGTGTGGCCCCGCTGGGCTATTTGTATCAGCATGACCCAGCGCGCCTGAAGCATGTGGCCGCGATGCAGGCGGTCATCACGCATCGGCATGAAACGGCGGTCGCCAGCGCCGTGGCCGCGGCCTTTGCGGTCAAGCTGGCGCTGGATGGGGTACAGCCGCTGGCGATGATCAATCCACTGCTGGAGGTGACGGCTGAATTTGGCGATGAGATGGCGGACCGCCTGCTGCGCATCGGGCATGTGCTGGGCTGGACCAATCAGCGCGCCGCCATCGATCATCTGGGGCAGGGCTGGGTGGGCGATGAGGCTGTCGCCCTAGCGCTGCTGTGCGCGATTCGCCATGCCGATGACTATGTCGGCGCGGTGCGGATGGCCGCACACATGCCCGGTGACTGCGATACGGTCGCGTGTATCGCGGGCGGGATTGTCGCTGCGCGGGTCGGCCTGGCAGGTGTTCCGGCGGAATGGCGGGCGCGCTGCGAAAACTCGGAATATATTAGCGGGTTGTCCGCCCGGCTGGCGCTGGCGCGAGCGGGATAAGCGCGTCTGGCCCGGCGTGCAGGGTGATGGCCTCGCCTGATTGTGGCGCTGGCTTGCTGCCGTCCTGATACAGCGTGACCTCATGGCTGGATGACAGCTTGCTATCGATACGGTGACGCCAGCCTTCGTAGGTCACACGCGTCACAACGGCCTGCGCCAGTGGCCTGCTGTCGGCTTCTGCTGCAAGCCTGAGGTGCGCGGCATGCAGCAGGACGTCCCCTGTCTGCGACGCGTCCCCAAACAGGCTGGCTGGCAGGATATTCGTCAGGCCAAGCAGTCGCGCTGTATGGGCCGAGCGCGGGCGCGAGAAGAGTTCCTGTGGCGTGCCGATCTGGTCGATGACGCCATCCTGCATGACCGCGACGGCGTCCGCGGATGCGAATGCCTCGCGCAGGTCGTGTGTCACGTACAGGGCCGTGGTGTGCGTCTCTTTCAGAATGGCGCGGATGTCGATCGCAAGCTGTTCCCGCAGTACAGCGTCCAGTGAGCCAAGCGGCTCGTCCAGCATGAGCAGGCGCGGACGCGGTGCCAGGCTGCGCGCCAGCGCCACGCGCTGTTTCTGGCCACCAGACAGCGTGTCCACATGCCGGCCATCATACCCCGCCAACCCGATCAATTTGAGCAGTGTTACCACCGTGGCGCGTTGTTCTGCGGCGGATTTGCCCGCCATGCGCAGGCCGAATACGATGTTTTCGGCGACGGTCATGTGTGGAAACAGCGCGAAATCCTGAAACACGAGGCCGAATCCCCGTTCGTGGCTGGGTGTATTTTGAAGCGGCACGTCCTGCCACAGGATTTCACCTGCATCAAGCGGCTCCAGACCGGCAATACAGCGCAGCAGCGTCGACTTGCCGCTGCCGCTGGCCCCCAGCAGCGCAAGAATCTGCCCGGCCGAAACCTCCAGCGAGATGTCGTCCAGGATGCGCTGGGTTCCGAAAGACTTGGTGAGATGGCGAACAGACAACATGGGCATCACAACTCGCTTGCATCAGCAGGGCGAAAACGCTCAATCAGCAGGAAGCACAGCAGACAGACCAGCAGCAGCATCGCGCTTAAGGCATAGGCCTGCCCGTAATTGTTGATGCCGGGCTGTCCCAGAAAGCGATAGATGGCCGTCGAGATGGTTGGCGTATTCGGGCGCGCCAGAAACAGCCCGGCTCCGAATTCACCCAGGCTGGTGGTGAAGGCGAAAGCAGCGCCCACCAGCAGAGCGCGCCGCACCAGCGGGATATCCACATACAGCACACGCTGGGCTGGGCGCGCGCCCAGCAGCAGCGCCGCTTCGTTGATGCTGCGCGGGATCGACTGAAGCGAGGGCAGCACGCTGCGTACGACGAAGGGCAGGCCGATCAGCGTGTGCGCAATCGGGATCATCCAGAAGGATGAGCGCAGGTCGAGCGGCGGTCGCGACAGCGCGATAATGAAGCCGAAGCCGAGCGTGACCGCACTGGTGGCCAGCGGCAGCATAGTCACGGTGTCGACCAGCCTGCCCAGTCGCCCGCTGGTCTGCCGGATGAGCAGGCTAAGCGCAGTCCCCAGCCCCACCGACAGGATAGCCGCGACACAGGCGATCACCAGCGATGTACCAATCGTTTGCACCGCGGGCACAGCCAGCACACTTGCCCGCGGAACCTGGGCCAGCAGGGCAAAATAGCGCAGCGTGACAGTTCCATCCGGGCTGATGGCGCGGATCAGGATGGCGGCCAGCGGCGTAAACAGCAGTATCCCCAGCAGCACGACGGCGCATGCCACGGCGATCCGGTCACGCACGGTGCGGATGGGCCGTGCTGCCCGTTTGCCGCTGTACAGGGCAGCTGTGCGCCGGGTGCTGGCCAGGTAGGCGCTCATCGCCAGCAGCATGGCTCCTAGCTGTACGACCGCCAGCGCGCCAGCCAGCGGCAGGTTGAAAATGCCAGCCGCCTGCCGGTAGATTTCCACTTCCAGCGTGGCAAACTGCGGGCCGCCCAGAATGAGCACGATGCCGAAGCTGGAGAAGCAGAAAATGAACACAATCAGCGCGGCAGACAGCAGGGCAGGGCGCAGCAGCGGCACGCTGATAAAGCGGAAAACCTGGCGCCGATTTGCGCCCAGCATGCGCCCGGCTTCTTCCGGCGTGCCGCTCTGGTTGGCCAGAAAGGCGACCAGAATGCGCAGCGCGACTGGCACGTTATAAAACACGTGCGCCAGCAGAATCAGGCCGAAGGTGCGCTCGATCCGCAGCAGGGCATCATCAGATGCGCCGATCGCCAGCAGCATGTCATTGACCAGCCCGCGCTCGCCCAGTAAGGCGATGAAGGCGGCGGCCACCACGACAGGCGGCAGCACAAACGGCAGCGTCGCCAGCGACAGCAGCGTGGATTTGCCACGGAACTGGTAGCGCGCAAAGACCAGCGCGCAAGGCACGGCGATTGCCATCGTCACAGCCGTGGAGATGACCGCCTGCACCGCAGTGAAGGCGAGGATATTGCGATAGTAGGACGAGCTGGCGATGTTCAAAAAGCCCGACAGGTCCAGCCCGCCATCCGCCCGGATGAAGCTGACGCCAAAGATACTGGCCAGCGGATTGACGAAGAAGGCCAGCAGAAACAGCAATGGGGCAGCCAGTGCTGCCCCGAATGCTGCCTGAGAAAGGCGGCGCCTTATTGCAGAACTGTTTCGACCCATTCCTGGATCCACCGTTCACGGTTGGCATCGATCAGCGCGGGGTCCAGGCTGACAGGCTCGTCCGACAGCGTCACTGTGTCGGCAAATACCTGGGGGATGACGGCATCCGGGATGACCGGATAGACGAACATATTGAGCGGCATGTCTTCCTGAAAAGCAGGCGTGAGCATGAAGTCGATCAGGGCCTGCGCGCCAGCCTCGTTATCGGTGCCGTCCAGGATGCCCGCGAATTCGATCTGGCGGAAGCAGGTGCCGGGCCCCGTGATGGCGCCGGTCGGCTGGACTTCGGGGGCGCTCTCGGCGTAGTAGACTTCTGCGGCAGGGCTGCTGGCGTAGCTCACGACCAGCGGGCGTGTACCCTCGTTGCCTGCCGCGCCGCTGAACTGCCCGTAGTAGGCATCCGTCCAGCCCTCACTGATATAGACGTCGTTGGCGGCCAGGTCACGCCAGAAATCCAGATAGGTGTAGCCGTCCGTATCGTCGCTGTCGCCAAACGCGGCGATGGTCGCCATCAGGAAGGCCAGCCCGGGCGACGATGTGGCCGGGTGCTGCACCGTCAGAAGTCCTGCATAGGCAGGGTCGGTCAGCGCGTCGAGGGACTCTGGCACGGGCGGCGCACCCGCAGCAGCAAAGAATTCGGCGTCGTAGTTCAGGCAGACATCCCCAAAGTCGATCGGGGTGACGCGGTTTTCATCTGCGTCCAGCTGAAGCGACTCAGGCACGTCTTCCAGCGCGGGGGACGCGTAGGGCAGGAAAATGTCCCCATCCAGCGCGCGCGTCAGGAAGGTGTTATCCACGCCAAACAGCACATCGCCCAGCGGATTGCCCGCGCTGAGCACAGACTGGTTGACGAGGATGCCGGCATCCCCTGCGCGCAGGATTTCCAGCGTGTAGCCGGTCTCAGCCTGGAACGCCTGAATGACGCTCTCGCTGATCGCGAAGCTGTCATGGGTGACCAGCGTGACGACATCATCCTGGGCCGCAGCCGGCAGGGCGACAAGTAAACCAAACGATGTAAGCAGGGGAATCAACAAACGCTTCATGGGAACGACCTCGTGTATCCACGCGAGTCCGAGGGTTCCTGATTGAAGCCGCCGCACGGGTGTGCGGCAGGGGTGTGGCTGGCAGCCATCTTCACTCCCTACGCCGGTATGAGCCGGATCAGGTTCTAGGGTCGGCGCGGATCTACGCACCCTCTCAGCCCGCTTTACGCAGACTCCCCCGGAAAAAATTCAATAGACTTAATGTTAACAAACCCGCGTCATAAATGCGAGAGCAGGGCATGAGTCTCTGCTAAACGTCGAGCGCGGGTGACGGGAAGCCTGAAGTCAGCACAGCGTTCAGGTAGGTATCAAACTTGCCTGCATTGCAGTAATCCACGTAGCGCATCATTTCGCCGCCGCTGACAGGATATTTTGGGAACAGGCTGGTAGGCAAGGCTCCGCTGGGCATTTCCACCAGATAGTCGATGCCTGGTGGCGGAATGATCGGGTCTCCGCAGGCCGGGTCGATACTGGGGATGCGCCGCTCAACAGTGGCGATGACAATCTCTGCCACCGTGCATAGTTCGGTGTCGACGCCCAGATTGTTGTTCAGGCGTACGCTGCCATTCTCGTCACCTTCCAGCCCGTGGATGACCGCGATATCGGGTCGTGTGGCGGGGAAGGTGAGCAGGCCTTCCCATGGAGCAGGCAGCGGCTGCACATCCGGGCGCAGACGCAGCAGATCAGTGCCCAGCCATGCGCGTGACGGCAGCCAGGGCACGTTCGAAGCGGCTGCGCGCAGTCCCAATGCCAGGCTGGCTTCGGTTTCCTCAATCACGGTGAGCGAGCCCTGATTCGCCTGTTCCGTGAACATCGGCGCAAAGCCGAAGGCCTCCAGCCCGACATAACACGAGCGAATGGCAGAGACACATCCGGCACCGATCAGCAGGTCAGATTCGTACCCGGCAGTGAAACACAACAGCGTCAGGTTTTGGGGGCGCGGCGTGCGCCTCAGCATCGATAACACAAAGCCCACCGGACGGCGATAAACTGTCATGCCACCGAGGGCGAGGATTGCATTGTCCGGGATGCGTTGTGCGGCGTCTTCAGCAGTGATCCAGCGGGGTGGCATGTTGGCCTTTTGCGAATAAGAAGGGGGCACACGTTGATGTGGTGCCCCCCGGCGATTGAGTGATGGTGTTGTGCTCAGATATCGAGATTGCGCACGCTGCGGGCATGCGTCTGAATGAAGCGACGACGCGGAGGCACCGCGCTGCCCATGAGCATGTCGAAGATGCGATCCGCCTCGGCGGCGTCATCGATGGTGACCTGCAGCAGGGTGCGGCGTGCCGGGTCCATGGTCGTCTCCCACAGCTGTTCCGGGTTCATTTCACCGAGACCCTTGTAGCGGCTGACCTTGACCTTGTCTGGATCTTTGTATTTCTTCAGTGAGCGCACCAGCAGGTCGTTTTCAGACACGCCGGCTTCGTTGTACACATACTCCTGCTCTTTGCCGTGCAGCAGGCGGAAGATTGGCGGCTGGGCGATATACAGGTGGCCGTCCTGAATCATCTTCTGCATCTGGCGGAAGAAGAAGGTCAGCAGCAGCGTGCGGATGTGGCTGCCGTCGACGTCCGCGTCGGTCATGATGATGACGCGGTGATAACGCAGGCCGTCCAGCGAGAAATCCTCGCTGATGCCGGTGCCCAGCGCGCTGATGAGCGCCTTGATTTCGTTGTTGTCCAGCATTTTGTCCAGGCGCGCGCGCTCGGTGTTCAGGATCTTGCCACGCAGCGGCAGGATTGCCTGGAAATGGCGGTCGCGGCCCTGCTTGGCGCTGCCACCGGCACTGTCACCTTCCACGATGAAAATTTCGGCATCTGCGCCATGCTTGCTGCAGTCGGCCAGCTTGCCGGGCAGGGTGGTGCTTTCCAGCAGGCTGGGGCCGCTGCGCACCAGGTCGCGGGCCTTGCGGGCCGCTTCACGGGCGCGCATGCTGAGCATGCATTTCTCAATGATGCGGCGGCCTTCGCGCGGATTCAGATCGAGGAACTCGTTAAAGCCCTCGGTCACGACCTGCGACACTGCGCCCTGCACTTCAGGATTGAGCAGCTTGACCTTGGTCTGGCTTTCAAACGACGGGTCCGGATGCTTGACGGAGACGATGGCCATGATGCCTTCCATGACGTCGTTGCCGCCAAAGTTGGCATCTTTGTCTTTCAGCAGGCCAGACTTGCGCGCCCAGCGATTGACGGCGCCCGTGATGGCTGCGCGCAGGCCGGTCAGGTGCGTGCCGCCGTCGGGCGTGTTGATTGTATTGACGAACGCCAGCTCGGTGACATTGGTCGAGTCGGTGAACTGAAACGCTACTTCCACGCCGATGGTGTAGGGATCGTGCTTGTCCGGCGTAATCTGCACATCGCGCTCGATGCGCACCACGCTGTGCAGGCCTTCACGGTTGCGATTCAGATGGCGCACGAACGAGGTCAGGCCGCCTTCAAAGTAGAAGGTCGTCTCGCGGGTGATCGGCTTGACGCGCTCATCGCGCAGGCTGATGGTGACCTTGCGCGTGACGAAGGCCATCTCGCGGAAACGCTCTTCAAGCGTCTCGTAGCTGAACAGGTTCTCGTCCATGATGCTGAAGTCAGGCTTGAAGGTAATCACCGTACCCGTGCCTTCAGTTTCTTCCAGCGGACGCACACGACGCACATCGCTCTGCACGCGCCCGGCGCGGTACTGCTGTTCCCACAGGTAGCCTTCGCGGTAGATATGCGCCGTCAGATGCTCGGACAGCGCATTAACAGCCGCTGCACCGACACCGTGCAGGCCACCGCTGACCTTGTAGGCGCCGCCTTCGCTGTTGCTGAATTTGCCGCCAGAGCCGACTTCCGTCAGCACCATTTGCAGGGCGGAGATGCCGGTCTTCTTGTTGATGCCCACGGGGATGCCGACGCCGTTGTCGGCCACGGATACCGTGTAGTCGTCATACAGCGTCACAATGATGTGATCGCAGCGCCCGGCCAGCGCCTCGTCAATCGAGTTGTCCACGATTTCGTAGACGAGATGATGCATGGCGCGTGCATCTTTGCCGCCCACGTACATGCCAGGTCGCAGGCGGATATGTTCGATAGGGTCCTTACGTTCAATACTATCTGCGGTATATGTCTCTACCGCCGTTTTATCGACCATGATCGCTCCTTGTTTCGTACACTGAATTATAGCGCAACTCGTCTCGTTTTCACAGTGCCTGAAATAGCACGGAAGTTCTGATTTCCCGGTTGTTTTCTTGACAACCAAAGGCATGCTGCTAGAATGACTGCGGAAGCGAGACTGCCCCTGTAGTTCAACGGATAGAATAAAGACCTTCTAAGTCTGAGGTTACAGGTTCGAATCCTGTCAGGGGCACAATAAAAGACAGCCTGCGTGTTTTGCGCGGGCTGTCTTTTTTGTCAGTATAGAGTGATGCTTTCAGGCCTACGAAGCGGGCGTGGCCTCGGCTGTCGCATCAGGTGTTGACTCGGCAGATGCCGCGTCTGCTTCAGCGGTGGCTTCGGGGGTCGCTTCCGCGGCCGCCTGGGCTGCTTCCGCCGCGGCTGCTGCGGCCTCCGCGAAGGCGTCCTGGAGCGTGTTGCGGATGCCTTCCAGCCCGGCAAACGGCAGTCCGGCGATGCCTGCGTTCAGCAGGATATCGAACTGCTCGTCACTGGCCATGAACCACACCAGGGACTGTACTTCGCTGCGGGTGAGCGCAGCCTGGCTGACATACAGCGTCAGCGGGCGCGACAGCGCGTAGGTGCCATCCGCGATGGTCTCCGCGGACGGGCTGACACACCCGTCTCCGGCGTCAATGGCGACTGCCTGCACGTTTGCCTGCTCGTTGGTCAGCACGTTCTGGTATTCCTCGAAGCTGAGGATCGTCATGGCTGAATCGACATTGGCCGTGGCAGCGGCGCGGTAAAGCGCATCGTCGCTGACCTGCACGGCACTGTCGGCACGGGTGACGTCTGTGGCTGCGCCCGCTGTGGCCAGCGCAAGGTCGAGTACATAGCTGCCAAATGGGGGCGAAAACAGCGTGATTGCCCCGCTGCTCAGGCTGGCATCGACATCGCTCCAGGCGGCGGGTGGCGCGTCACTGGCGGCCCAGGCCGAGGCGACCTGCGGCAGCGTCAGGCAGGCCAGCGAAGTATCAGCAGCGTTGGCCAGCAGGATGGCTGATGTGCTGCCCAGGCCGATGGTCAGCGGCACCACATTCAGCGCGGCGCAGTTGGCCAGTTGTTCCTCGGAGATCGGCGAGAAGGCGAACGCCAGTTCAGCTTCGCCATTGCACAGGCGGCGGAAACCGTCGGCCTCACCCAGCGTGGTGATGGTCGAGGTGACGCCCGGATACGCGCTCGTGAAAGCAGCCGTGACGCGATCCGCGTAGGTGCGGCCACTGGCGCTGCCTGCGATTGTCACAGCGCCGGTCACAGTCTGCGGAATCTGGAAAGCGGTGACATAGCGCGAGAACTCACGCCCGTCGTTGCCCTCGCTGAGGATGGTGCCGTTCACGGCAGTCACCGACGGCGGCGGGGCGACAAAGCCGGCTGCGGCCACCGTTTCGGCGGCGGCATCGCTGGTGGCAGTCATCAGGAAGCCAGTCAGGGCTTCGTCGGCCTGCTCAGCATTGACATACACGAAAACGGGCTCGGCCAGCGCGTACGAACGGTCAGCAAAGCTGGCGGGCGAGGGCTGTGCGCAACCCACGACCGAGGTGTTGACCTCGCCAATGCGCACGCTGTCGCCAGCCGCGACTGCATCGGCATAGCTGACAAACGCGATGGCGTTGGGATCATCAGCAACGGCGCTCACGGCTTCTTCAGCCGAGGCAGCAGTCACGACATCCGCGCGCAGGCCATCCCCCTCGATGACCGTGTCGAGCAGGGCATACGCGGCGGTTTCCTGGGCAGGCACGATCACCTGCACTGTGCCACCCGCGTTATCCAGATTGACCTGCGACCAGTCGATGACCTGGCCGGCCGCGCTGGGGACCAGCAGGGTATTCAGGTCCTGCTGGGTGAAGCACTGCGCAAACGTCGCCTGGGGGTTGCTGATCATCGCCAGGGCATTGTAGCCAGCGACGAGTTCCAGGAATCGTACGCCAGCCGCACCGCACGCGCCTTCTTCTGACGCGCTGATCGGACGGGTGGAGAGGGTGATCGGCGCTTCAGCAGCGCAGAACGACCCAAAACCGCGATTGGTGCCCGAAGGCGCCACGGTCAGGTCAAAGCTGCTGGCATCTGCCAGCGCGGATACCAGGGGGGCCGCCACGCCGGAACCGACCGCCTGCGGGCCTTCCTGTGCCTGGGCAGAGCCGAGCACAACCAAAAATATCGCGGATAAGACGACAGGCGTCTTAAGCGCGCGCCAGAAATAACCCATGTAAAACGCTCCTTCGCGTGGTGGTTGTCAACACGTTTAACGGTATAATTCTTAGAAGATTGTACCGTTTAGCCGAATGTTTTCCAGACAGAGTTTACTTTCAGGCTGTCGTTGAGGGGCGAGTCATGTCGCTGTATGAGATGGTGGGGGGCATGCCCACGTTCAAAACGCTGGTGGATGCCTTCTATGCCCGCGTGGAAGCCGATGACAGGCTGCGCTCGATGTTTCCGGATGACCTGGAACCGGGCAAGCGCTATCAGATGCTGTTTCTGGCGCAATATTTCGGCGGGCCGACCGACTATGACGGGGAGCGCGGCCATCCGCGCCTGCGTATGCGCCACATGCCGTTTGCGATTGACCACGCTGCCCAGTCCGCCTGGCTGGAGCATATGCTGGCCGCGATTGATATCGCCGGGATTCAGGAGCCGATGCGGGGAGAGATGCGCGCGTATTTCACCCGTGGTTCAGAATTCATGATCAATCGGTTTCCCGAAAATCCGGCCAATGCACCGGCTGCACCTACGGAGTCCCGCTCATGAGCAAACGAGAACAGCGCCGCGAGCAGGCGCCAGCGGCGCAGGGTCTGGCAGGCCGTCTGACGGAGCGTGTGCTGAATTTGCCTCGTCTGGCGCGCATTGTGCTGGTGTGTCTGTTTGCGATGGCGGTGACCGTGCTGCTGATTCCGCTGGTGGATGGCATTTATCTGCGCTCGTTTTACAGCCCTGAAACCGCCGTGCTGCCCAGCCTGATCGAAGCTGCTTTCGGCCTGGGCATGTTTGTGCTGGGCTGGGTGCTGCTCGTCGGTTTTGCGGGGCAGCGTCCGCCAGCGCGCTTGCCGGTCGCGCTGTATTTTCTGGCAGGCTGCGCGCTGGTGCTGGTGGTCATCCTGCAATTGATATCGGGGGTGCTCAGTGTCTCTGCGACTGGTTAAGCGTGCAGGTGCTGCTGCTTTACTGACGTGTGTTGGGCTTCTGGCAGGCTGTGCAGAAGCGCCGGTGGTGGTCATTACCCATACGCCGTTTGTCTCGTCGGACCTGCCGCCGACGCCGAATCCTACGCCAACAGAGCTGATGCGCGTGACGCTTCCGGCCGAGTGGACGCGCGAACCGACGCCTGAAGCGACGCCCACCAGCGCGGTCACGGCTGCCCCGACGATCGATCTGACGGGCACCTTTGTGTTTGGCCAGCCCACGCGACCCGCGTGCGAGTCGTTTGGGGTGAATACGGTCCTGGCCGATACGACGTATATTCCCGGACAGCCGATTCGCCTGGCGTGGATTGAAGTGCCCAATGCGTCGGCGTATCGCGTGTCATTTGTCGACGCCAGCCGTAACGTGCTGTATGAGCGCGATATCGCCGGGACTACGATGGATATCCCGGGTGAGATCGTCGGTCGAGATGCGATTTATCTGTGGACGGTACGTCCGCTCGATTTTGGCTCAAATCAGATGTGTAACTCGGTGGGCGCATTGCTGAGCATCGACCTCTAGACGCGTCGTTTCTCAGGCAGGGCGGCGCTCGATGATGCCAGAGCCGAGGCAGATGTCACCGTCGTAAATGACGGCACCCTGACCTGGGGTGATATCGCGCATTGGCTGCGAAAATGCTGCGCTGAAGCGCCCGCCGTCCAGCACGGTGATCGTCGCCGGGACGGGCCGGGACTTGTAGCGAATCTTGACCTCCGCCTTGAATGACGCGGCAGGGGGGCTGCCCGCCACCCAGTTGACCCGTGATGCGGTCAGGCTGGTGCTGCCCAGTTCATCGGCCGTGCCCACCACCAGCGCGTTAACCGCAGGATTCACCGCCAGCACATATAACGGCTCGGCCGCAAACACGCCCAGGCCTTTGCGCTGGCCGATGGTATAGTTCGCGAGGCCTTCATGCTGGCCGATGACGTCCCCATTTTTGCGCACGATGGGCCCGGCGGCCATGAGCTGCGGCGCATGGTCGCGCAGGAAGCGGCGATAATCGCCGTCGCCCAGAAAACATAAATCCTGGCTGTCTTTCTTGCTGGCGGTGGGCAGGCCAAACTTTGCTGCGAGCTGGCGCACGACCGGCTTCTCGTATTCACCGACAGGGAACAGCACTTTGTCGATAGTGGACGGGTTCAGCACACTCAGTACATAGCTCTGGTCTTTGGCGTCATCCAGGCCTTTCTTCAGCAGAAACCGACCATCAGTAGTGTGCTCCACGCGGGCATAATGCCCGGTAGCCAGATAATCGGCCTCCAGCGCCAGCGCATTGTTCAGCAGCCAGTCGAAGCGGATGTGCCGGTTGCACTCGATACACGGATTAGGCGTGAAGCCGTCGGTATGCGTATCGATGAAATACTGCACGATTTTGCCGCGAAATACGTCCTGCGTGTCCAGCACATAGAACGGGATTTTCAGTTTGTCGGCGATGCGCCGCGCGTCCGAGAGCTGTTCGGGCGTGCAGCAGCGGTTGTGTGCGCCGCCTTCGCTGGTCGGCTCTGACCATAAACGCATCATCATGCCGACGACATCGTAGCCCTGTTCGACCATCAATGCCGCGGCCACGGAGCTGTCTACTCCGCCACTCATGGCCACAACAACGCGCTTGTTTGTCTCTGTCACGTGATTCAATTCCAATGATCTGTGTTTTGGTCAGGCGTACTGCTGGCGCAGCCGGCGCAGCTTTGCCACCGTTTCGCCAATCTGCTGGATCGCATAATCGACGTCTTCAACGCTTGTATCTTTACCTACCGTCAGGCGGATGCTGCCCATCGCGGTATCATGCGGATAACCCAGCGCCAGCAGCACGCCGCTTGGCTCCGGATTGCCAGTCTTGCAGGCGGATGCGCTGCTGGCAGACACACCCTTCATGTCCAGGTGCATGAGCAGGATGCTGCCATCCAGCCCATCAAAGATGAAGCTGGCGTGCGACGCCAGTCGTTCCGTTGGGTGGCCTGTAGGGATCGCATCCGGCACGGCTTGCAGAATTCCCTGTGTCAGGCGGTCACGCAGGGCAGTGTAGTGCGCTACGCGCCACGGCATTTCTTCAGCAGCCAGCGCCAGCGCGTGTGCCATCCCGACGATGCCCGCTGTATTCAGCGTGCCACCGCGTCGGCCTTCTTCATGGCTGCCGCCCGTCATGGCGGGCACCAGCGAAATACCTTCGCGCACATACAGCGCGCCCACGCCTTTCGGACCATAGAACTTGTGCGCTGAAATGCTCATCAGGTCCACGTCCAGCGCTTTCACGTCCAGCGATAACTGTCCGGGCGCCTGCACCGCGTCGGTGTGAAACAGCGCGCCGCGCTCATGGGCGGCCTGCGCCAGTCGTGCGAGGGGCTGCACGGTGCCAATTTCGTTATTGGCATAAATGATGCTGACGAGGCCTGTCGTCGGGCGAACCGCATCGGCCAGGTCTTCGGCATCGACCAGGCCTGATTGATCCACCGGCAGCAATGTCGTCTCAAACGGCATGTATTCGGATAACTGGGCCATTGTTTTGCCCACCGCGCTGTGCTCGACAGGCGTCGTGACGAGATGGTTTTTCCCAGCCTTTAGTCCAGCCAGCGCGGTGCCGCGAATCGCCAGGTTATCGCTTTCGGTGCCGCCGCTGGTAAATACGATTTCGCCATGTTTGCAGCCCAGCACCTGAGCGACGCGTTCGCGGGCTTCTTCCACTGCGGTTTCTGCCCGGCGGCCATCGATGTGCGCCGAGTGCGAGTTCCCAAAAGTCTCGCTTTGAAACGGGCGCATGGCTTCGACTACGCGCGGGTCGACCGGCGTAGTGGCTGAATAATCCAGATAAACGTGCCGTGCAGGTGCAGGACTCATCGCAGGTTCCTCAGGCATGATGCGTACTGTCATGCTTCATTCTAGTCGATTCAGCGATTCCTCCACAGACGCGATTTCAGGATTGTCTGCGCCTTTTCACGTAAATGTATGTGCAGAAACGCAGGCGGTACGGTAAAATCACCTACCGTGGTTGTCAGCAACAGAGGGAGACACATAATGTCAGTGATCGAGCGTATTCATGGTCGTGAAGTTCTCGATTCTCGCGGGAACCCCACGGTAGAAGTGGAAGTCATGCTGGTCGATGGTTCGTTCGGGCGCGCGATTGTGCCCAGCGGCGCATCGACGGGCGAATGGGAAGCCCTGGAGCTGCGCGATGGCGACAAGTCGCGCTATGGCGGAAAAGGCGTGCTGCGCGCCGTTGAATCGGTGAATGGGCCGATCGCTGATGCGCTGCGTGGGCAGTATGCGCTGAACCAGACGGCAATTGACCAGCTCATGATCGAGCTGGATGGCACGCCGACCAAGAGCAATCTGGGCGCGAATGCCATCCTGGGCGTGTCGCTGGCGGTCGCCAAGGCCGGCGCGAATTGCGCCGAACTGCCGCTGTATGCGTATATCGGCGGCGTGCATGCGCACATCCTGCCGGTGCCGATGATGAATATCATGAACGGTGGCAAGCACGCGGTGGGCAGCACCGATTTCCAGGAATTTATGGTGATGCCGGTGGGCGCATCGACTTTCCGCGAAGGTCTGCAAATGGGCGTCGAGATTTATCAGGCGCTAAAGTCAGTGCTGCACAAGGGTGGGCACTCCACCAATGTGGGTGACGAAGGCGGCTTTGCCCCCAGCCTGGGCTCGAACGTGGCCGCGCTGGATGTGATCATGGAAGCGATCGTCAAGGCGGGCTACAAGCCCGGTGACCAGATCCGCATCGCGCTGGACCCCGCCGTGTCCGAGCTGTATAAAGACGGCATCTACAATCTGGAAATCGAAGGCAAGAAGCTGACCGGCCCGGAGATGGTCGAATTCTGGGAAAACTGGACGCGCCAGTACCCGATTATCTCGATCGAAGACGGCCTGGCCGAGAACGACTGGGAAAACTGGGCAGCGCTGACCGCCAGCGTCGGCACGCATGTCCAGATCGTGGGCGACGACCTGCTGGTGACCAATGTGGAGAAGGTGCGTCGCGCGCTGCGTGAAAAGTCGGCCAATGCGCTGCTGTTCAAGCTGAACCAGATTGGTTCGCTGACCGAGGCACTTGCTGCCGCCCAGCTCAGCCAGCGCCACAACATGACCGTGATCGCCAGCCATCGCAGCGGCGAGAGCGAAGACACCACCGTGGCCGATGTGGCCGTGGCGATGAATGCCGGCCAGATCAAGACCGGCGCGCCTGCCCGCACCGACCGCGTGGCGAAGTACAATCAGCTGCTGCGCATCGAGGAAGAACTGGGATCGGCTGCGAAGTATGCGGGCCTGTCGGCCTTCTCGAATCTCGGCCTGGATATCTAGCAGAGCGCCGTCAGTCACTGAAAAAGGGTCACATCTTGATTGGAAACAACCAGAAACGCACCAAAGTCGTCGCTACCATCGGACCGGCTTCGCACTCGGATGACAAGATTCGCGCGTTGATTCGCGCCGGTATGGACGTCGCGCGCGTGAACTTCTCGCATGGGGACCATAAGTTCCATGCCGAAACGTTTGAAATGGTGCGGCGAATCGCGAAGGAAGAAAATGCCGTCGTGGCTATCCTGAGCGATATCCAGGGACCGAAGATCAGACTGGGGGATCTGGTTGCGCCCATCGAGCTGAAGAAAGGCGATCGCATCACGCTGACGCTGGATGAAACGGCCAACGGCACCAATAACGTGGTGCCGCTGCCGCATCCGGAGTTCCTGCGCGACATCAAGGATGGCACCATCCTGATGCTGGACGATGGCAATATTCAGCTAAAGGTGACATCGGCACTGCCGCGTTCGCTGATCTGCGAGGCGCTGACCAATGGCCTGCTGAAGCAGCGCAAGGGCGTGAGTGCGCCGAATGCCACGCTGACCTTGTCGGCCATCACTGACGAGGACCGTGACGATATCAAGTTTGCGCTGGAGCAGGGCACCGACTTCATCGCGATGTCGTTTGTGCGCCGCCCGGATGACATCGATCAACTGCGTTTCTTCATGCGCCATGTGGCCGACAACGCCAATACGGTGGGCATCATTGCCAAGATTGAGATGCGCGAGGCGCTGGAAACCATCGACGCCATTATTGATGCGGCCGACGGGGTGATGGTGGCGCGTGGCGACCTGGGCGTGGAATTGGAAGTGGAAGCGGTGCCGTTCCAGCAGAAACGCATCATCCGCATCGCCAATGCAGCAGGGAAGCCGGTCATCACCGCGACGCAGATGCTGGAGTCGATGACAGGTACCCCGCGCCCCACGCGTGCCGAGGCGACCGACGTGTATAACGCGGTGCTGGACGGGACTGATGCGGTGATGCTGAGCGCGGAGTCCGCGTCTGGCCTGTATCCGATTGAGTCTGTCGAGACGATGAACAACATCACGTCGATGGCGGACAACGACAAGATGAATAATCGGTCGGCGCATTTGCCTACCACGGTGCATCGGAATACGGCGCTGAGGGGCCACGAGCATGTGTCTGATGCCGTGGCGCAGGCCACGTGGCAGGTGGCTGACGCGCTGAATGCGTCCGCCATCCTGACTATTTCGCTGAGCGGCTACACCACCAAACAGGTAGCACGCGCCCGGCCCAAGACGCCGATCATCTGCGTGACGCCCAGCCGCGCTACGTATCAGCAGACAGCCTTGCTATGGGGTGCGTTTCCGCTGCTGGTCAGCGAGGACTTTGATAACGTGGATGATATGGTGCGCGTGACTGTGCGCGCCGCCTATGACGCGAAGCTGGTAAACATCGGTGACAAGGTTGTCATCATCGCGGGTATCCCGTTTGGCAAGCCGGGTCAGACCAACTTCCTCAAGGTACATGAAGTGGGTGAGTCAGGCGAGATCGACGGCTAGCGACTCACTGCGGCGTACTTAAGCAAATAAAAAGGCGCTTGTCATCGTGACAGGCGCCTTTTTTTGATTCACGTATTGTCTTCACCTTCAACAAACTCGATGCGTTCGCCTCGTCGGGCGCGTGCCCGCCCCCGCGACGGGGAATCCATCGGCGCGGGAATTTCGGCAGCGCGCGAGTAGCCGTTGTCTGTCTGGCGTTCGGCCGTAACGACCTGGGCGGGTGTGGTGCAGTAAGGGCACAGGTCCCATGACATTTCAAGCAGCTTGCCACAGCGCATGCACGATTTCTTCAGGCGGGTGTGGCAGTTCGGGCAGGCCTGCCAATCGTCATGCACGCGGCTCTTGCAGGCGGGGCAGGTCGGCTTGTCCTCGATATCCTGCAGCAGGGCTTCTTCTTCCAGCGAGCGCTCGTAGGCGTCGGCCAGTGTTTCGCGCGGGCGCAGAAACAGGTAGAGCAGGAATCCCGGCACGTTCAGCAGCGCGACCATCGCCGCTACCGCGATCTGGGCAAAGGTGTCGCGCGAACGGGCGCGCATATCGCGGAAGGTCCACAGGATCATGCCGATCCAGAAAGCGAGTGCCACGACGCCCAGATAGATCAGCGCGCCGGAAAGTATGCTGTTAAGCTGTTCTGTATCCATGCCTCGTCCACTTCATTCGCGCTGACGGCGCGCTTATCAGAGTTGCAGTATAGCAAGTTTCGCGTCTGTCACCACAACGACCATTCAGCACTCAGCCCGCTGCTGAGGGATCGGCCACCGCGGCGGTGGGCGCAGCAGGGTCGTCGGTGCCGGCCAGCAACCGCAGATTACTGACGTAAACATCATATTCGTGGCCGCTGGTATAGAAGCGCACATTCAACAGTGTGCCCATCCGTACAGCCTCAGGGATGGTCGCGAACAGATTGTCGCTTTGGTAGGTGTACCACACGCCTGCGTTGACGGATTCATGCTCGCGAGAGCAGCTGGCACAGGTGCGCGGATAATTGTACTGCGGATCGTACTGCGCATAAAAGCCGTGATACCACGATACCGCCGCTGCGCCGCTGGTAGGGATGTAATCGATGCGCAGCATGAGCGGGCATTCGCTGCCTTCAAAGCCGCAGGCGGTCAGCGACTGCTGATCGATCCGGAAAGTGGCGCTGAAAGAGAGGAAGCTGTAGTCGTGAATGGGCCTGCCTGCGCCGCCAAAGGTCAGCGCGCACCCTGTTTCGCCGTGCGACTGGGCGCCATTTCCGCGCGCAAAATGAATCGCATTACGGCCATTGATTGAGACGACGTCAAACGCACCCACCGGCTCGTCGTAGGGGCCGTTGTAGCATGACCAGACAGGCGTGGGAGCTGCCCCGCTGTCGGTCTCTGCGGTCGGTTCATTCGTTGGGGCGCTGACCAGCAGGCCCTCAGGAAAGTCGGTCGGGCCGAGCAGGTTGTCGAAGGCGGGCAGCAGCAGGAATTGATTGTTCAGCGGGTAGTAAATGCCGCGCTGGCCGATGCCGACCGGCTGCGTCTGCACATTTTGCCCCTCGACGATCAGCGCGTCTCCGCTGAAATTGAGCACGCGCACCTGCTGTGGGGTAATCGTGATCGAATACTGCCCTGGCCCGGTGAGATAGACGAAATCGCCGCTGGTGGTGCGAATCGAGACCCGCGTGTTGCGGTCGCGGTCGTCGGGAATATAAACATCCATACTGCCTGAAGCACGCGACAGGTAGATTTCGTAGCCCAGGCTGCTCCAGTCGAAGCGCGGCCGATTCATGGCGGTCAGGTCGAGAGCAGTATCGCTGTCCACCGTGACCGACGCAACCAGCAGATTGGTGCCACGCGGGTCATAAAAATCGATGGTCGCCTGGGAAAGTTCGTCGGTTGTGACGACCGAGCTGTTGGCCAGGTCACGCCGGTCGCGCACCACCTGTTCGATCAGGTCGGTGCTGGTCAGTCCGGCGGTGCCGCGCGAAATTTTCAGCTCGGCGCGCATCGGCACAGTGGATTCAAACAGAAAGTACTGTAAGCCGAGGCTGGCCGAGATGCAGATGACGCAGAACACGGCAAAAGCGAGGATGATGATAAGCCAGGCGAGCGATGCGCTTTGCAGGCGGGTGCGGGCTGGCTTGAGCGCGTCTGGTGCGACCAATCGTTCTTACTCTCACTAGGCATGCATTTGCCTGCTATTGTAGCACAATCACGCCCGCCTCGACGCGACCTGAAGCGTCCTGTATAATCAGCTGGATTCCGTTTGCACGCTTTAGCACAGGAAACAATCTTATGTCCGGACACTCCAAATGGGCTACCATCAAGCGCAAAAAAGGCGCTGAAGACGCCAAACGCGGCAAGATTTTCACCCGTCTGGCGCGCGATATTGCGCAGTCGGCGCGTGAAGGTGGCGGAGATGAATCCTCAAATCCGCGCCTCAAGCTGGCCATCCAGAAGGCCAAATCGGAAAACATGCCTAAGGAAAACATCGAGCGCGCCATCCTGAAAGGTACCGGCAAGCTGGAAGGTGCCGACCTGGTGGAAATCGTGTATGAGGGCTACGGCACCGATGGCGTCGCCTTTCTGATCGATACGCTGACCGACAATCAGAATCGCACGCTGAGCGAAATCAAGCGCGTGTTCAACCGTGGCGGTGGCAGCCTGGCCGCGCAGGGCTCGGTCATGTGGCAGTTCGACCAGATCGGCTATATCGTGCTCAAGGGCGAGGGCCATGATTTCGACACCGTGTTCATGGTGGCGGCCGAGGCCGGTGCTGATGACGTGGTTGAAGATGACGGTACGCTGTCCGTGTATACGCCGCGTGAACGCCTTGCAGCGGTGGAGCAGGCGCTGGCCGAAGCTGGCTATGAAGCTGACGAAGCTGTGCTGAAGTGGGAATCGAAGAATCCCACGGACGTCGCTGTCGACAAGGCCGTGCACAACATGAAGCTGCTGAATGACCTGGAAGAGTTGGACGATGTGCAGGCAGTGGCCTCGAACCTGAATATCACGGACGACATTATCACTGCCTACGAAACAGCGTAGTCGGGCTGCCTGGTGCTGACTTTAGGGATCGACCCCGGAACGGCCATCGTTGGCTACGGGCTGGTGCGCGAAAATCAGGATGGCTCGCTGACAGCAATGGACTATGGCGTGATTACCACGCCAGCGGGCCAGCCGATGCATGAACGCCTGCTGACCATTCATGACAGCCTGACGCAGCTGCTGGCGCTGCATCAGCCGGAACGCGTCGCCATTGAGGAGATGTTTTTCGGGAAAAACGTGACCACGGCCATCACGGTGGCACAGGGGCGCGGGGCGATCCTGCTGACGGTGGCGCAGGCGAGGGTGCCGCTGTTTGAGTACAAGCCGAACTTCATCAAACAGTCGATTTCCGGCTACGGCGGGGCCAAAAAGCCGCAGATGCAGGAGATGATCCGCATGCTGTTAGGGCTGGACGTGATTCCTCGGCCGGATGACGCGGCGGATGCCCTGGCGATTGCCATCACTGACCTGCACAGCGCGCGTTATTCCGCATTGTATTAGCCCACGCATATCGAAAGGCGCCCGCCAGACCATGATTGCCAGCCTGCAAGGGATTCTCGCTGCCCACAAGAGCGATCACGCGGTCGTTGTCGTCAACGGTGTTGGCTTTAAGGTGCATGTGCCGCTGAATACGATTACCGTTGATATTGGCCAGGATGTGATGTTGCTCACGCTGATGATCGTGCGCGAGGATGCCATCACGCTGTATGGTTTTTCCACCGAGGCCGAGCGCGAAGCGTTCGAGAAGCTGATCAGCGTGACAGGTGTAGGCCCGCGGATCGCGCTGGCTATTCTGGGCACGATGAGCCTGGATCGGCTGTACAGCGCCGTGGCAGGCGGGCAGGCCGACGCCTTTTCACGCGTGCCGGGCGTGGGCAAGAAGATTGCCGAAAAGATCATTTTTGAGCTTAAGAGCAAAATCAAGGGGGCGGACGGGCTGGTGCCTGCTGCCGCTGGAGGCGCATCGGATGTCAACCGCGATGTGATGGAGGCGCTGATTTCATTCGGCTACTCTTCGTCCGAGGCGACCGATGCGATCAAGGCGATCCCGGCCGATGTGCCGAACGACTTTGAGGAACGCATGCGCCGGGCACTGTCTTACTTTGTTTAAGTGAACTACCCGCACTCAATGAAAGGCGCCTGCTGATGGCGAACCTGATCGGTCATCGTGTGAATGTGCTGGACAAGGGCTGGGTGGAGCTGGTCGACCTGATGCCTCATCCGGCCTCTGAAATCTCCGGCGATCTGGCGATAGTGAATGCGGCGCGTGTGAGCTTTCTGGGGGAAAGCAAAGGCCCGGAGGCGGATAAGAAGCTGCTCTTTTATCTGCTTCGCAATGCGCACACGTCCCCGTTCGAGATGGTCGAGTTTAAGTTTCGCGTGCATGCGCCGCTGGTGACGTGGTGGCAGTGGGTGCGCCACCGCACGTTTCACTTTCAGACGGTCAATGCCCAGAGCGGGCGTTATACCCCGTTTGAGGAAGACGATTTTTACGTTCCGAATATGTGGCGCAAGCAGGCCAAAAGCAATAAACAGGCCAGCGATGGCGAGCTGGAAGAGGCCTCGAATGAGGCATTTCTGGAACAGCTAACGGCACACTACGACGCCAGTTTTACGCTGTATAAAAACGCGCTGGAAGCGGGTATCTCGAAAGAAATGGCGCGCCTGTTCCTGCCCGGCTTCGCGGTGTACTACACCTGGGTGGTGAAAGTGGACGCGCTGAACCTGATGAACTTCCTGCGGCTGCGGCTGGCCCAGGACGCACAGTATGAAATCCGCGTGTATGCAGAGGCGATGTATAACGACTTCTTCAAGCCGCTGCTGCCGTGGACATCGGAAGCATTCGAGCAGTATGTGCTGAACGCGGAGGCCTGAGCGAACTCAGGCGCCGCCGCGCAGGAAACTGCTGATTTCGGTCGCAAACAGCAGCATCATAATGGTCGCGATGATGATGTACTGGCCGTAGGGCAGGGGCGTGAACAGGTTGTAATGACGCCCCGCCAGCCGCCGGACGATGAGATAGATGATCGCGCCCAGGGCGCCCAGAATGACGGTGATAAACATCGTTACGATCAGCGCCTGCCAGCCCAGGATCAGGCCGGAGATGGTGATGAGCATCACGTCGCCGTAGCCGAAGGCTACCTCGTCGATCTTCTGGCCGCGCAGATTTCCCAGCACCGCCGTGAAGATGAATCCCCCGACATACAACAGGAAGAAAATCACGAATCCCAGCACAGCGCCCAGCAGCGCGTTGCCCAGGTCTGCGCCATAGCCCAGCAGAATCGCGTCGATCAGCGCGATGATGCCGGATGGGATAATCACCACGAACAGGATCAGCCGGTGCTCCAGGTCAATCACGGTGATGAGCATGAATAGCGCCATGTAGACCAGCATGAAGATGAACTGCGGGAGCGTCATCCTGGGGTCATCGATGACGACCAGATAGGTGGTGACGAACAGCAGCGCCAGCGATAGTTCTGTCAGCCAGTAGCGCGGTTTCAGGCGCATGCCAGACGGAGACCGATCGGTGCGTGTGAGCAGGGCAGTCACGCCCCACCACGCTGCCAGAGGGCGCGGCGTGCCGTCGGGGTAATGGGGCAGGCGTGGAGCGCGGCGTTTGGGCAGATCATCCGACAGCGCGTTGACGACACCGCCAATCAGGATGCCGAGCACAAATAGAAGAACGCAGATGAGTACGGGTGACACGGGTGGTCCTCCTGAGGGCGATCAGGGTATGGGCGGCGCAGGGGGAAGCAGGGCCAGGGCAATCAGGAGTACGGCCAGCCCGCCCAGCAGCGCGCTGAGGATAATGGCCGCGCGCGCAAATGTCGATGGCGGATGGACAGCAGGGGATGCCTGTGCGCCGAGCATGATTTCGACCGGGGTGACATCTTCGTTCTGCACCCGCCATGCAGATGCGCGCCGTGTGTGCGGGCTGACGATCATCATAGCGGCGTCTGGAAAGGCCCATGACGCAATGTCGATGCGCGAAGGTCGCGTGCTGCCGTCTGGATGGCTGTGATAGACCGCCAGCACGTCCTGCCCGGCCTGTGCAAGCAAGGGCAGCACACGGGCCAATTCAGCTTCGTCCATGTGATAAGCCGTCGCAGGATTGGCCGCGACATTGGTGATCGGCAACACACGCTCCACACGCTGACCGCGCCCTGCCAGCAAGCCACAGGCTTCCTGCTGCGGGCTGGCCGCGCAGTGGTCGGTGATCTGCTCATACAGGGCGGGAGAGAGTGTGAGCGCGTACACGGGTTATTCCGCTTCACCTTCAGCCGGCACCGTGAATTCAATGGCAAAGCGGTGCTGGGGCGGATTGCGCGTCTCGTAGAACAGCTCTGCCGAGAGTGTGTAGTCACCCGCCGGGTCGTGCCCCTGTGTGCGCAGGTGCAGCGTGAATTCCATGTCGTGATGCATCGTTTCGATGATGTTTAGCTCGGCACGAATAAGGCCGCTGGCTTTTTCGCGCGCGACAATGAGCAGGTTTGGCCGATCATGGAAAGGCGTGACGACCACGTGCACAAATACCCGGAAGCGATCCGGGTAGACGGCAATTTCTATCTGTTCGATGACGACTTCTTCTTTTGGTTTGGGAGAGAAGCCTTCGGGGTAAAACTGAATATCCATGTGAGATTGATTCCACAGTATATGAGGGTCGGGTAATTCTGGATGCTTATGGCAGGGCGCGCAACTTTTCCAGCGCAGCCCGGGCAGCATCATAATGGCTGGCGGGCACCAGGATATGGTCACGCGCGAAGGCAGCCAGCGGCATAATGGGCACACCGGCGGCGGCCAGCGCAGTGCTGATGAGCGCCATAAACCCGGTGACATCAGGCGCGAGCGGCAGATCAAACGTAATCAGCCGATACGCCTGTGGCAGCACCTCAAGGCCTTTCAGGCGTGGCCCGAAAGTGGCCAGTTCTTCCTCGGCCAGAATCAGCGTGACTTCATCCTTGTCCACGATCAATGCGCTGAAGGGATCGCGCAGCTGCGCCAGGGCGCCGGCCGCCGCCATCACGCCGGATGTGGGCAGATGGACGATGCGGTACTGTCGGTCATCGCTGTACAGGCTGGCCTGTTTGTATAACTCGTGTGCGCGTTTGGACATGCCGGAGCCGCTTTTCTACTCGTCAAACTGGTAAGTCGCCTCAGCATAATAACGAACCTGCCGCTGCGCAACCTTTTCCCGCATCCAATCCAGCAGGACTGCATTTTTCTGCTCCAGCGAGACAGTGGTGTCGCGCAGGCGCTCCATCGGATAATTTACCCGAATGGCGCGCCCATGCACGATATGCCTGCTGACGCCCGGCGGCAGCGGCGTATTCTGCGCTGCTGATTGCAGGATCTCAACCGGGGAATACGGCCTGAACATGATGACGGCCTGTCCGGTGGGATGCAGGTGCCAGATAGCATCCAGATCGTCCAGATTGGTGCGCTGTAGTGTCGCATGGGCCTGATACACGCGCACGATGTGGTTCATGAGGATATTGCGCGTGCTGAGCGATTCTGCGGGCAGCGTGAGATGCACCGTCCGATGGCCACGGGTGTGGATGGTGGCCACCGGCAGCGGGGTCGTGCGATTGCCTTCACTCATCAGCAGTTCAGGCAGTTGTGATATATCTGCAATGAATTCATCGGCGTCCCAGCCGCAGATGACGTGATGCCAGGTTTCCAGCTCCACCAGGCCGCTGTCGTAGGGGGCCACCTGCACCAGAATGTGCGGTATGCCAAGCTGGGTGAAGGCATAGACACGATTGGCGCCATCCAGCACCACGTAGCGCGTGTTATCGAGCGGGGCCACCAGCGGCGGATTAATCATGGTAGATTCATGCCCGATGCGCTCGATGAGCGGGATGGCGCGCTGGATATCATGGTCTTCATGCGCCAGGACGCTGGCAGTAGGCACGATTTGCAGGTCGGGCATGGGGACATTGTGGATCGACATGGGTTGTTTTTCGCCTGGGTGCGCGACGCATTTGTTGTACGAAGGGTAGCATGGGGCACTGCGATTGACAATGAAGATGCCGCGTGGATTGTACAGGTTAGCCAGTCTCGCTCTCGTGATTACTTGTAGGAAGTGAACAATGGGTGCATCGCAGCAGGGTGCCAGTCATATACAGGGGCGCTGGACCGTCGTTCCGCGTACGCTGTGCTTTGTGTTTCATGGGGACGATGTGCTGCTGATGAAGCGTGGGCCGCACCGAAAAGTGTTCCCGAATCAGTATAACGGGGTTGGCGGGCACATTGAGCGGCATGAAGACCCGTATACCAGCGCGCACCGGGAGATTTTTGAGGAGACGGGCCTTGAGGTGACGGATCTGTCGCTGTGCGCGGTATATAACATCGATACGGGAGAAGCCAGCGGGATTATGCTGCTGGTCTTCCGGGCCTTGGCAGACGGGCGCGAGGTGCGTCAGAGTGATGAAGGGACGCTGCACTGGATTGCGCCAGATGCGGTGATGTCGCTGGACCTAGTGGAAGACATCCCTCATATTCTGCCGCGCGTGATGGGGCACCGGCCGGACGATGCGCCGGTCTTTGTGCATGTCAGCTACGACGACAAGGACGCCATTCAGATGCGTTTTGTGCCACGATGACCGGTCCGGTAGTATCGTACGCCATCATCGATAGTATCCGTCGTATGCTGGCGGAGTACACGGTGGGCGACCGCGTACAGTATGCGGCGCTGGCCGACAGCGAGGCTTATCGCGCCTATCGCCAGCAGGTGGATCTGCTGCGCGGATTTGATCTGGCGTCACTGGGGACCGATGATGAGAAAAAGTCGTTCTGGATTAATCTGTATAACGCGCTGCTGATTGACACTGTCATCGGTCGGAAAATCGACAAGACCCTGCAGGAATCACGCGGGGTTTTCGCCAGCACGGGCTATACAGTCGGGCAGTTCTGGTTCAGCGCGGACGATATCGAGCATGGCATCCTGCGCTGTAATCGCAGACACCCGGCCCGGCTGCGCAAGCCGTTTGCGGCGGATGACCCGCGTCAGAAGCTTATACTGTCGCAGTTTGATGCCCGCGTGCACTTCGCGCTGAACTGTGCGGCAAAGTCGTGCCCACCAATTCGTTTTTATGATGCCGAGAAAATAGAGGCACAGCTTGATCTGGCGGCACGCGCCTCGATCAACGGGGGCATGCTGGCACTGGACAAGGCGGCGTATACCGTGTCGCTCTCACGTATTTTCATGTGGTATGCTTCGGACTTTGGGGCGAGTTTGTTTGGCCTGCTGGGCGGGCGCCGCCTGGTCGCATATGCGGCGCGCTATGTGGATGATCCTGATGAACGTACGTTTATTCAGGATCACATGGCGCGGCTGAAGGTTCGTTTTATGGCCTATGATTGGGGTCTGAATCGTTATGACGAGTGAAGCTGGCGCGGTCGTGCGCCCGAAGCGCAGTCGTGCGCGCCGTATATTTATCGGATTTGCGCTGGTGGCCTGGTTTCTGATTCTGCTGGTGCCGTGTGTGTGCTTTGTGCTGGTGTCGTCGCAGGAAATTATCATCCCGCAGGGGGATTTGCCCGGCCAGCATATTCGTATCTGGCTGATTATGGAGGCTGATGAACGCGGGCTGGGTGTCAGCAACGCGTCGATCATCGGACGGACGGATACTGCCTTCTGCGAACAGACGGATAACCGCTTCCTGCTGTGGCAGGGCAGAGCGCCAGGTGTGTCGTACTGCGAATGCTACGAGCGTGCTTCGGCAGAAGCCTCGTGGGAACTGGTGAGCACTACTGCTGACGTTTGCCCGCCGGCATAGTGGTCTGCGCGGACTGAAGAAAGCCAGCGGGGCGGCCTGTGAAGTATCCAGGCCGCCCCGCTGGCGTTAAATGGCTAGGTAGAAAACTAGCTGAGCAGCGACGGAATGTGTTCCGGGTTGTCAGCGATGCGTGCGCCAGCTGCGCGCAGGGCATCAATCTTCTGCTCAGCGGTGCCCTGGCCGCCCTCGACGATCGCGCCCGCATGGCCCATGCGCGTGTTCGGCGGGGCGCTGCGCCCCGCGATGAAGGCGACGACCGGCTTGGTCATCTTCGCCTTGATGAACTCGGCCGCGTCGATTTCTGCGCGCCCGCCGATTTCGCCCATCAGCACGACCTTCTCGGTCTGCGGATCGTTCTCGAACATCTCCAGCACATCGACGAAGGTGGTGCCGATGATCGGGTCACCGCCGATGCCGACACAGGTCGACTGGCCGAATCCGGCGGCGCTCATCGCGGCGACGGTCTCGTAAGTCAGCGTGCCTGACTTGGAGACCACGCCCACGTTGCCGGGCATGCCGACGTAATTGGGCATAAAGCCGACTTTTGCCTGGCCAGGGGTCATCAGGCCGGGGCAGTTGGGGCCGATCAGGCGGCTGTTGCTGTTCTTGAGGTACTCGTACACGCCGGTCATGTCGAGGATGGGAATGCCCTCGGTGAGGCAGACAATCAACGCGACACCGGCGTCGATGGCCTCATAGATGGCATCTGCCGCAAACGGCGCCGGCACGAGAATCATGCTGACGTTGGCATCGGTGGCATCCACTGCGGCCTTCACGGTGTCAAAGACGGGCTTGCCATGCACCCATTCGCCGCCCTTGCCGGGGGTCACGCCACCGACGACATTGGTGCCGTATTCGATCATCTTCAGGCTGTGGAAATTACCTTCGCGTCCGGTGATGCCCTGCACCACCACGCGTGAATTGCTGTCGATCAGAATTGCCATATTGATTACGCTCCCCGCGCTGCCTCGATGGCCTTCTTGGCACCATCGGTCAAAGTAGATGCACTCCGGATATTGGGCAGGTTCGCGCCGTCGATAATGGCGCGGCCTTCTTCTGAATTCGTGCCTGCCAGGCGGATGACCATCGGGATGGTCGTCGGGACTTCGTTGAGCGCCTGAATGATGCCGCGCGCCACTTCGTCGCCACGGGTGATGCCGCCGAAAATGTTGAACAGCACGGCTTTCACATCCGGGTCAGAGAGGATGATGCGCAGTGCCGCCGCGACGCGTTCGGCCTGGGCGCCACCGCCGATATCGAGGAAGTTGGCCGGGCCGACATCCTCACCGCCGTACAGCTTGATCATGTCCATGGTGGTCATGGCCAGGCCGGCGCCGTTCACCATGCAGCCGATCTGTCCGTTCAGCTTCACGTAGGTCAGGCCGGCTTCACGAGCCTGCACTTCCGTCACCGGCTCTGCGGAGATATCGCGCATTTCCGCCAGGTCTTTGCGGCGATACAGCGCGTTGTCGTCGATGCTCATCTTGCCGTCCAGCGCGAACAGCACGTTTTCTTCGGTGATGATCAGCGGGTTGATTTCCGCCAGTGTCGCATCGGATTCGATGTAGCAGCGATACAGGGCCTTGGCAATTTTGACAAAGGTGCCCCAGTGTTCGCGGGGCAGGTTGATGCCCTCGGCGATATTGCGCGCCTGATAATCGCGCAGTCCCAGCGACGGGTTGATCCACTCACGCTTGATCGCGTCCGGGTTTTCGGCGGCGACCTGTTCGATTTCCACGCCGCCTTCGGACGAGGCCATGAGCAGCGGCTTGCCCACTGTACGGTCATTGGTGATGCCGAGGTAAATTTCCTTGGAAATCGTCGAGGCCGGGTCGATCAGCACGCGGTGCACAATGTGATCCTTGATCGACATGCCAAGGATCTTGCTGGCCTTCTCAAAGGCTTCTTCCGGGTTTGCGGCCAGCTTGACGCCGCCTGCCTTGCCGCGGCCACCGGTGAGAACCTGGGCCTTCACGACAACCGGGACGCCGAGGGAAGCAGCGATATCGCGCGCTTCTTCCGGGGTAGTGGCAACTTTTCCGTTGGCGACGGGGATGCCATAAGACGCGAATCGCTGTTTCGTTTGGTACTCGTGTAGATTCACCGATGTGCCTCCATTACGATTGCTGGGGTGAACGCTGCGGAATGAAATGAAAAACTGGAGAGTAACAGACTCTGATGGTCAATTTACCCTACCAGTATAGCGCGCCGAAGGCATTTAGAAAATCTCGATAGTCTCCGAAACCACGCTGACATCATGCGCATTGGTCTCCACCCAATGCGAAATCTGGGACAGCATGCTGTTGCAATGACGGCCATCATTGCTGACCACCGTGATGCCCAGCACCGATGATTCCCACTCATCGAGATAATCGGTTTCAGCGCAGGCGCAGTTGAACTGGCCGCGCAGCCTGCGGATGAGGCCTTGCAGGATAGAGCGTTTGTCTTTCAATGACGCTGTGCCGGGAATATCCAGCTCCAGGGTCAGCAGGCCAATAATCGGACGGGACATAGTGCTTTGATCCTCTGTTCAACCACCGTGTCATGCGGGAAGATATTAATTGAGTTGCGTATCCCGTGCGAAAAGATTAGACTTTCCACGTATCATTTGTGGTAAATTAACGAGAAACAAACGAACCTCTCCGGATCAAACGCCTGCTTCCGCAGTGAAGGAATGAATGCATGAACGCGACAAAAAATCGCTGGTGGGGCCTGCTGGCCATGACTGCGGCAGTAACAGGCGTGATTTTCACCGGGGCTGCTGCCCAGGGCGAGAATCTGCTGACGAATCCCGGGTTTGAGGCCCCTTACGCGTTCATCCAGGACGATGCCGTGCGGCAGGTGGCCCAGGGATGGTCGGCATGGTATATGCCGGCGCCTGCTGGCGCGCCTGTGTCTCAGCTGGTGCAGCCCGAATACTATGCGGCCAGCGATGTCGAGAATGTGCTGGGTGTGGCGCGCATTCGCAGCGGGGCGGATGCCCAGCACCTGGCGTCATTTTACGCCACGTTTGAAGGTGGCGTATTTCAGACGGTTTTTGGCGTTACGCCGGGCCAGGACTACGCATTCAGCGCCTATAGCTACGCATGGTCATCGTCACTGGAAAATGTCGACCTGAGCGAACAGGGCAGCGCGGTGTTCGTCCAGGTGGGCATTGACCCGCTGGCAGGCGTCGATCCTTCGGCTGCTTCGGTAGTGTGGTCCGAGGCAGGCCCGGCGACCCTCGATGCCTATACCCAGCACAGCGTGACGGCTGCTGCCCAGGGCGACAGCCTGACTGCATTTATTCGCGTGCTCACGGAAACACCCGTCAAGAATACGGCCGTCTTCCTGGACGATGCCCAGCTTGCCGCCGCTGTTGATTCAGCCGCCGTGATTCCTGATGCGACGACGGAGGCCGAAGCCACCGATGAGTCTGTCGTTGTGGCCGAGCCCACTGAAGACGTGATCGTGGCTGAGCCGACCGAAGAATCCGCGGAAGTAGTCGTTGTGCCGGAAGCCTCGCCCGAGAGTGAAGTGACCGCTGGTCCTGACGCCACAGAGGCGGTCGTCGTGCCGGCCGAGACCGAGGCAGTGATTGCTCCGACGCAGGAAATCGCGCCCACAGTGACCGAAGTCGCGACTGAAGCTGTCGCCATCGAAGTGACCGAGGTGGCTACTGAGGAAGTGAGCGCAGAAGCTACAGAAGCAGCAACTGATATCCCACAAGTGACGCCAGCCGAAGCCACACCAGTGTCCACGGAAATCGTGCTGCCTGAAGTGACCAGCGAGACCACCGCTGATGCTCCAGTGTTTGAAGCAACCGCCGAAGCAGTGGTCGTGCAGCCAACGACGGATGCTCCGGTGTTTGAAGCTACCGCCGAAGCAGTGGCCGCCCAGCCGACGGCAGATTTCTTCCCGACGCAGGAGTTCTTTGAGCCTTCGGCTGTGCCCAGCGAAACCGCCGTCCCCACACAGACGGCGATTCCAACCGAAACGCTGGTTCCCACGGCCAGCAATACGCCCAGCCCGGTGCCTACGCTGGACCTGACCGCATATCCCGGACGGTTCTTCTACACCGTGCAGGCGGGCGATAATGTCGGCCGGATTGCGCAGGTGTTTAACACCAGCGTCGAGGCGATTCTGGCGGCCAATGGCCTGACAGTCGAATCGATTATTTACGTCAATCAGCAGCTCACGATTCCGGTGAACCTGCCGTTTGTCCAGCCGACGGATGTGCTGCTGGTTACGCCGACGCCGACCGTGGATCCTGCCGCGCCGACAGCCCCGCCACCCACACCTGTGCCGCCGACTACCGGGACGTATCGCGTGGGTTATGGTGAGAATCTGACCTATATCGCGTTCCGCTTTGGCACGACCGTGCGCGCGCTGGCCCGCCTGAATAATATCAGCAATCCGAACCTGATTTACCCGGGGCAGCTGTTGATCGTGCCGGTGAATCAGGGTGCCGCAGTGCCGACGCCAATCACCATCACCGAGCTGCAGGGACAGGCGGCACAGGAACCGACAACCTATCGTGTGCAGCGGGGTGACAACCTGTATAATATTGCACTGCGATTCAATATCCCGCTGGCTTCACTGATTCAATCCAATGGAATCCTGAATGCCAATCGCATCTATGTGGGGCAGGTTCTGATCATTCCGTAGGCGATTGTCAATGGCTGCAACTTATGTCGTGACCAACACGACGACAAACCAGATAGTGCTCGATCCGGCTGTTGCGTGCAGGTCTTTCTGGTCACACCTGAAAGGCCTGCAATTTTCGCGCGGCCTGCCCAGCGGACGCGGGCTGTGGTTCATCACAGGCCGCGAGGGAACTTCTCATACGTCCATTCATATGTTCTTCGTCTTCTTCAGCATCGGGGTGCTGTGGGTAGATGCGTCGGGACGTGTGGTTGATAAAGTACTCGCCAGGCCGTGGCGTCCATTCTATGGACCAAAGGCGCCTGCACGCGACTTTATCGAGGCACTGCCCGAAATTCTGGACCAGGTGAACGTGGGGGACGTGCTCACTTTCCAAGAAAAGGCTTGAGCATGGCTGTGGTCAGGCGCATTTGTCTGCTTTGCATCGTCCTGCTGGGCTGTGCAGGTATTTCCATTCAGGCACAGGACTCTGAATCACAACTGACGGTGACGATTCACGTGGTGCAGCGCGGGGAGTATCTGACCGCGATTGCTGACTTATACGACACCACCGCTGATGTCATCGCCCGGCTGAATAACCTGCTCGACCCCTCAAGCCTTGAGGTGGGCCAGCGCCTGCTGGTGCCTATTTCGGGTGTGGACGCCGGCCCATCTTCCGGGCTGCATATTGTGCGTCCCGGTGAGTCACTTGCAGCGATTGCGTCTGCCTACGGCACTACCCCCGAAGCGATCATGCAGTTAAATAACCTGCCAGATACCACCATTTATATCGGGCTGGTGTTGAACGTGGGCCTCCTGGCGCCAACGCCTGCGCCTGCCGCAGGCCAAAGCGTCGCGCCTGAGGTGACGTCGATTGTGACCCATACGGTTGTGCCGGGTGAGACGCTTTTTCGTATTGCGCAGACCTATGGCGTGGAACTGGCCACCATTGTCAGCGCCAACAGCCTCGAAAATCCCCAGGTGATCTACCCAAACCAAACGCTGATTATTCCAGGCGTCACACCGCCGCAGATCGTAGACGGATTGCCGCCGCCGATAGCCTCGTTTGACATTTTGCCTATTGTGCTGACCGAGGGTCAGACGGCGAGATTTCGTGTAGTCAGTAACCAACCCATTGCTTTGACAGGCACGATGCTCAGTCAGACGCTGAATTTCAGTACCGCCGATAATCTGCTCTTTATCGGGCTGATGGGTGTCCCGGTTGGGACCCAACCCGGCATCTATCCAGCAGACTTTTCAATCATGGACAGCGCCGGAAACAACTATACCATGAGCGCGAACGTGCGCGTGGCTGCCGGGGGCTATGTGCTGGCGGAAGACATCCTGGTGACAGGCGACAGCAATATCCTGCTCGATCCGGGCGTGGAGCAGGCTGAGGAAAATACGCTACGCGCTTTCATGAGCCAGTTTAATCCGGAACGCTATTTTGAGGGCCAGTTTGGGTTGCCAGCGGCCGCCACCATCACCAGCGGATTTGGCAATTCGCGTTCTTACAATGCGGGCAGCACGATTCGCGTGCATCTGGGGACGGACTTTGGCGGCGCACCGGGCACGCCTGTATTTGCGCCAGCGGCAGGGCGTGTGGTGCTGGCCGATATGCTGAATATTCGCGGGCTGGCGACGGTCATCGATCATGGTTGGGGCGTCTACAGCGGCTACTGGCATCAAACCGAACAGTATGTGCGGCCGGGGGATCTGGTTCAGACAGGGCAGGTGATCGGCACCATCGGATCCAGCGGTCGTGTGTCCGGGCCACATCTGCACTGGGAGATGTGGGTGAACGGCACGCCGATAGATCCGATGGAGTGGACGATTATTTCGTTCTCGTCTTAATCAGGCCATAATTTCTGTATACAGGTCGATGGTCTCGCGGGCTGGCAGCTGGTTACGCTTGTGCAGCGAGGCTTCCAGCGTCTTGAAATGGGTGACTGCTTCGCTGCGGCGGCCCAGCTGCGTGTACAGGCGCATGACCTGGCGGTGCAGCGATTCATCGTCTTCGGTTTCGTGCAGGGCGCGCAGCAGCAGGTTGAGCGCCACTTCCAGCCGCGACTCACCGATGCGATACTCCGCCAGGTTTTTCAGGGCTTCCAGATAGCCCTTGCTGAAGTCCCCACGGCGCATTTTGATCCAGTGATCTGAATAGCCGTGCAGGTAGGGTGACTGATACAGGTCAGCAGCAGCGCTGTAGTGCTCAAATTGTTCTGCGCCGGTGGATTCGCGGGCATCGATCAGCCGGCTGACAAAATTGGCGATATCATAGTCCATGCGGATGTCGCCGTTCATGCGGTAATAGCCGTCTTCGTGAACCAGCACGTCCATGTTGAGCGCCTTATGCAGGCGGCGCTTGGTCACGTGAAACACGTTGACGGCCTGGTCCACTGCCAGATCCGGCCAGAAGGCGCTGCAAATCTCGGAACGGGTGATGACGGGGCGATCGAGCGAGAAGAAAAACAGCAGGCGCGGCAGATGGCCTTCCCAGGACTCGATCGGGTCATCGTCCAGCAGCACAAAGCCCGGGCCAAACGCGCTCACGCTGAGCACGGGTTCGTTCCTGGGCGTGCTGTCATAGAAGTTTTCGCGAACCAGCGCTTCATCGTCCAGCATGACTGCACGGTTTTTGGCGAGGATGGAGATCCATGAAATTCTGGGAATGGTGCGGCTGTTGAAGACGACAGTGCACTGGCTGGGAAGCACGTCCACCAGATATTCGAGAAAGATCTGGATATCATCGGCGGCATCGCATCGGTCGAATTCGTCCAGAATCAGCACGTACGGTTCCGCGCACAATTCATTCAAATCATTGGAAAATGCGGTGGCCAGTTCGCGCAGGTTATTGCTGGCGCCCAGCGCGTGAAGCTGTGTGTGACGTCCGAACAGCGGATGCTGGGCGCTCAGAATCTGGGTGATGCCGCGCAGCAGGGCAGAAAGGTGCACGTCGTCCGTGCCCAGCGCATAATAAAACACAGGATAAGGCTGGTCGCGCAGCAGATTTGCCACCAGCACGGAACGGTATTTGCTGCGCGGATGCAGCAACAGGAATCCACCGCGCTGCCGGTAATGATCAAACTGGGCTTGAACGGGTTCTAATAGTTCCAGCAATCGCGACATTGATTTGGCCTCACGCTACCTTACTATCCAATGTCCTCAGTGTAACCCGATGATAAGTATGTCGCAAGCTAATACTTACTATCGAAAGGTAAAGTGACAAACATGGCACTTAATGCTGATAAACCGCCCCGTACGCTGGGGATGATGCTGGCCATTGGGGCCAGCGCGCTGCTGTTTGGGATTTTGCCGCTGATGCAGATCGGCGCGATCGTGCTGGTGCAGACGCGCGTGCAAAGCGGCCTGATGAATTTCCCTGCCGGGCAGGATGATAATGGTCAGGCGGCCATTCAGGTGGGGGGCGACTTTCTGGGCGTGAACCCTGTCTCTGCGGGCGTCCAGGCCGCGCTGGCGCTGGGCTTTCTGGTGCTGTGCGTGCTGGCATGGCGCGTGCGCCGCCCACGCGTTCGTCTGGCCTTTGTGCTGGCTGTGCTGACGCTAAGCCTGATTTCCCTCGTCGTCACAATCGTATCGGCCCAGTCGGCAGCACTCGACTCTGGCGCTGATCTGTCGCGCCAGTTGTCATGCGGGGTGATCGGCGCGCAGGTGCTGGTGCCGTTGTATGTGGTGTGGTATATGAGCCGCGCTCCGGCACGGGCCTATTACCGGGGTGGCTGGGAAGCTCCCGTTGACAGGCCCGCGCCCTGAGCTATGCGAAACCTCAGCGACTGGCAGAGGATGCATTTTTGGCTTGTGCATCCCGCTCCATGCGCACCAGCTCGCGACGCAGCGTCTTGCCCACCGATGTCTTAGGCAGGCTGTCGATAAATTCAAAGCGCGTGGGCACTTCATAGCGCACCAGATATTTGCTGGCAAAGTCCATCAGCTCCTCGGCAGTTGCCGAATGCCCCGGCTTGAGCACGATCCACGCCTTCAGCATCTCCTGGCCTGTCTTTGACGGGTGTGGCACTGCGGCCACGCCTGCCTCAAGCACAGACGGGTGCTGGAGCAGCACCTTGTCGATGTTGTTCGGATACACGTTGTAGCCGCCAATCAGCGCCATGTCCTTCTTGCGGTCGACGATATAGAAATAGCCATCCTCGTCCATGCGCGCAATATCGCCCGTGTACAGCCAGCGTTTCCCGTCCACGACGCGGATGCTGTTGGCGGTTTCTTCGGGCTGGTTGTGATAGCCTTCCATCAGATGCGGGCCGGTCATCACCAGTTCGCCAATTTCGCCGGGGGGAACCTCCACCGTGTGGTCTTCCAGGCTGACGATCCGGCATTCGACATCGGGGAAGGGGATGCCGATCGAGCCTTCACGATTCTCGCCGAAAAACGGATTTGAATGGCTGGCCGTGGGCATCTCGCTCATGCCGTAGCCTTCCAGCAGCTTGCCGCCGCTGAGGCGCTCGAATTCCTGCTTGGTCGTGGAGGACAGCGGCGCTGACCCGCTGATGCAGGCGCGAATCGAGCCCAGGCTCACCTTGCCGCTGGTCACCAGCGGGTGATTGTTCACGGCGTTGTAGAGCGCCGGCACGCCCATGAAGATCGACGGCTTGAAGGTGTTGATGACATCGAGCAGATCGGGGATGTCGCGCGCGTTGGGCACCAGTGTGATCGAGCCGCCGATCGAGATGGCGAAGCTGACCACGGTGACGATGCCATAGGCATGAAACATGGGGATGGCCCCAAGAAACACCTGCTGGTTGCCAGATGTGAGGTCGGCTGCTTTCAGGAATTCGCGACAATGCAGCATATTGGCGACCAGCGCTTTGTGGGCTGATGCGGCTGCTTTGGCGACGCCGGTTGTGCCACCCGTGTACTGGAAAATAGCCAGATCGTTATGGCTCACCGAAACGTTTGGCTTCTGCCCGGCATGACGCTCCAGCACATCGAGCATCCATTCGTCCCCCGGTGACAGCGCCTCGACGAAATGGCCGCCTTTCTTTTCCTTGGCGATACCAAACAGGATGCGCGCTGGCGTGGGCAGCCAGTCTTTGACATTGGTGACGATGACTTTCTGAATCTGTGTCTGGCTGCGGAAACCATCGACCATGCGGTAATACATCGACATGCACACGACGATGCGCGCGCCGCTGTCGTTGATCTGATGCGCCATGCGCTCGGACGGGTAGGTGGGGTTGGTGGCTGCCACCACGCCGCCCGCTTTCAGCACGCCGTAATAGGCAATCAGAAAGCCAGCAATATTGGGCATTACCAGGGCGACGCGGTCGCCTTTCTGAAGCCCCATCGCCAGCAGCGCGGCCGCAAACCGGTCGGTCAGGTCGTCCAGCTCGCCATAGGTGATGACTTTTGAGATACGCCCGACGACGGGCAGTCTGGCGCTGGTATACAGGGCGGGTGACTGGGGATGTTTCGCCGCGGCTTCGCGCAGCATCTGATGCAGGGTTGTTTCGGGGTACGGCGCCAGGGAATGCGGGACTTTATCTGCGTATACTTTAAGCCAGGGTTTCTCTGCATAAGTGACCATCAAGCATCTCCATTAAGAAATAAATGTCTACTACCTGAAGTATATCGACTTTTGCTGCTTCTGCCTCTAAACACTCGGCAAAGATGCCCAATTCTTTCAGGCCAATGTCCACTTGCGCCATTGTTCCGGCAGCATGCTGGCGCGGCCTTCACCATTGATGCACACATGACGCGTCTGCCCACTGACGCACACGATGCCGCTGGCTTCTTCGGTGATTTCGTAGGCGAATGTCAGGCCACGGCTTCTGATTTCTTCCAGCCATGTGTGCAGCACGACGACCTGGTCGTAGCGCATCGGCCTGAGATAGCGCGCATTGACCTCGATAACGGCCAGCGCCACCCCTGTGGCCTCAAATTCAGCGTATGAACTGCCACGGGCGCGCGCATAGGCGCTGCGGCCTTCCTCGAAATAGACGATATAGCTGGCATGATGCACGATGCCCATGGCATCGGTTTCAGCGTAGCGCACATGAAATCGGGTTTCTGCAACGAAGCGGTCACTGGGGGGCATAATCGGGATTCCTTGGTTGTGGATGCGGATTGTTACAGCACAGAATGCGTCATGATGCTACACTGGTGCGATACGTTATCCTGAGAACTCAAGTCTGGCCAGGGCCGCTATGGCGAATATCTTCATCAGTTACAGCCGAAAAGACGAGAAATTTGCTCGTCAGCTTGCGAAATCCCTGTCAGACCTTGGGGCCGACGTATGGATCGACGTAGATGATATCCCCGCTGGCATGAAATGGAGCACCGCCATTCAGCAAGGGCTGGATGTGTGCGATGCGGGCATCGTCATCATCACGCCCACATCGATGGCATCGCACAATGTGGAAGATGAATGGCAGTATATCCTCGACAACAAAAAGCCGCTCATTCCGATTCTGCTGCAGCAGACCAAAATACATTTCCAGCTCAGCCGCGTGCAGTACATTCGATTCGACAACCGGCCGTTTGATGAGGCGCTGGCCGACCTGGTGCATCAGTTTGCACTGAAATCGATCATGCTGGACAAGCCTTCGCCGAAACAGCCTGTCGCCATTACCTCGATGGAGCGCCTGCGCCAGCAAATCACGCTGCCATGGCTGATTGGGGGCGGGCTGGTCATCATCGCGCTGGTCGTGCTGCTGCTGCTTCTGGCCTCACAGCCAGGGACGCTGACTGGCCTCCAACAAACACAGACGCGGGTCGCCAGCGGCCCAACCAGCACGCGCACGCCGCGCCCGTTTGTGGGGGATGCCGATCTGACATCGACCGAGCAAATGGCCATCTTCCTGGCTGAGACCGAACTGGCGCTGACTGAATTTGCGCCCACCTTCGATGCCATTAACGCGACCGCAGCCGTGTTGACGGAGACGGCGGAATCCTTCACACCGACGCCGACGCCGAATCGCCTGAACACCCTGCGCGCAACGCGCACGTCTGGCGCGGCCACGGCCACCGCCATCGCGCTGGGGACGATTCTGCCCACGGAGAATGCGACTCAGACGCCGACGCCGATTCCGTCGCTCACGCCGGTGAGTATCGCCTGTCCGGGTGCGCCGGTCAGCCGCCTGAATAATGGCATGGCGGCTGTCATCGCGCCCAGCCCGGACCAGAGCATGCTGGACATGAATATCCGCAACGAGCCGGCCGGGCTGGTGATTGCCCAGATCCGTGAGAACAGCGCCATCTTCATCAAAGGGACGCCTGTGTGCCGCAATCAATTCCTGTGGTGGTTCATCGAAACAGCCGACGGATTCGTGCGCGGGTGGGCGGCCGAGGGCGCCCTGCCGGATGACTACTATCTCATCCCGGTGCTGCCCGGCTAACGCTTCGAATGGCGGCGTTCCAGCTCGGCCGACACGTCGTCGAGCGTGATATCCAGCGCCGCCATCATCACCAGCGTGTGATACATCAGGTCGCTGATTTCACCGATCTGTTCGGTCCGCCCCTGGGCCAGAGCAGCGATGGCGACTTCCACGCCTTCTTCGCCCACTTTTTGCGCCATGCGCGCCATGCCTTCACTGAGCAGCTTGTTGGTATAGCTGCTGCCAGTGGGATTCTGTTTGCGATCCTGAATGATGGCTTCCAGCCGATAAAGGAAGTCGGTCATGCGCCTTGCTCCTGAGTGAGGCTGCGAAAGAAACAAGAAACTGCGCCGGTGTGGCAGGCCGGCCCGGCGGGTGCTACCAGCAGCAGCAGCGCGTCCGCATCGCAGTCCACGCGGATCTCGACGACGCGCTGGGTGTTGCCGCTGGTTTCCCCTTTATGCCACAGCTCCTGACGACTGCGGCTCCAGAAGACGGTCTCACCAATCTCCAGTGTTTTGCGCAGCGATTCGGCATTCATGTAGGCGACTGTCAGCACCTGAAGCGTCGCTGCATCCTGCACGACGGCCGTAATCAGGCCGTCTGCGCCAAATTTGAGCTGTTGCAATAACTCGGCGTTCACAGGCGCTCCCATCCGGTCAGGCGCACATCCACGCCGCGCTCATCCAGATAGCGCTTCAGGTCGCCGACGCGCAATTCATTGTAGTGAAACAGGCTGGCGGCCAGCGCAGCATCGGCGCCGCCTGTGGTCAGCGCCTCGTAGAAATGTTCCGGCTTGCCGGCTCCGCCCGATGCGATCACAGGAATCGACACAGCCTCGGAAATCGCCTTCGTGAGCGGGATGTTGTAGCCAGCTTTGGTGCCGTCGCGGTCCATGCTGGTCAGCAGAATTTCGCCCGCGCCGCGTGACTCTACCTCTTTTGCCCACGCGACAGCATCCAGACCCGTGTTCACGCGACCGCCATTGATGAAAACTTCCCAGCGTTCGCCTGTCCATTTCGGGTCGATGGCGACGACGATACACTGGCTGCCGAAGCCCCAGGCACCCTGATTAATCAGGTCCGGCGTTTTGACCGCTGAACTGTTGATGCTCACCTTGTCGGCCCCGGCCAGCAGCGTGGCGCGGATATCCTCAATGGTGCGGATGCCGCCGCCCACGCAGAAGGGGATAAAGATGCTGTCGGCGACGTGGCGCACCATGTCCAGCGTGGTGTTGCGTTCCTCATGTGAGGCGGTGATGTCGAGAAACACCAGCTCATCGGCACCTTCGCGGTCATACACGATGGCCTGTTCCACCGGATCACCCGCATCGCGCAGGTCGATAAAATTGACGCCTTTGACGACGCGCCCGTTGAGCACGTCAAGGCAGGGGATAACGCGTTTGGCCAGCATGAGGTTAACCCTTTCGTGCTGCGCTAATGCAGTCTGCCAGCGAGAGACGATTTTCGTACAGCGCCATGCCAATGACAGCCCCGGCAACTGCGCCTGAAGCGGCCAGGGTTTCAATCTCGTCCAGCGTGGTCACGCCGCCCGACGCGATAATTTTCATGCCAGTGGCCCGGCCCAGCCCGATGGTGGATTCGACGTTGGAGCCTTGCAGTCCACCGTCGCGTTCGACATCGGTGAACAGGACCCACTGCACGCCCTGCTGACGCATCGTCTCGGCCATAGCAACCGGGGATTGGCCGGTGCTTTGCTGCCAGCCGTGGGTGGTCACGCTGCCTTTGCGGATATCCAGCGCCACGCCGATGGCCTGCACGCCAAAACGTGTCACCAGCGGGCCCAGCATCGCTGGATTCTGCACGGCCGCTGTGCCGATAATGGCGCGTGAGACGCCCAGGTCAAGCACGTGGGCGACGCTGGCCGCATCGCGCAGGCCGCCACCCATCTGCACCCGTGCCGACAGACCGGCGATGCGTTCAATCACGCTCAGGTTGTCGCTGGCCTCGCCAAACGCGCCGTCCAGATTGACGACGTGAATCCACTGCGCGCCTTCGTCAATCCAGCGCTGTGCGGCAGCTACCGGGTCATCGCTGAAGGTTTTCTGGCGATCTGGATCGCCCTCTCTCAGGCGCACGACTTTGCCGCCGCGCAGGTCAATAGCAGGGAAAATGATCATTCTGGCATCTCCAGGAAATTCTTCAGGATTTGCAGGCCGGTGCGCTGGCTCTTTTCAGGGTGAAACTGCACGCCATAGATATTGTCGCGCTGCACCCCGGCTGTGAATGGGAAGCCATAGTCGCAGGTGACCAGCACGTCTTCGGGCTGCGACGGCACGCAGTAGTAGCTGTGCACGAAATAGGCATACGCGTCGTCCGGCAGGCCCGCCAGCAGCGGGCTGGGACGGGTGGTCACCAGCTGGTTCCAGCCCATGTGCGGCACCTTCAGCGGCTCGATGCCAGTGAAGCGCGTGACGTGGCCTTTCAGCAGGCCAAGCCCTTCGTGCTGTCCCATTTCATCGCTGTATTCAAACAGGAACTGCATGCCAAGACAGATGCCCAGGAAAGGGATACCAATATGTACGGCATCGCGCAGCGCGCCCACCAGATCCTGCGCATGAAGCTGCTGCATGCCGGCGCCAAACGCCCCGACGCCGGGCAGGATAACTTTCGTCGCCCCTTTCATTTCGTGGGGGGTGCGCACCAGACGCAGGTTTTCTGCGCCCAGGTGGCCGAGGGCATGCAGCACACTGCGCAGATTGCCTGCGCCGTAATCGATGACTGCGAGCATGAGAAATTGCACCGCCTTCCTGAGAGAAAAACAAAAATCCCCGTCACAGATGGACGGGGATCGACTGAGCAGCGAATTCGCGTGTTGCATCAGCTTCCAGAGGCGTACACCTGTGGGGCGGGAGACATATGCTGATGCGCATGATGCAAGCCGATCATGATGGTCCCTGCACGCTGACAATGGTGCGTAGTATAATTTGGGTATATTCGGTTGTCAAACACGAGAAAGTGCAGCCACTATGACCGCTTCAGCGCCTGTCATCGCCCTGCTAACGGATTTCGGGACGAGCGATACCTATGTTGGGGTGATGAAAGGGGTGCTGCTCGACATCTGCCCGACGGCCCGCCTGATTGACCTGACGCACGCGGTGCAGCCGCAGAATGTCCGTGAAGGGGCCTTCCTGCTCGCCAATGCCTATCGCTATTTTCCGCCGGGCACGGTGTTCCTGGTGGTGGTCGACCCCGGGGTCGGCTCGGCACGGCGGGCGCTGGCGGTTCAGGCCGGGGAGTATACGTTTGTCGCACCGGATAACGGCGTGCTGAGCTATATGCTGTCTGACATGGATAACTACACTGCGGTTGTGCTGGTAAACTCACAGTATCGGCTGGCGCATGTGAGCAACACCTTTCATGGGCGCGATATTTTTGCCCCGGCAGCGGCGCATCTGGCGCACCATGCGCGCCTGCACGACATGGGGCCGGCAGTGCACGACATGGTGCGGCTGTCGCAGCCGACCATGAGCATGAAGAAAGATTCGCTGATTGGCGAGGTGATTCACATCGATCGCTTTGGCAATCTGATTACCAGCATCGGGCGGGTGGAGTGGGCTGCCAATGACAGCCTGTCGATCACGCTGGCGTTTGGTGTCGACCGCGGCAGGCACCTGGAGATTCCGGCCAGTGCCACGGTGGAAGTGCGTAAACATGTGATGCCGCGCATCGAACGTTCGTATGCGTCAGCGCCACTGCATCAGCCGCTGGCGCTAATCAGCAGTGATGGGTTTCTCGAAATTGCGGTTCGTCAGGGCAGCGCGGCCGAGGCGCTTGGCATCTCGGTAGGGGACCCCGTGCTGCTCTCCTTCAACAGATAGGCGGGAAATGCAGGAATTTGTGATTGAAGGCGGACACCGCCTGAGTGGGGAAATCTCCGTAAGCGGAAACAAAAACGCGGCGCTCAAAATGCTGCCCGCGTGCCTGCTGACGGAAGAACCTGTCGTGCTGCACAATATGCCGGACATTGGCGATGTGCGCGTGCTGGCCGATATTCTACGGTCATTGGGGGCGGAGGTCACGTGGACTGCGCCGAAGACGCTGCGCGTGCATGCCCGTCAGATAACGTCCACGCGGGTGGACAAGGCGCTGGCGCAGAAGCTGCGCGCGAGTATCGTGCTGGCCGGGCCGATGCTGGCACGTGCCGGGGCGGTGTATCTGCCGCTGCCGGGCGGAGACGCGATTGGCGAGCGCAGGCTGGACCAGCATATCGCAGCGCTGCGCAAGATGGGCGCCGTAGTTGACTATGACGGCACGGCGTTCGATATGTCTGCGCATGGGCTGACGGGCGCCGATATCCTGCTGACGGAAGCGAGCGTGACAGCGACTGAAAACGCGCTGTTGGCCGCAGTGCTGGCCAAAGGCACCACCATCCTCAAAAATGCGGCCAGTGAGCCCCACGTGCAGGACCTGTGCGTGATGCTGAACAAGATGGGCGCGCAGATCGAGGGTGTGGGCTCCAATCGGCTGATCATCACGGGCGTGGACAGGCTGCACGGATGTGAGGCACGCGTCGGCGCGGACTTCATGGAGGTGGGCAGCTATATTGGCGCGGCGGCTGTCACTGGCGGTGACCTGCTGATTAAAGACGCTGACCCGCAGCACCTGGAGATGATCGCGCTGGTGTTCGAGCGGCTCGGCGTCAGCTTTGAGACGCGCGGTGAAGATGTATATGTGCCCGCCCACCAGCCGATGACGATTGTGCCGGACCTGGGGAATCGTATTCCGATTATCAAGGCGCAGCCATGGCCGGCCTTTCCGCCAGACCTGATGAGCATCGCGCTGGTGATTGCCACGGTGAGCGCGGGCTCCGTGCTGTTTCACGACTGGATGTATGAAAGCCGCTTCTTCTTCACCGACAAGCTGGTGCGGCTGGGCGCGCGCATCACCTTATGCGACCCGCACCGGGTGCTGGTGCAGGGGCCAGCGCAGTTACATGGGGCGGCGCACATCTCCAGCCCGGATATCCGCGCAGGTATGGCGCTGCTGCTGGCCGCGCTGGCCGCAAAAGGCGAAACGCGCATCTCAAATATCCAGCAGATCGACAAGGGCTATGAGCGCGTCGAGGAAAAGCTGAATGCGGTAGGCGCGAATATCGTGCGCATCAACGTGGGGGAGCTGCCTGTGTAGCCTGGTGGCCTGCCACACGCAAGTCACCCGCGCGCCTGGTCAGGCCGATCGCGTCCATGTGTTCCAGCAGCGCGATGGCATATTTGCGCGACGTGCCCAGCAGGTCGCGCACCGTCGCTGTGCTCAGCTCGCCCTGAGCGAAGAGCAGCCGCAGGACCTCTGCCCTGAAGGACTCATAGGCCTGCGTGGCAAAGAGCACTTCTGGCGAAATGCGCGTCACCTCTCCGCGTTCCGTCAGGCCGAGCAGCACGTCTTCGCCAAAGCGCTGCGCACACTCCGTCGGTGATGGTGGCGTAGACGGCGCTTCCAGAAGGGCAGCCATCAGCGCGTCGGCCCGGCCCTGCTGCTCATGTGAAAACTGAATGGTGTGGCTGGCCAGCGCAATCTTCTGTGCGGGTGCGAGCGTGAACAGGTCGAAATGCTCCACGGCCCATAGCAGCACCGCATTGTCGATGCCCAGCGCCTGGCGCAGTTCCTCGCGCGGGATGCTCGCCCGAAGCGGATTCGCCTGGTGAAAGGCAGTGAGCAGCGTGACCATCCGTTCGACAAGCTGGTTGACTGCATTGGCTGACCAGAAACGGTCCCCCGCGATCTGATACACCCGTCCAGCAGACAATGCGGCATCCAGCTCAGCATTCAGCTTGTCCGGCGCGATGCCGAGGCTTTTGCGCAGCGCCTCCAGCGTGACGGGGTGCGTGCCGTTGGTCCCCTCAATCAGACGGGTATTCTCGCTGCCTGTGCGCAAGCTGTCCAACTGCTGAAGTTTGCTCACATCGCCGCGTTTTATTCTGCGTGGGGACTGCGCCTCGTAAAGTATGCCGCCGCCCAGTGTGTATTCGGGAGAGGGCATGCGCAGGACGAAACGGTCCCCAAAAGTGGCAACGATCGGCTGCTCCAGCTCGATCTGCGCCCATGCTTCTGCGTCTGGCTCCAGGCGTTCGCCTTCGACCAGCCGCACCCGCCCCAGCACATCCGCGGCATGATGAAACAGGCGCACCTGCGCGTTGTGACGGATGGGAAACGGGGCATCCGGCAGGCAGCGCAGCCATGCCGTGAGACGGGTGGTCGGGCTGAAGGTGTTCGGCATGCCAATCGTCTGGCCACGACGGAGCTGAGCTTTTTCCACGCCTGTCAGGTTGACCGCGGTGCGCTGGCCTGGAGAGGCGGTCTGCACCGGCTGTCCGTGATGGTGCAGGCCGCGAATGCGCGCCGACAGGCCTTCCGGATACACGGTCACTTGATCGCCAACAGACAGGCTGCCGCCGAGCAGCGTGCCAGTGACCACAGTGCCAAAGCCGGTCAGCGTAAAGACGCGGTCGACCGAAAGCCGGACGGATGCACCCGCCGGGTCAGTCGGCAGCCTGCTGACCAGCGTCATCATCTCCTGATTCAGGTGGTCGATGCCCATGCCCGTTCTTGCAGAAACCGCCACCATCGGCGCATCCTTCAGCGCGGTCCCCGCCAGCCTGTCATGGACTTCAGACATCACCAGCGCGACCATTTCATCATCCACAAGGTCGCATTTGGTGATGACGACAATCCCGTGCTCCACGCCCAGCAGGTCGAGAATGGCCAGGTGCTCCGCCGTTTGCGGCATGACGCCTTCGTCTGCCGCGACGATCAGCAGGGCAGCGTCGATGCCGCCCACGCCAGCCAGCATGTTGCCGATAAAGTCGCGATGGCCGGGCACGTCAATCAGCCCGATATGTTCGCCATCGGGCAGGGACCACAGCGCAAAGCCGAGGTCGATGGTCATGCCGCGTGCTTTTTCCTCGGCCAGGCGATCCGGGTCGGTGCCGGTGAGACGCTGGACAAGGCTGGATTTTCCGTGATCGACGTGACCGGCTGTGGCGACAACGCGCATGGGGGTAGCTCACTGAACTTTTTGTGCGGGAGGCTATGCTGAAAGTCATCCTGCGCCTGCGGAGATGTTCGCAGCGGGCGCAGGATGTGTTGAAAGTCTAGCTGGAGATGCCACCCGGTCGCGGCGTGCCATTCGAGAGTGCGGGCATGGTGCCAGTTGAGCGTGGATTCAAATCACTGCTACTGCCCGATGCGCTGGACGATGCACTGCCCGACAACAGGCCGGGGCTGGATGGCGCAGACAGCGTCGCTGAAGACGCGGTATCGTGGGCCAGCAGCAGCGCTTGATACTTGTCACGGTACATCTGGGCGCGTTCGCGTTCGAGATTCCACATACGGTTCAGGCTGTCCTGAAGGTTGGGCAGCAGGGTTTCGATCTCGTTGATGCGCAGCGTGAACTTGTCGAAATCGCGGTCGTGCGTCTTCCAGATTTCGTCGGTGGACAGGGTGAATGTCTTCCAGCGTTTGGTGTCTTCGTTGCGCCAGTCGTTCCATTCCTGGCGGAAGCGGTCTTCGCTGAGACGCTGCATTTCGGCCACTTCCACGATACGGCGTTCGAGGCGGTCACCGATGCGTTCAAAGTCGTCGACGATGCGCTTCATCTCGCGGTAGATTTCGGCCCATGTCTCGAAGCGCTCCATATTGCGCTTCATGGCCTCGTCAAACTCGGTCGAACGCTTCAGCACTTCGGCAATCTGCTGGTCGCGCTGCTGAAGCATGAGCGTCTGCTGATCGATAAACTGCTGAATCTGCTCACGGCGCTCGCGGTCGCCCGACTGGACTTCCTGCACCTTGCGTTCGTTGCGCAGCGACAGGTCCTCAATGAGCTGCACTTTTGGCTTCACACCCTCGATGCTCTTGCGCACTTCAGGCAGGTCAGATTCCAGCTCTGACAGACGACGCGAGTCTGTGCGGCGCTGCTCTTCGAGGAAGGCCAGGCGGCGGTCCGGCTCTTCCAGCCGCTTGTACAGGTCTTCCACGCGCTGTTGCAGCGACGATACGGTCGTGGACAGGCGATCTTTCTCGACGTTCATCGCCGGAAGCTCGGTTGTTTGCCGCTCCACGCGCGACAGCTTCTCGGTGATTTCGCGCAGGGGGCGGGTAGCAGCCTCGCGCGCCAGCTCGGCGCGGCGTTCAGCCTCGCGCTCTGCATTCAGACGCTTGGTCTCCACGCCTTCAATCAGTTGATTCATCTCGCGGCGCACCTGATCGATCAGGTCGCTGTCCTTGCCGCCAGGGGTGACCTGCCCGCGCAGGCTGGCCTGGTCAGATTCAATGCCGTTCAGGCGGCGCATCAGCGTGTCAATGACATCCTGCTGCTGGGACAGACGTTCCTGAAGGGTCGCAATGACCGATTTGTCCTTGCGCCGTTCCTCGTCCAACCATTCAATCATGCGGATGGTTTGTTGAGTATCCATTCCGTCTGCTCCATACCATCTCCAAATTCTGGGTAGAATTATAACATGCCTTCAGCCGACTAGAAGAAAGAAGACGCAATTGGTAATTTTAACGAGAGAAGCGCTGGCTGCCCGCGAGGCCGCAGCGCTGGCCCCATATGCGGTCGCCAGTATCCGCAGCCAGGGACGCACCTTTCCGGAAACTGAATCTGCCCACCGCACTGCCTTTCAGCGTGACCGCGACCGTATCCTGCATTCGGCAGCGTTTCGACGCCTGGAATACAAGACACAGGTGTTTGTAAACGATGAGGGGGATTACTATCGTACGCGCCTGACGCACACGCTGGAAGTGGCGCAGATTGGCCGCACGATTGCGCGCGCGCTGGCCGCCAACGAAGACCTGGTGGAGGCCATTTGCCTGGCCCACGATCTGGGACATCCGCCGTTTGGCCATGCCGGCGAGGATGCCCTGAACAAGATGATGCAGGGTGTGGGCGGCTTTAATCACAACATGCAGACGTATCGCGTGGTGACGCTGCTAGAGCAGCGCTACTATGGGTTCAGCGGGCTGAATCTCACATTGGATACCCTGCATGGCATTGCCCGCCATGAAACCTCGGTGGATGTGGGCGAACTGGTGGGATTCGACCCGGCGCTGGGCCCCAGCCTGGAAGCGCAGATTGCCGACTTTGCCGACGAACTGGCATACAGCGCGCATGACCTGGATGATGGCATCAACGCCGGGCTGATTACGGTGCCGATGTTGAAGGACCTGCCCGTCTGGCGCGATGTTGTGGCGGCCATCGACTGGAATGAATCCGCGCATGTGACGGAAACGGACCGCCATGTGCTGATTCGCGAGCTGGTGGGCATGTTTGTGACCGATGTGACGCAGGAAACTGACCGACGGATTACCGCCCTTTCGCCTGCGAATGCAGAAGCTGTACAGCGTGCTCCACGGGTTGTGTCGTATACTGAGGCCATGAAGCTGCGCGCGCGGGAATTGAAAGACTTCCTGTTTGAGCACATGTACAGATCGTATCGCGTACTGCGTATGCAGCGCCGGGCCGAACGCTTCGTGGAGCAGATTTTCACCGTGTTTCAGGATGACCCGCGGCAATTGCCCGCAGACTATACGGCCCGTATTGGGGCCGATTCGGTTGAGCGGGTGATCGCTGACTATATTGCCTGTATGACGGATCGCAGTGCCTTGTTAGAATACCGCAGGCTGTTCGATCCCTTGATGAAGCCGTAGTCGAACCCAGGATGAACCATGAGTAGTGAAGTCTTAAACGGACGCTATCGTCTGCTTCAGCAAATCGGTTCTGGTGGCATGGCCGTGATCTATAAGGCGCATGACATGCTGCTGGGGCGCACCGTCGCGGTGAAGGTGCTGCGCAGCAGCCTGACCAAAGACCCCGCCTTTGCCGCCCGTTTCAAGAATGAAGCGCGCAGTGTGGCCAACTTGCAGCATCAGCACATCGTGACCGTGTATGACTTTGGCACGGCCAATGAGATTCAGTTCCTGGTGATGGAGTTCATCGACGGAAACGACCTCAAGAAGATTATCAAGGCTGAGGCCCCGCTGGCGCTTGATCGCGTGCTGGAATTTTCGATTCAGCTGTGCGCAGGGATTGGCTTTGCGCATCGGGCTGGTATTGTGCATGCCGATATCAAGCCGCAGAACGTGCTGGTCACCCGCGACGACACCGTCAAGCTGACGGACTTCGGCATCGCTCAGGCCCTGCACACGGCCCAGTCAGGCGAGCGCCAGGCGGTGGTGTGGGGCAGCCCGCATTATTTCTCGCCGGAACAGGCACGCGGCGAACGTCCGACGACGGCCAGCGACGTGTATTCCATCGGCATCGTGATGTATGAGATGCTGACCGGCAGCACGCCGTTCACCGGAAAAGACCAGCGTGAGCTGGCATTGGCGCACCTGCAGGCGCCCGTGCCCAACGTGGTCGACCTGAATCCAAATGTGCCAATACCTCTGGCGCAGATCATCATGAAGACGATGAATAAAGATCCGCTGCAGCGCTATCGTATGGCGGATTTGTTGGGAAATGTGCTGAAGTCGCTGAAGGATCGTGGGGCAGCCTATACCATCACGCCGCCGCCGATGGCGCCCGCGCCGTCAGCTCCGACGATGCAGAATCCGGCCGCGCAGTACGCGCCCTCGTCGCGCCCGCCTGCCTGGCAGCAGAATCCCTCGGTGCCAGTGCAGCCGCCGACGATGCCGAATCCGGCCCCGCAGCAGCCGCAGTATATGCCTCGGCCAGCCGATCCGGTGCCCACGCAGCGCATGGACCTGGCGCCGCACGCGCCATCGCCTGTGCCAACGCCTTACGGTGCCCCGATGCAGGGTGGCTATGGCGCCCCGATGGCTGGCCCCAGCCGCCAGATGCCGCCGGGCATGGGGCCGTCGGGCTATACCGGGTCGTACCCGTCCCAGCAGATGCCACCGCAGGCGCGTGGTGGGCTGGACATTCCCACCGTTGTGCTGGCGGTGCTGGCCTTTATGTCGGTGGCCTGCCTGATTCCGTTGTATCTGGCGGTATTTCAGGCGCGTTTCTAGTCGATTACTGGCCGGTCATCGAGGGGACGCTCTGAAAGACCTGATAGCGGTCGATATCGATGATGGCCGCGCCGTCGTCTGAGGCGATATAAATCCCGACTGCGCCGTTTGCAAACGTGTCGTCGCTCAGCCGCACAACGCGCGTGTTGTTCACGTAGGCTGTGAACGTGTTGCCGATGACATCGACAGCCAGCAGGTTGGACTCACCACGCGGGTTGATCGCATCGGCTTCGGTCCAGTCCTCGTCCAGCGCACGTAGTTCCACCCATGAGCCGTTGTTCCGCGTCCAGATGCTGAACCGGCCCAGGCCATCCACCGCGAAAACGTTGAAATTGTCGGCATCCTGATAGCGCCACACGATGCCATAGGCGCTTGCCTCGGCACTCTCCGGATCGAGCACCGATTCCATGGTAATCGAGATATTGGTGTAGTCGTTGCCGCCACCGAAAGTGATGGTTTCGGCGCGCTGAGGCCGTTCGTTGATGACGCGATACAGACCGTCGCTGATGGATGTCTCCAGAGCGCCAACATCTCCCACGGGCCAGTAGATGAGCGATTCCTCTCCCGGATTGAAGCGTGTTCTAAAGAAGCCGCTGCTCATGGCGGTTGCTTCTGGCTGTGCGCCAGCACTGTCTGAAGGGGCTGCCGACTGAGGACGCTGAAGCACGAGCAGGCCGATCAGCAGCACCACGATCACACCTACGAGGACAAAAAAGCCGGTCGAGGCGCGCGGATTCTGTTGAATCGTCTGAGAGATAGTGCGAAAGATGCTGGTCTGCTGTGGCCCTGTTAATTGGCCGGTGACGTGGCTGTGCAGGCGTGGCGAGGGCACCACGGTGGTTGGACGTTCAGTCTGCATCGGCAGCGAGAGCATCTCCGCTGTGACCACATCTTCCCGGTAGATACGTTTGAACGCCATATTGAACTCGCGCGCCGTCTGAAACCGTTCATCGGGCATCTTTGCCAGCGCTTTGGACATGAACAGGTCCAGCTTGGCGTTCGGCGTGTTCAGCACCTCCGAGATAACAGGCGGGGGTGTATTGATGTGTTTGAGCATCACCGACAGGCTGCCCTCATCAGGGAAGGGGGTTTTTCCCGCCAGCAGCTCATACAGGATGACGGCCAGCGAATACAGATCGCTGCGCTGATCGCCAGAATCCCCGGCCGCCTGTTCGGGAGACATATACGCGGGTGTGCCGGACGAAATGCCGTCCTGTGTCAGGCGCGTGCTTTGCACCATGCGCGCGATGCCAAAGTCCGTCAGCACGGCATTGCCCCGTTCATCCAGCAGGATATTGCCGGGCTTTACATCGCGGTGCGCCATGCCCCGGTCATGGGCATAGCCCAGCGCGTCGGTCAGGTTGTCGATTAACCGCACGACGCGCTCGTGGGGCAGCTTGCCGCCATCCCGATTGACATCTTCCAGAAGCTGGCGCAGCGTTTGACCGGGGATGTAGGACATCACCATGTAGTAAATCGGCACGCCGTCGAATGGCATGACGTTATAGTCAAAAATGCGCACGATATTGGGATGGTCAAAGGCAGCGACCGTGCGCGCTTCCCGTTCAAAGCGGTCTTTAAAATTCGATTCATCCGCCAGATGTTCGTGCAGAATCTTGATCGCGACAAGGCGTTCGAGCTTGGTGTCCCATGCCTTGTAGACGCGCGCCATACCGCCCGTGCCAACGCGCTCGCGGATTTCGTAACGATCGAGTCGTGAATTAACGAATTCTGCCATGGATGCCTTGGTTTCTAACGAGCGTGAACTACCACTGTAAACTATAACTGCAAAGGTGAAGATTGTCCCATAAAGTTGACCCAGATATCAGGGGTTTTCCAGCCGTGATCGCCATGCACGCTCTGGGGTATTGGGCTATAGTTGTACACAGCTTTGTCATCATTGTCATGAAAAGGGTGTGCCTGTGCCTGCTTCTGGATTAAAGAATGCAAAACGTTTGGGTGGGCTGGCGTTTTGCGTGATCGTATTTGCTCTGCTGGCAGTGGTGCCGGTTTCAGCGCAAAGCCGCACGGTGCAGTGGGATCGCTGGGATGTGGATATCTCAGACGTGGACGTGGTGAACAACTTTTTCACCGTCACCGAAAGCTATGACCTGACCTTCACCGGCACGTTTCGTTTTGGCACTGTCAGCATTCCGCTGAACCGTGTGATCGATATCCGCAACATCATAATCACGCAGGATGGCACTCGCCTTGCGGCGGGAAGCACGTGCGGGTCGTCTTCCGGAAACAGTTCGCCGGGCACATTCTGTACCCGCCGGGCCAATGGCAATCTGGACATCGTCTACGACTTCCGCACACCGATCACCAATGGACGCACGTCGGTCGTGGTGCAGTATGACGTGATTGGTGGTATTCGCATCTACGAGGGGGGCGACCAGATCTGGTGGAATGCCATCCCGAGCGACCATTTCGGCTATCCCATCCTGCAGGCTGAAGTTTCGGTAAAGCTGCCACCCGAGCTGGGGTCGAATTTCGACGATCTGTATGCCGAGGCCTACGGCGTCGCTTCGACGATGAATATCGAGAACAGCACCGTTCGTGCCCGCGCGACGGAGCCACTGCTGGGCGACCAGTATTTCGAGATTCGTGTGGAATTCCCGCACACTGCGGGTGTGCAGCCGCCTCCGTGGCAGTCCGGTGATGATTTTGCCCGCCAGACCGAGCCGTGGATCAATATCGGTGTGCTGGTGCTTGCGGGGGTGATTGGCATTGGCGGGTCACTGGCTGTCGTCACGCGCTACCTGGTCGGCGGGCGTGACCCGGAAATTGGTGTCGCACCGGAATTCCTGACGTCTCCACCGAGCGACCTGCCGCCTGGCGTGGTGGGCGCGCTGGTGGATGAGACGGTTGACATGCGCGACATCATGGCCACCCTGATTGACCTGGCGCGGCGCGGTTATCTGGTGTTCGAGGAGAATCGCACGGCTGGCCTGCTGGGCATCGGCAGCAGTAGCGAATTCACCTTCAAACGCTCGCCACAGCCGCTGAATGACCTGCGCGACTACGAACTGACGCTGATGCAGCGGCTGTTTGGGTCCAGCCTTGAGCGCACGATGGATTCGCTGCGCAACAAGTTCTACACCGCAATTCCGACGCTGAAGAAGCAAATTGATGGGCAGCTGGTGAAGGAAGGCCTGTTGTCCAGCAGTCCTGAGGCTGTGCGTGGGCGCTGGGCGGGCGGCGGGTTTGGCCTGATATTTGTGGCCGGCTTCCTGCTGTTCGCGCCGGCAATTTTCGAGATTGAAACCAATATCCCGCCGCTGCTGGCCGCTATTCCTATCGCCATCGGCTTTGTCGGCATCGTCATGGTGATCTTCTCCTCTGCAATGCCGCGCAAGACGCAGAAGGGCGCCGAGGAAAAGATGAAGTGGCAGGCTTTCGAGCGTTACCTGCGCAACCTGCAAAAGTACGACGGAGTGGGTGTTGCGGCGCAGAAATTCGATGAGTACCTGCCGTATGCGGTGGCGTTTGGCATCGACCGGATGTGGATGCGCCAGTTTGAGCAGTCTCCGATGGTGTTTGTGCCGCTGCCACGCTGGTATTTCCCCACGTACATGGGCGGGCCATACAGCCGCGGCTACCGTGCAGGTACGCCTATTGACGATAATCTGGGCGGCGGTGGTGCGGGTGGCTTTTCGCTGGACAATATGTCTGGCAATATGAGCCAGGGGCTGGAGAATCTGTCGTCTGGCCTGTCGAATATGTTAGAGTCTGCCAATCGGACGATGACCTCTCGTCCATCTTCCAGCAGCAGCGGCGGCCGTGGCGGATTCAGCGGTGGCGGTGGCAGCTTTGGCGGCGGCGGTGGCGGTGGCAGCCGTGGATTCGGCTGATCGTGGCCTGTATTGGAGTGAGTGAACTATGAACAGCCGTTTGGTAGGCATCATTCTGGCGGTTAGCGGCCTGGCATTGGCGCTGCTGGCGGGCATCTGGCTGGCGACGCAGACGAGCTCTGGCGCACTGTCTGCCGGCGGGGCGACGCTGGGCGCTGCGCTGGCTTTTGTGCCGGTTGCCATTCTTGAAGGATTTGGCCTGTATCTGATTGCCAAAGGTGGGCAGGAGCAGCGCCAGACCAGTGAGATGCAGCTTCAGCGCAAACTGCTCGATATCGTGCGCAGTCGCGGGCAGGTCGATGTCGCTGATGCCGCGCTGGAAATCGGGATTCCAGTCTCACGGGTGCAGGATATTGTGCATCAACTGGTGGGCTTGCAGGTCTTCAGCGGATTTGTGAACTGGGACAAGGGCATTCTGTATTCTGAAGATGCCAGCCAGCTGCGTGACATGAAGCAGTGCAAGAATTGCGGGGGCGAGATCACGCTGGCCGGGAAGGGCACTGTGACGTGCCGTTTCTGTGGCACCGAATATTTCCTGACCTGATGCGGATCCCTGCGGGGACAAAAGGAGAACAAGATGTCTGAATTATTTGATCAGATCGTGTCGATGCGCGGTTCGTTTGAGAATCTGCTGGCGCGCATTCCAGGCTTTCGGGGGTACATCGACAAGGCAACCCGTCGCACGTCAGACCGTATGCTGCGTGACCACATCTCAGCGGAACTGACTGCCCGCATCAACCGGATGGCCTCGCTGGAAGTGGAGCTGCTGGAGAACGGCGGCCTGTCGCACATGAGCGCGACGCGCAGCGCGAAGGAAAAGCTGCAGACGTTCCGTGACCGCGTGAAAGCTGCTGCTCCCGGCTATTCCGGCTTTATGGAAGCGGTTAAGGTGGATTCCGAGGCGCTGGAGCGGCTGTATGCGTTTGACGAAGCGCAGATTCGCTATGCCAGCCAGATCGATGAACTGCTGAATAACCTGGAAGCGGCGATTTCCAGTGGGGACGGGGTGGCTGAAGCGGTGCGTGCGCTGGATGGACTAGCGCGTGAGGCGAACGAGGCCTTTTCGCTGCGCGAGGATGTGCTGACGAATCTGAGCAAGTCGCTGGAATAACTTTCGGGAAGTCGTGAACTGCGCGTTAAGGAGAAAGCCAAATGCCAAGAATTATCGATGTCATTGACCATACCGTCGTTGCGGATGATGAGCTTGTCTATCGTGTGCCGCAGGAAGGCGGCGGTGACTTCCGCATGGGGTCGCAGTGCATCGTCAATGAGAGCCAGGCCGCGGTATTTGTGCGCAGCGGTGAGGCGCTGGACGCACTGAAGCCTGGTCGTCACACGCTTTCGACGGCCAACCTGCCGCTCATTTCCGGCCTGATCGGGCTGGCGACCAGCGGCCGCACGCCGTTCACCGCCGACGTGTATTATGTCAACCTGAAAGACATGCCGGCTGTGCCCTGGGGCACCAATCCGCCGATTCTGCTGGAGACGCCCGGCCGCGGCGTGGGCGTGGTGCTGCTGATTACGCACGGCGTCATCGATATCGGCATCGATGACCCGGTGCGCTTCGTGAAGCAGTACGGCGTAGGCAAGCCGGTGCTGCGCCTGCGTGACATCAAGGATCGCATTCAGGCCATGCTGATTGGCGAAATCAGCGACCTGCTGTCGAACTCTGGCGCGCAGAGTGTGCCCGATGCCAACAAGCTACTGAGCGACCTGGAAGGCGCTGCGCTGGCGAAGCTGAACGACAAGTTCGCTGCGTTGGGCATGCGCATCAAGGCGTTTGAGTCGAATCCGTTCACGGCGAAGGAAGTGTCGCTGGATGAACTGCGCAATTATGTCACCCTGGAGACGTATGAGCGCCTGCAGCGCCTGAATATCGCGCAGAAGGCCGCCGAGAATACAGGGGCTGGCGGTGCGCTGGCCAGTGCCGGTGTCGGCTTTGGTGTGGGCCAGCAGATGGGCGCCACCATGAACCCGGATGTGGCTGAAATGCAGCGTCAGATGGCCCAGCAGCAGCAGATGATGCAGCAAATGATGATGAATATGATGAATCAGCAGGCACAGGCTGGACAGCCTGCCGCAGCGCCGAGTGCGCCAGCGCCGGCAGCTCCCGCCGCTGCGCCGAATCCGCAGACGAAGGCCGAAGTCCAGGTACTCCTCGATCAGCTGGATGCCAAGCTGGTTTCTGGTGAGATCTCAGAAGCGGTGTACAACAGGCTGGTGGAAAAGTGGACGGCGCGCATGAATGAACTGACGAGCTAATTCGCCAGCTGCATCACATGAGACGGATCAAACAAACGGGGCTCCCTTAAACGGAGTCCCGTTTGTGTTATGGCGTGAAGTCAATGGTGGTTAATGGATGGGCATCCGCGCCCTCGGTAGTCAGGCGCTCGCCCGTCTCGGTATCATACAGGCCGACCACGATCTGATAGGTCCCGGATGGAAGCGCCGCGCTTGGAATCTCGAACACCTGGTAGAACAGGCCGGCGTCCTCCCATGCGGTCGACAGCAACCTGCCGTCCGCTGGCGGGCCGTCATCCTGCGCCCACAGCGGCGTTCCGGTGGCGGGGTTGGTGCTTCCGGTGAGATGGGCGAAATAGGTCAGCGGGCGCTGGGTGTTCAGAAGTGGCTGCCACACGGATACGATTGTGTAGAACGGATCGCTGGCTGTGGGAGGGGTGATGTCGTATTCCATGAGCGCGACGACATTTCCAAAACTGGCCAGCGGCAGAGTTTGTGCATCCACAGAGAGCAGCGGGGCATACATGCGCGCAGGCTGGCCGGCGATCTGGCGCGTCCACAACAATGCGGCGGACTCAGACAGGAAAGCGTCTGGCACTGCCGCATTGGGCCAGTCAGGATTGGCGCTGGTCACCAGCAGCAGACGCTGATGGTCAGCCAGACGATCCGCCAGAATCGCGGTGATTTCGTCTGCGGGCTGGCGCGGGTTGGCAGGCAGATACAGCTCTTCGTGGCGGCTTTGCTGTTCGTTCAGATAGAAGCTGAGTGCGACATCGGCCGAGCTGTTGACGATGACGATATCCTCTCCGGGCAGGGTCGCCAGGGTGCTGGAAAGTTCTCTCCAAAGGGGAGACTTCGTGTAGTCAAGATAATAAACAAAGAGTGATACGCAGACGAAGCCCATGTAACTTGCCGCTGTTAATACACCGAGCGCCCGCACGACGCCACGCTTATTCCACAGCCAGGAGACCACCACAATCACGCACAGCATCAAAAATGGGACTGCGGCCAGGATATAGCGCGGCACGAATACGTTGATACGGGTGGAGACGATGCCCAGCAGTGCCGCGGGAATCACGATGCTTGCCGTGAGCAGAAGGGCGTTGCGCCAGTTGCTGCGCCAGAGCAGCCCCAATCCGCCAACGGTTGCCGCAAGCGCGAACAAGGTGGCGAGGAGGCTGAGTGAAGCCGGCAGCGTATTGCCGAACAGCAGCTCTGGCAGGAACCAGGTGATATAGCGCACGGGATCGAGCTGGCCGGCTGTGCCGCCGTATCCACCGCCGGTTAGCAGGTCCGGCTGAAGGAACCAGACTGCCAGTAACACGCCAAGGATGATCTGCGCAGAAAACCAGCGCCGCCAGACCTGCCACTGTCTCCAGAAGGCAAAGACGACATGCACATTCAGTGCAGCGACGAAGAACAGCTCAAGGTAGTACAGATAACAGGCTGCGGCTGCGGCGATGATATACATGATGAAGTCAATGCGGTTGCCGCGCTGTATCAGGCGGAGCGCCAGCCACAGGCTGAGCAGTGAGGCCGCCGACCACAGGCTGTAATTGCGCGCATCCTGCGCGTGCCACAAGATGTGTGGGGCCGCTGCGACCATCACCGCCAGTGCCAGGCCAGCACGAGCGCCCATGATGCGTTTGCCCACGCCGTAGGCCGCCGCGATGCCGATCGTGTTCAGCAGGGCGGGCAGGAAGCGCACGATGTTCTCCTGCGTCCCCATAATCTGGCCGTATACGAAATAGGTGGCATAGGCCAGCGGCGGCTGTGGATCAATCGTGCGGATTTCAGCCAAAGTCTGAGAGAGTGGCTCACGCATCCAGTGCATGACTGTGAAGGTTTCATCACCCCGCAGGGACATTTCATTCAGTTGAAACAGCCGGAGCGCGAATCCGAACAGGACGGCCAGCACAAGCAGCGCCAGCCGTCCGCGGGGGGATGCTGTGAGCGCGCTAAACTTTGAGGTTGTTTTCTTCGAACGCATCAATTTGTTCTTGCGTCAGGGTGGGGCGCTTTTCTTTGGTGATGTCGCGGAAATAGGACTTCAGCGTCGGCTCATTTTTGGAGTCGGCGTACAGCACCGGTACTTCAGGGTTGGTTACTTCAAGCTGCACGCGCGGATCCACGAAGATGACCAGCGGCTGCACGGGGACATCGGGTGCGATGGGGGCCAGCAGTGATTTCACATGCGCGGCAGCACGCTCTGCTTCAGCGGTCGGGTCGCCCATGGCGTCCATCCTAAAGACGCTGAGGATGCGCCCCATGGCAGACTTGTTGGTGGTCCACTTGCGCCCATCCACCGAATAGCTGCCATCCTGAAAGCGCGTGATGATGGCGAACACACCGAGTGGCGAGATGATGACGTGACGCGCCGGGAAGTGAAAATAGTTGTACAGCACGGCCTTGTTGCCCAGGCCTTTTGCGCCCGCCTCGATGACATTTTCAGGGCGTGGCTGGCGCACCCACAGGTTCGACATGCGGATGGCGAAGATCATGACGATGTAGGCGATGGGCAGTACCATGAACGGCAGCACCACGCTGAGGAGTACGTCTCCAGTGGCGGGCGTCATAGTCTGCTGATTAAGCAGGAAGATACCCGCCAGGGGCACGATGAAGCTGGCAAAGAACCCGTACTGCGCGATGCTTTTGTTGCGCCGCGCAATCTTTGCATTGGTGACTGTACGCATGAACCTGAAACCCAATCCTGCCGTGTTAGCCGGCTACGAAGTAAGAGACATTGCCACCATGACGGACTTCAGCGCAGATGAGATCGCCAAAACGCTGCGTCGGCAGGATGACCCAGCGGCGCGGGAAGCCGTATGCCAGGCCAAACAGCGCCGTATTCAGGTCTTCAGCCGCCGGGCGCACGCAGTGTGTCACCGCGATATCCAGGCGTGACGTGACCTGCACACCGTTCGCGCGCCAGATTTGGATGTCGTACAGATTGCCACGACGTACCAGACCCTGTGGCACTGCTGGAGACTGCCACGCGATGACTTCGCGGCAGTGCAGATTGACCGTGTCGCGCAGGGAGGTGACCTCATCGGCTGTGTCGTAGAGCAGGGCGCCAGAGATGCAGTCCGGATAGGCTCGCAGTGATGCTGCGCTGGCATTTGGATCACCGGCGGTCTGCTGGGGCAGCGGTGTACTGACTGCGCCGGGCGTAGACACCGTTGTCGTCGTGCCTGCGCCGGTCACCAGCTCCAGATTGATGCGTGCCTTGCCATTCAGGTTGATGCCCACAGGGGCAGATCCATCGGCCGGGCCAAGCACGCCCGCGGATGACAGATTAGCGACATCAAAACGCCCGCCTGGCGTCCATGCCCAGTAGGTGAGCACAGAGGAGCCGGATGTGTCGGCCAGGAATCGGAAATCGACCGGCAGATAAAAGCCGACCCAGACGGCCGGCGCAGTGATCGTCACAGCCGGGCTGAAATTCACAGCAAATGTGCCGTTGGCGGTGATATCAACCTGGGTGCGGCCTGCGACCGTCGCGTCTGCCGGGGAACCGCCATTGGCATCCTGGTAGATGACGACATCGATTAACTGGCCGGGAACCGGCCTGTCTACGCCAATGGTCACACGGTCAATGGTTGCGGGCAGCGTCACACCAAATGAGGTCAGGTCAAACCCGTTCATGACCAGTGACGGCTCACCCGTGATAAACCAGACATCGTTCTGGTCATTGCCATTGACGGACAGCGTGCGGTCACCGGCAAAAGCTACCATCGGGACGAGCAGCACGCAGAAAAGTGCAAATGCGAGAAACTTTCGTTTCATTGTCTATACTCCTGTGTCGGCAACCTGCCTAACACTGGGGTATTTTAGGTACAATACGCGGCACGGTCAACAAGCAGATCAGGACTTGTGGACATTCGCAGGGTAACAGGTGGGGAATTGGCCCCTCTGGAGGAAGTAGATTGAGCGAATTTGTGGTGCTGGCTGTGGTGATGGTGCTTGCACTGGGTGCCTATTGGTCCCTGGTCATCTTTCCGCGACAGCGTGAATTTTCCAAACAGCAGCGTTACGTGCGCGAACTGCATAAGGGCGATGAGATGATCACCTATGGGGGCATGATCGGGAAGGTTATCGAGATCGATGCGGACGCTGGTATCGCCTATCTGGAGATTGCCGACGGTGTTATTATTCGCGTTGTTACTGCCTCCCTTGTGCGTCCGTATGACCCAGAAGAGTTGGCTGAGGCGGCTCGTCGGGCGTTAGGGACTGTGCCTGATCAGCAGCAGCAGAATTAATCCCGCGGCGTAAGCTCCCATGGGAGCGATGCGGTGTATCCGAATTGCGATAGCGAGCGATGATGCGCAAACTTGTATTTCGTTTTGTCCTGATTTTACTGCTGGGCATATTTTGCCTGTGGGTATCGCTGCCAGAGACCACCGGCTTTGAGATTGACGTTACCGGCAGTGCTGAACCCGAATTTACGCTGAATGTCACTCAAAGCCTTGGCCTCGACCTGGTGGGCGGGCTGCGCGTGCTGCTGGTGGCCGAGCTGCCAACGGATGCGTTTACACCGCAGGAACTGCAGCAGGCTGCAAATAATGTGTCGCGCCGCGTCAATGGCCTCGGCGTCACCGAGGCGACGGTGCAGGTGCAGGGCAATAACCGCATTCTGGTGGAACTTCCAGGCATCACCGATCAGGCGCAGGCCGTGAATACGATCCAGCAGACAGCGCTGCTGGAATTCGTGAATTTTTCGGGCCTGGGCGGACAGGCGCAGACACTTGAAGGCCAGCAGGTGATCACGACACAGCAGGTGGCCATTCAGAACCAGCGCATTCAGGCGCAATCCGATAATCCGGATGCGGATTCGGAGGCACCGCCTGCGCTGCAAGGCGCTGTCAATCCGCTGACGGGGCTGCCATTTGAGACAGTCATGGATGGCTCTGGCCTGCAGGCGGCCACCGCCCAGTTTGAAAACAATGGCTGGTTCATCAGCTTTGAACTGACGCCAGAGGGGGCCGCGATTTTTGGGCCGTACACGGCAGCCAACGTGAATCAGCCGATGGCGATTGTGCTGGACGGCGTAGTGCTGTCCTCGCCGGTCATCCGGGCCCAGTTAACCACTGGCGGCGTCATTGAAGGCGATTTTACCGAGGCTGAAGCGCGACAACTGGCCCTGCAACTGCGCAGCGGTGCGCTGCCCATTCCGCTTCGTGTCGACTCGGCTGACGTGGTCGGCGCGACGCTTGGCCAGGAGTCCGTCAGCCTGAGCATCCGCGCCGGCGTAATCGGCGTGGCGATCGTGCTCATGTTCATGCTGATCTACTATCGCGTGCCTGGTGTGGCGGCGGATGGCGCGCTGATCATGTTCATCCTGCTCAACCTGGCGCTGTTCAAGCTGATTCCGCTGACGCTGACGCTGCCTGCCATAACAGGCTTCCTCATCAGCATCGGCACTGCTGTGGACGGCAATATCCTGATTTTCGAGCGTATCAAGGAAGAACTGCGCGCTGGCAAGCGGCTGAGCGAGGCCGTCGAAGCTGGTTTTGACCGCGCCTGGAATTCCATCCGCGACTCGAATTTCTCGACGATTCTGATTTGCGCGATTTTGTTTCTGTTTGGTCAGACACCCGGCGCGAGCGTCGTGAGTGGCTTCGCCATCACGCTGGCGCTGGGATTGCTGGTCAATCTGTTCACGGCAGTATTTGTGACGGGCACAATCCTGCGCCTGCTGGTGAAGCTGGGCGAGAAGTCATTGCAGACGCGCAACTGGCTGATGGGGGCATAGGAAAGCACGATGTTTATTTATCGCTTTGTACAGCTCAGGCGTGTCTACTTCATCGTCTCCGCCGTGGTGATTGGCATTGGACTGCTGTCCATGGGCTATTCACTCGTCACACGAGGCTCGGTGTTTCCGCTGGGTATCGACTTCGTCGGGGGCACCATCTTTGAAATTCGTTTTGAATCCGACGGGATGACGGAATCCGGCCTGCGTGATGTGTTTGCGGCCGAAGGCATCACCAGCCTGAGCATTCAGCGCATCGGCCCCCCGGAAGAGTATCGCTGGTCCGTGCGGTCTGGTTTTCAGTCGGTGCAGACCATCGAGAGCATTCTGGACGATCTGGATGCGATCGTGCCGATTGATCGCGAGCGTTCGCGGACAGAAACCATCTCTGCGTCAGTGGGGGCCGAAGCCTCGCGTGCGGCCGTGATCGCGGTGTTCGTGGCCACGCTGGTCGTGACGGGCTTCATCGTCGTCGCGTTCCGCTCTGTGCCGAATGCCGTGCGCTACGGCGTGTGCGCGATTCTGGCGATGTTCCATGACGTGCTGATCGTGTGTGGTTTCGCCTCGGTATTTGGCTTACTGCTGGGCTGGGAAGTGGACGCGCTGTTTCTGACGGCGGTGCTGACGGTGGTCGGCTTTTCGGTACAGGATACGATCGTGATGTTCGACCGTATCCGCGAGAATATTCCGAAGTTCCTCGGTGAGCCGTATGATGCCATCGTCAACCGCAGCGTGCTCGAGACCATGCACCGCTCTCTGGCGACGCAGCTGAATGCATTTTTCATCATGATCGCTATTCTGCTGTTCGGCGGCGAGTCCATCAAGCAGTTCATCGCTATTCTGTTCATCGGCTTGCTGACGGGCACGTACTCCTCCCTGTTCATCGCGGTGCCCCTGCTGGCGTCGTGGGAGAAGGGCGAGCTGCCTCTGATCAGCCGCAAGCGTCCGGCTGTGCCTGTGGTGCAGCCCAGCGAAACGTAAGGGGCACCCATGCGCGCTTTTTTACTTCATGCCGGTCATTCCAGCCTCTCCGTCGTCCCTGATCCGGCACCGTCTCAGAACGAGGCGCTGCTTCAGATCCGGCTGGCAGGTATCTGTAATACGGACCTGGAAATCCTGAAAGGATATAAGGGATTCTCAGGCATTCTGGGCCACGAGTTTGTAGCGACTGTCGAGTCATGTGCTGTTGACCCGTCCATTGAAGGCAAGCGGGTGGTCGGCGAGATTAATGTGTCCTGCCATCACTGCGACATGTGCCTGCGCGGGATCCCTTCACAGTGCCGCTATCGCAGTGCGGTGGGCATTACCGGGCATGATGGCGCATTTGCCGACCGCATGACGCTGGTCCGTGAGAACCTGCATGTCGTGCCGGACACTATCGACGATGAACATGCAGTCTTTGTAGAGCCGCTGGCTGCGGCCCTGAGCATCTGCAATCTGGCGCATATTCGTCCCTCGGACCGCGTGCTGCTGATTGGTGCCGGCAAGCTGGGGCTGTTGTGTGCGCAGGTGCTGCGCCTGACCGGCGCGGATGTGCGCGTGATCGCACGCCGCAGTCGGCCCCTGGAACTGCTGAAGCGATGGGGTATTCCGGTCGTTGCAGCGGAGGAAATTGCTGCGGCCTCGTTTGATGTGGTGGTGGACTGCACGGGTAACGCTCAAGGCTTTGAAGCCGCGCTCACGTATGTCAGGCCGCGCGGGACGATTGTGCTCAAGAGCACGTATGAGGGCACGCCCGCGGCTGATTTGTCTCGCATTGCTGTGAGTGAGATTCGGGTGGTGGGCAGCCGGTGTGGGCCCTTTGACGCCGCGCTGCGTGTGCTGGAGAATCGTCTGGTGGATGTGACCTCAATGATCGAGGCCAGCTACCCGCTCAGCGATATGACGCATGCGATCGCGCATGCCGGGCAGCCCGGCGTGCTGAAGGTGCTGGTGCGGCCGGACTAGCTGCTGGTGACGAGTGGCAGGGTGAGATAGAACGTCGATCCCTGTCCCACTTCGCTGTCCAGCCAGATTTCGCCGCCGTGACCCTGTACGATCTGCTTGGCGATGGCCAGGCCAAGGCCGGTGCCAGCGGTGAAGCCGGATGTGTCTGATCCCCGAAAGAACTTCTGAAACATCGATCGCTGATTTTCTTTGGATATGCCATAGCCGGTGTCGCTGACGGCGACTGCCAGCATGGGTGGATTCGCTTTGGCGCGGTGCAGATACGTCGAAATCAGCACGGACCCGCCTTCACGGTTGTATTTGACCGCATTGGTGAGCAGGTTAAGCAGCACCTGTTTCAGCTTGCCGCGATCGCCCATCACCATATGGTCGTCGCTCTGAATCTGGACGCTGATGCCGCGCGTGACGGCCTGGCTGTCGATGATATCGACGCATTCATGGATCAGCCGTGTAATTTCAAAATCGCTCATTTCCAGCCTTGCGCGGCCCGATTCCAGCCGTGCAAGGTCCAGGAATTCGCTTGTGAGACGGATCAGGCGCTCAGTTTCCCCCTGCATGGTGGAGACGATATAACCATGCTTCTCCGGGGGCAGGTCTGGCCGAACCAGCAGCGCCGTGCTCGTCTTGAGGGCCATCAGCGGCGTGCGCAGCTCGTGCACCATCTCTGACATGAAGTCACTTTGCTGGAACAGCTTGGCATTTTCGATGGCGATGGCGGCCTGTCCTGCGAGGATAGTCAGTGTCTTGATGTCTTCACTGTTGAAACGTTCTTCGCCGTTTTTGTTAACGGATTCCAGCGCACCAATGACGCGACTGCGTGCTTTCATCGGCACCGCCAGAATGTTGCGCGTGCGGAATTCCAGTTCCTCGTCAACGTTCTTGAAGAAGCTGGGTTCGCGATCGACATCCTGAATGACACGCGCCTCACCATGGCTGACGACCCAGCCCGCGATGCTGCCTTCTATCGGGACGATGATGCGTTCCAGCTCGGTGGCAGACAGGTTGGATGCCTGCTCAAAGCGCAGCTCACCGGTGGCTTCATCCAGCAGCAGAATGGACGCACCCTCGCTGTTCGTGAGCTCGGTGGCGGCGGATACGATGTGGCGCAGCAGGGTAGCCAGATCCAGGGTTGAATTCAGCTGCTGGCTAATCTCAATGATGCGCTCGTATCGCGCCAACTGCTTCTGCATGGCATCCGAGGAAACGCTCATATACACTCCGAAGAAAGTCGGTGTCTGTCGGCAAAATACGCTGTCCCAAACTCGGTTGCTGTGTGTTTACAGTGCGTTTGGGACAGCGTTACTCCTAGCGGCCCGGATGCTCGTCGTTCCGAATGCGCGTGGCAATTTCGTCTGCAAGCTTGATCATCTGCGATGACGCGATAGCCGTAGGCTGGTACATCACAATCGGCACCTGGGACTGCTGCGCATGCAGCGCCAGCTCTGATGCCAGCGCGATGATGGCCCGAATTTCGCGGCCGATTGTCTGTTCAATATCATTCCATGTGGGCGGATTGCTGGACGCAGCACGGCTTACCACGACAACATGCGTTTTGGTGCTGTCTGGACGAGCGCTGTCGAGCTCCTGCAGCAGTTCGCGCGCCATAGAGAGCGTGACCGAGAGCGGATCGACTACAATGACCAGATGGTCAATTTCGCCCTGCAGGCGACCGGCAACCGGGGACATGCCTGCGCCCAGATCGATGACGATCGGCTTGCCCATGCTGCGAAGCGCCTTGAGGACAGTTGCCGGGGCTTCCGGCGCAAAATTCTGGCCCGCCTCGCGTGGGCGGGGAGAGCTGAGCAGGGTGCGCAGGCCAGAGGTGTGCACGGCCAGCTCCGACTCGATCAGCTTCGGTCGAATTTCGTCCAGCGGCTTGCTGAGCACGCTCATCATGCCGGTGGAACGCCCCAGGCCGAGGAACAGCCCGGTGCTGCCGACCCCTGGACGAAAGTCAGCCAGGATGGGGTTGTCGCCTGCCATGTGACGCGCAGCCGCGATATTCATCGCAAGTGTGCTGGTGCCGACGCCGCCTTTTGCGCCCAGCACGCCGATCGTTGCACCCCGCGCGCCAGACCCAACGCCACCTTTAACCGGCGGGGTGACATTGCGCGCAAGCATCGCCTTCACGCGTGAGGCCAGCTCGGCCGGATGGGTGGGCTTGGTCAGATAATCATCGGCGCCCGCCTCAAACCCTGCGACCTTATCGTCGATCAGCGTTTTGGCGGTAAACATGATGATCGGAATACCTTTGGTATCCGGGTTTTTGCGAAGCCGACGACATACCTCAAGACCGCTCATGTCAGGCATCATGACATCAAGGATAATGAGATCAGGACGTTCAGTCGAAGCTTTTGCGAGCGCCTGGCTTCCGGCGCTGGCGGCTGAGACTTCATAGCCGTTGCGCTGGAGCATCAGCCCGATGAGCTTGAGACTATCCAGATCGTCGTCCACAACTAAGATTTTTTCAGCCATTGTGCCGCCAGTGAGCGTTAGTCCAGTCCAATGCTTATGTTATAGCATATTTCGTCGTGTATAGCACATGAGGTAGCCGTACCTGTGCAGTGTTGCCGGGTTAGGCCTGTCAGCGATATAATTCAGGAATTATTGAATGCATTTCTTCATGAAGGTGCTGCCTGATCGCATGATTCCACAGGAAGACGCGCCGCTGCTGGTTCAAAATCTGATGGCTCTTTCAGAAGATGGCATGCTCATCTTCGATGATGCGCTGCGTCTGATCGAGAGCAATGCCCGTGCCAGCCAGATGCTGCTGCTGGATGATGCCTCTGGCAGCCTGCTGGATTCGCTGGTGGAACTGATTCTGGAAGGCACGCTGACCTGTGAGCTGAGCCTGCCGGGAAATATCATCGTGCGAATGAGCGCCCATGAGCCGGGCGCGCAGCGTAAATACTGGATGGTGATTCTGCGCGACCTGACCGAGTCGCGCGCGATGCAGCGCAAAGAACTCGACGCGATCAGCGTGTTTCTGCATGATATCCGTTCGCCACTGAGCGCGGCCACGGGCTATCTGGGGTTGATGGAGCAGGGCGGGGAAACACTGTCCCCGGTGCAGCGGGAATATGCTGATCTGATTCTGACCAGCCTGCGGAATATCGCCAGCCAGGTCGAGAATGTGAATGACGCCGGGCGCTATGAGCCCGAAACCGGCACCTATGAAGTGCAGTATGAGCTGATTGACCTGAACGATATGGTTTCGAGGGCTGTCCGCGATGCGGTGATTCCGCCCGACAAGCGCACACTGAAGATCACAGTGGAGTGCGCGGATAACGTGCCCCTGATTACCGGTGACCGGCATATGCTGGAACGGGCGATTGTGAATCTGATTGACAATGCCATCAAGTACACGTTTGGCGATGGCAGCATTCACATCTCGCTGATGATGAGCGAGGGCCAGGTCGTCTTTACTGTGCGTGACAGCGGCATCGGCATTCGTCCTGAAGATCAGGAACGGCTGTTTCAGCGGCATTCGCGTTTGTTGAATCCGCGCGCCAAACATGTGCGCGGCAGCGGCCTGGGCCTGTATATCGTGCGCCTGGTTGCCCAGCAGCACGGCGGACAGGTGTCCGTCTCCAGCGAGGAAAATAAGGGTAGCGCCTTTGTGATGCGACTTCCTGTTCGCGCCGAAGTCGGCGGCCTAGCGTAAGGCGTGGTTTTCACCCGTTTATGACCATTCATCGTTTAACCGAAGATGTCGTTGTCAAAATTGCCGCCGGCGAGGTTATCGAACGCCCTGCATCGGTGATTAAAGAGCTGGTCGAGAACTCGCTCGATGCTGGCGCGCGCTTCATCCGTGTGAGCGTGGTTGGGGATGGCCGACAGCGCATCGAGATTGCGGACGACGGGCAGGGCATCCCTGCGGACGAAGTCGATCTCGCTTTTGCGCGCCATGCCACCAGCAAGCTGACGAATGCGGACGACTTGTTTGACCTGCATACGCTGGGCTTTCGCGGGGAAGCGCTGGCCAGCATCTCGGCAGTCAGCCGTGTGACGCTGACGACCCGCGCCGCCGCGGAAACGCAGGGCACCCATATGCGCATTGAAGGCGGCGTTGAGACGGTGCGGCGGGCTGTCGGTGTGCCCCAGGGCACGCATATCATCGTCGAGAACCTGTTCTTCAATACACCCGCGCGCCTGAAATTCCTGAAAGGCGAGCAGGCCGAGAAACGCCAGATATCGCTGCTGATAACCCGCTATGCAATGGCTTATCCACAGGTGAAGTTCGTGCTGGAGCAGGACGGCCGCGAGAATTTCCGCTCCAATGGCACCGGCAGGCTGATCGATGTGCTGGTGAGCGCGATGGGCCTGGAGAATATCCGCCAGCTGATTGAAATCGATGACGCCCACGGGCCTGTTCGGGTGGTGGGCTATGTTTCGACTCCCAGCCTGCATCGCAATGACCGCAGCCGCATCACGCTGTTCGTGAACGGCCGCTGGGTGCAGGATACCTCGCTGACGTTTGCGATTGTGCAGGCGTACCACACGATGTTGATGACGGGTCGCTATCCGATTGCTGTGCTGATGGTGGATGTGCCTCCGGCAGATGTCGATGTGAATGTGCATCCGACTAAGGCCGAGGTGCGGTTCCGCGAGCCGGATCATGTGTTTTCGGCGGTGCAGCGTGCTGTGCGTCAGGCGTTAATTGCCGCTAACGGCTCATCACCCGTCCGTGCCATGAGCGCGAGCGAGGACAGCGGTCGTCCGTGGCCGACAGAATCGTTCTCGCGGCAAAGCGCGCTGGGCTTTGACGTGACCGACGCCGGTCAGCATGCGCGCCACGCGGACCTGCGGCCGGGTGCTGATGCTTCGTCGGTTATCGGCTACCATCACGCCGGGCAGGACAGTGAGCCGGTGGATCGCCCGCGTACGCTGCCGCTGCTGCGGATTATCGGGCAGGTGGGCGCCAGCTATATCGTGGCGGAAGGCCCGGCGGGCATGTATCTGATTGACCAGCACGCGGCCCATGAGCGCGTGATGTATGAGGCCTACTGGGCCGCGTATCAGCGCAGCGAGACCATCACCCAGCTTGCGCTTGAGGCGCAGTCATTCACACTCTCGCCGGATGATGCACGCTTGCTGGATGCCAATCTGGAAGTCCTCTCAGCGCTGGGTTTTGTGGTCGAGGAATTTGGCCCGAATGCCTACACCGTGCGCGCTGTGCCGGCTATTCTGGCTGATGAAGAGCCTGCCAGCGTCATCAGTCAGATTCTGGGCGATCTGGCGCAGGGATTACAACCTGGCCAGCGCGCCGCTGAAGACAAGATCATCAAGCGGGTGTGCAAGCGTGCGTCGGTGAAGGCCGGGCAGATCCTCAGCCTGGATCAGATGCAGTCTATTCTGCGCCAGCTGGAGCGATGCGAACAACCGCTGACCTGCCCACACGGCAGGCCAACGATGATTCACCTCAGCGGGGACCAGCTTGCCCGTGAATTTGGCCGCCTGGGGTCGTGACTAACGGCTTTGCCACTGGAATACATTCCACGGGGCTTCGCCGCTGATCAGGCGATACGCGCCCTGGTCGTTTGGTGTGCCGATGCTCACGCGCCAGCGGATGGTGTGTGCCTGTCCATCAGTGGGCAGCATGTCACGCGGCAGCTCATACGATGTGCTGCGCGTCACTCCGGTATGCGTCGTGCCCGCGGTCGTATCCTCAATCTGCACCACATACACCTGCTCGTCCTGGAGCATGCCGACGCTCAGCCACTGAAGCTGGAAGGTGCGGGCCGATGCAGCCGCATTTTCAGGCGGGAAAACTGCCTGCGGTGGCGGGAAGGTGGGCGTCGATGTGGGCGTCTCGCTGCCGGAGAACGTCGGTGAAAGCGTGGGCGTGGGTGTCAGCGCCGGCACGTTGACCGACTGGCCGACAATGAGCGATACATTGCAATCTGGCCCGCCAATCGGGTTGGTGAAGTCGCAGCCGAAGAAAGCAATGTCGGGATTGAGGGTGGCCATCACACCCAATGTGGTCGAGTTGCTGCCTGCCACGCCGAGGATGGTTTCGCCTTCGCTGATGACGTAGGTCACCACCAGATTGGTGTAATCAATGGCGGGTTGGGTCGGAGGCAGCACACGCAACGTCGCCTCGAAGCCCTCTGGAGTGGGCGTGAGGGTCTGGCGCGGAATCAGAATGGTTGATCCCGGCGGCGGCAGGAGGTCGATGCTGGAGATCTGCGGATTTAACTGCAGGATCTCGTTCAGCACGTTGGTGTCGCGGTAATTAAACGGCGCCTGCCGGATGATATACAGCAGCGTGTCACCTTGCTGAATGACATATTCGAACGGTCCGGGGGTGCTGGACGGCGTCAGTGTTTGCGTCGGCGGCCCCGGCGTCCAGGTAGGGGAGGGGCTTTCGATCTGCGCAGGCGGGCGCGTGTTGGTCGCAGGCGCGGGTGTAGCTGTCGTGACCGCCAGCGTCAGGCTGGCCTCTAGTGTTGGCGTGGCATCCGTCGGTGGCGTCGGGCTGGCCGGGCGTGGTGCCAGCTCACAGGCTGCCAGCAGCAGCGCAGCGCCCAGGGCAAAAACAGTCAGGTGTGAGCTGCGCAGGATTGAGTGCCTCATGGGGCGCCTCCGCGGGATTCCCAGGTAAAAAGCCTCGGCTCGGTTGGATACAGCACGTTGTTGGGATTGCTTTCGGTGACGACGCCAACGGTCCATTCAAAGTCATGGCGGCGGTCGTCGGTGCCCTGCCACGCCTCTGGAATGATGAAGAATTGCTCGGTGGTCAGCTCGCGGTATTCGACCCCGCTCGTCAGGTCGCGCACGGTAATCTGATAGCTTTCTCCTATGCCCAGCACTCCGGATGTGACCCAGCGGAGCGTGATGATATCGGCCACGCCAAACAGCGAACGATTATTCGGGCTCATCAGCGCAGGGGCATTGAAAGTGGCTGTGGCGGTGGGGGTGGCTGTTTCGCTGCCTGAGGGCGTGGGCGACAGGGTGGGCGTCGGTGTGGGCGCTGGCACACGGAACATCTGGCCAGGCTGCAAGAGCACGGTGCATGACGGGCCGCCTGTATCTTCAGAGAAGTCGCATTGCGAGAAGGGAATTTCCGGGTTGATCTGCGACAGCACTTCGGCGGATGTGTTGTATTGATACATGATCCCGACCATGCTGTCATTCGGCTGAACCACGTACCACATCAGGCCGGGAAGCAGCGTCGCCGTGGGGAACAGTGTGGGTGCCGTGGTGACCAGGCTCTCCGGCGCAGATGCAAGCTGCACCGATGTGTCCGCCCCAGACGATGCGCCGCTGGTGGCAACGGCTTCGGGGGGAGGCCCACCTTCAGGGGTGGGCCACGGGATCGTTAATGACTGCCCTGCCTGCAGCATATCAGCGGAGTCCATGTTGTTGAGCTGTAAGATCAGCGGGATGACATCCAGACTGCGATGTCCGCAGCCATATGCCAGCGATGTCAGATCATCGCCTGCCTGCACGGTTACTTCACAGGGTCCGGGCGTCGGTGACAACGTTGGCGTGGGCGGTGCAGGCGTCACCGTCGACAAAACCAGCTCCGGGCGCTGGGTATTGGTGGCGATCAGGATCGGCTGCGAGGATGCCAGCGGGTTGGGTGTGACGGACAGCGTGCTTGCCCGTGCTGCGGTCTCGGCGGATTGGGTTTCGCCCTCGGATTGGGTGCGCTGAGAGAGCAGCACGGGGATGAAGATCAGCACGCCGCAGGTCAGCAGCAGGCCTGTGACCAGCCCGACAAACCAGACGGTTTCACGACCTGTGCGGCGCGATCCTTCCAGCAGGTCGGTTTCCCCGTATTCGTCCGGGCCCATATGGCGGGATGCTGCACGCGCCGCTTTCGATGCAAGCGGTACGCCGGCCAGCGATGTGCCACATGTGACGCAGACCTGCGCATTCGGATGCGCTGTTGTTCCACAAATGGGACAGATTTTCTCTGCCAAAGGCACTTACCCGTTAGGACGTCAACAGGCGGTCATTATAGACCGTGCAGGCAAGATTACGAGGGCGGATGCAGGAAGTAGTATACTAGTCGCATGGTTGTGGCCGGATCGACAGGGGTAGCGTATAGATGGAGACCAGGAAGAAACTGCTGCAGTATCATGTGTTCAGGCTGAAAGATCGCAACCCGGGCGTGCAGCTTGAGGCCATTCGTGAGCTGGCAGAGCTGGGTGACCCGGAAGCATTAGACCCGCTGCGCGTCGTGTTTCAGTCTGATGCGCCGGTGGAAGTGCGCAAGGCAGCACAGGCTGCGGCTGTGAAGATTGTTGAGAAAAATAAGCCCTGATGTGACAGCCTCTGGTACCGCAGCAACCGGATGCGATACAGACATCCGGTTGCTGTGATTTATTCATTCAGACGGTGCTGCCCGCGTCACCCGCAAAGCGAGGCGATGCGCGCCCTGAGCTGTTCGCTGCTGGCGGTCAGGTCAGCCAGCTTCTGGCGCTCACGCTCGACCACATCGGGGCGTGCGCGGCTGATAAACTGTTCGTTTGACAGCATCGTCTCGGTGCGGCGGGCGGCTTCTTCGGTCTTTTCCAGTTCCTTGCCCAGGCGTTCGCATTCTGCGGCCGCGTCCACGAAGTCAGCCAAAGGCAAAGACAGCGTGATATCCCCGAAAATGACCGACGCGGCCTGTTCCGGCGCCGCTGCATCCACAGACAGGTCACCCACGTTACACAGACGCGCAAACAGATAGCCATAACGCCCCAGCAGCGCCCTAGAATCATCACCCGCTGTGGCGATCACACTGATCTTGCGCGAGGGCTCCACTTTGTATTCTTCCCGTGTGTTGCGCACGCCGCGGATCAGCTCGATCAGGGTGGTCATCTGGCGCTCGGCTTCATCATCGAAGTACGACTCGTCGGCGGTGGGCCACTGCGAACGAATCAGTGGCGTTTTGTTTTCGCCGGGCAGATAGCTCCACGCTTCTTCTGTCACGAACGGCATGTACGGGTGCATCAGCCTGAGCGAGGTCTCCAGCACGTGCACGAGCACGGCGCGCGCGGCCGACTTTTCTTCGTCGCTGCCCTGATACAGGGGCTGCTTGCTCATCTCGATATACCAGTCGGCAAATTCACCCCAGATGAAGTCGTCAATCTGGCGGCCGGCCTCGCCATACTGATGCGCGTCGAAGGTGCGCTGCACCGACTGCACCAGCCTGTTCAGTCGGCTCATGATCCAGCGCGAGGGCAGGTCAAGCTGCGCGCGTGCGGGCACTGCCGTCAGCGGGGCATCGCCCAGCGCGGCGGTGACGAAATTGGTCATCTGCCAGATTTTGTTCACGAAGCGCCAGTTGCGCTCCACACGGGCCTCGTCCAGATTGATATCGTTGCCGGGCGTGCTGCCGGTGACCAGCGCCAGGCGCAGCGGGTCCGCGCCATACTTGTCGATCAGGATGAGCGGATCGATCACGTTGCCCAGCGTCTTGCTGATCTTGCGGCCGAATTTGTCGCGCACCAGGCCATGCAGATACACCGTTTTGAACGGCGCTTCGTCGGTGAACCACAGGCCGAGCATAATCATGCGCGCCACCCAGAAGAACAGGATGTCGTAGCCGGTTTCCATCACGTGGGTGGGATAGAAGCGGCCCAGGTCAGCCGTTTGCTCGGGCCAGCCCAGTGTGCTGAAAGGCCACAGGCCGCTGCTGAACCAGGTATCGAGCACGTCTTCGCCTTCGGTCCAGCCGTCACCCTCAGGCGCAGACCGGCCGACGAACATACTGCCGTCTTCCCTGTACCACACGGGGATGCGATGTCCCCACCAGAGCTGGCGGCTGATGCACCAGTCCTGGATATTCTCCAGCCAGTTGAAGTAAATCTTCTCGAAGCGTTCTGGCACAATCATGATGCGGCCATCACGCACCGCGGCAATGGCTTTTTCAGCCAGCGGCTGAATCTTCACGTACCACTGCGTGCTCAGCATCGGCTCGATCACTTCTCCGCCGCGCTGGCTGCGGGGCACCACCATCCGGTGCGGACGCACCTCGATGGTCATGCCGGCTGCGGCCATGTCCGCCCACAGCTTCTCTCTGCAGGCGAAACGGTCCATGCCTGCATAGTCGCCGCCGTTGGTGTTGATGGTGGCGTCTTTGTTCATGATGTTGATGATGGCCAGATTGTGGCGCTGGGCCAGCTCATAGTCGTTAAAGTCGTGGCCAGGCGTCACTTTCAGCGCGCCGGTGCCAAACTCGCGGTCGACGTACTCATCGGCGATGATCGGGATGGCGCGGTTGAGCATGGGCACGAGCGCCTTGCGCCCGATGAATTCGGCATAGCGCGGGTCCTCCGGATGCACAGCCACGGCAGTGTCGCCCAGGATCGTCTCCGGACGGGTGGTGGCCACGGGCAGCGATCCGCCGCCTTCCACCGGATAATGGAACAGGTACAGCTTGCCGTCTTCTTCCTCGCGCTCCACCTCAAGGTCCGACACGGCAGTCTGCAAGCCGGGGCTCCAGTTCACCAGGCGCGGCCCACGGTAAATCAGGCCCTGTTCGTACAGCCTGATGAACACGTCCTGCACGGCATTGGACAGACCTTCATCCATCGTGAAGCGCTCGCGGTCCCAGTCGCAGCTTGCGCCGAGTCGGCGCAGCTGGCGGATAATCGTTCCGCCATACAGGTCTTTCCATTCCCACACGCGTTTCACGAAGGCATCACGGCCGATGGCCTGGCGACTGGTGCCTTCATCGCGGAGCAGCTTTTCCACCTGAAGCTGGGTCGCTATGCCGGCATGGTCGGTGCCGGGCACCCACAGGGCGGCTTTTCCGCGCATGCGTTCGTAACGAATCATCAGGTCTTCCAGGGTGGAGAACAGCGCGTGGCCGATGTGCAGGGCCCCGGTCACGTTCGGCGGCGGCATACTGATCACGAACGGCTCGGCATCGGCTGGCGCGGACTCAGGCTTGAACCAGCCGTTGTCCTGCCACCAGGCGTAAATGCGGGCTTCGGCTTCTGCGAAGTCGAAATTCTTGGGCATCTGTTTCGTCATATTGAACCTTCTTTACCTTCCCGTGTGCTTCGCCCACAGCGGCGAGCGTTTTGCAGAATCTGAGCGTTTGGCCACCAGCACGCGTTCCGAGCGGTCTGGCGTATCGGTAACTTCTTCAAAGCCGGCTTCCAGCAGCACTACCTTTACCTCGTCGGTCGAGAGCGGCCGGTAAACGACCTGGCGTCTGAGGGTCGTGTAGTCGGGGTCTTTCCCGCTGACGATGTACAGGTTTTGTGTGGCGATGACGGGCGGACCGTCGTTCCATTCCCACAGGTCAAAGGTGATGAATTCGCTGTCATCGTCGTCCTGATGATTCAGGCCGGGGATGAAGCGCGGACGATCCTGCATGAAGGCGCCAAAATCACGCATGCCGATGATGAGCGTGCCGCCTGGCCTGAGCAGCTCATGAAACGTCGCGATAGCCAGCTCGATTTCGCTGTCCTCCAGCAGGTGGGGCAGGGAGTTGCCTTTGGTGACGATGGCGTCAAACGGCCCCTTCACGTGGTTCATCAGGGTCTGAAATGATGCCTGCACGAAGCTGAGCTTGTCACTGCTGACATTGTTTTTCGCAGCAATCGAACGTGCTTTGGCCAACATGCCCATGCTCGGGTCGGCTGCGGTCACGCGGTAGCCCAGGGTTGCCAGAGGGATAGCCTGCGCACCCGCCCCACAGGACGCATCCAGCACCCGTTCTACGCCGCGATTTCGGAATACAGAACGCAGCCCGAGGCCCTCGCGCTCCATCTGTACCGTGTAGTCTCTGTAGAACATCGGATAGTACTGAGCTATGGCGTCGTAGAAGCTGTTGGTGTCATTCAGGCGCTGCATGCACGCTTCCTTTCCCGTAAAACAAACAGCCCTCTCTCATCAACAAGGACGAAAGAGGGCTGATCTTCGCGGTACCACCTTGATTCCCCGGCAGGTTACACTGCCGAGGCACTCATCTGCACGATAACGGGTGCACCCGCTGCCTCTTACTATGAGTTCTGAGGCAGGGCTCACGGGGGACTTTCAGCACAGCCTGTGTGAGTGGGCTTTCAGCCAATGGCCCACACTCTCTGACACCAGATCGATGCCTACTTTACCCGATCACAGCCGATAGATATGAGGTTGTTATCTGCGAGTATAGTCCACAATCCAAAATGGCGTCAATCCCCGTACACGCCAGGATCGGACGACGACGAGGTGGCCATTTGATGCATCTTCAGCAGGCTGCGCACGCGATCCGCGACCATTTCGATGGCCACCAGGTTGTGTCCGCCTTCGGGAATGATCACGTCGGCATAGCGTTTGCTTGGCTCAACGAAGTCGAGATGCATGGGCCGGACGGTGGCCAGATACTGGCTGATGACCGACTCTGGCGTGCGGCCGCGTTCGCCAATATCGCGCTTCAGACGGCGAATGAAGCGCAGGTCCGCGTCGGCATCCACAAAGATCTTGACATCAAACAGCGGACGCAGGGTGGGCTCTGCCAGCACAAGAATGCCTTCCACCAGGATGATCGGGTGCGGCTCGACATGCTGGCTGTGCTGTGTGCGCACGTATTTCGAGAAGTCATAGACAGGAATATCGACCGATGTCCAGTTTTGCAGCTGCTGGATATGGTCGCGCATGAGCGGCGTTTCCAGCGCATCAGGGTGATCGAAATTCAGGATATTGCGATCCATGACAGGAATCTGGGGCAGGTCTTTGTAGTAGGCGTCATGGGGGATGTAGGCGATGTGATCGCTGCCCACACGCTCGACAATGGCCGAGGAAATCGATGTCTTGCCGGAACCGGTGCCGCCCGCAACAGCAATCGTGACTGGCCGAGGAATCATGAGGACAGCCTCCACAAAAGAAAAGCCCGCGAGAAATTCTGGCGGGCGATTGTCAGAGCCACCTTTCGGATTTGAACCGAAAACCTAACGCTTACGAAGCGTTTGCTCTACCGTTGAGCTAAGGTGGCATTTCCAGAAGTATAGCAAATATCGCCTCTGGCTGACAAGAGTAAACTTCCCGTGAGGGGATAAAGCCGCGACAGGCTGTGACGACTAGTGACGAAAGTGCCGCACGCCGGTGAAAATCATGACAATGCCCGCCTCGTTGGCCGCGCGAATGACCTCGGCATCCCGGATGGAGCCCCCTGGCTGGATCACGGCGGTGATGCCCGCCTCTGCCGCCACCTGCAAGCCGTCTGCGAAGGGGAAGAAGGCGTCGGAAGCGAGCACAGAGCCGCGCGATTTTTCCCCTGCTTTGGCCACGGCAATCTTCACAGCGTCCACCCGGCTGGGCAGACCGCCGCCCACGCCGACCGTGCACTGCTCCTGTGCCAGCACGATGGCGTTCGACTTGACATGCTGCACGACTTTCCAGGCAAATTTGAGCCGCTCGATAATTTCAGGGGTTGCCTGTTTTTCAGTGACGGTCTGAAACTGGGTGAAGTCTGGATCGCCCAGGTCCATCTGCTGCACGAGGAAGCCCTGGTGCACGCTGCGAATTTCCCATTCGGAGCCATCTACCTGCCACGGCACCTTGAGCAGGCGACAGGTTTTGCGGGTCTGTGCGAGCATTTCTACTGCTTCAGGAGAGAAATCTGGTGCTGCGATGGCTTCCACAAACAGGCTGCCGAGCACAGTGACAAAGTCTCCGTCGACGGGCCGATTGACCGCAACCACGCCGCCGAAGGCCGAGACCGGGTCTGACGCCAGCGCGGCGGGAAAGGCATCTGCAACCGAGGCGGCAGTCGCCACACCGCACGGGTTCATGTGCTTGACGATCACCACTGCTGGCGTGCCGAATGAACAGGCGGCACGCCAGGCTGCGTCCAGGTCCATAATATTGTTGTACGAAAGCTGTTTGCCGCCGAGCACTGTGCCGCCCAGCGGACCGTGGCCTGTGCCACGCGCATAGTAGCCCGCGATCTGATGCGGATTTTCACCGTAACGCAGGGTGTCGACGCGGGTGAGACCAATGGACAGGCGCTCTGGCAGGGTGTCCTGATGTGTGGTTGCCGAGACGCCTCTTTCAAGATAGGCGTGAATGGCCGTGTCATAGTCGCGGGTGTGTGCGAATGCCTTGACCGCCAGCTCGCGATGCATGGCCAGATCGTGCGAGGCGCCACCTTCCAGCGCTGCCGCGACGCGCGGATAGTCCGCCGGGTCGCACACGACCGTCGTGCGCATGAAGTTTTTGGCGGCGGCGCGCAGCAGCGTCACGCCGCCGATATCAATCTGCTCGATGGCATCCTGAAGTGATGTGCCCGGTACGGCTACAGTCTGCTGAAACGGGTAGAGATTGCAGACCACCAGCGTGATGGGCGCGAAGCCGTGCGCTTGCAGCTCGGCATTATCGTCGGCGTGGTCGCGCGCGAGGATCGCCCCGAAAATGGCCGGATGCAGTGTCTTGACGCGGCCGCCCAGCATTTCTGGCGAGCCAGTGACCTGTTCCACGCTGGTCACAGGCAGTTTCGCATCACGCAGCGCCCGCTCTGTGCCACCGCTGGCCACCAGGTCCCAGCCAAGCGTGACGAGTCGCTCTGCAAATTCGATCAGGCCGGTCTTGTCATACACACTGAGCAGCGCACGGGGCATTGTTATCTTCCTTCTGGAAACTTATGGGGCAGGTAATTATTATGGCTTAAGTTGGCGCGGAATCGCCCAGCGTCGTCCGAACATGCCGGGCAAAATCTGCTGCGCGCGCCGGTGCGTCGCCAACGTGGGCGGTCGCGTCCATCAAGTCGCTCAGTTCCTGAGCAGACAGATACCGGAGCAAGGCTGGATGGGTGGTCACCAGGCTGATCAGCGGGTTAGGCTTGCCCTCCATGACGGCGTCCCATGCTTCCATGCTGACTTCGCGCAGGATTTCATGCATGGCCTGGCGATCAGCGCCAGCGCGACCGAGGCGCATGAGGACGCGTTCAGTCGCGGAGAAGACGCCAAATTTGTCCAGATTGGCCGCGATGGCTGTCTCGTTGACGGAGAAAGACGCCAGGATGCGCGAAAGCGTGATGAGCATCTCTTCGACCGCCAGAAACGCGACAGGCAGAATCTCGCGCCGGTTGGCCGAATCATCGAGTGTGCGCTCCAGCAAAGAATGAGCGGCATTTTGCCACGCTGTGTCGGGCAGTCCGGCGACAAAGCGCCCTAGGCTGTCGATTTTCTCGGCATTGATCGGATTGCGCTTGAATGGCATGGCCGAAGACCCGACCTGCTTTTTCTGGAAGCCCTCGTGCCATTCGCCAAACATGGGTGACTGCAAAATGCGCAGGTCGAAGGCGAACTTGTAAATACTGCCGGCCAGCCCGGCCAGCGTCGTCAGGATGCGATAGTCCTGCTTGCGCGGGTAGGTCTGATGGGTGATGGGGTAGGCGGGCAGGTCGAGCTGGGCCATGACGCGCGTCTCAAAGTCGGCGGCTGTCATCTGCGTGCCGATCAGCAGCTCGGTATAGCTGGCACCCGTCCCCACGGCGCCTTTCAGTCCTTTGCCACGGATACGCCCGATTTCTGCGTGGCAGGCCTGGTAATCTTCCAGCATGTCCTGGGCATACAAAGCCAGGCGATAGCCCACAGTCGTGGGTTCCGCCGGCTGAAGGTGCGTGAAGGCCATCGCGGGATGTGTGCTGAACGACTCAATCAGGTCAGCCAGCCTGAGCAGCACCGCATGCAGGCGACGCGTGATGATGCGCATGCTGTCACGCAGGCGCAGGGCGTCGGCGTTATCTTCGATGTCAGCGCTGGTGGCACCCAGGTGGATGATCGCGCCACCGATTACACACTGCTCGGCATAGGCTTTGACCTCCGCCATCAGGTCGTGGTGAATCTCCGCTTCGATTTCCAGCGCACGCGCCACATCGACGCTGTCGATATGCGCGGCCAGGTCATCTGCTTCCGCCGGTTTCACGAGTCCTGCCTCAGCCTGCACCCGCGCAATCGCTGTCCAGATCTGCCGCCACAACCGGCGTTTATGCTGTTCGCTCCAGAGCGCGCGTAATTCTTCGCTGCCGTAGCGCCACGAAAAGGGCGACTGGAAGCGGTCATGCTGCATCATGTGGCCTCAGAGGGTGTATGCTGACGCGAATAATGGGAGTATAGCCAGTCGCGGGGGAATTTTCACCACCGGAAGATTGACTTGTGAGATGGGCAGGTTGGTCGGTACAATAGGGGCCATGGTGATTTGTAGGAGATTCCGCGCATGACACGCGAAGCGCTGCTCAAGAAACGTGACCTTCATGTTAAACAGCATTTGGAGCAGTATGCCCCATTGTGGTTGGTCAACAATCAGATTCTCGAAGTGGACGAAGCGGTGATTTTCAACGTGGTGTTTCAGCACCCTGAATACGGCTACGTAAACCGCCGCTATAAGTACGACGGTTTCAATAACGTGCTGTACCACAAGGGGCAGGTCGTCATTACCGAGGAAACTGCTTTGCAGGTGATGGAATCGGAGCCCTATATCACGGTGTCCGTGTCTGATATTCCGAACGCTTACGGCGGCTGATCGCTTAAGTCATTTCAGTGGTCAAACAGAACGGGCCATCCCACGCAGGAAGGCCCGTTCTGTTTATGTTCAGTCAGGTTTGCGCGCCAGCAGCATAAAGACACGCGTGTCCACCGCACCCATGCGGTACTTGTAGCTTTCGTTTCCGCGTAGGAAATCGTACACGAGGTGTCCCGTTTCTATGGCGTGGCGAATATTGTACGTGAGCAGCACAATGCCGGTGCTGAGGTGCGGGGCGTGGTCCAGGCTGAGGCCGGAGTTGTAGACCAGCACATGCCCGTTATAGTCGAAATCGCAATAACAGGCGGCATGGTGGCCGTCGACCTTGAGGAAGGTCAAACGCAGCCAGCCGCAGGCAAAAGTGACATGCAGGATGTCGCGGAAGAAACGGTTGTTGCGCGGGTCCGCCAGGAATTCCGCCTTGCTGGGCTGGCTGGACGCCATCAGGCGGAAGAATGTCTCGATTTCCTGCTCAAAATTGTGGGATGAATCGACTGTGTAGTACTCGACTTCGCCTTCGTTTTCTGCGCGCCGCATCTTGCGCCGCAGTTCGTGACGCTGCTTTTTATCCAGACTTTCCAGATATCCCTCGAAGCTGTCGGGCAGCCGGATGATGGGGCAGACTTCCTGGAGCACCAGTTTGGCATCCATGCCAGCCTGGCGCAGATGATCCGGAAATGTGGCGTATGTCTGCGAATCTTCGGGGACATTACACAGGTTCATGCGGTCAAAGTGCGCTGTGTTCTGCGCGACGTAGTCAGCCAGCGCCTGCTGGATGGCATCGACATGATCCTGCTCCGCAATAATGTCCATGTAATCGGTGACATCCACGCAGCCGATAGTGCGCACCACGCGCTCACCATCGGGCTTGATCTGGATAAACCAGGGCGCAATGCCGACCAGTCTGTCATCATCTGCGTGAACCGCCAGCACCCACAGGTCGCCGGCCTCATACGCATGCCACCACGTAGACTGCCATTCCCAGGTCAGGAAGATCAGATTTGCCGCGCTGCGCTCTAGCAGCGAATTCCACTCTGGCCGCAGCGCCTCAAACAGCGTCGCCTGTGTGTGTGCAACAACTTTCACCCGTGCCGTCCTTGCCTGCGTATTTGTGTAGGGGATTAACGAATTGAGTATGCCATGCGCATGTGAGTGCGGCATGAAAAGGCCGCCTGCGCTGATGCACAGACGGCCTCGTGTGCCTGAATTCTTACACCAGAAACCGGACTGACTAGGCGGTGACGGCTTTCTGGGCCTTGTTCTGCTTGTATTCGTAGGCCAGCGACAGCTCGGTGTCGACGTCAAAGACGTGGATGTTGTCCATGTTGAAGGCCAGGCCGAGGCGGTGACCGATGGCCGCACTGGTGCGCGGGTCGGTGCGGGCCACGAACGTCTTGCCGTTTTCTTCCAGATACAGAATCATTTCGTTACCCATCTGCTCGACGACGTCGACATTGGCTTCGATCATCGAGGGGGTAATGCCGCCGGGCAGATACGACTGGTCATGGATGTCTTCAGGGCGGATGCCGAAGGTGACGCGCTTGCCAATATGGCTCTTGAACGGCTCAGCGATTGCGGCCGGGATCGGCAGCATATGGCCGACGATTTCGAGGGAGATGCGACCACCGTCCTGCTGGACAACCTTGGCATCGAAGAAGTTCATCGACGGGCTGCCGATGAATCCGGCCACGAACAGGTTGCGCGGGTTGTGGTACAGGTTGAAGGGGGTGTCGATCTGCTGCAGCTCACCGGCACTCATGACGGCGATGCGGGTGCCCATCGTCATGGCTTCTACCTGGTCGTGCGTCACATAGACGAACGTGGTGCCCAGGCGCTGATGCAGCTTGCTGATGAACGAACGGGCTTCCACGCGCAGCTTGGCGTCCAGGTTCGACAGCGGCTCGTCCATGAGGAATACGGCCGGGTCGCGCACGATGGCGCGGCCTACTGCGACGCGCTGGCGCTGACCACCCGAAAGCTGACGGGGGCGGCGGTCCAGCAGGTGCGAAATGCCCAGGTTTTCGGCAGCTTCACGTACGCGCTGCTCGATGACCTGCTTCGGGGTCTTGCGCAAACGCAGGCCGAATGCCATATTATCGAACACGGTCATGTGCGGGTAGAGCGCGTAGCTCTGGAACACCATGGCGATGTCGCGGTCTTTCGGGGCGACGTTGTTGACGACGCGGTCACCGATCCAGATTTCACCGTCGGAAATTTCTTCCAGACCAGCGAGCATACGCAGGGTTGTTGATTTGCCACAGCCGGAAGGCCCTACAAGCACCAAAAATTCTTTATCAGCGACTTCAATATTAAGATCTTTAACCGCGACCGTATTTCCGGCGTAGCGCTTCCAAACATGCTTAAAAGAGATGCTTGCCACGACAATAACCTCCCGTTAGAAAATAGTGGATATACCCACTCTATACACATATTGTGGAAAATGTACAAACTTGTTGCAGGCGCAAATGAGTGCCTGTCTACACGTGATTATAGTATCCCGAACTGGAATTGCAAGTATTCTCAGGATGAATAATGAGAAATGTTAACGCAGAAATCATCGCCGTTGGAACCGAGATCCTTTTAGGGGAAATCACTGATACCAATTCGGTCTGGTTGGCCCGCCAGCTTCGTGACCTGGGGATCAATCTGTACTTCATGACCTCTGTCGGGGATAACACCGGCCGGATTGCAGACGCCGTCCGCATTGCGCTATCGAGGGCGGACCTGGTCATTATGTGTGGTGGGCTGGGGCCAACCGTGGACGATATGACGCGCGACGGCGTGGCCCTGGCGACGGATCGTCCGCTGGAATTTCAGCAGCATCTGCTGGACAGCATCGCTGCGCGCTTCGAGGGCTTTCGCTCGCGCATGACCGAGAATAACCGGCGCCAGGCGTTTGTGCCGCAGGATGCCCTTATCGTCGAAAATCCGGTTGGCACCGCGCCCAGCTTCATTGTTGAGATTGCCGACGGCGACAAAGTGGTGCTGGCATTGCCTGGTGTGCCACGCGAGATGAAATTCCTGTTCAGCGAGAAAATCATCCCATATCTGCGCGAGAAGTTCCAGCTGGGTGGTACCGTCATTCGGGCGCTGGTACTGAAGGCGGCGGGCATCGGCGAGAGCATGCTTGATGATGCACTTGGCAAGGATTTGTTAGAAGGTTCTAACCCAACGATTGGGCTGGCCGCACACAGCGGTCAGGTAGATATTCGAATTACGGCCAAGGCAGACACGCGTGACCTGGCGGATGCGATGATCGCCACAACCGAGACGCTCGTGCGCCAGCGGGTGGGCGAGCACATCTTCGGCACAAATGAGGATGCGCTGGAAGATGCTGTGCTGACGCTGTTGCGCGCGCAGGGGCTGAAACTTCACATTATCGAGACGGGCGTGCCGCCGCTGGTGAGCGGTCGCCTGAAGGCGGCAGTGGAGGCGGGTGATGTCACCGTCGTGACCCGTCCGTCTCCGGAAGTGCTGGCAGACGGGATGCGTATCCGCGATGCCGTGGAGCAGGCGGCCAGCCAGGCCGCGCAGCCGGGCACGTCGGTCATCGCAGTGACGAGCACCGATGCCAGCGGTGAGGATCATTCCGATGCCGATGAGCTGAGCGCGCTGGCGGTGGTGCTGGGCGAAAGTGTGGTCTCGCGCAGTTATGGCTTTTCGGGCGCAAGCGATATGGCGCGCCAGTTTATGGGCACCTGGTCATTGTCGATGCTGTGGCGCTTGCTGAAGAATAATCATGCCTGAGCTGAGAGAAGGCGCCTTTTCGCGCAGGCTGGCCGCCGCATCAGCGCGTTGCGGAACACTGGCGTTGCTGGAGCTTCGGCCAACAATTCCGATGATGCCGCTGCCCATTGCCCGGTTCGATGATCCGTTTCTGCCGTTTGGGAAAGCGGTCATTAATGTGACGCACCCGTTCGTGTGCGGCTATGTGTTTGATTTGGCGGCGTATTTTGCGCTGGGCGCGGCGGGCATTGTCGCGCTGGAGCGCTCAATCGCCTATGCACGCGGCTTTGAAGCGGTCGTCGCGATTCTGCATGTGCCGTTTGCCAGCGGCGCCTATGCAATCGCGTGCGGCCCGCTGGCGCTGAATGTAGATGCCGTGACGGTCACACCAGAGTGTGATGATGCCGCATTCTTAGCGTCAGGCGTGCATCCGCTGCATGTGCAGGACACCGAAACCGGTTTCCCCGGCCTGATGACTGACAGCAGGACCTACACGTTGATCAGACCGGAGGATTATCGTGCTGCCGTGGGCGATGATTTTGAGCCAGTCCTGCGCGACATTGTACGCCAGATGGCTCAGCAGTCCGCCTAGCGTTTCTTTCTGGGCATGCTGCGGTCGCTGATCCATTGTGCGTATGGGGCCATCGTCAGGCGCGCCAGGTCCAGCAGCACAGAGTCATAATTGACGCGCCAGCCGGCATAATCGCGCCAGGCTTGCTCGAGGTCGGGTTTGAGGGGCACATTTGCAGCGCGCAGTTCTTCCACGACTGCAAGGAATTCCTCTTTCGTGATGCTGATGGGATCGGTTGGTTTGGGATCCGGGTTATAGGCAAAACCGAAATAATCTGCGATCTGGCGCAGCGCCAGAAACCCCGCCCGGATGGTCAGGTCTGCCTGCGGCTCATGCGGGATATCGAGTACGGCATTGGCCAGCGAAGCGGTATCGAGGATAGCGCCTGCGGAGGTGATCCACGACCGATTCCCATTGGGCGACCGAAAAAAGACGAGCGGCATGAAGGTGGTATGACTTTCCTCAAGATCGACAAACCATAGTTCCCAATTGCGCCACAACTCGGTCAACCGTTCCAGACCACTGATGTCATGCAGGCGCACGATGAGGGTAACCGGGCTGGGCGGGCTGCCCGCGCGCACATCCAGCAGATTGACCAGTGTTTCCCGTTTGGCAAAGGCGCTGTACATGGTGGGCAGGTATGCGATGAGCAGGGCGATGAGAATCATGCCCAGCCCGGCTTCCGTAAACTCAATGACCAGGAGCTGCGTGCGCGCATCCATCGCAAAGCCGAGTGTGAACAGTGACGAGCCGCTGATGCGAAAAGCATCGAGGATGGTTCCGACGCCGACCGACCAGTAGATGAGCGTGTAGCCGAGCACGACCAGCGTCAGCCAGGCGACTGGCAGTGCCAGCAGCGCAACAGGCGCATATAGAGCCATGTGCTGGTCGCGCTGCTCATACGTCGTCATTTTTCGCTGGCGCAGGTCAAACAGCCATCGTATGCCTGAAAAGACCGCATTGGTGATGCGGGTGTTGACGCTGCGTGGCAGCACGAAGGTCTTGATGGCCGACAGCACCGTGCCATAGACGATCCAGGCCCCGACCAGGAAAACGGCAACACGGGCGATTCCGTCAAGGAATTGCGGCAATCTTCAGCACCTCTCCGAGCGCGGAATAGAACGCATCCAGATCCGCCTGGGTGTTATAGGCCTGCACCGAAATGCGAATGATCGGCATGTTATTCCACAGGAATACGGGTATCTCGATCCGGTACTTGTCGTAGAGCAGCGTTTTGACCGCCGCGACATCGCACGGGGGCAGGGGACAGGCTACCATCTGACCGTACCAGTCTGGTGGCGCCAGCGGTGCCTGCCCGCCAATCTGGCTGATGCGCTCGCGTGCCTGGAGGATCATTTCATGGCAGCGCGCGGCGTGCGTATCCCAATCATGTGCCTGAAGCCATGCCAGGGCGTCTGGTGTGGCCAGATAGGCCGAAGGGTCACGCGTGGGCTGGCGCTCGTGCTGCACCGTAAACGCGGGGTCCCCGTAGCCCCAGCTAATCGTCAGCGGGGTGAGCAGATGCTGTTTGTCTGGACGCGCATACAGGAACGCGCTCGACTTGGGGGCACACATCCATTTGTGGAAGTTGCCCGTGTAGAAATCGGGATCCAGGGCGGTGAGATCCAGCGGGATGTGTGATGGCACATGGGCGCCATCGATGACGGTCAGGATGCCGGCGGCGCGTGCGCGCTGAATCAGTCTCGCGATCGGGAAGATCAGCCCGGTGGCAGATGTGATATGGCTGATGAAGATGACTTTGGTGCGCGGCGTCACGCCCGCCCAAAATTCTTTAATGAATGCGTCCTCGCTGAGGATGGGCACGCTGATCGGTTGCAGAATATAGCTGGCACCCGCCTGATTGCAGACATGCGTCCAGGTGAAGCTGCATGCGCCATATTCATGATCGGTAGCCAGGACTTCGTCCCCTGGCTGCAGCTTGAGCGAACGCGCGACCACATTGACACCCGCGGTAGCATTTGAAACAAAAACGCACGCATCGTGCGGCGCGTTGATATAGCGGGCGAGGGGGGCCATGGCCTCACGCAGCAGGCCTTCCAGCCGACGTCCGATAAACTCGACAGGCTGAAATTCCAGCTCACGCTGCCAGCGCTGATAGACAGCGAATACGTCGGCGGGGCAGGCGCCAAATGAGCCGTGGTTCAGAAAATTGACGGACGGGTCGAGCAGAAAGTGTTCTCTCACAAAAGTCTTCCTTCAGGGAGCAAAGCGGCCAGGCGCAAACATGGAGATATCAAAGCGGGTTTGTTCTCCGAAGGCTATATCCACCAGGGCCTGACCAATGATATTGCTGAATTTGAAGCCGTGGCCGGAGCAGGCAGCGCCCACGACAAGATTCGCATAGTCATGATGAGACCCAAGTATGAAATGTTCATCTGGCGTCATCGTATACAGGCAAACGCGCGAAGACTGATGGGCAGTTACCGGCTGAGCCAGATAACGAGACGCAAATTCCACCATCTGGGCTGCAACACCACGGTCTACGTCACGTTCAGCCACATGCGGATCAAAGTCTGGACCGCCATGGAGCGCGATCTTGAAGCCGGAACCATTCACACTGGGCAGTCCATAAGGCATAAAGGGGAAACCGTAGTCCTGCGTCAGATGGGCGATAAAGACAGGACACTGCCCGACCTGATAGGGCCGCATATCCGCCAGTTCATAGTAGTTTTCCTGGCAGGCGACGGGTCTCAGCGGCTGTTCAAAATCCAACGGCGCAAGCAGGTCATTGGCCCATGCGCCGGCGGCTATGATCACCCGATCTGCGGTGAATATTTCCTGTTCGGTATGGACCTGCCAGCTCGCCCCGGCCACCTGAAGCCGCTGGACGCGGACATTTGCCATGAGCACAGCGCCGTGCTGACGTGCCAGATGCAGATGCGCCAGCACGCAGCGCGATGCGGCCAGCAGGCTGGCATCTGCCTGATAGAGCACCGCGAAGGCGTCATCGAAACGGAACTGCGGGAACCATTTGGCTGCTTCTTTGGTATCCAGCAGCTCGAACGGGATGTCCTGTTTGGTCAGGCTGTCAATCATGTTTTCCAGCACAGGTTCGCCGCGCGGGCCAAAATCCAGCCCGCCGGTCTTAAACATGAGCTGTTCGCCCACGGTCTGCTGAACTGCTTCCCATTCGGCAAATGCCAGCCGCGCCATATCGATGTAGACGGGGTGATCGTAGGCGTAGCGGATGATGCGAGAAGCGCCATAAGAGCTGCCATTCCCGTGGTCAAAACCGAATTGTTCGAGCAGCAGAACCTTTAGCCCACGGCGGGCTGCATGGTATGCCGCGGCGCTGCCGTGCGCGCCAGCGCCGATGATGAGTAAGTCATAATGAGGCATGTTTCAGGTCACCGTATTGACTATAATGGGGCACAATTTGTGTCGGTCACGATTGTAACGCGCCGGGGCTCCGGTGCGCGAACTCCGGCGCGAATGATTCACTTGAAAATGAGGGACGTTACCATGTCTGTACTCCTGAACGAAGCGAATGCCCTGCGCCAGCAGTTGGTCACGTGGCGTCGCGATATCCATCAGCACCCTGAACTGGGGTTTCGGGAGACGCGTACTGCCGCCTTGGTGGCACGGGAATTACAGGCACTGGGTCTGGAAGTGATGACGGGCAGTGCCAAAACCGGCGTGGTTGCGGTGCTGGGAGAGGGCTCTCCAGTGGTGGCTTTGCGTGCAGATATGGACGCCCTGCCGCTTCAGGAGGCTAATCATGTGACGTATGCCTCGCAAACGCCGGGCGTGATGCATGCCTGCGGCCACGACGCGCACACAGCGATGCTGCTGGGTGCAGCACGCGTGCTGGCGAATATGAAAGATCGCCCGGCGGGTGAGATTCGCTTCCTGTTTCAGCCGTGTGAAGAGACACACGACGAGGAAGGAAAAAGCGGCGCCCAGCGGATGGTGGAGGAAGGCGTGCTGGATGGCGTCGATCACGTCTTCGCGCTGCACGTGGACAGCGAAATGGAAGTTGGCAAAGTGGTCGCCTCCAAGGGCTATATGACCGCAAATGTCGATAATTTCTACGCCACTATCATCGGCAAGGGGGTGCATGGCGCGCATCCAGACCAGGGTGTAGATCCCATCTTCCTGCTGGGGCAGGTGATCAGCGCGATTCAGGGGGTGGTGGCACGCCGTATTGACCCGATTAAGCCGGCTGTGCTGACGATAGGGACGGTGAAAGCGGGGTTGGAAGGCGGAGAGAACGTCATCCCGGCTGAGGCACGCCTGACGGGCACCATGCGCAGCTATGACAGCGAGACGCGCGAAAACCTGATTACCGAGCTGGAGCGTGCCGTCAGTGTGGCGCGGGCCCTGGGTGGCGATTATGTCCTGGAAATCGTGCGCGGATGCCCCTCAACCTATAATGACCCTGACGTGGCGGAAGTGCTCTCCGAACGGGTGAAAGTCTTACTTGGCGAGAACGCGATTATCCCGCATGATGTCAGCATGGGCGGCGAAGACTTTAGCTTTATGACGAGCAAAGCGCCCGGGGCAATGTTCATGCTGGGCGCAAAACTGGATCACGTGCAGCGCGCGCATCACAATCCTGTGTTTGACATCAGCGAAGATGTGCTGCCGATGGGCACAGCTCTGCTGGCAGATGCGGCGGTCACACTGCTGAAGCGTGCCGCTGAAAGACCGTAACCGTCAGCGCTTGTATTCCTAGATCATTCAGCGAGGGTTCGTTTGAAGCAGTTTGTCCTCGATCATCTTGAACAACAGTCACGAAATACCACCCGTGTGAGTGTGGTTTCCCGTGAAACAACTGCCGCTGATTTGCTCCTGGAGGTGCCAGGCGGCAGGCGTGTGGCCATTTACGTGGTGAATCGGGCCATTCGTGTGCCAGAAATCAGCGCACAGATTGAACGTAACACGCGCCAGCATATTGGGACACTGTATATCCTCGACGGCCGCATGATGCCCGGAGACGAGCAGGATATCGTACCCGCGCCGTGGATGTCGACGCTGCATGCGCTGGCACATGGCCGCCTGTATGGCTACTGGTGCTCTGGCTCGCACACGACAATCCGGCCGGTCCATCTGCACTGGCGCTGGGGCGGCAGCGAGTATGGCGTGTCCTATGGGGACGCAGTGGATGTCGCTAAGCTGAACGTGGAGACTTCGTCTTACACGTCCAAGCTGCTGACGGGCCGCTATGCAGCGGGCTTCTTCGGGGAAGGGCAGTTCTGGAAGCAGACCAGCCCGATGCAGGAGGCCGAATATCAGAACAACTGGCGCAACTGGTCGTTTGGCGGGCGCCGGCGGACACAGAGCCAGACCGACTACGAGACGCCTGCGAGTAGTAACCCGTGGGAAGAATTTGAACGTCATTACGGGGACATGGGCGCCAAGGAACAGCAGCAGTACCGGCAGGGATATCACAGCCAGCAGCAATCACGAGGGGCGCCGAGACGTGTGCAGTCATTACTGTTGAAGCATTACGCGACGCTGGGACTGGGTAAGGAAGCCAGCCCGGATGAGGTGCGCCGCGCCTACAAACGTATGGCACGCGAAAATCATCCTGATATGCACCCGAACGAGAAAGAGAAATATACGCGCCGGATGGCAGACATCAACGCTGCGTTTGATGCCCTGAGCAAACAGAACAAAACCGATAAGGCAACCTAGCGTGGGCGCGATACCTCTGGCAGTGCGCTGAATACGGGGTTTGCGGCGTCGCGGCCGGAAATCAGTGGGTTACTCACATTCCAGGGGACGGCCAGCTCCGGGTCATTCCAGGCCACGCCATGCTCGTCGGTGCCATCGTAGTAGTTGTTGACCAGATAGGTCAGCGTGACATCGGTGAGTGCGACGAAGCCGTGAGCGACACCGACAGGGATGAACAGGCCGGTCGGCTTGTCTGCTGAGAGCGACAGCGCGACGGATTGCTTGAAAGTCGGCGAGGACGGACGCAGGTCTGCCATACCCACACGCATTTCCCCTGAGACCACAAACCAGTAGTCTATCTGGCGGTGATGAAAGTGCAGGCCGCGCAACACGTTGGCTTTGCTGCGCGAACAGTTCGCCTGCATGTTGTCCCAGTTGATCCATGGGAACCAGTCGCGATGGAAGCTTTCCATAAATGCGCCCCGGTCGTCAGCGAAGGCCCTGATATCTGCTAACCAGGCTCCGTCAATGCCGGATACAGGACGAATATGGGGCGCGGTGGGCTGCATGGGCTGCTCCAAAATGGGACAAATCTGAACCTGTCCCTATCTTAGCGAAGCGACCCGCGCCATGCCAGCATCACCATCAGGCGACCACGCGTACGGGCGTGCCCACTGAGGCAAAATTGAAGAACCACTGCGCCTGGTCTGTGGGCAGATTCACGCATCCGTGGCTCATCGGCCGCCCAAAATTGTTGTGCCAGTAGGTGCCGTGGATGCCATAGCCCTGATAGTAATACATCGTCCAGGGAACCTGGGGCAGATAGTAGCCAGGACCGCTCATATCGGTCGCGGCATATTTCACATATACGGCGTAGTCGCCCAGGAGCGTTGGCGTTTCAGGCAGGCCGGTGCTGACCAGGTGTGAATGTACAAGCTGGCCGTTTTCGTAGGCAAACAAGCGCTGCTGGCTGATGCTGACGACCAGCGCACGCCCTGTATTCGTGGGAGGAGCCGGCGCATCAGCCGCTGTTGGCTCGTAGACCCCCGCTGCGGGAATGATGAGCTCCTGGCCGGTGAAGATCAGGTCTGGGTCAGACAACCCGTTGAGCGAGACGATGGCGTCGAGATCGACACCATACAAGCGCGCTATCAGGCCGAGTTCCTCTCCAGAGCGCACGATGTGCGTTGTGCGCGGGCCTGAGTAGTTAACTGGCGTGACGGTGGATGCAGCGAGCTGCGGCAGTTCAATGACCGACAAGTCCAGGGTCCCGTCCGCAATCTCGGTGTTGATGTCGACGCGCAGGCGATCGAGCACGACCGGGATATCTACCGCGCGCCCCGGGCGTTCAGAGGTTGCTTCGACGTAGGCATTTTCGGCCAGGGTGACCAATCCCTGCTGGGCGGTCTCCAGATTGACGGTGTACCAGGGCGTGAGTGATGCATCGGCCTGCGATGCCCGCGCGGCTGCCAATGTATAGTCGATATCGAGCTGAATGCCCAGTGACTGCAATGAGGCAGTGGTTGTTTGTGCGCCGTCTGTTATCTCCAGCGGGCGATTGCCCAGCTCGACGAGGGCCCGGCGGGCATCTTCCAGCGACAGACGGCCCAGCGCAGCGCCGCCGACAGTGACGCCCTCAGGGATGCGACCAGCACTGTTGAGCACGATGACGATGAGCAGCAGCGCCCCCGCGAATGCAATCGCCAGCACGCCAATGCCAACAATCCCGGTGATGATCAGGGTGCGATTAACCGGCGTGGGCTTCGTGCGCCGGTCAGGCGGACGCTGGGAGGATGAACGAACTGGTGGTGTGCGTGTGGGGGCAGGGCGATTCGTGGTCATGTGATTCCGGCGTGGCGCATGTAAACGTTAGAATGATTGGTAAAGTGTAACATTAATTCGCAGCTTACGCCTGACGTCTTGCCTACGACATGGCGCAGTGGTAGCGTATAGGCATAGTGTAGATTCGTTTTTCAGAAAGGTTTGCTGTGAGTATGCAATTATTTGGGCAGTCCCATAACCGGCGCAGCCTGGAAAGCTATATGAGCGACCTGAGGCAGGTTGCCGACATTCGTCTGGTCACGCTGGACGACGGGCAGGAACGCGGCGTGCGTGCTGCTGAAGTGCGGACGGGCAGCGGGTTTGACTTTACGGTGCTGCTTGATCGTGCGATGGACATCGGCACGGCGACTTACCAGGGCATTCCGCTGGCCTGGCAGTCTGGCACAGGCGCTGTGCATCCGCATCGCTATGAGCCGGAGGATCTGGGCTGGCTGCGCTCTTTTCATGGTGGCCTGCTGGCGCTGTGCGGTATCACCAATGCTGGATTCACACCTGGCAAGATGATTGATACCGAATACAGGAACGAGGCGCTGGGGCTGCATGGCCGTGCAGGCAATATTCCGGCGTATGACATTCGCATCGAGCGCCTTGTGTCAGATAACGATTTTGTGCTGCGGCTGCACGGCTCGCTGGATGAAGTGTCCCTGTTTGGCTACAAGCTGAGGCTGGACCGTACGATTGAAGTGAGGGCAGGGGAAGCAAAATTGTCGATCACGGATCGCGTCCGTAATTTTGGAGGCACACCGGCCCCACTGATGGTGCTGTATCACTGTAATTTTGGCTACCCGGTCGTTTCTCCGGACTCCACCATGACTAGTCCTGCTGTGCAGGTGGTGCCGCGCGACGACATCGCCGCTGTCGGGCTGGACAGCTGGCAGCAGATGATCGAGCCGGTGCCCGGATTTGCTGAACAGGTGTACTGGCATCATCTGGACAAGAGCGCGACACAGGCGTCAGCAGCCGTCTTCAATCACCGGCTGAATATCGGCATGGCGCTCGATTTTAATCCACAGGAGCTGAACAACCTGACCGAGTGGAAGCAGATGGGCTTTGGCGACTACACGCTGGGCATCGAGCCGGGCAACTGCTCACCTGTGGGACGGGTGGCGGCACGAGAAAATGGCACCCTGCGCATGCTGCCGCCGGGTGAAACCGACACCTTTCATCTGACGATGCGGATCATCCAAGAGGCCCCATGAGCACATTCATGCGTTACTTTATCAGCGGCACGGAGATGGCGTCTCTGCCTGAGCTGGGTGCGCTGTTCCTGGAGGTTCATGAGGAGTATCTGCTGCTGGCGGACCCCATTGACGAGAATTCTGCCGAGCTTTACTTTGGTGAAGTGCTGCTGGGCGAGCTGGAAGTCAACAGGCCGGGCGACGATCTGTTTGATGGGGATCTGGAGGACCTGCTGGATGAGCTGAACAAGCAGGATGATCCGGCCGCGGTGCAGGTCAGCGCGTGGCTGGAAGAGGCCAGCGGGATGCTGGTGATTCATGTGCTGCGCGGCGGCCATGAACAATATGATACGCTGATGAGCCCGCTGATCGACAGCCTGTTTGCCCGCTATGACGGGGTGCTTCAGGTGGATACCGAGGGCTTTTTTAACCGGGATGGCCGAATCGTCAGCCTGCTGTAATTGCGTTTAATGAGTGCCGCCCAGACGGTGTATCACGCGCTCTGCGGCGGCTTCGCCACTGGCCAGCGCGCCATGAACCGTGCCCTGTGCATAGCCTGGTGCGCAGTGTTCGCCGGCGAAATAGATGCCGGGCAGGTTGAGCGCTGCCAGCCTGGCAGGGGCAGCCAGTTGATGCACGCGTACGTAGCTGTAGGCCAGCCCAAATTCATCTGCACCGTGCCAGACCTTCTGATGCATCGCTACCAGCGTGCTTTCCAGTGTATGTCGTGCGATACCCAGCACTGAGGCCAGAGACGCCAGCGTTTTTTCGCGCAGTTGTGGGATGGTGAATGGGGTCTGTTCGGCCGGTTCAGGCGGAAACCACGCGGTGATGACGGAAGATCCGGGGCGCGTCCACCAGGTCTGAATATCCGGTGGGCTGCTGAAGATATAGCCGACATCGGCTGGCCAGTGCGGGACCTGAAATTCAAGCGATACCTTGTAGGTGAAACCAGGCTCAAGGCTGGCCAGTGCGTCCGTGAGCATATGCGCATGCGGCAGCAGGCGTGACTGGTGTTTTTGGATTGTGGCCAGCGGCAGCGCGACCACGCAGGCTGAGGCAGTTAGGATGTCTCCTGCGGCTGTGTGTACTTCAATGCCATCACCGGTGAGCAGAATCGTGCTGACAGACTGGCCCAGGCGAAAGGTAACCCCAAGACGGCGGGCTTCCTCTGCCATGAACCGGGGCAGTCGTTCGTATCCCTGCATGACGCGATAGTTGTGTTCACCTCCGTTGGCGTCCAGCTCGGCCTCAGTCTTTGCTACCCAGAGCGTGCTGATTTTTTCCTGCCTGGCCGCGTTAAAACCCTCGATGTAGCGCCGTGCAAACTGGATAGCTGCCGGGCTGTATTGTGTCGCCAGCGCATCAAGGTAGTCAGAAGCCGGGACGTCTGCACCCTCATACGCGCTGATGCCTTCAATAATGCCATATCCCTCAAGCACGGCGTCGAGCGGCTGAGGCTGCCCACCGGCCAGCCAGACGATGCGGTCGTCTGCCTGCACCAGCGACAGGCTGGCGCGTTCCAGCCAGGCCAGCGTGCGCGGCTGACGGCCGTGTACAAACTCTGCACCCAGCTCAACAGGCTCGCCAGAGGCGGTATAGGCTGTGTGAATCCTGCCGCCGACGCGATCAGAAGCCTCGACCACAGTGACCGAAAGCCCGTGCTCGGCCAGCGTGTTGGCGGCCTGAAGCCCGGCCACACCAGCACCTGCGACAACCACATCCACATGCTGTGCGCTCATGAGCGCTGCTCCAGGCCATAGAAGGCGAGTGCAGCAGCGCCGAGCGCGGTCGCTGAAACCTGTGCAGGCACCACCTGCATCGATTGACCGATGTCATGCATGAGCCGGCCTTGCATGGCGCGTGTCGCCCGGGGGGCTATCAGGTCGAAAATGGCAGTGCCCAGCCCGCCGCCGATGATGATGCGCGCCGGGTCGTAGGCGACGGCTGTCCATGCCATGACCTGGCCCAGCGCATCGGCAGCATCATCGATCACCGCCAGTGCCTGAGCACTTCCGCGCCGCGCCATGTCTACCAGCGTGCGGGTGGAAACAGCGGTGCCATCATCATTGACAAGCCCGTGGGCAATCGCGCCATCTGCCAGGCCAATGCCGCTGGCATAGCGTTCCGCGCACCCCAGCAGCCCACAGTTACACGGCCGCCCATTGGGATGCAGCACGATGTGCCCAACCTCCATGGCGCAACCGCGCGCGCCATTCACCAATAGGCCATTGGTGAACGCGCCACCGCCCAATCCGGTGCCCATCGCCATGAGCACGAAGTCGGCACCGTCTGAGCCAGCCCCGAAGACGTGTTCACCGACGGCCAGCGCGTTGACATCATTCTGCAGGAAAATGGGTGGCGCGGAGGATCCAAGCGCTTCGTTCAGCGTTTGCCGGATGGGCATTTGCTTCCAGCCCAGGTTGACGGCATTAAGCGCGACGCCTGCGATGGCGTCCACCGGGCCGGGGCAAGCGATGCCAATCCCGGCAATGTCTGCGGGGGTGCGGCTGATGACATCACGAATGGCCTCGGCGATGCGCTGGGGGATGGTGTCGGGGTGCGATGCAGCCTGTGTCGGACGCGTAGCGTCGGCCAGCACGACACCGTCTTTACGGCTGGAAACGACTGCAATTTTGGTGCCGCCGATGTCGACGCCAATCACGGCTGGTGTATCAGAAATTGTCATGTGTGGCCTGTGTGAGAATCCCCGCGCTGTCACGCGATACTAACGCGCAGCACGGGGATGTTCAAGCCGGAGATGAGGTTAATCTTCGACGTCTTCAGGCAGCGTGGCACGCGAGAAATCCGCCTCACGGTAGCGCGACAGGCGGCGGAAGTGGCGGCGGCGAAAGCCGTCCATCAATGCGACGGGGTCACAGGGATAGGCCGACGTGCCCGTCACGCCCTGGTCCGCAAAGTACTCGCATACGCGCTGTACGTCTCGTTCGAGGATCTTCAGCGCGACGCTGTTGCTGTCGATGCTGACCACCTGCGGAAAGTCGATGACCGTAATCTGGCCGCGCCAGTACAGGATATTGAACGCGCTCAGGTCACCGTGTACCAGGCGGTGTTTGAGCATGGTGTCGACGGTACGCATGACATCGACAAACAAGCCGGTGCGCTCGTGGCTGTCCAGCGTTACATGCGACAGGGGCGGGGCCGCCGTGTGTTCATCACCGATGTAGTCCATGGCGATGGCGTTGAGGGCCGTGCCATACGGCCGGGGCACGCGCGCACCGTCTTCATAGAGCAGATTCAGCGTGTTCATCTCGTGCATCAGCCAGCTGGTGTGCGCGACCTGGTCACCGTAGGTCGATTTCTGGGCCAGCGCCTTCATGACGCGCATGTCACTCTCTTTAATGAGCTTGCCACTGCTGTTCAGCATGGCACGGCCTTCTTTATACATGGCGTCGTTGCGCAGGTTGCGAAACATGCGCGGACGATAAACCTTGGCCGCGACCAGATGTGCCCCTGTCGCAGGATGGGCCTCACAGCGGTAGACACTGGCTTCCTTGCCGCCTTTGATGGAGGCCAGTACGTCCATGATGATCGCCTTGTCAAAGAGCGGATGCAGCGAGTCTTTCAGCCACACGGCCTCAAACTGGCTGGGCTGATAGGTCATCGAAAAGCCGGTTGTATCTGACGGATCGTCAGACAGGCCGCCGATAATGTCCTTGACAGGCTTGTCATGCGCGCGCTTGTCTGGCTTGAGTTTTTTGGGCCGGCGCTCGGCACGGCGGATCTGACGCGCATTGAATGCGTCTTCGTATTCATCGAAGGTGTCGTCGTATAGGAATGTGGACACGATGTTGATGGTTTCCTCTGTTCGTCAAAGCAAATACACAGCAAAACATACCGAAAGCTACGTTCGGAAGTTGTGTGCGCTGACAGCCTGACTAAGAGGGTAGGGCAGGGTGGTTCTTAGAGGGTGGTTGCCAGGCGCACATCATGGGCAGGGGTTACGGTGTTGACAGCCATCATACGCCTCCAAAGGGTCATAACACGTTACTGCGGTCAGAATAGCACAGGTTTTGCGCCGTTGTCAACACATGAGTCTGGCGGTAAGTCCACTCCGGAAGGATATGGTTATTTGGTTTGTTCGGACATGAGTATAATGACTTCTAATTAACCCAATGTTCAGCCGCGACCCTTTAGAAAGCCCTGTATGACTCATCCTGCTTTGAAGCGCCCTGTGGTACGCATTCTCGTTGCGTTTCTGTCGTTTGTTGGCATTGGTTTGGTCTCTGGCCACCTGGGTGTGAGCTGGGCGTACATGCGTGTGGAATTTGGCCAGCCGCTTGAAGCCGTGGGGATTTTGCTGACCGCCAGTATGGTCGGCTATCTGACCTCCAGCTTTCTCAGCGGCGTGATCGCGTCGCGCCTCGGCAACGGCAGGATGTTTCTGCTGGCGGTCGGGTTGATGCTGATCGGCATCCTTGGTTATGCCACGGCGCAGTCGTGGGGCGTGATGATTCTGGTAGCGCTGATAACAGGCATTGGCAACGGCTTTATCGATGGCGGACTGAACGCCTATGTGGCCGCGTATCACGGTGCCCGAACGATGAACTGGCTGCATGCCTGCTTTGGCATCGGCGTGACGATTGCGCCGCTGGTGATGACTGCCACGGCAGAAGGCCCGGGCTGGCGCTGGGGATACCTGGGCATTGCGACTTTCTTTGTCGTGCTGGTGGGTGTACTGGTGCTGATGCTGGTCTCATGGGAGCCCCCCGTGAGCGCCAGCTCATCCGTTTCAGCACCGCAGCGGCGTGCTGCCATTATGGCGACGCTACGCAGTCCGCTGGTGTGGCTGAGCATTCTGATGTTCATGATTTATGCGAGTGCCGAGGTGATTCCCGGCCAGTGGGGCTTTGATATCTTCACGCAGGTGCGCGGTGTCGATCAGCCTACAGCAGGCACGCTGGTAAGCATCTATTGGGGCACGTTCACCGTTGGGCGTATTTTCTTTGGATTTATCACGCCCAGGTTCAAGACTACGGTTTTGCAGCGCGTGTGTATTCTGGCGATGGTGTTTGGGGCGGCATGGCTGTGGATCAACCCGGCAAATACCGGTCTGATAGGCTTCGTGTTCCTCGCTTTTATGCAGGCGCCGCTGTTCCCGCTGTTTGTGCTGGATACGCCCCATGTGCTCGGCGCACAGCGCGCATCATTTGCGATTGGCTTCCAGGTGGCTGGCGCTGGATTTGGCGCAGCCATAGGCCCCAGCATTGCAGGCGTCATCGGGCAGACCTCGCTTGAGAGCATCCTGCCTTTCCTGCTGCTGATGACGGTCATTCTGTTCGTGCTGAACGAGTTCCTTCAGCGCGCATCGGTATCCCATATTGCGGCCACAGCCGAGAGGGTCCGTCTGGGGGGAGACTAGCTTATTCCCAGCACATTGCGGATCGCCACATCTGCGCGTTTTGCCAGCAGAGGCGTCATTTTGTCATCCAGCGGCAGGTTGATGATTGAGGCGCCCCACAGGGTCGCATTGGGCATCGGTTGCTGCGGAAACTCCGGTTGCAGCACGTTTGCCATTGGCACCAGGGATGGATACCAGCAGGTGGTGTGGATGACATTCATTTCCCACAGTGCGGCCAGTACATCATCGCGCAGATCGTGATGCACAAGGAATGAAAATTTCCACAGTGGATTCGCGTATTCGTTTCGGGGAAGCACCAGCTCGTCTGTCGGCAGGGTGCCCATCAGGATGCTTTCGCGTTCGCGTCGGGCTTGCAGTAACTCCGGAATGTGGGGCAGGAGATCGAGCAGGCGGTCCGCCAGGTTTTCCTGCGCGCGCGACTTCATGATGGACTGATAGGCCTGAAACAAGGTGGGATAGTGCGCTTCCAGCCTGCGGGCGGTGCCTTCGTGACGGTGCAGACCCCAATAGACATCATCCCACTCGCGCTCAAGATGTTGCGTTGTACGTGAGTACTTCGCGTAGTCATTAGCCAAAACCACCACTTCTTTAAACAAATCAAAAGAAGAAACAGCAACTAAGCCACCACCACGAAAATCAACAATCTTATCAACACCAAAACTAAAGACAGCGGCATCACCAAAAGAACCCAACGGCACTGATAGTATCTTCGCTCCAAAAGCAATCGCGCAGTCTTCAATCACAAAAACATTGTGCGCACGCGCCCATACCATCAAGGACTGTATATCGGAGGGAATTCCGCCAAAATGATGCGTGATGATAACAGAAACATCGTGGGTATCTATTGAGGCCAGCAGTCGAGGATCAATCCCGCCGGTTTGCAAATCGATATCGACAAGCTGTGCGCGGTATCCGGAAGCAATCACCGCCCACAACACGATAAAGCAGGTATTGGCTGGCAACAGCACAATACTCCCTTTACGGTCGAGAGCGGTGAGAAGGGCACAGATAGCTGAACTGGCACGACCTGCCAGCGCCGCATACTCTCGATCAAACATCGTAGCAAGCAAACGTTCGGCAGGATGCATCAAGGTATCACTCAGGCAGGTGTATACGGCTCAATAACGACCTGTGTCAGAAAACGTTCAATGTCCTCACGATTACACTGAGCAGTTCCGGGCTGAAGGCAGACGGCTGCTGCCGCTGCCGTACCCAGGCGCATCCCATCTTCGAGAGTCAGCCCCTGTTCAATCGATGCTGCAATGCCCGCCAGCATGGCATCGCCTGCACCAGCCGCACTCACAACAGTTACAGGCAAAGCATGCGCATAGATGGCGCGATCACGCAGCACAGCCAGAGCACCATCGCCACCCAGCGTAATGATCGGCTGTGTGCCGAATTTATCGACAATATAACGCCCAGCGCGATAGGCTTCATTCAACGTGCGCACTGTAAAACCAACCAGACCTGACAGCTCATCGCGGTTCGGCTTGACAAAATCGGGCGATGCCTCAAGGCCAGCCTCAAGATTCTGCTGCGCAGCGTCAAAAATCACGGGTACATTGGCCGACTTCGCCATCCTGATCATACGTTGGTAGAAGTCGGGTTGCAGGCCAAATGGCAGTGTGCCGCCGGTCACCAGCACTGAAGCGCGTCCGAGTGCTGACTGCAAGACCTGGATCCCCGCTTCCAACTGCTCAGGCGTGACCGACATCGTGGTCGTCGTGATGGTAGTAGCGCCAGTATTGTCTTCGGGCACGATCACGATGTTGGTGCGGGTTTCACCCTCTACCTGCACAAAGCCAGTGGTGACACCTTTGGGCTCAAGCAACGAAATAACACGCTCGCCAGTCGTGCCTGCGATAAAGCCAAGCGCAAGACTGGGAATTCCCATCTCGCCCAGAATGAATGAGCAATCCGTTGGCTTCCCCCCGAGGCTGACGACCGCTTTGGTGGCGCGAATCGTCGCATCCGGCAGCAAGGCAGGGATATAAACGGTCAGGTCGATCGTGGAATTTGCGGTAAAGGTGACAATCACTTGTTTTCGCCCGCCTCATAATCAGCCATTGTCTGTTCCATCGTATCGCGCGCGGCCTGCAACGCATCACTGGAGGCAAGCAGGCTGCCCATCAGGATGCAATAGGCGTTGTTGTCGATGCGCTCGACGGCATCCAGAGCAGCATCGATGTCTTTTCCCATCACAAACAGGCCGTGGTAAGGGGCAATCGCCGCCGCCGCCTGCTTGGTGATGCGGTGCTGTTCACGTTCAATCACTTCAAAGACATAATCCGCCAGATACTGGCCATGCGCCGGGGCATAGCGAGTGACGCCGATTTCACCAAACTTGCGCGTTGACTCGAGTACCGGGGGAATCGGACGCGCCTGTGCTGCAAACACAAGCACATTGCGCGCATGAGCATGAATCACACCGGTCCCCAGATGGCCAAGCTCACGATGCAGCTTGAAATGCGCCTTGGATTCACGCGACAGCTCACCAGCCCCGTCAAGTACATTGCCATCAAGGTCTACCACCAGGATGTCTTCCGCGGACAGCTGCCACTGACGCTTGCTGCCTGCATAACGGGGAGAAATGCACACCAGGTTTTCAACGCGCGAAGAGATATTGCCACCAGCACCGTCCGTCAGCTTGCGCTCGTAAAAAATGCGGCCAAAGCGGGCCACTTTCTCGCGCATAGCGGTAACCCTTGCGTCAGACACGGTGAGGACAGCCGGAGCGTATGGTAGTGGCATGAGATTTGGCTTTCGTAGATGCGCTGAGGATTAAGCTGATTCTAACATATAGAACAATTTCTGCATGAGGTTGGTTACGCAGTCCACCCAGGCCACACCGTGTTAATGTGCCCATTTGAGTTGTATCATTGGGCGGTCATTGTCACCTGAAGATGAAAGAACAACCTATGAAGGCAACGGATCCGATTATTGTCATTGGGCATCGCAATCCCGACATGGATGCCATCGCATCTGCCATGGGCTATGCGTGGCTGCTGAATCAGACGCGCGATCAGGAGTATGTCGCTGGCCGCTGCGGTGGCGTGAACAAGCAAACCGCTTTTGCGCTGGAGCGATTTGGCATCAGCGCGCCCCTGCTGATCGCGGATGTCCGTGCGCGCGTGAATGACATCATGGCGAACATCGCCTCGCTGAACGAAAACCAGACGCTGCTGGAAGCCTGCCAGCTTATTGCGCGCACACGGCGACCTGCGCCGGTGCTGGACCAGGAGGGAAAGCCAATTGGCCTGTTGAATGGGGCAGGGCTGTTTGCGACATTTGCAGATGCACTGAGCTCCACCTCGGTGCTCGCGCTGGCAAAAGAATTCGATCGCAAGGCCAACACAGCGCTCGATACCGATTCACTGACGCTGTCTGCCGAGGACTTTGTGCAGGACATCATTCCGCAGGTGATGCGCAATGACCACGACGATTTCCTGGTGGTGGATGCGGATGGCCGCTATGCCGGTCTGTGCCGAAAATCAGCCGTGCTGTCGCCACCTAAACGCTCGGTTGTGATGGTGGACCATAACGAATTGCAGCAGTCTGTCCCCGGGCTGGAAGAAGCTGAAGTAGTGGAAGTGGTCGACCATCACCGCCTGAGCACGATTCCCACCCAGGTGCCTATCCGTTTCCAGATTGAGCCAGTGGGAAGCTGCTCCACGTTGATCACTGAAGAATGCCTGGACCTGAATCGCGAATTTCCGGCGCCGATCGCGGGTATCCTGCTGTGCGGCATCCTGAGCGATACGCTTATTTTCCGTTCGCCAACCGCGACCGAGCGTGATAAGGCTGCCGCGCTGGCGCTGGCCAAGATGGCACGACTGGTGAAGGACGGCGCCGAACCCACAAAAGACGCCTTGATGGCGGCCATTCACGACCTGGGCAACGACCTGCTGGCGGCAGGTGCCGGCTTAGGGTCACGCCCTGTGGCAGAAATCGTGACGAGCGACGTGAAATTTTACGAGGCTGCCGGAGAGCAGGTCGGCATTTCGCAGGTGGAAGTCACAAACTTCTCGGAGCTGGCAAGCCGGTTGCATGAACTAATCGATGCGCTGCATGAGCAGGTGAGCAAAGAAAAACTGGCTATGGCTGTGCTGATGGTCACCGATGTGGTGCGCGGAAACAGCCGACTGATCGCCGTGGGACAACAAAAGTTTATCGGCGCACTGCCGTATGCCCGACTGGATGACGGCACACTGGATGCCCCCGGTGTGGTTTCGCGCAAGAAACAGCTGCTGCCTACAATTCTGACTGCGCTGGCGCAGCTGGGTTAGTCCACATCATTTGTCGGCAAGGTGAAGTAGAAACTGCTTCCCTTGCCGACCTGGCTTTTCACCCCGATACGCCCCTCGTGCAGCTCGACCAGTTTACGTGCAATCGACAGCCCAAGCCCGGTGCTGCTCTCGCTGCCAGTCGGTTTATTGCTGGTGCGCTGAAACTCATTGAAAATCCGGGTGATTTCATCCGGACGAATGCCCATCCCCTGATCTATGACACGAAATTCCACTTCGCCATCCAGCCTGCGCACTGAAATAGTTACCGTAGAACCGCTCTCGCTGAATTTGAAGGCATTGCTGAGGAAGTTGTTCAGCACCTGTTCGATGCGCTGGGCATCAAACCGGAACTGGGGCAGGTCTTTTTCCAGCACGACATCGAGAAAGATGCCTTTTTTATCAGACAGCATACGATTATCGCGGGCAACGCGCTCTACAAATGTATCGATGCGAACGAGATTGCGGTTTAACTGTATTTTCCCTGATTCAATCGCTGTGATGTCCAGCAGATTATTGAGCAGGTTGAGCATATCGTGCATTGTTTCCTGAATGATGAGCACGAAGTTACGATACTCGGTTGGGTCTGTTTTGGGATGCAGCAGCAGGTCGGTGAAGCCCTGAACCACCTGAATAGGCGTGCGCAGGTCATGCGCTGCCATGCCAATGAAGGAGTCGCGCTGTTCCACCAGGGTACGCAGGCGCTCGGCCAGTTCTTCCAGGCGGGTGGTACGCTCCTTTACACGTTCCTCCAGCAGCGCATTGGCCTCGCGCAATTCGTTGTACAGGCGGCGGCTTTGCATCACCAGGCTGAAGCGATGAAATGCCTCACGCACGATGGTGTTCAGTTCCTGCGGGTCCCACGGCTTGGTAATGTAGCGAAAGATCTGCCCGTCATTGATGGCCGAGATGACAGCCTGGATATCTGCATACCCGGTCAGCAGCAAGCGAACGGCATCCGGGAATTCATCCTTCATGCGCGAGAAGAATTCACTGCCATTTACCTCTGGCATCCGCTGATCCGAGATGATGACCTGAATCGGATGCTCCAGCAGGATGCGGTATGCTTCCTCGGCACTGCGTGCTGTATACACGTCGTAGTCACGCCTGAACTGCCGCCGCAAAGACTTCAGGATTTCTTCCTCATCATCGACAATCAGCAGCTGGCCTCTGCCAGCCATCATCTCATCGGTATTGATGGCTTCGTACTGCTCACTCATCGTCGGATATCTTTCGGTAGTGTGATCTGAAACACAGTGCCTTTCCCGAGTTCAGATTGTACCTGTATTGTACCTTTGTGTCGTTCTGTGATGATTTTATGGGCAATTGCCAGCCCCAAACCGACGCCTACACCCGCAGGCTTGGTTGTGAAGAACGGAGTGAACAAATTCGTCAGGACGTGAGGGGGCATTCCCAGCCCTGAATCCTTCACAGAGATGACAATACGACTGTCGCTGTCTTCCGCGAGTATGTCAATAGTGCCGCGCTCTGGCATCGACTGAGCTGCATTGACAATCAGATTGAGAAATACCTGATTCAGCTCTGCCGGGCAGCAGTAAATGGGCGGAACATCATCGATGTCCAGATTGACCGTGATGCGGCCACCCAGCTCACCACCGGCGATCATCAGGGCGCTGGTCACACATTCGCGGATGCTGGCCACTTTAAACTCTGCCTCGTCCAAACGCGCGAAGGTGCGTAATCCCTGGACAATACCCTTCATACGCTGAAGACCTTCAATGGATGCCCTGACCAGGTCATCGATATCGCTGACCGCGTAGTCGATTTCAGACTGCACGCGCAGGTCACCAGCGCGCTGCTTCGTCTCAGGGTAGGGGGACTGACGCACGAGCGATTCCAGCTCGTCGTAGGCACTGAACACATTGCGCAGAATATCATTCAGACTGTGGAGATTGCTGGTGACAAAGCTGAGCGGATTATTGATCTCGTGGGCGATGCCGGCCACCATCTGGCCCAGGGCATTCATCCTCTCGGCATGTACCAGCATCATCTGGGTTTCACGCAGTTCACGCACTGTGCTTTCAAGCACGATCTGTTTTTGTATAAGCGCCTGGCGCGCCTGATGCAGTTCCGTCACATCGTTCTGAATGCCCACAAAATGTGTGAGCTGCCCGTCCCGTCCATAGATCGGGGACATAGACAGCTCGTTGATGAACAATGTGCCGTCACGGCGATAGTTGCGCAGCGTCACGCGGCAGCTGCGGCCAGCATTCAATGCCTCACGCAGCACATCGAGCTCGGGCTGCAGGCGGTCCTCACCCTGCAAAAAGCGACAGTTTCTACCCAGAACGGCATCCACGTCATAGCCGGTAATGTGTGCAAACGCCTGATTGATGTATGTGAGGGGCATGCCCTCGAGGGAAGTATCGGCGATGGTGATGCCGCTGATGCTGGCGTCCATGGCACGCTGATGCAACGCGTAGGCCGTTTCAAGCGAGGCCGAAATCTGGCTGAATGTGTCGTCGTTCAAGCGAACCCCTGTCATGCCGTGAACACGAGTACGTCCGCCGCATCAAAGACCCGTTTACCTATGGAAACAATACCATTGAACTACGCTTTCGTCTACCACCGTGAAAGTAGGGGGCCACGATTGACAATATGAGTGATAATAGAGTAACAAGTCATATGACACCCTGGCGTTTCTTGGCGCCCGCAATTGGAGTTGACTCATGAAACGACAACCTTTGTTCATCTTACTGATGCTGTTATCAGCATTGCTGCTGAGTGCCTGTAACCTGGGTGCCGCAGAGCAGGCGACAGCAACCCTCACACCATCGAGGACACCATCGACGACCGTGTCGGTGACGCCAACGATCACCATTCCCACGGCACTGCCATCCCCTGGCGTGGTCATTCTTCCAACGTCTATTATCAGAACTTCCGTCGTCATTCTGCCTACACCTTTTCCGACGCAGATTGTCACGACGCCTATCCGGATTGCGATTTTCTCTCCGGGACCGGGCAGTATCGTTTCCGGCAACGTATCCGTGCTGGGCTCGGCGCTGCATCCGCAGTTCCTGCAATATCAGCTTGAATACGGCCCGTCAGTGAATCCGCAGAACCTGTGGTATCCGGTCAGTGGGGTGATTTCCACACCATTGCTTGATGGTCTGCTGGGAACCTGGTCCACAGGCGCAATCAACGATGGCGAATATCAGCTGCGCCTGCGTCTGTTCCTGCGTGACGGCACGACCCTCTCGACGGTAACGGGTGGCATTCAGGTGCGTAACTCACGCCCGACGCCCGTCCCGACGCAGACGCCTTCCGTGCCGCGTCCGCTGGCCGCCTTTACCCAGTCCGCCACAACCGGCGAAGCGCCGTTGACGGTTCGCTTTACCAGCTTGTCCAGCGGCCAGATCAACAGCTACAACTGGAATTTCGGTGACAATACGACGAGCACCGAGCAGAATCCAGTCAAGATCTATACGCGTGCAGGCCTTTTCACCGTCTCACTGACCGTCTCGGGACCTGGTGGTTCCTCCAACGTCAGCAGTCAGGTGCTGGTCAGTTCGCCCAGTGCCCCGCGTGCGGCATTTACAGCTTCGCCTGTGAGTGGCAATGCGCCACTGACGGTGCAATTCGCCAATCAATCGACCGGCCAGATCACTAGCTACTTCTGGAACTTCGGTGATGGCAGCACGAGCACAGCCGTGAATCCGCAGAAGGTCTTCCAGACGGTGGGCACCTTTAATGTGTTCCTCACAGTCTCAGGGCCTGGTGGTGTGGCGATTACATCCGGACAGATCGTTGTGTCCAGCCCGCAGATTCCTGCGCCGCAGGCCGCTTTCACGTCGAACCCGGTGCAGGGTGTCGCGCCTCTAAACGTGCAGTTCCTGAACCGCTCGACCGGCCAGATTAACGCCTACTCGTGGAACTTCGGCGATGGCAACATCAGCAGTGAAGAAGATCCGCAGCACACGTTTATCGTACCTGGCGCGTATACCGTCACGCTGGTTGTCAGCGGACCGGGTGGTACCAGCTCGGTGCAAACAACGATTGTGGTGGCGGCACCAGTACCCACCGTCACGCTCACGCCCACCAATACGGCGACCAACACCTCAATCCCTGTATCCACAGAGACCCTGACGGCGACCGCGACACCAACCACGACGTCCTCTGTAACGGCGACGGCCACGGCCACCGCGACCAATACGCAGGAAATTGTGGTGGTGCCAACGAATACGTCGACGCAGGTGCCTCCAACAGAGACGCCGGTGACGCCAACCCTGACACCGACGCTGATTCCTGCGACAGAGACGCCGGTAACGCCGACGTTAACTTCGACGCAGGTTCCGCCTACGGAGACATTGATCCCGTCGACCGCGACACTGGAGCCGGTCACTGCGAATTTCAACTATGTCGCGGACTCGAACAATCCGTTAAGCATCAGCTTCCAGAGCAGTGTGACCGGCCCGGTCACCAGCTACCTGTGGGATTTCGGTGACCTGACCCAATCGACAGAAGCCAATCCGGTCAAGCTGTATGTGGGCGGTGGCAATTACACCGTCACGCTGACCGTCACCGGTGCAGGCGGGCAGGGCAGTGCCCCGGCGGTGCAGGTTGTCCCGGTTTTCGAGCCGACGGCAATTCCGCCGACCGCGACAGCAACTGTGGAGGCTGTTGGCGCAAACTTCAGCTTCGCGGCTGACCCGAATAACACGCTGATTGTGAACTTCCAGAGCAGCGTGACCGGCCCGGTCACCAGCTACCTGTGGGACTTCGGCGACGGCACGCAGTCTGGAGATATCAATACGGTCAAGCAGTATGCCCTGGGCGGTGACTATACCGTCACGCTCACGGTCACCGGTTCGAGTGGCCAGACCGCAGTCGCGCAACAGATCGTAAGTGTGGCCAGCCCGACGGCAGTACCGCCGACAGCGACGCCAACCGTCGAGCCTGTCAGTGCGAATTTCAGCTTCGCGACAGATCCGAATAACGCGTTGAGTGTGAATTTCCAGAGCAGCGTGACCGGCCCGGTCACCAGCTACCTGTGGGACTTCGGCGACGGCACGCAGTCTGCTGATCTCAACCCGGTCAAGCTGTACGCCCTGGGTGGTGACTATACCGTCACCCTGACGGTCACCGGATCGGGCGGCCAGACCAACTTTGCCCAGCAGACGGTGAGCGTGGTCAGCCCGACGGCAGTACCGCCAACAGCGACACCGGAACCGGTCACTGCAAGCTTTACCTTCAGCGCGGATCCGAATAACACGCTGAGCATCAATTTCCTGAGCAGTGTGACCGGCCCGGTCATCAGCTATCAGTGGGACTTCGGCGATGGCACACAGTCACCTGATGTCAATCCAGTCAAGCTGTATACGGTGGGCGGCGACTATAACGTCTCGCTAACCGTCACTGGCTCGGATGGACAGATAAGCACGCCATTTGCACAGGTCGTGAGCGTGGTGGCGCCTCAGCCGACGGCCGAGCCTACAGTCGAGCCGACCGCGACATCTGTACCGCTGACCGCCTCTGTGGCTGCGACACCGTCGCAGATGGATCCGGCCACCATTAACTTCACGTCAACGGTCAGTGATCCGGGCGCGACATATGCGTGGGATTTCGGCGATGGCGGCACGAGTACCGAAGCGAATCCGACCTACACGTATACCAGCAGCGGCACCTTCACGGTGAATCTGACGGTGACAGGTTCAGATCTGGTCTCCACGGCGACGGCCAGCACATCGGTCGACATTGCCGCACAGCAGCCGACCGCAGTACCGCCAGCAGCTCCATCCTTCACGCTGACAGGCAGCGGCGCTGCATCGGCCATCGCGTTCAGCCCAACAGGTGGACGCCTGGCAGCAGCATACGGAAATGCCAACATTGCCCAGGTGTGGGATGTGGGCAGTCAGTCCGTGCTGGCGACGCTGAGCGGGCATACCGGCTCTGTCAATGCGGTCGCATGGAACACCATCAGCGGCCAACCGGTCACCGCAGGCAGTGATGGCAACGTCATCCTGTGGGACAGCGCAACTGGCGCAGCAGTCGCGACGCTGGCTACGGGTGGCACGCTGGTGAAGGTCGGCGTGAATCCTGCCGGCACCATCATCGCTGTTGGTGACACCAGCGGCCTGGTGACGCTGTGGGACAGCGGCGCGCAAACGATCATCACGCAGCTGCAGGCAAACGCCGGCATCAGCGGCCTGTCATTCCGCCCGGACGGGCAGCAGCTGGCCTACGCATCCAGCAGCGGCACGGTCTACATCTATGACCTGGTGAACAACGTCGCCTTCTTCGAGTTCAACGCCGGCGGCGCTGTGACAGCGCTGAGCTACAGCCCGGATGGAGAGCGTCTGGCGGCAGGCTTCGCGGATGGTTCAATCACGCTGTTCGACACGGTGATGTGGTCGCCCAGCATCGTCATGACCGGCCATACCGGCCCGATCACGTCGGTGGCATACAATGGCGGCGGCACCATCCTGGCGACTGCCAGCAGCGACGGCACCGTCATCCTGTATACGCCATCGTCGGGTGAAGCACTGCCGACCAACTACACCGTCGGTGTCGCGTTGAACGACGTCGCCTGGAGCGCAGACAGCGCGTACTTCGGCACGGCCAGCGCGAATAACACCGTGCTGGTGTGGCAGCCGTAAACCGGTAAGGCAGCGGGAGGGCAGGGTCGGTTACTACCGGCCAATCCCTCCTGCCTGAGACAACAAGAAGAGAGAGGCGCCCGGTTGAAGTTTCGGGCGCCTCTCTCTTTTATCTGACCACAGCGCAATGCGTTATGCGTCTCGTTTGTAGATGATGAACGATGGCACAATCGAACCGCCGCCCGCGGTCACATTCAGCAGGGAAGAAGAGGACAGACGTGTCATGCAGCCGCTGGTGGTGCGTCCGAAAAAGACAAATGGATCGGCATCCACGAGCCGGGGACTGATGTCAATCTGATCATCGATCAGAGACGGGTAATCTTCATAGGCCACGCGTACCTTTTCCTGCACCACGAAGGGTGTTGTCAGTGCTGTGCGCAGCGTCTCTGCCCATACCTCATCGGTGACTTCCCAGCCCATGACGACGCCCTTGCCGCCATATTCATCGTTTGGTTTCAGCACAAACTGGTCGCGGTGATCGGCGACGTATTCAACCAGATCGATCCGCTGATCATGAAACTGGGTCACGCGCTCTTCCACACGACGCGTCCAGGGAATATGTTCCCCGATGGCCTGCACCTCGTCGGCATTGAACAGGAAATGATTGCGCTCATCGCTGAGAAAGGCAAAACTTGCTTTCTTGGCCATCAGCTTGGCGCTGAAGGCATTCGACATGACCACATTATGGTCGCGCAGGGCGTGCACAATTGGATTCTCAAGCCCCATGCGCTCAATCAGCTCGCTGCACAGCACGCGCTTGTAGATCAGGTCAATGGCGAAATCCCCCGCATACAGACGCCCCCCCCGGTACTCAAGCTCGCGGGGATCGGCCAGCACGACGCGCGCGCCTTCAGACTCGAAATGTATTTTGCACAGTTCGTGCTCATTCAGCGTCGGCACATCGGCCCAGTCAACAATGGCGATGTTTGGGATGCCGACGCCACCCCACTGGCGATAGACCTCTGCAAGAGACTGAAACAGCCCCTGGCGCACAGGGAAAGTGCGCGTGTGGTATGCCTCATTGAACGTTTTGAACAGGTCAAGCTCCAGGAATACATCTGACACAGCATCATCGTATGCGATACCGGCCGGCGTCTCCGCGTTGTACTCCACAAACTTGAGCTTCATGTCGTCCAGGGTAAAGAACGAATCGAGGCGCGACGTCGTCCACGGCACGTCAAAGCCAATATCGAGGCTGAACAACGCTTCCTCATAGGCCTCCAGATCAAGCTGGGCACGCATAATCGGATTATGGAAGCATGCGGCATGTGCCTTGCGGAATGCACCAAGGACGATCTCAGTCTCGTATTTCAGATAGGCCCACTGTTCCGGCGTATAGAAATTGGGGCGCAGCACTGTGCACAGCGGACGATCGCCGAAATAACATTTGCGCCGACGCAGACCTTCATTCATCTGCTCGCGCGCAAGGGCAGCAGTCTGGTCATTGATGAGGCTGTGATAGAAATCGACGACATCCCGCTTCATGAAGCATCCTTACTCAGACTTTGCGCGTTTTCGTGCGGTTTTGCCTTCTGGCTTCGGCAGCATCTGCGCCCACTGGTAGCGGTCGCGCGTGCCTGCATCAGACTTTGCCAGCCGAATCACCATATCAGCCATATGCTTGACCATCCACTGGAAATGCATATGACCGAGGGAGTTCACATCCATGTCCGGCGCCGGATTCATAAAGTCGATCGCGTAGGGGATACCCTCGCGCACTGCAAATTCCACAGTGTTCATGTCGTAACCAAACGCCTTGCACAGCGTCAATGCATCTGCGTAGATACGCTGATAGAGCGCTGGTGAGAAGTCATGTTCGTCATAGTACTTGCGCTGCTTGGGGTCATACTTCATCACGTGGACTTCTTCCTGACCCAGCACCATGCAGCGGGCATAGTTTTCCCACTCAATGAATTCCTGCACAATCATGGTGAGCTGGCCGCACTGGTCATAGCGCCAGATCAGCTCATCGATACTGTGAATCACATACACATCACGCCAGCCGCCACCATGTGCATCTTTCAGGATGCAGGGCATGCCCACATACTGCGCCACATACTGCCAGTCGAGCGGAAAAATCAGGTTGCGCAGGCTTTCAGTCGGCACGATGCCAGGGACATACTCTTTATTGGGCAGCACCAGCGTGCGCGGAGATGCCACTCCCAGTTTGGTGGCCAGGCCAGCGCCGAAGAATTTATCGTCAGCGGTCCACATGAAGGGATCGTTGACGACCTTGACACCCTGCAAGGCGGCGTGCTTCAGGTAGGTGCGATAGTAGGGCACTTCATGCGAAATACGGTCCACAATCACCCGATACGGGATGGGTTCTTCCATGGCGGTGCCACCCAGCCGGACATATTCAGCCACCACGCCCTGGTCACGGCTGTTTACCTCATTGATGAAAGCCGGAGGGAAAGACCACTCACGGCCAACAATAATGCCTACCTTCAGGGGTTCCTGAGTCTTTTTAGCCATTGCACGCTCCCACAGCCACAGTGTGCGAATTAATCATGACCGCCAATATAGAGTAACAACATTTTTTGCCAGAATGGCCAGTCGTGAGCCCAGCCATCCCATTCGCGCAGGGCATTGCCGATACCTTTTGCCCATAAAGCGGCTGACAACGCGCGCGCGCTGGGCATCAGCGAGTCTTCCTTGCCGGTCGCCATGATGATATCGAGCTGACGCAGCAAAGCCAGCCTGCGCTCATCCGTTTCTCCCGCAACAAAATCGATGGGATTGTTAAAATACACATTGTCGTCGTAGTGGCCGTGAACAAAGCGCCGAATGTCATACAGACCGCTGAATGCCAGGATTCGCTGCACGCGCTCCGGGTGGCGCAGGCCAAAATTCATGGCATGATAGGCGCCAAAGCTGGCCCCCAGAGAGATCGTATAGGGATTCGGATTGACCTTGTCCATCAAAGCCATGACTTCCTGTATCAAATAGGCGTCATACTGCTGATGGCGATTGGCGCGGCCCGCCGGATGAGCCCAGTAGCAGTACCAGCTTTCAGCATCCACACTATCGACACAAAATAACTGCAAATGGCCGTCATCTATCGCCGGCCCAAGTGCATGGACCATACCGCGGTCTTCCCATTCAAAAAAACGCCCTTTGCTGGTGGGGAAGACCAGCACACGGGCACCCGCATGGCCAAAGACCAGCATTTCCATATCGCGCCCAAGTGAAGGGCTTTGCCAGCGGTGATACTCGCGTCTCATCCTGATTTCCTTACGGCTGCCACTGCGGCAGCACCTGCAATACAGCCCGCGCCTTGTCGCTCATGCGGGTAATCCGGGAAACGCACCGCGGTTTGCCTGAGCACATAGCGAATCTCGGCAAGAGACAAACCGGAATTAACTTCAAGCATCTGAGCCGCGATGGATGACACAATCGCCGCACTGACGGAGGTGCCGTCAACGAACTGATGGGCGCTATCGACCAGTTTCAGTCGGTCAATGGTCGCCTGAAGCACGGCGATGACCTCCGGATCGTGCAATTGCGCCGCTTCGGGCAGGCCAAACATAGCATGATGCGCGGTCAACACCGCCTGCGCGGCCCGTTCGTCGCCGGAATCGACGGCATCCAGCATGCTGGCCAGCACAACAGCCTCGCTGGCGGCCGTGGTACCAGGCAGAAACGGAGACACGATCCAGCGCGCCGAGCCAAGTATATCCGGCTTCTGTGCCCCGGCCACATCCCGGCCAAAATCGTGATGATACGGCTGCCAGATTCCAGGATTGGGCGAATTGAGGTCGTCATAGCCGCCAACTGTCAGCGCAGTCGATGCACTGGCCGGTGGCACGAGGTGTTCGCGACCACCATTCCCGCCAGCACACACCACCAGCACCCCTTGTGCTTCCAGCTGCCGCATCTGGACGTAGAGTGGATGCTCCGGGTCGTCTGAAGGGAAATCGCCGCCCACGCTGACATTGACGATGCGAATGTTGGCCGCTTTTGCATTCTCGCTGATCCAGCGCAGGCCGCGCAGGATATCCGGCTCTTTGATCTGGCGCGTACGCGTGCTGACTTTCACCAGCACCATCGAGGCACGAGAGGCTAGTCCGCTGAAGCGCCCGGACGACAGTGACCCATTGCCACAGGCAATCACACTGGTCATCTGGCCATGCCACGCATACCAGGCTGGTCGGCCAAATCTGGCATTGCTGATTTTGGGAATTTCATCGGTGGCATCCACATGCAGACGAACACGTCCTCGAATATCCGGATGTGGGTAGAAACCGGAATCGATGAATGCAATCGTAACCCCTGCACCTGTTGCAGCATGGTCCGCAGACATACGCTCGGACAACGGCAGCAGGGCAGGGGTGTGCACGTGAAGTCGATACGGGCGCTGAAGCATCACGCCTGTTTCATGAAATGCATTCAGGGTTATGCTGCGTTCACAAAGGTCTTGAACAGATTCAGCATGCTGTCATCGAAGGTGATCAGGCTCTCGGGATGCCACTGCACACCGATCAGGAAGCGACTGGTATCGCTGCCTTCAATCGCCTCCACAACACCATCCGGGGCAATCGCACTGACCGTGAATCCGTTAGCCACGCGGTCGACCGCCTGATGGTGAAAGCTGTTCACCCTCGCCTGAAGACCCAAAATGGTGCTCAGGGATGTCCCGGTGATTGTGCTGATCTCATGCGCGACAAAGTCACGCGGCTTGTCAGGGAAATACTGATGGCGAATGGCCTGGGGAACCTGAATGTTGACATCCTGAATCAATGTCCCGCCAGCAGCCACATTCAGGGTCTGAACGCCACGGCAAACGCCAAGCACGGGCTTGCGCGTTTCAAGAGCCCATTTGGCCAATAGCTGCTCGGTGTCGTCGCGCAGTCTGTCGATGCCTTCGGTTTTCTCATGTGGAACCTGGCTGTAGCAGGCAGGGTTGACATCACCGCCGCCGGCAAAGAATACACCATCCAGGCGGTCAAAAATGGCACGCAGGGCATCGGCCCCAAGAGCAAGCGGCAGCAGTACAGGTGCCGCACCGGCAGCATCAAGCGCAGTGATATACGGACGGCTCATGCCAAAGCGCTCGGGCAGCTTCTCGGGCAGTGAGGTGTCGTGGAAGGTTGGGATTCCGATCAGCGGTCTGATAGCGCACCACCTTTGCATGTACAAACAGAGTATGGCTGTCGCAACAGTGTACCACAGGGTGGTGCGTGTGGTTATCGTACATTCTCATCTAAAAAGAGGGGAAGTTTTCAATAATTCTCAGCGATATCTGATGCAATCTCTTCACAGAACATGGGCCAGATCTCATTAAAGGCTGATAAGCTTTCCTTACATCGAAACTTTCCGTCTCACACAGTCGACAAACTGTTTGGACTTCTAAAGGAAACCATTGTTGCAGACAGACCGTAAGCGAGTACGATAGTGTTAAGGCTGTGTTGGGGTATACGTTCCCATAGCAGGCTGTTAATCTTTCGTGTCGGGACTGCGATTTTTTGACCAGAAAGCAATATGTCGGGTGATACGGAGCGATCCGTTCCAGGGAAAATGGCTATGCCTACGTGGCTGGTATTGGAAGACACAGAGGGACTCAGGCTCGTTCTGGGTGATTTATTTGCGTTTCGCAACATACAGCCTCTGTTTCTCAAAGATGCCTATGAGGCGTTAAACTGGATCGAATCGGCCAACAAAGTCGGCTTTGCTGATCCCATGCCAGAGCTGGCGCTGCTCGATGTGCAGATGCCGCCTGGCAGCGAATACAGCGGTGTCGATGTGGGGCGCTGGATTCGCAGCTCAAAAGTGCTGGGGTCAATCCCGATTGCCATGATGAGCGCGTATGTGGTGAAGCACGATGAGCTTGAAGAAATGAAGCTGATTACAGGGGCAAATTTGTTCCTGCCGAAGCCACTGCCCAGGATCGACGAACTATTCAGACTGCTGTATACCCTCGCTGACGGCAACAAACCAGCAAAGACCCGGACACCCAGATATTCACAGAAAAGATGAGGCTTATGTTTGCTGTCATTATCAAAATCTCCGTGATTCCCGAATTTGCAGATGCCTTTATTGAAGCCACGCTTGAGAATGCGCGTAACAGCATACTGGAACCAGGCATCGCACAGTTTGACCTGCTGCGCGATCAGCAGGATCCCTCGCAGTTCACCCTGTACGAAATATATCGTTCACCGGAGGCCCAGCTTCAGCACCGCGAAACCGCGCACTATCTGGCCTGGCGCGAGCGTGTGGAACCGATGATGGCTGGCCCACGGACACCGACTAAATTCGATTTACTGAATCCACCCGAATAGCCCAGAGGAAAGACAGCATGCGCTTTGAGTTTGCGACCGCGACGCGTATCTATTTTGGTGCTGGCGCCGCGTCAGAACTGGGCAAGATTGCCGCGTCGTTCGGCACGAATGTCATGCTCGTTGCAGGGAGCGCAAAGCGCGCCGCCCCGATGACGACGCTGCTGGAAAGCGCCGGGTTGAAGGTGACGGTGCAGCTTTCGTCCGGTGAGCCAACGATAGAGGCCGCTGAATCGGCCTCAGCGCGCGCCAGAGAAGCGGGCATCGAGGTTGTAGTTGGCGTGGGTGGAGGAAGTGCGCTCGACCTGGCCAAGGCAATTGGCGCGCTGGCGGTGCACGATGGGGTGGCGCTGGACTATCTTGAGGTCATTGGACGGGGGAAACCGCTTACGAAGCCTTCGCTGCCCGTCATTGCAGTACCCACCACCAGCGGCACAGGCAGTGAGGTGACCGCAAATGCGGTGCTGTCATCGGCAGAAAACCGCGTCAAGGTGAGCCTGCGCAGCGCCAGTATGCTGCCGCGCGCCGCGATTGTCGATCCGCTGCTCACCGTGGAGATGCCCCCGAATATCACGGCATACACGGGAATGGATGCCCTCACGCAGTGTATCGAGCCGTACGTTTCAAACAAGGCGAATCCGCTGACCGACGCGATTGCCAGAGAAGGCATCGTGCGCGCCTCACGATCGCTTGAGGCGGCATTCGCCAATGGAGCGAACGAACAGGCGCGTGAAGATATGTCGCTGGCGGCACTGTTTGGCGGCCTGTCGCTGGCCAATGCAAAGTTGGGCGCCGTTCATGGCTTCGCAGCGGTGATCGGCGGCATGTTTGAGGCACCGCATGGGGCCATCTGCGCCTGTCTGCTGCCCCATGTAATGGTGGCGAATATTTCTGCGCTGCAAGCCCGCGAGCCACAGTCAGACAAGTTGTCACGCTATGGCGAAATTGCGCGCCTCGTGACCGGTGATTCAGCCGCTGTGGCACAAGACGGGGCGCAGTGGGTACATGAGCTGACGCGCAGGCTGGATATCCCGCCGCTGCGCGAGTTCAATGTGCAGGAAACTGACATCGAAGTGATCGCCCAAAAATCTGCCGGCGCCAGCTCGATGCAGGGGAACCCTGTCAAGCTGACGCACGAGGAACTGGTCGCGATCCTGAAGGCTGCCCGTTAGCCATCTTTCAGTTCGGCATAACGGAAGCAGTCGATTGTATGGTCATTGACCAGGCCACAGGCCTGCATCATGGCGTAGCAGATGGTGGGGCCGACGAATTTAAAGCCCGCTTTGAGCAAGGTTTTGCTCATCCGGCGAGACGTTTCTGTTTCAGCGGGAAGTTCGCCCAGGCTGCGCCATGAATTATGGACGGTTTTGCCATCCACAAATTCCCACAGGAACGATGAGAATGTGCCATAACGGGCCTGTATGTCACGGAAACGGGCCGCGTTATTGATGGTTGCCATGATCTTGGCGCGGTTACGGATAATGCCAGGATCGGCCATCAACTCAGCCACTTTGGCATCATCGAACTCAGCCACTTTCACCGGATCAAATCCGGCAAACACCTGTCGATAGCGTTCACGTTTGCGCAGCACGGTGATCCAGCTCAAACCAGCCTGTGCGCCCTCCAGCGTGATGCGCTCGAACAAGGCATGGTCTTCTTTCACGGGCACGCCCCATTCCACATCGTGATAGCGGGTATACAGCGCATCGTCCGGCGCCACCCATCCGCATCTTGCCTTATCCACGCATGCCCTCCCTCAAACTGTCTCGAAAAACGACCGTAATGCGTGGCTATATGCGGCAGGTTGCTCGAAGTGTGACGCGTGACCGGCATCTGTGATGATCATTCGGCGTCCATGCGGCATCAGGCTGGCCATCTCATCATTGATGGCATTGAACTTTACATCTTCGGCCCCGGTGAGCAGCATCACGGGCAATGCGTTCAGCGCAGGCAAGTCGTCCCAGAAAGACGGCTGAGCGCCCGTCCCGGCACCGCGCAAGCTAAGGGCAAGCCCGAAAAGGTCGTTTGCCAGCCGCTGATCACGCAGCCAACCCCGTTTCTCAGGGGGCACGCGCTGCTGGCTGGCAAACAGCGGCAGTTTCTCCCAATAGGCGACGAACCATTCTAGGCCGTTCCTGAGAATGGCATCCGCCAGTGCGTCGTCGTTGGACCGGCGAACTGTTCGCTCCTCAACACTTTTCAGTCCTGGAGAAGCGCTTTCCAGCACCAGCGACGTGTATTGACGAGGAGACGCCAACGCGCACGCCAGCGCATGCCTGCCACCCATGGAATAGCCGACAAGGTGGGGGGGCAGGGCAGGGCCGAAATATGCGTTGACCAGCGCGTTCAGGTCGTGGGCGACCCTGGTGACGTCATAACACTCTGGAGCAGCGCGCACACGTGTGCGTCCGTGGCCAGGCAGGTCGACCGCCAGCAGGTGGTAATCCGACGCAAGCGCCTGCATGCTCTCATGCCAGTTGGCCTGACTGCCGGTGAACCCGTGCAGCAGCACGACTGGCGTGCCAACACCCACACTGCTACAGGCATATAACGCGCCGTTTGCAGCTTCCCAAACGAAATCTTTCACATCAGCCATATTCGGGCCCGTTGCCCCTGCTGCTAAACAATTATTCATACAACTATGGCACATTCTACGCTATCATTCGAATAGACTGACCAGTCGGTTTAGAGTGAGATGAAACCTTATGGCAAATGACGCAGACAAGCGCGGGGCCACCGCAAAAGACCCGGAAAGCACACGTGGCCGCATTCTGGACGCTGCCCTGAATGTATTTTCAAACAAGGGCTTTCATGACGCCAGCGTGGATGAAATCGTAGAGCAGTCGAGCACGTCCAAGGGCTCAGTCTATTTTCACTTTCCCAGCAAACAGACGCTGTTTCTGGCGCTGGTCGACAAATTCGCAGACCTGCTGGAGCGCCGGGTGAAAGAAGCGATCGAGGGTGAGAGTGAAGGTATCTCCCGGGTGGATATTGCCCTGACAACCACGCTGCAAACCTTTAATCAGTATCGCCCGCTGGCAAAAGTGATGCTGGTGCAGGCGATGGGACTTGGTGCTATCTTTGAGCAGAAGATGATGGAAGTGCACACGCGCTTCTCGAACCTGATCAAGATTTATCTCGACGAGGCCATCGCCACCGGGGATATCGAGCCAATCGATACCGGGGTGGTATCGCGCGCCTGGATGGGCGCCATTAACGAAAATGTCATTCATTGGGTTTATTCCGGCGAGCCCACACCGGAACGTATCATGACCACGCTGCGCCCGATGCTGCTGCGCAGTGTGGGCGTAAAGGAACATGCATAGCTCATGAGCTCGCCTCGTGATACCCAACTGATTCCGGATCGTGATCTGCCGGGAAGACGCCCACGCCTGACAGCCCGGACGGTCGCCATCGAGCCATCTTTTCTGCTGCCTGTGGCAGTGCTGTATGCGCACCTGAACCGCGTGTACTGGAGCGATCCCACGACCCAGACGATTACACTGGGCCTGGGAACGGCTGCTGCCATCGATGCCCGGGGACCCGAGCGGTTCGCATTCATTCGCGAACAGGCGGAAAAGCTGTTTGCGGGAATGGAATTGAGTGGGTCTGAATCCGGCATTGAGCCACGACTCTGGGGCGGATTCGCCTTTGATGATGTCAGTGCACGCACGTCTGATCCGCTGTGGGATGTGTTTCCAGCGGCGCATTTTCATATTCCGCGCCTGACGTTCACAATTTCGCCGGATGGGGCGTGGCTGACCGCCGCCCAGTACGGCAGTGCGCCTGATACGCTGCAAACCTTGATTGAGGATACCCTTGCGCAGGCGCGTGAAGCAGGCGAGACGATGCCCATGCGCCCGTATGCAAACACACTTTCCCTGCTGGCTGATCAGCCGACCTGGAACCAGATGGTGACGTCAGCGGTGCGGGAAATCCGCGCCGGGCAGATGGAAAAAGTCGTGCTTGCCCGCGCAGTCGAGCTGCATTATCCGCTGCGCCTTGAGCCAGCCTCTGCCGTGGACAGCCTGCAGGATCAGTATAACGACTGCGTGGTCTTCATGATGGAACCATCTCCCGGTAACGCATTCTTCGGCGCAACGCCGGAAGTGCTGGTGCGCAAGCAGGGCAAGCAGTTCGAAACTGCGGCACTCGCCGGGTCACGCAAGCGGGGCAAGTCGGACGAGGATGACGCACGTGCTGCGCGAGAATTACTGGCCAGCGATAAAGATCGGCGTGAACATGCTTTTGTCGTGGAGGAAATTGAGCGGCGCGTGGGCGCACTTTCCACCTCGGTGAATATGCCACAAACACCGGGTATCCTGAAGCTGAAGAACATCCAGCATCTGCATACACCGATTACCGGCACGCTCTCTGGCGAGACGCATGTGGTGGAGCTGGTGGAACTGCTGCACCCAACGCCCGCGCTCGGTGGCACGCCTCGTGAAATGGCACTCGAAGCACTGCGCCGTCTGGAGCCTACTGCACGCGGCTGGTACGCAGCGCCTGTGGGTATGATTGACCGCCATGGAAATGGTATGTTTGCTGTGGCGATCAGAAGCGGCGTAAGTGCCGGAAAAATCGTCCGCCTGTATGCGGGAGCTGGCATCGTCGATGCCAGCGACCCTGATGCGGAATGGGCGGAAACAAGCCTGAAACTTCGTCCGCTGTACACCGCACTGGGGTTAGATACATGACAGCACCAAATCGAAATCTGCTGTGGGCCACAATTTTCATGGATGAGCTGGCCCGCTGCGGGGTCAGAGATGTGATCGTCGCACCCGGATCACGCTCAACGCCGCTGGTTTTTGCTGCATCAGAACATCCGCTGCTGCGCGTGCATTCGATTATCGATGAGCGTGGAGCCGCGTTTTTCGCACTGGGGATGGGGCTTGTCACCGGGATTCCGGCGGTCGTGCTGTGCACCAGTGGCACAGCGGCAGCCAATTTCTATCCGGCGGTCATCGAAGCGAAGCTGTCGGGTGTGCCGTTGATTGTCGTCACAGCGGACCGTTCACACGAGCTGCGCGACAGTGGCGCGAATCAGACGATTGACCAGGTGAAACTGTTTGGCAGCCATGTCCTGTGGGCATATGACGCGGCACTGCCTGAAAGCCAGCCCCCGGCACTGGCCCGGCGCAATCTGCGCACGCTGGCCGCACGCTCTGTCGCGCTGTCCACCGGTCTGACGCGTGGCCCTGTACATCTTAACTTCCCATTCCGCAAGCCGCTCGAGCCGACCGCGGTCGAGGCGGATCTGCACGAGGACGATACGGGCAGGCCCGATATGCTTCCGTTTACACAGATTGTGCCGCCAGAGCTGCATCCTGACTTTGTGGCGCTGGACTGGCTGGAAGCAGAACTGGTCGCGGCTGAACGGCCGGTGATCGTTTGTGGGCCGCGCTGTGAACGCGATGAATTTCCGCTGGCTGTGAAGGCGCTGGCGCTGCGCATTGGCGCACCTGTGCTGGCCGATGCACTTTCGGGCGTTCGCTTTAGTGTGGATCGGCACGGCGTGATCATCAGCACCTATGAAACGATTCTCAACGCTGCCAGCGTGCCGCCGCCGGACTTCATCCTTCAGTTTGGCGGGCCAGTGACGTCGCAGGCGCTTGATGAGTATCTGTCGTCTGCCAATGCGACACGGGTGAATGTGCAGCGGGAAGGGCGCTGGCAGGATCCGCATCATCAGTCTGACCTGCTGATCATTGCCGAAGCGGCGCGCCTGTGCGACTACATGCAAACCATTCAGCGCGATGATGCCTGGCTGAAGCAGTGGCAGCAGGCTGAACATGATGTATCGCGCCTGCTGGATGAAACACTGCAAACACACTGGTTTGATGGCGCAGTGGCGCGCAATATCTCACATCTACTGCCTTACGGTGCGCCCCTGGTGCTGGCCAGCAGCTTGAGCGTGCGTCATTTTGACCAGTTCAGCCTGCGCGACGGCACCCATCTGACGGTGTATGCCAACCGGGGAGCCAGCGGCATCGACGGCACACTGTCGACGGCTGCTGGGGTGGGCAAGGCAAGCGAGGAACGGGTGACACTGCTGGCCGGAGACCTGGCGGCTATTCATGATCTGAATGGGCTGATGGCATTTGGTCGCACACACACGGCCTGCACCCTGGTGGTCGTGAACAACGACGGTGGTGGCATTTTCCAGCGCCTGCCGATCGCACAATTTGATCCGCCTTATCACGAGCTGTTTGTGACGCCACACGGCCTGAACTTCGCTGGGGCGGCGCAGATGTTCGGCTTCCGATACGCACTGGCAAACGATGCCGCGACCTTTGAGCAGATGTTTAAGGACAGCCATGCCAGCGACCAGAACTGGCTAATCGAAGTGCCCACAGATATCGTACAAGACCTGGCAGCGCGCCAAGCGGTGATGCAGGTTGTCGAGACTGGAATTATGCAGCGAGAGTATTTTACGCAAGGAGAGGCGTAACGTGACCGATTGGGTTGAAGTCAAGCAGTACAACGATATTACGTTTCATAAGGCGGATGGCATGGCGCGTATCGCCTTCAACCGCCCGGAAGTGCGGAATGCTTTCCGCCCCGATACGATTCAGGAAATGATCGAAGCGTTTATGAACGTGTGGGATGATCCGTCGGTAGGTGTCATCCTGCTCACGGGCAACGGCCCCGCAAAAGATGGCAAGTATGCCTTTTGCAGTGGCGGTGACCAGAAGATTCGTGGAGACGCTGGCTACAAGGGCGGCGATGGCGTCGAACGTCTGAACGTGCTTCAGCTTCAGCGGATCATCCGCACCATTCCCAAGCCGGTGATTGCGCTGGTGCCTGGCTATGCTATTGGCGGCGGACATGTGTTGCACGTCATCTGCGATCTCTCGATTGCAGCCGACAATGCCATTTTCGGCCAGACTGGTCCGCGCGTGGGCAGCTTTGACGGCGGCTATGGCAGCAGTTACCTGGCGCGTATCGTCGGGCAGAAGAAGGCGCGTGAAATCTGGTACCTGTGCCGGCAGTATAACGCTCAGGAAGCACTGGACATGGGCCTGGTCAACAAGGTCGTGCCGATTGACCAGCTTGAGGCCGAGGGCGTGGAATGGGCGCAGACCATCCTGCATCACAGCCCGCTGGCGATCCGCCTGCTAAAGGCGAGCATGAATGCCGATGTCGACGGACAAACCGGTATTCAGCAGCTTGCGGGTGACGCCACGCTGCTTTTCTATATGACGGAAGAAGGTCAGGAAGGCCGCAATGCCTACCAGCAGAAGCGCAAACCTGACTACGGCAAGTATCCCTGGCGGCCGTGATGAACGATTGGCTTGCTGCCAGCGCCGCCGCCAACGGCAGCAAGCCATTTCTATATGCATCAGGCGGCATGCAATCGTTTGAGTCAATGCATGACATCGCGCAGGGTTTGACTGACAGCCTACGTACACAAGGCGTTCAGCGCGGGCATCATGTCGCACTGCTGGCCAGCCCAGGCGCATCGCTGGTCGCGCTGATTTTTGCTCTCGGGCGACTCGGTGCGGTGGCTGTGCCGCTGAATCTTCGGCTGACTGTCGAGGAAATGGCGTGGCAGATTCGGCATGCGAACTGCCACGCGATCGTGTTCGACCCGTCACATGCAGAACAGGCTATGCTGGCAGCACCAGAGACCCACCATATCCCGCTGAGGCACATCGAAGAGTACGCCTCCGCAGGTATTGATTCGACAGCTGTCCCCCTGATTACGCTCGATGACATCCAGGCGATTATGTTCACCAGCGGCACCAGCGGCCAGCCGAAAGGCGCGCAAATCACCTGGGGAAATCATTTCTGGAGCGCGACGGCATCTTCATGGCGCCTGGGCGTCACTCCGGATGATGTGTGGTTGTCTGTGCTGCCGCTGTATCATGTTGGCGGGATGGGCGTCATTTTTCGAAGCGTGCTGTATGGCACGGCTGTTGATCTGCATCAGAGATTTGATGTGGACGAGATCAACAGTCGGCTGGATAGCGGCGAAATTACACTGGTTTCACTGGTGCCGACCATGCTGGCGCGCCTGCTGGATGCCCGTGATGATACGCCATTTCACCCACGTGTGCGCACAGTGCTGCTGGGTGGTGCTGCGGCTGATGACAAGCTGCTGGCGCGCTGTGTGAAACTGGGTATACCTACCGCGACGACCTATGGCCTGACGGAGGCTTGTTCGCAGGTGGCGACGACGCTGCCGGGGCGCACAGCCCATCATCCAGGCAGTGTGGGAAGACCGGTGATGTTCACCTCAGTACGCATTGCTGATGAGGCGGGGGCATCTGTATCTGCCGGACAGCCCGGCGAAGTAGTGGTCAGCGGCCCAACAGTCATGAAGGGCTATTATCAGCAGCCTGAAGATCGCGCGCTGCGAAATGGTGAGCTGTTCACGGGGGATATCGGGTATCTGGATCACGATGGTAACCTGTGGCTGCTCCAGCGGCGCACTGACCTGATCGTCACAGGTGGTGAAAATGTCTATCCGGCCGAGGTGGAAGCACGACTGCGCCAGCACCCTGATGTGCGCGACGTATTGGTGGTCGGTATTCCAGATCCTGTGTGGGGGCAGACAGTCGCGGCCATTGTGGTGCCCGCTGAAGGCGCACTCATCACAGAACGAATCCTGAGCGACTGGTGCCGGGCTTCCCTGGCCGGGTATAAATGTCCGCGCCGCTGGCTCTTTGCATCGACGCTCCCGATGATTGGCATTGGAAAGCCAGACCGGAAAGCGGGCGCGCGCCTGTTTACATAGATTATCGCGCCAGCCTCCCATTATTTTCCCCTGAGACACTACATCGTCATGGTGACCTTGCTCAGGCCAACCGGCTTGTCGATGGGCTTGCCCTTCGCCACGGCCAGATGCATGCCCAGCAGCTGTCCCGGGATAATGCTGGCAATAGGCGAGAGCCATTCTGGCAGGGCATCAGGCAGGCGCACCCACGGCGCATCCGTCAGGGCATCATCATTGGTGATAATCAGAGCTTCGGCCTGGCGCTCTTTCAGCCGAGCCAGCACGATTGGCATCTGGCTGCTGCCCGGGCCTTTTGGCGCAAACACGATGACGGGGAAATTTGGATTGACGATGGCGATCGGGCCATGCAGGAAATCTGCTTCACTGTAGCCCTGCCCAAGAATGGAACATAACTCCTGCACTTTCAGGCATGTTTCGATAGCAGTGCAGTAGTTATAGGCACGCCCCAGCGCAGCAAAACTGGCCAGATCGGCGTGATTTGCCGCCCATGTGGCCACCGGGCCAGAGGCCTCGAGTGTGCGCGCAATATAGTTGGGCAGGGCTACCAGGTCGTGCTGAAGCGCAGCATTAGGCGAGAGCGCGGCCACCAGCATTGCGACGGCCGTCAGCTGGGCGGTATAGGTTTTGGTGGCTGCCACGCTGATTTCTTCGCCGGTATGCAGGGCAATATGATGATGCGCAGCCTTTGCCATCGGCGAATCGGGATTATTGGTGATCGTCACTGTCAGGGCGCCCTGCTGGCGGGCATCGGTGATAACCCTCAGCACATCCATCGACATGCCGGATTGGGAGATGCCGATGACCAGCGCACGCGATAACTTTGGCGAGGTGTCATACAGCGTGTGGACGGACGGGGTGGCAAGCGCGACCGCCATGCCAACATGAATACCAAGCGCGTACTGTGCATATCGAGCAGCATTATCTGACGTGCCGCGGGCAGCAATGCTGACAAAGGCCGGGTCAAAGGCCTTTACCGCACGGGCAATCGCGGCAATGTTATCTGCCTCTGCACCTAACAGGTGCTGAATGATCTCTGGCTGAGCATAGATTTCAGTCTCAAGATGAGAGGGCATTGGGACTCTCCTTTGCTGATCGAAGAATGGTCGTGTCGCGCACGATCAAATGCGTATTCAGGACAGTTAAACCGCGAATCGTAAGGCCTTCCAGTTGTCCGAAAAGCTGATACATACCACGCTTTCCCACATCCACAATATCGGCGGCCAGCGTGGTCAGGCCGGCAGAAATGGCATCTATTCCGTCACCGAAGCCGATGACGGCAACCTCGTCAGGCACTGAAATGCCGCGTTCGCGCAGCACCGCTAAAGCAGCGATTCCCATCTGATAGTCCGACGCCACCACCGAGTCAAAAGGAATCTGAAGTTCCAGAAACTGCTGCATCGCATCGGCGGCCACTGAAGGGATGAATTCTCCAGGGATAAAATAGCGCTGATCCAGATCCAGATCATAACGCATCATTTCCAGCTCGAACCCCAATCGACGTGCCCGTCCATCATTCTGATTCAGATCACCGCAGATAAACACAGGACGGGTGCGCTGGCATGCGACCACGATATGCTCCATCAGGATCGCCATGCCCTGGCGGTTGTTTGACGCGATGCCCGGGATATCGAGTTCAGGCACGATGTGGGCTACCAGCGATACCGGCAGACGCAGGGTATCGCGCAGCCTGCGCAGCAGGGGATCGGGCAGTACATTCGTCAGCACCAGCGCGCCGCTACACGCTCTCAGATCCTGCTCGATGGCATCTATATCACGCACAGGGTCGTGGATTGTGTAAACCTGCACCGCATAGCCGCGCATGTGTGCAGCGGCCAGTGCGCCCGCGATCACGCCGCGCTGAAAGACCTCATCCGGATCATTGGTAAGCAGGGCGATTGGCCGTATGTTCACAGGATATCCAGCTCATTTTGCAGGGCAAGGGCCACCGCACCCAGCGCACTCAGGTCTTTTGAATAGGCCAGTGAAAAGCGGGTGCGCGCAAGCAGCGTATGGTCAGTATAGCGGGCCGCCAGCTCAATCAGGGCAGACAGGAATTCCTCGCCCAGGTCAACAACTTTACCAGCAAGCGAGACATGGCTGGGCTGCCACAGGCTGACCACCCATGCCAGCACCTGGGCCAGATGCTCCATATGCCAGTTGACGGCCATCGTCGCCAGTAAATCACCCCGCCGGGCCGCGTAGCGCAGGTGCATATAGGTGAAATGCTCCGGAAGCTGTGATTCCCCGATTCGTGCGCGCAGCTCCAGCACGTGCTGACGCACAGCCTTCCAGCCCAGCAGCGATTCCAGCGGCTGCATCTCGTGAGGAAGGCCCATTTTAAGGCGGCCGATTGCACCCCCCTGATGGTAATGAAAGTCCGCCGTATTAAATGCGATGCCGATCTCAACACTTTCGTTCAGCATCAGGCACGCGAGGCTTTCAGCGTCATCAGTGTCGGTGACGCCAAACGAGAACTGCGCCAAGGCGGCCAGTTCACTGTTGTTGCCGATGTAAACGGGTCGTCCGTACATGTCAGCAAAATAAGGGGGCAGCGCAAACTCGACCAATTGCTGTAACGGGCTTTGAATAAGGTACTGACGGGTCTCAGACAGGATGCCAGGAACGCCTATACCGATGCACAGCAGGGGCGACGACAACTGCGACACCAGTCCGTTGATGGTGGCCTCGATCAGGTCAATGATTTCTGTGGGCTGAAACTGGTCACGTTCGATGACGTGCTGCACGCTGACATATCCCGTCAGGTCCGACAGCACGCCAAATATACGATGTTCTTCCACAGAGATACCAATGACCTGGCGCGCATCTGGCACAAAGCGCAGCAGGGTAGGGCGCTTGCCGCCCGTATCGCCCGACTCACCGAATCCAGATTCGGTCAGCAGGCCTTCCTCGATCAGCTCACTGACAATATCCGAAACCGTAGGCTTGGCCAGCCCGGTAATAGCAGCCAGTGCGGCGCGATTGTTGGCGGCGTCTTCGTAAACAGCGCGCAGCACCAGCTGGCGGTTATGACGCTTCAGGCCTTCGCGAGTGGCTTTAAATGATTTCATGCAGCATTCAACGATCTCGTAAGGCGCACATGCCCGTATGATATCGCGAAAGGATATCCCAGGTAGAGGGATCTTCACCACCTATGCCCCAGATTGCCACGCCGCCCAGCCCGGCATATGCACTCATGACCGTCTCCAGTTTATCGGCGACGGAGGCAGCGTCGTTCAGCACAATATTCTGGCGGGGCAGGCCAGTCACCCTCAGCTCAATCAGCAGCTCATGCGACTGCTGATGTCGATTCGAGGTATCGAGATTGAACGAGTCCACCCAGCGCATCACACTGCGATACGAGATAGTGGTGGCCGGAGGTGAGCCGCGCATCCATGAGTAGCCATAAAACGGCATGCCAAGCCGAATTTTGTCCAGCGATGTGAACTGCGAGGCATACCCTACAACGTCAGCCATCCACTGAGAGGGTGCAATCGGGCCAGGCGGCTGGTTCCTGCTGGTGTAGTCGTACGTCATCAGATTGGCGATATCGACCACGGGAAGGATTCTGGACCAGTCCTGGCCGCGCGGGCCCTCCCAGGTGCCCTGATCATCCGTTTTCGCATGCAGGGCAATCGTAATCAGACGGCCGTTGGCATGCAGGGCGTCTGCCAGCCGCTCGATAAACAGACTGAAGGCATCACGGTTGCTGGCCGGGAAACCTTCATAATCGATATCGATGCCGTCATAATCCATAAGCTCTACGAGCGAGGTAATGACCTCTATGTGGGTCATCATGGCTTCATCGGATGCAAGCATGGTGGGGACGCTGGCGAAAATACTGGGAATCACCAGAATATTCGCCTCACGCAGCAGCGCCAGGATGTCCGGGTCTTCAGCGCCATCATGGCGTTGCAGGCCACCATCAGGCAGCGGCGAATACCAGAACGGATGGACAATGTCGATCGCGTCCACATGGGCGCGAATACTGTCCAGTCCGTCAGGCTCAGTGGATGACGGATACCACACGCTGGTGCACCAACCGGACGGTGTCTCCTGAGCCACGACGACGCCGGAGCTGAGTGCTATCAGCCCGACAAATACAGCGCGATACAAACCCGTCAGCTTCATAATGTCACCTGATTGGGCAGTGCCATGCCCGGAATTGCGCATGGCAGCACGCCCGTCGCCTGAATCTCGCCAAACAGGACTCTGGCAGCAGCTTCAAGATTAGGCGCACGCACGCCATACGTGCACAGATAGGTCTCCACACGCGGAAAAGCGACAATATCAAAAGGCGTGCGCATAGCTATCACAATCGGCCTATGGCCAAGATCAATCAATGCATTCACCAGTTCAGCCTGCATCTTATGCCGATCGGCGGCAATGGTACCGACGATGACCAGGTCCGCGCTATCAGCCAGCGCCACCGCCTCCGCCACATGGTTTGCCTGGGCCTCGTGTGGCAGTTCGAATGTCGTTATCTGCATCCCACGCTGTCGAAGCGCATCCGCGAGTGACAGCTCAACGCCAGAGCTGGTATCCGCAGGGGTCAGATCAACCAGCTCTGGCACGATCAGCAGAAGGCTCTGGTCAGATCCGGGCTGCAAAGGCAGCTGATCGGAGGCACGCACGGCAGTCACGGCTGCGTCCGCAATCTGCTGGGCGATGGCCTGATGTTCTGCGCAGCCGACATCGCTCAGGGAAGGCAGATCACGAGGCAAGGCACGCCTTGCGTTCAGGATACGCACATCCGATTCTGCGGATGCTTTCATATCAAGGGCATCCATCAGATCGAACTGATTGGGCAAGTGGCCCAGCAAAACCAGGTCAATGCCAGCGCTGATCGCATCTCGCAGGCTTTGCAGGCCATGTCGCGATACCGCATACATGTCCATGGCGTCGGTGATGGTCAGGCCAGTGAAGCCCATCTCAGTGCGCAGCAGATCGGTCATAATTTTTTTCGACAGCGTCGCCGGCTGCTGATCATCAAGGACTGTGAACACCACATGAGCGGAGAGAATTGCACCAACGCCAGACTGAATAGCATCGCGAAACGGGCGTAGCTCCGTCACGTCCAGTTGATCCCGCCCACGAGAAACTACGGGCACAGAATAGTGCGTATCGGTCCCAGTATCGCCATGGCCGGGAAAGTGCTTCGCAGTGGCGATGACACGTTCGGCCTGCAGCCCCGCAATCAGGGCTGTGCCCAGTGCGCCCACCAATGCCGGATCATCGCTGAAGGCACGAATTCCGATGACGGGATTTAGCGGGTTACTGTTCACATCCACCGACGGCGCAAAGTTCAGATTGACACCCATCGCCAGCAGTTCGCGACCGAGCACACGACCGGCCTTCTCGGCCAGGTCTGGCCTGCGTGTCGCGCCCAGCGCCATGTTGCCCGGCAGCGCGGTTGCGCCGTGGGTGATGGCCATCAACTGGCCACCTTCCTGGTCGATCCCGATAATGGGCGCTGGCTGGCCACCTTCAGCCGCGGCTGACATCAGGCTGTGCGTCAGTTCACGCAGTTGTTTGGGTGACGAAACGTTAAAATTGAACAGGCAGAATGCACCAATACGGCCGGCGCGTACCGCTGCCAGAATCTCGGCGGGCGCAGTTGTCCCCGGAAAGGTGTGCATCAGTTGCAGCATGATGGTTATCCCTCTTTGCCGCCAGTGGCTGCAATACCCTGCACAAAAAAGCGCTGCGTAAACATGAAGATCACCAGCACAGGCAGCACAAAAGTGACGCTGGCCGCCATGATGGTTTGCCAGGGAATGGGCGATTCCTGCAAGTTGAACTTGCCAGCCACAAAGACAGGCATGGTAAACAGCTCCGCCTTCTGCAGATACAGCAGCGGGTTAATCAGATTGTTCCACAGGCCGACAAACAGAAACACGGTAATCGTGGCGATGGCAGGACGGGAGAGCGGCAGAATGATGTACCACCAGGTCTGTAACGGATTCGCGCCGTCGATCATCGCGGCTTCATCGAGCTCTTTCGGGATGCCGACCATAAACTGACGCAGCAGGAAAATCATCGCTGCGCCGCCTGCGAAAAATCCGGGAATGGTGATGGGATTAAACGTTCGAATCCAGCCGAGGTTATAGAACAGCACATACTGCGGCACGAGCGTCGCCTGGGCGGGCAGCATCAGCGTGCCGAGCATGAGCGCGAAGACCAGATTACGTCCCCGCCACTCCAGCCGCGCAAATGCATAAGCGACAAAGCTGATGGATCCGACGGTGCCCACCAGGGTCACCACCACTACGAAAATGCTGTTCACGTAGGCGCGATAAAAGCTGGGGTCAGCAAACAGGTTGCCATAGTTGGACCACTGCGGCACCTCTGGCAGCAGGCTGAGCTGCGGGCGGCCCACTTCTTCAATGGATTTCAGCGATGTGCCCGCCATCCACACCAGCGGAAACAGAAAAAACAGCGAGAAGGCGATCAGAATGGCATAGAACACGATAGAGCGGGCATCCAGGTTCAGGCGATAGCGCGCACGCCTGCCGGGCCTGACATTGACGCTCAGATCGGGCGTGTGCTGTAGAGTGCTCATCAGTATTTCCTTTCATAGCCACGGAGGCGAATCGATGCTGACAGGACGGCATTACGATTCATAATTGACCCAGCGGCTGTAACGAAATTGCAGAACCGTGAGGAACACGATGATGGCTGCCAGAATCCACGACACAGCTGCACCTTCGCCAATCGCAAGCTGGCGGAAGGTGCGCACAAACAGAAAATAAGCAGCAGAAGCGAGACTGTCCTGGGTCGTGGGCGTTTGCAGGATGTAGATCGATTCAAACGTCTGCAACGCGGCGATGACGCCAATGACGATGTTGTAAAACATAGCTGGTGAGATCAGCGGCAGCGTGATCTTGAAGAACTGCTGCACGCGGCTGGCCCCGTCGACATCGGCCGCCTCGTAGAACACACGCGGAATGCCCTTTAACGCGGCCAGGAAAATCAGCATCCCGGCGCCGGAACTCCACATGGTAATGAGGATGAGCGAAGGCTTCGACCATAATTCGCTGGACATCCACAACGGAACGCGCTGCGAATCAGGAAAGACCTGCGTCGCCTGCCTGAAGAGCGAGAAATGGTAATTCTGCACACCGGCAGCAGCGGCCACGTCATTGAACGCGGAGAAATAACGGAGGGTATCCAGCAGCGAGTTCACTGCCAGCAGCGCAAATACGACCGTGCCTCCGACGATCAACCAACGTTGGAGCTTTGCATTGCCTCCGTTCAGTGCAATCAATACCCCGAAAAAGGCGATCATGCCGCCCCAGATCCAGAAGGCTGACAGGCTGGCCTGCGGGAATGTCTCCTGCAGGTAGGCCAGGTCTCCGGGCTGGGCAATTGCCGACTGGAACGTGAGGTATTGAAAGATCAGTCCCAGCTGGCCCTGATCAAACTGTCCGGCAGACAGATGGACCAGCACAGCAAGACTTCCTGCGGCCAGACCAATGAGCAGAACACTCGCGCGGCGGGCCTGACTTGCTACCAGTGCGCCTGCAAATACAGCTGCAACCAGTGCAGAAGCCAGCAAATAGGGCAGGGCGGAGAATGCGCTGCCATCTTCGGCGGATGGGGTGGCAATCGCCATCAGCGCGGCGCCAACGCTCAGTACGATACCGCTGACCAGATAAGCCGTTGCAGCGCGAGGGCTGGCATTACGGTGGGCTGACAGCGCCCCAGCGGCCAAAATCAATCCGATACCTACGATCAGGAAGGGGTCGATGGGCAGGGCAATCAGGCCGCGCGCGACCAGCACCATGCCCAGCACAGCACCTACGATTTCAGACACCCGCAGCAGGCGGCTGCGTCGACTATCAGACCATTCACCGCGCAGCATCGTCGAGAGGAAAAGCACTGCGATCAGTGCTGGAATGAAATATTTCAGCGGACCAATCGGATCGCCGCGCACAATGCCGGAATAAAAGCCGTTGAAGCCTTCGACCAGAAATATAAACGTGCGTTTCAGCCAGTCGAACAGAAAAAAAGCATTGCCAGCGGCGGACATGGCTTCGTTGATAAAACCGCCATTGGAAGCGAGCATGTAGCGCCAGGCCAGCAGAATCGCCGGGCCGCCAGCCAGGATGACGGGCAGGTAGAAAATGAGACGGAAGAACCTGACGCCGCGCAGTGCCTGATTCAGCAGCAAAGCCATCGCCAGCGCGGTCAGGATTTGCAGGGGAACGCCGATAATTGCGTAGTAAAAAGAGTTGTACATGGCCCCTGCGAAACGACGACCGTGTGCGCCTTCGCCCAGCAGCAGCTCACGATAATTATCCAGGCCGACGAAATTCATCGAATCGCCCAGCTTGTAGTCAGTGAAGCTGTACAGCAAAGAGGCCAGGGCAGGGCCGACGACGAAAATGAAGAAGCCAATAATCCAGGGAGATGCGAAGAAGACGCCCCAGAAGATTTTGCGCCCCTCGGCATCGCTGAGCCGGGCCAGACGTGCCCCGCCGCGGGCCAGAAGCCCCAGCAGCACACTGCCAGCAGCGATGAAAATTACGGTAGCTGCTGCCCACAGCAGATTATCAAGGCGAGCCTGCGCGGCGACATCCATAATGTCCCGTCCCTTTGTGTGTTCTGAAGTGTGATGAAAACGGGCGTTGAGTGAAGCGTATGCTGCGACACAGGCAGGTTCCTAATGGAACCTGCCTGTGTGTCATATAGGGATTGCGCTAGCCGAGGTAACCGTTATCTTCCAGAATCGCGTCGTACTCGTCTTTCAGATTCTGCTGGGTGGTTTCCAGGCTCTGCTGGTCGGTCAGGAACAGCGTGACCTGCTCGGTAATCAGGGGGCGCAGCTCGGCACTGGCGCGGATGTCCGAGAACGGACGACCATATTCCACGGCGACTTCCAGCAGCTGGTCCCACACCGCGTTGCTCGCACGCAGGTCTTCCCAGGCATCTGTGCGGGTAGGCGTGAAGCCTGCAACAGTGCTCAGCGCGACTGCATTTTCCTGATTGGTGATGAACTTCAGGAATTCGACCGCCGTAGCCGGATCTTCCACATAGGCAGGCACTGACAGCCAGTCGATGAACACCTGCACAACTGGCTCACCATTTGCGCCTGCGGGGTAGGGGGCAATCGCGATATTTTCCCACAGCGGATCGCTGGTTGCTGGCATGTTCCACATCGGGAAGATACCGCTGACAACGAGATTGGATGCAATCGGCGTGCCTTCGAACGGCGGCAGGCCAGCGGTATTCTCATTCGGCATCATGATGCGGCGACGATCGTACATGAACTGCAGGGCTTCGGCAGTGGCGGCGCTGTCGAATGCGCTACTGCCATCTTCGTTATACAGCTCGCCACCAGCAGACCAGATGTATGCAACGAATTCCTGAGCATCGAACAGGCCACTCCCGATGTCCATGAAGCCCATCTGAGTCATGGCGCCGTCGACCACGTTGCTGTTGGCGGCCACAAACGACAGCGCATCAGCAAAGGTCAGAGGGGGAACAGCGGCAGGATCCGCAGCCAGGTCGGTGCGGTAGAAGGTGGGGCGGGGGCTCATCAGCAGAGGGAAGCCGCGCAGCGCACCATCCCAGCTGGCAGTTTCGACCGCAATCGGCAGAAATGCAGACAGATCTTCTTCGGTCACATACGAGGAGATATCAGCCAGCAGGCGTCCGTAAGTGGCCGCATATTCAGAGCCAAGGTAGACGATTTCAGGGCCATCACCAGTGGTAATCCAGCCAGCGACGGTCGCGTCGAAGTCACCCCATCCGCCAGTAATGACCTCAACATTGACGCCCTCGTGGGCCGCTTCAAATGCCGGGGCTGCTTCGGTGTTGAACCATGCCAGCGTGTCTTCGGTGAGGCCTGTGATGTAGACCTCCAGCGTTTGATCCTGTGCCGCTGCGGGAGCGACAAGGACGGTCAATGCCGCAAGTGCAGATGCAAAAAGCGCCGTACGTTTCATTGCGTAATTTCTCCCATCAAAAAAGCCATCTGATCTCTGCAAGATAGTTAGTTAAGTAAACTTACTATCTCACCTTGACCTCATCTTAGGAGATATTCGGATGCTTGTCAACTATCTGCTCACAGGATGAATCCCCCAGCCAACGGACGGTCAATGACAGCTCTCTATGCCAGCCCGCCTGTTCAAACTAACCAAAAGAGTGAGAGGGGAGTCCGTGTGGTCTGTTGCATAATTCCGCCCGATAGTTCATAGTAAGATTCAGTCACATGGCTGACGAAAGGAGCATCGCTAGCGATCCCACTCCCCACCCATCGCTGCAAATTAAATCTGACAAGATGAATTACTTAAAGGAATCCATCATGACAAAAAACAAGCTCACAGGGCTTCTCGCTGCCAGCGGCATACTCGGCCTGCTCCTCGCCCCGGCTGCGCTTACCTCGGCGCAAATGGACCCCATCGTCATCGAATCCTGGCGTAACGACGACATCACCATCTGGCAGGATGTCCTGATTCCGGCCTTTAACGCGCAGTATCCGGATATTCCGGTTGTATTCGCGCCATCTGCACCCGCCGAATACAATGCTGCCCTAAACGCCAAGCTGGAGGGTGGCACTGCCGGTGAACTGATCACCTGCCGTCCCTTCGACGTGTCGCTCGGATTGTTCCAGGCAGGCAATCTGGCTTCCCTGAATGACCTGGCCGGCATGGAAAACTTCAGCGATGTGGCAAAGAGCGCATGGATCACCGACGATGGCGCAGATGTATTCTGCGTACCGATGGCCTCGGTCATTCATGGGTTCTTCTACAACACCGATGCGTTTAGCGCATTGGGCCTTGAAGAACCGACGACGGAATCCGAGTTCTATGCAGTACTCGACGCCATTCAGGCTGATGGCACTTATGCGCCGCTGGTGATGGGCACCGCTGATCAATGGGAATCCGCGACCATGGGTTTCCAGAATATCGGCCCGAATTACTGGATGGGTGAAGAAGGCCGACTTGGCCTGATTGATGGCACCGCCAAGTACAATGAAGGGGGCTTCCTGGCCGCTTTCGAGGCGCTGTCGCGCTGGACGCCTTACCTGATCGATAACTATCAAGGCATCGCCTACCCGGACGCACAGAGCGCGTTCACGCTTGGCCTTGGCGCGATTTACCCGACCGGTTCGTGGGAAATCTCGGGCTTTGAAGCTCAGGCCGACTTTGAAATTGGCGCCTTCCGCCCGCCCGTGCCGGATGGACAGGAACAGTGCTACATCAGCGACCACACAGACATCGCGATGGGCCTGAACGGCAACATCTCTGACCCGGCACGCGCTGAAGCAGCACGCACTTTCCTGTCGTGGGTCGCGTCAGAAGAGTTCGCTTCGCTGTACTCCAACGCGCTGCCCGGCTTCTTCTCGCTGTCAAACGCATCGGTCACGCTGGATAACGCGCTGGCACAGGAAATGCTGGACTGGCGTGGAGAGTGCGAGAGCACCATTCGCTCGTCCTACCAGATTCTGTCGCGCGGTGAACCCAATAACGAAACCGACCTGTGGACCAACAGTGCGCGTTTGCTGAACGGGGAAATCACGGCCCAGGAAGCAGCCGATACGGTTCAGGCTGGTCTGGAAGCGTGGTACGCGCCGCAGCAGGGCGGCTGATTCTGAACTAATGGAAGGCACTCCCGGCTAAGGGATTAAATTTCGGGGGTGCCTTCCTCGCACCAGAATCCTCAGGTCTTCGTAATCAGGGTGGTGCTTATGCGTGTGCTAGCGCGAGGCCCGCGTCGTAAATTCCCGACGCATATTATTGTTTTTCTGGCTCCGGCCTTTTTGATTTATACCGTCTTTATGGTCTATCCGCTTTTTGATTCTTTGCGCCTCAGCCTGTTTGCGCCAGATCCTGAAAGCCCGCAGGAAGAAACCTTTGTCGGTTTCCAGAATTATCAGACCCTGCTGACGAGTGAGTTCTCTGGCCCGCGGGTGCAGGGTGCGCTGCAGAACAACGTGCGCTTTTTTGCGATTCACATGCTCGTGCAGAATCCGATTGCTCTACTGCTGGCCACGCTACTTGCGGGTGTTGCACGGCGGACAGGGGCCATCTACCGCACGCTGATCTTCACGCCAACAGTCCTCAGTTTCGTGTTGGTTGGGTTTATATGGTCGATCATCCTGAATCCTATATGGGGCATCGCCGATGACGTGCTTGGCCTGGTGGGCCTGGATGCAGCGCCATGGATGGGGCTGCCAGAATCGGCCCTGAACACGCTGGGGCTGATCAGCGTATGGCAGTTTGTCGGTATCCCGATGATGTTGTTTCTCGTGGCCATCATCGGCATCCCTGAAGAGGTCATCGAAGCGGCGCGCGTGGATGGCGCTACGTCGTGGGGCGTCTTCTGGCGCATCAAGTTCCCGCTGATTCTTCCGACCGTTGGCGTCGTCAGCGTGCTCACGTTCGTGGGCAATTTCAACGCATTCGATCTTGTTTACACCATGCAGGGCGCGCTGGCAGGGCCAAATTTCTCTACCGATCTGCTGGGCACTCTGTTCTACCGCACATTTTTTGGTTTCCAGCTCACACCACCCAGCCCAACCATGGGCGCTGCCGTGGCAGGCATCATGTTCATGATTATTCTGACCGGCGTCGTGGTGTATCTCCTCGGCATACAGGCACGTCTGCGGCAGTATGAGTTCTAAGCCGATGACGACCCTGACTGCGCGCAAACTCGCGCCACGCCGATTCGGTCAGTTCTTTGGCCGAACAATTCAACGCATTGCCACCCACATCATCCTGATTCTATACACCGCACTGGCTGTATTTCCGGTCATCCTGGTCATCCTGAATTCGTTCAAGGCACGACAGGCCATTTTCAGGAATCCCTATGCGCTTCCTACAGCAGAGACATTTAGCTTCATCGGATATGAGACTGTCTTCAGCAGGGGTAATTTTCCGCTTTACTTCTTCAACAGCCTCGTCATTACGATGGGCACACTGGTATTGATTATGGTCCTGGGGGCGATGGTGGCGTTCGCCCTGACCGAATACAAGTTCCGTGGAAATACGATCCTTGGGCTGTATTTCTCGCTGGGCATCATGATTCCTATTCGCCTTGGCACGGTCAGCCTGCTGCGACTGATCGTGGACCTTGGGCTTATCAATACCCATATCGGTCTGATCCTAGTGTACACAGCATCCGGCCTGCCATTAGCCGTATTTGTGCTGTCAAACTTTATGCGCCAGGTGCCAAGCGATCTGAAAGATGCAGCCCGTGTAGACGGCGCAAGCGAGTATCGAATCTTTCTGCTGGTCCTGCCGCTGGTGCGACCGGCCCTGGGGACGGTGCTCATCTTCAACATGATTCCGGTCTGGAATGACCTTTGGTTTCCACTCATTCTGGCACCTGCAGAGTCTGTCAAGACAGTGACTTTGGGCGCACAAACCTTCCTCGGTCAATTCCTGAATGACTGGAATGCGGTGCTGGCATCACTGACATTGTCAATGATCCCGATCGTCCTGCTCTATATCTTGTTTTCCAGACAGCTTATTCGCGGACTCACAGCGGGAGCAATCAAGTAATGCGTGTAGGTATCGTGGGAAGCGGCTTCATGGCTGCTGTACACCTGAACGCCTGGCTGCGCACTGACGCACAAGTGGTCGGGCTGATTTCACTCGATCCGCCGTCAGCAGAAAGACTGGCGGCCCAGGCAAATGCCCGGATATATCCGACACTGGATGCGCTGCTAGATTATGTGGACGTTATCGACATTTGTACGCCCACCTACCTTCATCATGAGCACGTGCTGGCGGCCGCTGCCAAGGGCAAGCATATCATTTGCGAAAAGCCGCTGGCGCGGACTATCCAGCAGGGCATCGAGATGATTCGCGTGTGTCGCGAGTCTGGGGTGAAATTGCTTATCGCCCATGTCGTGCGCTTTTTCCCGGAGTATGCCAGCGCTAAAGAGATTGTCGAGCGCGGGGACATTGGGCGCGTTGCCGTGATGCGGCTGACACGATGCAGCTTCAAGCCAGGTGGAAATCAGCCCAACAGCTGGTTTCACGACGCAGAAAAATCTGGCGGCATGATGCTGGACCTGATGGTGCATGACTTTGACTACGCGCGCTGGATCGCTGGGGACGTGGAAAGCGTGTATGCCCAGAGCGTGAGCGGGAAGGATCCGTCTGCACCGCTGGACTATGGGCTGGTGACACTGAAGCATCGTAATGGTGCGCTCAGTAATGTCGAAGGAAGCTGGGCATACCCCGCGCCGCTGTTCCGCACGGCGCTGGAAATTGCCGGCAGCGAAGGCCTGATTGAGCATCCTACGGGAAGCTCGACCCCACTTGAGATTTATTTTCACAAAAAGGCTGATGCACAGGCTGATATTGCGGTGCCCACCAGCCCGCTGCTTGAAGATCCATATACGGCAGAAATCAGGCACTTTATACAAGTGCTGGAACATGGTGCAGCGCCTCGCGTCACGGCCGAAGATGCTTTGGCTGCACTCGCTATCGGGATGGCGGCGATTGAATCCGCACGAACGGGCCAGCCAGTTACCCCGGTTACCAACGGAGACATATGATGAGCGCTGATGTTCGGGTGGGGCTGGTCAGTTTTGCACACATTCACGCCGAATCCTATCTCAATAATCTGCTGAAGAATCCAAATGTGACGCTGGTTGGGGTCACTGACGATGATGCAGCGCGTGCACGACGGTTTGCAGGCAGGGTCGGCGTCCCGGTATTCGCGACGCTGAGCGAACTACTGCGGGCGGGCGTGGATGCTGTTATTGTGTGTACTGAAAATTCTCGCCACACATCTGCTGTGGTGGAAGCAGCAGCGGCGGGTGTACATGTGTTGTGCGAAAAGCCGCTTGCCACCACGGTGCAGGACGCTGAACACATGGTGGCGTCCTGCGCCCAGGCCGGTGTTCATCTGATGACCGCATTTCCCATGCGCTTTAGTGCGCCTATGCTGACCATGCATCAGCTGGTCAGGGACGGCAAGCTGGGCCGAATCTTCGGGATCAATGCGACCAATCAGGGAGAGTGCCCACATTATCATCGCAGTTGGTTTGTCGATCCGGAACTGGCCGGTGGCGGCGCGATGCAGGACCACATCGTGCATGTTGCCGACGTGCTGCGCTGGACGCTGAATTCAGAGGTCACCGAGGTCTACGCTCAGTCCAATCACATCCTGTACAACAAGGAAGCCCCTGATGTGGAGACCGGCGCCCTGGTCAGTCTGCGATTCGCAAACGGAACCTTCGCCACCATTGATTGCAGCTGGAGCAAGCCGGCGTATTATCCAACGTGGGGTGGCCTGACGATTGATTGGGTGGGGGAGGGCGGTTTTGCCAGTATGAACGCCTTTCGACAAAAACTGACGGTTTACAGCCATCAGAATCAACGCGCAGCCTTAACCTCATGGGGATCTGATGCAAATCAGGCGATGGTGGACGAATTCATCGCGTCGATCATGGAGAACCGGACGCCGAAAGTGACCGGAGAAGACGGGCTGCAGGCCGTGCGCATCGTACAGGCGGCTTATGAGTCGGCGCGCACCGGGAAGCCGGTGGCGATGCAGGCTTAATCCGGCCGGGGAATGGCGATCATATCGCGAATATTTCCGAACACAACTGACGGGTGGTCAAATCGTGCATCCCGCTCATGCAGCACGATTGGCATATTATCAGGGCGCAAGGGCACCCACACCAAGCGATCGATCACTGCATTGTCTTCCACACGGAAGCTGAATCGCTGGAGCATCATCGCGAGGGTCGTTTTAATTTCCAGCAGGGCAAACGGCGCACCAATGCACATCTTGGTGCCTGCGCTGAAGGGCAGATACTGGTAAGCATCCGGTTGAATCGTCAGCCAGCGATCCGGCCGGAAAGTCATTGGCTCGGGATAGATTGTCGGGTCATGATGCGTATGGTAGTGGCTAAACACAATCTCTGTTCCACGGGTGAGGGTGTAGCCACCGACAACGGCGTCTGCTGCCATAACGCGCGCGCCAATCGTCACTGGCGGCACTAGTCGCATGCTTTCGCGGATGACACGATCTAGCAGGTGCAGCCTGCCAAGAGTCTCCAGCGTGGGGAGGCTGTCGCCCAACACCTGGTCCAGCTCATCCATGACCGCATGCATGACTCGCGGATGCTGGGCGAGCAGGAAGATAGTCCAAGAGAGCGCGTTTGCCGTCGTCTCATGGCCGGCCGTGAGCAGAATATTGATATGGCCAATCAGTTCGTTCTCTGAAAGCTGCCCACCCTCATCGTCCGTCATCGTAACCAAATCGCCCAGCACATTATGACCGTCGGATTGCCCAGTGCGTTTGGACGCGATCAACGCGCGGATCTGCTCGTCAATCTGCCGACTGAGATCGAGGAATTCTTCCATATCGCTGTCCGCAGGCGAGACCGCAACGAGCGGAATCAGCTCCAGCCAATGCTGGATGATTGTGCCGAGGTGGTCTGCATCGCCGGAGAAGTCCTGTCCAAACAACGTGCGCCCGGCAACCGTTAGCGTATGTGCAAACATTTCTCGCTGGAAATCAATGCGTTGACCAGCATGCCAGGTATGCAGCGTTTCTTCGGCAATCGAGACCATACTTGTGTGATACTGGTCAATTTGCTTGCGGTGAAACGCGGGCTGAATCAGCCGGCGTTGTCGCTGATGTTCGGCGCCATTCAGGCTGAACAAACCAGTGCCCACGCGTTGCAACATGCTCATACGGGGATCGTGCTTCCACTCACCAAACACGGGCCCGATGATAGGACCCGAGAGAAACACATCCGTTTGTGTGAGCACCTGGCGATTGAGTTCCGGGCCAAACACGAACACGGTGCCAGCGCATCCGGTATCCGGATACATAATCGCACCGTTTCCGCCTTCAACCAGGGCAGATACAGGGCCAAGAGATACCAGGCGATTCATGTAGGTGAGGGGATCGCGCGTAAACGCCAGCGCATTGCCCTCCCAGTTGTCCGCGATGCGGGGCAGGGAGGGCAAATCAGCAAATGACTTCATAAGACTAACTCACTGCTGCCGTCGTTACTCAGCAGACTTGGATTCGCTCTCGTCGATGGCAGCCAGCAGAGCATCAGATTTAGTGGGCGGACGCGTTTCTTCAGGATCTGCGGACTCAGGAATTGCAACTGGTGTGGATTCTGCAACTGCTGCTGCCGCGGCCGCACGCTGTTCACGCATACGCAGCGAACGAGCCTTACCCTGAAGATCACGGAAAAACTCGGAATCGGTAATTTCAGACACCTGCTTCTGTTGCTTTGCAAGGTCGACCTCAATCCGGAGTGATTCGACCTGTCGCTTCAGCGTCTCTTCACGAGCGATGACTTCCAGGGCCATGCCGCCAAACTGACTGCTCAACTCCGCTACTTCGTCACTGCCCGTACTATTCTTAAGCTCCGTCGCCTGTTCCAGTGTCAGCTTACCGACTTTCATGGCACGGGCAGAGTCGGTCAGATTCAGCAGCGGGCGAGAGATGCTCTGCGAGAGCAGCGTCGCATTCACAAGGGTGAGTGTGAGCGTAAACCCGATGGCGATAAGCAGCTTGTATGTCAGTTCTGATTGCGTCGCAATTTCTGCTGGGGCATCTTCGAGTGAGCTTGTCAGAGTGCTGATGGTCTGATTAAGCTGCTGCACCTGACTGTCCTGTGAAATCAGGAAGAAACTGAGCAGCACTGTGGGAAGCGCAGCCGAGATAACAATCATCAGCAATTGACGCTTGAGCAGGCCGGAACGCAGCCATTGTCCAGAGCGGATGTATTCGATATCAATGCGCTCGAAATTGTAGAGCATGAGCGGCACAAACAGCAGCGTGCTCAGCATGTTGTGGCCGAAAATAGGCAGGAATGTGTCATTCAGGGCTGAACTAAGCGGAAAATCGGGATAGATCAGCACGTCGGTAAATGACGGGAAGCCCATGCCAATCGCGACGCCGAGAACCATATATACGACAGCGTGCAGATGATCCCCAACCGACAGATACTTGCGGTGATACATGGCCATAATGCCGGGAATCAAACCACTCAGGCCGTTGCCAACCTGCCAGTTCAGATAGAACTGAGAGATGATGCCACCGGACAAATCACCAGATGGGATGTATCCAACCGAGAGGTCAAACAGCATGTTACCCGCAAACCCGACACCGAAACCCACCACAGGCCCAAAAACAAACCCGAAGAAGATGGGAATGGCTACGGCAGGACGGATATCTACACCAATGGAGCCTGCCAGGTTGGCATAATTCGTGGCATAAGACAATCCAGCAAACAGAGCGATGCCAACCACCATCGCAATCAGTTCCCGCCGGCCCAATGCCAGCTTTGCGTTGTCACGCCTTGCTAATGCCATATCGTTGACTCCATGTGTTTCTGTCTGATCCGATGACTTCCCGAAAAATGATCCTTGCTAGACTATAGCACAAATTTCACCCTAAATCCGTCATATTCCGCCTAAGACGCGAACAGCGCCACCACATAGGGGCTATAACCGCACCTGCTGGCCAATGACATTGAATGCACATTGGTCACTTCTGCGTCGTATTGGGGAATCCATGGCGTATTTTCCAGAACCCAGCTCGTCAGATGCGTGACCAGGCTTTTCCCAATCCCGCGACCACGATATTTTTGCAGCACATCCAGAAATATCTCGGCCAATGTATCGGCCCACACACGCACCGTGCCGTAGGCCACCATCTGGTCATCCATAAAGATACCGACTGCATACGGAAATACTTCAGAATCAGTCAGCGAATACTCACGCACCAGATTCAGGCTGAAGAGAAACTCATCCAATAAGCCGCTATCGGCAGCACCCAGCCTCACGGGCTGATACGATGATATCTCCCGAACCGATTCGTCTTTTAGGTAGTGGAGCATCGCTGGGCCATAGACATGGTACAGACCTTCGGACGCGCACAGCTCTCGCAGCGACCGCTCGTGCTGCACAGCCTGCGGACCCGTGACGCCATCCTGAAGTAACAGCTGCACTTTCCTGCCAAGGTCCAGCAGGCTGACATCCTGAACCGCAACCGTCGCACCTGCATCGAGCGGACAATAAGCGATCAGACGGTCGATCTCCGGGTTCACAATGACCGGCGTGGGCGACGCATCATGAATTCGCGCAGCATCACATCCGATAAACGATGCCCAATAGGCATCAATCGCGATCCGGCGGTGCTGAAGGGTTCGGCTTAGCGGTTTTGTCGTCATTTTCGAGTAGTGATCCCAGAGGATCGATTCTCTTTCTCTTTACGGGCACAGCAGACAACAGACTGTCAATGGCATCAGGCGCACTTTCTGTTGAGCGTGGCTCCATTCCCTTCGGCTCGGTCGGGACCGCTGCAGCCTGAATTGCCTGGCGAATATTCTCGCGCGGCTTATCATCGATCAGAATATCCAGCAATTTAGTCGTCCGGCGTGGCTGATTCGGGGTGCCTTCTGGCGAATCAATTGAACCGGCGGTATCGCGCTTTCTGCGCTTCAGACGCCAGTTCAGCATGCTGCTGTCATAGCTGGATGCGATGTGCGATGCCGAGAACAAGGCAATCGCCGCGGCCACAATCGCCAAAGTCAGATAAGTGGCACGGGCAGTGCTGTGGGGCAGGGTGTTATTGCCCACGGCGATCATCAGCGCACCGATCATGACACAGCTGAGAATTGACCCAAACGGAAAAAGATATCCATCGAGGAATGCACTCACCCGACCACGGCGCTCGTCCGGCACCAGGCCCTGAAAGGCTTTGATCGAAGGCTCATCAATGCCCACTTTAATGATACGTACAACAAAGTTGCCGATCACGACACCCATCAGGCTGGGGAAGAACAACGCCAGTGACAGACCTGTAATCATCGCGGTGGGCAGACTGGTAAAGATATGGCGAAATCCCAGCTTATTCAGCAACCAGCCAGCTACCAAACCCTGCAGGATAAACAAGGAGACCGCAACGGCAACTTTAAAGCCCCCGTAGAATGCCTGCACATCGGCCGGATTGGTGATGCCCGTATTGACGTTATACAGAAAGTCGAACTCGATGGCATTCAAACCAATGCCCAGCAGCACCATTGACAGTGTGAGGTAACGAAAAATGGGCACTTCGCGAATAAAGCCGATGCCTTCACGCAGTGAATCGAGCAGTTTTTCCCCTTCGTGTGAGGCGCGATTGGCCATCTTCAGGCGTGGAACAGCCCATACCAGCACAAATCCACCGACCAGGATCAGGACTGCATTGAACAGCAGAAGCTGATAACTCTCCGTGACAAAACGCGAAATATTGGCAGCCACCACGTTACCAACGATGCCGCCCGAGAAGGCCGCAATCGCCAGGATGGGAAACAAGCGCTTGGCCTCGGCAATAGAAAAAACATCGTTGGCCAGCGCCCAGATTACCAGCGGAAATAACAGCCATTGTTGGTCCGTCACCACCAACAGCAGTCCGTATACCGCATCAGACTCGGTCAGCTGGAACAGGGCAAACATCCCCATGTAGACAACACAGAATACAAAGTAGAGGATGATCGCCAGGCGACCACGCTTGGTACGATCGACGAATAGCGAATACAGTCCCGAAGTAAAGATCACAATCGCCATGTCAATGGCCCACACGACGACGATCTGCGGCACACCAACGCTGCTGATGAAACCAGTGGTGGCGACCACCTCATTGGATTCCAGCACCATCGAATTGATAAAGAATAAGAACGCCAGAAGGAAAAATCTGGTGTGCTCACCAGACTGAATGCGCGAAGTAAGACGCATTATACTTTGACCAATCCCCTTCGGAATTCAAGATAGCTGACTTGTTTGGCTTCAAAACGCGCCTTTACGACATCAAGCACATCGGCGACTGAGAAATTATCCGTGCACACAACCAGGTCGACTGTGGCAAAGCCATACTCTGGCCATGTGTGCACGGACAGATGAGAGGCTCCGACGACGACCACAGAGGTGATGCCCTGTGGTTCGAACTGATAGCCCGTACGCGCCATGATTTCGGTGTTGAGAATGACAGCAATATCCTGCAATAGCTGCTCGGACAAGGCATAATCATTGAGGGGTTCAAATGGACATTCGTGCGCTTCGATCACGACATGGCGAATCAGGTGAGTTGTAGTGGTGGAAGACGTTAACTCTTCTGAGCTGTTATTCACGTGAATATTCCATAGTATTTGGCGAACCATCCAGATTATACCTGCAAAGCGACCCATTTTTCGTTGATAATACCAGGGAATCACCTTCCTGATATCGGACGATGCAGCGGTCGTCTGTCTATAGTTTATACCCTAAATCTCCCTCATTGGTTAGCGAGCTTACCCCATGGCACGACCCACCATTACTCAGTCCGGCCTCCGAGATGTCATTGCACGTGTCCCTGAGGGCTTCATTCACGTGTCGATGCTGGTGCATCGTTTCCGCGGTCTGTCGATTCAGAATATACGTGAATTCCTGTCGGAAGACGTCCAGATTCACGGGGAATTCATTTTTGATGCGGGACGCCTTACGCCTGAGCAGGTCGATCAGTTGAAGCGCTGGGCACGCCCGGCACTGCCTAAAGTCTCGTCAGACAGCACAGCCTGGGGCGAAACCATCGCCAACACCATCGCTTACCGTGAAGAACAGCGCCAGTATCTGAGCGAGACTGAGCGGCTGATTGTGGACACCATGGCTGCTAATGATGGCTGGACAGACCTGACCACCATCACCTTTGATGCTGCCGCGATAAAGTCACTGGAGCAGAGCGGCTGGCTGCAGCGGACACATCAGATCGCCTATGATCCTCTGCGCCTGAGCAACGCCACTTCTACCGAACTGCTTCGTCAGGCGCGCGTGAGCCATGCTGCCGACCAACTGCGTGAATATCTGGATGCACACGATGGTCAGACTGCCCCTCAGGCAGATATCGTCTCGATGTTTGGCGATGAAGTCGTCAAAGAACTGCTGATGCACGGTGGATTCTCCAGATTCAGTATTCCTCTGAATATGCCACCCTTCACAATGACCTGGATTCGCAGGAAAGACGGCGACGCAGCGGCCGCGCAGGAGGCCGCGTTTGCGGCCGTGCAAGTGACTGAAGACGAATGGAAACACTTTGCGCATCTGATGGGGTCTACACTGCGGCCAGGTGCCAAACCTGGCGAAACCTGGCGTGCCGCCGCGCTGGCATGTTCCTATACGCTGAATGGCGCTGCTAAGCGCATGCGTGTCGAGGGAGATACCCTGGAACGCGCATCAGCACGAGGGCTCATCAACGTATTGATGGATCCCGAACAAGTGGAACGCATTTCTGTGCAGGATTTTGAAGCAATTCTGGCCGACCCGGAACGCCGCGAACTGATCTATGGACTCGAAAGCGTGCGCGCCCGTGATATCGCGATGGTGCTGGACGTTCCATACATGCGGCTGATTCGCCGGATGCGCCGAGATGGCCTGCAGCGTGCAAAAGTGCTGTGGGAAGATGTGCGCGGAAAATGGCAGCTTCCGCAGACGTTCCTCGAGTTTCAGGAGCTGCTTCAGGCGCGTATTCGGAGCCGCGAAGACGAAAAGGAGAATAAGAGGGCCGAGGAGCGCGCAGTGCTCGAGTCCGAGCGCCAGCGCCGCACTGAGCTGCGTGAACGCCTCGTCGCTTCTTTTCCAACGTGGCAGCATCAGGGCAGGACGGAACAACAGGTTATCCTGCACATTGGCCCCCCAAACAGCGGCAAGACGCACGATGCACTTAACGCCCTCGCGAATGTCACTTCAGGCTGGTATCTGGCACCGCTGCGTTTACTGGCATTCGAAGTATTCGAACGACTGAACCAGATGGGCGTGCGCTGCAATCTGCTCACAGGCGAAGAACGTATCTCCGTGGACGGTGCGAACATCACTGCCGCGACAATCGAGATGTTTAACCCGATGCGAAGCGGTGACTGCGTCGTGATTGACGAAGCGCAAATGCTGTCTGACGCGGATCGCGGATGGGCATGGACACGTGCCCTGATGGAAGCCCAGTCCCCGGAAATTCATGTACTGGCGCCCCCTACAGCGCGTTCGCTGGTCGAGAAGATGGCGCAGGCAGCAGCGATACCGATTACCGTGATCAAGCATGAACGGCTGGCCCCAATTCAGGTTGCCGAACATCCATGGAAACTCAAAGACCTGCCAGCACGCACCATCCTGGTTGCTTTCTCGCGCCAGGCTGTGCTGGAGCTCAAAACCGCACTGGAAGCGAACAAGCGCACTGTCTCCGTGGTGTATGGCAATCTGCCTCCTGAAGTTCGCCGCAAGCAGGCAGATCGATTTGCCAGTGGCCAGACAGAGATTTGTATCGCCACAGATGCAGTAGGTATGGGGCTTAATCTGCCCGCTGACAATGTATGCTTCTACGAAGTGCGCAAGTTTGACGGACGTGGTGTACGACTGCTTAGCCCCAGTGAAGTACAGCAGATCGGTGGCCGTGCCGGGCGTTTTGGCCTGAGCACCGCCGGTGAAATAGGCGCGCTCCGTCGGGATGATCTGGCCCAGGTGCGCCGGCTTTTTCACGGTGCTGCCGCACCGCTCACGCATGCCCGTGTCGCCCCTACTGTTGCCGACCTTGAGATGATTCCAGGCTCACTGGCAGAGCGTCTGGCCGAGTGGGCAATTCTCAAGTCGATTCCGGACGGGCTGCGCGGCGCGCTGGAAGTAGCGCAGCTGGCAGAACGTGTGCAACTGGCGGGTATGCTGACTGCTGAAGATGAGTCCGCGCTGGGTCTGGCGGCCGCGTATCAGCTGGTGAATGCACCAACGCGCCAGAACAGTCGTGCCTATTGGGAGCAGTGTGCTCGCGCCATTGTGCAGGGCAAAGAACTGCCGCTGCCGCCTGTCAGTGGAGCACATGTGTCCGACCGAACCGACCTCGACCGGCTGGAAATGTACATCGCCTGGGCAGATATCTATCTGTGGCTGTCCCAGCGCCGTGAATTTGAGCAGTATGCGCACAATATTGATGAAGTGCGTGAGATGCGTACTGAATGGTCAGAAGCCATAGATACCGCGCTGCTACGCCGTGTCCGTGTACGCCGTCCAACCCTGCAGCAGGAGTAATCACGCATGCCACATTCCAGACACCGCGGTCACACCGCCTACGAAAAATCTTCAGAGCCTCGCGAATCTTTCCTGTACGAATGTGAGGTGATGGAAGGGCTGGAGCCACTGGCCGCAAAGGAAATCCGCCGATTGCTTCCGGACGTGCGCATGCTGCGCGGCAGCCGGGAACATGGCACTGTGCGCCTGGTCACATACGCACCGCTGTCGCCACGCGTGTGGCGCAAGCTGCGTTTCAGTGAAGCTATTTTTTCGGTCCAGCATCATGATGTTCCACGTCCGAAAGCGCTGTTGGGGGACCAGTATTTCAAGCGCCTTGTTGCCCAGATTGAAGATGCGATACACGCCAGCGGCGAACCGATGACATCCCTGTATATCTCCGCTGCGGGCGCTGAATCACCCGTCATGATACGCCTGAAAACAGACCTGGCTGCCCGCCTGAATGTCACGCCTGCGAAAGTGGGTGATATCCAGGTGCGCATTGTGCCAGGGCCAGACGACAAAGGATGGGAGACGATCGTCAGGCTGAGTGCAAAGCCACTCTCAACCAGAGCGTGGCGCGTACGGAATTTCGAAGGCGCGCTGAATGCCACTGCCGCCGCAGTCATGGGCTATCTCACCCAGCCTACTACCGACGACGCTATCATCAATCTGTGCTGCGGTTCGGGCACCCTCGCCATCGAACGCGCACTGTTGGGCGGATATAAAGCGATCTATGCGCTGGATAAAGATTCATCCGTGCTGCGTCTGGCCGAGGAAAATGCACAGGCCGCCAGCGTAAATATCACCTTCGAAAAGGGTGACGCCACACACACACGTTTTGAAAACAGTCAGTTTGATGCCGTACTGGCAGACCTGCCGTTTGGCAATAAGGTGGGCAGTCATCGCGTGAATCTGGCACTCTATGAGCCGCTTCTGCTGGAAGCAGCGCGCCTGCTGCGGCCGGGCGGCACATTCGTGCTGATTACGCACGAAGTCTCGCTGATCGACAGTATTCTGGAGCAGCAGGCCGCGTTTTGGTCTCCGGACAAAGTTCTGCCGGTTGTGCAACGCGGCCTGCATCCACGCATTTACGTGCTGAAACGGCGTTAGGCCCGCACCGCCACCAGCCATGCCTGATGATACGGGGGCAGCGTCACCTGGCCTTTGGACCACAGTCGCTCTCCCGTGATCAGGTTATCGATATATTCTGGCGCATGCCAGTAGCGCTCTGTCTCTGACAGAGAGATGATCTGCTCATGGTCGCTCATATTGGCGAGCACGAGGACCGCATGGTGACGCACAATCGCCAGCACGTGATCGTTTCCACTATAGACAAACTGTGTCTCGCCACCAGCCAGATAATGAAGTGACTTCCGCAGCGCGAACATCTTGTGCAGGCCCTGATACAACTGCCCGGAAGGGGTTTTTGCATCGAGGCGCGCCTCATATCTGACCTCGTCTGCACGCGGCCGGTGGATCCAGCGGCTGTCTTCCGCTTTGCCCGCTTGCTTCACGTAGTCGTAGTCATTCAGCGTGCCCACTTCGTCACCCAGATAGATCAGTGGAATGCCACCGGCGGCAAGGGTGACACCAAACATCAGCAGTAATCTGCGCACGGCATTTTCAGTCAGCCGTTCATCGCGCTTTTCCTCAGCCTCTTCCAGGCCACCAAGCGACGCCATGGTCCCTGAAATCCGCATGTCCTGGGTGCGCGGGTTATAGTTAAATGGCACGCCGCGGGCGAAGCTGCCATCGAACCGGCCAGTATAAAATTGGTTAAGAAAGTAGCGATGATCGAAACCATTGACGCCCATCTCGCCCGCATCTTCATCCGCAAAACCCCAGCCAATGTCATCATGAGAGCGCAGATAATTGATCCACGAGGTGCCGGGGGAGAGCGTAAACTGCTTTTGCATGGTGTGCGTCATGAAACGGACACTGCGCGTGGCAGCAGCCTCCCACAACGACACCATCATGATGGGATTGTACGAGAGCTGGCATTCATCAGGGCTGATATAGCTGCGTACATCGCGTGGATGCACAATCGCTTCGCTCTTGAACAGCAGTGATGGCGCGGCAATACGCATCATGGCATTCAGGCCACGTATGATCCAGTGCGCCTGCGGAAGATTCTCGCAGTTGGTGCCCAGTTCTTTCCAAATGAAGGGGACTGCATCGAGGCGCAGCACCTCGACGCCCTGATTGGCCAGAAACAACATTTCGCCGAACATCGCCGTAAACACTTCAGGATTGGCGTAGTTCAGGTCCCACTGAAATGGGTAGAACGTCGTCCAGACCCACTTGCTGATGTCTGCCCGCCAGGTGAAGCTGCCGGGAGCCTGTTCAGGGAAGATCTCACGCAAATGAGGTTCGTACTGATCAGGCAGTGTGCGGTCGGGAAACATACGGTAGTACCGTTGGTAGCGCGCGCTGCCAGACAGGGCCAGCTTCGCCCACTCATGCTCATCTGATGTATGGTTAAAAACAAAGTCCACGACCAGGCTGATGCCACATTCGCGCAAGGCATCGGCCAGTTCCCTTAGTTCCTCCATAGTGCCCAGTTTCGGGTTCACTTCGCGGAAGCTGCTGACAGCATAACCCCCGTCGTTGCGTGGCTCCGGGCACTTGAACAGCGGCATCAAATGCAGATACGTCAGCCCCAGTTCCTGAAAATAGGGAATCTTGTCGCGCAGGCCCTTCAGGTCTCCGGCAAACAGATCGACATAGCACACCGCGCCCAGCATTTGTTCACTTTCAAACCAGCGAGGATTTGCTTCGCGGTGCTCATCCAGTGCCTTCAGGGCAGCCGGTCGCGCTGTATACGACTGTGCTGCCACCAGGACGGTTGCTTCGAGATGATAATAGAAATCAAATTCATGGCCGTACAACATATGAAAATAGGTGAAGAAATCAACAAAATGAGCGCGCAGACGCTTCACGAAGTGTTGGTGCTCGGTTGGAGAATGAAAAAGGGGCTGGATCCGCAGTTCGATACGCTCCAGCGCAATGTGGGCCATTTCTGACAAGGTATGCGATGCCATATGATTTTCTCGGGTGTGCAGGGGCCGGATGACCCAAAGGAATGACTAATTCGCCGAAAAAGGAGACTGCATTTCCGTATTTGGCTTTTCGAGCGCAATCGAAAGCAGTGTCACCTCTTTCCTGTAAAGTGACTTTACCATATCTATCAGCGTATCAACGCTGCTTGTCTGCAGCAAATCCTGCTTTTCTGCGGTGCTGGACTTGAGTAGCGAGGCAGCCAGAAAGGTCAGCGCTAGCGGATCAGAGGGAAGCTGATTTACCTCAAAGGTGACATTTTCCGCCTGGCCCAAGAGCTTCAAATAGCGCCTGATCCAGTTCGTCAGAGGAGCCGTATGGCGATCCAGCGCGCCTAAATCAGCAGCACCTTCAAACGGAAGCTGCTCAACAACCGCTTGCAGATACACTTCACTGGTATCGTAACTGAGCACGCGGAAACGATCGGTGCCAACGGCGATGATATTCATGCGCCCCATGCCCACATGCTGCACCTGCGAAATGACTGCTGTACAGCCAATGGCAAATGGCACTATTTCCTGACCGGGACGTTCTTCAGCCGTACCCTTTTCAAGCAGCACCACGCCAAATGGAATATTCTCGTCGATACAGCGCGAGATCATCTGCTTGTAACGTTCTTCAAAAATATGCAGGCTGAGTGGCATACCTGGAAATAGCACGGTATTGAGTGGAAACAGCGGCAGCTTACGCATGGAGTCCTTGATGGGAAAGCCCGGATACTATTCATGATTCTAAGCCAATTGTGCTGCACTTAGTGAAGTACTGCCAGACTCTCGTAATATTCTAATTTGTCGAGGAACGCCGATGCCTGCTGCTGCACCTCCTTGCGCTCCTGTGCAGTAAGATGTTTCAGCCCAAGCACGCTTGGCCCAAACCGCGGATTTGAGCGCAGGCGCTGCTCATGGCTGATGATAAAGTTCCAGTACAGGAAGTTGTAGGGACAGGCGTCGTCACCCGTGCGCTGTTTCGCATGGTAGCAACAGCCAGCACAGTAATTGCTCATCTTGCTGATGTAGTTTGCGGAGGCGATGTACGGCTTTGTGGCTGTCATGCCACCATCGGCATTTAGACCCATCCCAATGACGTTGGGCAGCACGACCCATTCGTATGCATCGGCGTACATCGACAGAAACCATTCGCTGACGTCTATCGGGTTGATGCCCGCGAGCAGGCAAAAATTGCACACGATCATCAGCCGTTCGATATGGTGCGAATAGCCGTGATCGAGCAGTCGCTGCGTCACATGCCGAATGCAATTCATATCCGTCTGTGCCGTCCAGAACATCGCCGGCATGGGCCGAGTGGCTTCCCAGTCATTGGCTGTCGTCAGTTCAGGCATCATGCGCCAGTACATCCAGTAGATATACTCGCGCCAGCCAAGCACCTGACGCACAAAGCCTTCCACTGCGTTTAGAGGGGCATGGCCTTGCTCGTACGCATGCACTGCCGCATCGATCACCTCAAGCGGCGTAAGCAACCCTATATTCAGATAGATTGACAGAGTGGAATGGTAAACCACAAGACTGTCTGTGGTCATTGCATCTTCATAATCACCAAATCTGTGAAGGCGGCGAATGATGAAGTCTTCGAGGGCCTGGCGCGCCTGTTCGTGAGTGACTGCCCATGCAAAGTCCGACACCTCGCCTGTCAGATCGGATTCCTTCGCGATATCGGCCATGACTGTCTGAGTCATGTCATCTGGCGGGAATGAACGGGGCAGGGGAGGGGACTCATGTTTTGGCAGAGGCTTACGATTCTCGTGATCAAAGTTCCATTTGCCGCCGGTTGGCTGGTCGGCGTCATCCACCAGTATGCGAAAGTGTTTGCGCATCGATCGGTAGAAATTCTCCATGATGACGCGCTTACCAGAGGCTAGGGCAGGGAAGGGGTTATGTTGTTCAACCAGAAATTGCGTATTCGTATGGATGGTCACCAGACCTGGTAATCTCGCAGCGATTTTCTGCTGGGCCACACGCGCACCATATTCACTGGCAGCCATCATTTCAACACGATCGGGTTGATATTCCTCAAGGTGTGCTGCAAACTCGGACAGGATACTCCCCTGTCGGTAATCTGTATTGATGCCTCGCGCGCGCAGTGCGACAGCGTAGTGCCGCATTGCGCTGAATAACAGTACAATCTTCTTTCGGTGATATGGAAGCTTCTTGGCCCGCGCGCGCGACTCAATCAGGAGAACAGTGACGGCATTTCCGCCGTATTTTACGATCATATGTTCTAATATTGAGTGGTGTTCGAGCAGTTGATCACCCACTATCCAGACCGTTATTTTCTGCTGCAAAGATGTCATCGCGCCGCCTGTAGCGTTCAAATACCATTGACCAGCATGCACGATCAGCATGATGGTCGGCTGAACATGTGATGTGAAATCGCTGTTTAGGTGACATCAAGGGGGCAGGGCAGGGGAAAATGAACAAAGAAAAGCAGGGCAGGGTACTTGTATTCGGGCAAATCTGCCTGGACATTGTGCCGGATTTGGGCGATCTTCCGGCTGACAAGGTCATTTCTGAGGGAAGATTATTCGAAATCGGCGCACTTCGTATGCGGGCAGGCGGTGGTGTGGGAAACACCGGCACGGCGCTGCTGCGTCTGGGCGCGGATGCACACTGCACGGCTCTTATTGGCGATGATGCAATCGGGCAGCTCACCATTGGCGCGATCGAGCAGGCCACAGGGAAAAACATCCCTGGAATCCAAATGCTTGCCGGACAGACCAGCTCGTATACACTCGTCATCTCTCCGGCAAGCCATGATCGAACGCTGCTGTATTCGCCAGGTGTAAACAACGAATTCTGTGCAGATGTAATTGATGATGATGTGCTAAAGGGTATGGCGATTGTGCACTGCGCATATCCCACGGTGCTGCGCCAGTTTCTGGAGGATGGCGGGACAAGCCTCGCCAGCGTTTTCAAGTCAGCTCGGGAGCATGGCGCACTAACATCGCTGGACCTGACAGTGCCGGACCCAATGGCATTGAGTGGCTCCATCGACTGGGCACACTGGCTGCAGACAGTGCTTCCGTATACCGATATTTTCATGCCAAGTATCGATGAAGCAACTGCCATTTTGAAAGCGCCTCATGCAAATAGTCTGGACAATAGCGATCCAACTTTTCCTACAATCGATTTGGTGAACGCATATTGTGCGCAATTTTTGAGCATGGGCGTGCACATAGCAGGTATAAAACTTGGCAGTCGCGGCCTGATGATAGAAACCAGTGCAAATACGCATCTTCGACTTGGTGGATTGATGGATGTGAATCAGGCGGCCCAATGGTCAGGCGTTTACATACGACAATCAGCATTTGATGTTACGGTGAATCCAGCGGGCACAACAGGTGCTGGCGATTGCGCATATGCTGGATTACTGACGGCCATTGCAGCAGGACGATCCCCACACGATGCATTACGGATTGCTGCGGCTTCTGGCGCAGCCTGTGTGGAAAGCCCGTTGGGCGCAGCCAGTCTGCCATCGATACAAGACCTTGAACATCGCATCGCATCTGGCTGGCAAACGCGTCTTCAAGTGTGATCATAGTTGAAGATGTATTACTCTTGATAATGATACTTATCAAGAGTAATGAAGGATCGTAACAATGTCCTCGCTCAACGTTCGCTTCGTCAGTCCCGTGTGGTATCCCGTCCATCATCGTCTCCATCTCTGGCTCCGCGTTCGTCGTCACACAATTCCCCTCGCTGGTAAGTTCTGGACAGATAACGGCGCGGGCGCTCGTCGTTCCACTTTTCTTCGGGCGGTGCGCTGATGTCTAACAATGCCCCTGTCCCACGCTCTATCCCGTGGTTGGACGCTCCCTCGGTCGTCCGGTCGACGCGCTCCCGCTCCGCCTCCGTCGCGCTGATCGTTGAGTACGTCCGGCGTCATCCCGGCTGCACGCGCTCCGGCGTCGCGCTCATGCTCGGTATCAATAAGCGTACGCCTCATCTTTCATCTTTGCTTGATGAGGCGTGTGCATCCGGTGAGATTCGGCGTGAAATTGACTATGACCTGTATCCGTCTGTCCACCGCTTCTACATCGCTTCATGACCCATACAGCACAAACTACACTCGACCGGGTCACTCTCACGTTTCAAGGTTCGCTCGTTCGCGCTCAGATGCCTTCCCCTTATCCGGGTGCGAACGCTCGGACGCTGGATGCTGATGTGATGTGCTGGCAAAAGCATCAAGATCGTGCTTTTGCCCATGTCTGCCGCGACTTACCCGCCGGTAAAAAATTCTACGCTGGCGGGCGGCTCGTCGGCGCTGACCTTACTCCTGAACAATCTTATGAGGTCTACCAAAAGGCCAAGGCGCTGGCCGCTGGGCTTGGTGAAGGCCAGCGCCGGGGCCGTGTCGCTCATTTCTCTCGTCGGTCGCGTAAACGCCTCCTCGAATTTGTTGCGCGCCTCCGTCCTGATGTTTCTGGCCTCATGATTACTTTTACTTACGCTGACGACATGCGCGACCATCAGGAGGCAAAAAAGCATCTTGATCTTGCGTTGCGCTGGCTTCGGCGTCGGGTGCCGGGCGCGTGCTTTGTCTGGAAGCTCGAATACCAGAAGCGCGGCGCTATTCACTTCCACATCATGGCGTTGGGTATTCGCCGCCTCGACAAGCACTCGCAATTTCTCCCGCTTATCGCCTACTGGCAAAAAATGGGTGGCGCTTGGCAGGGCACGCACATTCGCACCATCGAAAACAGGCGCAAGGCCATGTCATACGCTGCCAAATACATCGGCAAGGTGCTAGCTGCCGAGGACGCACCGCCCGCAGGTTTTACCGAGGACGGCGCGCCCGCAGGCACGAGCGCCGTAGGCGCTGTTCTTGACAATATGCCATATTCGGAAAACGCCTCGTTTGTAGGTCGTTTTTGGGGCATATCCAATCGCAAGATGATACCGTGGGCGGAAGAAATCACGGTTGAATACTACGGGCGCTCGGCTTCCTTCATGCAGTTTCGGCGTCAAATGCGTCGTTACCTGGCTGATCGCTACAAGCTGCCCGGCAAAGTGCAGGGTTTTACGGCCTTCGTCAAGGATGCGTTCCAATGGTGGCGGTGCTTCAACCACACAGCAGCACGCGACAATCTGTTTTCTGCTGGGGTCCCCTACTCCGCTTCGCGTCGGGCGGGGTTGCACGTCCGGCCTCGCGGCGATGTCATTGAATACCGTTACGAGCTCGTCCCGCTGCCCGGCGTCTACGCGGCGATTAACTTCTAGTTCGCGCAAGTTAGTTCAACCTATCAAAAGGATGGTGTTCTATGCAGGCACAAGAAACAACTATCAGTCCCTACCGCGTCCAGCAGTACGAGCGCCTTTACGCTGCGGCACAGGCTCACGGCGCTCTGACTGTGGCTCAAGCTGCCGACTGCCTCGGCCTGAAAAAATCACAGTATGTGCGTTCGCTTTTGGATGGCATGGTTGCTGTCCAGTGGATGCGCTGTGAATTTCAGATCGGGCGCTATCATCGTTTCGTCTATACGCCTGTGCTGCCAGCGTAAAGGCGCTCGTACTGCTGGACGCGGTGTAACCTGTTGCGACGTGACCACGGATGCTACTTAACGTCCGTGGTCCTTCGGCGTATCCTCTGGTCATCGCTCACACACGGCCATTGGAGGCCAACAAATGCAATTCAAGATTAAACACGCGGTCGTCATCGGTGCTCGGCACGCAGGCGACAAATATCCGAATACGCACTACCTCGAGCTCCGCACCGCTGAGGGTGATACCTGGAATCTGTCAACGGACCTCCTGTCCGTCGATCAGGCCCGCGGGCTCATTCTTCAGTCCGTCGCAATTGAGGGTGTGCTGTCCGGTTCGGTCTATGACCGTCAGCAGCGCATCAAGCTCGTATCCGGCACGTTTACGCCTGTCGGTGTCGCCTCCAAGTAGGGGCTTTCCGGGCTGACCTCCCGATAGCCAAACGGTCGCCTTTTCGCCTGTTCGTTCGTTCCTGTGAGGTTCCAAGATGGTTCTGTTTTCGCTGTTCGCTCAGACGCCCGTCCCTCCGATGACCATCACCGAGATTACCGGTGCGGCCACGGATCTGGTAACAGATTTCAATCTGTTTCCGTTCATCACCGTTATGGCGGTGATTTCGACGGCGATCTACCTGTACGCCCGTTTCCGTCGCTCCTCGCGCTAGAAACGGCGTCCTTCCTCCTTCGCGGGGCGGTCGGGTCTACTCCGTCCGCCTCTTTTTATTCCTGTGAGGTGCTATGACCATTGAACAAATGCTCGGCTACGCTCGGTCCATACTCGACTCTTACGGCATGACAACGGCGCTGTCTGTCGTCCTGCTCATCTCGACGGCTGCCTTCGTCTACAATCGCTTTTTCAACAAAAACGACTAACCTAACCGGGGGTTCCTGTGTATGTCTTTCCTCTGCTCGTGGTCGCGTTCGTGCTGGTCGGCCTTAAAGCCCAAAATCAGGCTATTGTCCTCATGCTGGCCGCTGCCTATGTCACGGATGACCAGACATTTTACATGGTTATCATGCTGGCTGTTTTCAGTATGCTTTTTGGTCGCTTCCGGTCTGCCGCTGAGAGTTGAGGCTCAGACATACACGCCCACTCCGACCAGCACGCCGACGCCGAGTAACACGCCATATGCCACACAATGGTTCGTAGGCGGCACGCCTTCGGCTACGCCTGTCGTGGTTGATAATGATGCCTGTCCTTCTGGTGAATGGGACGCATCTAATCTCAATCCACAGTGGGCGGCTGCCTGCTCACACTGCAATCCCGGCTTCCGTCCGCTCGACCTGATCGGCACGCAGGCGGCCAGTATTCCGCCCTTCCCCACGTTGGGTATTCCGGTCTTTGGCGCTACTTCGACTCCGGCTCCGGTCACATCAACGCCGACGTTTACGCCTACTTCCACGCCTTCGGGCGCGTGTCCTTACCCTGCTGCGTGGATGGGTTCGCTATCCCGTGGCGGCTGGTTCGGTCAACGGGCTGTTAATCCTGCCGATAGTATCGGTGATGCGTATGAGTCTGGTTCTAATACCTTCCTCGACACCGATTCGGCGTCTAATCAGAATACGCAGTATTTGACGATATGGAACAACAATTTGCCCGCGTATTCCGGTCTGTCGGTCTATGCAACTATCGTCTCGACTAGAAATATTGGCAATTTGCATCGCTATTATTTAACTGGTCCGTATTCGTGGCGGTTTGCGACTGGTGGTTTTGGTCCGACGATTCCCGTTTCCCTTGGTGGCAATTTGTATCGGCTTGACTATCCCCCCGATGCTGACGGCGGTTTCTTTCAGGCTTCCTACATGGTTGGCTCTTGGACTATCAATGACGCGGCGATGATCGAGGTCACAAGTATTACGATGTGCATGGCCTCTCCTGCGTCACCGACCTCCACGCCTGCGCCCACGGCTACGGCCACGATCACGCCTACGACCTCTTGGGGTTCTATCGGCGCTGGCGGGGGGCTGTTCGTCGCGGATTGCACCACGCCTCAATACGTGTCCAATGCGCCTGCTGTGGATGCTGAGATACGCAGCACAGGCGCGACCCAGTGCTACACGGTCGTCCCCCTGATCGATATTCCAGAGGTCGACCTGATCGGCTTTGCAGGTCTCGAAGTCCCGCCTATTTGGGTTTGCCTTCAGGGTTACATCTGGCGCGTGTCTCTGCTCGGCGTAGACCTCTCGCTAGGCTTTCCTGCGCTCGTCGGTGTCATCGCCTATATTGTTCGCCTTCTGAGGGGGTTGTAATGCCTTCACCTACTGATATCGTGATTGATTTCCCTATCCTTGATGACTCGTTTCTGTGGCTGGCAATCGGCCTGCTGTTTGCGGTGCAGGTCGGCCGCATCGCGCTCCGGTTGCTTGAAAGGATTATTCCCTGATGGCGCTGTTTCCGTTCGTCGTCTGCACAGGTGCGCTTTTGCTGGCGTTGCTGCTGGTCCTGTGGCTTCTGCCTCGCTTGGGGGTGGGTCGTGGCACTCTCCGGTAACGTGTTTCTTCAGATGCTCCGCAATTTCCGGATTGCGTGGGTTGGCGGTCGTTTCGGCGGTGGAAAAACTGCCTTCGCGGTGCGCCTCGCCTATGAGTTCGTCAATCGTGGCTGGGCGCAGCACTCCGTTGGTAACTTTCCCTGCGTGCTGTTCACTAGCCTTGATCGCCTGCCCGAGGTGCGCGATACCGTCATTGTGATGGATGAGGCCGGGTTGTTTCTTCAGGACCGCATGTTTAACGATCTGACTGCCTTCCTGCGTAAGCGTAATCTGTACCTGATTATGTCCTCCGTGATGCCTGTCCCACTGCGGGCAAAGTCGCTCAACGTGCAGCGCATCATCAATTACAATACCGTTGGCCTCCCGCTCTGGCGCTATAGCTGTGTGTTGGACTACATGCGCGTGCAGGAAAAAATGACAATCGATTGGTGGTATCCGAGCGAGGTATTTGGACTTTATGACACTTCCTATCCTGCACAAGATGACGGCGGTATTGTCGCGTGGGTCAAAGGCGCTTTCGGCGCGTCGGCGGCAGGTGATGCCGCTGTTTCGTCCGGGTCGGGGTCAAACGATCTGGATGCGCTCCGGTGGGTCGCTCACGACTTCGACGCAGCAGCGGAAAAACTCGCCGGGGCTGTATCCATGGCTGGCGGTAAAACAAGGCGCGGAAGGCGTTAATTTTGGCGCTGTTGGCTCTATTCTCGCAATCGTGGTTCTGGTGGGTGGCTGGGTGTATACTGCTACTCGTGGTCCGTCTACGCCTTCGGCCAGTTTTGACGTTACGTTTGTCCCTACGCCTGTTGATACTCCTAGTGCTGCTCTTGATGGCGGCGGCTGGCTGGCGGCCATAGCTGACATGGTTCCGGTTGGTGAAGGTGTTCTAGCTGCTCCCGCGCTCGGTAGTGCGTCGGTGATGGTGACCTCTTTCCCGACTGCCTCGCCCACGCATCCCTATGATGATTACGGCGGTTCCGCCTGGACGAATACCGGCTGTCGCGCAGGTGTCTACGATTTCGGCACGGTTGTCTGTGACGTGACGCCTGCCTTCACACCTGAGCCGCTGCCGACCCTCTCAGCGACGCCATACTTTATCACTATGACGCCTGTGCCTCCTCAAACAATGGATAATGAATGAATTTCACGCTGAACCGGTGCGTCGCGCCCATATGCAATCTTAACGTTTCCCCTGCTGGATGTAGATGTTCCTGAGGCATAACGGACATAATCCGCCCATCAGTAGCAGGCGGCTCACGTCTTGACAGGCTGGCTCGCGCATACAATGGCGCACCGACGGACACTCATATAGCTTCCCTGCTGTGTTGTGAGTGTCCGTCGGCGCTTGCGCCTTGTGCGCGGCCTGTCAAGATGTGAGATTCCCTCCGCCTGCGGTGTCCTGCACCATCAGTCGGATGGCCTCTGTGACTATCCCTCTGCGCCATGCGTTTATCACTGCGCGCTCTCTGGCATTCAGTGCAAATTCCTTGTCGTCTCCGGCTCCCGAATAACCTAACAGGAAGTCCGGTGTTGTCTTGAGCGCTTCCGCCAGCTTTGACAGGTTCTCAAGTGTTGGGTTGTCGCGCTCACCTGACTCGAATTTGTTGATCGTCACCTGATTTACGCCTGCCATTATGGCGACCTGCACTTGTGTAAGTCCGAGCGCCTCCCGTGCTTCTCTCAAACGCTCACCAAAAATCTCACGTCCCTTGACACTCATGATAACCTCCTGTATCCTCTGTGTTATAGCGTATACGCTAATGATACTTATCAAGAGTAATGAAGGATCGTAACAATGTCCTCGCTCAACGTTCGCTTCGTCAGTCCCGTGTGGTATCCCGTCCATCATCGTCTCCATCTCTGGCTCCGCGTTCGTCGTCACACAATTCCCCTCGCTGGTAAGTTCTGGACAGATAACGGCGCGGGCGCTCGTCGTTCCACTTTTCTTCGGGCGGTGCGCTGATGTCTAACAATGCCCCTGTCCCACGCTCTATCCCGTGGTTGGACGCTCCCTCGGTCGTCCGGTCGACGCGCTCCCGCTCCGCCTCCGTCGCGCTGATCGTTGAGTACGTCCGGCGTCATCCCGGCTGCACGCGCTCCGGCGTCGCGCTCATGCTCGGTATCAATAAGCGTACGCCTCATCTTTCATCTTTGCTTGATGAGGCGTGTGCATCCGGTGAGATTCGGCGTGAAATTGACTATGACCTGTATCCGTCTGTCCACCGCTTCTACATCGCTTCATGACCCATACAGCACAAACTACACTCGACCGGGTCACTCTCACGTTTCAAGGTTCGCTCGTTCGCGCTCAGATGCCTTCCCCTTATCCGGGTGCGAACGCTCGGACGCTGGATGCTGATGTGATGTGCTGGCAAAAGCATCAAGATCGTGCTTTTGCCCATGTCTGCCGCGACTTACCCGCCGGTAAAAAATTCTACGCTGGCGGGCGGCTCGTCGGCGCTGACCTTACTCCTGAACAATCTTATGAGGTCTACCAAAAGGCCAAGGCGCTGGCCGCTGGGCTTGGTGAAGGCCAGCGCCGGGGCCGTGTCGCTCATTTCTCTCGTCGGTCGCGTAAACGCCTCCTCGAATTTGTTGCGCGCCTCCGTCCTGATGTTTCTGGCCTCATGATTACTTTTACTTACGCTGACGACATGCGCGACCATCAGGAGGCAAAAAAGCATCTTGATCTTGCGTTGCGCTGGCTTCGGCGTCGGGTGCCGGGCGCGTGCTTTGTCTGGAAGCTCGAATACCAGAAGCGCGGCGCTATTCACTTCCACATCATGGCGTTGGGTATTCGCCGCCTCGACAAGCACTCGCAATTTCTCCCGCTTATCGCCTACTGGCAAAAAATGGGTGGCGCTTGGCAGGGCACGCACATTCGCACCATCGAAAACAGGCGCAAGGCCATGTCATACGCTGCCAAATACATCGGCAAGGTGCTAGCTGCCGAGGACGCACCGCCCGCAGGTTTTACCGAGGACGGCGCGCCCGCAGGCACGAGCGCCGTAGGCGCTGTTCTTGACAATATGCCATATTCGGAAAACGCCTCGTTTGTAGGTCGTTTTTGGGGCATATCCAATCGCAAGATGATACCGTGGGCGGAAGAAATCACGGTTGAATACTACGGGCGCTCGGCTTCCTTCATGCAGTTTCGGCGTCAAATGCGTCGTTACCTGGCTGATCGCTACAAGCTGCCCGGCAAAGTGCAGGGTTTTACGGCCTTCGTCAAGGATGCGTTCCAATGGTGGCGGTGCTTCAACCACACAGCAGCACGCGACAATCTGTTTTCTGCTGGGGTCCCCTACTCCGCTTCGCGTCGGGCGGGGTTGCACGTCCGGCCTCGCGGCGATGTCATTGAATACCGTTACGAGCTCGTCCCGCTGCCCGGCGTCTACGCGGCGATTAACTTCTAGTTCGCGCAAGTTAGTTCAACCTATCAAAAGGATGGTGTTCTATGCAGGCACAAGAAACAACTATCAGTCCCTACCGCGTCCAGCAGTACGAGCGCCTTTACGCTGCGGCACAGGCTCACGGCGCTCTGACTGTGGCTCAAGCTGCCGACTGCCTCGGCCTGAAAAAATCACAGTATGTGCGTTCGCTTTTGGATGGCATGGTTGCTGTCCAGTGGATGCGCTGTGAATTTCAGATCGGGCGCTATCATCGTTTCGTCTATACGCCTGTGCTGCCAGCGTAAAGGCGCTCGTACTGCTGGACGCGGTGTAACCTGTTGCGACGTGACCACGGATGCTACTTAACGTCCGTGGTCCTTCGGCGTATCCTCTGGTCATCGCTCACACACGGCCATTGGAGGCCAACAAATGCAATTCAAGATTAAACACGCGGTCGTCATCGGTGCTCGGCACGCAGGCGACAAATATCCGAATACGCACTACCTCGAGCTCCGCACCGCTGAGGGTGATACCTGGAATCTGTCAACGGACCTCCTGTCCGTCGATCAGGCCCGCGGGCTCATTCTTCAGTCCGTCGCAATTGAGGGTGTGCTGTCCGGTTCGGTCTATGACCGTCAGCAGCGCATCAAGCTCGTATCCGGCACGTTTACGCCTGTCGGTGTCGCCTCCAAGTAGGGGCTTTCCGGGCTGACCTCCCGATAGCCAAACGGTCGCCTTTTCGCCTGTTCGTTCGTTCCTGTGAGGTTCCAAGATGGTTCTGTTTTCGCTGTTCGCTCAGACGCCCGTCCCTCCGATGACCATCACCGAGATTACCGGTGCGGCCACGGATCTGGTAACAGATTTCAATCTGTTTCCGTTCATCACCGTTATGGCGGTGATTTCGACGGCGATCTACCTGTACGCCCGTTTCCGTCGCTCCTCGCGCTAGAAACGGCGTCCTTCCTCCTTCGCGGGGCGGTCGGGTCTACTCCGTCCGCCTCTTTTTATTCCTGTGAGGTGCTATGACCATTGAACAAATGCTCGGCTACGCTCGGTCCATACTCGACTCTTACGGCATGACAACGGCGCTGTCTGTCGTCCTGCTCATCTCGACGGCTGCCTTCGTCTACAATCGCTTTTTCAACAAAAACGACTAACCTAACCGGGGGTTCCTGTGTATGTCTTTCCTCTGCTCGTGGTCGCGTTCGTGCTGGTCGGCCTTAAAGCCCAAAATCAGGCTATTGTCCTCATGCTGGCCGCTGCCTATGTCACGGATGACCAGACATTTTACATGGTTATCATGCTGGCTGTTTTCAGTATGCTTTTTGGTCGCTTCCGGTCTGCCGCTGAGAGTTGAGGCTCAGACATACACGCCCACTCCGACCAGCACGCCGACGCCGAGTAACACGCCATATGCCACACAATGGTTCGTAGGCGGCACGCCTTCGGCTACGCCTGTCGTGGTTGATAATGATGCCTGTCCTTCTGGTGAATGGGACGCATCTAATCTCAATCCACAGTGGGCGGCTGCCTGCTCACACTGCAATCCCGGCTTCCGTCCGCTCGACCTGATCGGCACGCAGGCGGCCAGTATTCCGCCCTTCCCCACGTTGGGTATTCCGGTCTTTGGCGCTACTTCGACTCCGGCTCCGGTCACATCAACGCCGACGTTTACGCCTACTTCCACGCCTTCGGGCGCGTGTCCTTACCCTGCTGCGTGGATGGGTTCGCTATCCCGTGGCGGCTGGTTCGGTCAACGGGCTGTTAATCCTGCCGATAGTATCGGTGATGCGTATGAGTCTGGTTCTAATACCTTCCTCGACACCGATTCGGCGTCTAATCAGAATACGCAGTATTTGACGATATGGAACAACAATTTGCCCGCGTATTCCGGTCTGTCGGTCTATGCAACTATCGTCTCGACTAGAAATATTGGCAATTTGCATCGCTATTATTTAACTGGTCCGTATTCGTGGCGGTTTGCGACTGGTGGTTTTGGTCCGACGATTCCCGTTTCCCTTGGTGGCAATTTGTATCGGCTTGACTATCCCCCCGATGCTGACGGCGGTTTCTTTCAGGCTTCCTACATGGTTGGCTCTTGGACTATCAATGACGCGGCGATGATCGAGGTCACAAGTATTACGATGTGCATGGCCTCTCCTGCGTCACCGACCTCCACGCCTGCGCCCACGGCTACGGCCACGATCACGCCTACGACCTCTTGGGGTTCTATCGGCGCTGGCGGGGGGCTGTTCGTCGCGGATTGCACCACGCCTCAATACGTGTCCAATGCGCCTGCTGTGGATGCTGAGATACGCAGCACAGGCGCGACCCAGTGCTACACGGTCGTCCCCCTGATCGATATTCCAGAGGTCGACCTGATCGGCTTTGCAGGTCTCGAAGTCCCGCCTATTTGGGTTTGCCTTCAGGGTTACATCTGGCGCGTGTCTCTGCTCGGCGTAGACCTCTCGCTAGGCTTTCCTGCGCTCGTCGGTGTCATCGCCTATATTGTTCGCCTTCTGAGGGGGTTGTAATGCCTTCACCTACTGATATCGTGATTGATTTCCCTATCCTTGATGACTCGTTTCTGTGGCTGGCAATCGGCCTGCTGTTTGCGGTGCAGGTCGGCCGCATCGCGCTCCGGTTGCTTGAAAGGATTATTCCCTGATGGCGCTGTTTCCGTTCGTCGTCTGCACAGGTGCGCTTTTGCTGGCGTTGCTGCTGGTCCTGTGGCTTCTGCCTCGCTTGGGGGTGGGTCGTGGCACTCTCCGGTAACGTGTTTCTTCAGATGCTCCGCAATTTCCGGATTGCGTGGGTTGGCGGTCGTTTCGGCGGTGGAAAAACTGCCTTCGCGGTGCGCCTCGCCTATGAGTTCGTCAATCGTGGCTGGGCGCAGCACTCCGTTGGTAACTTTCCCTGCGTGCTGTTCACTAGCCTTGATCGCCTGCCCGAGGTGCGCGATACCGTCATTGTGATGGATGAGGCCGGGTTGTTTCTTCAGGACCGCATGTTTAACGATCTGACTGCCTTCCTGCGTAAGCGTAATCTGTACCTGATTATGTCCTCCGTGATGCCTGTCCCACTGCGGGCAAAGTCGCTCAACGTGCAGCGCATCATCAATTACAATACCGTTGGCCTCCCGCTCTGGCGCTATAGCTGTGTGTTGGACTACATGCGCGTGCAGGAAAAAATGACAATCGATTGGTGGTATCCGAGCGAGGTATTTGGACTTTATGACACTTCCTATCCTGCACAAGATGACGGCGGTATTGTCGCGTGGGTCAAAGGCGCTTTCGGCGCGTCGGCGGCAGGTGATGCCGCTGTTTCGTCCGGGTCGGGGTCAAACGATCTGGATGCGCTCCGGTGGGTCGCTCACGACTTCGACGCAGCAGCGGAAAAACTCGCCGGGGCTGTATCCATGGCTGGCGGTAAAACAAGGCGCGGAAGGCGTTAATTTTGGCGCTGTTGGCTCTATTCTCGCAATCGTGGTTCTGGTGGGTGGCTGGGTGTATACTGCTACTCGTGGTCCGTCTACGCCTTCGGCCAGTTTTGACGTTACGTTTGTCCCTACGCCTGTTGATACTCCTAGTGCTGCTCTTGATGGCGGCGGCTGGCTGGCGGCCATAGCTGACATGGTTCCGGTTGGTGAAGGTGTTCTAGCTGCTCCCGCGCTCGGTAGTGCGTCGGTGATGGTGACCTCTTTCCCGACTGCCTCGCCCACGCATCCCTATGATGATTACGGCGGTTCCGCCTGGACGAATACCGGCTGTCGCGCAGGTGTCTACGATTTCGGCACGGTTGTCTGTGACGTGACGCCTGCCTTCACACCTGAGCCGCTGCCGACCCTCTCAGCGACGCCATACTTTATCACTATGACGCCTGTGCCTCCTCAAACAATGGATAATGAATGAATTTCACGCTGAACCGGTGCGTCGCGCCCATATGCAATCTTAACGTTTCCCCTGCTGGATGTAGATGTTCCTGAGGCATAACGGACATAATCCGCCCATCAGTAGCAGGCGGCTCACGTCTTGACAGGCTGGCTCGCGCATACAATGGCGCACCGACGGACACTCATATAGCTTCCCTGCTGTGTTGTGAGTGTCCGTCGGCGCTTGCGCCTTGTGCGCGGCCTGTCAAGATGTGAGATTCCCTCCGCCTGCGGTGTCCTGCACCATCAGTCGGATGGCCTCTGTGACTATCCCTCTGCGCCATGCGTTTATCACTGCGCGCTCTCTGGCATTCAGTGCAAATTCCTTGTCGTCTCCGGCTCCCGAATAACCTAACAGGAAGTCCGGTGTTGTCTTGAGCGCTTCCGCCAGCTTTGACAGGTTCTCAAGTGTTGGGTTGTCGCGCTCACCTGACTCGAATTTGTTGATCGTCACCTGATTTACGCCTGCCATTATGGCGACCTGCACTTGTGTAAGTCCGAGCGCCTCCCGTGCTTCTCTCAAACGCTCACCAAAAATCTCACGTCCCTTGACACTCATGATAACCTCCTGTATCCTCTGTGTTATAGCGTATACGCTAATGATACTTATCTTAAGTAATGACTGAAAAGCACAACGGGCAGCAAGAATCCTCTGTTGCCCGTTGTGCTTTTCAGCGACTTAGAGCGGGCTTGCTTTTACCTACGCATCCAGTCTGAACGGATTGAAATTCGTATCACGATCAAAGATGTCTGTATTTTCAGCGCGCTTGAACCAGCCCACAACCGGCAACGTGATGGGCGTCAGCATCACCTCGATACCCACTTTGAACAGATAGTTGGTGACGACCAGGCTGACAAGTGCCTCTGGTGGAAAAACGCCAAGCGCGGTAGCGATAACTATGAAAATCACAGTATCGACGCCCTGGCCTACAAGCGTGCTGCCAATCGTACGCATCCACAAATAGCGTCCACCCGTCTTCACCTTCAATTTGGCAAGAACGAAGCTATTTGCAAACGTGCCGGCAAAATAGGCAGAAATACTGGCCACCAGCAGACCGCTGATGCCGCCCAGAATCGCATCAAACGCACCCTGCCCTGCATAGCCTTCCCAGGCGGCTTCTCCAGGAAGCTGGCCCGTCAGCCACACAAAAAACGCCATAATGAGCATAGCAGCAAAGCCGGTCCAGATGACCCGCCGCGCAATCCGATAGCCGTACACCTCGGTCAGGATATCGCCAAAGATATAGGAAATCGGAAACACCAGCGTTCCGGCATCAAAAATAAGGGCAATCGGCCCCAGTGAAATGCCCAAATCAATGATTTTTGCGCTGCTTAACAGGTTACTAAGCAGCAAAACAGTGACAAAAAGGGACGTCAGCGCGCCAAGATAGCGAAATTGCCTTGTTTCCACAGGGGTTACATCTCCATTTTCCGACACATCTTGTCGCGGCGAAATGGCCTTATCGGTACAATTCATGTCAGGATGTGCTGGCAAGGATAAAACGAAAGCGACAGAACTGCTATGGCGATTGTAAAGCGTAAATATGGCGCAGATTTCCGCCGTGAAGAAGTCCGACGCATCTTCAAGACATGGCAGGCAGGTGATGCCAGTTCGATTGTCGGCGTGGGCAGCGTGGGTAAATCAAACCTGCTGCGTCATATCGCGGACGAAGCCACTATCCGCGGCCAGCTCGGTGAAGATTCTCTTTCGACACGTATTATCATCGTAGACGCCAATCTGCTTGGTCCCCTGCCCTCGTATGATCAGCCAAACAGCGAGCAGTATCGCTGCTGGGCCGGCTTCGAGTTGATCATGCATCGCATGTTTATCTCCCTCTATCCATTCAGCCAGCTCTCGGCAGACGATGCGCGCCGATTCTACGATGCCTACCAGGCGCTTCAAGACGGCAGTAACCCACTGTTTGCCTATATGGGGGTCCGTTACTTCGAGCTGGGTCTGGAATTATTCATGCGCAGTGGGCTGAAGCTGGTCTTCCTGTTTGACGAATTTGAAGAAATGTTGCGACAGATGCCGCCGAAGTTTTTTCAAATGCTGCGCGGCCTGCGCGACCAGCGGAAAGGCCAGCTGGTGTTCACGACCTTCTCGCGTTCATCTATTCCCACCTTGGTGGAAAGAATGAATATCGATGCACTGGCGGTCGAGCCTTTTGTGGAGCTGTTTGCAGATAACGTCATCTATATCGGCCCCTATAACGAGCAGGATGGCAAGAATATGCTGCTGTCACTGGCTCAGAGGCTGAACGTAACCTACAACGACCTGATCAACGGCCTTGTCCTCACAGCTACTGGCCGCTTCGCCGGGCTGTTACGCGCTGCATATTCGGCCATTCCTGACGCGCAAACCGTGGACTGGGAAAAGCAGACTGCCGAAACGCTGGGGGCATGGCTTGTGACCCAGGAAAGCGTTCGCGCTGAATGTAACAGTATCTGGATGGGGCTGAATCCATCTGAGCAACTGGTGCTGAAAGCAGCTACCAGGATGCACACTTACTCCATCAACAAAGATACAGAGACGGCCGTCACAAAGCTGGTCCAAAAGAAGCTGCTGCGTGTGAGCAAGCAACCCGAGCATACACTCACGGTCGAGCCTCCTGTGTTTCGGTCATTTCTGCTCACCAACCCTGATCTGGGTCAGTAGCACATGTCCGAGCCGTACAAAGTGCCGGCGGCCACCAGTACCATTGAAATAGAGCGAAACAAATCGCGCTTCATCGGTACGGCAGGCCGTGCCCGCACCACAGCAGAAGCGAAGCTGTTCCTTAACGGCGTTCGCCAGGCCTATCCAGATGCTACACATCATGCCTATGCGTTTCGCGCGGGGTATGGCAATTCTGTTCAGGAAGGGCTGAGCGACGACGGTGAACCATCAGGAACCGCCGGTCCACCGATCATGAACTACGTGCGTGGGGCAAATCTGGGCGATCTGGTGGTCGTTGTGACCCGTTACTACGGGGGTATCAACCTGGGGACAGGCGGGCTCGTCCGCGCCTACGGTGATGCAGCACGCGAAGTCATCGCTACTTTACCCGTGGAAGAAAAGGTGTCACGCGTCGCCTTTACGCTGATCGTGCCCTATGCCCAGCACGCCCGAGTGAAACAACTGCTCAGCCAGCATGACGGGCGGATTGATGACGAGCAATTTGCGGGATCGGTCACCCTTCGAATTATACTGCTGGCATCACGGATGGCGGATTTCACCACCCTGCTCCGTGATGCCAGCAGCGGCACCTTGATCCCGCAGGATATTATGACCATTGAGCCGTAGCGTTCACTCCTGTTGCGGTGGAATTACGTTATAGGTACAAGGGTAGTAATTTCCTCCCAGCGTGACGCGAAAGTCTGCCGTTCTGTCAGCAGATGGCTCAATCGATACTGCTTCATCTGACAGACGAAGCAGCGATTGTAAAGATGCAAGCACGCTGCCTTTGCTCTGCCCTGTATAATCGACAATCTGGGTGTAGCCCTGATAGCGATCTGCTGCCGGCAGCACGGTGACTGAGTAGCCTTCCCAGGAAAGCCTAGACGCGGCCACACGCCCCATATCGGCGATGTCGGTCGCATTCACCACTTCAATGCGTGTCTGACTGGCAGCAAGTCGATTTTCAGTGGGTGGAATCATCATCTGGCCCAGCAAAGCAGCAACGGCGTCGCGCTCCGGCACCAGCACGCTGGATCCCTCCGGTGACGTTGCCCCTCTCACTTCAATGCCCGAGCGAAATGTGTAGGACGCCATGCGCGAACTATCAAGGCCAGCTGCAAGCGGAATCAACCCGAGCATTACATTCAGCGGAATATTCGTGTCCACGCTTTCCAGCACCTGCGGCCAGATATCTGACAATTGCGTCAGCAGGTCCAGCTGGCGAATACGTGAAAGCAGCGCCCTCATCAAGGCCTGCTGACGCCTGCCCCGATCCAGGTCACTGGAAGTGCGGCGACTGCGCGCATACCACAACGCAAGATCACCATTCATGGTATGGACACCGACAGGCAGCGTGAACATCGCCCAGCTTTCTTCAAGCTCGGGATCCAGTTCAGGAGAGATCAGCCGCCAGTCTTCAATGGCACAATCGACCACAATTTCGGCGCCGCCCAGGTCATCGATAATTGTTTGGAAGTCGTTGAAGTCCACACGTGCATAATAGTCAATTTCCAGACCGATGTTATAGCGAATTGTGTCTATCAGCGCCTGTGGGCCTCCCCCAGGATAGCCATTTGTCTCGCCCACCGAGAACGCAGTATTGATGCGATAGACGCGATCCGTGGGGATGTACACATACAGGTCACGCGGGACACTGAGCATCGACACGGTACCCGCCGTCTGATTGACCGAAACAATCAGAATGACATCACTGCGTCCCACATTGGCTGCATTGAACGTATCGCTGCCAATCAGGAGAAAATTGATGATGTCATAATCCCCCTCGCTCACCAGCGGTACCGCGTCAGGAATGTCGGACGCCTCGCCCTGCCCTGCAACTACCGGAACCAGGCACATCATGACCAAAGCAACAGCAATCAGAAATACAACCCGCATCATCCCGTCTCATTTCATGGTTAAAGAGGTTTCGCTCGTCATAAAATTAAGTATATGCCTGCATTCCCGGCGGAAACGCTGGCGCACAAGATACGTATGCATGAAAAAGGGTGTGCGTTTGTCAGCCTACGCACACCCTCTGCACTGCTATTCTGTCACCCAACGGCTGTCGGGTGTTTTACCATACGCCCTACCCCGCGTTGCGGTAGGTATTGATCAGATTGAGCATACTGCGCACCGAAACTGGCTTGCGTACATAAACATCACAGCCTGCCGCAGCATACTGATCTGCAAAACCCATCGTGTCGTATGCTGTAATCGCAATGATAGGCTCACTCACGCCCTTCTGGCGCAGCAGCCTGGTAAGCTGCAAACCATCAATGCTGCGATTGCCAAGATGAAGATCCATCAGGATCAGGTCTGAATAACCAGGCTGAATTTCGGACAACGCCTGCTCGGCATCGCTGTAGGTCACCAGTTCGTCATTGTTCATCTGGCAGATACGCTCGATCAGCGCCACATTCGCCAGGTTGTCTTCCACATATATGATGCGCATGTATGTCATTCCATCCGCTGCGGACATCCGTGTCCTAGTCTACCCTGCCAATTGTACCAGAGCGCGTGAATCACCCCGGAAAATCGTCGGTTCAGCCCACACCCAGCCTTCGCCAAGGTCACTGATCACGTAGTACCAGCTGCCATCGCCATTGATGCCGATGCCGGCCAGAACGGTGCCACCAGGCACACTGCCAATCACTGCAAATTGCGGGCCAGGGCCAGTGCGAATGTTCAGACGACCGGTATTCACGATAACCTGAGCGGAAATAAGCGCGGGTACGGGAGCAGTCGTACCAGAGGCAACGGTCAGACTTTCAGCACCCTGCGCAGAGGCAGCGATAACTTCCTCAGCGCTGATGGTGGGGACAAAACGAAAGTCACCACGGGCAATTGTAAATTCGCCACCAATATAGATCCAGCCATCCCCTGCTGCGGTCGCCACCAGCGCCCACGAAGCATCCGGGTTGAGGGCGAGCGCTGGCACTTCAGTACCGCCGCGCACCGAGGTAATAATCGTGAATTGCGGGCCAGGGCCGGTACGTACGTTCAAGGCACCGGTGTTGATGACAAAAATAGGCTGCTGCAACTGCTGACCAAGTGCAGCACCAGACACGCTCAGCGCCATAGCCAGCAGGCTGATGATTACCAAAAGTCGCTTCATAAGTGGCATCTCGTAAACCCTTTCAAGAAGTGATGAGCAAGCCGGGACTTTCTTATCACCACAGTATAGATGAATTCCTCATATTTTCGCCATAAGCTGACCCGATAGTACTGTCATAGCCTAAGCGTAGCGCAACCGGCATGCTTCCGTTCGGCATACGCATTGGGCGGATCCGCAGTGTATGCTATGGTAATGGTATGTGCCCGTGCCCATCCCGATGGATTGCCTCCCATGAATCTCCCGATCATCGCCAGCAAGTTTCGTATTCTTCTTCTCCTCACGGCCCTGACTTCTGCCTCTTTGATTCGAGTCACTGCGCAGGATCTGGAATCCGATGTGTTGTGCGCAGGATGTCCTGCGGCAGCAGAAATTCAAATGGTGCCTGCACCAGAAATTAACGCCTATCCGGCGCCTGTTGTCACGCAGCTTTCAGTGGATGAAGGTCTGCTGTATGACCGCCGCTATCAGCGCCTGATGCAGGCTGTTGATGTCTATGACGCCCCAAACGGAAATATCATCCGCACAATCGATGCGGGATTCAACTTTGTCACCACACAGGGCGCAGAAGGTGACTGGACCATGATTAATAACGGAGAATGGGTATCGTCGGCGGCACTGGGAAATACGCTTCCTTCCACCTATAGCGGCGTGCTGCTTGGCACCGAGCCACTGCCCTACCCGATGGGATGGGTGCTATTGAATGTCGTTCCCAGCCGGGAACCAGGTGCGGAGCCTGTGGATGGCGATTTGGCTATCCTGCGCTACCAGCGTGTGAACCTGTACACGTTCGTTGAAGTGGATGGCTGGCGCTGGTACCAGGTTGGGGTGAATCAGTGGATTCATCAGACCAAGATTGCCAAGTACCTGCCAGTACAGCGGCCGGCCGAAGTCAATACGCAGAAATGGATCAGCGTCGATCTGTATGAGCAGGTGCTGATCGCCTATGACGGAGAGACACCAGTATTCACGACGCTGGTATCTTCCGGCCTGGCGGAATGGCCAACCCGTGAAGGCCTGTTCAATGTCTATGTGCGCTATCCCCGCACCATCATGAGCGGCGCTAACGGCCAACCGGACTTCTACTTTCTGGAAGAAGTGCCGTGGACGATGTATTTTGACGGGGACATTGGCTTGCATGGCACATACTGGCACGATGGATTCGGCTATCGGCACAGCCACGGATGCGTCAATATGTCGATCATGGACTCTAACTGGTTATATCAGTGGGCTTCGTCGGAGTTTGACTTTTCAGTGCCAAACGACACTGGCGCCGCCGTATATGTCTACAGCAGCGGCCAGTACGTGAACTAACCCACCAGCACGCTATTCAATAAGGCACAAAAAGCCGCTATCATACTGCGACTTGTCGCACTGCCGGAGCTTTCTGTGCCTTACGAACTACCATCCCAGGCTGATTCTCAACGCATCTCGCAAACAGCCGAACACCTGATCCGGGTTGTTCGGCTGTTTGGCTATGACATGGTAGAAACCGGTTTGATCCAACCCGCTGAGCTGTTCATGACGCGCGCCGGTGATGAAATCGCTGACCACCTGTTCACGTTTGAGCGCGGCGGACAGACACTTGTCCTGCGTCCGGAATTTACCTCTGCCGCTCTTCAGCATTATGTCAACATGTTCCCTGATGCAGGTGAAGTGCGCCGCTGGGCCTATCATGGACCAATCTTCAATGATGCGGATGATGGGTCGCCTTACCAGCAAACCAGCGTCGGTGCTGAGTTTCTGGGTATGGGAAACCCATTTGCAGACGCGGAAGTGCTGGCTCTTGGATTACAGGCGATCAACCAGCTAGGCATCGCTGATGCAAAGCTGGTCATCGGCAGCGTTGCACTCACGCGCCAGTCTATTGCCCAGTTTGGTCTGGATAATCGTGCGCAGCAGCTTCTGATGAGTCACCTGCATCAGGTGGAAGATGCCCCTCAGACGACGGATGCGCTGTCATCATGGTTGTCTAAACTGCTGCAAACCAGCCTGGATGAAGCTGTGAACGGTGAGCAGGCCTCGTCGCCAGACCAGACAGCGCGCACGCTTCAAACGCTTCTGGGCAGTCAGCAATCGACTGCGATGGGCGGGCGCACCCGGGAAGAGATTCTGGCCCGTCTGCTGCAAAAACGACAGCGGGCAGCCAGCCATGCAGAATATCGCCAGCTGGTCACCTTCCTGTCGCAGTGGATGTCCGTCTCATGCTCGCTGGAGGAGGCCGAATCAGTCATCACAGGTTACCTGGGCAGTCGCGCCAGGGACTTTACCGAGGCGGTGTACCGCTTTCTGAGTCCCATTCGCATGTTGAGCGACTATGGCGTCTCGCCTGAACAAATCATTGTGAAGCCAGCGCTTTCGCGCAACTGGGAGTACTACTCCGGCGTGGTATTTGAAATCCAAACGGCCAATGGTGACTTGTTGGCGGCGGGCGGGCGTTATGACACGTTCGCGACGCTGCTGGGTGCTTCTGGCAGTGTCCCGGCGATTGGTATTGCCTTCTTTGTCGACACAGTTACAAGACATTCGTCCATAGAGGCGCGGCCAATTGCACAGCCGATCACGCTGATTGCTCAACCGCTGCACGATGCGATTCGTCCTGCCGCTGCACTGCGTGCTGCCGGGCTGGACGTGCGCATAACGGAGACTGCCCCCACAGATTCTACGCTCCTTGTGGCTGTTGGGGCCGACTCCAGCCTGACTTTCAATCATCAGATCTTCCCGCTGGAACGCATTGGCGATCTGGCTTTTGAACTCAAGAAAGGCCAAGCCTGATGGCAAATCGTGTGATGCTGGCCCTTCCCAGCAAAGGAGCAATCGCAGAGCCCACGCTCAGCTTCCTGAACGATTGCGGCCTTAAAATCGAGAAGCCAAATCCGCGCCAGTATGTGGGATTGATGCCCGCACTGCCGCAGGTGGACGTGCTGTTTCAGCGCGCTATTGACGTGTTGTACAAGGTGTCTGACGGCACCGCCAGGCTGGGCGTGACCGGCTATGACATCGTGCAGGAATATGGTCAGGACGACGTTATCGTCATTCATAAGGACCTGCGCTATGGCCACTGCAATCTGGTCGTTGCAGTACCCGAGGCATGGATCGACGTGGAGAATATGGTCGACCTGGCGGAAATCGCGCTTGACCTGCGCGAGCGCAAAGGCCGCCAGATGCGCGTGGCCACCACGTATCCAAACAGCACGCGTCGCTTTCTGCATGCCAGCGGCATCCACCACTTTACACTGGTGAATGCGGAAGGGGCGATTGAAGCGGCCCCCACCATTGGCTATGCGGATATCATCGTCGACCTGGTGCAGACGGGCACGACGCTGCGCGAAAACCACCTGAAGCCACTGCCTGATGGCGTGATTATAGAGTCTCAGGCCTGCCTGATCGGAAATAAATCTGCGCTGCTCATGGATGAAATGACCCTGGAAACCGTGCGTATGATCCTGGAGCAGATGGACGCTTCGATGAACGGACGTGGTTATTCGCAGCTCACCGTGAATATCCTGGGGGAAAGCGCGGAACAGATTGGCGCGCAGCTTATCGCAGAGCCGGTAACCGCCGGCCTGCAAGGGCCGACAATTGCACCAATATACGGCTCTAAAGCGCAGGCCGATGGGCGAAAGTGGTTCACGGTGACGCTGATTGTGCCCAACAAGGCAATGCCCCAGGCCGTGGAAATTCTGCGGCGCGCGGGTGGCTCACAAATCACCTCTATCCCTGTGCGCTATGTCTATCTGCACGAATCGCCTACGTTTGCGGCACTCAAAGCGGCATTGGCACTCTAGCCAAGATTCTGTGCCATTTCGTCCAGAAGCGCGTCAATCAGGCTGCGCTCCACCTGGCTATCACCGCCCATTTCGACCGCATGGCAGAAGCCAAGCATGGTGATAGCCGGGGGGAATCGCCCCTCGTCCAACAGGTTCATCGTCAGCAGCGGACAGCACATCAGCGATGATTTGAGAAAGATGCGCCAGTCAGGTCGCAGTTGGCCGGCTCGATGCAGGTGACTTAGGATCGGCATCAGCACACGGTCTGCTTTTGAACGCAGAAACATATGCCGGATGGGTGCGATGGCATAATCATGCTCGACATGCAGCGTCCCCTGCTCAACGCGCACATTCAACTGTGTTTGAGCATTTTTCTCGCGTGGAAAATACATCCACATTGCAAATACGTTGTGATATAGCGGCTTGGTCAAATCCAGCAGCGGATGATGACGACCCGCAAATGCTGGATCAAAGTAAGTGAGCTTTTCCTGTGCTGCATCGAAAAACACGTTGCCATTGTGAGCATCCCCATGGCCAATCACACTGATGCCCGCCTGACCGGGGTGCAGCACATCCTGGGCAGTCTGCACCAGATCGCCAATCGACTGGCTGTAATGCTGACCATTAATCACCCAGCGCGCTGACCACAGATCATCCACCGACAATGAATCACCTGAAGGCAGTGTGAAAGTCTGTTTTTGCGGGTCGCGATAGAAACGATCCAGCCTGCCCGCTGTGATGCGATGTGAAAACAACTGATGAATCGGCGTGAGTGCATCGTCCTCGGCAGACTGAACACCCAGTGAGGAGATATACAGGTCAAACAAGTCATCATCGGCGCGCTGCTGTGCGTTCGTCAGACCAGCCTCGTGCTGATTTTCCCCATTTTCAATCGACCAGGCGACATCAAATACCGATGGGTCCTCAATCACTTCATAGATGAGCAGCTGTTTGCCTGATTCGGTGGAGCTGAACAGCGGCTTCACGATCGGGTAGCCCGCCTTCTCAAGCTGTTCGGCGTTGTAATATTCCGCCAGGATGTTATCGGGCTCGGTGTGGGTCTTGAAAAACAGCCTTTGGCCATCGTCCAGCGTGACAAAACCGTTAAACGAATTGAGCGAGACCGCCAAAGGTCTTAGCTCCACCTTTGCTGCATGCAGGTTCAGGTCATTGCGCATAAACGCAAGCAGGAGCGCCTCCGCGGCGCCCCTGTCCTGAAACTGCATCTGCTGAATGACCTGCAAACTACTCATAGGCCGAAAATTTCGCTGCGTTTGCGAATGGCCATCGCGTGCGCTGGAAAGCCCTCGTAGTCTGCCAGCGTAGTCGTGGTGTCTTTCAACGCAATGTAGCCTTCACGGGAAAGATACCCGACGCCTGTGCGCTTGAGAAAGTCATTGACACTGACAGACGAGAAGCTGCGGGCAAATCCGCCAGTGGGCAGAATCGCATTCAGCCCCAGACAGTAATTGGCCGTTGGGATCGGTGTGTACGAGCCGAGCAGGATTTCGCCGGCATTATCCAGCTTTTGCAGCGTCACAAACGGGTCATTGGTTAATACTTCAAGGTGCTCGGGTGCGTATTCGTTGATGAACGCGACTGACTCATCCAGCGAATTCGTCACCAGAATGCCACCGTAGTTGTCCAGCACATTGTTGACAAAGCGCTGACGCCAGTCTGGCAGTTCAGCGATATACGCGGGCAGGATACGCGCAACTTCTTCGGCTACTGTCCGACTGTGGGTGACCAGCAGTGCCGCCGAATCAGGACCATGCTCGGCCTCCACCAGCAGGTCCAGTGCAGCAAGACGCGGATCGACGTGTTCGTCAGTCAGAATGATCGATTCGCTGGGTCCGGCAGGCAGGCCCACATCAAACACGCCATACAGCAGCCGCTTCGCTGCTGATACATAGCTGCTGCCGGGCCCGATGACCTTGGCAACTTTAGGAATCGACTCGGTGCCGTAGGCCAGCGCAGCAATCGCCTGCATACCGCCGACCACATACACTTCATCGATGCCGCAAATTTCCGCTGCCACCAGCGACGCGGCATCCGCCTTGCCTTCGGGAGTCGGCGGCGTGACTACGACGACCTTGGGGACACCGGCCACGCGTGCCGGCGTTGCCAGCATCAGCATCACCGAAGGAAAAGCGCCCTTCCCTCGTGGCACGTACAAAGCCGCACTAGCCACGGGCGTCACTTTTTCGCCAGCCATAATGCCGGGCTGCACCTGCGTGAACCACATCTGCTCCGGCATTTGCTCTTCGTGGAACTTCTCAATATTCCTGTGTGCATGCTCAATGGCAGCAATCAGATCGGCCGGAAGCGACTTGCGTGCAGCAGCAAAGTCCTCTTTGGTGGCACGCAGCATACCCGCAGTGAACTCTTTCGCGTCAAACTGACGTGCGTATTCCACGACCGCGGCATCGCCACGCGTACGCACATCGTCGATGACCTGCTGCGCCAGCGGAAACAAATCGCGGATGTCTTTTTCTGCGCGGCGCATCACTTTTGCGCGCTGATCGCCCGTGAGTGACGCAAGCTCCAGGAACTGAACCATGAGATAGAACCCTCATCTGTACCAATACGAGAAAACGCGGAACGATATCGCTCCGCGCCTGATAGATAACCAGCGTGGCGCACCTCGGTTAAGAGGACGTGACCGTTTGATTGATAACGTGTGAGCGGCGGCGGTCGCCATTCCAGCGGATATCCGGCACCAGAATATCCCGACGCGCCATGATGCGCTCACGATGCGGCAGCAGGTCATTCAGCATAATTTTGACCTCCGCTACCACGTCATGAGACGGCTTGTAGCCCAGGTCAATCAGATTCTGTCGATCCGGATTGTAGTAATGTGAATCGCGCTCAGTCCGCGGATTATCGTAGTGCAGAATTTCTGTTGATAACCCGACCTGACCAGCAGCATCAGCCACCTTGAGCGCCAGTTCCTCAATCGTGTAGCACTCTTCGAACTGATTGAAGACGCGATATTCGCCCTTTGCTGGCGGGTTCTCAATGGCAATGGTCAGGCATTGCATCGAGTCACGCATGGGCAGGAATCCGCGCGTCTGACCGCCTGTGCCGTACAGCGTGATTGGGTGGCCAATGACCGTCTGGCAAGCAAAACGATTGATCGCTGTGCCGAAACACTGGTCAAAGTCAAGGCGACTGCGCAGGGCCGGATCATCACCCATTTCATCAATCTGTGTGCCAAACACGACACCCTGCATGATATCCGTGGAGCGCAGGCCCCACGTGCGGCAGGCGAACATCGTGTTGTTGGAATCATGCACCTTGGTCAGATGATAGAAGCTGTTGGCCTGGCGTGGGAACGGCATCCGGTCTTTACGACCACGGAATTCAATCTCGAAGAACCCTTCCGGGATATCCATATTCGGGGTGCCATATTCGCCCATCGTGCCCAACTTCACCAGATGAGCATCGGGGCAGGTTTCACGCATCGCCCAAAGAAGATTCAGGCTGCCAATCACATTGTTATTGTGTGTGAATGCGGCATGTTCCTGGTCGATCATCGAATATGGCGCAGATGGCATTTCACCCAGATGAACAATCGCCTCCGGCTGAAAATCAGCCAGATAGCTGCGCAGAAACGCATAGTCCAGCAGGTCTCCCGCGCGGAAATCCAGCGCGCGGCCATAACGCTTTTCAAAAGCAGCCAGCCGTTCTTCAATGCTGAAGACAGGGATGGCGCTTACGCTCCCCATCTCGTCAACCCATGCACGGCGCAGGAATTTATCCGTCCCGGCAACATGATGTCCGCGTGCTGTCAGATACTGAGCAAGCGCCCACCCAAGATATCCGTCTATCCCTGCGATAAAAACGCGCATGCACCCCTCCAGAAAGCTTGTATACCTGATTGCCAGAACACCAAACGATACTTTACGCTACGCCAATTCATCCGGCGCTGGCGTATTCCATCTAGGACAATTGGCCATTCACGCTAAATCCATTGATATAGCCGTTGGCCGCCATCAACTCGGCATTCAGAATACTGCATCCGGCCGCACCGCGAATGGTGTTGTGCGACAATGCCACAAATTTGTAGCCAAAGATTGGGCATTCACGCAGGCGGCCGATGCTGGTCGTCATGCCTTTGCCAGCAGCCCGGTCCCGGCGTGGCTGCGGGCGATCCTGCTGCGTCAGATACTGCACAGGCTGTTTGGGCGCGCTCGGCAGCGACGGCACCGGATCGGGCCCGCGGAAGTTATCCCAGGCACGGATAATCTCATCGAGCGCCGGCTTCTCACGCAGGGACACCGATACGTTCACAAGGTGGCCATCAATCACTGGTGCCCGGTTGCATGAAGCGCTGACCACGGCATCCAGCCACTGAATCGCATCGCCAGACAGCGTGCCAAGCATCTTCAGGCTCTCGGTTTCCAGCTTCTCCTCTTCGCCGCCAATATAGGGCACCATATTATCGATGATGTCCAGTGACGGAACGCCCGGATAGCCTGCCCCACTGATGGCCTGAGCACTGATCACCTGAATCTTCTCGACACCATACTGAAGCAGCGGCGCGAGCGACATCACCACAGGCATGATTGTGCAGTTTGAATTGGCCACCAGCGCGCCGGTGGTCCAGCCACGTGCTGCGCGCTGCACATCCACCAACGCCAGATGCGACGCATTAATTTCAGGCAACAGCAGCGGCACATCGTCAAGCATACGGTTGAGTGAAGCATTCGTCGCCACGACATGGCCGGCAGCAGCCAGGCGCATTTCGTGCGGATCCGCAGCTTCTTTTGGCAGCGCCGAGAAGATCAGTGGAGACGTAAAATCACCATCCAGCGGCTTCACGTTCAAGCCAGCCACCGCATCGGGTGGCCCACCATCAAGAATCCAATGGGCGGCATCAGCGTATGCACGGCCACTGCTGCGCTCAGAGCCGATGACTTCAGCCACTTCAAACCATGGATGGTCTTGCAGCAGCTGGATAAATCGCTGCCCCACAGCGCCAGTAGCGCCGAGGATCGCGACAGGGAGTTTTACCGACATAGACATGGCTTTCCCGATTCCGTTACATGCCCACAGACTGTGCGCGAACCGCCGGATACGACCCCAGCATTTTCACAAATGAAGCGCGCTGAAGCAGACGCGCCAGCGCTTCCTGACAATGGGGCTCCTGCCAGTGACCTTCAAAGTCCACAAAAAACACAGGTTCCCACGGCCGTGTGCGACGCGGACGAGACTCAATCTTGGTCAGATTAATGCCGCGCTCGGCCAGTTCACCAATGCATTCATACAACGCTGCCGGCCGATTGCGCGTGGCAAATACCAGCGAGGTCTTGTTGTATTCGCCCCGTACCGGGTCATCATTGCCCAGCACAAAAAAGCGCGTGAAATTAAACGGCACATCTTCGATTTCGCGTGCCAGCGGCTTAAGTCCATACAGACTGGCCGCCAGCTCGCTGGCGATGACCCCCGTATGCGCCGCCGGATCTTTAGAAAGGTCCAGCGCCGAGCCGGCCGTATCATACCAGGGGACCGGCTTGTAATTATGGCGTTTCAGATAGCCGGCGCATTGTGCCAGGGCCTGCGGATGTGACCGCACCTCCTGAATATCCTCCGGCCGAGTGCCTTCCGGAGCCATCAGGCAGTGATGCACGTGCAGAATCACTTCAGCCTGAATTCGCAGGTCATATTCCATCAGCAGCTCATAGGCCTGCTGGACTGCGCCCGCCAGTGCATTTTCTACAGGCAGCACAGCATACTTCACTTTCCCGTGCTGAATGGCGTCAAACAGTGAAGTCAGGTCAGGGCACGGAAAAGTCTCCGCGGCATCACCGAAATGCTGGCGCAGGGCTTGCTCTGAATATGCGCCATGAACACCCTGAAAGGCGATGCGATCTGACACGATGACTGCTCCTGATGGAAGGACGGTTTGTGCGCGGCTTCACATGGTAACACGGAGGACTGTGAGCGTCAACGCGAATTGACAGGGTGCGGACATAGGTCTACAATTTCGCTAATCTATATAAGAATTAATCGGTGTGAGGACATCCCATGCAAGAGACGCGCCGGTACATCCTTGATATTCTGCGTCGGCAGGGAACAGCGACCGTAGATGAGATTGTAGATCAGCTTCGAGCCGCGCGTGGTGACGATATTACCTCCGTCACGGTGCGTCATCATTTGGCGCGTCTACAGGAAGAAGACCTGATCACCTCCCCTCAGCTTCGCCGTCGCGCCACGCCTGGCCGCCCCCAGCATGTCTACGCGCTCAGCCCAAAGGCCCGCGAACAGTTTCCATCGAATTACCAGCGACTGCTGACCTCGATGCTGGATGAGCTTCGTCGCCATCTGCCTGCTGACGGTGTCAATGTCATCATGGATGGTGTGGCGCAGTCATGGGCACGCAGTGCCGGCATGCCCGACCTTCCCGTGCATGAACGCATGGATTTTGTCGTCCATTACCTCAATCAGCAGGGTTACGAGGCACATTGGGAAACAACTGGCGACGGCATCGTGCTGCATACGACCAACTGCCCTTACCACACAGTCGCCGAGGAAAATGGCGCGCTCTGTGATATGGATATGCGCCTGGTAGCAATGCTGGTCGAGGGGCCACCACGCCGACTGTCGCATATCGTGGCCGGTGACCAGACATGCTCGTACCTGATTCCCTTACAGCAGGTGCGGCAATAACTAAGAAAATTATCTTTTTTATTTGACCACCTGTCTAAACCGTGCTACACTTTCCCTATCGAATTCGCGTGAAAGGTTCCCACAAATGGCCGCTCATGAGCCGATTGTTCAAACAGAAATCGCTGAGGACGTTATCCTCACTGTGACGCCGTCTGCTGCGTCCATGATTAAGACGCTTTCCGAGCAGCGCAATGTGCCCGGCTATGCCCTGCGCGTATTTGTGAGCGGCGGTGGATGCTCCGGCTTGCAGTATGGCATGTCGTTCGAGCAGTCACCGCGTGACTTCGACACGGTGGTTGAAGCTGGTGATGTGCGTCTGGTGATCGACCCCACCAGCCTGATGTACCTGCAGGGCTCCACCATTGACTGGGTGGATAGCGTCATGCATAGCGGTTTCCGCATCGACAATCCGAACGCAGTATCGGCCTGCGGCTGTGGCAGCTCGTTCAAGACAAAAGATGCCGGCGAGGCATCCGCTGGTGGTTGCTCTACTTGCAGCAGCCACTAGGCACTGGAAACTCCTGATAAAAAAGGTGGTCTCTTTCACGAGACCGCCTTTTTTTATTTCGTGCGGATACCCCCGATAATCAGGCCCAGCAGGCCGAAACCCAGCAGTATCGCGATCGGTATGATCGGCGGCAAACCTCCTGCGGTTGCGCTCACATCCGAGGTGCCGGCAGCTTCCAGTTCCATCGTCGGAGTGGGGCCAGCAGTAGGTGGCCCACTCACCACATCCGGCGGATACGTGAATGTTGGCATAGATTGCGGCGCAGATCCCTGTACGGGCTGGCCGGCCTGCACATTGAAATTCGCCGTCGCCGTCAGCAGGCCTCCCGGTGTTTGTGTAATCGCCCGCATCGTCGACGTCATCTCGATCGCACGCGGATCAATCGTGGGCTGGGCATCCAGTTCCAGATTTGGAATGGTTGTCAGATCCCCTGTCACGTTCACAAGTTGGCCAAACACCCACCCTAAACCATTCGGCGATGGCGGATATTCAAACTGATACCACTCGAAGTAGCGCGCCGTCACCACGTAAAGCTCTCCAGCACGAATCGTGCCCAACCTTGATGCGTCGGTGTCCGCCTGCGCGCGCACGTTTGCTTCATCCAGCGCTTCAAGGAATACCTGGGCAGCAGGCTGGGGAGTCCAGGTGGCCGTAGCATTCTGCTGTTGCGCCTGCGTCGCCGGGATCGCTGTCGATAAGTTAATCTGTGCCGGTGTGGCGGTCGGCCCTTCCTGGGCATACGCATTCACCGCCAGCATGCAAATCAGCAGGACCAGACCACTTCTCGTGAACAACCGTTTCATACACTAATCCTCATATCGCACTTCGTTATCGGCGATGCCCCGCGCCTGCTCAGCAATCAGGCGCCGTTGTCCCTGCACCAGATATCCCTGATACTCCTGTCCGGGCAGAGTCTCTACCTGCCAGCCAGACATGACGAAATTCGGACGTGGCGATGATGCGCAGGACAGACAGTTTGCCGGTATCCATTCCCCATTATAGCGCCGGGCAATATGCAGGTGGGTCCCGTTGGAAAAGCCCCCCTCACAGTTAGGCCGGCCTACACGGTCACCGAGTGTCAGACGACTGCCCACGGCCGGGCGTCCTTCCGCGGCAATATGCAAATACAGGATGCTCCAGCCCGTCTCTTCATTGCCATCACCGTCCAGGTCCAGCACCAGCACACCCGTATCCACTCTCGCTACAACGCCGTCAGCCACCGCAGTTGCATAAAACTGCGATGTGTAGCACGACGTTGTGACCTGCGACAAATCATCAGGGGGAGCAAAGTCTACAGCAGACCACGCGCTACCACTCCCCCACCCGCCATGTGCGCCACCTGTGAAGTACCATGTCTCACCAGGCGCGAAGGGTAACACCAGCGTCGGCTGCTGAAGGTTATCCGGAACTGGCGACTGGTCACCATCAGCAAACGGATCGCCAAACAGATCGCGATAGGTTTTCATGAATCCTTCTATCCCGACATCTTTGGCCCACGATTCGGCCGTCGCCGTGCGAGCGAACAAGACATGCAGCGCAACCGTGCCGCTGTTGGCACTCGCTGACAGGCGAATCAATGTGTTGTCCTGCAGGCCGACTGTCGAGATAGTGTTCGCCTGACGCCGATAGTAGGCGGCATTCAGGGTATCGGCCGCCCACGTCAGCTGGCGATACAAACCACGCCGCTCAAAACCGATGGAGGATGGCGGTGCATTGAGCGGATAGTCGCGTGCGGCAGGCGACATCTCGGCCGTCGTCAGCCAGCCAGCGCGATACTCCAGCAGGGCAATCAGCAGGCGTGGGTCTACGCTGAATTCCAGGCTGACGCGTTCAATCAGCTGCACGGCGGGATACTCTACTTCATCGACGGTATCGACCGCATCACGGACAAAGCCGGTTTGTGTCGAGATGAACGAGGCCGTGTCAAATGCAACACTCGATGGCCCGCGCACCAGCCGCCCGTCCGGAATCAGCCGCTCTGCCGGCGCCTCAATAATTGTGACTGCGGGAATCTGCAGCACCTGCCCCACTTCCAGCAGATCAGGATTCGCAATCGAGTTCAGTTCGAGAATTGTTTCCAGGGTCACCCCGTAACTGGCCGCAATCTGCGTCAGCGTGTCGCCGGGCTGCACCACATAGCTGGCGGGTGGCTCGGCATTATCTGAGTTCGCAGCAGCGGGCACTTGAGTGGGGACTGCCTGAATGATGGGCGACTGTGTGGCTGGAAGCACGATCTGAGCGGGAGTATGCGTGGGGGGAAGGAAAGTTGCAGTGATGTAGATGACTTCCTGTGGACTATCGCGCACACAGGCAAGGCTGGCAATCACCAGCATGACGATGGCGACCGCTGGATAAACCATATGTTTGTTGCGGTTTATGCTGCCCAAATGCACGTCTCACTCATGAACTTCTAGATAGTCACACAAACTGCGAGTAGGTATACTATCATGCAAACTTTCACACGAAAACCAGAAACCACCCGATGGGAGACCTACAGTATGGCAACGCAGCAGGAAGTAGCAGCAGTATTCTCGGTGATGGGCGACCGATTTGACGCCAAGCGAGCCGAAGGCGTAAACGCTACGATTCAGTTCGACCTGTCGGGTGAGAATGGCGGCTCATACTGGATCAAGATTGCGGACAGCAAGCTGGAAACCGGCACTGGTATCATCGAATCTCCGCGCATGACCCTGCGCGCTACTGCCGATGATTTTTACGGCATGATGACTGGCTCGGTGAATCCAATGCAGGCGTTTATGATGGGCAAGATCAAGATCGCGGGTGATTCCAGCCTCGCGCTGAAGCTGATGCCTCTCATTAACGGTTAGTGACAGCAGCGTTCATCAAAACAAACAGAAGGCGGGAGCCATCATAGACTCCCGCTTTCTGTTTTCTCGTTTTACACAGCGCGCTCAGTCGTCAAAGCGCATCATGAACAGATCATTACCGCCCAGGGTCGCCGATGCAATGGCATCCTCAACTGCCTCAAGCAGATCTGTGTCCGTCCTGCCACGTGCCGCATCAGCAATCGTATTCAGCACGCGCAGCGCCTCTCGTCCGCCAATTTCACCCAGCGACCAGATGGCGATGTCACGGATATCCACATCCCGGCCCAGCGCCATTTCAGACAGCAGCGGGACGGCCTCTTCAATCAGCAGTTCACCGGCAGCACGTGCTGCCTCATACTGGAATTCCGGATCGTCGCCCTTCAGTTCTTTGAGTACAGCATCAGACCAGGTGATGTCACAGCTGCGCCCCATGGCAAATACTGCGCCCAATTGCAGGCGTTCGTCATCACTGCGATACGCCTGCCGAATCGCGGGATTCACGCGGTCATCGCTGGAATTTGAGAAGGCTTCCAGCGCACGACGGCGCACTTCAGCCGGCTGGGATGCATCACTCCAAAGCGCATACGCTGTATTGAGCGCGGGCAGCACCTGATTTTCGTCCAGCCCGCCCAGCTCACCCTGAAGTATGAATCGCCCCAGCGCACCAGAAGCAGCGGCGCGCACATTCACCGACGGATGCTGATTCGCAAGCTCAATCAGGCGATCCATCACATCCATCGAGTCGCTTTCCCACAGCATTTCAATAGCGGAAATCACGCTCTCATCGGCATCGTCAAACAGCGCGATATAGGCGATACCCGTGTAATCCAGGTCCGCGTTGGTTTCCGCCACATCCACCAGGCTTTGCACCAGCCTGGCGCGATACTCACTGTCGATCGTCACCCACACTTCTGCGATGCTGTCCATCTCAGTCCGGGACAAGCCGGACAATCCGTAGGTCAGCGGCGCGTTGGTGGTCTCGACACCTTCCAGCAGCAGCGCGATGGTCTGCTCGACAGGGGGGCGTTCAGGCCGCTTTTCAGCGGTGCTTTCCGCCTCGTCCAGCAGCTCGTTGAAGTCGTTATCGTCTTGATATTCGGTCATGCACTTGTCCTAGCGTAGGATATTGACAATAGGGTTAGCGATGTCATTGATGACAACCACCACCATCAGGCTCAGCAGCAGGGCCAGGCCCACCAGGTGAACCATCCCTTCCCTTTCCGGGGCCATCGGCCTGCCACGCACAATTTCGATCAGCACAAACAGGATACGTCCGCCGTCCAGTGCTGGAATCGGCAGCAGATTCGTGATGCCCAGCGCCAGGCTCAGCAGCGCAATATACTCCAGGATGATGGTCGGCTGGCGCTGCTCGATGCTTTCCTGCAAGAGCACGCCACCCACCTGCGAAATACCCAGCACGCTGGTCACGCGCATTTCATCGCCCACCGGCTGTTGGTTTACCAGCGCGGTGATCAGATTGACGGGCACTTCCACAATCTGGCGAATCACGCCAACGACGCGCTCAGCACCATACTGAATGGACTCGCCAATGGTCAGCGGCACCAGCTGCTGTACCGGAGCCACAGCAAGGATCGCTGTGCCCAGTCCGGTTGATGAAGCGCCGGAATTAATGCCGATGCCCATCGAGCCCTCGCCCTGCGGGGGATTCGCACGCGGCACCAGCGAGACAGTCACTTCTTCACCGTCGCGCAGCAGTGTCAGCGTCACTTCCTGGTCCAGATTAGCGCGCGTCGCTGCCTGCAATTCCTCAAAATTGGCGATGGGCTCCCCATTCAGCGCGGTGACCAGATCGCCCGGCATAATACCCGCCAGTGCAGCAGGTGACATATCGGCGATGCCGCTGATCAGAGGATGGCTGGACCACGCCGCCGTCTCGGGATCCAGCGCTACCGCGCCAGCCTCAACTTCCAGCGTCTGGGCGGCCTCATTACGGATGATACCCAGGGTGAATCCGGCATCGGCGTTGGCGAGAATAGCTGCCAACAGCGCATCTTCGTCGGCAAAATACTCGCCATTGACCGATTCAATCGTATCGCCCGGTTGCAGGCCCATCGCCGTCACAGGCGAATCTGCCGCCGTATACACCAGCTGCACGCGTGCGCCGACAGCCTGGGGCAGGCCCGTCAGGCCGATAATCACAAACAGCAGCAGCGCGCTGATGAAATTCGCCAGGGCACCAGCCGCCATGAAGAAGATTCGCCCCAGTGGCTTTGCCTCGCCCACGGACATCGGTTTTGCTATCCCTCGTGCGACAGCCTCACTGCGGTCATCCGAGAGCGCTTCATCGCCCATCTGGCGCACCATGTCTTCGCCCAGCGGGCGGACAAAACCACCCAGTGGCAGCCAGTTCAGCGTGATGTCCGTCTCGCGCCAGCGTCCCAGTTTGATCATGCGCGGTGGCATGCCCACGCCGAATTCCAGAATCGTGATACCGACGAGCTTGGCAGCAATAAAATGCCCAAGCTCGTGAATGATCACAGCTGGAATCAGCACAATGACGAACGCGGCGATCACCAGCAGTGGATTGCTGGCGGCAGAAATATCAAACATGTTCATGGCCTTCTACTTAACTAAATGCACAACACGCATCATCGTATTCCTCAGATTATAGGACACGTTGATGACATGGGAGATTAACGACAAAGGAAAGTGTGCGGCGTCAGACCAGATGCGCTGGCCCACCCACTGCTGCCATATAGACCTGCTTCAGTCCAGACATCCCCACCAGCCCACTTCTTACAGCTTCGGCATCCTTTTCAAGGCATAGACAGTGCACATTCGGGCCAGCATCCAGCGTGTAGCACACGCTCAGGCCATCGGCGCGCCGGTCACGCACCCACGACATCACGGCCAGCGACTGCGGCTCCCAATAAAACAGAGGCGGCACGCTCGTCATCATCACTGCATGCATCAGGTTACTATCACGCTCCACCACTTCTGCAAACGTGTTGAAGTCGCGCTCAACTACAGCCCGGCGACAGGCGGCAAAACGCGCCGCGGCATCTGCAACGCGTGCTTCCTGAAAAATACTTGTCTGGGCGGATTTGTGGCCAGCGGTGCTGCCCACGCGTTTGTGCCCATCGCTGATCACGGCGATCACATCGACCAGCGGCCAGTGTGACGGCTGCGCGAAACTTTCGGCATACGACGCCTCATGCGAGTCACCAGCGAACCATTCTACAAAGCCAGCAGGAACTGAACGAGAAGCAGAGCCTGACCCAAGGCGAGCCAGTGTGGTGAGTTCCTGTTCGCTCAGCACCTGGCCAGATGCCCCTGCCGCGGCAACCGTCAGCGCAGCAAATGCGGCCGCAGACGATGCGACTCCGGCACCCGTGGGGAAATTATTCTTCGAAACGACCTGCGCGTGGGCCGTCAGGCCCAGCCGCTTGCGCATGATGTCCAGCTGCCGCACAACGCGTTGCAGCGGCTCACCACTTTGCTCTGCATCATTCAGCACCAGAGTATCTGCAGACAGGTCATCGGCCCAGGTCAGCGTTGTTTCCGCCTGCAGGCCATCCAGATTCATGCTCAGCGATGCATTGGCGGGCAGACGCAGCGCATCATTGGTATTTCCCCAATACTTGATAAAGGCGATGTTCGGATGTGCAATAGCAGTTGCAGTACGGGTCATCATTTCCTGGCCTACCCTATTCTTTCAAGGTCACGTTGTTATAATCGCCATGATGTACTGAGAAATTACCTGAAGGTTGAGCCTTTTTGCGCCCACTCATCGGTCTGCTAAAAACCATGCGTCCGCGTCAATGGACGAAAAACGCAATCGTTTTCGCCGGGCTTGTCTTTGACGGACAGCTTTTTCAGGTGGAGTCCCTGCTGCGTGTCGTGCTGGCGTTCATCCTATTATGCCTGATATCCAGCTCGGTTTACATCATCAACGATCTGGTGGACATCGAGAGTGACCGCCAGCATCCAAAGAAGAAATTCCGCCCGCTTGCCGCAGGAAACCTTCCCATTCCGCTGGCAATTGCTGTGGCTGTCGTGCTGCCCCTGATCTGCCTCATCGCTGCGCTCAGCTTCAGCGTGCCCTTTGCGTTTGTGCTGGGCGGCTATCTGCTGCTTCAGCTCGCCTACTCTTTCGTGCTGAAGCACATCGTGATTGTGGATGTGCTGGCAGTCGCGGCAGGCTTCATCCTGCGTGTGGCAGCCGGCGTCGTGGTGATTCAGGTGGCACAGTTTTCCCCGTGGCTGTATGCCATCACCGCCCTGCTGGCCTTGTTTCTCATCATTGGCAAGCGCCGTCAGGAGCTGCTGCTGCTGGCTGAACAGGCAGGTTCTGTGCGTGTGACACTGCGCTCGTATAATCTCGCCCTGCTGGACGACATGCTGCGTATGGTCATGACCGGCACGCTCATCGGCTATCTGCTGTACACAATTGAAGAACCCAGCGAAATGCTGCAAACCACCAACCTCGGCCTGCTGACCGTGCCGTTCGTGGTTTACGGCGTCTTCCGTTATCTCTACCTGATGCATGTCAAGGGCGATGGCAGTGCGCCGGATGAAGTTCTGCTGAAAGACCGGCCCATCCAGATCGCCATTCTGCTCTGGGGCCTCACTTTTATCGCCATCCTGTATATCCCGCGACTGGCCGCCTGACGAGTACGATGACCACAGCTACCGCGTGTGCAAAATGCATCCTTCTGGGGGAACATGCGGTCGTCTATGACCGGCCGGCGCTGGCTGTGCCGGTATCCTCCCTTCGCGTCACCGCCACGCTGGAGTCCAACAACACACCCGTGCTTGAGCTGGTCGCCGATGACCTGGGCGAAACCATCCTGGTAACTCCCGATATCCTTGCACGTTCGGCCCAGGCGCTGGTCGTCATCGTACGCGAAACCCTGCATGCGCTCGGCCAGCCATTGTTTGGCGGGCGACTCGTCATCAGCTCAAAAATCCCAATCGCCAGCGGACTCGGCAGCGGAGCGGCCATTTCTACTGCGATTGTGCGGGTTATCACGACGCATCTCGGCCTGACTCTCAGCACCGACCACATCAACCAGCTCGTCTATAAAACTGAGACGCTCTATCACGGCACGCCCAGCGGCATCGACAATACTGTGATCGCATTTGAGAAGCCCGTTTACTTCAAACGTGGCATGCCGCTGGAGCTGCTCTCTATCCACAACCCATTCACATTGCTGATTGCCGATACCGGTGTGGCCGCATCCACGCGCGTGTCTGTCGGGCATGTGCGTGAATTGCACGATGCCAATCCTGCCCTCAGTGAGACGCGCATGGATGCTGTCGCTGCGCTTGTCGAGCGTGCACGGACAGCAATTGAAAGCGGGGAAAGCAGCGCGCTGGGAACAGCCATGGACGAAAATCACGCGCTGCTGCAACAGCTAGAAGTCTCATCGCCGGAGCTGGACAGGCTGGTCACTGCGGCCCGGTCGGCCGGGGCACTGGGCGCAAAACTGTCTGGGGGCGGGATGGGCGGCAATATGATTGCACTGGTGACGCCGGAACAGGCCTCATCTGTTGCCGCTGCGCTCAGGCAGGCAGGCGCTGTGCGCGTTATTGAAACGACCGTGAGCGGTTCGTAGTACATCGGGGAAACTATGCTGATTTTTATAAAGCTCGGCGGATCGCTGATAACTGACAAGCAGGTGGCCAGTTCATTCCGCGCCGAAGTGATGGCACGGCTTGCGGATGAAATTCGGCTGGCAGTGAGCGCAGACCCATCGCTGCGGGTCGTTGTCGGGCACGGCAGCGGCTCGTTTGGCCATGTCGCGGCAAAGAAATATGGCACCGCCACAGGCGTATCAGACAGTGCGGGATGGCTTGGCTTTGCTGAAGTGGCCCATGCTGCCGGAGAGCTAAACTATCGCGTGCTGAATTCACTGCGCACGGCCGGGCTTCCCGCGATGAAGTTCTCACCCTCCGCGTCGGCCATTGCAGCCGACATACGCATTCAGCATATGGCGATTGAACCCATTAAACGCGCGCTCGAACATGGAATAGTCCCGCTGGTGCACGGCGATGTAGGATTCGACGACATACGCGGAGGCACTATCCTGTCCACCGAGACTGTGTTCATCCATCTCGCGGCTCATCTGCCTGTCGAACAGGTGCTGCTGCTGGGCGAAGTCCGCGGCGTCTATGACCAGTCTGGCGCAGTCATCAGCGAAATCACCCCTTCCCGCCTGGCAGAAGTGGAAGCAGCGTTGGGCAGCTCCGGCGGAGTCGATGTGACCGGCGGCATGGAAACCAAAGTCAAGGACATGCTTGCGCTGGTATCCGCACAACCGCGCCTGAAGATTCGGATCATGGATGGACTTCAACCGGGCCTGCTGACGCGCACACTACTGGGCCAATCCAGTGAAGGCACGCTGATTCGCCAGGATTAGCTGCGCCGCGTCATCTCATCTGACAACCGATTGGCTATCACGATCAATGCTATTACAGCCAGTGCTGGCGCTATACCAGCCCATGGCGCGTCCCGAATCGTGTAACGGCTCTCTGCCATCATCAGCCCCAGTTCCGGCGCCCCTGGCGTCCCTGTAACGCCAAGAAAGCTCAGCCCTGCCAGCTGGGTCACTGAATAGGCGAATACCAGGACAGCGTACGAAGCCAGCAGCCCCGTCAGGCCCGGCAGCACATGCTGTATCAGCATGTGCCAGCGTGATGCTCCCAGCGCATAAGCCGCCTCCACATGCGGCTCCTGGCCTTCCGCTGCCGCAGCATTGATCAGGATACGGGCGACGCCAAAACTGTAGGCGATCCCTACCGCGGCTGCGGCAGCCAGCGATGATTGTCCCAGCCACGTAATGATTGCCAGCATCAGGATCAATGGAGGAATTGACAGGCCGGCCATCACCACAGCCTGCACAATTGCTGCGATTGCTTTCATCTGCGCGATAACGCTCAGCAAACCACCCATCGCGACCGCTGTAACCACGGAAGCAAGGCCCATCAGCGCAGTCTGCTGCATCCCAGCCAGCACACGGCTTAACACATCTCTGCCGAAGCTGTCCGTCCCTGCCGGATGCGCAAGCGTCGGCGCCAGATAGGGTGCATTGCCCATCCGCATCGGATCATAAGCCGCCAGCAGTGGCAGCAATAGCACAACAGCCACTATCAGGGCAAACAACAGCAGCGGATGAGCACGGAATTTCTTCATTTGCTTTCACGCACGCGTGGATCAAGCCCTGCTACAGCGAGATCGACCACGAGCTGGATCAGCAGTGCGCAGGAAGCGGCCCATAACACAATTCCCTGCACAATCACATAATCACGTCTCAGCACGCTGTCCACCAGCAGGCGGCCAATGCCTGGACGCGCAAAAATACTCTCGGTCACCACAGTGCCGCCGATCAGAAACAGGGCCTGTAGCCCGATCGTCGGCAGAATCCGCGATGCCACGGTTGGCAGGATCTGAATCCGGAGCAGTCCTGCCTCTGAATACCCCATGCCACGCGCTGTGACGACGAACTGTGCATGACGCGTCTCGGCCAGCGCGGCGGCGACAATTTTCGCGATGCTGCCCGCCGCGCTGATAGCCAGAGCAAGCGCCGGAACCAGCACCTGATCCGAAGACAAGATGCGCGTGCCGGGCAGCAAAAACGTCACGGCCAGCAGCAGCATGTAGCCGATCCCAAACGACGGAATTGCCAGTGAAAGTGTGATAAATACACGTGCGGCACTGCTCGCAAATCGGCGTCCACGGTCAGCGACGCCGCCGATCAGCATGCCCAGCGGCACAGCCAGCACGAACGCGGCAGCGGCCAGCGTCAGTGTACGCCCAGCTGCGGGCAGCAGCAGATCGCCCACAGGCATACCACTCAGCAGGGATACACCCAGGTCGCCACGCGCCAGACTGCCCAGATAGCGCATATACTGCATAATCAGCGGCTCATTCAGGCCATTGGCTGCTATACGCTCAGCGATCAGGGCCGGCGATGCCCCGCTGTCCTGCAAGACAGCAGTTAGCCCATCGGTCGGCGCGACACGCAGCAGCATGAAGCCCAGGGTGACAGCCAGCCACCCAATGACGAGCATGCCACCCAGCCGCCGGGCGATCCACATGGCTATGGCTGAATGCCCTCTGTCAGACTCAGTTCTGCCAGTTCTGGGAACCACCCATAAGCGTCGTAGGCCAGGCCGCCGACCTCGCTGCGGAAGCCGTTCAGGTTGACATAGTCACGGATAGGCAGCACCAGCGCGCGGTCCATAATCAGATTCTGCGCTTGCGTATACAGGCTTTGCCGCGCAGCATCGTCATATTGCTGCTGTGCCTGCGAAAACATGGTATCCATGGCTGTATCAGCGAAACCCGTGTAATTGTTTGGTGCACCGCTCGTGTAGTAGCGCGCGATAAATGCCGGATCCACGCCAAATTCGTAATTGGCGACCAGGTTGTATTCTCCCGACACAATCGCGTCGGCCAGCCCTGCCCTGCTGGGCACCTGCTGCAACACCGCGCGCAGGCCCACATCGCGCCACTGCTGCTCCAGATATTGCGCTACCTGAGGGATCAGTCCCCACGGGGGCACAATCACATCCACTTCAATATCCGCTCCACCAAAGTCGCGGTAGCCGTTCCCGTCGTTGTCCACCAGTCCAGCAGCATCCAGCAGCAGATTCGCCTGGTTGATATCATAGGCATACCGACCGACCACGGTCTGCGAATAGTACTGGGTAGTGGCAGAGAATGGACCCCAGGCAACCGGCGAAAAGCGCTGGAACACGCCATCAATAATTGCCTCGCGATTGGTGGCGAACAGAATGGCCTGGCGCACGCGCTCGTCGTTGGTTGGGTAGCGCGTTGTGTTCATCAGGAATTGCAGCGGCTGTCCAGCGATGCCCACGGGCAGCACACGCACTTCGCTGCTGGCTCCCAGATTACGCGCATCCGTCGGCAGCAGCTCACCTACCACCTGCACATCCCCGTTTTGTAGGGCCAATGCCCGACTGGGCGGGTCTTCAAAGAACCGAAACTCGATTACTTCCGGGCGCAACACATTGGGCTGCATGAATTCCGGCGCCCAGGCATAAGCATCGTTACGCCGCAACGTCAGGGTGTCGCCGGGCAGATAATCCACAAACTGATATGGGCCGGTGCCCACCTGATGCAGTTGATAGCGCTCCAGGCCATATTCCTGGAACGCGGTCGGGCTGGCCATGCCCAGATACACCTGGCTCAGCCCATCCAGCAGCGGGCTGTACGCTTCAGACAGACGAAGCTGGATGGTATAATCATCGACGATGTCGTAACCCACATACGGGCCAAGCAGAAAAATGGCTTTCTGCGACGCGCTTTCAGGGGCGGTGATGCGATCCAGATTGGCAGCTACTGCCTGCGCGTTGAAGGGTGTGCCATCATGAAAGGTGACGCCCTGCCGCAGCGTAAACGTCATCGACAGCCCATCAGGGGCCAACTGCCAGCTGGTGGCCAGGCCGGGGACAAACGCATTTGTCTCAGGATTGCGATACACCAGCGTATCGTAGACCGAGCGCAGGGGAATCCCCAGCTCGGATGAGGCATTAATATGGGGATCAAACCCGGAAGGCTGAAGCGTCAGCCCATAGATCATAGATGGCTGGTTCTGGGCGGATACCCCCAGCGACTGAGGGGCGCATCCGGTGGTCAGAAGTAACGCCAGTGCTGCAATTACAATACGATACATAGACGGTGCGCCTCATCAAGTCGAGCGTGATTTCCGCTGAGAGTATAGCGAAATGCTGGTACAGGGATAAGTGGTAATGTCATCGCGACCGCGATTTATTTCACCTGAAGAAATTGAAAAGACAGCATATCCATACCGGCGTGTATGGAGCAGTCTGGTCATCGAATCCAGCGTGCTGCTGGTGGTGTGTCTGGCTGTTTACTTCGGCGCGCGCGTCATCAACGTAAGCCTGACAGGTGCGCCCCAGGTATTGCTGGAAACGGTCGTGGCGCTTGTGCCGGCCGGCCTGTGGATGGTCTTCTCGCTATTCAGGGAACGTGCAGCGATCGAGCCGCGCGATCGTCTGTGGATGGTGGCCCTGCTGACTGCCCTCGCCGCGAATGCCATCACACTGCCTGCCGCTGAATCCATCTTTCAAACCTCTCGCTGGTTACCCGCAGGGGGCGCACAGGGGCGCATCATCGGCTTTGCAGTAACGCTGGGCATGGCCCAGGCGATTACGCAGTACATCATCGTCTATTACACCGCCTATCCGCGATTTATTCGCGTGCGTGAAGATGCTATTGCCTATTTTCTCGCCAGCGGCGTTGGCTTCTCTACGGTTATTTCACTGCGCTATATCTCGGACGCTGCCCCGACACTGGACGTGCTGGCCGCCATTGTCTTTGCAAACACTGCCGTGTCTGCCGCTATGAGCCTGCTGGCATCCTTCGGCTTATCTGAGCTGCGCTTTGCCAATCCGCTGCCATTTGTCACGCCGCTCATGCTCATGTTGTCGGCTTTGATTTATGGCTTCGCGCAGGTATTGCGTTCCGGTCTGGTCAATGCGGGATTCACCATTCAGGGCGCATTCACGTCTTTCCTGTTTGGCATGGTGTTCTCCGCAGCAGTGCTTGCAGCCATTACGTTTGCCACGAACTTCTTCTTTCGCACTGCTGAACGACGCGAAGAAGAAGCCCGGTCGGCCAGAAAGTAGCTGCACGTGACGACGATTGAAATCTTTGACGCCCCACAGGGGCAAACATTACGCCAGCGCTGGGGGCACATCCTCACCCTCATATTGGCGATTGCCTGTGTGGGCATGGGCGTCTTTCTGCGCGACAACGCATTGTACGCCACTGTGCCCTACAACAATCCTCAAGTAGGCATTTCCGCGCTGTATCCCGCCGGTTGGGTGCTGGATACGGCCGGAGACTATGTATTCCGTGTGCGCGACCTGAATCCAACCGGTTATAAAACCTCTCTGCTGGTGGATGTGGTGCCTGTAAATCAGGCTGCCACGACCCGCAACATCCTCGACAGCCTGATTCTCAACCGGTCACAAACGCTGTCCACCTTCAGCGTACTCAGCCAGGACAGCATCACCCTGGGCGAAAATGAAATTCCCGCCACGCGCATGCTGTATACCTTCGTTTTCTCAGAGCAGGACCCATTTCTGGAAACGATTCCCACTGTGGTCGAGGGAGTGGACGTACTCACGATCCAGGGCGGCCAGGCGATTATCGTCTCCTTTCTGACCGATGCCAGAGACTTCAATGACACCTATCCTATCTTCGAGCAGTTTCTCAATGATCTCGATTTCTAGGCATTCCTTCCGTTCAGGCATCCTGTCCGTTCTGGGCATGGTCGTGCTCCTGCTCACGGCCATCACGCCCGTCAGCGCGCAGTCCACACTGGATGTCGAACGCATACAGCGCGCCACCGTGCTCATTATGCAGGCGCGCAATGTCGGCAACACGCTCGCCATCACCTGCGTGGGATCGGGCACGCTCGTCAGCCGTGATGGGCTGATCCTGACCAATGCGCATCACACCCTCACCGATGCCAACTGCAACGGTGACACGTTGATCGTCGCCATGAATGTCCGCCCGGGTGAGCCACCTGTCGCGCGTTATCAGGCAGATATCGTGCAGGCCGACGCCGGCCTTGATATTGCCCTGCTGCGCATCGCCCGCCAGACTGACGGCCGCCTGGTTGAACGGTCCAGCCTTGCCCTGCCCTTTGTCGAGCTGGGGGATTCGGAAGCTGTGCAGCTCGATCAGACCATCACGGTAGTGGGTTTCCCTGGTATTGGCGATGACCCTGTTGCCTTTGAACGCGGCACCGTCAGCGGCTTTGCAGCGGAGCCCAGCGGTGGCGACAAATCGTGGATCAAGACCAGTGCCACAATTCCGGCGGTGATGTCTGGTGGCGGGGCCTACAATCAGGATGGTGAACTAATCGGCATCCCCACCACCGCACCGCTTCGTGCGGATGCCAGTAGTGGCAACTGCATCTCCGTGCAGGATACCAATTCCGACGGCCTGATCAATAACTCGGATGTCTGTATCGCAGTGGCCGGCTTCATCAATCTTCTGCGCCCGTCCAGCTTTGCGCGGCCCTTATTGCGTGCAGCCAGCCTGGGCCTGACGGTTCAGCTGCCTTTCCAGCAGGCAGTGTCGGCGCCAGTCATCGCCTCGGCGTCAGAACGCCCGCGTTTTCGCTACCTCGGTTTTTCGCCCTCGGTAAATGAGGCGGGAATGCCCAGCACCATCATCCGCGCCCTGCCCACCGGCAGCGACCGGTTGTATCTGTTTTTCGACTATGAAAATATGACGCCCGAAACGGTATATGAGCTGCGCGTCAACACCAACGGCGTTCCCAACCCGGTCTTCTCAATTTCCCCGGTGCGCTGGAGTGGTGGCCGCCGTGGCTTGTGGTACGTCGGCAGTTCTGGCCAGACTTTCCCCAATGGCACCTATGATTTCACGCTCTTCATCAACGGTATTGCCGAGGGCAATGCCCGCCTGGTGGTTGGCGGTGCCGCAGAAGAATCATCAGAATTTAGCGGAGTCGTGTTTGGTCTGCTTGATTTGCAGGGCAACGTGACCGGTACCGGCTTTGTGCTGCCCACGGCCACAACAGCCAGCGCCCGCTTTCTGTTTCGCAACATGCAGGTGGGCACGCCGTGGGCGGCCATCTGGTACTACGAAGGCACCGAAGTGCAGCGCACCCCGGACGACACGGTATGGAGTGAGGCCGATGGCACGAGTGGCACCAAAACCATCTCGATTCAGGATCCTAATGGCCTGCTGCCCGGCAGTTATCGCCTTGAGCTGTATATCGGCGGCCGATTAGCCACCGTATCTGACTTCACCCTCGCCGGCGCACAGGATGGCGCGTTCGCGCGCATTTTCTCGAATACGCGCTTTACCACCGCCTCCACCGTGGCCGAGGCACAGGCTGGTGCGGCTGTCAGCACATTTTCCACTGGCACAACCGACATTTTCGGGTTGTTCAACTGGGATCGCATTTCCTTTGGTACGCTGTGGCGGCTGGACTGGTCGGTTGACGGGGAAGTGTTTTTCTCGCAGACGCTCCCGTGGGCGATCGACGCCACCGGCGAGAACTATGTTTCGCGCATCCAGAATCCGTCCGGCCTGCCAGACGGCACCTACCGCCTCGACCTGTATATCGGCCGCATCCAGTTCGACAGCGCGACTGCGCGTGTTGGCATTGGCCAGCTTCCCATCGACCAGTTTGCTGACGCATCGGGTGTGACCATGCGCGGCCGCGTCATTGACTCTATATCAGGGGTCGGATTGCCTGGCGTCTCGGTGGTGCTTATCAGCGATTTGTTCTCGGTTGCCGATTTCACCCGAGATTGGCTGCAAACCCAGGTCTATTCAGAGGCAATCACGGATCGCAACGGTCGATTCGAAATCACGCGGCCGTTGCAGCGTGATGCCCCGTACAGCATTATATTCCTGGCCGAGGGTTACCTGCCTGTGACGGCGGACGGTGTGGAGCTGAACGAGGAAACCTACCCCACCAATGATCCGATCGACATCATCGTGCAGCTGACGCATGAGTAGGCCGGGCGCATGAAGGAGAAAATTCGGCTCGACATCCTGCTGCACGAACGCGGCCTTGCCCCCAGTCGCGAAAAAGCGCGCGCCTATATCATGGCCGGCGAAGTGAATGTGGATGGCCGCATGGTCGACAAGCCGGGCACCCGCGTCGCTGACACTGCTGATGTCGTCCTCAAGGCACGCGCCAAATTTGTCAGCCGCGGCGGCGACAAGCTGGATGCTGCGCTGGATGCGTTCCCGGTTACGGTGATCGATGCGATTTGCGCGGATGTCGGTGCCAGCACCGGCGGCTTCACAGATTGTTTACTTCAGCGCGGCGCTGGCCGGGTGTATGCCATTGACGTAGGCTACGGACAGCTTGCCTACAACATTCGCCAGGATCCGCGTGTGGTCGTGATTGAGCGCACCAATGCGCGTCATATCGAGCATTTGGATGAGCAGCCCTCACTGGTCGTCATCGATGCGTCATTTATCTCGCTCACGCTGATTCTTCCCGCTGTCCTCAAATGGGTGCCAGCAGCATTCGACATCGTCGCCCTCATCAAGCCGCAGTTTGAAGCGGGCAGAGAGGATGTAGGCAAAGGCGGTGTGGTGCGGGATACCGGCACTCACGCGCGTGTCATTCATGATGTGGGCGCCTTCGCCCAGCAGCGCGGCCTGCATATTCGCGGGCTGATCAGGTCACCACTGAAGGGACCCGCCGGTAACATTGAGTTTCTCATCTGGCTGTCTTCTGACGCACCCACCATACCCTACGACATTATGCAGGCGATAGAAACGATCGTTTAGTTTCCCGTCAGGCTTTGTTATACTGATCACTCAAAATGGTTCCTGAAGGCGAATCGATGAATCGCGACCACATTCGTAATTTCTGTATCATCGCGCATATCGACCACGGCAAAAGCACGCTGGCGGATCGACTGCTGCAAATCACCAATACCGTGAGCGCCCGTGACATGCAGGAACAACTACTGGACAGCATGGATCTGGAGCGCGAGCGCGGCGTGACCATCAAGGCCAGTGCCGTCCGCATGGAATACACGGCAAAAAATGGTGAAGTCTATGAAATTAACCTGATCGACACCCCCGGTCACGTCGACTTTGCTTATGAAGTCAGCCGGGCGCTGCAAGCATGCGAAGGTGCCATTCTCGTCGTTGACTCCAGCCAGGGTATCGAAGCACAGACCCTCGCCAATGTGTATCTGGCGATGGAGCTCGATCTGGAAATTATCCCGGTGCTGAACAAGATCGACCTGCCCGCCGCCCGCCCCGACGAAGTGGCCCAGGAAATTGAGAATCTGCTCGGCACCCCTGCCGAGGACATCCTGCGTATTTCGGCCAAGTCTGGTATCGGCATTCAGGACGTGCTTGAAGCGGTCGTCAAAGGTGTCCCCCCGCCCAAAGGCAAGGAAGAAGCCCCTCTGCGCGCCCTGGTTTTTGACAGCCATTATGACTCATACAAAGGCGTGGTCGCCTACGTGCGTATCATCGACGGCATCGTCGACAGCCGTGCCGCCCTGAAGCTGATGAACACGCAGGCTCAGTTTGAGCCAATCGAGATGGGCGTCTTCAGCCCGCGCATGCGCCCGATTGACGTGCTGAAAGCCGGCGAAGTGGGATATATCGCCACCGGTTTCAAGACCGTACGCGAATGCCGCGTCGGCGACACCATCACATCGGTGTTCAATGGCACGACCGAATCGCTGCCTGGTTACAAGCAGATCAAGCCGATGGTGTATGCCGGCCTGTATCCGGTCGATAATGATGACTATGCCCAGCTGCGCGACGCGCTGGAAAAGCTCCAGCTCAACGATGCTTCGCTGGTATTTGAGCCTGAAAGCTCGCAGGCGCTGAACTTCGGCTTCCGCGTCGGCTTCCTCGGCCTGTTTCATATGGAAATCGTGCAGGAACGCCTTGAGCGCGAGTATGAGCTCGACATCCTGGCGACTGCGCCCAGCGTGGAATACCAGCTCGTCATGAAGGATGGCACCATGCTGTCCATCGACAGCCCGGCTGAACTGCCTGAAGACCCCAGTTCCTACGAGGAAATCCGCGAGCCGTGGATGAAGATTCAAATCTTCACGCCCGAGGAATATATCGGCGCGCTGATGGATATGGTCATCAAAAAGCACGGCGAATACGTGAACATGGAGTATCTCGACAAGTCGCGCGTGATGCTCAGCTACAAACTGCCGCTTGCCGAATTGATCGTCGATTTCTACGATCGCCTGAAAAGCACCACCAAAGGCTACGCCAGCCTGGACTACTCCTTTGATGAGTATCGCACCGAGGACCTGGTCAAGCTGGATATTCTCGTGAATGGCGACCCGGTGGACGCGCTGGCCATCATCGTCCATAAAGAAGACGCCTACCACAAGGGACAGCGTCTCGTCACCAGGCTGAAAGACCTGATTCCCCGCCAGCAGTTCGCCGTGCCCGTGCAGGCCAGTATCGGCAAGAAAATCATCTCGCGCGCCGATGTGAAAGCCCTGCGCAAAGACGTGCTCTCCAAGTGCTACGGTGGCGATATCACGCGCAAGAAAAAACTGCTCGAAAAGCAGAAAAAAGGCAAGAAGCGCATGAAGATGATCGGCTCGGTGGAAGTGCCGCAGGAAGCGTTCATGGCCCTGCTCAGCCTGGACGAAGAATAAAAATCGCATCACCGGTAAACAAAGCCGCCTGACAGAAAATTTGTCAGGCGGCTTTGTTATGACTCAAAGTACGTACAGGCTACTCAGGCTGGAAGAACACAGCCGTCGTAAAGCCGGGCACGGACAAAGTGCCGTCCACAAATGCGGCATCGCGGACGACGACATCAGCGGATTCCGCCTGCACCGGATGCAGCAACATTTCGGCGCCAAAGCTGCTGATATCGATTGACTGCGTCTCCGGCGAGGCATTGAAGACGACCACGATGCGCTGCGCAACTGGATCCAGGTTTTCACCCGTGCTGTCATCGAGCACCATCACAATCACGCCCGGAATCTGTTCGCTGCCCGTGTTCAGGAAGCTGACGCGATTGATCACGTCTTCTGCTGTCTGCAGGCGGAATAACGGGTGATCGCGGCGGATTTGCAGCAGTTCGCGGAAGACACTGTTGGCCAGCGCAATCTGTTCCGGCGTGGCTGCCAGATCGGGATTAGCCAGCAGCGGCTGCATGATGGGCCAGTTGTCTTCGTTATCTGCGGCAGGTGGCAGGCCATGACCCCAGTTGTTGTCGGTCATCGTCCAGTCGATCGCGTTATACCAGTCCCCGCTGTTATAGCTGTTGCGATCGAGTGACTTGGAGCGCAGTAGTTCGTCACCCGCTGTGAAGAATGGCACACCCTGCGAGAACATCACGATCGAATTGGCCATATTCACCATACGCACGCGCAGGTCCATGTCAGCGGCCAGCGGTGCCTTCAGCTGGGTCGCATCGAAAATGGTCTCGTTGTCGTGCGCACTGGCATAAACAATATGCTCCTGCGGATCCAGCGTATATCCGGCGGGCTGGCCGTTATAGTCCACATCTTCGCCGGGAATGACCTCACCAGAGGCAGTTACCACCGGATACTCGGCCAGATTACCCGCCAGCCCCAGGCGAATCTGATCCATGAACAGGAACAGGCGCTCTGACTGTTCGTCTGCCGTGCGCACTTCCACTTCATTGGCAAACGTGAACAGGCCGTTGGCAAAGCCCTGTTCCTGCCACCCGCCAAACGGATTACCACCACGCACGGCGTCGCGCAGTCGGTCGCTGAACGTGCCAATGCCCGTGCCCGCCATATTCAGCTGGGTAGCATTCACGCCACGTGCGTTGTCGGCCACTTCGCCGAAGTTCCAGCCTTCCCCATATACATACACCGACGGGCCGTCTACGCCATCCGCGTCCAGCGTCAGCCCATCCAGCATCTCGCGCACCGCCAGCATGTTATCGACCATGTGGTGGCCCATCAGGTCAAAACGATAGCCCTCCACACCGTAGGCCGTTGTCCACGTGCGCAGGCTGTCCACCATAAAGCGCTCCATCATTGTGCGCTCGGTGGCGGTATTCTGGCAGCAGGTCGAGGTCTCGACGCGGCCATCGGCATTCAGGCGATGATAGTAGCCCGGGACGATGCGATCGAAGACCGCGCGCGCATCCTCGCCAGACGCATTGGTGTGGTTGTATACCACATCCATCACGACGCGCAGCCCGGCGTTGTTCAGGCCCATTACCATTTCGCGGAACTCAACGATGCGCTGTATGCCGTCCGGTTGGGTGCTGTAGCTGCCTTCCGGCGCGGTAAAGTGATAAGGGTCATAGCCCCAGTTGAAGCCGTCCAGGTCGCGGATCGGATCAATCAGCGCCTGCTGCTCTTCGCTGTCCGGCGGCAGAGCTGCCAGGGCATCACGGTCAATTTCAGTGCGTTCTGCGGCATTTTCATTGATCGTCGCGATATCAAACACGGGCAGCAGGTGCACGTGCGTCAGGCCGGCATCGGCCAGCTCTGTCAGATGCCGCATGCCGTCCGACTCCGGTTCATTGAATGCGGCAAATGTCCCGCGTTCCGCTTCCGGCACGGTCATATCGGCAATGCTGAAATCGCGCACATGCAGCTCATAGAGCACGATATCTTCAGGCGCAGCCAGCGCCGGGCGATTGCGTTCGGCCCAGCCTTCCGGGAACAACGCAGGGTCATTCAGATCGATGATCTGGCTGCGTGTGCTGTTTGCGCTCAGGCTGACGCTGTACGGATCCGTCACCAGATGCGTGACCACCGTCCTTGACGCCGGAGAGAACACGGTCACTTCATACAGATAATACTGGCCATACCAGGCGGCATCGCCTGAAACAGACCACACACCTGCCTCGGCGTCATGCGTCATGTCCAGAATTTCGGCTTCTGTGTCAGCAGCGCTGTCGGCGAACAGATGCAGCCGGACATTCTGCGCAGTGGGTGCCCACACAGCAATCTGCGGTACGCCATCGGTAAATGTCACGCCAAGGGGGCCATCGTACGCATACAAATCGTCGATGGCGCCCCACGTTTGCACACCCGTGGCATCGCCCAGCTGTGTCCCATTGTTGAAGGTCACCGAGATCGCCACCTGGCCAGTCAGGATTTCAGGCACCCGTGCCAGATCTTCCGGCGCAATCTTCAGCGCGACATAATCCAGCAGCTGCGGACTGGTAGCCAGCGCAGTACCCGGCAGGCCTTCCCGATCGACCGTCAGCGTGACGAAGTCGCCACCTTCAACTCCCACATCAGTCAGCGACAGGCTGGCATCCGGGCTGAAATGCAGGCGATATTCTGCGCCAGGGATACGGCTGATATCCCATGCCAGCGTATCCGCAGTGACCCACACGGCTTTGCTGACAAACAGATTGCCAATGGCCGGCCCGGTTTCACCGCCTACGGTGATCGTCATCACATTTGTGCTCACATCATACGTAAAGACCGTTTCAGAGCCATCATCCGGCACAGTGAAGCCAATATTTGCGCCATTCTGTGCGCCGCCGTCGCCATAGTTCAGTGTCCAGCTTTCGTTGTAAGCGACTTTGGCTTCATAGAAACCTGCTGGAATCGCGCTTGTACTGAATGTGTAGATGCCATCGCCCTCCGGATCCTGCAACATCGATTGCAGGCAGGCTGGCATCCAGTCTTCAGGGCATCCCAGCTCACTCTGATAGCTGCCGGGCACGTTGGCTACGATGCTGTTCACACTATCCGTGATGTAATTCGTATCGTGGTCGTAGAAGAAACGGACGTCGGTTTCTTCTTCCAGCACGAGCGCGATATTCGCCCCACCGGCTTCCCCACCCAGCCCATAATTGACGTCCCAGCTTCCATTCAGCGCGACTTTGTATTCGTATTCGCCTGCTGGCAGCGTAAATGTCGCAGACCACAGGTCATCGACCTCGTCAAAAGTCAGCGCGGTTGCTTCGCAGTCTGGCTGCCAGTCTCCTTCACATCCTAAATTACTTTGTATCGTACCTGGAATGACGACTAAAGAAGGTTCTTCGTTTTGTGGTAGCACAACGCTGCTGAACAGCATTGCTGCGATGGCGCTTATGACTATGCGAAATATTGCCCGTCTCATGTCTGATTCCTTCATATCAATATTTTTCCCTGCTTAAACAATTAACAAAAATATTCAAGCTGTGCCAGAATACTGTGCAAACCGTCATATCCTCTCACCGAAAGATGTCTCCATCGTGGAAATTCAGGCAGCATTGCTCACAGGCATCAACCAACCCTTCCAGATCGAAACCCTGCATCTCCAGCAGCCCAAAGCCGGCGAAGTCCTCGTACGTCTGTCGGCGGTCGGTGTCTGTCATAGTGACTGGCATCTGGTGACCGGCGCGACAAAACATCCCATGCCGGTTGTCGCCGGCCACGAGGGTGCCGGCATCGTAGAGGCGCTGGGCGACGGTGTCTCCGGACTGGCGCCGGGCGATCACGTTATCCTCAGCTGGGCGCCCGACTGTGGCCACTGCTTCTACTGCCTGCATGGCCAGCCCAATTTATGTGAAACCTACACCGATCCCATCTGGGCGGGGGTCATGCTGGACGGCACGCCGCGGCTCAGCTGGCAGGGCGCACCCGTCTATCACTACTGCGGCCTGGCCGCCTATGCAGAATACACCGTCGTCCCGCAGCAGTCGTGCATCCGTATCGAAAAGCATGTCCCGCTGGACGTGGCCGCGCTGGTCGGCTGCGCTATCGCCACGGGGGTTGGCGCGGCCCTGCTGACATCGCCTGTGCGCGCCGGACAATCCGTGGTGGTCCTGGGCTGCGGCGGCGTCGGCCTGAGCACCATTATGGGTGCAGCACTCGTTGGGGCCGCGCAGATCATCGCCATCGACACCCATCCAGCCAGGCTGGAGGTCGCGCGTTCGTTTGGTGCCACCCATACTCTGCTCAGCGATGCAGATACCCTCGCATCTGTTCAGCGGCTGACCGGCGGTCGTGGCGGCGATCATGTCTTCGAGGCTGTCGGGGCACCTGGCGTGCAGGAGCTTGGCTTCCGGCTCACCCGTCCAGGCGGCACACTCACGCTGGTGGGATTGTCCCAGATGGGCACGGCGACCAATCTGCCGGGTGCCGAGATCGTGCGTCGTGAAGTCACCATACGCGGCAGCTACTACGGTTCCGTCAATACGCACCGTGACTTCCCCATGCTGATCGAGCTGTTCCAGGCGGGCAAGCTGCCCATCGACCGCATGGTCAGCAAACGCTATCGCCTGTCCCAGATCAACGAGGCCTATGCATCGATGCTGGCAGGCGACGGCGCGCGCGGGGTTATTGTCTTCGACTGAAAACAAAAACATCCGCCAGTATGCGTTTACTGGCGGATGCTGAGGAGGGGAGATATGCGGGCGTATCCATCAGATGCGCCCGCAGTGGTTCACACGTTAGTTGTTCGACTGCACCAGGTTGGTGCCCACGCGAACCGGGATGGCACGCGGCTGAGCTTCAGGCGACTTCGGGAGCGTCAGGGTCAGCACGCCATTGTCCAGCACCGCCTCAATTTTGTCGCCCAGCACAGGCTGCGGCAGGCGCACGCTGCGCGTCTGCTTGCCATACGCGCGCTCCAGAATTAGCGCACGGCTGTTTTCAGGGCGGGTTTCCTGCATCGTTTCCGCGCTGATGGTCAGCACATTGTCATGCAGGTTCACCTGCACATTTTCAGCTTTCACGCCGGGCAGCGCAGCCGTCACCAGATAGGCGGCGTCCGTGTCATGAATGTCCAGATCGAGATTGGCCTCCACATTGCTGCGGATCGAACGCCACGAATCATCAAAGAAACGATCCATCGCGTTCTGCATCGCAGCCATCTCACGAATCGGATTCCAACGAACAATAGTTGCCATGATCCTTGTCCCTTTCTCTTGACTCTTTGACTGAATCGCTGTCGGCATTTGCTCGTTCAGCGTTATGTCTACAGAATAATCCAGCAACGTAAACAGTCCGTCGGCGCTGCGTAAGAGAAATATCAAAGCATAGTAAAAGCTGTATAAAATCAAGAAAGCACCCGCGTGTGCAGGTGCTTTCTTCCCGTAAACCAGATCCTTTCGACGCTAATCCTCAAGCGGCAGCGCGCGCCCGTAGATATACGTGAAGTGCGACAGCTTATCCTTGGCTGGGTGGCTGAAGTCATGGGGCAGGCAGCGATAGCCCCAGTTCCCCCCTTCCCTGCCGGGCAGGTTCTGGCGCGACGCGCTGTCGAGACCGAGAAGGTCCTGCATCGGCACGATAAACGTATGCCCGGGCGATGCCTCACCCATCTGGATCAGCTCCCAGTTAATTTCGCGCACTTCACGGTCCAGATACTGGTGTAAATGATCGCGCATAGCCGGCGTCGATTCTTCCTGAAACCAGCCGACTGACGTGTTGTTATCGTGGGTGCCCGAATAGACGACGCAATTCTGCACATGGTTGTGCGGCAGGAATGGCTCTTTCCCCGTGAAATCACCCCATGCAAACTGAAGCACCTTCATGCCGGGCAGGTTAAACCCATCGCGCAGGGCTTCCACTTCAGGCGTAATCACGCCCAGGTCTTCGGCGATAATCGGCAGATAGCCAAGCTGTGCCTGCACAACATCAAAGAAATGCTTTCCCGGGCCGGGAACCCACTGCCCTTTGATCGCAGTCGGCTCACTGGCCGGCACTTCCCAGTACGATTCAAATCCGCGGAAGTGATCGATGCGCACCAGGTCTACCGTGGCCAGCGTCGCTTTGATGCGGCGGATCCACCACGAATAGCCGTCTTTGGCCATTTCATCCCAGCGATACAGCGGATTGCCCCAGCGCTGGCCAGTCGCGCTGAAATAGTCCGGCGGCACCCCTGCCACCACTGTGGGATTACCCTTCTCATCCAGATAAAACTGGTCGCGGTTTGCCCACACATCCGCGCTGTCATGTGCCACGAAGATCGGCACATCGCCCACCAGCCGGATATGTTTGCTGGCCGCGTAGGCCTTCACCCGTCCCCACTGCTCATAGAACTTATACTGAATCCACTTCAGGCCGCGCAGCGTCTCCGCATGGCGAGCCGCAGCAGCATCCAGTGCCGTACCGGTACGCAGGGCCTCAGCCTCTGGCCACTCCACCCACGGACGGCCGTTATTCTCGTTCTTCAGCGCCATATACAGGCAGAAGTCATCCAGCCAGTCTTTGTTATCGGCACACCAGGCGTCAAAGGCGGCCACAGCTTCCGCCGAAGCCCGCTCCGCAAACGCAGCATAAGCCTTGTTCAGCAGCTCAAAATGCCACGGAATCACCCAGCCATACTCCACGCGCTCGTTTGGAAAATTCGGCACGTCGGCCAGGTCTGCATCGGTCAGCCAGCCTTCCGACCGCAGAATATCAAAGCTAATCAGCAGCGGATTGCCTGCAAAGGCGGACAGGCACTGATACGGAGAATCACCATAGCTGGTCGGGCCCAGCGGCAGCACCTGCCACACCCGCTGATACGCGCTGGCCAGATAATCCACAAACCGATAGGCCCACTCGCCCAGATCGCCAATGCCATAACGCCCTGGCAGCGAAGTGGGATGCAGGAGAATTCCGCTTGAACGCGGAAATAAAGGGGACGTCGTCATCGCCTGGTCTTTCTCAAATGCTTCAAAAAGAGTCATTAGATACCATAACATAAGTGCACGAACAGTGACCACTGTGTGTTATGATGTCGGCGGTCACAAAGGCGAATGAAACCCATGTTTGTGAGAGAAACCATCACCGGAACGGTTGAACGGATCACGTTCTACAGCGCCGAAACCGGATACAGCGTGCTGAAAATCAAGCCCGAAGGCAAGTTTCCCAAAGCAGTCGCCAAAGACGGCACCCTGGCCGTCACCGGCACACTGCCAGAGCTGGGCGTTGGCGAACGGGTGCAGTTTTCCGGCCAGTGGGTAGAAGACCCGCGTTACGGCACCCAGTTCCGCGCTGACCGTGCCGAGCCTATCGCGCCAAATTCAAAGGAAGGCATCATCGCCTTCCTCAGCAGCGGCATCGTCAAGGGCATTGGGCCCAAGACCGCACAGAAGATCGCAGATCACTTTGGCGACAAGACCATCGACATCCTCGACAAAGAACCGGAACGTCTGAAAGAAATCCCCACGATAAAGCCGGAAGTCGCCCGTGACCTGACCCTTGCCTGGAAAAGCAACATGGGCGCCCGCAATGCGCTCATTTTTCTGCAGGGCTACGGCATCAGCGCCAAAATGGCCAATCGCATCTTCGGTCATTACGGCGATCGTACTATCAAGCAGGTGCAGGAAAACCCGTATACGCTGGCCGACGACGTATTTGGCATTGGCTTCATGCGCGCCGACGACATCTCGCGCGGGATGGGCATGGCCGCCGACGCGCCGGAACGCATCCGCGCCGGCCTCAGCTATGCCCTCAGCCAGCTCTCGCGGGATGGGCATACCTGCTCACCACGCCGAAATGTCATTGCAAAGACGTCGGAACTGCTCAAAGTCGAAAACACGGCCCGCATCGAGGCAGCGCTGAGCGCCCAGCTATTCTCTGGTGACCTGATCGTACAGCCGTCGGCAAGCGGTGATATCAGCGACGACTCGATCTACCTGCCGGAATACTTCCACGCCGAGCAGACTGCCGCCGAAAAGCTGCGCGCAATTGCCAACGCCGATTCCCCGATTCAGGATGCCGTCAAAAAGACCAAATGGCACAAGTTTCTGGCCGACCTGGCGCTGGAAAACAATGTCGAGCTGACGGCCCAGCAGCAGGATGCCGTGAAATACGCCCTCACCCATAAAGTCTCTGTGCTGACGGGCGGACCCGGCACAGGCAAGACCACCACGCTGCGCATGCTCATCACCGCGCTGGAATCACTTGAATTCGAGTATGCCCTCGCCTGCCCCACCGGACGCGCCGCCAAGCGCATGGGCGAGGCCACTGGCAAACCGACCAGCACCCTGCATCGCCTGCTGGGCTACAGCCCCAGTGAGGGCGGCTTCGAGCATGATGAAGATAATCCGCTGGACGCCGACATCCTGATCGTCGACGAATCCTCGATGCTGGACCTGCTGCTGTTCCGCGACATGCTGAATGCGCTGCGCCCGGAGACGCACCTGATGCTCGTCGGCGATGTCGACCAGCTTCCCAGCGTCGGTGCAGGCAACGTGCTCCAGGATGTCATCGCCAGTGGTGTGGCCTACGTCACACGTCTTGAAGTCATTTTTCGCCAGCGCGAAGACAGTCAGATCGTCGCCAGCGCCCACGCCATCAACCACGGTGAGGCCCCGCGGCTGGACAACAACAGCAGCGACTTCTACTTTTTCGCCGAGGAAGACCCCAATCTGGCCGCCGAACTGGTGGTGGATATCGTGAAGAATCGCCTGCCAGCGAAATTCGGCGTCGATCCGCTGAACGATGTGCAGGTCATCGCCCCGATGTACCGCGGACCGGTCGGCGTGAATGGCCTGAACGAGATGCTTCAGCAAAGCCTGAACCCTCATGGTCGCTCTGCCGAGAAAAAGATCGGCTCGCGCATTTTCCGCGTGGGGGATAAGGTCATGCAGACCAAAAACAACTACGACAAGGACGTATTCAACGGCGACATCGGCCGCATCACCGGCATCGATTTCGACGATCAGGCGTTTGAAATACTGATGGATGATGTTTATCAGATGTATGAATTCCAGGAGGCGGAAGAGCTAATTCACGCCTACTGCATCAGCACGCATCGCAGCCAGGGCAGTGAATACCCGGTCGTGGTGATGCCGGTGCTCTCGCAGCATTACATGATGCTTCAGCGCAACCTGCTCTATACCGCCATCACGCGGGCCAAAAAGCTGGTCGTGCTGGTGGGCAGCCGCAAGGCCGTCCATATCGCCGTGCAGAACAACAAAGTCGCCGACCGTTTCAGCAACCTGCTGCCGCGCCTGCGCGGAGAGTTCTAGCGAGCGGGGGCTTGCCTGCCTGGTCCCTCGTGCGTTACAGTTTGCGCCGCTGTATCTTTCGCTCAACAGGACTCATCATGGCCGAAAACCGCGTCTTCAGCAATCCTGGTCCGTCTCAGATGCCCTCCACTGCCGACGTCGTCATAATCGGTGGCGGCCCGGCCGGATGCGGCGCCCTGTGGGCACTTGAGCGCGCGCAGCCTGGTATTCGCGCCGTTCTGATTGAGCGCGGTCACCAGCTTGGCTCGGGCGCCAGCAACGCCTCGCTGGAAAACTTCCGCACAGCCTGGAATTCGCCCTGTAATGCGGTCATGATGGCGCGCAGCATCGAGGTCTTTCACAATCCTGAGGAGTACTTTGGCGAGGGCGTCAGCGTGGGCGCACGCACCCGTGGCTATCTGTTCTGTGGCTTCACCGAAACACAGGCCGCCAAGCTGCGCGCCGATGTCGACCATCTGCACAGCATCGGCCTGACGCACGCTCAATATCTCGACCATGATGAGGTACAGAAGCAGTTTGGCTGGCTGGGCAAAAACCTGATCGCCGCCAAGTACGACCCCAAAGCGGGCTGGCTGGACAGCTACGCGCTGGTTATGGCGCTCGCCAGCACCGCCCGCAACGCGATTATTCTGCAGGAAATCGCGTCAACCTCGATCATCGTTGAAGGGGGCCGCGTCACCGGCGTCAGCACACCCAACGGGACCATCAGCACCCCGAACGTTATCATCGCCAATGGCGCGGATGCCCGCGCGACCGGCCGCACAGCGGGCGTAGAGTTGCCCATCATGATGCGCCCGCGCCAGAGCTTCACAACGGGCTGGCGTCACGCCGAATTTCCGGCCGACGGCCCCATGGTGATCGGCGCTGCACCCTTCCAGCACGTGCGGCCAGAAGCGCAGACAGGCGCCATCTTCGGATGGGAATACTCGTGGAATGACAAGAAACGCCGCGGGCCAGGCGAACGCGCTGAACGCGAGCTGATCGACCCCATCTATCCCACCGACTACTGGAAAGACCCGCGCTTTCCCAGCATGCTGCTCACCATCATGGCGCGGCAGTTCGGGCATAGGTCCGGCGGTTTCAGCAGTGGCCAGTACCTGCGTGGCGTCGACCATCGCGCCGGCTATTATGTCTACCGCGACGACACGGCCGCCTATGAAATCGGCGCTGACCGCAGGCATATGCCGTACGAGAGCCAGCGCGCCATCCTCGATGAGCATCCTGAGGTCGCCGGCCTGTTCCTGTCCATTGCGCATGTCGGCCATGGCATTATGTCATCCCCCGCCGCAGGCGAGATTATCGCGTCCAAAGTGCTGCGCCAGCCGCTGCCGCACCCAGTCTACGCCGACTTTGGATTCAATGTGCATTATGTTGAGCACGATTCCAGCGGCCTTGCCTCAGACGAGGCGGCCATTATTGACCGTTAAACCCGTTTCAGCAGCATCCTGACGAAGCATTCCTGCGAAAGTGAGCCTTATGGCCGAGCAGATACCACCTTCCGCCATCCTATTGATTTCGTGCCCGGATAAGACCGGCATCATCGCCGCCGTGACCGAATTCCTGTTTCGTCATCGCGGCAACATCCTCTATCTCGATCAGCATGTCGACCACGAAGAGAACATGTTCTTTATGCGCGTCGAGTGGGACATCACCCATTTCGCGCTTTCGCGTCAACAGATCGAGCCGGAATTCCAGCTCGTGGCCCAGCGCTTCGACATGCGCTACGAGCTGCACTTCTCCGACAAAAAAGAACGCATGGCCGTGTTTGTGTCAAAGCAGGGGCACTGTCTGTACGACATCCTCGCGCGCTGGCAGAGCGGCGAGTGGCGCGTCGACATCCCCATTATCATCAGCAACCACGAGGATATGGCCTCGGTCGCAGCGCAGTTTGGCGTGGAGTTTCGCCATTTCCCTGTGAATAAAGACAACAAGCGCGAAATGGAAGAAAAACAGCTCGCGCTGCTCCAGCTTGTGCAGCCCGATTTCATCGTGCTGGCGCGCTACATGCAGATCCTGTCAGGGGAGTTCATCAGCCATTTTCCCAACCGCATCATCAACATTCACCACTCGTTCCTGCCCGCCTTCATCGGCGCCAAGCCATATCATGCGGCCTATAACCGGGGCGTCAAGATCGTCGGCGCCACCAGCCATTATGTCACCGCAGAGCTGGACGCCGGCCCGATTCTGGAGCAGGATGTGCTGCGTGTGAATCATCGCGACAGCGTGGACGAACTGGTGCGCAAAGGCCGCGACGTGGAAAAACTGGTACTCTCACGCGCCGTGCTCAGCCACCTGCGCAAGGAAGTACTTGTCTACAACAACAAAACGTTCATTTTCTCGTGAAACAAAAAGGCGGGCTGTGTCTTGCACGACAGCCCGCCTTTCCTGCATTCAGCAACCTACCCGAATTTTACCCCTCGACCAGAAGAGTTTCCGGATCCTCGATCAGTTCCTTCACGCGCACCAGGAACGTGACCGCCTCACGGCCATCGACGATGCGGTGGTCATAGCTCAGCGCCACATACATCATCGGGCGCACCACAATTTCCCCGTTCACCACCACGGCGCGCGGTTCGATCTTGTGCAGCCCCAGAATGCCCACCTGCGGCGCATTCAGGATTGGCGTGCTCATCAGCGATCCAAACACGCCGCCGTTGGTAATCGTGAAAGTTCCGCCGCGCAGCGCATCCATCGACAGCGTACCGTCGCCCGCCGCCACCGCAAACCCTTTAATTGCGCGCTCGATGCCCGCAAACGACATCCGGTCGGCATCGCGCAGCACCGGCACCACCAGGCCTTCCTCAGCGCCAATCGCCACGCCAATGTCGTAGTACTGCTTCAGCACCATCTCGTCGCCCTGAATTTCAGCATTCAGGCGTGGATTGGCCTTCAGTGCGCCAATAACCGCCTTCACAAAGAAAGACGAGAAGCCCAGCCCAACGCCATGCGTTTCCTTGAATGACGCCTTACGGCGTTCGCGGATATCCATCACGGCCGTCATATCGATCTCGTTGAACGTCGTCAGCATGGCGGCGTTGTGCTGTGCCTCCACCAGGCGCGTCGCAATCGTGCGGCGGCGGCGGCTCATCTTGACGCGTTCTTCGCGGCGGTACGCGCTGTCAGAAATTGGCGGCAGCAGCGCCTCCAGGCCGGGACCAGCCGTCCGCGTCTGCACGTAATTCTGCACGTCCTGCTTGGTCACGCGGCTGCCACTGGATGGCGGTACCGCGGCAATATCGACTTTGGCTTCCTCGGCCACACGGCGGGCCACAGGCGTCGCGGCGGGTGCCGGGGCCGTGCGTTCTGGCGCAGCAGCAGCCACCGGCGCCGGGGCAGGGGTGCTTGCCGCAGGTACCGCGGGCTTCTCAGGGGCAGCCCCGGCTGCGCTTTCCTCAATCGAGCCCAGCACATCGCCAATCTTCACATCTTCGCCGGCCGCACGGGTAATTGAGGTCAGCACACCGTCTTTCTCAGCGCCCACTTCAAGGTCGACTTTTTCGGTCTCCAGCACGACCACCGCTTCACCAACGCGCACTGCCTCACCCTCGCTTTTCAGCCAGCGCGCAACAGTCGCTTCCACCACCGATTCGCCCAGGTCGGGCACCAGAATTTGCATCGCCATTAGACTATTTACCCTTCGCTTTCAGCTGCCACTGGCTGGTTGACAGGGGCGTAAATTCGCTCAATAAGCTGCGCCTGATTCACCGCATGGCGCGTCGATGATCCCTCTGCCGGGCTGGAATTGCGCGGACGCATGATCCCGCGGAAAGCATAGCGGTCTCCTGCAAGTTCTTCCAGATACGGCCGGGCAAACTCCCACGCGCCCATATTCTCTGGTTCTTCCTGCGCCCACACAATTTCTTCTGCTGCTGGATAATTGGCCAGCACCGCGGCAATGTCTTCGGTCGGAAACGGATACAACTGTTCGACGCGCACCAGTGCGATATCTTTCCGTTCGCCCCGCTGCGCCTGCGTCACCAGGTCGACGTACAGCTTTCCACTCACCAGCACTACGCGGCGCACCTGCTCCGGCGCTGTCAGGGCAACAGCATCGTCGATGACCGGCTGCCAGCGCCCGGTTGCCAGGTCATTCAGCGACGAGTTGACCAGCGGATTACGCAGCAGGCTTTTCGGCGTCATCACAATCAGCGGCAGCGGGTCGCTTTCCAGCAGCAGCGCCTGGCGACGCAGCAGGTGGAAATACTGCGCTGCGGTGGTGGGATTGGCCACGCGCATATTGGTCTCGGCGGCCATCTGCAGGAAACGCTCAGGCCGTGCGCTGGAATGATCGGGGCCAGCGCCTTCATAGCCATGGGGCAGCAGCATCACCAGCGAGGGCGTCTGCCCCCACTTGGCGCGCGCGCTCACCACAAATTCATCGATGATGACCTGGGCGCCATTGTCGAAGTCGCCATACTGTGCTTCCCACAGCACCAGGCGACCGGGTTCCTGCACATTGTAGCCATATTCAAAGCCCAGCGCGGCCTGCTCACTCAGCGGGCTGTTATGAATCTCATAGGCAGCCTTTGCCTGTGGCAGTGCCTGCAGTGGCACATACTGATTGTTATTGTTGAAATCGTGGAAGACGGCGTGACGGCTGCTGAACGTGCCGCGCTCTACATCCTGGCCCGTCAGACGAATCGCGATGCCATCGGCCAGAATCGAGGCCATCGCCAGATCTTCGGCCTGCGCCCAGTCAATTGACCGCTCTTCCGGCTGGCTCAGCGATTCCTGCCGACGCTTCACTACACGCTGGATTTTCGAGTGCACCTGGAAGCCTTCAGGGAATTCGAGCAGCGCGCTGTTCAGCTTGCGCAATGCACCCGCCGAGACCGCTGTCTTGACACGCTTGGCCTCGCCTGGCGGCGGCGGCGTGGGGCGCAGGTCAATCAGGTCTTTCTCCAAGTCCAGGCTCTCCAGCACAGTCTGAAGTTTATCCATCTGTGCCTTCAGAATGGCGTCTGGTTCCCCGTCAGGCAGCACGCCACGCTTCACCAGCTCCTGTCCCCATTTCTCACGCACAGTGGGCAGCTTTTCCACAATCCGATACATGCTCGGCTGCGTGAAGGTCGGCTCATCGCCTTCATTGTGGCCAAACCGGCGATAGCCGATCAGGTCAATCACGAAGTCGCGCTGGAAACGCTGCAGGTAGGCATAGGCCATACGTGCCGCCTCAATGCAGCTTTCGGGATCATCTGCGTTCACATGCACGATCGGCACCTTGAAGCCCTTGGCCATATCGCTGGCATAAATCGTGCTGCGGCTGTCCTTCGGTTCGGTCGTATAGCCAAGCTGGTTGTTGGCGATCACATGGATAGTGCCACCCGTCCAGTAGCCTGGCAGGCGCGCCAGATTGAACGTCTCCGCGACCACGCCCTGCCCCGGGAAGGCCGCATCACCGTGAATCAGGATCGGCAGCCCGGCATGCGGATTAAACGCAGGCGCGCCGCCACGGTTAGCGATCGTGCCAGCAGCGCGGGCCATGCCCTCCACCACCGGATTCACGAATTCCAGATGGCTGGGGTTCGGCGCCATCGCGATGACCACATCCACCAGCTCACCGTTTTGCAGCGCGCGCTCCGCACCCAGGTGATACTTCACGTCACCCGTCCAGCCCAGGTCGTCGGTAAACTTGTGCTGCTGAACCGGGTCTTTGAACTCGGCAAATATGCTGGCATACGGCTTGCCCATCAGGTGTGCCAGCATATTCAGGCGGCCGCGATGCGCCATTCCAAACAGGATATTGCGCACTTTGTCATCGGCAGCAGCGGCAATCACCTCGTCCAGCAGCGGCACCATCATATCCAGGCCTTCGATGCTAAACCGATGCTTGCCTGGAAAAATACGATGAATGAAGCGCTCGAACGCCTCGACTTCCGTCAGGCGCTTCAGCAGCCCTACCGGATTAATCGGATCTTGTGGCGGTCGATAACGTCCGCTTTCTGCGGCAGCGCGCAGCCATTCGCGCTCAGCCGGCTCGCGCACATGTTCAAAATCAAAGCCGATGCCGCCGGTATACACCTGTTTAAGCGCCTGCAATGCCTCCTGCGCGTCGCGAGTACGCAGTGCGACCGGTCCACCGACCAGCGTAGCGGGCAGTCCGCGCATATCCTCCATCTGAATCCCATGAAATGCCGGATCAAGCGATGGGTCGCTGATATTCGGCGTTCCCAGCGGATCCAGTTTCGCATCCAGATGGCCGTATGAGCGAATGGCCTCGGCATACTTCACGCCGCCCACCACGTTATTGACATTCACCTGTGGGGCGGCAGGTGCCGGCGTGGCTGGCGCAGTCTGTCCGGCGGGCGCATCCTGTAACGGCGGGCGCCACGAGGCAAACAGGCTGCGATATTCCGCATCCACACTGGCCGGGTCTTTCAAATAGCGTTCGTAAAGCTCCTGAATGTAGCCGGCATTTGCGCCGTGAAATACATCCCAGAAATTCATAACTTGTCCTGCTTCCTGTATGGCTGATATGGCCATAGCAAACGACGCCTTTATACCCACAGTCTACAGAACAATGGGCAGAAGCGTAAGGGATTACTGGCCTATTCAGAACAAAAGCTAATGTGCCGCCGCGTCGGGATCGCCTTCTTCAAACTGGCGCTTGTACAGGCCGGCATATTCCCCCTGCGCAGCCAGCAGCGTGTGATGATCACCGCGCTCAATGATGCGTCCGCGCTTCATCACCAGAATCAGGTCAGCCTCACGGATGGTGCTCAGGCGGTGCGCAATCACCAGGCTGGTGCGTCCATCCAGCACATGCGTCAGCGCCTTCTGGATGAGCTGCTCGGTTTCGGTATCGATGCTGCTGGTCGCCTCATCCAGCACCAGAATGCTGTTCGGGTGATGAATCAGCGCACGAGCCAGCGCGATCAGTTGCCGCTGTCCCTGCGAGACATTCGCGCCGCCAGGCAGCAGCTCATAGTCGTAGCCGCCAGGCAGCCGCTCAATGAACTCCGCTGCACAGGACAGGCGTGCGGCGCGCTGCATCTGTTCCAGCGTCACATTGGGGTCAAACAGGCGCAGGTTATCAGCAATCGTCCCGTTAAAACAATATGGGCTCTGCGGCACGACCGTCACCAGCCCACGCAGATTGCTCAGCGCCAGGTCGCGCACATCGACGCCATCGATGGTCACCCGTCCGCCTGTCACATCGTAATAACGGCCCAGCAGGCCCGCCAGTGACGTTTTGCCCGCACCGCTGGCGCCGACTATCGCCACGCGCTGTCCCGGACTGACATGAAAATCAACATCGCGCAGCACCGGGGCATCGTTCTCATAGCCAAACGACACGTGCTCAAACGCAAATTCGTGCGATGTCGTGGTCAGTGTCAGGGGATGTTCAGGCTCAGTTATTTCCGGCTGCACGCGCAGCAGCCTAGCCACGCGCTCCCCAGCCGAGAGAGCTGTCTGAATCTGGGCGAACTGCTCGGCAAGCTGGAGGATGGGGTCAAACGTACGGCGGGTATATTCGACGAACGCAATCAGCGTCCCCAGCGTGGCCCACCCCGCCAGTACGCCTTGCCCGCCGCCATATAATGCCAGCGCAAAGCCGACGCTTGTCAGCATTTGCAGCATCGCGGCATACAGCGTGTACGAGTCGCGCATCTCCCCATGCACCTGGCGATACGCGCCGTTAATCTCGCCGAACTCCATTCGGCTCTGGCGCTGGCGATTGAACAACTGCACGATCAGCATGCCGCCGAACTGCTCGTTCAGAAAAGCCAGATACTCGGCCACCAGCTTATGCAGTCGGTTACTAGCCCTGCGGATATGCCGACGCCAGTAAATCGTGCTGGCGAGCATCAGCGGCAGCACCGCCAGCGAAAACAATGCCAGTCGCCAGTTAATCAGCAGCATCACCAGCACGATGCCCACCAGCGTCAGCAGGTTGCTCACCACCATGACGATGCTGGTCGACAGCAGCTCCGTCAGCGCCTCAATATCATTTGACAGACGCGACACGATCTGGCCCACCGGCGTCGTATTAAAGAAGCGCATATCCTGGCGCAGCAGATGGTCAAACAGGCGCTGGCGCAGGCTGGCCAGCGCATTCTGTCCTACCGTTTGCAGCAGGTAGGTATACACGAAGCGCAGCACGAAGACCGCCGTAATCGCCACAAAGTACATGATCGCGAACGGCAGCAGGCCATCCAGATCGCGATTGCTGATCGGGCCATCCACTGCCAGCTGCGTCAGATACGGCGGTGCCAGCGACAGCAGCGTGACCGCCAGCAGCATCAAGAACACAATCGCCAGGGACAGACGAAATGGCTTCAGGATTTCGGCCAGCATGCCCACCAGAAAACGGTCGCTGATCTGGCTGACATCACTGTCGGCCCGGCTGATTAACCTGCTGGGGCGAAGTCTCGTCAGATTAGTCACCTGTCGGCTCCACTTCCAGCTCACGGCCAATCATGCCGGCATATGCGCCACCCCGCCGCAGCAATTCCTCGTGCGTGCCCTGCTCCACAATGCGGCCCTCGTCCATCACGACAATAAAATCGGCGTTCTTCACCGTCGCCATGCGATGCGCAATGATGAAACTGGTGCGCGACTGCAAAATACCATGCAGGTCGCGCAGAATATCGGCCGCATTATGCGTATCGACGCTCGACAGCGCATCATCCAGCACCAGAATAGCCGGGTCGCGCACAATCGCGCGCGCGATCGCCACGCGTTGTTTCTGACCACCCGACAGCATCACACCTTTTTCACCGACCAGCGTATCCAGTTTTCGGGGCAGTTGGCCCAGGTCAGCGCTCAGCCGGCTCACCTGAATCGCCTGCTCCAGCGCCTCTCGCTCAATTTCTTCCGCGCCCATCCGCAGATTTTCATCCAGAGTTCGGCTGAACAGGAACGTGGACTGCGGCACAAACGCTATACTGGCGCGCAGGCTGTCCAGATCGACTTCACGAATATCGCGTCCCCCGATGCGCACACTGCCGCTAGTGGGGTCGGTAATGCGCAGCAGTAGCTGCATCAGCAGGGTCTTGCCGCTGCCCGTGGGCCCCACGATTGCCGTAGTTGTGCCCGCCGGCACGGTCAGATTGATATCATGCAGCACAGGCGAGCCATCCAGAACCAGCGAGACGTGGTCAAACTGGATGTCAGCATCGCGCGCGTGCAGCGGCGGTGCCTGTTCCCGACTCACAATTTTCGCAGGTTGCAGCAGCGGAGTCAGGCGGGTCAGCGCACCGCGCGTCTGCTGATAACGCTGATAAATCGCGCCTACCTGCAAAAGCAGCGTACTGATCATGCCCAGATAGAGCATAAACCGCGTGAAATTACCCAGGCTGAGCGCGCCATTGACGGCCATCACGCCGCCCGCCACCACGACCACTCCCACGACAAACTGGCTGATCATGTTGGGCAGCATACCCACCGGCTCATTGCGCCGTTTGAAGTACAGCCAGCGCCGGCGATATTCCGCATTTTCAGCCGCATACTGTTGCGACGCGCCTGACTCACGGCCAAACGACTTGAGCGTCTGAATACCGCTGATGGCATCCTGCACCTGGGCAGACAGCACGCCGCCCTGCTCCTGCACACGCTCAAATTTCGGTGCCAGGGACAAGCCAGCCCACACCTGCACGGCCGTGGACACCACCAGGACACTGAACGCGACCAGCGTCAGCGTCAGGTCGACGCCCGAAAGCAGCACGAAGATGATGACCAGACCAGTGAGCGAACTGATGCCACGCAGAGACGCAATCACCACCAGGCGCCAGATCTGCTCGGCATCGCTGTGCATGCGCGAAATCAGATCACCGGACGAATAGGCGTTATAGAACGACTGATCCAGCGTCAGCATATTGTCGAACAGGGTCTGGCGCACATCGTAATTTACGGAGTAGGCGAGTACACCGCTGAAATAGCGCTGGCCGAAAAACGAAATGACCGTAATCAGGCCAAACAACAACAGCAGGCCAATCGTAATGGTCAGCTCGCTGAACGGCACACCTGCCGTGATCTGATCGACCAGGGAGCCGATCAGAAATGGCTCCATGAGAAACGTGACGCCACCCACCACGCCAAAGACCACCGTCAGGATCATTGCCCGCTTGTGGCGCAGCAGGTATCCAAACATCCACGTAAAGTCTGCCTGTGGTGCAGCTGATTGTTTCATCTGAATCAGAAGTCCGTCTGGTCATTAACAAACCTTAAAACCATGATAGCAAAGTGGTATAAGGCCAAAGCAGTCCAAAGCGTTGATGCTTGCCCGGCATGCCGTTCATTTGACCACCAGCGGCCTGTTCATCGAAAACGTATCCGTCAGCCGCACATAGTCACGACCGCCAGCCCTGCCTATCGGGCGGTAGACCTCGGTGCGCAGTTTGCCATCTGCCAGCACATCATCCTGCACATGCGCATACACCACGCGACCAATCACGACGCTGCCGCCGCCCGGCTGTGTGCTGACATCCACAATCTGCGTCACCTCGCACTCCAGATTGATCGGGCTTTCGGCAACGCGCGGCGCTGACACAATCTTGCAGGGTGCAGCCGTCAGGCCGGCCAGTTCGAATTCATCGATGTCCGATTCAACCTCCGCAGAGGTGAAATTCATCTGCTCGGCCAGGGATTCCGTCACGAAATTGACCACAAACTGACCGGTCTGGCGCGCATTCTCGTATGAATCCTTGGTCCTGCCATCCCGCCCCAGCCGACCGGGACACCACAACAAATGAGGCGGCTGCGCGCAAACCAGATTGAAAAAAGAATACGGCGCAAGATTAACTACTCCCTTACCGCTCACTGTGGACACCCACGCAATCGGACGGGGCACCACCGCGCCTGATAAAATCCTGTAAAAACTTTGCCAGCCTTCATTCCTTAGATCCATCTCCATTTTCTCACCTCCAGTGAAGCTGATTTACGAGAAGACATGCTCGTTTAGGTCCAATTCCACATTGTCTGATTGCCTGACTGACATTATTCTTCAAAAGCAGGAAAGTAATGTTGTCATCACGACGTTTTTAGAATATATTTAAAGTTAAGGGGCTCAAATTCATCACAGTTTTTGTCTGTGGTGACCAGATTGCAGGTAGTTTTGACCGGGGATCCTGAAACGTCACCATTGAAAGCAGCAATATGATCAATCTTCAGTCACCAAAGCAGACATTGCAATCCAGGCAAACCGTGAATTTTGGCACCAAGGTGACGATCCTGTCGCCTTTGTCGTCACAAAACATCGAGAGCTTTCTGGACAACGTCATTCGCGGCCCAGGGGAAACCATCCTGACATTCGCCTCTCCAGATCGTCAGATTGCGATACGTCAGTGGATTTTCGAGCTTTGCACTCAGCTTCGCAAAATGTCAGTCAATCTGGGTCTGGAGACCTTACAGGCACTTGAACACTCCTCCACCTCCCTCCAATCCCTTGGCCAGACGCTGGCCGCCGAACTGAACACCTTTGACAAGAAGCCGGTTATCCTCTTCATCAACGCGTTCAATCGCCCTCTCATCACCGATTCGTTTGAAGACTTCTTCATGCCCATGGTGGAACATCTTGGTGACGGCGTACGCGTCGCCATCAACTCTATCGCAGGCATCGTCCCACAAATGCAGCTCACAAACAGTTCGGGGATAAATGCCGTGCCACGTCAGCCCGATGTCCAGAACACGACCCTGTTAGCCCCGATGACACCTCAAAAACCACAACTGCGCGTCACCGCCTTTGGCAAGGGCACGGCCAGCATCAATGGCCGGGATATTGCCCATTGGGATGGACTGCTGCCAAAAACGCTGTTCTTCTACTTTGTCGACCGCACCCTGCTCACGCGCGACCAGATCTTCGATGATTTCTGGCCGCAACCTCAGGTCACCGTTAAAGATGCGACCGATATCTTCCACGTGACCAAGCACAAGGTCAGCGAGATTCTCAACAAAGGCAACCAGTCCAGCGACGAAATCGACCTGACGCGTTACAAACAGGGTCTGTACATTCCCAGCAACCGACTCGACCGCAGCTATGATGTCGCCGATTTTGAAACCAGCCTGATGTGCGCTGAACGTACCGACGACAATGTAGAGCGCGAAGGCTATCTGCGTTATGCCATTGACCTGTATAAGGGCCCGTATCTGACATCTCTGGAAACAAAATGGGTGATTCGCCGACGTGCGGAACTGGCGAATAAATTCAGTGAGGCGCTGATCGCCCTGGGTCGCCTGTGCGTCATCAAGCAGGAAACGGCTGAGGCGCTCCATTTGTTCGAACAGGCGCTGACATACCGCCCCGAACGGGAAGATATTCGGCGCGCCTATATTGACCTGCTCGCACAGTCCGGCGAGCATGCCCGGGCTACCGACGCGGCGCGTTCACTGGAGCTGGATGTCTATCGTCGACTGGGCATGAAAATTCCAGCCGAGACGCTAGAGTTGTTTCGAAGACATAATATCCACATTTAAACTCCGGTGATGAATGTCCCGATGTCAGACAAGGTGGCCAGCCATATGGCTGATCGCCTTGTCTGATTTATGCTGCCCCGATCACAGCCGCGATGAGCAGCCACGCAAACCAGCCAATGACAATCCACAGCCCAAACCGACCATGCAGCTTTGCTGTGCGCCCCTGTGCCTGATGCAGCAGTTGCACATCCGTACTCGTGCGCTCGATCTGAATCAGCTTCAGGGCCTCCGGCAGCGTGACCGCCACGATAAGCGTGGTCGGCGGCATCACGCCTGTTACCACCATCACGATCACCGCGACATATGCCCCACCCACCAGTATCACATATTCCCAGCGGGCAGCCTGCAAGCCGAGCAGCACGGCCAGAGTGCGCTTGTTGACCTCGCGGTCTGAATCGATATCCCGGATATTGTTGGCATGCAGGATCGCCGCGACCATGAATCCAATCGGCACGCCGACGATCAGCGGGGACCAGTCAAAACGCACTGCCATCACATAGTAAGCGCCCAGCACCATCACCGGCCCCATGAAGATGAACACAGCCACCTCCCCCAGGCCGTTATAGGCCAGCGGGAATGGCCCTGCCGTATACGTGACCACCACCAGCACACCCAGCGCGCCAATCAGCAGCAGCAGCGGGCCGCTGTAGGCCAGCAGCAGCAGGCCAATCGCGATGCCGCTCAGAAGCGTCGCAATCGCCCCGGCCAGCACCTGATTGGGCGTCAGTATGCCCTGTTTGAGGATCATGCCCTGCCCTGCCTGCTTCTGGTCTTCGGCACCGCGCCGAAAATCAAAATACTCATTGATCAGATTTGCCGAAATTTGCAGCAGCAGGGCAGCAATCAGCGACAGGACAAATTTGACCAGGTCAAATACGCCCTGTTCTATCGCGACCGCCGCAGCCAGGCCCAGCGGGACATAGGTTGCCGTGAGCGTGCGGGGACGACTGGCCCTGTACCAGGCCTGCCATGGCGTCATCGTTGTTGCGGGAGCGTTCACACCGGCCTCCGGATAATCAGACTCTCACCGGTCTCGTCTGGCAAACCGGTCCGTCTGTCGCTACGATAGGTGTATACTACATCCATGCGATTCCCTGAAAGGAACCTGTTAATGCTGAAAAAGATGAGCCTCGTGCTGCTGCTGACCCTCACCCTTGCCGCGTGTCAGTCGGAGCCTAACAATCCCCAGCCCACCAGCCGCCCCACGCGCACACCCGTGCCAGAGGCAACAGCGGAAGTCACAGCTGAAGCAACCGTGGAAATGATGGCCGAAGTGACCGCTGAAGCGACGCCCGCTGCTGAGGCAACCGCTGAAATGACCGCCGAAGCAATGGCAGAAGCGACCGCTGAAGCCACAGCTGAGGCAACCCCCGCATCCTAAGGATGCCTGTTCTATCCTGATTTATGCCGCAGCATGCTGAGTCCCGCGTGCTGCGGCAGCCAGACGGCGGGCAGTCAGCACATTTTTCACCACGCCAGCCACTCCCAGCATCAGAAACAGTAATCCAGCCGTCATACTGATGACGCCCCAGCCGCTTGCGCTGGCTACCGCCACCTGCGCGGCCTCATACATCGGCTGATAGTCCGTCAGCACAAAGGCCGTCGGCGTATTCTGCTGAATCACGAAGAAGCGGCCCACATTTCCATACACCAGAAACCCGATGAACGAGAGTATCCCACCAACCACAACGGCCGCGCCGGGTGGCACATGCCCAAATCGACGTCGCCCCCAGTCGATCCCCGTCACAATCAGCGCGATAATGCCCAGCACCAGCAGCACGACAGTAAGCGTTTGCAGGCCTGGCAGCTCATTCTGAAAGAAATTCACCGTCGCCATCAGCGCATCGATCAGATCCTGAGAGGGCGCTCCAGCCTGCTCAACCACGGGTCACCGCCATCACGGCATCAAACAGCAGGCCATTCGTCGCCACCGTCGAGCTATCATAAATCGTCGCATCGCCCTGCCAGTTCGTGAACGTGCCGCCCGCTTCGGGCAAAATCACGCCAAACGGCGCGCTGTCCCACAAGTTCATGATCGGGTCCAGCATGATATCAGCACGTCCGGTGGCCACCAGCGCATAGCCGTAGCTGTCGCCCCAGGTGCGCTGAATATATGTGCTGTCCACCAGCTGCTTCCACACATCCAGCCGGTCGCCATAGCCCACGACATCGCTGAACAGGAACGTCGCGTCGGCCAATGTCGCCGTCTTGCGCGTCGTCATGCGGCGGCCATTCAGAAAGCACCCGCCACCGCGCGTCGCATAAACCATCTCGCCCAGCGCCGGAAAATGCGCGATGCCGATCAGCGTCGCCTCTGATGCCGGCGCCTGCGTATCCGTCAGCGCCAGCAGTGACCCGTAGATAGGCACGCCATGGATGAACGACTTGGTGCCGTCAATCGGATCGACGATCCACTGATAACGCGCACCTTCGTTGCTGCGTCCAAATTCTTCGCCGACGATGCCGTGTGCGGGAAAGTACCTTGTCAGAGCCTCCCGCACCGCCTGCTCCGCCGACTTGTCGGCAATCGTCACCGGGGAGTTATCTCCCTTGCGTTCCACATCCACACCGGCCTGAAAATAGCCCAGCGTGATGCGTCCCGCGCTGTACATCGTTTCGAGCGCAAACTCGAGTATGCCTGCGATATTGTCCACGTGTTTATCCTGAGAACTGTTAAATTGCAGCACCGTCACAGCGCCAGTGGTGAAGACTTCATGGTATCCGGCACAGGAATGCCCAGCAGCGTGCACACCGTCGGCGCCACCTGAAGCTGACTGATCTGGGCGAACGTATCCCCCTGGCCATTGCCATCGGGCGGAACAATCACCATCGGTACATTACGCACCGCCGGGGTCGATCCGCCATGCGTGGAAGGATCATCACACATGCCATGATCCCCCGTGACCATCACAGTATAGCCCAGCGCGACCGCCTGCGGAATCAGGTTGGCCAGCATCACATCCTGCGCGATGACATTGCGCCGGTAGGCCACCGAGTCCGCGCCAAACTTCTCGCCCAGCGCATCGTTCATCATCGGATGAATCAGCAGGTAGTCCGGGCTGTAACGCGCCATCAGCATGCCACCCGCGGCGAAGACATCGACATCGGGATAGCCCGTGCCATCGCCTCCGTCATAATAGTAAAAGCGCCCATGCTGAATATTCAGCGCCGGATCATCCACCTCGCGATGCATCACGATATCATACGGGGCGGCGTTATACAGCTCAGAGAACCAGTAATACGCGCTGGCTGCCGTCACCTTGCCGTGTGCGCGTGCCTGTGAAAACACATTTGGCATGTAAGACGTGCGCACCTGAAAATTGCTGGTCACGCCATGCACCGAACACGGCACGCCGGTATGCACGGTCTCGTAATTCGGACGGCTCATCGTCGGCATTTCCGCGATGCAGGTATAGCGCGTCGCCTGGCCCACCTCCACCAGATGCTCCAGGTAGCCCATATGCGCCTTCGCGACATCATCGCGCAGCGCGTCGCTCAGCACCAGGATGACCTTGCCCATATCAGATATTTTCCAGCGGCACGGGGCGATTAGCCACGATCACGCGCGGACCGTTGGTTGGCGCTGCCCAGCGCACCGCATTCGCAATCACACGGCGCACATTGGCGTCGTAGTACGTCGGGAAGGTCTCGTGGCCAGGGCGGAAATAAAACACCTTCCCCTGGTCGCGATACCAGCACGCGCCGCTGCGGAAAACCTCGCCACCAGCAAACCAGCTCACGAATACCAGCGAATCCGGCTCCGGAATCCCGAACGGCTCGCCATACATTTCCTCATTCGGCAGCTCGAAATACGTCTCCAGGCCGGCCGCAATCGGATGCGCGGGATTCGTCACCCACAGGCGCTCTTTTTCGCCAGCGGTGCCATGTTCACGCCACATCAGGTTGCCGCTGGTGCCCATCAGGCGCTTGAAAATCTTCGAGAAGTGCCCGCTGTGCAGCACAATCAGCCCCATGCCTTCGAGCACACGCTGATGCACCTTCTCGACAATCGCATCATCGACATCGCCGTGGGCCATATGTCCCCACCAGGTCAGCACGTCGGTCTCGGCCAGCACAGCATCGGTCAGACCGTGTTCCGGCTCATCCAGCGTGGCCATGCGCACAGCAAAGCCTTCAGCGCGCAGTCCTTCAGCGATCACTTCATGAATACCATTGGGGTACACTGACTGCACCGCCTTATTTTTCTTCTCGTGGCGGCCTTCATTCCATACGGTCACGCGAATTGCTGACATGATGCCTCGCTCTTGTAGTTCGGGATATAGCAGGTATTGTGCCGCAACTATGGGGCGGCGTCCACTGTGCCTGTCTCGCCCGTGATATACAGCAGACCATCCTGATTGCTGCCGATGAAGATCCCGCCATCCACGGGCACCGGGTTCGACGAACGCCAGTCGCCCTGATACCCGGTCACCACGCGCCACAGCTCAGCACCCGTCCCGACATCCAGGCCATACAGCCAACCACCCGTCTCGCTCAGCGTATACACTACATCTTGCGTTATCACGGGTGACGAGTAGGCCGGGGCACCCATCTCAAAGCGCCAGACTTCCTCGCCAGTCTCGCGTGCCACGGCGTAGAACGTCCCACCAATTCCGTTGACGAATACGCTTTCCTGATTGACTGCTGGTGATGTGTACACGGCGCTGCCTGCATCAAAACGCCATGCAATTTCGCCATCTTCGGCGCTCATGGCATACAGCGTCCCGTTATAGCTTCCCACGTACACCATGCCCGCGTCCCATGCTGCCGTCGAGTCGATGCCCGCGCCCGTGTCGTAAGTCCACAACTCATCCCCTGACGTCACATCCAGCGCATGAAAGACGCCACCGCGCGTGCCCACAAACACAGCCTCACCGCCGATCGTGGGGCTGGCGAAGATTTCCCCATCCAGCTCACGCTGCCACTCGGGAACACCCGTCTCACGATTCAGCGCATACAGCGTGCGGTCGCGACTGCCGATGATGACCAATGTATCCGTCACCACTGGCGACGCATAAATCTCGTTACCCGTCTGGAATTCCCACAGCAGCGACCCATCAGCAGCATCCAGTGCCCAGACACATCCGTCATGGCTGCCGCCATACACGACGCCATCCAGCACCGTTGGGGAAGCGACAATGGCGCGTGTCGCGTCGTACTCCCACACCAGCTCGCCAGAGACAGCGTCCACGGCCACCAGCACGCCGGCCTCACTGCCCACATAGGCCACGCCGTCGGCGATGGCAGGCGTCACCCGCACCGGACGCGGCAGCGCAAACGACCAGGCCACCTCAGGGGCAGCGATGATCGGGGCGGCATCGTACAGGCCCGTATGCGCCACGCTGCCCCTGAATACAGCCGTATCGCCGGGAATTGGCTCCTGGCCAGCCATGACCCCAGCCGCTAATACACTCAATGCCAGCAACGCCAGTATTTTGCGCACGTTTCCATCCATCCCATATGCGTCCAGCCTGACTGTATCCTAGCGCCACCACCATAACGCGGCGTGAGAAGTTGAAAAGAAACAGGGATACCCGTGGCATCCCTGTTTCTTGCAGTCTATTCATGTGTAAAATTCGGCCAGTACTGTCCGGTCAGACCTCGCCCAGATAAGCGGCGCGCACGGTGTCGTTCTTCATCAGGTCCGCGCCCGTGCCTTCGAGCACGATCTTGCCTGTTTGCAGCACATAGCCACGATGCGCAATTTCCAGCGCCATCAGCGCGTTCTGTTCTACCAGCAGCACCGTATTGCCCTGCTCGTTGATGCGCTTGACAATCTCGAAGATGCCTTCCACCAACACAGGCGCCAGCCCCATCGACGGCTCATCCAGCAGCAGCACCGACGGCCCGCTCATCAGCGCGCGCGCCATCGCCAGCATCTGCTGTTCACCGCCGGACAGCGTGCCGCCCTTCTGGTTGATGCGTTCCTTCAGGCGCGGGAAGGTTTCAAACTGCTGTTCCATGCGCTGAGCGATCACGTTCTTGCGATCCACATTCCACGCGCCAACTTCCAGATTCTCGCGCACAGTCAGCAGCGGGAAGATCCGGCGTCCTTCCGGCACATGGGCGATGCCCATCGCGGAAATTTTGTGCGGTGGCACGAATGAGATGTCGTTGCCATTCAGCCGGACTGTGCCGTGCTTGGGGCGCGTCACACCGCTGATCGTCTTCAGGGTGGTCGTTTTGCCCGCCCCGTTAGACCCCACCAGCGTGACAATTTCACCCTGGTCGACGCGCAGGCTGATGCCCTTCAGCGCCTGAATCTGCCCGTAAAATGTCTCAACCTGCGTCAGCTCCAGTAAAACGGTCATTCTGCGGCCTCCGCATGGTCTTCCACAGCACGTCGCCCCAGATACGCCTCCACCACGCGCGGATTGGCGCGAATCTGTGCAGGCGTGCCCTCGGCGATCTTCTGCCCATAGTCCAGCACGTCAATGTGTTCGCTGATACCCATCACGACTTTCATGTCGTGCTCGATCAATACCACCGTCACGCCAAATTCATCGCGAATCCGGCGGAACAGATTCATGGCATCTTCCGACTCATTCGGATTCATACCGGCAGTCGGCTCATCCAGCAGAATCAGCTTCGGGTCGCTGGCCAACGCGCGCGCAATTTCAATACGGCGCTGGTCGCCATACGGCACATTCTTGGCCGTTTCGTCACCTTTGCCCGCCAGACCGACAAACTTCAGCAGGTCGCTGGCCTTCTGGCGCACGCGCTGTTCCTGCTTCGAGAAGCCGGCTGTGCGCAGCAGCGTATCGGCCAGGGAGATGCGCAGACGGCTGTGCTCGCCCACCATCACGTTTTCCAGCACGGTCATATTATGAAACAGGCGAATATTCTGGAACGTACGCGCGACGCCCATCTTCATCACCTGGTCGGGACGCAGGCCTTTCAGCGATTTGCCATCGAACATCAGCTCACCCGAATCCGGCTTGTAAATGCCGGTGAGCAGATTGAAAAATGTCGTCTTGCCGGCCCCATTCGGACCGATAATCGCGCTGATGCTGCTGCGCTCGATCGTCAGGCTGACATCACGCACGGCATGAATGCCGCCGAAAGACTTCACCAGATTTCTGACTTCCAGAAGCATGGTTATTTCTCCCCTGGCGTTGAAGTATCCGCCAGCACATTGTCACGCAGCGGTTCTTCCATCGCGTGCTGAAGTTCGTCTTCCTCGCGCATTTCCTGCAGCTCCAGCTTTCGACTGCGCTCTGGCAGCAGGCCAGCAGGGCGAAACAGCATCATCAGTACCAGGATGACGCCAAATACCAGCGGCTGATACTTCGATGGATCAAGCTGCTGCGGAATATTCAGAATATTCGCATTGCGCAGCGCATTGAACTGCAATGACAGGTTCGTCAGTGTATGCAGCTCAACAATCGTTATCAGCATCGCGCCCAGCAGTACGCCCTTGATGTTGCCCATTCCGCCCACGATGATCATTGCCAGGATGGAAATCGACTGGAGCAGGATGAAGCTCTGAGGATCAATGAAGCTCTGCTTGGCCGCATACAGCACGCCAATCGCGCCGGCAAACGCAGCGCCGCTGGCGAAGGCCAGCAGCTTCATACGCACCAGCGGCACACCCATCGCGATGGCAGCTACCTCATCTTCGCGGATCGCTGTCCATGCACGGCCAATCGGCGAGTCCTTCAGGCGCGAGCAAATCAGCATAATCACGAACAACATACCCAGCGCCAGCAGGTAGTACAGCAGCTGCTTCGCCAGCGCATCGGGATTATCCACGCGCAAACCCAGGGCACTCGCCATGCTTTCTGTGAACCCGATCAGGAATCCCGGCAGTGGCGGCACGCCAATCCCGCTCAGTCCCTGCGCGCCATTGGTAAAGTTTGTCGGCGCATCCAGGTTACGCGCCAGAATGCGAATCACCTCGCCAAAGCCGAGCGTCACAATCGCCAGATAATCGCCACGCAGACGCAGCACCGGCAGGCCCAGTAAAATACCGACCAGCGCAGCGGCAGCCACACCGAGAATCAGGAAGATGTAGAACGCACCACCATCCACCGTCCAGCCATTCACCATGAACACCGTATCGGCATTGGAGGTGAACATGCCCCACAGATAGGCACCCACCGCAAAAAAGGCGACGTAGCCCAGGTCGAGCAGGCCGGCAAAGCCAACCACGATATTCAGGCCCAGCGCCAGACCGGCAAAGATCGAAATCTGAATCGCCAGCTCAAGGAACGGCGGATTGTAAATGCCCACAATCGGCATCACGACCAGCAGCATGGCCACAAACATCCCGACCTTCAGCCACTTCCCCAGCGGCAGCGACACCACCACCAGCGGCGTGAACAGAAAGAGCGGGGTGGTGATCATATTCATCAGCGGATACCACAGACTGCGTCGGTCGATCAGCACCACCGCCAGCAGCGTCAGCGCGATATAGGCCAGCGCAAAGATCAGCGCATTCGACGGCTTGTCCAGAAATGCCCAGAAACTGCGTTTTTGCTTCAGAGGAGCAGAAATCGACGCCATGAGTTCATCCTCCCCTTAAACCTTCTCGTCCACGCGCTCGCCCAGCAGGCCGCTGGGGCGGAAGATGAGGACCGCAATCAGGATGCCAAATGCGAAAATATCGGTGTAGCGGATACCAATGGCCGGGAAATACACCAGAGTGCCATTCAGGAACGTCTCGATCATGCCCAGCAGAATGCCGCCCAGCAGCGCGCCGGTCACGTTGCCAATACCACCCAGCACCGCCGCCGTAAACGCCTTCAGGCCAGGGATGAAGCCGATATACGGGGTCACGGTGCCCACATTCAGGCCGTACAACGCGCCCGCAGCACCACCCAGAGCACCACCAATGAAGAAAGTCAGCGAGATCATCGTGTTGACGGGAATGCCCATCAGGCCAGCCGTCGTCTGGTCCATGGAAATCGCACGGATGCCACGCCCGGCCTTGGTTCCATTCACGAAATAGTTCAGGATCAGCAGCATGATGACCGCGGCAATCATGATGATGATCGCGGTGATACGCACGCGCACATCAATGCCGCCGATATTGAAAACCAGCGGATTCAGCGGGCTTTGCAGCCAGGCAATATCGCGCGTGGGATATGTCAGGTTGAAATCGTTAATCGTCAGCGAGGCAATCGCACGCACCGTGTCCTGAAGAATAAAGGACAGGCCAATGGCCGTAATCAGCGGCACCAGGCGGGGCGCACGACGCAGTGGCTTATACGCCACACGTTCGATACCTACAGCCAGCAGGCCACTGAAACCCGCCGACACAAGCACTGTGGAAACCACCAGCAGAATCGGGTTAAACCCTGCCAGCATGCCCAGCGAATTCAGGAAGCTCATAAATGAGAACCCGATCACCGAGCCCACCATGAAAATTTCGCTGTGCGCGAAATTGATGAACTTCAGCACGCCATACACCAGTGTATAGCCCAGCGCGATCATGGCATACACAAAGCCAATACTGATCCCGCTGATAATCATGCCAGGAAGCTGACGATTGAGCTGCTCCACCAGCACGATATTCGGGCGCGGTTCTGGAAACAACACCGCCAGCCCATACACAAATACCGTCAACAGCACAGTAGCGCCAAGAATGAATACCAGCATCTGCCCCAGCGGGAAGATCAGAAACCGATACAGCGCGGTCTGTTTAAAACTATCCAGGCCGGATGGTGCCTGGGGCCCCGCATCAATAGTTACCGAGCTCATGACGAATACTCCGGGCGTTCTCAAAAAAAAGCGGCGGACCGTGCGGCGCAAAATTGCACCGCACAGCGCCACCGCTTAAATGCAGATCAAAGGCACTAGGAACCCGGAGTCGCTTCCGGTTCCATTTCCATCGAGGCAGCGAATGCCGGCGACGGAATTTCGAGGGTTGCCAGGATCGAGTTATTGCTCCACTCAGCCGGGTCAGCCGACGCAACTTCGATCACGTAGTACAGACCAATTTCCGGGTCACCAACGTCGTCAAACGTGATGGTGCCGGTCAGGCCTTCGTAGTTCTCGGTCGCGCGCACAGCAGCGGCAACATCGGCACGGCTGGGCAGGCCGCCAGCGGCTTCAGCAGCAGCGGCGATACCATTGATGGCGATGACGGTCGCGTCGTACGACTGGGCAGCAAACGGCTGCGGGCCTTCGCCGTAAGCAGCGGTGTAGTCTTCGATGAACTGGGCTGCGTTCGGGTAGATCGAGGCAGGACCAGCGACCGAGGTGTAGTACGTGCCGAGCACGGCTTCACCGGCGATAGCGGCGAGTTCGCTGCTGTCGAAACCGTCCGGACCCATGAACAGGCCTTCATAGCCAGCCGAACGAGCCTGCGAGATGAACACGCCGGTCTGGTTGTAGATGCCACCGAAGTAAATCAGTTCGGGGGCCTGCGCGAGAATCGGCTGGATGATGCCGTCGAAGTTCGAGGCTTCTTCGGTGCCTTCAAAGCCCAGCACGGCGATGCCCAGATTTTCAGCTTCAGCAGCGAAGAATTCAGCGACGCCCTGGCCGTAAGCGGTGGTGTCGTGCAGCACGTACACCGAGGTCACGCCCAGCTCAGCCGCGTAGTTGGCGCCGGTGGGGCCCTGCAGGTCGTCACGACCGCAAACGCGGTTGACGGTGTCCAGGCCGCGCTCGGTCACCAGCGGGTTGGTGTTGGCGGGGGAAATCATCACCAGGTCATTCTCGTCGTACACTTCCGACGAGGGAATCGCGACACCCGAGTTCAGGTGGCCGATGACGGCGAGGATCGAAGCGTCAGCCACAATCTGCTGGGCATTCGACACGCCGGTTTCAGGCGACGCCTGATCGTCGAACGGAACGTATTCCACGGTGAAGCCGAGGTCTTCCAGAACCGAAGCGTTCTGTTCGATCGCGAGGCGCACGCCGTTGCTCATGCTGACGCCGAGGACCGACTGACCGCCCGAAAGCGGGGTCTGCGAAGCGATACGAATAACATTGTCCTGGGCAGCTACAAGCGAGGTGCTCAGTGCTGCCGCAAGCGCTGCGGAACCCATAAGTGCCAGAAATTTATGTGTCTTCATTCTTCTTTACTCCAGATGTGATAGTGCCACGAAAGAATATAACGCCCCTGCAAACCGAATACAAGATTTTCAGTATATGAATGTCAAGAACCGCGATAAGTCCATCATCGTCTGTTCAGGGGAAAACATCCTGCTATAATCGTTTACTTTCAACGAAAATTACCGGATCTCTGCCAAAAATGTCAAATCTGCTCAAGAGTGCAATATTCGGACTGGGCGCTGCCGCCATCTGGGGCGGCATGTATGTGGTGTCGGATGTCGTCCTGCCTGTGGTGCCGCCTTTTACCCTGCTCAGCCTGCGCCTGCTGATTTCCGTGGTCGTGCTTGGAGCCATCGTCTTTGGCATCCAGAAATCCGCCCTGCCCCCGTGGCCTGTTATCCGTGAAGCCCTGATCGTCGGCGTGGTCGGGTTTGGCCTCAGCCTCGGCGCGCAGTTCACAGGCACCGATCGTTCGAATGCAGTCAATGGGTCGCTCATCACCAGCGCCTCGCCCGCATTTATTTTGATATTCGCCTACTTCATCCTGCGCGAGCGGCTGACTGCCCTGCGCATCGTTTCTGTCGCGCTGGCCACGATAGGCGTCATCGTCATCATCAACCCGGCCGAGGCCAATTTCTCGTCGGAAACCTTTATCGGGGACCTGCTGCTGGCTGTGGCAGCGCTCACCTGGGGCCTGTATTCGGTGCTGACGAAGCGCAGCAGCACCCGCATCAGCACGCTCATGTTCAGCTTTCTCGCACCTGTCGGCGGACTGCTCATCAGCCTGCCCGCCGCAGCATGGGAACTGACAACGCGGCCCATCGGAGAGATTACCCCGGCCATCACGCTGGGCATCCTCTATCTGGGCGTGATTTCTACAGCCGTGGCGATGTGGGCGTGGAACCGCGCCTTCGCCCTGGTGGATGCCTCCGTCGCATCGCTCTACTTCTTCGCCCAGCCGCTGGTGGGCACGCTGCTCGGCGTGCTGATCCTCTCGCAGCCGCTCTCACCCACGATCGCGCTGGGCGGTGTGCTTATTGCAGTCGGTGTGCTCATTTCGATCATCCGGCCGCGAACTGCGCCAGCACCTGAAGGGGCAGACTAGCCCGTCGCGCGGGTCAGTTCACCATTCACGATGCGCCAGATGCCCAGCGGATTATTCATCTTCAGGGCATCCGGCAGCAAAGCATCCGGCATATTCTGATAGGCGACCGGCCGCAGGAAGCGCGCCACCGCCGTCAGGCCGACGGATGTCGTCGCCGGCGCTGTCGTGGCCGGGAATGGACCACCATGCTGCTGGGCATATACCACTTCCACGCCGGTCGGAAAGCCATTCCAGATCACCCGTCCGGCCTTTTCACGCAGCAGACCCAGCACGTCCACCAGTTCGACTGCCTCGTCTGGCTCGCCGTGCACCGATGCGGTAAGCTGGCCTTCCAGCGCGGCCAGCACGTGCATCCACTCGTCTCGATCACTGCACAACACCAGCAGCGTCACCGGACCGAAATGCTCCCTGGCCAGGCCTGGCTGTGCCAGAAAGTCGCGCCCATTCGTTTGCAGCACGGTATTCTGGAAGCAGTAGCCAGGCTCGTTTGCGGGCTGGCCGCCCGTCACGACCGTCACCGCTGAGGCACCCGTCGTCAGAGCGATCGACTTCTCCAGTCCGGCCAGAATCTGCGCATTCAGCAGCACCTGTGGCGTCCGCGCCGACACTTTTTCAGCGATCATATGCACAAATGAGCGCGCTTCGGCACTATCCTGCATCAGCACCAGCCCGGGATTCGTACAAAACTGCCCCGCCCCCAGCAGCACCGAATTGACCAGTCCCTCTGCCAGCGCCTCACCACGCGTCTCCAGCGTCTTCTGCGTAATAATGGTGGGATTCACGCTGCCCATCTCGGCATACACCGGAATCGGCTGATGCCGCTGCGCGGCGGCCTTGTAAAGCGCCATGCCGCCGCCAAACGATCCCGTGAAGCCAACCGTGCTGATCGCTTCATGCTGCACCAGGCGCGTGCCCACCTCATAGCCAGTCCCGTGAAGCAGCGAGAAAAAACCGGCCGGAAAGCCGCTATCGCTCAAAGCCTCTGTGACCGCCTGCGCAAACAACTGCGCCGTCTCCGGATGTCCCGGATGCGCCTTGACCACCACCGGACAACCGGCCGCCCATGCCGAGGCCGTATCACCTCCGCACACCGAAAAAGCAAACGGAAAGTTGCTGGCCGCAAACACCGCCACCGGCCCAATCGGGTGCAGCATGCGCCGGATATCCTGGCGCGGGGCGGGCTTCCGATCGGGCAGCGCGCTGTCGATAATTGCGCCCACATACGAGCCTTCACGCAGCAAGCCGGCAAAGGCGCGCAGTTGCCCGGTCGTGCGGCCCAGCTCACCTGTCAGGCGGGCTTCCCCAAGCGCGGTCTCGCGGTCCGCCGTGGCGATCATATCGTCTTTATGCGATTCAATTTTCGCCGCGACCGCATCCAGAAAATCCGCCAGGCGCGCGGCAGAATATGTCCGTGTGACCGCGAAGGCTTCGCGCGCGGCAGCGCAGGCACGGTCGATTTCCGCGCCTGTAGCGTCCGAAAAGCCGATGCTTCCCTGTTCGCGCGTGCGCGGATTAACGCTGTAAAATGTAGCAGGGACTTGCTGGCTGAGCTTGCCCGCAATCCAGTGTTCGCCGTGGGTCATGTCAAACCCTCCTGTAGGTCGTCATCAGTTCACAGATTCTGCGCGCGAACCACAAAAAGCACAAAGATGAGTTTTGTGGTTCGACCCACTCCCAGCCGACGCTCTGTCGTGGCAAACGATTCGACTTTTTCCACAGGCAGCACATGTGAAGGACGCTGATATGTCAATCACCATCGCGCAGGAACGTCCAGACAGTCCCGATGCAGCACAGTTGATTGCGGAGTTAGACGCCGTGCTCGCGCCACACTACCCAGTCCAGAGCAGGCACGGCTACAGCATCGACAAGCTGCTGCGCGAGGGCGTGGCCTTCTTCATCGCACGTGTGGACGGCACGCCAGCCGCCTGCGGAGGCGTTCTGCTCATCCCCGGCGAGTATGCCGAGGTCAAACGCATGTACGTGCGTCCGTCCTACCGGGGAGGTGGCCTCGGCAGGCTGATGCTGGAGCATCTGATCTGGTACGCCCAGGAAAATGCGATGCAAACGCTGCGTCTGGAAACCGGCATTTTTCAGACCGAGGCGATTGGCCTGTACGAGAAAATAGGCTTTCAGCGCATCCCGCCTTTCGGCCCGTATACCAGTGACCCGGTCAGCGTGTGCTTTGAAAAAAAGCTCAGTCTTCCCTAAAGTCTGGCTTCCTCGAATTTGATCCGAACGCCACTGACCACGTAGCGTTTCTGCTGAAAGTAGATGCGCGTGAGTCTCGCTTCGGGCAGCTGAATGCCGGACCGCATCACCAGTCTTACGAAGTACTCCTCAATCTGCGCTGCATTGTCATACAGCTTGATCACAAAGCGGCTTTTCTTGTCCTGCTTCAGTGGCGTCCAGAACGTTACAAACGGAGCGTCCATGATTTGCTGCAACGTAGGGCGCTGCGGATAACGCTCATTTCCCCAGGCGCGTTCATGCAGTTGAACCAGATCGATAAATTCGCTCATGCATCACCCAAAAGTCTTCATCCCTGTGACACAAAGTATAGCGATCAACTATGACAATTTGTATGAAGATAGAAACGATGACAGCGATTTGTGGACAGATTCGTCAGTAGGCAGCACAATTCATTGAACTCATTATTGCCCGGTACAGATGCCGGGAAACACGCATTTTTTAGTCCTGATACTTATTTTCTGAGGCGAAACAACATGGGCGGACGTCTGGAAGGACGCGTGGCACTCGTCACCGGCGCAGCACGCGGCATTGGGCGCGGCATCGCATTAAAATTTGCAAGTGAAGGCGCCCGCGTTGGCGTCATGGATCTGGACGAGATTGCCTGTCTGGGCGTCGTCAACGAAATTATCCTCAATGGCGGGGACGGCATCCCGCTCGGCGGAGACATCTCCAATCCCAAACAGGTCGAAGATGCAGTCAAAAGCGTGCGCCTGAAATTTGGCCCCATCGACACACTCGTCAATAACGCGGCCATCATGCCCACCGGGCGTCTGCACGAAACCAGCCTCGACGACTTTGAAGCCTGCGTCGCTGTAAATCTGCGCGGCACATTCCTCGTCAGCAAAGCGGTCATTCCCGGCATGCTGGAGCTGGGCAAAGGCGCCATTATCAATATGGCCAGTGCTACAGGGGTACGCGGACTTCCTGGACTGGCCATTTACAGTGCTACCAAAGGCGCGCTCATCGCGCTGACGCGCTGTATGTCTACTGACTATGCGAAAAAGGGAATCCGCACCAACGCAGTCGCACCTGGCACGATTGACTCTCCCATGCTGGAAGATTTCCTCGCCATGCAGACAAACAAGGATCGACTGCGTAAGGACTTTGATGCCATGCACCCCATCGGACGCGTCGGCACGATTGACGAGGTCGCCAATGTCTGCCTGTTCTTGGCGTCCGACGATGCCAGTTTCGTCACCGGTTCTACTTACGAAGTGGATGGCGGACTGATCAGCAAGGGGGAGCAGCCGCAGGACTAGCACACGCAACAATGACATTCTTCTCTGGCAAAGAAAGTTGAAGACTGCCCATGTATCTTTCAAAAGTCACCCTGCAGTCAGGTCAGGCGCAGTGGACGCGCCATGATGCGTTCGAGGGTCCACGCACCGCGCTTCCCGGATTTTCGCTTGACCAGTGGCTCAGGCACACCAGCGGGCGCGTCACCTCGGCCATCGCTGAAATCAGCGCGCTGGACGGCGCCCCATCAGAGCCACACAGTACCCCTGCCCCGCCCATCGAAAGTCAGGAGGTGTGGGCTGCTGGCGTCACTTATGAGCGCAGCCGCGAGGCCCGCCAGGAGGAGGCGCAGGACGGAGGCGATGTGTACGCACGCGTCTATGGCGCCGAGCGGCCCGAGCTGTTTTTCAAGGCGCTGCCACACAATGTCGTCGGCAGCGGCCAGCACGTGGGCATCCGATCAGATTCCCGCTGGAATGTGCCAGAGCCGGAGCTGGGCGTGCTGCTTAATCCGGCGATGAAAGTGGTCGGCTTCACCATCGGTAATGACATGAGCAGCCGTGACATTGAAGGAGAGAACCCGCTCTATCTGCCTCAGGCGAAAGTCTATACGGCTTCGTGCGCACTCGGCCCATCGCTGCTGCTGACCGACCAGAGGTCTTTTCCTGTGCTCGACATTCACATCACTATCGCGCGTGATGGGCATCAGGTTTTCAGCGGCAGCACCTCGACCGCCCGCCTGCACCGCCGACTGGACGAACTGATCGACTACCTGTCGCGCAGCAACACGTTCCCTGATGGAGCCGTCCTGCTGACCGGTACGGGCATTGTGCCTCCGCTCGATTTCACCCTTCAGGCAGGTGACCGTATTGACATCACCATCGAGGGACTTGGCACCCTGTCCAACCCGGTAAAGGTCGTGTAGCCATGAAAATCACAGCCATTGAAAGCCTCCAGTGGGCAGAGTTCCCCCGCCTGATGGTCGTGCGTGTCCACACCGACAGCGGCATCATCGGCGTGGGAGAGACAGTCGACAAGATTCCCGGTGCAAAAGGCGCGCTGCACGGCACACTCGCGCCGCTCATCCTCGGCCAGGAAGCCCTCGATATCGAAGGTCTGTGGCGCTTCGTCATGGACAACATCATGTATCACGGCTTTGCCGGGGCCGAAACGCGTGCCCTGTCAGCCGTGGAGGTTGCCCTGTGGGACATCATGGGCAAGTTTTATAACGCCCCGCTGGTGCATCTGCTGGGCGGCAAAACGCGCCAGCACGTGCCCACCTACAACACCTGTATCGGCCACGGCGCGGTGCAGGATTATGCCGCCTGGCAGCATGACCGTGACGCCGGGGAGCTGGCGCGCAGCCTGCTGGCCGACGGCATCAAAGCGATGAAAATCTGGCCGTTTGACCGCTTCAGCGAGGGCAGCTTCGGCCAGTACATCAGCCAGAAAGATGTGGAGGCCGGGCTGAAGCCTGTACGCGATATCCGCCAGGCTGTGGGCGATGACATGGAAATCGGCATCGAATGCCACTTCCGCTGGAACCGCGCCAGCATCGAGCGCATCGCCCGCGCGCTGGAGCCTTATAACATCCTGTTCATGGAAGATGTGATGCCTGCCGTGTATGCCGACGAAATCAAGCTGTTTTCAGCGCGCACCAGTATCCCGGTCATCGGCAGTGAGCTGCTGATGACGCGCTGGCAGCTGCGCGAATGGATGGAGAAGCACGTCGCCCAGATCCTGATGACTGACCCGGTGTGGAACGGCGGCATCAGCGAGACGAAAAAGATCGCGTCCATGGCTGAGGCCTATGGCCTGCCGCTCGTGCTGCACAATGTCGCCGGGCCCTTCTGCCACGCGGCCTGCATGCATCTGGGGGCAAATATCCCGAATCTGTATTTTGTCGAAAGCGTGCGCGCCTTCTACAGGTCATATTTCGAGACCATCGCTGGCTGGTCGCCCACCGTGGGCGAGTCCGGGCTCGATATTCCGATGGGGCCGGGCCTGGGCGTGGATCTGCGTCCGGAAATGCTGGAACGCGCCGACCTCACCCGCCAGGTCTCTGAAGGCCCCGGACTGGCCGGTGGCCGCCGCGCTATGGGCGATCACTGGGCTGTGGAAAAACTGCGCTAGGGATAAAACAGGCCGCCGGGTCGCGTCAATCCGGCGGCCTGAAACCCTGTCATCCGGGGACTAGCGAACGCCGGTGATAATCTCGAACGTCAGCTGATCGAGGCGTTCATACTTCAGGCCGCGTCTGGCAATCGCCGCACGGTCAAACTCATGAGCACGCAGTTTTTCCAGCGCGTCCTGCGAAAAACCGCCCTTCAGATAGTCAAATCCGCCATCAAACGCATTGATTTCACGCAGCAGACCCTGAATCTCGGCATCTGCATTAAAGCGCGCCGCCTTGTCTTTCAGGATCAGGTACGAACGCATGCACCCACGCGCAAAGTCCTTCACCCCATCCAGGTCTTCCGTGCGATAGGCATGCGCGTCAAAGTGTTTGCACCCTGCATAGCCCACGTCCTCCAGGAACTTCACCAGGAAGAAGTTCTGCTTGATCATCGCAGAGCCAAAGCGGAAGTCCTGGTCGTAGCGCCCAAACAACTGGTCATTCAGGTCAATGTGAAACAGCTTGCCCGCCTCCCATGCCTGCGCGATCGCGTGCATGAAGTTCAGTCCGGCCATATGTTCGTGCGCCACTTCCGGGTTCACGCCCACCATCTCCGGGTGATCCAGCGTGGCGATAAACCCAAGCATCGCGCCAGTCGTCGGCAGATACAGGTCACTGCGCGGCTCGTTGGGCTTTGCCTCCATGGCAAACCTGAGATTGTACTTCTGGCTAAGCGCATACTCGCAGAAAAAATTGATCGCGTCACGCATGCGCTTTACAGCATCAGCAGCACTCTTGCTGGCATCTGTCTCGGTGCCTTCGCGCCCGCCCCAGAAGACAAAGGTCTCGGCGCCCAGCTCCACGGCAATATCCATCGTCCGGATGACCTTCTGCATGGCGTAGGCGCGCACGCGGGCATCATTTGACGTAAACGCCCCATCCTTGAAAATAGGATCGCTGAACGTATTGGTGGTGGCCATCGGCATCTTCACGCCCGTCTCAGCCAAAGCCTTCCTGAAGCGCTCCACAATGGCGCGTTCCTCGGCCAGCGTGGCATCAATCGGCACCAGGTCATTGTCGTGGTAATTCACGCCGTACGCACCAACCTCGGCCAGCACATGCACAATATCCACCGGGTCTATTGGATCGCGGGTGGGCAGGCCAAACGGGTCACGCCCCACATTGCCGATCGTCCACAGCCCAAACGTAAAACGATGTTCCGGAAGCGGCTGAAAATCAGTCACAATGAATGTTCCTTTCAAATACAATTTTGCCCATGGCATGACAGTACTGCCCCAGTATAGCGCGCACGGCGCAAACAAGTAGTCAGTCACAGGGAAGAAAATATTTGCATTGTCGCAAAGCCTCGATATACTATTTTTATTAGAGAGCAATAATCTCAATCATGACATCGGTACCATCGCACCGCTCTCTACCTCAAAGCTTGGTCTCAGGCGAACTCCCTTCTGCGGGTCGTTCGAGGCATATTGAAAAAGTGGGTTTCTATTTAAGGAGTTTCTTGTATGCGTAAGATCGCTCGTGTTCTCGCAGCAGGACTGCTCGCTGCCGGCGCTGTGTCGGTAGGGGTCGGTGTAGCCGGTGCTCAGGACGACGCACTGACCTTTGCTATGGTCAGCCACGGCGGCGTGAGCAATCCGTTCTGGATTGTCGTTATCAAGGGTATGGAAGACGCCTGTACGCTGCTGGACGCTAACTGCCAGTGGCTGTCCGAGCCGGACTACGGCCTGGAACAGATGGCTGGCTACTGGGATGATGCCCTCGCCCTGAATCCGGCTGGCGTCGGCACCACCGTGCCCGATGCTGAAGTCATCCGCAGCGGTGTGGAACGTGCTGCCGAGCTCGACATCCCCGTCATCGTGTTTAACACGGCTGACCCGGGTGCTGGCACCGACTCCGCACTGCCCACGCTGTTTTACATCGGCGCGAACGAATTCACCGGTGGTATCAGCAACGCCCAGCGCGTATTCGCTGAAGCCGCAGCCGCTGGCACCAGCGTCACCCGTGGCGTCTGCACCATCCAGGAACAGGGCCACAGTGGCCTCGAAGCCCGCTGCGCCGGCGTGGAAAGCGTGTTTGATGAGATGGGCGTGCCGATTGACCGCCTGAACATCACCAACAACCCCGAAGAAACCGCTGGTATCCTGTCGGACTACTTCGCCGCCAACGCGGACACCAACGCCATCTTCATGCTTGGCCCCGCTCCGTCGTCCGGCCTGAACCTGTACCTGCAGGAAAGCGGCCGCGAAGCTGGCTCACTGTTCGCCACCAGCCACGACACATCGGCTGAAATCTATCAGATGATCCAGGACGGCTACCTGCTGCAGACCATCGACCAGCAGCCGTACCTCCAGGGCTTCCAGACCATCATGTGGCTGTACCTGAACAGCCAGTTTGAAATGGCCCCGGGTGGCGATATCTTCACCGGCCCCGGCGTGATTGACGGCAGCAACGTCGCCGCCATCATCGACCTGACCGCTGGTGGTTACCGCTAAACCCCAGGCGAGTATTCGCCCGGACTACTGTTAACACTGTGTGGGGGTGGTGCTGTCTTGGCCGCCCCCATACTGTTGGTGCCGCAAATGCCGCGCCGTGTGCTACTTAGACACCTTTACACAAAAAGGCGTACTTTATGGCAAACGCTTCTTCAAGCGCTGATATGCTGGCTTCTGGCCAGTATTCTCCCGAACGCAAACTTCTCCGAAACAGTAAATTTACGGCCACGATCATCCTGCTGGTCGTGACCGGCCTGCTAAGCTTGCTCTTTTCCGAGCAGATCCTCACCGGCTGGCTGGCCTTTGGCGAGCGTGCCAATATCAGCCGCAGGGAGCTGAACCTCATCGAGCTGCTGCTGGCGGCCGGTGGCATCGTGTGGGGGCTGCTGAGCCTGTACACGGCCTGGGGATTCCTGCGCCATCCGGCCACCCCTTCCATGGAAGACTATCTGGGCGGTCGGGTGTCGCTGCGTTCCCCCGGCGTCCTGTTTACCACTGCGCTGATTGGCCTGCTGTTTGCCGTGTCCATCTTCCTGATTGAGCAGGTGCTCACGGGATGGCTGCCCCTGGGCGAACGCGCCAACATCAGCCGGCGCGATATCAATACCATCGAGTGGGTCGTCGTCGGTTTAGGGGTGCTTGGCGCACTTCTCAATGGCCGCACCCTGATCTTCCTGCTCCGCCGTGACAGGCGCGCCTGGGCATGGGCACAATGGGTATCGCTCCTCACCGTGCTGCTTATGATGATGGCCCTGTTCTCCGGCGGGATCGACATCTACAGCGTTGTACCCCCCGGGGGCACCGCCCTCGACAATATTCCGGGTGTGCTGGAGCTGGTGGCCCTGCCGCTGATTCTGGTGCTCTCGGCCATCTCCACCTATCGCTATCTCACGCTGGCTGTCGATTTGAGTGCCGACCAGAGCATCCGCAATCGCCTGGCAAAGTCGCCTGGCGCAGGCGCGATCATCGGCCTCGCCGCGCTGCTGATCGGCTTCTCGCTGGCATCGTCGCTGTTTCTGGAGCCACGCGCCATCGCCAGCGCGCTCTCGACCAATGTGACCAATGGCATTGTTGCCATCGGCATCACGCTGCTCATGATCTCCGGCGAGTTTGACCTCTCGGTCGGCTCCATCTTCGGGGCCAGCGCGCTAATCTTCATCCTGGCCATGACTGAAGGCGTATTCGGCCTGCCCCCGATGAACGCCGTCATCGCCGCGCTGCTTTCGCTGGTCTTTGCCGGTTTCCTCGGATTTATCAACGGCGTGCTGCTGATACGAACAGGGATTCCGTCATTCATTGTGACCCTGGGCACCCTGCTGGCCTATCGCGCCATTCCGCTCGTGCTCATTCCTGAGGGCCGCATCATCCGCTATGCCGACTACGGCATTCCGGACCCCTTCATCGACTTTAGCCCCTTCCTGCTGATTGCCCTGCTCGTCATGGGCGGGCTGGCACTCGCTTACTATGCCATCCGGCAGCTTCCAACCATGTGGGGTGGCGTGCGCCGGCGCATTGTCACCTACCGCGAGACCACTGCTCCCTTCCGCGATGTGGCCATCGTGACGTCTGCGCTGTGGTCAGCCGTGGTTACGGCCGCGATTGCAGGTCTTGCGCTGTTCATCTTCAGCGGCATCGCCGACCTGTTAAGCCGCACGGATGAAATGCTGCGCATCAGCTTCTTCGACCTGGCCAACGGACGCATCGAATCACTGCCGATCTTCGGCCGCCTGACCGCTGATATCAACCTGCGCACGGGTGTGTTCTGGTGGTTCCTGCTGGTCATCGTCTTCCAGTTCATCCTGACGCAGATGCGTTACGGCGGCTTTACGTTCGCAGTCGGCGGCAATGCCGGCGCAGCGCGCGCGCAGGGTATCAGCGTTTCCCGCGTCAAAATTACCAACTTTATCATCTGCGCGGTGCTCTGCGGTGTCGCAGGCATCACCTTCGTCTCGCGCGTGGGGTCGGTCAATGCCAATCTCGGCGACGGCCTGGAGCTGGAAGTCATCGCTGCATCCGTCATCGGCGGCGTGCTCCTCACAGGTGGCTATGGCAGCATCGTTGGCGCGCTGCTCGGCGTGCTGATCTTCGGCCTGCTGCGCACGGGCCTGGTGCTGGTCGGCATGGACCCGCGCGTGTTCTTCGGCGTGCAGGGCATCATCATCATCGTCGCAGTGGTCATCAATACGGCTGTCCGCCGGGTGAGGACATAAAGAATGAACGACAAAGCGACCACACCACTGGTGGAAATGAAAGGTATCGTCAAACAATTTGGCACGGTGGAGGCCCTGCGCGGTGTCGATTTCAGGGTCGACCGGCAGGAAATCGTCGGCCTGCTGGGGGACAATGGCGCCGGCAAAAGCACGCTCATCAAGATTCTCACGGGCATGCATACCCCCACCCGCGGTCAGATTTATTTCGAAGGCAAACCAGTCTTCATCAATTCGCCGCACGATGCCCGCGACATTGGCATTGAGACGGTCTATCAGGACCTGGCGCTGGTGCCGCTGATGAGCATCGCCCGCAATTTCTGGCTGGGCCAGGAGCTCACGCGCGGGTTCGGCCCGTTCAAGACGCTCAATCACAAGGCGATGGCCGAGCAGGCCCGCGAGGCGCTGCTGGATATCGGTATTCGTATCCGCAACGCAGAGGAAGCTGTCGCCATGATGTCCGGCGGTGAGCGCCAGTCGATCGCAATCGGCCGCGCCGTCTACTTCGGCAAGAAGCTGCTCATCCTGGACGAGCCCACCTCGGCACTCTCCGTCAAGCAGACGGGCGAGGTGCTGAACTATACCCGTCGCGCCAAAGAACGCGGCATGTCAGTGATCTTCATCACCCACAATATCGCCCACGTGCATGAAGTCGCCGACCGCTTCACGATCATTCGCGGCGGGCGCAAAATCGGCGATTTTTACAAGCACGAAGTGACCGAGATGGAAGTGGCGCAGATGGTCATGTCTGGCGCAGTGCCCGACCGCCTGAAGCTGCCCGATGTCGTCGAGGAGTAGACTGTGGCACATGGCTGCATGTGCCCACCCTGTCTTTCGCAAGGAGTTTTAATGATGCGTTTGAAAATGATTGCCGCGGGCGCCCTGCTCGCCTTTGTCGCGGCGGGATGTGCCCCGGAGGGCCTGGACTACACGCCGACCGCCACGCCCACCAATACGCCAGAGCCAACCGCTACGCGCCCGCCCACCAGTACGCCCGCGCCAACCAATACGCCAAACGCGGACGGATCGATCACGGAGCTGGCGACAGAAGCGCCGGAACCAGAAGTCGTGGTCGCTGTCTCGGCCGAGCAGGCACTTGTCGATGCTGTGATTGCCTCCATGCCCAACCCGATCACAGCCGGCACCATCCAGTGGCGCCGCACCAATGATGCCGTCACCGGAAACGCTGTGACCAATCCCAATGTCGAAGGCGGCCATGCCGGGCGCGTGTTCTTCTCGGAGGCAGGCGGCGGCGCAGCAGAAGTGACAATTGCGGTCTTCACGACCGAAGAAGCGGCGCAGGCCTACTACGACAATCGCTCTGGCCAGCGCCAGCTTGAAGGCGGCAGCCCTGAAGATGGCTTCCCTGAACCGAATGTTTTCGGCGGTGGCACCTACGGTTCCCTTGGGCTGATGCGCCAGGGCAATGTCGTGCTCAATGTGTCGATTCCGCGCTTCTCCAGCACCACGCGCGGCAACCCGACCATGCCAATGGCACGCGAATTCCTTGAGCTGCTGGCCGCCGCACAAGGGTCTTAGAGCATAGAGTTGTCACTAACCAGGAGATGGGGCGGCGCGCGTGAAAACGGCCCGCCCCGTTTTATTTCAGGCGGGCTGCGTCTGGGTCAAGCGGCGTGTGGAGAAATCGCACCACAGCACCAGCGCAAATGCGCCGAGAGCCAAGCCCCCCACAATCAGGAAAGATCCCTGAATGCCGATCTGGTCCGCCAGCGAGCCTAACACCTGCGGGGTCACCAGGATCGCCAGGCCAGAAGCCAGTGACGTGCGCGCGCTTGCCCGGTCAGAGTTCACAGCACCCACGGTCGTCGTCTGCGCCAGCGTCAGCGGGAACAGATTGGCAATGCCAAGCCCCAGCATAAACAGGCCGATAAATGCAGGAACGGGCGAACGCGACAGATAAAATATCGGGAAACCGACCACAACCAGGCCGGCGGCCAGCGTCAGCAGGCGGCTGGGGGCAATGAACCGCGTGAGTAGTGTGCCCAGAAAGCGCCCGAACAGCATCGCAAACAGGAAGATGGTCATCGCGCTGGCGGCATCCACCCGCGTAAAGCCCACCACCCGTTCCAGATACTCCGCGCCCCAGAACAGCGTGCACCACTCGACCGCCACCACCAGCACTACCACCCACCAGTACGTCCAGAAGATACGCGGCAGCCGACCAGCCGGGCGCGGCGTCTCGGCAGTAGATTTTTTCACCTCGGGGATGGTCGTCCTGAACATGAAGGCCACCGTCAGCACCCACACGGCCACACCCACCAGCGCCGCCACGCGAAAACCCGTCCCCAGTACTTCAAACTGGCTCACCAGCAGCGGCGCCAGCATCGCGCTGCCGCTGGCCGCCACATTGGCTTCTGTCAGCGCCATGGCGCGGCGCGGGCCATGATGATCGCTCAGCGTGGACTGAATCATGACCAGCATATATGAGCCCAGCAGGCCCATAATCAGCGAGCCCAGAATGGTGACACCCGCGGCACGACCGGCGATCAGCAGCACGATGCCCACAGCCATACCCGTGCCACCGCCCCACCACAGCACGCGGCGCGTCAGCCTGCGCGCAGCCCTGTCAGCGGTCAGGCCGGCCAGGATCATGCCCAGTGCAAACGCGCTCAGGTGCAGCCCGCGTACCGTGTAGCTCATGTCCAGTTCGGCAGCCACAAACACCATGATCGGGCTGATGGCCGCCAGCATATACGAGAAATAGGCCAGCATGCCGTAGGCAAACCACGTGAATACATCGCGGGTGAATCGCACAACGCCGGTGGTCATTGTTGCTCCTGGTTGCATGTATCTTCTGTTACAACACGCTATCTTGAGGTCGGTTATGTGTTGAAAGGAGGAAAAACTGCTGGGTCAGCTCAGGCCGGATCCCCGTCCCTGGCGTCATCGAACGTCAGCCGCTCCAGATGGCTGCCATCCGCGCGCATGCGATACAGGTCTACATTGCCCTCACGCCACGACTCAAAGGTAATCGAAGTTCCATCGCTCGTCCACACTGGATTTACGTCCATTCCACTGTGATTGGTCAGGCGCTGCAGATTAGACCCATCGCGGTTCATCACCCAGATCTCGAAATTTCGTTCACGCCGGTCACTGGCAAACGCGATGCGCTGTCCGTCCGGTGACCAGGCCGGATCCAGATCGCGCACCCGCGTATTGGTCGTAATCTCGGTGCTGTTCGTCCCGTCCACGTCCATCGTAAAAATCGCCCAGTTGCCGCGTCGATAGCTGACATATGCGATCGAAAGCCCATCGGGCGACCAGACGGGTGACTGGTCGTCTACGGCGGCAGTCGTCAGCTGGCGCGTCTCGCCCGTCACCAGATCCAGCACATAAATATCCCAGTTACCCGCTGAATCGCCCACATAGGCCAACCTGCGGCCATCCGGCGACCAGGCAGGCTCTGTCTCACGAGCGTCACTGTCTGTCAGCCGCTGCACACCGCTGCCATTGGCCGCCATGCGATACAGCTCCAGGTTGCCATCCCGGTTCGACGCGAACGCCAGCCAGCGGCCATCGGCAGAATAGGCGGGCGTGCCATCCCACCCGGCCATACGCGTCAGATTAAAGCTCATGCGCCGAACGGGATCCGACACATACAGCTCGTCATCGCTGTCACGATTGGTGAAGAAGACCAGCGGCTTCAGGCCATCGGCGCGTGCCGCATTTGTCAGCCCCACTGCCAGCAGACATAACACCAGCATGACGAGGCCGGCCAGCAGTGCAAACCGGCCTCGCAGTCCAATCTTCAGCATCGATCCGACGCGATCAGCATGCACAGGTCAGGAAATCTCGCTCAGCCTGACCGGGCGCTTCTCGTCAAATGACTTGCGTGCTGCCATGCCGACGACGACCGCCTGCTTTCCGTCAAAGCCGCCGACGGGCACCTCGCCGCCCTCCTCCACAGCCGTGACGAAGTCTTTCATTTCGTTCACGTAGCTTTCTGAATACCGTTCGAGGAAGAAATTCAGCGGCAGGTCCCGGCGCACCGAAGCCGCAGTGCTGATGATTGCGCTGTTGGGGTAATTGTTCTCCGTTTGGATGCTGCCCTCAGAGCCAAACACTTCCACGCGCTGGTCATAGCCGTACACCGCTTTGCGGCTGTTGTCGATGCTGCCGATCACGCCATTGGCAAAGCGCAGCACGATCAGCGCGGTATCCACGTCACCGGCCTCCCCAATCGCGGGATCAACCATCACCGCTGCACTGGCATACACTTCCTCAATTTCGCTGCCAATCAGGTAGCGCGCCATATCAAAGTCGTGAATGGTCATGTCGACAAAAATACCGCCCGACACCTTCACATAGCTGATCGGCGGTGGGGCCGGGTCTCGGCTGATGATATGCAGGCGCTGTGGCGTGCCCACTTCACCGCGAATGACAGCATCGCGCACGCGCCGGAAATTCGGGTCAAAGCGCCGGTTGAAGCCGATTTGCAGCTTCACGCCGGCCTTCTCCACCGCCTCCAGCGCCCGGTCGATGCGACCGAGGTTCAGGTCAATCGGCTTCTCGCAGAAGATGTGCTTGCCCGCCTGCGCCGCCGCCGTGATGATATCGGTGTGCGTATCAGTCGCGGAGCAGATGACCACCGCATCCGCCTCGGGCAGGCCGATCAGGTCATGATAATCGGTCGCGACGCGTGGGATTTTCAGGCGCGTCGCGGTTTCCTGTGCGGCGGCCTGGTTGACATCCGCGATGCCAATCACGCTCGTGCCTGGAATACGATAGGCCAGATTTTCAGCGTGCAGCTTGCCGATACGCCCCGCGCCAATGACGACTACTTTCATAATCTCACTTCCTTCATGTCAGCATGTATAGGGCAGCACCCACACACGGGTGGCCGCTGGCAGCATGTCCGGCAGGATTTCCGCCGAGCGCACTGCAAAATAGTCCAGTTGTGACGCGTCAAACAGCGCCGTAAACTGATGCAACCAGTGAATCTTCTTTGGCAGATAGCGCAACGTGCGATAGTGCATGGGAATCACGATCTTCGGCTGTGTGCGTGTGATGACCGTCATCAGGTCATCCAGCTCAATCGTCGGATGCCCGCCTGTCAGCGCGAACAGCACGTCCACGCCGTCGAAGAAAGCAAGCTGGTCTTCAGTGAAAGCGTTGCCAATGTCCCCCATGTGGCCAAACGACACCCCATCCACCACAAAGCGATACATGCCATTCTGGTCAGGGTCGTGCTCGCGATGATTGAGGGCCTCCATCGCCTGAATCGCGCGGATTTCCACGCCTCTCGCCACCGTCTGGCCGGCCGACTGCGCCAGCGCCAGCGCATTCACCTCCACGGGCGATCCTGTGATCAGGTCTGCGCGACAGTGAAACGTGTCGTTATCCGACGAAACGATCACCACATCGGCGGCATCCGGCACCGGATCGTAGCCGGCTGTCTCCGGCGTATACGGATCGGTAATCACATGCACGCCACTGCTTCCTGTCACGCCCAGGCAGGCATGGCCATACCACTTGACGGTCGCCATCAGCGGCCTGCTTTCACACGCGGGATCACCCCTTCGCATACCATCGCCAGCAGCTCCGGATTCGGCGAGTCGATGATGTCGATCATGAAGTAATCGCAGTCCACATCCACAAACGCCAGCAATTGCTCGACCAGCTGATCGGGCGTGCCGATGAAAGCATTATCGCGCGTATAATTACGGGCAGCAGCGCGCGCCACGGCTTCCTGTTCGGTCGCGCCGACGCTCAGCCGGCCAAACCAGGTCTTGCGCAGCGAATGCCACTCGCGCCCCTGCGTCTCGCAGTGTTCGCGCAGGGTAACCAGCTTTTCCTTGAACGTTGTCAGGTTGGCGTCTGAGATATTCCACATGTCGGCGTATTTCACCGCCAGGCTCATGGTCTTGCGTCCGCCACCGCCCACCACAATCGGAATTTTCGGCGACGGTTTCGGCTCGCACCACGCGTCTGCCACGCTGTAGTGGCGGCCTTCATATGTCACCTTGCCTGGCTCGTTCCACAGACGGGTGAAGATTTCCAGCGTATCCTGAAGCTGCTCCAGCCGCACTTTCGGCTCCGGAAACGGATAGCCATACGCGCGGTATTCATCTTCCTTCCAGCCCGCCCCAATACCCATGATGAAGCGTCCGCCGCTCAGCGCATGCAGCGTCGAAGCCATTTTGGCTGTCAGCGCCGGATTCCGGTAATTCTGCCCCAGCACCATCGGGCCGATCTGCATCGTCGGAAACAGGGCCGCCACATAAGCCATCACGGTCCAGGCCTCAAAGGTGGGCGACTCGTGCCAGAAGAAATGATCGGTCATCCACATGCTGCTCATCGCGCCGCCCACGTAAGGCATCGCGGACGTTATGTCGTCTATAAACCGTTCGTTCTGGCCAGCGGGCGGGCCAAACAGCAGCGACAAGCCAAAGTCCACAGTCATCGTGATTCTCCCTGTCCGGTCAGTGCAGGCGCAGCAGCCTCTTTTTTAAGTCGGCTGTTGATCAGGTCACGGCCCAGGAATCCCAGCGCCGCCAGGATCAGCCCCGCGCCAAAATAGATGAGCATGCTGTCGCGTGCATTCAGCATCTCGCGCAGGCTCATATCCGCCGCCATCAGGCTTTGCGCCTCATTGATGGTCTGGGGGTCGATCGTCTGATTCTGCGTCTGAATCTGATAGGCGACGTTCTGGCCAATCTGGTAACTCAGCGAGACATACTGGACCACCGCGAAGATCACGAGCAGGATTCCCGCGATGAACATCATCAGCAAAAGCGTGCGAAACCACTCTTTTTGAAACAATCGGGTCATTTGGGCGTCTCAATGAACAGGCCGACAATGCATATTTCGGCTCAATTGTACACTTGCTTTGGTTTTTGCCCTACATGCCTTAACTTTTCACTGATAACATACTGTCCATCAAATATAACGAAGATATGCAGGTGACCTGTGACACAGACCAGAAACGATATTCGCAACATCGCGATTATCGCGCACGTTGACCACGGCAAGACAACTCTCGTGGACGGCATGCTCAAGCAGACCAAGGTATTCCGCAATAACGAGACCGCCGGCGAGCGCATCCTAGACTCTAACGATCTTGAGCGCGAACGCGGCATCACCATCCTCGCCAAGAACACTGCTGTGACCTATGGCGATGTGAAGATCAACATCGTCGACACCCCCGGCCACGCCGACTTCGGTGGTGAAGTGGAGCGCGTCCTCAACATGGTGGACGGCGCCCTGCTTCTCATTGACGCGGTGGAAGGCCCCATGCCGCAGACACGCTTCGTGCTGCGCAAGGCGCTGGCCCTCGGCCTGCGCGTCATCCTCGTGGTGAACAAGGTCGACCGCGCCCATGCCCGCCCGGTGGAAGCCCTGAACGAAGCTTTCGACCTGTTCATTGAGCTGGGCGCCAGCGACGAACAGGCCGAGTTCCCGGTGGTCTACGCCGTTGGCATCGATGGCCGCGCAGGCTACGAATACGACAAGCTGGCAGAAAATCTCGCGCCGTTGTTCGAGACCATCATCAAGGAAGTCCCGCCGCCGAAAGTCGAGCTGGACGCGCCCCTGTCGCTGCTGGTCACATCGATCGAGTACGATCGCTATAAGGGCCAGCTTGGCATCGGCCGTATCCTCAGCGGCGACATGAAAAAGGGCATGACTGCCCTGCGCATCACCCCAGGCGGCGAACAGGTCAAGAGCACCATCGACTACCTGTTCACCTTCTGGAACCTGTCGAAGGTAGAAGAGACCGCAGTTGCAGCCGGCGATATCGTGGCCTTTGGCGGCTTTTCCGAGCTGGGCATCAGCGATACCATCACCGACCCGCTGAACCCGCGCACACTGGAACCGATTCATGTCGACCAGCCAACCGTGCGTATGACCTTCGGCGTCAATACGTCCCCGCTGGGTGGCCGTGAAGGCAAGACCGGCTGGGGCACGTCGCGCCGACTGCGTGAGCGCCTGTTCAATGAAACCCGCAGCAACCTTGCGCTGCGCGTCGAGGATGGCGATTCACCCGAAAAGTTCATCGTCAGCGGCCGTGGCGAGCTGCATCTGGGTATCCTGATCGAAACCATGCGCCGTGAAGGCTATGAATTCGAAATCAGCAAGCCGGAAGTGATCTTCACGCGCGACGAAGTAACCGGTGAACTCATGGAACCGGTGGAAGAAGTGCATATCGAAGTGGCCGACAACCTGACCGGCACGGTCATCGAGATGCTCGGCTCGCGCCGTGGCATCATGCAGGACATGAAGAGCGAGAACGGCACGACGTTCCTGCGCTTCATCGTCCCCACGCGCGGCCTGCTCGGCTTCCGCAGCAAGTTCCTGACGGCCACCAGCGGTATGGGCCAGATGCATTCGATCTTCGGTGGCTACGAGCCAATGGCGGGGGCGATTCCGGGCCGCCAGTTTGGCAGCCTGGTCGCCTACGAATCGGGCAAGTCCACCCCCTACGCCATGCTCGACATGAATCAGCGCGGCACCTTCTTCATCGAGCCCGGCGCCGAAGTCTATGAAGGCATGGTCGTAGGCGAACACATCCGCGCCGATGACCTGGCCGTCAATGTGTGCAAGACCAAGACGCTTAGCGCCGTGCATACCAAGACCTACTTCATGGAAGAGCGCATGCGTGGCGTGCGCAATATGTCTCTGGATGACTTCATGGAGTTCATTGCTGAAGACGAGCTGCTGGAGGTTACCCCCATCAGCCTGCGCCCGCGCAAAAAGACGCTCAACAACGAGCTGCGCATGCGCGAAGTCAAGCGCCGTGAAAAGATGATGGAAAACGCAGAGTAATCTGCCCTTCCCCAATACCAAAAAAGGCCGCCTCTCGTGATTATTAGAGATGCGGCCTTTTTATTTGTTATTTGGGCATACAATGGCAGTTGACGAGGCATAGCAATCTGAAAGGCGAACGCCCGATGGCCTCCAACGACTACCACTTTATCACCCGTTGGCGATTCCCGGCGACTGCCCAGGAAATCGTGTCCATCATCAGCGATGCCAATGACCTGCCCCGCTGGTGGCCCTCCGTCTATCTCGATGTCCAGACGCTCGATCCGGGAGATGCGTCCGGCCTGGGCAAACGCGTCTCGCTGTATACCAAAGGCTGGCTGCCCTACACCCTGCGCTGGAGCTTTCGCGTGACGGAAGTCAGTGCTCACAGCTTCACGCTGGTCGCAGAAGGTGACTTTGTCGGACGCGGCATCTGGACATTCACTCAGGATGGCGATCAGGTGAACATCGTCTACGACTGGAAGATCGAGGCCAATAAGCCGCTGCTGCGGATATTCTCTTTTGCCCTGAAACCGCTGTTCTCGATGAACCACCATTGGGCCATGCGCCAGGGAGAAATCAGCCTTGCACGCGAGCTGACCCGACGGCGGGGAGAGGCCAATCTTCCCCCACCATCAGGCACGCCGACAAAGCTGCTTTCCTGGCTAGGACATGTGCTGCGGCATGGCACCGACTGACCAGGTGTCTGTCAGGCGGGTGTGAGGCTGGCCTCGCGGCGGCGGATGCGCACCGGCATCGACTGCGGCGCCATCGTGAAGTTATAGTCCACCTGCTGGGCCGTCGGGCTCAGCGGCTCGATCTCGAAACGCTCAAACAGGCGCGCCAGCAGCAGCGTTCCTTCGGTCACAGCAAACTGTTCGCCGAGGCACACGCGCGGCCCCATGCCAAACGGCAGGTAGGCGAAGCGGTGCTTGGCCCCGCCGAACTTGTCTTCCCAGCGTTCCGGCATAAACTTCTCGGGCTGGTCCCACCAGCGCGCGTCATGATGAATATGCACGACCGGAATCATGATTGTGGTTTTGGCCGGTATACGATATCCGCCCAGCACATCCTCCGCGATTGATTCACGCGGGATGGCCCACGCGACCGGCTTCTGGCGCATTGTCTCATTGAACACCCAGCGCGCATAATGCAGGTCATTATAGTTCTCGTAGCCCACACGGCCTGTGCTCAGCACTTCGCGTGACTCGCGCACCAGCCGCTCGGTCACAGCAGGGTGGTGCGACAGCAGATGCGTCGCCCACAGCAGCGATCCACTGGTGGTGTCATAACCACCCAGAATCAGCGTCTTGACCTCGTCGAGCAGCGATTCATCGCTCAGCCGCGCACCCGTCTCATCATCATGGGCCGCCAGCAGCATGCCCATCATGTCGTCGCCCTGCTGGCCGCTCTCTCGGCGATCGCGGATGATGCCCGTGACGACCTCACCCAGATACTTCAGCGCATCGTCAATTTTGCGATCCAGCGGCAGGCGGACGCTGCGCGGCACAATGTAACCGATCTTGTTTCGGCGGGCAGTACCGCGCATGGCGATATCAAAGGCCTCGCCAATTTTGTTCATCTGGGCCTCGTCCATGCCCATGCTGAAAATTGCGCGCAGGAACACCGAGATCGTGATGCGCTTGACTGCGTTGGCCAGATCGATCACACCCTCACTGGACTCGCGTTCCAGCTTGTCCATCTGCTCGACAATCGTCTCGTCCAGCAGCTCCATAATCCGGCCCAGGTATTTGCGGTGGAAGTACGGCTGCATCATGCGCCGTTCCAGCAGCCACTCCTGCCCCTCCAGCATAAACAGCCCACGCGGCGTCACACGGCCAATTTGGCCGGCAGCCATTTCACCATGGACGTAATTATGGTGGTTGTCGCGCAGGATGTATTCCAGCATCTCCGGATGCGACACGACCATCATCGTTGTTCCGGCGATATTGAGGCGGACCACATCACCAAACGACGGTGCGGTTTCAAGCAGCATCTTGGGGAAATTGGCGATCATCTGCGGAAGGCTGCCGACAAGCGGCAAACCGGGGACCAGCGGTGCTTCCTGAATCGTTGTGGACACGGCTTATGGACCATCACTTTCAACTACGCTTACGAGAGATAGTGTCAGTATAGCGCGGGTTTGCAATATATCAGGTGAAGGCTCATCAGGCATTCAGCCGAAAAACAAAACGCGCCGCAGAGATAATTCTTCTGCGACGCGTATCCTGCTTGTGCTCCGTACGGGATTCGAACCCGTGTTTCGGCCTTGAGAGGGCCACGTCCTGGGCCCCTAGACGAACAGAGCAGGCCACGACAGAAATTTTAGTGGCACACACGATGGTGTGCAAGATGGAATTTGCGCGCCCAGAGGGATTCGAACCCCCGACCGCTGGTTCCGAAGACCAGTGCTCTATCCGCTGCGCTATGGGCGCCCATCCATCAGCAACATTCTAGCGTGAATCGCTCACGGGAGAAAGTGGCAAATCGCTAATCGTAATTGCGTTCCTTCAGCCGCTGGCGAATCTCGCGGTCACTGTCGCGCTTGGCCATATCAGCGCGCTTGTCATACAGCTTCTTGCCTTTCGCCAGCGCAATCTGCACTTTCGCCTTGCCGCGCTCCAGGAAAATCATCGTCGGCACGCAGGTATAACCGCGCTCACGAATCTTTGCCCCGATCTGACGGATTTCGCGCTTGTGCAGCAGCAGCTTGCGGGCACGGTCCGGGTTAAATGCGCCATAGGTGCCAGACTGCTCATAGGGCGAAATATGCACCCCCATCAGCCACATCTCGCCGTCGCGCTCTTCCACGAACCCGTCCTGGAAATTCACACGGTTCTGCCGAATTGACTTGATTTCTGCACCCGTCAGCACCAGCCCCGCATCAAACGTCTCCTCCAGCGAAAAATTAAAGCTCGCTTTGCGGTTCCGGGCGACGATCTTTCTTCCACTTTCTGCCATGTTTCCTTAACTACCTGTCCCATTCAGAAGCGTGTCCAGCTGACGAATCGCTTCACCAAGTTCCACATCGCGCCCTTCAGCATTCGGGATCATATCGATATCGGGCGTCAGCCCTGCCTGATCCAGCGGTTGCCGTGCGGGCGTAAACCACTCTGAAGACGTCACATGCAGCGATGAGCCATCACTCAGCGGAAAAATCTGCTGCACCGTCCCCTTGCCATAGGTCCGCTGGCCGATCATGATCGCACGGTCATTGTCGACCAGTGCGCCCGCCACCAGCTCTGCCCCGCTGGCTGTGCCCCCGTTCACCAGAATCACCAGCGGCAGATCGCTGCCGGGCCCGCCAGGGCTGCTCTCGAACGTCTGCTCGCCACGTGGCGTACGCTGATACACGATCACGCCGCTGTCCAGAAAGGCATCCGCCACTTCAATCGACTCGGTCAGCAGGCCGCCGGCATTATTGCGCATGTCCAGCACCAGCGCCTGTGCCCCGCTTGCGCGCAGCTCTGTCAGCGCCTGTTCCAGTTCGTCTGGCGTGCGATTGGTGAAGCGCATGATCTGCATATAGCCCAGGCGGGCATCCTCCGGCAGCATGCGCCACACCAGCGAAGGCACATTGACCGGCGCAAAGGGCACGAACGCAGAGAATTCCGCTCCATCTGCCGCCCGAAGCACCGTCAGCGTGACGCCATTTCCGTCGCGCACTTCGCCGCGCAGCATCTGGTCCAGCACGTCTGCCTGCATCGAGGTATCCACGGTCATCTCGTTGACGGCAATCAGACGATCCCCATCCTCAATGCCCGCGGCAGCAGCCGAGCTGTCCGCAAACGGATACAACAGCAATTCCCCGTTCTCCGTGCGCCGGATCTGCACGCCCACACCACCATATGTCCCTGCCAGCACGTCAGACTCACTCTGTGCCACCGGCGGATCGATGAAGAAGGTGAACGGGTCATTCAGCGTGCCCAGCATCCCGCGCACCGCGCCATACTGCCGCACCTGATAGTCTGGCTGCGGGCGCACGAAATGGTCATCCACCAGCGCCTGCACTTCGTCCAGCAGGGCGTAATCCTGCCCCTGCGCGCTGGCAGCACCCGTCAGCAGGCCGCGCACAGACAGCGCGTCACGCGTGAAAAACCCGGCAGCAAAGACCAGTGCCAGCACCACGCCAGACAGCAATCCCGTAACGACGGCGCGCACTATCATCCTGGATCTGGAATTCATACAGAAAGCTCAATTCTGCTCTTAGTCAGCGATCAGAATAATCAGAGTAACATATAGTGTAGCATCGTCAACACGCGCATGGAATGGGAGCGCGCATGACAACCGAGAACGCACCACTCGTCCTGATTGTGGACGACGAAGTCAACACGACTATCATGATGGAGCATGTCTTCACGCGAGAAGGCTTTCGTGTGGCCCGTGTCAATAACGGCCCAGACGCGCTGAACTATGCCAACATTCACACCCCGGACCTGATCCTGCTCGACATCCTCATGCCGGGCATGAACGGGTTTGAAGTGTTGAAGACGCTGAAAGACAATTCACGCACCGTCGCCATCCCCATCATCCTCATCACGGCCAATGCCCGCACGCCGGAAGACGTCGCCAAGGGACTCGGCCTGGGTGCCGATGACTACGTCTACAAGCCTTTCGCGCCGCAGGAACTGATCGCGCGCGCCCAGAGCAAGATTCGCGGCCGCAAACTGGAGGAGGCGCTGGAGCGCCGCTCGCGCGAGCTGGAAGTCATGCTCAATGCGACCGAAGTGCTCAATCAGCATCTGGCCATCCCTGAGCTGCTCGACCTGGCGCCCAGCCTGTTTCTTGACCTGCTGCCTGGTGACTGCGCCGCAATTGTGCTCTATAAAGGCGATCCCAGCGAGGTCTCGCGCACGTATTTCCGCACCGCCATCAGCAATCGCAGCTACGAGCCAGACCTGATCCACGACATCCTGAGCGCGAGCTTTCACGGTGAAATGCGCGCCTGGTCCTCTTCCGATACGCGCCTCCTCAACTGCTGTGAATGCGGCATCGTGGCCGAGCTGCGCCACGGGAATGAGTCAATTGGCCGCATCGCCGTCATTGGCGACAACATCACTTTCAGCCCGTATCATCTGCAATTATGCGGCGGCATCCTGCGTCAGCTCAGCCTGGCGCTGCACAATGCCCAGCTTTACCAGCAGCAGATCAACTATGCATCACTGCTGGAGACGATGGTAGCCGAGCGCACCGAGGCGCTGGAATCTGCGCAGAAGATGCTGCTGCGCTCTGAAAAGCTGGCCTCTATCGGGCATCTGGCCGCCAGCATCGCCCATGAAATCAACAACCCCCTCATGCCGATCCGCACGCTGCTGGAAGGCATTGTGGAAGACATGGAAGACCGACGGGTCGAGTATGACCGAGAATCGGTCGAGATCATCCAGACCAGCATCGAGCGCATCCGCCGTATTGTGTCGCGCCTGCTGGAATTCTCGCGCGACAAAGACACTGAACTCAGCCTGATCGATGTCAACGAAGTACTGGAAGCGGTCATTTCGCTGAACAATAAATTCTTCCAGCACGAACGCATCGACATCGTCAGGGACTTTAGGGCGACAGCGCCCATGCATGGCAGCAAAGACCAGATCGAACAGGTCTTCATGAACATGTTCCTCAACGCACAAGCGGCCATGCCACGAGGGGGCACCCTCACGCTAAGGACCTATGAGAAGAATGATGCCATCTACATCGAAGTGGCCGACAGCGGCCTGGGTATCGCGCCGGAAAGCCTGTCCAGGCTGTTCGACCCATTCTACAGCACCAAGCCCAACGGGACGGGACTCGGCCTGTTCGTCTGCCACGGCATCATTGAGGCCCACAACGGCACCATTGATGTCGCCAGCAAGCCCGGAAAGGGCAGCACGTTCACCATCAAGCTGCCGGTCTTCAAGTCCATCACCGTGACAAGCCAGACAAAAAACGGGTGACTCATCCCTGAGTCACCCGTTTCACCGGCTTTACATTGGGTCTTTCAGCTACGTTGAACCCCCAGGCTATTGTGACAACCAGAAGGCCGCGAATTGTTCCTGGGTCAGCTCCCCACGGATGAAAGCCTCCGCGTCTGCACGCGAGGAAACAATGACGCGCAGCACCTGACTGCTGTCCGTGCAGCTCACGATGCGCGTAGAAATAGCGGTCACGTCAGCGGGCATGACCGGCGTCGCGCTGGCCAGTGCGACCATCGAGGTCAGCAGCACATTACGCAGTTCCACGCCTTCCGCAGAGCAGACCGAGACCTGATAGGCATTTCCAGCAGATGTCTGCGCGCCAGCCACAGTGAAATCAGCCAGCCCTGCCCCGGCCAGCGTCGACTGCACGGCCTCCAGCGGATTCTCGGCGGACAGTGTCGTCACGGTCGGCAGCGGCTCTACGACCACCGCCAGCGTCGCATCGGTCTCGACGATCTGCTCAGCGGTCGGTTCAATCATCTGCTCAACGGTCGGGGCCACCTGCGCATCAGCAGTGGGATCCATCACTGGTGCCGCGTCCGTGGCGACCACCTCAACCTGAACCGTCGGCTCTTCAGGCACGACAGCATCGGTCACCACGGCTTCCGGCTCGTTCGTCGGATCGACCGGCAGCACGACCTGTTCTTCAGGCGTCGTTTCGGCGATAACTTCAGTCGTCGGAGTAGCAGTCGGCGCGTCTGTCGCGCTGGCGACCTGCGTTCCGTCCTCGCTCGGGCGCATCAGCAGCAGCACCACAATCACGAGTGCGACAATGGCCACGACAGCCGCAATCCACCACGGGAACCGCGACCGTTGTGGCGTCGGCTCAGGGTAAGCAGCAGCCGACGGCACCACAGGGCGTGCCGAAGGTGTCTCGCTCAGGAATTCCGGTTCTTCATCAATGACAGAGGCAGCATCGACTTCAGGGACTTCAGGCAAATCGGGCGCAGCAGGCACGACATCCGGGTTCTCGATCTCAAGCTGACGCATCAGCTCTGCGGCTTCTGGATAGTTCGGGTCAATCCGCAGCACATTCCCCAGCGCACGGCGCGCCTCGACGGGGGACGTGACGGCATGTGAGTAAATCCACCAGGCATCAGCATCATCCGGATACTGGCGAAGCAGCGGTTCCAGCAGCTCCAGCGCCGCGGCGTCCTGGTTCGACTCCAACAGCTCAAAAGCTTTCTGTAACGCTTCTGTCCTTGATGCGCTCATTCGGGCTTCCCCTCAGTGGTGAATATTCAAACGCTTCTCGCGTACCTGCAAGTCTACATCAGTGTAAACGACTTAGGCAAAAAAAAGACCTGTAATCAAAAGATCACAGGTCTGTGTGTCTCGGAGAGGACTCGAACCTCCACGCCTTGCGGCATACACACCTCAAGCGTACGCGTCTGCCAATTCCGCCACCGAGACGAATGCGTGGTATTATACCCGTGCGCTATATGCTGTCAATGCTGTATACATGTCCACAACCTTTACTGACATCAACCTCTGCTGACCAAAGGATGAGAGAGATGATGCGTATCGCACTTGATGCGATGGGAAGCGATACCTGCCCGGTGCCCGATGTGGCAGGGGCAGTGCTGGCTGCACGCGAATATAAAGATACGATTATCCTGGTGGGCGACGAGCCCCGGATACGCGCCGAGCTGGCCAAACACGAGACCAGCGGCCTGTCGCTGGAAGTCGTGCATGCTTCCGAAGCAGTCACCATGGAAGACAAAGCGAGCACCGTAGGCAAGCTCAAGCCAGAGTCCTCGATGCATGTCGGGATGAACCTCGTCAAGAATACGCAGGCTGACGCTTTCGTCACCGCAGGCAACACAGGCGCGGCGCTGTCCATCGCCACACTGTACACCCTCAAGCGTATCAAGGGCGTGAAGCGCCCCTCGCTGAGCACCGTAATTACCTTAAATGGCCACAGCATCATCTGCGCGGATGTCGGCGCGAACGCGGACTGCAAGCCGGACTGGATGCTTCAGTTTGCCATCATGAGCAGCGCCTACGCGCGTTTCGCCTTCAAAATCGATAATCCGCGCGTTGCCCTGCTGGCAAACGGTGAGGAAGAAAGCAAAGGCAACGAGCTGATTCGTGAATCAGCCCACCTGATAGAAGCCTCAGACCTGAATTTCGTCGGCAATGTCGAGCCCAAGGACCTGTTCAAAGGCAGCGTGGACGTCGTGGTGGCGGACGGCTTCGTGGGCAATATCCTCATCAAGACGATGGAGGCCTCCACCAGCACACTGGTGCAGGTCATACGCCAGGAAATGATGGCCGATCTCCCGTCGAAGCTGGGGGGGCTGCTGGCAAAACCGGCTTTCCGCCGCGTGCGCAAAGCAATTGATCCCTTTGAAATCGGCGGCGCGCCTCTTTTGGGAGTGGACGGTGTTGTTATTATCGGACACGGCAGATCCAACGCCAACGCGATCAAAAACGCGATTCGCCAGGCGAGAACTGCGGTTCAGGGCAACCTGATTGCTGCCATCCGCGAGGGTGTAAGCAGCACCGCGGCGGCCGCGTCTGAAGAACTGTAAGCCGGACACACTTGGGAAGGGAGAGGCGGCACACATGTGCCGTCGCAGGGATAATGTATGGAACTATTACGGCATGGTCGTCCGCGCGTAGTCATTACGGGCATGGGAGCGGTCACCGCTCTGGGGAATGCAAAAGAACTCTGGGATGGCCTGGTCGCAGGCAAGTCGGGTATCCGCCATGTTGAAACCATTCCGATCGAACACGTCCCCGTGAAATATGGCGGCGAAGTCCGTGGATTTGACCCGCTGAAATACATTGATCACAAAGAAGCCCGGCGCATGGGGCGCGTCAGCCAGTTTGCTGTCGCTGCTGCCACCGAGGCCGTGGCTGATGCGGGCCTCTCGCCTGCCCAGATCGAAGAAGAAGGCGAACGCTGCGGCACCGTCATCGGCACCGCGCTGGGCCCGCACGAAATGGCCGAAGGCGCCACCTTCAAATACAAGACCGGGGGATTCCGCCGCCCGAACCCGATGGGTCTAATTCAGTCGCTGCCGAATATGCCCTCGCATTACGTCAGCCGCTTTATGCGCACATTTGGCCCGCTCAACTCGCCGGTGAACGCCTGCGCGTCGGGCACGCAGTCGGTCGGTGAAGCCGCTGACTACATCCGTAACGGCCGCGCTGACCTGATCCTCGCTGGTGGCATGGAAGCGATCTTCCAGGATTACACGCTGGCTGGTTTCGAGGCGATGGATGCGCTCGTCACGGGGCACGAAGACAGCCCGGAAACCGCCAGCCGTCCGTTTGACAAAAATCGCTCGGGCTTTGTCCTCAGCGAAGGCGGCGCAATCTTCGTACTCGAAAGCCTGCAGCACGCGCTCAAGCGCGGCGCCCGCATCTATGCCGAAGTGCTGGGCCATGCCTCTGCCTCGGATGCCTATCACGTGGCGGCGCTCGACCCCGAAGGCAAAGGCGCCTTCCGCTCGATGAAGTGGGCCGTGGCTGATGCCAAGCTGGAGCTGGACGAAATCGGCTACATCAATGCGCACGGGTCATCGACACCCACCAACGACATCATGGAGACGCTGGCCATCAAGCGACTGTTTGGCGAGCAGGCCTATAATATTCCGGTCAGCTCCACCAAGTCGATGATGGGACACGCGCTGGGCGGCTCTGGCGCTATCGAGCTGATTGCCTGCGTGCGCTCACTGGTCGATCAGGTGCTGCACCCGACCATCAACTACGACACCCCGGATCCGGACTGCGACCTGGACTATGTGCCCAATGTCGCGCGCGCCGTGAAGGGTCTGCGTTATGTGCTCTCGAACAGCTTTGGTCTGGGCGGGCAAAACGCGTCCATCGTTGTGGGTGCCGTCTAGGACAAAGATTCCCGCTTAGCCCTATCGTGACGGGGAACCTGATGCAGGTTCCCCGTCGTGTTTTCCCTCAGGTTCAGCCGCCCACTGCGTTTTCGGCTATAATACTGCGTGTATGCCAACAGTGGAGCATCATGCGTTTATGCGTTCATCCGAACTACTGCCCGAGGTTGATCTGCTGCTGATTCGTGGCGATGCCAAGCGCGCTGAAGTCGTCCTGGCGCGGTTGCTGCGCATAGAGACCGATCCGCGCATGCTGGGCGCCGGATACATGCTCCGGGCCAGGGCACGCCTGGTCTCGACAAGAATTGACAGCGCCCTGGAAGACCTGCGCATGGCCGTGGAGCAGGATGCCTCGCTCAACGGGCAGCCTGAATACCTTGAGCTGCTGGGCGACTGTTATCTGGCGCGTTATGAGCTGGTTCAGATGGGCTTTGCCGATCGCGCCGACACAGCCGCCGCCCTCGAAACCTACGAGCGCATTGAAGCGGAATTTCCCGATTATGAAAATCTGGGCTGGGTGCAGTATCAGCATGCCCGTCTGCTGATGACGCAGAATCGCCCGGCGGATGCGCTGCACCTGCTGGAGCTGTCGCTGCTCAGCCCAGCCCTGGCCGTGAATCACACCTCGTACTGCTATGAACGCCTGGGTTTTCTGCATTTCTACGAAAACCGCGACCTGGGGCGTGCGCTCGGCTTTCTCAACAAAGCCATCGACACCTACCCCACGGGCGAACCGCGTATGTGGCTGGCACAGGTGTACACCCTGCGCGGGCGTGTGCTGCGCGATATGATGAACCTGTCGGCCGCGCTTTCATCGGCCGAGATGGCCGTCAGCATCGCGTCACAGCAGTCTGCTCAGAATCGGCTCAGCCTGGCGGATGCCGCGTTCTCCGCCGCGGAAATTGCCGCCCAGATTACCGGCCGCGAACGCGACGTGATCGGCTATGTGCAGCAGTTCACCCAGGCCAGCGTCAAGCCGACCGGTATCGACGTCACCTGGTCGCGCGCGCACGAAATGCTCGGTGACGCCTACTGGCGTAACGGACAGGGGCAGCCCGCGTTGGCCGCTTATCTGGCGGCTCTGCAATACAACCCCTACCACCCGTGGGAACTTTCGCTGTATTATCGCGTGGCCCGCTGTTATTATGCTCAGCATGACTACGCGAAAGCGATTGCCGCGGTGGAGCGCATGCTGGCCACCGCTGAAAAAGATGGCGAGATCATCAGCGATTACCGCGTCTATCACCTCGCGGCGAATGCCTATTACGCGCACCGGAACTATGCCATGGCAGCGCAGATGTACCAATCCGCCATCTCGCTCGCGCCTCAGGAAACGACCGCTGTCAGCGAGATGATCCAGTTCCTGCAAATGGCCAGGGCGCACGTGGCAAACAGCTGAACAACACCGTATCGTGAAGCAGAATGGTTTAACTGAAATTATGACTCAGGAAGTGATCGTTGTAGGGGGTGGGCTGGCTGGCACTGAGGCTGCCTGGCAGCTGGCCGAGCGTGGTTTTCAGGTCCGTCTGTACGAAATGCGGCCGCGCCGCACCACAGGCGCGCATGTCAGCGACCGCCTCGGCGAACTGGTGTGCAGCAATTCGTTTGGGTCGAAGCTGCCAGACCGCGCCTCCGGCGTGCTGAAAAACGAGCTGGACACGCTGGGATCGCTGCTGCTGCGCGTGGCCGAAGAATCAGCCCTGCCCGCCGGCGGCGCGCTGGCAGTGGACCGCGAGGCCTTCGCTGCACACGTGACCCGCGCCATGGACGAGCATCCAAACATCACGGTTGTGCGCGAGGAACTGACGAAAATTCCTGATGCCCCGTGTGTGATCGCCACCGGCCCGCTGACCTCCGAGGCGATGGCAGGCGAAATTGCCGCGCTGTCTGGCGAACAATACCTGTATTTCTATGACGCCATCGCGCCCATTGTGACCAGCGAAAGCATCAACATGGACATCGCCTTTCGCGCCAGTCGTTACGAACGGGGCGACGAGGCCGAGGGTGACTATATCAACTGCCCCATGAACCGCGAGGAATATGAGGCCTTCGTCGACGCGCTGCTCTCGGCCGAGACCGCTGAACTGCGCGACTTCGAGAAGGAAGACAAGCAGTTCTTCGAAGGCTGCCTGCCTGTAGAGCAGATCGCCCGGCGTGGACGCGAGTCGCTCGCCTTCGGGCCGATGCGCCCGGTCGGCCTGCGTGACCCGCGCACGGGCAAACGCCCGCACGCCGTCGTGCAGCTGCGCCAGGACAACCTGATCGGTACGCTGTACAACCTGGTCGGCTTCCAGACCAACCTGAAATGGGGCGTCCAGGAGACGGTGCTGCGCATGATTCCTGGCCTGGAGAATGCCGAATTCATCCGCATGGGCCAGATGCACCGCAACACGTTCATCAACTCCCCTGCCCTGCTGCACCCGACGATGCAGTTCCGCACGCGCGAGACGCTGTATTTCGGCGGGCAGATTACGGGCGTGGAAGGTTACATGGGCAACGTCGCCACCGGCCTGCTGGCAGGCATCAATCTGGCGCAGATGCTGGCCGGAAAGCCGCAGTTCACGCCGCCCATCGACACGATGTTGGGCAGCATGGTCCATTACGTCACGCATGCCGACAGCAAGGACTTTCAGCCGATGAAGGCAAATTTCGGCATCATGCCCGAGCTTGCCACGCCCATTAAAGACAAGCGTCTGCGCTATGCGGAATACGCGCGCCGCGCCAATGACAGCCTGCACGCCGCCCTTGCGGCCAGCACTCTGGGGGAAATCCGTCTTGCCAGCACTCGCTAATCGTCTGCACACACTGCCGGCCTACCCATTCGCCGTCATCAGCCAGCGCGTCGCACAGCTCAACGCGGCCGGCCTGGATGTCATCAATCTGGACGTGGGCAGCCCGGACATGCCGCCGCCCGTCCACGCCATCGAAACGCTGGCGTCTTCCGCCGCAGCTTCGGGCAAGCATGGCTATTCCGGCTATCGCGGGACTGCGAACTTTCGCGCTGCCGTGGCCGATTATTATGCCAACCGCTTCGGCATCACCATCGACCCGAATACCCAGGTGCTGCCGCTGCTGGGCAGCAAGGAAGGCATTGTCAACCTCAGCCTGGCGTATATCGATGATGGGGATGTTGCGCTGGTGCCCGGCATCGGCTATCCGGCGTATGCCATGGGCGCGCTGATGGCTGGCGGGCAGCCGCATTATATTCCGGTGACTGAGGAAGCGGGCTTTCTGCCCGATCTTGACGCGCTGGAAGCCCGCGGGCTTCCAGCAAACAGCAAGCTGCTGTGGGTCAACTATCCCAATAATCCCACCGGCGCAGTCGCCTCGTTTGCTTTCTACGAGCGCGCCGTGCAGTTCTGCAAACGTCATAATCTGCTGCTGGCCTCGGATAATCCGTATGTCGATGTGACCTATGACGGCTATATCGCCCACAGCGCGCTGGAAGCACCCGACGCCCTGGAACATGCCATCGAGTTCATCTCGTTCTCGAAGACGTATAACATGGCGGGCTGGCGGCTGGGCGCGGCAGTCGGCAGTGCAGAGGCAATCAGCGCGCTGCTCCAGGTCAAAAGCAACATGGACAGCGGCCACTTTACGCCCATCTACGATGCAGGCATTTCCGCCTTCAAGCAGACTGACCGCGACTGGCTCGCCGAGCGCAACGCCGTCTATGAAAACCGGCGCGATCTGCTGCTGGAAGTCATGCCGTCGCTGGGATTGCGTCCATACAAGCCCACGGGTGCGCTGTACCTGTGGGGAAAAGTCATGATTCCCGGGCTGGACGGCGCGCAGTATGTGGAGCTGGCGCTCAATGAAGCGCACGTCAGCATGGCGCCCGGTGCCATCTACGGGCCAGATGGCACGGCCTATGTACGCATGAGCGTATGTGTGCCGGATGCAAGGCTCGATGAAGCAGTAGACCGGCTTAGCCGCTGGTCACAAAGGATGAAATAACCCGTATGCCCCCTCAGAATTATTCATTGCAGCAGGAGCCAGAACGCGCCTTTCTCGTTGGCGTCGGCATCAAAGGTTCGCACCCGCTGCTCAGCACCGAAGACTCGCTGGACGAGCTGGCATTGCTGGCAGACACCGCCGGTATGCAGGTCAGCGGCATCGCGACGCAGAATATCTCCAATCCCGACCCGGCGACGCTGATTGGCTCCGGTAAAGTCGAGGAAATCAAGGAAACCCTGACCGCCATGGACACCAGGACGGTCATCTTTGACGATGAGCTGACGCCGCGTCATCAGCGCGAACTGGAAAAACGCTTTGGCGAAGACGTCAAAGTCCTCGACCGCTCGGCCCTGATTCTCGACATCTTCGCCCAGCATGCGCGCACCCATGAAGGCGCGCTCCAGGTGGAGCTGGCGCAGTATGAGTATCGTCTGCCCCGCCTCACCCGCCAGTGGTCGCATCTGTCGCGGCAGGCAGGCGGCGCGGGTGGTGGCAATGGCGGGGTCGGCCTGCGCGGCCCTGGTGAAACCCAGCTTGAAAGCGACCGCCGCGAAATCAAGACCAAAATCAGCTTTCTGAAACGCGCCATCGAGGAAGTCCGCAACCATCGCGGCCGCCATCGCCAGAAGCGCGACAAAGCCGGCCTGCCGCTGATCGCCCTCGTCGGCTACACCAACGCGGGCAAGTCCACGCTGCTGCGGGCGATTTCAGGGGCAGACGTTTATGTGGCCGACCAGCTGTTCGCCACGCTGGACACCACCACCCGCCGTATTGATCTGACCACGGGCCGCCAGGCGCTGCTGACCGACACCGTCGGCTTCATTCAAAAGCTGCCCACCACGCTGGTAGCGGCTTTCCGCGCCACGCTGGAAGAAATCAAGGAAGCGGATATTCTGCTGGAAGTTGCTGACGCCAGCCACCTGAACGTCCTCAGCCATATCGAGACCGTCGAAGACACGCTGGCAGAAATTGATGTGCCGCCGGTGCCGCGCATCCTCGTCTGGAACAAGGTCGATCTGCTGGAAGGTGAGCTGCCCCCCGAACCGGTCAATCCGCGCAAGTATGCGGATATCGTCGCGGTTTCCGCGGCCACCGGGCTGGGTCTCGATAAACTCATCAGCGCCATCGAGCGCACGCTGTCGGCCTCGATGTATCGGATGAAGCTGCGCCTGCCATATGACCGGGGTGATCTCGTCTCGCTTCTGCACGATCATGGCAGTGTGCAAAGCCATAAGAACACCGAACTTGGCGTCGAAATGGTCGTTCAGCTTCCGGCTGACTTATTCGAGCGGTTCAAGATCTACAAGATCTGAGAGGGGCGCCTGTGTTCAGCAAGATTAATCGTTCAGCCCGCATTGCGCGCCTGCTGGAGTCGGTGACGGGTAGCCTGGCCAGACGGCGTGGCCTGCCCATTGTGATCGGCGTCGGGCTGGTGATCGTGGCCTTCATCGTCCAGCTCATCAATCTGGCGGCCCCTGCCCCATATTGGGACTGGATCTGGGCGATTACGCTGCATGTCGGTATTCTTTCGGCGCTCATTGGGCTGCTGCTGCTGGAACCACTGGGAAGGTAACGCATTGTGACCGACATCCGCATACTCGACACCATGTCACAGTACGAACAGGCTGTGGACGTGGAGATTGCTGTGTGGGGCGTGGACCCACGCGAGTGCATTCCCACCAGTTTCATGCGTGCCAACCAGGCCGCTGGCGGTGTCAACCTGGGCGCCTTCCACGGAGATCGGATGATTGGCTTCTGTATTGGCTTTCCCGGCCTGCGTGACGGGCGCATCATCCTGTGGTCCGCCATTGCGGGCGTGCTGCCAGAGTATCAGGGACAAAGCGTCGGCGCCAACCTCAAGGTGTTCCAGTTTGACTGGGCACGAGCAAATGGCTTCAGCGAGGTACGCTGGACCTACGACCCGCTTCAGGCTGGCAACGCGCACTTCAATCTGCACATCCTGGGCGCAACCGCCAATGTGTATCACGTCAATTTTTACGGCGTGATGAACGATGCCATCAACAAGGGCCTGGAAACAGACCGTGTGGAAGCTGCTGTCTCGATGGCGGAGCCGTATAGTCTGCCGCGCCGCGGAGCATTTCAGGGGGATGCGCTCGATGTCCTCCACGTCGGGGCAGATGGATTGCCCCAGCGCCTGGACTTCAGGGACGCCCCCGTTATCCGGGCGGCCATGCCTCAGAAAATCCGCCAGCTGGACCCACAGGCGAAGCATGTGTGGCGCATCGCCGTTCGCGAGACCCTGCAACATTACTTTGCACGCGGCTACTCGGCCGTCGATATTGTGCGCGAAACCACATCCTCGGCCTACATCCTGCGGAAATAGCGACCTAAACCCAAAATCTTCCCGCAGAGATTTGTAGCACACATTCTTTAACCTCATTATAATGTCTCGCAGGTTTTGAAATGTCCCCCTAAAACACGAGCTATATGGAGGCATCGAACGTTATGCGCTTGAAACACCTTCTCGCTTCTGCACTACTGGCCGCTCTTCCCTTTGTGGGCGTCGCTGCTCAGGATGCCGAACTGCCGGAACTCCCCGACCTGGGCGGTCGTGAAGTCACAATCGCCATTGAAAACGCCTATTTCCCGTACAATTTCATCAACGATGCTGGCGAAGCAGTCGGCTGGGACTATGACACCTTCCGCGATATCTGCGCGCTGCTGAACTGCGTGCCGGTCTTTGAGGAAACGTCCTGGGACGGCATGCTGATCGCCATTGCAGACGGCGCATTTGATGTGGCCGCCGATGGCATCACGTATACCGAAGCACGCGACGAAACGGTCGACTTCTCGCAGCTCTATCAGAGCTACGACGAAACGCTGCTCGTGCGCGCCGATGAAGACCGCTTCTCCACCGTGGAAGAACTGCTGGCGCTGGAAGACTTCCGCGTCGGCACCCAGATCGGCACCACCAACGAAATCACCGCGCACGAGATTTTCGGCGTTGAAAACACCGCCAGCCTGGATCAGTTCGGCACGGTGATCGAAGCGCTGGCCAATGGTGACGTGGATGCTGTCGTCATCGACCGTCCCGCAGGCGTGCAGTATGCCCGCGAACGCGGCGATGTCGCTGTGCTGGAAGAATCCATCTCCGGCATCAAGGGCCTCGCCTTCGCCTTCCCTACCGGCAGTGACCTGGTCGAGCCGATTAACGCGGCGATGGACTATATGATCGCCACCGGCCGCTGGGAACAGCTGTTCACGCGCTGGTTCGTCGAGCCGGAGCTGCCCGATCTGGCCGGTGCCGAAATCACCATTGCCATTGACGCAGCGTATCCCCCGTACAACTATGTCGATGAAAACGGCGACATCGTCGGCTGGGATATCGACACCTTCATCACCATGTGCAGCCTGCTGAACTGCACGCCCGTATTTGAAGTGACCACCTGGGAAGGCACGCTCATCGCCATCGCCAATGGTGACTTTGATGTGGCCGCCGGTGGCATCACCTATACCGCTGAACGCGACGAAACGGTCGATTTCTCGCAGCTGTTCCAGAGCTATGACCAGACCCTGCTGGTGGCTGAAGACGAAGACCGCTTCAGCACTGTAGCCGAGCTGCTGGCGCTGGAAGACTTCCAGGTGGCGACGCTGGTCGGCACTACCAACGAAATCACCGCCCATGAAATCTTCGGCATTGAGAACACGCTCAGCCTGGATTCGTTCGGCGCAGCCATCGAAGCCATGATCGTTGGCGATGCAGATGCTGTCGTCATCGACCGCCCTGCAGCGGACGGCTTCGTGAACGAGCGTGGTGGCCTGAAGACGCTGCCTGAATCGCTGATGGGCATCGAAGGTCTGGCCTTCGCCTTCCCGCCGGGCAGTGACCTGGTCGAGCCGATCAATGCAGTCATGGATCGCATGATTGCAGACGGCACCTGGGACGATATCTACGCGGCCTGGTTCGAATAAATTACATCCTTTGACTCGTAATGGAGTGAGCCGGTCTGGCTCACTCCATTTTTTACGGAAAATACTGATGGCTCAATCCGCTGCGACATTTACACCCAACGAGTCACCCGGTTACAGTCTGACGATACGTCGTTTCGTCAATTCGATCTGGCGCAAGCGTTCCTGGCTGATCGCGTTCCTGCTGCTCGATATCTATGTCATCTCGCTGATTATCAATGACCCGCGTGTGGGCGAGGCATGGGCATATGTCAGCCCAGGTATCAGCATCAGCATGGGCATCACGGTGGTCTCATTTCTGTTTTCGATCATTCTGGGCCTGTTTGTTTCAATTCTGCGCATCTCTAAAAACCCCATTCTTTACAATTTATCCACGCTGTACGTGGAGTTATTTCGCGGTCTTCCCCTGCTCGTCATCATCCTGATTTTCAACTTTGTCGTCGTACCGCAGCTCATCGACCGCATCGGCGGCACCGCAGACGAAGTGAACGATGCTGGCGAAACCGTCACCGGCTATCCCACTATCGTGATCATAGATGACTTCCTCCAGCGTCTGGTGGGCATCCCGGAAGAACGCATCGAGTCCACGACCATTCGCTCGCGTGATATTGACGAAAGCTGGCGCATTGTGCTGGCCTTCGCGGTCACCTATGGCGCGTTCATGAGCGAAGTCTTCCGCGCCGGCATCGAGAGCATCGGCCGCGGCCAGATGGAGGCCTCGCGTTCACTGGGCATGAGCTATTTTCAGGCGATGCGCTATATCATCCTGCCGCAGGCCATCCGTAATATCCTGCCTGCGCTGGGCAACAATTTCATCCTGCTGCTCAAAGACACGTCGCTGGCGTCATCTGTGGCAGTACCTGAAGTCTCATACCTCACCCGACAATTCTCCAGCAATCGCTTTCGCTATGGCGAGCCGCTGCTGGTACTCTCGTTCATCTATGCCAACCTGACCATCATTCTGGCCCTGTTCGTCAATGCGCTGGAGTATTACCTCCACGCAGACAAGCGCGAGGGATAAGCCTCCATGTCCAATAATCCCATTTACGACAATGAGCCGATCATCCGCATTCGCAATGCCAACAAGATGTTTGGCCGCGTGCATGCGCTCAAGAATGTCGATCTGGATATTTATCCCGGCGAGGTGGTCGTCATCATCGGACCCAGCGGATCGGGCAAATCGACCCTGCTGCGCTGCATCAACAAGCTGGAAAGCATCGACCACGGTGATATCTGGGTGGACGGATTTCACCTGAACGCCAAGGGCACCAATATCAACGAGGTGCGCGAAGAAGTGGGCATGGTTTTTCAGTCCTTCAACCTGTTCCCCAACCTGACCGTGCTGGGAAATGTCATGCTGGCCCAGCGCATCGTACGCAAGCGCAACCAGAAGGAATCCGAGAGCATTGCCCGCGCACTGCTGGACAAAGTGGGCATCCCCGAAAAGGCGAACACATACCCCGGCAAGCTGTCCGGCGGGCAGCAGCAGCGCGTCGCAATCGCCCGTGCGCTGGCGATGAACCCGAAAATCATGCTGTTTGACGAACCAACGTCGGCACTCGATCCCGAAATGATCAAGGAAGTGCTGGATGTCATGCTCGAACTGGCCAAAGAAGGCATGACGATGGTGGTCGTGACGCATGAGATGGGCTTTGCCCGCGCCGCAGCCAATCGCGTCGTGTTCATGGACCAGGGCGAAAAAATCGTCGAGACCACCCCGCACGACCTGTTTGAAAATCCGGAGCACGAGCGCCTGAAATCGTTCCTCAGCAAGATTCTGGAGCACTGATCCGGCCACCAGACAACCTGTTCAGTCAAATAAAAACGCGGCCCCTTGATATGAGGCCGCGTTTTTGTTTCAGTTGCATGCGCTCGTGTTATTCGGGAATGCGGCCCCAGTACACGCTTGGGCTGAACATTGTGTGCACAAACAGGCGCATGTCCGGCGAAATCACCAGGCCGGCCAGCGGCGCTTCAATCTCGGTATACACCACAATCTCGACCTGTTCGTTGGTGCAGCCGCCATTCTCGCGGCAGGCCACCGGATCGACACGACCCACCACGCCACGGGTGCCCAGCGAGTATGCGAAATACAGGTTGCCATCGGCAGCCAGTTGAAGGCCAGTAGTGTTTTGCAGGCCGCTCACCAGAACCTCCGGCTCAGAGGCGCTGCCATCGGGCGCCATTGTGGCAAACATCACTGCGCGCCGGGTGCTGCCATTATTGGCGATATAGAGCGTGTCCGCGCCATCCCAGGCCAGCCCGGCAGGCGCAGACAGGTCTTCCAGCCACGGCTGGCGGTCTCCCTCGCGCGTGACCACATCGACCGAATCGCCCAGCAGGTTGCTGACAAAAAACTGCTGTTCATCCAGAAACTCGATGCCCCATGGCCCATTAAAGCCGGTGGCGACCGTCTGCACGGTGCCGCCGCGACGAATCAGCTTGAGCTCATTGGTCAGGTAGTCCGGCGCGAAAATCAGCGGGGCAGAGGCCTCACCTTCGACATACAGGGTGTGGGCATTATTCAAACCCCAGATATAGGTGCGCGTCGCCCCGGTTTCGCTGTTCGTCTCGTAGATGGTCTGATCGCCCGTGCAGGCGATATACAGGAAATTATTGAAGTAGGCGATGCCATTCGGGCGCTGCACGTTGCCCGTCAGCACTGACAGGTCTTCCTGCGTCAGCGCATCGAAGGTGGGCACTGCCGATGATACAGGGTCAGCAGCCAGCGGCGTGACCTCCAGCGTCACCGTATCCGTCTTTTCGGGTGCGGCCGTGGGCGTCATGTCCTGGGCAGAAATCGCGACCGCATACAACGCGGCGCAGCCCAGCGCGGACACCAGTGCAAGTATTTGTTTCGCCACTTTAATTTCCCTTAATCCTGATGAACGGAATCACCGACACACTGAAGACTCACAGGCCGGTGTCTTGAGCTGCTGGCAGGCGGATGGTGAATGTTGTGCCGACCTTTTCTTCGCTGTCCAGCCAGATTTGGCCCTTATGGTTGGCGACAATTGTCTTCACCAGGCTAAGACCCAGGCCAGACCCGCTGACGTGTTCGACGCCTTTCTGTTTGGCGCGAAAGAAGCGGTCAAATACCCGTTCCTGCTGGTCAGGCGCGATGCCCACGCCCGTATCGCTGACCACAAAGTCGACAAAACCATCATGACTTGCGGCCTTCAGCAGCACACGTCCGCCGGACGGCGTAAACTTGATCGCGTTCTCGACCAGATTGATCAGGGCACGGCCAAATTGTTCGACATCACAGGCCACCGGGGGCAGATCAGGCGCGCTTTCGCTGGTCAGCGTCACTTCGTGTTCGCGGGCAAACTCAGCCATTTCCTGTGCAGCATCTTTGATTATGCGTTCAGGACGGCACATTTCAAGTGCAATAACACCATTCTTCACACGCTCTAAGTCAAGGATACCGCGAATGATGCGATTCATCCGCATCAACTGCCGGTCAATCGCATCCACCGACTCGCGCACATCCTGCGTGCCGTCGTCGTACACATCGTCGCGCAGCAGCTCCAGATTCGACATGGCAGCCTGCAGCGGATTCTTCAGGTCATGGCTGGTCATGCGCACCATTTCGCTCTTCAGGCGGTCCAGCTCTTTCAACTGAGTGATGTCATTGAGCACCGTCACCCAGCCTTCCACACGCGGGCCGCCCAGCCGCGCCACGTGCGCCAGAAACACCTGCTCGCCAAATTCCGCCTCATAAGTCAGCGTGCGATTGCGCCGAAGCTCGCGCAGCGCCCCACGTAAATTAGCCGGAAACGCAGACGCAGGCAGCAGTTCCGCAATCGACCCGCGCATTTCCGGGTTGAATCCCCCAAACAGGGCCTGTGCTGCCGGATTCGCAAAAATCACCGCGAAGCTTCGGTCAATGGCAATCACAGGGCTGTCCGTGCTGGCGAGCACAGTCTCCAGCTGATTGCGGCTTTGCTCGACTGCGCTCGTCAGCGCCGACTGCTCGTGGAACAGATGCCCCTGGGTCACGGCAACAGCCGCCTGCGCAGCCAGCAGTTGCAGCAGATAGGCATCCTCGCGGTCGAACATCCGCCCTTGTTTTGACGCCACCGCCATCATTGCGCCCAATGGATCGCCACCAGCAATCAATGGTGTGCACATCACAGCGCCAAACACCTCCGTGGCAATCGGAAAGTCGGGGGCACCTTTCCAGTCACGCCGGTAATCTTCCACCTGCACAAGCTGCTTCGTCAGCACGGACTGCCAGGCCATGCCGTGCCCGCGCGCCAGCCGGACCGCTTCCGGCTCCACGCCCAGCTCCCAGGCCGTCTTCAGGACAAGCTCATCCCCATCCAGCAGCAGGATACCCACCGCATCTGCCCCGATGACCTGGGCCGCCTGCCGCGCGACCTGCTGCAGCACCGCGCCCGACTCGGTCTGATTGGCGATCGAGCCGATCACGTTGCGCAGGGCCTCCACTTCCGACTTGCGCGTGGCCAGCGGTCGAATAATCTGCTGCTGCAATATGCCAAAACCGATCACAAGCGCAGCAAATGCCGCTATCACTGTGGCGATCACGAACGATGACAGTTCAGGATTCAAAAAGCCAATGGTCTGGCCAACGATGAACGCCACCAGTCCGGCCTTCAGCAGACGAGAGCGAATCTTGCGCTGGAAACGCCAAAGCAAATAAGCCGATGCGCCGTCGAACACCAGATAAAACAGCGTCAGCGAGCTGCGCGACGCCATCGACAGCGCGCCATCGGCCTGCACCACAAACGGATCGGGCGCGCCTGATACCGTCAGCAGCACGCGATACGCGCCAAACAACACCAGCGCCAGCAGCACCAGCGCCCGAAACCGGCGCGTGAACACCTTAACCAGCGCCGCGGTCAGCGCATACAGCGCGATACTGGAGCCGGTAAAGCCTAATTCCAGAATGATGAGGGGAATACGCTGAAAGCCACTGGGCAGGCTGACCAGTGCGCCAGCCTGCGCCAGCAGCGCGCCCAGGTTCCAGCACATGATCAGGCCCAGAAATACTGAGAAAAACTGGGTGACTTCGCTGCGCGAGTCGTGCCACAGCAGGATAATCAGCAGGGTCAGCGCGACGGCCAGGGTGAGCCCGTTGACCAGCAGCGCAACTGCGTTTTCGCCAGAGACCATAGTATGGGCGCTTTAACGCGCAGTCACGTTCGGCTGTCTTTCAAAACGATAGCCAACGCGGTGTTCGGTCAGGATGTAGGCAGGATTGGCTGCATCGCGCTCGATCTTGCGCCGAAGCTGGCTGATATACACGCGGGGATAATACACATCATCGATATACTCACGGCCCCACACCTGTTCCAGCAGGTCGCGCTGATGCACCACCCGTCCAGAGCTTTCCATCAGCACCGCAAGCAGCTTGAACTCGGTTGGCGTGAGGTGAATCTTCTTGCCGCTGACATGCACATGCCGCCGATGCAGATCCACGCTCAGGTAACCATCATCGTATTTCTGTTCCCCGTCGGTGGTTGTCAGGCTGCTGCGGCGCAGGATAGCCGCCACGCGCGCCACAAACTCTCCCAGGCGCACGGGCTTGGTCAGGTATTCGTCTGCCCCGGCGTTCAGCCCGTCGATGATATCAGCCTCGGTAATCGCATTGGCCGACAGCATCATCACCGGGGTATCGGCCACTTCGCGGATGCGGCGGCACACCGTCAGGCCATCCATGCCTTCAGGCATCACAATATCCAGTATGACCAGATCTGGCCGCCGGTTGTGAAATTCCTTCAGCGCCTCCAGGCCGTCTTTACACAGCACGACGTCATAGCCCTCGCGCGCCAGCTTTCTGCCCAGCGCCTCGCGAATCGCGCTCTCGTCATCGACAATCATGACCTTCATGGAATTTCCCCGATGGTTTGCATCCCGCCGTGCAATCGTAGCGTATCACAATCACGCTGGTGTTCAAAATGCGTCATAATAAATAGAATACAGCACCTTCCCGAAAATTGACGTTGACAGAGACCGTTACCCCATGCGCCAGTTGTTACGAACTTTTCACATCCCCCGAATGCTTGTACTTCTGGTCCTGCTGGCCGCCGCGTGCCGCCCGACCGAGGAACGGGCCGCGATGGTCATTATGCTCGTGGTCGATGGTCGAGAGCAGGCACTCACTGAAAATATTGCCATTACCGTGGCTGAGCTGCTTCGCCGTGAAGAAGTGGAGCTGGGCGACCTGGACGAGGTCAATCCGCCTCAATACAGCCAGATAGCCGATGGCATGCGCATCACCGTGGCGCGGGTGCGCGAGGAAACGCAGTGTGAAGATGTGGAAATTGCGTTCAACAGCCGCACGATTCCCAATGAGGCGCTGGCCCCCGGCGAGACCCGTCTCGGACAGCCAGGCATCACCGGCGTCGAGCAGGTGTGCTATCGCGTGACCATTCGCGATGGTGCACGCCAGGATCCGATTCCTGTCAGCCGCGTGCCCGTCTCCGAGCCGCAGGATGAAATCATCTTCGTCGGGCCGTCTGGCGAGCTGGACGCTGTGCCGATCAATGGCACGCTGGCCTATCTTTCCAGTGGCAACATCTGGCTGATCCGTGGCTCCAGCACGTCTAAACGCCTGCTGACGGACACCAACGATGTGGACGGACGCGTGTTCAGCCTGTCTGCCGACGGCCAGCGCATCCTGTTCACGCGCCGCATGCCGGACGAAAATGAGACCGGCATTTTTAATCAGCTCTGGATGTTCCCCGATATCACCCGCGAAATCGGTCCCGTCACGCTGATGCCGGAAAATGTGCTGTCTGCCTCGTGGGTGCCCTCAGACGAGAATCTGGTCAGCTATTCCACCGGCGAAGTTACCGATGTCGCCCCTGGCTGGCGCGCCAACAACGACCTGTTCCTGATGACGGTGAATTTAGAAAACGGGACCACTAGCGGCATCAACCCGCTCATCCCGGCCAATTCGTTTGGCCTGTACAACTGGTGGGGCACCGGCTATCACTGGTCCCCCGATGGCAGTGAGCTGGCGTGGGTGCGCGCCGACTCGATGGGCCTGGTGAACCTCTCGACCGGCGAATTTCAGACGCTGCTCGATTACCCCGTGTTTGAAACCCGCCAGTCGTGGTCATGGCGCGCCACTGTCTCGTTCTCGCCAGACCAGTCGCTGATCCTGACGACCGTGCACGGTGACCCCATCGGCAACGAGCCGCCCCAGACCAGCCCAGCCTTTCATGTAGCTGTCACCGATATTCAAGGGCGCTTCAATGCAGAGGTCATGCGTAATACGGGTATCTGGTCGATGCCCGTGTATTCGCCCATCCTCACCAACCCGGCCACCGGCGCACAGGAAGGCTACATCGCTTATCTGCGTGCGCGTGACCTGTCCAACAGCATCAACCAGAGCGCCGAATACACACTCATGATCGCTGACCGCGACGGCAGTAACGAGCGCCTGCTGTTCCCCGCGCCCGGCGAACAGGCGCTGCGTCCCGATGCCAACCCGGTTTGGTCGCCGGATGGCAATCAGATTGCGTTTATCTATCAGGGCAACCTGTGGCTGGTGGACACCACATCAGGCGCCGCCAACCAGCTCACGCTGGACGGAAACGCCCAGCAGCCGATCTGGACGCGATGAAGCGCGCACTGCTGATTTTTGTCATCGCGCTGGCGGCTTTCTTCGGCAGCGTGACTGCCCTCATGGGGGCCATCCGCGAGCGCGACCTGATGCTGCGTGGCGTGCGCGATGCCTCGCAGGATGCCAGTCTGCCCTTCCGGGTGCCGCGCTTTGGCGTCAATGCCGACCTGCTGCAATATCCGCCAGACGCGCTTTCCCGTGCACTGAGTGATATAGAGGCATTAGACGCTGCATGGGTGCGCCAGCCCGTGTACTGGGACGACATCGAGCCCGTGCGCGGCCAGTTTGACTGGTCGGCGTGGGATGCACTGGCGAACACAATGCGGCAAGAACAAGCCGGCTTCCGCCTGCTGCCCGTGCTGATGCACACGCCGCGCTGGGCCCGCCACGCTGACGCACCTGAACAGGCGGCTGCCCCACCGCGCGACCCGGCTGATTTCGCCGCCTTTGCATCGGCATTTGCAGCGCGCTATGCCGACCTGATCGATGTCTATCAGGTGTGGGATGAACCCAATATCCGCGACGGCTGGGGCGGGCTGGACCCGAGCGCCACAGCCTACACCGCGCTGCTGGCCGAGGCATATCCAGCCATCCTGTCAGCCGACCCGGGCAGCACTGTCCTGGCGGCCGCCCTTGCCCCCAACAGCGAGTCTGGCCCGCAAAATTTATCCGACATCACCTATCTCGATCAGCTTTACGCGCTGGGCGCCGATGCCTGGTTCGATGGCGCGGCGGCCAAGCCGTATGGCTTCGATGCATCGCCCGAAGACCGCACGGTCTCAAACGATGTCCTCAACTTCTCGCGCGTCGTGGCGCTGCGCGAAGTCATGGAAGCACACGGGGATTTCACCTCCGCGCTGTGGATCAGCAATTTTGGCTGGAACGCGCTTCCAGAGGACTGGACGGGCGAGTCCTCAATCTGGGGACAGGTCACGGCACAACAACAATCAGACTACACAGTAGGCGCCATCGCCCGGGCCGAGCGCGAGTGGCCGTGGCTGGGCGGTATGATCCTGCACAGCTATCAGCCGAATGCCCCAGCTCATGATCCCGCATGGGGATTTGCGCTGGTGGGCGCGGACGGCGCTTACTCGCCGTTATTTGGCGCGCTGGACGCGATGAACAGCGGACCAGCGCCTGGTCTGTATGTCGCCCAGAACACGAATGCGTCTTACAGCGGCATCTGGACTTTTGGCCCGCTGGGCGCCGACCTGGGCTGGGGCAGCGACAGCCGTGCCAGCTTCACCTTCACCAGCGCGGCTGTCTCGCTGCTGCTGCGCCAGGATGACTATGTCGCCCTGCTCTATCCCACTGTCGACGGCTCTGTTCCCAATCTGCTGCCCCTCGATGCTGGCGGACGCGCTTTCATTCAGCTCACCAGCGACACGCTCGGCCCACAGACGCAGCTTGTGCCCGTTGCCTCCGGCCTGAATAACGAGGCGCAGCACACGCTCGAACTGGCAGCAGACCGCGGCTGGGACCGCTGGGCTATCGTCGGCTACGGCGTCGGCCCCGGCAATCTGGCCACGCCGTATGTAAACGCGGTCAATGTGGCCCTCCTGGCGGCGATTGTCACCGGAGCCGCAGTGCTGGTCAGCGGGCGCGAAGTCCACTGGGGGCCGCTCACCCGTCCCCTGCGCCTGGCCTGGACGGGTGCCGGTCAGGCGGTGCAGGTGCTGCTCACGCTGGCATCGTCGCTGCTGCTGCTGGCCGGCATGCTGCTGACTTGGGGTTCCGCCGTCCCTGATATTTTGCGCCGCGAGCCTGTGCAATTTGGGCTGGCGCTGGCAACCGCCGGCCTGCTGTATCTCTCGCCGCCGCTCATCCTCTCGCTTCTTTCAGCGGCGATCCTGTTTGTCATCTTCTTTCACCGGCCCCTGTGGGGACTGGTGCTGGTCATGCTGTTTGCGCCATTCTTCCTGTTCCCGGTGGGGCTGTATCGCTTCGCCTTCCCCATGGTCGAGCTGCTGACACTGATTCTGGGCGCGGCGTTTGCGCTGCGCGGCGCAGTCGACTGGGCGCGGGCCCGTCGGACGGGTGCGCGGCGCGCGCGCATCACCCCCCATGCCCTCGATTTCGTCATGATCGCATATGGTGCCCTCGGCATTTTCGGCCTGCTGACTGCCGCCTACCGCGAAATCGCCGTGACCGAGTATCGCGTGCTATTTGCCGAGCCGCTGATTTTCTACTTCGTGTTACGCGTCTGCGCCCGTGGAAAACGCGACCTGCTATGGGTGGTTGGCGGGCTGCTGGCCGCAGGTGCGCTGGTGTGCATCATCGGGCTGGGGCAATTCGCGCTGGGTCAGTCGATTATCACGGCGGAGGGCGGTGCCCGGCGTCTGGCCGGGGTGTATGGCTCCCCAAACAATGTCGCACTGATGCTGGAGCGCGCCCTGCCCTTCGCGCTGGCGCTGATCATCTGGGCGAGAGAAAGATGGATTCGGCTGGGCCTGGCCGGGCTGATCGCCCTGTATGGCGTGACCATCTTGCTGACACAGAGCGCGGGCGCGCTGCTGTTGGGCGCCCCGGCCGCCGTCGCGGTCGTGCTGATGCTGTGGCTGGGGCGACGTGGCATCCTGGCCGTCATCGCGACCGGGGCCGCCGCTGGCGTTATCTTTGCGCTCCTCTCATCCAGCGAACGATTCTCACGCGTGCTCACAGGTGAGGGCACCAGCTTCCTGCGCGTGCGCGTGTGGCAGAGTGCGCTGCAAATGTTGCGCGATCATCCCGTCACCGGCATCGGGCTGGACCAGTTCCTGTATCTGTACAGGGGGCGCTACATCCTGCCGGATGCCTGGCAGGAACCCAACCTGTCGCACCCGCACAATATCATCCTCGATCTGTGGCTTCGGCTGGGTGCGGGGGGCATCGCATTTTTACTGGCCACAAGCATCATCACCGTCAGCACCGGGCTGCGCACCTTTCGCTACTGGGTCCGGCGCGATGCGCTCAATGGGGCGCTGGCCGCAGGTGCGCTGGGCATGCTGGCCGGGTTGGCCGCGCATGGTCTGGTCGATAACAGCATCTTCGTGATCGATCTGGCCTTCCTGTTTGCGGGCTGTCTTGGCCTGCTGGCAAATTTATCGTCACTACAATTACTTGACGGGCAGCGCCAAACAGTGCATTAATCAAAAGAAAGCGCAGCACTGCTGGGGGCGGCCATGAAGGTGAAGGTCCATAAAGTGACCATTCAGATCGTACGTGACGACCTGTTCGACCTTCCTGTGACCGCACTGGTCAGCGAGACGAACACCAACCTGAATTTGTCCCCGATCCTGCTCTCGCGGGCCGGGCTGGGCATCCAGCGCGAGATTTCCCTCGTTGGCTACAGCGAGGTCGGCAGCGCGGTCATGACCTCTGGCGGCGGCCTGAAAGCCAAACAGATCCTCCACGCCGTATCACCCCGCTGGGGAGAAGGCAGCGAGCGCGGCAAGCTGGCCAGCGCCGTGTTCGAGTGCCTGCGCCTGTGCGAGCAGCACAAGCTGAAGTCGGTTGCCTTCCCCGCCCTCAGCACGGGCGCGAACGGCTATCCTATCGAGAACTGCGCCGCGACCATGCTTTCACAGATCATCGATTTTACCTTTGAGGACCTGCGCTCGCTGCGCGGTATCTGGTTGTCGATGCCCGAAGACATCCCCTATGCCGTCTTCACGCAGGAGCTGGCGCGCCAGATCGAAGACCTCGACGCCGACGCCGTCAGCCAGGTCTGAGCGCGGCATAGCAGTTTCAGAAGCGCATATGATACACTCTGGCCTTGTCTTTCAACCGATGTGCACAAGAGGACTGCGACTGTGCGTATACTGATTACCGGCGCGGCGGGCTTCATCGGCTCGCATCTGTGCGACCGCTTTCTGTCTGAAGGTCACTCCGTCATCGGCATGGATAACCTCATTACCGGCAACACGCGCAATATCGCGCATCTGGCCGGCAATCCGAATTTCCATTTCATCAAACAGGACGTCACAAACTACCTGTATGTCGATGGCCCGCTGGACGTGGTGATGAATTTCGCTTCCCCCGCCAGCCCGATCGACTATCTCAAATTCCCAATCCAGACGCTGAAAGTCGGCTCCCTGGGCACGCACAATACCCTCGGACTGGCAAAGGCCAAGGGCGCGCGCTACTTCCTGGCCTCCACCAGCGAGGTGTATGGCGACCCGCTGGTGCATCCGCAGCGCGAAGACTACGCGGGCAATGTCGATTCCATCGGCCCGCGCGGCGTCTATGACGAGGCCAAGCGTTTCTCCGAGGCAATGGTGATGGCCTATCACCGCTTCCACGGGCTGGACACGCGCATTGTGCGCATCTTTAACACCTACGGCCCGCGCATGCGCCTCGATGATGGCCGCGTTGTCCCCAACTTTATCGGGCAGGCGCTGCGTGGCGAACCGCTGACGGTGTACGGCGACGGCGCGCAAACGCGCAGCTTCCAGTATGTCAGCGATCTGGTGGAAGGCGTGTATCGCCTGCTGATGACCGATTTCCATGAGCCGGTCAATATTGGCACCCAGCTGGAGCTGTCGATTGCGGATTTTGCCCGCCTCGTTAACGAGCTGACAGGCAATACCGCGGGCATTGTGTACAAGTCGAATGACCGCATCAAGGGCGATCCGCAGACGCGCCGTCCGGATTCCACCCGCGCCAGGACCGTCCTGGACTGGGAACCTGTGGTCGGCCTGAATGAAGGCCTGGCCAAGACGATCGAGTATTTCCGAAGCACCATTTGAAAGCGATCACCTTTCCCCGACCGATGCCGTCCCTGCAGCCGCTCGTATTCACATCGGCGGCTGTGGGGATCGCGCTGCTGATTGCTGCTTTCCCCTCAGACACGGTGATTCTCGTGCTGGGTGGGCTGGCGCTGCTGGTCTGCATCTTCGCGACGCCGCTGGCTGCGGCGGCTGCCCTGTTGGTTTTGGCGCCCCTGCGCGCGCTCGTCCTTACTGAATCAGCCATCAATCTGCCGGTCGACATCGGCCAGCTCATGTTCGCGCTGTTTCTGGGCGTGTGGCTGCTGCATCGCATCGTATTGAGGCGCACCCTGCTGAACTGGCGACACAGCCCCGTGTTCGCCTGCGTGCTGATCTTCTTTGCCGCTGGCACGCTGTCGCTGTTCAGCGCGCTCTCTGTCAGCGCATGGCTGATCGAGTGGCTGAAGTGGCTGCAAATCCTCATCATCATCACGCTTTGTCTGGACATGGCCGTCGCCCGTGCGTGGTGGTGGCTGGTCTTCGCGCTCATGTTGGCCGGCATCGCCAATTTCCTCGTCGGACTGTATCAGTTCCTCGGCGGCAGCGGTGCGCTGCATCTGCTCATCGAGGGGCGTTTCTTCCGCGCCTTTGGCACTTTTGGACAGCCCAATCCGTTTGGCGGGATGATGGGATTGCTGGCACCGCTGGCATTTGGCGCGGCGCTCGGCAGCGGGATTAAACTCATTCGCCTGTTGCAGCGGACGGGCAAAGTGTCGCTGACGCACACGCTGGCCACGCTGTTTTTTCTGGCCTGCACCGTCATGTTCCCAGCAGGCGTGCTGATCTCATGGAGCCGCGGGTCGTGGCTGGGGCTGGCCGCCGGGCTGGCCGCCGTCGTGTTTGCCCTGCCTGGCCGCTTTCGTCACAGCCTGGCCATTTTGTTCGTGCTGGCGGCCAGCGCGCTCATCCTGTGGACCACCGGGCTGTTACCCGCATCGATCACCGACCGACTGGGCAGCGCTTTCACTGACACGTTTTCCGCCAGTGACGTGCGCGGCGTCGATATCACCACCGAAAACTACGCCGTCGTCGAGCGCCTGGCCCACTGGCAGGCTGCCCTGCTGATGGCCGAGTCACACCCGTTTACAGGCGTTGGGCTGGGCGGCTATGAAGACGCCTATCCGACGTATCGGCTGATTAACTGGAAGTTCCCGCTCGGTCACGCGCATAATTTCTACTTGAATGTTTTTGCCGAGACTGGCATTATTGGATTAGTGGGATACCTCGCAATGTGGGGGGGAATCCTCGTGCTGACATGGCGTGCACGCTCACACCCGGACATCAGCGCGCGTGGGATTGTGATCGGTTTGTTCGGGGCATGGACGTACTTCTCAGTCCACAGCCTGACCGATAATCTTCTCGTCAACAATCTGTTTCTGCACCTTGGCTTCCAGCTCGGCCTGCTGGCAATTCTCTTTCGGCAAACCCATGCAGGTATCCCTTTTCTGAGGCACAGATGACCCAGACCGACAGTATTAAGGTGCGCCGCATCGCGGTCAGAAACCCGCTGGATGGACCCATCCTCGCCGTGTCGCGCCGCTTCGGTGAACGCTCCAAAGAAGTCGAGCGTTTCCTCAAGTTCGCCACCGTTGGTTTCATCGGCGCCGTCATCGATGCCGGCACGCTGTTCGTGCTCCAGGCGACGGTGCTCTCGCCCGTCGAACCAGACAAGGGCTTCAAGGTCGCGCTGGCCAGCACGATCGCTTTCGTCCTCGCTGTCACCAGCAATTTCATCTGGAATCGTTACTGGACATACCCGGATTCGCGTACGCGCTCTATCCGTCGCCAGCTCACGCAGTTTGCCTTTATCAGCTTTGTCGGCTGGTTCGGCCGCACCCTGTGGATCAGCTCTGCCTATCTGTGGCTGGGCAACGCGCTGGGGCAATTCCTGCTGCCGGAAATTCAGCTTCTGCGGCCGGGCTACGTGCCATCAGCGTCCGCCGAAGCCAAGCTGGGCACGATGGCAGCCTGGTTCATCGGCGTGATTATCGTGCTGGTGTGGAACTTCCTGGCGAATCGCTACTGGACCTACAACGACGTGTCGTGACCACCCCGCCCAGGATCGCAATCGACTACACCCCGGCATATGAAAAAGCTGGCATCGGCCGGCTCGTCCGCGAGATGATCGGGGCATACGGCCGCCTGCCGTCATCGATCAGCGATGATGTCCGCCTGTTTGTGGCAGGTGCCGGTTCCAACTCGTTTCCTCAGCTTCCCAATCGACAGTTTACATGGCATACCACAGCCCTGAGCGCCGAGTGGTTAATTCGGCTGTGGTACCGCGCGCACCTGCCGCTGCCCATCGAAACCTTCGTCGGCCGCGTCGATCTGTTCCACGCTACAAACTTCATGCTGCCGCCGGTCCTGCCGGGGACGCGCACGCTGCTGACCGTGCATGACCTGTCATTTGCGCGGGTGCCTGAAACCGCCAATGCCTCGCTGATGGCGCTGCTCAATCGCGTCGTGCCGCAATCGGTCCGGCGCGCCACCCATATCGCCGCGGATTCCGAGGCCACGCGTCAGGATCTGATCGCGCTGTACAACACACCACCAGAGAAAATCACGGTGATTTATAGCGGCGTGGAGGGTCGTTTTCACCCACAGCCGGACCGCGCGGCACAGGCAGCCGTGCGTGCGCGCTACGAGATTGACGAGCGGCCCTACATCCTGGCCGTGGGCACCGTGCAACCGCGCAAGAACTATGGCCGGCTGATTCAGGCGGCGGCCGAGCTGCGCCGTCGCGGCCACGACATTCAGGTTATCTTCGCAGGTGGCAAAGGCTGGCTGGACGACCCGATTTATGCGTCGATGGAGGCATCCGGCATGAAGGGCCATGTGCGCTTCATCGGCTTTGCACGCGACGAAGACCTGCCCGCGCTGTACAGTGCGGCTGCGCTGACCGCCATGCCCTCGCTGTACGAAGGCTTCGGCCTGCCCGTCCTGGAGGCAATGGCGTGTGGATCGCCCGTCATCACCAGCGACATTTCTTCGCTGCCCGAAGTTGCAGGGGATGCTGCCCTGCTCATTCAGCCCACGGATGTCGGTGCCATCGCCGACGCGGCCCAGCGCGTGCTGACGGAACCGGCGCTGCGCGCATCGATGATCGACAAAGGCCTGCGCCAGGCCACGCGTTTCACCTGGGAAGGCGCGGCTGTTCAGCTTGACGCCCTGTACGCACAGGTGCTGGGCAAAAAAGTATAGACGTGAGGAGAACGATTCCTCGCTATAATACAGTCTGACTTTCATGCGCATTTATGGGGTGTCTTGCGATGTCCGCACGTCCTTTCAAACTTGACCATTCCAAGCCGTTCTTCGTCTTCGATACGCCGGGTGACTGGCATGCCGTCGTGCTGCATCACTACATCTTCGACTCGCGTGGTGAGTACATTGGCTTCGTCATGGGCGAACAGCACGATGTCTTCACCGCGTCCGGCGAGTGGATCGGCAACCTGTATCCGGATGGCCGCATTATCCGCAAGCGCGGCACACCGCGTCCTCCGCTGCTGAAACAGCTTCCGCCCAAGCCGCCAAAACCCGCCAATTTTCCGGCACGTGCGCCGCTGCCGCCACAGAACGGCGAGCTGGGCTTCGACAAGCTGGACGTGCTGGACGAGGACCCGGAAGTCTTCAAGCGCCTGAGCGACCTCACCCCGGATGCAGAGTAAGGTGAAACAATGAGTGAAGTCCTGCCCGATTTTGGCTCGGCGATAGAACAATCCGCGCTGCTGCGCATCCTCAGCGAGGCGGGCGCACGCCGCGTGATGTCTGCCCCTGCGCCAGACCTGGGCATCGCAGAAAATGTGCCTTTCCCATTTATCGCGCTGGTCGGGCAGTACGAGATGCGCATCGCGCTCATGCTGTCCGTCATCAATCCGCAGGTGGGCGGGGTATTGCTCATCGGCCCGCGCGGCACGGGCAAGACGACGGCTGTCCGCAGCCTGACCGGCATCCTGCCCGAAGTCGAGGTCAGCGACAGCGAAGATGGCGCGCTCTATGACGACATGCAGCACCCCGACGCCGCTGTCCTGTATCCCGAATCGTTCGAGAAATTTCAGGCGGGGCAGCCGATATCGCACTATGAGTCTGTGCGCCTGGTGGAGCTGCCCCTGAATGCGCGCCTGGACGACGTCGTCGGCGGCGTCAGCGAGCGCGCCGCGGCGCAGGGACGTATGCGCCTTGAACGCGGCATCCTGTCGCGCGCCGACAACAACATCCTGTATATCGATGAGGTCAATCTGCTGGCCAATGACGTGGCCGACGCCATTCTGGACGCCGCAGCGCAGGCCTCTTTCACGGTGCGGCGCGGGGCAATGGCCGGCACTTACCGGTCGCGTTTTGTGCTGATCGGCTCGATGAATCCTGAGGAAGGCCGCCTGCGCCCGCAGATGCTCGATCGCTTTGGCCTGCGCGTCAGCGTGCGCGGCCTGTTTGACCCGGCCGAGCGGCTGGAGGTGTATAAGCGGGTGCAGGCCTATCGCCAGAACAAAGCCGCGTTTGTGCGCCAGTGGGAAGTGATCACGGCAGAAACCCGCGACGAGGTCATTCTGGCCCGCGAACGGGTGCAGCAGGCCACCATCGCGGACGAAGCCTACGATCTGGGCATGTTTCTCGTGCACGCCCTGGATATCGACAGCCATCGCGCCGAATACACCATGTTCGAGGCGGCCAAGGCCTACGCTGCCGCCGACGGCCGCACGCTGGCCACCACCCACGATGTGCGCGCAGTCGCCCCGCTGGCCCTGCGCCAGCGCCGCAGCGAGTATATGGTCGATTTCTTCAAGATTCAGGCGTCAGAGGATGAGGCAATCCGCGTGCTGGCCGATACCCATCTGAAAGACAAGTCATGACGCGCAACACTCGTTCAGGACTGCTGCTGATATTCGGGCTTATCGCGCTGATAGGGGCGTCGATGCTGCCGGTCGTCGTGAATCCGGGTGCCGGGCTGACGTTTGTGCTGCTGGATACGGCCGAGTGGTCCAGCCTGCATCCGGCCGTACAGACCGAGAATCCGGCCCTGCTCACATCAGGCCTGCTGCGCCTCGCCTTTGCCTGCGCCGGGCTGGTGACAGCATTCGGCCTGTCGGCGCGCTTCAATCGCGCCAGTGCGCTGATCGCGCTGGCCGTCCTGTTTGCGGCACAACTGCCGCCTTTTGAGTTTCTGGGGGAGCGTGGCAATACGAATTATCAGCAGCAGTTATTGATCGCGCTGGGTTTTCTGGGCATCGGGACAGCCTGCGTTCTCTGGCCGCGCGCGCGCTGGTCATGGCTGCCCGGATTGGCAGCAGGGACTATCGGGCTGGCCGGGCTGCTGGCGGGTCTGGCGCGTGTGATCAGCCTGATGACAGAGCTGGCGCTGCCCGTGTCCGCGGGCCCTGGGGCCTGGTTGCTCGGTCTGGCGCTGGCAGGGGTCATCATCTTGCTGGCTGTGGTGGCTATCCAAACAAAAACGGGACCACAGCAAAAACTGCGTCCCGTTTCTATTGGTGTCAAGCAATAAACGGCTGAATCAGCCACTCATGTGCGTGTCGATGTACGACACAGCTTCGCCCACCGTGGTAATCTTCTGTGCATCTTCGTCGCTGATTTCGCCGCCGAATTCTTCTTCGAACGCCATAATCAGCTCAACAAGGTCGAGCGAATCCGCCTCGAGATCTTCACGGAAACGCGCGTCCGGCGTCACGCGCTCAGCATCGACGCCAAGCAGATCGACGACCAGTGTACGAATACGCTCTTCAGTTGAAGCCATTGCATTCCCTCCCCTTTTTCGGGTGACTTTTTGTGCAAGCATGCTGAAAGGATTATACCGACAAAAGCATTTGCTGCCAGTGTGATGTTCGCCTGCCCCTACGGTTGACACTCGTCCTGTTCATCAGGTACGATTTTTGCCTGCCGATATAAGGAACACCCGTTTATGACCAAAGTCACGGAACAGACCGTCATCGAAGATCGCAAGGCCGACCATATTCGCATCAACCTCGAAAAAGATGTGCAGTTTCCGCGCCTGCGCACCGGCCTCGACGATCTCCATTTCATGCATAACGCCCTGCCAGAGCTGAACCTGTCGGACATCGATACACGCGTCACCCTGTTTGGCAAAACGGTCAGCGCGCCTGTCTTTATCTCATCCATGACCGGCGGCACCGATATGGCGATGCGCATCAACCGCCATCTGGCTGAGGCTGCCCAGGCCAATAACATCGCCCTCGGCGTCGGCTCGCAGCGCGCCGGCATCAAGAATCCAGACGTCGCCTACACCTACAAGGTGCGCGATATCGCGCCGGATATTCTGCTGTTTGCCAACATCGGTGCGGTGCAGTTCAACTATGGCTACGGCGTGGAAGAGTGCCGTGAAGCCGTCGAGATGATCGAGGCCGATGCGCTCATCCTGCATTTCAATGTGCTTCAGGAGGCAGTACAGCCCGAAGGTGACACCAACTTCAGCGGGCTGCTGGCGCGCGTCGAGCAGGTCTGCCGCGACCTGCCCGTCCCGGTGATCGCCAAGGAAGTCGGCTGGGGCTTCTCTGAAGCCAACTGCCGCGACCTGAAAAATGCCGGCGTCGCCGCCATCGATGTGGCGGGTGCGGGCGGCACGTCATGGAGCGAAGTCGAGTACCACCGCGCCCCCAACGCATTCCATGCACGCGTGGCCGGCGCTTTTGCCGACTGGGGCATCCCCACCGCCGACGCCGTACGCTTTGCAGTGGCAGGCGCGCACGGCGTGCCCATTTTCGCCAGCGGTGGCCTGAAAGATGGCATCGATGTGGCCAAATGTGTCGCGCTGGGCGCGACGTTGGGCGGCATGGCTGGGCCGTTCCTCAAAGCTGCGGATAAATCGGCCGAAGAAGCCGACCAGTTCGCCCGCGAATGTATCGCACAGCTGCGCATCGCCATGCTGTGCACCAGTGCGCGCGATATCGCGTCGCTCCAGCACACCCCATTGATGAAGGGATAACAACCTATCGTGTTTTCAGAACTCGCAGCACGCTATTCTGGCAAGCTGGACAAGATGATGCACGATGTGGTGGTTGCCGCACCGGCCGCCCCAGGGTTTGATGTTCTCATTCAGTATCCACTCGGATGGGTGGATGAACACGGCGCGCCTTACAATCAGCCCACCGGCAAGCGCATCCGTCCGCTGCTGGTGCTGCTGTGCGCCGAGGCCGCCGGAGGTGACTGGGAGCGCGCCCTGCCTGTCGCCGCGGCCGTGGAGCTGCTGCACAATTTCTCGCTCGTCCACGACGACATTCAGGATGACAGCCCGATCCGCCACGGCCGGCCCACCGTCTGGCGGGTCTGGGGAACCGCCAATGCCATCAATGGCGGCGATGCGCTGTTCACACTGTCCTACTGCGCGCTGGAACGCCTGATCGGCACCGTCGCGCCGGAAGTCGCGCTGGGCGTGTGGAGCATCTTCAACCGCACCAACCTGGAGCTGACGCGCGGCCAGCATCTGGACATGCGCTTCGAGCACCAGGCCACGGTCACGGTGGACGACTATATCTCGATGGTAGGCGGGAAATCTGCCGCGCTTGTCAGCGCCAGCGCACAGATGGGCGCCCTGGTGGGCAGCGGCTCGGCCGACATCGCCGCGCATTTCGCGGAATTTGGCACCAATCTAGGCGTCGCCTTCCAGATCCGTGACGACATCCTCGGCATCTGGGGTGATCCAAAAGTCACTGGAAAGTCTGCCGCAACCGATATTCTCAAGCGCAAGAAGTCGCTCCCTGTCCTGTTTGGACTGGCCGAAAGCAAGAAGTTGGTCAAACTGTATGGACGCAAAAAATTCGGCGAGGATGAAGTCGTCGCGGCCCTGGATTATCTGAGCGACGTGGGTGCGGCTGCTTATGCCGAGCGGCTGGAATCCGAGTATTTTGCGGCTGCACTGGCTGCGCTGGAAAAGACCGGAATGAAATCAGACGCCATGCACAAGCTGCATCAGCTTGCCCACGCGCTGTTCGGGCGCACCTATTAAGCGCGCCTCTCGCTAAACCAGATCGCGGAAAATCAGATTGCTCAGCAACCGGCCCTCTGTCGTCAGACGCACCCGTTCAGAGCTGACTTCCAGCAAGCCGGTTGCTGCATGTCGCGCCAGAATATCACCGCGCGCATCCATCACATCTTCGCCAAAGCGCTGCTGAAAGTCGTGGCGATTGATGCCGGTCTGTGTCAGGCGCAGGCCCATCAGCAGCGTATCCGTGATTTCGCCATCACGCGACACCGGGTCGGTGTCCTGCACAGCGGGCGTATGCGGATAATCTTGCCCGTCCAATGGGGCTTCGCGCAGCGCTTTGATGTAGCGCTGGGGCGACAGCAGCGTGGCATAGCGCACGCCGTTGGCATAGCCATGCGCCCCAGGCCCCAACCCCACATACGGGTGATTCCACCAGTACTGCAAATTGTGTCGGCACTCGTAACCCGGCCTGGCCCAGTTACTGATTTCGTACTGGCCAAACCCGGCCGCCTGCATCATCTCACCTGCCACCTCGTACATCTCGGCCGCCAGATCATCGTCTGGCTCAGGCACACGCCCGCCCTCGACCCACGCCAGCATCGGCGTGTTCTCTTCCAAAACCAGGCCATACAGCGACACGTGCTCCGGCTGTAAGGCCAGCGTTTGCGCCAGCGTCTCGCGCCAGTTTTCCATCGTCTGATGCGGGAAGCCATAAATCAGGTCGAGGTTCAGGCTGTCATAGCCGGCCTTGCGCGCCGCAGCCACTGCCTGCGCCACCTGGTCGTTGTCATGCCTGCGGCGAAACAGCGCCAGCTCACTGGCATGCACAGTCTGCACGCCCAGGCTGATGCGATTGAACCCGACAGCGCGCAGGTCGCGCACATACGCATACGAGATATCGTTGGGGTTGGCCTCAAACGTAATCTCCGCGCCGTCCTCGATATAGAACGCTTCATGCAGCGCAGCAAACAGGATGTCGAAATGGTGCGGCGTCAGCAGGCTGGGCGTGCCGCCACCGAAAAAGATCGTCCCGGCTCGTGGACGCTGCCCCGCCCTGCCTGCAATTCTTGTCTCGGCAGCCAGTGCATCGACAAAGCCGTCAATCAGATGTTCGAGATGGGTGTAGGTGTTAAACGCACAGTACGTGCACTTGGTCGTGCAGAAGGGGATGTGCAGGTAGATGCTGGTGGGATATTGCTTCAGAAAGTCCATATCACCTTAATTATATCGTTCGTTACCTTCATTGCGGTATTCTGCTAGGTAACCTATAATCAATCAAGATTTCATTCATCATTTGCATGCTTTTTTCGCAGGCTTTATTCCTCGTGAAGGCATTACCTCATGCCAGAAACAACCCAATTCTCCGGCATGGAGAATGACGCAGGAAGTGATACTTCATTAAAACCCAATCACGTAATCGCTAATCGTTACAAGATTATCAGCGTGATCGGCGGCGGTGGCATGGGCACGGTGTATCAGGGCCGTGACCTGAACTTTACCGACGTCAAACGTATGGTCGCGATCAAGGAGATGCAGTCTAACGTCACCGACGCAGCCATGCGCTCCAATATGATCAAGACGTTCAGGCGCGAGGCCAACCTGCTGGCGCAACTCAATCACCCGGCCATTCCGCGCATCTTCGACATTTTCGAGATCAACGACCGCGCCTATCTGGTGATGGAGTACATCAACGGCAGCGACCTTGAACTGCTGATGACGAAGGCCAAAGAGCTCCCGCTGGACAAGCTGGTCGAGTGGGCCATTGACCTGTGCGACGTGCTGCATTACCTGCATAGTCTCACGCCGGACCCGATCATCTTCCGCGATATGAAGCCGTCGAACGTGATGATCGACAATTTTGGCAAGGTGCGCCTGATCGACTTTGGTATCGCGCGAACCTTCGTCAGCGGCCAGAAGATCACCATGATCGGCACGGAAGGCTACTCGGCACCTGAGCAGTACAAAGGGGATGCCAACCCGCGAAGTGACATCTACGCGCTGGGGGCAACCTTCCATCATCTGCTCACGCGCAAAGACCCGCGCACCGAGACGCCTTTCACGTTTCACGAGCGTCCTATCCCGAACTATAACAGCAAGGTTCCGCCGGATTTCACCCGGGTCATCGAAAAGGCGCTGTCTTTCAAAGAGAGCGAACGCTATCAGACCTGCTCCGAAATGAAGCTGGATCTGGAGCGCGTGCGCCTGCGCATGTCGGGTATGACGCTGGCACCCACCGCGACTCCTGGCGCGACAGGCGCTGTCGCAGAAGGCGTCGCAGTCTCACCCACCGGCACCGGCTTCCTGGAAGAGGGTGCCGGCGCGATTCAGCCCAAGTGGGTCTTTACCACAGAAGACGAAATTCGTGTGGGGCCCGCGGCCAGCAAAGACGTCGCCTATGTGGGCTCATACGACAGCAATATCTGGGCCGTGAAGATGGAAACCGGCGAGATGATGTGGAAGCATGCCACCCACGGCGGCATCGCATCGGCCCCCGTCTATGACGAAGGCAGCCGTCTGGTCATGTTCGGCTCTGACGATATGTCGTTTTATGCGGTCGACTATCGCACCGGGCGCATCAACTGGACGTTTCAGGCCAAGGGGCGCTTCCGCAGCACCTCACGCGTGGCGCACAACGTCGCGTTTGTCGGCTGCGATGATGGCAAAGTCTACGCCTTATCGCTGGCCAATGGGCGCCAGATGTGGGCCTATGACATGAATTCCCCCGTGCGCGGCCGCCCGTTTGTCACCAACGAACTGGTGATCGCCGGCTGCGAAGGCGGTGAACTGGTCGGCATCACGCTGTCTGGTGCCCGCAAATGGAGCTACCGCACGCGCAAGGGCATCTCATCTGCACCCACCGTTGACGACGAAGGCACGTGCTTTATCGGCGCAAACGACGGCTTCCTGTATGCGCTGGACAGCGCCTCCGGCTACAACGCATGGCGTTTCCGCACCAACGGGCCGATCTTTTCATCACCCGTGGAGCATAAAGGCTACGTTTTTTTTGGCTCGGCCGATGGCGTCGTGTACGCTGTCAACACGCAAAGCTCTCGTGAACGGTGGAAGTTTACCGCCTCCAAACCATTCGTCGGCGGCGGCGTGATCCATCGCGGAATGCTGTATATTGGCAACACCGACGGCTATCTATACTGCCTCGATGTTGATTCCGGCAAGGAACGCTGGAAATTCAAAACCGGAGCGTCGATCACATCCACGCCTTACATCGCTGGCGACACGCTGCTGCTGGGCTCCATGGACAACAAGCTCTATGCACTGCCGATTATCAACTAGTCACCGCATGCGCAGATGACACCGTCTGCGCCAACTGCACCTGTTTCGGGCTTTTGCACGCGGCCCATAAAGCTGAAAAGGAATTTTTTATTCATGGCAGATGCATCCAACACACCCCAGCCAGCAATGCCCGACGATCTGCCAGAAGCACTCCCGTTGACACCGGCAGAACCGGCGGAGGAACTGGAAGATACCAAGCCCAATCAGGCAACGAGCGAGACGAAAGCCGTAGAAGCCAATGACGATCAGCAGGCGGACGATGCTGAAGTCAGCACGGAGAGCGAAGCTAGTGCTGAGGACGCCGAACCTGCCAGCCCGGCTGACGAGGAAGTGCCGCTGGTGCAGCGCATGGAAGGCGCGGTCAGCCATTCGCCCGACGAGCCGATTGTCATCGAGGTGGGCGAGCCTGCCCCACAGCCCGCCCACACCACGCCATTAGCAGCCACGGGCGATTTGCTCATGATGATGAGCGACAACGGCACGCGACAGCTGCCGCCTGAAAGCGCTTTCGACTATGTGCCGCTGGCGCATGTCGCCTTCAGCCAGGCGACAGATATCGGCCGCACCCGCACCAACAACCAGGATGCCATCTACTCATTCTTCGCCACCGGCCGCACTTCAGAGACGATCCCTGATTTTGGGGTGTTCGTGGTTGCAGACGGCATGGGTGGTCATCAGGACGGCGAAAAAGCATCGGCCATCGCGGCGCGCCTAATCGGCGAATATATCCTCAGCAAGCTGTATCTGCCGCTGCTGGCGACCGAAGCCCCGCCCAACGATGTTCCCATCGCGGAATTGCTGGAAAATGCGATTCAGTTCGCCAACGGCAAAGTGATCGCGGCCGTGCCTGATGGCGGCACGACGGTGAGCGCCTGTGTGCTCATGGGTGATCGCGGCTATTTCGGCCATGTGGGAGACAGCCGAGCCTACCTGTTTAACCAGGGCAGCCTGGAAAAACTGACGCGCGACCACTCGCTGGTGCAGCGGTTAATCGAGCTGGACCAGTTATCTCCCGAGGACGCCGCAGACCATCCGCAAAAGAATGTGCTGTACCGCGCACTTGGTCAGAATGACCTTGTCGAAGTGGATACCCTCACCCGCCGCCTGCCTGCGGGCAGCACACTCATCCTGTGCAGCGATGGCCTGTGGGGACAAATCAGTGATCACGCGATTGCCGAGACCATCACCCGCGGCCGTCCACTACAGGAAACCTGTCAGAAACTTATCCAGCTTGCGAATGCATCAGGCGGCATAGATAATGTGTCGGTAGTATTAGTAAAACTGCCCGGATAATGCAGTCGTGGACGATGCCTGATGCCCAGAATTGATTACGACCCTTATAATATTTTAGGTCTCGCTTCTGATGCGAGCGCCGATGACATCAAGGCGGCCTATCGCAGAGCAGCGCGTCGACTGCATCCGGATGTCAACCGCAATCCCGGCGCTAATGCCCAGTTTCAGGAAATCACCGCCGCCCACGACCTGCTGACCGATATTGACAAGCGGCGTGATTATGACCGGTCACGCCCCCAGATCGATAACGAACAGCTTGTCTTTCAGTTTCGCGTGGTAGCCAGCAAGCCGTACCTGCCGATCATGTCCGAGCCGCAGATCCTGTACATGCTGGGCGATATCATCCCCGACTTGCGCGCCAGCGAAGCGGATGTCAAACGCGAGTCACGGCTGAATCTCACCCTCGTGCTGGATCACAGCAACTCGATGAGCGGCACGCGCCTGGATCGCGTCAAAGTGGCGACGCACCAGATTATCGACCAGCTTGGCCCCGAAGACATCCTGTCCGTCGTCAGCTTTAATGACTTCGCAACGATCGTCATTCCAGCGGGCACCGTGACCGACAAGCCTGCGCTCAAGGCGCGTGTCAGCGTGATGGCTGCATCAGGCAGCACCGAAATCCTGAAGGGGCTGACGGCCGGTGTGGAACAAAACCGGCAGTATCTGGCCCCTCGCCTTGTCAATCACATCATCCTGCTCACCGATGGCCGCACATACGGCGACGAAGAAGCCTGCATCCGCCTGGCAAATGAAGTTGCGGCAGAGGGCATCAGCATCAGCGCCATGGGGCTGGGCCAGGAATGGAATGACAAATTCCTGGACGACCTGGCCGCCGCAACAGGGGGCGTCTCGCAGTACATCAATTCGACCTCCGCCGTGGTCAAATTTCTCAATGACCATGTGCGTAACCTCGCCAATGTGTTTGCCGAGCGCGTGCAGATGATCATCGCGCCAGACCCGGACGTGAAGCTGGAGTCCATCTTCCGGCTGGCGCCCAGCCCGCAACCGCTGGTGGCGGATCAGCCGATCATTCAACTGGGCAGCCTGCAGATCAATCGCACCATCTCCGTGCTGATGGAATTCGAAATGCCCAGGCTGGAGAAACCCGGCTTCCGCAGCATCGCCCGCTTGTCCGTCACGGGCGACGTACTGGCCAACAAGCTGCAACGCCACCAGGCGATCAGCGATATGTCGCTGGATATCGCGCCGTCTGACGGGCGGGACGATCCCCCCAAGGCGATTCTGGATGCGATGGAAAAGCTGTCGCTGTATCGCATGCAGGAGCGCGCACGCGCCGCAGCCGAGGCCGGCGAAGTGCAGGAAGCCACGCGCCGCTATGAAAATTTTGCAAGTCGCCTGTTCGAGCTGGGTGAAAGCGATCTGGCACAGCAGGCCCGATCGGAAGCCGAACAGGTGGCCTATACAAAATCTTTATCTGATAAAGGCAAAAAGGCCTTAAAATATCAGACAAGGCACTTGTTGCTGTCGACGGGCTCCGAGGACGACGCTTAAATATGAAGACCTGCCCATACTGCGGCATTTCCAACCGCGAAGGACTGCTGTTCTGCGTCGAATGCGGACGACAACTCGTCGGGAAGACCGCCACTGAAGCTGTCAGCATGACCAAAACTTTCAAGCCACAAACCGACCAGTTCACGGTGCATGCCACCTGGGGAACGGCACGCTTTGAAGGCAACTCGCAAATTGTGATGCACATCCGTGATTTTACTGAACCCGTCAATATCACGCCCGATACGCGCACCATCATGGGGCGGTATGATACATCCAGCACGCAGCGTCCGGACCTTGACCTGACGCCGTTCGGGGCGCTGGAAAAAGGCGTCTCGCGTGTGCACGCGGCGATCACCCGCAACGAAGACACAGACACGCTGAATATCGTCGATCTGGGCAGTGCCAACGGCACCCACCTGAACGGCCAGCGTCTGATTCCAGAGCAGCCGCGTGTCCTGCGTGACGGCGACGAGATCCGCCTTGGAAAGCTCGTGGCGCACATTTACTTTAAGAGTTAACTTCACGCCGGAGAGCGCATGATCACCCTGCTTGTCCATATTGCCAACGCCGAGCCGATCAAGCTTGACGTGGAAGAATTGCCCAAACCCACCGACAGCACGCTCGTGGGCAAAAACCCGCGGGAAAAAACTGACAAGGAATGCGCCTGGCTGGAAACCGGTGTAACCACTGTTGTCTTTCCGTGGTGGCGCATCACTTTCGTGGAAGTGCTTCCTTCCGCAGAAGAAGAAGCCGAATTCCCGCTGCCGTTCCGTAATGACTGAGGGCCGCTACAGTATGTCGAGCACCCGCACTCCCCGCCCTGCCTCACGCGATGGCAAGCGCGTCCTTGTGGTGGACGACGAGCCGCGCATGATCAACTTCATCCGTATGAATCTGGAGCTGGAAGGGCATCAGGTGATTGAAGCGCGTAACGGCCTGGAAGCCCTCGAAGCCGTGCGCACCAAGCTGCCCGATATCATGCTGCTGGATGTGATGATGCCGCAGCTCGATGGCTACGAGACGCTGCGCATGCTGCGCGAGTTTTCCAGCGTGCCTGTCATTATGCTGACCGCCAAGAGCGAAGAAAATGACCGCGTCTACGGGCTGGAGCTGGGCGCCGATGATTATGTCGTCAAGCCGTTTGGCCCGCGTGAACTGAGCAGCCGCATCAAAGCCGTGCTGCGCCGCACCGACCGCCCCTCGACCTCCCCCAGCGAGGCCATCCTGAAGATAGATGACCGGCTGAGCGTAGACTTCAACCGCCATGAGGTCATCGTCAACGGCGAGTACGTCAAGCTGCGTCCGACGGAATACCTGCTGCTCTATCATCTGATCGAGAACGCAGGCTGGACCGTCCCGCATGACCAGCTTCTGGCCAAAGTGTGGGGCTATGAGTATCGCGATGAGACGCACTATGTGCGCCTGTATGTAAACTATCTGCGCGAGAAAATTGAAGAAGACCCGGCCAACCCGAAGTATATTCTCACCGAACGGGGCATCGGCTACCGCTTCATGGATTACAAGAACCAGCGTTAAGGCGACAACAAAAAGAGAGGGCAGGAGTATTCAGCTTCCCTGCCCTCTCTTTTTATTTGCGCTCACCCTATGCTTTGGCGGGCTTCTTCTTGCCTGTTTCAGGCTGGGCGCGCTGGGCCGACTTTTCCAGGAACGCCCTGAACAGCGGATGTGGGCGATTCGGGCGGCTGAGGAATTCCGGGTGGAACTGGCTGCCCACCATGAACGGATGGTCCTTCACTTCGGCAATCTCGACCAGCTTCTTGTCCGGGCTGAGGCCGCTGAACAGCATGCCCGCCTTCTCGAACTGATCGCGAAAGTGATTATTGAATTCATAGCGGTGACGGTGGCGCTCCAGCACCTGATCTTCGCCGTAGGCCTTGCCCGCTTCCGAGCCGGGCGTCAGGTCGCACGGGTACACGCCCAGGCGCATCGTGCCGCCCAGGTCGGTAATGCCGCGCTGCTCCAGCATCATATCGATGATGTAGTTGTCGCTGGTCACCTCAAACTCGCTGCTGTTGGCGTCTTCCAGGCCCAGCACGCTGCGCGCAAATTCAATGCACATAATCTGCATGCCCAGGCACAGGCCCAGATACGGCACTTTCTTCTCGCGGGCAAAGCGCGCCGCCATAATTTTGCCTTCAATGCCGCGATAGCCAAAGCCGCCCGGCACGACGATGCCATCGCCCTGTTCCAGCAGGTCCCAGCCGCGCCCTTTTTCCAGCTCCTCTGAGTTGACCCAGATCATCTCCAGCTTGCGGTCCACCGCGCTGGATGCGTGAAAAAGCGCCTCTTTCACGCTCATATAGGCATCGCGCAGTTCCACATACTTGCCCACGACGGCGATCTTCACACCATGCGAGTCCTCGCGGGCGTGGCGCATCTGCTTCACCAGCGCGCGCCATTCATCCAGCGCCGGCTTGCCCGTGCGCAGATGCAGCTGTTCCACGATGTATTCGCCCAGGCCTGAATCCTCCAGGATCAGCGGCACATTGTAGATCAGGTCGGTCGTCTCCAGCGGCACCACGGCGCGCGGCTCCACGTCGCCAAACTGGGCGATCTTGTCGGTCACATCTTTGGTCACCGGGTGGTCGGTGCGGGCGATAATCACCTGCGGCTGAATACCGAGGCGGCGCAGCTCCATCACGCTGTGCTGCGTCGGCTTCGTCTTCAGTTCACCGGTCGCGCCGATGTACGGCAGGAAGGTCACGTGTACGTACAAGGCATCGTTGCGGCCAACGCTGGTACGCATCTGGCGGATCGCCTCGAAGAACGGCAGCCCCTCGATATCGCCCACCGTGCCGCCCACTTCCACGATGATGATGTCAGCGCCGCTTTCCTTCGACATCAGCATGACGCGGCGCTTGATCTCGTTGGTGATATGCGGGATGACCTGAATCGTGCCGCCCAGGAAGTCGCCCCGGCGCTCCTTGTCGATGATATGGCTGTACACCTGCCCGGTCGTCACGTTGCACGAGCGCGTCAGGTTCTCGTCGATGAAGCGCTCGTAATGGCCCACGTCGAGGTCGGTTTCGGCGCCGTCATTGGTCACATACACTTCACCATGCTGATACGGGCTCATGGTGCCAGGATCCACGTTCAGATAGGGGTCCAGCTTCTGCACGCTGACTTTATATCCACGGGCCTTCAGGATGCGCCCAAGCGCAGCCGCGGTGACGCCCTTGCCAACCGAGCTCACCACCCCGCCTGTGATGAAGATGTACTTTGGATTTGCCATGTGGGTCACGCCCTTTCTGCCCAACAAATAAAGCGGCGGGGAGCACGGTGCTGCACGAATGCTCCCCGCCGTGAAAGTCCAGATTCTTGAATGTTGAAATCATTCAGGACGGAATTTCATTATACCGAACGCAGACAAAACGACAAGACAGCATAGGCCACGCGTCGGCAAGGTCACCTTAATTTTGGGGGCAAGTTTCGCTATACTTGGCCTTATGTGTCTGTTTACTGTGAAACCAGATGAACCCACCCTATGAAACCATGCAAGTGAATGCCAGCCGCCAGCGCTCGGTCGAAATCGTGCAGCACGTCGCTGAACGGATCGCCCACAGCGTCAACCAGGTCATCATGGGCAAGCGCAACGAGATTCGTCTGACGATCCTCGGCCTGCTCAGCCAGGGTCACATCCTGATCGAAGACATCCCCGGCGTGGGCAAGACGATGCTCGCCAAGGCGCTCGCCCGTTCAATTGGATGCAGCTTCAGCCGCATTCAGTTCACGCCCGACATGCTCCCCTCCGACGTAACCGGCGTCTCGCTGTTCAACCAGAAGACCCGCGAATTCGAGTTCCGCGCCGGGCCGATCATGGCACAGATCGTGCTGGCCGACGAAATCAACCGCGCCACGCCCAAGACGCAGGCCGCCTTGCTGGAAGCGATGGAAGAACGCCAGGTCACCGTGGATGGCACGACCTATCCGATGGAAGAGCCTTTCCTGCTGCTGGCCACGCAGAACCCGATCGAATATGAAGGCACGTTCCCGCTGCCCGAAGCCCAGCTTGACCGCTTTATGCTGCGCATCCAGCTTGGCTATCCCTCCCCTGCTGACGAAATCGCGGTGCTCAGCGCGCAGCAAATGGTGCATCCGCTGATGAATACCTATCAGGTCGTCAGCGTGCAGGAGCTGATCGCAGCACAAACCGGCGTGCGCGAGGTGTATGTGGCCGACGAGATCAAACGCTATATCGTCGATCTGGTCACTGCCACACGCACCCACCCGGATGTCTCGATCGGGGCCAGCCCGCGCGGATCGCTGGCACTGTTCCACACGGCGCAGGCCCGTGCCGCCATGGCCGGGCGCGAATACGTGCTGCCCGATGACGTCAAGGCGATGGCCGAAGTCACGCTGGCGCACCGCATCATCGTAAGCCCGTCGGTGCGCATCAAGCGCGACATCAACTCGCGCATGATCGTGCATGATGCACTGGCCGCCACCCCCGTGCCCGGCGCGTCGTCCAGATAAAGGCTGGCCGCCACAGCATGCATAACCGGCGCAATACGCTTTACGGCTTCATCATTCTGTGCCTGCTTGCCGGGCTGCTGACAGGCCGTGCCTTTTTCTTCAGCCTGTCGTACCTGTTTGGCGCGGTGCTGTTCATCGCGTTCTTCTGGTCGTGGCTCAGCGTGCGCCAGTTTGAAATCTCGCGCAAGACGCGCGTGCGCTATGCCCAGGTTGGGCGGCGTTTGGGCGAAAGCTTTACCCTGCGTAATCGCTCGTTCCTGCCGAAGCTCTGGCTGGAAGTTATCGACTATTCCGACCTGCCGGGACACAGCGCCTCGCACATCGTCCCGCTGATCGGGCCGCGCTCCGCGTATCGCTGGACGGCCGATACGCTGTGCATTGTGCGTGGCATCTTCACCCTGGGGCCGCTGGGCATCAGCTCGATGGATCCATTCGGCCTGTATCGGCGCGAACGACGCTCACGCAATGACGCCCGCATCGTCGTTTATCCGCAGACAGTCGCCATCAGCAAATTCGACAGCCCGGCCGGCCCGCTTTCAGGTGGAGAGCCGCGCCGCCAGCGTTCGCCCACCACGACGTCCAACGCGTCCGGCGTTCGCGATTACGTGTCGGGCGACAGCTTCAGCCGCATCCACTGGGCCAGTACGGCCCGCCGCGATATGCTGACGGTGAAAGAATTTGAGATTGACCCGCAGTCGGATGTCTGGCTGTTTGTCGATTTCTCCGCGGATTCGCTGGTTGAAATGCCGGGTCTGCGGCGTGTGAATGGGACGGGTGCTGTCCTGCCTCGTGAAACCGGGACCATTCCAGGCTCAACCGAGGAGTATGCGGTGGTAGCAGCCGCCTCTATCGCCAACTATTTCGTGGAAGAAAAGCGCGCGCTGGGCATGACCGCCTATATCCCCCAACGCGAAGTTTTACAGCCGGAGCGCGGTTACAAACAGATGCTGGGCGTGCTGGAAACGCTGGCCGTCGCCCGCGCCACGTCACAGTACACGTTTGCCGAAACGCTGGTGCTGGAGACAGCCTATCTCTCACGCGGCACCACGCTCATCATGATCACATCGAGTCTCGACGCTGAATGGGTCTTTGAGGCCCAGATTCTCGCACAGAAAGGAATCCGCCCCATGGCAGTCCTGATTGACCCGACCTCGTTCGGAGCACATGGCAGCATCGACGAAATGGAAAAGCTGCTGCGGGCCGGCAAAATTCCGTCTATCACGCTGCACTATGGTGACGATTTGTCGGCCACGCTGAGCCAGCCCGCACTATGAGCCAACCGATGACGACAGCCCCTGCCGCCCCGGCTAAATCCAACCTGTACTTATATGTCACCGTATTCATCAGCGGCATGACCACGCTGGCCGTGGAGATGGTCGCCTCGCGCCTGCTGGGCAGCGTGTTTGGCACCAGCAACCTGGTGTGGGCCAATGTGATTGGCCTGATGTTGCTCTATCTCACCGCTGGCTATTTCATTGGCGGTCGCTGGGCCGACCGGTCGCCACGCCGTGCCACATTCTATACCCTGCTCATCTGGGGCGCGTTTTTATGTGCAGCCGTGCCATTGGCCGCCCGGCCCGTGCTGCAGGCAGCCGCGTTTGCAGTCGCCGGTGCGAATGCCGGCGTCGCGCTGGGTTCTGCGGTCGCCGTACTCATCCTGTTTGCCGTGCCCATCACCGCGCTGGGCACCGCATCGCCGTTCGCCATTCGCCTGGCGGTGGTGGATATCGCCAGCGCCGGCAAGACCTCCGGGCGCATTTATGCCATCAGCACACTGGGCAGCCTGATCGGGACATTCTTGCCCGTCCTGCTCATCATCCCGGAAGTCGGCACCTTCGGCACGTTTATCCTGTTCGCAGGCATCCTGTACGTCGTCGCGCTGTACGGCCTGTTTCAGGAACGCGGCCCACGTGCGCTGATTTATCTGTGGATGCCCGCGCTGATCGCCATCCTGTCGGTCATCGTGCTGAATGGCGCGCTGCGTGCGCCCGCCGGAAATGCCACGCTGCTGTACGAGGACGAAAGCGCCTATAACTACATTCAGGTGCAGGAGCTGCCCGACGGCACGCGTTATCTGCTGCTGAACGAGGGCCAGGGCGTGCACAGCCAGTGGACGCCGGAAATCGCCGCCACGGGTCGCACCTGGGATTTCTTCCTCACAGCGCCCTATTTCAACGCTGCATTCGCGCCTGACGACATGGAGTCACTGGTGGTCATCGGCCTGGCAGGCGGCACGATTGCGCGCCAGTACGGGGAGATTTATCCAGATGTGCGTATGGACGGCATCGAAATTGACCCGGCCATTGTCGAGGCCGGTGCGCGCTATTTCGACATGAATGCCGAGTCCATGCCCAACCTGAACGTCATCGTTGAAGACGGGCGCTATGGCCTGCGCGGGCTGGAACCGGGGTCGTATACCGTCGCCGCCATCGACGCCTACCGGCCGCCATATATCCCGTGGCATCTAACAACAGTCGAGTTTTTCCGCGAGGTGCGTGACCTGCTCAGCGCGGACGGCGCAGCAGTCATCAATGTGGGCCGCACGCCTACCGACCGCCGCCTGGTGGACGCGCTGACCGCCACGCTGCTTCAGGTCTTCCCATCTGTGCACGCGATGGATGTGCCGCTTTCGTTCAATACCATTCTCGTGGCCACCGTTCAGCAGTCCGCGCCGGAAAACCTGGCCAGCAACATCACCCGCCTGCCCGCAGACACGCCGCTGATGCTGCGGCAGGTGCTTGATCTGGCGCTGCGTTCGCAGGTGCCCGTGCAGGCCAGCGATCTGATCTTCACCGATGACCGCGCGCCGGTGGAGACGCTGGTCGATTCGCTCGTGCTGAATTTCCTGCTGTCTGGCGGGGCCGAACAGCTTCAGGGGGGCTAACCAGCATGACCGATTCCATTGAGCTTACCGGTGCACCCGCCGAACGCGCAGCCTGGCCAGACCGCCTTGCCCAGGGCATTATCATCGTCGGCGTGCCCGTGCTGCTCATCTTGTTTGCCGTACGCCTGGTCATGACCGACGCCTTCCTGCGCTTTGAATACCTGCGCGACGGCTTCCCACGCGATGTCTACGGATTCACGACAGAAGATCGCCTGTATTACGCCCCATACGCGCTCAATTACCTGCTGAACGGCGAAGACATCAGCTACCTCAGCGAGCTGGAATTCCTCGATACGCGCCAGCCGCTGTTCAATGCCCGCGAGCTGCGCCACATGTTTGACGTTAAGCAGGTGACGCAGGCGGCATTCACCAGCGCCATCGTGCTGGCATTCACCGTGCTGGCGGCCATGCTGGCCTTGCGCTTCAGACACGGGTCGCGCGACCGACTGCGTTATGCGCTGATGCGCGGCGCATATGCCACCTTCGCGCTCATCATCCTCATCGTCGTGCTGGCTGTCGTCGGCTGGGAGGTCTTCTTCACAGGCTTCCACCGGCTCTTTTTCGAGGGGGACACCTGGCTGTTTGCCTGGTCTGATACGCTCATCCGCCTGTTTCCAGAGCAGTTCTGGTTTGATGCAGCCATCGCCATCGGGGTGCTCACGATCTTAGGTGCGCTGCTTATCCTGCTGACGGCATCCCTCACAAAGCGTCTTACCGGTCGCTGAGCCGCACGTGGGTTCAGCTTTGACACGGCGGCACGCTGGTGCTAGAGTAGACGATGCCTTCAACAAAGGTGGATATGATCAGGCAAATGAAGATTTATCAGACGCTAGCCAAGTGGATTGCCCCCGGCCTCGGCATCAAGCGCTGGTTATTCCTTCAATTTACAGGCTTTGGCCTGATCAGCCTCGCGCTGGCCGCCCTCTTTTCCACTCTCGCTGCCCGGCAGTCTGACAACCCGCTTCTCCTCTCCCCCATCCTCATCGCCATACTGGTCGTTGCTGGCATTGCAGGCGTCGTCATCGGCCTGATCGGCTTCTCGAATGCGCTGGTGAAGCCCTTCCGCACCAACCGGCGAGACACGCTCGTCGACACTGTCTATGCCTATAACAAGCGACAAAAAGGCCTGCGCGTCGTGGCCATCGGTGGCGGCACCGGATTACCTGCGTCGCTGCGCGCCATGAAGCCTTACACGTCGCACATCACCGCGATCGTCACCGTGGCCGACGACGGCGGCAGCTCCGGCCGACTGCGTAAAGAGCTGGGCGTGCTGCCCCCAGGTGACCTGCGCAATAACATCGCGGCGCTGGCCGAGGAAGAAAGCCTGATGACCCAGCTCTTTCAGCATCGCTTCAGCGGCGGTGACCTGGGCGGCCACGCCTTCGGCAATCTGTTCATCAGCGCGCTGGCAGCGGTGACCGGCAGCCTTGAATCCGCGCTGGTCGAGACTGGCCGCGTGCTCAACATTCAGGGGCAAGTCTTTCCCGCCACCATGGACGACATTGACCTGGTCGCCAGTGTGCGCGTGGGCAATAAGGTGCAGACGATCCGCGGTGAAAGCAATATCACCGCCGCCAACGGGCACATCGAGGATATCTTCATCACCCCGCGTGATGTTAAGGCCTTTTCCGGCAGTGTAAACGCGATCTTAAACGCCGAAGTCGTTGTTTTAGGGCCAGGGAGTTTGTACACTAGCATCATTCCCAATCTGCTGGTTCCGGGGATACAGGAGGCGCTGAGGCAGACAGCAGCGCTCAAAATCTATGTATGCAATATCGCCACCCAGCCCGGCGAGACAGATAACTTCTCGGTGGCGGATCACGTCCTCGCCCTGGAAAGCATCATCGGTCGCGGGGTCTTGCAGGTCATCCTGGCCAATGACAATTTCACACCCATCAACGCGGGTGCAAACACCCGCTATGTGCGCATGGTGCCTGATGGCCACGAGATATTTCAGCGCTATGCCATTTATTACGCGGATCTGGTGGATGAAGACAGGCCGTGGAGGCACGATCCGGTCAAACTGGCTGCGGCGATTTTGCAGCCGAATGCGGCAGAAAAATTACTCTCACAGCATCTCATTAGCAGAGAGATGCCTTCAGTTGTAAAAATTTGATGTCGGGGTAGTCTTAATAGCTATTCGTCTCGGATGAAGGAGCTTCACTCATGGCAATTCGCATCGGCATCAACGGGTTTGGGCGCATCGGCCGCCTCGTGCTGCGTTCTCTGCGCGAACGTTACCCCGGCGAAATCGACGTCGTGGCATTCAACGACCTCGGTGACATCGACACCATGTATCACCTGTTCAAGTACGACAGCACGTATGGTCACTACAAGGGCACCGTCGAGAAGCGCGATGGCGCACTCGTCATCGACGGCGACGAACTGAAGGTGTTCTCGCAGAAGGATCCCAGCCTCATTCCGTGGGGTGACGTGGGCGCCGATATCGTCATCGAAAGCACCGGCCGCTTCACCGACCGCGAAGGTGCATCCAAGCACCTCGTCGGTGGCGCAAAGAAGGTCATCATCAGCGCGCCGGCCAAGGGCGAAGACATCACGATGTGCCTGGGCGTGAATGAAGACAAGTACGACCCGGCCAACCACCACATCATCTCCAACGCTTCGTGCACCACCAACTGTCTCGCGCCGGCCGCCAAGGTCGTGCATGAGAACTTCGGCATTGTGCGCGCACTGATGACCACCATTCATGCGTACACCAATGACCAGGTGCTGCAGGACCAGCCGCACAAGGACCTGCGCCGCGCCCGTGGCGCTGCCCAGAGCATCATCCCGACGACGACCGGCGCTGCCAAGGCCGTCGCGCTCGTCGTGCCCGAGCTGAAGGGCAAGTTTGACGGTCTGGCCTTCCGCGTCCCCACCCCCACGGTCTCGATCGTGGACTTTGTGGCCGTGCTGGAGAAGGAAACCACCACCGACGAACTGCGCGCCACGCTCAAGGCCGCCAGTGAATCCCCGCGCCTGAAGGGCATCCTCGGCTACAGCGAAGAACCGCTGGTCTCCAAGGACTTCCAGGGCGACAGCCGTTCCAGCATCATCGACGCCGAGAGCACCCAGGTCATGGGTGGCACGCTGGCGAAGGTCGTGACCTGGTACGACAACGAGTGGGGTTACTCGTGCCGCACCGCCGACATGGTCAAGCTCATCGGCGACAAGCTGTAGTTTGCAGCGCGATTTGGTTTCTGAGAGGCGAGCGCTTGCACCTAGGCTCGCCTCTTTTACTTGAATCACACGACATGGAGCACCCGACATGAACAAGAAAACCATCAACGACATCGACCTTTCCGGCAAGCGCGTCCTCGTGCGCGTGGACTTCAATGTGCCGCTGGAAGGCGGCGTCATCACCGATGACACCCGCATCCGCGCAGAAATCCCGAACCTCAAGGCGATTCTGGCGCAGAAGCCCAAATCCGTCATCCTGATGTCGCATCTCGGTCGCCCGAAAGGTGGCCCGGACCCGAAGTATTCGCTGGCCCCGGTCGCGCCAGAGCTGGCCAAACAGCTCGGCCATGATGTCGCCTTCAGCGCCGCTACAGTTGGCCCCGAAGCCGCCGCCGCCGCAGACGCCCTGCCCGAAGGCGGCGTGCTGCTGCTGGAAAATACCCGCTTCTTCCCCGGCGAAGAAAAGAATGATGCCACGCTGGCGAAGCAGATGGCTGAGCTGGGCGACGTGTTCGTCAACGACGCATTTGGCTCCGCCCACCGTGCGCACTCGTCCACCGCTGGCGTCAGTGACTACCTGCCCTCGGTGGCCGGCCTGCTGATGGAAAAAGAAATCAACTACCTGGCAGGCGCTATCGCCAATCCGGCCCGCCCGTTTGCAGCGATTCTGGGCGGCGCCAAAGTCAGCGACAAGATCGCCGTAATCGATGCCCTGCTGGGCAAAGTCGACATGCTCATTATCGGTGGCGGCATGGCCAACACCTTCCTCAAGGCGCAGGGCGTAGACATCGGCAAATCACTGTGTGAGGACGACAAGCTGGATGTCGCGCGCGAGCTGCTGGCGAAGGGTGGCGACAAGCTGGTGCTGCCCGTGGATGCGATCCTGGGCGACAGCTTCAGCGATGAGGCGAACACGCGCACGATCGGCATTCATGACGGCGTGCCAGATGGTTGGGCAATTTATGACATTGGCCCGGCCAGCATCGCGCTGTTTGCCGAAAAGCTGGGGACCTGCAAGACGGTCGTGTGGAATGGCCCGATGGGGGTGTTTGAAAAAGCGCCCTTCAGCGGCGGCACCAATGCCATCGCCCGCGTGTTGGCAGACATCACAGGGGCAGGCGCGGTCACGATCATTGGTGGCGGAGACTCAGCCGCGGCGGTCGAGCAGTCCGGCCTGGCCGACAAAATCACGCACATCAGCACGGGCGGCGGTGCCAGCCTGGAAATGCTGGAAGGCAAGGTTCTGCCCGGCGTGAACGTGCTTCAGGACAAATAGTTTCCTGCATTACAGCAGGCGCTGCATCCCCGCGCTGTCGTCCTCGCCTGAGGCGCTGCGCGGGGGCACCATGCCGAGGTGCTCATAGGCGCGGCTGGTGGCCTCACGACCGCGCGGCGTCCGCTTCAGAAAGCCAAGCTGCATCAGATACGGCTCGTAGACATCCTCAATTGTCGAGGGATCCTCACTGATCGACGCCGCCACCGTGGGCAGGCCCACCGGGCCGCCGTTGTAGTTGTCGATAATGGTGCGCAGAATCCGCCGGTCGATATCATCCAGCCCCAGATAATCGATATCCATCAGCCCCAGCGCCTCTCCCGCCACCGGCCCGGTGATGATACCGTCAGCACGTGTCTGGGCAAAGTCGCGCACGCGGCGCAGCAGGCGCAGCGCGACACGCGGCGTCCCACGCGAACGGCGCGCAATTTCCGAGGTTCCCTCCGGCCGTATTTCCACACGCATCATGCCCGCTGCCCGGCGCAGGATGTATTCCATGCTTTCCTGGTCATAAAAGTCCAGGCGGAAGCGCGCCCCAAAGCGGTCACGCAGCGGGCCGGCCAGCAGCGCCAGCTGGGTCGTGGCGCCAATCACGGTGAAGCGGGGCAGCTTCAGGCGCACATTCTTGGCCGCCGGGCCCTTGCCGATCACGATATCGAGCGCGAAGTCTTCCATTGCCGGATACAGGATTTCCTCAACCGCGCGCCCCAGCCGATGAATCTCGTCGATGAACAAAATATCGTTGGGCTTCATATGCGTCAGGATCGCCGCCAGGTCGCCCGAACGCTCGATGCTGGGCCCTGCCGTGATGCGGATATTCGAGCCCATTTCATTGGCAATCACATGCGCCAGCGACGTTTTGCCCAGCCCTGGCGGACCGTAAAACAGCGTGTGGTCGATCGGTTCGCCGCGCATCTTGGCAGCATCGATGATGATGCGCAGGTTCTCGCGTACGCGCATCTGCCCGACGATATCGGCCAGCATATGCGGCCGCAGCGCGACATTCTCTTTTTCGTCGATCTGCAGCTTGCCACTTACAACGCGGCCATCGTCTGTCATGAACTGCCTCTGAAACCTGCAAATCTGTTCTATGGCAAGTATAGCCTAAGCGCGCTGTTCCAGAAAGATGCGCCGCGGACCCCCAAACCAGCTTTGACACGCTTTGGCGCGGCGCGTACAATGAGCGCGCAAACAGGAGAGTGTGTCCCCATGGCCAGCCCGAACGTTTCAAATCATCCCCTGGTGCTGCATAAGCTCAGCCTACTCCGCGACAAAACGACCGACCACCGCACCTTCCGCGAGCTCATGCGAGAGCTGGCCACGCTGCTGTGCTACGAAGCCACCCAGGACCTGAATGTGCAGGAAGTGCCGGTGGAAACGCCGATGGGCACTGCCCGCGGCTTCAAAGCAAAAGAGCGAATTGGCGTCGTGCCCGTGCTGCGCGCCGGACTGGGCATGCTGGAAGGCGTAATGCAGCTACTGCCTGATGCACAGGTGTGGCATATCGGCCTGTATCGCGACGAGGAAACCCTGCGTCCGGTGCACTATTACAATCGCTTGCCTGCCCAGGCCAGCGTGCAGCTCTGCCTGATTCTGGACCCGATGCTGGCGACCGGTGGCTCCGCGGCTGCGACTGTCGAGCTGCTCAAGAAATCGGGCATCACCAATATCAAGTATGTGGGCATCATTGGCGCGCCCGAAGGCGTCGAACGGCTGTCTGCGGCCCATCCCGACGTGCCCATTTATCTGGCCGCGCTGGACGAACGCCTTAACGACGTCGGCTTCATCGTGCCTGGCCTGGGCGATGCTGGCGACCGCCAGTTTGGCACCTAGGCGCATCACGTGACAGACAGCGCCGCATTCCTGCTGGTTTTCGTGATTGGCCTGGGGGTCACCCTGGTGCTGGTTCCGCTGATGGACTGGCTGGGGCGGCGCTTCGGCATCACCAGCAAACATGGTGGCCGACGCCTGAATGAAGGCGACAAGCGGCGCGTCTCCAAGCTGGGCGGCGTGGCCCTGTTCTTTGGCTTCACGACAGCGGCCATAGCGGCCCAGTTCATCCCCATCGACCGTTTTGACGCCTACGAGATCATCCGCTTCATCGGGCTGATGCTGGGCGGCGCCGTTATATTTCTGGTCGGCCTGCTCGATGACATCTTCGAGTTCTCCTCGTTCCCGCAGTTTCTGGGCCAGTTCATCGCCGCAGCCATCGCCATCATCTTTCAGATTTTCATCGAGTACGTCAGCAACCCGTTCACCGGCCAGCAAACAGAAAGCTTCCCTTATCTGGTCACGGTGTCGATCAGCCTGTTCTGGCTGGTGCTGATGATGAATACCATGAACTGGCTGGACGGGCTGGACGGGCTGGCGGGTGGCGTCACGCTGATCGCCGGGGCGATGCTGTTCATCAACAGCGCGTTTCGTATCGACCCCGCGCAAACATCGGTCAGCCTGCTGCCGCTGGCATTGATGGGCGCCACACTCGGCTTCCTCGTGCATAATACCTATCCGGCGCGCGTCTTCATGGGCGGCACGGCGCATTTTCTGGGCTACACGCTGGGGGCGCTCAGCATCATCGGCGGCGCGAAAATGGGCACCATTCTGCTGGTACTGGGGCTGCCGCTTGTGGATGTGGTCTGGCAGATTTTCAACCGTTTACTGCGCGGTCGCAGCCCCTTTACAGGCGACCGGGGCCATTTGCACTTCCGCCTGCAGGACCTGGGCTTCACGCAGCGCCAGATCGTCCTCGGATACTACGCTTTCTGCACGCTGTTCGGGGTGCTCACGCTCATCATCAGCAGCGAGCTGTACAAATTTGTGGCGCTGGCCGTGCTGCTGGCCATCGTGGCTGTGGTGCTCTTCATCCTTCAGCGGCGCATGGCGGTGAGGCCGCCCGCAGGCGATTCACCCGCGCCTTAAAGCTCGTCTTCAGATAACTTGCCAATCTGCTCATCCTGCACGCTCAGCGGCCGGCTGGTGATGGTGCTTGCCCCTTCACGGCCGGTTAGCGCACTGGTCGCTGCCGATGGCGTCAGGGCTGCGGGCTCCTCTTTGGTGATGACGACCTCGGTTTCCCTGCCGGGGGCTGCGGGCAGCGGAAACGGAAAGTCATAAATCGAGGTGTACTTCTCAAGCTGCTTTGACTTTTCGGCGGCTTTGCGCGCCTTTTCGCGCTCGGCTGTTTTGGCGGCCTGAATCTGCGCCTTCGTCAGCGCAACCAGCTTGCCATTCTGAAACGTCGCGCTGTCGCCGCGGATGCGCTCGTAGGTATTCTCGACGATCGAGAGCAGCAGCGTCACGAACAAATCCAGCGCGGCGACAATCGCCAGAGTCTCGATCAACGACACAACCAACGTGTTCAGCGGGCCAGACAGCGCAAACCCAAGCAGGTCATCGCTCACGCCCAGCAAAAAACCGACGCCGATCACTAGCGCCAGCAGCGTAACGACCGGCCGCAAACGCCGCATCGCGCTGAAATCTGAGGGGAACATGGTATTGGCAATCGTGAACATGAGATACGCCCACAGCCAGAATCCGGGCGTGGCCAGCACATCGGCCAGCACCGTTGGCAGGGCTTCCAGCCCGGCAAACTGCACCGCCAGGAAAATACGGTCCAGCCGCAGCACGCTGGTGGAAATCACGCCGATCACCGCCAGTCCGACGACCAACGGGGCAAATGTGAGGAACGGCTGTTTCGGCCCGGCAATCTTGTCCGCCAGCTGCACAAATTCCAGCCGGAGGCGGGCCATCGCCTGTTCTTCGGGGACCTTGATGCGCACTGAGGCGCGCACATTCAGAAAGGTCGCCGCGAAATAGAGCGTCACCTCATACAACACGATGCCGGGCAGAAACAGCAGGTAATACGTGACCGTGGTGGTGGACAGGCGTTTTGTAAACAGCCAGCCCACCTTGAAGATATGCTCATGCAGCCAGCGTTCCAGGCGGCGAACCAGCCAGATCAGGACGGCCAGCACCAGCCAGCCCGTGACAAGCTGCCCCCAGTCCAGAACAATCAGCCTTTTGCTTCGGCGGCCGCAGCCACCAGCGCGGTGAAGTCGTCCACAATCAGCGAGGCACCGCCCACCAGCGCACCATCGACGTTCGGGCAGCTCATATACTCGCGCATATTCGATGGCTTCACGCTGCCGCCATACTGCACGCGCACGTCATCAGCCACCGCCTGGCCATACAGTTCAGCCACTGTGGCGCGCACTGCCCCGCCGCAGATGTTCTCGGCAATTTCAGCCGTCGCAGCCTTGCCCGTGCCAATCGCCCAGATCGGCTCGTAGGCGATGATCATGCGGCTGACCGCCTCGCCGTCGATGCCGTCCAGCCCGGCGCGCACCTGCGCGCTCACAAATGCGTTGGTTTCGCCCGCCTCATACACGGCCAGATTCTCACCGCAGGCGAAGATCGGCGTCAGGCCGTGGGCCAGCGCCGCCTTGATTTTGGCATTGATCACCGCGTCGGTCTCGCCCAGGTATTCGCGACATTCGCTGTGGCCGATGATCACATAGTCCACCAGACCGGCCAGCATGCCACCCGACACTTGCGACGTATACGCGCCTTTTTCCTGCGCGCTCACGTTCTGCGCGCCCACTTTCAGGCTGGTCCCACGCAGCGCAGCGGCCGTCGATTCAATTGCGATAAACGGCGGGCAGACGATGCTGTCCACCGAGGTGTACGGGGCCAGCCGGGGGGCCAGCTCCTGCACAAATGCGACCGCTTCACTGGCGGTCTTGTTCATCTTCCAGTTGCCGGCGATGACGGGCCTGCGCATGGTATCACGTCCTTTTGGGTTGATCGGATGAAACTGGTCTCATGAAACAGCCCGAATGATACCCTCAGTTCCCCATGGTTTCCAGCAGCCGACCCGCAGTGCTCTGGATCCAGCGCGGTCCGCCCTGCCCAGGTGCCCGTGTCAGCAATTCGCGCGCACGTGCCCAGTTCTCACGCGCGATTTCAAGCTCGGCTTCGGCCAGCGTTGCCTCGGCCAATTGGGGACTATCGCGCCGTGCAGCTGCCAGTTCTGCTTCGGCCAGGCCAAATTCGCCATCGGTGATATATGAACGCGCAAGAATGGCACGCATGACAGGCGGCGGATTATCCCGGAAAATGGTCGCCAGCGAGGGCGCACGCAGTCCTGCAAATGCATTCGGCTCCTGCGCGGCAGTATACAGGTCGAGCCCGGCGCCGCTGCGCAGCGGCATGTCGATGCCGGGAACGCCTTCCCCGATGCTGAGCGCATAGCTGTAGAGCCAGTAGGAAGCCGCATTATTGCCTTCCAGATAGGCCAGATGCGCGGCAGTGCCCCAGTACGACGCGCGCACCTGGATGGTTTGCAAGTTGGTCTCACCGTCGGCCAGAACCCCCAACGCCAAAGCAACGTTGCCATTCTCCAGCAGCGCCCACGCCAGCGCCAGATGCGCCTCCGGAGAATCAGGATACGCGTCAAGATTGCTGCGCGCCGCCAGTATGCCCATCTCAGGCACATCCAGCAGGAACTCCATCCCACCCGGGCCACTGCCCACCGGCGGGCCACCACCCTGATTCACCTGTGGTGAGGCAGCCTGACCGGATGGCGGTGGCGGTTGTGGCGACCGTGCCGCTGGCTGTATTTGTGTGGGAAGCGGCGGCGTCGCGGTGAACGGCTCCGGCAGCGTCGGGCGCGGATCGGTTGTATGGGTGGCATCCGGGGGCGGCGCCTCGGCCACCGTGGTCTGTGTGGCGAGGATAGTCGCTGCGGCAGCAATCAGGTTTTGATTGCGCCGGTTCAGCACCACCAGCCCAATGATCAGCAGCACCACGACCACCGCCAGCACGCCGAGCAGCACCGTGTCCAGCGAACGCCGTTTGGCAGGCGCGGCTTCGGGCGGCAGTTCACGGGTGGCCGCCAGATTACGCGTCTGCGCGGCGGGCTTTTGCGCCTTTGATGCAGTCACTGGCGCAGCAGGTGCCCCGGCTGTCGCAGACCCAAGCGCGCTCTCCAGCGCCAGCACGAACGCAGCCGCGCTCTCGTAGCGGTCCGACGGGTCCTTGGACAGCGCCTGCAAAAAGACTGCATCGACCGCGCTGCTCAAAGCCGGGTTACGAGAAGACGGCACCGGCAGCGGCGTATATATGTGGTCGTGCACGACCGTGTGCGGGGTCGTCGCATTGAACGGCACATCGCCCGTCAGCATCTCATAGGCCATCACCGCAAAGGCGTATAAATCGGACCTGCGATCAAGCAGAATCTCGCCCTGCGCCTGCTCAGGGGACATATACGCCGGCGTGCCGATCATCATATTCTTGCTCATGGTGCTGTCCGGCGCAGAGGCCAGCCTGGCCAGGCCAAAGTCAGTGATGTATGGCGTGCCGTTTGAGTCGAGCATGATATTCGAAGGCTTGATATCGCGGTGCAGCACGCCCTTCCCGTGGGCATAATCCAGCGCGCGGGCCAGCGGGCGCAGCACCCGGCGCAGATTCTGCGGTGTGGGGCTGTTCGACACCATCCATTCTTTCAGGCTGGTGCCATCAATCAGCTTCATGACCAGATACGGATGGCCCTGATGCTCGGAATAGTCGTACACGGGGACAATATTGGGGTGTTCCAGCGAAGCAGCGACCGTCGCCTCACGCTCGAAACGCATGATAAACTGGCTGTCGGTCAGATAGGCGCCGTGAATCATCTTCAGCGCGACAAAGCGGTTCAGACGCGCCTGCGACGCCTTGTAAACGGTCGCCATACCGCCCTGCCCCAGCTGCTCCACGATCAGATACGCGCCGATCGTCTGGCCAATCAGTGACTGCATAGCGGCGTTCTTTCCGTCAATTGACGAGACCCATACTTGTACGTAATTATAGTGTGCGTCAATGGCGCTCACAATTGAGAGCGGGCCATTGGCCGGGGGCCGCATGGACATTCAGACAACCGGAAAAATTCTCGCCATCGTCGGGGCGATCGTGCCGGTGATCGGCGGGCTGCTGTGGCTGGCCGGGGGATCCCCCTGGCTGCAAAACCTGCTCTCGTCCGGCACCATCCGGCTGGAGGGCGGCGGCATGACCTGCCTGATTCCCATCGTCGCCAGCATTCTTATCAGCGTTATTGGCACCATCGTGCTCAATATCATCATCAGACTGATCAACAAGTGAACGTATCCGATTTCGACTACCATCTACCCGAAGACCGCATAGCACAGACGCCCGTTGAGCCGCGCGATGCCTCCCGCCTGATGCGCCTCGACCGCGCCAGCGGGGCCGTCAGCCATCACATCTTCCGCGATATTCTCGGCTTCCTGCGCCCGGGTGATGTGCTCGTCATGAACAATACGCGTGTGATTCCTGCGCGCCTGTTCGGCAAAAAGGCGGCCACCGGTGGCGCTGTCGAGCTGCTGCTGCTCAGTCGCCAGGATGACACTTCGTGGCGCGCCCTGGTGGGCGGGCGTGGGCTGCTTCAGGGCGCCCCAATCACGCTGGACTGCGGGGTATCAGCGGTCGTGGAAGCCGTGCTTGACCAGAGCGAACGCGTCATCCGCTTCAGCGAGCCGATTGAGCCGTATCTGGACGACTACGGCCAGATGCCGCTGCCGCCCTACATCCACACCCCACTCATCAATCGCGAGCGCTATCAGACGGTATACAGCCAACACGCCGGTTCAGCCGCCGCGCCCACCGCCGGGCTGCATTTCACGCCAGAGCTGCTGGTGGCCGCCCGCGACATGGGCGTGCATCTGGCTTACTGCACACTGCACTTCGGCCTGGGGACGTTTCAGCCGGTTAAGGTGGAGCGCATCGCCGACCATGTCATGCACTATGAGCGCGCCCAGCTCAGCGCCGATGACGCGCGCATCATCAACGAGGCAAAACTGGCTGGCGGACGCATCATCGCTGTCGGCACCACCAGCGCGCGCACGCTGGAGACCGCCGGCATCCTCAGCGAAGGCGGCACCCCTGACACCGCCTATGAGCCCGCGCAGGCCTGCCCGTGGCGCCCCGTGATCGCCTGCGAGGTGGACACCAACCTGTTCATCCATCCAGGCTATCGCTGGCGCGTGCTGGACGGCATCATCACCAATTTCCATCTGCCCAAGTCGACGCTGATGATGATGATCGGCGCGTTTGCCGGGCGCGAACATGTACTGGCGGCCTATCAGACTGCTGTGCAGGAAGGCTACCGCTTCTTTTCATTCGGAGACGCCATGTTCATCGTCTGATGGCGAAAACTGGGCGCAAACTTCGGATTGACTGACACGGGAAAGTTTCCTATACTTCTGCTTCACGTTTTGTCAATGAACCTACTTCGTTGACCAATTTTCCCCGTCGTGCGGGCAGATATGCCCTCCGTGTGCCGCCGACGGCTGGAAGCGAGAATTGGAGATAAATCAGTATGTACGCCATCATCCGCACCGGCGGGCGCCAGTATCGCGCCGAAGTGGGCAAGCTCATCGATGTCGAGCGCATGCCCAACGCCGTCAATGACACGATTGAAATCAAGGATGTGCTTCTCGTCGGTGACGACAGCAAAACTGTTGTCGGCCAGCCGAACGTCGAAGGCGCCGTGGTGACAGCCGTGGTTATCGATCAGTTCCGCGCCAAGAAGGTCATTGTCTTCAAGTACCGTCAGCGCACGAAGTTCCGCCGCAAGCGCGGTCATCGTCACTACTACACCCGTATTCGTATCGAAGCAATCAACGCCTAGCCAGCCCTGGCGAGCATCTGGAGAAGAGATTATGGCTCACAAAAAAGGTGGCGGTTCCAGCCGTAACGGTCGCGATAGCAATTCGCAGCGCCTGGGCGTAAAGCGTTTTGGCGGCCAGCACGTCATCCCTGGCAACATCATCGTTCGCCAGCGCGGCACCCAGTTCCACCCCGGCAAAAACGTGGATATGGGTAAGGATTACACCATTTTCGCCGTCCAGGAAGGGTACGTCGTTTTCGAGTACGCTCCCGGCAAGAACGGCCGTCAGCAAATCAGCGTGTACGCGGAAAATCCGACACCCGCTGTTCGTAACTAGTTTCGTTTACGCTCAGTACCATACAGCGACGCGTTGTATGGAGACGAGAGGACCTCAATGAAGACTGATCTGCATCCAGCATGGTTTCCTGAAGCAGTTGTGACCTGTGCCTGCGGTAACTCGTGGGTCACCGGCGCCACCCAGGCGACCATCAAGACCGATATCTGCTCGCGCTGCCATCCTTTCTACACCGGCGAACAGCGCATCATCGACACCGAAGGCCAGGTGGACCGCTTCATCAAGCGCCTCCAGGTTCGTGACCAGAAGATCGCCGCTGCCACCAGCAAGATCGAATCGTCCAAGCCGGAGAATCTCCAGCTTGCCGAAATCGGCCTGAACAAGCGTCATCTGAACATCCTGGTTGAAGCTGGCGTCGTCACCGCGGGTGACTTCATCGCCCGCCTCGAACAGGGTGGCGACCAGGCCATCCTCGACATCGACGGCATCGGCCAGAAGGTGCTCGCGGATGTGAAGCGCGAACTGCGCAACCGTGATTACACCCTGCCCGGTGGAGACGCCGAGTAGTTCACGATATAGTACTATAGAAGGCAGGCATGACATCCTCATGCCTGCCTTTCTTTTTGCCTGTTACCCGTGTATCCCCGTACCCAGCGAGATGTCCTTATGACCCCCACCCTTGGACAGGTAGAAGTAATCTGCGGCAGCATGTTCTGTGGCAAAACCGAAGAGCTGATTCGCCGCGTGCGCCGCTCGATGATCGCAAAGAAACAGGTGCAGGTCTTCAAGCCCAGCGTCGATGACCGCTACGGCGTGGAAAGCGTCACCAGCCACACCGGCCAGACGGTCAATGCTGTGCCCGTGCCCCACGCCCAGGATATCCTGACGCATCTTGCGCCCGATACCCGTGTTATTGCCATTGATGAAGCGCAGTTTTTTGACGATGGCATCAGCCATGTGGTCAATGAGCTGGCGGAGCGTGGCATCCGCGTGATTGTCGCCGGGCTGGACATGGACTTTCGTGGCGAGCCCTTCGGCGCCATGCCCGTGCTGATGGCCCGCGCGGAAGAAGTGACCAAGCTGCATGCCATCTGCATGGTGTGTGGCGAACAGGCCTGCCGCACCCAGCGCATCGTCAATGGCCGGCCTGCCAACTTCCACGATCCGGTCGTGCTGATCGGTGCATCCGAGCGTTATGAAGCGCGCTGCCGCCAACATCATGAGGTTCCTGGAAGCCGTTAATCAAATTCCAGCACGAATTACTTTGCATCGCTAAATAAATCATTGTAGAATGATGTCGAAGGATGGATATGGAGGGAGCAATATGGGCGTTATCAGCGTAAATCTCAATGCGCAGCCCGCAGTACAACCGGTCAATCAGTCCAGGCTGTGGCTGCGCAACCGGCGTTGGGATCTCTTTTTTATTTCTTTGAGCGTTATTCTCGTACCGCTGCCCTATCTGGTGTACCTGCTGGCTGTGCGCCTGGGTGTCGACCAGGACGTGGCGCGCAACTCGATCAATGGCTTCGTCGCGGTCGCCGTCGGCGGCCCGCACATGATGAGCACCTTCATGCGCACCGGCCTGGACAAGGACTTCCGCAAACGCTACCCCATGCTGCTGCGCTCCTCGATCATCATCCCGATCATCGTGGTCTCGCTGGCATTTCTGAACCTTACGCTGCTGCTGACTGTTTTCTTCTTCTGGGCCGCGATGCATGTGCTGCATCAGGTGACCTACATCAGCGAACTGTACAGCCACAAGGAACATACCTTCGTGCGCAAGGGCACATCCGTGTCGATGGTGTCGCGCCTGATCGACTACGGCGTGATCCTGACCTGCCTGTTCCCGTTCGCAGCGCTGAAGATCAGCCAGGGCCAGTTTGAAGTCGGCACCAACGACCTCACCCGCGTGATTCCGGAATTCTTCCAGCAGACCTGGTTCTTCTATGCCATGACCGGCATCTTCCTGGTGGCGACGACGGCCTTCTTCGTCAAGACCATCGTGGAATACCGCCGCAATATCATGAACGTGCCCAAGACGGTATTCATTCTGCTCACCGTGGCGGTTGCCTTCGTCATCCCGTCGCTGCCGAATCTCGATACCGCCTTCCAGGGCCTGAACACGTGGCATTCGTTCCAGTATCTGGCGATCACGTTCTACATCGTGGGCGTGCGCACAGCATACGGCAAGATGGGCGAAACGGCCCCGGTCGTCAAGCGCTTCGAGAAGCATGGCAACAAGGGCCTGTTCGTGCTGAGTACGATCATGCTGGTCGGTTCGGCCGTCGTGTTCATCGTGGTGTACTCCATCGCGCCGCTGGTTCGCCCGGGCATCGACGGCAATGCCCACTTCGACATCGCCTACTACACCGCGATCCTGTCGTTCCTGTGGATTCACTACTACCACGACCATTTCCTGTTCACCAACTTTGAAGCGCTGGACGACGCCTTCTATAACGAGAAGGCCGCCCAGGGCTAAACAGCCCAGTGGTTACACAGTCAGACACAGGGGGATGACACACAGTCATGCCCCTGTTTTTTATTCATGACGCATCTTTCAGCGGTTGTCTCCACGAGACGCGGGACGTGGTATACTCACCGCTCATTTTCCGCACACCCCAGGATACGCATATGCGCGGCGTAGTCGTCGCTGTAGACCTTGAAACCACCGGGCTATACCCGACGGTTCATGACATTATTGAGATCGGCGCTGTTCGTTTTGAAGACGGCGTCGCGACAGATGAGTTCAAATCATTCGTTAAGCCAAGAAATCCTGAAAACCCAAAAGATCCTTTGATCCCGAAATTTATCACCGAGCTAACCGGCATCACCGATGATGATGTGGCGAATGCGCCACCGATGCGCGAAGCTGTCGACGCGCTGGAGGCCTTCACCGGCCGTGATCCGATCGTTGGCCACAGCGTCGCCTTTGACCTGGGATTCCTGAATCAGCGCCAGGCCTGCCTGCTCAATCCGCGCATCGACACCTATGAACTGGCGTCAATGCTGGTTCCCGGCGCGCCGCGCTACAACCTGGGCAGTCTGGCGGCGTGGTTCAATGTCCCGCTGGCGTCGGCACACCGCGCACTGGATGATGCCCGTGCTTCAGGTCTTGTCTACTTCAAATTGTGGGAGCTACTGCTTCAGGTGCCTCCGGCAATTCTGCTGGAGATCAACTATCTGTCGGCCGACATCGCGAACTGGGACGCCCGCTATACGCTGCAAAATGCGCTGCGCGAGCTGGGCATCCAGCCCAATACCGCCTATTTCCCGGCACCTGTTTTTACTGAATCAGCGCCGGATGTGGAGCGGCTGGATCCCCTCGACATCGATGGGCATCTGGATGTAGCGGCGATGGAGGCCCTGTTCTCTCCCGGCAGCCCGCTGTCTGGCAGCCTGCCCGATTACGAAGATCGCGCCCAGCAGCGCAATATGGCGCTGGCCGTCACGCGGGCCTTCAACGACGGCGCTCCGGTCATGATTGAAGCGGGCACTGGCACGGGTAAGTCGATGGCCTATCTGGTGCCCAGCATCGCCTGGGCGCTGCACACCGGCGAACGCGTGGTCATCTCCACCGGCACGATTAACCTTCAGGAGCAGTTGCTCAACAAAGACATCCCTGCCCTCAGGCACGCGTTCGACACACCCTTTAATGCCGTGCTGCTGAAGGGGCGCAACAACTATCTGTGCCCGCGCCGATTTGAGTTTCAGCGCAAGCGTAAAGCGACGTCTCTGGACGAACTGCGCATCATGGCCAAAATCCTCATCTGGACGCTGTCCAGCAAGAGCGGCGACCGCGGGGAAATCAGCCTGCGTGGTGCCGAAGAATACACGTGGACGAAGCTGAACAGCCAGGATGAAGGCTGTACCGATTCACAGTGCAGCCATCACATGCATGGCGTGTGCCCGCTGCACAAGGCGCGCAAAGCCGCGCAGGCCGCCCACGTGATCGTCGTCAACCATGCGCTGCTGACAGCGGACGCGGTCACCGGCCACACCCTGCTGCCGGATTTCACCCGCGTCGTGCTGGACGAAGCGCATCAGTTTGAGGATGCCGTCACCAACAGCCAGACCTTCCGCATTGACGAGCCAACGCTGCGCCGCCAGCTTTCCGAAATCGGCTCTCTGGAGCCATCGCGAGGGCTGCTGGGCGCGGTGACCTCCCGCCTGTCTTCCGCAAACGCCGCCGACGCGCTGGCCGATTTCCTGCGCTATGCGCATGACCTGTCTGACGTGATGGCCTTTATCAATGCGCCCGTCAGCAAGTTTTTCAAAAGCATTCAGACGCTAATGACCGAGTCGGGTGGCGGCGGCGATTACAACCAGCAGATGCGCTTCACCCCCAAGGTGCGCGAAAGCACAGCTTTTTCGGCCGCGGCAAACAGCGCCAGCAGCCTGGCGGAGTATCTGGATGCGATCGCCATTGCCGTAAAAGACCTGGCGCTCATCATGACGCAGGCGCAGCTGGCAGGCGACGCCGACATCCCTGAGCTCATCAGCAGCATGAACAGCCTCGGCCGGGACCTGGCCGCCACCACCGAACTGCTGATCGCCGTGTTCAAAAAGCCGGACAGCAATTTCGTCTACTGGCTGGCCGGTCATAACAACAATGAGTTCGCATCGCTCAATGGCGCGCCGATTTACGTGGGCCAGCACGTGCAGGAAAGCCTGCTTCAGCATGCGCAGACTGTCGTGATGACCAGCGCCACGCTGCAGGTGAACAATTCCTTCGACTACATTCAGCAGCGCATGGGCTGCGATGGCGTCGAGACGATCGATGTCGGCAGTCCGTTTGACTACAAGGCGAGCACGCTGCTCTATATCCCCAATGACATGCCCCCCATCGCCGAGAAATTCAAGTATCAGCAGGCGCTGGAACGCGCCATCATCGAGGTGGCCGCCGCGCTTCAGGGCCGCACGATGGTGCTGCTCACCAGCTACACCCAGCTCAAACAGACTGCACAGGCCATCACGCCGCGCCTGAAACTGGGCGACATCGCGGTTTACGACCAGAGCGACGGCAGCAGCCGCCAATCCCTGCTGGATGGCTTCAAACAGACCGAGCGCGCCGTGCTGCTGGGCACGCGCAGTTTCTGGGAAGGCGTGGACGTGCCCGGCGACTCGCTCAGCGCGCTCATTATTACCAAGCTGCCGTTTGCTGTGCCCACCGACCCGATCGTGGCGGCACGCTCAGAAACCTACGGCAGCCCGTTTGACGAATACTCCTTGCCAGACGCGGTGCTGCGCTTCCGCCAGGGCTTTGGCCGTCTGATTCGCACGCGCACAGACCGCGGCGTCGTGGTCGTGCTGGACAGCCGCGTGCTGAACAAAGGCTATGGCATGCGCTTCATCGATGCCCTGCCCCAGTGCACCATGAATACCGGGCCGCTAAAGGAGCTGGCGGGGGCATCCCTGAACTGGATCAGGCGTCCATAAGCAAACGCTACTGTAACGAAGGTCTAGCACTATCTGGACGGATGTTATGCGCCACTTATGGTACGATATTTATCGTGAGGGTGAGAGCAGATGAAGACACCAGCGGGCAAGCAGTGCCGCTTCTATTACGAAGACTTCAATCGCGGGCGCAATCTTCAGGAATGCCGGGCAGCACGCAGGCCGGAAGCCGGAACAAGCCTGCAATGGCAGCCGAAAGACTGCGCCTCGTGTCCCGTGCCAGAGATTCTGAACGCAAACGCCAGCGCGGACATGGACATTGAAGTCATCATCAAACCCAGGCTGCTTGGGCTGGGCCGCAACCTCACCGTCGCGGCGCATTGCAGCAAACACGACATTGTGATCACCGATCCTTTCGTGGGCTGCGAGCGTTGTAACGAAGAAAGGCCTGGTCTGGATCAATTCTTAAAGGCACTGGAAGAGTAGTCCTCGTGGGAACACGGCGTACGAATGCCATCAGCGCAGGCCACATAGCAGTTGCCCCGGAACCCATCCCTGCGCAGACGGGCGAGAGCATGATCTGTGTCCTGGCCTCAGATGATACGCCTTCTGCCTTTACTGCTTTCGCCGATTCGTCCGTCTGGACCATCATTCCCCACAACCGCATCAACTCGGAAGCCTGTGCTGAATCCCTCAGGTTGGCCGACGGCGTGATCGCCTGGGACAGCCTCGCTGCACGCAAGTGGGTTGCCCGCGTATCACGCAAGACCCCCTATACCGAGCGCCCGGTCGTGATCGGCATTTCAGGCCTCCCCGAAGCCATCCCGTTTGGGGATTTCTTCGTGCCTGACTCGCCGGATATGCTCATCCACACGCTGACCAATGCCCTGACGATGCGCGCAGCACTGATGGAAGCCGAAGCCAGGGCCAGCAGCGCGCAGGCCGAGCTTGAGGCCCAGCAAAAAAATCGCGAGTTCCTGCATTTCGGCAAGCCAGTGATGGAACGCGCCGCCCACGAAGTGAAGACCCCGTTGTATCAGATTAACGCGGCGCTCCAGTTCCTGAGCACGACCATTCCGCCCACGCGCGCCCTGGACATGGCCCATCAGGCCCTTGAACGCCTGACCGGCGTGTTCGACAAGATTCGTATGGTGCAGCACGGGATTGAACCGAATATCTCGATGATGCGGCCTGGCAGCCCGGTCGAGATCGCAATCAGGATGCTGCGCAGCACGCTGGGCGACGAAGATGAAGTGCAGCGCATCCTGCTGGAAGAAGAAGATCCGCTTCCCATCGTCCTGGGTGATCAGGAGGCCCTGGGCATGGCGCTCTTCGAGCTGCTGTCCAATGCCCTTAAATACAGCCGTCCCCTTGACGGGTCGCGCGGCGGGGATGTCACCCTGACCATTTCGCAGACAAGCACGCGCCGTGTGACCTACACCGTGCAGGACTGCGGTATCGGCATCGCACCAGAGCACATCAAGCTCATTTTCGAGGAATACTATCAGGTGCACAAGCATCAGGCCGCAGAGTACGGGGGCACCGGCGTGGGGCTGACCCTGGCACGGCTCATCGTACAGAAGCATGGCAGCGACATCAAAGTCTTCTCGACCGAGGGCGCGGGCAGCCGCTTCTCATTCAATCTGCCGGTTGTCCGGAAGTAATCGGGCGGTCGTCTCATCTAAATCTGAGTGAATTCATGCGACAGTCTAAACTACTTTCGTTGACTCAGGAAGTCATCCTGTGTACAATGAATTCATAAAATTCAGATTGTTCTGAACGTCACAATAAGTTCAGGACGGCTCAGACAGGGACAAACGATGAACAATGTTCACGATCTCCAGCCAACACTAGATCGCGCGGCAGCCGCTGTTTCCAGCCCCCCTGACGAATCAGTCATCGCTCAGGCGCTGCTGGGCGTCGAGAAATGTATGATGGACCTCGTGAACAGCGACGTCGAGGTACTGCGTGACGCCAGCCGCCACATCATTGGCGCGGGTGGCAAGCGTGTGCGTCCGCGCCTTGCCCTGCTGGCATTCTTTGCAGCAGGCGGCACTTCAGCAGACCTGAAGGATGTTACCGCCATTGCTGCTGCTGTAGAGCTGATTCACACGGCCAGTGTGGTGCATGACGACATCAACGATCACGGCGTGCTGCGCCGCGGACGCCCGTCTGTCAATGCGCTGTGGGGGCGCACCTTCGCCCTGCTGACCGGCGACTTCCTGTTCACGAAGGTATTCGAGTTGATCGCACCGTACGGCATCTACAACACGATCCTGGCCGAAGCAACCACCGCACTGGTGGAAGGTGAGACGCTCCAGGCCAGCGCGGTAAAGAATCGCCAGTTCACCCGCGAGACCTACTACCGCATCATCGGCCTGAAGACAGCAGCTTTGTTCCGCGCTGCGGCCATGCTGGGCGCAAAATGCTCGGGCGCGTCCGAGCGCGACATTCAGGCACTGGGCGAATTCGGCTTCAATATCGGCCTGTCGTTCCAGATTGTGGATGATGTGCTCGATGTGGTCGGCTCGCCAGAGCAGCTCGGCAAGACTTCGGGCATTGATATCGCCCAGGGACGCGGCTTCGCGGTCGCCTACGAGAACGAAAACGGCCAGATTGTGGAGCACGACGATACCGCGGCAGACCCGATGATCTCCATCCGCAAGGACGTGCTGGCCGGCACCGCGCTGGAAGAAGCCCGCGTACAGGCGCGCCGCTTCGTGCGCGAAGCCATCGAGGGCATCAGCCACCTGCCCGAATCTGCCGCCCGAACTGAGCTGATGGCGCTGGCCGAATCCGTCGTCGAGCGCGACTTCTAGTCACCCCTTCGCAGGATCACAACAGGCCCACAGGCGTAAAAGCTGCGGGCCTGTTTTATTTTCCGCGCGTTATAATGCCTCACCATCATATCAACCGAACGAAAACAGGCGAATCGCAATGATCAGGATTGTGTCCACCGAGCAGATGCGCGAGATTGAAGCGGCGGCTGACCAGGCCGGGCTGTCGTATGCCAAGCTGATGCAGCACGCAGGACGCGCCGCCGCCGAACGCGCCAAACAGCTGCTCGCTGAATCGATGGCGGATGAGCCGAAAGTGACCGTGCTGGTGGGGCCCGGCAATAACGGCGGAGACGCGCTGGTGGCCGGGCTGCTGCTCTCGCGTGAATCGGACGCACCCGTGCGCTTTTACCTGATCCGCCGCCGCGCTGACGACGACGACAACTGGGCTGCCGTGCGTGATTCAGGCGCATTCGTCGCCTTTGCTGACGACGACCAGCGCTATCGGGTGCTGTCGAACCTGGTCTCCAGCGCGTCGCTGGTCATCGACGGTCTGTTCGGCATGGGCACGCGCCCGCCCCTGCGCCCGGATGTCGTCCCGCTTATGCGCGCCGTCCGCCATGCGCTGCGCGACTATCAGGCGGAATCAGCCCAGTATGCCAACTTTCTCTCTGTTCCCGAAGCGCGGCCGATGTTTCGCGGCACGCGGCCGCGTGTGCTGGCGCTGGACTGCCCCAGCGGTGTCGACTGCGATACCGGCGCGGCCGATGACAACACCATCCCGGCAGACGAGACCATCGCGTTTATCGCCCTCAAGGCTGGCCTGTTGAGCTTCCCTGCTGCCGGTTATGTCGGGCGGCTGGTGACAACCGCGCTGGGCGTGCCGCCCAATACATCGCATTTGCGCACATCGGGTGCGCGCATGGTCTCCGGCCTGGACGCCTCGGATGCGCTGCCCGCCCGCCCGCTGGATGGTCACAAAGGCACCTTTGGCCGTGCGCTCATCATCGGCGGCAGCACCAACTATGTTGGCGCGCCACAGATGGCTGGCAGGGCCGCCTATCGCATCGGTGCCGGGCTGGTGCAGCTTGCCGTGCCGGAATCCCATCTGGTGGCAGTTGCAGGCACATTCCCGGAAGCCGTCTGGCTGCCGCTGTATGCAGCGAATGGGTCAGATGTGCAAAAGGTCATCGCCGGGCTGGGTGACGCACAGGCCGTACTGATCGGGCCGGGGCTGGGCCAGTCCGATGACGCGGCAGCTCTCCTGACAGCCATGCTGGCACAGGGAGATGCGCTGCCGCCGCTGGTGCTGGATGCCGACGCGCTCAATCTGATTGCATCCGGACATGCAGCGATGAGCAGCGTGCCGGAAGGCTCCATCCTGACGCCGCATCCTGGCGAAATGGCGCGTCTGCTGGGTACAAGCACCGCCGAGGTGCAGGCAAATCGCATCGAAAGCGCGCGCGCCGCGGCGGAAAAGTGGGGGCAGATTGTCATGCTGAAGGGGGCGCATACTGTGACGGCCAGCCCGTCTGGCGAGATTGTGGTGTCGCCGTTTAAACAGCCCGCGCTGGCCAAAGCCGGCACGGGGGATGTGCTGGCGGGCATCATCACCGGGCTCGTCGCGCAGGGGACAAGCCCGTTTACGGCGGCGTGGCTGGGCGTGTATGTGCACGGACTGGCCGGAAATATCGCCGCCGAAGGCGTATCGGGACGCGCCGCATTGGCAAGCGATGTCCTGGCCGCGCTGCCTGCCGCGCTTCAGTCGCTGGAGCCGCGCTAGCGGCCGATCAGGTCCATGCGACGGCGGGCAGCGGCCTTGCCTTCAGCCAGGCTCTCGCTCACCGGGTCTTTCGGCACAGCGTTGCGGGCGGCTTCGCGCAGGCTGTCGCCTGTCTCGCTGAGCTGTCCAAACAGGCGCGCGCGCAGGGCCTTCCCGCTGATGGGCAGCCACGCCAGCGCGGCAGCCGCCCCGGCGATTACACCCAGGATGAGGCCGTTGGCCAGCCAACCGCCGTGAATCGGATCATCACGCCTTGGCGTCATCAGAGGCCTCCTGTTCGCGGCTGCGACGCACCGCCTGACGAATGCCAAACAGGTTGGTAATCAGCGTGCCCAGGCCGGCCAGAAAGCCACTGGCCGCGACCAGCGGGCCGGTCACATTGCTGCTGACGAAGCGCACCGTCGTGCTGGCCGTATTCACCGCGTCCTGCGTGTTTTCCAGGATCGGCTTGACCTCGTTCTGCACCACGTTGATGAGCTGGGCGATTTGCAGGATCAGGATGGCCAGCGCCAATACAATCAGCGCGCCTTCCATGGCCAGGAAGATGATCATCAGGTCGCGCAGCAGGCGCACCATCTGCTCGGTCTGCTCGATATTATTGGCAGCCAGCAGCATGGCGATGATAAAAATCAGCAGCATGATGGCGAACACGCCCCCTGCTGCCAGAATAACGATATTGCGCAGCGTCCAGCGCGACGGCTTGACGGGCGGTGTAACAGGACTTGAAGCCGGAAGTTGTGGAGTCATCGACCCTTCCTTACTATGTAATTCGCTTGCGCGGGCGCCTGGTCGTCAGCGCGATGCTGAGCACCAGCGCGACAATGCTCCCCGTGATGGCGGCAAACAGATTGAGCGTGCCGTATGAGAAAATCGTGATCTGAAATGCAACACCGATGAACTGCCCGGCGGCAAAACCCAGCCAGCTCAGCAGCAGAAAAGCGGCCAGTCGTTTGGCATCGCCCCCAAAGATCAGGTGCGCAAGGGCACCGATCAGGGTGGAGAGCACAAAGGCAAAAATGAACGTGGGAGCGGACATAGCTGTTTCCCAGACCGACACATTACACCGGTTCAGGTGTTTTAGGATTGTATCACGCGTAATAAGGTTTTGAACACTTCCACGCTTCAGGCTATAATGAGCATACTATGCCAATTATCGACCAGCGCATCCTCATCCCAGCCAGTCAGACCCAGGTCTGGAAATATCTGAGTGATCTTTCCAGGAACGCCGAATGGCAGGCTGACTGTCGTTCAGTCTCATTCCTGTCTTCAAAGCGCGAAGGCCCAGGCACGCGCTGGCGCGTCACCACGGAAAAAGCCCAGCAGCACATCTACGAAATCCAGTCGTGGTACAACGGCCTCGGCTACGAATACACGATCGTCGACGGCACCTCGATGACAGATACCAAAGGGCGCATCCGCCTGCAGGAAATCGCCGAGGGCACTGTCGTTCAATGGACATTCAGCTTCGAGACCAAAGGCGTCCTGAGCGGCCTGCGCGGGGGCACGCGCCAGGTCGAGGCTTCCATGGCGGCCAGCCTGAAGGCGCTCTACAAGGCCATCAAGGCGATGCCTAAGGAAGCGGTGCCGATTCGCTCACTGATGCAGGACTCGCCAGATGTGGAAGGTCGGCAGCAGTATCAGCCGCGCTACACCCCTGCATATGACGTAAAAAAGTCATCGACGAATTTCGACCCGGTAAGCATGCCGGAAGCTGAACAGACGGTCATGCACATGCCGCCGATCGTCGTGACCGATCCCGCGGTAGAAGCGGAAGTGTCTGGTTCCCTGTTTGTGGAACCACCTGTGAAGCAGGAAGACACCAAGCCGAATCCAATCCTGATGGTTGATGACGGGGCCGATGTGCTGACGCCGCCTGACGCGCCGCCCGCATCTGTGCCGTCAGCCGTGAAGGTGACAGACAGCGAGCCGGATTTCATGCCCGTGCTGGACGACATGCTGCACAACGCGCGTCCCTCGCAGGTGGAGACGACTGCGCTGGACGTGGCTGTCGATGCACCACTGGGCACAAAAGCGCCTGCGCCAGTCGCCATTCCCGAGCCAGAGCCGACACTCACGTCCGCGCCCACTCTGCCGCTGTCCATCGAGACCATCCCGCCAGAGCTTCTCGCCCCGCCCAGCGAGCCAGAGCCGTCGATTTCAGAAGTGGCCGAGATGTCGCCTGTGCTCGCTCAGGTGCCGCCTGCACCCGAACCGGTCATCGCACCCGAGCCGGTTGTGGCACCAAAGCCAGAACCACCCGCGCCCGTCGTGCAGGTCAAGAGCATCTGGGAAGAACTGGGCCTGCCGCGCCCGGAAAACCTGGAACCGTCGCCATTGAAATCGGCCACCTCGGTCAATGACCCCGTGCTGATTCCGCTGCCGCCTGTGACCAGCATCCGCCAGGGCTTCCGCGCCCAGGACCGCCGCCGTATCGTGCGCGTGCGCTTCCCGCAGTAAGGCGGGATGTCCGGCATATCAGCGTAACTTAGCGATCCGTAGAGGCAAGGCATGCCTTGCCTCTACTACTCCTAAACGCGCTTAACATTTGATAATTTGCGTGTGATCGGCGCAATAGGATGAAAACCCGACTCGGAAATTAGCGTTGGATCACTCATATATTTGCCAATGACATACTCAGCGAACGCTGATGGATTCAGGCAAATCAATTTCTCTTCCGTTACAATATCGCGACCCTCGAAAGGCCTGTGGTCGAAAGAAGAATCAAAGAAGTAGCCCTGAGCCGAGACATTATTCTTACCTCCAGTTTTTTGTGGCATCCCTTCATGCATCAAGCCATTTCTTATAAATGTCCAGAATGTCTTAGCAAAATCCGTGGTAATTTCGAGATCTGAAGCCATATGTTCATCGAAATGGTCGCGCCATATGTTCCATTCTTTGCCTGGCTTTGGTTTTCGCATTTTCGTAATTCTGAATACTTTAATCTGCAAGTACCGCTCATATAGTGTCAGCGCGACTATGAGATTCACAAAGCTCCCGTCGTTGTCCAGTTTTGAAAGCGGTTCAACGTACCAGCGCCTGAATCTTTCGAAGTCGGATAGCTGTTGTCCTTCGTCCATTTGGCGTCATCTCCCAGCAAACTCAAACAACGAAATATTGACCCAAGTGTTTCGCCAATACAAAAAGCCCTGTTCGCATGAACAGGGCTTTTTGTTTATATGGGTGGCTAGACGGGCTTGAACCCTCGACCTCCTGATCCACAATCAGGCGCTCTAACCGACTGAGCTATAGCCACCATATCTGAGGGAAATAGTATCATGCTTCAGGACGTTTGACTAGGCTGTTTTTGCGCCACAATCACAAATGCGATGCTGCGCGGGAACGCCTTATGATGCACCGTCACGCTGAATCCGTGCGGACCCAGCAGACGGGTGGCGAACGCGTGCATGTGCGCCAGCCCCACGTTCAGGTCCGAATCATCGCGGTTGCCCGTCTGCTGGCCGGTCACACGATAGGCGAATTCCAGCACACGGCGCACGATGCCCCCGCCGGTGAAAGCTGCCGAGGGCACGATGATAAAGCGGCCTCCGTCTGCCAGCAGGCGAAAACACTCGCGCAGCGTGTCTGCCTCCATGATGAATCCGGCCGGAAAAGTGGAGATGATCGCGTCAAACGACGCATGCGGGAACGGCATCGCCTGCGCACGCGCACGCGTCAGGCGGATGGGCAATCGCGCACGGCGTAATTTTCTGCGTGTGATCTGGCCCATAGTGGGCGAAAAGTCGAGGCCGATGGCCCGATACCCGCGCCCAAACAGGTCAAGCTGAAGCGTGCCCGTGCCATGCGCCAGATCGAGCACCCGCGCAGGTGCAGGGGGCAGATGGTCGAGCGCAGACCGCTGCCAGTCTTTCCACGTGCCCATCGAGACCAGCCAGGCGACCAGGTCGTAGGCAAAGGCAAACGGGTGATAGAGCAGCCAGAACGCAGCGCGAACAGGGGCGAACTGTCGGCTCATTCGGCCGTTTCAGACAAGGCGGCCAGGATGGTGTCCGGCGCATCGGTGATGATGGCATGCACACCCAGCGCGGCCAGCTCACGCGCACGCTGTGGGCTGTTCACCGTCCAGGTATTGAGCGGCATGCCCATCGCCAGCACCGGCCCGCCCGCCTCAATCATCTCGTGATACGGGTGCAGGTACTCGCAGTGCGAGATGATGGGATGCTCCAGCGCGTCAAAGGTCATGAACAGATAGCCCAGCCGCACCGACGGCATCACGGCGCGGAACCAGCCCAGCACGCGCCCGCTGAACGAACTGACGATCACTTTGTCCTGCATATTGTAGCGGGCGATCAGCGTAGCCACAGCCTGCTCTACGCCATCGCTGGCCAGCGGGTCGGCATCGCCCGGCGCCTTGATTTCAACGTTGATGCTGCTGAAACGCTGCCCCACTTCCGTAAACACCTGCTCCAGCGTGGGTATCTGCACACCCGCAAAGTCAGGCGAAAAATACGAGCCAGCATCGAGCGACTGAATCTGCGCCAACGTCATTTCGCGGATGTTGCCGCTGCCATTGGTGGTGCCATCGACGCGCTCATCATGCAGGATGACGGGCACGCCGTCCGCGCTCAGCCAGACATCCAGCTCGATACCATAGGCGCCCTGGTCGGCAGCCAGCAGGAAGGCCGGCAGGGTATTCATGGGCGCATAGGCTTTCGCGCCGCGGTGTCCAAACACAAGCGGTGTCATCGTTCATTTCCCCCTGGTACAGCCCGGCACGCATGAAATCACTACCGCGAAATCTGGATCTCGTCACCTTCCACGCGCACCTCATAGCGGCGCACAGGACCAAAGGCCGGAGGCGCCGTCGCCTTGCCCGTGTTCAGGTCAAAGCGCGCCCCATGCGCGGTGCATTCCAGCTCCCCGCCATCGATAAACCCGTCAGACAGCGGCACATCTTCGTGTGAACAACGATCCTCAAAGGCATAATAGCGCCCATCCACGTTAAACAGCGCCACATCATCGCGCCGATACGCCACCACAATACGCGTCCCCGGGGGGACCTCGGCCACCTTTGCGACCGTGATAAACTCAGCCACAGTTAGTCTTCCTCCGCCTGTTCGCGGCGTTCCCATTCTCCCAGCCCATACAGCGCGACCGTGAGCGCCTTCAGCGACAGCAGGCCGCACTTCACACGGTTCATGGACAGGGGAATCCCAATCAGATCAAATACATCCTGCTTGCTGATCGCCCGCACTTCGTCGAGCGACTTGCCGAGGATCATTTCGCCCAGCATCGACGCCGAGGCCTTGCTGATCGCACAGCCCTCGCCTTCCCACGCCAGCGCCTCGATGTGCGTCTTGTCTTCAGACAGGCGCAGCGTCAGGCGCAGTTTGTCTCCGCACAGCGGATTAACCGCCTCATAGTCGATATCTGCCGGGTCCAGCACGCCGCGATAGCGCATATTGCGGTCATGGTCGAGAATATTCTCGCGATAGAAATCGTACATGCGCACCCACCTCCCCGCCGTCAGACGCTGAACGTGCGCTTTACCACATACAGCGCATCCACCAGCCGATCCACTTCTTCAAATGTATTGTACAGATAAAAACTGGCCCGTGCAGTGGCGGCCGTGCCCAGCAGGCTGTGCAGTGGCTGCGCGCAGTGATGCCCGGCGCGCACGGCGATCCCCTGCGAATCCAGCACCTGCGCCACATCGTGGGCATGCACACCGTCCATGCTGAAGGCAGCGACAGCGCCCTTTTTATCGGCATCCGGCCCGTAAACATGTACAAACGGCAGCTCGGCCAGCCGGTCCAGCGCATAGCGGGTCATGGCATGTTCGTGCGCCTGCACCTTGTCCATGCCCAGCGCGTTCAGATAGTCAATCGCCGCACCCAGCCCGATCTGCTCGGAAATCAGCGGCGTCCCGGCTTCAAACTTGAACGGGATGTCGTTCCACGTGCTGCCCTCGAACGTGACCTTCGAGATCATGTCGCCGCCGCCCATCCACGGGGGCATGGCATCCAGCAGCGCCGCCTTGCCATACAGCACACCGCTGCCGGTGGGTGCGCACATCTTGTGCCCGCTGAACACCAGAAAGTCCGCATCCAGCGCCTGCACGTCGATCGCCATATGCGGTACTGCCTGCGCAGCATCCATCAGCACGACCGCGCCGACATCGTGCGCCAGCCGCGCCATGTCAGCCGCTGGCGTAATCGTGCCCAGCACATTGCTCACCATCGTGAACGTGACCAGCTTCACCGGCAGTTCGCGCAGCATGCGCGCATACGCATCAGCATCGATCTGGCCGTCCGGCGTGATGGGCGCGAACTTCACCACAGCGCCGGTCTGCGCGGCCAGCATCTGCCACGGCACGATATTGGCATGGTGTTCCATCTGCGTCGACAGGATCACATCGCCCGGTTTCAGGTTTGCCCTGCCCCACGTCTGCGCCACGAGGTTGATGCCCTCAGTGGTGCCGCGCGTGAACACAATCTCGCGTTTCGAGGCGGCATGGATGAACCTGCGCACTTTCACGCGCGCGCCTTCATAGGCTTCAGAGGCCTGCTCGCTCAGCTTGTGGATGCCGCGATGCACGTTGGCGTTGGTCGTGCGGTAGTAGCTGTCCATCGCCTCAATCACGGCCAGCGGCTTCTGGCTGCTAGCTCCGTTGTCGAGATACGTCAGCGGCACACCCGGGTGATGCTCCACGTGCAGGATAGGGAATTGGGCGCGCACTGCGTCGATATCGTAAGCGTAGTCGGGCATCGTCATGTGCTCATCTCCATGTCGCATTGGCCCCGTTTTACCGAATATCTATACCAAAAAGGGCGCCATCACAGCGCCCTTTTCTTTCTATCGTCACGCCGGAGTGTCAGCGGCCGATGCTTTTGCCAACGATCTTGGCTTCCAGCGAGGCGCGCAGGCGGTCACGCACGCGCTCGTACGGCACACGGTCCAGCAGTTCCTCAAAGAAACCGTTGATGACGGCCAGCTCTGCCTCGGCACGCGGCACGCCACGGCTCATCAGGTAGAACACAGGCTGTTCTTCCAGTGTGCCAAAGGTGGCCGCATGGGTGCAGCGCACATCATCAGCTTCGATTTCGAGGCCGGGGATGGCGTCCATACGGGCGTCTTCGCTCAGCAGCAGGTTGCGGCAGGCCTGGAAACCGTCAATCTTCTGCATCTTCGGCAGCGACTTGATCATGCCCTGCCACACGGTGCGCGCATCGTCTTTCGCAGCACCCTTGAACAGCAGGTCGGAGGTTGTCAGCGGGGCATTATGTACCTGCTGCGTATCCTGGTCGAACAACTGCTCATGTTCCGCGAAGAACATGCCGGTCACACGGCCGTTCGCGCCCTGGCCATCCAGCTCGACTTCGATGAACTGCTTGACGAATTCGCCGCCCATGTTGCCGACGATCCAGTCCAGCTGGCCATCGCGTCCCACGCGGGCGCGCTGCGTACTGAATTCATATGTCTCGCGGTTCCAGTCCTGCAGGCTGACATAACGCAGGTTGGCATTGGTGCCCACCAGCAGTTCGGTCGCGCCCACAAAGCTGCTCTGGGTTGCGCCTTCTGCCGAGCGGTAGTCCACCAGCAGCGTCGCCTGGGCGCCTTCTTCCAGCACCACCAGCACATGGCCCATCGTGGCGCCGTCCTGCGCGTTGTACATCACGACATGCAGCGGCAGCTCGACCGCCACGTTGCGCGGCACGTACAGGAACACGCCATGTGTCCACAGCGCGGCGTGCAGCGCGGCGAATTTACCTTCGCCGGGCAGCACTGCGCTGGTCATCAGGTTGGCGCGCACCAGCGATTCGTGCGACTTCACGGCGTCGCTCAGGCTGGCAAAGACCACGCCCTGCTCGGTCAGCGAGGCATGCACATCATGCTGGGCCAGCACACCGTCGGTGAAGACGATTGTGCCACCCTGCTGATCGCCAATCAACGGCTCCAGATACTCGGCCGGCACCACGCTCACGTCCTGCTTCGGCTGGGCAATCCACGTACCCGCTTCATCCCAGCGGATACGTCGGTAATCGGTACGGCGCCAGGCTTCTTCATTACGGCCAGGCATCTCCATCCTGGTATACAGGTCCCAGGCAACCTCGCGGCTTTCAGCCAGCCAGCGCGGCTCGTTCAGCGATGCGCTCAGTTTTTCCACATCGGCGCGGGTGTACAGGGGCGCCGCAGGGGCGGCCGTACGACGCTGTTTTTGTGCTTCCACAGCTTTATTTCTCCTTCAGGACGCGCCTTGTTTAGCCGATCGAGCCTTCAAGCTGGATCTGGATCAGGCGGTTGAGTTCGAGCGCATATTCCATAGGCAGTTCTTTCACCAGCGGTTCGATGAAGCCGTTGACGATCATCGCATTGGCTTCGTCTTCGCTCATGCCGCGGCTCATCGCGTAGAAAAGCTGATCTTCGCCCACGCGGCTGACCGACGCTTCATGACCCATCGTCACCTTCTTGGCATCGACTTCGATGGTCGGATAGGTGTCCGAACGGCTGCGATCATCCAGCAGCAGGGCATCGCACACCACATTGCTGCGGCTGTTGTCCGCGCCTTCAGCGATCTTCAGCAGGCCGCGATAGCTGGCGCGACCGCCGTCCTTGCTGATCGACTTGCTGATGATCTGGCTGGTGGTATTCGGGGCCAGATGCGTAATCTTGGCACCCGCATCCTGATGCTGGCCCTTGCCCGCAAATGCGATCGAGAGCACTTCACCGTGCGCGCCTTCGCCCGCCAGGATCACCGCTGGGTACTTCATCGTCACCTTGCTGCCCAGGTTGCCGTCCACCCATTCCATGGTGGCATTCTTGTAAGCCACGGCGCGCTTGGTCACCAGGTTATACACGTTGTTCGACCAATTCTGGATGGTCGTGTAGCGGCAGCGGCCGCCGTCCTTGACGATGATTTCCACCACCGCGCTGTGCAGGCTGTCTTCGGTGTAGGTTGGGGCTGTGCAGCCTTCCACGTAATGCACGTACGCGCCCTCTTCAACGATGATCAGCGTGCGTTCAAACTGGCCCATGTTCTGCGTGTTGATGCGGAAATAGGCCTGCAGCGGCATTTCGACATGCACGCCCTTCGGCACGTACACGAACGACCCACCAGACCACGTCGCGCTGTTCAGCGCCGCAAACTTGTTGTCCGACGACGGAATGATCGTGCCGAAATACTCTTTCACGATCTCCGGATAGTCGCGCAGGGCCGAGTCCATGTCAGTGAACAGCACGCCCTTTTCTTCAAGGTCCTTGCGGATGCTGTGATACACCACTTCCGATTCATACTGGGCGGTCACACCCTGAAGGTACTTCTGCTCTGCTTCCGGGATACCCAGGCGATCGAAGGTGTTCTTGATTTCTTCGGGCACTTCGTCCCAGTTGCGGCCCTGGCCGTCAGTGGCGCGCACGAAGTAGTAGATATCGTCAAAGTCGATACCGCTCAGGTCACTGCCCCATTCAGGCATCGGCTTCTGCAGGAACAGCTCGTAGGCCTTCAGACGATATTCCGTCATCCAGGCAGGCTCGTTCTTCATGCGGCTGATGTTGCGCACGACGTCGGCATTGATGCCTTTTTCGCTTTTGAACGAATACGCCGTCTCCGAGTCATGGAAGCCGTACTGTTCTTCGTATGAGTTGCGTACGCCCTGCAGTGCGGATTCGTCTTCCGTAAACTGCTTTTCAGACTGTACCAGATGATCCACCATGAGTTTTGTCTCCACTACCCGAGAGGATTAGCCCTCGGCGCGTTCACGAATCCAGTCGTATCCAGCTTCTTCCAGCTTCAGCGCCAGTTCGGGGCCGCCGCTTTCCACAATCTGGCCCTGATACAGCACATGCACAAATTCCGGCTTGATGTAATTGAGGATACGCTGGTAGTGCGTGATGACCAGCACGCCCAGGTTCGGGCCTTTCAGCTTCACCACGCCTTCAGACACGACGCGCAGCGCGTCAATGTCGAGGCCGCTGTCGGTCTCATCCAGCACGGCGATCTTCGGTTCCAGCACGGCCATCTGCAGGATTTCAGCGCGCTTCTTCTCGCCACCGCTGAAGCCCTCGTTCAGGTAGCGGCCCGCAAAGCTGTGGTCCATCTGGAGTTCGTCCATTTTGGCGCGCATCATCTTGCGGAAGTCACTCACGCCGATGCCCTTGCTGTCCGGATCGGCAGCCTTCATGCGGGCATTGATCGACAGACGCAGGAAGTTCGCCAGCGTGACACCAGGGATCGAAATCGGATACTGGAAGGCGAGGAACATGCCGGCGCGGCTGCGTTCGTCGGGCTCCATCTCCATCACATCACGGCCGTCAAAAATGATCTCGCCGGCAGTCACTTCGTAGGCAGGATTGCCCATCAGCACATTGGCGAGCGTGCTCTTGCCAGAGCCGTTCGGGCCCATCAGGGCATGCACTTCGCCCTGCCTGATGACGAGATTGACGCCTTTGAGGATTGGTTTGTCTTCGACATTCACATGCAGATTACGAATTTCAAGCGCTGCACCCATTTGCAGGCGACCTCCATACAATTTAACACGCGTTAAAATTATCGCGTACCTTGAGGTTAAACATACCGTCAGTATATCAGCCCGGCGTGCGCTTCGTCAATATTTTTATTATGGTTATCATAAAAATTGACTTAGAAAATTGGCGGTGCTATCATGAAAGCATTAAACACGCCATCACGAGAAGAAATGAGGTCTCATGGACAACATCAAGACGGAGGAAGGCCTGCGCGAAGCCCTGCGCGTGGTGGTCGATCCTGAAATTGGTATGAACGTGGTCGAGCTGGGCCTGATCCGCAAGGTGGAAATTGAAGCTGATCGCGGTCATGTCACGATGATTATGACCACGCCGTTCTGCCCCTATGCCCCCGCCCTGCTGGAGCAGACGCGCCGCGCCGCGCAGGATTACCTGGGCGCACCGACGACCATCGAGATGGGCCTGGAAATGTGGGACCCGACGATGATGGAAGACGGTGCCGATGGCGACTGGGGCCTGTTCTAGGCCACGCTGCCATTCAGGAAACGCCAGATAAGAAAAGAAGCGCAGCTCGTCTTTGATACGAGCTGCGCTTCTTTTGTGATATCTACTCGCGAGCGAATCTCAGCGTCGTGGCCGGTTCTGCTGAATGAACAGGCGCGGATCGACGTAGTGTGCCTTCAGGCGATTCAGGTCGCGCCCTGGCCAGTCGCCGGGTGACGTCTCCAGAATTGACGATGTGACGATATCGAAGTGCAGATGATAGGCGAAGCGCCCGAACGCATTGCCCACCTGGCACACCTGCTGGCCACGGCGCACGCGATCCCCAACCTTGACGATCATATTGCTGACGTGGGCAAAGCGGGTGTACACCACCTTGCCGCCGACTGCCAGCGGATCGTGCTTGATGACGATGATATTCCCCCAGATGGGCAGGCTGGCCGCAAACGTGACCGTGCCGCTGGCTGGCGCATAGACCGGCGCGTTGGCGTCGGCATCCCAGCGAGGGGTATTCAGGTTCAGGTCCGCGCCCGTGTGATAGTCCCCCTGCAGGTACGCTTTGGCATACGGCGAGACATCTTTCCAGCCGCCACCCCACACCGTTGTGCTGGCGCGTTCGGCTTCGGTGCCCATGGGCTGGTCAAAGCCATCCGCATAACCCACCGGCACTGGCCCGCCGCCGCCCGCATCCACATACATCACTTCCTGCCAGCGCACCGCGTCAAATGCAATCCGTTTGTCCGATTCACCTGTCAGGTCATTCAGGAAGACGGTGCCGCTGTTGATCACCCGCGGGTCGAGCTGGAACACGCCCAGAGACACCCACTGGTTGGAATATCGGCTCTGGTCGATGGGCACCACGACTTCCGTGCCAGCCCCGACCACGCCATTGACCTTGTAGCGCGCCTGCGTGGTCGTGCTGTTGCGGCCGGGGATGAACACCGACACATCATACTGTGCGGCTTTCGTCAGCCGCGGTGACCAGCGGGCAGCCGCTTCGGCCGCGCGCGCTGTCGTGGTCTTGTACAGCGCCTTCCAGCCCCACAGGTTGGTGAATTCCACCATCTGGCGATTGCCCGTGTAGGAGAAATCGCTGTAGTTGGCATCGCCCGTCTTGACGATAAACTCGGGCCCGTAGATGACCTGGGGCGGCTGGCCCGGAGGCGTACTGGTATCACTCATTGGCTTGTTCAGCGCCGAATACTCCACCGGCCCGATCACGCCAATGCGCCAGTAACTCAGGCCCACAGCCCGATGCTTGCTGATCGCGACCGAGCGCGCAGAGGCAATTTCCTGGCTGGGCGCATCCCCCTGCAGCACGGGAATGATAGGCTTGCCAAACGGGGACCACACGCTGTAGACCTCGGCCAGCAGACCCTCCAGGTCTCGGTCCATCGTCGTCCAGTAGGACTGCGGATGCACACTGTTGACGAATGGCTGCCATTCACGCGGAAAAATCGTCTCGTAGTGCTGAATGCGCGGATCGACGGACAGGCCGATATGGAAATTGGCCGGTATCGAGCGGCGGATCCGCTCCATGTACGGCCGAATCAGCGCCTGACCGCCCTGCCAGTATTCCTTATAGGGCTCCACATCCAGAATCATCGACTTCACACCCGGGCGATTGCAGGCCTGAATGATCAGATCTGTCTCTGCATTCAGGTCAAGGCCCTTGGGCACGCACCAGGCATGAAATTCGAGGTTGTAGTTACGCAGCGTATTCACCCAATTGTCGATTGAGCCGGGGCCGTCGATGGCCAGCGCACGCTTGCTGTCCCACACGCCCATCCAGCGGGCCGTGCGCACGCCATTGGTGCCCACCGAGCCATAGTCGCTCGTCTTGACGAACACCTGCGTCACATACGGGGCATTGGTCTTGATCGAGCGCGCCAGCTCGTCAATCGAGTTTTGCGGCACCACATCGGCACGCCAGTGCCACAGCGCCACAGCGCCCTGATAAGGGGATGCGCCCGTCGGCGGGGGGATCGGCGCGGGGGCAGCATCAAAAGTGACGACGGATGTGGACGTCCAGCCAGCAACATTGCTCTGCTCCACCCATACCCAGCCATCCGCCGCACGCGTCGCCGGATAATATTTGACGAGCGTGAGATTCCTGAGCTGTCCGACATCCTTATAGTTGGTGCCGGGGCCATTACGGATGTAGGCGAAATCGCGCTTTGTCCTGGCCAGTGCATCCTGGCCCGCTCCTGCGGATGCGGGTTTGGGCACTGCGGGAAGACTTGCAGCCATGCGTCACCTCCGGAGGGCATCACCCTCTTAACGTTTGAAATCGGTTAACAACTCAAGTGTAACCCGAATACCGTCCCCATGCAGCTTAGCGAATGTAAATATGTCCTGCCGGGCCATCCAGCACGGCGCCCACCAGCCACGCCGATTCGCCCGCGGCCTGCATTTCCAGAAGGTAGGCCGCGGCATCGGTTTCGGGCATCGCCAGCAGCAGCCCGCCCGACGTTTGCGGGTCGTACAGCAGGTCGGCCTGCCAGTTCTGCAACGGGGATTCCAGCGTCACGAAGCCGTGATACGCGCCCAGGTTACGCCCCTTGCCGCCCGGAAAAATATCCTGCTGCGCGTATTCCTGCGCAAATGGCAGCCACGGCAGCGCATCATACGTAAATGCAAACGCGACATCGCCCAGATGTGCCATCTCGTGCGCGTGGCCCAGCAGACCAAACCCGGTGATATCGGTAGCTGCATTGACGGCAAAGCGGCGGGCGATCTGCGAGGCGCCACGATTCAGGCGCATCATGCTGGCCACGGCGCCGTCCACGGCCTCGCTGCTGGCCTGATCGCGCTTAAGCGCCGTCGTGATGACCCCGGTGCCCAGCGGTTTCGTCAGCACCAGTCGGTCACCAGGCCGTGCGCCACCCTTGGTAAATATTCGATCAGGCGAAACAATGCCAGTCACCGCCAGGCCGTATTTCGGCTCTTTGTCGGTGATGGTGTGCCCGCCCGCGATGACCGCGCCAGCCTCGCGCACTTTTTCCGCACCGCCGCGCAGGATATCCGTCAGAATGCTGTCGTCCAGCGCATCCGGAAAGGCGGCCAGATTGATCGCAAACAGCGGATCTGCACCCATCGCATAGATATCGCTCAGCGCATTGGCAGCCGCAATCGCGCCGAACGCGTAGGCATCGTCCACCACCGGTGGGAAAAAGTCCACCGTGCTCACGATTGCCTGTGTGTCATTCAGCTTATACACGGCAGCATCATCCGGCTCTGCCAGCCCAACCAGCAGCGCGGGATAATCTTTTGCCTGGAACATGTCATTTAAAGGACGCAGCACGTGCGTCAGTCGGCTCGGATCGAGCTTGGCGGCTCAACCCGCGCAGCTGGCCATGGCCGTCAGTTTGACGATTTCAGACATGCTTGCCTCCTTTCTCAAAGCTACAGCCTCGCGTGACACAGTATAACCTGACAGACAGTTCGGTCAACTTTCTGCCTTGCGCGGCTTTGGTCGCTCATGTACACTTTTCAACGTTACGGGGTGTGGCGCAGCTTGGTAGCGCGCTTGCATGGGGTGCAAGAGGTCCCCGGTTCGAGTCCGGGTACCCCGACTGTTATTTCCGCATCAGATGGGCACATTGAATGTGTTTGGGGGTCCCCAGTTTCGATCCCATGCGTGCCTATCGTTTTGCGCTTGAATATTGTTGAGGTGCATGGAGAGTAGTTCAACTCTCCAACAGTATAAGCGTGACAGAACAGAGGCCTTATGGCCTCTTTTTGTTTGCACTCTCATATTCTTCTTAACATCCGACTATCTGTTTCCTCCTTACAGAGATACAATCACGCTATCGTGTCAGCAACAATCAAAATCGAACCTTTCCCGCAGGCACCGTGTATGACAAGTATCACGTGTATCTGTACCGGGTGCTGATATTGCATTCTGTGCTGCACGGTAGTTTATTAATAGACAAGAGGAGAACTGTTGGCATGAAGAATTTCCGTCGTCTTCTGTTAGCAGCCAGCGGGCTGGCAATCGCCGCCCTGGCTGTAGCGCCGACCCTGGCGCAGGATGATGGCCTCATCATCATCGAAGGTAACTTCGGTGGCGATCCGGCTACATTCAATCCGATTCTGGCTAGCGACACCGCGAGCCGCCGTATCACTGGTTTCCTGTTCCCTGGCTTCATCAATGCCAACGCAGAAACCGCGAATTTCTCTGAGTTTGATCCCCCGCTGGCCTCCGGTGGCATCGTCGACAGCTGGACGATCGACGAATCCGGCACGGTCTACACCTTCACCCTGCGTGAAGGCCTGACCTGGTCGGATGGCGACCCGATTGACTCGGCCGACGTCATCTACACGTGGAATGCCCTGCAGGCCGGTGTGGAAGGTATCGTCGATACCCCGCTGTCATTCGTCATCGACCCGACCGGCGCGACCGGCATCCTTGATGTCACCGCTCCTGATGCCAGCACCGTCGTCGTGACGTTTGCGTCGCCTGAGTGCACCTCGCTCGGCAACGTCGGCGTGCTGTACCCGGCGCCGTCGCATGTTCTGCCCGAAGACCTGGCCCTGCTGAATGACGCTGAATTCAATCTCGCCCCGACGGTTTCCGGCGGCGCGTTCACCTTCAGCGCTCTGAACCCCGGCGAGCAGGTTGCTTTGCTGGCCAACGATGACTACTTTGACGCTGCCACCCCCGGCGATGTTGCCCCCGCAGGCTTCATCTACCGCGTCGTGCCTGACCAGACCGTGCTGTTCGAGCAGTTCCTGGCTGGCGAGACCAACGTCATCGACAGCCCCGCAGTGAGCCGTCTGGCCGAACTGCGCGCACTGGCCGAAGCCGGTGAGAAGCAGCTGTTCACGTTCCCCGGCAATGCCTGGGACTACTTCGCGCTGAACTTCGCTGACCCGACCAACCCCCAGAACGGTCTGGATGCCGATGGCAACCTGATCGACCAGGGTGCGCACCCGATCTTCGGTGACATCGCCGTCCGCCAGGCCATCGCGCTGGGCACCGACGTTGACGCCGCGATCGACGCCGCCGTGTTTGGCGAAGGTGAACGCATGAACTCGTTCATCATCCCCGCTTCCTGGGCCTACAACCAGGACCTGCCGCTCATCGAATACAACCCCGACGCTGCTGCCGCCCTCCTGGACGAAGCTGGCTGGGTTGACGCCGATGGCGATGGCATCCGTGAAAAAGACGGCGTGCCGCTGAGCTTCACGCTGTACACCAACGAAGGCAATGGCCGTCGCACCCAGACCGGTACCCTGATCCAGGACCAGCTGTCCCAGATCGGCGTGCAGGTGAACTTCTCGACCATCGACTTCAACACGCTGCTCGACATCATCGACAGCCAGACCTTCGACTCCGTCATCCTCGGCTGGCGCAATGGCTGGCCGGACGATCCGGATGCGACCCAGCTGTTCACCGCCCAGTCTGACGTGGTGGGCTCCGGCAGCAACTTCACCTCCTGGTCGAATGCTGAGTTCAACGAACTCAACACCCAGGCCAAGACGCTGGCTGGCTGCGACACCGCTGAACGTGCACAGCTGTACTACCAGATGGCTGAAATCTTCCAGAACGAGCTGCCCTACGTGCCGCTGTTCGCCATCAACGGCGCTTACGCCGCGGGTGCTGACATTGCAGGCTTCGGCCCGTATCCCAGCCTCCTGTACTGGAATGTTGACAGCTGGAGCCAGGCTACCCCGTAGTCTGAGCCCCATCAGCAATCTTTAAGTATGCAGGGGCAGTGGGATCATCCCCATTGCCCCTGTTATTTTGGCCCCCAAAATTTAAAATACACTCTTAACTTATTTGTGAAAAAACGCGCATTTTCGGGTGTTTTTCGTCAACGATTCCGCTGGGAAAGTCGCTCTCACTATGATCAAATACACACTTCGCCGTTTGCTTCAGGCGATTCCAACCTTCCTTGGCATCACCGTCTTCTCGTATTTGCTGATGACCGCTGCGCCAGGCGGGCCGGTTGGCGCGCTGACGCAGGCGCCTAACATCAGCCCGCAGCAGCGCCAGCGTATCGCGCTGCAGCTGGGCGTGAATGACCCGTGGATTGTGCAGTACCTGCGCTGGCTGGCTGGCGACGACTGGATGCGCTGGGACACCGACGGCGACGGCAAGGCCGACCAGTCAATCTTCATCCCGGTGGGCTTTGATGCCAACAACGACGGCGACTATGACGACGCGACCGAGGGTGACCTGCACTTCCCGCCCGGCGACAACAAAGGCATCCTGCGCGGTGACTTTGGCCGCTCGTTCTTTTACAACCGGCCTGTGGCCAGCCTGATCGGCGAACGGGTGGCAGCAACGCTGGAGCTGGGCCTGTCATCACTGCTGTTCGGCCTGGTCATCGGCGTGCCGATCGGCATCATTGCGGCCGTTCGCAAAGGTGGCTGGTTTGACAATGTCACACGCATCATCGCGGTGTGCTTCAGCGCGATTCCCATCTTCTGGCTCGGCCTGATCCTCATCCTGATTTTCGGATCGCAGCTCGGCCTGCTGCCGATGGGTGGCCGTTGCCCACCTACGCTGACCGGTGGCTGCCCGCCCATCTGGGGGCGCCTTGAATATATGATTCTGCCCACGTTCGTGCTGGCGACTGGCGCGATTGCCGTCTATTCACGCTATATGCGCGCATCGATGCTCGACGTGAAAAGCCAGGACTACATGCGCACCGCGCAGTCGAAAGGACTGAGCGGCCGCGAAGTATGGTTCAAACATGGTGCGCGTAACGCACTGATCCCGCTGGCCACCTTCCTCGGGCCGGCAATCACGGGCCTGCTCAGCGGTGCCGTCATCACTGAAACAATCTTCTCGTGGCCCGGACTGGGCCGCTTCGCGGTGGGCGGGGTGACATCACAGGATTATCCGGTCGTGATGGCCGTCGTCATCATCGGCGCCATCTCGACGATCTGCGGCTATGTGCTGTCAGACATCCTGTATGCCGTGATCGACCCGCGCATTCGGTTTGACTAAAGGAGACGCATCATGACGAGCACGACATCCACAAGTACTGCGATCCCGAAGTTAGACACCCCGCGCAAGCGTGATTCTGGTGAATCGCTCACCAAACTGGCGATTCGCCGCCTGCGCCGCGACAAGCTCACCCTGCTGGCGATGGGGGTGCTGATTCTGATTGCGCTGCTGTGCTTTTCAGCACCGCTGATCGGCGGGGCGCTGAATGTGTCCTATACACGCACCAATTCTAACAATACGTTCGCACGCCCGCTGCAAACGCTCGAAGTCGGGCTGAACGAGAGCACGTCGTATCACATCCTGGGCACCGATGATCTTGGACGAGACCACTTCACACGCCTGCTTTACGGTGGTCAGGTTTCGCTGTCGGTGGGCTTCCTGGCCGCGATTCTGGCGCTCAGCATCGGCGTGACGGCGGGCATCATCACCGGTTATTACGGCGGATGGATTGACGACTTCATCAACTGGATCATCTCCACCCTGAACTCGATACCCTCACTGTTCCTGCTGCTGATTATCGCGGCAGTGTTACAGCCTTCCCCCACCACGCTGATCATCGTGCTCGGCCTGCTGGGCTGGACGGGCACCACCCGTCTGGTGCGCGGTGAAACACTCTCGCTGCGTGAACGCGAGTTTGTGGTCAGCGCGCGCGCCATCGGGGCCTCGCCACTGCATATCATGTTCTCACACATCCTGCCGAACCTGTTCTCGGTCATCGTGATCACGCTGGCCATCGACATCGGCGGCCTGATCCTGTCCGAAGCAGCCCTCAGCTTCCTCGGCCTGGGCATCAAGGAACCGTTCCCAAGCTGGGGCAATATGCTCAGCAAGGCGCAGGAATACTTCACCCGCGGCGGACACCTGGTGTTCTTCCCCGGTGTGATGATCTTCATCACCGTGCTGTGCCTGTACGTGATTGGCGACGGCGTGCGTGACGCCTTTGACCCGACGGCCAAGGACTAGTCCGGCTGACGGACAAACAAGCTGAACATCATCGGGACAGCCAGCACATCGGCTGTCCCGTTTTATTTACGCTTCAGATGAACTGTCTGCGGCGGAAGATTTCGTCGGGGCGCTTGTAAATGTGATGAATATCTTCGCGCGACATGAATACCGGCTCGCCGATGCTGCATGCCCCCGCGAAAATAGCGGCTGACTTGACCGCCATCTGGGTGATATTGAACGCGTCTGTGGTGGACGACCCCAGCGCAATCAGGCCGTGATTTCCCAGCAGAATGACCTTCGGCGGCTCGTTGTTTTCCTCGATGTAGGCGCGCACATGCCGGCGCATCTCCACAGCCAGCGGCAGGCCAGGATCGAAATAGGGAATGAACACCGAACGCGGCCCGCACAGCACGACTTCGTCCGGGCAGGTGCGGTTGGATGCAAACTGTTCGGCGCGGGTGCTGCACAGGATCTTGTTGACTTCCACAGGGTGCGTGTGGGCGATGCACTGCACGCCGCATTCGGCCAGCAGCATGGCATGAAAGGTGACTTCCACGCTGGGCCGGACAGCGCCCGTCTGGTCGACGCGCGCCCCCAGAAAGGCTTCCTGCAACGCCGGGCCCGTCAAAGGCTCATCCAGCAGGCGCAGAATCGGCGCAAATCCAACCTGTACAAAGCCTGCCTCCGTGATCGTGCCCAGATGATGGCCGCTGGCCTTCACGTAGAACGAGTCGTCGTCCACGCGGATTGACGTATTGCCCTCGCCAATGATGGCAAGATTGCGCGCCGGCTCACCCAGCATCCGGCTGAGGCTGACGAGCGATTCCAGAACTGCTGACATAGGTTCCCCCTGTATACAAAAAGGGGCGGCCACCCTGAACCGCAGCAGCCGCCCCTCATTCACACAAACTGGACTGTCAGGTCGTTTTGACTAGAAGTCAAAGTCGTCGATGTTGTCCGCATTGTAAACAAACGGCGCACCGAGCAGCACTTCCGAGCCATTCACGATCTGCAGCTCACCCAGGCGACCAGCTTCGACCGAGGTCGATTCGGGCGTCAGGGTGCCGTCGACAATGGCGCGCATCACGTATACTGCGGCGTAGCCCAGGTCAACCGGGTTCCACAGCACGACGGACTGCACGCAGCCGCTTTCAACATACGGCTTCATGGCGTTCGGGGTCGCGAGACCCACGACTGCGACTTCGCCGCACAGACCGGCCTGGGTCACCGCGTCAGCCGAAGCAGGCGTGGCAACGCTGGTCATGCCGAAGATGCCGTCCAGCTCTTCACCGTACTGGTTGATGAGCGTGGTGGCCTGGTTGAAGGACAGCGTGTTGTCTTCCTGGGCTTCCAGGGTCGCCAGCCAGGTCATGTCAGGGTAGCAATTTTCCTGGTATGCCTGCATCTCAGCGATCCAGCGGGCCTGGTTCGGGGTGGTGAAGGTGCTGGTGACGATCGCAAAGCTGGCATCTTCGCCACGCTCGGCAGCCATCTGGTCGATCAGGGACTTGCCGATGCCGTTGAATTCGGCCTGGTTCACAAACCAGGTACGGGCATCAGGTTCGCTGTTGGCGTCATAACCCACGACGTGGATACCCTGTTCCAGCGCGCTGCGCAGCACGGGGGCGATAGCGACGGGGTCATTGGCGGCGAACAGAATGCCGTTCACGCCCTGGGCGATGTAGTTTTCGATGAACGCAATCTGGTCATCGATGTTGGCGTCGGTCGGGGCGTCGGTCGTCACGGTGACGTTGCCCAGTTCTTCAGCAGCTTCCTGCTGGCCCTGGGTCGTGGCCGCAAAGTAACCAATACCGATCAGCTTCGGCACGTCCACCAGCACGATGGGCTGGCCAGCCAGGTCGGGCGCATCGACTGCCGCGCCGCCGTCGTAGGCCGGCATTTCCATCATTTCGCCTTCGCCTTCGGCCATTTCTTCCACTTCCGCGCCTGGGCAGGCCAGCGGATTGGTCGGCAGGTCATCGGCACCGTCCCAGCGGTCCTGTGCGGCCGCGGGCAGCAGACCAAGCGAAACAGTCGCCAGACAGGCAACCAAAGCTCCACTAAGCAGTTTCTTCATTTTTGACTCCTCAGATACAACAACAATGTTCGAACAAGCCAGCAAAACGGTGGGCTAAATCGCCCCTAACCTGATGTGGTCTCCTGCGACACACCACCCCCTTTCAAGGGTTACCTGGCACCAGACCTGCGCTGGATAAAGCCATTAATCAATACCGCCGCGATCAGGACGAGGCCGACGACGATAATCGTCGCGTCGCCCGTCACGCCGGCCAGGGAAAGTCCATTTTTAAGCATCTGGATGGTGACGACACCGATAAGCGTGCCCACAATGCTGCCCACACCGCCAAAGATACTGGTACCGCCCAGGACGACTGCGGCGATCACATCCAGCTCCAGGCCAGACCCCATGTCAGAACGGGTTGTGCTGACGCGTGAGACGAAGATCCAGGCTGCGATACCGGCCATCATCCCGCTGAACGCGTAGATGATCATTTTCTGTCGGCCCACAGCAATGCCGGAGAAGCGCGCGCCCGTCTCATTATTGCCGATGGCATACAATGACCGGCCAAAGGTCGTGCGGGACAGCCAGATGGCTGAAATAATCGAAAAGACGATGATCAGCCAGATCTGCGTGGGGATGCCGAACAGATCCCCCTGCCCCAGCTGATAAAACCAGTCGGGATAGCCGCGCACCGAGCGCGACTGGCTGATGCCCTCAGCCATACCGCGATACAGCGCCAGCGTGGCCAGCGTCATAATCAGCGGCGGCACTTTAATCTTCACGATGAACCAGCCATTGACCAGCCCGGCCAGAATGCCGATCAGGATCGCTAGCACAATCGAGACTTCAAGCGGCATATTTACGGCGCACTCAAACCCGCGTGATTTGATGGCAATCGGGCTGAGGCAGATATTTTCCCACGTCCAGCCCAGCATAATCGCGCACAGGCCAAAGATCGCACCCACGCTCAGGTCGATGCCGCCAGTGATGATGATAAAGGTCATCGGCAGGGCAACCAGCGCGATTTCCGCCATCAGCCTGCCCTGCGTCAGCAGATTATCCTGCGTCAGGAACCGGTCTGACCGGGTGGCCAGCAGCCCGATCGCGACCACCATAATAATGAACAGGATGACTTCCTGGCTGAGCAGCAGCTTGCGCAGGCGCCCGCCCGTCGATTGTTCAGGGTTCTTATCCAGCATAAGAGGTGTTTGGGCCATAATCTCAGCAATCCTTTTTGGCGGGCCGGCTTACAGCCCGATCCCCTGACGACGGCGGCGCAACAGGTCTGCAAGTACCGTGACGAGGATCAGGATGCCCTGAAACGCACGCATCCAATACGGCGAAATACCGACAAACACCAGCGACGAATTAATCGCATTCAGCAGGATGGCCGCCAGCGTCGCGCCCACAACCGTGCCCACCCCGCCCAGGATGCTCACCCCGCCCACGACCGCCGCGGTGATGACCAGCAGTTCAAAGTTGGCGGGCACTGTGGCGCGGATAATCTGAAGCTGAGTGGCAAACAACAGCGCCGCGATGCCCACGAAGATGCCGTTGATGATGAACACCTGCAGCACCACGCGCCGGTCATTGATGCCCGACAGACGCGCCGCATCAGCGTTGCCGCCCACGGCATAAATCGACCGTCCGAAGGCCGTGTAGCGCATAATGATCGCCATGATGATCGTGAGGACAATCATGAAATAGATGGGCATAGGGATGCCCAGCGGGCGGAACTGGGAAATCATGAATTCCGCCGGCATGCCCGAAATCTCGCGTCCACTGGTCACGAGGATCAGGCCGCCTTTGATGATACTGGCCAGGCCCAGCGTGACGACAATACTGGGGATACGCAGATACGCCACCAGAAATCCGATCAGCGCGCCGACCAGCGCACCCAGCACAATCGGCACCAGCCAGGCGATCCAGAATGGCACTCCGGCAATCACCACATTGCCGCTGATGACCGCCAGCACACCGACCACCGACCCCACCGAGATATCGATGTTGCCGGAGATAATCACCAGGCACATGCCCAGCGCGGCCACCGCTGCAAATGCATTTCCCTGCAGGATGCTGATCAGGTTATTGGGCCGCAGATAATTCCCGTTGATAGAGCCTACTGTCAGAATCAGCGCGATCAGGCTGACAAACAGGATGAATTCCTGCGAAGAAACAATTTTACGCACCAGCCCGGCAGAGCGTTTCGTGCTGCCATTGTTCGATTGATTGACGGTCACACTGGTCATGAAGCTGCTCCTGTCTGCGACATCATCGCCGAAGCGATCACTTCCTGGGTGGCCTGCGCACGCGGGAACTCCGCTGCGATTCGGCCTTCGCGCATCACCAGTACCCGGTCACTCATGCCCAGCACTTCGGGAAGCTCGCTGGAAATCATGAGAATCGCCATGCCCTGCTGGGCGAGCGTGCTCATCAGGCGATGAATTTCTGCTTTGGCGCCGACGTCAATACCGCGCGTCGGCTCATCCATAATCAGCACTCGCGGTTTGGCGGCCAGCCACTTGCCAATCACGATCTTCTGCTGGTTGCCGCCAGACAGCTTGTTCACGATCTGCTCGGTGCTGTAGGCCTTGATATTCAGCCGCTCGATCATCTCGCGGGCGAGACTAAATTCGCGCTTGTCGTCGATGAAATTGGCGCGTGCCAGCGCCCGCAGCACCGCCAGCGACATGTTCTGGCGCACATTCATGGCGCGCACCAGCCCCTGCGAACCGCGATCCTCTGGCACGTAGGCGATACCCTTCTTCATCGCCTCGCCGGGATTCCGAATGTGCACAGGCTTGCCATCGATCAGGATTTCGCCGCGCACAGGTGGGTTAATGCCAAAAATCACCTGCGCCACTTCACTGCGCCCAGAGCCGACCAGCCCGGCCATGCCCACAATCTCGCCGGCGCGCAGCGTAAAGCTGACACCACGGGTAAGTGGCGGACGCACCAGGTCACGCACTTCCAGCACAGGCTGGCCAATTTCAGCATCCAGCTTCGGGAACAACTGGTCAATCGTGCGGCCCACCATCATCTGGATCAGCTCGGCTTCATTAACGTCGCTCACATGGCGCGTGCCCACATACTGGCCATCGCGCAGCACCGTCACGCGGTCCGCCAGCTCAAACACTTCTTCCATGCGATGGCTGATGTAAATAATGCCCACGCCGCGCTCACGCAACAGGCGCACAATCTCGAACAGGCGCTGCACATCCGCCTCAGACAGCGATGCAGTCGGCTCGTCCATAATCAGGATCTTGGCATTCTGGCTCAGCGCCTTGGCGATTTCGACGCGCTGGCGGTTGCCCACGGTCATCGACCCGACTTTACGGGTGACGTCCATGTCGTGAATTTCCAGCGATTCCAGAATTTCACGTGCGCGACGGTGCGTCTCCGCCCAGTCGATCAGGCCGAAACGCGTGCGCGGGCAGTGTCCCAGGAAGATATTCTCGGCCACTGTCAGCTCAGGATACAGGCTCAGCTCCTGATAAATCGTCGCCACGCCGTGCGACTTGGCTTCATGTGGGTTATTGAACTGCACAGCCTGTCCATTCACCAAGATTCTGCCTGCGTCTGGGCGATATACGCCCGACACAATCTTGATCATGGTCGATTTTCCCGCGCCATTCTCGCCCAACAGGGCATGAACCTCGCCCGCACGCAGCGAAAACTGCGCCTCCTGCAAGGCTTTGACGCCGGGGAAACTCTTGGTTACGCCTGCTAGTTCCAAAAGCTCAGACATCACATAACTCTTTTTCTATGACAGTAACGTCGCAAATCTTTCGGCGGCTTCGGCAAACTGCGCCTGATGCTTCGGCTCATACGTGCGCGTCTCCACCGAGCTGGCCAGCAGCTGGCGCGCATCCGCCAATGACGCCAGCGCGCCGGTAGAGATAAACTGCACCATCGCGTTGCCAATCGCGGTCGCTTCGCCCGGCCCAGCCACCACCGGCATTTCCAGCGCATCTGCCGTCATCTGGCACAACTGGGCGTTCTGTGAGCCGCCGCCGATGATGTGCATCCGGCTGACATGCTTGCCACTGGCGCTGATCAGCCCGCGCAGCACGTGCCGGTATTTCAGCGCCAGGCTCTCGTAAATGGCGCGCACAACCTGCCCCGGTGTCTCTGGTGAAGGCTGGCCCGTGCGCGCGCAGTAGGCTGCAATGCGTGCGGGCATATCTCCCGGCGCCAGGAAATCCAGATGATCAGGGTCAAACAGGCTGCGGAAGGCTGGTGCTTCTTCCACCATGCGCCGAAGTTCGTCATAGGAATAGGTGTGTCCGGCGGCGCTCCAGGTGGCGCGGCTCTGCTCCAGCAGCCACATCCCCGCGACGTTGCGCAGGAAGCGGTAGGTGCCGTATGCCCCGCCTTCGTTGGTGGCATTGGCCGCATAGGACAGGTCATTGATGACCGGCCCCGGCGTCTCCAGCCCGATCAGGCTCCATGTGCCGCTGCTGATATAGGCGAAGTCATCGGTTGTGGTGGGGATGCCGACGACTGCGCTCGCCGTATCATGCGTGCCTGGCACAATCACGGGAATCCCGTTCATATCGCCGGTGACGGTGCCGGGGGGCACAATCTGCGGGAAGATATGCGTCGGCACGCCCAGCTTTGCCAGCAGCTCCAGGTCCCAGCCACCCGCACGCGGGTCAAAAAACTGGGTCGTGGTGGCATGTGTGAATTCACACACCTTGTCGCCACCCATCCAGTAGAGGAACAGATCGGGCATCGACAGGTAGGTCGCGGCGCTGTCCAGCAGCACGCTCTGCTCTTTCACCAGGCTGGCGATCTGATACAGCGTGTTCAGCTGCATGAACTGCAAGCCTGTGCGCTCGTAAATTTCGCGCTTCGGCACGCGCTCAAACACCCACTCCATCATGCCGTTGGCGCGCGCATCACGATAATGCACCGGATTCGACAACAGCCTGCCGTGCTTGTCCAGCAGCGCGAAATCCACGCCCCAGGCGTCCAGGCCAATACTCTGTGCGCCAGCCGGGGCTTTGGTGATGCCCTGCCTTATTTCATGCCACAGACGCAGGGCATCCCAATACAGCGTACCACCCGCAAAGACCGGCTCGTTGGCAAAGCGATGCAGTTCTGTCTGATGGAAGCCGCGTTCGGTCAGCTCGATGCTCAGCACCCGCCCCGAAGTCGCCCCCAAATCCACCGCAATTGCGTGTGTCACGCTGAACACTCCATCGTTAGCGGGCGTATGCGCCCGGTACGCCACCATCCACCGTAATCATCGCGCCGGTCGTCTTGGCGCTGCGCGGGCCGGCCATGAAGGCAATCGCCTCGGCCAGGTCTTCGGGCAGAATCTCGACCTTGAGCGTATTACGCTTGCGGTAGAACTCGTTCAGGTCGTCCACCCCAATGCCATACTGCGCCGCACGCGCTTCCTTCCAGCCTTTCGCGCCCCAGATGCTGCTGCCACGGATGACCGCATCCGGCAGCACGCTGTTCACGCGAATGCCAAACTCGCCGCCTTCTTCGGCCAGGCAGCGCGCCATATGCACTTCAGCTGCCTTGGCTGCGCTGTATGCACTGGCGCCCTTGCCTGCCGCGATGCTGTTCTTGCTGCCCACAAACACCATCGTGCCGCCCACGCCCTGCGACTTCATCACCTTGAAAGACTCGCGGGCAAACAGGAAATAGCCCTTCACGAGAATATTCATCTGGCGATCAAAGTCTGCCACCGTGGTTTCGATGATCGGCGCACCGCCGGCGATTCCTGCATTATTTACCAGCACGTCGATGCCGCCGAAGGCCAGCGTGATGGCGCGCAGGGCATGCTGCACCTGTTCTTCGCTGGTCACATCGCAGCGGATGAACACGGCGCGGCCCTTGCCAAACTTCGCATTCAGGTCGTCGGTGGTGGCCTGCCCCATCTCGGCATTGATGTCCACGATCGCCACATGGGCGCCCTCGCTGGCCATCTTGAAGGCCGAGGCGCGGCCAATGCCGCTGGCTCCGCCGGTCACCAGCGCGACCTTCCCGGCAAAGTCACGGTCAGGCGGCGCCAGCTTCAGCTTGTACAGCTCCAGCGGCCAGTATTCGATATCGTAGGCTTCCTTCGGGGACAGGCTGACGAATCCGCCCAGCGCCTCACTGCCACCAATCACCTCAATGGCGCGGTGATACAGCTGGCGGCTGACGTCGGCGTTGGTCGCGTCCTTGCCCGTGTTGACCATGCCCACACCGGGAATCAGGATCACACGCGGTGCTGGGTCGCGCATCTCGTCGCCCGGCTCCTTACACTCGTCAAAATACGCGCTGTAGGCAGCGTTATAAGTCTCGATGCCATCTTTCAGAGACTGCTTCAGGGCATCCACACCCTGATCCGGCGTCCAGTTCACAAACAGCGGCTGGCGCTTCACGTGCACCAGATGGTCCGGGCAGGCGGCCCCAAGCTGGCTGACGTCAGCCGAGCGTTCGCTGCCCACAAAATCCAGCACGGCGTCGCTGGTGTCCACCTGCAGGATGGTGTGGCGCAGCTTCGACACCAGGCCACGGATGACCGGCAGCACTTCGGCCAGCACATCTTCGCGCGCCTGTGCGTCCAGCGGCTGCACCTTCAGCGCGCCAAACACGCGCTTGCCAGCCTTCTTCGCAGCGATATAGTCTTCCGCTTCCTGAATGATGCTGATCGCGCTGTCATACGACGACTTTGCATCCGGGCCCCAGGTCACCAGGCCGTGCTTGCCCATCACGACGCACTCGATGCCCGGATTATCGATCACCTTCTGGCCAATCCACTTTGACAGCGTAAAGCCGGGGCGGATATACGGCACGTAGGCCATGCGGTCACCATACACGGCGCGCGCTGTCGCTTCGGCATCGGGCGCGCAGGCCAGACTGATAATCGCGTCAGGATGGGTGTGATAGACGTGTGGCTTCGGCACAAACGCATGCAGCAGCGTCTCGATGCTCTGGCGCGGCCGGCCGGGTTCATGCAGCGTACGCTCCAGGTAGGCCACCATCTCCTCATCGGTCATCGCCTCGCGCTCAAACAACGGGCGGATGTCTTCCATGCGCAGCAGGGCAAAGCCGCGCTCCTTGATCGTCGCCACGTCAGAGCCCGATGCCTTGACCGCGAGTACCTCCACCATGCGGCCCATATGATCCTGCATCATGAGCTTGGCGCTGGTATTTCCGCCGTAGATATTCACCACAGCGCGGTCACGCCCCAGCAGATTGCTGGCGTATACCAGCCCGTCCAGATCAGGGAGCTTACTGGCATCCGCGTCGTTCCAGAGATTCTGTGGCATTTGGTTCACCCTTCATGTTGCATATGCGAGGCAGTCACTTACAAACATTCACTTTCGTTTGCTTTCAGTGTCGCGAAGTTTAACGCGCAGCACCGGATTGTCAACGACGTTCCAGGCTCAGCGTCTGTGCACTTTCACCACATCCACCAGCGGGCCGGCAGCGCGCACCTGCTGCACCAGGTCTTCCGGCGCATCGTCAGTCGTGATGAAGCGTGACACCTGGGCAAAACGGGTAAATGTGTAGGGAGCCACCTGCCCCCATTTGGTGCCATCGGCCATAATGACCGTCTCCAGGCAGCGCGACTGCATCGCCTGCTTGATCGAGCATTCATCGGCATCCACGTCGCTCACCTCACCCAGCATCGACACGCCGCGCGCGCCAAAATAGCCGAGATTCAGGTTGACATCGGGCAGGCTGTCCGGCCGGCCAACGATGCTGATCGAATCGCGGCGCAGGCGTCCGCCGGGCAGCAGCACAGTGATATGCGGCGTATCCAGAAACTGCTGGGCCGTCATCAGACTGTTGGTGATAATGGTCAGCTTGGAGAATTTCTTCAGGTGCGGCACCATCGCAAACACGGTCGTGCTGCCGTCGATAGCAATGCTGGACCCGTCGCGAATATACGAGATCGCAGCCAGCGCCATCGCTTCTTTTGAGGCGCGCTTCTTCTGGATGCGCTGATGAAAAGACAGCTCGGGGAACAGCGATTCACGCCGGACCGCGCCGCCATACGTGCGCTCCAGCCGGCCTTCTTCTTCCAGCACGCGCAGGTCCTGGCGAATCGTGACAGCACTCACGCGCATCTCATCGCTCAGGTCCTTTACCGAAACCCGGCCAGATTTGAGGAGCTGTTCAAGAATGATTCTACGGCGTTCTTCAACAAACAGAGCCATAATTGACACGCATTCCGAAAGCGCATACACTGGCGAAAATCATCATAAAAAGAAAGCAAACGATATATCTATTGCATTGTATCCGGTCTGTTTGCCTTTGTGCAAATTCATAATAAGGAATATTTCATGAGTGAAAGATATTTCCCCCAGCTGGCCGATCAGCTTTCCGAACGCGGCATCGACGTGGAATTCGTCAAACGAAAGCTGAAAACGCAGCACATCGAAACCCCGTCCTGGGGCTACAGCAACAGCGGCACGCGTTTCAAGACATTTAACTACCCCGGGGCGGCCCGCAACATCCACGAAAAGCTGGACGATGCAGGCTACATCCATAGCCTGACCGGTGTGGCGCCCAGCGTGGCCATCCATATCCCGTGGGACAAAACCGACGACTGGGTCGCGCTACAGGACTATGCCCGCCTGCGCGGCGTCAGCATTGGCGCTGTTAACCCCAACCTGTTTCAGGATGACCAGTACAAGCTGGGCAGCATCACCCACCCCAGCGGCGCGGTGCGCGAAGAAGCCATCGCGCATCTGGTGGAATGCTGCGACATCATGCGCAAGACGGGCAGCAATCTGCTCAGCCTGTGGTTTGCCGACGGCACGAATTATGCCGGCCAGGACAGCATCACCGGGCGCAAGCAGCGCATGGAGCACGCGCTGGCCGAGACGTATCGCCATCTGCCTGAAAACGGCCGCATGCTGATCGAATACAAGTTCTTCGAACCGGCGTTTTATCACACCGATTTTGCGGACTGGGGCATGGCCTACGCGACCGCGCTCAAGCTAGGCCCGAAGGCAGAAGTGCTGGTGGACCTGGGGCATCACGCACAGGGCACCAACATCGCCCACATCGTCGCTTTCCTGCTGGACGAAGGTCGGCTGGGCGGCTTCCATTTCAACAACCGCAAGTATGCGGATGATGACCTGATTGTGGGCAGCGCCAACCCGCTGGAACTGTTTGAAATCTACTGCGAACTGGTCAAGGCAGGCGACAAGTCGAAAGACGTGGCCTATATGATCGACCAGTGCTTCAACATCGAGTCGAAGCTGGAAGGCATGCTCATCAGCGTGGTCAACTGCCAGACCGCCTATGCCAAGGCATTGTGCGTAAACTATGAGCGGCTGGCCGAAAAACAGGCGAATGGCGATGTGATGGGCGCGCATCGCGAGATGGTCGATGCTTTCGAGACCGATGTGCGTCCGCTGCTGGCGCAGGTGCGCATCGAGATGGACAAGCATCGCGACCCGATCGCAGCGTATCGCGCAGACAGCTATCAGGCCAACATCATCCGCGAGCGCGGCACTGCGGCGGCTGGCTCAGGCGGATTTCCCACCTGAGTTCCCGGGCAGGCGAAACCATAAAGGACATTGACCATGAACTATCGTGACTTCGGCCGCACTGGCTGGAAAGTCTCTGACATCAGCTTTGGCGCGTGGGCGGTTGGGTCGGCCTGGGGCGCGGTGGACGACAACGAGTCAATGGCGGCCATGCATGCGGCGCTGGACAGCGGCATGAATATGTTCGACACCGCCGATGTGTATGGCGACGGGCACAGCGAGCGCCTGATCGCCCGGCTGCGCCGCGAACGCAGCGAGCCATTTTATGTGCTGACGAAGGCCGGCCGCCGCCTGAATCCGCATGTCAGCGCGGGCTACAATGCCGAAAACCTGACAGCCTTTGTCGAGCGCAGCCTGAAAAACCTGGAAACCGACTGCCTGGATCTGGTGCAACTGCACTGTCCCCCGACCGAAGTCTACTATCGGCCGGAAGTCTTTCAGGCGCTGGATGACATGATGGCGGCGGGCAAGATTCGCCACTACGGCGTCAGCGTGGAAAAAGTGGAAGAGGCGCTGAAGGCGATTGAATTCCCGAACGTGCAAAGCGTGCAGATCATCTTCAACATGTTCCGCCTGCGCCCGACGGAACACTTCTTTGCCGAAGCGAAACGACGCGGCGTGGCGATCATCGCCCGCGTGCCGCTGGCATCCGGCATGCTGACAGGCAAGATGACCGCGCAGAGCGCATTCCCGCAGGATGACCATCGCAATTTTAACCGCTACGGGCAGTCGTTTGACGTGGGCGAGACTTTCTCCGGGGTCGATTATGACGTCGCGCTGCAGGCGGTTGAGGAAATCCGCGCGCTGAAGCCGGAAAATGCCAGTATGGCGCAGTTTGCCCTGCGCTGGATCCTGATGTTCGACGCCGTCACGTGCGCGATTCCGGGTGCAAAGACGCCCGCACAGGCCAAAGACAACGCAGCCGCGAGTGACCTGGCCGCGCTGTCCCCGTCACATATGGCCGCCATCGAAGACATCTATAATCGCCTGATCAAGGCAGGCGTACATCAGCGCTGGTAAGCTAGCTTCCAGCCGAGGGGGTCGCTGTGCCTTCGGGTACAGCGATCACCCCGCCCACAGTACATGAGTTGTACGACTCACCGATGACCACTTCAAAGTCATATTCGCGCTCGGCGCTGGGCAGGATCGTCAGATTATCCGGCGACAGATTCAGCACCTCAGCAATCGCCTCCAGGCTGCTGCCTTTGGTCGCGCCCGTGTAGTCGATCATCGTGGTCGCGGGCAGGCCAGTTTCGGGCGCATCGCCCATAGCGACAGCATTGAATCCTTCCCACTGCAAACGCTCCGCGGCCACACGATCCCAGCCCGGATTATCGGTGCCGTTATACACCGCGATACGCGCGCCCTCAGAGGCAATCTGATTGGCCGTCGGCGGGCTGTAAAAGTCCTCCAGCATCGGGCGCAGCGTTTCATACACGGGAAGCTGCACAAAGTCCCCGTCTGGCGTCTGCCACGGCGTGGTGTGATACGTGCGCACCAGTGTAAAGGTCTCAATGCGCCCTGCATCGAGGTCTGTAGCCAGCGGAGCCAGGCCGAGGATATCCTCAAACGCGAGGTTCGTCTGCAGATACGGTGAGAACTGCGTCCACAGGTTGGGCAGCTGGGTCAGCAGGCCCTGTTCGCGGGCTGCGCGCCACACGGCACGCACCACCTGCTGCTGGCGGCGGCCACGGTCAAAGTCGGAGCTATTGTGGCGCGAGCGCGAGTACCACAGGGCCTCTTCGCCATTCATGGTGTAATAGCCCACCGGCAGCACATAATACCCGTCCGCGTCATAGCGATACGCGCCAGCGGGCACTTCCGCGCCAATCAGCGGCAGGTCCTGAATCGCGCAGTCCACCGACAACTCGACCCCGCCGACAGCATCCACCAGCGCCTTGAAGCCGGTCAGGTCCACCATCGCGTAGTAATGCACATTAATGCCGAAGTTATAAAACAGCGTCTGGCGCATCAGGCCGAAGCCGCCGTCTGTCCAGCCGACTGATTCACCGTACGGATAGGCCACGTTAATGCGCTGCATCGTCCAGCTGGGCACATACACGTACAGGTCACGCGGCAGGCTGAGCAGCGAGACGCTGTTGGTGCTGCGGTTGATTGACAGGATCATGATGGTGTCGGTGCGCGCCACCGATTCGCCCGTGATTTCGTTGTCGTTGCCCAGCAGCAGGATGTTCATCAGGTCATTGCCCTGGCGATCAAGCTGGGGGACAGCAGTAGGTATCGGCAGCGGCGCATTGGCCGACTGATCGGGGCCAGAGTAGATAAACAGCGTGGGCAGCGGGCGCGGCGTGGCCTCGGCAACCACGGGTTCTGGCGTCGGCGTCACATCCTGCGCGTTGGGCGCTGCTGGCGTATTCGTAGGAAAGACCTGCGCCCGCTGATTATTCAGCTTCGGGGCAGACGCATCAGGACGGGGGGCCAGCGCGGTCGCTGTCAATACCATCGACGGCCAGGCACTGGCATAGGACTGGCTTTCGCGCAGATAGGTCACCCCACGGAACACAAGCTGCGACAAGGCGATCATCAGCCCGGCACTGAGCGCCACAATCAGCACCCGATACCACAGACCAGCCGGTCGCCCCTGAGTTTGCTGCACGTCTGTCATTTCTGTTCCACCCTGCCCAGCCGACATGTCATTGCTTCAGGTCGTAAGCATAGCAGAACGATCACGCATCCTCTACGGTGCAGCCGAATCAGCGGAATATCACAGGGATAGCGCAGAATGCCAGCGTACCGCCACCCGCATCCAGCACATCCAGCCGCACATAGTGGATGCCAGAGCCGAAGAACAGCGGGTTGATCTGTCCGAGCAGATTGGCGGTGACTGGTTCATCTTCGACGACATATTCGCTGTACTGCGCGTTTGCAGCGCTGCGCACACTCAGCCGATAAGCCACAAAGCCATCCCCGTCGGCCGTGCCAAAGACGTTCAGAATGCTGCCAGCCACCTGTCCGGGGACCGGGCTGGTGATCCGCACCTGTGCTGACGTGCAGCCCTCTGCCGGCAGATTCACAACCAGCAGAAGCTCATCGGCGCGCGGCGTCACGCTGGGGAATACGGCGGGCAGCGTCCCAACAGCGTCTGGAATGGCATTGGGCACATACAGGCTCAGCCCGCGAGGCAGCAGCGCGACGTTCGCCAGGCAGTTGGCCTCGCGCAGTTCGCGCACGCTGGAGCGCGCTGCCTCGGCAATCGCATACAGTGTGTCGCCCTCACGCGTCTCGTAAACGCTCCAGCCAAACGGCAGCGAACACAGGAACTCAGGCGTGACGCCAGCCGTTGGAATCGGCAGATTGCCCTGTAGTTCAATCGCGGTCGCCACGATCAGCGTATTCGTCGCGCTGGGCGTGAGTGTCGCCGTTCGTGTCGCCGTGGGCGTGCTGGTCGCAGTATTCGTCGGCGTTAACGTCGCTGTTGCCGTGTTCGTCGGCGTGTTTGACGGTGTTTGAGTCGGCGTATGCGTGGCTGTCGCGCTGGGCGTCGGCGTCGAAGTGCTGGTGGGCGACGGTGTGTTGGTTGGCGTTCGCGTCAGGGTGGCCGTTGGAGTGCTCGTGGCCGTCGGCGTCGGCGTATTCGTCGGCGTGTGGGTAGACGTGACACTCGGCGTCATCGTCGCTGATGGCCGCGGCGTATTGGTATTTGTGCTGGTTGCTGTGCGCGTAGCGGATGCCGTCGCTGTCGGTTCGGCCGTGTCGGTCGGCACAGGCGTTGCGGTATTGGTCGGGCGCGGCGTACGTGTCGCTGTCGGCTCGTCCGTCTCAGTCGGCACTGGCGTGGCCGTGTTGCTTGGGCGTGGCGTACGCGTCGCTGTCGGTTCGTCCGTCTCGGTCGGCACAGGCGTGGCCGTGTTGCTCGGGCGCGGCGTGCGCGTCTCTGTTGACTCGGCCGTATCTGATGCACCTGGCGAAGCCGCGGGCGCAGTCGTCTCGCGGACTGTGGTAGTCAGCGCCGCCTGGGTGCCTGCCAGGTCGGTCGCGCGCGCCTGAAAGGCCTGCACGTCAGCCGTTGGGCTGGCCTGGGCTGACGAGGTGTCTTCGGCAGTGCCCGCGCGCGTCGCGGCCAGCATGTCGCTGATGGCGGTTGCCGTGCCCGCGAAGGCAGACTGGGCCGCATTCGGGGTGCTGGTATCGGGCTCAGTTGTGGCAGCAGGGCGCGTGGGACGGGGTGTCTCGGCCGGGACCTCGGTGACCTGCGATGTCTCGGTAACGAACACAGTCGGGGATGGCGTATCCGTATCAACAGCCGTGGCTGGCACCACACTCGTCGGCACGACCTCGGTGACGACCGCCGCAGCGTCCGCCGTCGGGGTACTGGTGATCACGGGACCAGCCGCTTCTGCGCTGGCTGTGAGCAATTGCACCACTTCGGTGCCGATATACAGCGTGCCGGACAGCGACGTCATATCCATCGTCGGCATCAGGGTCGCTTCACCGGCAGTCGGGGCGGATAGCGTCCCTGTGGGCAGATCTGCCACCGTGCGCGCACCATTGTTCGACAGCGACAGGATCACGCCGAACACCAGCGCCAGCGCCAGCACCAGCACAGCGACGATCGCAACGACGACCTCATTTCCGATATCACGCCGCATGCGTTACTCCAGTGCCTGTTCCGGCTCGGCCGGTAGTATAAAGTTAAAGGATGCTCCGCGCCCTGGTTTCGACTCAACCCAGATTTCGCCATCGTGGGCTTCAACGAGTGACTTGGCAATCGCCAGCCCCACCCCGGTATCGCCCAGCCCCTGAATCAGCGGATTCTCAGCTTTGTACTTGCGCGCAAACACGCGCGACTGATCTTCCAGCGCGATGCCCCCGCCCGCATCCTCAAAGCTGATGAGCAGCACTGGATACGACTCCACCTGCCCGCCCACCTGACGATTCATCATGTGGCGCTTGGCGCGCACGTTCAACTGCGTGCCCGACGGAGACGCCAGATAGGCGTTGGTCAGCAGCTGGCCGATGACTTGCAGCAAGGCATCGCGGTCAGCACACACAATTGGCGCATCGTCGTCCAGCTCCAGATTGACCGTCAGGCCTTTCTCGCGCAGGGGTGCAGACGCATTCGAAATGGCATCCTCCAGCACCTCAATCGCATTGATGAGCTGCGTCTTCAGGCGAAATTTTCCTGCATCCAGGTAAGACAGCTGGATCAGGTCGTCCATCATCGAGGACAGGCGATTCACATTGGCGCTGACGCGCTGCAGGAACTTGCGCTGCATTTCGCCCAGGATACCCGCGCTCTCGTTCAGCAGCAGGTCGACATAGCCGACGATCGACGTCATCGGCGTGCGCAGTTCCTGAATCATGCCGATCAGGGCATCTGGATTATCAGAGCGATAAATCACTTCCGGCTGCACCGTCGCAGCCCGAATTTCGGCCATCTCCAGGCGATTTTCCACCGAGGCCAGCTTGCCGCGCGTCTCGTTCAATTCGCGCTCAACGGCCGCACGCTGAGCGGTCAGCTCATCAATCATCTTGGTCAGCGCACCGACACCATCAGCGCCAAGCTGCTGCAAGCGCGACCGGTCCCCCTCGATACGCGCCATCAGCTGATCGCGTGCGCTCTCCAGCGATTGGCGCTCGGCCAGCAGCGAGTCGCGCTCCTGGGCCAGCGAGATGCGCTCGTTGGCGATGCGCTGAAGCTCCGTGCGCACATCTTCGATTTCGCCGTGCGCCTCGATCAGTTCCTGCTCATACGCCGCATTCTCGGCCAGCACGCGCGCCTGCAAACTGCGCATGCTCTCCTGCTTACGCAGCAGTTCATCGCGCTCAGAGCGCACTTTGTCTCGCGCCTTCGTCACCGACTCACGGTCGGCGGCCAGATTGGCAATTTCGTTTTGCAGGGCCAGCACAATTTTGTCGCGGTCGACCTGACGCTGCATCATCGCGTCCGATTCACCGCTGAGCAAGGCGTCGCGCTCACGCTGGACAGCCGCGACCTGCGCCTGCAGCGCGATTTGCTGGTCAAACACCCCGGCCACCATCTGCGCCAGATTGCCCTCGCCCACCGCAACGCCCATTTCACCCAGCCGACTTTCCATTTCGGCCAGTCGTTTGGTCAGTTCATCGCGTTCGCGCTCCAGCCGCGCCTGATCCTGCACCATGCGCGAGGCAACGCCTTCAGCACCGGGAGACTCGGCCCCCTGAATCGCGCGCAGCTCTGCAATTTCACGCTGCATACGGTCGCGCTGGGCCGCCAGATCATCCTTTTCGCGGCGCAGCAGCTCCACCATCGACGCCATGACGCCACCGGCACTCTCATCCGATGCGCTGGCCATCGCCATTTCAGCTTCGCGCAGGCGGGCAGCCAGCCGGTCACGCTCATCGATCAGGCGCTGATGCGCCTCATTCAGCGTGATGATGCGCTGCGAGGCGGACTGCGTCTGGCTGGTATCGCCCAGCACATCTTTCACGCGGCTGCGCTCGTCATCCAGCTCGATTCGCAGCGACGTGACCTGCATCGAGAGTTGATTAATCTGGTCGCGCGCAGCTTCCAGCTCACCGCGCATTTCGTTCCACTTTGACAGCGCGCTGCCATCCGAGACATCCTCGATCGGCACGCCCTGGGCCATCGCCTCGATGGCGCGGGCTTCTGCACTGAGCTGGGCACTGCGAGAGGCATAGCTCAGCGAGAGCAGATTGGCCGCGATGATGGCGATACCCTTGAGCAATTCCTGGTCAGACGCACCCAGCTCGCGGTCGCTGTACGGCAGGCCGATCATCAGGACGGCCAGTAATTCGCCCTCGCTGACGAGCGGCTGGAAATAGACCGGGCCGATTGTGTCGATATCCATGCGCGAATACAGCTCGGCAATTTCTTCCGGCTGTTTCTCTTTCAGCAGGCTGCGCTGCACGCGCCGCTCGATGGCATTGGCCAGCGTGGGCTGTTGCGCCAGATTCACGGCATTCGGGCGAATCGGGCGGTTCATGGTGCGGTCAAAACCGGTCGCGATATCGACGTATCCGCGGCCCTGCACTTGCAGCAGCGCCCCGACGTCCGCCTTCAGCGTATTCAGCGCCGACTGGATAATGCGCTCAGGAATGGCATCCGGCGACGCCTTCTCCAGCATGATGCCCAGCGCCTTCATCAGCTGGGCGCTTTCGCGTTCGGGCATCGGAGTCACAGGAAGCTGCGTACGCGGCATATCGCTGATGACGGGTTCTGGCGGCAGGGGAGCAAACGCACCCGTCTGCGGCATCATGCCCCGCGGCGCGACAGCCGGCGCGGCCTGTGATTCATCCATCACCTGCACAACCATGCGATACACGATGCCCAGCGCCACCAGCACAGCCGACAGGAATGCCCAGCGCGTCACGCCGAGGTAGTCACCCGCCACCGCGCCAGACGTACTCATCATGAGCGCAGCGCCATAGCCCAGCACCAGCACGAGGAAAAATACAATCTTCAGCGGGGCATCGGGGATGCGCCGGAACTGCGTCACGCTGACGACGACACCCACCGCGCAGATGACCAGGGTGATCACCACCCAGGTGCTGTTGAAGCTGAATTCGTTGAAGGGAATCTGCATGTACTGATCGGACCACTCGATGCCGGTGACGACGAAGCCGACGGCCGTCCACGCCAGCACAATTAGCAGCGCGATATTCCCGACCCGGCCCAACCGCTCATCATCAGCCGTGAGGAACGCCCACCCCAGCACCGTGATGACCAGCGTATGCACCAGTCGATCTGTGGGCGGCAAAATAGCATTCGAGGGGCTGTTGGTGACCAGTGCGAACAGGGCAGCCAGCAGCAGCAGCGTCCATGCGACCACCACGCCACCATGCGCGATGGCATAAATACGGGGAGCCCGGATGTGCTTGCGCCGCGCCCTGGCACCCAGCGCCATGAATAATGCTGCCTGCGCGATCGCAAAAACAGCCAGGTAATAGATGAGGTCACCCGGAGAAACCACCAGCAGGTCAATGAGATTAGGGGAAGCAGCCACCAGATCGGCCCCTTAAGGTATAATTCTTGCAACAAGCTACCCCAGTATTCTAACATTTTCCTACCAATTACAACGATATTCGTACGAAATTCATGTTTTGGCCCCAGCGGCGGATGTTCGTCGGACGCGCGTCGTTGACGCTCTCGCATCCGGCCCGTAAAATGACAGTCCACAAAGCGTAGAGGTTCTTGGATGGCAACCAGCGGTTTAACAGGTTTGGGCACAAAAAAGAGAGCGCGGCGCCTGCCGATTGTGGCGCTGCTGTCGTGGATGTGCATCCTGGGGGCAATTGGGATGTTCTCGCTGCAATTGGTGCGTTTCAGCCAGCAGTCAGATACGCTGTCGGTGGATGTGAACGTCGCAGGCGTGGATGTGGGCGGCCTGTCGGCTGTTGAAGCGGTCAGCCGCTGGGAGCAGGCTTACGCCGCGCCGATCACGTTGTGGTACGCCAATTCACCGATCCGGCTGGACCCGGCCGCTGTGGGCTTTCGCACCAATCAGGAGTCGATGTTGGCCGCTGCCCGCGCTGCCAGCGAAAGCGAAAACTCGTTCTGGCAGCGATTCGTCAGCTATCTCACGGGGCAGCAGGTGCGCCAGCAGCTGAATGTGGAGCTGTCGGCAGATTATCAGGAACGCCTGCTGGAAAACCAGCTGCGTGATATTGCGCTGCGCTATGACCGTGAACCCGGCACCGCCGAGTATGACCTGCAAACCCTGACCATTCGCACGGGCGAGCCGGGCTATCGCCTCGACATCGAGCGCGCCATTGACCTGGTCGATGCTGCCCTCATGAATCCACTCCAGCGCCAGGTCGTGCTGCCGGTGGCCGACACCAATGCCAGCCTGCCCGATATCGAGGCGTTACGCAACGAAATCATCGCCTGGCTGGATTCGCAGGGTTTTGTCTATGACGGCCAGTCGAGCGTGGCCAGCGTGTTCGTCATGGACCTGCAAACCGGCGCCGAAGTGAACATCCTCAGTGATGTGGCGGTGTCGGCCGCCAGCACGGTCAAGCTTCCCATCCTGGTCGACTATTTCCGCGACCTGTCCTTCGCGCCCAATGACGACGAAGCCTTTCTGATGGTCCAGTCGCTGCTGTGCAGCAACAACAGCTCCTCCAATCTGATTATGCAGCTCATCGGCAACAACGATCTGTATGCAGGCATCGCCAGCGTCACCAACACCGCACAATATCTGGGCGCGCGCAATTCCTACCTGAGTGCGCCGCTCTTCCTGGGCGGTGACCAGCAGCTCGGCTCGATTCCCGCGCCGACCACAGCCCCGAATCCCAGCTTCAGCACCGGCAGCGACCCGTTTAACCAGACCACAACCGAGGATCTGGGTACGCTGTTCGCGCTGATTTACGACTGTGCCATGTACGGCTCCGGGCTGATCTCGGCTTATCCCAACGGTGAGTTCACCCAGCAGGAATGCCGCCAGATGCTCAACATCATGAGCTCAAACGACCTGAGCAGGCTGCTGCAAGGGGGTATCCCGACGGGAGTTCCTATAGCGCACAAAAATGGCTGGCTGGACAATGTGCACGGGGACGCGGGTATCGTGTTCTCGCCCAACGGCCGCCATTATGTGATTTCGGTGTTTGTGTGGGAACAGGGGAATTTCTTCAGCTTCGAGCGCGCCTGGCCGCTGGTCGAGGGCATTTCGCGCGCGACCTGGAACTATTTCAATCCGGAAGACCCGCTGATCGCGCCACGTGCCGATTTGCCCGAAATTGCGCGTGGATGCGACGTATTCTCGCCGCCCTATGGCCAGGTCAACCTGAACGATATCAACGCGTGGCGCTCCGACGGCACCAGCATCACCTGGCCGAGCAGCTAACGCAACTTTGCTGAAGCAGCTGCATCCAGCGAGTCATGGATGATGAAGACGGGGCGCAGCCCAGACAGGGCCAGCGTCTCGTCTGCTGCTTCGGACAACTGGGCAAGCTCCAGCGATGCCCCGGCGTCCCGCGCCGACTTGTAGGCCTTCATGAGCGCGCGCAGGCCGCCGCTGTCCAGCAGCGTGACCTTATCGAGCGCCATGACGACGCGATCACCCGCATTCAGCAGGGCCGCGTTTACTTCCGCCAGCAGGGAATTATAAGACACCTGTGTCAGTGGACCGGAAATCTCGATCACCATCAGGCCCTTGTATTCTCCCGCGTGAATCGTCATCATGCACCCCCTGTGCGACAGATTTAACTGTAACTCATGCACGCACGCTACACTACCAATATCTTTCGATCGCCATGCCAAAAGGACGCACGCAAGCGCTATGGATGCAGGCATCACCCTACTGCTCATCGCCGCCTTCGGGCTGATGATGTTTCTTGTGCAGCGCAGCGAAAAACGCCGCCGCCTGATTGTATTTCTCACGTCACTGATTGTCGTGGAGCTGCTGCGCCGCTATGTATGGTTCCGCGATGTGCACAGCGAGGCATGGACCGCGTTCATTGTCGCGCTGCTGCTCAATCTGTTCTTCTGGCTGTTCATCGGCCGCTATAATCCGCCGGGCAGCAGCGATGATATCCAGGTGATCGGCATGGACGACTGAGGGGCCCGGCACACGCCAAAGCCCCCCAGAATATCATCAATCGACCAATTGCGTTTCCGCTAGTTGATCACCGTCAGCGGAATCACATCCATCCCCTGCAGCATGACCACGCTCACACGTGCGGCCACCTGCTGCGACAGCGCATGAAATGCCTTGCCTGCGGGGGAATCCGGACGGGTGATGACCACCGGGCGGCCAAAATCGCCACCCTTGCGCACTTCGGCATCCAGCGGCACACGCCCGAGGAAATGCCAGTTGCGCTGCTTCGCCAGCGCCTCACCGCCACCCTCGCCGAAGAAATCGCCAGCCATATTCTCGACAATGCCCAGCACCGGCACATTGAGCTGTTCAAACATCATGCCACCGCGCAGCGCGTCTGACAACGCTACCTCCTGCGGCTGCGTCACCACGATTGCGCCTGTCAGCGGGAACGACTGGGCCAACGACAGCGGCGCATCGCCCGTGCCCGGCGGCAGGTCGACGATCATGTAGTCAAGGTTGCCCCAGTTCACATCGGTGAAGAACTGGCGGATCGCGCTGTGCAGCATCGGGCCGCGCATGATCAGCGGCTTTTCCGGATCCATCAGAAAGCCGGTGCTCATCAGCTTGACGCCATAGGCTTCCACCGGGATCATTTTTTCTTCGACAACGCGCGGACGACCGGTGCCCACGCCCGCCATCATCGGAATATTCGGGTTCAGGATGTCGGCATCAATCAGGCCGACGCGTGCGCCCGCTTCTGCCAGCGCCGCCGCCAGATTGATCGCGACGGTGCTCTTGCCCACGCCGCCCTTGCCGCTGCTGATCGCGATAATGCTGCGCATCGGCACATCGAGGCGACCCTGCATCTTTTTGTCAGTCGGCACCTGCGCATCCCAGCGGATGTCCAGCTTTTCGATACCAGGGACCTTCCCCACCACGGCGAGATTACAGCGCGTGAGGAACACATCTTTCAGCGGGCAGGCCGGCGTCGTCAGCACAATCGTGAATTTCGCGGTACCACCTTCGATCGTCAGGTCACGCACCATATTCAGCGTGACAATGTCGCGGTGCAGCTCCGGCTCGATGACCGTGCTCAGCGCAGCCATCACCTGAGCCTGTAAATCTGCCATGGGACTTGTCTCCATTCATGCACATCACAGCATGTGAATTATTATAGCGTTTATCTTATAAATTCACAGGATTCGGGGTGACCGATTACGGCTCACGCACGTCGAACGCGTACTTCTCGGCAGTGCGCCAGTAGCGGGAAAACCGCCCCAGGTCCATGTGACCATCATAATCCACAAATGGATCGACTTCCAGAATGGTCACCGGCATCGACTGGCGCAGTTTCGCCACAATCTCACGAAAACGCGGCGAAGGCGAGTCACTGGTGATGATGGCATCGGCCTGATGCTGGCGCGCAAACGCGCTCACCTGCGCTGCGACATCACCTTTCAGGAGGGTGACAGGCATTTCCAGCAGGCACTCATACATGAACAGCACGCGTTTCAGGCTGATTTCCCAATCGGCCAGCAGAGCTTCGTCAAAGACGAACACAGCCGGGGCATCGGGATAGGCCAGCAGCCCGGGATGCGTCGGCGTCAGGCAGTCCGCATGCACCCAGATGATCGGTCGCTCAAATGATGCCATGGTTCACCGTCCTTCCGGGGGTGCATTCGGAAACAGCTCCGCGCCAAGCTGTTCATACGTCTTGTCAAACGGGCAGCGGCGGTTATTGGCCAGCGGACATCCCCGGCAATAAGCGCCAGCCGTGTACTTTTCCAGGTTCTCGCGGTTGAAGATATAGGGCTTGTGGCTGAATGTGCTGGCCACCCACTGCCACGACAGATTATTACTGGCCGGGTCGCCGTCCAGCAGATGCGTAAGGAACCAGCGCGCACCCGCCTGCCATTTCACGCGCCGCCAATGCACCACATAGGCGGCCATCCACATGCGCGCATGATTGTGCAGGTAGCCCGTCTCGCGCAGATCACGCGAAAACCCGTCGATGCAGGCGGCGCTCGTCTCACCCTGCATGATGTCATCGGGCAGCGCATCGGCATAATCCGCGGGACGAAAGCCGGTCTTATACGGCTCCCGGTCGCGCCAGATGCCGTCACCCAGCTTCGCATACAGCCGCTGCCAGTAATCGCGCCAGGCCAGCTCATTGACGAATTTCTCGCTCTCGTGGCGTTTGGGCGTGCGCCGCACGACATGATCGCGCACCTCAGACAGCGAGACCGCTCCGTGTCGTAAATAAGGCGACAGGCGGCTCACCCGTCCATTCAGATAATTTCGCGTGGCGGCATATTTTGCGCCATCGACCGCCCCCAGCGCGCGCAATCCGGCGGCGCGTCCGCCCGGAATCGGGCTGGCATGGCTGTCAATTTCGGCAGAGGCAGGAAACTGCGCGGTCACGTATGCGATCAGGTCTTCGCGAGACGCAAATTCGCGGCGCAGCGGCTGAAGCTCGCTCATCACGCTTTGCCTTTCTTCATCCGGCAGGCATCGCTGCAATACTTCACTTCGTCCCACACTTTTTCCCACTTTTTACGCCACACAAACTCGCGTCCACAGGTGGCGCACAGCTTGCTGGGCAGATTGGCTTTTTTGACTCCGCGCATCGGGATCGTCCTGAAATCGTGTCGCTGTTCTCGTAGCAGTCTGTCGCAGCTGGCTTAGACGCGGATGAGGCGGGGAAAACAAACAGGACAGGGAATTTACCCTGTCCTGTCCTGTTGATGTCACATCAGTGCGAAGTTTAGTTGCCTTCGCTGGCGGCCTTCTCGGCAGCCTTGCGGGCCAGCGCGGCTTCACGCTTCTTGCGGCGTTCTTCCTTGGCCAGATCTTCCTCGGACGGCGCAGCAGCAGCAGCCGGGACAGCCTCGGCGACTGCTTCGCCAGCGGCGGACGGGGCGGCAGCGACAGGCTCTTCCTTCTTCGGCACGATCGGCGGCTGATACGGGTCATTCAGGCCGCCGGGGACGCTGATCGGCGCGCCGGTCTTCTGCTTGGCCTTGACGACGTCCGTATGCTCCCAGCTCTTGCGGTCGACAGCTTCTTCCCACGCGGTCGTGGGGGCAATCTTGCGCCAGAAGCTGAACGGCTTGGACAGCTTTTCCTTGTCGTAAATGTGCGTACCGGTGCGGTCGTAGTCGGCCAGCTCGTAGTCGTGGTCCATCTTGATCGCATCAAACGGGCAGAACTCGGCACAGAAGCCGCAGTTCATGCAGATGTCGATGTCGATGAAGAAGGCTTCTGGCTCTGGCACAGGGCGCTTGCTGACCGGATCTTCGCTGCGCACGATCCAAATACACTGAGGTGGGCACACCTTCGCGCAGATACCGCAGCTCGTACACCAGTCGTGTCCGGGGCGATCAGGATGATCGTCATCCTCCACCACCAGGAACGGCACAAAGCGGAAGCGTTCCGGCACAGCGATCTTTTCTTCCGGATACTGCACCGTATAGATACCAACGGCATCCGTGCCCTGGCGCTTTTCAAATTTCTGCGTCGGGGTCAGCTTGCTGCCCGCATAGCGGATATCCTCGATATACGATTCAAAAAAGTGCCTGATGGTGACACCAAGCCCTTTGAGAATGCCGAGTCCGTACATACTTCACTCCTTGAGTGGAGGCAGGCCCGCCAGTGTGAGGCCTGCCCCGCTGAGGTTCATGCTAGCGGTCGGTTTCACCCAACACAATGTCAATACTGCCGAGAATCGCGACCACGTCGGCGACCTTCTGGCCCTTGCACATCGGGCCCAGCGCCGTCAGGTTGATGAACGATGGCGCGCGCACGTGATAGCGCCATGGATTCTGCGGGCCCTTCGGGTCACCCTGGGAGACGGTGTAATAGCCCAGCTCACCCTTCGGGTTTTCTACGCGGCCATACGATTCGCCAATCGGCACGCGCGGCATATAGATCGCCTTATTACCGGAGAAGATGCTCTCGCCTTTGGTGGCTTCCAGGCGCGGCAGAATCTGCTTCAGAATGCGCACACTTTCACGCATTTCATCCAGGCGAATCAGATAGCGGTCGTAGATGTCGCCGTTGTAGCGCACAGCCACGTCAAAATCCAGCTCCGGATAGATGCTGTACGGCTCGGCACGGCGCACATCGTAAGCCACGCCGCTGCCGCGCAGCAGCGGGCCAGCCGCGCTGTAGGCAATCGCCATTTCAGCCGGCAGATAGCCGACGCCCTGGGTGCGCGCCTTGATGATTTCGCTGTCTGTCAGGAAGCGGTCGTATTCATCGATGGCACGCGGCAGGCTGTCGTTGATCAGCTCGGTCAGATACTTCATCGTATCGAAGTCGCGCACCTGATCGTTAACCAGGTTGGCAGTGCTGCGGATGCGTTCCGGCAGGTCCTTGAACACGCCGCCGAAGCGCATGTAATTGCACATCATGCGCGAGCCAGACACGGCCTCAAAGAAGTCGAGCACCTTTTCGCGCTCGGCGATGCCGTACAGGGAGGGCGTAAAGAACGCACCGAGGTCGTTCAGCAGGAAGCCGATCGCCCACAGGTGGTTGACGATGCGGGTCAGCTCGACCATCAGCACGCGGATGACTTCCGCACGATACGTGGGCGGGGTGTAGCGTGCGCCCAGCGCCATCAGCTTCTCGACAGCCTGCGCGTAGCCCAGGTTATTGCTCATGCTGGAGATATAGTCCAGGCGGTCGGTGAACGGCATGTTGTGATTCCACGCGTTGCGTTCGCCGATTTTCTCGTGGTTGCGATGCAGGTAGCCCATGACCGGCTCAAGCTGGTCAATCGTCTCACCGTTCAGGGTGACGACCATGCGAAACACGCCGTGCGTGCTGGGATGGTGCGGCCCCAGGTTGACGACCAGCTTGTCAGTTTGCAGGCCTTCGCTGTCCGGCACCGGTTCCACGTCCACGCCCAGGCCCATGCCGCTGTAGAGCGAGCTCTCGGAATGGTCGGTCAGGCGGCTGAGGTTCAGGTCAGACGGATACTTCACGTTCTTGCCGAACATATTCAGTTCTTCGGCGCGGCGCGCATAGCCCTTGGGCCAGCGGCTGTCGAACGGCTTCAGTTCCTGCTCGTAGTACGCTTCTTTCCAGTCCTTGCGCATGGGATGGCCTTCAAAGCCCTCCCACATCAGGATGCGCTTCTGGTTCGGGTGTCCCGGAAAGTGGATGCCATACAGGTCGTAGGCCTCACGTTCCTGAAAGTCCGCGCCCGGCCACACATCGATCAGCGACGGGATTTCCGCATTTTCACGCGGGGTCTGGGCCTTGAAGACCAGTGGCCCGCCACCGGATGTACGATAGGCGTGATAGACCATCTCCATCGAGTCTTCGATGCCCAGATAGTCCACCGCCGTGGCGCTGGAGAGATAGTTGTAGCCCAGCTCGTTCTTGATCGACTCGGCCACTTCCACCAGCCGGTTGCGGTCAATCACCACACCGCTGTAGCCCTGACGCGTATCATCCTTCACCGCGTCAGGAAACTTCGTCTTGAGGTAGCCTGCAACATCCCCGCTGTCGAGCGAGCCTGGTGCCGCAGGCGCAATCATCTGATCAGTCATAGTGTCCTCAACCCGCTAATTCTTGCTGGCCAGTGCACGTTTACGCGACAGGGCTTCCATACGGCGCTCCAGGCGGGCGGCGAGTGTTGCCTCGTCCACCACAGCCGTCGCAGTCGCAGCGGCCACAGCGCCGGCAGCGCCAGCCTTGGCGACCTTCTTGGCGGCGACATCCATCGCAGCGGCGGGCAGCTCACGGATGCCATAGGCCTGGCCATTGGCTGCGGCGGCGGCCTGCTGGCGGATAAGCTCCATCTGGCGCGGGTCGATGATATCCGGCCCCAGAATCGGCACCGGAACCGGGTCAGACGGACCCACGCCGTACCACGGCACGTCATCCATGTTCGCCAGGCTCTGGCCGTCGATCTTCTTCTGCAGCGAAATCAGGCCGTGCAGCAGGGCCTGCGGCGTCGGCGGGCACCCCGGAATATACACATCCACCGGGATGTACTGGTCAATGCCGGAAACGACGTTATAGCCTTCCTTGAAGGGGCCGCCGCCGGAAGCGCAGGCACCCATCGCGATGACGTACTTTGGCTCGGGCATCTGGTTGTACAGGCGCACGATCGGCACGACCATCTTCTTGGTCACAGTGCCGGAGACGATCATCAGGTCGCTCTGGCGCGGGCTGGCGCGCATGACTTCCATGCCGAAGCGCGACGTATCGTAACGCGCCGCGGCGGTGGCAATCATTTCGATGGCGCAGCATGCCAAACCAAACAGCATCGGCCAGATTGAGGACCGTCGGCTCCAGTTATAAATCTTGCTCAAACTGGTGATGGCGACGTTTCCGTTCATCTCGTCGGGAATCGGAAACTCTGTATCATGTAGCTGGCGCAAATCCAGACTGCTCATCTGGCGCTGACCTCCTCATACCACTCACGAAGAATATCGGTGAGTATTGCGTCGTTTACCAAATCCGGATTGTCGGCGAAGTTTGGCAGCGAAAACACCCACGTCTTCAACTGCTCCAGGCCCACATCCTCCACATCCACATCGGGATACGTTTCAATCAGCGCAAGCGCGATTTCGTAACTGGCATCCCAGTAAAGCAGCGGTTGTTCCGTATTCATGCCACGTATTCTAGCACAGCTTCGGCCCTTTCAGGACGGCAGGACTGCGTATTTACCCGCTACTTATCCAGCGGGCTATTCGCGATTGTCGATCTGCGCGCGCTGAAGCGTGCCGCTGTAGTCCACATAGACTGATTTCCACTCGGTGAATGAGTCGAGCGCGGTCTGCCCTGCCTCGCGCATGCCGTTGCCGGTGCCGCGCGTGCCGCCAAACGGAAACTGAATCTCGGCCCCGGTGGTGCCGTGATTGATATACACGATGCCGGTCGTCAGGTCGCGGATGGCGCGGAATGCAGCATTGACGTTCTCGGTGAAGATCGAGCTCGACAGGCCGTAGGCGACGCCATTATTGACCGCCACCGCTTCTTCCAGCGAGTTGATCGTAAGCACGCTCAGCACAGGCCCGAAGATTTCCTCGCGGGCGACGCGCATATCCGGCGTGGCATCGGCAAACAGCGTCGGTTGGTAGAAGAAGCCTTTGTCCAGCGCACGGCCACCACCGACGACCGCGTTGGCGCCTTCATCGCGGCCAATCGCCACATAACGCTCCACTTTTTCGAGCGCCTTCTGATTCACCAGCGGGCCTACCTGGACATCGTTCTCGATGCCATAACCCACCTTGAGAGATTTTGCTTTTTCGACCAGCATGTCCACCAGTTGCGCCTTGACCGCCTTGTGCACGATCAGGCGGCTGGTCGCGGTGCAGCGCTGGCCGGTGGTGCCATAGGCGCTCCAGGTGATCGCCTGGGCCGCCAGCTCCAGATTGGCATCGTCCATGACGATGATGGCGTTCTTGCCACCCATCTCCAGCGCGACTTTCTTGCCCAGCGCGGCGGCCGTGGTATACACCTTCAGGCCGGTCTCGGTGCTGCCGGTGAAAGAAATCACACGCACGTCAGGGTGCTGGGCGAGTGCGGCGCCAGCTGCACCTGCGCCGGTCACCAGATTGAGCACGCCGGGCGGCAGGCCAGCCTCGGCGAAAACCTTCACGAATTCGGCGGCCGTCAGCGGGGTTTCTTCGCTCGGCTTCCACACGACGGTATTGCCCGCCACCAGTGCCGGCAGCATCTTCCAGCTTGGCACCGCGACCGGGAAGTTCCACGGGGTAATCAGCGCCACTACGCCAGCCGATTCGCGCAGAGCCATGCCAAACTTGTTCGGCAATTCCACCGGGGCGGTGTAGCCCAACATGCGGCGGCCTTCGCCACCCATGTAGTAGGCCATGTCGATGGCTTCCTGCACATCACCGCGCGCCTCGACGATGACCTTCCCCATTTCCTGGGTCATCACGCGGGAGAGCTCTTCTTTCTTCTGTTCCAGAATCTGGGCGACGCGATACAGCACCTCACCACGACGGGGCGCGGGCGTCAGGCGCCATTCCTGATAGGCGGCTTTGGCAGCCTGCACGGCAGCATTCACATCGGATGCATCGCTGTCGGGCGCGGTGGCCAGCACTTCTTCCGTCGCCGGATTCACGCTGTCAAAGACGTGCCCACTGGTCGCAGCCTGCCAGTTCCCACCGATAAAGTTGTGCGTTTCGCGTGACATAAAGTCTCTTTCAATCGGCATGCAAAAGGAATTTACACGCATTAAAAGCGTGCGGGAGTATAGAAATTTTGTGCCTGTTTGTCAACAATTTCACAAAGTGACGTAGGCGCCGCTGTCCAGAATTCTGGAGGTGCGGGTAACGCCGCCGATACCTGCCTGATCATAGAGGGCTTGCAGCGCTTTGCAAACGTCACCGGCCGTTTGCGCGTTGTCGCTGACCGCCACCAGCGTCGGCCCTGCCCCGCTGATCACCAGCGCCAGCGCGCCATGCTGCTTGGCGGTCGAGCGGGCTTCAGCCAGCAGCGGCATCAGAAAGGCGCGCGCCGGCTCGATGATCGTGTCCGTTTCCATCGCAGCGGCGATCATTGCAATATCGCCTGTGTAGATACCGTGCATCAGGCGGGCCACCCCTGCCGTCTGCGCCACCATCGACTTAAGCGGCACCTGGGCTGGCAGTGCAGCGCGCGCCTTCGCAGTTTCCACTTCCACGTTAGGCGTGACCAGCGAGAGATACATCGATGCAACCGATGGCAGGCGCACGATCTGCCCAGCCGTGACGCCATACGACAGCGTGATGCCGCCATACAGCGCCGGCGCGACGTTGTCGGCATGATAACCGCTCACCAATGCCTCGCCTTCCAGCGCGGGCGCAAGCAGTTCATCCCGGGTGAGCGGATTGCCCAGCGCGGCGTTGGTCGCCACAGCGCCGGCGACAGCGCTGGCCGCGCTGCTGCCCAGCCCGCTGGCCAGCGGCAGTCCTTTGTGGATGCGCAGTGACACGCCAAACGGGCTGCCTGCCCGTTTCAGCACCTCTATTGCCGCGACACCAGCCGTGTTCTTTTCTGCTTTGAGGGGAAGCCTGCCGCCATCACCCGTGATCGACTCGATGACCACGCCCGGCGTTTCGGTCAGCTGGGCGAACACTGTATCGCCGATATCCTCGACAGCCATGCCCAGGATGTCGAACCCAACGCCGATGTTTGCGATCGTCGCTGGGGCAAAAGCTTCGGCACTGGACAAAGGCATAGCGGGTGTTATCCTTTACGAAACCGAATGAACCTAAAACTGACGCAGTTATCCGGATTGAGGCACAGCATGGGCAGCATATTACAATGCATCGAATGCGGGCGGCAATACCCAACGAACAGCCTGATTTACACCTGTGACACCTGCGGTGGACTGCTGGACGTGCTGCACGACCTCGATGCCTTGAAAGCGACTGCGACCCGTGCCCTGTTTGACGCACGTCTCGGCTCGCTGGATGCCCCCTATGACAGCGGCGTATGGCGTTATAAGGAGCTGGTTTATCCCGACCTGGACCCGGCGCTGATCGTCAGCCGCCCGGAAGGCAATACCCGCCTGTACAACGTGCCGAAGCTGGCCGAGTGGGCCGGCGTGAGACGCCTGCACCTGAAACACGAAGGCGAAAACCCGACCGGCTCGTTTAAGGATCGCGGCATGACCGGCGGCGTCACACAGGCCCGCGTGCTGGGCAAGAAGCGCGTCGCCTGCGCCTCCACAGGCAACACCAGCGCGTCGCTGGCCGCCTATGCCGCGCTGGCCGAGATTCAGGGCATCGTGCTGTTCCAGAACAAACAGGTCGCGCTGGGCAAGCTGGCGCAGGCCGTGGCCTATGGCGCAACCTGCATCCGCGTCGATGGTGACTTTGACCGCAATATTCAGCTCGTCCGCCAGATTTCAGAAGAACTCGACATCTACGTGCTGAACTCGGTCAATCCATTCCGTCTGGAAGGCCAGAAGACAATCATGTTCGAGACGATCCAGCAGCTGCGCTGGGAAGCGCCCGACTGGATCGTCGTGCCGGGCGGCAACCTGGGGAACAGCTCGGCGTTTGGCAAGGGGCTGAAAGAGCTGTTTGACCTGGGGCTGATCGACCGGATGCCGCGCCTGGCCATCATCCAGGCTGAAGGCGCCAATCCCCTCTACGAAGCATACAAGCGTGGCTTTGACCGCATGGAGCCGATGCACGCCGAGACGATCGCCACGGCCATCAAGATCGGAAATCCGGTCAACTACCGCAAGGCGATGCGCACTATCGAGTGGACAAACGGCGTCGTCGAGCAGGTCACCGACCAGGAAATCATGGATGCCAAGGCGCTGATCGACGCGCAGGGCATCGGCTGCGAGCCGGCCTCGGCCTGCTCACTGGCGGGCATCCGCAAGCTGACGGACGCAGGCATTATCACGAAATCAGACCGGGTGGTTGGCGTGCTGACCGGCCATGTGCTCAAAGACCCGGAAGCAACGATTGCCTATCACCGCAGTGAACTGGCCGACATCACGCCGCACTATCCAAACACGGTCTACGACTCGGCGGCAAGCCTGGAAAGCCTGCGCGCCGTGCTGGAAGGATTACAGGAACCGGTCCAAGTGTAGTCTGCGCTGTTGTGGCCAATAAAGAAAGGACAGGTCGCGACTCCCTGTCCTTTCTTTATTTTGATCATATAGCATAGGTGTCGAGACTGTTTTACGTCCTGAAACGCTTCTCCCACAGGTCATTAAGCTGGCGTACGTGCGTCTGATAGACCGGCACGCCGCTGAGCGCCTGTTCCAGATCTTCCAGCAGGTCGTCTGTATCCTCGATGCCGACGGCGAAGCGCACCAGATTGTCCTTCATGCCCAGCGCGAGCCGTTCCTCGGTCGTCTTCTCATAGTAGCTCATCAGCGCAGGCTGCTCGATCAGGCTCTCGACGCCGCCGAGGCTGGGCGCAATATATGGGATACGCAGGCGGTCGATGAAATCGCTGGTGATTTTCAGGTCACCTTTCACCTCGAACGTCACGACGCCGCCGAAGCCGCTCATCTGCTCGGCCGCCACCGCATGGTCCGGGTGCGAAGCCAAGCCGGGGTACCACACGCGCTCAATGGCCGGATGCGTCTCCAGGAACTGCGCCACAGCCAGCGCATTGGCATTCTGCTGGCCCATGCGCACGCCCAGCGTCTTGATGCCGCGGTCGAGCAGATAGGCAGCATGCGGGTCGACCACGCCGCCCAGCACGCCGCGTGAATCGCGCAGCGCCTTGATGCGGTCGCCACGGCCGGTGACCACGCCCACCAGGATGTCGTTATGGCCGCTGAGATACTTGGTCGCGCTGTGCATCACCAGGTCGATGCCCCAGTCCAGCGGACGCTGATTGATCGGCGTCGCAAACGTGCTGTCAATCAGGGTGAGCACCTTATGCTTCTTGCCCAGCGCGGCCACCCGCTCGATATCAGCAATGCGCAGATACGGGTTGGTCGGGCTTTCGGAGATGATGATGCGCGTCTTTTTGGGGATGATGGCCGCTTCCATGGCCTCGTAATCGCCCATCGGCACCACGCTCGTCTCGATGCCGAATCGCTTCAGGTACGTCAGGCAGAACTGGCGCGTGCGGCGGTAACAGTCATCGGTCATGATGATGTGCGCGCCCGCAGGCAGAATGGTCAGCAGCACGCTGGTGACCGCATTCATGCCGGAGCTGTACAGCACGGCATCGTCGCCGCCATCCAGCGCGGCCAGCTTGCGCTCCACGGCGGTCACCGTCGGGTTGCCATAGCGGCCGTATTCCTCGCGGTCGTCGCCGTCGCCCCAGGTCTTGCGCTCCATGAAGTCGATCAGGTCCTGCGTGTCGCGGAAGGTATAGGTGGCCGTCTGCACCACCGGCTCGGTCAGGCTGTTGAACGCCTTATTGCGGCGTGCCCCACCATGCACCGCGCGGGTGCTGGAGCCGGATTCGTTGCGGTCTTCCTGGCCGCGACCATTCAGCAGATCATTCAAGTGTGCATCCATCCTGGCATTGTCCCTTTATCATCTAAACCGACAATTTGCACTGCCACCAACGCGCGACTCTCGTGGATTTGAAATAAAAAAAGACTTCGCAGGGAAGTCTTTTTAGATTGACCTTGAGAATTCATACAACACTTCAAGGTTCATCTCATCTGTCAGACATCTCTGCCGGAGTTGGCACCTTCCCGACGCATCAGGGGTTGCCGCGGTTTCGTAGGGCCGATCCCTCCACCGCTCTTGATAAGAGTTTCGCTTATGGGGTTGTCAAAGTGCTGCTGAAAACAATAGCACACTCCCCCCTGCTGGTCAAGCGTATCAGCCTCAGGTGAACAATCGTGATTCCGGCTATACTAGGATGAATGATCGGGCGCAGCGCGCGGATTTTTGAGCCTATGGAATACTCCATCGCAATCATGTTTATGAGCAGCATCGAGGACGGCAAGCTGCTCGTATTGTCCACAGACACAGACGGTCAGACCGAAAACGGAAAATGGATCCTTGGCCTGGGGCGGCGGGAAGAAAATGCCGTGTGGCTGCGCTATGACAGCTTTGCGTCACGCGATCATGCCCAGATCATCCATGATGGCACGGCCTGGACGCTGAAAGACTGCGACAGCAAAAATGGCACCTACATCGAGAACGGCCGCGACGACGATGTGCGCGTCAGCGGGACCGTGCCGCTGGGCATCGGTCAGTTATTTCGCGTGGGTCGCACCTGGTTTCGCCTGCAGTCGAGCGAGTAAAGCATGAGCATCCTCACCTTGAAAGACATTCAGATCAGCGCCCGACAGGAAAGCTTCCGCATGAAGCATTACTTCATCGGCGTGGAGCACCTGTTCATCGGCATGCTGGAACTGGGCAGCGGGCTGGCCGCACGCCTGATCGAAATGCACGGACTGCCTGTGGAATACGTCATCGACGCGATACGCCGGCGCACCGGCAAAGGCACCTCTCAGCGCACTTTCACCGGCGTTCCCTATACCCCACGTGCCGAGACTGTGCTGGGCATCGCCAACGATATCGCGCTGAGCGCCGGCAAAAAGGAAATTGGCGAAAAAGAGCTGCTGGAAGCCATTTTCGAGGAAAACGACAGCATCCCGATTCGCGTGCTTGGCCATTTTGGCATCACGCGCGAGGCGCTAGCAACGCTGGAGCAGCTGCCCCCCAGAACGACAGCTTCCGTCATCTCTGCACCCGCACTGCACATCGACTACGGGCCGCACTACGAGGTCATCACGCCCTTGCAGGACCCGCATTATCGCATCCTGCGCAAGCTGTTTCATGGATCGCAGCGCATCACCATCGAGCGCCAGCTCACGGGCGGCTTCACCTCTGCCATCGTGCTGGTCGTCACGCCGACGGACACCGAGGGTATGAAAGACGCTGCGGTGGTGGTCAAGCTGGACCATGCCGACAAGATCCTCGACGAGGCGCAGCGCTATGACAGCCAGATCCGCGTGACGCTGCCCCAGCAGACCGCCCGCCTGGAAGATAAGCCGGCGACGCTGGACGGCAGCGACCTGGCCGGCCTGAAATATACGTTTATCGTGGGCGATGACGGCGAGCCGCGCGACCTGGCCAGCACGCTGGCGACAATGCCGCCCGATGAACTGGGCATCTGGATTCAGGGCGAATTATTCCCGTCATTCGGCAAGACGTGGTGGATGCAGACGCGCCCATACCGCTTTCAGGTGTGGACGGAATATGACTGGCTACTGCCCCCGCTGCTGACGCTGGAAACCAGCGACGCCAGCGACAAAGTCGTGATGACGCTGCGCGATCCGATTCGACGCGGCTCGGTGCGCGCGCTCGATTTCGGTTCAGTCGTGCATGTCGAAGGCTTCACTGTGCACCGCGTCAGCCGTGACCAGTCGACTGTTATGGTATCGAATGGGCGCGGGTCTGAATCGGGCAAACGCGCCTACAAGATCGAGATCAGCGGCGTGAATCTGGCCCAGGATGCCCATTTCCGCGGAGAAGTCGTCGAGCGGCTGACCGGAAGCATCTGGCGCACGCGAGACGAAATGATGCGTATGTCGATCGTGCAGCTCTCGCCAGAATTCAAGCTGGAAGCGCCCACTATCGGGGCACTGGCCAATGGCATGCAGTTGCCTAATCCGCTGCTGGCCTATGATGCGCTGCTCGACCGCACGATTCGCGGCACCATGTGCAAGATTCATGGCGACATGCACGCGGGCAACATCATGGTGGGGCGACGCAGCACCGCCTTCCTGATCGATTTTGCCCAGGCGCGCACAGGGCACAGCCTGTTTGACTGGGCGTGCCTGGAGGTGAGCCTGCTCAATCAGCAGATCAGCCCCAAATCTGGCAGCACATGGGCGGATGCATTGAGCGTTGTGGAGCGTATCGCATCGTTGAGTCCGGCCGACAAACAGCCCCCAGTGGACCTGGAATTACAGCCGATTGGAGCCGTGCGCAGCGTGGTCTCAGGCATGCTGGCGGACCGGCAGGAATGGGGCGAATATTTCCTCAGCCTGGCATTTACGGCCCTGCGTGCCGCGCTGTGGGACACCCTGCCTCACGGGGCACGACGAGCGTCTTTCCTGCTGGCTGCCTACGCCATGCGCCAGCTTGAATCCCACAGCGGCAGTACTGATGACACGCTGCGCTCTGGCCAATCTGCACTGCTGTAGCAATAAAAAAAGCGTGCCCTCTAAACACAATAGGGCACGCTTTTGCTATCTGGAAACCCGCGCCGATTACAGCGCGTCGATGATGGTCTGGGTCAGTTCGGTCGTGCTGACAAAGCCCGCGCCACGTGGGGCGATATCAGCGGTACGGGCACCAGCGTCCAGTGCAGAATCCACGGCACGTTCCACGACTTCCGCCTCATACGACAGATTCAGGCTGTAGCGCAGCAGCATCGCGGCGCTGAGGATCGACCCGATCGGGTTCGCCTTGCCCTGTCCTGCAATGTCAGGCGCGCTGCCGTGGCAGGGCTCGTACAGGCCCATGCTGCTGCCATTGATCGAGGCGCTGGGAAGCATCCCCAGCGAACCCGCCAGCACCGAGGCCTCATCAGTCAGGATGTCGCCAAACATGTTGCTGGCCACAATCACGTCAAACGACGCGGGGCGCGTCATCAGATACATGGTCATCGCATCGACAAGAATGTGATCAAGCTGCACGTCAGCATAATCGTCATGCAAGGCGGTCACGGTCTTGCGCCACAGCCGATAAGTCGCCAGCACATTCGCCTTGTCCACTGACGTGACTTTCTTGCGGCGGCCCTGTGCGGCGGTAAATGCGACCTGCGCCACGCGCTGCACTTCGGCCACTGAGTAATTTTCAGTGTCGAAGGCGTGGTCGCCATCGCCCTGTTCGCCGCGATCCCCAAAGTAGATGCCGCCTGTCAGCTCGCGAATGAACAGCATATCCACGCCTTCCAGCAGGTCAGGGCGCAGCGGCGTAAAGCCGGCCAGCGCGGGATACGTCTTCACCGGGCGCAGATTAGCAAACAGGTCAAAGTGCTTGCGAATCTTCAGCAGGCCCTGCTCCGGGCGCACTTTGGCCGACGGATTGTCCCACTTGTAGCCGCCTACGGCGCCCAGCAGAATCGCCTGGGTGCCTTCGCACATGGCGATGGTCTCGTCTGGCAAGGCCGTGCCCGTCGTATCGATGGCGATGCCGCCGATCAGGCCTTCCTCAAACGAGAATTCGTGGTTGTATTTGCTGGCGACTTTCTCCAGCACCTGCACAGCGGCGGCAGTCACTTCAATGCCGATACCGTCTCCGGCCAGCACCGCAATCTTTGCTTTCATGGCACACCTTTTTGCAAGAGATAAAAACACGCGGCCCGCACAAATGAGTCACCTGTGCAGGCCGCTTTCAGAATCGTTTTAGTGCTGGGCTTCCGGCTTCAGCTCCGGCTGATCAGACGCCAGCCGAATGCCGTATTCCACGCTGTCGACCAGCGCCAGCCAGCTTGCCCGGATGATATTCTCGCCCGCGCCGACGCTGCTCCAGCGGCGCGAACCACTCTGCGTATCGATCAGCACGCGGGTGGTGGCCGCCGTGCCGCTGCCGCTGTCCAGGATGCGCACCTTGTAGTCGGCAAGCTGGAAATCGGCAATCTGCGGATAACGCGGCATGAGCGCCTTGCGCAGGGCCAGGTCGAGCGCGTTCACCGGGCCATTGCCTTCAGCGGCCGTGTGCACCACCTCGCCGTCAATCTCAATCTTGACCATCGCTTCGGCCACCGAGCCGCGCAGACGACGATCCTCGACAATGGTCGTGAAGTCAATCAGCGTGAATAACGGCTGATAGTCCGGCTGGGCGCGATGCAGGCGCACGGCAACACTGGCCTCCGCACCTTCAAATACATAGCCTTCGTTTTCCAGATGCTTGATTTCATTCAGCACCTTGACGGCCTCGGCATTGGAGACATCCAGCCCCAGTTCCTCGGCCTTGCTGAGCAGGTTGCCCTGACCCGACAGGTCGCTCACCAGCACGCGCATCTCGTTGCCCACCAGCTCCGGCGCGATGTGCTGATAGCTGTCCACATTGCGCCGAATCGCGGCGACATGAATGCCGCCCTTGTGGGCAAAGGCACTCTTGCCCACATAGGCCAGATGATTGTCCGGCGCCAGATTGGCAATTTCACTCACGGCACGCGAGACGTGCGTCAGCGTTTGCAGCGCGCCTTCCGGCAGGCAGCGCACGCCGATCTTCAGCTCCAGGTCAGGGATGATGCTGCACAGGTTGGCATTGCCACAGCGTTCGCCATAGCCATTGATCGTGCCCTGCACCTGCACTGCGCCGGCCAGCACCGCGGCCAGTGAATTGGCCACGGCAAGCTCGCTGTCGTTGTGGGTATGGATGCCCAGCGGCACGCCGGGGAATGTCTGCTGGACGACATCGACATAGCGTGTGACTTCCCACGGCATCGAGCCGCCGTTGGTGTCGCACAGCGTGACGACATCCGCGCCACCCTCGACGGCCGAGCGGATCGTCTCCAGCGCGTATTCCAGATCGAGCTTCAGCCCGTCGAAGAAGTGCTCGGCATCGTAGATGACTTCTTTGCCCAGCCCCTTCAGAAAGGCGATGCTCTCGCGGATCATGCGCAGGTTTTCTTCCGGCGTGGTTTGCAGCACATCGGTCACATGCAGCATCGATGTCTTGCCCACGACGGTGACGACCGGCGTATGTGCATCCACCAGCGCCTGAATGTTGCTGTCAGTGGCCGGATCGCTGTTCTTGCGGCAGGTGCTGCCGAAAGCGGCAATCCGGGCATGCTTCAGCGGCAGATCACGCACGGCTTCAAAATAGGCTGCGTCCTTTGGATTGCTTCCCGGCCAGCCGCCTTCAATATAGGCGACGCCCAGGTTGTCCAGCAGCTCGGTCACGCGCAGTTTGTCGGCCAGCGACAGGGAAATGCCCTCGCGCTGGGTGCCGTCGCGCAGCGTCGTATCATAGATGGCAACGCGTTTTGAAGCGGAATGCGTCATTCAAGAACCTCGGCTAGCTGGTCTGAAGCGTGCTGATGCGTTTGGCGTGCGTCGATTCGTAGGCGCTGATCACGTCGTCCAGGCCCATCACATAGCCGAGCTGATCCACCCCGTTCAGCAGGCAGTGCTTGCTGAAGCCGTCGATCGGGAATGTGACCTCGCGGCCATCGGGCAGCGTCACCGTCTGCTCAGCCAGATTCACAGTCACCTGGGTGTTCGGGTCTTCCTGCGCCAGGCTAATGAGCTGTTCGTGGGTGTCTTTGTCCACCACCACCGGCAGCAAGCCGTTCTTCAGCGCATTATTCTTGAAGATATCCGCGAAATAGGTGCTGATGACAGCCTTGAAGCCGGCGCCCATCAGCGCCCACGGGGCATGTTCGCGCGAGCTGCCGCAGCCAAAGTTATGGCCGCCGATGAGCACTTCCGCGCCCTGGTGTTCCGGCTTGTTCAGCGGAAATTCCGGCTTGGGCGAGCCATCGCTCTCGTAGCGCCAGTCAGAGAAGCAGGCCGCGCCGAGGCCATTCTTGTCGGTTACTTTCAGGTAACGCGCCGGAATGATTTGGTCGGTGTCAATGTCGTTGATCGGCAGGGCGACAACCTTGCCGGAGAATGTCTTGATCGGTTCCATTTACGCAAATTCCCTTTCGCCGATGATGGTGCGCGGGTCGGTGACGCGGCCGGTGATGGCTGTGGCTGCCGCGGTCAGCGGGCTGGCCAGGAAGGTACGCCCGCCCTTGCCCTGGCGACCTTCAAAGTTACGGTTGCTGGTGCTGACGGCATACTGGCCCGGGGAAAGCTGGTCGCCGTTCATGGCGATGCACATCGAGCAGCCGGCCTCGCGCCATTCTGCGCCGGCTTCCTTGAATACCTTGTCCAGGCCTTCGGCTTCGGCCTGGGCCTTCACCTGCTGGCTGCCGGGCACGACCATCATACGCACGCCTTCGGCCACCTTGCGGCCGCGGATGATTTTGGCGGCTTCGCGCAGGTCACCGATGCGGCTGTTGGTGCAGCTGCCCAGGAACACCACGTCGACCTGCTTGCCCAGCAGCTGTTCATTCGGCTGCAGGCCCATGTAGGTGAGCGCCTTGTCCATCGCCAGCTTTTCGCTCACGTCGCGGATACGATCGGGGTCGGGCACGTAGCCGGTGATCGGCATGCCCATGCCGGGATTGGTACCGTAGGTGATCATCGGAACCAGCTCATGCGCTTCCAGCGTGACTTCGGCGTCAAATTCGGCGCCTTCGTCCGACGGCAGCCTGCGCCATTCGGCCACGGCAGCATCGAAATCCGCACCCTTGGGCGCGGCCGGGCGGCCATTGACCCACTGGAAAGTCGTTTCGTCGGGGGCGATCATGCCAGCGCGCGCGCCGCCTTCAATCGACATATTGCAGATGGTCATGCGGCCTTCCATGCTCATGCCACGAATGGCCTGACCCATGTATTCCAGCACGTAGCCGGTGCCGCCGCCTACGCCAATCTTGGCGATGATGCCGAGGATGATGTCCTTGGCCGTAACGCCGGCATGCAGGTCACCATTGACCTTCACGGCCATCGTCTTGGGCTTGTTTTGCAGCAGGCACTGCGTCGCCATCACCATCGCGACTTCGCTGGTGCCGATGCCGAATGCCAGCGCGCCAAACGCGCCGTGCGTGCTGGTGTGGCTGTCGCCGCACACAATCGTCATGCCGGGCTGGGTGATGCCCTGTTCAGGCCCGATAACGTGCACAATGCCCTGATTACGCGTGCCCAGGTCGAACAGCTTGATGCCGAAGTCGGCGCAGTTCTTGCGCATCACGTCCAGCTGCGCGCGCGCCATGCTGTCGGTCACCGGAATCAGCCCGTCGAGGCCGCGCGGGGTGGTCGGCGTGCTGTGGTCCATCGTCGCCAGCGTCTGGTCGGGGCGGCGCACTTTCAGGCCGCGCTCGCGCATCTGGGTGAAGGCCTGGGGGCTGGTGACCTCGTGGACCAGGTGCAGGTCAATGTAGAGCACCGCTGGCAGGTCATCTGTCTGCGGCCGTACGAGGTGATTGTTCCATACCTTCTCGAATAACGTCTGTGGTGCCATTCTGTTCCTGTTCTCCGTCTACTTACCAGCTCCGCACCGAAAGTGATTCGATAGCGGAAAAATGGGCATCTCGTGTAACCAGCATCAGATTGTGCTGTATGGCAGTGGCGGCAATCCAAAGATCATTTTCTGGGATTGGTCTGCCCAACCGTTTCAGCTCCAACCGCACATCTGCATAGAACCGCGCAGTGTCCTGATCGATCATCAGGACGGCGTTCTCACTTATAAAGGCATTCAATACCTTCAGATTCTGCTCAGTGCGCCCTGAGGCCAGCGCGCCAAACAATAACTCTCCAACGACAACAGCGGATAGATAAACTGCATCTGCCTGCACAATAAGTTTAGTAATTGCCTGTTCACCCGTATTGAGGCAGGCTATCACCGCATTGCTATCCAGCAGATACATCCCAGTCATCCGCATTCACCTGTCCAAATTCCTCGTCAATAATGCGCTGCAAATTATGCAATTCCTCAGCATCTATCGACAGGTCTTGGGTAAGTTTCACCATTTCGGCCCCACTCTTTCCCTTTGGAAGTGCGAGCTTCCGAATATACGTGAGGGTTTCACGCTGCATCTCCACATCAAGTCTGGCTATAGCATCCAGCATCTGCTTTTGCAGTGGGGTTACATGAACCGTTATTGAGTCATGCATATGGACTCCTTTCCTCAATGTCAGTTACAGCACTAAGCCAGAATCAAACTCTCAATGCACTTGTGCGTGCTGTGATCCAACGACTTTGGAATGATCTTTTAGTCCCCGGCGCTGATGGCCACTGTGGCAGCGTCACCTTCGGGCTGCACCTTGGTACCCAGGCCCATCCCCGCGACCATGCGGTTCAGCGCGGCTAAATAGGCTTTCACGCTGGCGACGATGATATCGTCATCTGCGCCATAGCCACCGAACGAGCGGCCACTTGCTGGCTCTGCGATACGCACCGTTACTTCGCCCAGCGCATCGATTCCCGCGGTCACGCTGTGCACGCTGTACTCGATGAGCGTATTGGGGCACTGCACCACCAGGTCGACCGCGCGGTAACAGGCATCGACCGGGCCAGTGCCCACCGCCGCGACGATCGTTTCCTCGCCTTCGGGGGTCACCATTTTGGCGGTCGCCGTCGGCATGCCCATTGTGCCACACGTTACCTGAATTTCGGCCAGTTTAAAATACTCAACCGGGCGATGAAGCTCATCGGCCATCAGCGCTTCCAGGTCGGCATCGGTCACATTCTTTTTGGCGTCGGCCAGCACCTTGAAACGCTCGAACACCGCGTTGACCTGTTCTTTTTCCAGCTCGTAGCCCAGCTCGTGCAGGCGCACTTTCAGGGCATGGCGACCGCTGTGCTTGCCCAGCACCAGGCGGCTCTGCGTCCAGCCGACGCTTTCCGGGGTCATGATCTCGTACGTGCTGGCATTTTTCAGCATGCCATCCTGATGAATTCCGGCTTCATGGGCAAATGCGTTCGCACCTACGATCGCCTTGTTCGGCTGCACATGCATGCCGGTATAGTTGCTGACCATACGGCTGGTCTTGACGATCTCGCGGCTGTTGATATTGGTGCGCAGATTATAGAACTGCGGGCGCGTCTGCAAGGCCATCGCGACTTCTTCCAGACTGGTATTGCCCGCGCGCTCGCCAATGCCGTTGATCGTCACTTCCACCTGGCGCGCACCATTGACCACGCCGGCCAGCGAATTGGCCGTGGCCATGCCCAGGTCATTATGGCAGTGCACCGACCAGATGACGCCGCTGCCGGGGCCCGCGCCGGGAGTCTCAGCCACCAGCATGGCGATCAGCTCGCCCCACTCCTGCGGCGTTACGTAACCCACTGTGTCCGGGATGTTCAGCGTGGTTGCACCAGCCGCGACGGCTGTCGCGCAGATTTCCACCAGGAACTGCGGATCGGTGCGGCCTGCATCCATCGGGCTGAATTCGACATCCGCGCACAGGCTGCGTGCCAGCGCCACATTGGTCTTCACGACCTCGATAGCCTGCGCACGGGTCAGGCCGGTCTGGTACTTCAGGTGAATGTCCGATGTGCCCAGAAAGGTGTGAATACGCGGACGAGCCGCCATCTTCACGCCTTCCCAGCACGTGCGAATGTCCTGCTCCACGGCACGGGCCAGCCCACAGATGATTGGGCCATCTTCGGTGCCCACCTCCTGTGCGATGCGCTGCACAGCAGCCAGGTCGTCAGGCGAAGCCGCGGGGAACCCAGCCTCGATGATATCCACGCCCAGCCGTTTCAGCTGGCGGGCGATTTCCAGCTTTTCCGAGCTGGACAGCGTGGCGCCGGGGCTTTGCTCGCCGTCACGCAGGGTGGTGTCAAAAAACAGGACGACATTTTCGTCAGTCTCACGAGAAATTGGGCTGGTCATAGTCGGGGTGTCCTTTCATAGCACTGTAAACGGTGTCTGCGCTGTATTGCATAAGATCGGTAAGACCATCTTCAGCCACAGGATCACCCCCTTTCTACATCGCCGATGACATCAGTCATTTGTCGCCTGCTCTTTTCCGCCAGAATCAAATCGATACTGGGCCAGATCGCATATGGGCAGATAGCCGATGCGCTGATAAATACGGTTCGACTGCGGATAGTCCGCGTCGGTAAACAGCAGCACACTGCGCAGACCGCGATCCAGCAGTTCGCGTGTCAGATGGGCGGTCAGCGCAGTGGCATAACCAAAGCCGCGCCGGTTGGGCGGCGTGTACACCGGGCCGATGCGCATGCTCTTGCCGGTTGGGCCGGCGTAGCCAGCCATCGTGACCGGTTCACCCGTCTCGTCCAGCCACACGCGCAGGCCAGATACCTCAGGCGGGCCAGCCATCCGGTTCCGAATCGCGGCTTCGGCATTCCGCGGCGCGATCTTGCCCAGCGCCTCGTGATTGAAAGCCTTCATCCAGGTCGTCAGCAGGGGCAGATGTTCCTCAACTGCCTCCACCATCTTTCCCGGCACACTGGGCCAGAAGGCGATTTCATCCAGCCGATGCAGCCTTTCGGTGTACACGCGCTCGGCCTTTTCGCCAGACAGCGCTTCCCATGCCTCGGCAAATGCAGCTACCGATTCAGGCAGGGCCACCATCTCGCCGATCGACTGGACATGTACGTACAGCTCGGTTGCCAGCGCGTGTGCTGCTTGTGGCCGGCTGACATGAGAAATTGTGGGGCCGTAAGGTGGCGTCATCATGAGTACGCCGCAGATCTGGCCATCCTGTTCAGCACTCAGGAATATCCGCTCCGTGCCGATGTCACGCCCGGCCATCTGCATGGCGTGCAGGTTGCCGACGAGAATGCAGTTGGCATCTTCCTGCTGCCGCAGAAACGGCATCAGCGCCTCGATCATCTCGTCACGATTGGTCCAGCGGCGAACATCCACCGTTACAGCCCTTTCGACCACTCAGCCATTAGTCCTGCTGCTTGATATTCTTGGCATTCAGGAATGTCATCATCGGGCGCAGCTTGCCGCCCACTTCTTCGATCAGCAGGCTGTGTTCCTGCTTGCGACGCGCCTTGAATTCAGGCAGGCCAGCCTTGTTTTCAGCAATCCAGTTCTTCGCAAACGTGCCGTCCTGGATGTTATGCAGCACTTCTGCAAAGTATTCCTTCACCTGCATCTCGACATGGTCACCGACCGTGTAGCCACCGTATTCCGCCGTGTCGCTGACGCTGTACCACATGTAGCTCAGGCCACCTTCATACATCAGGTCGACGATCAGCTTCAGCTCGTGCAGGCATTCGAAATAGGCCACTTCCGGCTGATATCCCGCTTTCACCAGCGTCTCAAACGCGGAACGCACCAGGGCGGTCACGCCACCGCACAGCACCACCTGCTCACCGAACAGGTCGGTTTCGGTTTCTTCCTTGAACGTCGTCTCGATGACGCCGGCGCGGGTGCAGCCAATCGCCTTGGCATAGGCCATCGTCAGGCCGCGCGCGTTGCCGGTCGCATCCTGATGAATCGCGATTAGGCCGGGCACACCTGCGCCGTCCTTGAACACTTCGCGCACGCGGTGGCCGGGCGACTTCGGCGCCACCATGGCGACGTCTACGCTGGCAGGCGGCACGATCTGGCCGAAGTGAATATTGAAGCCGTGCGCGAACAGCAGCAGCGCGCCGTCCTTCAGGTTCGGGCCAATCGACTGGGTGTACACATCAGCCTGCTTGGTGTCAGGAATGACGATCATAATCACGTCAGCCTGCTTGACCGCATCGGCAACACTGAAGACTTCCAGGCCATCTGCACGGGCCTTGTCAGCACTCTTGCTGCCTTCGTGCAGGCCGATGACCACGCGAAACCCGCTGTCTTTGGCATTCAGCGCATGGGCATGTCCCTGGCTGCCATAGCCGATCACGGCAATCGTCTTGCCAGTCAACAGCGAAAGGTCTGCGTCTTTATCGTAGTAAAGTGTTGCCATTTGTGATGCTCTCCCTGAAATTCGTGTGAATTGCGGCGGCGACCCGTGCCGCCCTGCCGCATGAATAAACGTGAATCTGAAGGGGCAGGCCGCCCCGCCCCATGGATAATGCCGTGACTACACGCTGTATTTCTCGAAGCCGCTGTTGCCGTTGCCATTGCGCATGGTCGCGGGCACCACCGGCTCATACTGGCTGTCGAGGATGCGCACGCCGCGGCCCATCGCCACGACACCCGTGCGCACCATCTCGACGATTTCCAACACGGCCAGGTCTTTGATGAAGGCTTCAACCAGGTCTTCCTGGCCGACGATTTCCACAATTGCCACTTCCGGGCCGATGTCGACGATGCGCGCCGGATATTCGTCGCAGATCTGCGTCAGGGTATTACGTGCCTCAGCATCGGCAGCGCGCACCTTGATCAGCGCCAGGTCGCGACTAACGTGCGGTTCCTCGCTCACCAGCGAGACATCCACCACATTGATGAGCTTGAACAGGTTGGCCGCGATGCGGCGCCCGTCAGATTTGTCGCCATCCACGACAATCGTCATGCGCGACAGGTGCGAGCGATGCGTGCGCCCGACCGTCAGGCTGTCGACATTGAAATTACGGCGGCGGAACAGGCTTGCCACGCGGTTCAGGACACCGGGACGATTCTCGACCAGGGCCACCAGGATCTGCTTGCGACGTTCACTCTTGGGGATCATGTTTAGCTCTCCTCGCCCGCTTTGGGTCGACGGATCATATCGTCCAGGTCACGGCCGGCTGCCACCATCGGATACACGATTTCTTCTTTTTCCACCATGTATTCGATCAGCACCGGGCCACTGTGGCTGCGCGCAAATTTCACGCTTTCTTCCATCTGATCGCGGCTGGTCACGCGCATGGCCGGGATGCCATAGGCCTCCGCCAGCTTGCAGAAATCAGGATTGAACATCGGCGTCGCGTAGTAGCGTTCCTCATAGAAGAATTCCTGCCACTGGCGCACCATGCCCAGGTAGTTGTTGTTGATGATCGCGATCTTGACCGGCACATTTTCCTGCTTGGCCGTCGCCAGCTCGCACAGTGTCATCTGGAAGCCGCCGTCACCCACGATGGCCCACACCTCGTCTTTGGGCATGCCCATCTGTGCGCCGATGGCCGCCGGGAAGCCGAAGCCCATCGTGCCCAGGCCGCCGCTGGTGATCATGCTGTGCGGGCGCTGATGCGGATAGTACTGCGCCTCCAGCATCTGGTGCTGGCCCACGTCAGTCACGGTGATGGCATCGCCTTCGGTGAATTTCCACAGGTCGTTGATCACCTGTGCGCCGAGCAGCACATCCTGGCCTTCCCGGTTGATGATGTCGCGTTCGTCGCTGTCTTCCAGCCAGTTGCGAATCTTGCCGATCCACTCGGCATGCTGGGCACGCTTCACCTGCGGCACAAGCTGCGTCAGCACCGTGCGCAGGTCACCCACAATGCCCACATCCACGCGCACATTCTTGTTGATTTCCGACGCATCGATATCGACGTGAATCTTTTTCGCCTTCTTCGCGTACGTCTTCAGGTTGCCGGTCACGCGGTCGTCAAAGCGCATGCCCAGCGCGATCAGCAGGTCGGCATCCTGAATCGCCAGGTTCGACGCGGCTTCACCGTGCATGCCCATCATACCGATCGTCAGCGGATGGCCTTCGGGCATCGCGCCCTTGCCCAGCAGCGTCAGCGCGACCGGAATCTGCGCCCGTTCGGCCAGCTCGCGCAGCTCGGCAGCTGCGCCGGAGATATTGATGCCGTGACCGGCCAGGATGATCGGGCGCTCGGCTTCGGCAATCAGGCGCAGGGCTTCCTCGATTTCATCCGGGCGCGCCTTCTGCGGCGGGCGATAGCCCGGCAGACGAATCTCTTCTTCCGGATACACGAACTCGATCTTTTCCTGCTGCACATCCTTGGGGATGTCGATCAGCACCGGGCCGGGGCGCCCTGTTCGCGCGATATAAAACGCCTCGCGGACAATGTACGGCAGCTCATGCACATCCATCACCAGATAGTTGTGCTTGGTGATCGGCAGCGTGACGCCGGTCACGTCGGTTTCCTGGAAGGCATCCGAGCCGATCGCGCCGCGCGTGACCTGCCCGGTGATGGCCACCAGCGGTGACGAGTCCATCATGGCGGTGGCAATGCCGGTCACCAGGTTGGTCGCGCCGGGGCCGCTGGTGGCCATCGCCACACCGACTTTGCCGGTGGCGCGGGCATAGCCGTCAGCCATATGGCAGGCCCCCTGTTCGTGGCGCACCAGCACATGATGAATCTGCGGATATTTGGTCAGCGCGTCGTAGGTCGGCAGAATCGCGCCGCCCGGATAGCCAAAAATCAGATCAACACCTTCTCGAAGCAGGCACTCCAGCAGGATTTCAGCACCGGTAAGCATCATGGGAACAGTCCCTTTTCTCTCTATGTCTTGTGTGTACGATGTTTGTCAGAATTAGCCACGCACCGGCGTCAGCCAGCCATGACGGTCTTCAACGGATCCACTAGTGATGGCGAAAAAGGCATCCTGCACGGCTTTGGTAATCGGGCCACGCTTGCCAGCGCCGACCGGTACGCGGTCGACCGAGCGCACAGGCGTGACTTCGGCCGCTGTGCCGGTCATGAAAATTTCATCGGCGATGTAGAGCATGTCGCGCGCTATCGCCTCGAAACGCACCTCGTAGCCCAGTTCCTTCAGCAGGGTAATCACTGTGTCGCGAGTGATGCCCACCAGAATCGACGAGGCCGTGCCCGGCGTGTACACCACGCCGTCCATGATGACGAAGATATTCTCGCCGCTGCCTTCGCTCACCGTGCCGTTGTAGTCCAGCGCGATGCCTTCCGCGAAGCCATTGTCAGCGGCTTCCATCTTGATGAACTGGCTGTTCACGTACTGTCCGCCGATCTTGGCCATCGACGCAAACGTGTCCGGCGCGATGCGGCGCCACGAACTGACCTGCACGTCGATGCCCTGTTCGATCGCCTCGGCACCCAGATAACGACCCCACTCCATCGTGAAAATAAACATGTCGGTCGGGTTCTTGCGGCCTTCCACACCCAGCGGGCCTGCGCCGCGCATCGCGACAGGACGGATATAGCACGAGTCGTGGCCATTGCGGCGCACCGTCTCGACTATCGCAGCGTTGATCTCGTCTTCGCTCCACGGCAGGGCTATGCGGGCAATTTTGCACGAATTGACCAGGCGGCGTGTGTGCGGCTGCAGCCGGAATAGTGCCGGGCCCTTTGGCGTCGCATAAGCCCGTACGCCTTCAAATACGCTGGAGCCGTAATGCAGCGCGTGCGTCGTGACGTGTACGTTGGCCGCTTCCCATGCAATAAATTCGCCGTTCTTCCAGATAAATTCGGCTGGCATCGTGACTACTCTCTCCTAAACTCTAAAATAAAAACGCGCTCGTGGGGGACCCGGCCAAAGCCTTGTCGCCAACGGGCGCGTGTGGTGTACGCAGATGGGCGCTGCGCGTACTCTGCGCAGAAGATGTGGCACAGGGCATACTGGCGGCCATGGCGCACGTCGACGTCATCGTGCTGCATTCAGCCGATGCCGTAGAGTCCTGCTGCCATTGCCCGAAAGTGTTCACCCTGTAATCCTCTCACCCAAACAAAAAGCCCCCGTGCTTGGGGGCTTCTCTGTCACGAAAGTCGTGCGTCGTCAACAACCCAAGCAGTTATAACCCGCTGCCAATAAGGCTTACGAGTACAATAATGCTAAGGCTAAGTACGACCGCTGATTTACGCATGATGTTCCGTTGAATACGTACAACGCATTACAGATAAGAGTATCGCGTATCGACAGACGTGTCAACAGGTTCCACGGCTGAAGCGGGCTCTCTGCAAAAGTTCGTATACCTTTGCCATCCGCAGTCGTGCAACCTGCACACCCCACAAACGACCTACTCAGACTGAGCCAGCACCGCCCGCGCCAGCGCGATCTGTTCCTGCACGGCCGATGGCGCGGTGCCGCCAAATGCACTGCGGTTGGCAATCGACCGGCTGAAGCTGAGCACCTGATGCACGTCGTCGCCAAACAGCGGTGTGATGGCCTGATAGTCCCCCACAGCCAGCGCTGACAGCCGCACGCCCTTCTCCCCCGCGACGCGCACGGCTGTGCCCGCGCAGTGGTGCGCCTGACGAAACGGCATACCCTTGCGCACCAGATAATCAGCCAGGTCGGTAGCGAGCATTTCTTCGTCCAGCGCCTCGGCCATACGCGCCGGGTTGATCTTCAGCGTGCGCACCACCGCGCTGATCACGGGCAGAATCTGCAGCATATTGTCGAGGCTGTCGAACAGCGCCTCTTTGTCTTCCTGCAAGTCTTTGTTATAGCCGGTGGGCAGGCCTTTGAGCGTGGCCAGAAAGCCAGTCAGGTTGCCAATCAGGCGGCCCGCCTTGCCGCGTGCCAGCTCCATCGGATCTGGATTGCGCTTTTGCGGCATCATGCTGGAGCCAGTGCTGTAGCGGTCATCCAGCGTGATGAACCCCAGCGCCGGATTGCTGAACCAGATCAGGTCTTCGCTGAGCCGGCTGAGGTGCGTGGCCAGCAGCGACACCGCAAACAACGTCTCGGCCACATAATCACGGTCGCTGACCGCGTCGATGCTGTTGGTCATCGGCGTGCCCAGGTTGAGCGCACGTGCCAGCGCATGTCGGTCAATGCCAAACGGATTGCCCGCCAGCGCCCCCGCGCCCAGCGGAGACCAGCGCACGCGGCCGGTGATTTGCGTCAGTCGCTCCTGGTCACGGGCGAACATCCAGAAGTAGCTCATCAGCCAGTGTGCGGCTGTGACCGGCTGGGCGGGCTGCACATGCGTGTAGCCGGGCATCAGCGTATCGATGTGCCCTTCGCTGGTGGCGACGATGGCATGCTGGAGCGCATGCACCGCGGCGGCAAGCTGAGCCAGCGCCTCGGCCGTCCACAGGCGCAGATCGGTGGCGACCTGGTCGTTGCGGCTGCGGCCGGTGTGCAGCTTGCCGCCGATATCCCCGATGATCTCAGTCAGGCGGCGCTCGACCGCCGTATGGATATCCTCGTCAGACGGCTGGAAGGCAAACGTCCCGGCGTCCATTTCAGACTGCACCTGGTCCAGCCCGGATACGATCGCGTCGCGTTCGGCGGGCGTCAGCACGCCGGATGCGCAGATGGCGTCGGCATAGGCACGGCTGCCCGCTATGTCCTGGCGGTACATACGCCGGTCAAAGCTCAGGCTGTCGTTCAGTTTCTTGAGATCGTCATCCGAAGGCGCGCTGAATCTGCCTGACCACAGGACCATGACATTTGCCTTTCGTGCTAGGGATTGCGGAGTGCTGAAATAACTTTCCTGCACCCATGAAACAAGCCCACGGGCGCAGGAAAGTCCGACTTAGTCGCGCTTGAACTTGGTGTAGTCCGGCTGGCGATACCGACTGGCTCCGCCGCCGTCGATATCCAGCAGCGCCTCAACCTTCATGGGCAGGCCAAACAACTGGATGAAGCCTTCAGCGTCGCGCTGGTCGTACACATTTTCCTCACCAAACGAGGCATAGTCCTCGCGGTACAGGCTGGTCGGGCTCTTGCGGCCCACGATGATCACATTGCCCTTATACAGCTTGACCCGCACAGTACCGGTCACGTTCTCCTGCGTCACATTGACGAACGCGTCCAGCGCCTCGCGCAGGCGGCCATACCACAGGCCGTTGTAGACCAGCTCGGCATACTTCACCGCCAGAATATCCTTATAGTGCACGGTGTGCTTGTCCAGCGTGATGCTTTCCAGCGCCTGATGCGCCTTGTGCACGATCGTGCCGCCCGGCGTCTCGTACACGCCGTGGCTCTTCATGCCCACAAGGCGGTTTTCCACCATGTCGATACGGCCCACGCCATGCTTCGCGCCGAATGCGTTCAGCTTTTCATACAGCGCGACGGGCGCCAGGCGCTCGCCATTGACCGCTACTGGCGTGCCGCTTTCAAATTCCACTTCCACATATTCGGGCTGGTCAGGCGCATTTTCCGGCGAGACCGACAGCTTGAACATCGCTTCTTCCGGCTCCAGCCACGGATTCTCCAGCGGGCCACCCTCATGGCTGATGTGGAACAGGTTGCGGTCGCGGCTATAAATCGACTTGAGCGTGCTGGTCACCGGCACGCCGAATTCTTCGGCATAGGCGATGCAGTCTTCGCGGCTCTTCAGGTCCCATTCGCGCCACGGGGCGATCACCTTCAGCTTGGGATTCAGCGCCATCGCCGTCACTTCAAAGCGCACCTGGTCGTTGCCCTTGCCCGTGCAGCCGTGGGCAATCGCATCGGCACCTTCAGCATCGGCAATTTCGACCAGATGCTTGGCGATCAGCGGGCGCGCAAACGACGTGCCCAGCAGATACTCGCGCTCGTAGACGGCGCCAGCGCGCATGGTCGGATAGACGAAGTCGGTCAGGAATTCTTCGCGCAGGTCACGGATATACAGCTTGCTGCCGCCGGTCTTGAGGCATTTTTCTTCCAGCCCTTCCAGTTCATCATCCTGGCCCAGGTCTGCCGTGAAACAGATGACCTCTGCGCCGTAGTTGTTCTGCAGCCATTTCAGGATGACCGAGGTGTCCAGACCACCGCTGTAGGCCAGGACGATCTTCTTGACGTCTTTCTTGCCGTGTGCCATGCGCTTATCTCCCAGGGACCTGCCAAATAAAAAGACCTCGTCCGTTACTGTCCGAGGTCTTGTGTTCAACTCTGTGCATTACGCGTTGGCGCGTGGCACCGCTCCCCGGACTGTTATGCAGTGCGGCGACGACGGATGACGCGGGTAAGCGTGGTTGCTGTGTTCATAGCGCCTAATATTAGCCGATGGCGCGCGCCTGTCAAGTCGCATCCACGCTGTCTTCGCGCTGCACGCGCCAGTACACATTCTTGTCGCGCTCCATGAAATGAAAATCGACCAGCTCGCGACGCAGCGTAGTCGTATCCGGATTGAACTGGCCCAGAATCTTGTTGACACGCTTCTCACTGTACTGCTCACCAACCTCAAAATGCCCGGCCAGCCACTTCAGCACGATGAGCAGTTTCTTGCGCCCGCTGGGAATGCGCGAGAGCTTGCCATCGCGCAGATAGGTATTCAGCACGCGCGTTTCCTCGTCCTCGGGCTCGCCCGCATTCACAATCTCGGACAGCTTCGTGCGCGACAGCAGCTCCTTGTTCAGCGCATACAGCGTCTTGGCATTGAGCTTATAAAAGCGCTTGGTGCCCTCGGCACGCACGCTGACCAGGTTGTGATCGCGCATCATCGACAGATGCTCGCTGACCGTGGGCTCGCGCAGGTCCAGCACATCGGCCAGGTCGCCCACGCTCATCTCGGCATCCGCCAGCAGGCCGGCGATGCGCAGCCGGTTCTCATTTGCCATCACTTTGAAATAAGCCAGCAGTTTATGAAAATCGTCCTGGTTCGTCATCTTATAAATTCCTCTGCCATAATATATTTAGTATAGAAGCTACATAGAGCATGCTGCAAGTAGTGAATGCTTGATAGAGCCAATAAAATTGGGCTGCCCGTGACGGACAGCCCATTTTTTCATCGCTTTGGTTTCGACTCAGCGCACATCGGGGACCATCTTGCGGTGGCGCTCGGCCAGGGCGGCCAGTTGATAGACCAGCCTGTCCACATGGGCCATGGTGCTGTGTTTACCCAGCACAAAGCGCACCTGCCCCATCAGCCGGTCGGGATCGACCCCCATCGCCAGAAAAACATGGCTGGGCTCCTGCTGGCCGGTCGTGCAGGCGCTGCCACCGCTAGCCGCGATGCCCATCTCATTCAGGTCCAGCAGCAGCGAGTCACCATTCAGGCCCATCAGCGCGAAGCTGGTGTGCCCGGGCAGGCGCTCGGTGGGATGGCCGGTCAATAGGGCTTCAGGCACAGCCGCCTGCACCTTTTCGATCAGCGCATCGCGCAGCGGCAGCAAACGCGCCACCGTCTCTTCGCGTTCGGCCTCGGCCAGGGCCAGCGCCTCGGCCATGCCCACGATCAGCACGACCGGCTCGGTGCCGGCGCGACGATGCGCCTGCTGCGTGCCACCAATCATCTGCGGAGCCAACGGCGTCGCACGGCGGGTATACAGCAGGCCTATCCCCTTAGGCCCATAGAACTTATGTGACGACAGGCTCATCAGGTCGACGCTAAGCGCCTTCACATTCAGCGGCAGCAGGCCAGGCGCCTGCACCGCGTCCACATGAAACAGCACGCGTTTTGAACGCAGCAGCGCGCCAATTTCTGCAATCGGATTCACCGTGCCCACTTCGTTATTGGCATACATCACGCTGACCAGCACGGTCTCAGGGCGCAAGGCGTCGGCCACCTGCGCGGCCATCACCCGCCCATACGCATCCACCGGCAGATAGGTGACCTCGAAGCCATCCGTCTCCAGCATTTTCGCCACATCATACACCGCGTGATGTTCCACACTGGTCGTGATGATATGGTTGCCCCGGTTGCGCGCCTTCATGGCATGGGCCACGCCGATCAGCGCCAGATTATCGCTCTCGGTACCGCCGCTGGTGAAGATCAGTTCGCTGGGGTCGCAGCCCAGCACCGCGGCAATCTTGGCACGGGCCTCCTGCTCCGCCCGGCCAGCGGCCTTGCCGATGCTGTGCAGGCTGGCCGGATTGCCAAACTGGGTGGTGAAATACGGCAGCATCACCTCCACCACACGGGGGTCGGTGGGCGTCGTGGCGCTGTGGTCCAGATAGACGATCTCGTCGCTCATGATGGCTCTACCCCTGTCTTCTTAGCAGCACATCGCCAGCGTTCGACTCATGGCTGTCGGCGCGATAGTGGGTGCCGCGGCTGGTCGGGTTGCGGTAGGCCGCAAACGCGACAATGCGGGCGGACTGGATGGCGTTGCGCAGGCCAATGAGCTGGTCATTCAGGCGCGCACTGCGATAAAATGACTCGATTTCATGAATCTGATGGCGCAGCTCGCGGTCAGCACGTGCCAGGCGCTCCTGCGTGCGCACCAGCCCGACATAATGCCACATCAGCGTCTTCAGCGCCGAGAAGTCGCCTTCCAGCAGCGCCGGGTCAGGGTCGAGATTGCCCCGATATTCCCACGCGGGCACACGGTCAAAAGTGACGGCGTCGCGGCGGTTCGCTGCAATATCGCGCGCGGCGCGGTCACCCCACACCAGGCCTTCCAGCAGGCTGGTGCTGGCCAGGCGATTCGCCCCGTGCAGGCCGGTACAGCTCACTTCCCCCACGGCATACAGATTGGCAAAGTTGGTGCGCCCCCAGTCATCCACGAGTACCCCCCCGCAGAAGTAGTGCGCGGCAGGCACGACAGGAATCGGCTGGGTCGTCGGGTCGATGCCATAACGGGCTGTCGTCTCGATGAGCTGCGGAAAGCGTTCGCGGATATAGCTGGCCGGGCGCTTGCTGGCGATATCCAGCAGCACATTCTCATAACCCTGTTCCAGCATCTCCATGTGAATGGCACGCGCGACCACATCGCGGGGCGCGAGTTCCTTCCACACCGGGTCGTATTTCTCCATGAACGGCTCACCGTTGGGCGTCAGCAGTGCCGCACCTTCGCCGCGCACAGCTTCGGAAATCAGCAAATTAGGCGCACCACGAACGCTGAGCGTCGTCGGGTGAAACTGCACGTATTCGGCATTCACCACGCGCGCGCCCGCCCGCCAGGCCATCGCCAGGCCATCGCCTCGTGCGCCACGCGGATTGCTGGTATTCCGGTAAATCTGCCCCAGCCCGCCAGTAGCCAGCACGGTGTGGGCCGACAGCACGCGGATGATCTCACCCGTCTTGCGATCCAGCACATATGCGCCGTGGCAGGTCATCGGCTCATACGCATCCAGCGGGTCGAGGCTGTGGTGCGGGAAAGTGATGATGTCCACTGCTGTGTGATTGGTCAGCAGATGCACATTCGGACGCAACGCCAGCGTATCCAGCAGGTGATTGATGATGGCCTCGCCGGTTTTGTCGCCCACATGCACGATGCGTCGCGTGCTGTGCGCGGCCTCCAGGCCAAACTTCAGGTCGCCGTCCGGCTCTGCATCAAATTTCACGCCGCAGCGGTCGATCAGTACGTCGTTGACCAGGCCAGGGCCTTCGTCAGCCAGAATCTGGGCTGCACGCGGAGAGCTGAGCCCGGCACCTGCGCGCAGAATGTCTTCCACCAGCAGCGCTGGCGAGTCATCCAGCCCACGCGTGACGATCCCGCCCTGTGACCAGCCGGTATTGCTGTCGATGGCCTCGCGGGCGCGGGTGATAATCGTGATGTGATGATTTGGATCATCGCTCAGGCGCAGCGCAGTCGTCGCGCCAGCGATGCCGCAGCCGATAATCAGGGTATGGGTGCGCAGGTCAGTGTTCATTTGGGAATCGACAGCATCCTGTCCAGCGCCAGGCGGGCGCCGCGCTGCACATCTTCGGGCACAAAGATCTGGTTGATGACGCGCCCTTCGACCAGATTTTCCAGCACGTTGGCCAGGTCGAGCGGGCTGATGCGATACATGGTGCTGCACAGGCACGAGAACGGTGACAGCAGCGTGACCATCTTGTCGGGATTGGCCTGCTTCACGCGGTTGACCAGATGAATCTCGGTGCCAACAGCCCACTTCGAGCCGGCGGGCGCAGCGTTGATCACATTCAGGATGTGCGCGGTGCTGCCGGTGAAATCGGCCTTGTCGACCACTTCCATCGCGCATTCGGGATGCACAATAATGTTGATGTCCGGGTGCATCCGGCGCCACATATCGATGTGCTCCGGGCGGAACTGCTGATGCACGCTGCAATGTCCCTGCCACAGGATGATTTTCGCGTTACGGATCTGCTCGTCCGTCAGGCCGCCAAACGGCTTGAACGGATTCCACAGCACCATTTCTTCCAGCGGAATGCCCATCGCCTTGCCGGTGTTGCGGCCCAGGTGCTGGTCAGGGAAGAAGAACACTTTCTCGCGCTGGTTGAACGCCCATTCCAGCGCGCCGCGCGCGTTCGAGCTGGTGCACACGGTGCCGCCACGCTCGCCCACAAACCCCTTCAGGTTGGCCGCGCTGTTCATGTAGGTGATCGGCATGATGTGCTCGACCGGGTCATAGCCCAGCACCATGCCCAGCTCGTCCCAGGCCGTCAGCACCTGCTCCAGATTGGCCATGTCGGCCATGCTGCAACCGGCATTCATATTCGGCAGGATGACGACCTGGTCCGGCCGACCCAGAATCACCGCGCTTTCGGCCATGAAATGCACGCCGGCAAATATGATGTATTTGGCATTCACGCGCGCGCCATCGCGGCTGAGCTGGTAGCTGTCGCCCGCATAGTCGGCAAACTGCACGACCGCGTCGCGCTGGTAATGATGGCCCAGAATGACCACCTGATCGCCCAGAATTTCGCGGGCGCGGCGAATGCGCTCAACGGCCGCGGCCTCCGCATCAATCAGGGTATCTTCGCCCTGAACGGGCACTTCATCTATCAGTACGGGAGCGGATGTCATGGTTTCCTCCACATCGCTATGCCCACCGAAGGTTCTAGTCGTGCTTCACTTTTGTCACACGCATGGAAAAGTCGAACGCCGGGGCGGAATGCGTCAATGCGCCAACGCTGATGAAATTGACGCCTGTCCCCGCGACTGCGCGCACGCGCTCAAGCGACATATTCCCGCTGGCCTCCAGCGGCAGGCGCCCAGCCACACGCTCTACGGCTGCCTGCATCTCTTTCAGCGACATATTGTCGAGCAGGATGCGCGTGATGCCCGGCAGCGCCAGCACTTCATCAAGCTGATCAAAGTTCTCCACCTCGACGACCACATCCAGCCCGGTGGCCGGGGCATAGCGCCTGACCGCCTGTACGGCGGCTGTCACACCGCCCGCCGCGGCAATATGGTTGTCCTTGATCAGCACGGCGTCGTACAGCCCAATCCGATGATTGACGCCGCCGCCGGCCTGCACCGCGTATTTCTCCAGCAGGCGCCAGCCGGGCGTGGTCTTGCGCGTGTCCAGAATGGCCGTATTGGTGCCGGCTACCGCGTCGACAAACTGGCGCGTCAGGGTGGCAACGCCGCTCAGCCGCTGTAGGAAGTTTAGCGCCGTGCGCTCGCCGGACAGGATCGACCGCGCTGACCCCTCCAGCTCGCAAACCACTGTGCCCGGCTGAATGAAGCTGCCGTCGGTGGCCTCGCCAAAGTAGCGGATGCTGGCATCCACCTGCGCATACGTGCCCACGACCATGGCCAGCCCTGCAACCACGCCGGACTGTTTGGCAGTAATCCGGGCGCGTAGCTTTTCCGCCGGGCCAATCGTGGCCAGGCTGGTCACATCACCGGCCTGCCCCAGGTCTTCGCGCAGCGCCAGCTCAATCAGCTTCTGACCCGTTAGAAATGTCGCTTGATCCACTTAGTGTCACTTTTACACTATGTCCGCGCATAAAATTAGAGCGCCTGTGAACGCGCTCTATTACCTTTTGAGATGGTACGGTTGCTGAAGTTTTTTGTCAACCGCTACAGGTCCAGCGTGCCCGAACCGCCTGCTTCGACGTGCGCTGCGATGGCCTCGGCCACCTGCGCGGGCTGCATTGCACTCTTCGGTAGGCTGAAGGGCACACGGCTCCAGAAGCCGGTATCGACGGCTCCCGGGCGCACAACCGTGAACTTAAAGCGGCGATTTTCCTTCGCCAGCACGCCCAGCATCGTCGCCAGGGCAGACTTGGCCGCGGCATACGCGCCAAATTTGGGCAGCACCAGCTTGTCAGTATACGCGCCGATGGCCATAAAATGTCCGCCTTCGCGCAGCAGCGGGATGCTGGCGCGCGCCGCCTGCTGTGCCCCGCCCAGATTAGCAGCGAATACCTCCGCCCACGCGTCACCGTCAAACTGATCGACCAGCAGCGGCTGCATCGACCCGGCAGCATACACCACCAAGTCCAGCCCGTCTGATTCCTGCGCGATCATCATGGCGATATGGCTGAAGGTGAACGGTTTCCCCGCCTCAAATGCGAAGGTCGTGTCCGCCACATCGGGAATTCGAGACTCGTCGCGCGCGGCTGCATACACCTTCCAGCCGCGCGCTTTGAGCGTCGTCACCAGAGCCGCACCGATACCCCCTGAAGCGCCAAAGATGAGTGCTTCTGGCACGAAACTTCTCCTCGTCTAGTTGCTGGCGCTGCCGAGCAGCGACGCAGCATGCAACAAATCTGCGATGGGCGGATGATCAGCGGCATGCGTAGCATAGAATGCGTAGCGCACGATACCCGCCCCATCGACAATGAACGTGCCCGGCATCATGCGGGCGTCGCCAATGACTGGCCCGCCGACATGTCCCTTCGACGCGGCACGCACGCCGCCCATAATCACACCCACATTCAGCAGCTCACCAAGCTTGCCCTGCTGCAATCCCCAGGTGTGATACGAGTCTGTCGTGCTGTCGCTCAGGCAGGTGATATTGGGCGCCAGTGACCCGCAGTAGCGTTCGTTGTGTTTCGGCTCACCCTGTGCCACTGCCAGCACCGTCAGCCCTGCCCGTTCCAGTTCTCCGTGGTGGCTCTCCAGACTGGAAAGCATCTCGCGGCAGAACGGTCAGCCAAAGTGGCGCAGAAAGCTGATCAGCACCGGGCCATTCTTCCAGTATTCAGACAGTGTCGCTGGCTGGCCGGTGATGCCCACCAGCGACACATCGGGCGCCTGATCGCCAGGCTGTAGTCTTGCTGCCATTCATGAATCCTTATTCTGCTAGGCGCGTGCCGAGCTCATCTGATTGCCAGAACGGCCGAGGAACATGCTCAGCACCGCGCCGATAACTATCAGCACACCAGCGACCACGGCAATCAGGGCAAGTTCACTGACATTCGGGAAGCGCTGGTTGATGCCGAAGAACGACCACAGCAGCACCGCTGCGTAGATCACGTCACGGTTGATAAAGGCAAACGCACCCGCGATCAGCCCGGCCACCACGACCATGATGACGCCCCATGTGCTGTACGCGATGCCGAAGCCGTCCCAGCCAGCATCCAGCAGCACGAACGTGACATTGGCCACCAGCGCGACCGTGATCCAGCCCAGGTAAACGCTGAACGGCGCACGCAGGCAAATCTTCTCGGCCATCGAGACGGCCGGGTTGCCGGAGCGCAGCTTGCGGTAAATCACCACAAGAGAAGTAATCAGCACGACCATCGCGACAGTGCTGAGCGCAAACTGGTCCCAGTGGAACAGGAACAGCCACACGCAGTTGGCCACGCACGATGCCACGAACCAGTAGCCGACGCTGCGCAGACGCGGGTTTTCCTTCTGGGCGGGCAGCGCCTGCCACACGGCGAACGCGATCAGCCCAACGTAAATCACGCTCCAGATGCTGAACACAAAGTTAGCCGGCAGAAAGTAGTTGTTCGGATTGAACTGATTCGCGATGATCGCGCTGGTCTTCCCGTTGAATGGCAGAATCTGCGACAAAGCGTTGATGATGAGCGTGCCCACCACCCCAGAAATATTCGCGATCTGACGCACACTGTCTCTGTTCATGATTTACGACTCCGTTCCTGCTGCAAGAAAGCGCAATAGCTCTTCATTGAACCGGGCCGGATGCTCTTCCATCGGCATGTGGCCCGTCTCTGAAAACGTGACAAAGGTCTCCCCGGCCATGACGTCGGCAAACCGCTCGCCCGACGCAATCGGCACCCAGGTGTCATTATCGCCCCACACAATCAATGTGGGCGCGGTGATGGCCTGAACTTCGGCTTCGGTCAGCGGCGCGTCTGCAAAACCGCGTCCGGCCACGATATCTATCATGGCTTCGTCCCAGCCGACGACCTGAAGCTGCTGCTGATAGCCGGCGGCGACTTCGTCGGTCACGGTGGCGGGATCGTAATAGGCGGTACGCTGCATGTTGGTGAAGGTATCCGGCTGCAGAAATGTACGCAGGCCGATACGAATCCAGCGGTTCACCGGCGGAAAATCTATCGCGGAGACAAGAAATGGCGGAATACCCACCGTGCTGCTCAGGCGGTTCGAGCCTGTTGCAGCGGCAGGTGCAGGCTCCTCCACACGCGGCACGCCGTCCACAAAGACCAGCCTTTCGACGCGTTCCGGGGCCAGCGCGGCCATGTAGCCGATCACACCCCCTCCCATACTGTGCCCCACAAGCGTGGCGCTGTCGAGGTCCAGGCTATCCATTACAGCAATGCTGAATTCGGCCTGCTGGCGCTGGGAAAGCGGCAGCTCACCCGTCTTCTGCGACAGGCCGTAGGGCGGGCGGTCGAAGGCAATCACGCGGTAGCCAGCCTCGTCCAGCGCATCAAACTGTTCACGCCACGAGAACGTGCTGCCGCCCCAGCCATGCAGCAGCAGCACAACCGGCTCGTCCGGCTCACCGCGCTCACGCACATACGTGTCCAGCCCGTTTACCGTGATGAAGCGGCCGTCGGGGTCGGCAAAGGTGCTGGCGGCCACGCCGTCCGGCGGCAGCGGAATCAGCAGCGGCAGCACGAAGATAATGAACAGCAGGACCAGTACAATACGCACTGTCCATTTCAGAAACCTAATCTTCATGCGGTCACCTCCTTGAAGGCCTGAAGTGTGCGCTCGCGCGCGAAAGCATGGTCGACCATCGGCCGCGCATACGCAGGCGGCGGGGATGTCATCAGCCACGGCGCGTGGATATGTTTTGCGGGCACGTCGCGCAGTTCAGGCACCCAGTGACGGATATAGTCGCCGTTGGGGTCAAAACGCTCGGACTGCGATACCGGATTAAAAATACGGAAATACGGCTGCGCGTCGGTACCTGTGCTGGCGGCCCACTGCCAGCCGCCGTTGTTCGCGGCCAGGTCGCCATCCAGCAACTGCTGCATGAAATACACGTCACCTTCGCGCCAGTACGCCAGCAGGTCCTTGGTGAGGAAGCTGGCGACGATCATGCGCGCCCGGTTATGCATCCAGCCCAGCGTATTCATCTGGCGCATGGCGGCATCCACCACCGGAAAGCCGGTCTGCCCGGTCTGCCAGCGCTCCAGTTCAGACTTGTCCGCGCGCCAGGCCACCTTGTCATACACGGGCTTGAAGCTGCGCGAGGTCACATGCGGGAAGAAATACAGGATGTGCGCGTAAAAGTCGCGCCAGGCCAGCTCGCTCACCCACACATCGACGCCTTTGCGTGCGCCGGCATTGGGCGCAGCGTCGCGGGCGGCCTGAGCGCCCTGCACCAGAGCACGCGGGGAAATCATGCCGAAGCGGATATAGGGCGACAGATACGACGTGCCGAAGGCCCCGCCAAACATGCCGCCCCCGTCAAACGGGTCCGCGACCAGCGCATCACGGCCATCGGCATAATTGTAGATTGCGCCGCGCAGGAACGAGTCCATTTTGCGTGCCGCTTCAACGGCACCAGCGCGAATCGGCAGCGCGACGCTCTCGTTCAGGCCAAGCGCGCGCATATCCGGCACGTCGCCACCCTGCCGATCACTCAGCGGATGCAGCCTGCCGCGCAACACCGTCTGCACAGGGGGCAGCTTGGGCAGCGACTCCCACACGCGGCGGAAGGGCGTGTACACGGTATACGGCTTGCCATCGCTTTTGGTCACCTGGCCGGGCGCATGAATCAACTGATCGGGCGACAGATGCAGCGGTACCCCCAGTCGTTGGGCAAGCGCGCTGTCACGTTTACGGGCATAAGGGGAATAGTCTTCGTTGGCATACACGGCCGACGCGCCCAGCTCATGAATCAGGGCGCCCAGCACATCTTCCGGATGGCCCTGCAACACCAGCAGGCGCGAGCCAAGCGCGAGAAGATCCTCATGCAGCGCGCGCAGGCCGTCGAGCAGGAAAGCCATGCGCCGTGCGCTGAAGCGCTCCCCGCTCAGCAGGGCAGGATCGAGGATGAACACGGGGACGACTGGCAGGCCGGTCGCGGACGCCTGGCTCAGCGCGGTATTGTCGTCCAGCCTCAGATCACGCCGAAACCAGTGAATGACACAGGTCATGAACCCACAGCTCCCTGTGGAGACTGGCGTTCGCGGCGCATGGCAGACGCAGCGGGCATGCGCCGAATCAGGTCATCGGCCACGCGCATCGCACCGAGCGACACACCCGCCGTTGATTGACCAGGGAAAATCGAATCGCCTACCAGCCGCACGTTGGGGATGCCGGTCAGCGGACCACGCGCCTTAAACAGGCTGGTCTGCGGGAACCCGCCGACCATGCCCTGCGCGCGACCGGTCCAAAAGGCATACGATGTAGGCGATCCCGCCATGCTGAAGCGCACGGCCTCTTTGAAGCCGGGGATATAGCGCGAGATGCCGTCCAGCACCATCGCCTGATACTCGGCCTTACGCGCCTCATACGCATCCTGCCCCTGCTCGGCAGCCGCGTACCAGTCACCCACCCGGGTGTGCGTGGTCACGGTGACGGCACGATTGCCCTGCGGCGCACGCGAACTATCCCACGCCGGGGAAACAGACATGAAGATGCTGTGTCCCTCGCCCAGCGGGCCGTCGATGCTGTCGATAAACTGATGATGATCGGGCATTTCAGCGGGAAAAGCTGCGCCATCGATGCCCAGATGCAGCACAAATGCACCCATGCCCGGCTTACGCCTGGCGACTTCCTCGCGCAATTGCTTCGGGCTGGCATCTTCCAGCAGACTGTCCAGCGACCACGGCGTCAGGTTGCCCAGCACCCAGTCCGCCGCATACGTCTCGCCTTTTTTGGTGGTCACGCTGACGGCGCGGCCCTCGCTGACGTTGATGCGCTGCACCTTCTGGCGGAAAAGCACGCGTCCGCCCAGCGATTCCAGCTTTTTCACAAGCGTGTCGGCGATGCCGCCAATGCCGCCCTCAACATGGTAAACACCCTGCCGCGCCAGATCAAGCGCGGTGGCGCTGTAAATGGCATTCGCGCCACGCGTGGTCGTCTGCGCCGAAATCAACAACTGGGCATCCAGAAAACGCACCAGCTCCGGATCATCGGCCAGACCGCGCACGCGCAGCCATTGGTAGGCGGTGCCCAACGCAAATGGCGCCATGCGCACATCACGCGGGAAATTCTTCAGTGCCACTTTGATGAGCTGCGCCCATTCATGCCCGTTGGTGGGCGGCCACGGCAGCCCCTGCGCGGACAGCGACCAGCCCAGATCAGCCAGCGCCGACTGCTCATTCCAGAAGAATGCGCTGCGCGGGAAATTTTCCAGCACGTTGGCATTGTCCTGCGTCAGCGCGATTTCACGCGTGGGCATATGCACCACCCAGGCAGGGTCATGCACGTGTACTGGCCAGTCGATATCCAGCCGCTTGCCAACGACGTAATGCGGGCCGTTGGGCTGAAAACCGCCCGCGACAGTCGCGCCAGCCTCAAACCGATAGCCCTGGTGATAGAACGTGCCAGCACAGCCGCCCGCGTACAGCTGGGCTTCGAGCACGGTGACATCGCAGCCCGCCTGCGCCAGCAGCGCGCCAGCCGTCAGCCCGCCCACGCCCGCGCCAATGATGACAATCTTTGGGGATTCAGTCCTGCGCGCAGCCACGGTCACCCGCCAGTCGCCGGGACACGGGTGCCCAGCCGCGTACGCAGATGCCGGTAAAAGAACAACCCCTTCAGCGGAAGCGGGCTGAAAAACAGCCGCCCAAACACCGCCCAGAAGCCGGACGGCATGTAGTCGTACTCGATGCGGTCGGTCAGCTCGATGCCGCCGGGCACCTCGCGAAACTGATGCTCATGCCGCCAATACTTCATCGGGCCTTTGAGCATCCGGTCGGCAAACGAGGTCTCAATCGCACCAGGCTCGTGCACGGCGGTCCAGCGGGCAGGAATCGGCCCAAACCACAGTGTGAATTCCAGCTCCCCGGCGGTGATGCTGGTGCGGTCATCGCGATGCAGCTGCATGAAAATGGGAGGCGGCGTCAGCCGGGAGAAGGCGTTTTTATCTGAGTGAAAAGCCATCATCCTGTCCATGGTGGTCGGAATGACTGACTTGTGCGTGAAAATTCTGTGTGACATGCTGAATTCAGCTCATCTGCGCGGGTTAAAACGCGTTACTATCAAAACCAGCATTCAGTGTAATCAGCGTGTGTGATGACAGACTCACAGGGAGGTAAGGAATTCATGAGACGGCTTCGCATCGGTGTGATCGGCTGTGGCGCAGTCGCCCAGATGATGCACCTGCCCCACCTGACCGAGTACGACGAATACTTTGAAGTCGCCGGGCTGGCCGACCCACATGCGCCGACGCTGAACGCGGTGGGTGACCGCTATGGCATCAGCAGGCGCACCGCCGATTACCACGACCTGTTGAACGACCCATCCATCGACGCTGTCGGCATCTTCCACGGCGGATCGCATTTCCAGACGGTCATAGATGCGCTGGAGGCCGGCAAGCATGTCTTCTGCGAAAAGCCCCTGGCATGGAATGTGCGCGAGGTAGAGACCATCCTGCATAAGGCGTCATCGAGCCCCGCTATTCTGCAAATGGGCTACCACAAGCGCTATGATCCGGCGTTCAGCCTGTTCCGCGAACACCTGCTGAAGATGAATGAGCCTGGCTACGGGCGTATCACCGTGCTGCACCCGGATGACACGCTGGGCTGGGCCGCTCATCGCATCCGCCGCGGCAATGGCGTAGTTGTGGAGGGGCATCGTGATGCGCCTGCATTTGGCGACGTGGTGGAAGGCTCGCGCCATGCGCTGGCCGAGGGCGAGCTGGCCGGGCTGGTGGACGAGGCATTGGGCGAGCGACGCGCCGACCCGCGCCTGCGCCTGGCCTATGGCATGATGACCGTCAGCCTGATCCACCAGACATACATGCTGTTTGGCCTGCTGGGCGAGCCAACGCGCGTGCTGCACACCGATATCTGGCGCGGCGGCCTGTCGATCAACAGCCTGATTGAGTATCCCAACGACCTGCGCATTACGCTGGACTGGCACTATTTAGGCTATCTCAAAGATTACAAAGAAGAGTATGCCTTTTTCTCGAACGACGAGCGCCTGTACCTGACCTTCCCGTCACCCTATTTCAAGAATATGCCGACGCCGATCATCGTGCAGGGGCACGAGGGCGAGCTGGCCTGGGAGAAGCGCATCATCGTCAATTACGAGGAAGCGTTCAAAAATGAGCTACTGGCCTTTCACGCCAACGTCGTCAACGGCACGCAGCCAGTCACCGATGTGCGCGAGGCCGCGCAGCATGCGCGCTTCATTCAGGCGATGATTGATGCTGCGCGCTGATCTGCGCGAAGTAGCCATTCAGCAGCGGATACACCTGCTTGATGATGCGCGTCGCCGTTGACTCTGCCAGCGCCATTTCGGCTTCGCTGGAGGCGGTCTGTTTGGCGCGCGACCCGTGCACGATCAGGCTGCTGGCCGCCGTCAGGCTGATGTCTGCGGCCAGCAGCACCTGGTCTTCAGGCAGGCGGGGCAGATGCAGCCGGATGAGCGCCGCCCATTCCTGCTGGATATCGCCCCGCACCCGCTGGACAGCCTCCAGCACGACCGGATTAGCAGGGGGCGTCATCAGCACGCGCGAGGTGCCAAAATGCTGTCCACCGTAGGTAAACATGGGGGTGACGAGGGCATCCACCAGCGGCATTGTCCCCTGCTGCTGATAGTGGCGGACAATGTCGTCGCGGAAGCGCTCGAGCAGCGCGATCACGACCTGGTCTTTATCGCTGAAATACTGATAGACCGACCCAACAGGCACCTGTGCCAGCTCGGCAATCATATTGGTATTCAGGTCGCTGGTATCCGCGCGCAGAAGAAGATACTCGGCCGCCTGCAAGATGGCATCTACCCGCTGTCGTGCGCGTTCCTGGCGTGGCTGATGGCGCATGGGATCTCTCATAAATCGCTCATTTGAAAATATGAGCAAATGCTCACATCATAAGGACATGAGTTATTGCTCATGTTTACAGCATAACAGAACTTTATACGTCTGCAAACAGTCCAATAACTTTGGGGGGAATGATGGTTTCAGGAAGCATGGCCGGAAAGACAGTACTTGTCACAGGATCGAGCACGGGTATCGGGCTGGCGACCGTCGTCGGGCTGGCAAAGATGGGCGCACGGGTACTCCTGCATGCCCGCCATGAAAAACGCGGCGCGCCGGCCCTGGATGAAGCCAGGCAAAAATCTGGCAGCAACCAGATCGAACTGGTCATTGGCGACTTGTCCAGCCAGCGCGAGGTTCGCGGGCTGGCAGACCAGGTGGGGGCGCATGATGCGCTGGATGTGCTCATCAACAATGCCGCCATCATCCCGGAACGGCGGACGCTGACAGAGGACGGGCTGGAGATGCAGTTTGCCGTCAATCACCTGTCGTACTACATGCTGGGCAATCTGCTGCTGCCGCTGCTGCGCCGGTCCCCGTCAGGACGCATCGTCAATGTCTCGTCATTTCTGAACACATGGGTGCCCATAGACTTTGACAATTTACAGGCAGAGAAGTCCTATGGCGGGATGATTATGGGCCCGGGCTGGGGCACCTACGCGCACACCAAGGTGATGAATGTGATGTTCACGACCGAGCTGGCGAAACGACTGAAGGCCAACGGCGATAAGGTGACGGCCAATGCGCTCAATCCCGGCCTGATCGGCAGCAGCCTGACGCGCACAAAGTCCGGTTGGTTCAACAGCATCTACAAGCGGATGATCGGCAGCACTGAAAAAGGCGCCCGCACCAGCATCTACCTGGCATCGTCAGCTCACGTGGCCAGCACCTCCGGCGAGTACTATCAGGACAGCGCACTGGGCACCATGTCGAAACATGCCCGTAACCCTGAGGCAACCGCCCGCCTGTGGGACATCAGTGCCCGGCTTTCCGGCGTGGACTTCCCCGTATAAACGCAGTAACGCATCACCAAATTCGTATCGTGAATCGTGGAGAATTAACGTGACCAATCCAAATCTGACAGGCAAGACAGCGCTGGTGACCGGCGCGGCAGGCGGTATCGGGCTGGCGACAGCCATCGCGCTGGCGAAAATGGGCGCGCGCGTGCTGGTGCATGCCCGCAACCGTGACAAAGCGTCGGCGGCGGCGCAGCAGGTCAATGCTGCATCCGGCAGCAAACTGGCCGAAGGCGTGGCGGGGGACCTGTCGGTGCTGGCCCAGGTGCGGGGCGTGGCCGATGACGTGCTGAAGCGCGTCGGGGCGCTGGACATCCTCGTCAACAACGCGGCCATCATCCCGCCGCAGCGCACGCTGACGCCCGACGGACTTGAGATGCAGTTTATGGTCAATCATCTGTCGTATTTCATGCTGGCCAATCTGCTGCTGCCCGCCCTGCGCCAGTCAGCGGCCGGGCGAGTGGTCAATGTCTCGTCTGGTCTGCATCACAATGGCGTCATCGAGTTTGACAACCTGCAAGGGGAACGCCTCTACGCGCGGTCAATGTCCGGCCCAGGCTGGGGCCACTACAGCAACACCAAGCTGATGAACGTGCTGTTCACCAACGAGCTGGCGCGGCGTCTGGCGGCGAGTGGCGAACACACCACAGCCAATTCGCTCCATCCGGGTGTGGTGGCCACGTCACTCACCCGTGCCTATGGCCCAATTTTCAACTGGGTATACAGCAAGTTCGTCGCCAACCCTGAGAAAGGCGCGCGCACCAGCATTTACATCGCCTCGTCGCCGGACGTGAACGGCGTGAATGGCGAATACTTCGGGGACTGCAAAATCGAGCCGCAAAATCCGATTGCCAAAGACCTGGATGTGGCACGGCGCTTGTGGGACGTCAGCGTTAAAGCATCGGGTGTGGATTTCCCCGTGCCGGAAATTGCAGCGGTGCGCTAGACGGTCTGCTTCAGGCACGTCGTATCGACGAGCAACACGATGCAGATAAAGAAAGGCCAGCCCGTCTCGAATTGATGACGGGCTGGCCTTTTATATTCGCCTGCAAATCCCCTGCCCCGCCTATTCCTCCAGCGTGCTCAGGTCGCCTTCAGGCGCGCCAGTCGCACGGGCTTTCAGCACACGGCGCATAATCTTGCCGCTGCGCGTTTTGGGCAGCGCCGTCACAAATTCAATCTTGGTCGGCACGGCAATCGGGCCAATCTCATGGCGGATGTGGTCTTTCAGCGCATCGACCAGTTCCGGTGAACCCGTTACGCCCGCTTTCAGCATGCAGTACGCATAAATGACATTTCCGCGCACGTCATCGGGCACGCCGATAGCTGCCGCCTCGGCCACCGCCGGATGACTGACCAGCCCGCTCTCGACCTCCGCTGTGCCCAGCCGGTAGCCGCTGACCTTGATGACATCATCGTTACGGCCGATGATCCAGAAGTAGCCGTCCTCGTCCTTGCGCGCGCTGTCGCCTGTCAGATACCAGCCTTGTTTTTCATACGCGCTGAAATACTGCTTCTTGAAGCGTTCCGGGTCACCGTAGATCGTGCGCAGCATGCCCGGCCACGGCCCCTTGATGACCAGATTCCCGTCGACGCCCGGCGGGCACGACACGCCATGCTCGTCCACCACATCGGCCTCAATGCCAGGGAACGGACGGGTCCCGCTGCCCGGTTTCAGCGGCACAGACGGCATCGGAGCGATCATGAAGCCGCCCGTTTCTGTCTGCCACCAGGTGTCCATGATGGGTGATTTTTCCTTGCCGATTACTTTGTGGAACCAGCGCCAGGCCTCCGGATTAATCGGCTCGCCCACCGACCCCAGCAGGCGAATGCTGCTCAGGTCATGGCGATTCGGCCAGGCATCACCAAAACGCATCAGGCCGCGGATGGCCGTCGGCGCGGTATACAGGATCGTCACGCCATACTCCGCCACCAGCCGCCACCAGCGGTCCGGATAAGGATGATTCGGCGCACCTTCATAAATGATCTCGGTCGCACCGATAATCAGCGGCGCGTACACAATATAGCTGTGTCCCGTGATCCAGCCGGGGTCAGCCGCGCACCAGTAGCGGTCATCATCCTTCACGTCAAACACCCATTGCAGCGTCGTGCTGGTATACACGCTGTAGCCGCCATGCGTGTGCAGGATGCCCTTCGGCTTGCCGGTCGTGCCGCTGGTATACAGGATGAACAGCGGGTCTTCCGCGTCCATGACGGTCGTCTCGCACTGCGGGCTGGCGATCGGCAGCCCCATCAGGTCGTGATACCAGTAGTCGCGCCCCTGCTGCATCTTCACGTCGTGGCCGGTGCGCTTCACCACCAGCACGCTCTCCACAATCGGCGAGCGATGCACGGCCTCGTCCACGATATCCTTCAGCTTGACGATATTGCCGCGCAGCCACGCGCCGTCCGCCGTAATCAGCACCTTGCTCTGGGCGTCTTCGATGCGATCGGCCAGCGCGTGCTCGCTGAATCCGCCGTAGACCACGCTGTGCACCGCGCCAATCTTGGCGCAGGCCAGCATCGAGATGACCAGCTCGGGGATGCGCCCCATGTAAATCGTGACGCGGTCGCCTTTTTTCACGCCCAGGCTCTTGAGCACATTGGCGCACTTGTTCACCTCGCGCCACAGGCGCCAGTAGCTGTACGTCTGCTTGTCACCCGGCTCACCTTCCCAGATGATCGCCAGCTTGTTGCGCCGCCAGGTCTTGACGTGACGGTCAAGCGCGTTATAGGCGATATTGGTCTTGCCGCCCACAAACCACTTGTAGAACGGCGCATCAGAGGTATCGAGCACTTTCTCCCACGGCTCGAACCAATGCAGTTTCTGCGCCTGCTCGTCCCAGAAAGCCTCAATATCCGCCATCGACTTGCGATAGAGCGCTTCATAATCGCTCACGATCGCCTGTTTTTTGACCGCATCTGACGGGTAATACCATTCGCTGGTGGGGGGTGAAAATTCCTGTGACATAATCTAATAAAGCTCCTTCAAAACAAAGCGTATCGGCAGAATTATAGCGTGCACTACGCGTTGAAACACAAAGGTGCATCGGGCGGATTTATGTCCAATCGCGCGATGCACCCTATTCGTATCAAGACACCTTTTTGTCAGGCAGCGACAGCCTGATCGCGCGCGTCTTCCTCCCTGGCCACGCGCTGACCCTCGGCGATATTCACCCGTGTCAGCAGGAATCCGCCCACGATGAAAAACACGATCAGGCTGACGATGGCGGGGCGGCTGCTGCCAAAGATCGCAATCGCCACGGCAAACACCAGCGGCCCCAGGATCGAGGAGAATTTCTCCATGATGCCGTACAGGCCGAAGAATTCCCCGCTTTTCTTCGCGGGTGACAGGCTGGCGTACAGGCTGCGGCTGAGGGCCTGGCTGCCCCCCTGCACAATCGCCACCATCCAGGCGAGGAACCAGAATTCAATCGATGAATTAAGCACGAAGCCCATCATCGCGACAGCCGAGTACATCACCAATGACAGCAGGATTGAACGGCGGGTATCCAGCGTGGCGGCCAGCGGTGCAAAGAAGCGCTGCGTCAAGAAGGCGAAGCCCAGGCCGATCACCTGAAGCCCCAGCAGAATACCGAGGATGGAGACCAGGCTGCTCTCTCGCTCTGGTTCGGCCACGCGCACGCCATCCAGCCGGAAAGCAGACCCCGGCGTGGCAGGCGACAGCGTGACGACATGGCGACCGGCTTCCGCTGCGGTCACATCGACCGTCTCGTTGAAGCGGCGCACGTCATTGGCCACTTCGATGAGCAGCGGTTGGCCATCCTCGTCCAGCGCGGGGACGCCATCCAGTAGCACCGCCCACTGACCGGACATATCCGGCCCGACGGTATACAGGATGCTCGACGTCAGGCCGTTGAAGGTATAGCTGAGTGCCGGCGTATCGGCGGCCCCTTCAGGCGCGATCCACTGCATGAAATCGGCATCCAGACCAGCTTCAGCCGCGCTGACGAGCTGTTCCTGCCACGTGCCCGTGTACGCTACGCGTGCATCGCCAGCCGGATAATTGCCCTGGCCCAGCGCGACGTCGTCGCCTTCATACGGCGGGGGCTGCGCGCCAATCAGCGCTGCTGGCAGCACCTGCCCGCCAATCAGGCCGACCAGCGGCAGTGCCACCAGATTAAAAATCACGAAGGCCAGGTAAAACGCCCGCCGTGTGGACGCCGCAGACGGCAGACGCCCGAACATCAGGCTGAACGGGATACCCACGAACTGAACCAGCAGCAGCGCCAGAATCAGCTCGGTGGCGCCAAATCCCAGCTCAGCACCATAAATCGCAGCCAGACCGATAATCGTGCCGATGGCATCGTTGTAAATCAGAAAGGCGATCAGATACTTGAACAATTCGCGGTATTTACGCGCCTCGCGGAATGTGCCAACGAGCTGCTTCCAGCTTGCGCTGAGCACGGTCTCGCCAGGGGGAAGCGGGACCGTCTTGCCCGGCTCTGGCACCCGGCGAAACAGCGGAATGCTGAATACCGCCCACCAGATCGCCACGCTCAGAAAAGACAGGCGCGCGCCCAGAGTGCCCGGAAACACCTGCAGCATGACGATATTCACCGCCAGCAGGATGCCACCACCCAGATAGCCCATCGCATAGCCGCGCGCCGAGACCCGGTCCTGGTCGGCCGGCTTCGCCACATGCGGCAGCAGCGCATCGTAGAATGAATACGCGCCCAGGAAGCCAACACGCGCGATGATGAACAATCCCAGCGCCAGGATCCAGTCCCCACGTTCAATCAGCACCAGCAGGCCGGTGGGCACCACGCCAATCACCGTGAAGATGCCCAGCAGGCGTTTCTTCGAGCGCGACACATCGCTGATGGTGCCCAGCAGCGGGGCCAGCAGCGCGCCAATCAGCAGCGAGATACTCAGGCCGAGGCTCCAGTAGGCGGTCGCACGCGCTTCACTGGGCAGTGTGGCTGCCGCCACTGCCGAGAAATAGACCGGCAGCACCGCTGCCAGAATCGTCGTCGCAAAAGCACTGTTGGCCCAGTCATACATCGTCCAGGCGAACACGCGCTGGCGATAAATCTTTTCTTCAGGGGTAATCAGCGGAGCAGGCGCGGTCGTCATGAAGGATTCTTTCGCTTGGGCAAATAATTCCGGGCAATAGTAACGCGAAATGGATTATGGTTATGTTAAGGCCGTTCCCGTTTTCCTGCCGCATCGAGATTGTTACAATAGGACTTATAACAACCTGGGGGATCCCGGAATCGAGAACATATCATGTTAAAGCGTATTGCAGTATTGACCAGCGGCGGAGACGCGCCCGGTATGAACGCAGCCATTCGCGCTGTCGTGCGCACGGGCATCGACATGGGCGTCGAAGTCTTTGGCGTCAGGCATGGCTATTCCGGCCTGATCAATGGCGATATCAGGCAGATGGGCGTGCGTGAAGTCGGCGGCGTCCTGCAGGCAGGTGGCACCATGCTGGGCAGCGCGCGCTGCCCTGAGTTCAAGACGGTGGAGGGGCGCAATCAGGCCCTGAGCAACATGGCCGAACACGGCATCGAGGGACTGGTCGTCATCGGCGGTAATGGCTCGCAGACCGGCGGCCACGCGCTGTGGAAGATGGGCTTCCCCACCATCGGCGTGGCCAGCACGATCGATAACGACCTGATCGGCAGTGATATGACCATCGGCGTGGATACCGCGCTGAACATCGCGCTGGAGTCGATTGACCGGCTGAAAGTGACCGCTTCGTCGCACAAGCGCGCCTTTCTGGTCGAGGTCATGGGGCGTGACTGCGGCTATCTGGCGCTGATGAGCGCCATTGCCGGCGGTGCCGAGGCAGCCCTGCTGCCCGAAATCCCGGTCACCGCGGAGTTCGTGGCCAACCAGCTCAAGGAAAGCTATGCCCGCGGAAAGACCAACGGCATCATTGTCGTGGCCGAAGGCTCGCATCTGTCCACCGAAGAGCTGCTCGCTTACTGCAACTCGCGCGAAGAATCGCTGGGGTTTGAGATCCGTGCCACTACACTTGGCCATGTGCAGCGCGGCGGCGCACCTACCGCCTACGACCGCATCCTGGCCTCGCTGCTGGGCTCAAACGCGGCCGAGAAGCTGATCAACGGCAGGCAGGGCGTCGTCGTCGGGCGCATCGCCAACAAGGTATCCGAGACGCCCTATGAAGAAGTCATCGGCCGCACCAAGGGCATCTCGCCGGACCTGTACGCGCTGGCGGAGCGGCTGGCCCGCTGAGGCAAACAAAAAGGGGCAGTCGCGATTTCGCCCTGCCCCTTTGACCTTCACGAGTTGGCTCACTTCTGATTCTGGCCGCAGCGGATGCGCCACACGCGACCATCATCTTCCAGCAGCAGATCGCTCTCTTTCGGCCCCCACGAACCACGTTCATAGGTGACCAGCGGCGGTGCCTGCGGGCCAGCCCACCCTTCGATGATGTTGTCGATCAGCTTCCACGACAGGTTAATTTCACGGTCGCTGATGAACAGTGAGTTGTCACCCAGCAGCGCATCCTGAAGCAGACGCTCATACGCATCGGGCAGCGACACATCGCGGAACGAATCGGTATATTTGAATTCCATATCCACCGACTGAATATCGCTGGACACCGGCGTCTTGGTCTCGAAACGCAGATGGATGCCCTCATCCGGCTGGATGCACAGCGCAAGCACGTTCGGCTTCAGCTTTTTGCCTTTGGGCAGGTCAAACAGCAAATGCGGCGGGCGACGGAACTGCACCGAGATTTCGCTCGACTTGCGCTCCAGCGCCTTGCCTGAACGCACATAGAACGGCACATCCTGCCAGCGCCAGTTGTCGATATACAGCTTCAGGGCAGCGTACGTCGGCGTTTGCGAATTTGGGGCCACTCCCGGTTCATCGAGATAGCCCTCATACTGCGCGCGCACGGTGTTGCCCATCTGCGCCGGACGCAGCGCCCGCAGCACTTTGGTCTTTTCCAGGCGCAGAGACTCGGCATTGAAGGCCAGCGGCGGCTCCATCGTCACCAGGCACAGCAGCTGGAGCATGTGGTTCTGGAACATGTCGCGCAGCACACCGGCCTTGTCGTAGTAACCGGCACGCCCCTCGATATCGACCGACTCGGCCGCCGTAATCTGCACGTGGTCGACATAATTGCGATTCCACAGCGGTTCAAAAATCGCATTGGCAAAGCGGAAAAACAGGATGTTCTGCACCGTTTCCTTGCCCAGGAAATGGTCGATGCGGAAAATCTGCGTCTCGTTGAAGGCCGTGTGCAGCACCTCGTCCAGATCAGTCGCCGTTTTCAGGTCGCGCCCAAACGGCTTTTCGACCACAATGCGCCGCCAGCCCGTATCCTCTACATTCAGGTGCAGGTCGCGCAGGCATTCCACCACAGGCGCGTAATACTCCGGCGCAGTCGCCAGGTAGTACAGGCGGTTCGAGCCGCCGTTTTCCAGGCTGGACAAAAAGTGTTCGGCTTCCTCATGGTCGGCTTTCGTGGACAAATCCCCGCGCACATAGTACAGGTGCTGCGAGAACTTCTCCCATACCTCTGGCTTGTACTTGTCTTTCAGCACATCCTGCAGCGGCCCATGCACTTCATTTTTGAAGTCGTCGTGGGAATATGGCCGGCGCGCATAGCCGACGATATTGATCGATTCGGGAAGCTTTCCGCGTTCATATAACGAGTACAGCGCAGGAATCAGCTTGCGGCGCGTCAGGTCACCCGATGCGCCATAGATCACAATGGTTGTGCTATCCGCAGCCCCATGGCTCATAATGTTCTCGTTTCCAATCATTCGTTTCAGGCTTGGACCGGACGGAGACTATACATCTTACCCTCCCGGCCCGCTACATCCCTCTGAATCAACATTACGGCATTAATTCATGGCTGGATCGATTGTGAACGAGGGTGCGATGTGGCAAAATCAGGACATGTTGCGAAGCAGATTTCTGCATCGCTCCGCCTAAAGCTTAGGAAGTGGGAACCCATGGCTACCAATCAGATACCTTCAATCGATGCGGAATCAACCCGCCCGTCCGGCCTGGACGCAATCTTTGCCCCGCGCAGTGTGGCCGTCATCGGGGCGACGGAACGTGTTGGCAGCGTCGGGCGCACCATCCTGTGGAACCTCATCAGCAGTCCATTTGGCGGCACGGTGTATCCCGTCAACCCTACCCGTCAGAGCATCCTTGGCATCCGCGCCTATCCCTCCATCAGTGATGTGCCCGAACCCGTCGACCTGGCCGTGATTGTCACCCCCGCCCCCAGCGTGCCTGGCGTCATCAATGACTGCATCGCGGCCGGCACCAAAGGCGTGATCGTCATTTCTGCGGGCTTCAAGGAAGTCGGGCCGGCCGGTGTGGAGCTGGAGCGGCAGATTCTGGAAAGCGCGCACCGCGCCAATATCCGCCTGATCGGGCCAAACTGCCTCGGCGTGATGCGCCCGAACTATGGCCTGAATGCCACCTTTGCTGACGGCATCGCTCGCCCCGGCAACGTCGCCTTCATCAGCCAGTCTGGCGCGCTGTGCACGGCTGTGCTCGACTGGAGCCGCAGCGAAAATGTCGGCTTCAGCGCGTTTGTCAGCATCGGCTCAATGCTGGATGTTGGCTGGGGTGACCTGATCGACTATTTCGGCAATGACCCGAACACCCAGAGCATCGTGATTTACATGGAATCGGTCGGTGGGGCGCGCGCCTTTCTCAGCGCTGCGCGTGAGGTGGCCCTGCGCAAGCCGATCATCCTGATCAAGGCCGGGCGCACCGAGGCAGCGGCCCATGCAGCAGCCAGCCATACCGGCTCGCTGGCAGGCAGCGATGATGTGCTGGACGCCGCCTTTAATCGGTCTGGCGTGCTGCGCGTCGAGCATATCGCGCACGTGTTTTACATGGCCGAAGTGCTGGCCAAGCAGCCCCTGCCCAAGGGCAATCGCCTGTCGATTATCACCAATGCCGGCGGCCCGGGCGTGCTGGCGACCGATACGCTGGTGCTGGGCGGTGGTGAACTGACCGAGATTTCCGCTGAAACCATGAAGGAACTGAACGCCTTCCTGCCCGCTGCATGGAGCCACAGCAACCCGATCGACATCCTCGGCGATGCCTCGCCTGAGCTGTATGCACGCACGCTGGCCACGGCAGGCAACGACCCGAACAGCGATGGCCTGCTGGTCATCCTGACGCCCCAGGCCATGACCGACCCCACGCTGACCGCAGAAAAGCTGAGCGGTTTTGACACGATTGTGGACAAGCCGGTGCTGGCAAGCTGGATGGGTGGCCCCGGCATCGCCGCTGGGGAGGCCATCCTCAACAAATCAAACATCCCTACGTTCCAGTTTCCCGATACGGCCATCCGCGTATTCAACTACATGTGGCAGTACAACGCCAATCTCAAGAGCCTGTATGAGACGCCCATGCTGCCGCCGGATGACGCAGGCGAGACGCCAGACCGCGCGCGCGTGGAGCAGATTATCCAGCACGCGCGTTCCACCGGCCGCACCATCCTGACCGAGTATGAGTCGAAGCAGGTGCTGGCCGCTTATTACATTCCCACCGTGCCAACGACTGTGGCCCTCACGCTCGAGGAAGCCGTACATGCCGCCGGGGAAATCGGTTATCCTGTGGTGCTGAAGCTGAACAGCGAGACGATCACGCACAAGACCGATGTCGGCGGCGTGCAGCTCAACCTGCGCACTGAGGAAGCCGTCCGCAACGCGTTTGAAGGCATACGCACCTCGGTGACAGCCAAAGCAGGCGCCGAACACTTCCAGGGTGTGACCGTGCAGCCGATGGCCAATCTGGATGGCTACGAGCTGATTATCGGCAGCAGCATTGACCCGCAGTTTGGCCCGGTGCTGTTGTTCGGCAGCGGCGGCCAGCTGGTGGAAGTCTTCAAGGACAGCGCGCTTGGCCTGCCCCCGCTGAACTCGGTGCATGCGCGCCGCATGATGGAGCAGACGCGCATTTACAAAGCGCTTCAGGGCGTGCGCGGCCGCGACCCGGTCGATCTGGCGGCATTAGAGCGGCTGATGGAGCGTTTCAGCCAGCTGGTCGTCGAGCAGCCCTGGATCCGTGAAATCGATATTAATCCGCTGCTGGCCTCGCCCGAACGCCTAATTGCGCTGGATGCCCGCGTGGTGGTGTACGGACCAGATGTCAAACCTGAGGATCTGCCCACACCAGCTATTCGCCCATATCCGACGCAGTATGTCGGGCAGTGGGAAAGCAAGAACGGCGCCAGCGTCACGTTCCGCCCGATTCGCCCGGACGATGAGCCGCTGGTGGCGCGCTTCCACGAAACGCTGAGCGAACGCACTGTGTTCCTGCGTTATCTGCAGGCGATGCAGCTCAGCGAACGCGTGGCCCACGAGCGCCTGTCGCGCCTGTGCTTCATCGACTATGACCGTGAAATGGCGCTGGTGGCCGTGCGCAGAAATCCATTCAATGACGCGCCGGAAATTATGGCAATTGGCCGCCTGACCAAGATTCCCGGCACAAAGACTGCTGAATACGCGGTCATTGTCAGCGACCGCTTCCAGCATCAGGGGCTGGGACGCGCCATGCTGGGACGCATCATTGAAGTGGGTAAGGCCGAGAAGATCAGCCAGATTCACGGCAATGTGTACGCTGAAAACGAGGAAATGATCCGGCTGGTCAAGCAGTTTGGCTTCCGGGTCGTGCCCACCGACAAGGAAATGATCCTGCGGGCCGAGCTGACAGTGGAATAACGCGGGCTAAATCGCAGACAACAAAACAGGCCGCCTGGAAATTTGCATCCAGGTGGCCTGTTTTTTCATCAGAGCCGAACGTATTTCGTGACAATTTGGCGTAGCTCGGTCGTGCTGAACGGTTTGTACAGGAAGCCGACCGCGCCGGATTCCAGCGCGCGTTTGGCGTCATTCGGGTGGCTGCGCGCCGTGAAAATCAGGATTGGCACGTCTTTCAGCTTTTCCATCGCGCGCAGGCGCACCGTCAGGTCAAAGCCGTTCATACGCGGCAGATTGATGTCCATCAGGATCATTTCCACCACGTTGTTCTCGACAATCGCCATGGTTTCTTCGGGGTCACCCGCTTCCAGCACGTCGACACCAAGTGGCTTCAGCACATAGTGGACGAGGCGGCGTGTGGTGCTTTCATCATCAACAACCAGAATGGCTGGGGCCATACCATAATCTCCTGTTCATGAATCCATTTTCTTGCTCAGCAGCCATTGATTGCCATCTGCAAGGCGATGATACACCACGGTGTCCATCACCCTGTGCACGATCGGCATCCCCCAGCCGCTTTCGGGCAGATCAAACGGGTCTGGTGCCTTGCCGGTCAGGGAGACTTCCAGGCCGCGGCGGGCAAAATCACGAATCTCCAGGCTCAGGCTCAGGCGCTCACGCTCTACTGACAGCACGATTACACCGGCTTCCCCGGCATACGCATGCTGCACGATGTTCATACACAGCTCGTGCACAGCCAGCTTCACCTGATACAGTGTACGCGATTCACACGGCATGACGGCATCGTTCAGAAATTCTGACAACGCCTCAAGCGCCTCAAAGGCAGCATCCAACGACAATTCGCGGTTCACTGCAAAAACCCCACGCAAAATATCGTCTCATCATCGTGGCGAGGTTTTCTGCCCCGTACGCCACTGCTGGCCTGCTGAATCGCCCGCAGCGCATCGGACGCTGTACGCGTCTCGGCAGGAACACTGGCCATAATCTGATCATAACCCCATACCGACCGGCCAACCGGGATTTCGGAGATGCCATCGCTGAAACAGACCACCAGATCACCGGGCTTCATTCGGGCCGACATGGTCTGCGGCTCCACCGAACCGGGCACACCCAGCGGCGGCACACTGGCGCGCCAGGTCTTCCATTGTTCACTCAGCCGCAGCAGCGTGGGCGTGTGGCCGGCATTCGCGACGCTGATGTCGCCGGTGGCTGGATCAATCACCATCACAACTGCCGTGGCAAATAGTTCTGAGTCGCTCAGGGTGTCAGACCATTGCAGGCTGCCAAAACGCAGCACTTCGGCGGGCGCCAGGCCCAGCTGCAAGGCCGTGCGCAGGCTGGTGTGCAATGCCACAGCCGCAATAGCAGCAGGGACGCCCTTGCCTGAAATATCGACCATGAACAGGCCCAGTGACCCATTCGGCTGAATACTCCAGCCCCAGGCATCGCCACCGACCTGCGCGGCAGGTTCCCACACCGCGTCCACTTCCAGATGCTGAATCTTCGGCGGCTTCACCGGCTGAATCGAGCGCTGAATATCCCCGGCGATAGCCAGGCTCTGCTGATTCTTCAGCTCACGCTCATTCATCTCCTGGAGCATGGTGTTCACAAGCTGGCCCGACACCCGAATGGTCATTTGCAGCACCAGCTGTGCGTCTGACTGCTTCAGTTCGCGTTTGATATCGTGAAAGCCCACGCCCACGGCGGCCACCAGCGCGCCATTGGCAATCACCGGCGTAAACAGCCATAGGCTTGACCCCTGTGCAGGGTTTCGGATAATGGCCTTGACGGACGGCTGTCCTTCGACACCCAGCAGGCTCACCACGCGCCGCACAGACTGGAGATGCACGACGTCTTCCGGCACCGTGCGCCAGGCAGCCTTACGCCCTTTCTGGGGCAGCAGATACACGCCGCCCATATCCGCGCCCACGGCAGACATGATCATCCCGATGAAACGAGAGAGGTCCTGCGCGGAATCGAGGTCGATCTGCGAGTCCTGTAAAAACGGCACAAGCTGGTCATAGGCCTGGGCCAGCTCAGCCGTCATCGCATCCAGGTCCGTTTCAAGGCGGATGATCTGGCGGCGCAGGGCTTCATTCTCGTTAAGGAGCTGTTCGGTCATCATGTTTGCCGGCCATCTCCATAGCACTCTGGACATTCGACGCTGTCGCAAACACCTTGTCCATCGCCGTCAGTTCCAGGATCGTTCGCACTTCATCTGATGGATTGACAAGGATCAGCTCTCCACCGCGTGACCGCGCCAGCTTCAGCGCGCTCACCAGCGAAGACAGCCCCATCGAATCGATAAAGCTAGTATGGGCCATATCAAACACAAAATGTGTCGATTGGGTATCGTCGGCCAGCACTGCCTTCAACTGATGCAGCGTCGCGGCTTCCAGTCGGCCGTCAATGCGCAGCGCCAGCACATGATTCACCACACGCTGCTTAATCTGCATGCTGCACTTCCGCATCGCTATTTATCACAGTAACAACCACCTTTACGTGCGTACGCGTCAACTGGTGACAGCGGATTGGAATTCCTGACAAAAAACCAGGCAGCGCCTTTGGGCAAAATGCGCCCGCACACTTTAATTTTGTGCGCTACAATCCCGCCAATATTATAAGCCGCCGCAAAGCAGTCTGCACGCCGGAGAACGTGAAACCAACAATATGGACGAACCCGCGCAGCCCATTCCACGCGTCCCCGCGTTTCAGCAGTACGAATTTGACAATGCCTATGATGAGATGTTCGCCGCAGATGGCTCCACCCGCGCGCATTATCAGGATATCTATGACCTGCTGATCCGCCTGACGCCGGAAGAATATCAGCGCCGCAAGACTGCCGCCGATATCACCTTTCTCAATCAGGGCATCACCTTCACGGTGTACGGCCATGAAGACGGCACGGAGAAGATATTCCCCTACGATCTGATCCCGCGCATCATCACCCGCGCCGAATGGGATACGATCGAGCGCGGACTGACGCAGCGCATCACCGCGCTCAATCTGTTCCTGAAAGATATCTATTTCGACGGGCACATCCTGAATGACGGCATCGTCCCGCGCGAGATGATCTACACCTGCAAGCACTACCGGCGCCAGATGAAGGGCGTCGCGGTGCCGAACGATGTGTATACCGCGGTGACCGGCACAGATATCGTCCGCGATGAAACCGGACAGTTCGTCGTGCTGGAAGATAACCTGCGCGTGCCCAGCGGCGTATCGTATATGCTGGCCAATCGCCATCTGATGAAGTATGTCTTCCCGCGCATTTTCGGCGCCTACGGCGTGCGCCCGATCGATGACTACGGCCAGCGCCTGCTGGCCACCCTGCGCAGCCTGGCCCCGCGCCGCCGCGAAGACCCGACCATCGTGCTGCTCACGCCAGGCGTGTACAACTCGGCCTATTTCGAGCATACCTATCTGGCCCGCCAGATGGGTATTCAGCTGGTAGAAGGGCGCGACCTGCTGGTGCACGACAATGTGCTGTACATGCGCACGACCGCCGGCCTGAAGCGTGTCGATGTGATTTATCGCCGCGTGGACGACGATTTTCTTGATCCGCTGGTCTTTCGTTCCGACTCCATCCTCGGCGTGGCTGGCCTGCTCAACGTATATCGCGCGGGCAATGTCGCGCTGGCCAATGCCATCGGCACAGGCATCGCGGATGACAAGGCCATTTACAGCTATGTGCCGGAGATCATCCGCTATTACCTGGGTGAAGATGCCATCCTGCCCAATGTCGAGACCTATCGCCTGAATGAGCCGAAGTCGCTGGATTACGTGCTGAAGAACATCGACAAGCTGGTCGTCAAGGCCGTGGGTGAAAGCGGTGGTTATGGCATGCTGATCGGCCCGCACAGCACAAAAGCTGAGCAGGAAGAATTTGCCCGGCGCGTGATCGCAGACCCGCGCAATTATATTGCCCAGCCCACCCTGGCGCTGTCGCGCGCACCCTGCCTGTTTGACAGCGGCGTGGAGGCACGCGTCATCGACCTGCGCCCGTATATCCTGTATGACGGCGACAAGGTGACGATCGTGCCGGGCGGACTCACCCGTGTGGCGCTGCGGCGCGGCTCGCTGGTGGTCAACTCGTCACAGGGCGGCGGCAGCAAAGATACCTGGGTGCTGAATAACTAAAGACCTGCATGAAAAGGAAAGAGCCGTCATGATGCTCTCTCGCGTTGGCGACACGCTGTACTGGATGAGCCGCTATCTGGAACGTGCCGAACACACCGCCCGGCTGCTTGACCTACAGCTTCATCTGATGCTGGACCAGACCGAAATCAACCCGGTGCGGCGCTGGAATCACCTGCTCAAAAGCCTGCATTTGCCGCCGCTGGAGACAGGCCAACCGGACGCCTTTGAGATGACGCACTGGCTGACATTTGACCCCTCCAACGAGTTCTCGATCCTGTCATTCATTTCAGCCGCGCGCGAGAATGCCCGCCATGTGCGTGAACAGATCAGCTCGGAAATGTGGGAGCAGATCAACCGGCTGTACTTTCAGGTGAAGCAGACAAGCATCGGCGACATCTGGAATGACCAGCCGCACGAGTTTTTCCGCTCGGTGAAAGAAGGCGTCCATCTGTTCCAGGGCATCACCGACAGCACGATGAGCAACGGCGAAGGCTGGAGCTTCATTCAGATGGGTCGCTTTCTGGAACGCGCGAATATGATCGCCCGGCTGGTGGACACACACTATCAGCAGTTTGCCGCGACAGCCCTGGACCAGACGGTCAATTTCAATTTCCTCGAATGGGTGGGCCTGCTCAAGAGCTGCACCGCCTATGAAGCCTACTGCAAGGTGTACACTGCGGACGTCCGACCAGACCTGACAGCCGAATACCTGATCCTCAATCCGGATTTCCCGCATACGGTGCGCTATTCGGTCGACCGCCTGACAATCGCGATTCAGGCCGCTGCCGCCAGCACCGAAAGCAAACGCGCCCGCCATGTCACGCGATTGGCCGGCAAGCTGCGCGCCATGATGGACTACGCCCAGATGGACGAAATCCTGGCCGATGGGCTGCACAATTATCTGGAGACCATTCAGACGCAGTGCACGCAGATTCACAACGCCATCTACAGCGCGTTTATCGTGTATCCCGCCGACGAATTCGTCAATTAGCCGCGCATCCTGAGAGAGCCAGCCCCATGTACTATCAGATTATGCATACCACCCGCCTGCGCTATTCCCAGCCTGTCAGCGAAAGCATGATGGAAGTGCGGATGCAGCCGCGCACGGAGTCGCACCAGCGCTGCCTGCGCTTCAAGCTGGCGACCAACCCTTCGTCACGCGTGCTGAACTACGCCGATCACCTGGGCAATATCGTGCATTACTTTGACGTGCCAGCCCGCCATGCGCAGTTGTTCATCCAGGCCGAGTCGCTGGTGGAGATGAACCCCGCCAGCGATCTGCCCGACGCACTGTCTCCTGATTCATGGGACATACTGGACGCGCATGTGGACTCGCATGATTATTACGACTACATCGCACCCAGCCAGAATACCGCGCCCAGCCCGGCGCTGGCGGCGCTGGCCAGTGAGCTGAATGTGGTCCGGCGCGACGACCCGCTCTCGCTGCTGCGCGAAATAACCTCGCGCATTTATGAGTCGTTTGCCTATGACAGCGACATCACCGATGTGGATTCCCCCATCGATGTCGCGCTGGCATCGCGCAAAGGCGTGTGCCAGGACTTCTCGCAGATTATGATCGCGCTGGTGCGCAGCCTGCGTATTCCGGCGCGTTATGTCAGCGGCTACCTGTTCTATGAGCGCATGACCGATCGCTCCACGCCCGATGAATCACATGCGTGGGTAGAAGCCATGCTGCCCGGTCTTGGCTGGGTCGGCTTTGACCCTACCAATAATATTCACGCCGGAGAACGACACATCCGCGTCGCCATTGGCCGCGACTATCTGGATGTGCCGCCGAACAAAGGCCTGTTTAAGGGCACCGCCGAAAGCAGCCTGTCGGTTGATGTAAAAATCAGTCGCGAGGAAGTAGAACAGCGCATCGAGGACCTGCTGCCGGTGACAAGCTGGACGCTGGATCCGATTACGCCGGAGGATGACGACGAGTCTCAGCAGGCCCAGCACCAGCAGTAAAGGCAGCCACAGAACACAAAAACAATGTGAACCTTTCTGACCCCTCAGAAACCGTTAGCATGATGTTATAACTTCTCCCTTGTCGAATTTATGTTCTGCATGTATACTGTGCGCATACGAGTCAGCCTACAGGCTCGTGCGTGCCACTGTTCCCGTTTGTAGATCGCATGTCACAGATTTGGCGGCATTTGTCATACAGATAAGCTGCCGGTGCTGTGTCCCCGCCTTGCACGTCGAATAGTCCTATTCTGTGTTAAGGAGATTCCTCGAAATGGCGAATGATTCCGTCCACTTTGACCAGTATGTCAAACGCATGCTCCCCGTATACAATCCCGATCCAGCGGACCGCAAGGATGCCTGGAATGCGTATCTGCAGAATGGCGGACGCAACGCTTTGATGAATTTTCTGCGCTTCAAGAATTTTACGCATGTCGATCACGACGATATCCTGCAGGAAACAATCATCACGGGATATCAGAAGGTGGAAGCAGGCAAGTATCAGGATCGCGACCTGCCCTTCAATGCGTTCCTGAAGGTGATCGCCAAGTACAAGATCTTCGAGGCATCACGGATGCACCGTCGTGAGGTGACCATCGAAGAATATGTCGATCTTCCAGACCATGCACCATCACGCGAGTATGCGCGCGTGGAACGCTGGAAAGAGAACGAGAGCATGCAGTCTGCGCTGGATGAACTGCCTGTGCGCCGTGCCAGCATCCTGATGATGTATCAGGCCGGTTACGAGACTGACGAGATTGCCCGCGTGTACAGCATCAGCGAAGACCTGGTGCGCAAGGAAAAGAGCCTGGCGGTGCGCCACCTGCGCGAGACAATGCCGCTGGCTATGGCCAGTTAGGATCCTTTTTGATGCTTCGGGCATCCCCTATTGACATGTGATTCAGCCGACGCGTGACGCCCTCGTACGCGTCGGTTTTGTTGTAATTTGTGGTGATTCGGCCAATTGCCTGCACGAATCTCATAAAATTCGGTGATTTTTCACAGAATTTTCGCGATGCAACGCTGTATCATAGGACAGGCTGCGGCTGTGCGCAGTCAGGGCACATCCTGCATCATACCCGGCCCGGGTGCACGAAAGGCAAATGCACCACTATGTCAGAATCGTCTGGCGCACTAATCCTTATTGTTGACGACAACGAAATGAATCGGGATGTGCTGCAGCGCCGGGTCGAGCGGCTGGGCCACCACGCGCATACAGCCGAAGATGGCGATCAGGCGTTGCAAATGATCGATCAGGCGACCTACGACCTGATGCTGCTCGATATCATGATGCCGCGCATGAATGGCTATCAGGTGCTGGAAACGATGAAAGCTGAAGGCCGACTGCGCGCGACCCCGGTAATCGTCGTGTCCGCGGTGGACGAGCTGGACAGCGTGGTGCGCTGCATCGAGCTGGGCGCTGAAGACTATCTGTTTAAGCCGTTTAACCCGATCCTGCTGAAGGCGCGGGTCAATGCCATCCTCGAACGGCGACGGATGCTGGCGGACTCGGCTCGGCCGGTCAACACGGAATCCGCGCTCATGCTGATTGATGCGATCCGCAGCAAAGTTGAATATCTGGCTGGGGAACACCTTGGGCCCGTTACGAACGACCAACAGGAAATGCTGGCGGATATTCAGGCATTTCTTGCAGAACTGAAATTTCAACTATAACTGTAGTGTTGCGCGCTGCTTTTCTTTACTGGTTTATGTTTCAGGCGGATAGAGTGTGAACAAAATTCTGATCGTGGAAGACAACGAAATGAACCTTGACATGCTCAGTCGGCGGCTGGAGCGACGTGGTTTCGGAATCCTGATCGCCACCGATGGCGAGATGGGCGTGAAGATGGCAATCGAACAGCATCCAGATATGGTGCTGATGGACATGAGCCTGCCGATCATGGATGGCTGGGAGGCAACACGTGCAGTGCGCGCAGCTGGCGGCACCATGCCTATCATCGCCCTCACGGCCCACGCCATTGCAGGCGATCGTGAGCGCTGCCTTGAAGCCGGCTGCGACGATTATGAAACCAAGCCGGTGAAGTTTGACAGCCTGCTTCAAAAAATCGAGGCCCTGCTGGGCAAAGGCTAGCAAAGGCGTGACGAACACCCGTTATGTGCTGGAAGCACCCATTGGATCAGGCGGCATGGGTACGGTCTATCGTGCCTACGACCAGCTGACCCAGCAATATGTTGCCCTGAAGCAGGTGCATCAGTCGATTGCTGATGAGGATAGCTCATCGATCAACAGCAGTGCCGACCTGCGGCTAAGCCTGGCCCAGGAATTCAAGCTGCTGGCATCGGTGCATCATCCGCATATCATCCAGGTACTCGATTACGGATTCGACAGCAGCAAGCAGCCTTTTTTCACCATGGAGCTGATCCCCGAAGGCCAGAATATCCTGGAGGCTGCCGCGGGCCAGCCGTTGAAACGCCGTGCCGAGCTGATTATGCAGCTTCTTGAGGCACTGGCCTACCTGCATCACCGCAAAATCGTGCACTGCGATGTCAAGCCCAGCAATGTGCTGGTGCACAACGGCCAGGTGAAAGTGCTCGATTTCGGCCTGTCGCTGATGGGCGGAGAACGACAGGATGGGTCGCACACGACAGCCGGCACGCTGGCGTATCTGGCGCCCGAAGTGCTGGCGGGCGGAGCCATTACACCCGCGTCTGACCTGTACTCGGTCGGCATCATCATGTATGAAATGCTGCTTGGCCAGCACCCGTATGACCGGCGCGATGTCAGCCGCATGATCAAGCAGATTCTGTACTCTGAGCCTGATTTATCGGCGCTGGACATGGAGCTGGGGCTGAACGTCGTCGTGCGCCAGCTGCTATCAAAGCTGCCTGAGGAACGCTTCGAAAGCGCCAATCATGCGATTCTGGCGCTGGCATCGGCCGCGAAGATACCCGTCCCACCCGAAACACTGGAGATGCGCGAAAGCTATCTGCAATCTGTGCAGATGGTAGGCCGCCGTGCAGAGTTTGAGCGGCTGCTGGGCGGGCTGGACAGCGCACGGCGTGGCACAGGGAGCGCCTGGGTCGTCAGCGGCGAAAGCGGCGTCGGCAAGACCCGCCTGCTGGAAGAAGCACGCATCCACGCGATGGTGGCGGGGGCCACCGTCATCCGCGCCAATGCCGAAAACCAGGGCGCGCGCCCGTTTCAGTTATGGCAGCCCCTGCTGAACTGGCTGCCTATGCTGACGGAACTCAGCGACGAGGAACGCGCCATCGTCAGCACGATCACGCGCACCGAAGCACTCTCCGCCACTGAGACAGCGCAGGCTCAGGGCATCACCCCCCTGAAGCTGGCCAATCTGCTGCGCAAGTCCCTGGCGCGCGCGTCTGGAGTGGTGGTCGTCATTCTTGAGGATATTCACTGGAGCACGCCGGATAATCTGGCTGTGCTGGCGCTGCTGACACAGAATATCAGCAGCCTGCCCATGATGATCGTCGCGTCTGTGCGCGACGAGGAAATCGCGGCGGCCTCGGCGCACCTGAGATGGATGAATGAAATCCGGCTGATGCGCCTGTCCAACGAGGAAGTGGGCCAGCTGGCCTCAGGCATCCTGGGCAACCAGCTTGCCAGCCCACGGCTGATTCGCGTGCTGCAGGAAGAAACCGAGGGCAATGCCTTCTTTCTGATCGAGATGATTCGCGCACTGGCCAACCAAGCCGGTGAATTCGGTAAAATCGCTACCGTCGAGATTCCGGCGATTGTCACCAGCGGCAGCATCGACAACATCATCGCCCATCGCGTCGGGCGGGTGCCACAGCGCGCGCTGAGGCTGCTCAGCATAGCAGCAGTGGCCGGGCGCACGCTCGACTTTCGTGTGCTTGGCGGTCTTGACGCGCTGGACTATCCGATTGATGACTGGATTTCTGACGGTGCCAATGCCTCGGTGCTGGAATACCAGAATCCCGTCTGGCGCTTCTCGCACGAGCGCGTGCGTGATCGCCTGCAGGAACAGCTCTCGCCAGATGAACAGCGATCGGCGCACGCAAAGATCGCGCAAATTATCGAGCAGCAGTATGGCCCCACCCCGGAAAAGCTCGCCTCATTGGCATATCACTGGGGCGCCAGCGGCAACCACGAGCGCGAAGTTGTGTTCGCACGTCTTGCCGCAGACTACGCCCTGCCCCACGGGTCGTATACCGAGGCCCTCAGGCTGTACGAGCGCATCCTGGCCCTGGCCGATCTGGGCATTACGCCACCAGAGGTCAATATCGCCCATATTCAGGCGCAGCTCGCGGAGGCCCATCTTGGGCTGGGCGGGTATCAGGCGGCCACCGTGCTGTTTGAGTCCGCGCTGGCGGGTGCCCAGCACGCCGCAGATGAAGCGGAGCAGGCGCGCATCCTGTCGCGGCTGGGCGACATCGCCTATGCCACAGAATCATTTGCGCAGGCGCAGGCATTGTATGGGCAAAGCCTGGCCGTGTATCGCGGGCTGGCAGATGGGGCCGGGGAAGCGCGCGTGCTGAACAACCTCGGCAATGTGGCCTACGAGCTGGGCGAAGACGACACGGCCGCGCAGTACTTTCAGGAAAGCCTGGCGCTGAGCCGCGCACTGGGCAAGGCCTGGGGCATGGCGGGTGGCGTTTCTGATAGCACGCAGGCCTGAATCTGGGCACCAAATTCCTTAAATTGGTCTTGACAATCCTCTCGTGTGACCTTTATACTTCTCTCCGTTGTGGGGTCGTGGTGTAGCGGTTAACATACTGCCCTGTCAAGGCAGAGATCGCGGGTTCGAGACCCGTCGACCCCGACTGAGCGCGCTGATAATATCAGCGCGCTCTTCTTTTATATTCAGCCCATCACCAGCCTGATGTCTCGAATCAGCACAACCAGGCCGTCCCCCACTTTTGACTTTTCCGCTTGCTCAGTCGTCGTGATGCGCAGGGTATGCAGCTCTGCCGGCGGAAGGTCCAGCGGCACACGCACGAGGGTGTCGTGAAAAATGCCATGCGTATGCAGCCCCCTCCCTGACGCATCCTGCACGGTCAGTTTCGCATTTCTGGGCAGTCGACCCTCGATCGACGCGGTAAATTCAAGCGAGGCATGTTTGCCCTGCCAGCCCGTCAGCAGAAGCTCGGCGCCGTTCTGCGCCCAGCGAAAGGGCCGCCCCCACCTGTCGCGCTCACGTTCTCGCCAGCCGTAGCCGAGATAGGCTCCATTGCGGGCGGTCTGGCGTGATTCATGCAGCGACCGGCGCGACTCCAGCGGGGTGATGTCATCAGCATAATTGAAGTACGCCAGCAGGGCGGGCTGCTTTGCCAGCGGTTCGTGCGGTGACATGGTGACTGGATGATCATCGGGCAGGCCGCGCCGCTTCAGATACCTGCGCATGATGTCTCCCGGGCGCCGAAATGAAGATGGCAGGTCGCGGGCGATACGCGCAAACGACGGCTGAGTCAGGCTTTCAAACATCAGCATCGATTCGCGATACAGAAAATCCGGCTCGTCTGCCATGCGCTGGAGCAGCAGCTTTTGCTCGTTGTTCGGGCGCAGCTTGTAGACTTCTTTTCGCACCGAGGCCGTGACCTTATAAGCCGTCAGCGCGGGCACGTTCTGAATACGCACGCCGCTGGCCCACACGCGCAGAATAACGTCATAGTCGGTCGCACCATACAACTGCTGCCACGGCCGCCAGCCGCTTATCTGCTGCACCACATGCGGGCGATGCATCCAGGACACAGGCGGGGCCACCACCGACGGTTCAAACAGGCCGTCTGGCGCAAAGCCATAAAGCGCGCGCGTGCGGCCGTCATTCGTGTCCGGGTCCAGGATGGCATGCGTGAATGTAAAGAAGAATTCACACGCGGGATCGCGCCGCGCTGCATTCACCAGCGTCTCCAGATGGGTGGGATGCCAGATGTCGTCATGCCCCAACAGCGCGATCCACTCGCCTTTGGCCCGCGCCAGGCCGTCATTCTGGGCCTGCGATTGCGCCCCATGATTCTCCGGCAGGTTTTTATAGCTGATGCGCGGGTCGCTGAACTGCGCGATACACGCCGCCGTTGAATCGTCACAGCCATCGCCTGTAATCAGCAGCTCAAAGTTCGCATACGTCTGCTGCAGGACGGACTGTATCGCGCAGGCCAGAACTTCCGGGTAGTTATACGTGGCGATATGGACAGTAATCAGGGGATTATACGCTTCGGACACGGGAAACCTTCTCAACAGCGTATGCAAGGTATTTCAGCAGTATAACCGTCTCGCCACCCTTATGAAATCAAAAACAGGCCCGCTTTTGTGGAAAAGCAGGCCTGTTTTTCTGGGATATCGATGAAGCGCAGTGCCAGCTAGACGGGCTTCTTCCACGGCGGCACGCTGATTGGAGGCAGGGCGACTTCAAGCTGTGACCGCTGCGATTCATACTGTGGAGGCAGCATCAGCTGCTCGCCCAGTGTGGCGACGGGTTCGTCCACCATAAAGCCCGGACCCACGGTGGCCAGCTCGACGATATGCCCGTCGGGGTCATTGGTGTAAATCGACCTGAAGTAGTTTCGATCCATCACCGGGGAGACGCGCAAACCGGCCTCAAGCAGCTTCTCCCGGAATTCAAGCTGCACGTCCTCATCCGCCACCGCCAGCGCAAAATGGTGCGTCTGGCCTGCTCCCATCGAGGCGCGCCGCACGCGCAGCGGATTGCGCTCGAAATAGGTGATGATCGTGCCTGGCTGATTGTCGCCAGCACCCCAATACCAGTGGGCCGACGTCGGATCATCGAAATTGGACGTCATTTTGACGCGGCGCATCCCCAGCAGATCGGCAAAGAAAGCATGCGTGTTCTGGATGCTGGCACCAATCGCGGTGATGTGGTGCATGCCTTTCAGCAGCGCCATGTCAGCGGTGATCTCCGGCACGGGCTCAGGCCACGTGCGCGCCGCAATCGCCGCGGCATCGCGGTTGCGCAGCGTCATTTCTGCCGGTGGTTCGCGGAATTCTGTCCCGATATCCTCCGGAGCTTCGTCGATGGCCCAGCCTGGGCCGTCAGTGGCAATCTCGATGACAGCGCCATCCGGGTCCTGGAAATAGATCGAGCGAAAATAGTTGCGGTCCAGCGGGCCATCGACCTTGAGGCCGAGGTCGGTCAGGCGGCGCTTCCATTTCAGCAGGCCGTTTTCGTCGGCCACGCGCAGGGCAAAGTGATGTGTCCCACCGATGCCCCAATGACCGCGGCGCGCACCCTTCCACTCGAAGTACGTGATCGCCGTGCCCGGGCTGCCCGTCTCATCCCCAAAGTACAGGTGATACGTCGTCGGATCATCGAAATTGACAGTCTTCTTGACGAGCCGCAATCCCAGCATACGCGTGAAGAAATCCGCTGTGCGCTGGCCATCTGAAGTGACGAGTGTGATGTGATGAAGACCCAGAATTGTCATCGAGCTTTCCCTGATGAGGTCAATCGCGCTGTGTTAGTATATTGACTATGCGAAGCAGGCCTATCTTACGCGGGCGCAACCAGGGACTGAAGCAAAGTCTGTGCCCAGGCCAGTTCCTCATCGTTCACCGTGTGGTCCATGCCCGGATACAGCCGCATGGTCGTGTCTGCACCCAGTTTCTGATACACCTCGGCGCTCTCGATGACGCGTTCCTTCGGAATATGAAAATCAACGTCGCTGCACCCGAAGAAGGCAGGTGTGCCAGCGAGCGATCCGGCATAATCCCTCGGCGTACCATCCGGGCCGATCAGCCCGCCGCTGAAAGCGACCACCCCGCCAAAGCGCGACGCGTTGCGGGCCGCAAATTCCGATGCCAGACAGGCGCCCTGCGAAAAGCCCAGCAGCACAATTTTGTCGCGCGCAATACCCTGCGCTTCGACATGCGCCAGCAACTCGCTCAGCGTATTCAGTGCAGACGAGAGAAAAGGCTCATTGCTCGCCAGCGGCTGCAGAAAACTGTACGGATACCAGGCATGGCCAGCCGCCTGAGGCGCCAGAAATGAAACGCCCGGCACCGGAAAATACTGGCTCAGCGAGAGGATATCGCGCGCCGATGCGCCGCGCCCGTGCACCATGATGACAGCGGCCTGCGCCTGCTCGAGCGGCACGCCACTCACCAGAATTTGTCCGCCTTCGTGAATACGGTCAGCCATTGCTTATCTCCACAGGAAAAGAACAGTGTCGGTCGGCAGCATTCAGGCCCGAATCTGCCGGTCCAGGAAATTGCTCAGGTCGCGCAGCGGGCCTTTCAGCAGGGCACCGACCACCAGCGGCGGGGACATCACCTCGGTTGGTGAAATTTCGCGCACCAGCATCTGCCCCAGCTGCGTCTGCGTGTTCGGATCTTCAATCAACCACTTGAACAGCGTGCGACTGGCCAGACGGGTAAACCACTCCGGAATCTGCGAGTACAGTGACGACTGCACGCGATCCAATGTGGCGCGATACATCGGATAGGTTTCCGCACGCGCGGCCTCATCATACCACGCCAGCGCCTCATCCCACGACAAACCTGCCTGCCATTTGGCAATCGCCCGCGCCAGCAGTTTAGCCGTGAATACCGCGTCATACACACCCTGTCCGTCGATCGGGTCTTTCTGGTGATAGGCATCGCCCACCAGCGCCCAGCCTTCCCCGCCCGGCTGACGATACAGGTTACCGATTTTGCGCATGCCGCGCACATCCGTCACCATCTCGGCACCCTGAAGCCGCGCGCGAATAGCCGGAATCTGATGCAGCAGCTCCAGGTAAAAGGCTTCGACCTTTCCGGCAGGCGGTTCCAGCAGAGCGGCCCGTCCTTCAATGCCGACGGCCGTCGTGCCATCGGCGCTGTCCATCAGCAGATAGCCAATGCCGGCCCCTTCCCCATAGGCGACAGCCACACCACCCAGGTCGTCATACGGCTGCACATTTTTCCAGTACGCATACAACAGGCTGGTTGGGTGTTCATCGCGGGCATCGCGCTCAGATGCACCTGCCTTGCGCGCGACGGCGCTGAAACGACCATCAGCACCCACCACCAGCGCGGCGCGCACCGACTGACGCTCTCCGCCAGCAGGCTGCAAGACAGCACCGACGATGCGGCCATCTTCGCGCAGGAAATCAATGAATGAAGTATTGTCGACGGCTGTCACGCCGGAAATCGTGCCCGAGTGTGCAAACAGGGCCCCATCAAAGCGCGCCCGATCGACCGCATAGGCATAGTTTCGCCCGCGCGATTCCGGCAGATAGACCGCCATCTGCATCTCCGGCATGGCATTTACCATGCGCCGCACCCGCGGCGTATTACGCGCATAGGCTGCTTCCGGCGCGCCAATTTCATCCAGCAGCGCCATCGTGCTGGCATAGATAATCGGCATACTGGCGCCCGGCGGACTGGGCATCGTGGCCCGCTCCACCAGCAGCACCCGCAGCCCCTGCATGCCCAGCCGCGCAGCCAGCGTCGCGCCGGACGGCCTTCCGCCCACGACAATCACATCATATTCGGTGTTCATAGTCAGCTTTACACGATTCGCTTCGGATTCTGCTATTATCACGCAGAAACAAACAGGGTTGTTGAATTTTTCACAAGTCTCTCAGTGAATATGCTTATCGGAGGAACCACTATGCTGCGCATTCTGTCCATCTGTCTGGGGGCACTGCTGCTGCTCGTCCTGCCCGCCACGGCACAAGAGGCGAACCCGGATGAAACAGCGCTGACTGGCCGATGGTGGAATGACCGCATCTTCTATGAAATCTTCGTGCGCAGCTTCTACGACAGCGACGGTGATGGCACGGGGGACCTGCGCGGCATCATCGAGAAGCTGGACTACCTGAATGACGGTGACCCGGCGACAACCGACGACCTGGGCATCACTGGTATCTGGCTGATGCCGATCATGGATTCACTCAGCTATCACAGCTACGATGTGATCGATTACTACAGCATCAACCCTGACTATGGCACAATGGATGACTTTCGCGCCCTGCTGGACGCCGCGCACGAACGCGGCATCGCTGTCATCATCGACATCGTGCTTAATCATACTTCGAACTATCATCCATGGTTTCAAGCTTCGGCTGCTGGTGATCCAGACTATGCAGACTGGTATATCTGGGAAGATACGCTGCCCGAATGGCGCGGCCCGGATAACCAGACCGTGTGGCACCAGCTGGGTGACCGCTACTATTACGGCCTGTTCGTCGATTCCATGCCCGACCTGAACCTGACCAATCCAGATGTGACGCAGGCGCTGTACGACATTAGCGCGTACTGGCTGCTGGATGTGGGAGTCGATGGGTTTCGCATGGATGCCATCAAACATCTGATCGAGGATGGTGAGGAACAGGAAAATACCACCCCGACGCACGCGTGGCTGGCCGACTACAATGCCTATATCGACAGCATCGCGCCAGATGCGCTGACCGTCGGCGAGGTGTGGACGAGCACCTTTGCCGCAGCCAATTACGTGGAGGATGGCGAAGTCGATCTGGTCTTCAGCTTTGATCTGGCCAGCGCGATGATGGAGAGCGCCACCCGCGAAAGCAACCAGGCCGTCGCCTCGATTCAGGCGCGCGACTGGGGCCAATATCCGCCCAATCAATATTCAGCATTCCTGACCAACCATGACCAGAATCGCGTCTTTAATGTGGTGGGCGAAAATATCAACCGTGCCCGCGCCGCTGCGGCCCTGCTGCTGACAGGCCCCGGCGTGCCCTTCATCTACTATGGTGAGGAAATCGGCATGAGCGGCGTCAAGCCAGACGAGCGCATCCGCACCCCGATGCAGTGGGACGATACGCGCCTGACGGCCGGATTCACCACGCTGCCACGCGCATGGCAGCCGCTGTCAGAAGGCAATGAAGACGGCGTGAATGTCGAAGATCAATCGGGCGATCCAGGGTCACTGCTGAGCAGCTACCGCGAGCTGATCCGCCTGCGTGCCAGCGAGCCAACGCTGCGCCACGGCGACTACGCGGCTGTTGACTGCAACGCCCGGCCGGTGTACGCCTTCCTGCGCCAGACAGAAACCGACCTGCTGATGATTCTCATTAATCTGGGCGATGAGGAAGAGGTTTTGGACTGCGAAATGCGCAGCAGCGCACTCAGCGGGGCCTATGATGCGCAGGTCATTTTTGGGGATGCAGGCGAGGCCGCGCCGCTGACCGGCCTTGAAGACGATGGCGGCTTCAGCGGATATCAACCTTTCGCCACTGTGCCACCTTACAGCACGACGGTGCTTCGCCTTACAGCCCGCTAAGCTCATCCGGCACCAGCACAAAGGGCAGGGTCACTGTAAATGTGGTGCCCTGCCCGGGCTGAGTGACAAAGCTGACCGTCCCCCCATGCAGCTCGGCACAGTCCTTCACCACCTTCAGCCCCAGGCCAGTGCCGCCTGTATCCTGCACATTGCTGCCGCGCACGAAGGGCTGGAACAGGCGACTCTGGTCTTCTTCAGGGATGCCCCTGCCCTGATCGGTGACAGACAACCGGATCTGTTGCGCATCGAAATGAACGAATACGCGCACGCGAGAGCCTGCTGGCGAGTATTTGATCGCGTTCGAGAGCAGATTCGCGATGATGTGGCGCAGTAGGCCGGGATCAAGCTTCGCCATCGGATGATATTCGGGCCCGACCACATCGATCTGATAATCGGTACCGATCATCACCAGCAGTTCATCGCGCATCTGCATGCACAGGCTGACCAGGTCAGTGGGCAGCGGCTTGAAGTCCAGCCTGCCCATGTCGGCGCGCACGACCACGGCCAACTCGTCCATCATATCGCGCAGCAGCTCTACCTGCCGACGTATCGTGAGCAGGCGCTCTTTGCGGCCCTGCACACTCATGCGGTCATAGTAGTCTTCCAGCAGGCTGGCAGACGTCATAATGATGCTGAGCGGCGTGCGATATTCATGCGACACCACCAGCATGAAGTGATTGCGCGCCTCCCCTAACGCCCGCTCAGACTCCAGCGCCAGTGCCAGCCGCTGGCTTTCAGCCTCAATTTCCGCATTTCGTTTGCGCTCGCTGATGTCGTTGATCGCGCCATACACGATGTACTTCCATTTTCCGCGACCTGGCACCACGCGCACCACATCTTCCACCCACACATATTCCCCGTCGCTGCGGCGCATGCGATACTCACCCTGCCCGCTCTCGCCCTGCAAGATACGATAAAACATGCCTTTCGCCATTGGCAAATCTTCAGGATGTACCAGTGAGTCCCAGAAATCAAAGTCATTCAGAATGTTCTGGACCGGATAGCCCAACAGATTTTCGACAGTTGGGGAGTTGTACAGTTTGTCGACCTCGCCGTTGTACAGGATGCTGTAGACATACACATAAGGCGCGATGCTCTCTACGACTTTTTCAAAACGCTCTTCGCTCTCGCGCAGGGCAAGCTCCACCCGCCTTTGTTCCAGGCGACCGATCAGAATCTCCGCCAGGTTATCGATCAGGTAAATGTCGTGCTCACTCCAGTCCCGGTGACTGGTGGAGGCAAATATCAGCAATCCCTGGCGGCGCCCGCTGCTCGACAGGTCGCGAAGGGCGACGGCAGGCATACCCAGCGCCGCTGCCGCCGCTGCCAGGCCAGCCACCCCAGCCGGCGCATTAGCCTGCCTGTCCCAATGCACGGGCAACATATGGGGTAATATGTCGGGAATTTCGTCAGCAAACACATCCCCGGCAATTTCTTCCAGCCTATCCTGACACCACTGATGCGAGATACGCAGTGTGTCCTCGTCATAGGGGAGATGAAACAGCAGAATACGGTCCACTTTGGCAAAGTCGCCAATGGCCATCAGCGCCGAATCAATTGCAATATCGAGGTCAGATACTGCCAGATCGAGAAACGTTCGGGCGACCGTTGAAATCAGCAGTTCGCGCTCCAGCAGCAGGTTTTGGTCTCGCTGCACCTGAAACAACGAACGCGAGGTTTCTTCCTCAAAGCGGATCATTTCATAGATAAAGTGCCCGATGATATCGGGGTCTGGATGGCCAATCGCATAGCTGCTTCGAGCCTCGCGCAGCATCGATGCCTTTTCAGGCACATACTCCTGTGCCGTGGACATGACAACATCAATCACCAGCGACACAATTTTCGGATCAAACGACCACACCGTATCAAACTGGCGCATGGAGTCATCAAGAATACCGGGGTCTATCCGGTCCAGCCCGCACAGCACGGCGGAAAATACATTGCTCAGAACCAGTACAAACCATTCCTGCCGCAACGGATCGTCTTCACCCAGCGCGACCTGGATGTAATCAGCAGATGTGTCTTCTGGCAGGGGCGCCCCCACAAAAATACAGACCATGCGAGCGACCCCGCTGATCTGCTGGTAGCGCTCGGATTCGCTGCGCCAGTAACTGCTTTCCTGAAAGCCTGTAAACAACATGGCCGGAATGCTGCGGCTGAGAATCATATCCTCCAGCGTATGGGACAGATGCACCAGCGTCGCTTTCGAACAGCGCAGCGTCTGAAAATCGGACGGAAGCGCAGCGCGTATCGTTTCAAACAAGGTGCCTGCTGGAATCTTTTGCGAGTTCGGAGACATGAACATTTAACCACGTCTTGCGTGCAGGACAGGCGACTATTTTCAAGTATGTATCGATTTCGCTCAAAAAGCATATAAGATAGCCAGCAGGTCGCCACAAACTGCTACAATGAACACATCGCAGGATTTGCATTCCGAGGTTTCAGATGAAAGTAAATATTACCCGTCGACTCCTGGCTGCCGGCGCCTCGCTGCTGCTGGGCATTTCTGCTCTGCCCGCATCAGCACAGGCCCAGTCCCCGCAGGCCATCTGCGACGGGGTTCGTCCTCTTCCCCCGGAAGTGCGCGAGTTTGAAGCACCAGAGACTGTGCTGGAACCCGGCATCGACTACGTGGCGATTTTCTGCACCGGCGCAGGGGCAGTCACCGTGGATCTGTTTGAAAATGCTACGCCGGAAACGGTCAATAACTTCGTGTTTCTGGCGCAGAACGGCTATTACAACCTGACCACGTTCCACCGCGTCATCCCGGACTTTATGGCTCAGGGCGGCGATCCGTCGGCGACGGGTTCCGGCGGGCCGGGCTATCAGTTCGGTGACGAATTCGTCGGCGCGCTGTATTTCGACCGCCCCGGCCTGCTGGCGATGGCCAATGCCGGCCCGAATACCAATGGCAGCCAGTTCTTCATCACCACTGCGGCCACCGACTGGCTGGACTACCGCCACACCATTTTCGGCGAAGTCGTGCAGGGCTACGAGAACGTGGAAGCGATTGAAATCCGCGACCCGGCCACAGCAACCGCGCCCGGCACCCAGCTGCTGACCGTGCTGATCGTCGATGATCCTGCCCTGCTGGACATGGAATTCCCGGCGCAGGAACCCGCCTCGCGTGACATTGTACAGAACGCACTGGATGAAATTGGCTCGGCTGTGGGCGCGCCTCTCACGGTGAACGCAGAAGTCTCGGTCATCAGCGATGGCGCGGATTATGCTGCCACGCTTGAAGAAGCGACCGCCGCCGGACTGACCGACAACGGCCTGGAATATCACGTGGGCGCGCAGGTCGATAACAGCGACTGCCAGCTTGAACAGTTCCCGATTGGGTCGTTCGGTTATGCGCTGGATGCCTTCCCGGATGCCGCCTCAGCGGCAGCCGCGCTGGACAGCGGCGCTTTCGCCAGCCTGCAAGTGGCCAATGGATTTACAGCCGCTGAAGGGTCTGACGTATTTACTGCCCAGACGACGCTGTGCGACCAGCCGATGACCACCGAAACGCTCAGCTATCAGGTCGGTCGCTTCGTGGCCACCGCCACGGTCAGCTTCATCGACGACGGCTCATTCCCGGCAGGCGCTCTCGTCAGCAATTTCGCCAGGCTGAACTTCGAGCGTATCTTCGCGGACGTGCTGCTGCCCGAACTGCGCTAGTCTCAGCACTCACTCTGCACACCACATCGATAAACAAAGAGGGGCCGACAGTGCATGTGAGACTGTCGGCCCCTCTTTTAATCTCACTCGATGCCTGGCGTTAGCTCAGTCGCGGCACCCGCACATAGTCGTCGAAGGCAGGCCCAAACGCCCGGCGCAGCGCACCCTGTTCAAGCAGGTCATCGGTCGTGCCCTGATAAAAGCTGCCGTTGCCATCCATCAGCCACAGGCGGTCGGCGTGACGCATGGCCAGATCAAGATCATGGGTGGAAACCACCAGCGACTGGCCATGCTCGTGTGCCAGCCGGGCAAACAGCCCCATCATCTCTACCCGGCGCGGCAAATCCAAATAGGCGGTCGGCTCATCCAGGATGAGCAGCAGCGGCTGTTGTGCCAGCGCACGCGCCAGCAGCACTTTCTGGCGTTCGCCGTCGCTCAGATCGGTCACCCAGCGGTCACTGAAGGCTGTGACACCGGCCGACTGCATCGCCCAGGCAATCGCGCTCTCATCCTCGTCTCCGAATTGATTCATCCAGTTGGTGTGCGGGATTCGCCCCAGCGCGACCAGCTCGCGCGCCGTCATCGCGTAAGGAATCTCGCGGTCAGTCAGCACAGCCGCGATGCGCTTAGCCAGAGCGCGCACATCCAGCGCCGACGCTGCTTCACCTCCCACCAGCACGTGGCCGCTCAGCGGAGCGACCAGCCCCAGCAGCGTACGCAGCAGCGTCGACTTTCCCGACCCGTTCGGCCCCAGCAGGCAGACCAGCTCGCCCTCACCCACATGCAGATTGAGCGCGCTGGCCAGCCTGCGTCCTGCCTTGTGGCCGATGGTCAGGTCGACGGCATCCAGACGGTTCACAGCATACTCCCGCGCATCAGGCTGCCCCGGCGCAGCACAATCCACAGCACGACCGGCGCACCAAACAGCGCCAGCACCGCGTTCAGCGGCAGCACGATATCCAGCCCCGGCGCCTGCGCGATGATGTCCGCGCTGACAGCCAGTATGCCACCCAGCAGCGCCGATGCCGGAAACAGGATCAGATGGTCACTCGTCTTCAGCAGCGTCCGGCAGATGTGCGGCACCGCGATGCCCAGAAATCCAACCGGCCCGCAGAACGCTGTGACCGCTCCCGCCAACAGCGCCGCCCCCAGCATCACCAGCACCCGCGTGCGGCGGACACGAATGCCCAGGCCGCGCGCCGTGTCTTCGCCCATCAGCAGGCCGTTCAGCGGCTTGGCGCTCACCAACGCCAGCCCCATCCCGGCCGCGACGACGAGCGCAAACAGCACAAGCTGTCCGTTAGTCGTATCGCCAAATGAGCCAAATGTCCAATTTGTATACGCCTGCAGGCGCTCCGGAATCGTGAAGTGCGCCAGCAGGCTCACAATCGCGCTGACTGCATAGCCCAGCATCAGCCCGACGATCAGCAGCGCGGTCACGTGGCGCAGGCGGCGCGACAGCACGAAAATCAGCGCCATCACCAGTGCCGCGCCCGTCGCTGCGGCTGTCACCACGCCCACGTCGCCCGCCAGCGACAGGCCGCTCAGCAGGGTCGTACTGCCGACGCCGCCACCCAGCACCACCAGCGCGACGCCCAGGCTGGCACCAGAGCTGACCCCCATCACATACCCGTCCGCCAGCGGATTGCGAAACAGCGTCTGCATCATCAGCCCGCTGACGCCCAGCGCAGCACCGGCCAGCAGCGCGGTCAGCGCCTTGGGCAGACGGTAATCGACCACAATGACCGTCCAGCTGGCGCGTTCTGTGGCCTGCCCGGTCAGCGCTGCCAGCACATCCCGCACCGGGATGCTGACCGAACCAAACGTCAGGCTGAGCAGAAACGCGGCCGCACACAGCGCCATCAGCAGCGCAAACACGCGCGCGCGCCGACGCTTGTGCGCACGCACCTGCGCACGCGTCGCGCTTTCCAGTCTGGCGGTTGTCACCGGGAGTGTGGTCATAACGCCGCAGCCACCCCGCTACTGAAGCTGAACAAAGTAGTACAGGTCATGGTCTGGCAGCAGCTCCGGATGCAGAATCGCGATCAGGTCAGCCAATATCCATTCCGGATGCAGCGCGCCGCTTTCCGCATAATCATTACCGAAGGTCTCGTTTACACGAGCGACGCTGTTGTACACTTCGCCCGTCTGGAAAGCAATGAACAGCGCGTAACGCTCGTCTTCAGCCATGCCATCGGCAAGGCTGAACCAGTAGTTCGGATTCAGCCACACCTCGGCCTCGCTGGCGCGGTCTAATACGGTTTCAAACGACAGCGGCAGCGCTCCCGTCGATTCATCCTCCGCCCACAGATAATCACCACCAGCGTCCGCCACCAGCGTGGCCATGTAGCTGGCACCCCCGGCCGCATACCAGGTGTCGTTGTACATCGCGTTCAGCAACACCGTGGGGCGATTTTCCAGGTCGGTCGTCAGGGCAGACAAGGCGAGATACTCCGACTCAATGCCCTCAAACAGCGCATTTGCTTCGGCTTCCCTGTTAAAGAAAGCAGCGGTGAATTTCACCCACTCGGCACGCCCCAGCGGAGATGCCTCCATCCAGTCAGAATTGAGCGCCACGGTCAGGCCTGCATCGCGCAGCACTGGGCCGGTGTCACCACCACCATAGGTGAAGATCACGCCCGGCTCCAGCGCTAGCAGCGCCTCGATGTTTACGGTGGAGCCACTGCCCACCTCGGCAATATCACCTGCCTCGATGCGCGCACGAATCTCCGGACTGGAGATATAGTCAAATTCATCGACAGCCGCCACAGCATCAGACAGGCCCAGCTCAACCAGCCCGGCCAGATAGGTGGTCGACATCGAGACAGCGGTGTCGACAGGCACCTCCACGACGAGCGCATCGTCATATCCCTCAGGGACGGGCGCGCCACACTGCACCAGCAGATAGGCAAAGGTATCGTCTGATTCCTGCCACGGCTGCGCAATCGTCACCAGCTTGTAGTGGTCAAAATACTCGATCGTGAACCCCTGCGCGTGCTCCACCTGCATCTCATCCGGGAAATAGTTCACCCCCGGTTGATAGTCCTGTAAACACGCTGTGGACTGCGCAAGAACCGGACCAGCCATTGACGCGATGGCTGCCAGCCCTGCCAGCACCCGAAAACCAGATAGCTTTTTCATTGCATTCCCCTCTGCAGGATAGAAAACATGGTCTGCGTCTTTCACACAGGAAGGGGAAACATGGCCACTGCCGGCTGGGGTTTGAAATAAAAAACCCGCCGGAGTGGCGGGTAAGAATGCAAACAGAACATCCCATAGCCCGTACCCCCTCTTGCGCGAAGGTGGTAAACGAGTATTGGCGATGGCGGGTATTCGGGCTTTGGCCGCTGGTGAGCAGGCTGGCCATTACCGTTGCGCGACAGCACCGGACTTGAACCGGTTTCCCCCATTGTGCACGTCACATCCGGGTGAGTGTGCACCACTGCCTTCTCATTTATTTTTAACGCATGCTGAAACCATAGCACTGCCTGTTGTGCTTGTCAAACACCAATCAGAGCGCGATCACCTGCGTCGGCGTGATGCCAAATACCTTGTCTCCGGGCCGCAGGCGCATGATGCCGCCGTCGATAAATTCGCCAAAGGCAGGCAGCACTGCGATCGGCTGGCCGAAGATAAACGCATGCAGTTTGAGGCGGTCAACAGCCGATTTCAGCACCACTGCCGGGTGCAGATGGCCGGCCATCTGGGGAGTATCGGGGCGCAATACCGGATAATGCCTAAATAAAATTTTTACTATATAGGTTTCATCTTTATAAACTTCATCTGAGCGAGAAGTGCGCAGGGCATCCAGCACGTCCGGCCCGGCGGCGGTGTCATGATTGCCCAGCACGATCGTCAGGGCAAGCTGGGCGTGGCTGGCGCGCCACGACCGCCAGGCCGAAAGCGTGCGCTCGTCGCTGCCTGCATGCGAGTGAAACACATCGCCCAGCATAACCACGCCATCCGGCCGAATGCGCTTAATGACAACCGACAGCCGCGCCAGATCAGACTGCGTGGTATCCGCGCCCAGCGGCAGGCCATGCGCCCGAAACGCGGCATCCTTGCCCAGATGCAGGTCGGTGGCGATCAGCAGGTGCTGCGCCGGCCAGTATACGGCCCGTTCGCGCAGCAGCACGAAGTCTTCTCCGTGCCAGGTGATCGTCAGTGAACCATCAGAAGTCATCGGCTGCCCGTTCCAGCATGAGCTGCATTTTGCGCACGCGCTCGTCCACTGTCTCGCTGGAGATTGTGGCCCGCATGCGTTCCACCAGCAGGGGAAAGGCAAACGGCGTGGGCCGCGCCGTAAACATGACCGTCAGCGTACCCGCATTAATGTGCCGCAGCGCATCTTCCAGCCGCGTAATTTCAAGCTGGCGCTCCAGCACCTCGCGCTTCGCCTGCTCCAGCAGCAGATTCTCAGGGTCGTATTTTTCAAACACATCGTACAGCAGACCGGTCGTCGCCTGAAGCTGGCGCGCCGATTTCTGTCCGCCGGGGAATCGCTCGACCACCAGCCCAGCCACCCGCGCAATTTCGCGAAACTGCCGCTTCGCCATCTCGGACGCGTTCAGGCTGGCGATGATATCATCCAACAGGTTTTCCGGCGAAAACAGCGTCCCCAGCACGGCATCCAGCGGCGGCTCATCCGCGCTCAGCAGCTCAAAGCCATAATCATTGACAGATATCGAGAACGTGCCCGGTCGGACGCGTGACAGCCGATACGCGCACAGTGCAGCCAGTCCCTCGTGTACCAACCTGCCCGCGAACGGATACACCAGCGTGTGAAAACCTTCGCGCGTGTGCGTGCGTTCGATCAGCAGCTCATCTCTGGCAGGGATGCGCGACCAGCGTGCCTGCACGTCCATGATCGGGCGCACCGCACGCATTTCATCACCCTCGAACATGCCCGATCGCGCCTGTTCCAGCCGGGCACGCACGGCATCGGTCATCTCGGCTGACAGCGGCAGATTCCCCCCGCCCCAGCGCGGAATCACCCCGCGAACCGAGCTGGCGCGCCGCACCCACGCGGTCATCTCGCGAATGCGCACGAATTCCAGCACCTTGCCGCCCAGCGTGAAACGGTCGCCCGGCTTCAGCCGCGACAGAAAAGACTCATCCGCGAAGCCAACATCGCCGCCTTTGAGATATTTCACCTTCAGCATGGCGTCGCTGACGATCGTGCCCACAGACATCCGGTGCAGCCGCGCAATGTGCGGGTTGTGCACGACAAAACGGCCCATTTCATCACGCTCGACGCGGTGATACTCAGGATAAGCGGTCAACGCCGCCCCGCCACTGCACACGAAGTCCAGCACCCACGTCCACGCCTCATCAGATAAATCGCGGAACGCCGTCGTACTGCGCACTTCATCGCGCATCGCGTCGCCTGTGAAGCCGCCGCCCAGCGCCATCGTCACCAGATGCTGGGCCAGCACATCGAGCGGCAGTCGCCATCCTGGGCGCGATTCCAGTACCCCGCTGGCTATCACGTCCCGCGCAGCAGCCACCTCGATCAACTCCAGCGCATGCGTGGGCACGCACGTCACCAGGCTGGCGGCATTAGGCTGATGCCCGCTGCGCCCTGCCCGCTGAAGCAGACGCGCCGCGCCTTTCGGGCTGCCGATCTGGAGCACGCTGTCCACCGGCGCGAAGTCCACGCCCAAATCAAGGCTGCTGGTGCACACCACGCAGCGCATCGTACCCTCTTTCAGGCCATTCTCAACAAACTCACGTGTGCTCTTGCTGAGCGCACTGTGGTGCAGCGCGATTTCTCCCGCCCATTCCGGCTTCTCATCCAGCAGCGCGCCAAACCAGGTCTCGGTCTGGAAGCGGGTATTGGTGAACACCAAGGCAGACTGGCTGGATTCCAGCACGCGCACGACCTCCGGCAGCAGGCGCAGCCCCAAATGCCCCGCCCACGGAAAGCGCTCAATCTGTGGCGGAATGATGGCCCGAATCTCGTAGGTCTTGTCGCGTTCGCCCTGAATCAGCGTCCCCTGCGGAATCTCGCCGGTATGCGGATTCACCGTGCCCAGCAGTGTGCGCAGCGCATCCGGCAGATTGGCCAGCGTCGCGCTGACGCCCCACGTACGCAGGTCGGGCCCCCAGCCGCGAACATGCGCCAGCGCCAGCTCAAGCTGCACGCCGCGCTTGCTCGACAGCAGCTCGTGCCATTCATCCACGATGACCGCCTTCAGCCCGGCGAACTGTTCGCGTGCATCAGCATGGCTGAGCAGCAGCGACAGGCTCTCCGGCGTGGTGACCAGCGCCGTGGGCAGGCGTTTCTTCTGCCGGGCGCGTTCGCCGCTGGTGGTATCCCCCGTGCGGATTCCCGCTGTCCACGGCACACCCAGCCCGGCGACGGCCGCTTCCAACGATTTGAGCGTGTCGGCGGCCAGCGCGCGCATGGGCGTCACCCACAGCACCTGAAGCGGCGGCGCCAGCTTGCCCGGCGGACCCGCATGATTCAGGCGCCATTCCAGCAGCGGACCCAGCCAGGCCGCCAGCGTCTTGCCGGAGCCGGTGGCCGCGTGAATCAGCCCGCTCTGCCCATCCAGATAGGCGAGCCATGCCTCACGCTGAAAGTCAAACGGACGCCAGCCGTGCCGCGCAAACCAGTCCAGCGCAGGGGCGAGGCGTGCATCAGGCAGGGCGTCCTGTGGTAGTGACTGCGCTGCGCCCTTCACTCCGCGGACTCCGGGGGCAGCATGGCGCGAATGGTCTCCAGCGTATCGGCTTCTTCGATCGACTTGTCGCGGCGCCAGTTTGCGATGCGCGGAAACCGCACCGCGATGCCCGACTTGTGGCGCCCCGACCGCTGTATGCCCTCAAACGCCAGCTCGAAGACCAGCTCTGGCGTCACCGTGCGCACCGGGCCAAATTTCTCTATCGTGCTGCGCCGCACATAGGCATCCACCTGGCGAATCTCGGCATCGGTCAGGCCGGAATAGGCCTTGGCAAACGGCACCAACTGGCGGTTTTCGTCCCACACCGCAAACGTGTAATCGGTGTACAGGCTGGCGCGTTTGCCGCTGCCCCGCTGCGCATACACCAGCACAGCGTCCACGGTCAGCGGGCTGACCTTCCACTTGTACCAGTCGCCGCGCTGGCGCCCCACCCGATACGGGCTGGTACGGCGCTTGAGCATGAAGCCTTCCACGCCGCGGGCGCGGGCATCGCGCATCAGCACAGCCAGATCGTCCCAGCTTTGCGCCCCCACCAGGGGCGACATCAGCAGGCTGGGGCTATTCGCCGCGCCGACGATAGAATCCAGCAGCGCTCGCCGTTCGTCCAGTGGACGTTCACGAATATCGACGCCACCCCACTCCAGCACATCATACGCCAGCACGACCGCGGGGATATCCTGCAGGATGCGTTTGGTCAGGTTTTTGCGGCCGATGCGCTGTTGCAGCAGGGCAAATGGCAGCACGTGGCCGTCCTTCCAGGGCAGGATTTCCCCATCGATGACGGTGCCCTCTGGCAGCGCACGGGCCGCCGATGCAATCTCCGGGAAACGCTCGGTCACCAGTTCTTCCCCGCGCGACCAGATGAAGATATCTCCGCCGCGCGCGATCACCTGCGAACGAATGCCGTCCCATTTCCATTCGACCTGCCAGTCGGACGACGGGCCCAACGCTGTAAAGTCCTCGTCGACGGCGTAGGCCAGAAAGAACGGATACGGCCGGCTGATCTGCGCGGCGCCATCCTCCTGCGCCGTAAGCTGCGCCCAGAACGAAGCATCTGGCTGCCATTCGCCCATCAGGCGGTGCGCCAGCGTCGCGCCTGGCAGACGGGTGACATTTTCCAGTGCCCGCGTGATCAGCAGCTGGCTCACGCCCACGCGAAACCCGCCCGTAATCAGCTTGTTCCACACGAAACGCTCGACGCCATCCAGCGCGTCCCACGCTTCAAGGATAATCTCGCGCTGGGCCTCCTCCGGGGCAGATTTTAAAGGCAGCAGGCGGGTCTCTACCCACCAGGACAGCGGCCTGTCGTCCGTATGATCCGGCGCGGGCAGCAAATGGGCAATCGTCTCGGCAATATCACCGACGGCGTCGTAGCATTCGCCAAACAGCCATTCGGGGACATCCGCCCGCTCGATGGCCCAGGCATGCAGCTTGCGCGAATTCAGCAGGTTTTTGATCCGGCGTCCGCTGAGGAAATACAGCGCCCACGCGGCATCTTCAGGCGAAGCAGACGAAAAATAGCGCGCCAGCGCAGCCACCTTGTCATTGGTCTTGGTGGTGGCGTCCAGCTCGGCATATAACGCAGCAAACCCTTTCATTCGGCCCCCTCGTCCGCGTAGTCGGCCAGATTATCGGGGCTGTCTTCGCGTTCACCCGCAAACAGCGTCTCGACGACAAAGGCCTGCCTGCCGTGCTCGTTCAGCCAGCGCGCCACGACCGAGGTGTACCCGTGCGTCACATACACGGTCTCGGCGCCCGTCGCAGTGATGACGTCCAACAGGCCGGGCCAGTCGACATGATCGCTGAGCGTGAAGCCGCGATCCACGGAACGCTGCCGACGCGCCCCGCGAATCTGCATCCAGCCAGACGCAAACGCGGTACCCACATTGCCGAATTTCCGCAGCCAGGTCGATCCGCGTGCCGATGGCGGCGCGACAATCATCGCCCGCCCCCACATCGTTTTGTCTGTGCTGCCCGCATAGTGCGTATCTGGCAGCGAAACGCCGCTCTCGCGATACGCACGCGTCATCCGTTCAACCGCGCCATGCGTCAGGATTGGGCCAATCGTAGCATCCAGCCCGGCCAGCAGCCGCTGCGCCTTGCCCAGCGCATAACCAAATAGCATGCTCGGCTTGCCTTCGTCGGCATTGGCGCGCCACCATGCATTGATCTCGCTGAAAATCTGCGCCTGCGGCCGCCAGCGATAGATCGGCAGGCCAAAGGTCGATTCGGTCACGAACAAATTGCAGCGCACCAGCTCAAAGGGCGTGCAAGTCGCGTCGGGTTCGGTCTTGTAATCCCCGGTGACAACCGAGACAAACCCGTCCCCCGTCTCAATGCGCACCTGGGCAGAGCCCAGGATATGCCCGGCCGGATGCAGTGAGACGCGCACGCCGTTGATGGTGACCGTTTCGCCATATACGGCAGTCTGCACACGATTCGCATTAGGACCCAGGCGAGCCTGCGTCACCCGATCGCCCGCGCGCGAGACCAGATAACGCCCGCAGCCGCTCGTCAGATGGTCAGCGTGGGCATGGGTGACGACGGCACGCGGCACAGGTCGCCACGGGTCGATATAGAAGTCGCCCTGCGGGCAGTATAAGCCGCGCTCAGTCAATTCAATATTTGCAGTCATATCCCTGATTATCGGCTTTGCCAAACCAAAATGCGGTCGTTTTTTCTGAAATGCTCATGTGCCGTTCGAAAACAAAACGGCCACAGCAAAATTCACTATGGCCGTCATTGACGCTTTGTTGTGTTCGCTGTGTCGGCTAGACCGCCTCGGCCGTTTCCTCGTGGCGGAACTGGCTCATATACAGCTCGTAGTATGCGCCCTTCTGTTCCAGCAGCTCATGGTGCGTGCCGGATTCCACGATCACGCCGTCGCGCAGCAGCAGCACGTTATTGGCATTGCGGATGGTGCTCAGGCGGTGCGCGATCACGAACGTGGTGCGACCTTCCATGATGCGCTCGAAGGCCTTCTGAATCAGGCGCTCGGTGCGCGTGTCCACACTGCTGGTCGCCTCATCCAGAATCAGGATGCGCGGGTTCATCAGGGCGACGCGGGCGATGGCGATGAGCTGGCGCTGGCCCTGGCTGAGGCCGGAGCCGCGCTCGCCCAGCACCGTCTCATACTTTTCAGGCAGTCGCTCAATAAACGTGTCCGCCGAGACCATTCTGGCAGCCGCGATCACTTCTTCGTCGGTCGCGTCCAGGCGGCCATAGCGGATGTTGTTCATCACCGTGTCGCTGAACAGATAGGTGTCCTGCAGCACGATGCCGATCTGGGCGCGCAGGCTTTCCATCGTCACATCGCGCACATCGACACCGTCGATGGTCACAGTGCCTTCGATGACATCATAGAAGCGCGGAATCATGTTGATGATGGTGGTCTTGCCAGCGCCCGTGGGCCCAACAATCGCGATCATCTGGCCGGGATCTGCCTCAAAACTGACGCCCTTGAGCACCAGCTCACCCGGCTTGTAGGCCGAGGTCACGTTATTGAATACGACCTTGCCCTGAATCTGCGGCATCTGGCGCGCATTGGGCTTGTCTACAATATCTATGTCCGCATCCAGCAGGCTGAAAATACGCTCGCCACCCGCGATCGCGCTTTGCAGGTTGGTCCACAGTACGGCGATCTGCTGAATCGGCTGGTTGAAGCGCTGCACGTACTGCAGGAAGGCGAATACCGTGCCAAGGCTGATGACGGCGGTGCCGATGCCCAGCAGCGGCTGGTTATTGATGACCGACAGACCGCCCACTACCACGACTACAGCGATGGCCACATAGCCCAGCGCCTCCAGCGTCGGGTTCAGAGCGCTGGTGAAGGCCGAGGCGCGCACATTGGCGTCACGGTTGGCGGCATTCGTGGCGCGGAAGTTTTCAATGGATTCTTCCTCGCGGTTGAAGGCCTGCACTTCGCGCATGCCGGCGATGCTCTCCTGAAGATTGGCATTCACAGAGCCCATTTCCTGGCGGCTCTTGCGGAAGGCCTTACGCGCCTGGCCGGAGAAGTACACCGTGGCGACATACATAATCGGCACGACCGCCAGGCTGAGCAGCGCGTAAATCCAGTTGGCCTGCAGCATCTTCACGCCGATCCACAGCATCAGCAGGAAGCCGCTGACCACGCTGACGAGCGCGAAGCTGAACACCTGCTGAATCGTGTCGGTGTCGCTGGTCAGGCGGCTCATCAGATTGCCCGACTCATTCTCGGCATAGTATCCCAACGTCTGGTTCTGCAACTTCTTGAACAGGTCCGTTCGGATATTCAGCAGCACGCGCTGTCCGGTGCGCGACATCACGAAAAACGACAGGCCAGTGATGATCGAGCCAGCCACATACAGCCCCACCAGAATGGCGACCAGGCCAGTCAGCCCGGACAGTTTTTCCTCAAGCGGCGCATCGGCCCCGATATCGGTGTACCAGCACGCATCCGGCGTCATCGGATTCGGGAACAGATAGCAGTCCACCGCCTGGCCGATATAGTCCGGCGAGACGACCTGCGTCCACGTGCTGGCCACGATCAGCAGCAGGGCCAGACCCAGCCCATACCAGTACTTCGAAAAGTAGCCCCAGAAGCGGCGCAGCGTCTCGCTGACCGACTTTGGCTTGCTGACATCACTCTCAAACAGACGGCGCGCGCCGTCCAGTCCACCCATCATAGTTGCTATCCTCCCGTGGGATTAGTTCCCTTGCGCCGTCTCGGGCAATACTTCTTCGACTGCAACATCGCCCACCAGCTGCGAGTTGTAAATTTCAGCATAGATCGCGCTGTCTTCCATCAGATCGTGATGCTTTCCGACCGCGACCACCTGGCCCTTATCCAGCACGATGATCTGATCGGCATTCAGCACAGTGGTGATGCGCTGTGCGATTACGAAACTGGTGCGCCCCTTCATCAGCAGGTCGAGCGCCTTCTGAATTTTCGATTCGGTCATCAGGTCAACGCTGCTGGTGGAATCGTCCAGGATCAGCAGGCGCGGATCAAGCAGCAGCGCGCGCGCGATGGCGATACGCTGCTTCTGGCCACCTGAAAGCGTGGTACCGCGCTCGCCCACCGGGGTGTCATAACCTTCGGGGAAGGTTGTGATGAAGTCATCGGCAGCCGCAGCCTTCGCCGCTGCAATCACTTCTTCATCACTGGCATCCGGCCGGCCAAACGCGATGTTGTCGCGAATCGAGCCGCTGAACAGGTTGGTTTCCTGCAGCACGATACCAATCTGCGAGCGCAGGCTGTCAATCGTGACGTCGCGCACATCTTTGCCGTCGATCAGCACAGCACCTTCGCTCACGTCGTAAAAACGCGGCAGCAGGTTGATGATCGTGGTCTTGCCGCTGCCGGTGCCGCCCAGCAGCGCGATTGTCTGCCCTGGCTTCGCGGCAAAGCTGACATCCTTCAGCACCGGGTCGCCAGAACCAAAGTATTTGAACGTGACATTTTTGAATTCAACTTCACCCTGGATCGAAGGCAATTCGGTCGCGTTCGGGCGATTGGCCACGTCCGCCTTGGCATCCAGAATCTCGAACACGCGGGTGGCCGATGCGCTGGCCTGCGCCATCAGCGAGATGATGAAGCCCAGCTGTCCCAGCGGGAAGAACAGGTAAATCACGTACAGGCTGAATTCCTGATACACGCCCAGCGTGACATCCCCGGCGATGATGCCGCGACCGGCGACATACAGCAGCGCCGCCTGGCCGATCTGCGCCAGCAGGAAGATGACAGGGAACAGGAAGGCGAACGTACGCGAGACCTTCACCTGCTGTGCATAAAGGTCCACAGCGGTGCGGTCAAAACGCTTTGCCTCATGCCGTTCACGCGTGAAGGCCTTGACCACCTTTATGCCCGCCAGGTTTTCCTGCAGCACGGTGTTCAAGGCGGAAATACGCTTCTGCACCTCGATGAACAGCGGCTGGCTGATCTTGCCAAACACGCCAAACAGCACAATGGCAGCCGGCAGAATCGGCAGGATGACGAGCGTCAACTGCCAGTTTGTCAGGAACAGGATGAGCAACGTCGCCACCAGCAGCACCAGCGCCTGCAACGCCAGAACCAGGCCCTGCGCCAGGAATAAACGAACCTTTTCCACGTCGTCCGTGGCGCGAATCATCAGCTGACCGGTCTGATTGCGGTCGTAGTAGCTAAACGACAGGCGCTGGAGCTTGGTAAATAGCTCGTTGCGCATGTCAAAGGCGATGCCCTGGCTCATCTTCTCGGAGTAAAAGGCCTGCACGAACGAGAAGATGCCGCGGATAATCGCGAAGCCGACGATAATCAGCGACGCCAGAATCAGCGCGTTCTGCGAATTGGCCTCGAAGCTGGCGAGCTGCTCGGCGGTATAGCCCTGCTGGGCAGCCGCAAACGTGCGCTGGATCGGCGGCAGGCTGGCGATGAAGCCTTCCGTAACGGCCGTAATCATCATCTGGGTCAGACGCGGCACGGCAAGCTGTGCCAGCGACGCGATAATCAGCGCGATATACGCCACAATGGCATAATTGCGCTGCTTGCCGAGGTAGCGGATTGAACGCGCCAATCCCCCCGGACCCGCTTTCGGCGCTGCCCCGCGGCCTCGCCTTCCTGAAACTGGACTTGCTGCCTGTGCTTGCAAGTGTCACCCCCTGGGCGCGCACCATCTGCGCGCTGCTGCTATATGGCTGTCGAACACATGTTTATGAAGGGTTATTTTCAGATGAAGGGTTTTGCGTGCTCAGGCTCGTGCGCAGATGCTCGTGCGCGGCACACATGGCCTCGTGGGCTTCCGGGATATGCTGCATCAGCTCGCCCAGCAGGCCAGCCAGCCGCCGCGCCTGGTCCACGCCCATCGACTCGATGGCAGTCAGCATCTCCGGGGTTTCATGCGCCACATCCGCCTCACGAAGCAGGTCAGAACCAGCTGGCGTCACCACCAGCGGCGTACGCCGGCGATCGTTCGGGTCTTTCGTGCGTGTGATCAGACCTTTGCGCTCCAGGTCATCCACCAGCGGCACCAGCGTGGACGGATCAAGCACAAACAGCTTGCTCAGCTCACTGATGGTGAAGTTGTGGCGGCTGATAGCGCGCACCAGCCCAACCTGCATCATGCTGATCGAGACGCCCTTTTCGCGCAGATTGTCCTGCGTCATGCGCACGAGCGACTTTGACAGCAGCATAATCATGATGCGTATCTCGGCCGTCAGTGCTGTGATGCTGTCGTTATTCATTGGATCCAAATCATTTGCCAACAAATCATTTGCGTTTCAACGATACACCTCTCATGCTATACTTGTCAACAGAGTTGATGCGCGAATCACCTGCACAAAGGGTGAGGATAGTTGAATGGAGGCACTATGGCAGATGGCGCCCTGATCAATCAGCTTCTGGTAGATCTGCATGGCACTGACCGCAGCAAGGCACGCCACGCGGCGTATCGGCTGGCATCACTGTCCGACGAGCGCGCACGCGCGGGCCTGATTGAAGCCCTGCACCACAGCGACAATGAAATTCGTGCGACCGTCATCACGCATATTGGCAAGTCTGGCAACACCTGGGCAATTCAGCCGATTGCTCAGACGCTGAGCGATACCAGCAGGCATGTGCGCCGCATGGCGGTTCGCGCACTTGCCGCCATCGGCACGGAGCCAGTGGTTGCGCCCGTAGTCGCCGTGCTGGTGGGCGACGAGAACAGCTATGTGCGCTGGGAGGCGGCCAAGGCCCTGGGCACCCTCGGCAGCGAACAGGCTATCCCGGAGCTGCTGGAGGCGCTGTCGGCCGACGAAAACAGCTATGTGCGTTATGCGGCGGCCGAGTCGCTGGGATTGATTCGCTCGGCGGCGGCGCTCGATGGGCTGGAGTATGCCCTGCTGACGGACGACAGCGAATTTGTCCGGTTTTCGTCGGCGGTCGCGCTGGGTCAGATTGGCGATGCCAGCTGCATGCCGTCGCTGATCGCATCACTGAATACCAGCAATACACACGTGTGGCACGCCGCAGCAGAATCGATGTGGGCCATGGGCGAGGCGTCCATGCAGTACGTGATCGAAGCCCTGCTGGATAAAGACCCGGAGATTCGCAAGGCGGGCCTGAAAGCAGTGCTGTGGCTGTCGGTCGGGTATGACGATGACGAAACCGAACGCCCGGATGACGATGTCTACAGCATGTGGGGTTGGTGGAATTAGCGATTTTCGCTATGCTTGAGTCAGTTTACTTGTAAGCACACTATCAGGAGAAGAATTCATGCCCGTTCGCAGCGCACAGGCCACCTGGCAAGGCACGCTCAAGGAAGGCGCAGGCAATATCAAGACCGGCAGCGGCGCCTACGATGGCCCGTTCAGCTTCAGCTCTCGTTTTGAAGATGGCAGCGGCACTAACCCTGAAGAACTGCTGGGCGCTGCCCACGCAGGCTGCTTCACGATGGCGCTGAACAACCGTCTGTTCGGTGCTGGCCTGGCGCCGGTCCGCATTCACACCGTCGCCGACGTAAAGCTGGAGAAGCTGGAATCCGGCCTGTCGATCACGCACATTCACCTGAAGACCGAAGGCGAAGTGCCCGGCCTCAGCGAAGCCGACTTTGTGGCCCACGCAGAAGCCACCAAGGACACCTGCATCATTTCGCGCGCGCTGGCCAGCGTGCCCATGACCGTGGAAGCCAAGCTCGTCTAGCCTCGGTCAAAACGCATCACGCAAACTAAAAGACGCCACCCGGAAACGGACTGGCGTCTTTTCTATTAGTGCAGGGCACGGTATCAGTCGAGCATGACCAGGCGAAAGCCGATGTTATGGTGCGCGGTGTGCGGGGCCAGCGAGATAAACACGCCGATCTGGGCCTGCACCGAGCGGCTGAGATAAGACCCGCCCTGAAGCGCACGCATGCCGTCGCTGGCGATACTCGTATTCTCAAATTGCAGATTCAGACAGTACTCCCAGCAGTTGCCCGCCATATCGACCACGCCGAACGGGCTGGAGCCGTCCTCATATCTGGTGACTGGCGTGGTGCGCATGATGCGGCTGTCATCGGTGTTGGCAAACTCAGCCGAGAATTCTTTCCCCCACGGATACAGCCGGTCATCATCACCACGCGCAGCGCGAATCCACTGCTGGCGCAGCGGCAGCGTTATTTGCTTGCCCGTGCGGGCGGATAACCAGCGGCAGAAGGCCATCGCCTCAAACCAGTCCACGTTCTCGCGCGGATGATCGTCACCCTCAAAACGCACCGCCTTGGGGCGCGTTTTGGCACGGCGGCTGGCCCGTGCCGCGTCGCTGAAGTCCCACCAGTCCGGATTACTGTACCCGTCCGGATCGATAATGAAAGCCGCAAACTGGGCTTGTGTCACCGGATATTTGCTGATTTTGAAGGCCGGCACCGACAGCACATCACGGTCTGGCTTGCCATTACGCTCTACAATGACGGGCAGCCCGCCAGCAGGAATTTCACACCAGGCCAGCAGCGGCAGTGAGAACGGTTCCGCTGCGGTAGTGAGCGAAACATCAGGCGCTGGTGCGGAGGCTGCCTGGGCCGTCACCACCTGCGCTGACGGCAGCGGATCGATGCCGCACAGACTGCGCAGGTGTTGTTCGTCGGGGAAATTCGGGTTATCGGCCACAAAGCTGGCATAGGCCGTGCAGCCATACGCATGCGTGCGCCCCAGCTTCACCAGATGCGCGATGGCCGCGTATTCACGGGTGACATTCGCCCGACGGGCATTCTCCTCGCGTCCGGCTTTGGCTTCGGACAGCAGCTGCTCCAGGTCGATATAGCGCGGGTTCAGGCCCGATTCAATCGTCCGCTGAATCAGGTCATGGGCCTCATCAAAGTTCTCTGCACGCAGCGCACTGGTCGCCCGTTCGACGATCGCATCGATGTTATGCGCATCAACAGGTTCACCCGGGTCCAGCGTCAGGGCATCCACCTCATGCGTCGCGTTCTTCATTTGCCGGGCATTCGCCGCAGCGGAGGGAGTGCGCGAGACCGCAGGCACAACGCGGGTCAGATCAGCAATTTCGGCCGTATGAATATCATTCAGCAGCTGGGCAATCCCGCCCGGCGTGATGCCTTCACGCATATCGGCGCAGTGCAGATGCGCGATCGTGGCGGGGATTTCGGCATCTTCAGTAATCAGAACCGGGAAGATATGCTTGTCCTGTTCCAGCGCCAGTGCCAGCTCATTGATACAGTTGGGCGACTTCACCGATTCCTTTGAAATCAGGTAAATAAAACCCTCGCACCACTCCAGGCTGCGCACGATTTCTTCCCACCACTGCTGGCCGGCATGCAGGCGCGAGTCGTACCAGATTTCATGCGCGCTGCCCAGCAGCTCTGCCACCTGCACACAGTAGGCTTTTTCTTCCCTCAGATAACTAATAAACAGACGCATTTTACCCCCTGGCCTGTGACAAAGCCTGCTTGCGGATGCACGTGACTAACGCCTGGAACGCCTTGCCCGGAAACGATGGATTTGCGCCAGCGCCTCCTGGGACCCGATACTGTGCAGGGCGTCGATCGCCAGCCCACCGATCGACTTGTGCTCCGAGCTGGTCTGGCGCTCATCCTCCAGCAGCTCCACCAGATGCGGCACCGCATCCGGGTTCCTGATCATGCCCAGGGCTTTGATGGCCGTCGCCACCACCAGCACTTCACTGTCGTGCAGCGCCTGAATAATCGCGGGGAATGTATCCGGATGGCCCAGCTTGCCCAGCGCGGCAATGACGGCGCTGCGCGTCAGCAGTTCCGGGTGTCGGCTGTACTGCACCAGGCGCAGCGCCGTTTCGCGCGTGCCCAGCTCGCCCAATGCTTCAGCGGCCTTGGCGCGCACCTCATGATGCTGATCCTCCATGCGCGCCAGCAGCGCGACATCGCTCAGCTGATTGCCAATTTCCAGCATGGCATTGATCGCGGCCAGGCGCACCGTGTAGTGCGCATCATGCAGTGCCTCGTTCAACTGCGGCAGCGCATCATCGGGGCGCAGGAAACCAGTCGCCTCGATGACGGCCCAGCGCACCAGGTGCTGCGAATCAAGCATGGCGGCAGCCAGCACCGGCAGCACTGTCTCGTCCGAGTCCTTGCTCAGCTCGCGCGCATAGCGTGTCAGGGCCGTCGCGGCAGCCGCAAACGCGTGTGTTTTGCCTGCTGCTGCCTGAAGGTCCGCCACCAGGCGCGCCATCTTCTCCGACGTGGACTCTCCGGCAGCAGCAGCTTCATCCGGGGCCATCACCAGGTCTTCATCATCAATCTGGTCCACCGGCGCGGTATTCTGATGTGCCAGCTGATACTGGCGGCGCGCATGGATATCCACCGGCCGGGCTGAATGCTGAAGTGCCAGGAAAGCGACCTCGCGCACTTTTTCGCCCGTGGGCAGGTCACGATCATCATCCAGCAGGCGCACCAGTTGGTTGAGCACCTCGTCTGACTGCGACTGGCCGACTGCCCGGATCACCGTCTCCAGCGTCCCTGGGCTGAGTGATGCATCCTGCATCAGCGTGACCAGACCGGGGGAAAACTGCCCTTCGTTTTTGACCAGTTCTTCCAGCGCGGCATGGCGAATGCGCACTTCGGGGTCGTGGCGCACCACCTTCAGCAGCGGTTCCAGCACGGCCGCATCGCCAGACTGGCCCAGCAGGCGAACCAGCGCCATGCGGACTGAGTCTTTGGTGGCCGCCATGCGCTCCAGCAGGCTGGCTGCACGCATCAGATAGCTGGAGACCGGCGCTTTGCCCAGCGCCGTCATCGCACGCTCGCGCGCATCTGGTTCATCGCTCTGCAACGCGTCAAACAGCGCCGCGACCGGATCAGCGGGCTGCGCTGACTGTTTCTGCTGGCGCGCGGGCTCCGCGGATGCCCGTTTTACAGAGGCAGTGACAAAATACTCGTCCTTAGTGGGCGGCGCAGCGATCGTCTCCTGGCTGGAAATAATCGCGTTAATGGCTTCCTGAATGGCTTCGCGCACGGACGCGTTGCCTTCCTGTCGCGCCGCCTTGCGCAGGTGCATCAGGCCGTACTGGTCACGTAGCTCGCCCAGGCTCCAGGCCGCGCCGGAACGCCTGCGCGGATCCGAATCATCAAGGATGTCTGCCAGCCACGAGACAATGTGTTCGCGGTCTGGAAAAGCGCGCAGCAGGGCCGAAACTTCAGGATTGGGTCGCCAATCCCAATGCTCCAGCTGTTGCAGAATCGTCAGCGGCAGCGACACATCAAACTCCTTCATTGCCCATGCAACAGCTTCGGTAGCCACAGCGCCATCCTGAGTCACTCTGTCCAGCAGAATCGGAATGATACGATCAGCGCTCATCTTGCGCAGCGCCGTCCGCAGGGCCGGGTGCCTCTCCGGCAGGTCGTAATCCATCAACAGCGGGTCCAGCACAGTGCCCAGCGCGTTTTCGGAAATGTCGCGCACCTCATCGATGCACTCGGCCGCCAGGTATGGGTCAATCTCAGCGATGTTGCGCAGCATCTCCTCTGGATTGCTGTACAGCGCAACCGCGAACTGCAGCACGCTGTCCCAGTGCGTGAACATGCGCCTTCCCCGCCCGTCAAACTGTGGGGCCCGCAGGCGCATCCGCAGTTCCATCAGCGACATACCCGCGGCCGCAAAATAATCGCGGATCAGGCTGCTGGTGAAGCTGACGCGGCCGTTCTCGAAGCGCATGATGTGCATGGCGCGGGCCGTTTGCACGGCCTCCAGCGACGCGTCACGCAGTTTGAGTGACAGGTCAACAGCGGACACCGAGTCCAGCTCGTGATCGACCATGTGCAGCGCAATATCCTGCAGCGCGGGCTTCAGATGCGCCGAGTAGGTCAGCGGCATCAGCGCGCCTGTGCCAGACCAGAACACCCACTGTGCGGGCAGCAAACGGTCAATCAGACCATGTACAGAGCTGGGCAAGGAGCTGTGCGGGTTGATGACATGCAGGGACAGCAGCCCGTGCAGCAGCGCAGGTGTCGACTGCATCGCCTGGGCGCCCACATCGCTCTCGGCCATCAGGTTCAGGAAGGTGCTGCTGCGGGGGCCCATCTGCGCCTTCAGGTAGGCCCTGATCTCGTCACTGTTCCATGCCTTCAGCGTGTAGCCCGGCAGCCCGATATCCATCAACGAACCGTCCGAGCGCAACGGCAAAACGACCACCACATAGGTGCTCGCGCCTTTCCACTCGAAAAATGTCTTCATGGCCGCGACACACGCCGTGCTGTGCTCGCCCAGCCCGGAAATCCCGTCGACAAACAGGACCGCCTGGCCACGCGCCAGCGCGCGCCAGGTATCCATTTCAAAAGGCACCGCGCGGCGAATCGTATCTTCAAACGGTTCGCCTACCTGCCAGGTGGATGCATCGACGTAGATGGGCATCTGATTGCGCTCGCGGTCAGCCAGATAGTCGCGCGCTGCATCCATAATCAGGCGCTGGAGCGCAGTGGTTTTCCCGCTGCCGGAAGCACCGTGCAGGGCAAAGCGCGTCGCGGTGGCGCGCACCGACGCCAGCGACAGCTCATAGGTACGGCCATCCTGGGAAGCGGCCACCCGGCCCAGCCTGCCCCAGATTTCTTCTATGCGGCTGCCCTCGCGCACTTTTGCGCCCAGAGTCGGGCCTTCCAGATCAGACGGAACGCCCAGTATTTCCGCATAGAACTGGCTGGTGGCTGCCTGACGCAGCAGGTGATTCACGTACTGCGTCCTGGCATCCGGCATGCTATCGGCAGGAATTTCGCCGAACATGGCGATCAGGCGCGCCAGCTCGCGGCGATAGGCGTTCTCGTCGCGCCAGCGGTCAAAATCAAGCGCGCGGCTGAGACGCACGTTTTCGCGCATATATGCTGCCACATCATTTACAGGGGAAATAGCGGTTCTGGAGATGGGCGCTACCCGCAGCGACAGGGTTGTTTTTCCCTTGCGCTTTGCGTGATTCCATTCGTGAGCCGCGTAGCGGGCGTTAATAAACGTGGGAGAAACCAGCCCGAGTACCGTGCGGGCACGGTTCAGTGCCTGACCAATAGCCCCGACGCGATCGCTCATTTCCGGCAGTTGTAAGCGGTCATTCCACGTATCAATGCCGGCATTCACAAGATCAGTCGCCAGCTTGAGTGCGATTTCTGTATCGAATAAGCTGTAGGTTTGATAATAAGTAGCGCGCGATGACACGTCAGCGACCTGCTTCTTCAGCCGGGATGCGCAAGCCATTCGTATGAGAATGGTTTCATTCAGAATGAATTATAGTTTGTATTCGCGATAATCGAAACAAGCAAATGCCCAAAATCTTAAACTTTGCAGAAATTCACACGAATTTCACAAACGAGGTGATAAAGCACGAGGAAAGGATAGCGTTTATTACGCTCACAGGCAATTAAATAAAGCTTAATACCTACTCATCGGGCGTAGATTTTTTATATCTTCCGCGCATTGAACGCGCCGACGAGGAGATGCGCTGGAAGTAATCCGTTTCGGTAATCTGGCTGACTGCGCGCTCCAGCTTGCTGCGGTCGATTTCAATCTGCAGGCTCTGAAGTTCATTCAGCGCCCGGGTGAGGTCTTCTTTCACCTGCCCATACTGGCGGGCGTTCTCGATGGCAATCGCTGCCTGCGTGCCAAAGGCCGTCAGCAGGGGAATCTCATCCTGGCGGAAAACATTTTGCGAAATACGGTTGTCCGCATACAGCACGCCCTGGGCCTCCCCGCGCACAATCAGCGGGATGCACAGGATGCTGCGCAGCTGATTGCTTACGATGCTCTGGACATTCTGGAAGCGATCATCGGTGGCGGCGTTGGTCGTGATAATCGCCTGGCCCTGCCTGATCGCCTCAGTCACCACACTGCGGCTGAAACCCGCTTCGGCTTCCGTCAGCGATTCACGGTCCCAGTTTCGCGCTACCGCGATATCGAGCTGATCGGTATGTTTGTCGCGCAGCACCAGATAGGCGCGTTCAGCACCTGTCAGCGTGATGACCGTATCCATCACTTCATTCAGCACATTGGCCAGTTCCAGTGACGATGAAATCATGCTGAAGGTGCGCAGCAGGCCGGTCATCTGGCCAAGCTGGCTCTGCACCAGCTTGCCATTCTTGGATGCGGCGTCCAGCCGCTGATGCACGGCCCGCGTCAGGCCAGCCACATCGACTGCAATCTGAAAGCCATTTTCGGTCATCACCTGCATCAGGCGCGTGATGATCGTCTCCAGCTGTTTCAGCTCTGTGCTCGACTGGACAATCTGCGCGTTCAGCTCTGTGGCAACGGCATTAATATCGGTCATAGTGTGTGTTCCATCACGATCAAGAACTGATACTGGCTGTGCTGCGGAAATCTTCACTGCAACGTTTCTATTATACCCGCCCGTATGATTCTCACACCACCAATTTCACTTAAGGTTGGCTGGAAAGCAGGGCGATACGGTCTTCGATCACCAGCACATCGCCCGCTTCCACGCCGTCGCGGGTGAACATCAGGCGCTCGCCCGTTTGCGCGTCATAGAAACCAATAGCAAGCTGATACCCCTGCCCGTCCTGCACAACGTCATCCGGCAGCATCAGCACGCGCTCATCGCTGATCACCTCGCCCGGCTGCCACGCACGTGTGTCGTAATAGCCAAATGCAGACAGGGCCACCTTGCCATCCCACGGCGTCACCAGATTGCCTTCCGCATCCAGCAGATGGACCAGCACGGTGTAATCGCGCTCTGGCGCCTCCAGCGGCTGCCAGAAAAAGTGGCCGATCAGGCGGCGACCCGGCCACAACTCCAGTCCGCCCAGGTCGTGACCCAGATAGCGAATCTGCCCGCCGAAGACAATTTCGCCTTCTGCGGGCGCATTGATGAACGGCTCGGTGAAACGCCCGTCCAGATTCGCCTCATACACGTCGTAGCGAAAATTGCCGTCGTCGTCGCCCCATGCCCGCCGGAAGATATCCGTTCGCCCCAGCGCGGACGGCAGTTGCGGGAACGGCTGTTCCGGCCCCGCCAGCCCGGCCAGAATGCTGCCGCTTTCCGGCACGCCAGCGACCACGTACGAGACACCCGCCAGGTCATCCAGCATCGGGGGGATCCCATCCACGCGAATATCCTGCCCCGGGAAGAAAAACGGCAGGCGCAGCACACCCGGGGCAGCCACCGTCAGCGTTTCACCGGGATGCTCATCCAGCCACACGTGCAGGCCATCGACCACAGTCATGAGTGCAGCGTTACCGCTGCGATAGCGCGCATGGTCATCGGGCAGCGCGCCCGACCACAGATAATCTGATCCTGCGAACGGGTCTGGCACCGCGCTGATGATGCCCGGAACTGCCAGCACAATCCCGGCAGCGGCCCATGTAAATCGTGCCCGTACGCGCTGTGCAAATGAAGGCTGTGTCCAGCGCGCCAGCAGCCACGCGGTCGGCAGAATCATCAGCGGCACAATCGGGAAGGACAGCCTGTAGTGGTAGCTGTAGGAGTAAAACCAGGTCACGAAAAAGGGCAGTGCCAGCCCTGCGGACCAGCCCAGTTTCACGGCGGCTTCACGCATATCAGGCGTCCATGCAGCGCGCGCATGGCGCACGAGTGCAAGCAGCGTCAGCGTCAGTCCAGCCACCAGCAGCGCCCAGTCCGGCAGGTCCAGGCGGCGCGGCGAAACGATTGAAGGCACTACAGCCAGCGCGATCAGCAGCAGGCCCGGCAGCAGCAGGCGATAGTTCATGCGCACATGGCGCAGCATCAGGCAGGCGTACAGCACATAAGTCACTAGCGCCAGCAGCGGCCATCCCAGTTCAGCGCCACTGCGCGCGGCAATTGACAGCCAGAAGCCGGACGGCAGCACAATCGGGTCTAGCCCCAGCAGCAGGTTGCGGATATACCAGGCACCCCCCAGCGGAGCCGCCACCAGCAGCATCAGGCCGGCCAACCGCAGGCGGGGCCACGCGGCACGCAGATCAAAGCGCCGCACCAGCGCCACTTCAACGGCGCACAGCACCAGCACCCCCCACACAAACGCGCCCATCGTCGGCTTGGTCCACAGGCCAATGCCGAGGAAGACCCCGGCGACACACGCGTCGCGCAGGCCCTGTTCGCGCGACAACCACGCGCTCAGAAAATAGGCCGCGGCCAGTGTAAACAAGCCGGTCAGCACAATTTCCAGGTCCCCTGCACGCGACCATTCGCCTACGTGCGGATAAAGCGCCCAGATCGCCGCCGCATAAATGCCCGTCCGGCGGCCAAACAGCCGACTGGCCAGCGCATACGCAGCCAGAATCGTGCCCGCGTGCAGGAAAATCAGCCCGGCGCGCGCGGCGTGGTCACTGATGGCCCCAAACGCGAGCTGGCCATAGGTGTATTGCAGCGGCAGAAACTGCGGATAGTAGCCAATCGTGTTGGGGATACTGCCTTCCAGCAGGAACAGCTTGCCCAGATAGCCATACACCCACAGCGTGTCGTACGCGGTGAAGGGCCAATAGGCGATGACCACCCAGCGCACGATCAGCGACGCCACGACCAGGCCGACCAGCAGCCGCTCGTCCACGCCCCAGCCCGGGGACGTGCGCGCCTGTACGCGACCACGGCGCATCCACACAATGACGAAACACACGGCTGCCAGCGCCATCACACCCCCGCTGACCAGCCCCGGAGAGGCCAGCAGCGGCTGACCAGTGAGCGCGCCCAGCACGCCCAGCACGAACATCCACGTCGTCAGCAGGCCGGCGCCCGCAAAAATCGCGACGGCAGCCACGCTTCCCCAGTCACGCCAGTCGCGCCGGGGCAGCAGCGCCCAGGCAGCAACGCCGCCCAGCAAGGCGTAAATGGCAATAAACGCGGGCGTCGCGGCGAGTGTTTCTGCAATCCAGTAGTCCATACCGTTATGCGGTCATCCTTGGCAGCATCGGCTAATACACAACTTCAGACTGTGGCCGGAAGGCAAGAATCCGCCCGCTGCCCAGCGCGATAAACGCCCATCCCCGGTCATCAACGATGATATCCAGCGGGCGCAGCGGATACAGGCCAACGCCGCGCCAGTTCAGTTCATTGGTCGGCAATGCTTCATAGCGCGGATCGCCGGGCAGATTAGGCGATGGCGACAGCGTGCGCAGCAGGCCAGTCTCCAGATCAAGGGCGGCGAGCTGATAGCCAGCCACGTCCAGCCCCATGTCGATACCGCCCAGTGTGAGCAGCAGATTCCCCGTCAGCGCAGGCATGTCGGCGCCATCATAGCCAGCTAAGCCCGTCGGACGCGTCCCGTAGGGCAGCGTGTAGACCGGCCCGATGCTGCCTTCGCACGACGAACCGGCCGCACATTCGGGAAACCCATAAAACCCGCCGGGCTGAATCTGGTTCAGTTCGTCCGCGCCCAATGCCGACGGATCAGCCGCATTTTGCGCCGCGGGCGCAGTGTCTACCGCATACAGCTCACCGCGCCAGAACGCCAGCTCAGTCGGGCGATACAGGCCGTTTGCTACGAGAACCGGCTCTCCACCCTCCAGCGCATAGCTGAGGATGACGCCGCCAGTATCCAGGCCGGTCTCGCAGGACGGGCAGGCAGCATTCACGCCAATATAGAGGCGTGCTTCCGGCTCTCCGGCCAGCCTGCCAATTGCCATACCGCCCGCGTGGACTGCGTCGCCGGGCACATCGGGCACGATCACGGACAATCCATCGTCAGTATGGCGGCTAATCGTATCTCCGCCATAGATGTAGAGCGCATCGTCCCACCACGCCAGCGCCATCGGGCGCACCAGCCCGGACAGCCAGGCATCCGGCGACTCAGGCAGCCCGTCGCCATCCTCGTCGGTGAAGCGCACGACCTCGCCGGTCAAGGGAGAGGCCGCATAGAGCACGTGATCCGGCGACATCGCCAGCGAGGTAAACGCGCCTGCGTCCAGTTCCGGCGGCCAGGCCACCTGCTCCATGCACGGCACGTCAGCCGACAGCCACGGCTCCGTCAGGCTGGTCGGGCGCCAGAAGCAGGGCAGTTCCGGGCGTTCCTGCGCGCCAGCCGGAAACATCAGCCCCGTCAGCAGCAGCAAGGCGACCACGCCCACAAGTTTTCTCACACCTTACCTCACCCAAACTGGCATACTACACGCTACAATTGTTCTAATAGTGTACCTGTACAGTCGTGCATGTTCGAGGCCCGCTTGCCCTACGACACATGCGCGCTGGCGTAATCTCCCTGAGGAGCATTGTGTGGATCAACTGCTGGTGACGACCGATTGGCTGCAAGAACACCTTGCCGACGACAACCTGCGCATCGTGGATATTCGCGGGCACGTTATCGCGGCCAGCGAGCCCCTGCCCCACTATTTCAGCCATCGTGCCGACTATATCCAGTCGCATATTCCCGGCGCAGTATTCGTCGACTGGGTGCATGAAATCACCGACCCGGCCGACCCGCGCCACGCGCAGATCGCGCCGCCGGAGCGCTATGCAGCGGTGATGTCACGGCTGGGCATCGGCCCGGATACGCACGTCATCGCCTATGACGACGCCGATTCGATGTTTGCAGCGCGTCTGTGGTGGTCGCTCAACTACTATGGCCATACGCGCGTCTCGGTGCTGGACGGCGGCTGGAAGAAATGGACCGCCGAAGGCCGACCTGTCACCGACAGCGTGCCGGAGATACTTCCGGCGCCCTTCGTACCGCGCCCCAACCCAGCCATTTACCGCACGGGCGAGCAGGTGGCTCATGCGCTGGGAGACAATCAGGCGCTGATCGATGTGCGCACGCCGGATGAATTTACCGGGCGCTCGTCGCGGGCTGCGCGGCGCGGGCATATTCCCACAGCGGTGAATATCGGGCGCGGGAAACTGGTCGCATCCGATGGCACCATGCCAGACGCAGATACGTTGAAGGTTTTATTCGCCCCGGCCATCAGTCTGGACACTCCGGCGGACGACGTTGTCTTCTACTGCAATGGTGGCGTATCGGCCAGCTATGGCCTGCTGGCCTGGCGCATGGCTGGCAACACCGGCGGCGCCGTGTATGACGGCTCGTGGAAAGACTGGGGCAATGCCGACGATGTCATCAACCGGCCCGTCATCGGCCCCGACGCTCAATCAGACGCTCGCTAGAAAGGAAACACCCGGTGGCAGACGTCGATCCACGCGTCTTTAGCGAAATATTCCCCCTTCGAAGCGAGGCACTTGGCGCGCTGACTGCTTATCGCCTTCTGCTGGAAGAGACATCACCAGGCGGCTCTGCATCACTGGAGCGCCGACTGGGTGGCAAGCTGGCTTACCGGCTGAATGGCCTGCTGGACGGGTCATGGGTGTGGGCAGGCGGGCGCATTTTGACAAACAAGCCGGCCAATCCGTTCAAGCTGGCCGCCGCGCTGGATGATGCGCGCACCGCCAATCCATTGTTCGCGCCGATACATGCGCTGGAAGAAGACTTTGCCTGGGCGCCATCAGCCGAAGTGCTGGCCGATTACGCCGTGCGCGGGCCGATCAATGCGCTGGAAAACACGATCATGGAGGCGCTGCACGCGGCAGGTGTCGCGATTCCCAATGCTCACATCGTGCGCGAATTCAGGGCACGCGGCTGGGTGGTGGATAATCAACCGGCTGTCTCGCTGTCGGTCACCTCGCGCCTGATCGATGACCGCGACCTGGCGGAATATGCCGCGTCACTCGACCGCGTCACCGACCTGGTGGGCTATGGCGTGATCGACATCACGTCCAGCATGCAGGGGGAAATCCTCAAGGTCATCGGCCAGGTGAGTGAACATCGCGACCGCCTGCTGGCCCTGACCCAGCGCGACGAAATGGCGCAGTTAATCGTGGACGCGCCGGACGACACCTGGGTTTTTCGCGTGCTCAGCGGCAGCAACGAATACGATTACGTCGCCAGCGCGCTGTGCCTGATTATCCGGCTGGACGACGCGCACAGGTTCGGCGTGGATCCGGCGCTGGCCGAGCGCGCCCTGCATGTGAAGCTGTCGCAGCGCGCGCAGATGGTCAAGCTGGTGTCGGATATCCTGAAAAGTCACCAGCTCATTGGCGACGCCTTCAGCAGCAGCAACGCGCCGCATCTGTTCGGCAGCGCCGTGCCCTATGACCGCCTGCGCTTCGGCAGCAAGTCGCGCGACGGCGCGCTGGACAAGCTGACGACCCAGTTTGCCGACGCGGGCATGTATGCGTGGCCGGAGGCCGCCGGGGACGGCGAACGTGAGCTGCGCGTCTCGCTCATCAACGCGCTTCCAGAAGACGTGGATGACTTCATTGAGGCGATGCGCCGCATGATGGACAAGCAGTTTGACACCACGCTGGAGATTGTGCGCGAGCGCCGCCTTCGGGTCGCCTCGCAGGCCAATCTGGAAAGCGCCGTGCGCCTGCTCTCACGCGAAAGCAGCGACCTGATGCTGGTGTTTCTGCCCGATGGCGCTGGTGCGGGCGGGGAAGAAGCCGTCAGCGATGTGTTCACCAAAGCCCAGACAATAGGGCGCGGACAGGCGTGCTGCATCGTGCATGCCAGCCAGATGCACCATCCAGAGCTGATGACCGATATCGTCATGGGCCTGTTTGCGCGCGCGGGCGCGGTGCCTTATGTGCTGGAATCGCCGGTTTCCTATGCTGACCGGATAGTTGGATTGTCTGTCGTGCGCAATCAGCGCAAAGACAGCACGGAGATTTCGGCCATTGCGCGCATCTATGAAGCGGACGGCCGCCTGATGGGCCTGAAAATGCACACCGTATCGCTGAAGCCAGACGACGCCCTGCCCGACAGCCTTTTTGACGCTGCCCTGCCTGCCGAATGGTTAGAAGGCAAAGAAATCGTGCTGCACCATGAAGGGCGCATCCCGCGCGACCTGCTGCGTGCGCTGGGAAGCTGGGAAGCCGCCTGCGATGCCACGCTGCACATAGTCGAGGTCAGCACGATGGACGTGCCGCGCATGTATGCTCTGGGGTCGCGCACTATCGAACAGCCCATATGGGGCACGCGCTTCCGCATGAACGAGGAACAGGCGCTGCTGGTCACCGGCACCGCCTATGCTGAAACAGGCCCGATGCCCCTGCTCGTGGTGTCAGAACCGGGATTCTCGATTGAAGACGCTGTGCATTCGGTGATGTCCTTCATGTATTTTCACTACACGACGCTCAATCGTCCGCGCCTGCCTGTCACGCTGCACCACGCGGAAATTATCAGCGCGTCGGTGCTGCGTGGTGTGCTGCCTGCGCTGGAGGATGTCAGCACGCCCTTCTGGTTATAAATTCTATTTTGGCGTCGGTAACAAAAAACCTTACAATGGTGGCATGGATGCAACTGAGAAAGATGGGATGATCCTGGCTCATGAGTGATCTGAATGAACGCCTGAGCGGGCATGTACTCATCACCGATGATATCGAGATGAACCGCGAAGTGCTGGTCAACCGGCTGGAACGGCTGGGGTGTACCTGCGCGACAGCCGCCAACGGCGTGCAGGCACTGGCTTACCTGCGCCAGCACCCGACTGATCTGGTGCTGCTGGATATCATGATGCCGCAGATGGACGGTTTCGAGACGCTGCGCCAGATGAAAGCCGACCCCGCCCTGCGCGACATTCCCGTGATTGTGATTTCGGCGGTCGGCGAGATGACCAGCGTTGCCCGCTGTATTGAGCTGGGCGCGGAAGACTTCCTGCCCAAGCCATTCGACCCGATCGTGCTGAAGGCCCGCGTGCGCGCCTGCCTTGAGCGGAAACGCCTGCGCGACCAGGAACGTGAGTACATCCGCCAGATTGAAGCTGAGAAGCAGCAGGTCAATGACTTTCTCGACTTAATCGTGCCGATTGGCGCAGACCTGGCCGAAGAACATGACTTCTCTCGCCTGCTGCACAAGATTGTGGAAAGTGGTCGGCTGGTCTCCAGCGCAGATGGCGGCATCCTGTACCTGCGCACGGACTATGTCACGCTGGAGCCAATCGTCATCCTGAACGCAATGCTGGGCACAATGGTGACCGCGTCTGACCCAAAACCGGCCCAGTTTGGCGTGCTGAATCTGAGTTCGCACATGGACTGGCCGGTCGTGGATGCCTTCAATAACCAGCGGATTGTCGCCTGTGCATCTGATGAAACAGGCTGTGAAGACCCGTTTTACCAGGCTGATCAGACCAATAACCAGCGCACACTGACCCAGATTTGCCTGCCGCTGCGTGACCACGAACGCAAGCCGATTGGCGTGATGCAGTACACCAATGCACGCAGCGCAGACGGAGTCATTACCCCATTTGGGGCACATACCACCCGTCTGCTGGAGGCGCTCGGAAGATTTGCAGCGGCCGCCCTGCTGGGCTATATCCGCACGGAAGCCAGCATGCAGATGAGCCGCCCCAGCCGGGTCGAGGTGCATATCGACCAGAATGCGCGTGAAGCGCAGGTCGCGCAGATTGCCGAAAGTGAGTATTTTCAGCGTCTGCACGCCAACATTCGCCGCCTGCGTGACCGGGTCACCCCATCCGCAGTTTCCGGGCCACAAGGGTAATCGTCGATGCAGTCACGATTCAGAGGGGCTTTCTTATGAGTAACGCATCAAGCCTGCTCGATCTGATAGATTTGCCGCCGTTGCCACAGCGCATCGTCCGCATTTTGCTGCGAAAACAGCCGCAAAGCATCGATGCCATCCTCGCAGAACTGAAATCTTCGGATACATCGGGCGAACTGACGCGCGATATCGTCAGGGCAGCCATCAAATCGCTGGTGGAGCGCGATATCCTGTACCGAGTGCCGCATCTGCCCTTCTCGTATGAAGTGCGTATGCCACAGACTGCGGCTAAAGACAAAGGCAGCGAGCTGTGGGATAAGGCAGGCATCGCCCCTGAACAGGAACAGGCCGACAGGCAGGGAAGCACTACCGAATCACCAGCATCAGAGGCCACCCCGCGCAGCAATGGACGCCGCACCCTGCCCGACGCGATCTGGAATCGCCTGGAAGACAAAGGCGCTGCGGACAAAGACGGGACTTCACCAGACGGCAAGCCGCGAACCGGCCGCCTGCGCGACAATCTGTTTGATGCCCTGGAATGACCCTCTCCGGATGCCCCACGACAGGCATTTGCAGCGAAAGTCTCAATGGTTTGCGGTATTAGCATGCACGTTTGCTATTCCAGTACAAGACGGGTAATGTTATCCTATAATCAGCGGTGCATTGAGCAGAGGAGCAACCGATGTCCAAGATTATTTCGATACACTCATTTCGCGGCGGCACGGGCAAAAGCAACACGACCGCCAACCTGTCTGCTCTGTTCGCGAGCATGGGCAAGCGCGTGGGTGTGATCGACACGGACATTCAGTCGCCAGGCATTCACGTGCTGTATGGCCTGGAAGAAGAAGATATCAAGTATTCCCTGAACGACTATCTGTGGGGAAAATGCGAGATCGAAAAAGCAGCGATTGACGTCACCAACGCGGTTCGCAAGACGACCACGACTGTCATCCCGCCAGGCGGCCAGATTTACCTGATTCCCTCCAGCATCAAGGTGGGCGAAATCGCCCGCGTGCTTCGCGAAGGCTATGATGTCGGTCTGCTCAACGACGGCTTTCAGAACCTGGTCAGTGGCCTCGATCTGGACATCCTGCTGATCGATACGCACCCAGGTCTGAATGAAGAGACGCTGCTCTCGATCGCCATTTCGGACGCGCTGGCGATCATCATGCGCCCGGATCAGCAGGACTATCAGGGGACGGGTGTCACGGTGGAAGTGGCGCGCAAGCTGGACGTGCCGCGCATGGTGCTGATCGTCAACAAGACCCCGCCGACTTTCAATTTTGAGGAAGTGCGTGCCAGCGTGCAGGCGACCTATAACTGCGAAGTGGGCGCGGTGCTGCCGCACTCCGATGAGATGATGACACTGGCCAGCGCGGGCGTGTTCGTGCTGCGCTTCCCTGATCACCCGATCACCCAGGCCCTGCGCCGCGTGGCCCTGCGCCTGATTGAATAGCATCACCAGTTCCACACAATGATCTGATTGAGAGACGGGCACACACCCGTCTCTTTTTTTGCGTCTGTACCACAAAACAGAAGAGACACCCCGGTTATCGGGATGCCTCTTCTGTTGTTCCATCGCCTGCCCCTGCTGGCTCGCGCCGCAAGTGCGTCGATGTTGAAAATACAGTTGCGTCTCGCTGAGAGGGAGCAGCTTGCGCTGCGCCCTCCCTGCCTCACGCCTTAACGGTTGCGCGGATTCGCGTCATCCTCACCGAAGATGCGGGACGACAGTTCCACACTCGGCACGCTCTGCGGCTGACGATCATCGTTCGGGTCGAACGTCATCTGATTCGTCTCCGCCTTCACGTTCAGCGACGGGCCATCGATCGGCAGCGCGTTCACGTTGTACACGTTGTTGTCCGCGCTCACGTCCTGATCTTCTGTCGCATCCGACGTCCACACCACCTGCGTGCTGTCGCAGATCCAGGTTGGCGCGTAGTCGTCCGTCGTGTTGTCTGTCAGCTGGCGCGTGCGCCCGCTGCCTTCGTCCGTCAGCTCGTAGATGTACACATCGCGGTCGCCATCCAGATCGCTGTTGTACGCGACCAGGGTGTTGTCCGGGCTGAACACGTGGTTGCGCGCATCGCCTGTCGGGTCAGACACCTGCTGGACTCCCGTGCCGTCCGCGTTCATCACGTAGACGACGCTCGTCTCGCCCTGGCGGCGGAACGCGATGCGCTCGCCGTCATTGCTGAACATCGGATCCCAGTCGTTGCCCGTACCGTCGCTCAGGCGCGTTTCCTCGCCCGTCGCCACGTCAATCGTGTACACCTGCCACAGACCACCGTCACGATTGCTCATGAAGATGACCTTCGTCCCGTCAGGCGACCACGACGGCGTCACATCGAAGCCCGCGTTGTTCGTCAGCTGCGTCTCCGCACCGGTCAGCACATCGACCAGGTACAGGTTCCAGTTGCCGTCGCGCGTCGATGTAAACACAATCTGGTTGCCCAGCGGTGACCATGCCGGCGACATGTCGAACGACGAGGTGTTGTACGTCACGCGGCGCTGTTCGCTGCCATCGGTACGTCCCACATAGATCTCCCAGTTCAGCCCGCCATCGCGGTTGCTGACAAAGGCGATCCACTCATCATCCGGCGAACGCGACGGATTCATGTCCACCACAAACGGTCCAAACTGGCTGGACTGCGTCAGGTTTTCTTCGGCTTCCGGCGCATCGGGCAGTTCGCCCAGGCGGAAGATTTCCAGGTCACCGGTCTGATCCGTGTGGTACACCAGCCAGTCAGGGCACTGACCTGCCGGTCCCACTTCGATCGGCGTCCACGTCGGGCGCGGCTGCTGGGGCTCAACGCAGCCATTCAGCGCGTTGATGTCCACCGTCGTGCCATCCGTCGGGATTCCGCCCGGCGGGACGTACACGCATTCTGGCGGCACTTCCTGGCAGACCACGGAGACCGTGGCCGAGCCATCTTCCGTAAAGAGCGTGTAGGTGCCGTCCGGCTGCTCGCCCAGGCTGACCTGTTCGGTCGCACCGCTGTTCAGCGGGCCCACCGAGCCATTGACCTGTTCGCCACTCGGCGTGAACACCACGTAGTTGATCGGGCCGCTTGCCTGCCCGCCCGTGTTGGTGATGTTGTACACCAGGTTGCCAGCAGCATCGCAAACGCCATTCGCCGTATAGCTGGGCGGCGTGGAGGGTGTCGGCGTGGCCGTTGCCGCTTCGTCGCAGGGCACGCTGGCCGTCACCGCACCGTCTTCCGTGAAGAAGGAGTAGGTGCCGGGGGCAGCGCCACCGTATGCGAAGTCTGCCGTCTGGCCGGAAGCCAGGGCAGGCACCGTGCCATCCGCGAACTGGCCGTTGGGGCCAAGGATGATGAATGCCACTGGCACGGACGTCGCCACACCGTTGTTGGTCACCGAGAACTGCAGGTTGCCAGGGCGCGTGCAGATACCAACCGCGACCAGCGAAGGCGGCTCAACGCAGGTGACGGTCGTGGTGTACTGCTGTTCAGCAGCCTCCACAGTCACCACCGCGGTGTAGTCACCCGGCTCGACGCTGCCGAAATTCACGGTTTCCGTCGCACCATTCGCCAGCGGGCCAAACGGCTGCGACTGGCTGAACCCGTTCGGGCCTGTCACCACTACCTCAGACACTTCGATCAGGTCACCACCGTTGTTGAAGACGCTGAACGTGAGTTCACGCTCCAGCTCGGTGCACAGGCCGTTCAGGTTGAAACCTGGCAGCGGCGTGCTGGTGGGTGTGCTGGTCGGGGTGTTGGTCGGCGTCGGCGTGGCCGTCGGTTCCAGACAGACGACCGTCGTCGAGTATTCCGTCTCACCGCTGCCGTAGACAATGCTGGCCGTGTATGAGCCGGGCTCAACATCGCCCACATTCACCGTCTGCGCTGCACCGCTGTTCAGCGGGCCCACAGAGCCTGAGAACGTGAAGCCATCCGGGCCAGTCACCTCAAGGGTGGTGGTTTCCAGCAGGCTCCCGCCGTCGTTGGTCACCGTGAACGACAGCAGACTCGTGTCCTCGGCGCACTGACCACTTATATCAAACGTGGGTTCAGGCGTCGAAGTAAACGTCGGCGTGAACGTCGGCGTATTGGTCGCGGTATTCGTCGGCGTGTTGGTCGGCGTATTCGTCGGCGTATTGGTCGGCGTGTTCGTCGGCGTGTTGGTCGGCGTGTTCGTCGGCGTATTCGTCGGCGTATTCGTCGGCGTATTCGTCGGCGTGTTCGAGGGTGTCCACGTATTGGTCGGCGTATTTGACGGCGTCCACGTGTTCGTCGGCGTATTCGTCGGCGTGTTGGTCGGCGTGTTCGTCGGCGTGTACGTATTCGTAAACTCCGGCGTGAACGTCGGCGTATTCGTCGGCGTGTTCGTCGCCGTCGGCGTGAACGTCAGCGTATCGAGGCGCGGCGTGCAGCCGGCCAGATAGCTGAAGCTCTGCGAACGACCACCAGGCACGATGTAGCTGCCGAAGACGCGCGCATTCGCGGCAATCTCAAGCTGGAGCGACTGGCCGGCACCGAGCTGGAACGAGAACGGGCCCTGGATGGGCTGTCCCTGTTCGTCGATGCTGTAGCTGCCAGCGTTTGCCATCGCACCACCCACGTTGATCAGCGAGAACAGCGCGCGGATCGGCGACACGTCAAACAGGCACTCTACCGCGTACTGAATATTCGGCGGCGTCGGAGTGGCCGTGTTGGTCGGCGTATTCGTGCGCGTTGCTGTCGCGGTACGTGTGGCCGTCGGCGTGTTCGTCGGCGTGCGCGTCGGTGTATTTGACGGCGTGAACGTCTGCGTCGGCGTGTTGGTGTTCGTCGGCGTATTCGACGGCGTGAACGTGCTCGTCGGCGTCGGCGTATTGCTCGGCGTAAACGTGTTCGTCGGCGTGAACGTATTCGACGGCGTGAACGTCGGCGTGCGCGTGCGCGTTGCGGTACGCGTGTTCGTCGGCGTGCGCGTGCTGGTCAGTGACGGCGTCAGCGTCTGCGTCGGCGTATTGCTCGGCGTGAACGTGTTCGTCGGCGTCGGCGTGTTCGACGGCGTAAACGTGCCCGAAGGGGTGTACGTCTGCGACGGCGTAAACGTGTTCGTCGGCGTGTTCGTCGGCGTGCGTGTGTTCGTCGCCGTCCGCGTATTTGACGGCGTGCGCGTCGGCGTGCGCGTCGGCGTGTTCGAAGCCGTGAACGTCAGCGAAGGCGTCAACGTGTTCGTCGGCGTGAAGGTGCTCGACGGCGTAAACGTGTTCGTTGGCGTATTGCTCGGCGTGAACGTATTCGTCGGCGTCGGCGTGTTGCTCGACGTGCGTGACGGCGTGATCGTCGGTGTGTTCGACGGCGTGCGTGTTGACGTACGCGTCGCGGTATTCGACGGCGTCAGCGTGAACGTACGGGTCGCAGTGTTCGTGGCCGTATTCGACGGCGTGAAGGTCGCAGTCGGCTCGAGGCACGTCTGGAAACCAGACACCTGCGAGTCAAACTGGCCAGCCGGCGTATTCGAGAACACGCGGTACTGAATGAAGATACCCGAGTTGCCCACGGCGCTCAGCACGAACGTCTGTGACTGGCCTGCGCCCAGATTAATTGTCGAAGTCGAAGGCACACCACCGTTGGTCACGGTGAGGCTGCCCGCCTCGAACATCGCAGCACCATTATTCGTCACAGTGAACGTGACCGAGTTGGCGTCTGGCGTAAAGCAGACACCACCGACCACGAGGCGAGGACCAGGCGTACCCGTAACACCAGCAACAGGTGTATTTGTCGGAGTGTTGGTCGGGCCGGTTTGAACAACCGGACTTAACGACTCATCCGTCGTTTCAGGAGTAGCCTGGACAGGACGCCCGGGGGTCTCCGTTGCGGTGTTGGTGGGTGCCGTGGTTGCCGCTACTGTATTCTCAACAGTCGAAGTTGCACTTGCGACCTGTTCAGCAGTCGGCGGCGTGGTTTCCGTTGGAGGCACTGACGTTTCCGTTGCGGGAACAGCCGTAGCCGTTGGCGGCACTGGTGTTTCAGTTGGCGGGACAGTCGTGGCCGTTGGCGGCACGTCTGTTGCAGTCGGAGGAACTGATGTCGCTGTCGGCGGCACCGGCGTGGCCGTCGGCGGTTCCGGGGTAGGAACGCAGCCATTCGGCGCACTGCCAGATTCGGTCGGGCAGCTATCGACATCATCGCGTACGCCGTCGCCGTCTTCGTCGTGGTTGCAGGGGTCGCCTACACCATCATGGAAGCCGTCATTCGGGCACACGTCCTGAGCGTCGGGGGTACCATCACCATCTGAGTCCGGCGGCGGGGGTTCCGCAGTCGGTGGTTCAGGGGTGGCCGTAGGCACTTCGACGACCTGCTCACCTTCAACACCAGAGCCAGACAGGCTGCCACCTGAGATGGCATTAGACAAAATGATCGCGCCAACGACCAGCACCACAAGCGTGATACCAGCGATGACGACGACCTGCCTGTTAAGCCCATTTTTTTGCATATACTCAAACTCCTAACGATTGAAACCAGTACGGTCGATGCATAACCTGTCGCATCATTCCATAGGCTACCGACTCCTCTCCCCCATGTCCCCTGTCAGCGCGTGGCATGCCAGCCGCTGCCAGAAAAGACTCCGACTCATTGGATCGTCATGTGTCGCCCACTCAGACGGCAGATTCACCAGCTGTGTGGACGGAATCTCCATATAAAGCTCAACGCTGTAGCCATCAAAGTTGTACGGGTTTTCATCCAGCCCCACGCACGACACGATGTCTCCAGCCGCCGTATCCGTCAGCAGCGCATCCGGCAGCGCAAACGACGGCTCAGCATCTGCATCGGGCAGACGTCCGGTCAGTGCCGCAAAAGCACGGTCTGATAACTGATTGATATCGGCTTCCACTTCGCGGAATGTTTCAGGAAAGGTGGTCGTCGTGGCCAGGCGACCCGCATTGGCGAATGCCGAAAGGATGGCCTCTTCATCATCGGGATAGACCGAAAGCAGCCACTGCTGCGCCTGCTCGTTATCCACGATCAGGTAAGCTGGCTCTGCATCAATGCCCATGGCCGTGCCAGACAAGGCGCGTTGAATATCCGGGCTGGTCAGCAGCACAAGTGCAACCACCAATCCCAGGACACCACCAAACGCCAAAAAGGCAATGTCGCGCCTCTTCATTGCGATTACCCCTTCCCTCTGCTATACAGTTAAACACATTACAGCTATTCTGTCGTCTTATTCGACCAGATTGGTTCGATAATCCTCAAAAAATTTACCATATTCACACAATTTCGAGGAAATCAGTCACCCTGGTCCAGTTCCATGCGCGGGCGCGCACTGGCGGAACGGAAGTCTTTCTGGCGGCGCTGCATCGATCGCACGACCTCGACAAACGCCGTAATCAGGCCCTGAATCTCGTCGTCGGCGGCAGAGGCAGTCATTTCAGACAGCGCACGCTCATAATCGTTGTTAATCAGCAGTTCCACAGCACCGTTCAGACGGCGCAGATAATCAGTGGTATAGCGCACGCGCTCGCTCAGGCCGCGCATCAGCTCCACGCCGAAAATCGGGCGTTCGTTCACCAGGCGCAGAAAGTCCGCCTTGCTCAGCACCCAGGCGTCGCACGGATCATCCACGCGGGCCGAGGCGCTGCGTTCCTTGTCGTCCAGCAGCGCAAACTCGCCCACCACCTGGCCGGCGCCATAATGCCGAAACACAATATCCGAGCCATTATCCCCGCTCAGAAAGATGGCAACACGGCCGCTGCGCACCAGATACATACTATCGCCCGGGTCGCCACGCCGAAAGAGCACATGCCCTGCCGGGTAATGCCGTTCCTGCAAGACTTTTATCAGGTCCTCCAGTGCTTGAGGAGAGACGGACCTGAACAGGGCGAATTTTTGCAGTTCCTCAACCTGTGCATGCGCTATGGCTGTCGTCATCGTATTTTGCCTCACTTGCCCGTATCAGCGACTGGTGCGCTGGCCTGCAAGGTGGATGCCAGCCGTGCAAATGTATCCGCCAGTGTACTGCCTACCCCGAACGACAGTTCCGAATCCACTTCCGCATCCGCATCCGCGATGGGCATAGCGGCGACCATCTCCGCAGTTGTCACAGCGGTGGCGCGTGGGGCCGCTGGCGCTGGCGTTATTGCGGCGAAGTCGCCCACGGCGAGACTATGAAGCGAATTCACGGTGGTTTCCACCGTGGCTGTCGTAAAACGCGCCTTTTCGCCCAGTACGCGCAGAATCGGCAGAATCACCTGCGGGCGGCTTTGCACGAAGCGGCGGAAATTGTCGCGTTTCAGGATCAGCGCGACCAGCGGGGACTCTGTGCCAGCGCGGGCACGTGCTGACCTGGGCAGGCCGTCCAGCACCGCAAAGTCGCCCACCACCTGCCCGGCCACGAACTTGCGGAGGAATTTCTGTTCGCCATTTTCCACCGAGAAAATGTCGATGCTGCCGGATTCGACCAGGTACATCGCATCACCATCATCGCCCTGGTCAAACAGGATTTTGCCGGGATCAATCGTCTCGATTTCAATCGAGCGGCCCAGGTTTTCCAGATTGACCACGTCCACACCGCTGAAAATCTCGACGCGCTGCAGGCGCTCGGCCCGCGCGACCAGCTGTTCCGGCGTGAACTCGGCGGCCAGGCCAGACTGGAACATGAACAGGTCGAACGTGTTCAGCAAGGTCGGATCGTCTTTGGCCAGGCTGTCGTGTAACCACTTCGACATATCCGGGTCATTCGACGGAAAGGCCTTATCCAGAAATGACGCCACGCCGGTGTTCAGCGACTGGCGGATCGACTGGAATTCGGTTTCCAGCGTCTCGATCTCATCCTCCCACGCCTTGCGCAGGCGGGCAGACACGTTCCCCATCGCCAGATTGTTCTTCAGGATGCCGATATTCGCCTGCGTCACCAGCAACCGACGCACCTGATCCAGATACTCGTCGCCCAGCTCTTTCACCAGCGATTCCATCAGGCCGGTCGAGCCTTCGCCCAGCCGCTGGATCGCCATCACCTCGCCGCGCGAAACGCCAGATTGCTCGTTCAGGAGGGCATCGCCCATGCGCTGTTTTTCCAGCCGGATATTCTGCTGCACCTGCACGCCGATAAAGGCAGCACCACCCAGCCCCAGGCCAATCGCCACCAGCAGCAGCACCGTGCCGGTCAGCGTGTTCACCACATTGTTGAACACGATATGCACGATCATGGCCACCAGAATGCCCACAATCGCGGTGACAGGCAGGCGGCTGCTGGAACGGCGCAGCATGCCCAGCGATATGCCGACGATGGCCGTGGCCACGCCATGCATCATCGAGGTACTCAGCGCGCGCGTGGCCGCCAGCGTCAGCGCCACACCAGGATTATTGGACAGGTAGAAGATGTTCTCGATGATAGCGAAGCCGAATCCGGCCGCCAGACCATACACGGCCCCGTCCACCAGATAGCGAAAGCTGGGGCGCGTAATCAGCCACAATAAGAACAGCCCTTTGAGGACTTCTTCCACAATGGGCGCAGACACCCGCCGGATGATGTCCAGCGCATCTGCTGTGCTCAGGTCTGCGCCGCTGATCAGCACATTGCGCACAGCCGTGTTGATCACATAGGCCAGGCCAAAGGCGACGATGCCCCACACCAGATTTGCCAGCAGACTACTGCGTTTGGCGGTCTGGAAAGTGTCAAACGTGTTGATGAGGTAGAGGGCAAACAGCGGCACAGCCAGAGAAATACCGACGCCGATGAGGATGCTGATGGACATACGTCTATGATCCGTCTCGCGATGGTGGAGAATGATGATTAGCAGTTAATTATTATGGAAACGACGCGATGTGCAAGCAAATTGGCATTTTGCAGCCGCATACACGCGGAAACATCGCTATTTTCGGCGGCGCACGACCCAGTACAGACCGGCTCCCACAGCACCCAGCAGCAGCAACGCAAACAGAACCGTACCCGGCTCAGTCGTACTGCCATCGCCTGCCCCTACCGCCGTGCCAGCCAGGTTAATCGGGGTCCCCTGGGTCACAGACGAGAGCACGACCACAGCCACCAGGACGAACGCGGCGGCGGCAGCCAGCATCGGCAGCGGGAAACGCGTCACCGGACGGCGGTGTTTTTGCAGCGCGTCGAACTCAGTCGTCAGAGCAGCCCGCAGGCGTGTATCCAGCGCAGGCGGCGGCCCAGCCTGTTTGCCGGCCACGCGCGACACAGCGCGCACCACATCCGCCAGGCCTTCCTCGTCGTCTTCGGCGGACACCGACTGGTCGTTCAGCACAGCATCCGTCAGGCGCGCCAGCTTTTCATCGAGATTGCGATCGTTGTCCATCATTTAACCTTCACCCATGTGATCGCGTACGGCCTGAATTGCGCGACGATACAGAGACTTTACGGCTTCCAGGCTTTGTCCCCTCTGCTCGGCGATCTCGGCAAAAGTCAGGCCATCAGAAAAGCGCATCAGGATGATTTCCTGATAATGCTCGGGAATGGCATTCAGCGCGCGCTGAATAACCATCCGCTGATCCGCAGCATCCACCTGCGCGCCACCTGCCACATCTTCCAGCTCGTCATCCAGCTCCACATTCTGCGTACGATCGGTGCGGCTGCGCCGACGATAGAAATCAGCGATCTGCCGGTTGACGATCGTGTACAACCATGTATTGAAGCGCGAGCGATGCTCATACCCTTCCAGCGAACGCACGACTGCCAGAAATACTTCCTGCGTCACATCATCCACGTCCTGTGGCGGGATCTTGCTCCTCACACGATTGTATACGCGCTGCAAATAGCGGTTGTAGAGCGCGAAAAAGGCCTCGCGGTCGCCCACTTGCGCCTTCCTTGCCAGGTGTTCATCGCTGGCGTTCAGAAACATCCATATCGTCCTTACGCAGTATGTGTCGCGCTGGCTGGGCAAAAAGTGCCGTTTATGCTGAAAATATACTCTTTAAGGGACCCGATTGCGACAGCTACAGGCCAGATGCGGACTTATCGAGTGTCTGAAGGCGCGCATTCAGGGTGTGGTCATCGGGCATCAGCGAGACTGCATAGCGGATGATATCGTGCGCCATCGCCAGCTTCCCACCGGCTTCCGCCTCATCGGCCACCTGCTGAAGCAGTTCAATCGCGCGTGGCAGCAGCCCGCACTTGGACAGGTGATACCCGGCAGCCACGGCCATCCCGGCCGACTCCTGCGCGCGCTGGCGATAATATTCGGCGGCGGTGCGGTGCAGCTTGGCCCGCTGGGCGCGTGACAACGTGCCATAAATCACCGAGCCTGTCATGCCATGACGAAACTCGTACTGGTCTGACCCGTCCGATTCGATAATCTGCGACTGGATCAGCTCATCCATCAGCCGCGCGAACTGGTCAGCATCGGTGTACTCCCCGATCGTCTCCAGAGCGTGACGTGTAATCTCAAACCCGAGCACGGCGGCAACTCGCACCAGTGACTGCGCATCCGGGCTAAGCCGGTCCACGCGGCTGACGACCATCTGGCGCACATCGTCCGGCAAGGCGTCCACATCGGCGCCGGGCGTCAGCTCTGCCACGCCGCTGCTCATCTCGATGAACTGATTGTCCTGCAGGGTACGAATCAAGGACTCGATATACAGCGGGCGGCCACTGGTGCGCTGCCATAACAGCGTGCGCAGGCGGGGGCCCAGGTCAGAGGCATGCAGATTCGCCATCGCCACGCGCAGGGTCTCGTCTTCGCCCAGGTCTGGCACCACTTCGGACTTCACATCCAGCGACACGCTCATCGGCTCGTAAGTCATCAGCACGACGAGCTGGCCGCGTGTCATTTCCTTGAGTGCGCGGCGCAGGATATTGACCGAGTCGTCCGTGGCATTCTGCAGGTCATCCAGCACCAGCAGCGTCGGCTGGGCGGCACAGGCCAGCATAACCAGACGCATGATGGCATATTCAAAACTGGTCGCCTTGTCCGCCGAGGCATAAAACCCGCTCTTGCTGGCAGATGTGTCTTCGGCAGCCGATGACTCCAGCGTGCGGCGCATCAGGCCAAACATGCCGCTTTTTTTCATCTCATCCTTGCTCATAGCCTGCACCATCGCGAACATATCGTTCAGCTTCGGTCGTTCCGCGGGCGCGGCAGGTGCCGACGGCGGCGGTGAAGATTTCGTCTCGGCAGGTGTGAAGCCAAACAACAGGTTGCTCAGCGGGCGGCGCACATCGGCAAATTTCGCATCGCTGACAGCCGCCTCAAACTGTCGGCGCGCCTCATCGGGCGGGCCATTCAGGTCAACATCCAGCAGTTGCGCCGCCAGCGTCGCCCACAGCGCCCGACGACTGCGGGCCTGGCAGGTCACCCACGCCACACGGAACTTCGCCGCCCGGGCCATCTCGGCAAACTGGCGCGCAATCCGCGTCTTGCCGATGCCCGCATCGCCCACCAGGGCCAGCGCTTTCACCTTGCCAAATCGGGCCTGTTGCAGCAGCAGGTCCAGCTTGAGCATGAATAATTCATGCCCGATGAAGGGCATTTCGCCCTGCGCTTCCAGCATCCCGGCAGATTCCAGCGTGTCGCTGACCAGATACGTATCAATCGGCGCCTTCTTGCCTTTCAGCGAAATGGGCGCCTGCGCCTCTGCCTTGAAAAAGCTGCTCACCTGCTTGTAGATGCGCGAACTGACCAGAATCTGGCCAAATTTCGCGTAGGCCATCAGGCGGGCGGCCAGGTTCACATCATCACCCATGACGGTGTATTCGCGCCGCTGTTTCCAGCCTGCCTCGCCGGAGAACGTCTCGCCCACCGTGATGCCGATGCGCTGCTCCACGTAAACCGGTCGGCGCAATTCAGCGGGAAGTTCCTCATGCACGCGCAGATTAAACTGTTCCAGGGCGTGATTCATCTCCAGCGCGGCAGACACCGCGCGATACGGGTCGTCCGTATGCTGAATCGGCGCACCGTAGGTCGTCAGCAGCTTGAAGCCCAGCTTATACGGGTCCGTGCGCGTCAGGGTGCCGCCATACTGGCTGGTGACGCGCTGCACCAGGCTGTAATAGCGATCGAGCAGATTGGTGATGCGCTGTAGCTGGTCTTCACCCCAATCGTGCAGCAGCTCGGCAAAGCCGGTGGCGTGGATGAACATCGTCACGGTATACCGATTTTCACGCGGCAGATGCAGGTCTTCGCTGTGAATCAGCCCGCCCAGCACGCTCGGTGGCACAAACAGCGAGACCCGGCGCACTTTGTCGATCTGTTTTTGCAGGCTCTCATGCAGATTTTCCTGCTCCAGATCGAGCAGGCCAGCGGCAACGCCCTGACGACGGCGCACCTGCAACAGCGTGGTCTCAAAATCGTCCAGGTCCTGCACATCGTCGATGACCTGGAAATAGCCTTCATCCAGTGGCTTGAAGCGAAAGCGGTCACGGAAAGCATCTGCGATGTCCGGCGGCACAATCACTTCATCACGCTCGCCCACGCCCTCGGCGTCCATCGCTTCGCCGGGCAGCGTGCCCTGGATAATATGGTCGCGCTGCGTCATCGTGCCCACCAGCGCCTCAAACAGACGCCCTTTCGCGATGCCGATCGACATTGTCAGCGAAGACTGGTGGTCATCGCCCAGCAGTGCCGTGAGCTGTTCGTGGCGAATCGGCTGAAACTTCTCGCGCATGGCGCGCTGCATGCGCAGGCCAGAGCGAATCGCCTGCAGCGCCGGCGTCATATTCTCAGGATTGCGCCCCTGCGGAAAGAAGGCCAGCAGCGCATCGCCAGCGAATTTCAGCAGCGTCCCTTCAGACTTCGCCAGAATTTCCAGCATGATTTCGAAGTACTGGTTGATGACGGCGGTCAGCACTTCAGTGCCGACAGCCCCGCTGCGCTGCTGTAATTTTTCGCTCAGCGCGGTGAAGCCGCTGACATCGGCAAACATGAAGATGCCGGCGCGCAGCATGCCCACATCACGCGTGGCTGCCTCGGCAGACTCGCCAAACAGCGTGCGGTCCTCGGCGATATACGACGGCAGGAAAGAAACGACGGCGCGCTCCAGGCTGTTCAGGTGCTGAAGGGCGGCGCGCAGGCTTTCGGGGGTATCGAGGGATTCAAGCAGTTGGGCGGGCAAAAACCGCTGCAGGTCTGTTTCGAGCTGTGTGAGAGTTTCAGTCATGAGGATTTGTCGGGGCTGCCACTATGTCAGGCGGTCTTTAGGAACCCGATCGGAAAGCACGCTCCACAGACCGAAGCCTGCATTGCTGCCGCGCTTGTGGCGCAGATTGACCCGATAGCGTTCATTGGGTGTTTCACCCATCATGATCAGCAGGCCCATATGGACGAGCTGGTTCAGTGTGCCATCCACATCAGCCACCCGGCCCACCCACTTGTCGATCAGGAACGCCCGCGCCACGCCATCCTGCTGGCCAGCCTGGTCGCGCAGCATGGCCAGCATAATCTGGCGCTGATCAGCAGGAAGCTCGGCCAGCTCCAGCGGCGTGATGCCTTTCGAATCGTCGTCGTTGAGCTCGCGGTTGATGTGGTCGAATAGGCTGGGCATAGTAAAGCGACCTTTTAGTTAATAAAACTCGGGCATTTCGATCGGTTCGCCCTGTGGGCGGCAGATGCCGCACCAGATTGCGTCTGCGACAATCACGGCCTTGGGCGTATTGTTCGCGCCCACGTAAATTGTCAGGATAAACGGCATCTTCGAAGCGTGATCCTTGCAGACAAAGCGCCCGCAAAACCTGCAGCTCGCATTTGCCGGTCGGTCACACGTCCAACATCCACCCGCCATACCCTTAGCCACTTTCGGTACATAACGCCACGTAACACTGATTGTATAGGCAACACCATTTTACAGGCAATAAGGTGCCGCAGAACCCTTTACGTTTTTCCCGTAAGGCGATCTGCGAGTGCCTCTATCGTCCGCGTAAATGCATGATTCGGATAAACCGCGCTGAACACGTGGCGGCTTCCATTTTCGGCCACGTCTTCCGACAGGTACAGCACCCCTGCCACCGGCACGGTGAATTCCTTCTCAAGCTGGGCGCTCAGCTCATCCTTCGACACGCGCGACGGCACTTTGTTGGCCACCAGCACCATGCCCGGCACATCCAGCTTGCGCGCGATATCGACCGTCACCGCCGTGCCCTGGTAATCCTGCTCGTCCGGGCGCAGAATCACGCACAGCGAATCACTCACTGCGATCGACATCAGCGTTTCCTCGTTCAGCCCCGGATGCGTGTCGATAATCAGCACATCCAGCGCCAGGGCGTCGATCAGCGTATAAAACCCGTCATTCAGCAGGCCGACATCATAGCCCTCGTGCAGCACCTGCGCAATCTCGCTGGCATGGATGCTGGAGGGAATCAGAAACAGCGGCAGTCCTGCCAGGTATTCATGGCCCGTGCGCGAGCCATCGCCCAGCGGATAGACGGCCTCGCTGATGGGCGCACGCCCCAGCAGATAATCGTTCAGCGCACGGCTGAATGAATCCCCGCGCAGTCCAAAAATCGCATGGACACCAGGTGACTGCACGTCTGTATCGATAATGCCGACACGCCGACCGCGCTGGGCCAGCACATAAGCCAGGTTTGCCGCAATATTCGACTTGCCAGTACCGCCTCGAAACGAATGAATCGAGATAATTGAAGCCATCTAATCCCTGCGCCTTCCCACATTCCCAGTAAAGCCCACGCGACAGTCAGGCTTCCGCGTCTGTAAAATCACTTCCTGACATTATATGCCATACTCCCAATGCTCCCAAACATGACATTCGGGTTAATATATTAAGCATAAACCGCTGGACAGCACCCGCTGTACCGTGTAGCATCAATCCGATTGCGCCAAACTGCACAAACAGGCACACCAACCTATGAAGAACTTCTTCGCTCGCATCACTGCGTTATCGCTTAGATTTAAGTGGATCACGCTTATCTTATCTGCGCTCGTCTCCATCGCGGGCATCGTCGCTATCACGCAGCTGCGCCAGGAACTGATCCCTGCGGTCTCTTTCCCGCAGACCATCATCCTCGCCCAGGCCAGCGGCATGACGAGCGACCAGGTCCTGAGCATCGTCACCGAGCGGCTGGAAGCTGCCATCGATGAAGTGCCGCAGGTGGCCAATCTTGAATCCACCACAACCGGCTCGTTCGGGGCGGTCATCACCGCCCGCAACGACTTCGGCCAGAATCAGGACCGGATTCAGGATGCGATTGTCGCCGCCATCGACACCGTGTGGCTGCCGCTGCGCCGCATCGCGCCAGCCGACGGGGCAGATGTGCAGGCCTTCGCCGATCAGCTTCTGGTTGACCTGCCTGCCGACGTGCTGCTCTATATTGAAGAGCGCGACTCCAACTTCCTGTTCCAGCTGTCGCCGGACGTGTGGAGCAAACTGAGCGACGACACCGTCACGACGCTGCTGGGCTACATGGCGTCCACGCTGCAGGGCGGCACCGCAGACTCGGCGCTGCGCCAGCTGGTAGACCAGGAAATCGTGCCCGCGCTGGAAAATCTGGCCCAGATCGGCACCACCAGCGTCAGCGGTGGCCAGGCCCTGCCCGACGAAAACGGTATGATGCCCGTCTCAGCACCCCCGTCAGATACCGAGCCGCGCAGTGTGATGCTCCAGCTTTCGCCTGAAGTGTGGGCCGTCGTCTCCGCCAAAGTCGGTTACACCGGCCCGCTGGACGATGCCGCCGCTGAGGCCCTTGCGCTGGAAGTCGCCCTGCCTGAAACGGCCCCGGCGCTGCCGGAAAGCTGGCAGGTCGATCACTTCAGCACGGCCAGCGACCTGATCGAAATGCGCTCGCTGACGCGTACCATCGGCGCTGTATTCAATACCTTCGCCACCCAGGGCACCATCACTGGCTCCCTGGGCCAGACCGACGACCTGACGCCCGACACGATCACGCAGATGCTGGCCATCGACCCCACCATGGTCGAATACTTCAAGGCAGAGCATCTGGCGGCCATGTCGGCTGACGTGTTCGCCGCACTGCCCGCCGACTTCATTGCCGGCCTGGATGGCTTCACCCGTGACGAGCTGGCCGCGCGTGCACTGGCCGCCAGCATCACCGGTGAAGACGCCGCGCCCGCGCCGGTCGATCTGCCCGCTGCATGGCGCATTTCGCCGCCATCGCTGATTACCTTCAGCTTCGATGACCTGCCGCTGGCCACCTTCAGCATCGCCGATACCAGCGCAGTCGTCATGGAAACCGCGCCGACTGAGGCACCCGTCAGCGAGTCTGGCACGGACGATGTCGCGCAGAACGAGACGACTGACGCGCAGACGCTGCCGGAAGGCCCCGCCCTGCCGTTCACCTTCGGACTGCTGGGCACCTTCATCGGCGTCGAGCTGAACAGCGCCGATGACCTGGTGCTGGTGCAGCTTCCCGAAAATCTGGCATCCCAGTTTGGCGCATCAGAGCTGAGCGGCGCGCAACTGCTCAATTTCCTGCTGCTGCTCAGCGATCCCTCTGCCCTGCCTGAAGGCGTGGAAGCCCCGCAGATTCCGATCAATCCGGCCGATCTGATCAGCACGATCAGCGCCGACGCCATCAGCTTCATCGCGGAAAATGATCCAACCTTCCTGACTACGATTTCCCCGGATGTCTTCAATGCCTTCAGCGACGATGTGCTCAGCCGTCCCGAGCTGGCCCCCGTGCTGGATGGCGTGTGGAATACGCTGGCCAATCAGCCGCAGTTTGCCGCGCGCCCGCTGCGCACCGCCGCCGACATCATCGCGCTGGGCGATGGCAGCGCATCGAGCGTGCTGAACACCATCAATGCCACCGTGCCGGAAGGCTTCGGCGGCTACGAAGTGCGCCTGTTCGACAGCCTGACGCCGGCCACGCTGCGCTATTTCGCGCTCCAGCAGCCTGACGACTTCTACGCTGAGCTTGATGCTCAGGTGATTGGCAAGCTGTCGCCCACTGCGCTCGCCCTGATCCCCGAAGATGTGACCGCCGGGCTGGATGCGGATGTGCGCGACAGCATCGCCGCCATTATCTCCGGTGAACAGCCCTCAGCCGCAGCGGCCCTGGCCGAGCTGTACACGACCGATGCCCCGCCCGCCGACCCGAACGCCCCCGCGCTGACGGACGACTGGCAGTTCGTGGGCGATTTCATCGGCGTGGAGCTGAACAGCGCGGATGACTTCTTCCGCTTCTTCCCCGATCCAACCAACTTCCTGAACAGCTTCTTCGACACTGCCAACGGGGCGGCCTTTGCGCCCAACCTGTACGGCGGACTGACGCCCGAAGCCGTGACCTACATGATCGGGCGCGACCCGGCGCTGTTTGACGGCGTGCGCATCGAAGGCCTGCAACTGATGACGCCGGAAGCTCTGGCCGCCCTGCCGCAAAGCGTGCAGGATCGCGCGGTCAGCGGCGCGGCACCGTTCTCGCCCAGCAATCCGGTCACGCGCACGGACGGCCAGAACAGCCTGTTCATCACCGTCTATAAGGATGGAGACGCCAATACCGTCGAAGCTTATCACCTGGCCGAAGACGCCGTTGAGGAAGTCCTGGCCGAGTATCCGAATATCGAGCTGGCCGTGTCCTTCGAGCAGGCCAGCTTCATCGAGGAATCGATCAGCGGCGTCGCCCGCGAAGGCGGCCTCGGCGCCGTGTTCGCCGTCGTCGTCATCCTGATCTTCCTCAGCAGCGGCATCTGGTCGTTCAGCCCGCGCCGCATCACGGGCGCGGTTCTGGTCGCGATCTTCCTGGTGGTGCTGGCGCTGCTCGTCACTTCGACAGCAGCCACAACCGGCGGCGACCTGACCGCCGCGTGGGACCAGACTGACGTGCTCTATCGCGCCATGCTGATTCTGGGCATCGGCGCCGGCCTGTTCATCATCCTGTGGCCGCGCAACCTGCCGCGCCCGGCCTGGCGCAGCACGATCGTCACCGGCGTGAGCATCCCGCTCAGCGTGCTGATGGCGATGGCGCTGATGCGCTGGCTGCCGCCCGCCGTCAATGGCGTGCTGGCCCCGGTCGCAGAAGGCAATGCCCTGCTGACCTTCCTCATCCGGCTGTTCCCGGAAAGCCTGACCATCAACATCATGACGCTCAGCGGCCTCACCGTGGCGATTGGCCGCGTGGTAGACGACTCGATCGTGGTGCTGGAAAACATCTTCCGCCAGATTCAGGAAGGCGAAGACAAGCGTACCGCCATCATCGCCGGCGTGCGTGACGTGTCGGTGGCCATTTTCGCCGCGACGGTCATCACCGTGGTCGTGTTCCTGCCGCTTGGCCTGACCGGCGGCATCATCGGCGAGTTCTTCCTGCCGTTCGGTCTGGCGGTCACTTATGCGCTGCTGGCTTCGTTCGTCGTCGCCATCACCGCTGTGCCGGTCGTCGCCTATCTGCTGCTGAGCAAGGAAGAAATGGCCGAAGAGGCCCACGACGGCGCCCTCGAACGCCTGTATCGCCCGGCCCTGAAGTGGGCGCTGGACAAACCAGCGCACAAGCTGATCGTGCTGGTATTCGCCTTCCTGTCGCTGGTGGTTGGCGGGGCGCTGTTTGCCGGTCGTCCCCAAGCCTTCCTGCCCAGCTTCGGCGAGCCGCAGATCAGCGTGGCAGTGAGCATGCCCCCTGGCACCAAAATCACCGAGCTGAACCCGCTGGTGGAGCAGCTTGAAGCCTTCATTGCGGAAGACCTGCCAGCAGGCGAAGTCAGCCGCGTGCAGACGATCGTCGGCAGTGCCGGTTTCAATTTGCAAAGCCTGCTGACGGGCGGCGGCGGCGTCAGTGAAAATATCGCCTCGATCACCATCGCGATTGAAGATCAGGGCCTGCTCGACTCACTGACAGGCGAACTGCGTGCCGCGGCTGAAGACATCTTCGGCGTGGGCAACGTGTCCGTCTCGGCGGCCTCGCTGTCTGAACAGGGATTCGGCGGATTCGCGCTCGTGCTGGCCGGTGAACAGGCGGATCTGGTAGCCGCCAATGACACCGTCGTGGCCACACTGGAAGAAGTGGAAGGCCTGTCTAACGTGCGCAGTAATCTGGCCGGCTTCGGCGGTGCGGCCGGGGACGACGCACCCCCGACCTATATCCGCATTGACGGTCAGGCTGCCCTGCGCTACACAGCCGAACTGGAAACACAGAATACGCTGGGCGTGACCGCCGCGGCAAAGGAAGCTGTGCTCGGCATCCCTGACCTGCCGGCGTCAATCACCGTCAGCGAAGGCTATGAAACTCAGCTCCAGACACAGGGCTTCGCCAACCTGTTCGTGGCGATGGGCATTGCCATCGTCATCGTGGTCGCGCTGCTGATGCTGACGTTCCGGTCGGTGGTGCACTGGCTGGATATCATCCTCAGCATTATCGTGGCTCCGGTGGGCGCGGCGATCCTGCTCACCCTGACAGACCGCGTGCTGGGTATCTCGGCGCTCATCGGCCTGCTGATGCTGATCGGCATTGTGGTGACCAATGCCGTCGTGCTGATCGACCGCGTGCAAAGCAACATGCGCGAACGCCATATGAATGTATATGACGCGCTGCTGGAAGCGGGACAGCGCCGTCTGCGCCCGATCATCATGACCGCGCTGGCCACCATTGGCGCGCTGATGCCGCTGGCCGTCGGCCTGTCGAAAGGCGCGATCATCGCCAGCGAGCTGGGCACGGTGGTCATCGGCGGCCTGTTCAGCTCCACGCTGCTGACGCTGCTGGTGGTGCCGGTCGCATTCTCACTGCTGCACCCGCTGCACAAACGTCTGGCCGGTCTGGTGGGTGGCAAAAAGTAGTACCAGTATCCCCCTTGAAAGCGCAGAAAGGCGGCTCACGCACGAGTCGCCTTTTTGTTTGCGGAGGTCTGTTCTGAAAAAAAAGCGACCCTTAGTGGAGTCGCTTTTTTGTGCGTAATGTTAAAACCTGCTAGATGGCGGCGACTTTTTCGCGGCCCTTGCTCAGCAGGTCCAGGCGCTCACCCACGACTTCGAAGGCCTTCAGCGCGCGGTCCAGATGCTCGTGCGTGTGCGTGGCCATGTAGCTGGTGCGCAACAGGCTCTTCTTCGGGGGAACGCCAGGCGGCACGACCGGGTTGGTGTATACGCCTTCAGCGATCAGTGCGTGCCAGGCCATCACCGTGCCGAAGTCATCCCCGATCATGACCGGGATAATCGGCGTATTACTCTTGCCGGTGTTGTAGCCGATGCGGTTGAAGCCGGCGCGCATATATTCGGCATTGTCCCACATCGTCTGCACGAGCTGCGGTTCCGATTCCATGATATCCAGCGCGGCCAGCGCAGCGGCGGCAGCCGGGGCAGGCAGCGCTGCCGAGAAAATCAGCGAGCGCGCATTATGCTGGATGTAGTGAATCACGTCCTTGTCGCCAGCAATGAAGCCGCCGATGGAGGCGAAGCTCTTGCTGAACGTGCCCATGATCAGGTCGACCTGGTCGGTCAGGCCGAAATGATGCGCGGTGCCACGGCCCATGCCAGTAACGCCGATGCCATGGGCATCGTCCACCATGATGCGGGCGCCATAGCGCTTGCAGATTTCGACCACTTCTGGCAGCGGGGCGATATCGCCGCCCATGCTGTACACACCGTCCACCACCACCAGCTTGCCCGCTTCCGGCGGCAGATCCGCCAGCACACGCTCCAGGCTGCTGATGTCATTGTGCAGGAAGCGCTTCATCTCGGCACGGCTCATCATGCAGGCATCGACGATGCTTGCATGGTCGTCTTTGTCGATGATGACATAATCGCTCTTGCTCAGGATGGCCGTGATCGTGCCCACGTTGGTCTGGTAGCCGGTCGAAAACACCAGCGCCGCTTCCTTGCCCACGTACGCAGCGAGGCGGCGGTCCAGCTCCAGATGTAATTCAAGCGTGCCATTCAGGAAGCGCGAGCCGGTCACGCTGGTGCCGTAGCGATCGACGGCATCGATGGCGGCCTTGCGCACGCGCGGATCGGTCGTCAGCCCGAGGTAGTTATTCGAGCCAATCATGACGACTTCCTTGCCTTCAAACATCGCGACTGCGCCTTCAGTGTCGCTTAACGCACGAAAGTAGGGGTACACGCCAGCCGCAATGGCTTCCTTAGCACGGTCGAATCCATGTACCTTGTCAAATAAATCGCCCACTGCGAAACCCCTTTATCTCACGACTGCTGCTATGTGAACGTGATGCCTGTTTGATGCAAATGCAACAACACTGCGGGTCAACGTTCGCTGCGTTCAAGATTTGTTGAATTTTAACTGTCTTTCACTTTTTACACAATGTGTATCGTGAAGATGTTCACATTTCTCAGGCCAAACGTGTTGCAATTCGGGGGGTCTTTCCGTTAAAATAGACGCACCAGTGAAAAATTGTTCAATTCGCGGGAGAAAACATGTCTTCACTTGCTATTCGTCGCCTCATCGTGTGGGGCGTCAGCATCGGACTGGGCACGGTAATCAGTGCGCTGTTCGTCACGCTGGTGCTGCCGTGGATGGGCCCGCACAACGGTTTTGCCATTTCCATTCAGAAGTATGGCTACCAGTATTTCCTGTGGACGGCGCTGCCGCTCAGCCTGGTGTTCGTGGTGTGGCTGGATCACTTCCTCAAGACGCGCATCCTGCCAGACTAAATTTCTTCACCTGTACACCGTGACATGATGAAGGGTGCCCGTCAATCGGCACCCTTTTTCGTTATCTGTTGCCCAGGATGCCAGCCAGCGCCCCCGCCCCCATGCCATAGCTGATGCGCACGCGCGGCATTTCCAGCTCCAGGCCAGTCGTATGCAGATCGCCCGGCTGGGTCGTCACTGCCCCACGCACAGGCATTGTGCGCAGCACCGTCAGCACCAGGTCATCATAATGCCCCACCGGATAGGCCAGAAATCCCGGCGACTGGCTGGTATACGCGGCCAGGCTTTCCAGCGCGCCCAGCAGCTGATACACCAGATAAGGATAGTCGCGCCCGCGCAGGTCCGGGTGGTCACGCGTGTGCGATTCCATACTCATGCCGGCGGCCGACATCTCGGCAATCTGCGGCCATGTCAGATAGCCAGCCACATTGTTATCCGCTGTACCCGTAATGATGAAGAAGGTCCCCGTGAAGCCAAACTCGCGCAGCACCGGAAAGACGTTGGTGTAGTGGTCGGCATAGCCGTCGTCGAACGTCAGAATAACCGGCTTGGCGGGCAGCGGCGCACCCGTCTGAAGCGCGTTGTGCAGGGCATACAACGAGACTGGCGTGAAGCCCTCGTAAAACAGGTACTCCATTTGCGCCCGAAAATCTTCCGGCTCCAGGCTGAGGTTCACGCGCAGGGTATCGGCAGTATCGGGCGGCGTGCTGACATAGTGATACATCAGGATAGGGACACGAATGCGCCGCAGGGTGCCATCCCACGCCGGAGCCTGCGCCGTCCAGCCTGCATGATCGGTCGCAGCCTGCATTTGCAGCGACGACTGCCCCGACAGCATCAGCAGGCACGCACACAGCCAGACCCAAATCATCTGCCTTTTCATAACACCCTGTGTCTGTTCGTCAGAACGGCATCCGAATTAGCTGAATGCCACATGAAAAATACCCCATTGCAGGCGCACTTGATAGCTTTTGCAAGGCTCCAGCCAGTAGAGTGGGAGGCATGACGACAAAAACTTCCCGCATTTCCGGCTTTTTCAAACGCACCCTGCACGAGCGCGCAGCCTTCATCGCAGACTGGGCTGGCCTGTCTGAAGATCAGGTGCAGGCGCTGTCTGGCGACGGCGGGCTGACTTCTCAGCAGGCCGACCATATGGTCGAGAATGCGGTCGGCGTGTATGCGCTGCCGCTGGGCATCGCCACCAACTTCACCATCAATGGCCAGGATGTGCTGGTGCCGATGGTGGTGGAAGAGCCCAGCGTGATCGCGGCATGCAGTTTCGCGGCGAAGCTGGCCCGCGCAGGCGGCGGATTCACCACCTCCAGCGACGAGCCCGTCATGATCGGCCAGCTTCAGGTGTTGGATGTCACCGACCTTGAGGCCGCAGCCAGCGCGATTCTGGCGCACAAAAGCGAGCTGCTGGCGCTGGCCGACAGCGTGGGCGGCAGCATCATCCGGCTGGGGGGCGGCGCGCGCGATATCGTCGTGCGGCCCTTCCCCGATACGGCCATTGGCCCGATGCTGGTGATTCATCTGCTGTTTGACACGCGCGATGCCATGGGCGCCAATGCCATTAATACGGCGGTGGAGCTGATCGCACCGCAGGTCGAGGCCATCACCGGCGGACGCGTCAATCTGCGCATCCTGTCAAACCTGACCGACCAGCGCAAAGCGCGTGCGGAATGTCGCGTGCCCGCCGCAGAACTGGCAACTGAATCGCTGACTGGCCCGCAGGTGGTTGATGCCGTCGTCGAAGCGGCCGTGTTCGCTGAAGTCGATCCGTACCGCGCTACCACGCACAACAAGGGCGTCATGAACGGTATCGATGCCGTGATTATCGCCACGGGCAACGACTGGCGCGCCATCGAAGCCGGGGCGCATGCCTGGGCCGCCCGCGACGGCCGCTACACCAGCCTGACGCGCTGGTGGAAGGACGAGACCGGTGACCTGCGCGGCAGCATCGAGCTGCCCCTCGCGGTCGGCATCATCGGCGGGGCCACGCGGGTGCATCCCGCGGCACAGGTCGCGCTTAAACTGATGGACATTCGCAGCACCCGCCAGCTGGCAGAAATCTGCGCGGCGGTGGGCCTGGCGCAGAATATGGCCGCGATACGCGCGCTGGCCACCGACGGCATCCAAAGCGGACACATGCGCATGCATGCCCGCCAGATTGCAGTCGCGGCCGGCGCCGAAGATGGCCAGATCGCGCAGGTCGTGCAGCAAATGATCAGCGAGAAGAACATTCGTCTCGAACGAGCAAAGGCGATTGTAGACATGCTCAAAGGACTGTAACCCTATGAATTCTGGAAATGGAACGTCTCCCAAAACGGACAGCATGCTGCTGATGCGCCCAGACCGAAAAGTGGGCATTGTGGGCTACGGCGCGTATGTGCCGCGCTTCCGCCTGCCCGGCTCTGAAGTCGCACGTGTATGGACGGGCAGCCCCAGCGGCAGCCCTGTGACCGAAAAGGCCGTCGCCGGCCCGGATGAAGATGTGACGACCATGTCGATCGAGGCGGCGCGCAATGCACTGGCACGTGCAGGCATCGACCCGCAGGCCCTGCGCGCGGTGTGGATCGGCAGCGAAAGCCATCCGTACGCCGTCAAGCCGACCAGCACGATCGTCGCGGAAAGCATCGGCGCGTCGGCTAACATCCAAGCAGCTGACTGGGAATTTGCCTGTAAAGCGGGCACCGAAGCGGTGCAGGCCAGCATCGGCATGGTGGGCAGCGGCATGGGCGCCTACACGCTCAGCATCGGCATGGACACCGCCCAGAGCCGCCCCGGTGACGCGCTGGAATACACCGCAGCCAGCGGTGGCGCAGCCTTCATCATCGGCGCGGCCGAAGAATCAGTCGCCGTATATCAGGGCAGCTACAGCTTCGTCACCGATACGCCGGACTTCTGGCGCCGTGCTGACGAAATCTATCCCAGCCACGGCGAACGCTTCACCGGCGAACCAGCTTACTTCAACCATTCGTTCAGCGCCGCCAGCAAGCTGATGGAACTGATGGGCACCACGCCGGAAGACTACAAGTTCGCGGTGTTTCACCAGCCGAATGTCAAGTTTCCGCAGCGCGTGGCGCAGATGCTCGGCTTCAAGCCGGAGCAGATCGAGACCGGCCTGCTGAGCGACAAAATCGGTAATGTGTACTCTGGCTCGTGCATGCTGGGCCTGACCGCCATCCTGGATATCGCCGCGCCGGGCGACCGCATCCTGATGACGAGCTATGGCAGCGGCGCAGGGTCCGACTCGTTTGACCTGATCGTGACCGACCGCATCCTCGAGGTGCAGGGCCGCGCGCCAAAGACGACCGACTATATCGCCCGCCGCACCCAGATTGACTATGCGACCTACGTGCGCTACCGCAAACTACTCAGGGACTAATCGACATGCGTGATGTTGCCATCATCGGAATCGGGCAGACGCCCGTTGGAGAACATTGGGACACAGACCTGCGCACCCTGGCCGCAGACGCCGCCCGCGCTGCCCTGGATGACAGCGGCAATGCCGCCGTGCCTCAGGCGGTTTATGTGGGCAATACCTACGGCGCCAGCATCAGCAGCCAGGCGCAGCTTGGCGCACTGGTGGCCGATTATGCCGGACTGCGCGGGGCGGAAGCCTTTGCGCTGGAAGCAGGCGAGGCCTCAGGCGCGGCAGCCGTGCGCGCGGCCTACCTGGCAGTCGCCAGCGGCGCGATTGACACGGCGCTAGTCGTCGGCGTGGAAAAAGCGACCGACATGGTGGGCACGGCCAAAGTTGCCGCCCGCAATGTCACGCTGGACGCCGACTATGAGGCCGTGCATGGCGCCACCCTGCCCGCGCTGGCCGCGCTCATCATGCGCCGCTATATGTACGAGTTTGGCGCAGAGCTGGGCAATTTTGAGAACTTTAGCATTAACGCGCATGCCAATGGCTCGCTGAACAGCAATGCCATGTACCGCAACAAGCTGAAGCCGGGCGGCTTTGCCCGCGCACCCATGATCGCCGACCCGGTCACGCTGTTTGACGGCGCGCCGGATGGCGACGGCGCGGCGGCGCTCGTCATTACCGCCGGGCAGAATGCGGCCGACCTAGTGCCCCACCCGGTGTATATCACCGGCAGCGCGGGCGCATCCGATACGCTGGGTCTGGCCGAGCGTGAGGACATCCTGTCGCTGTCGGCGGCCGGACTCTCCGCCAGCCGGGCGCTGGCACAGGCCGGCCTGACCGTCCAGGATATCGACGTGTTTGAGCTGCACGATGCCTTCACCATCCTGACGGCGCTGGCGCTGGAGGCGATGGGCCTGGCCGAGCGTGGAACGGGCTGGCAGCTGGCGCGCGACAATCGCATCGGGCTGGCGGGCGATGTGCCGCTGAGCACATTCGGCGGGCTGAAGAGCCGCGGCAATCCGGTTGGCGCGACGGGTGTGTATCAGGCTGTCGAGGCTGTGCTGCAACTGCGCGGCGCGGCCGGGGCCAATCAGGTCGCGAACGCACAGACTGCCCTCGTCCAGAATATGGGCGGGCTGGGCAGCACCGTGATTACCCACGTGCTGAAAGGTTAACGTCTTCTCATGAGAGGCTTTGACAGCGGCGCTGATAGCTTTTGAGAGCCGACACCGCCTATGCTAAGGCCTATCAACAAGCGAGTAGCAAGCTGGCATCCGACAGATTAGAGTCAGCGTCACAGGAGCAAACACCATGCAAATTTCACGTCACTGGAGAATGAACGCGCTGCGCTATCGCCTCGAAGGCGTGCGTCACCAGAATGGCGAGTCTCGTCTGCATCCCCGCGCAGTCGTGGAGCAGCGCGCCGAACTGCGCGAAGTCAATACGAATAAGGAAGCGACGCCCGTGCGTATGAGCGCATCGGCAGCCCGCTAAGCCCAACCAGACAGAGCGTTCGCGCTCACAGGATGAACGACGTTATGGCGAATACGCGCAAAGAAGTAGAAGTGCAGGCCGAACGGTTTGCCTTCAGTGGTCGTGGTGAAGTCTACAGCTTCACGACTGTGCAGGAGCCGCCCGCAGGCTATGAAGACCAGTCGCCCTATGTGATTGGACTGATCCGCCTGGAAGATGGCCCGCTGGTGACCGCCCAGATCACCGACCTGGATGACCAGCCATTGGCCATTGGCGACCGCGTCGAGATGGTCACGCGCAAGCTGACCAGCGAAGGCGAACGCGGCATGATTGTATACGGCTACAAGTTCCGCAAAGTGCTTCAGCGGGCCTGATTCAGCAGCGCATCACCCAAAACAAAAAATCCTCAACAAAGCCAGAAAGGGGCTCTGCGTCGAATGCAGAGCCCCTTTCTGTTACAGACTTTTGTGACTAGATGACTAGCTCAGCGCGAGCAGCGGCGCAATCACCACCGATACAATCGCCAGCAGCTTGAGCAGGATATTCAGGCTGGGCCCAGAGGTATCCTTGAACGGGTCGCCGATGGTGTCGCCGACGACAGCAGCCTTGTGCGCGTCACTGCGCTTGCCACCCAGATTGCCACGCTCGATATACTTCTTGGCATTATCCCACGCGCCACCCGCGTTGGCCATCATCACCGCCAGCATGAAGGCCGAAATCAGCGAACCGAGCAGCACACCCACCAGCGTCTCGACACCCACCATCTGGCCCAGCACATTCCCGCGTCCCAGCACTGTGAGGACGGCAATTCCCACAGGCACCAACACGGCGATGATGCCCGGCGCGAGCATTTCCTTAATCGCGCTCTCGGTGCTGATCGCCACGCACGTCTCGTAATCGGGATCAGCCGTGCCTTCCATCAGGCCAGGAATCTCCTTGAACTGACGGCGCACCTCGACCACGATCTGCTGGGCAGCACGGCCCACCGCCAGCATGGTCTGCGCGCTGAACAGGAACGGCAGCACCGCGCCCAGGAACAGGCCGGTAATCAGGCGCGGATCCAGAATCACAGCCGCAAATGTCGTCGGCAGGCCGCCGCCCACATTAACCGCCGAGACAAAAGTGGCAATCAGCGCCAGTGCCGTCATCGCCGCCGAGCCAATCGCGAAGCCCTTGCCAGTCGCGGCGGTGGTGTTGCCCAGACTGTCGAGCGCGTCAGTGCGTTCGCGCACTTCCGGGCCCAGCTCTGCCATCTCTGCGATACCACCCGCATTATCAGCGACCGGGCCGTAAGCGTCGGTCGCCAGCGTGATGCCCAGCGTGGCCAGCATCCCCACGGCAGCCATGGCAATGCCGTACAGGCCGCCGCCCTGATAGGCGATCAGCGTGGCCAGAATCACGACACCCGTCGGCACAATTGTGCTCTGCATGCCAATGGCCAGTCCCTGAATGATGACGATGGCCGGGCCACCCGCGGTGCTTTCCGCAATCGAGCGCGTCGGGCGATAGTTGTCTGACGTGAAGTATTCGGTGATGTAGCCGATGGCCACACCCGCCGCCAGCCCGCTCAGCGTGGCGAGAATCGCGCCGATTTGCAGGCCCAGCAGCAGACCAATCACGATCACAGCCAGCGCCACACCTGCACTCGCCGCATACACACCGCGCCGCAGACTGTTCAGCAGGCCCTCCTGCGTGGCACCTTCTTCGGTGCGCACCAGGAATGTCGCGCCGATGCCGATCAGCAGGCCGACAGCAGCGACGAGGATCGGAAAGGCGATCATGCGTGCGACGGCGTCCGGCCCATCACCCGCCACTGCCACGGCACCGGCAGCGCCCGTCAGCGCGGCAATCGAAATCGCGGCGATGATCGAGCTGGCATAGCTCTCAAACAGGTCAGAACCCATGCCGGCCACATCGCCGACGTTGTCGCCCACGTTGTCAGCGATGACGGCCGGGTTGCGCGGGTCGTCTTCGGGGATACCCGCTTCGGTCTTGCCCACCAGGTCGGCGCCCACGTCGGCAGCTTTGGTGAAGATGCCGCCGCCCACACGGGCGAAAATCGCGATCGACGTGCCGCCGAAGCCAAATCCGGCCAATGCCGACGCCGCAATCAGCGGCTGGTCAGGATAAACATTGTTGAGGATAAAAAAGAGTATGCTAATGCCCAGCAGCGCCAGCGACACCACCATCGTGCCCATGACCGTGCCGCTGGAAAATGCGACGCGCAGGCCTTTGTTCAGGCTTTGCGCGGCGGCTGTGGTCGTGCGCATGTTCGAGCGCGTGGCCACGGTCATACCGATGTAGCCGGCCAGCGCGCTGGCACCCGCGCCCGCCACGAAGCACAGCGCCGTCAGCGGGCTGAGCCCCACACCGGGAATCGCGCTCAGAACCAGCAGCAGCACCGTCACAATTGCGACCAGCACCGCCACATAGCGGTACTCACGGCTGAGAAATGCCCGCGCGCCCTTCTGAATCGCCAGGCCGATCTTCTGCACGCGCGCATTGCCCACTTCCTGGGCCAGCAGCCAGCGCACCGTGAAGATGGCAAAACCAATGCCGATGATCGAGGCAATCAGTCCCGCCAGATTTGCAGTTGATATAATCGAGTTCATAAAGCATCCTCATAGTTTAAGGGAAGCGCTCCGTCCCAGCGTGATAGTAGCGGAGCGCCTCAACGGCACAGATAGACTATTCGCATAGAAGCATTATCCCTATCTTTAGATGGTTTCACCAAAATTAGTCAATTTCACCAAGCGAAGGCACAAAACAGCCGAACATGCTAAATCGACGACAGGCACTGGGCAAGCAAGGTGAACAAATCGCACAAGAGCACCTTCGTGCGCTGGGATACACCATTGTCGAATGCAACTGGCGCTGCAAAGCCGGGGAGCTGGATATCATCGCCCGCGATGGGAACACACTGGTATTTGCCGAGGTGCGTGCCCGCACTTCAGACAGCACCGAGCCCGCCTGGCAAAGCATCACCCCGCGCAAACGGGCGGTGCTGGTCGTGCTGGCTGAAACCTATATGAGTGAACGCGCCGCTAATTCAAACGGCCTGTGGCGCATCGACATTATCGCAGTGGCCTTTGGGCGCAACCGGGCGCCGATTGTGGAGCATGTACAAGATGCCCTCGACTGGTGAAAAGATTCCGCTGCTGGTGATTTTCGGCCCCACGGCAGTGGGCAAAACCAGGCTGGCGATCGACCTGGCGCAGCAGTTTGATGGGGATATCATCGGCGCGGACAGCCGCCAGATTTACCGCTATATGGATATCGGCACCGCCAAGCCCTCCCCTGACGAGCTGGCCGCCGCGCCGCATCACCTGATCAGCATCGTCACGCCAGACCAGACGCTGACCGCCGCCGAGTATGCCCGGATGGCCAGACACACCATTGAGTCAGTTTATGCGCGCGGCCGACTGCCCATGCTGGTCGGCGGCACGGGCCAGTACGTCACCTCGGTGGTCGAAGGCTGGAACAGCCCGGCCGTCCCGCCTGACCCTGCCCTGCGCGCCGAGCTGGAAGCGTTTGCGGCGGCCAACGGCCCCTCTGCCCTGCACGACCGCCTGACTGCGCTGGATCCTGATGCGGCGGCCAAAATTGATGCGCCGAATATTCGCCGTGTGGTGCGCGCTCTTGAAGTGTGCCTGGTCACGGGTGGTCGTTTCAGCCAGCTCACGACGAGCACGCCGCCACCGTACGACATTCGGATGGTCGCGCTGACGATGCCGCGTGAGGCATTATTTATCCGCGCTGACCAGCGCATTGATGCGATGATGCGCGCCGGATTCGCTGACGAAGTGCGCGCCCTGCTGGCGATGGGGTATGATCGCAAACTGCCCGCCATGACCGCGCTGGGATATGACCAGCTTGCGGCGCATCTTCTTGACAGCGTTCCGCTGGAAACAGCCATCGCCGAGACAAAACGCGGCACGCGGGCGTTCATCCGGCGGCAGGATACCTGGTTCCGCAGGTACAAAGACGCGGCGATGTGGTATAACAGCACCGAACCCGAGGTCAATGTTACAATTGCCCTGAACGTCAAAACATGGCTGTACGAGAGAACAGGCACAAGTGACTAACGATCGCCGGACCAAACGCGTCTCATATAACTTCATCGTCACCGTGATTATCCTGTTTGTGATCACGATGGCGCTGTCGCCCGGACGCCTGTTCACCGTGCTGTCTGATTATGTGCCGCTGGTCTACGATGGCGTGCCGTGCGCCAGCCTGCGCCAGGGGGATGACCGCGCCTTTCACCAGAGCCTGCTCGGCCGCGGGGATCCCTCTCCCATCGCACTGGAGGTGCGCACGTCTGCGGTGCCGGTCACAGCCGATGGCCAGCTCATCGTCTACATCACCGTCATCAATGACTCGATCGGCACGGTGCCCATCATTTATGACCCGAATCAGGTCATCATTGGCGACAACGGCACCAGCGGCCTGGGCATCATCTTCACCCCGCAAAACCAGTTGTTCACCACCAACCGTGTTGAATCACAGCAGTCTGACGCCCAGCTACGCCTGCTGACGCCGCGCCAGCGCTGCGTGCATGAGGTACGCATTCCTGCGGGAAACGTGATGGTTGATCCCACCCTGATGAACGGGGGCGCACAGGTGCGCGCGTTTTACCGCAATAACAGCGTCGGCTTCACCGTGCCGCAAACAGGCACATTCGCCACACCAATTTTCCGCGACCAGGGCCTGTGGACGGGCTACGTGGAATCGGCCAACGTTTACCTGCCCCCGGCAGGTGTACAGCCGGTTTCATAATCGCGGTATAATGGGCATCAATAGGGTCATTTAATCTTATAGTGTGAGACATGTTTCGAAGGATTTCCGGCGATGCCTGACAATAGTGAGCGTCCGATTCTGATTTTTCGCGGCGATAACGGCTCCAATCAGCAGTGGACGCTGCAAAAGGATGAACTGATTCTGGGCCGCGATGAAACCTGTGACATCGTGGTGCCAGAGCGGAATGTTTCACGGCAGCATGTGCGGCTGTTTCGCCAGGGTGATGCCTTCTACATCGAAGACCTGGAAAGCCGCAATGGCTCATGGGTCAATGATGAACCGCTGCGCAATGCCCCGCGCAAGCTGTATGACAACGACATCATTACGCTGGCCACAGTGGCCAAGCTGCAATTTGTCGGCTCCGGCGCGACGGCCCCACTGCCATTTGAAGTGCCCGCCAGCGTCACCGACGGCCGCCTGCGGCTGGATCGCGCTGCCCGCCGCGTATTCATCAACGGCGCTGAAGTCGAGCCGCCGCTCAGCCCGCCGCAGTATCGCCTGCTGGAGCTGCTCTATCTGAACGCCGGCCGCGTGTGCACCCGCGACGAAGTCGTGCAGACCGTGTGGCCGGATGTGTTTGGCGAGGGCGTCAGCGAACAGGCCATCGACGCGCTGGTGCGCCGCCTGCGCGACCGCCTGAGCGACCTTGATCCCGACTGGGAATACATTATCACCGTGCGCGGGCATGGCTTCCGCCTGGAAAACGCGTGAGCAACAAAAAAAGCTGGCATGCTGAGTTTACGCCTTCCTTCGGGGAGGCGTATGCATTTAAGTCTCAGTCAGTAAATGCTGAACAGTCTGGCGATGCACAAGGGCCTTTGTCTGAAATAGACGAAATGCATCCGGGTGCGCACGAAGACGTTTTCATGACCAGCATCCACTGCGCTGAGGTAATCGTTCAGCCGCCGCGGTCATTCCCCCCGTATGACTGCCCCAAGTGGCATCTTCAGGGCACGCTGTGCAATTGTGCCAAAATGCCCAAGTTGTGATGCTTTCATAACTCCAGCTTTTTCTTTTGGTAGATTTCACCAAACAACAGGTCTCAAAAATTGGAGAGTTCACGCACAAGCCAATGCGACGCTTGGCGCTATACTGACGCCTAGTTGTTTATCTTTCGATATCCTCATGGGTGGGAAAATGCCTGAATTACGCGATTTCCTCGAACTGCACTACGACGAGCTGGAAGAAAAGAACCTTGAAGCCAAGTCGATGCGCGCGTCACGCACGCCGATCGACAAGATTCAGGAAGCACGCATGAAGTATCTGACGGACGAGAAGCGTATCAAGGCCGTCACCGTGTGCTTCAGCGACCTCGAAGGCCGCCTGCACATGCTGGACTATGACAAGAAGTTCCTGCTCAAGTCGGCCGATAACCTGACTTTCGACGGTTCTTCCATTCGCGGCTTCTCGGCCCAGGTGGAGTCTGACCTGCGCCTCGGCCTGGACTGGTCTGCCTTCTACTGGCTGCCGTCCGATGTGTTTGGCCCCGGCAAGGTATTCGTCTTTGGCGAAGTGCTGGAAAAAGACGGCTCGCCCTATCCCGGCGACCTGCGCTCAGTGCTGAAGGCCTATGCCGCCAAGCTGTATGAGACCCAGGGCCTGACGGCCAACGCCGCCAATGAAATCGAAGGCTTCATCTTCAAAGGCGCCAACGCTGAACAGCGTTACCACGAAACCGGCGGCTTTGACTTTATCAGCACCAGCGGCTACTACCACTCGCTGCCCGGCGACCCGATCCGCAATTTTATCGACACCGCCGCAGAAGTGCAGCGTGCAATGGGCTTTGCCAACGAAAAAGATCATCCGGAAGTGGCCCCGTCGCAGTTCGAGATGAATTACAGCTACACCGAAGTCTCGATCGCTGCCGACCAGATTCAGCTGTACAAGCTGATCTGCCGCCAGGTGGCCAACCGCCTCGGCCTGACCGCCAGCTTCCTGCCGAAGCCAGCCGTGGGCATCAACGGCAGCGGCATGCACACCAACCTGTCGATCAGCAAAGGCAAGGACAACCTGTTCTACAGCGCCACCGGCCAGGACGGACTGTCGGACATGGGCTGGCAGTTCATCAATCGCATCCTGAATTCGGCGCTGGATATCTGCCTGGTGCTGAACAGCAGCGTGAACAGCTACCGCCGTCTGGACCCGCACTTCGAGGCGCCCAACGAAATCAAGGCGTCCCCGATCGACCGCGGCTCGATGGTGCGTATCCCGATCGGCAACGAAAAGTCTGCCCGCGTGGAAGTGCGTTCGGTCGCCCCGGATGCCAACCCGTACATGACGCTCTACACGCTGGTCAAGACCGGCCTGGAAGGTGCCTTGCCCAAGGCTGAACTGCCGCGCGATGCCATCCTGCCGGACAACATCTACGACGCGATCAACAGCTTCGCTGCCAGCGACTACATGTCATCGCTGCTGACCAGCGAAGTGCGCGACAAGTTCGCCGCGCTCAAGCAGGCCTCGGCAGACCGCTGCCCGCGCAAGCTCGGCACGCTGGTCAAGGCTTCCGAAATCATGTTCCACCACGAAGTCTTCAATCAGTCCCTGTGGAGCATGTTCTAGAATCCCTCAGTCTTGAAGAAAACAAAAGCGGGGACGCCGATGGGTGTCCCCGCTTTTGTTTGCCAGGTCAGCGCACGCTGAATACCCGCTGTCAGCAAGTCCTACCCCAGCTCAAGATAGTCCTCGGCGATGATCTCGCCCGCCTCGCGGCCCAGCGCCAGCATCATGTCATTGATCAGCTTGGCCTTGAACTCGGCATCCATGGCCGACCACGTGCGGCTCTTGATTTCCAGATACAGCCCATCCAGGGCAGGCTGCACAAACGTATCCAGATTGATGTAGATCAGCACGCCGCGATACAGCACATGCCAGCGCTGGCGGTCCTTCTGCACTTCGCGTTCTGCGCTGGGCCGAAAATACTCGCGGTAAAAGCGCAGAGGACGATTGGCCTCGGCGATAAAGCGCGAATAGCTGAGCAGCACCGCGTTATTGAACTCGCGCTCCTTGGTGGGCATCGTCAGCGTCAGGCGGGTGCGCACATTGGTCACCTGGCCGTGCGCATCGACAAAGTCATCTTCGCGGTAGCGCACACGCCCCTGCTGCGGATCGTCAAACAGGAAGTAAGTGTCGTACTGGCGATAATGATGCGCCTTCACGATCTGAATGTCTTCACTGGCCAGCAGCGCATCCAGCGCGGCCCGATTGTGCAGCTTCAGCTTCACCTGCACTTCGAAGCTCTCCGATTGCTCCAGGTCGCTGACGGCGACCAGCTTGCTGAGCACGCTTTCCTCGCGCTGCGACATGAACTGGTCCACGCGGCGGGCGTACACTTCCGCTTCGTTCAGCACCGCTTCCTCGTCGATTGTCAGCAGGGCGCGGTCGCGCATCAGCCACTGGCCGTCGCACCACACATGGCGCACATCGCTGGCATGTCCCGCATATACAATCTGCGAGTAAATGGCCTGCTCGTCGCGCTGGAACTGCGGCATATTGTGCAGCGTGCGCGCATCCATCACGATCACGTCTGCGCGCTTGCCAGCTTCCAGGCTGCCCGTCTTGTCACCGATGAACAGCGCCTCTGCCCCCTGGCGGGTCGCCATCAGCAGCGCGGTGCGCGCCGGCAGCACCGTCGGGTCATTGGCATCCGTCTTGGCCAGAATCGCCGCCAGGCGCATTTCCTCGAACATATCCAGGTCGTTGTTGCTGGCGGGGCCGTCCGTGCCGATGCCCACTGTGATTTCAGCTTTCAGCATCTGCGTGACCGGCGCGATGCCGCTGGCCAGCTTCAGATTGCTCGTTGGGCAGTGGGCAACGCCCGCCTTGCCATCGCGCAGCAGGTCCATTTCGCCCTGCGAGATATGCACGCAGTGGGCGGCCAGCACTTTGGCGCGGAACAGGTCGATATTCTTCACTCGGCGCACCACGCTCATGCCAAACTGTTCCAGGCTTTCGTCCAGCTCAAACTTCGTCTCGGCGATGTGAATCAGCAGCGGTACGTCAAATTCGACGGCGGTATCCACGCACTGCTTCAGTATGTCATCGGTATTGGAGTAAGGCGCGTGCGGCGCGACCGCCGGGGTAATCAGTTCATGCCCGCGCCACTGCTCGATGAACGCGCGCGCTCGGCCAAGCCCCTCTTCAAAGCTACCCGCATCCGGCACCGGGAATTTGATGACCGTCTGGCCCAGCACGCCGCGCATCCCGGCCTTGGCCGTAGCCGCCGCAATTTCTTCCTCAAAATAGTACATGTCGGCAAAGGCCGTCACGCCGCTGCGGATCATCTCGGCGCACGCCAGCGTCGTGCCCAGGCGGCAAAACTCCGGCGTGACAAACTCGCGTTCCGTAGGCATGACATACGCCAGCAGCCACACATCCAGGCGCAGGTCATCGGCCAGGCCGCGCAGCAGCGTCATCGGCACGTGCGTGTGGGCATTCACCAGCCCGGGCATGACGATTTTTCCGGTGCAGTCCACCACCGTATCGGCCTGATAAGCAGCTGCAAGCGCCTCGGCCTTGCCCACCGCGACGATGTTCTGGCCGCGAATCGCCACCGCGCCGGGCGCGAATATCTCGAACGCCCGGTTCATCGTCACGACGGTTCCGCCGGTGAGCAGCGTATCAATCTTTTCCATAACAGCAGTCCTTTCTGCGTGCGGCGGTCTGTATTGCAGGCACATTTCCCCGCATTTGACGCCGCGCCATTTGCGGAATTGTATCAGCGTTGTACACTTTTACCGTAATACCATGTGTGGCAACAGTAGAGAGATTTTCGCATGCTGCGACGGCTGAAGCTTTCGCCCCAGAGCCTGATGTTCCTGGAGGCGGGGTTAATCGGACTATTCTTCATACAGGCGCTTCGTTTCCTCGTGGGCATGCTGTACAACCAGTCCGCCGGCGCATCTATCACGCTGACGATTCAGCAGCTCGGCATGGAGCTGCTGACGCCAAACCCGACCGATCCGGCGGCCGTCACGAGAGATATCACCTTCAGCCTGCTCATGCTGGGCCTGCCGGTCATCACGCTGATTTTTGGTCGCGTGCGGCCATTTATCATGCTGGCTGTGCTGATTACCGCTGTCGGGCGCGCCTTCATGAGCCTGGAACTTGTGCTGACGCCCACGGCGTCGGCGGCGCTGGTTGTCGGCGGCGGCCTGATGTATGTGGCCTATCTGGCCCGCTACCGCGCCAACCTGCTGCCTTATATGTTCGTGCTGGCGCTGGGTGCGGATCAACTTTTGCGCGCCTACGGCAACACACTTGACCCGTCCTGGAGCATCGCCTACCAGAATATCCAGATTGGCCTGTCGTTCCTGGCCGTGCTGCTGGCCCTGTTCACAGTCATCTGGACGGAGACCACGCCTCAGCCTCCCCTGCCCGCGCCGCAATACGGGCTGATACCCTTCTGGGGCGGCATCGGGCTGGGGGCGCTGTTGTTCTTGCAGCTCTCGCTGCTGGGCATGCCCAATGCCATCGCGGGCCGTGCCGACTATGAATATACCATCCTTGTGCCGCTGGTCACCGCCGCAACACTGCTGCCGCTCATCCCGGCGGTGCGCGGACGCGTCGGGGCCTTCATCGGCACCTTCGACAGCAGCGTGCGCGGCTGGCTGTGGATGCTGGTGATCGTGCTGCTGATCGTGGCCGGCACCCGCCTGACGGGCCTCATTGCCGCCATCGCGCTGGTGATTTCGCAGTTTCTGGTGTCCACGCTGTGGTGGTGGATGCTGCGCCGCCGCACGGCCAAAGACCGTTCTTTCAGCGGATTGTGGCTGGTGCTGGGCGTGCTGGTCTTCGCGCTGCTGGTGGCCTGCGACCTGTTCACCTATGAATATGCGTACGTGCGTAGTTTCAGCGGCGACCTGGCCTTCCTGAATGACATCATCGTGCCGCTGCTGCGCGGCTTCAGCGGGCTGGGCATCGCCGTCATCATCCTTAGCGTGTTCCTGGCTGCCCTGCCGATGACGCAGATTCGCCAGCGCATCCCGCTGGCGGGCGGGCCAACCTTCATGTCGATATTCGCGCTGCTGGTGGTCGCCGCGGCCAGCGTGGGGGCGTATCTGCTGGCGCGTCCGCCGGTCATCCAGGCGCCCGCTGGCCTGGAAGTCATGCGCGTGGCGACTTACAACATCCACGGCGGCACCAACGAGTATTTCCAGCCCTCGCTGGAAGAAATCGCGACGGCCATCGAGACCAGCGGCGCCAATGTCGTGCTGCTGCAGGAAGTGGAAGTTGGCCGTCTGACCAGCTTCGGCGTCGATCAGGCGCTGTGGCTTGCGCGCAATGTCGGCCTGGGCATGGACCGGCGTTTCTATCCCACCAATGAAGGGCTGCGCGGACTGGCCGTGCTGTCCAGCCTGCCAATCGCGTTTGACGACGGCGCGCCGCTTTCGGCCATTGGCGAACGCACCGGCCTGCAGCGCGTGCAGATTCAGCCGACGCCCGACAGCGTCATCACGCTCTACAACACCTGGCTGGGCTATCTGCTGGAGCCCACCGAGGGGCTTACGATCGAGGCGCAGGAACAGGATCAGCAGCGCCAGCTCGGCGAAATCTTTCAGATTATCGAGAGCCATCATCCGAACGGGGTGCTGGGCCGCACCATCATCGGCGGCACCTTCAACAACGTGCCCGATTCGCCGCTGGTCGAGCGCATGCGTCAGGTAGGATTCATCGATCCATTTGCGGGGATGCCGGTAGAGCTGGGCGCGACGCTGGTGCGCTCTGGCGTGGCGCGTGCCCGTCTGGATTACCTGTGGCTGCGCAATCTGAACCCGGCTGAGGGTGTGCTGGTGCTGGACAATCCGGCCTCAGACCATCGGCTGGCTGTTGCCGGCATTCTGGTGGAATAGCGTATAACAAGGCGGGGATTCAGCGCGTCTGCATTCCCGACACAATATCGTCCCAGCGCGCCAGCGCATCGGCTGCGGCAGCGCGGGCGGCCAGCTGCTTGCTGCGACCCTGCCCGTGCCCGACAACGCTCTCGCCAATCAGCACATCTGCGCTCATCGTCGGGGAATGCGACGGCCCCGCCTCGCCCAGATGCTGATAGCTGGGCGTGATGCCAAATATCATCTGCGACAATTCCTGCAGGCGCACACGCGCATCCTCGCCGCTGGACAGCACCAGTTTCAGGCGCTCCTCAAATCGGGCCACCAGGAACGCCCGCGCAGCCTCCAGCCCCTGATCCAGATAGAGCGCGCCCACAATCGCCTCGAAGGCATCGGCCAGCACATTCTGCCGGTTGCGGCCACCCGTGCGTTCATCGCCTTTGCCCAGCCGCAAGGCATCACCCACCTGCATTGCTCGCGCATACGCCGCGCAGGCCTCGGTATTCACGAGTGCGGCGCGGGTGCGCGTCAGATAGCCTTCCTGCTCGTCGGGAAACTGACGAAACAGATAGTCTCCGCACACAAATTGCAGGATGGCATCCCCCAGGAATTCCAGCCGCTCATAGTCTTCAGCGACGACATCATCAGGAATCTCGTTCAGGTAGGAACGATGCGTCAGCGCACGCTGAATCAGCCCCTGATCGTGGAAGTCGAGACCATTGAGCGAGAGGAAGTCCTCCAGGGTCAGCGCCATGCTCAGCCTTCAAATGCCGAAATCACGAGCGAGACGTTGTGACCGCCAAAGCCGAAGGAATTGCTCATTGTGTGCTTGATCTTGGTCTGACGGGCCGTGTGCGGCACATAGTCCAGGTCGCATTCCGGGTCTTTCTCGTTCAGCGCAATCGTCGGCGGGGCCACCTGGTCGCGAATCGCCAGCACGCAGAAGATCGCCTCCATGCTGGCCGTCGCGCCCATCGCGTGTCCGGTCATGCTCTTGGTGCTGCTCATCGGCACATTGTACGCATGCGGGCCAAAAGTGCGCTTGACCGCTTTGGTCTCCATCGCGTCATTCAGCGTGGTGCCGGTCCCGTGCGCGTTGATGTAATGGATGTCGGTCACATTCAGGCCGGCATCCTCCAGCGCGACTTCCAGCGCCTCACTGGCGCCCAGTCCCTGCGGCTCCGGCGCGGTGATATGGTACGAATCGGCCGTGGTACCATAGCCGCGAATCTCCGCGAGAATAGTTGCGCCGCGGGCCTGTGCGTGCTCCAGCGACTCGATCGCCAGCACGGCAGCACCCTCGCCAAACACCAGGCCGGGCCGGTCTTTTGCAAACGGCTGGCAGGCCACCGAGACATCCGTCTCGCGAGAGCACGCGCCCGTGCGGTCGAAGGCGGCCAGACCGACATTGAAAATCGTGGCGTCGCCGCTGCCCGCCAGCCCCTGATCAATCATGCCGGAGCGGATCAGATGGAAAATCGTGCCGATGCAGTCGCCGCCGGTGGCACAGGCAGAGGTGGGCACATAGCCCGGACCGCGCGCGCCCACATCAATGCCCACGTAGTCGCTGCCGCCATTGACCATCAGCATGGGGATGGCCATCGGCGTGATACGGCGCCATTCGCCGGTCAGAATAGCTGCGCTGCACTCGTCGTTATAGCTGGCCACGCCGCCCACGCCAGAGCCAATCATCACGCTGGCACGGCGGCGCTCGTGCTCGTGCACCACAAAGCCAGACTGCTCAATCGCCTGATGCGCGGCAGCCACAATATACTGCTGATACAGGTCGCGGCGGCGCACTTCCTTCGCCGACATATAAAGCTCTGGGTTGAAGCCTTTGACCTCGGCCGCCAGCTTTACGCCAAAATTGCTCACGTCAAAGCGCGTGATCGGCGCGATGCCGGTGCGCCCATTGACGATATTGTCCCAGTTTTCGGCGACGGTATTCCCTGTCCCAGAGACCATGCCCATGCCGGTGATGACTACGCGCCGCGTCATATTTTCAGTCCTTATGCTTTAAGAAGTCGCAAAAAATGATTTTCCTGAACTTTGCCCGCCATTATAATCGGTTCATCCGGGACCGAAAGGCAAAACTATGGCATCCGTGCAAACCGTCACCTTCATTTCAGTCGGCCACACAGTCGAACAGCTTGAAACGAACGATGACAACTTCCGGAAGCGTGCTGAAGGCCGGGACTATGTCGCGATCACCCTGATGCTGCGCGACAGCGGCTGGCACCGCGAGTCTGAATCCTGGGATGCCAGCACCAACCGCCGTCAGGAGCGCTGGACCTGGTTACCAAACCGCGAAGTGATGATCATAACATTCAGCAGCCCGGCCAACGTATGTATGCAGGTCATGCGTGACGGCCATGTCCAACAAGAATCCACCCTTCTGGGACTATCATCGACTGCAATCAAAGCTGCACTGCTGGCGGACGGATGGCGCTTTTCACATGTCTGGGGCGGTGCCGATGGCCAGCAGCACACCTACTTTCGGCCTGCCTGATGAGCGTCCCCTGCGTCGGGCATATACTTGCCTTCCACCCACGCATCGCCATCGCGGCCAACTTCTTTTTTCCATACCGGCACGATTTCTTTCAGCCGGTCGATGCCATAGCGCGCCGCCTCAAAGCAGCCCTGGTCACGATGGCCGCTGGCGCACGCGATCACGATCGTGTTCTGGCCCACTTCCAGCCGCCCCACGCGCTGCACGACGGCGATGCCCTGCACCAGCGGCCACTGCGCGCGAATCTCGGCGATCACCTGGCGCATCTTGTCGACGGCCATCGCCTCATAGGCCTCATATTCCAGCCACTCGGTGTGCTGCGTGGCCTGGTCGCGGGCGGTCTCGCCGCGCACAAAGCCGCTGAACAGGCACACGGCGCCAGTCGCCGGGGTGGTAATCGCGTTCACCAGCTCGTCCGTCGAGAACGGTGCGTCGGCCAGCCGGGCGATCTCGGCCCAGCCCTGCCCGCCGCTGACTGGCGGGAAGAACGCAAGCTCGTCGCCTGCTTCAATCCGTTCGTCCGGCTCGGCAAATTCGCGGTTGCGCGCCGCAATCGCCGTGCCCACATGCGCCGCCAGCGCCGGATACTGTTCGCTGATAAGCATGCGCAGTCGGGCAATCGTGAGCGGCGCATCATCGGCAGTCACCTCGATGACACTGGTGCCCGCAGCATGTTTCAGCGTGGCAAACAACATCACGCGCAGTTTCATCGGCCCTCCGCCACATAATCCCCATGCACGCCACCTCGCTTTTCCAGCAGGCGGATATCGGTAATCTGCATCTCTCGGTCGACGGCCTTGGCCATGTCGTAGATGGTGAGCGCGGCGGCAGACACAGCCGTGAGCGCCTCCATCTCGACGCCCGTCTTGCCGCGCGTGCGCGCTGTCGCCTCGATGACCACGGCCGACCCAGCCTCGTCCAGCGTCAGCGCCACTTCCAGATGCGTCAGCGGGACCGGGTGGCACAGCGGAATCAGCTCGCTGGTGCGCTTGGCCGCCATAATGCCCGCGATGCGCGCAATCGTCAGCACATCGCCCTTTTTCAGGGCGCCCGCCTGAATCAGAGAAAGGGTCTCAGGACGCATCCTTACCCTGCCGCCAGCTGCAGCGAAGCGTTCGCTGTCAGGTTTATCGCCCACATCCACCATTTGCGCGCGGCCCGCCGCATCCAGATGTGTCAGTGTGTTTTCGCTCATCATACCCCTCGTATATAGGCCTTTCAGTATACCCTATGCCCGCTCTGGCTTGAATCCGCGTCGCCCAAACGTGTATACTGGCGCATGGATTTTCACGCATTCAGCCCCAACCGCCATTTACTGGAGACATCCCGTTGAGCATATTCCGGTCAGGCATGTCCAAAACCCGCCAGTCATTTTTCGGCCGCATCGGCCAGATGCTGGGCGGTGGCGCGGAGATTGACGACGAGACCTGGGACGATATCGAATCGCTGCTCATCCAGGCAGATATGGGCGTGCCCACCACGCAGGCCGTCATGCAGGACCTGCAAACCCGCGTGCGCAAGCAGAATATCCGCAAGGCCGAGCAGGTGCAGCCGGTGCTGAAGCAGGCCCTGCGCGCCCTGTTGAAAGACCCGCCCGTCATGAATATCAGCGGACGCCCGCTCAGCATCGTGCTGATCGTGGGCGTCAATGGCTCTGGCAAGACGACCACCATCGGCAAGCTGGCGCACCGCCTGAACAACATCAACAACCGCAAAGTCATGCTGGCGGCGGGCGACACCTTTCGTGCAGCGGCCATCGACCAATTGCAGATGTGGGGCGAGCGCACTGGCGTGCCCGTCATCGCCAACAAGCCGGGCAGTGACCCCGCAGCCGTCGTCTTTGATGCGGCAGCGGCCGCCAATGCCCGCGGGCGCGATATCCTGCTGATCGACACTGCCGGCCGCCTGCATACCAATGCCAACCTGATGGAAGAGCTGGCCAAAATCAAGGCCGTCTCGCAGAAAGTCATTCCCGACGCGCCGCATGAAGTGCTGCTCGTGCTGGATGGCACAACCGGCCAGAATGCGCTCACGCAGGCGGAAAAATTCCGCGAGATGGTCGACGTGACCGGCGTGATCGTGACCAAGCTGGACAGCACCGCCAAAGGCGGCATGATCTTCGCCATCAACCATGATCTCGGCCTGCCCATTCACTATGTGGGCCTGGGCGAGAAAATGACCGACCTTGTCTTTTTCAACCCGGATTACTTCGTCGACAGCCTGTTCGACGACTCAGAGTGAGGCACCAGAAACTCCCCGAATGGACAACCTGATTACGCCCCTGGAGGGTATGAAAGCACAAATCGCGCAGCTGGCCGAGCGCATCGACCTGGCAGGCAAGACCCGCCGCGCCGAACAGCTTGAGGCCCAGTCCGCCGCGCCTGAATTCTGGTCCAGCCCGGACATCGCCCAGCGCACCATGCAGGAAATCTCGCGCCTGAAGGCCGAAGTAGAACAGTGGCGCGCTGTCAGCATGCGCATCGATGACGCCCTGGAGCTGGCCGCCCTGGAGGAAGAATCGTTACAGGACGACCTGACCGCCGAGGTCAATGCACTGCGCGAGCTGGTCGAGCATTTATCGCTGCAAACGCTGCTGGGCGGCGAATATGACAACGAGAATGCGATTCTGGCCATTCACGCGGGCGCAGGCGGCACCGACTCGCAGGACTGGGCGCTGATGTTGGAGCGGATGTACCTGCGCTGGACCGAGCAGAATGGTTACAAAGTCGAGATCATCGACCGCAGCGAAGGCGAAGAAGCTGGCCTGAAAAGCGTGACCTTTTCGGTCAAGGGCGACTATGCCTATGGCTATCTGCAAAGCGAACAGGGCGTACATCGCCTGGTGCGCATCAGCCCGTTTGACGCGGCGCGCCGTCGCCACACCTCGTTCTCGAAGGTCGAGCTGTGGCCGGATATTCAGGGCAATATCGAGATTGAAATCAGCGAAAAAGACCTGAAAATCGAGACCTATCGCTCCAGCGGCGCGGGCGGGCAGAACGTGCAGAAAAACGACACGGCCGTGCGCCTGACCCACATCCCCACCGGCCTCGTCGTGAGCTGCCAGAACCAGCGCTCCCAGGGGCAGAACCGTGAGCGCGCCATGCAAATCCTGAAGTCGCGCCTGTTTGAGATGGAGCGCAAGAAGCGCGAAGCACAGATGGCCGTGCTGAAGGGCGAGAATGTGAATGCCGAATGGGGCAATCAGATTCGCTCATACGTGCTGCATCCGTATCATCTGGTGAAGGACCATCGCACTGGCGCGGAAGATGGCAACACGTCGGCCGTGCTGGACGGGCGGCTGAACCCGTTTATGGAGTCCTATCTGCGCGCCAAGGTCGATCACACACTGGCGGACCCCAGCGCCGAGCTGCCAGAGCTGTAAACGCCCTACAGCCCCAGCAGGCGCCGAATGGCCGCCACAAACACAGCCTCAGCGCGCTCCGGGTCCAGCGTCATCCCCGCTATTTCTATGGTCACGAACCCGTGCGCGGTGGCCCACAAGGCCATCGCGAAGTCGGTCGGGTCGTCGACCTTCAGCCCGTCATCCCGGCACGCTTCCTCCACCATCGCCACCAGCGGCGATAAGGCATCCAGCGCAACGTGCTTGCTCTGGTCGGACATCTCGTCGCTCGATATCCGCCCAAACATGATCTGGTAATGGGTCTGATTGGCCAGTGCCACCCGGCGATAGGCCAGGCACAGCGCGAGTAATCGTTCTGTGGCTGTCCCGCCCTGCGCCAGCACGGCCTGCTGTGCTTCACGAATTCGCGCGAATCCCTCAGCGATTAAAGCATCAACGATGCCCGCCTTCGAGCCAAACAGGTTGTATAGCACGGTTGTTGAGCACCCGACCGACTTCGCCAGCGTGCGCATCGACAGCGCCTCCACCCCGCCAGTCACCAGCAAGTCACTGGCCAGTTTCAGCACAGCATCCCACAAAAGCTGCTGCCCTAGTGACCGGGCTGCCTGATACGGATTCTCCTCATTGGAATGCATAGGCTTCATCTTCTCAACCAATTCTCATCACACGTGAAAATAACACTGTTATTATTTTGTATCAACGTTATTTCTTGCAATGGAGATCCCCAATAATGTCTCAGGATACGCAATCACCCAGCCAGCCATCGCGCCGCAGCTTTTTGTCGCTTATTGCCGGGGCGTCCCTGGGCGCGGTCGGCGGCGGTTTCGTCACCAGCCAGGCTGCGCAAACCCAGTCTAACGCACCGAAAGCCCCCGTGCCCAATATCGTGCAGGTCCCACCAGTCACCGTTGACCTGGCATCCGGCGTAAAAATCCATGCCATCCAGACGGGCTTCGTCGCGGTCAAGCAGGCGCATCGTCAGCTTGTCGGGCTGGAGGCCGCCCGCCTGCTCTCGATCGCAGCGGATACGCGCTGGACGGACTGGATGCCGATCAATACCTGGGTGATCGAGCATCCGCAGGGCATCATCGTGGTCGATACAGGCGAGACCAGCCAGATCAATTCGCCCGGCTATGTCGACTGTGATCCGGTCACCGGCCTGGTTTACCGGAACAACCTGCGTTTTGCGGTCACCCCGCAGGACCAGATTGACGCGCAGCTGCGCGCGCTGGACATTGACCCGACCTCGGTGGGGACCGTCGTGCAGACGCATCTGCATTCCGACCATATGGGCGGGTTGAGCGCGTTTCCCGGCGCAGAATTTTTCGTGCCAGAGGCAGATTATCCGGCAGGCATGGGCGTGCTCTCGTGCCACTTCCCGACACGTTTCACGCCGCGCTTTGCACAGTTCACGAGCAGCGATATCCCTGGCTTTGCGCAGGCACATGCCCTGATGTCCGACGGTGACCTGTTTATCATCCCGACGCCGGGCCACTCGATGGGACATCAGTCGGTGCTGCTGCGCGATGGGACGCGCAATTATGTCTTCGCAGGAGATGCCACATTTGACGATGTCCAGCTCAGGAATGTCGTGATTGGTGGCATCGTGGCCGATGTCGGCATGGCGCGGGCCAGCATTCAGACCCTGCAAACGCTCGTGCGCGAACAACCGACCGTGTATCTGCCCACGCACGATCCTGACTCTCGCCGCCGCCTGCAGCAGGCCGAGGCCACCTTGCTCTAGCGGTGACACATTGGCCAGATGATCCATTTCTTTTGCAGGCAGACCGGGAGTCCGTATACAGGTGCATCCAGTCTGCCTGTGAATTCAGATCACCACGCCGATGGTTGAGGTCATCAATCGCTCATTTTCGCATTACGCCTGAGCATGGGTGACCGCCCAGCGTTCATAATCTGCGCTTAAGTTGACACGCTATCCGTTCTTCGTTATAGTGATTCATGTAGTAATAGATACGGTCATAACGTTCTTTCCCCTGATGCTTGTTCAATAGCACAGCCTGTCCGACAGGTGTGTCTATTGACAGAGTGTTCCCCAAATCCTATAATGTAGGATACGAATGAAGACGAGTCGCGCTCCCTCCGGTGAACACACGGCGCAGGAATAATACATTCCATGCGCTGTTTTGTCGTTTACGGCTGAAGCACCTGCAGGTCTTCGCGTCACAACGCACCATCCACGCAAGTTTCACATATTTACCGTTCAGCGCAGAGGAGGTACCGCCTTGGAGGCGAAAGATTTTAGCGCACTGCGCGTTAGTCTTGCTTCGCCAGAGGACATCAGGAATTGGTCCTATGGAGAAGTGCTGAAACCAGAGACGATCAACTATCGACGCCTGCGACCGGAAAAGGACGGTCTGTTCTGCGAAGCCATTTTTGGCCCCACGCGGGATTACCAGTGCTACTGTGGCAAGTACAAAAACATTCGCTATAAGGGTGTCATCTGCGACAAGTGCGGTGTCGAAGTCACGCGTTCGTCGGTTCGCCGCGAGCGCATGGGCCACATCGAGCTGGCCGCCCCGGTGGCGCATGTGTGGTACACCCGCCGCGTGCCCAGCTACCTGGGTATGCTGGTGGATGTCAGCCGCCGCAACCTGGACCGCGTGCTGTATTTTGCCCAGTATGTGGTGACCAATGTCGACGAGGAAGCCCGTCACAAGGCGCTCTCGCGCATTGAGCGCGACCTGGCATCCAAGGAAGCCGCACTGCGTGGCGACCAGGAAGACCAGGAAACCGCACGCCGCACAGCAGCCAGCGAAGAACAGAGCGTCCTGCTGGAAAAGACCGTCGATATCAACAAGCACTTTGATGGCGAACTGACCCGTCTGAGTGACGAAATCATGCGCGAAGCACAGACTGTGCAGCAGCGCGTCGAAGGCTCGCTGAATCAGCCTGCCCCATCCGACATCGACTTCCCGTCGGCCAACACGGTGATCGCGGCGCGCGGCGAAATTGTGGACAACAGCCACATCGCCCGCATCCAGAGCATCGCCACGGCCCGCATCAACGAGCTGGAAAACGAAGTCAATGCCATGCGCCAGCAGTCGCTGAGCGACCTGAACGTAGAGGCCAACGCCTCCGGTGCAGGTGCGCTGACGACCAGCGCGTTCAGCGAAATTGAAGACCGCATCCGCACCCTGCGTTCCAACGCGGAAAAGATGCGCGGCGAACTGGAAGACCTGAAGGTGCTCCAGTTCCTGCCCGAAAGCCGCTATCGCGAGCTGAAGCAGCGCTACGGCAACGTCTTCCAGGCGGACATGGGCGCCGAAGCCTTCTACGAGATTCTGAAAGGCATGGATCTCGACAAGATGGCCAAGGACCTGTGGCACGAGGTGCGCAACACCCGTTCCAAGCAGCGCAAGAAGAAGGCGACCAAGCGACTGCGCGTGGTGGAAAACCTGCGCAAAAGCAACAATCGCCCTGAATGGATGATCCTGAAGGTGCTGCCGGTCATTCCTCCGGACCTGCGCCCGATGGTGCAGCTGGACGGTGGCCGTTTTGCCACCAGCGACCTGAACGACCTGTATCGCCGCGTGATCAACCGCAACAACCGTCTGAAGCACCTGCTTGAGCTGGGCGCCCCGGACGTGATCGTGCGAAACGAAAAGCGTATGCTTCAGGAAGCCGTCGACAGCCTGATCGATAACAGCCAGCGCACGAAGGCGATGAGCCGCCGTGGCCGCCGTGAGCTGAAGTCGCTCAGTGATATGCTGAAGGGCAAGAAGGGCCGTTTCCGCCGCAACCTGCTGGGCAAGCGCGTCGACTACTCTGGCCGTTCGGTCATCGTGATCGGCCCGCGCCTCAAGCTGCATCAGTGCGGCCTGCCCAAAACGATGGCGCTGGAGCTGTATCGCCCGTTCGTCATCAGCCGCCTGGTGGAAAAAGGCTACGCGCAGAACGTGAAGGGTGCCAAGCGCATCATCGAACGTGAAAAGCCGGAAGTGTGGGAAGCGCTGGAAGAAGTCATCGGGCAGCGCCCGGTGCTGCTGAACCGTGCCCCTACCCTGCATCGCCTCGGCATCCAGGCCTTTGAGCCGCAGCTGGTGGAAGGCAAAGCTATCCAGATTCACCCGCTCGTCTGCTCCGCCTTCAACGCGGACTTCGACGGTGACCAGATGGCCGTGCACGTCCCGCTGAGCGACAAGGCCGTGACCGAAGCGCGCGAGCTGATGCTGAGCACCAAGAACCTGCTCAAGCCCGCTGACGGCCAGCCGATCGTGGCCCCCGCCAAGGACATGGTGCTGGGTATCTATTACCTGACCATGGACCCGACGGTGGAAATCGTCACGCTGAAAGAAAAGGCGGACGCCTTCCGCTCGATCACGACGCTGGGCGACCCGGCTAACCGCGTGGGTATCGCCTACCGCACCAACGGCTACTACTGGTCGCTCGATCACGAAATCCCGGGCATGACCCTGTTCCGCGATGTCATCGAGACCACGGTCATCGACGAGTCGAAGAACATCGTCAAGATCAAGGTGCTCGAATCCGCTTTCGACCGCACGCTCCGCGCGCTGCTGGAAGGTGAAGTCGACTGCCTGGTGGCCAATACCTATGAGATGCGCAAGCTGATTGCGGACCGCGGCCTGGCTGACAAAGTCGTGGTCTCGAACCTGCACGAGCGCCGTCATGTGGTGGACATGGACGAGGTGGAGTATCTGTACAACCTCGGCATGGTCGAGCTGCACACGCCGATTCTGCTGGGCACCTATTTCGAGACGCGTGACCCGCTGCCGGAGCCGGAACCGACGACCATCGGCCGCGCGATCTTCAATCGCATCCTGCCCGACGAAATGCGCTTCGTGCAGAAGACGCTGGGCAAGAAGGAACTTCAGGAACTGGTCGACCGTGCCTATCGCAAGATTGGCCCCGAACGCACGACCAACGTCGTGGACTCGATCAAGGACCTCGGCTTCCATTACGCGACCGTTTCGGGCACGACCGTGGCCGTGGCCGACATCACCATCCCTGAAGAACGCGGTGCGATCCTGGCCGAAGCTGAAGCTGTGGTGGAGCGCAACGAGCGCAACCACAAGCGCGGCCTGATCACCGAAGAAGAGCGTTACCAGAGCACGGTCGATACGTGGAACCTGGCCAAAGAGAAGCTGCAGGTCGTCATCAAGGACGCCCTGAACCCGTACGGGCCGATCGCCATCATGGCGATTTCCGGCTCGACCAAGGGTGGTTTCGGCCCGATCACGCAGCTGGCGGGTATGCGCGGCCTGATGGCCGATCCGTCCGGCCGCATCATCGACCTGCCGATTCGCAGCCACTTCCGCGAAGGCCTGAACCCGCTGGAGTACTTCATCTCCACGCACGGCGCGCGTAAAGGTCTGGCCGACACCGCGCTGCGTACGGCGGACGCCGGCTATCTGACACGCCGTCTGGTGGACGTCGCCCAGGACATGATCATCAACCGCACCGACTGCGGCACCGAAGACGGCATCTGGATTCGCCGTACAGATGACATCGCGGGCCAGAAGATCTGGGAACGCATTGTCGGGCGCTGCGCCGCTTCCGATGTGTATCACCCGAAGACCGGCGAGCTGATCGTGGCGCGCAACGGTGTGATCAATGAAGACGTAGCTGAAGCGATCGACAAGAACAAGGATATCGAGGAAGTGCATGTCCGCAGCCCGCTGACGTGCAGCCTGATCCACGGTATCTGCGCCCTGTGCTATGGCCGCGACCTGGGCCGTGGCGAAATGGTGGAAATCGGCACGGCGGTGGGTATCGTCGCCGCGCAGTCGATCGGCGAGCCGGGCACGCAGCTCACGCTCCGCACGTTCCACACCGGTGGTACGGCGCAGGCCTCGGGCGACATCACGAGCGGTCTGCCGCGCGTGGAAGAAATCTTCGAGGCCCGCAAGAAGCCGAAAGGCGAAGCGGTCGTCTCCGAAATCGCCGGCGTGCTGCGCCTGAGCAAACGCGATGGCATCCGCATCGCCACCGTCATCAACAGCGCGGTCGTCAGCGAGAAATATGACGTCGCGGCAGGCTGGGAAATCCTGGTCAACGAAGACCAGCGCGTGAACAGCGGCGCTATTCTGGCCCATGACGTGGACTCTGAAGCGGGCGGCCGCATTCTGGCGCCGTTCGAAGGCCACATCCACATCGAAGGCCGCACTATCTACATCCGGCACGAAGAGCGCATCGAGGAAGAGTACGAGCTTCCCCAGATTGCCAAGCTGCTGCCGGGTGTCGAAGACGGCGTCGAAGTCAAGGCTGGCCAGCAGCTCACCGAAGGCGCGCTGAACCCGCATCGCATCCTGCGCATTCTGGGCAAGGATGCCACCGAGAAGTATCTGCTCTCGGAAGTGCAGCAGGTGTACCGCCAGCAGGGCGTGAACATCAGCGACAAGCACTTTGAAATCGTCATCCGCAAGATGCTCTCGCGCGTGCAGATCACCAAGTCGGGCGACAGCGAGCTGCTGCCCGGTGAGCTGATCGAGTACCTGCAGCTCGTCAAGATGAATGACGGCATGATCGCCGAAGGCAAGGAACCGGCCGCTGGCGCGGAAATCCTGCTGGGCGTGACCAAAGCAGCGCTGACGACCGACAGCTTCCTCTCGGCCTCCAGCTTCCAGCACACTATCAAGGTGCTGGCAGGCGCGGCCATCGAAGGCAAGAGCGACCGGTTGTACGGCCTGAAGGAAAACGTCATCATCGGCAAGCTGATCCCTGCCGGTACCGGTTTCCACACCTATCAGGACCGCGACCTGCTGGCCCCCAAGGCCACGCTGGAATCGCAGGGTGCGCTGGATACCAACCCGGATATCTTCGAGGATGAAGCTGCCGAAGAAGAATCGCGCGGCGGGAACGAAGAAGACTAAACATCTTCCGGCAAGTGAAACAAAAAACGCGGCGTCCGAATCTGGATGCCGCGTTTTGTTTGTGGCTGATGGTTTCGTTTCAGCTAGAAGCTGGGAAGCTGCACATCCGGGCGCACCGCGTCATACAGCATCCAGAACAGCGGACGCTCGGTGCGGTCGGTGCTGTTCGGGTCGATATTGCCCAGCGTGCCCGGCACGATGATGCTGTAGGCAGCGCGCTCGTCGCGATTCTGAATCAGGCCGGCCAGCGTGGCAAAGTTCAGGTTCCACAGCATGGTCGTGCCGACATCCGGGCTGCCCTGCAGAATTTCCAGCGCACGGATGGTATACAGGCCCTGCTCTGTCCGGTCGGTATAGCCCATCCAGTCATCGCCCTCCGGCGGCGCACCCGGCAGGCCATCCCATGATGCATAGCCAAACTCCGTCACCCACATTTGCGTGGCGTGGCCATTTTCGCCGATGATACGGCGGTAGGCCTCCATCGTCTCGCGGAAGAAGAAGTGCGGGTTATCGTCCCAGCCCTGCCCCTCGATGTTGTCGCAGCACAGCGCATCAGGCAGATTCGCCCACGGGTATGGATGCACGCCGATTTTCACGTCAGCATACTGGCCCAGCCCGGCGGCATACATCTGGCGCAGATACTCGGTGTCATCCACCGAGAAGCTGCTGGTGCTGGTGGGCGCCAGCCCAGCCGTAATCACCACCACGTCTGGTGAATACGCACGCACCGCGTTATAGCCGGCGGCAAACAACTGCATATAGCCAGCGCCGCTGAAGGGCAGCGAACCCTGCCACTCGCGCAACAGGTTGGGTTCATTCCAGATTTCAATCGCGTCGATGTATTCGCCCACCGTGGGACGGAACAGGTCAGCATTGATTTCCTGGTACACCAGCGTGATAAAATCGGCCAGATACTGCGGGTTGTCGGGCGGGCCGTCCTCAGCCTGGTTCGAGCGCGCCCACAGCGGGGCCTTGACGATGCTGGCCATCACGCTTAGTCCGCGATTTGAGGCATCTTCCAGATACAGCTCCACACGACGAAAGAACTCGTCATTCTTCTGATTGGGGCCGTCCGGCTGCATATCGCGCCATGGCAGCTGCACTTTCACCCACGAGATACCCAGCTGTTCAATCTTGCTCATGGCAAACTGCCAGTCTTCCTGAGACAGATTGATATCGACCTGGATGCCCAGCCGCCCGCTGTCCAAATTCGGCATGATGGGCGCGGCACCGGCTTCAGGCGTGTTCGTGGGCACAACAGGCGCGACTGTCGGCTCTGGCGTCGCCTCGCCAGGGGTGACGGGGGTCTCAGGCGTATTGGTGGGCATCACCGGCGCAAACGTCGGCGGGGGCGGCACATTGCCGGAGACAATCGGGCCCGTCCAGGTAGCACCACCCTGAAGCAGCGGCAGGTCGGTTGGCACGACTGGTGCCGGCGTCACGGCCGAAGCGGTTGGCGGCTCAGTCGTGGAAGTGGCCGTCGGCGGCAGGAAAGTTGGCGTGCTGGTCGGCGGTTGGGCGGTCGCAGTGTTGGTAGGCACGACGACAGCCTGTGTCGCCTCCGGCGTTGCCGTCCAGTACACGGGTATCGGCGCCTGCGGCGCACAGCCAGCAGACAGCCCCATCAGGAGCATGGTCAGGAGTCGAATCAGATCTTGTAGGTTCATACCATGCATACTATCACACTCGAAATTCCACATTCAAGGGAACAACCCTACGCTTTGCCCGCGTAATCAGGGCAAAGAAATGCTATAATAGAACAAACGTTCATTTGCTTTATGGAAAGTTTGCCTTAGAATGAGGGCGTTACCCTGCGGGAGCACTACTGAAACATGACAAACCCCGGACTTATCCGTCAGATCAATATCGGACAAGAGATGCGCGATGCGTATCTCGACTACGCCATGAGCGTCATCGTCGCGCGCGCCCTGCCCGACGCCCGCGATGGCCTGAAGCCGGTGCATCGCCGCATCCTGTACGCGATGTGGGACATGGGCATCCGGGCGGATACCCCTTACAAGAAATGCGCGCGTATCGTCGGCGAAGTGCTGGGCAAGTATCACCCGCATGGCGACGGCGCGGTGTATGAATCGCTGGTGCGTATGGCGCAGGACTTTTCCATGCGCAACGTGCTGGTGGATGGCCAGGGCAACTTCGGCAGCGTGGATGGTGACGGTGCCGCAGCCATGCGCTATACCGAAGCGCGCATGGCCCAGATCGGCGAGGAACTGCTGGTCGATATCCAGAAGGAAACTGTCGACTTCGTGGACAATTTCGACGGCACGCTGGCCGAGCCAGCCGTGCTGCCCGCCAGCTTCCCCAACCTGCTGGTGAACGGATCCAGCGGCATCGCCGTGGGCATGAGCACCAACATCCCGCCACACAACCTCGGCGAAGTATGCGACGCGCTCATTCATATGCTGGGCCACTGGGAAACCCTGGACGACATCAGCATTCAGGACCTGATGCAGTTTGTGAAGGGACCAGACTTTCCCACCGGTGGCCTGATCTATCACCATGCCGACGACGCCGAAAACGACGATGGCTCACTGGTAAGCGCGTATGCCACCGGGCGCGGCAAGATCACCATGCGCGCACGCTGCCACATCGAGGACATGGGGCGCGGCAAGTCGCGCATCATCGTGAGTGAGCTGCCCTACCAGACCAACAAGTCCGCGCTGGTGGAGCGTATCGCCCAGCTTGTGCGCGATGGCCGTATCGAAGGCATCTCTGACCTGCGCGACGAATCCGACCGCCAGGGACTGCGCCTCGCCATCGAGCTGGCACGCGGTGCTGAAGCGACCGAAGTGCTGGCACTGCTGTTCAAGCTCACCCAGCTTCAGGAGACCTTCAGCATTATCATGCTGGCGCTGGTCAACGGGGAGCCGCGCACGCTCAGCCTGAAGCAGGCACTGCGTGTGTATCTGGATCATCGGCTGGATGTGGTGCGCCGTCGTAGTGAGTATGACCTGGCGCGCGCTCGTGACCGCGCCCATATCCTCGAAGGCATCATCAAAGCCATTGACCGGCTGGATGAAGCAATTGCCACCATTCGTAAATCGCGCACGGCCGACGATGCCCGCATCAACCTGATCAAATTGCTCGACATCACCGAGATTCAGGCACGCGCCATTCTGGAAATGCAGCTGCGCAGGCTGGCCGCCCTGGAGCGCGAGGCCATCGAAACCGAATACAAAGAAAAGCTGGAGTTGATCGCCTATCTGGAGAGCCTGCTCAACAGCCCGGCGGATATGCGCAGCGTGATTGCCGAAGAACTGGGCATGATAAAGCAGGCCTATGCCGAGCCGCGCCGCAGCGTGATTGTGGACAGCATGGCCACGGCAGCCCCAACAGCCGCCCTGCTGATGCCGCAGGATAACTGCTGGGTCACGCTCAGCTCGACCGGCAAAATTGGCCGCAGCTTTGACGAAACACAGCCGAAGGTCACCAGTGAAGTCAAAGATGCGCCACAGTTCGTCATCCAGGCGACCACCGATCAGATCGTGTATCTGTTTGCGCAGGATGGCCTGTGCACCAGTCTGCCCGTGCACCAGCTTCCACAAGTGCATATCGCAGGCGAAGGCAGCCCTGTGCGTGATGTCACCCCGCTGAAATCGGAGGTGCCGATTGCGACCATGCTCTGCCTCAGCCCGTCCGGCACCGATGGCTTCCTGTTTTTTGCCACACGCGGCGGTGAAGTCAAGCGACTGCGCATGGACGACCTGCCCGGTGTGATGGCCAACGCGTTCAAGGCCATTGATATTGAAAAAGATGATGCGCTGCTCAATGTCACACTGACGAACGGCGAACAGGAAGTCATGCTCGTCACCGCGCAGGCAGCCGCGATTCGCTTCAAAGAGGCCGATGTGCGCCCGACCGGCCTGGGCGCGGGCGGCATGCGCGGCATCAAGCTGGCCGACGAAAAAGACCGCGTGATCGCGGCCTGTGTGGTGCATCCGGATGGCTATCTGGTCACGATTACTGAAGACGGACTGGCCAAGCAGACGCCGGTCAGCGAATACCCGTCACAGGGGCGCGCTGGCGCTGGCGTGATTGCCATGAAGCTGATTCCCGACAGTCCGGGCCTGTCCGCAGCCATCATTGGCCATCGTCTGGACGAAAGCGTGCTCATCCTGACCAGCAAACATCGCGCCAAGACGGCACGTATTTCTGCCTTTACAGCGGCAAAGCGTGCCGGCAAGGGAGAGCCCGCCATCGCGCTGGGCCTGAAAGAACAGGTGTCGCGACTGGGCCGGTTCGATATGATGCCGACCCCGGCAACCGCAGCCGACGAACCGTCCCCGTCCGCAAACGGGACGGGCGAGGTCACGCAGCAGGGACTGCTCTAGGCCAGACCCAGTGTCCGGGCGGTCGTCATCACCTGGTCACTGGGAGACATACCGCGCTGGTGCAGCGCATGTCGAAGCACACTGAAAATGCGCTGCGCCTGCTCTTTATGGCCCTGCTGGGCTGACATCTGCATCGCCTGCAGGGCGACATCCTCGCGATGTGGCATCACGCCAAAAGCGCGCAATGCAGAGGCCAGCGCGCGCGCGATTTCATTGCGCAGGATATTCAGCTTTGAGAGCTGTATCAGCGCCTCGACCACCAGCGCCTGCAAGTGGCTGGCACGCCGCTGAATCCATGGCATCGGCGCCATGCCCAGGTAGTCCCCGCGATACAGCCCCACGGCCTGCTCATAGATGGTGTAGGCATCCTCAGGAGCACTGGCAGCGGCCCTCGTCATCAACTGCTCAAACAGCATCACGTCGTACTGCACGTTCATCTGCGGGGCAATGCGATAAAACCCGGAATCATAAATGGTCACATCGGTGCCCATCAGTTCATTGATCTTGCGCTTGGTCACATGAAAGACGTTGGTCGCCTCGTTTGTCTTCATGTCGGGCCAGAAGGTCTCGAAGATTTCGTTACGCGTCACAGTTCCGCGATCCACGAAGTAGAAAAACAGGTTGCGCGGCAGATGACCGTCCCAGTCCGAGACATTGCGCCCCTCTACCTGCACACGGCCCGGCCCCAGAGCGCGCACTTCCAGCACCTTGCCACTGGTCGCGTCGGCATAATTCCACAGCATATGCTCGGTGGAGTGCGGCAGCATGGCACTGATCGCCATCAGTCCCGCATCCTGTGTGAACAGCTTCGGCAGCACGCGCAGCAGCACGATTACGCGTGCCGAGCTGTACAGCGCAAGCAGTTCATGCACGGCGGCCAGCAGATCAGCATCCAGCGCACGGTCCGCCTCATCCAGGAAGATATCGCTGATGGTCTCGACCTTCTGATCGCCCAGGGCGGCAGCCACCTGCATCAGAATACCATCGCGTCCCATAGACTTTCCCCGCAGGGGAACGTACAGGGACGTGGCATTCAGCTCCGCCAGCAGCGGGAGCTGGGGGAAAAAATTAGGATGTAGTAGGACTAATCGTACGTGAGGACTAAGGCCTCGAAACTGCGACTGGAACATGGAGAAGTCATGCAAGCTCATCAGCAGCCTCGACATTCGTGATGCAATCTGCAAGATTACGTTATACATCACGATAATATTTTAATTGTATGTGACATCGCCAAATTCCGCCAATTTTGAGGGTGATTCAACAAAAAGAGCCGCTTTGAGTCGGCTCTTTCAGGCAAAGATCATTGGGCTTTCAGGGGAGATTGTTAGTGGGTGCGACGGCGCACTTCGCGCACGCTGCCGATGTTTGACAGCCGGGCCAGGATGCGCTGGAGATGCTGAAGATCAGTGATTTCCAGCGTAATATCCATGTGCGCGATGCCCTGATTAACATTCACGTTAACGGCAGACATGTTCACTTTCTCGTCTGCGATCAGCGTGCTGATGTCTTTCATCAGGGCCTCACGGTCATAGGCCACCAGCTCAATCGGCACGGAATAGCGGTTGGTCTGGCTGGGCCTGCCCCACTCCACCGGGATGATGCGCTCAGGCTCCGCATTGATGTTCGGGCAGTCAGAGCGATGCACGGTTACGCCACGGCCGCGCGTCACATAGCCCACGATTTCTTCAGGCGGCACGGGCCGGCAGCACTTCGCCAGCGTAATCAGCATCCCGCTGGTGCCCAAAATCGAGACGCCATTGCCGGGATCGACCGTCAGTCCGCTGGGCGACGAACGCGCCTTCAGCGTCTCTTTGTCGCGTGCGGCCTGTTCTTTGCGCTCCACGTCCAGAATCTTGCTGACAATCTGGCCGCCATTGATATCGCCAGCGCCCACGTTTGCCAGAAAGTCGTCCAGCTTGTCAAAGCCGAAGTGGGTGGCCACGGACTCAAAAGACATCACATCCAGCAGGCCAAGCCGCTTCAGCTCACGCTCCAGCACCTCGCGCCCCATGGCGATATGCTTGTCGCGGTCCTGGCGACGGAACCAGTGGCGGATCTTCGCGCGGGCGCGGTCCGTCTTGACATAACCCAGGTTCGGGTTCAGCCAGTCCATGCTGGGGCCGCCGCGCTTCGAGGTGATGATTTCGATCTGGTCGCCCGTCTTGAGCACATAATCGAGGCCGACCAGCTTGCCATTCACCTTGGCACCGCGGCACTGATGGCCGATTTCGGTATGCACATGATAGGCAAAGTCCACCGGCGTGGCGCCCACCACCAGGTCAAACACATCGCCCTTGGGTGTGAACACATACACGCGGTCCTGAAAGACTTCAGACTTCATGTGATCGACAAACTGGCGCGGATCATCCATATCGCCCTGGTCCATCAGCCGACGGATATAGGCGATGCGCTGCTCAAAGTTGTCGTCGCGGTCCTTCTTGTTGCCTTCCTTATAGCGCCAGTGGGCAGCCACGCCATATTCGGCGTGCTCGTGCATTTCCCACGTGCGAATCTGCACCTCGACCGTCTTGCCGCGATTATCGCGCACCGCGGTATGCAGGCTGCGATAGAAGTTGTCCTTGGGCGAGGCGATATAGTCGTCAAATTCGCCCGGCACCGGCTTCCACATGTTATGCACGATACCCAGCACCAGATAACAGTCCGGCACCGTATCCACAATCACGCGCACAGCGCGCACATCGTAGATATTTTCGAACGGCATGTCTTTGCGATCCATCTTCTTGAAGATGCTGTACATGTGCTTCGGACGTCCCGAAATGGTCGGGTTCTTCACCCCGTGCTTGAGGATTTCCTCGCGCAGTGTGGTGATGACTTCGTTCATGTAGCGTTCGCGGTCATCCCGCTTTTCGTCGATGCGGCGCGCCAGATCCTTGTAATCATCCGGATACAGATAGCGGAACGACAGGTCTTCAAGCTGCCACTTCAGCTGCCAGATGCCAAGGCGATTGGCCAGCGGCGCAAAAATATCGAGCGTCTCGCGCGCGACCGTCTTCTGTTTTTCAGGCGTCATGTAGCCCAGCGTGCGCATGTTGTGCAGGCGGTCGGCCAGCTTCACCAGCGCGACACGCACATCGTCGCCCATCGTCATGAAAATCTTGCGCATGTATTCCATGTACTCGACTTCACGGTCATTGGCGCGGCGGCTCTTGTCCGGGGTATCCGGCTTGGCCTGCTTGGGCAGCTTGTCCAGCTTGGTCACCGCATCGACGATATTGGCCACCGTATCGCCAAATTCAGCGAGCACATCTTCATAGCGCACGGACGTGTCTTCGATGATGTCGTGCAGCAGGGCCGCACAGATCGCCTCGGCATCCAGGCGCATTTCAGCCAGAATATGGGCCACCGCCACGCAGTGCGTGAAGAACGGCTCACCAGACTTGCGAAACTGGTTTTCGTGGGCTTTTTCAGCGCGGGCATAGGCACGCGTGACCAGCGCACGGTCGCTTGGGCTGAGGTCCGGAAGCGCATCAAGCAGCGATTGAAGATTCATCACGGGGGTAGAATGCGTCAGGGTAGTTCCGACCATGCTTCACTTTCCCATCTACGATATCTCAATATTCTACAACATTTCCGACGTTGTTTAAGCGAGTGTTATACTGCCACTATCCGCTGGTTCTGAGGATTCTCTTACATGGCCCTGCGTTCCACAGCCGATGCGCTGGCAGATATCCTGGCGCATTTTCATCCCCTGCCCGCCGAATCCGTGCCGCTGCTTGAGGCCTATGACCGCGTGCTGGCGCATGACATCGTCGCGGGCGAGTCGCTGCCGCCCTTCGCCAATTCCAGCATGGACGGCTTTGCTGTGCATGCCGATGATATATCCGCAGCACCTGTCCGCCTGAAGCTGACGATGGACATTCCCGCGGGCAGCTTCCCCGGACGTCCGCTCGGTCGCGGCGAGGCTGCGCGCATCATGACCGGCGCGCCGCTGCCTGAAGGTGCAAATGCCATCGTTCCGGTGGAAGACACAGACGCCCAGTTCAAGCCATCCAGTGATGCCCCGCTTCCAGAGCACGTGGAAATCCGGCGCAGTGTAGCAACCGGCGCGTATGTGCGCCCGGTCGGGGAGGATGTGCGTGTCGGGCAGACGGTGCTAAAGACAGGAACCGTGCTGGGCCCGGCGGAAGTCGGCATCCTGGCCAGCATCGGGCAGGCGCGCGTTCAGGTTATCGGGCAGCCACGCGCGGTCGTGCTCAGCAGCGGTGATGAACTGCTTGATCCCGCTGACGCACTTTCCCCGGGCAAAATCCGCGACGCCAATACGTTTACGCTGACAGGCCAGCTGCGCGCCGCCTATGCGCGAGTCCTGCACGTCCCGCGCATCAGCGATCATCTGCCCGATGCACTGGCGCGCATCGACGAGGCGCTGTCCCTGCACCCCCATCTGATCGTCAGTTCGGGCGGAGTGTCCGTCGGCGCCTTCGATGTCATGCGCCATGCGGTTGAGTCGTACGGCGCGCTGGAGTTCTGGAAGGTCAATCTGCGGCCCGGCAAGCCGCTGGCCTACGGGCAGGTGCGCGGGGTGCCCTTCTTCGGCCTGCCGGGCAATCCGGTCAGCGCCATGGTCACCTGCGACGTGTTCGTGCGGCCTGCCGTGCTCACCCTCGGCGGACGCAGCCTGCAAACCGATTCGATCATTGCGCAGGCAGGGCACGTCATTCAGTCTGATGGCAGGCGCACCTATGCCCGCGTCACGCTTGCGCGCGAGGGCGGTGCCCTGGTGGCGCGCGAAACAGGCACGCAAAGCTCGGGCGCGCTGTCTTCGATGGCGCTGGCCGACGGCCTGATGATTATTCCCGAAGATGTCACCCATGTGGAAGCCGGTGAGTCCATGACGATTCGCCTATTAAGGCCACTTCGGGTGTAGAATATGGGAACAATTTGTCTTCAGTTCAGAAGGTTCTGAAAGGCGATCCAGCATGACCAGCAATACGATTTCAGCCCAGCATGTCGCGCTCCAGGAATCAGCGCCGCGCTTCAGCAAATGGTTCCTGTGGACGGCGGTGCTTATCTTCACATGCGGCGCACTATTCACCAGCGGTTACATGAGCTACGGCGAAATTACCGCCACCCCCGCCATGTGTTCTAACGACGGCTTCGTGAACTGCGACGCCGTGCGTGCCAGCGTGTGGTCAGAGCTGGCCGGTATTCCCGTGGCCTATCTGGGCTTTATCACCTACAGCGCCATCTTCATCACGCTGATGCTGGAGCGGCGCGGCATCCCGTTCTTCCAGGCCAACGGCGTCATCCTGATTTTTGCGATGTCGCTGTTTGGCTTCCTGTTCCACTGCTATCTCACCTACAACTCGATCTTCACCCTCGGCAAAATCTGCCCGTGGTGCGTCGCCACCCACGGCTTCATGACCTTCATCCTGATCTTCAACACCATCCGGCTGGTGCGCCACTTCAACCAGCCCGTCACACAGGCCTGAGAACAGGCACGCCATCCCGGCGGCAAACGAAACCAAAAACGCGAGGCGGTGAATGCCGGCCTCGCGTTTTAATGTCTTGTTGTTCAGTTGACGATGCAGGCGCTAGCGGTTGCCCTTGATCGTGCGCTCGAACAGATCTTCGAGGTCACGGTCGCGGTCGCCACGGCGATCACGCTTGTCACGGCGCTCGCCGCCCTTCTGCTTGCGCGAGACTTCCTTGCCAGTAGCGCCGCTTTCGGCCATGGCGCGGTTATACGCCAGTTCCATTGCCGAGGGCACGCTGACATCATTTTCCTGCTCGTCAGCCACGCTCTGGCGGGCTTCCTTGACGCTGCGGGTTTCTTCCGCGGCAGTCAGGGCCTTGATGCTCAGGTCGATGCGCTTCTTCTTGCGGTCCACCTGAATGATCTGGGCGGTCACTTCCTGGCCCACCTGCACCACATCGTTGGGCGACTTGACGAAGCCAGCGGCCAGCTCGGACACGTGGATCATCGCCAGGCGCTCGGCGCCGATGTCGATGAACGCGCCAAAGTTTTCAATCTTGGCGACGGTGCCCTTGATCTGCTCACCGATCTTCAGCGAGTCCCACGACACAGCAGCCGGCTTGACCATCGACAGGGCGATACGGCTCTTCGGGCCTTCGGTTTCCACCTTCAGCACATACACCGTGACCGTGTCACCAGCCTTGACGACATCTTCAACGTTATTGACCTTTGATTTTCCCAGCTGGGAGATGTGCAGCAGGCCATCGCTGCCTACCCCTACATCGACAAACGCGCCGTACAGCTCGATGCGTTTGACGGTGCCCTGCAATTCCATGCCAGGAACCAACTCACTGACCTTCGTAGGCTTTACTGGTGTTGCATCACTCATCGTATTACCGCGCTCCTCTATCGCGTCCTGGCTTTACCCGCCCTATTGCGGGGTCGGGGTTAATGTTACGCTGGGCGTAACTTCGAATTCTTCATTTTCACGGGAATAAGTCGCATACGTGGCATAGCCGTCCCACGCATGTAAATTACTGGTATCAATGATCGCCTGCATGTCGCTCGAGTTCACGTACAGCACGCCGATGATTTCACTGGTCTCAGTCAATTCAGCTTCTGCCCCGGCCACGAACGCATAGATTACCGTGTTCAGTTCGGGGTAAATCAGATTCACAATCGCCTGGTCTTCGGTGAAAATATCAGCAATAGCGTACGCAGGTTCTCCCTTCGCGTCAAGAAGCTCTTCCACAGTCAGATCGGGCGAGAGGCGTAAAAACACCGCATCGACAATCTCGCCACCAGACGAGACCATCTGGCAGCAGGCAATCCCGCCTACGCCCTGGAATTCGGCAGCGACTGCGCTGGATTCTTCATCCGCGGCAGTCTGCACATTTTCGAGCTGGGTAGAATCTTCGAGGATAGTGAGGGCGTCATTCCACTCGGTTTCACCGGGTGTTATACCATTCCAGCAGGGGGCCGAACACGGACGATCCGTAATCAGGCTGTCATCCTGCAACAGATTGGCATCCCGTAGGGGCGGAGGGGGCGAACAGGCCGATACAAACAGCACGGCCAGCATCCCCAGCACCAGAAGACTTATTTTCTTCAAGGAGTTCACTTTCGTCACGGCAACATTGATGAGGACGGGTGGGGGCGATTTGCTTTGGCAGACCACCCCCACCCGGTAGTTAGTTCAACTGCGAGTAGGATAGCTGGTACGTGCCAATCGTTCCGCCGTACAATCCCCCATAGTGCGTTGCAATAATAATATAGCGTCCATCCTCTGGCAAGGTCAGATTAGCGAGAAGTGAATTGGTGTTCTCACCTGCCACGGCATCATCATTGCTTCCCACCACCGTACCAGACGGTCCAATCAGATACAGTGTCGGGTCCAGTGTGCCCGACGTGTTGTTCAGCGCGATATTCACCACATCGCCAGCACTGCCATCAAACGCATACAGATCATACTTGTTGCTGGGTGTGATGCTGCCGGTGGCCGGGGCTCCCGCTGCAATCGGCACGGCCTGCGCCACTTCGTCGCGCCACGGCAGGTCATCAGCACCACGAATGATGCCACCCGGGCCAGACACAGCCGTGTTATCGGCGAGGATGTCGAAGCTGGTCAGGAAGCGGTCATTCACAAACGGCGTGGAAGCGAAGTTCGCCACTGGCTGGCCGTTGAACAGCACCAGCAGCGTGAAGCTGACCGGCGTGGTGTCGCCGCATTCATTCTGGAACCAGACTTCAGCCTCATACGAGCCGGGGCGCGGGGCGATATCCACCGGCCAGTAGATGTAGCTGTATGCAGCACCTTCAGATACCGCGCAGTTGCGGTTACCAAAAGCTACGATGCTGCCACCGCTGCGGATGCTGGTCACGTCGTCAAACACGGCGTCACCAGCCGGGTCGCGCACCAGCAGTTGCAGGTCGGCATTGGTATTCCACACGAGCAAAATCTGCAGCGAACCTGGCGTGATATTCGCGCTGAAGTCGTCCGGCAGGTTGATGTCCGTGGCCGCCAGCGAGACAACGAAATCACCTTCGGTGGCGCCAAATGACTTGCCATAGCGCGAAACCACGACGTAGTACGTGCCGCTGTTTTGGATCAGCACATTGCCCACCTGCGAATCGGTGATGCCCACGCCAATATCGTCGTTGTCGCGCACAATCGCACCGGTGCTGTCAACAATCGAGATATATGTATCCAGGCTGCCCGAAATCGCTTCGACGCCCGCACTGTACAGCAGGCCGCCTTCGGCCTGGAACGCATAGGCGCGATACGGTTCAGCATTGACGATCGTGCCATTCAGCACGTCCCCTGCATTAATCGTGCCAGCCGACGCAACAATCTCGCCAATCGGCGCAGGCAGGATGTTCGTCTGCACGATGCCGCCGTTGTTATTGAGCGTCGCGCCACCCGCATTGTCCACCGTGAAACCGAGCGCATACACGCCGCCATTGTCCAGACGCGCATTGATCGGCCCCAGCGTCACACCATCCACGACCGGCGTGATGGTGAAGGAAACGGGCGCGTTGTTGTTGCACGACTGCTGGAAATACACCAGCACTTCATAGCTGCCCGTGGGGATGCCGCCAGACGACCACGAGGCCGTCTCGTTGCCCTGCGCGACCGTGGCCACGCAGCCCTGATTCACATTCGGGCTCAGCGTGCCGCCGCTGCTCACCGTCGGTGTGCGCCAGTAGAGCGACCCGCCAATGGGGTCGCGCACTTCCAGGTCCAGGTCATCGCTAGTATCCCATGAGAGCACCACCTGCAACCCGGTCGCCGTAATCACCTGCTGGCTGACAGGCGCACTGCCTGCCGTGTCCACAGCCGGCGCGGGCGTCGCCTCCACGATAGCCGTTGGGGCCGCCGTGGGCGCCTCCGTTGGTGCAGCGGTTGCCACGACCGCAGGCACCACATCCAGGGTGAGGGTAAATGTCACCTCAGCAATCGAAGCCACGCCGCCCGCCTTGAACACAGTGATGTACACCGTGCCCTGCGCCGGAAGGACGAGATTTTCGAGGATGAGCAGGCCGTCGATATCGTTGTCGATGGCCTGGGCCAGCGGCTCACCGGCATCATCCGTCACCGTGACGACCAGCGGCACGCCGCTTGTGTTGGTAGCCGAAATCGAAACGGTCTCACCTGCCGCGGCATAGGTGAAGACCTGGCTCACACTGTCCGACGCGAGCACGGTTTCAACCGGCACGCCATCCAGAAGGTTTCGCGTTTGTTGGGCCGCTGTCATGCCGCTGACTGTTGCCAGCACGATCATGATCAGCAGTAAGGTTTTCAGGCGTTGCATGGAGTATTGCCTCCTGACATTGAGTGGAAACGCCGATTTCACGAGCGCATTTCGTAGGGTAAGTGTAACTGATTGCCTTACCCCACGCTATCGCCAAACCGTGCGCTTTCCCCACGTCAGGCCGCTGAACATGCCCGTTTTACCCTCAGGACCCGTCGGCCTCAGGGGTAGCGGCCGTGGTCAGCTCGACAAACGCTGTCGTGCCTTCGACCACGTTGACGATGGCTGAAACCCGCGTACCGCCAATATCGGCCACCACTTCATGCCGTCCGACAGGGATATCGGCCACCACGAAGTTCTCGTTCCACACCGGGTCGCTGTTCACATCGACGCCGCTGTTCTCAAAGATATAGGTCGTGGTCGTATCGACGACCTGCCCGCTGGCACGACTGCGCACGGTCACCGGGGCATCCATCACCACGCGCCCAGCAGAATCGGTCACGCGCCCGGCGATCACACCCGTGCCCACATAGGGCACCATCCACAGCGCGGGATTGTAGGTATTGGCGTAGGTAGGCACAGTCGTGCCGCCCGGCTCGCCCAGGCGCACCTCAAAATGCACGTGCGGGCCGGTCACGCGGCCGGTATTGCCCACCAGGCCAATCACATCGCGCGCCAGCACACGCTGCCCGGCAATCACATTCACCAGGGCCAGATGCGCGTACAGGGTGTAAATCGGGCGTCCTTCAAAGCCAAAGTCATGCTGAATCACGACAACGTTGCCGTAGCTGTAGGTGTCCTGGAACGCGCCGCCGCTGACGCGCAGGCCATCCGCCGCCCAGATGACCTGCCCATCGGCCGCGGCGCGCACCGTCTCGCCAATCGGATTAGGCATGTCCAGCCCGGCATGGATGCGCCAGTTTTCGCCTTCAGGCCCGTCCGAGCCATACGGATAGTAGAACAGGCCGCGATTATTCGCATTGGAATCAACCGGGCGGATGAACCAGTAGTGGTCACGGCCCAGCGGGTCGCGCGATAACGGCGGAATCAGCGGCGGCGGCTGCCACTGCTGGGGCGGCTGGGTGACATAAATCTGCGTGACGGGAATCTGCGTTTCCAGCGGCGCGGCTGTCGGCAGCGGGCGCGTGGGTGTGGCAGCCAGCAAGGCAGTCGCCTGCTGTGCCACAGCATCGCCCTGCGACAGACTATCCGCCGAGACCGGCGTGACATCGATCTGAAGCGCCAGTGTGGGCGGCACAAACGGCGCACTGGGAATCTCGACCGTGGGCAGCGGCGTGCTGCCACTGCCGAAGCCCTGCTCGAGGATGGCGACCCAGGCATTGGCTTCCACCGTTGGCACAGCCTGCGTAGGGATGATGACGCGCACATCTGTCGCTGGCTGCGCATTCTGGAACACGAAGAAGCCAAAGATGCCCAGCGCCACGATCACCAGTGTAATCGCGGGGATTCCGCCGCCGCCCTGTCGCATCGCCCTAGCCCCCTTCGCCCGGTGCGGGCGTCAGCAGCTGTTCAGCCGATGAAACGGACGAGGAGTCAGCCTGGCCGGGAACCGCCGTGGGGGCGAAGTTCACCAGCGGCCCAGCCGCATAGATTTCGCGCATGGCCGTGTACCAGTCCAGGCCGCCGCGATTCTCAAACATCCAGTAGTTGATTGAATTGCTGTTCGCGCGCCAGTCGGAACCGGCGGCGACTGCGGCCCAGCCAAAATCCGCTGCAAGCTGCGTGAAGTCCACGTAATAGCCTTCCGGGAAGACCGTCTTCAGACGACCACCCTGATCGTACGCTTCCAGGTCACCCTGGGTGCGGCTGACGAAGTCCCACGGCATACGGCGCAGCGGCTCGCCCAGCCCGCCATCCTGCGCATCGTCGGCCACGCGCACATACTGACGCCAGCGCGTCGCCACGCCTTCATCCGCGCGCACCACTTCCAGCGGCGGCGGGAATCCGACGATGTACTGGCGCGTCGTGCTGAACGCGCGGCCGGTCATGTGCCAGTTGCGGCGCTCCACGCCCGGCTCTGGCAGCCGATCAAGCGCCCAGAACGCATCATCCAGTCGGCCGAGATAGTCCCAGCCCAGGGTTTCCAGGGTGAATTCGCGCAGCGCGATGAACGAGTCGTTCACGCGGTCGCTCAGCACCGAATTCTCAGTCGTCACACCGATGTTGTTGAGCGCATACGGGGGGTCACTGCCACGTTCGCTGACCTGCTCCACAAACAGCGCCGAGGCTATGGCTGGCGGCCGACTACCCGCATTGACCAGCGCGCTTGGCAGGGGCGTCCCCGTCCATACCGGATCAGACGCGCCCGATGGCACCGACAGCACGCTGGTAAACGCAGCAGAGCCGGTGAACGGCGCGGCGATAATCTGGTCACCATCGACGGAATCGACGGTATACACCAGGCTGGAGCCGTCCGGCGCCCACGACGGCGTGCGCCCGAAGGCCAGCACCTGGGGCGCGGAGCCTGTATCATCGACGGCTTTGACAAACACCTTTTCAGCGCCCTCGTCCACGGCGCTGTACGCCAGCAGACTGCCGGTCGCATCCGGATACCACGCCGGATAATCTTCCTGGCGATTCGGCGTATTCGTCACATTGAACACGCTCTGGTCGTCCAGATTAAACACGTAAATATCCTGATTGCCGTCGCGCCACGACACAAACGCGATGCGGCGTCCATCCGGCGACCAGACCGGTGAGAAGTCGGGCGCATCGGAATTACCCGGCAGGCGGATCGGCGGCTCAGACCCGTCCACGCGCATCAGATAGACATCAAGGTTGTTGCCCTGATAGCTCTCGTAAACCAGCCATTGTCCATCCGGCGACCAGGTCGGCCCGGCCTGGAATGACAGGTCATAGGTCATGCGCGACAGGCCTTCTGTCCCGACATCGTAGATATAAATCTCCCAGTTGCCATCCTGGCGCGAAGCATAAGCCAGCCTGCGGCCATCCGGCGACCAGGACGGATCGCGCTCGTCAGACGGGTCATTGGTCAGGCGAATCGGCGTGCGGCTGCCCACCGGCACCACCCAGATATCAGTCTGGGCATTTTCGCGCTGCACATAGGCCAGGCTGCCGCGCACTTCCAGCACTTCCGGCAGCGAGGTGGCAGTGGGCACAGGGGTGGCCAGCGCAGCCGCGCCGGGCGTGCCCGGGCTGCCGCCAGACTGTGTGGAGACAGGTGCGAACAGGGACGAACCCGCGCCAGAGGCCACGGCCAGCGGCTGCGGCGCACGGGCGGGATTGGTCGCCCACAGCACCACGGCGATCAGCGCCACCAGCAGCAGAACCGTCAGCAGGCTGAGCACGCGATTCTGGCGTTTGAGGGGGTCCTCAACCAGCGTTTCGGACATTTCTGCGCGGGCGGCGCGGCGTGCCATCGCGGCAGAGGCCGACGTCGTGCTTTGACCCACTGCCCGGCGAAACAGGTTGACGATTCCCAGGCCCAGCAGCGCAAACAGCCCCAGGATGGGGCGCAGGATACGCCACAACAGTCGTCCAATGGGCCGGAGCAGGGCATCGGTAATGACGCCGATACCCGCAAGGGTCTCGTCAATGGCCAGGGCGAATGTCTTGACAACGATCACGCCAAGGCGGTCAGTTAAGCGAAATGCACGTATCAGCATGGCTTATTCACATCAGAATCCGGCACAGGCCTTCAGGTCAGTGGAATAGAATTGTAATCGCGAACGGGAAGCGCGGCAATCTTTTTGCATGCTGCACGGCACACGCGTCGGCTGATCAACTGGTTGACGCATCAGGCGGTTTGCCCTACTCTATTAGCAGGAACAACTATTTGATTTTTGAAACACCTGCGCGCCCCGGACAATCTTCAGGATCAACCTTATGCGGAAGTTCGCTTTACGTGTCTTTATTGTGATTGCCCTACTGGTCTTTGGGGCTGTTGGCATTTCAGCGCAGGACAACACGGCTGGCGTGCATGTGGTACAGCGCGGCGAGAACCTGTTCCGCATCGCCCAGTATTATGCCACGGATGTCAACACCCTGGCGCAGATCAACGGTATCACCAACACCTGGCAGATTTTTGCCGGCCAGACGCTCATCATTCCGACCAGCGCTACAGCCGCCGCCATCGCCTCCGCCCCGGAAGTCGCGGCAGTCACCATCGCACAGTCCTCGGCAGCGACGACCACGCACACGGTCGGACGCGGCGAAAACCTGACCTACATCGCCGGCCTGTATGGCATGACGGCCGAACAGGTGGCCGCGCTGAACAGTCTGGCCAATCCAAACCTGCTCTATGCCGGCCAGCAGCTCGTGGTCAATGCCGTTGCATCGGCTGCCGCACCCGCTCCGGCGCAGTCAGCGCCCGCCCTGCCATCTGACGTACGCCACACCGTGCGACCGGGCGAATACCTGGCATCGATTGCCGCGCAGTATGGCGTTAGCTGGCTGAATATCGCGCAGGCCAATGGCATTTATGACCCAAACACCGTATTTGCTGGCATGGAGCTGATCATCCCCGGCGCGACATCGGCCATCTATTCAGGCAGCGCCCAGACAGCCGCCCCGCCCGCTGTCGTCACCATCGGCCGCTCGATCATTGTCGACCTGAGCGACCAGATGACCTATGCCTATGAAAACGGGGTGCTGGTGCGCAGCGTGCTGTCGTCAACCGGGCTGCCAGCCACGCCCACCGTCATCGGCGACTTCGCCATCGAGCGCAAGTACAGCGCGCAGACGATGAGCGGCCCGGATTACTATCTGCCCGACGTCCCCTACGTGATGTATTTCTACAGCGGCTATGCGCTGCACGGCACCTACTGGCACTCAAACTTCGGGCAGCCGATGAGCCACGGCTGCGTCAACCTGCCCACGTGGGAAGCGGAATGGTTTTACAGCTTCGCCGACTACGGCACCCCTATCCGCGTGCAGTACTAGCTTACGAGGCAGGAACCCCGCGCAGGCCGAGTGCATCTGCCTCGGCCTTCATGGCATCCAGCACAAACTGAATGTGCTCGTCCAGCGGCACCCCCAGTGCTTCGGCTGCGTGTTCAATTTCCTCGCGGTTCACCGGCGCGGCAAACAGCTTGTCTTTCCACTTCTTCTTCACGCTTTTCAGCTCGACATCCAGAATGCTGCGCGACGGACGCACCAGCGCCACGGCGATCAGGAAGCCGGTCAGCTCATCGACGGCCACCAGCGTCTTTTCCATCGGTGTGCTGGGCTGCACGCCGGTAATTTCAGCCGCATGGGCCAGAATGGCGTTCAGGATCGCCTCGTCCACGCCGCGCTCGCGCAGCAGGTTTACGCCCATCACTGGATGGCCACCCGTGCTGATATCCGGAAATCGCTCGTAGTCAAAGTCATGCAGCAGGCCGGTCACGCCCCATACGTCCGCGTCGCCGCCAAAGCGTGGCGCATACGCGCGCATGGCCGCTTCCACCGACAGCATGTGCCTGCGCAGGCTGTCTGACTGTACATATTCACTGACCAGGGTCCACGCCTGATTACGGTCCATAATTGTCCTGTGAGGATGGCAAAGGGTTCGGTTGATGCGACGAAAGGGTACCGTATACGGTCGCAGGATAACAACAGACCACAGGCGGTCCCGTGGTCTGTTCACTGACTGTTATGATTTTTGCCTGCCGTGTCGGTCAGCCGCCCTGATACACGTTGATGCTCAGCGTAATGGGATCGCCAATCGGCAGTTGACCAGCCGTGCGCAGCTCCCACACGCCGGACTGAATGCCGCTGCGTGATGGCGCGCGGCCGGAAATCGTAATCGTGACTTCCTCGCCCACACCCACCCGCTGGCGGATAAAGACATAAGGCGGCGTAACGTTGAAGCTGTCGCCGCTGACAAACACCAGTGAGGCGTTGCGGTCCCACGGGCAGTTACCCGTATTGAGCAGCGTAATCGAGCGCGCATAGGCCTGATTGGCCGGGAAGAATTCGCTGTCCGTGGGCACCTGCTCGATGATGCGGTAATCATAGTCACAGGCCGCGACGGTCGCCGTCTGCATCTCAAAGAACAACGTCGATTGCAGCAGCGTCAGCGTCACATTGATGGTCGGGCTGGGCGTGATCGATGGCGTCTGCGTGGCAGTAGGCGTGGCGGTGACGGTTGGCGTCAGCGTCGCGGTCGAGGTCGCCGTCGGCGTGTAGGACGCGGTGAAGGTCGGCGTGAAGGTGGAAGTGTCCGTCGCCGTGGGTGTAAACGTCGGCGTATCGCTTGGCGTGGCCGTAGACGTTGGCGTGGGCGTATCGGTATCCGTCGGCGTAGGCGTGACCGATGGCGTTAGCGTCTCGGTCGGCGTGGCTGTGGGGGTCTCCGAGGGTGTCGGCGTGAACGTCTCGGTCGGTGTCACCTGCGTCGGCGTCAGCGTCAGCGTGGGGGATGGCGTGAGGGTAGCCGTAGGCGCCAGCAGTGATGCCAGCGGGCCAGTGCCGCTGTTGCCCGCCACGACCAGTGCGCCACCACCGACGATCAGCAGGGCGAGGATTCCCAGCAGCAGGCCGCGTCCGCCGCGCGCTGAAGTCGCAGGGGCTGGCAGGACAGGCAGGGGCTGGGTCGTCACCGGCTTACTGCGCTGCTGCGTATCTACTTCGTCTTCTTCCTGTAACAGCCGCTCGGCAGCGACAGCGCCATCGACATCCACAATCTGCGTATCAGTGCTGCCGCGCGTCGGCACGCTGCGGGCCACAAAAGCCAGGTCGCTCAGCGGTGCGCCGGCCACCACAGCGTCGAGGTCTGTGATAAGCGCCTGCGCCGTCTGATACCGATCCAGCGGGCTTTTGGCCATCAGGCGGCGCACGACTGTCTCCAGCGCCTCCGGCACCTGCTCGTTGAACTGACGAACCGCGGGGATCGGCTCGTGCATGTGGCTGAGGATGATGGCAATCGGCTGCTCACCGTCAAAGGGCAGTCGGCCGGTCAGCAGTTGAAACAGGATGACGCCCAGCGAATACAGGTCGCTGCGCTCGTCCCCTGCCTCGCCAATGCCCTGCTCCGGCGACATATAGGCGGGAGTGCCCACCATGCCACCGCTGGCCGTGAACTGGCCGCCCTTGACGATCTTGGCGATGCCAAAGTCAGTCAGCACCACGCGACCGCTGTCGCGGTCAATCATCAGGTTGGCAGGCTTCACATCGCGGTGAATCATATTCTGCGAATGCGCATAGGCCAGCGCAGACGCGGCCTCGCGCACGATGCGCACAGCATCGCGGACGCTCAGGCGTTTGCCCTGTGCTTCCAGCTCGAGGAGGTATTCTTTCAGCGTGGGCCCGTTGATGAGCTCCATCACCATGTAGTACGTTTCGTTCTCGACATCGCGGTCGAAATCAATCACGCGCACGATGTTTTCGTGACTCAGGCGCGCGATATTCTTCGCTTCGTTTTCGAAGCGCGTCATAAATTCAGGGTCATCTGCCAGAAACGGATGCAGCAGCTTGATCGCCACATCGCGGTCCAGGCTCACCTGGCGCGCGCGATAGACTTCTGCCATGCCGCCGCGACCGAGTCGTTCCCCCAGCTCATATTTTCCGAGACGTCGTAGTGCCACGTTTTTTACTGCATGTGCGGGTTAATGAGAATAATGATGACAATGAACCTGAAGTATAGCCAACCTGGTTAAGGTTCTCAAACGTGAAGATTACGACAGGAGCGCCCGCACATCAATCCCCATGCAGACGCTCCCGCGGTGTTGTTTGTGATTTCTGTGGCCGTTAGCCAGCCGCGGCGATGCCCTGGATTCCGCCTTCGGTCATCTTGCCAGCGTCGAGCGCCTTGTCCAGGTCTTCCTCAGACATGAGGCCCTTCTCCAGCACGATTTCCTTGATGCTGCGGTTTTCGGCCAGCGACTGCTTGGCCACTGACGCGCCATTCTGATAGCCGATGATCGGATTGAGCGCGGTTACCAGAATCGGGTTGCGCGACAGCCAGCCTTCGGCGCGTTCCTTGTTGGCCACCAGGCCCTTGGCGCAGCGGTCATTGAACGCATTCACCGAGCCAATCATCACCTGCATCATCTCGAACAGGTTGTGCGCGATGATCGGCATCATCACGTTCAGCTCAAGCTGGCCAGCCTGCGCCGCCAGCGTCACGGTCGTGTCGCAGCCGATGACGTGGAACATCGCCATATCGAGCATTTCCGCCAGCACGGGATTCACCTTGCCCGGCATAATCGACGAACCGGGCTGCACCGGCGGGCAGGTGATTTCCGCCAGGCCGGTAGTGGGGCCGCTGGACAGCAGGCGCACGTCATTGGCAATGCGCACCAGATCCTGCGCCACCGTACGAATCGCGCCGCTGAAAAACACGGAGTCGCCGTGCGCCTGCATCGACTCGAACAGGTTGTCGCTGGTATACAGCTTCAGGCCGCTCAGCTTGCCCAGCGTCGCCACCATGCGCGCATGATATTCCGGATGCGCGTTCAGGCCGGTGCCGTTGGCCGTGCCGCCGATACCCAGGCGGCGCAGATGTTCTGCCGCCATCTCGATCTTTTCGATGCCACGGCGCAGCGCAACTGCCCACGCGCCCACTTCCTGGCCCAGGCGAATCGGCACAGCATCCTGCAGGTGCGTGCGGCCGCTCTTGACGATGCCATCCCAGTCGACAGCCTTGGCCTCAAACGTCTCGGCCAGGCCGCGCAGCGCGGACAACATTTCTTCCAGACGCCACAGCACGCCGAGGCGAATCGCAGTCGGAATCGTGTCGTTGGTGCTCTGGGCCATATTCACATGGTCATTGGCGTTGACGGGCTTCTTGCTGTCTTCGAGCGCGAAACCAAGGAGCTGATTGGCGCGGTTGGAGATGACTTCATTGGTGTTCATGTTGTGGCTGGTGCCGGCGCCCGCCTGGAACGGGTCGACGACGAACATGTCGCGCCACTGGCCGGCCAGAATTTCGTCGGCGGCCTGGATAATCGGGTTGGCCAGCTCAGGGGCCAGCAGGCCGAGGTCGCGATTGACTTCGGCGGCGGCGCGCTTGATCAGCGTCTGCGACCACACGAAGGCCGGCCACGGCTTCAGGCCACTCACGGGGAAATTATCGACAGCGCGCTGGGTCTGTGCGCCCCACAATGCGCCCGCGGGCACCTGCACATCACCCAGCGAATCTTTTTCAATACGAAAGTCATTCATGGCAGCATTCCTTTTCCACAAAAGAAAACAAACAGGCGGCACTTATTGTACCGCCTGTCACAAACCATGAGAATGATAGTTCGTTTAACCTGACAGGTTTCCCCGTCGTTTGGCTTTAGCGGGCCGCGTACAGGCGCGCCACCTCAGCCCAGTTCACGGTGTTCCACCAGGCCGCCAGGTAATCCGGGCGCTTGTTCTGATACTTCAGGTAGTAGGCATGTTCCCACACGTCCACACCGAGGATGGCCGTCTTGCCTTCCATCAGCGGGTTATCCTGATTGGGGGTGCTCATCACGCTCAGCACGCCGGCGGCATCGGTGACAACCCAGGCCCAGCCGCTGCCGAAACGCTTGGCGCCGGCGTCATTCACGGCGGCCTTCAGCGCATCCAGGCCACCAAAAGCCTCGATCGCCGCGGCCAGTTCGCCTTCAGGCGCGCCGCCATTCGGCCCCATGATGTTCCAGAACAGGGTGTGATTCCAGTGGCCGCCGCCGTTATTGCGCACGGCCGCACGAATCGCTTCAGGAACGGCGCTCAGGTCGCTCAGCAGTTCTTCGATCGACTTGGCGGCCAGGTCGGGATACGCTTCCAGCGCCTTGTTCAGGTTGGTCACGTAAGCGTTGTGATGACGCCCGTGATGGATTTCCATCGTCTGCTGGTCGATGCTGGGTTCCAGCGCATTGGCGGCATACGGCAGTGCGGGAAGTTCAAAAGCCATGAGAATACTCCTTGTGTGTCACGCAATATGTTATTCGGACTCATTGTAACGCGGCAGTCTTACCGATTACAGCCTGCCAGCGCCGATGAATGGTCTATTGGCCGCCACATTTAGCAAATGCTAACATATGGCCTCGTCCAGCCAACCAGCCACAGTGACCCCTATGACCTACACCACCTCAGCGATTTCAGGCCAGCCAGCGGCGGTGCCGCGCCAGGCGTATATCATGCTCGCCGTCGGCATCCTTGCCGTCTCGACGGCCGCCATCTTCATCAAGTTTGCCCAGGACGACGGCGTGCCATCGCTGGTCATTTCGGCGGGCAGGCTGCTCGTCTCGCTCATTGTGCTCACGCCAATCGTGCTCCTGCGCTATCGGGCGGACCTGTCGCGCCTCAGCCGCAGTGACCTGCTGTTTGCGGCACTGGCGGGCGCGGTGCTGGGGCTGCACTTCGCGTTGTGGATCGGCTCGCTGGAATTCACCAGCGTGCTCGTCAGCGTGGTGTTGGTCACGACCGGGCCGCTGTGGGTCGCCCTGCTGGAATTCCTGTTTCTCAAAGCAAAGATTACGCGCCTGGTCGCGCTGGGGCTGCTGCTGGCCACCATCGGCAGCGGCATCATCGGTGTGGGTGGCGGCACTGGGGACGACTCAGCCGGATCGCAGCCGCTGCTGGGCGCAGTGATGGCACTTGGCGGCGCCGTCAGCGTGGCGATCTATCTGCTGATCGGCCGCAAGATTCGCGCCAAAACCTCGCTCATCCCGTATATCTGGCTGGTCTACGGATTTGCAGCCATCTTTCTGGTGCTGGCGATCCTCCTCACAGGCACGCCGGTCACAGGGTATCCGGTCTCCGGCGCTTTCTGGGTCGCGCTGACTGGCCTCGTGCCCCAACTTATCGGCCACTCGTCGTTTAATTATGTGCTCAAATACCTGTCAGCCACCTTTGTCGGCCTTTCGTCGCAGATCGAGCCAATTGGCAGCGCCATCGCCGCGCTGATTATCTTTCGCCAGGTGCCCACCGTCGTGCAGATCATCGGCAGCTTCGTCATCCTGGCGGGCGTCACCCTGGCAACCTACCGGCCGAATCCACGTGGCAAGCCCTGATTCCCAAACAAAAAGCGGCGTCCCCAAAAGCACGAGACGCCGCTCTGAATCTGGTGTAACCGACCAGGCTCAGCCGGATGGTGTGCCCGACAGGCTGAAACCGAGATACGTGCTGCTGCCCGGCCATATCTCCACCCGGGGAATGCCCGATGGGTCAATCACCGCACTCATGATGCTGGCCATAGTGCCGTCGAGGATCATTTCCTGCATGGTGTACTCCACCAGCAGCGTGAAATCGAGGTCGTTGCGCGGCATCGCCATCGCGTAGTATTCGCGCGAATAGTACAGCGGATTGCCATCCGGGTCTTTCAGCAGCGTGAGCGTATCCGGATTCGCCTGCAAGTGCGGATACAGACGCAGGCTGTCGCCCCACACCGCAGACAGGTTGATATCGGTGGCCGCCAGCATGGCAAATGCGGCGTCGTTTTCATTGGCGAGCTGGAACAGGTCGTCAATCAACGCGCGTGCAGACAGCGCCTGTTCGTTGAAGGCGTCCACCGCGCCGGGCTCATCGATGAAATAGCCGACCGCCTTGCCGCGCAGGTCGCCGAAGCTGTTTACGCCGCCATTCGTCTCGATCATGAGCTGGCGCCCATGCACCAGATACGGCTCGGTGAAATCGACCAGCGCCGCGCCATTCCAGTCTGGCACCACGCCCACGTACAGGTCTGCCCCACCCGCAGGCAGCAGCTCAAAATATGGCGTCGTGCCGGGCACATACACCACGCTCACATTCCAGCGCCGCGCAAACTCATTAATCAGCGAGCGATGCACGGTGTCCAGACGGCGCACAGATTCCGGCGCGTCAGGCGGCACATCGTTGATGCCCGCCACGCGCAGCACGCGGTCAGATTGCAGGCGCGGCACCACATAGTTAGGCGGATATGGTACATCCCCGGGCACGCTACTCAGCGTTGGCGCGCTGTCGCCCACATTGATGTACGGGATCATTGTGTTGGACGGATAGTCGATGTTATTGAAGTTGGCGCGGTGAATCTCATTCAGGCGCCCGCTGATGAGGAAGAAATGCAGCGTTCGGTTGACCAGCGCGCGCAGATTCACATCCTGGCGGCGCAGGCCAATGGCGAACGGCTCATTCATCACCGGCTCGGTCAGGATGCGGGCGATGCCCGGCTGCGTGACGAAGCGCAGGATGCGCACGCGATTTTCCACCAGGCCATCAATCTCGCTGCCATTCAGCGCCGACAGCGCCTGGTCGAAATTGACATACGGCTGCGCGCTCACCTGAATCCCCGTGCGGCGCGTCCATTCCTGCACGGCAGTCTCGCCACGGCTGCCCATCACATAGCCGATGCGCCTGCCAGTCATTTCGGCCAGCGACTGGGCGGCATCGCCTTCACGCACCAGCATGACCTGTGCGCTGGGGTAATAGCTCTCGCTGAATTCAATCCGGCTGTCCAGCGCGCGCAGATGCGGCTGAGCCGCCAGCAGCAGGTCGATCTCACCCGCCTCCAGCATTTCAACGCCAGTCTGACGGGTGACCTGCACAAATTCAGCCGTCACGCCCCAGACCTCAGCCAGCGCGCGCGCCAGGTCTGCATCAAAGCCGGATAATTCACCGCGCACATTCAGCTCGGCAAAGGGCGGCTCGTTGTACAGCACGCCGAAGCGCGCTACGCCAGCACTCGACATGAGCGCCGCGCCGCTCTCCGACGGCAGGCCATCGACAAAAGGCGGTGGCACCGTGGGCACCAGCGTGGGCGGCACCAGCGTGGGGACAGCATCCTGCCCAACCAGCGGCAGTCCCGTGATCAACAGACCTAGCAGCACAAGAGCGCCCAGGGCGATTCGTTTAGTCGCGTTCATAGAGCTTTTGTTCCCGTATATAAGCTTCAACAGCAGGCGGCACAAAGTAACGGATACTCTTGCCCGCCTGAATGCGTGCAGCCACCAGCGTGGATGAAATATCCACGTGCGGCGCGTCGATGTAGTCGGTGTGATCGGCAAGTCCGGGGATAGCTGGCAGATTTTCGGGTGTTGTCGCATAGCCCGTGCGCGGCACGACGGCCAGGCGGCACTGAGCCAGAATGCCCGCCGGGTCATGCCATGTGCCGAAATGGATCAGCGAGTCGGCGCCGATCAGCAGATGCAGCGCTGCATGGGGAAAGTCGTGCGCGATAAGGCGCAGCATATCGACCGTGTAATGCGGTCCCGGCCGGTCCAGGTCGGCACGGTGCAGCGAAAAACGCGCATCATCGGCAATCGCCAGCGCCGTCATGCGCGCGCGCTGTTCGGCAGTCACGCGGGCTGCGCCCGGCTTGTGCGGGGGATTCGCAGCGGGCACAAACAATACCGGGGCATCCAGCGCAGCGGCAGCACAACCCGCATGCAGCAGATGCCCCATGTGCGGCGGGTCAAACGAGCCGCCAAACACGATCACGCGGGGTGATTCAGTCTGTCCACTCAAGCTCATGGTCACCGATATAGACCGTATCGCCTTCCTCAATGCCAGCATCGCGCAGGGCAGCCGTGATGCCCAGCACGTCCAGTGTGCGCTGGAAACGCAGGACAGCTTCGTCCAAATCCCAGTACGTCATCTGGGCGGCGCGCTCAATACGCTTGCCCGACACGCGATACTCACCCTCGGCAAGGCGCTCGATATTGAAGGGCACTTCTGCCACGGGCAGCTCATACAGCGGCATCTCGTCGATGATGGTCACTTCGGGCCGGATGGCGTCCAGCTCAGCAAACATGCGCTGCACCAGCGGCGTCACATTCTGCCTGGTCACGCCGGAAATCGCCATCACCTCGACGCCGCGCTCTTTCAGCGACTGCTGCACCGCCGGCCACTTTTCGGCGGCAATCGGGTCATCCATCTTGTTGAAGACGACAATCTGCGGGCGCTTGCCCAGCTTTTCGTCGTACAGCGACAGCTCGACATTGATCTGGTTGAAGTCAGCAATCGGGTCTTCGGCTGTGCCGTCGATCAGATGCACGATCAGCTTGGTACGGGTGATGTGGCGCAGGAACGAATGCCCCAGCCCCACACCCATGTGCGCGCCTTCCACCAGGCCGGGAATATCGGCGGCCACCAAGTCACGCGTGTCATACAGCACCACACCGAGATTCGGCTCCAGCGTGGTGAATGGATAGTTGGCGATCTTCGGTTTCGCGTTGCTGATGACCGACAGCAGCGTCGATTTGCCTGCGTTGGGCACGCCCACGATGCCAACATCGGCAATCAGGCGCAGCTCCAGCTCGACCCACTTTTCTTCGCCGGGCACGCCCTTTTCGGCATAGCGCGGGGCCTGGTTATTGGCCGTAGGAAAGTGCGAATTGCCGCGCCCGCCGCGCCCGCCGTGCGCCACGATAAACGTGTCATCGGGATGCAGCAGGTCCGCCAGCACCTCTTTTGTCTCGCTGTCACGGATCATCGTACCCGGGGGCACCTGAATGATGACATCCTCCGCGCTGCGGCCCGTCTTGTTGGCTGTGCCGCCTTTGTTACCGTCCAGCCCCTTGAAATGCACCTTCTTCTGGAACATCGCCAGGGTGCTCATCTTCGGATTCACGATGAAAATAACATCCGCGCCTTTGCCACCGTCTCCGCCGTATGGCCCGCCGTGGGGCTCATATTTCTCGCGCCGAAACGCCACCATACCGTTGCCGCCGTTACCGCTGCGGACGAAAATCTTTGCCTGATCAATCATGCTGCTGCTGTGACCTGCTCGTTCTGTGCTTAGCTGACCTGTGGGCGACCGGCGCGATACCACGCAATCGTCTGCCGCGCCCCGTCTTCAAACGGCGTAAACCGGATACCCAGCTCACGCTCCGCTTTTTCTGAAGAAACCCGCCAGTCATTATACACGTAGGTGCGCATATTTAAGGGGTAGAACGGTTCGCGGTGGGTAATCGACGCGACGCGCTCCATGATTTGCGAGGCCATAATGCCCATCCAGCCGGGCAGATTGAGGCGGGGAAAGCGCAGCTTTGCTTCACGGCAGACAATGTCATAGGCCGCGCGATGGCTGAGCGGCTGGCCGCAAATGTTATAAATTTCGCCGTCGCGGCCGTGTTCCAGCGCCAGCGCGACCGCCTGCGCCACGTCCGGCACGAACACCGGCGGGATGATGTATTTGCCGCCATCCATCTGCATGATCAGGCCGCGCATCGGGTCGTGAAAAAACAGCCGATTGAACGCGTAGGTGCCATGCGGCCCGTAAAATGCACCTGGGCGAAGCACCACAACGTCCATATCACCTGCCGCGCCCGCGGCCAGCACACGACGCTCCGCTTCCAGCTTGCTGCGCTGATACGGGTCCTGCGGCTGGACCGGATGCGCCTCATCCACGATCGCGCCCGGCAGCGGCGTGCCCACGACCGCGAAGGTGGACACATGCACAAAACGGCGAATCCCGGCGGCGCGCGCGGCCTCCAGCATGGCCTGGGTGCCCTGCACGTTTACGCGCTCAAAGCCGGTCGCATCGCCCCAGAAGCGAAACAGTCCCGCCGCATGGGCCACGAACGATGCGCCTGCCATACCTGCGGCCAGCGCGTTCGCATTATGCAGGTCACCTGTGATGATATCGAGATTGGGAATTGTGCGCAGCCACGCATTGGCCGGGGCATCCGGATGGCGCACCAGCACACGCACGTGGGAATAACGCTCAGACAGCGCGGGCAGCAGATAGCGCCCCAGGAAGCCTGTGGCACCTGTGACAAAAACAGTGCTGTCGTTCACACGGGTTAGCTGTCGCGGCCGGTGGGACGTGGCAGCGATGCCCGCTCCACGATGCGCACCCTGCCCTGCGGATTATTCGCTGCCAGCGGCATTTCCTGAAGGTAGGTATCGACTTTCCAGCGCGGCTCGCCCTGCGCGACATAGCGCATCGCAAACACGACGCGACTGCTGCCCATATCCTGCGTGGTCACGCGCGCGCCAGTCGACAGATCGTAGGTCGCCACGCGGCGGTCCAGCTGTTCATCGGTCAGCAGGCACATGACGCCATGGTGCGAGAAATAACGCACGCTCAGGTGATGCTCTGCACGCAGCACGTCAAAGAGACGGGGCACAGATTCGCGGGCCGTTTGCAGCGAAGCGGTGAAGTGTACCAGGCTCGCCCCGCTGAGAAAGCGTGCGGCCTGATCACGCCAACGCGCGAAGCCGACATAGGCCGGCGCGGCCTCAAGCCACTGCACAGTTTCGCGGTAGTGGGCTTTCACCTGCTCTACCACTTCAGCAGGTGCCATCCATTCATCAAGGGACCCGCCAAATGCATCGGGCAGGCCGTCACTGTCTGCGTTGGAAGACGCACCCGAAAGACGGCGCATATGCTTAGACCAGGGGACAGGATCGTGTGAGGAAGCAGCCATAATCCACGTGAAATACTAGAAAACCATAGCTATCACTTTAGCAGAACAGCGCCGGATTACAATCGGCATTCTATCCTATCTGGCGTGCAGCTAGGCTTGTGGATGATGCAGCACTTCATAAATATGCAGGCGCAGTTTCGATGCGCTGAGGGGAAAATCCAGCACGAAGCCGACGCCGGCATTCTTCAGAATCAGCGCAGCGTCAGGGTCAAACTGGGCCGGATTCGCCAGCACCAGCACTGGAAGCGCACGCCCATATTCAGACAACAGATCGACCAGCCACTGCGAGCCAATTTGCTCAATGGCGGCCATATCGCACATTAGCAGTGCAGGGCTTTCGGCCAGCGCCTGACGCAGCGCCGCATCCGAGCCGATGACCAGCGGCTCGATATTCAGGCTGCCCAGCGCCTCGAAGGCGACGCGCTCAAAATGCGGCTCATGCACCACCAGCAGCGCACGCTTGCCTGCGGTAGCCTCAGTCGCCATCTGGCTGGCCGCCAGCTCGTCAAACGATAGCTCTGCTTCAGGCTCATTCAGCACCGCGGCAACCATTTCATTGGTGGATTTACGTCCATCACGGCCATCCTGAAAGACGACGGCTGAATCGGCAAACTGTGCGCCCAGCCGCAGCACAATCTGCAACACGTGGTCTGCCTCGCCCACCGTAGCGAACGGCTTGCCAGCGCGCCCGACAATGGCCGTCAGCCCGTTCAGCGGCAGCACCTCGACCTCGTGCTTCAGCGGGCTCTTGTCCAGACGCGTGCGCACCTGCTCCACCTGGTCTTCCAGCAGCGTGGTGTACACGATGAAGACACGCTTGCCCGCGGCCTCCGCCAGCGCGCGCATCTCGACGTCATCAGGCGACTCCCGCGGCACATGCATCGCCATCAGCCAGACAAACTGGTCACTGTAATCCTCGATGATGCCCAGCGAAGCCAGCTCGTGCAGCTCGTCATCCAGCAGTGAACGCGCGCGCGCCAGGTCAATGCCTTCGTGAAAACGGCCCGACTGCAATTCCTGCACACGCTCTTCCGCCCACAAGACAGCCGGATTGCCATCATCCAGCAGCAGCACCTGATGGCGCGGGACAGGCATCCCGTTTCGAACTTTTGTCATAGGTTCACAAAGTAAGATGCGGCCGCGCGGTCGATCATGTCTTTGCTCAGCACCGGCGGCTTATTCAGGTAAACCGCGATATCCAGCAGCTGATTGATCAGGTCGCGGGGATGCACCGAACGCAACTTGCGATTCTGGTTCAGGTACCATTCCTTGTACAGATAGGCCAGCGCGTTATCGTCGTATTTCACATTTTTGGCCATGCACACACGCTTGAAAATCTCGCGGAACTGGTCCGGCGTGGGGTCGGTAATTTCGATTTTATGGCGGATACGGCGCAGGAACGCCTCGTCCACCAGGTCGCGCGGGTCGATATTGGTCGAGAACACAATCAGCACGAAGAACGGCATTTCGATCTTGCGGCCGGTCGCCAGCGTCAGGAAGTCTGCGCCTTTTTCAAGCGGCACAATCCAGCGATTGAGCAGGTCACGCGGGCGCACCTGCTGGCGTCCAAAGTCGTCGATGAGGAACATGCCGCCGTTGGCTTTCACCTGGAACGGCGCCTCGTAATACTTGTTAGTGTCGTCAAACACCAGGTCCAGGCCGGCCAGCGTCAGCTCACCGCCGACCATGATCATCGGGCGGCGCACGCGAATCCAGCGCGGGTCTGGCGACATGCCCACACCCAGGCGGATGCGCTCCTCCGGCTCGGCCAGCTCGTGGTTCACGTTGTCAAATACGCGGATGACCTGTCCGTCCACGTCAAATGCATGGGGAATCCAGATCGTGCCGCTGAGCACCATGCGCCCAACGGTTTCTGCGACGGTCGTCTTGCCGTTGCCGGGAGGGCCATACAGGAAGATCGACTTGCCGCTGTTCACAGCAGGGCCGATGCGCCCCAGCATGTCATCCGAGATCACCAGGTTGCGCATGACGCCGCGCAGCTCTTCCTCGTGCACCAGCAGGCGCCGCGTATTCTGCTCGTTCATCGCCTGGATATACTGCGCCAGCGTCACCGGCGCCGGGCCAGCATACTGCGAGCGGTCGAGCGCCTCACGAGCCTTATTGGCGCCCGCGCTGGAAATCAGGTACTGGTAGCCGGATTCACCGATGCCCCCCGTGCCGCGCACTTCCACATGTTTCTCGCGCTTGAGGAATTCCATCACCGTGTCAAGCACGCCGGTAAACGGCAGCTTGACGATATCGGCAATCTGATGGCCTGCCATATAGCCGCCGAAATACAGCACTTTCAGCACCAGGTCCGCCACATTCAGCAGATTCAGGCCGGTATCTTCCAGCTTTGACAGCGGCGGGGGTGTCCACGCGCCGCTCAGGTCACCCGTTTGCGTAGGTCGCAGGCTGCCCGACAGGGTCTTGATCGGCTGGCGCGGTACATTGGAACCAGGAATATTGTTCATGCAAAGCTCACTCCAACAGGCTGCCGCTTCATATTTCGAGAATTGAATCGCTTGTAATAGCAAAGCACGATAGCTGGATTTCAGCCAAATGATTCAATAAGAATTATATAGGGGTTTAGGAATTGGCAAAATTTACGAACTTGCAGCCCACGCCCTTGAGGAAACTGTCCCGACGCGCTACAGTCAAAAGTCTATCGCTCCGTGAGCAGTCATCAGGCACGCCAACCCCCATGATCGAGCACATTCACTGGCTGGGAAACAACAGTTTTCTGATCGCCTGTACTCCCGCCATCTATATCAATCCATGGCGGATTGCCTCTCCAGACATCCCTGCCGATGTCATTCTCGTCGGCCATGACGGACACGAAACCTGTTCGCCCGCAGACATCGCCAAGCTGCGCAATGCCAATACTCGGGTCATTGCGTCAGAATCGGCCGCGCAGGAGCTGCATGACTGCGAGATTCTGCGCCCCTGGCAAACCATTTCGCTGGGGCGCGCCAGTGTCAAGGGCATCCCCACGGTGTCCGCATCCACCCGCCGCAGTGCTGCGGGCCAAAGCCTCGGATTCGTGATTTCGATCAACTTCTTCGATATTTATTACACCGGCGACACCGTCAGCCTGCCCGAAACCGGCGTCTCTCAGCCGGATATCCTCATCCTGCCCATCAGCAGCACCGAAGGCATGACGACCGCGCGCGCGGCTGACTTTGTGGCGCGCATCCGCCCGCGCTGGACCATTCCGTGCAAGTGGGATTTTGCCAGTCGTTCCAACGCCGTCAATTTTCGCCGCGAAGTAGCCGACGCCTCTGAAGTGGTCATCCTTCAGCCGGAGACATAAAAAAGCACCGTCGGCTGGTTGGGCCGACGGTGCTGTCTGTGTCTAACGCGTTTTGAGCTGACGACTACGCGGCACCCTTGACAGGCGACTTCTCCGGCCACTCAATCAGCGTGTCTTCGCGCGAATATAGCTTCGGCTGGCGTATGCCATGGATGACATCGGCATCCACCACCACCTTGGCCAGATCGCTGCGACCGGGCGCCTCGAACATCACGTCCAGCAGGCGGCTTTCGATAATCGCACGCAGGCCACGGGCGCCCGTGCCGCGCTTCATGGCGATTTCAGCAGCAGCGTTCAGGGCCGATTCCTCAAATTCAAGCTCAAGGTTATCCAGCGCCAGCAGCTGCTGATACTGCTTCACCAGCGCGTTGCGCGGCTCGGTCAGGATGCGCACCAGCGCGGGCTTGTCCAGCGGATCGACCGTCACCAGCACCGGCAGGCGGCCGGCAAACTCTGGAATCAGGCCAAACTGGATCAGGTCTTCCGGGCTGACCTGGCGCAGCAGATCGGCGAGGTCATGGTCGGTGCGCACTTCCGTCTGGAAGCCGATCGACGCCTTGCCGCCAATGCGCTTGGAAATCTGCTCATGGATGCCGGCAAAGGTGCCGCCACAGATGAACAGGATGTTGGACGTATTCACCTGCAAAAATTCCTGATGCGGGTGCTTGCGGCCACCCTGCGGCGGCACATTGGCCACCGTGCCTTCGATGATCTTCAGCAGGGCCTGCTGCACGCCCTCGCCGGACACGTCACGCGTAATCGACGGATTATCGGCGCTTTTGCGCGCAATCTTGTCAATTTCATCGACGTACACGATGCCTTTTTCAGCACGTGCGATGTCCCCATCCGCGGCCTGCACCAGGCGCAGCAGGATATTCTCCACGTCTTCGCCCACATAACCGGCTTCGGTCAACGATGTCGCATCAGCGATGCAGAACGGCACATCCAGCATACGGGCCAGCGTCTGCGCCAGCAGCGTCTTGCCGCTGCCGGTCGGGCCCACCATCAGGATGTTGCTTTTGTCCAGCTCCACCCCATTGGCGACGCCACCGCTGCGAATGCGCTTGTAGTGGTTATAGACCGCCACGCTGAGCACGCGCTTGGCATGGTCCTGCCCGACGACGTATTCGTCCAGGTGGGCCATAATGTCACGCGGGGATGGCAGGGTGGACAGCTCGAATGCCTCAGTCTGTGTTTCTTCTGCACTGGGGCCGGATTCGTCGAACATGATACGCTGGCACAGCTCAACGCAGTTGTCACAGATGAACACGCCATCCGGGCCTGCGATAAGGCGTTCCACTTCGTCATGCGAACGACGGCAGAACGAACATTTTTGTGTGCCGGGAGAATTAGACACGCACTACCTCCATAGACAAGGGGGCGCCAGCAGGAAATTCGCCGCGCCCCCCGGAAACATCACAACGATTCAGAAGACGAGGTCTGGGATCAGCCAGCCTTCAGTTTGGCGCCATTACCATTCGTGCCACCGATCAGCTTGGTGGATTCGAGCACGGCATCGATCAGGCCGTAATCCACGGCCTGCTGCGCGCTCAGATACACATCGCGGTCGGTGTCGCGCTCGATCACTTCGCGTTCGCGGCCGGTGTGGCGCATCAGCACTTCGTTCAGGCGTTCCTTCAGGCGCATAATCTCGTTCGCCTGAATCACGATGTCGGAGGCCTGGCCCTGCGCGCCGCCCAGCGGCTGGTGCATGTGCACCGTGGCATTCGGCAGTGCATAACGCAGGCCCTTGCTGCCGGCAGTCAGGATGACGGTGCCAAAGCTGGCGGTCAGGCCAACGGCGGTGGTGCTCACCGGCGCGCTGATCTGCTGCATCGTATCATAGATTGCCATGCCTGCGTAAATCACACCACCGGGCGAGTTGACAAACATCTGAATCTGGCGCTCGGAATCTTCGCGCTGCAGGAACAGTAGCTGGGCAACGATCAGATTCGCGATCTGGTCATTGATCCCCGTGCCCAGCATCACGATACGTTCCTTCAGCAGCAGCGAGTAAATATCATAGGCGCGCTCGCCACGGCTTCCAGATTCAATCACCATCGGGACAAGATTTGTCGGCATGGATGAAAACATTGTATTAGGCTCCCTGGTCGTCCTCGACCGTTTCTGCTACTTCTTCTTCGGCTGCGTCGGCGGCCGGCAATTCGGGTGCTTCACCCTTTGCGATCGCTACGATGCGCTCGGTAGTTTTACGACGCAGTAAATCATCCAGTACATTCAGGCGCATCTTTGGATCTTCGAGCACCTTGCGCATCTGGTCACGGTTTTCATCTGCCACCGGACCCAGCATATTGTCAATCTCACCCATCAGTTCTTCGTTGCTGGCACCGATGCGCTCGGCCTTCATCACTTCACGCATCACCAGCCCGCGCTTCACGCGCAGTTCGGCAGTTGGGCGGTATTCTTCGAACATATCGGCATCAGTCTTGTTCATCACCTTCATGTAATCTTTGAGGGTGAACCCCTGCTGCCGCAGGTTCTGGTCAAACTGTTCCTTCATTTCTTCCACTTCGTCGGCCAGCAGCTGCTGCGGATAGGCCACCGTGGCTGTCTCCACCATTGCATCCAGCGCCTTGCGGGAATAATCCTGCATGAAGCGGTTCTCGTTGATGCTCTTGAGATTGTCCGCCACGCGCACACGCAGTTCTTCCAGCGTAAGTGGCTTCTCTTCATTGGCCGTCATTTTGGCCGCAAAAGCATCATCCAGCTCCGGCAGCACAACGCTTTCGACCTTCTGCACCGACACGGTGAAGTGAACGGTCTTGCCGGCCACGTCCTCGAAATCCTCGTCGCCTTCCGGCCCAACGATATCGAAGCTGCGGGTTTCCCCGGCCTGCACGCCAATCAGCGCGTCGGCAAAGCCAGGAATCGGCTCATGGTCGGCATCGAGCAGAATCTGCACGCCGTGTTCGTGCGCATACAGGTTCGGGTCGTTGTGATCCACGACATGATCGTGGTCATCTTCGGCCTTTTCTTCGCCGTCTTCTTCTTTATGATCTTCCGCCACCACTCCGTGAATATCCACGGTGACACGGTGTCCGGCTTCGGCAGGGCCTTCGATGACTTCGCTGGTCGCATTCTGCTCCAGCAGCGACTTGAAGGTCTTTTCGACATCCTCGTCGGTCACCACTGGCACGCTGTAGTCCAGGCGCACCGCGCGGTAATCGCCCAGCGTGACTTCGGGCGCCAGCGGCACGGTGAACGTCATCGTCATCTTTTCGGCATCATACTTTTCGTAGTTGCCGGGGCCATACGGCTCGACGCCGATTTCAGTCAGCGCCTCGCGATACACATCATTGCCGATCAGTTCAAAAGCATCTTCAATGATCGCTGGCTCGCCAAAATAACGGACGATGATGGAATAAGGGGCCTTACCTTTACGAAAGCCCGGAATATTCACGCGCCCGGATAGGCGCCTGGCAGCCTGCTGCTTGCCTTTTTCCAGGCGTTCGGCAGGGATTTCCACGGTAAACTGTGCAGTATGGTTGGCGAGGCGTTCAGTTTGGATGTTCAAGAGCTTATTCCTAACCTGATGGGATTGGTGTCACGCCGCACCATTATAAAGGTGGCATGACTATAAAACGAGACTGTATGAACTGCATTAGAGAAGGGTCAATATCTGGCTAATTCGGGGAAAACCTACCCAAAAGTTGGGGAAGGAGGGACTCGAACCCTCACCTCTTGCGAGACATGATCCTAAGTCATGCGCGTCTGCCAATTCCGCCACTCCCCCGGCTGACTGCATTATAAAAGACGCCGGGTGCACCTCACAAGTCCGCATGTAGGGTGGCCACCTGTTTGCCGGTATAATACGGGCTTTCCCGAATCTGCATGCGATCTGAAACCCTCATGACCACAACACCCACACCCATCCCCAGGCCAGACGGCATCGTCGGCCTGCACGCCCTGCGCCGCATGATCCGTGAGCGCAGCGTCATCGCCGCCTTCGAAGCCTTTCATGAAAAGCTGGGCAATGTCTTCCAGTTGCAGCTCAGCGGCTTTCACCCGGTCGTGCTGGTCGGGCCGGACGCCAACCGCTTCGTGCTGGTGGAACAGGCCGCACAGCTGGCGTGGCGCTCCCCCACTGACCCGATCGCCCGACTGCTGGGCCACGGCCTGCTGGTGGAAGACGGCGAAAAAATGCACGATGAGCCGCGCGCGGTGATGATGAATGCGCTGCGTGCCCGCATCATGCCCGCCTACATCGATGCCATGTGGCGCGGCACCAATACGGTGCTGCGAACGTGGCAGCCCGGTCAGCAAGTGGACATGCTCGAGGCAATGCGCCATCTGTCGCTGCTGATCGTGTTCGACGCGCTGTTCCGGCATGATTTCGCGCCAGACGTGCATGCGCTGTGGGGCCACACTATGCGCCTGATGCGCTTCATTTCGCCCGGGGCGTGGATGATCTGGACGGGTGCGCCCAGCCCCGGCTACGCCAAAGCACGCGCGGCCTACGATGCATGTCTGCATGGCATTATTGCGCGGCGGCGCGCCAGCTACGACGCCTCGCAGGACGACCTGCTTGGCCTGCTGATCGGCGCGGGCTACGATGATGCCATGATCCGTGACGAAATGATGACGATGGTGGTGGCAGGCCACGACACCACGACCGCGCTGCTGGCGTGGGCGTGGTTGATGCTGGGTCAGCATCCGGACGCCTTATCAGCTGCCCGCGAAGAAGCCCGCACGGTGCTGGGCCCGGCAGACCTCGATGCGCCTCCACCGACGCATGAGCAGGTGCGCCAGCTGGCCTATACCGAATCGGTGGTCAAAGAGACGCTGCGCCTGTATCCGCCCGCGCATCTGGGGTCACGCATCGCGCTGTCTGCCCTCGACTACCAGGGCTATCACATCCCTGCCGGGACCCGTGTGATCTATTCGATCTATCTCACCCAGCGCATGGCGGAATACTGGCCGGAGCCGCTGGCCTTTCGTCCGGAGCGTTTCGCCCGTGATGCCGCCCGCCCGACAGCCTTCAGCTATCTGCCCTTTGGCGGCGGGCCACGCCTGTGCATCGGCAATCACTTCGGCGAGCAGCAGGCCATCATGGTGATCGCCCGCGTGCTACAATGCTTTGAGGTGGATGTGCTCAAACAGGGGGTCGTCATGCACATGGGCGCCACGATTGAGCCGCGCCAGGGGAAACATGGCATCAGCGCGGTCGTGCGCCCGCGCGCCTGAGACGAGGCAGACAGGCCTCAGTCCCAGTTGGGGATCGCGGGCATTTCGTCGGGGGAGTCGTGCACCTGTTCGAGAATCGCCTCGATCATCAGCTGGGCAAACTGAAACAAGCCCTGCATGTGGCTGATGCGTTCGAGATACAAAGTCGCCAGATGGCGTTCTTCTTCAGACAGCTCGTCCATCGCGTGATTCAGCTTCTTGGCGTTGTCATCCATCACATGAAGCGCACGCTCGACATCACGCATCTCGCGGCTTTTCAGCACATTAGTGATGATGCGCCAGAAGTTGCTCTCGGCCTCGTAGTACTTGCGGCGGCCGCTGGCCCCGCGCACCCACACCTCGCGCACCATGCCCAGGTTGCCCAGAGCGCGCATCGTCATGCTGGCGTTCGCCTTCGAGATATCCAGCAGCTCCACCATATCATCCAGGCACAGTGGACGCGGGCTGAGCAGCAGCGCGCCAAACACCTGGCCGGTCACCTTGCTGAAGCCAAAATAATCGGCCAATTGCCCCAGGCCATCGAGCATGCTGTCATGCACCGCCAGCAGACGCGGGTCGCTTTGGGTATTGATCACAGGCTGTTCTGTCATGCGCAGGCGCTCCGTCCTGATATACGTTCAGAACTTTCCGAACGTTCTGTAATTTTAGTCACCTGTGCGCTATTTCACAACACCGTGGTGTTATTCGTAACGCAATGCATCGATCGGATCGAGCGCGGCGGCACGGTTGGCCGGGTAGATGCCGAAGAAGACGCCCACGGCAAAGCTGATCGCCGTGGCCAGCAGCACCGTGCTCAGCTCCACCGAAATCGCCAGCGTGGGCACCAGCGCGGAAATCCCCAGTGCGCCCAGCACCGATAGCGTGACCCCGATGCCCCCGCCCACCAGCGAAAGCACCGTCGCCTCGGTCAGAAACTGCATGACGATATCGCGTTTCTGCGCGCCGACCGCCTTGCGCAGGCCGATTTCACGCGTGCGCTCGGTCACCGTGACCAGCATGATATTCATGATGCCAATGCCGCCCACCAGCAGCGAAATCCCGGCGATGATGGCCAGGAAAATGGTGAGCAGGCCGGTAATCTGCGTCAGCGACGAAAGAAGATCCGTCTGTGTGAAAATCTGGAACGTATCTTCGTCGCGGAAAGCAATATTGCGTTCCTCGCGCAGCGCCTCGCGAATCTGGCGCGCTGCCAGGTCGACCGTTTCACCAGTGCGCGCCTGCACCAGAATATTGGTCAGCGGACGGTCGCCGGTCAGGTCACGCTGGCCGCTCAGCCGCGTCTGCGCGGTGGAAACCGGCACAAAAATCAGGTCATTCTCGTCACCACCAAAGGCCGTGCCGCCGACCTCGGCCATCACGCCAATCACGCGGAAGGTGATGCCGTTGATGCGGATATCCTGCCCGACCGGATAAGTGTCTGGAAACAGGCGATCAACCACTGTGAGGCCGATGACCGCCACGCGGGCGAGTCCCTCGACATCCTGCCGGTCGAAGAAGCGCCCGGCAGCGACTTCCCGCGCCCGAATCAGCGGAAAAATCTCAGTCACCCCGCGAATGCGTCCGCGCGCCTCGCGCCCGTTGGCAGACACAGGACGGGTGAAATTCAACTGCGGCATGACATAGGCGGCGTCGGGCACACGTGACGGGTCGCTGAGCGTGCGCACATCAGCCAGCGTGACGGGCACCACTTCGCCACGTTCGTTGTCAGCCGGGAAGACGATGACCAGGTTGGTGCCCAGCCCCAGGAACTGATCGCGCACAAAGGTGTCGACGCCCTGCCCCAGCGAGACCAGCACGATGACCGCGCTCACACCAATCGTGATACCCAGCATCGTCAGCGCAGCGCGCAGCTTGTTGGAGGTCAGGCCGATCATGGCTACGCGCACATTTTCAAAGCCGCTGGTGAACATGGCTACTCAAACCTCAGCGCGTCGATAGGCTTCATGCGGGCGGCGCGGCTGGCCGGGTACAGGCCAAAGAATACACCAATGAACGTGCTCACGCCGGTGGCAAGCGCAATCGCGTCGGTGGTGATCGCCAGGTCCAGGTCGGGCACCAGGGCACCGCCAATCAGCGTAATCAGCCAGCCCAGGGCAACGCCCAGCGCCCCGCCCACCAGCGACAGGACCAGGCTCTCGATCAGAAACTGCGTCAGGATGTCGCTGCCGCGCGCGCCCACCGCCTTGCGCAGGCCGATTTCACGCGTGCGTTCGGTCACCGACACCAGCATGATATTCATGATGCCGATGCCGCCCACCAACAGCGAGATGCCCGCGATCAGGCTGAGGAACACCGTCAGGATGCCGGTCACCGCGCCCAGTGAATTGAGCAGATCGCGCTGATTGATGATGGTGAAGTCCTGCTCACCCTGAAACGTCACGCCGTGCGCGTCGCTCAGATAACTCTCCACCTGCAACGTCGCCGCATCCATCGATTCTTCGCCGCGCGTTTGAATATGCAGCACGTCGACCCGGTAGCCGCCGTCACGGGTACGCGCATTGTCCAGGCGGGTCTGCGCCGTGGTCATCGGGACAAACGCGACTTCGTTCTGGTCGCCCAGCGCGCCGATGCCTCCGCCCTGCTCCTGCATCACGCCGATCACGGTGAACACGCGGTCATTCACGCGCACAGGCAGGCCAGTTGGGTCAAACGCCTTATCGCCAAACAGCTTCTCGACGGTGGTGGTGCCTAGCACGATCACACGGGCTGCTGCATCCAGGTCTTCGTCAGAGAAAAAGACGCCTGTCTGCACCGGCCAATCGCGCACCACAGCAAAATTAGGCGTGACGCCGCTCAGCACAATTGTGACGCTGCGCCCGCCATTGACCACCCTGCCCGGCACGACCGTCTCCATGGCCACCTGCGCGATATCAGGCGCGACGGTCGGATCGCCCAGGGCTTCGCCTTCCAGCGTGGAAATAGGCTGAATTGTGGTTCGCGTGCCTGATGTGGGCGCAGACGAGAACACGAACAGCACATTCGAGCCAAGCGCCTGAAATTCAGACGCGATGAACGACTCGACGCCGCGCCCCAGGCTGGACAGCCCAATTACCGCGCCCACGCCGATGATGATGCCGAGCGTCGTCAGGATGGCGCGCAGGCGGTTGGTCAGCAGGCCGGTTAAAGCGACACGAAAGGATTCCGTCAGGCTCATGGCGGGCTAGTTGTATTCCTCTTCTTTGCCGCCGTAGTAGGCGTCCTTCAGCACACTTTCCATTTCGTCAGCTTCGCTGGGGCGCTCGTCTTTGCCGGCAATCAGCGGCTGCGACACCATGCGGTCGCTGACGACGCGGCCATCGCGCAGGATGACGACACGGTTGGTGTGGCGGGCGATCCACGGGTCATGCGTGACGAATACCACTGTGATGCCCTTGTCGCGGTTGAGCGACTGGAATATCTGCATAACTTCGGTGCCGCTGCGCGAGTCCAGGTTGCCGGTCGGCTCGTCGGCCAGGATCATGGCCGGCTCGGTGACCAGGGCGCGGGCAATGGCTACGCGCTGCTGCTGGCCGCCAGACAACTCGCTGGGCAGGTGGTCAAGGCGGCTGCCCAGACCGACCGATTCAAGCGCGGCTTTGGCGCGTTTGGTGCGATTCGCCGCGCCTCCATAGATCAGCGGCAGCTCGACCTGGCGCAATGCCGGCGTGCGCTTGAGCAGATTGAAGCTCTGGAACACAAAGCCGATCTTCTGATTGCGCGTCCTGGCCAGATCGCTCTCGGTCATCTTGCTGACATTCACGCCATCAAGAAAGTATTCGCCGGTCGTCGGCTGGTCGAGCGCGCCCAGCACATTCATCAGCGTGCTTTTGCCGCTGCCGCTGGGGCCCATGATGGCGACAAACTCGCCCTGATAGATTTGCAGGTCGACGCCGCGCAGGGCGTTGACCTCGATATCGCCCATCAGGTATGTCTTGGTGACGCCGCGAATGTCAATGACGGCTTTGCGGCCGGTTTCGTCGACGGGCGGCTGATAGGCTGGTTTCTTTTTGAACAGACTGACCATCTGCTGGCCTGCCCTTCTGCGCGATTAGCGCGGCTGCTGGCCGGTCTGATTGGCGATCGGGTCAAACGTGCCACGGGGGAGCAAGACGACGCGGTCGCCTTCTTCAAGCCCTTCTGCGATCTGGCTGGTCGTTTCGTTACGCAGTCCCAGCGTAATCGGCACTTCCTGGAACGCGCCGTTGGCATCTTCAATGGTGACGAAGGCGTCCTGCGTGGCGCGGTCGATGCGGATGAAGCGGTTGGGCAGCACGAGCACGTCCTCCAGCTCATCGACGACGACAGTAGCCGTGGCCGTCATGCCCAGGCGCACGCCCGCGTCGGTGCTTTCGAGCGTCACGCGCACCGGATATGTCACCAGCGATCCCACCACCAGCGGCACCGGGTTCACCCGCGTCACCTGGCCGGAAATCGTCTGGTCGGGCAGCGCGTCAAAACGCAGCTCGACCGGCTGGCCGACCTGTAAATCGACAATGTCAGTCTCATCCACCGAGACATCGATCAGCAGGCGCGTGCTGTCGACCAGCAAAACGGGCGGATTGCTGAGCAAATCAGACGGCGGCGGCTCCCCTTCGGTCAGGTTGATCTGCGCGATCACGCCGTCAAACGGGGCCACAATGCGCGCACGATTGAGCGCGGCCTGCGCCTGCTCCACCCCGACCTGGGCCTGCTGGATGCCCAGCACAGCCATCTGAATATCGATGTCATTCGGGCCGTTGAGCAGGCGATCCAGCGAGGCCTGCGCGGTGCGCAAGGCCGCCTGCGCCTGCGCGACGCTGCCGATGTTGGGCGCACGATTGGCCGTCGCATTCGCCTGAGACTCAGCGATCTGCACACCAAATTCGGCCTGGTTCAGCCCGGCTGTCGCGCTGGTGCCGCCGAAACCCGTCTGCGGAAGCACGCCAGCCAGCGCAGCATTGGCCTGGTCGATGATGTCCTGCGAAATATCCACGCCTTCGGGCACCAGCGACGACAGATCGACGCCGAATGTGCCGGAAGCCGAAATATCGCGCTGAAGCTGCGCCTGCCACAGGCGATTGCGCGCCAGCTCGGTCTGAAGTGACGCGATATCAATCTGCTGGGTGGTGGTGCCTGTGGAATAGGCTGCATTCAATGCGGCCCGTGCCCCGTCTACGGCGGCCTGCGCCACGGCTATATCTTCCGGCCTGGGCGGCGCTGTCAGCGCATCATACGTAATCTGCTGGCTTTGCAGCGCCAGAAGGGCGGTTTGCAGCGCGGTTTCCAGCTCAGCCGTGTCCAGCGTGGCGATGATATCGCCGGCGCGCACGCTGTCACCCTCGCTGAACATAATGTCCGAGACCGTGCCGGGCAGCTCAAACACCAGCGGAAGCTGGCGTGCAGGCTGCACTAGGCCAGTCGCGCCCACAGTCACGCGCAGCGGCTCACGCTGCACGATCGTCTCATCCACGATGCGGCTGTCAGCAGCATCTTCCTGCACGTCTGGCGGGGGAAACACGAATGTTCGCGCCCCCAGAAACAAGAGTCCCGCCCCTGCCAGCAGGATGACGTAAAACAACAGGCGTCTGATTACTTTCATTTAGGTTTCCCTGGCTAACTTCCAAACAGGCCGATGGCGTCGCCGGCCAGATTGACCGCGATGACATCCCCCGGGGCAAGTCCTTCGAGAATCTGGCTGAGGTCCCTGCCCTGCAATCCGAGCATGACTTCGCGCTCGGCCAGCTGGCCATCGGCGGCGACTACATTCACATAAGCGCGGCCAGTGGTACGGTCGATACGAATATAGGCATTGGGCGCGACGACGACATCTTCGAGCAGCTCGGCGATGAACGATGACTCGGCGGTCATACCCACGCGCACGCGCTCATCCAGCCCGTCCAGCCGCACGCGCACATCATAGTTGACGATGCCGTCGGTATTGGTCGCCGTGACCGCGATAGATTCCAGCGTGCCGCCCAGCGCGATATCCTCCAGCGCATCCAGGCTGATGCGCGCCGGCATGCCCTCGCTGATTTCGCGCACATCGATTTCATCGACCTGCACGGTCAGGCGCAGGGGATCGATGTCCGTCAGCGTGATCAGCGGCACGCCGGGCACAGCCAGCGCGCCAACCTCGGCATTGAGCGACGAAATTACCCCGCTGAAGGGCGCCACAATCTGCGTGCGGGTGAGCGCACGTTCGGCCGCTTCTACCTGAATCTGAGCCTGCGCGATAGCCGCATCAAGGGCCGCGATCTGCGTCTGTGTGGGCCCGGCCAGCAGCTGGGCCAGCGCCGCCTGGGCCTGCTCCACCTGCGAATAGGCCGCACCGACCTGAGCCGGGTTCCCCGCCTGAATTTGTTCAAGCTGCAAGCGCGCGATTTCCAGATTAAACGAGGCCTCGCCTACCTGCGCGTCCAGCAGGTCATAAGCCGCCTGTGTCTGTCCGCCCGATGCTGTTTGACGCGCAAGCTGTGCATCGGCCAGCGCCTGGGCGGCAGCATCATACGACAATTGGGCGGTCTGGATATCGGCCGCTGACACCGCCGATGCGGCCGCGTTGGCCGCACCCTGCGCCGCAGCGATATTCGCCTCAGCGGCGATAATCTGCGCTTCGTCCGGTCCAGACAAGGCCTGGTCACGTCGAAGCCGCGCCATCTCCAGGCCAATCATCGCCTGATCGAGCGCCAGCCGCTGGTTGGTATTGTCCAGCTCAGCCAGGATATCCCCTTCATTCACCAGCCCGCCCACTTCCCCGTGGACAGCCGTGACGCGGCCAGCTGCGTTGAAACTGAGGTTGGTCTCGCGGTCGGATTCAATGCGGCCGACGGCCGACACCGTAAGTTCCACATCCCCCAGCGCGACAGTATGCAGCTGATAGTTGGCCGTGGGCGCTGGCTGATTGGCGATCTGATTGGCGCGCACGGCGAAAAATGCCGCGGGAAACGCGAGCGTCACGGCGGAAAGCACAACAATTGATCTGCGCACAGACATACAGCAGGTTACTCTCTCATGACTCTAATAGGCTCCATCATAATCCCCGTCGTGGCGGACTACAATGGCACTGGGTTAACGTCAGGCCAGCGAAGTTGTTAGTAGTATTCACCAAAAAACCGTGTTTTCCCTTAAGCTTTGCTTGCGCTTTGCTTAAAACTATCGCCCATGATACTATTGGGCTGTTATTTCTTTCACAATCTCGCGTAGTTTTGGCACCATGAGGAGACTCTCAGGTATGCCTTCTGAGATTCCAGATATCGTCATCAGTCGCCTTCCTGTCTATTTGCGCGCACTTGAGCGCCTGTCGCAGGAAGGTCAGGAAGTGACCTCGTCCCACGAGCTGGGTCGGCGGCTGGGCATCAGCTCGGCGCAGATCCGCAAGGATTTATCGCATTTCGGCGGCTTTGGAAAACAGGGCACAGGCTATAAGATCGCATTTCTGAAAGACCAGCTGCGTTCGGTGCTGAAGGTGGAGCGCGAATGGCACGTGGCGCTCATCGGCGCTGGCGACCTGGGCAGCGCCATCGCGCGCTATCGCGGGTTTGCAGACCGGGGATTTCACATCCGCTGGGTGTTTGACAGTGCCCCAGAGAAAGTGGGTCGCAAGCTGGGCCCATATACCATTCTGCCGATCTCGAATCTGAGCGAGACAGTGCGCGCCAACCATGTCAAGATTGCGATGGTGGCGGTTCCGGCGGAATACGCGCAGGCGGTCACAGACACGCTGGTGGCATCAGGTGTCGAAGCCATCCTGAATTATGCGCCCATCAACCTGAAGGTGCCGGATAATGTGCATGTCCAGTACATTGACCCGGTGCTGCACTTGCAGCGCATGACCTATTATCTCTCGGAGTAACCATGACCAGTGGCGATCCACTGCGCGATCTGGCCGAGTCGACACGCGCGTTTTACGAGCGTTTCGGCGTCACGCCAGAGCTACAGTCGTGCCTGACAAATTTCAATGAAGAAGTGTTTGAGCTGGTTCAGGCCGCGATGGATGGGGAAAACAAGCAGCACATTGCCGAGGAGGCCGCCGACGTATTCGTGACGGCGATTGGCGTGTGCATGGCCAGCGGCATCAGCATCGAGGCGCTGGTCGAACAGGTGTATGCCGTCGCTGCCAAGAACGACGCCAAGACGCACGAGACGCACGTTTTCAAAGACGGCAAGATTCGCCGCCGCGTGAACGTGCGCCGCGACTAGGGCCTCGCGTTACTGCTGGAGGATGCGCCTGAGCAGCATCGGGTCATTCAGCGCGCGCCCTGCCCCCACAGCCACCGCAATCAGCGCATTATCCGCACGATAGACGGGCACGCCCGTCTGTTGGGTGAGATAGGTCTCGATGCCGCGCAGCAGCGCCCCGCCGCCGGTCAGCACAATGCCACGGTCAATAATGTCTGAAGCGAGCTCTGGCGGCGTATTGCCCAGCACGTTCTTCACAACTGCCGCAATTTTTGCCAGTTCGTCTACCAGCGCCTCAGCCACTTCGCCTGTCGAGATGGTCACTGTGCGCGGCAGGCCCGACAGGTTATCGCGGCCCTGGATTTCCATGGTCAGATTTTCATTGAGTGGCAGTGCAGCGCCCACCTGAATCTTGGCTGATTCAGCAGTCGGCTGGCCAATCGTCAGGTTGTACTTCTTGCGCACATAGTCCTGAATCGCCTTGTCCATTTTCACGCCGCCAACGCGGTCGCTGCTGGCGCGCACGATATTGTTCATCGTCAGCACCGCGGCTTCGGTCATGCCACCGCCGATGCTCACGATCATGTCACCGGCAGGCGTGCCCACCGGCAGTCCGGCACCAATCGCCGCAGCCAGCGGCTCCCAGATCAGGAACGCTTCACGCGCCCCGGCCGACAACGCGGCCTCCAGCACAGCGCGCTTTTCCACGCTGGTCACGCCATAAGGCACACTCAGCATCACGGTCGGCTTGAAGAAGCGGATGCGACCGGCCACTTTGTCGAAAAAGAAGCGCAGCATCGCCTCAGTCACTTCATAATCGGCGATCACGCCATCCTGCAGCGGATGCACGATCTGGATATCCTCGTCATCGACCTTGCCCTTCATTTCGCGGGCAGGCTGGCCGATTTCAACGATTCGTTCATCCTCGGCGGTCAGCGCGACGACAGACGGCTCCTGCAGCACAATCTGCTCATTTTCGTAGATCAGGGTATTCACAGTCCCCAGATCCACGCCTAACCTCTTGTCAAACAGTCCCATGCTGCCATCCGCATCGTCTGAATCGTCTCGTAATCCCTGCATTATACCACAAGGCAGGATGCCATCAGCACGACGGGAAGCGCCGTGGGGCTTTACGGAAGCGGGCGCCTCAGGACGATTGGAGTCAGCGCCACCGAAGCTTATCCCATGATGGCTGTTCTGATGGCACGAGCAACGGTCCAGGTTGGACCTTTGGTATTGCTGATGACCGTGACCACGCTGTCGTATGCCGGCAGCACGACCGACGAGAACGCAACGCCCTGATCCTCGCCAATCGCGCCATACCAGGTAATTTGCCCTGCATCGTCCCTCACGATCCACACGCCATATCCATAGCAGTCTGTCGGATCGTCCGCGTCAGTGGCATGGATGCTCAACATGCGCTCACGCATCATCTTGCTCATCAGGTGGTCACCATGCAGCGCATCCCAGAATCTGGCCATGTCCGGAGCCGTGACATATGCGCCGCCGTCACCGCCGCCCCTGATGGGCAGCAGGAACACATTCGTACGCCAGATACCGTCACCTTTATCGGCCAGATAACCCAGCGCCGTCCGCTTTGGCAGATGGTCAGACTCAAAGAAGCCAGAGTCAATCATGCCTGCTCTGGCAAACACCTGTTCCTCCACATACTGCGCATAGGGCATCCCGCTTTGCAGCTCCACCAGCAGCGCCAGCAGAATATACGCGCCGTTGTTGTAAAAGAATCTTTCGCCTGGTTTGAAGGCCATCCCGTCGGGAAACATCGGCAGATAATCGGCTGGCCCGCGCAGTGTATGCACGGGATAGCGCGTGAACAGCGCCGCATAGGCTTCATCGCTCAGGTCATCATCCAGATAATCGGTGATACCCGATGTGTGTGACAGCAGCTGATGAACCGTCACCCCAGGGTCATATCTGGGCAATCCTTTGCGGATATAGGTGCTGATTGGCGCGTCCATGTCGACCCTGCCCGCGTCAGCCAGCTGGCAAACGGCTGCGGCTGTGAACGTCTTTGTGCCCGATGCCGTACCAAAGCGGGTATCGATCCTGTTGGGGATTTCCTCGGCGCGATGGGCCAGCCCGTAGCCCTGTGCATACACGACCTCACTACCCCGCCGCACCATGACCACTCCCGAAAATGACTGGTCCTGCTGCGCAATAATCTCTTCAATATCCATTCGACTGGCCTTTCTGTTGCCGTGGAACAGAGCGCTGCTATCCATGGAGTTTATCATCGTCACGCTGAATGCATTCGAATAACGCGCACGCCACGCGCTTGCTACTCAAAATCTTTTGCTCACAGTAATCATGCAATCTTTCGAGCTGCCCCCGCTCGGAACGCAGCAAACAAAAACGCCGCTGATAATCAGCGGCGTTTTTGCGGTATTGTGATTTGAACCAGCAGCAGGGCTTACTCTTCGCTGCCTTCGGTGATGCGCAGCTGCGGGCCGCGCGTCTTCATCTTGCGGCTCACGCGCAGCGTCAGCTCTGCACGACGCAGTTCCAGCGTCGCTGCATACTGTTCTTCTTCAGTACTGGCGACCGACACGATATTGCGTGCACGCTCACGCGCAGCTTCAGCAGCGACCTCGTCCAGCTCAAAGGTCGACGCGGCAGTATCCGCCAGTACCACGACCTTGTCCGGGCGAATATCCACCACCCCGCCGTAAATAGCGAAGCGCTCTTCAGCACGGCCCTTGCGCACGACGAGCTCACCAAAGCCGAGTGTGGTCAGCACCGGGGCATGATGCGGTAGCACGCCCATTTCGCCTTCGGCCGCGGGCACCAGCACCATGTCTGCTTCAGGCTCGCTGAAAATCAGCTTTTCCTGTGTGACGACTTCGACTGCAATTGGCATCTCGCCCCCTTATTTTTCGTTGAGCGATTCTTCGTGGCGCTTCAGCACGTCTTCGATCGGGCCGGCCATGTAGAACATCTGCTCAGCGATATGATCCAGCTCACCGTCCAGAATCATACGGAAGCCACGAACGGTATCCTTCACCTTCACATACTTGCCTTCGCGGCCGGTAAACTGCTCGGCGACCTTGAACGGCTGGCTGAGGAACTGCTCGATCTTGCGGGCGCGCGCCACCAACAGCTTGTCGTCGTCCGAAAGTTCGTCGATACCGAGAATGGCGATGATGTCCTGGAGTTCCTTATAGCGCTGCAGCACGCGCTGCACTTCGCGGGCGGTGCGGTAGTGCTCTTCGCCCACCACCAGCGGATCGAGAATCTTGCTGGTGCTGCCCAGCGGGTCAATCGCGGGATACAGACCGCGCGACGCGATCGAACGTTCCAGCGCGATCGTGCCGTCCAGATGCGTGAACACCGCCACAGGGGCCGGGTCAGAATAGTCGTCAGCGGGCACATACACGGCCTGCATCGACGTGATCGAGCCGGTGGTCGTGGAGGTGATGCGTTCCTGCAGCTGGCCCATTTCGTCGGCCAGCGTCGGCTGATAACCTACGGCCGAGGGCATACGGCCCAGCAGCGCCGACACTTCCGCACCCGCCAGCGAGTAACGGAAAATGTTGTCGATGAACAGCAGCACGTCGGTGCCCTGGTCACGGAAGTACTCGGCCATCGCGAGGCCGGTCAGCGCCACGCGCAGACGCACGCCGGGGGGTTCGTTCATCTGACCGAACACCATCGCCAGGTTGGGCAGCACGCCCGCTTCCTGCATTTCGTAGTAAAGCGCGGTACCTTCACGGGTGCGCTCGCCCACGCCGGCAAACACCGACAGGCCGGAGTGCTCGGTGGCGATCGAATTGATCAGTTCCTGAATGGTCACGGTCTTGCCCACACCCGCGCCACCAAAGATGCCGGTCTTGCCACCCTTGGTCATCGGGGCGATCAGGTCAATAACCTTCATGCCCGTCTCAAACACTTCGATGCGGGTCGTCTGCTCTTCGAACAGCGGCGCGCTGGCGTGAATCGGCATGCGCACCGTGTCGGCGGGAATCGGCTCGCCCAGGTCTACCGGACGGCCGAGCACGTTGAACACGCGGCCCAGCGAGGCCTTGCCTACCGGCACCAGGATCGGCGAACCAGTCGCAATCGCCGGAACACCGCGACGCAGACCGTCGGTGGTGTCCATAGCGACCGTGCGGACGGCATGTTCACCCAGGTGCAGCTGAACTTCGAGGATGAGGTCTTCTTCACCCTCACGAGGGACGCGGATCGCGTCATAAATGTTGGGCAGATTGCCAGGGGGGAACTCGACGTCCACCACCGCGCCCAACACCTGCGAGACTTTGCCTTGAATTTCTGCCATTAACTATTCTCCTGATCGCATACTCGCTAGGCGTCTCGCCCTGCGGTCAATGTATCCTGTAGTGCTTTCAAACCGTCCCAGTCGCCACGCGCGGCCAGGGCAGCCTGCTGTGCAAATGACTTGAAGGTCGGCGGCAGCGGCTTGAGGCCACCAGCCACCAGCAGGTCGTGCAGATCGCTCTCGGTCTTTGCAGCCAGCTTTTCGAAGGTATCCACACCGGCGGCCTTGAGGATCGATGAAATCTTCGGGCCGATGCCTTCCAGCTTGGTCAGATCGTCGCCATCGCCTTTGCTCTTGACCGGCTTGCGCTCGATCACCGGGCGGGCCGGCGATGCAGCAGCGGCGGCAGCGCGCGACTTCGACAGCGCCTGCATACGGGCGAAAATCTCGTCCGCCTTCTTTTCCAGCGTCGTCGCCAGCGCCTCGGCGCCGCCCACGATGTCCAGAATTTCGCTGGTGATGCCCGCCTGGCGCGCCTTGTTATAGACGAGCGTCAGGTCGACCACCAGGCCAGCCGCATTCTCGCTGGCGTTACGCATCGACACCATACGCGCGCTGTGCTCGCTGGCCTTGCTTTCCAGAACTGCCTGGTAAAAGGTCAGCTGCGTGAAGCGCGGCACGATTTCATCGAGGATCGACTCGGGCGACGGCTCAAACTCGTACTGATTGGAGCCACCGGTGACTTTCGGCGCATCCTTGATGTACTCGTTGGCGACCTGGTCATCGGTCTCATACGGAGACAGCGGCAGCAGGCGCAGCACGCGCGGCTTCTGCGTGAGCGTATTCACGAAGTCGGTATACGCCACAAACACTTCATCCACGCCGCCAGACAGGAAATCATCGATCGCCATCTGGATGATCGGGCGGTAGACTGCCAGGCCTGCTTCGTCCGGGTTGGGGAACTCAGCGACGATGTTCCTGCGCAGGCGCGACAGCGAATCACGGCCCTTGCGCCCCACCGTCACATACTTCACCGGCTTGCCCAGGCGCTCGCTGAAGCGCAGGCTGGCCCTGATGACGTTGGTGTTGAACGCGCCAGCCAGGCCGCGCTCGGACGTAATCAGGATGACCATGACCGACTTCTGCTCTTCACGCGCCGTCAGCAGGGGATGCAGTGCCCCACCGCCAGAACCGGCATTCTGCACGTTGAGCAGGATTTCCCACGCCTTTTCAGAGTAGGCGCGGCTGGCCAGCACGCGTGACTGTGCACGGCGCACGCGGGAGGCCGACACAGCCTCCAGCGCGCGCGTAATCTGGCCGATGTTCTTGATACTGCGGATGCGATTCTTTACTTCACGTGCGGTTGGCATTTACACCTCCCAGCGCGGACGCGCTAATTCCAACTCGCATTGAAATCTTCAATCGCCTTCTTCAGACGGGCTTCCGCATCGTCCGAAACGACTTTCTTCGATTCAATCTCGTCCGCGAGGTCGGCATGGGCCGAATGATAGGTACGCAGGAAACCTGCCTGCCATTCCTTGACACGGGTATTCGGGATAGCATCCAGATACCCGCGCGTGCCTGCATACAGCAGGGCAATCTGATCCGTCAGCGAGAGCGGCTGATACTGGGCCTGCTTCAGCAGCTCAGTCAGGCGCAGACCGCGATCAAGCTGGCGCTGGGTCGCCTTGTCCAGGTCAGAACCGAACTGGGCAAACGCGGCCAGCGAACGGAACTGCGCGAGGTCGAGGCGCAGACCGCCGGCCACCTTCTTCATGGCCTTGGTCTGGGCGTCACCACCCACGCGGCTGACGCTGACGCCGACGTTGATAGCGGGGCGCTGGCCGGCGTTGAACAGGTCGCCTTCGAGGAAGATCTGGCCGTCGGTGATCGAAATCACGTTGGTGGGAATGTAAGCCGACACGTCGCCGAGCAGCGTCTCGATCATGGGGAGCGCCGTCAGGCTGCCACCACCACGGGCGTCGCTGAGCTGGGCGGCACGCTCCAGCAGGCGGCTGTGCAGATAGAACACGTCGCCGGGATACGCCTCACGTCCGGGGGGACGGCGCATCAGCAGCGACACTTCGCGGTAGGCCCAGGCGTGCTTGGACAGGTCGTCGTACACGACGAGCGCGTCCTTACCATTTTCCATGAACCATTCGCCGATAGCGCAGCCAGAGTACGGGGCGATGTACTGGAGCGCGGCCGATTCAGAGGCGGAAGCGACGACGACGGTGGTGTATTCCATCGCGCCAGCTTCTTCAAGCTGGGCCACCAGACGCGCAATTTCACCACGGCGCTTGCCGATGGCGACGTAGATGCAGTACAGATCCTTGCCCTTCTGGTTCAGGATCGTGTCCACCACGATGGCGGTCTTGCCGGTCTGACGGTCGCCAATGATGAGCTGGCGCTGACCACGGCCGATGGGCGTCATCGCGTCAATCGACACGATACCCGTCTGCACCGGACGGCCTACGTTCTTACGCTGCATAACGCCGGGCGCGATGCGCTCGATGTTATAAAACTCTGACGACTCGATCGGGCCGCGACCATCGATCGGCTCGCCGAGCGCGTTGACCACGCGCCCAACCATGCCGATGCCGACCGGGACAGACGCAATACGACCCACGGGGCGCACTTCGTCGCCTTCGTTGATCGTGTCGTATTCGCCCATGATGATGACGCCGACGTTGTCCTTCTCAAGGTTAAACGCGATACCCGCCGCACCGTTGCTGAAGCGCACCAGTTCACTGAAGCGCACATTCTGCAGACCGCGCACGCGTGCAATACCGTCGCCAACTTCTTCCACATACCCGACTTCGACCGATTCGATCGACGGCTGATATCCCTTTACCTGATCGATAAAGGACTGGAAAATATCGCTGGAGATTTCCGCCATGTGGTTCTCCCAAAAACATTAAAAGGATACTACGCTTATGCGCCATCTCGCCCGCGGATGACGCAGAAAGACCAAGACAATAGCGCAGGGCACAGAAAGTGATCCCCACGCACACTCATTACGGTTACTAATTCTAGCTTATCGGTTCTAATATGTCCACTTTTTCACAAACAGCTTATCTATCACCCATGAAACCGGCCAGACCGGCATTTTGAGCAGGGGCGAACACCCGTCCACCCCTGCCCCGGCACTCGCAAATCAGCCCTCGTCCGTGATCAGGCGGGCGAAGCGGTTGCGCGTGAAGAAGCCCCACGCCCACGTAATCAGCACCATCAGGCGATTGCGGAACTCAATCAGCAGAATCAGGTGCACAAACAGCCACGACAGCCAGCCGATGAACCCGGTCAGGCGCAGACCACGCAGGTCGGCGATGGCCGCCGCACGCCCAATCGTCGCCATCGTGCCACGGTCAATGTAACGAAATGGCTCCGGCGCTGGTTTGTCCGTCATTTGCGCACGCAGCACACGCGCCACGTACTTGCCCTGCTGAAGCGCCACCGATGCCAGCGCAGGCAGCGGATTGCCGGCCTCATCTTTGGTGTGCGCCATATCGCCCAGCACATATACATTGTCGTAGCCGGGCAGTGTGAGCACAGGCGTGACTTCGACGCGGCCGCTGCGGTCGACGGTCACACCGGCGGCTTCACCCAGCATCCTGGCCAGTGGCGACGCTGCCACGCCTGTCGCCCACACCACCGTACCCGCCTCGATCACCTCTTCCTGGCCATCCACCTTCACCGTCACGCCATCAGCGGTGATATTGGTGACCAGCGTGTTCTCGCGCACGGTCACGCCCAGTTTCGCCAGGTCGGTGCGGGCGCGGTCACGCAGCATCTCGTCGTACATCGGCAGGATCGTCTTTGACCCTTCCAGCAGAAACACACGCGTGTTTTCCGGGTCGTAGCTGCGATACTCACCCTTGAGCGTGTAATGCGCGATTTCAGCAATCGCCCCGGCCAGTTCGACACCCGTCGGCCCGCCACCCACGACAGCGAAGGTCAGGTCACGGGCGCGCTTTGCGGGGTCTGTCTCCGTCTCGGCGCGCTCGAACGCGCTCAGCACGCGGGTGCGAATGTCCAGCGCGTCTTCAATCGTCTTCAGTCCCGGCGCCAGCTCGGCCCACCCGTCATTGCCGAAGTACTGCGTGTGCATGCCAGTCGCCACGATCAGCGTGTCAAATGGAATCGGCGTTTCTTCACCCGCCAGCAGCACATGGCGGGCCTGGAGGTCGATGGCAGTCACTTCGCCCATCCGCACATGAAAGCGCGGATCACCCCTGAACAGCGAACGCACTGGCGTCGCAATATTGGCGGGAGACAGGCCGCCGGTCGCCACCTGGTACAGCAGCGGCTGGAACAGATGGAAATTACGCTTGTCGATCACGGTGACATGCGCCCCGCTGCCCAGCAGGCCTTTGGCCACGGCCAGTCCTGCAAATCCCGCACCGATGACGACCACCCGCCCCTGTTCACCAGTCATTGGTCACCTACCCCTTATTGTGAAAACCGTCACAATTATAGGAATCATTGACTCTCCTGCAAGGCCGGGTCTTACGTTTTACCTTGCAGGCTACAGTTTTTGTTCGCTGGCGTCGCCCAGTTCAATCGACCGCCTGAAGGCCGCCCACACGCCATCAGCGATGACCGTGCGCAGGCCGCCCTTCTCCAGCTCATACAGTGCGGCAGCGCTGGTGCCGCCGGGGCTGGTCACCTGGTTACGCAGCGGCGCGGTGTGCATATTGCTCTGCATCGCATACTCCACCGAGCCGCGCATCGTTTGCAGCACCAGCTTTTCGGCGTCGCGGCGCGAGAAGCCCATGTGCACGCCCGCGTCGATCAGCGCCTCCATGACCAGGAACACATAAGCCGGGCCGCTGCCGCTGAGCGCCGTCGCCATATCCAGATACTTCTCGTCATCGACATTGATTTCGTCGCCCAGCGCGCCCAGCAATGCCCGCGCCTGGTCGTGCTGCGCCTGCGCCACGTCACTCGTCGCCGTCCACACCGTGATGCCCTGGCCAATCTGCGCCGGAGTATTGGGCATGGCGCGCACAATACTTGGGTTCTGGAACAGCTTTTGCAGGGTGCTGATGCGCACGCCCGCCAGAATACTCAGCACCAGCGAAGCGTCTTTGGCCGCGCCAGCCATGCTCTTAGCAACCTCGCCCACAACCTGCGGCTTGGTGGAGATGACGACGATCTGCGCGCCGTGCGCCGCTTCGGCATTATTCGCGCTGAAGTTCACGCCATAGCGGGCCACCAGCTCGTGGCCGCGCTCTTTACGCGGGTCAGACGCGACGATCTGGTCGCCCGTCAGCAGGCCCTGATGAACCAGACCTTTCATCATCGCCTCGGCCATCACACCGCTACCGATAAATGCGACTTTCGTGTTTTCCAGCGCCATGATCTTCCCCTCAGCCCCCGTCGATTCAGCACTACCTGCGCAGCACTATGCCTTGTATGGATACTCCGACTGCCACAGCCCGGCGGCACGGCTGATGCGGTCTTCGTGCACGGCCACGCCCAGCCCCAGACCATCCGGCACCAGCAGCGTGCTGTCTGGTTGCAGCTCAAACGGCGGTTCGGTCAGGTCCTGCAAATAATAACGGCTGGTCGCTGAAATATCGCACGGCAGCGTCACGCCCGGCAGCGAGGCAAAAGCGACATTGGCTGCGCGGCCGATGCCGGTTTCCATCATGCCGCCCACCCACAGCGGCGCACCATGCTCCACGCACACCTTATAGATTTCGAGGCTCTCGCTGAAACCACTCACGCGCGACGGCTTCAGATTGATGATTTTTGCCGCGCCGATGCTCAGCGCCATACGCGCATCATTGGCGCTGTGGATGCTTTCATCCAGGCAAATGGGTGTGCTGAGCTGCGGCTGAAGCTTGCTGTGTTCGTAGATATCGGTGTAGCCCAGCGGTTGCTCCAGCATCAGCAGGTTGAATTCGTCCATCTGCTTCAGATACTCGGCGTCGGCCAGCGAATACGCGCTGTTGGCGTCCAGCATCAGCATGATTTCGGGGAAAGCGGCGCGAACGCCGCGCGCAAGCTGCACGTCCCAGCCTGGCTGAATCTTGAGCTTGATCCGCGCGTAGCCTTCATCAAGGCGCTTGCGAATCACCGCGATGGTCTCGTCCACACTCGGCTTGATGCCGATGCTCACGCCCACTTTGGCGCGCCCGCGCGAGGCATGTCCGTCAGGCAGATGCGCCGCGAATGCGCCCGCCAGCGACAGGTTATTGGCCTGCGCCCACACATCCCACACAGCGCTTTCCAGCGCGTGTTTGCTCAGCGGATGCCCGCGGGTGTGGCCCAGCAGCGCGGGCACGTCGGTCGGGTCGGCAATCACCTGGCCCAGCAGCGCGGGCACCAGAAACTCGCGCAGCACATGCTGGCCGGTGCCCATCGTCTCATAGCTGTAGCCCGGATGAATCTCCAGCGGCGCTTCGCCCCAGCCCACCAGGCCGTCGTCGGTCGTCAGGCGCACGATGACGGCTGTCTTGAACGGCTCTTCGCCAAAGCTGGTGCGCAGCTTCTCGACAAATGGCATCGCGATGGAAAACAGGTCAATGTGTTTTACAGTGATACTGCGCATCAGCTTCCTTCTTTTTTAGGGTCCCGCTGGCGGGACGAATCGCACTCAGTTTAGCAGGCTTGTGTCACTTTGCGGGCCGTTGTAGCTCAGCACATACATACCACGTTCACGGTTCTCGTATTTTGCGCGTACGAAATCGGTCACCACGAAGCCGCGATTGAATAACTGCATGAAAAGCGCGCGCGTGTGCGTGCGCCAGCGGCCGGCCAGGGCCGCGCTGTCGCGCACCAGATCAGGAAAATTCAGCGGCACTTCCAGCAGCGCCATCGAGCGCCCCTGCAAGTCCATCAGTGTATCTTCCGTATTTGGCAGCATCATGCCGTCGCTGGTCACCTGCGAGGCATTTACCAGCGGGGCAGCGGCCTCCAGATACTGCTGCATCGTCAGCGGCGGGCGCGAGCCCTTCAGCCGTTCTTCCACGCGCCGGTTGGTCACCCACCACTCGGCCACCAGCCGGTCCGAAGAGCCAAGCACGGTCAGGCCACCCGTGTCGGCGGTGCCGTAGTAATCCTGCAGATAGTGCGAGCAGATGACGCCCAGCTTGCGCACATTCAGGTGCGCATTCAGGCTGAGCAGCGGGTCAAACGTCCACTCCACGAGGCGGATGCCCTGGGCGATAGCCATATCGCGCTGAGCCAGCTTCAGCCTGTAGCCCACGCCAGACCCGCGATACTCCGGCAGCACCACCATGCGCTTGCTGACGACCTGCAGGTTGGTCATCGCCGGGCGCGGATTGTTCAGTTGATCGCCCGTGCCGATGAAGCCCACCAGCACGCCCACCGGCTGCACACCGTCGTAGGCGGTCAACACATGGCCCCCATGGCGGGCAATCGAAAACAGCATATGCGCTGGAATCACTGATTCCAGGCTGTCTCCCCAGTACGCCCGCTGCAGCTCGACCACCGCGTGCATCTCTTGCAGGTCTTTCAGCGCCTTGATACTGATTTCCGCCATATTCATCGGCCTCACAATCGCTAAGTTCACTTGGTTCGAATCATTCAGAGAACACGCGGACGTCGCCGGAAGGTACGTGCCAGCAGCATGCGCGCATACGGTCGACCCCGCATGTAGGTCAGCAGGGTGTCTTCCAGCCGCGCCGGACGCATCCCGAAATACTGGTAGCCGTTGCCAATGCGGGCTGTGTGGTTGGTCGCCAGCAGGTCCAGCCACTGCGGCGTAATCAGGGAGCGCGGCAGCACTCGCGACGAAAACTGCGTCAGCCAGCGAAACAGATAGGGCGGCACCCCAATAATCGGCCGCCCCGCCCCGCTGACGCGCATCACTGTGCGGATCAGGTCTTCAAACGAGATGTATTCCGGCCCGCCCAGATCGATCACTTTGTCGATGGTGTCGATCACCGACAGCGAACCGACCAGCGCATCGAGGATATCCTCAATATAGATTGGATGCAGTACGATTTCACCCCGACCCGGCATCATAAAAAAGAATGGATTGGCGCGAATCTGCATGGCGATGTGATTGAAGAATGCGTCGTTCGGGCCAAAGACCGGGCCGGTGCGCAGGATGGTATAGGCCAGCCCGCTGGACCGGATCGCTTCTTCGACCATGCCTTTGATGCGCAGCAGCGCATAGGCAGAGGCAGGGGCGGCGCCTAGATGGCTGAGCGTGATGATGCGCCCCACGCGGGCGGCGCGGGCAGCGGTAATCAGGCTGCGGATGCCATTCAGCTCGACGCGCTCCAGATCGCGCAGGCGGCCCCACCACTGCGCGTTCTCGAGGTGGAGGATGACATGCACACCCGATACCGCGCGGAACAGCGACTCGTCATCAAGGATATTGCCTTCGACGATATCGACCGGAAAGTCAAACAGGGTCGCCGCGTGGCGGGCACGGCTTGCATTCAGCAGCAGGCGGAATTCCCTGCCCTCGGCATGCAGTTTGCGTACCAGTTGAGTGCCGATAAAGCCGGTGCCGCCCGTTACCAGAATCATGTCTTGTCGCTTCCTGTAAATCGCCGCAGGATTATATCACAGGCGGCAGACCGAGTAACCCTTGGGCGCTCGTGGTGTTAGAGCTTGAGTATTACATAAGCTTTGATATGGTTAACATCTGAATGCAGATGAGATTGTTTGCGGGCACAGGTTCCGCGTTGGAGGGAGCATGAGTAAGGATCGGCGCGTCGTCGTCACCGGGATGGGCATTATCTGTCCAACAGGAAACAACGTGGATGAAGCCTGGGCCAATATCGCCGCAGGCAAAACGGGCATCCGAACGATTCAGCGGTTTGATACATCCCATCTTGAAAACCATTTCGGCGGTGAAGTAAAGAATTTCGACCCCGAAGCCATCCTCGGTCGTCGTGAGGCTCGCCGCACCGATCGTGTCACCCAGCTCGCGCTGTACTCGGCAAAGCAGGCATGGGATGACAGCGGATTGCAGGTCACGCCGGAAAATCAGTATCGCATCGGCGCGCTGATGGGCTCCGGCATCGGCGGCATCACCACGCTGTTCGAAGGCATCAAGGATTATCTGGAAAAAGGCGCACGTTTCGTCAGCCCGCTGCTGGTGCCGATGATGCTGCCGGATTCGCCGGCCGCCAAGATCTCGATGACATTTGGCCTGCGCGGGCCGAACTTCGCCATCTCGACCGCCTGCGCTACCGGCAACGACAGTATCGGCCATGCCGCCGAGATGATCCGCAATGGCCACATTGACGCGGCCATCGCAGGCAGCACCGAAGCCGGCCTGGTGGAACTGGCGATCGCCAGCTTCAACAACATGACGGCCATCAGCCGCCGCAACGATGACCCCGAACGTGCCTCGCGCCCGTTCGACAAAGACCGCGACGGTTTCGTCATCGGTGAGGGCTCGGCCACGCTGATCCTGGAAGAACTCGATCATGCGCTGGCACGCGGCGCCAAAATCTATGCCGAGGTGCTGGGCTACGGCCAGACCTCCGACGCGTACCATGTGACCGCCCCGCTGGATACCGGCGAAGGTGCGGCCGAGGCGATGCGCCTGGCGCTGGAAGATGCCAATCTGACGCCGCAGGACATTGACTACATCAACGCGCACGGGACTAGCACACCGCTGAATGACGCCTCGGAAACAATCGCCATGAAGATTGCGCTGGGCGAGGCCGCCTACGAGATTCCGATCAGCTCCACCAAGTCGATGACCGGCCACCTGATGGGCGCCGGCGGGTCGGTGGAAGCCGTGTTCACGATCATGGCCATCCGTAACAGCTGGGTGCCGCCCACGATCAACCTGGATAATCAGGACCCGGCCTGCGACCTGAACTACACGCCAAAGGTGGGCGTCGCGCGCAAGATTGACATCGCCATGAGCAACTCGTTCGGATTCGGCGGGCACAACGCCGTGCTGATTTTTGGCAAGTATGGCGAGAATGGCCACCACGAATAGCGGCCGCGCCGGGCAGCGTGCGGGACGGCCCATCGGCCTGCCGGACACCGGCATTTACGCACACGTGGTCGGCTGGGGGATGGCTGTCCCCGACAAAATCATGACCAACGACGACATGTCCGCCATCGTGGATACCACCGATGAGTGGATTCAGTCGCGCACGGGCATCAAGGAACGGCGCATCGCCAGCGATAAAGAATCGACGGCGACGCTGGGGCTGAAGGCTGCCCAGCGGGCGCTGGATATCGCCGATGTGCTGCCCACCGAGCTTGATCTGGTGATCGTCGCCACCTCGTCGGCGGAGCATATTTTCCCCAGCACCGCCAGCCTGATCCAGGCGTGGCTGGGGGCTACCAACGCCGGGGCGTTTGACCTGAGCGCGGCATGCAGCGGATTTGTCTACGGCATGCAGATGGCAGCCCAGTCGATTCGCTCTGGCGCGATACGCACCGCGGTCATCATCGGCTCAGAGACGATGAGCCGCGTGGTGGACTGGTCTGACCGGGGCACCTGCATCCTGTTTGGCGATGGCGCCGGGGCAGTCGTGCTGCGCGCCAGCGACACCGAAGGCGGCGTGCTGAGCGCGATCCTGCGTTCGGATGGCACCGGGGGCGACCTGCTGGGCCTGCCTGGTTTCGGCAGCAACGACATCGATGGCGTGGTCGAGATTGCCAACGGTCACCGCCAGGGCAAGATGCATATGAACGGCGGCGAGGTGTTCAAGTTTGCTACACGCGTGATCGGTGAAAGCCTGACGCAGGCCACCGATCAGGCCGGCATCAAGGTGTCGGACCTGAAAGTGATTGTGCCGCACCAGGCGAATGCTCGCATCCTGCAGGCCGCTGCACGCAGCCTGAAAATCAATGAATCGCAGTTCATGATGAATCTCGACCGCTACGGCAATACCTCGGCAGCATCCATTCCGATTGCGCTGTGCGAGGCCGTGCAGACCGGGCGCATCCTGCCCGACGACTACGTGGGCTTTGTCGGATTTGGCGGCGGCCTGACGTGGGCGGCGATGGTGCTGAAATGGGGCGCGCCCCAGTCTGCCCCGGCAGCGACCAACTTCATCAACCGCCAGCGCCGCCTGTTTGCCTACAACCTGGCCACGTTCCGGCGCACGCTGCAGCGTGTCTCGCGCCGCCTGAATAATCTGATCGGTCGCCTGCGCCCGCAGGGCAAGATGGAGCGTCTGAGGAAACGCGTGGAACGCGAGCCGTTTGAGTGATGGTCCGCTCACTATGTGAAGCACCCATGCAAATGAAAAATGGCGACCCGACGGGCCGCCATTTTTATTGCCGAGTCGATGACGACTGCCTAGCTTCGGCGGCTTCGGCGGGACACCAGCGAGACGTAATACAACAGTTGCAGCACGGACGTGAGAGCGGCGGCCAGATAGGTAGCCGCTGCGGCATTCAGCACGCTGCGCGCACCACGGCGGTCTTCATCGCTGGCCAGCAAGCCGGCCTCATCCAGCAGCTTCATGGCGCGATTGCTGGCATCCAGCTCGACTGGCAGCGTCAGCAGCGCAAATACGGTCGTCACAGCAAAGAACGCAACCCCGGCCCACGCCAGTCCGGAAATCTGAAGCGCGAAACCGGCAATCAGCAGGATGGAGGCCAGCATCGGGCTGAAGCGCACAGCGGGCACCAGGAACTGACGCGCGGAAATCAGCGCCGAGCCGGTCTGATACTGCTGCACATGGCCCAGCTCGTGCGCCACAATCGCCATCGACGCCACGCTGGGCTGTTCGGCCACGCCGGCAGACAGGCGCACAACATTCTTGCCGGGGTCGAAATGATCAGTCAGCTCGCCCGGCGTGCCCTGCAGGTTAATCGGCCGCACATTGGTGCGCTGGAAGATCGCCTGCGCCACCTCAACGCCGTTGATGCCCCGGCTGTTGCGCGCCTGCGTCCACTTTGCATAGGCCGAGCGCACATACATCTGCGCCAGCCCGGACAAAATCAGCGTCGGCAGCATCACCAACAGCAGATAGTTCGTATCGAAGAACATAAGGTCTTCCTTATTCATGCCACAAGCAGAATCATCTGACCCTGATCATACATCCGCTTTGCGTTGATGGGGTATCGAAGGCGCAAAAATACGCCATGTAGACGGGGAGCGTGTAGGCCAGATGGCGCAGTTTACGCGCCCAACACAGCGGTCAGGCCATCCTGCGTATTCAGGCTGTCGGGCAGCAGGCAGTTATCCAGCAGATGCGTCGCGCCCACCTGCACCGTCAGCGAGAGCAGCGCCGGGCCGTCCAGCCTGTCCAGGCTGGGCAGCAGCGTGGACGGGTCGTTGAGCGAGACATAGTCCAGCGATGCCAGTGGCTCGGCGCTGATTTCCCGGCGCACGAGCTCCAGCAGGCGGGCAGTCTCGCGCTCGCCCGCGCCATAGGCCGCAACAGCAGCACGCATCGCGCGCGGCACCACGGCAGCCGCGGCCCGCTGTGCGGGCGTCAGATAGCGATTGCGCGAGCTCATGGCCAGGCCATCAGACTCGCGCAGTGTGGGCACCACGACGATGTCGACCGGAAAATTCAGGTCACGCGCCATGCGCCGCACCACGGCAACCTGCTGCGCATCCTTCTGGCCAAAAAATGCCGCGTGCGGGGACGTGGCATTAAACAGCTTGGCGACTACTGTGGCGACGCCGTCAAAGTGGCCAGGGCGGCGCGCGCCCTCCAGCCCCTGCGTGACACCAGACAGGCGGATGGTAGTCTGGAAGCCGGTCGGATACACCTCGGCAGGCGACGGCATAAACACAGCCTCGACGCCAGCGGCCGCAAACAGTTCCAGGTCGCGTTGTTCGTCGCGCGGATACTTGTCGAAATCTTCGCCAGCGGCGAACTGAGTGGGGTTGACGAAAATACTGGCGATAACATGATCGTGCGCGTGGCGGGCAGCAGCCACCAGCGCCAGATGCCCCTCGTGCAGCGCGCCCATAGTATAGACGGCGCCCACGCGGCCATGCATGGCCCGACGCAGCGCCTGCATCTCGTGTGCTGTGCGAATGATGTGCATGGTCTTCAGGCTGCCGTTTCTAGTCCGCCTTGCGCAGCTCGGTCATGACTTCTTCCCGAATCGAGAAGCTCTGCTCATCAGTCGGGAAGGCGCGTGATTCCACGTCCGTGCGATAGGCAGACAGCGCCCCCCTGGCCGTATCGGCCAGCGTGGCATAACGGCGTGTGTGGCGCGGGACGAATTCCTCAAACAGCCCCAGCAGGTCATGAAAAATCTGCACCTGGCCATCGCAGTGCACACCAGCGCCAATGCCGATGGTCGGAATCTCCAGCCGCTGGGAAATCATCTGCGCCAGCGCCGCTGGCACGGCCTCGATCACCATGGCGAATGCACCAGCCTGCTCCACAGCTTCTGCGTCGGCCAGCAGCTGGCGCGCCGATTCCAGGTCGCGCCCCTGTGCCTTCATGCCACCCAGCTTGTACACGCTCTGCGGTTGCAGTCCAATATGCCCCATGACCGGGATACCCGCTTCCACCAGCCGTTTGATCGTCGGGGCGATGCTCTCGCCGCCTTCCAGCTTGACCGCGCTCACGCCCGCTTCCTGCATCAGGCGGGCGGCGCTGTGCATGGCCTGCTCCGGGCTGATGGTGTAGGTCATGAAGGGAAGATCGCCCGCCACGAAGGCCTTGCTCGTCACGCGGGTGACGATGCGCGCGTGGTAAATGATGTCATCCAGCGTGACCGGTATCGTCACATCATGGCCCTGCATCACCATGCCCAGCGAATCGCCCACCAGCATGGCCGGAATCCCTGCCATTTCAGACAGGCGTGCACTGGTGGCATCGTAGGCCGTGATCATCGTGATCGGCACGCCGTCGTGTTTCATTTTCTGGAAATCGCGCACACTCATCCGCATAGCGGTCATCCTTTCAGGGTGGTTCGCAGCGCGTCAATCAGCGCGGCATCCAGTCCCCGTGCCTGAGCCAGTGGGAGCGTCGCACGCCCCATCACCTGGTACATCTCCAGTATAGTATCCGCGCGGTCGGCCAGCGCCGCAATATGCCGCGCAACCGTGCCGGCATCGCCCCGCGCAATCGGGCCGGTCAGCGCAGCGGGCACGCCCTGTGCCGCGATATTGCCGAGGGCGGCCCGCATCAGCGGTTCCAGCAGACCGGCGGCAGCCTTGCGGTCGATGCCCAGCTCTGCCAGCAGACCAGCCGATGCCGCATACAGCGTGACCAGATAGTTGCTGGCGATGACTGTCGCGGCATGATACTGCGCCTTCATCCCCGGCGGAATCTCCACTGAAGTCGCGCCCATTGCATGCACCAGCCCAAACAGCACAGCGCGCACCGACGCATCATCGCTCTCCACGGCAAACGTCGCTTCATGCACATGGGCCAGCGCATAGGCTTCATCGCTGATGGCAAAGGCCGGATGCAGACTGCCTGTGCGTGCGCCAGCCTGCGCCACAGCCACCAGCGCGCCGCTGTCGTGTGCCCCTGATGTATGGACGATGATGCGCCCTGCCAGCTTACCGAACTGCGCCAGCGCCGACGACACTGAGGCAATCGCATCATCAGGCACGGCAATTAATATCAGGTCACACAGCGCAGGCAGGCCGGCAATCGCATCCACAGTCTGCGCACCCATCGCACCCGCCAGCCGACCGGCACTTTCCTGCGTTCGGCTGAAGATGCCGGTCACGGGCCATCCGGCGCGATGGAGCGCCAGCGCCAGCAGTCGCCCGGCCCTGCCCGCGCCGATAATGCCAATGTTCAGCATGCGCACCGGCTCCGTCATCGCCTAGCTGCCAGCCGCAGTGCCCAGCGGCGTCGGCGTCGGAATCGGATCCTGAATATAGATTGTCAGCTCACACGATGCACGCGCCACATTGTTCACGTCAAACACCACAACCCGGAACCGGTACTCGCCGGTACTGTAAAACGCGGGCACAAACTGTCCCAGCTCGCCCACTTCGATGACAGGCTGCGCGCCATCAATCGCCAGCGGCGCAAAATTGCCAAAGGTGGCCGGGCCGTTCAGCTCGAACTTGTAAAACGCAAAGTCATCAGTGAACGCGGTGCCGCGCACGATAATCGGCTCGAACACAATCATGCCATTGGCCGGCACCTGAAGCTGCGCATTCGGCGTATCACACCCCACGACGGCCGGTGAATTCGGGATGATGGTGCCCACAAAGGTGGGCGTCAGCGTCGGGGTCGGCTGAATCTGATTGGCCGGATTGACCTCGCCAAGCTGCACACCGCTGGAATCGATGACAAACTGGCCGGACGGCGGCACTGGCGTGGGCGTGCGAAAGTCCCCGTCGCTGGCGGTGATGAGCACGGTGCCAATCGTGTCGCCCAATTGGGCACGCACGGTCGGCGCGACGATCTGCTGTACACCCACCACCACCAGAATGGCCTCCAGCAGCAGGATGCTGTAGGTGGCGGTATTCGCCAGGCGGAAACGGCCCAGCGACCGCTCCAGCTCAAACTGCGTCGCGCGCAGGCTCATTCGGGCGGCGCGCAGCCGCCACAACTGCAAGACGAACAAGGCCCCGAAAATGATGTACAGGCCAGTCGCCCATTGTTCGATCAGAAATACCAGGGCAGCCATAGGGCCGACCTCCCTCCAATGCTTGCGGTGCGGCTATTTGCCTGCAGCAATGCCGCGCAGCGCGCCGCGAATCAACGCGGTCATGCGCGGCACGATCATCACACCCGCTTCCAGAACTTCTTCGTGATTGGCATCCATGGTGGTATCGACCTGGTCGATACATTCATTGGTGATGCCAGACATCGCCAGCACGCGTATGCCGGCATGACGCGCCGCGATCGCCTCGTGTACCGTGGACATGCCCACCGCATCGGCGCCAATCGTGCGCAGCATCCGGATCTCGGCGGGCGATTCAAACATAGGCCCGCTGACGCAGCAGTATGCGCCTTCGTGGAACGGCACACCAGCATCGACGGCCGCAGCACGCGCCACAGCGCGCAGGACCCGGTCATAGGCCTGCGACATACCGGGGAAGCGCGTGCCCAGGCTGTCATCGTTCGGGCCCACCAGCGGATTGTGTCCCGCCAGCCCGACAAAATTGATGTGGTCGTTCATGATCATGATATCGCCCACCCGAAACTGCTTGTTCACACCGCCCGCCGCGTTGGTCAGGATGACGGTCTGTGCGCCCAGATATTTCATCACGCGAATGGGAAAGACCACCTGCTGCGGCGTATAGCCCTCATAAAAGTGCGCCCGTCCGCGCTGTACGGCCACACCGCAGCCCTCCAGCTGGCCAATCACAAGCTCGCCGCGATGCCCGTGCACGGTCGACACCGGGAACCCCGGAATCTCGCTATAGGGGATGCTGACCGCGTTTTCAACCGTGTCGGCCAGGCCGCCTAATCCGCTGCCCAGCACAAGACCGACCTGAACAGACTGCGATGTGAAAGTGCGAATGGCGGCTGCGGCGGCTTCATACGGGCTTTGTTCGGTCACGTTGGTCTCTCCGGTGGATCCTTGCACAGGCCTTTCATTATAGCGCGCCGCCTTTTGCCACAAATGCCCAAAGTGGTCTGGACAAAAAATGAGATGAACCTTAGAATGTTAGCTATATCGTTATATAAGTCGGGACTGTTAAACGTTTCATATGCCGGAAAATTTAGTCGAAGAAGTGCTCGCCAGCTATTGTCAGGTCTATGAGAAGATCTACAAAAAGCCAGCCGGGGATGTTCGCGCGCTGCGCGGTGACTGGGTGGTGGTAAACGGGGTGAAGATGCACGCGCATGAACTGGCTGTGCTCACCCGCAGGCTCATTGACGAAAACCAACTCACGATCGAAGACTGTTCACCGTCTCCTGCCAGAAAACACCGCCTGCTGCGCTGGTTAGGGCGTCAGTTTTAGGGCACCACACATCAGCCATCCCCCAGCCCTGCACGACGGCGCTCCTCGCGATAAGCCTGCGGGGTATCCACATCATTGACCACCCCATCATCTGTCGTCACCACATACGCGGTCTGATCCGCGTGGCGGTTTATCACGTCACGCGGGGCGGATCCGTCTGGCAGGGCCAGCAGCTCCGGCCACAGACGGCGATCAATCAGGATGGGATGGCCGCGACGGTGCTGGTAGCTGGGTGCAACGATCAGCGCGCTGCCGCCGAAATAGGTCTCCATGACCTGCCTGAGGATGGGCGGATTCAGGCGCGGCTGATCGCCCAGCACAACCATCGCGGCCGACACCCCTGCCCCCAAAGCAGATAGCCCCGCCTGAAGTGACGACAGCATTTCGCCGCTGGCATAGCGCGGGTTATGCGTCACCCGTGCGCCCATGCGCTCGGCGGCAGCTTTCACTTCAGGCGCGCGATGGCCGGTCACGACCACCACGTCATCCACTTTGGCATCATACAGCCGCTGAATCAGATGCTCCAGGATGGTGCGCTGGCCCTGCCACGGCAGCAGCACCTTCATCTCGCCCTGCATGCGCGTGCTCATACCCGCCGCCAGAATCACCGCGCCGACGCGTGAGCGCGCTTCATGGACAGGATTGGGTGCCTGGGCACTGCCAAACGCGGCCGCGCTGATGCGAGGCTGGCGCAGCATCAGGCTGGCGATCATGCGCGCACGGCCAAGCATATAGCCCGTGGGCGGGACCTGATTAACCCAGCCGACAACCCGCGCACCTGGCGGAACGCCCTTCAGCCCGAAGGCCGGATCGCGCAGCACCTGCGCCACCCACGGCGACTTGACCGGCTCGTCCAGCGGAAAACCAAACGCGTCATGTATCAGGCCTGCGCCCATGACATGCGCCTCATTCAAGGGCTGGCCCAGCACCCCAATCGACACCGTGGGCACCGCCAGCGTGGTCTCGGCCGGGATGACCGGCTCGTGCAGGCGCGGCGCTTTGAAGTGCAGGCCGCGGGCGCCGTCCGCCTCCACCAGCATAACGTCTGCATCAGCATCATCCAGAAACTGGCTCACCAGCTCAGGCGGGATGCCCAGCGCCTTGCCCTGCTCGATGTCGTGATACAGACAGATGAACCGCTTTTCGTCCAGCGCACGGACCAGGCTGGCGCGTGGCACATCGGCTGGCAGTGCTTCGGGGAACAGATTCAGTTGGTCGGCCGCGAGGCGTGTGGTGGTGGTGGCCAGCACCCGCCAGCCCGCGTCCGCAAGTTCTTTGCCCAGGGCCAGCAGGGTGCTGGTCTTGCCGCCCGCGCCGACAAACGACACCACGTCGCCACGGCGAACGGCAAATGCGTCGGCCAGCTTCACTTCAGCTGATGCAGCAGAAACAGCGCCGCTTCCAGCGCGCCGCCGCCCACCGCGAGTGATTTGTCGGAGATGCTGAAGCAGTGCTCGCGTTTCGCACGCGGGTCCAGGTCGCCCACCTTCATGCCCGCTTTCACCGGCACGCTTTCATGGATGATGCCGCGCAAGGTGCCGGTGAATGCGGCCCTGATCGGCTGTCCGTCCACGGTGGCGATGACCGCTCCCTCAGGAATCAGATCGCCGATGTCGGCCTGCGGCAGCACGAAGCCATCTGCCGGGGCACGCAGCACCCGCGAATGCGTCTGACTGCCGATGCTGCCCGGCTCCCCCGTGTCCGGCTCGGCCGGGCCCGCATAAATCGCCCGGCCCAGATTATGGCCGCGGTTGGTCTCGATGACCGCATGGCAGTCCTGCCCGGCCGTGAAACCCGGCCCAAGCGCGATCACAACCGGCGCGCTTTTCAGGGTGATGCCCAGGTTGCGCTTCTCCATGCGCGCATCCACCAGCACATCGGGATGCAGATGCGTCATCGCCATGCCGTTCGGATCGACCACCACCGGGACTTCACCGGCGCGCAGCGCAGCATCCACGCCATAAAAGCCGACCGAACGCGCAACCACGCCCTCGACCGTGCGCTCGCCCGAAAACACGGCATCGCCAAAGCTGACTGCCCGGCGCACCAGCAGCGGCGTGGCCAGCTCCAGCACGACCACATGAAAGCCGGCGCGGTGCAGGCGCAGAATCACGCCGCTGGCCAGGTCGCCCCCGCCCAGCACCACCGCCCGTGGAATCGTCTTCCAGCTAAATGCCGCCAATGCCATGCGCCCTCAGTTTCCTCACCACGCGCTCCGGAATCATCGGCAGTTCGTCCAGCCACACGCCGGTGGCATCATGCACAGCCGCGGCAATCGCCGGGGCCAGCGGGATAAACGGCATTTCGGCCATGCCGCGTGCGCCAAACGGGCCAATCGGGTCCGGGTACTCCAGGATGACCGACTTCACCTCGATGGGCACATCCAGCACCGTGGGAATCAGATAGGTCGATAAATACGGATTGCGAATTTTGCCGTCGCGCGAGATCAGGTTTTCCATCACGGCATAGCCTAGCGCCTGCACGACAGCGCCTTCCACCTGCCCCTGCACCAGCTGAGGATTAATGGCATGGCCGACATCGTCGGCACAAATCACGCGCAGCACATTGACGAAACCGGTGTCGATGTCCACTTCCACTTCGACACCCTGGGCCACATAGCCATAGGCGAAATTTGGTTCGCTCTTGCCGGTGGTCGGGTCATACATGGTCGTGCGCGGCGGACGATACTGGAAAGTCGCTTTGGCCGGGCGTTCCTCGGCGTGCCACTGCGCCAGCGCCCGTTCTGCCGCACCCACGATCGCATTGCCCGCCATGAAGGTCATGCGCGAGGCCGACGCGCTGCCGGACGTGTGCGTCTCGGCGGTGTCGTGCCCGATCAGCCGCACCTTCTCCAGCGGGACGCCCACCGCTTCGGCGGTCATCTGGCGCATGACGGTGTGCGTGCCCTGGCCGACCTCTGCCCCGGCATGGCGCACGACGACTTCCTGAATTTCAGCGTCGCCATACAGCTCGACCGTGGCCCAGCTTTGCTCTGGAAAGCCAAAGCTGAAACCGACATTCTTGAATCCACAGCCAAAGCCGACGCCACGGCGCAGCGACGGATTGGCCGGCTGGCTGATCGCCTTGCGCGACCAGCTATCCCCATCGCCGGTCTGCTGCCAGAACGACTCGCGGGCGCAGGCTTCGATCACCTGCGGCATGCTGACGCCCTTAGGCAGCGGCGTCCCGACCGAGATGATGCTGCCTTCGCGGATGCTGTTCTTCAGCCGCAGCGAAATCGGGTCCATGCCCAGCGCGTCGGCGAGCCGATTGATCATGCCCTCAGCGGCAAAGGCAGCCTGTGGCGCGCCAAAGCCTCGAAACGCCCCCGTGCAGATGTTATTGGTGGCCACAGCGAGGGTGTCGATATGGCAGTTGGGAATCACATACGGGCCGGTCGCCATGAGCGAGGCATTGCCCATCACCTTGGTCGAGGTGTAGTTATACGGCCCGGCATCGCCCGTCACCGTCGCCTCGCAGGCCACAATCTGCCCATCGGAGGTCGCGCCCCATTTGGCATGAATGCGCACCGGATGGCGCTTGTGGTGATACTGGATCGATTCCTCGCGGCTCCACACGATCTTGACCGGACGGCGCAGCACATGTGCGGCCAAAGCCAGCACGATCTGCACCGACATGTCTTCACGACCGCCGAACGCGCCGCCAATCGCCGGATAGACCACGCGCACCTGTTCGGGCGGCAGCGCCAGCGCATGCGCGATCAGATCCTGGTCTTCATGCACCCACTGCCCGGCAACGATGACCGTCACGCGGTCCAGCTCATCGATGTAGCCGAGGCCAGCCTCAGGCTGCAAATAGGCATGTTCCTGATAGCCGGTATCGAATTCACCCTCGACCACGACATCGGCCTGCGCCCAGCCCGCATCCATGTCGCCGAGGCGAATCCGGTAATGCGCCATGATGTTCTGTTCGCACTGGGGATGAATCTGCGGCGCACCGTCCTGCATCGCGGCGTCCATATCAAACACGGCGGGCAGGTCTTCATAGTCGATGTGAATGCGCGCTGCGGCAGCGGCAGCCTGCGCTTCCGTCTCGGCCACCACCAGCCCCACCATGTCCATGTAGCAGCGCACGATATCGGCGCCCGGTTTGTCGCTGCCCGGCCCGCACAACACCGGCTGATCTTTCCACACCAGGCCGTATTCATTCACAGGCACATCCGCCGCCGTGAAGACGCGCACCACGCCGGGCATGGCTGCCGCTTCCGTCGTATCGATGGCACGGATGCAGGCATGGGCACGATCACTGAAGCGGATCTTCATCCACAACTGGCCCGGCAGGTCAATATCGCCCGGATACGGCGACTCGCCGGTCACTTTGCCGACGCCATCCAGCCGCTTCACGCTGTGGCCAATTGCAATCTGGTCTTTTTTCGTCATGTCAGTCAATCACTTGTTTGGCTACGATACAGTTCCGTTCAGCGCAGTCTCGGCATCAGCAGGTTCCGCCTGCGCGAAATGATGGACATCCAGCACGGGTTTCAGGCGGGTCATATCGCGCTCAAGAATCCGGCGCATGATCGCCACGGTCGACGCATAGGTCGGGTCGATGCCCGCATAACTGAGGTTGCTGGCGCCCAGATTATGCCCCTTGGTGAAAGGGGTATCCGACGCGTAATGCAGGAAGCCCACGTCGAACGGCGCGGCATACAGGTTGACAATTTCGTTCTGCGGATGGCGCTTCGGGCGCGTGGCCTCGTACACCGCTGACAGATACGGGCCGGCTTCCATCTCGATGACGGTATAGCCTTCGCGGTAAAACACGTCCATATAGCGCGGATTCTGCAGGAATGTCCCCGGCGCGCTGATCGCCTTCTGGTTGTCCAGCACCATGCTGTAGGTCAGGTGTGGCGCCACGTCAGAAGCGGCGAAACAGTTCTGGAACATGTAGGTATTCTGCGAATGCTCGTCATGCACGACGTTGGAAATCATCACATCGCCGATGCGTCCATTCAGCGTGGCGGCCTTGCCCATCACATACACACCCAGCAGGGCCGCTCGCTCGGACAGGCGCGCCAGCAGCTCATAGGCCGCCAGCCCCAGCGGGTAATCCACATTGACGATCACGGCGTCTGAATTGGCGAACAGCATCGGATTCACGCCTGGCATCAGGCGCGGGTCGATCCAGTCGGATTTCAGGCGGCGCAGCTCGATAATCTGCGTCTCCAGGTCGCTGCCATGCTTGCTGGGGATGCGCTGAATATTCAGCTCGCGCTCGACATCGCGGGCACGGCGGCGCACAGCCGCGTCGCCATCCGAGAGATACTTCTTCTGCACGTAGTACAGGAAGTTGTTCTTGTGCGTCGCGCCTTCGTCCGAAAGCACCTGGCGGTATTCGGCAATCAGCGCCTCGTGCCCTTTCGACTCCATATAGTCGATCAGGTTGCGTTCCTCGCGCAAGGCAAAGCCCGTCAGCAGGTTTACCAGCGAATGCGTATTGCTGCTGATGAAATAGACCGGCCGGTCCTCCAGGTCAATCACCGGCGAGGTCTGCTGTTTGAGATGTATGCTGATATCGTCCCACCAGTGGGCCGTCGCACGGCGATAATCTGCCACCGAACCGGCCGTCTGCTTCAGGCCGATCTGCTTGCGCCGTGCGCCCATCTTGCTCAGCACCGCGATGAAGCGGTCGCCCCAGATGGATTCCAGGCGGCGCAGGTCTTCTTCATCGGTCTGCAAGGCGGTTGCCAGCAGGCTGCGCTCGGCCATACTCAGCGGCTCGGTGCGCTCGCCATGCTGGGCCAGAAACAGCCGCGCCACCGGCCCCTGAAGCAGCACATGTACCTTGTTCCACTCGATCTGATAGGCCGTCAGCATAGGAATCAGGTCATCAATGTCAGACCGACTGGCGATGAACACCGCCAGCGTGCCTGTGCCATCGAAATGCATACGGCGACGCCGACCGGGGGCAGTCACACGCTCCCATTCATTGACGGCATAGCTGGCATCCGTGAACGATTTTTCAATCTGCCCCAGCACCACGCTGGTCACATCGACCATGCAGGCAGGCAGGCGCAGCGTGCTGTAAATCAGCGCCGAAATATCCGGCACGGGCAGGCGCGCCTTCACATGCAGCGACGATTCCATCGCCATGTGCGCCTCTACCAGCGTCTCCAGTTGAAACGTCTGGCTGGAGCGCAGCAGCGAGTAATACGTCCGCATGTACAGCTCGATATCTTCGCTGCCTGTCTTGGGCACTGTACGATCCATAATCGCAGATCCTTTGGATTAGCCCTTTTTAACCTGGCGCATCTCACGGTTGACCTTGCGCTGGCGCAGGCGGTCCATCTTTTTCTTGTCCTGCATCGCCTTGCGTTCTTCCATCAGGTCACTGTCCTTGATGTTGGTGGCTTTCTTGGGCGCAAACAGCGCGACAATCATGGCCGAAATGCCGCCCAGCGTGAGGAAAATGATGCCCGCGAACATCAGGCGCACGGTTTCGCGGTCATTGCCGCTGAATGTAAATCCGCGCAGATTGGCGCGCGTCCAGTCCATGACCGCGGGCGCCACCAGATACGCAATGGCGGCCAGCACCACAATCATGATGAAGCCCGCAACGGGCAAAAAGCGACGGCTCTTTTTCTTCTCGGCAATCGTAACCTGGCTGGTCATGCATGTTCCCCTTTAGCGCTGCGCGCGGCAGCATCCAATAACGCGTCGACGATTTTATAGTAACCGGTGCAGCGGCACAGGTTACCGGTGATGCTTTGTTCAGCCTGGGCCCGCGTCGGCTGAGGGATTTCCTCCAGCAGCTTCGCGCCAGCCATAATGAATCCGGGCGTGCAGTAGCCACACTGGACAGCCGCATGATCGACAAATGCCTGCTGCAAGGGATGCAGCGCATCTTCTGATTTCAGCCCCTCTACGGTGACAATCGAGGCGCCGTGTGCGCGTGGCGCAGGCACCATGCACGCCATCACCGCCGCGCCATCGAGAAACACGGTGCATGCGCCACATTCACCTTCGGCACAGCCCTCTTTTGTGCCCGGCAAGCCAGCGTCTTCGCGCAGGAGGCGCAGCAGCGTTTTGCTCTGGCCGGTCGAAATCACACGTTCCTGCCCATTGATATGCGTGACAATGGGCGCGCTGGCGTCGTGCATCGCCATGTGCGCCAGTCCATCGGCGGGCTGACCGGCCAGATCGCCCCACAGCAGCGGCGGGTGCTGCGGGAACGCATTGGCCTGCTCACCAGCAGCAATCGCTTTCAGCGCACGGGACACCAGCACGCGGATCATCTCCACGCGATATTCCGCCGAACCGCGCACATCGTCGATCGGCGTGGGCACCGCCGCTGCCGCCTGTGCCGCAGCCCGAATGACCTCCGGCGTCAGGCGCTGGCCGACCAGCGAGGCTTCCACCTCAGGCAGGCGGATAATCGTCGGGGCGACGCAGCCCAATGCCAGCGCAGCCGTGCGAATCGTCTCACCATCGTCAGCAAAGCCGATGACAGCAGTCACGTTAATCACGCTGATAGCCTGGGCCCGGCGCAGGCCGAGCTTGATGAAGATGCCCCGTTCGTTCGCGCCCATTTTGCGGATGCGCACTGCGCTGAGCACTTCGTCCGGGCGCATGACGGTCCTGCGCAGGCCGGTATAGAACTCAGACAGCGGAACCGTGCGTGTGCCCGACGCAGACAGCAGCGTCACGCGTGTATCCAGCGTCATGAACGGGCTGATGGTGTCATTGGCTGGTGATGCGGTGATCAGGTTGCCGGCCAGCGTGGCACGGTTACGGATTTGCGGCGCACCCACCTCCCAGCAGGCCTGTGCCAGCGGCAGAGCCGCCTCATGCAGCAGGGCAGATTCGACGATGTGATTATGCAGCACCAGCGGCCCCATCACGATATCGTCGCCTTCGATGGTGATGTCAGCGAGGCCGGGCACACGCGAAATATCGATGATCGCTTCCAGATGCGGACGCTGCCCGCGCTCCAGCTCAATCAGCAGGTCGGTGCCCCCTGCGATGATGCGCGCTTTATCGCCGTACTTTGCCAGCAGGTCGGCAGCTTCTGCAAGAGAAGTGACACTGTAGTATGACTGCCACATGGATTTCCAACCTTCTTCAGATCTTATTCACACTATACCGCCGCTTTCCCGTTTTGGAGCGGGAAATCTGCGCGATTTCTGCTTATTTTGTTCCTCGGACGACGGGCTCAATGTCCAGGACCTTGAACGGATACACGTTCATGATGCAGGTCTCTTTATACTGTGTGATCGTCTGCACACGATTGTCGTAGGTATGCACATGGCCGTGCACCATATAACGCGGCTTATGGCGATCCATAAACTTCAAAAAAGACTTGAAGCCGGTATGGGTCAGATCCGGCAGGTCGTGGATGCCCTTCGCCGGGCTGTGCGTCACAAACACATCCACACCGATGCCGCGCATCCGCCTGAACCACAGCGGAAAGCCGAACTTCCACACCATCGAGGCCATATCGCGATCGCTGTACTGGAGCGGCTCCTTGTTGTAGCGCATCGAGCCTTCCAGGCCCACAAAGGTCAGGCCTTTGTACTCAAGAATGCGCCGGTGCAGATTGATACCGCCAGGCGGTCGCTCCTCGTAATGGATATCGTGGTTGCCGCACACGTAAAAGAGCGGCACGCTGAGCACAGACGTGATGAATTCCAGGTAACCGCTGGGCATATCGCCGCAGCTGACCACGAGCTCGACATCGCTGTAACGACGACGCATGTGCGCGGCATTCTCAAGCTGCTGCGTCACCAGGTCGCTCACAAAAAGTATCTTCACCTGAACCCTATTCACCTCAGCGTTGCGGGCGCATTATAGCGCGCCTGACGCCGGATGCCCGAAAAATCCCGGTTAAAAAACAGGCGCAGCGAAAGGTGATTGTTTCCCCCTTCCCCTGCGCCTGTCGATTATCTGTCATCCCCGCCGCGACACCGCCCGCACTTACTGCAATACAGGCAGCCCGACCAGGGGGATCGCTTCATTTACGATTCTCCGCCGCCATCGACGACTTCAACGCCATTTTCTTCGCCTTCTTCGGATTCATCAGGCTCAACCGAACCTTCCATGATGGCGATACTGGCCACCGAATCAGACTTGCTCAGGTGAATCAGGCGGGTGCCCATGGCCATGCGGCCGGTCTGGCGCACTTCATCCAGCCGTGTGCGCATGACGATGCCGTTGGTCGTCAGCACCAGGATGTCATCGGCCGGGTTCATCACGCGCATATCGACAATACGACCTAGGCGCTCGTCGTTGCTCATAGCGCGATTGCCCTGAATGAAGCGGCCCTTCGACCGGAACGCATCCAGCGGCGTGCGCTTGCCATAGGCCTGGTCGGTCACCACCAGCACTTCAGAATCTTTCTCGCGCACCACATCGACGCCGGCCACGATATCCTCGCCAATCAGGCGGACAGCCATCACGCCCGCTGCGCCACGCCCCATCGCGCGCACTTCTTTCTCGTGGAAGCGCGTAATCTTGCCATTCTGCGTCGCCACGATGATGTCCTGGTCGCCGTCTGTATAGATGGCCCAGTTGAGCGTGTCACCATCGTCCAGCGCCATCGCGATCAGGCCGCTGGAACGCACGGCATCAAATTCATCCAGGCGCACGCGCTTGATGCGGCCGTAACGCGTGGCCAGCACAAAGTAGCCATCGATGTCGAAACGCTCGACCGGCACAATGGCCGTGATGCGCTCATCCGGGGAGACCGCCAGCATCATCTGCACCAGCGAGCCACGGCTGTCGCGCGAGGCCTGCGGCAGGTCATAAGCGCGGCGCACACTGTACACCTTGCCGCGATCGGTGAAGAACAGCAGCGTGTCGTGGCTGCTGGCCGAGACCAGCGCCTGCGGGCCGTCTTCGTCGCGCATGCGCACGCCCTTCACACCCTTTCCGCCACGGCGCTGGGCACGATACTCGCTGGCGCTCACGCGCTTGATATAGCCCTGGCGCGTCAGCAGGATGATCACCTGTTCGCGCGTATTCAGGTCGTCTTCATCGATGTCTGACACGATGCCATAATGAATCTTGGTGCGCCGGTCGTCGCCAAACTTTTCGCTCAGCTCCAGGATATCGTCCTTGATCAGGGCGAGAATCTTGTCTGGCGATTGCAGCAGGTCTTCCAGGTAGGCAATGCGCGCTGCCACTTCGTTGTACTCGTCGGTCAGCTTCTGCTGTTCCAGCGCAGCCAGTCGGCGCAGCTGAAGTTCCAGAATCGCATTTGACTGCGCCTCGCTGAGGCCAAAGCGCGTCATCAGGGCTTCACGGGCGGCCTCGGTGTCATCGGCAGAGCGAATCGTCTGGATGATGGCATCGATGCTGCTGAGGGCTTTCAGCAGGCCTTCCAGAATGTGCGCACGAGCGCGGCGCTTGCCCAGCTCGAAACGCGAACGCCGCGTGATGACGTCAAAGCGATGCTCGATGTGAATCTGGAGCATGCGCTTCAGGCTGAGCGTGCGCGGCTCGCCATTGACCAGCGCCAGCATCTGGATGCTGAACGTGCTCTGCAACTGGGTGTATTTATAGAGCTGGTTGAGCGCCTTCTGCGGCTGGGCGCCCGTCTTGAGCTCCACCACAAGGCGCAGGCCATTACGGTCGCTCTCGTCGCGCAGGTCAGCCACCAGCGGCAGACGCCCCTCGCGCACCAGCGCAACGATGCGCTCGATGATCGAGGTCTTGGTGATCTGATACGGAATCTCGCTGATCACGATGCGGAAGCGGCCGTTGCGACCTTCCTCCAGCTCGGCACGGGCGCGCACAATCACGCGGCCGCGGCCAGTGGCATAGGCTTCCTTCATTTCGTCGCCTGCGGCCACTTCGGCGCCGGTCGGGAAATCCGGCCCGGTGACAAACTGCATCAGGTCATCGACGCTGATGTCGTCCAGCGTATGATAGTTATCGATCATGTAAGCGATGGCTGCGGCCAGCTCGCGCAGGTTGTGCGGCGGAATATTCGTCGCCATACCCACTGCGATACCATTGGCGCCATTGAGCAGCATGTTCGGCAGGCGCGCCGGCAGCACCGACGGTTCCTGCGTGGTGCCGTCATAGTTATCGACAAAGTCGACAGTATCCATCTCGATGTCGACGAGCATTTCCTCGCAGATGCGGGCCATGCGCGCCTCGGTATAACGCATGGCCGCCGGGCTGTCGCCGTCCACACTGCCGAAGTTCCCCTGGCCATCCACCAGCGGGTAGCGCAGCGAGAAATCCTGCGCCATACGCGCCATCGCGTCATACACCGAGCTGTCGCCATGCGGGTGATACTTGCCCAGCACATCGCCAACGATACGCGCGCTTTTGCGGTACTGCGAGCCTGCGCGCATGCCCATGTCATACATCGAATAGAGGATGCGGCGGTGTACGGGCTTCAGCCCGTCACGGGCATCAGGCAGCGCGCGCGCCACAATCACGCTCATGGCGTAGTCGAGGTAGCTGCCACGCATTTCTTCATTAATGTTGATCGGGCGAATTTGACCTACGTAATCCATTGTCACCACGCCGTTCGATACCTTCTAAACATTAAAATTATACCTTAAGAAGCAGCAAAAATCCAACGCCATTACTAGCACAGAAGTTCTTTTTTATCACGTAAATTCAGGGGTTGTGTGCAGGCAGTCAGGCCGCGGATCCACCAGCCTGACTGCGCGGTTAAATTTCGGGGTCTTTTCCGGCGGACAGCGTGACAATGAAACGGCTGCCTTCGCCCAGACGGCTGTCCACGCCGATATGCCCGCGATGCAGCTCCACCAGCCGCTTGACGATCGCCAGGCCCAGGCCCGTGCCATCGATCATTTCGGTTTCGGGGCGGCGCACGCGATAGAAGCGGTTGAAAATCTTGGCCTGGTCTTCCGGGCTGATGCCGAGGCCGGTATCGGCCACCGTCACCACGACCACATCGCCGCGCCGTTCGCAGTTGACGGTCACTTTGCCTTCCGGGGGGGTGTACTTGACCGCGTTGCCAATCAGGTTGTTGAAAATCTGGCCCAGCGACAGGTGATCACCCTGCACCATCAGGCCGTCCGGCACATCAAGTTTGATGCTAATCGATTTCATTTCGGCCGAAGCGCCCAGGTCGCTGATGCAGCGGTCCAGAATCGTCTTCAGGTCCAGCGCCCGCATATTGAGCTGTATGCCGCTTTCGATCTTTGCCAGGCTGAGCAGGTCGTCGATCAGGCCGCGCATATTGGCAATCGATCGCTGGGCCGCGCGCACATACTCCAGCGGGCGGCCTTCCATCTGCGTGGACATCAGCAGCAGTTCCAGATACCCCTGCATGACGGTCAGCGGCTGCTTCAGGTCGTGGCTGACGGTGGCAATCAGCTCGTTCTTGAGTTGATCCGTTTCTTTGGCTTCGGTGATGTCCTGCAGCACTATGATGCAGCCCACATGTGAATGGAATGACAGGTGCGCGCTGTACGTGCGTCCATTGGGCATCTGCAGTTCCTGCGAAATGGTGTCCTGCAACTTCCGGGCTTCTGTGTACACGGGCAGCAGATCAGTGCCTTCCAGCACGGCCTCAGCCGACTGGCCCTCATACTTGCCATCGGTGTACAGGCGCAGCACCGGGTAGGCCGACTGGTTCATCAGCACCAGGCGATCCTCCGCGTTGAACACCACCACAACGTCCGTGATGTTCAGCAGGATATTGGCCAGTTTTTCACGTTCAGAGCTTGTCTGACTGAACAGGCGCGCATTGTCCATCGCATTGCCAGCGCGGGCCGCCAATCGCTCCACGAACGTCAGATGGTCATCGTTGAAATGATTCAGCTTGCGGCTCTCGACCGAGATGACCGCGATCACGCGATCTTCTTTCATGACCGGCACGCTGAGGTGCGAACGCATCACGGTGGAGACCGGCGCGAAGTCCGGGTCATTCGACACATCGGGGATCAGCTCGGAGCGGGCCGAATGGGCGACGCGCTTGGCGATGCCGCCATCCGCCGCATTGCGCACCATCGTGCGTGTGGCTTCTGGCGCTTCATAGCCAATTTCAGCGACAAATTTCAACACATCCGAGTCTTCGTCGTAAACAGCGATCGTACCCGCGTTTGAACCGGTATAGCGCAGCACCCAGTCCAGCGTCATGTCAAACACATGACTGGCATGAATCTGCTCGCTCAGCTCAAGGTCGATGCGCTGCAGGATGGCCAGTTCATTCATACGCGCGTTCAGGCTGGAAGTCGCCTGCGAGTGCAGCCGCGCATTGCGCAGCGCCACGCCAATGCTGTTGGCGAGTGATTTCAGCCAGGCGACCACCGGGGCCGCCGGAAGCTCAGGCAGATCCAGAATCAGCGCGCCCATCAGCATCCCGCGCACCACAATCGGCAGACCCACCCAGGCCTGCATCTCCACCGCCGTCACCAGCGAACGGAGCGCTTCGTGTGCTGCATCGTGATACACCTCACGGCGCGACCAGGCCGCAATCGCCGGGTCCGCATCGTGGGTGGAAAACGCGATCGTCTCGCGCAGAGAGCGCAGCGTGGCAGGGACGTATCCGGTCACGCCAACCGGGCGAATAACCGAATCCTCCGTCGCCGCGACATCATCGGTAAACAGAATGACGGCACGCGCGGCACCTGAAAACGCTGCCGATTCCCGCAGGGCTTCCTGCACCAGCGCCTCAAAATCAAGGATGGTGTTCAGGCGGGTCTGAAGATCGACCAGGCTGGCCCAGTCAGGGGCCGGCGGGGATGAAATGGGAAGAGCAGACGGTGCTTCCATGTACGCCTGTTCGCTAAAGATAACCAGGAAGTTTCATACGCTAGTATAAGCCGTTCCAACGTTTTTCGCACCTAATACATGCCAGTTCCCCGCCCTGCTTTGAGGGACATAAATTGTTGCGCACTGCAAAGTCAGGTATGATTGCTGCACGGTTTGTAACCGCAGGAGTGTGAATCGCATGGCTGGAAATGAATCTGCTGCGTGGTACGAGCAGTCCCTTGATACTGCCGACGCCAGCGCGCCGACACCTGCACAGGCCAACGGCGCCAAAGACGAGGCCTTCAGGATTCGCGCGCGCATGGTCGGTGTGCTGCTGCGTGATGCCCGCGTGAGCGCACTGCGCTCGCAGGAAGACTGCGCCCGCATGATGCACACGACCGAAGCCGAGATTGAGTCGTGGGAAACCGGCGAGACCTCCCCCAGCATGCCGCAGATCGAGCTGCTGGCCTACTATCTGGATGTGCCGGTCAGCCATTTCTGGGGCCTGCGCACCCTGCAAAGCACCGAACGCGATGTGGCCAGCGCACAGGCCGACTATCTCAGCCTGCGCGACCGCATGATTGGCGCGCTGCTGCGCTTTGCCATGCAGGAACGCGGCATGAGCATCGACGATCTGGCCGCCGCCACACACATCGACGCCGCCACCATCAGTGATTATCAATACGGTGATGTCTCGGTGCCGATGCACCAGCTGACCGTGCTGGCGGATGCCGTGGGCAAAAACCTGACCTACTTCCTGGAAAGCTCCAGCTATATCGGCCGCCTGCTGAATATGCGCGAAAAGTGGCATCATTTTGCCGAGCTGCCTGACGACCTGCGCGAGTTTGCCGCCAATCCCCTGAACATCGGATTCATCGAAGTTGCCGCTATGCTGGCCCAGATGCCCGCGGATCGCCTGCGCCGGCTGGGCAAAAGTGTCCTTGATATCACTATGTAATCTAGCTGCGAGAGGAACAGACCCATGGGCGCAGACCAGCTCAAAGAACAGGGCATTCAGCTTTTCCACCAGAAAGAATATGAAGACGCAGCGCGCGTGTTTCAGCAGGCCTACGATGCCTATACGGCTGAAGCACGCCCGGACATGGCCGCCGAAATGAACGTCAATCTGGGCCTGGTGCGCCGCTCGATGGGCGAACATCAGCAGGCGCTGGACCTGATGCAGGATGCGCTACAGGTGTTTGATGCGGGCGGCGATACCCTGCGCAAGGCAATGGTGCTCGGCAACCTGGGCAGCGTGTACAAGGCGCTGAATGACAAGGAACAGGCGCTGAACTGCTTCCGCGAGGCAGCCGACCTGTTTGAAGAACTGGGTGAGAAGAAGATGCACGGCGAGACGCTGCTGGCCATCGCTGACCTGCAAATGAGCGAGCGCAAGATCAACGCCGCGGCGGCCACGTATGAGGCTGGCCTTGAAGAACTGGATCAGCTTTCGGGCAGCCAGAAACTGCTCAAGGGCCTGATCGGCATCAAGAACAGACTAACAGGCGGGGGCGGCTCTGGCAGCGGCAGTTAAACGCACGGCAGCAGAACGATCGACACCACAGCGGCGGTTCCTGATGCGAACCGCCCTTTTTGTGTTCCTCTGCAGCGTGTATTTTCTAAGCTTTACCGGCGTGGCAGAATCGGGCGATTCAGCGCGCCTGTTTGACGGCATGACCAGCCTGGTCGACCATGGCGATCTGCTGCTTGATGGCAGCGCCGACAGCTTCCCAGCCGACGCATTTGACGATCCCAACGCAATCGGACTGGCCAATGCCGCTGTCGAGCCGATGCAGATGGTGCTGTCTGCCCCGCTATACCTGCTAGCCCGTCTCGTGCCGGGCTTCGGGGCAGTGCACACCGTGTGGCTATTCAATATCCTCATCAGTGCCGGCACAGCGATCCTGCTGTTTGACTACGCGCTGCGCCTGGGCTACCGCGACCGCGTCGCACTGATTGCGGCATTCGCTTTTGGGCTGACCACCGCTTATTGGGTGTACAGCGCGACATTTTTCCGTGAACCGCTGACCGGTTTCTTCCTGCTGCTGACGGCCTATTGCCTGGAAACTGCGCGCCAGCGCCAGTATCGTGCGCCTGGCTGGCTGGCCTGCTGCCTGCTGGCGCTGCTGGGGTTGGTGCTGACGAAAGCATCCGGCCTGCTGGCCGTGCCCGCGCTGGTGCTGCTGATTCTGCCGGCCAGACGCCACCTGAGCAGACGACTGGTGCAGCGCGTGCTCATTCCTGTGGGGGTGGTGCTGGCGCTGCTGGCGGGCCTGTATCTGCTGCTGGGGCTGACCGGCGGCCTGACCGGCTTCGCGGCGCGCTACAACATCTTCACACGGCTGGACATCGCCACCACGCAGAATCTGGCCGTGGCGCTGGGCGCCTATCTGCTCAGCCCGGGGGCCAGCCTGTGGGCGACCTCGCCTGTGCTGCTGCTGGGCTTTGTCGGCGCGGTCATGCTGGTGCGGGGCGGCCATCTGCGCTATGCCGTGACGGCGCTGGTGCTTACGCTCAGCTTTGCGGTTGGCTATGCGCTGCTGAATGGCCCGTACTGGTTCGGCGGGCTGAGCTGGCCGCCGCGCTTTCTGGTGCCACTGATTCCCTTGCTGATGGTACTCACCCTGCCCGTCTTTGACCGGCTGGCCGGACGATCCTCATGGGCCTGGCTGCCCGTTGGCATCGTGCTGGCTTACGGCCTGTGGACGCAGATTTGCGGGGTTAGCCTGCCCTGGGGCGCGTATGCCGATGCGCTGCCCGAACAGGCGAACGGCTTTCTGGACTGGCCGGGCGCATCGTATGATCCAGCCTGGTTCCGCACGGTCATCACGCCGGGGTTGTGGGCGACCGGCCGCACGGAAATCGCCTGGCTGCGCTTCAATCTGCCGATCGTGGGGATAGCCTGCCTGCTGGCCTGTGGGCTGAGCCTGGTTACGCTGCTGTGCATCCACCAGAAACAATTCGGCGCGGGGCTGATGCTGGGAGTCTCGGCCATCAGCATCACCCTGACCGTTGGCCTGACGCTGGCGACCCTGTATCGTACCGATGAACGCTACCGCGCATGGGACAGCACGCTGTTTGACATGCTCGGCCGCCTCAACCAGTCCGCCGGGCCGGGCGACATTGTGCTGCTGTCTTCCCCGTCCTTGCAGCCCTTCTTCGCCAATTACGGTCACCGCCTGAACGGGGCGCGGGTAATCGCGCTGCCGCTTCAGCCCGGCGAACGCCCCAGCCCGGAGCAGCCCGCCGAGATTACCTCGCCTGACCCGGACCGTCTGCTGCTGCGCCGGACAGCCCAGTTGATCGGTCGCATCGCAACGCTCTATCCGCGTGCATTTGTGCTGATGGACGGCGGGCCAGACCTGTGGTGGACGACGCGCCCGGTCGAACGCTACATGCACAGTCATTACTATCCCGGTCAGGTCATCGCGACGGGCCCGATCACCCGTCTGATTCCCTACACGCTACAGGCCGCGCCGACAGACCGCATGTTTGAAGAGCCTGCCGTGCGCACAGACCTGCTGTACGGCGAGTTTATGGCGCTGGCGGGCATGGCCCACGGGGCGACCACTATACGGCCAGGGGAAACATTCACGCTGTCGCTGCTGTGGGAAGCTGAAACACCAACAGATCGCATCCTGACGACGGCTGTATACATTCGCGATGCCGCCGGCCTGCCAGTAGCGCAGATTGACGCTTCGCCCGCAGGCGGCTTCCCGCTCACGTCGCTGTGGACGGCTGGCTCGGTGCACTGGGATCATCACGCGCTGGAGATTCCGGCAGGGCTCGCGCCCGGCACGTATCAGGTGTGGGTCAAATTGTATGATTTCGGGCCGGATGGCGCGCCACGTGACCTGCCCGTCACGGGTGAAAATACGCTGGATGGCGTGATCGGCGTGCTGCCCCTGTCGCTCACGGTGCCGGAATAGACGAGTCAGGCAGACGGCCGACCATGATGCGGCGGTCTGCGTCGCTCATGAACGGCTCGCGCGCCAGCTCGTCTTTATACTGCACGGCGATAAAGGCGCAGTACGCGCACATGGCCACGGCCAGGCTGAGCGCACCCAGCCTCACGACGCGCCGCGACCACAAGCCCGCCACCAGGTCAGGCAGGATCAGCCCGGCCAGAGCCGCCAGCATCGGCAGGATGGCAACCAGGAAACGCTCGTCATAGCTGGCAAATAACCACCATCCAGCGAAAAATGGCCCGGCGAACAGCAGAATCAGCAGCTCAGGATATGCCTGCGCACGGTGACGCAGCCACGCCAGCGGCGCGAGGACCAGCGCAGCGGTCACCAGCCAGCCTGTGAGCAGGAAATTATTCGGCGTGGTGATAAATACCAACAGCGTCGCCAGCGTCCGCTCTGCCTGCTCCACCCAGGTGGTATCCGGCAGCAGAAAGCCAGCGCCGAACAGGTTGCGGACATACCACGGGGCGGTCACGACCAGCCCAAAGCAGAGCGTGAGCACGGCAGTGCGCAGCGGGATTCGGCGCGCCAGCACCATGACAACCAGCGCGGCCAGTAGCGACGGCGCCAGGATCAGCGCGTTGTTCTTCGTCCAGCAGGCCAGGCCAAACATCAGCCCTGCGGCGGCCGCGTCGCGTGGATGGCCGTCGCGCCACATGCGCGCCAGATAGACCAGCGTCAGCACAAGAAAGGTGCCCATCGGCAGATCGACATAGCCCGACGACGCCCAACTGGCAAAGGTCGGCGCGGTCACGATCAGCAGTGCCGCCAGCCACGCGCCCGCCCGCGCGCGCCTGCGCCCGCTCTCGGCCACCAGCGCGAAGGCCGCTGGCACACTGGCGACCGCCAGCAGGGTGGTCATCAGCTTGGCCGCATAGTCGTGCTGCCAGCCCGCCAGCATATACGCCCACGCATAGTTCAGTTGCGCCAGCATCGGATAGGCGCGGTACAGGCTGTCGCCCCCTGTCAGTGGAATAAGACGGCCCGTGCGGGCGATTTCCAGCGCCTGCGGCTGATAGATGCCGAGCGCGTCATCGCGGAAAAACGGCAGATTGATCGCGTTCAGCAGCACAGCCGCGCACACCAGCCCGCACAGGCCCAGCAGCAGCCAGGCATCGCGGCTGATTGTCCGTGTCGGCAGCGATCGCTTATCGCGCCGCCACCACCATAACGCGCCGGGCAGCGCAGCCAGCAGATACAGCACGAGCACGTCAGCGGGCCAAAGCGGCAGGCCGATGGTCTGCATCAGCAGCATCAGCAGCGACAGCCCGCCGAATGCCACGGCGATCGTCATGCTAAGCACAAGCGCCAGCCCCGGCGGCTGACGGTCGGCCCGCGCGCAGAATACGATCGCCGTGGGGGCAGCGGCGGCCAAAGCCAGCGCAATCGCCAGATATGGGAGAAGTGACGAGAAGACATCCATGCCGCCATACTACCTGTGCAGGACGCGCTGCGCAACGCCGCGGTCTGTCTGTTTCACAGCGCACATGCTATATTTTTGGGCATGAAGACCTCCTCACAGCGCCGCCTCCGTCCCTTGTTCGTTGGCCTCACCCTGCTCATGCTGGCTTTCTGGTTCCTGCTGCGAGTGAGCGGCAGCGTTTACCTGCATCACGATGAAGAACTCAAATACCGTTTCACGGCTGACACGCTGTCTGGCTCGCTGCGTTATGTGACCGAACAGGACGTCTTTCCGCCGCTGTGGTTCACGCTGTTCTGGCTATGGAATGCCCTGACGGGCATCAGCGAGTTTACCGGCCGATTCCTCGCCATCTGCTTCAGCATGGTCACGCTGGCCGGGGTCATGCGGCTGGGCCGCGCCTGGACAAAGCAGCACTTTCCCGGGTGGATCGCGGCTGCGCTGCTGTGCACGGGCGCGCTATTCGCCTACCACAGCGTGGAAATCAGCCCGTACGCGCTGGGGATGCTGCTGGCGACCGGCAGCATGGCCGCCCTGCTGCGCTGGCATCAGACCCAAAAGCGCATGTGGGGCCTCGCCTGGGCGGGCTTCGCCGCAGCTATGCTGTACACCCACTACTATCTTGGCTTCGTGCTGATGGTACAGGCGGTCTGGCTGGTCTGGCAGCTCGTGCGCGACAGGCGTGCCCTGCCCGTCCGTCAGCTTGCGGGCAGCGCGGCGACGTTTGCGCTGCTCTGGGGGCCGTGGCTGCCCGCCATGCTGCACCAGATCAACAGCCTGCGCCGCGCCACCACTGAGGCGGGCCAGGCCTATGGCACAACGCTCGGCTCGGCCTACAATCAGATTTTCACCACCCCGGCTGAAATCATTGAGCTGATTAACACCACTACCAACGGCCTGTGGCCGGTCTATGTCGTGCTGATTGCGCTGGGGCTGTGGGCGATGCGCAGGCGGCCGTCCAGCGGGCTCATCACGCTGTGGGCGTTCGGGATTCCGGCGCTGTCTCTCCTGCTTAATCTGATTATGGCCGTGTATGCGCCGCGCTACGTGGCCACCGCGACGGTCGGGCTGGCGCTGCTGGCCGGGGCCGGGCTGTCCGTACTTCCCCGTCGTCTTGGCGTGCTGGCAGGCATCGCGCTGGTTATCGCGCAGGCTGCCCAGGTGATGACCTACCTGCCAACGCCACAGCGCATCCCCTACCGCGACATCTACCTCGTCATCAGCCGCGACCTTCAGCCTGGGGATGTGATCGCCTATGTCGGCGCTGACCCGGAAGACCGCGTGATCGCGTGGAATGAGCGCCAGTATCTGCGCGGGGATGTCCCGCGCCTGGTCGAGCCAGCAGCGGGCGATCTGCTGGGTTATCGGCGCATCTGGTTCATGACCGGCAGGCTGCTGGATGCCGATGTGCAGGCGCGCTTTCAGGAAATTGAGCCGTCTCACCCGCTGGAGACCGTGCTGGGTGACTGCGTACGCCAGTGGTGTTTCGTGGCACAGTTATTGCAGGCGCCGCCGCTGGCAGTGCCGGAAATCTTCGGCGGCGTGATGCCGTTTTACGGCGGACAGGTCAGCCTGAGTGAAGCCGACACCCTGAATACCCGCCTGTACTGGCGCACCGATTCACCGCCGCTGGAGGATTATTCGATTGCCGTGCACATCCTGGATGCTGACGGCCGCCTGATCGGCCAGTCTGACGGGCCGCTGTCCCATTTCGGAAACGTCATCCAGACCTCGCGCATGGTGTCTGACATGATCTATCAGGACCGGCGCAGCATCGAAACAGAGGGCGAGCTGAAGCCGGGCTGCTGTGACATACGGCTGATCGTCTATCAGCCGTGGGACGGGGAGCGCCTGCTCCTGCCCGATGGCCGCGATGGCATCACGCTGGCGGAAAATTTTCCGTGAGCCAGAAAAGCGTTTATCCTTCACAATAACAGGATGGACCTACATGGATTCCCATAACCTGATACGATATCAGCGCGCAGAACATTCAAAGTTTTTCAAATGACAAACGCGACAGCAGAATTTCTCTCCAAGTCAGCCTTCATCAGTGACCGGCGTGGCGCGCTCCGTTTCATCTGGTCGCATATCCGGCGACAGCCCGTGTACGGCGTGATGATGCTCATCGGCGCGTTCAGCAATGCTGCGCTGGCGGCGCTCGTGCCTTACTTTGTCGGCGAGGCATTTAACGCGCTGAACGCGGGCGAAGGCCTGGCCGCCATGGGCAACTTCGCCATCCTGATCGTGATTTCGCAGATCATCCGCGCCATCCTGCAGCTCATGCGCAATTTCTCGGCAGAGACCTTCGCCCAGCGCATCGAGCGCGACGTGCGCGACGAGCTGTATGCCAGCCTGCTGGGCAAAAGCATGACGTTCCATGACCTGCAGCCGGTGGGCGAAATCATGGCGCGCGTGACCAACGACGTGCGCGAACTGAATTTCATGATGAACCCGGGCATCAACCTGATCATCGGGTCGGGCATGTTCCTGCTGGTGCCACTGCTGGCCGCGCCGCTGTTTCACCCGCTGCTGATTATCCCGCCTGCCCTGTTCCTGATTCTGTATGGCACCGCGCAGGTCATATACCTGCGCCGGCTCAGCCCGGTGGCCGAGGCCGTGCGCGAGACCTTTGGCGATATGAACGCCGACGTGGAAGAAACGCTGGAAGGCCTGCAGGTCGTCAAGGGCGCGGCCCAGGAAGAAGCGGAAGAAAAGCATTTCCGCACCCTGATCGAGGCGGTGCAGAAACAGGTCATCCGCCAGTACGACATGGAAGCGCTGTATATTCCGGTGCTGCTGCTGGGGCTGGTCATCGCCGGAGGATTCGCCTTCGCGGTGTGGCTGTTCCTGCGCGGCGAAATCGGCTTCGGCACGGTGCTGGCCTACAGCGGACAATTGCAGTTGTTCGCCTTCCCCGTCTTCAGCTCGATTTCGTCATTTACCAACCTGGCGTTAGGGCGCGCCAGCGCAAAGCGCATCCTGCAACTGATCAACTCTGAATCCGAGCTGGACCAGAATACCCAGGGTGTCAGCCAGACGATCAAGGGCGCCATCACCTTCGAGGGCGTTGAATTCGGCTATCGCAAGGATGAAGGCGTCCCCGCCCTGCATGAAGTCAATTTTGAAGTGTTTGCGGGCAAAACGGTCGCCATCGTCGGCCAGACAGGCGCGGGCAAGAGCACCATCACCAAGCTGGTCAACCGCACCTATGACGTGGACAGAGGGCGCGTGCTGATCGACGGCATCGATGTGCGCGACTGGAACCTGCAATCGCTGCGTTCGCAGATCAGCATCATCGAGCAGGATATCTTCCTGTTCAGCCGCAGCATCGCCGATAATATCCGCTTCGGCAAGCCGGAGGCCACGCTGGACGAAGTGATGGAAGCCGCGAAAAAAGCGCAGGCGCATGACTTTATCCTCAGCTTCCCCGAAGGCTATGACACCATGGTCGGCCAGCGCGGCGTGACGCTGAGCGGCGGTCAGCGGCAGCGCCTGGCCCTGGCGCGCGCCTTCGTCACCAATCCGCCGATCCTGGTGCTGGACGACAGCACGAGCGCCATCGACAGCGCCACCGAAGACAAGATTCAGAAAGCTATCTGGACGGCAGCCGAAGGACGCACCACGCTGCTGATTACGCACCGCCTGTCGCAGATTCGTTGGGCCGATCACATTCTGGTGCTGCGCAAGGGGCGCATCGTGGCGCAGGGCAACCATGACCAGCTCATGGCCACCTCGAACGCGTACCGGCGCATTTTCGCCCGCTACGAGAATCCATCCAGGCCGACCAAAGCCACCGGCGAAACACAGGCTGTCTCGCCGCAGTCAGGGGGAAACTAACGCATGTTTGGCAATCTGAGCGCGGACAAATACGACCGCAAATACAAAGACAGCGAGCTGCTGGTGCGGCTGTGGCAGTACTTCAAGCCGCGCCGCAAAGAGCTGCTTGGTGCGATCGCCATGGTCACTGCGGGGTCGATCGCCTTCTCGCAGATTCCCATCTTTATGTCGCGTGTGCTGGAGTCGATCAACAATGGCGACCCGCTGAGCGCGGTGCTGCCAATGATGACCGCCATCTTCGGCTTCGCCATCGCCGACTATGTCTTCTTCTGGCTGCGCCGCCGGCTGATCGGCCGCGTGGTGGCCGAGGTCATCGGCACGCTGCGCGAGGATGCCTTCCGCGCCGCCATCAACCGCGACCTGTCATTTTATGACGAGAACAAAACCGGCAAGATCGTCAGCCGCATCACCAGCGACACACAGGAATTGAACTCAATTATCGTCATCACGGGTGACATCGTCGGCCAGTTCCTCGAATTCCTGATCCTGTTTTTTGTCCTGCTCAGCATCAATCTGGAGCTGACACTCCTGCTGATGCTAATGCTCCCCGGCATTGTTGCCGTCTCCATCGGATTCCGGGCGCTGGCCCGCCGCGCCACGCGCCAGGGCTCGCGCGCCATGGCCGCCGTCAACGACAATATCCAGGAGAGCGTGACCGGCATCAGCGTGGCCAAGAACTTCCGCCGCGAAGCCATGATCTACGACGAATTCACGAATGTGAACAACCAGTCGTACCGCATCAACCTGTGGCGCGGCTTCGTGCTGGCGATGGTCTTTCCCGCGCTGAACGCGCTGGGCGGCATTGCCTTTGCTGCGCTGACCTACTTCGGCGCGGGTGCGGCGCTGCTGGGCACGATCGATGTGGGCGCGTGGTATCTGTTCATTCAGGGCGTCGACCGCTTCTTCTGGCCGTTCATCAACCTGAGCGGTTACTGGAGCCAGCTTCAGGCCGGGCTGAGCGCGACCGAGCGCGTCTTCGCGCTGGTGGATGCCGAGAACACCGTGATTCAGACGGCCCATCAGCCGACGCCGCCGATTCAGGGCGCGATCGACTTTGACCATGTCACGTTTGCCTATCGCACCGGCGAGAAAATCCTCAATGACTTCAGCCTGAATATCAAGCCGGGCGAAAGCGTGGCGTTTGTGGGACACACCGGCGCGGGCAAAAGCACGATCATCAAGCTGATCACGCGCTTCTATGAGTTTCAGGAAGGCACCATCCGCGTGGACGGGCATGATATCCGCGGGCTGGACCTGCACAGCTTCCGCCGCCAGCTGGGGCTGGTGCCGCAGCAGCCATTCCTGTTTCGCGGCACGGTGATGGAAAATATCCGCTATGCGCGCCCGGAAGCCACCGATGAGGAAATCACCGAGCTGGCCACGACGATAGGCGACGGCGAATGGATGGACAACCTGCCCAACGGCCTGTACAGCGAAGTGGGCGAACGCGGCGGCCGCCTGAGCATGGGCCAGCGCCAGCTCGTCAGCCTGCTGCGCGTGCTGGTGCAGCAGCCGTCGATCTTCATCCTCGACGAGGCCACGGCCAGCATCGACCCGTTCACCGAGGCGCAGATTCAGGAGGCGCTCGACCTGATCCTTCAGCGCTCTACGTCAATCCTGATTGCGCATCGCCTGAGCACGGTGCGCAGCGCCGACCGCATCATCGTGCTCGACCACGGCGCGATTATCGAACAGGGCAATCACGACAGCCTGATCGAGCAGAACGGGCATTATGCCGAGCTGTACAACACCTATTTCCGTCATCAGAGCCTGGAATACATCGAGGGCGCGAAGCAGGAACTGAGCGAGCCGGTGGCGGGAGACTAGCCCGATGGGCATCAGCCTGATCGAAAGCCGCTACTTCGCGACGCTGCTGCATCTGCTGCACGACGCCGACGAAGATGACAGGCGCATCGCCCAGGCGCTGCAAAACCGTGACAACACATCCTATCTGGCCTATGCAGACGGGCGCGTCATTGGCGCGCTCGTGCTGTGCCGGGCGCCTGAGCATGCCGAAATCGTCTATCTGGCCGTACCGACTGAGCTGCGCGGTCACGGCTATGGGCGCGATATCCTGTCACATCTGGCCAATGCGATGCGTTCGCTGGGCGTGGGATTCCTGCTCGTCGGCACCGCCAATGCCAGCATAGGCAACATCGTCTTCTACCAGAAGTGCGGTTTCCGCATGGACAGCGTGCGCAAAGGCTTTTTCGATGACCTGGCCCAGCCCGCCTACGAAAACGGCATCCGCATCCGCGACCTGCTCATGCTGCGGCTGGACCTGTAATCTCTCATCTGTGTCACACCACATCCAGCCCATGCCATAGAGCATCAGTTCTATATGCACCGTGGAGGATAGCCATGACCGAACATCCGACAAACGTACAATTTTCCGTGAAAAGCTGGGCCGAAGTAACCTATGATGGCCGTATCGCGCGCGACGTCACTGGCGCAAAGGCGACGGTTTCCGATATCGTATATGTGTACAAGGGCGCGATCGTAGGCGAAGGCGTGCTCAAGTACCTGATGCACTACCGCGAAACCGGCACGGTCGTCTACACCGGGCTGGAAGTCATCACCGGCAGCGTCGATGGGCGCGAGGGCGGATTCACCTTCCTGCACAACGGCATTGTCGACGAGGCGGGTGTAGTGGTCGGCACGCTGGAGATCATCCCCGGCTCCGGCCACGGTGGCCTGACCGGCATCAGCGGCAAGGCGACCATCCGCATCATCGGGCATCAGGAAAGCTACCCGATGGACTTTACCTATTCGTTTGACCAGTAACCCATTTCTGAGAGGCAGAACGACCATGGCGACATCCGGGCGTATCGCGCTGGTGACCGGCGCAAATCGCGGCATTGGCTTTGAAGTATCGCGTCAGCTGGGCAGGCTGGGCTACCATGTGCTGCTCAGCGGCCGCGATGCCGCCAAAGTCGCGCAGGCCGCCGAGGCGCTGCGTGCAGAGGGCTTCAGCATCAGCCCGCTTCAGCTCGATATCAGCGACCCGGCCAGCATTCAGGCGGCTGCCGCACAGGTCACGCAGGAGTATGGGCGGCTGGATGTGCTGGTGAACAACGCGGCCATTTACTACATGACGCGCCAGAAAGCCAGCAATGTCGACCTGTCACTGGCGCAGGCAGCCGTGCAGACCAATGTGTTGGGCGCGTGGCAGATGGCGCAGGCATTCCTGCCACTGCTGCGCAAAGGGACGCATGTGCGCATCGTCAATGTGTCCAGCGAATCTGGCTCGATCGCGCGCATGAAGACCAGCTACGACAGCGCCATCTACAGCATGACCAAAGCCGCGCTGAACGCGGTCACGCGCATGCTGGCCGTCGATCTGAAGTCCGAGGGGATTCTGGTGAACAGTATTTGTCCTGGCTGGGTGGATACCGAAATGGGCGGCCCCGGCGGTCGACCGATTCCAGACGGCGCGGCTAGCGTGGTGTGGGCAGTCACCCTGCCCGATGATGGCCCGACCGGTGCATTCTTTCAGGACGGCCAGCCGCTGCCCTGGTAGTTAGTTGAGTCAGGCGGTTTTGATTTGCCACCACGGGGCGAGGTTTGCTCACCCCGTGGCACATATGATTACGCTGTGCCGAACGTCAGCCCCAGTTCGCGCAGCCACTTGCGATAGGCAATCGCCGTGCGGTCACTGCGCAGATGCAGCTCGGCCTGCAAGTCCAGCGGCAGGCGCTCCGGGCGCTGGCTCTCCACAATCGGGATATCCTGCCCGGCGACGGTATTCTGAAACTGCACCATCTCGTCATACGGCACGTCATAGCCGTAGTTCATGTTCATCCACATCCAGCCTTCGCTCTCGAATTCAGAGACCGGCGTGACGGCGAACAGGATCGAGAACTGGCGCGCCTCGCGTTTGACGAAATAGGCCAGCAGCGGACGCAGCACGCGGTAGGTATACACCACATGCTTGCCCACACCCGTGCCGTCCGGGTCGGGCTGCCACACGCGGATATCGTCGGCGGTCACGCCGTTTTCATCCACGACGGCCTCGTAGTTGCTGATTTCGGTGTGGTCCGGGTCGCCCAGGTAACCTTCATGCACAAACGGAAAATGCGCGATGTCGAGGAAGTTCTCCAGCACGCGCGGGGCGCTGGCTTTGAACTTATACGGGCCGCAGGCGATCTTGCGAAACTCCTCCTGGTCCCACTCGGCAAACGGGGGAATCTCGTGGCTGGGCGTGCCCATGCATACCCAGATCCAGCCATATTTTTCCTGCACATGATAGGTCTGCACGCGCGCCTTGTCGGGCGGCACCTGGTCCGGATGCGCCGGAATCTTCACGCACTTCCCGGCTTCGTCATACACCCAGCCGTGGTATGGGCAGATCAGGCACTCGCCCTCCACCCTGCCCAGCGACAGCTTGGTGCCGCGGTGGATGCACAGGTCCTGCCAGGCCATGAGCTGGTCACCCGAGCGCCACAGCACAATATCCTCGTCCAGCAGGCGGGCGGGCACAGGCACGCCAACTGGCACCTGGCTTGCCGGCCGCACCACATGCCATTCGTTCAACAGCACCGGGTCCTGAATCATGGGGGGATTATCCTTCCATACAGCATGAGAGGCATCGCAGCGCGACACCTCCCATGATTCTAACAGGTTCAGAGACTTCTGTAATTTAGTTGCTGGAGCCGATCATGCCATCGAGAATCTGCGGCAGGTACCAAATGTCCAGCAGCGGCACGAATTCACCTTCTTCAGCCAGCACGGTGCCGTCCTGGAGTGTGAGCGGGCCTTCCCACAGGAAAATGCGCTCGTCGTTGGCCGGGTCGCTGCCGAACGCCGTCATCTCCGCGATAAATTCGTCCAGCAACACACGGTCTTCTTCGCTCAGCGCGTCACCGATGCTGACGGCGGCCGAGGCAGTGGTCGAATCGACGATGTTGTCCCACGTCGGCTCTTCCCAGATCCATTCCTGCTCCCAAGCACCATCGCGCACCTGCTCGACAAGCTCGGAGTAGTACTGGCCCCAGTTGTAGTAGGGCACGCCGATGCACACTTCGGGCGCCTGGTCACAGGCATTGATGTAATCGTAGCCGGTGGCAAACACGTTCTCGCCTGCCTCGCGGCGCTGCCCCGCCACCACCAGTGCCTCGGTGGTATCGATGGCGCCGATGACCACATCCGCGCCGTTGTCGAAGAACGAATTTGCTTCTTCGGTCGGGTTCAGCGTGACGCCGGGGATATTGAACCAGAAGCCGATCCACGTCACCGTGAAGGTCAGGTCATCCGGGTTCATGCCGGCATAGTTTTCCCAGCAGTAGCGCGCGCCCAGGTAGCTGGACGCCGCCAGACGGCGGGTTTCCGTGTTGATAAGCGGGCCAAGGTAACCAATGTTGCCGGTTTCGGTGGTCAGCGCGGCCGCACAACCATTGATGGCCTGCGTCCACTCAGGCTGGGCATTGTAATTGCCCACGTTCGGCGGAGCGCCCTGCAGCACATTGCTGCCGGTGACGTTCACGAACACGATGTCCGGGAATGCCTCGGCGACGATATTGGTATCTTCTTCAAATGCGTCCGATGTGGTGATGATCAGGCGGGCGCCCTCATCCACCATGTTCTGAACTACGTCACGCAGCGTGGTTTCCGGCGCGTCACTGGGGTTCAGGCTGTCGAACACCAGCGCGCGGGCACCTGGCACGTTTTCTTCCACATATTGCGCGCCTTCGTAATGCGCCTGGCTCCATCCCTGATCCGTACGCGGCCCCACCAGCACCAGGCCGAACACGAATTCGTCGTCCTGCGCAGCACCCGGCAAGACCCCAACTACCAACAGCAAAGCCACGATCAACAGTACTTTGAAACGCAAAGTGAACCCTCCTCAGGGCAAATACCTTGTCCAAAGTGCAGTCTATCGCAGCCATCCAAAACGCGTTAGCGCGAGGCGCACAACGTTCAGGTGCAATTTTTTGTGCGTCCTGACCCCAAAAACGCTGCATTGTGCAGTTTATATAACACGCGCTTAACAGTTGTTAATGTTAAACAGAGCGCGTCGAAGCACGTTTGTCAGAATCCGAGTGTGGCGTGCGGCACGTACGGCTCTTCCAGCACGCGCATATCATCTTCGCTCAGTTTCAGGTCGAGTGCAGCCACGGCCTCGTCAAGCTGGTACATCTTGCTGGCCCCGATAATCGGCGCGGTGATGCCCGGCCGATGCAGCACCCATGCCAACGCGACCTGCGCATTCTTCACGCCGTATTTCGCCGCCACTTCGCCCACGCGCTCGGCCACGGCAAAGTCTTCCGGCTGATAATACATGTTCTGCGCGTAATCATCGGTCTTTGCGCGGATGGTATCGCCCTGTTTGGCGGCGCCCTCGCGGGTGCGGTTGCCGGCCAGGAAGCCGCGCGCCAGCGGGCTCCACGGGATGACCGCCACGCCCTGATCGATACAGAACGGGATCATCTCGCGCTCTTCCTCGCGGTAAATCAGGTTATAGTGATTCTGCATGGTCACGAACTGCGACCAGCCGTTGGCGGCGCTCAGGTAGCGCGCCTTGGCAAACTGCCACGTCCACATCGTGCTGGCGCCCAGGTACAGCACCTTGCCCATGCGCACCAGATCGTTCAGCGCCTCCAGTGTCTCCTCGATTGGGGTGTCGTCGTCCCAGCGATGAATCTGGTACAGGTCTATGTAGTCCATGCCCAGTCGGCGCAGCGAGGCATCAACCGCCTCGAAGATGTGCTTGCGCGACAGCCCGCGCTGATTCGGCTTCGGACCCATCGGGTTATACACTTTGGAGGCGATCACCACATCTTCGCGGGCGACGCCCAGCTCACGCAATGCGCGCCCCAGCACGGCCTCGCTTTCGCCCAGCGAATACATATCCGCGGTATCGAAAAAGTTGATGCCGTGCTCCAGGGCGCGGGCGATAAACGGGCGCGACTCGGCTTCGTCCAGCACCCATGCGCGCCATTTGCTGGTGCCATAGGTCATACAACCCAGGCACAGCTGTGAGACTTTCACGCCGGTATTGCCCAGCCGTACGTACTGCATGGTCACGCCTCCTCAGGTTTCGGGTTATTCAAGCTCGACTGCCATGGCGACGGCCTCGCCACCGCCCAGGCACAGCGCCGCGATGCCGCGCTTCAGGCCACGGTCGCGCAGGGCGTAAATCAGCGTGGTCAGCACGCGCGCGCCGCTGGCGCCCAGCGGATGACCCAGCGCAATCGCGCCACCGTTCACATTGACTTTTGCTTCATCGATCGCGTAACCTTCGTTGCGCAGGCCCTTGATATCGGCCACCGCCTGCGCCGCAAACGCCTCGTTGATCTCAAACAGGTCGACATCGTCGATGGTCCAGCCGGCGCGAAGCAGCGCAGCAGGAATCGCCTTCACCGGCGCGTAGAAAATCATCGCCGGTTCCATGGCCGCCTGGCCGTAAGCGACCACGCGGGCCAGCGGCGCCAGGCCGTGCTGGTCGGCATACTCGCGGCTGGTGACCACGGTGAAGGCCGCGCCATCGTTCAGGCCGGGTGCATTGCCCGCCGTGACCGCGCCGTCTTTTTCAAACGCAGGGGCCAGCTTCGCCAGCGCTTCCAGGCTGGTATCCGGGCGAATCGACTCGTCACGCGTGATGACCGTGTCACCCTTGCGGCCCCTGATAACGACCGGCGCGATTTCAGCCATAAAGCGGCCGTTCTCGGTAGCGTCGTGCGCGTTCTGGTGGCTGCGCAGCGCAAACGCGTCCATTTCCGCACGCGACACCCCCACCACGCGCGCCACATGTTCGGCCGAATTGCCCATCGGCGCCTCGCAGAAGGTGCACCACAGGCCATCGGTCAGCACGCTGTCGCGCAGCTGCACATGGCCGTATTTGTTGCCCATGCGATGCGTATCATCCAGATAGGGCGCGCGACTCATGCTCTCCACGCCGCCCGCCAGATACAGATTCCCGTCGCCGGATTTGATCGCATTGGCGGCCAGCATGACGGCTTTCAGGCCGCTGCCGCACACCTTGTTGACAGTCAGGCCGCCCACGCTGTCAGGAATCCCGGCACCGATGCTGATCTGGCGGGGCAGCGCCTGCCCAACGCCCGCGCTGATCACATTACCCACGATCACTTCATCGATGGAGGCGGGGTTCACGCCAGAGCGCGCCAGGGCTTCCTTGGCAGCAATCTGGCCCAGCTCAGCGGCGCTGACGCCTGACAGCCCGCCCAGGAATTTACCAATCGGGGTGCGTGCTGCGCCAACGATGACGATGTCTTGTGCGTGCTTCTGGCTGTGCATGATGGTTATGTCTCGTCCTTGTGCGTGTATAGCTGTGACCAGACGGCCACTAGCTCATGAAAAGTATTCTCGATGGTATCCGCGATAACGCGGGTATCGCCTGTCACGGTCATAAAGTTGGCGTCGCCCGGCCAGCGCGGCACCACATGCAGGTGAAAATGCTCAGCGATGCCCGCGCCGGCAGCCTGGCCGATATTCGCCCCTATATTGAAGGCCGCAGGATTATAGAGCTTACGCAGGGCGGCGATGGCGCGGTTGGTCGTCTGCATCAGGTCGAGCAACGCATCTGGCAGCATCTCTTCCATGCTGGCCACGTGGGCAAACGGCACCACCATCACGTGTCCGTTGTTATACGGATAGCGGTTCATGATCACATACACATGCTGGCTGCGCGCCACCACCTGGCTTTGGGCGGGGGGCTGCGTCGGCGCTGTGCAGAACAGGCAGCCTGACGAAGGCGTTTTCTCACCGCGGATGTAGGCCATCCGCCACGGGGTATACAGATGATCCATTGCGTGCCTCTGGCGTGGGCAAATCGCCTGAAATTATACGCCTTTGCCAGCCGATGTGGCCAATATCATCACAGGTTGCTCATGGTAAAATGGCCCACAGGAGCCGCATCCAACATGTCTGATTTGTCGCATGCGCGCCTGGCGCAGCTTCCGGGCACAAGATCATTCCGGTATTTTGACGACACGCCCAGCACCAACACGATCGGGCTGGCGTGGCTGGCCGCGGGCTGTCCCGATGGCAGCATCGTCGTCGCGGACGAACAGACTGCCGGGCGCGGCCGACTGGGTCGTTCCTGGTTTGCGCCGCCGGGGAGCGCGCTCATGTTCACCTACCTGTTTCATCCGCCGCGCGAGCTTGCCGTGCGGGCGACGATGCTGGGGGCGCTGGCCGTGCTGCAGGCACTGCAGGCATCAGGCATCAGCGGACTGGGCATCAAGTATCCGAATGATGTGCAGATAGGCGGCAAAAAGGTGTGCGGCGTGCTGGCAGAAGCGGCCTGGAACGGCGACAGCATCGGCGTGGCGCTGGGCATCGGCCTGAATGTGCGCATCAACTTTGAGGACACACCCTTCCGCGAGACGGCGATCAGCGCTGAAACGGCGCTCGGCCGCACCATCGACCGCGCCCAGCTTTTGCAGTCTGTGCTGGAACGGCTGGATTTCTGGCGCGTGCGCATGGCCGAACCGGCCCTGTTTCACGCATGGCGCGATGCGCTGAACATGCTCAATACCCGCGTGCAGGTCTCCACAGCAGAGGGCCCGGTGGCAGGCATCGCCCGCGATGTCTCGCCAGACGGCGCGCTGCTGATCGAGCACGACGATGGCCATATACACGTGGTGACCGCCGGGGATATTCTCGTCATCACGTCCCCCTAGCCAAAAAGAGGACCCGACAATGGGCTTTAAAGTAAACTGGGAAATTGAGGCCGAGCGCGAACGCCTGCCCGACATGGGCGAAGACATGGAGCTGGCCCACGCCGGACGCCGGGCGCTGCTGCGCTTCATCGGCCTGCTGCTGGTGCTGCTGCTGGTGGTCGGCGGCATCGTGGCAGCCATCCTGCTGCGCCTGCGTTATGTCGATTTTGAAGTAGAGCAGGCCCTGCGCGACACAGTCTCCAGCGAGGTCACCGCCCTGCGAGTGGGCGACAGCGACCTGTTTCTGCGTTTGCAGCGCAGCGCATCGGAAGACTGGCTGACTGTCCAGCGCGCCTCATTCGACAATTATCAGGCGCTCAAGCAGCAGTCGGACGTATCGCTGGCAGGCACCATCCGCGATATCGCCGTTGACGGCCAGCGCGGCCGCGTGATCGTCGAGGAAATTATCGGCGGCGCACCGTATGCCCGCGTCTGGTTCTACTGGCGCTACGAAGACGGCTGGTTTCATGTGCCGCCCGATTTCACGTTCTGGGGCGATCCCGGCACGATCCGCGCAGGCAGCGTGGAGGTGAGTTATCAGGGGCTCGACAGCCGCTTCGCGCAGGCCGCCTCAGAACAAATCAGCATCTGGCTGAGCCGGGGCTGCGAATTGCTCGGCTGTACAGCGCCCGACATGCGCGTGGTCATCACCCCGGCGGACAATGTGGCGACGCAGTGGCTGTCGCAGGATCCGCCCTATCTGGAGATGCAGTCGCCGTATCTGCGCGGCGCGCGCACCGACGCGCTGTTTGACCCGGTGCAGCAGTTGGAGGCGGCCAATCTGGTCGCACGCCTGCTGGTGGAGCGCGCCCTGCAACCCGCGCCAGACGCCTCAGGCGATGCAGCCTACGCGCATCGGGCGGCAGCCTCGGCATTGGTGGGCCAGTTCCTGAACGTGCCTTCCGGCGCGACGTTGATCGACAGCGTGCTGGCGTCACGCGGCGCTTCCGGCCTGATGCTGTTCCTGGGCCGCGTGACCACAGGCGAGCCGATCGTGTCGGCGCTCACGTCCCCGGAGTATCCCGCGCCCGCGTCTGACCCGGCGCTGGACTGGCGCGATTATCTGGCGTGGCGGCTGGGCCAGGAAGGCATCACGGCGCAGCTCGTCAGCGCGACCCTGTCGTCTGATGGCGGCGGCAACCCGATCATCACCGCCTCCGGCACAAATGCCAACGGGGCCGTGCAGTTCACCTTTGCGCTGATCAACGGGGCATGGACGCGCACGGGATAAACAGCTCGAATTGTTGCCAGCCACGGCATCGGGCTATAATGTGGGCATAAGGGTTGATTTTCACAGGCAGTGCAAAGGGGACAGGCGATGCTTGACGATCTGCGCAGCAGCACTCAGGGCAATTTCGACGAACCGGATATCCCTGAAAATGTATTCGTGCCGTCTGAAGGCACCACCGACAAGAAGTTCCTGGGCATGACGGCCGTCGAGCGCATGTTCCTCAGCCTGTTCTTCTTCATGAACGTGCTCATCATCGGGCTGGCGCTGCTGCTGGCCACGGGGCGCATCGTCCTCTAGCCGCTGCTTTCGGCCTCGGCTTCCGCCCGCGTGCCCAGCCAGCGCATCGGCTGGGCGCTGGCGCCGCGCCGAACCGCCGTGATTTCGGCCAGGATGCTGAGCGCGATTTCGCGCGGGGTTTCCGCCCCCAGCTCCAGGCCAATCGGCGCGTGCATCCGCGCCAGATCGGCATCGGTCAGCCCGTAATCAGCCTTGAGCGCATTCACGGTGATGGCCCAGCGCCTGCGGCTGCCGATCAGCCCCATATACGCGGCGTCACTTTTCAGCAGCACCGGAATCAGCCCAATATCCACTGGCAGACCGCGCGTGACCGCCGCGACATACGTGTTCGGCGTCAGCGGGATGTGCGCGGCCACATCTGCCGGCTTGCACACAATGTACTGGTCCATGCCCGGAATGTACTCCGGCGTACAGAATTCCGCCCGGTCGTCACACACGGCCACGCGATAGCCCATCCATTTGCCCAGCTCGGCCACGGCCTTTCCCACATGGCCCATACCCACCACCAACAGCGTCGGCGGGGCCAGCAGCGGCTCGATAAATACCTGTACCGTTCCACCACAGATACCAGGGTCGCCAGACGCGATGTCATTCAGCGTATAGCTCTCGGTGCGCGACTGGCCATCGGCGATGCAGGCCTGCGCTGCCATAATCACCAGTGATTCCATTTTGCCGCCGCCGACCGTGCCGACGAATGAGCCATCGGCGCGCACCAGCATCTTGCTGCCGGCATGGCGTGGCACACTCCCCTGCACATGGATGATCGTCGCCAGCGCAGCGGATTCCCCTGAACTGTGGGCAGACAGGATCGCTTCGTATACGGGCCGGACATCATCCATGGGGCTTGCTCCTCAGCATGACAGGCATCATACGCACTAGTTTACCGTAAACGAACCGATCAGCAGGCGGGAAAATTCGTCACCGCCTGTCGGGGTCAGCCGCGCAAACGAGACCGGGTCGTACAGGCCGATCATGACGCGATACTCGCCCGCGGGCAGCGCGGAGGCATCCAGCGCGAACGTATCTGTGAGTGTACCAGGCAGCCAGTTGCCGGGCGGCAGCGCACCATTCCCCGGCCTGCGGTCTGCCTGTACAGCGATGTTCCCGTCGGCATCCAGCACATGCACGAAAATGCTGAAGTCGCCCGTGGGAAGTGCGTCGCCCGTCTGCCAGGTCAGCGCGACATCGACCTGCGCCCCGGCCAGCTCGGTGGATACATCGGCCAGCATAATCGACCCGTCGCCGAAGGCACTCACAGGCTCGGTCACGCGCTCTGCCCGGGCATACGCGCCCTGATACAGCCAGTGCCGGTACGGCGCATAAAAAGTGCCCTCGCCCAGCGGACGAATCTCCAGCACCAGCTCGTCATCGGTGACCAGCGCGGCAGGAATCAGCAGCGGCACTTCCAGCCATGCGCCGGGCATCATCGGCACAACGCGCACGCCCACGCGGGCACCATTCGCCCACACCTCATAGCTGCCCTGCCCCATCGGATGCAGACGCGTCACCAGCACGGCATCCAGGTCGCGCTGAACATTCACCGTGAAGCGTTCCGTGCCATTGATGCGGCGCCCGCCCTCCATCGCCCGACACGCCCCGGAACACCCCAGCGTCTCGAACGCATAATACTCGGACGGGAAGCTCCCCGTCGGGCCATTCAGCCGCCAGTCATATGCCGCGGCGCGTTCGTCCGCCACATCCGCCACATTCACGGTTTCGATCAGCGTCATGCCGTCCAGATAAGGCGAGATTTGCGGCACGGCCAGCGGCAGCGCTGCACGCTCCGCCGCGCTGTAGTCTGGCACATAAATGCCCTGCGTATCGGCCGCCAGCGCGACATTCACCAGCGGGTCGGCAGCGACCGTGAATTCAATCAGCGGATTGGCATACAGGTCGCTGTCGGCCAGATAGCCGAGGCCCAGACCGTGCCCCTGCCCGTACGACGCGATGTAGTCGGGCCGCATCAGCGCGATGTATTCGCCCACACTGCCCACGCCGCTGCGCCAGTAATCGGCCGCACCCGGCGTCGTCAGCCCGACAATATCCAGCGTGGTGCGCCCGCCAAAATAGCGCATCGCGCCCACATCGTGCACGGCAACGACCGCATCCACCGGCGTATTTTCAGCAAGCCAGTCCGCCATCGCCCGTGGCTGGGCAGCCACATAACCGATATTTGCGGCATAGGCGGGTATAAATCGCTGGCTCAGCGCCACGCTGAGCAGCAGGCCGGCGACCGCCAGCCCGGTTCCTAACCGGCGCACACCCAATTGCCGGATGATTTTTTCCAGCGCCATGATGCCCGGCGGCAGCAGCGCCCAGACCAGCGCAATCAGCGGCATCTGATAGCGTTTGAAATGCCAGAAGGCGGTATCGAGCGTGCTGATGGCCAGCATGGTCAGCGCGACCGTGCCGACCAGCCAGACACATCCACGCCGGTTCACCCGCCACAGCGCGACCATGCCGATCACGGCCAGCACCGCGAGGAACGGGCCAACGTACCACAAATACCCCGCCGGATCGGCCAGCTCGGTGAAAAAGCGCGTGAATCCCGACGCGATGCGCCCCAGCACATAGCTTAAGTCAAATGGAATGAGGCCAAACAGCGACTTGGCCGCGCTGCCCGATGCGACGCTACTGCCGGTGACCAGGCGATTGACCAGCGGCTGAATCCCAACCGCCAGCACAGGCAAAAGCAGCAGCAGAAACCAGCGCAGTTCACGGCGCAGCACGCCCAGCACAGCGGGCAAACTGCGTGCACGATGGGCCACAAAAACGCGCTCTGCGGCCAGCACAATTACCGCAAGCCCGGCAGCGACTGCGCCTTCAGGCCGCACCAGCGCGCAGCAGGCCGCCGCCACAATCACCAGGCCGGCACGCCCGCGCAGCATGGCCAGCAGCAGCCACAGCAGGCAGGCGCACATCAGCAGCGTCTCCATGCCGCTGGCGGCATGCCAGCCCGCCGCCCCGCTGAGCGCAAAGCCGACGCCGACAACGCCGGCCACAAATGGGGTCGCGCCCAGCGTGAGTCCGATGCGCACGATGCACCACGCGCTCAGCGCCAGCATCAGCGCGCCGATAGCCGCCGCCCACAGCGCCAGATTTTCATTGACGAAGCCGAGCAGATAGCCGCCCGCCAGCAGATACGGATAGGCGAAGCTGGTGGCGCCGCTGGTGGGCGGCAGGCCGGGGTTATACACATAGGGCTGGCCAGCAGCCAGCTGGCGCGCATATTGAAAATGGATGTAAGCGTCGTCGAGCGGCATCAGCGGGCCGCGCCCGGCCGAGGCGCTCAGCCCGGCAAACACGAGAAAGCTCAGCGCCGCTGCCGCGCAGCACAGCGCCCACAAAGTCAGGTTGGTCTTACGGGAAACAATGGTCATCATGCGGGGTAGTGTAGCAGAAAAACAGGCGAACCTCATCCCGCATGATGCGGAACGCGGATCGCCTGTATTGGGGTGCGCTACGTTTGGTCCGGGCTAGTTCGAATAGCCATTCTCAAAGGTGTCGATCATCATCTTCACGTCCGGCCCCAGCGGATACAGAATCGGGCAGGTCGCGCCGTTGGCCACATACTCGCGCACTTTGGCGCGCACTTCTTCGGGCGTGCCGCTGGCGGTGATCATCTGCACCACATCGTCGGGCACCAGGCGCATCGCCTCCATAATCTGTTCTTCAGTGGCAGGCCACGTCAGCACCTGGCCAATTTCATCCAGCAGTTCCTGGCTGACGCCGCTGGCCTTCATAATATGCGGCTGCTGGCCCAGATACTGCGTCACCAGCTTGCGCGCGCCGTCCAGCGCCTTCTTGCGATCATTGTCCACCGAGCACACGACCAGCTGCGGGCGATCAATCTCGTCGATGCTGCGGCCAGCCTTGCGGGCGCCTGCTTCCAGCTGCTCGACCGCGCCCAGATTGTACTTCGGCGAGACGAGGTAGTTCAGCACCGCGCCATCGGCGATTTCACCTGTGAGGGCCATCATCTGCGGGCCAGTCGCGCCGATGTAAATCGGCACATTGCGCGGCTCTTTGCGCCCGTGCACCACGTCCAGCTCGACATCATCCAGATGGACAAATTCCCCGTGGAAGGTGACGCGTTCGCGGGCCAGCAGGCTGCGCACCACCGTCACGCACTCGCGCATGGCCAGCAGCGGCTTCTCGCGTTTGATGCCCACTTTGGCGGCCAGCGGGTCCCACCACGCGCCAATTCCGCAGATGATACGGTCGGGCGCCAGGTCGTCCAGCGTGAGATAGGTCGCCGCGATGACGGCCGCGTTGCGCGTCCAGTTATTGATGACGCCAGAGCCGATTTTGATGCGGCTGGTGGTGGCGGCAAAGGCAGCCATGGGCACAATCGCGTCACGCACAAGGCGGCTCTCCGCCTGCCAGACAGCCTCGAAGCCCTTCTTTTCAGCGTACTGCACGTAGCCGATGGCATCCTGGATAGGATGTGCGTCCTGCAGGTAGAGTGCTACACGGTCTGCCATAGTCGATGTCCTCACAAGCCCAATAGGCGGCGGGAGTGCCCCGCGCATGAAAGTTGTGCGCCTATTCTAACGCTAAACGGACGTGGAGTCCCGAAAAAAGACCCAACACGTCCGTTCAGACAGCGTCACCGCAGAGGAATGCCGATCAGTTCGGCATCGAAGCAAACATGCCCACAGGGTCTTTCGACTTGAAGATACGGCAACCGGGGAAGGTGATCGCAAAGCCGTACCAGCGCTGGAAGAGCTGGAGCGGGCGCTTTGACGGGATGACTTCGCCATCCTTCATCAGGCGGCCGTTGTCTACCGATTCGCCATTGTCCAGCACCAGCACGTCCCCGCGCCACCTGGCCGTCTTTGCCTCGGTGAAAATCGCGGCCGGCGTGGTCGTGTCGGGATCGACGTAGACCAGCACGCGCTGGCCGCCAACCTCGTCAAAAATGATGTTGTCCTGCATGTGAATCGTGCGGAACGGGAAGAACTGCGCGTCTTTGCCCACCCACACGCCCAGGCCCATTTCCAGGCGCGCCAGACGGGTATCTTCCATGGTGGCATCGATCGAGCCATTCAGGAAGGGCAGCCATTCCGGCTTCTCCTGCGTGCGCAGGCCCTCGGCCAGATCATCCATCGTGGCGCGCCCGGCATCCAGCGAGGACACCACCAGCTTTGCGTCGGGGAACATGGCTTCCACCACCGAGGCAGTCGCATGGGTCATATTCGCCAGCCGCTCCAGGCGCTTGCCCTTCAGCTCGCCCTCAACGCATTCGCCGGTGATGTGGTCCCAGTATGAGCGCGTCTGCTTGTCGGCCAGCAGGGTCATGGCATCGTAAAAGCCGGCGCTGTAGAAGTCGTAGGTCTTGCCGTCCAGCACGGGCGAAAAGCTCATCCCGGCGTTACACACAGCGCAGAACGTCGCCATCCACGGGGACGGATCGAGCAGGTTCTGCATCACGTTGTAGAGCGAGAAGTGGCGTGTCTGGAATACGTAAATAGTGTCATTGCGCGTGGTATACAACACGGGCGTGTTCGGAAACAGCACATTCTGTTTCAGCGCCTCAGACAGCGGGCGCAATTCGGTGACATTCACCTGCTGGCCTTCGCCATGAAAGTCGAGCGGAATGAAGCGGTCAGGATTAAACGGTGTGCGCATTGGATGAGTCCTGTCATGTGTCGATGTCGGCAACGTGTGAGATGCTCTTTAGTCATAGCAAATATACAGGACTTCGGTACCAAATCTGGCGATCTTCACGCGAAATTCACTAACTTCACCATGTATTAAGCTGGAACGGGTTGCGAAATTACAGGCCACTACGCGACATATGCAGACATTCCCCCTGAAAGTGCAGATAACTTTCAGGGGAAGAACAGAAGAAGATGAGAGCACAGGGAATCAAAACTGGCGTGTAAAGCGCGTGACTGTGAAATCAGCTTTGGGTGGAAAAGCGCGCAGCCAGATCAAAGGGAAGCTCAAAATCGGGGCGCAGCGCCAGCATGCTGGCCAGGTCTGCGGGCACATCGATATCCAGCGCCAGGCGCGGGGAATCCATAATGCGCACGGTTGCGCCGATCTGCTGGGCCAGCCCGACATGGCGCTGAAAACTGCCCTCACCATAGGCGTAGGCGATCAGGCCGGGCGGACGCGTGAACAATGCATTGGTGCCATCGTTGTTGCGGTCGGGCGCGATGACGAGACAGCCTTCCTCGCGGCCCATATCCAGCATGGCCGAGACATCGTCCGAGGTGACCAGCGGCAGGTCTGCCGGCAGCACAAGCACAGCCCTGCCCCGCCAGGCCGTGATGACCTGGGTAGCACGCATGAGCGCGCTGTTCAGCTCTGGAGCGCCGCTTTCCTGCACCGTATTCGCGCCCAAATCACGGGCCAGCGCCAGGGCATGCGGGTCACGGCTGATGACCAGCACGCCGTGAATGCCGCGTGCCGCGCTGACCGTGGTCACGACGTGGCGCATCAGGCGCTCGGCCAGCACCTGCCGTTCCTCTGGAGACAGGATACCGGCCAGGCGGCTCTTGGCCCGCGTGAGCGGCTTGACCGGAATGATCGCCCAGTTTGTCATCGCACGTCATCCCTTGCGGCCCACGCCAGAATTTCACCCGCCAGGCGCACGCGGTCTGCCTCATTCTTCATCACAGTATCCGTTACCAGTGTGCGGACGGTCTCGACCACGAGATCGGAATCCTGACGGTCGTAGACAAACCCGTTAATGATATCTCCATAATACGCTGCAACCGTGTGTGGCGTTACTGAATATCCCAGCTCGGCCATCAACTTGGCCGCTGGCCCTTTGATGGCCTGCCCGGCCACAATCGGGCTGATGGCGATACGCGGCACATCGCGCGCCAGCAGCGCCTCGCGCATCGGCGGAATCGCCAGCATCGGCCCAACCGACAACCACGGATTGGAAGGCGCGATCAGGATCAGGTCGGCCGACTGAATGGCGGCCAGCGCGCTGTCCGACAGGCGCGCAGATTCCGCACCCTGATAACGAATCGCGCTTACACTGGGCTGCCAGCGATAGCGCACAAAATAGGTCTGGAAATCAAGATCGCCATATTCGCGGGTGCTTACGATGGTGGGCACATCATCATTGGTCACCGGCAGCAGGGATGCCTGAATGCCCAGCGCAGCAGACAAACTCCGCGTGATATCGGTCAGCGATTCCCCTGCGCGCAGGCGGCTGGTGCGCACCAGATGCGTCGCCAGGTCGCGGTCACCAAGGCGGAACCAGGGCTGCTCGCCCAGGTTACGCAGCGCGTCCAGCATGGCAATCGTATCGCCAGCCACGCCCCAGCCATTCGTCTTGTCGACCAGGCCGGACAACGTATACATCACGGTATCGAGGTCCGGGCAGATGCGCAGGCCGTAATGCCAGAAATCATCGCCATTGTTGACGAGGATGGTCAGGTTTTCCGGGGCAATCAATTGCGACAGGCCGTAGGCCAGCTTCGCGCCGCCCACCCCACCCACCAGCGCGACCACGCGCAGTTCCGTTTTCAGCGCCACAACACGCTCATTTCGACAGGCTTTCTCGGTTTTTCTTTAGACTCGGCAGGATACCCCAGCGTGATCAGCGCCTGCGGCTGCCAGTCTTCCGGCAGGTTCAGCGTCGCCCCCACCACGTCCGGGCAGAACAACGGCGCACACATCCAGCACGCGCCCAGCCCGGCATCATGGGCGGCCAGCAGCAGATTCTGCGCGGCCATCGCCGTGCTCTGCACCGCCATCAAATATTCATTTTGGGCGCGCGCTGCATCAGGATACACGTCCATGTCGCTCATCGACAGGCACAGCACGATCAGCACAGGGGCCTGCGTGATGCGCTGGTACGAGCGGCCCGCATCGGCCTCAATTACGGCTTCGGGAGCGCCGTCACGGGCCAGATCACGGCGCAGACGCGCGCCCATCGCGCCAGCCAGGGACTGTTTTGTCTCAACGGACGTAATCACGCAGAAACGCCACGGCTGGCGATTATGGGCAGACGGCGCCCAGATGGCCGCCTCCAGCAGGCGGGCAATCAGCGTCTCAGGCACGGCATCCGGCAGGTAACGGCGGATACTGCGCCGCGACAGGATGCGTGCCTGCAAAGATTCAGCATTGATCGCAGTCATGAGGCTATCGATACAAATCCTGTTCCAGAGGCCGGTTCAGCGTGCTGGCCGGGTTATGCGACGAATATTCGGGCAGGCCGCGGATGAGCACAGCAGGCAGTCCTTCAGCGCCCTCGCCAGTCAGCAGGGCCGAGGCCGACGCAATCATATCGGCATAGGCCTGGAGCGTGATTTTGAGCGCACGCCCGTATAAATCCGGCTCACCGCGCAGGTCACGCAGGGCGGGAAGTCGCGCCGCGCCGATCGCCACGCCGACGTTGCCCATGCGAAACGGCCGCCCGTGCGAGTCGCTGATGACGATACCCACCCGTGCGCCAGTGCGCTCCAGCAGCGCATCACTGATGGCCCGCGCCGAGGCATCCGGGTCGAGCGGCAGCAGCAAGGCAGTCTGTTCCCCACCTGCCACATTCGACTGGTCGATGCCGGCATTGGCGCTGACGAAGCCCAGCCGATGACGCACCACCAGCACACCCCGGCTGGCGCGCGATACAGCCGTGCTTTCGCGCAGCACCAGCTCCACGATCCGCGGATCCTTATCCGTCACGACGGCAAGGCGCAGCGCTTCTGCGGACGGCTGCACGTCGTTCAGACGCACCGACCGTCCCTCAGCTTTCGAAACAATTTTGGATGTCACCACCACGACATCGCCATGCGTCAGCGCCCGGCCAGCCTGGGCCAGCGCGTCCAGCAGCACGGCGGACAGATCCATGCCCGACGCGATCAGCGGAATACCGGGCAGCGCAGTCATCGAGATGCTGCGCGCAGGTTGGCCGTTCAAGACCTAGATTCCGGTGATGCGGATGCCACTGCCATGGGCCCCATACTTTTTGTTGATGTAAAGCAGCACAGGCGTGAGCGATTCCGCGACGATGGCATTGGCCAGCGGCCCGGCATCAACGCCGCGCATACCGGAGGCTTCCACCAGGCGAATGACATCGGCCTTGGCGTCGGCATCATCGCCGGTTACCAGCACGTCGCAGTCGACCGTGACAGAGGGATCGACCATCTTTTCAGAGCTGACATTCTGGAAGGCCGACACCACACGGACAGTCTCACCCAGCAGCGCCTGGGCTTCCTGCGCAGCCGACTTGCCATCAGGAAGCTGCACGGTGCGCACCTTCGGCGGCACCAGCGGCACGGTCACATCGACCAGCACCTTGCCAGAAAGCTGATCCTTCACGCCCAGCAGCGTGTCTTTATGCGCGCCATACGGCACCGTCAGCACGACCAGGTCACCCTGTGTCGCAGCGGTCACGTTATCGGCGCCCACCAGATATTCCCCGCCGAGGATGCCATTCAGCTCGGCGGCTTTCGCTTTGGCCTTCTCGGCATCGCGCGAGCCGATAATCACGCGATAGCCATTCAGCGCCCAGCGCGCGGCCAGGCCAGAGCCTTCCTTGCCAGTGCCACCCAGCACGGCTACGGTGACGATATTGCCAGCATTGTCGGTCATTCATTTACCCTTTCAGCAAAAGACTGGTAACGCGCCCACACGTCGGGCGCAAGCGCACGCGCTTCTGCCGCGATGTCTGCCTCATTCAGCGTCAGCAGTTCGCGGTCGCGCATCAGAAAACGGCCATCCACCATCGTGGACGTGACCGACGACGATTCAAACCCAAACAGGATGTGCCAGGGAAGATTTCCGCTGGTCAGCGGCGTGAACGGATGGGCATTTACAAAAATCATATCCGCTCGTGCGCCAGCCTTCAACTGGCCAATTGGCGCTTCAGGGAAAAACACACCAGCCAGCGCGGCGTTATTGCGCGTCGCGGCTGTGAACACATCGGAACCGTTGGCCATGCGCGGGTCGCGATGGGCGATCTTGTGCAGCAGATAGGCCGCCTTCCATTCGTCCCACATAACATTGCTGAAGCCGTCGTTGCCGATGCACACGCGCATTCCCGCCCGCATAAACGCATCAAACCGCATCGCGCCGACAGCATTGTTCATGTTCGAGCGTGGCTGATGCGTGATCCAGGTGCCGGTATCTGCCAGCAGCGCACGCTCGGCATCGTCAATATGGACGCAGTGTGCCGTGATCGTCTTAGCCCCCAGCATGCCGTATTCATGCAGGCGCTGCACCACGCGTTTACCGTAATGGGCCAGGCTGTCGTCTTCGTCGGCCTCGTGCTCGGCCACATGCACATGCACCCCGCCCCATGCGCTGTTGGCATCTGCGCAGGCACGCAGGGTCTCCGGCGTCAGCGACAGGCTGGCATGCAGGCCAAAGGTGCCGCGCACACGGGCGCGCGTCGCACTCGCCTGCATAAAGCGGACATTTTCCGCGATGCCTGCTTCCGCCTTCTCGCGGCCGTCGCGGTCAGTGACTTCATAGCATAGCACCGCGCGCAGCCCGGCAGCATCCACCGCGTCGGCGATGACATCCAGGCTGCCGTCGATGAAGTTCGGGCTGGCATGATGATCGATCAGCGTGGTCGTGCCGTGTTTGACCGCGTCCACCAGGCACACCAGCGCGCTGGCCCGCACGGCGTCGCGATCAAGCGCCTTGTCGAGCGGCCACCACAGTCGGCGCAAAATTTCGGGAAAGTCTTTCGCGGGCGCGCCGGGAATCGCCATGCCACGTGCAAAGGCGCCATAGAAGTGCGTGTGCGCGCAGATATTCCCCGGCATGATGAGCTGGCCGCCCGCGTCGATGCGTTCCTCGGCGGGATAAGCCGCTTCCAGCGCAGCCTGCGGGCCGATGGCGGCGATGGTATCGCCCTGCACCAGCACAGCATGGCCATCCAGGATGCTATTTTCTGCGTCATATGTGACCACGCGGCCGTTCACGATCAGCATGATGTTTTACCTCAGCGCGTAAAAGATTCTATCCACAAACGGCGGCCCTGTCCTGTAGAGATCGGTGATGCTGTCGGCCGCCTGAAACCGGTCCCACGTCGTGAGGATAAAGCTGAGACGCCGCCCTCGCCTGTTCACGATGGGCGGCGTCTTTTCGGCCATCTGTCCCAGCGCGACCTTCAGATACAGCCGGTCGGCACGCGGATGATCGGCCTCGTCAGGCAGCAGATCGCGGCGGCGCGCCAGCTCCACACCCAGCACACGGGCGTAGTAGTGCACGCCGCCATTCCGTTCGCCAAACGCGCGCGCCAGAAACAGCCCCATCACCTCAAAGTCGAAGGGACGCTGAAAGCGGTCAACCGGCACGCGATACCAGTGGTCTTCAAGCGCAGCACGCAGATCGCGTTTCCGGTTGACCACGCCCACCAGCACGCGGTCTTCCGGATACATCATCGCTCAGGCCTGCGCGGGCTGGCCCTGGCGCAGTTCGTTCAAGCGCGCGTCGATGGCGGCCACCTTCTGCTGATGGCCTTCCCACCACGCCGGGTCGCGCTGGGCATCCAGCTCCTGCACCGTCTTGCCCTGCTGCTCCACCCAGGTGTAGTACTTCAGGTTGTGCCAGCGTTCGCGGTTCATACGCGTGCCGTCCAGCACCCAATCGGTGGTCGCGGCGTGGAACGTGCCCTCGATGCGGCCCACCGCGGCGGCCTCATCCAGCGCGCCAAACTGCGCACGCATCTCGTCCATCACGCTGTAGTACCGGTCGATGCTGTCGGCGGCGGCTGTCACGACGACATCGCCCTTGCCCAGCCCATAGTATTTGGCGGTCTTGATAGCGCCCAGCACATGGCACATGCCGCTGATGCCAAACAGCGTGCTCAGGCGAAGCGCGACCGCCTCATCCACGCCGTAGCGCTTCACCAGCGCGTCGATGCCCGCCTGCTCGGTCAGGGCCTGAAGCGCCTTCTTGCAGGTCATGTCATCGAGGCACATGACCGCATCGATGTTCCACACATTGTGAATCCAGGTGACGTGTTTGTCGCCAATGCCCTGGATATCATGGCTGCCATAGCCATTGTTGTACAGCGTCGGGCACTGGATCGGCTCCAGCGCGACATTCTTGGCATCCGGGAAGACCTGCTTGATGCGGTCGGCTGCTGCATTGGTGCCACCGCTGCCGGGCGCCCAGGCAAACGCGGCAATCTTGCCGTTGCCGATGCCTTTCGCCTGCAGCTCGGCCGCCAGTTCGACGATCGTATTGCCGGTGACGTGGTAGTGGAAGCGGTAATTGCCCATCTCCTGAAACTGGTTCAGGATGCGGATATTCGGGTCACTGTTGCGCAGGCGGTGCGTCTCGTCGTAAATTTCCTTGACGTTGCTCTCGGAGCCATACGTCTTGATGACGCTTGCGCCGTAGTTCTCGATGCGCTGAAAGCGCTCCTTGCTCATGCCTTCAGGCAGCACGACCAGGCTCTTGCAGCCCATGCGCCCACCCACCCACGCGCCGCCGATGCCGAAGTTGCCGGTAGACGGCCACACCAGCGTGTTCACCTGCGGGTCGACCTCGCCGAACAGCTCTTTTTCCAGCAGGATCGAATAGGCCGCGCCGACTTTGTGGCTGCCCGACGGGAAATACTTGCCGAACATGACGACGATTTCCGCGTCAACGCCGGTCAGCTCTTTCGGCAGCACGACATGCATAATCTCGTTACTGGCGTCGCGCCAGGTGATGTTGAACAGGTTGATCGGGTTGAGCGGGTCGTCCTTCAGCGCGGCCACGGCCTGCGCGCGGATGCTCGCATTGATTTTCTGAGGATGCAGCATTTCCTCAAAGGTTGGTCCGGTAATCATGTGCCATCTCCAAATTCATTGTCGTTCAGCAAAATCTGTTCCATCGCCCGCATCTCGTTGTACAGGCTGTCGCGCTGCAGCGCCATGCGCCGATATTTTGCCAGCTCAGGGGCCGGCATATTCTCGCTGGCACCGCCGTAGTTCATCAGCAGCGCATCAATTTCGTGATCCAGCTTCTCGTAAGACCCCACGATCTCACGATACTGCTGCATCATCGAGTGCATATCCCCCTGCGATTCGCTCATGCGCGATCCCCTGTCTCATTGGTCGGCGCAATATTGCGCACGGGCACCCCCGCATGCAGGGGCGAAGGGCGATTCGGATCGTCGGCAAAGTTCTCGGCGCGCGCTACCACATACAGCGGGCGGTCTCGCGTCTCGTCATAGATGCGGGCGACGTACTGGCCCAGGAAGAACATGAAGAAGAATTGAAACGCGCTCATCAGCAGCACGACGATGATCGTGGTCGCCTGGCCGCCGAAGAAGTCATTGCCCAGGGACAGGCGCAGGATCGCCACCACGGGAATCGCCAGCAGCGCCAGAAATCCCAGTACAACCGCCACGTAGAGCATGATCTGGAGCGGGAAATACGAGAAACTGGTGATGGCGTCCATGGCAAAGCGGATCATCTTGCGCAGCGGATATTTGGTCTCGCCGCTGTGGCGCGCCTCACGTTTGTACAGCACGCCGGTCTGCTTAAAGCCGGCCCAGCTCGTCATGCCGCGGATGAAGCGATTGTGTTCGCGCATCTGCTGGAGCACGCGCACCACACTGCGGTCCATCAGGCGGAAGTCGCCCGTGTCGACCGGAATATTCACATCGGTGATGCGATACAGCACGCGGTAGAACAGCTTGGCGCTGAACAGCTTGAACCAGCTTTCGCCCGCCCGCTGTTCGCGCACGGCATACACCACCTGATAGCCCGCGCGCCAGCGTTCGATCATCTCGTGGATGAGCTCCGGCGGGTCTTGCAGATCAGCATCGATCAGCACGGTAGCATCGCCAGTGGCATAGTCGATGCCGGCGGTGACGGCAGTCTGGTGGCCAAAGTTGCGCGCAAAATGGATCACCCTGATGCGCGGGTCTTTGGCGGCCAGCGCATCCATCATTTCGGGTGACTTGTCACGGCTGCCATCATTGACCAGGATCAGCTCCCATGATTCACCGCTGGCTTCCATCACCCTGACGATGCGCTCATACAACAGGTCGATATTGCCTTCTTCGTTATAGATCGGCGCGATTACGGAAATAGACGGGTGGGTGCTGGTCATCTCATGGCCTCACAGGTTCAGGGCGCGGCGAATCGCTTCCAGCGAGGGCTGCACGCGAAGTCCCCCGCTTACCGACTGCTGCGCACGCTTGACATCTTTCAGGCCGTTGCCCGTCAGCAGCAGGGCGACGCGGTCATCAGGCCGGATGAAGCCTTGTGCGACGGCATGTTTTGCGCCTGAATACGCTGCCGCGGCAGCAGGCTCGGCAAACACGCCGGTCAGGCGCGCCAGTGTCGGAATGGCTTGTATTATTTCGTCGTCCGACACCGCCACAAAAGCGCCGTGCGTTTCGCGAACTGCCCGCAGCGCCTTCGACCGGTCACGCGGCAGGCCCGCTGAAATGCTGTCGGCGATGGTATGCGCGTCCACCGGCAGCATGTCCTGCGCCTGCGTGCCCTGCTGCCAGGCCTGCACGAGCGGCGAACTACCTTCTGCTTGTACACCTATCAGGCGCGGAATCCTCTCGATCCAGCCCAGCCGGTACAGGTCGGCAAAGCCTTTGTGCACCCCTGCGATAATATTACCATCACCCACGGTCACCACGACCACATCCGGCACCTGCCAGGCCATCTGCTCGGCCATTTCAAACGAAACGGTCTTCTTGCCCTCGGCCGTGTACGGGTTCATGCCGGTGTTGCGGCAGTACCAGCCCTGTTCAAGGCACATCTGCGTGCACAGGTCAAACGCCGTGTCATAGTTCGACTCGACCAGCACGACCTGCGCGCCATAGACCAAGAGCTGCGCGATTTTGGCTTCTGGCGCGGACGCGGGCACGAAGATAATCGGCGTGTAGCCGACAGACGCGCAGATGCCAGCCAGCGCCGCGGCCGCGTTGCCCGTGCTGGCCGTGCTGATGGTGCTGATGCCATTCTGCATGGCGCGCGCCACGATCAGGGCGCTGGCGCGGTCTTTCAGCGAACCGGTCGGGTTGCGTCCGTCGTCCTTGACCCAGGCAGCACGCACGCCCAGGTCGGCGGCCAGGCGCGGCGTGTCATACAGCGGCGTCATGCCCACCGTCAGCGGCGGCACGGCGGCGTCCGGGGCCAGCGGCAGCAGTGCGCGATAGCGCCACATCGACGGCTCACGCGAGGTGGCCAGCCGATCGCGGTCGGTCGCGGCGGCCAGCGCCGGATAGTCAAACAGCACATCCAGCGTGCCCACTTCACCGCAAACAGGACAGGTATACTGCACGGCATCAGGCGCATATTCCGCGCCGCACACCGAACACTTCAGGATACGAACTTCAGCCATTTTGACCAGTCACTCTTACAGAAAGCAATTAAACCACAGAGGCACAGAGAACGCAGAGTTACATATCAAATTAACAGAGAACAGATTTAAGTGTAGCGGAAACATGCCCGATTCAGTCGAGAATAATGCGCCGAATGCCGGATTTCAAAACAGGGACATTGAAGCTAATCAGCAAGGCCAGCTTCGTTCGCGTAGCCCGCAGGTACGAAATGACCTGAGCCGTATGTACAGGAACAAGCGCGTCCACGGCTTTCAGCTCCACAACCAACTGGTTTTGCACCAGAAAGTCGAGTCGCCCTTCTCCAATAGAATGGCCTTTGTAAGCGAGAGGAATGACGTACTGGCGGGCAAATGCAAGGCCTCGAAGCTGCATTTCCACCGCCAGTGCCGCTTCATAGACAGACTCCAGGTATCCGGAACCAAGCACTTTGTGTACTTCAATCGCCGCCCCGATAACGTCGCCTGTGAGACTCTGCATAGCCTCTGAAGCCGATACACTCACTCTAACACGCTTCCTCTGTGACCTCTGTGTCTCTGTGGTTAAATTCGAAAAAAGGTCAGCCGGGCATGATGCGCGTGCCGGTTTCCCCGCGCAGCGCCCGCGCCAGATTTGACGGATCGGTGATGAGCGCCATCGGGCCGCCCATCTGCACAAAATCGACAGCCGCCTCAATTTTGGGCAGCATACTGCCGGGCGCGAAATGCCCTTCCTCCATATACGTCCGCGCCTGTGACAGCGTCATCGCATCGAGGGTTTCCTGGTTGGGCTTGTTGAAATTAATGGCGACTTTCTCCACGCCCGTGGAAATCACCAGCATATCGGCGCGCAGCTGCTGGGCCAGCAGGCTGGATGCGCGGTCTTTGTCGATCACCGCATATACGCCATGCAATTCGCCCTGTTCGCTGCGCACGACCGGCACGCCGCCGCCGCCCACCGCAATCACCACATAGTCGCTCAGAATCAGCCCACGGATGGCGTTGATTTCCTGGATGGCCAGCGGTTTGGGAGACGCGACGACGCGACGCCAGCCGCGCCCGGCATCCTCCATCACGCTCCAGCCTTCCGCTTCATATTTGCGGGCGACTTCCTCGGTCATGAAGCTGCCGATGGGCTTGTTCGGCTTCTGGAACGCGGGATCGGCGGCATCCACGCGCGTCTGCGTAACAACGGTCACGATGGTGCGGTTGATGCCGCGGCGGCGCAGCGCGTTGTCCAGCGACTGCTGAAGCATGTAGCCAATGCTGCCCTGCGTATCCGCCACGATCAGGTCGAGCGGCACCGTGTGCACCTGGTCGGCGGCCAGCTCTGACCGGCGCAGGATATAGCCCACCTGCGGGCCATTGCCATGGGTGACGACGACCGCCCAGCCTTCGAGGATCATATCGGCGATATGCTCGCAGGTGGTGCGCACTGCCTCCCACTGCTGGCTGACTTCAGGATGTTTGGGGTCCGTAATCAGCGAATTGCCGCCGATTGCCACCACTGCCAGTTTTGCAACCATCTTAGGGTTACCTCAATTAAGTTTAGAAAACGCAATCCATGCCATCAAATGCAGTATCTATGCAAAGCGTGTGCTTTTTTTGAAACACGATTTTGTCGATTTGAAACTATATTTGATCCCAGTAGTCCCGCTCTTTAGGCGCCGTAGCCTCATCGAACCCAAGCCTCAGCAAGTCTTCTGACGTCACAGTTTTGTCTGTTTCGCCATGCATGAGGATGAAAAGTTGGTACATCATTTTCAGCAGTGTTTCACGTGTATCCTTCACTTTGTCCATAAGCTCAAAATGTAACTTTCTCACTGGCGAACCGATTTCTTCGGCAGACCTCAATCTGTAATCTATCAAGCCAAACTCCAGAAACCCGTTTGCCGGGTGATATATAACCAGTGGTGCGGGTTTTATGAGGATGGAAATTTGAAGTAGTCACGAGGACGGCACACACTTAAAGTGCGAATTCGAGTGGAGTGCACCCCGTGACTACAGAAGACATTATAATCCATATCTTT